>JAESFX010000005.1_pt1 | contig 1394088 bp, 1355 predicted proteins | sample 9269501 | NCBI WGS metagenome assembly JAESFX01 (sample SAMN14515570, study PRJNA621655) | algae metagenome | isolation source: Desmonostoc geniculatum HA4340-LM1 and co-occurring heterotrophs from cave... | place: USA: Maniniholo cave, Kauai, Hawaii | collected 2009-07-28
ACAGCGAGAAGGTCTCCAGCGGCTTCTTCTTCGCGGCCATGATGCCCTTGAAGGAGGGGTAGCGCGCCTCGCCCGACTGGTCGGTGACCGACAGCACGATCGGCAGCGTCGCGCCGATGACCTCGGTGGAGCCCTCGTTGTCACGCTTGATGCGGACCTGGTCGCCCTGCGACTCGATCACCGACGCGAGCGTGACCTGCGGCATGCCCAGGCGCTCGGCCAGCATCGCCGGCACCACGGAGCCGGAGGCGTCCGTGGACGCCATGCCGCAGACCACGAGGTCCGCGCCGACCTTCTCGATCGCCTTGGCCAGCACCAGCGAGGTGGCGATGTAGTCGGAGCCCGCGATCGCGTCGTCGACGACGTGGACGCCCTTGTCGGCACCCATCTGCAGCGCCTTGCGCACCGCGTCCACGGCCTTCTCGGGCCCGACGGTCAGCGCGGTGATCTCGATGTCCTCACCCTCGCGCTTCTCGCGGAACTGCAGGGCCTGCTCGACGGCGTACTCGTCGAGCTCGGACAGCAGACCGTCGACGCCGACGCGGTCGACGGTGTAGTCGTCCTCGAACTTGCGGTCGGCGGTGGCGTCCGGCACGTACTTCACACAGACAACAATGTTCATGGCGTGTGGCCTCGCGGCCCCTCCTGTGAAATCGGATGTGCTTGCGAGGTTACTAGCCGGTCACCCGACCACGGAACGGTGATCCGGGTGGAGTCGCTCACAGTGGAACTGTCACGGTGGCGTGGCGGTGGCCGGATCAGCCGCGCGGGACGCGGAACCGCGCGGACGCCCGGGTGCGCCGGTGCTGGCTGTCGCCGACGTAGGTCACCTCGACGCGGTAGCCGCCGGCGCGCAGCCGCCCGAGGCGGGCCACCGCGGCACCGCTGGGGTCCAGCCGCACCGCGACCCGGTCGACACGGCCTGCGCCGGCACGGCGGAGGTCGATCCGCACGCGGCCGGCAGGACGGGTGCCGTAGTCGCCGTCGACACGGAGCCGCACCGACGTCGGGACACGCGTACGCCTGCCCGCGACCTGCACCTGCAGGTGCGAGCGCGCCGGGGCGACCACCCACCCCGCGGTGGACGAGGCGCTTCCGGACTGCTCGCCCGGGAACTGCGGGACGTAGGTCGCGGAGACCGCGTGGGTGCCCACCAGCAGCCGGGGCAGCACGACCGTGGCGGCACCCCCGGCGCCGAGGTTGGCCTTGACGCGGAGGTCGTCGACGGCGAAGACGACGTCACCCTGCGGCTGCCCACCGGCGCTCACCACCTGCGCCGACGCGGTCACCGACTGTCCGTACGCCGACTCGGTCGCGCTCAGCGTGAGGATCGTGCTGGACGGCGGCGCGGAGGCCGCCGCGGGACCGGCCGGCACGAGCGCCAGGGCCAGCACGGCCGCCGACGCCGTGGCGGACGACCGGGAGATGAGCGACATGGTCGAACCCTACGTCGGGGTCAGGGCTTCACGATGCGGTCGAGGATGCGGCCCACCACCAGCCAGGCGATCGCACCGAGACCCCAGTTGAAGAGCGCGTTCTTGACCTCTGCACCCTCCCCGCCGAACTGCTTGATGCCCTCCTTGCGCGAGAAGACGTCGAGGTCGACGACCGTGGCCGCCTGCAGCACCGCGTCGACGAGTGCGTTGGAGGTGTTGGCGTCCAGCGCGACCAGCAGCGCGCCGACGGCGAGCACCAGGGCGCACAGCGCGCAGCCCAGCCACAGGAGTTGGGCGAGCGCAGCCCGGATCTTCGTTGCCACAGTGCATGTCTCCTTGTCGGGGCCGGGGTCGGCCCGGGGTGAGCGGGTGGGACGAGGTCAGCGGCCGACGAACGTGGCCTTGCCCGGTCCGTTCTCAACGAACGAGGTGATGCCGTGGGTACGGTCCTCGGTGGCGAAGACCCCGGCGAACTGCTGCCGCTCGATCTCGAGGCCGGTGTCGAGGTCGACCTCGCTCCCCCGGTCGATGCACTCCTTCGCGGCGCGGATCGCCAGCGCGGCGGCCCCGCTGAACTGCGCGGCCCACGCGACCGACTCCTCGAGCACCTTGTCGGCGGGCACGACACGGTCGACCAGGCCGATGCGCAATGCCTCGTCGGCCTTGACGAAGCGGCCGGTGAAGATGATGTCCTTGGCCTTCGCCGTGCCGACCAGGCGGGTGAGCCGCTGGGTGCCGCCGGCGCCGGGGATGATGCCCAGCAGCACCTCGGGCTGGCCGAAGACGGCGTCCTCGGCGGCGAAGCGCAGGTCGGCCGACAGCGCGAGCTCGCAGCCCCCGCCGAGGGCGTAGCCGTTGACCGCGGCGACGACCGGCTTGGGGATGCGGGCGATCGCGGTGGTGGCCGTGCTGACGGACGTCGAGACCTTGACCATGTCGGCGTACGACATGTCGGCCATCTCCTTGACGTCGTTGCCGGCGGCGAAGACGCGCTCGCCTCCCCACAGCACCACGGCGCGCACGTCGTCGCGCTCGGTGAGCTCGGCCGCCGCCTCGCGGAGGTCGGCCTGCACCTGGACGCTGATCGCGTTCATCTTGGGCCGGTCCAGCCGCAGGACCGCGACCCCGTCGGTCACGTCGATCGAGACGAACTCCATGGTTGCTCCCCTTCGTCGGTGCGTCGGTGCGCCTGCGTCGGCGTCCACCACTGCGTGGGCGCATTCTGCCGTGCCCGCCGGCAACCACCACAATGGCTCGCGTGACACCGCCTCCCGATCAAGCATCAGTCTGGAACCACGACGGCGAGACGCGAGAGGTCTGGCCGGGTCGCAACTACCCCCTGGGCGCGACGTGGTCCCACGACGCGACCAACTTCGCCGTCTACGCCCCCAACGCCGAGCGGCTCTGGGTGTGCGTCTTCGACGACGACGACGTCGAGACGCGGCACCTGCTCACCGAGCACTCCCTCGGCGTGTGGCACGGCGCGGTGCCCGGCGTCGCGCCCGGCACGCGCTACGGCTACCGCGCCCACGGCCCGTGGGACCCCGATGCCGGCCTGCGGTTCAACGCCGCCAAGCTGCTGCTCGACCCCTACGCCAAGGCGGTCTCGGGCGACCTCGTGGCCGACGACGCGATCTTCGGCTACGTGCCGGGCGAGCCCGACACCATCAGCGAGCTCGACTCGGCGGCGTACGTGCCGCGCAGCGTGGTGGTCTACGACGACTTCCAGTGGGGTGCCGACACCTCGCCGCGGCGGCGCTGGCGCGACACGGTGATCTACGAGATGCACGTCAAGGGCATGACCGCGCTGCACGACCGGGTGCCCGAGGAGCTGCGCGGGACGTACGCCGGGCTCGCCACGCCCGCGGTCACCGACTACCTCCGCGACCTCGGCGTCACGGCCGTCGAGCTGCTGCCGGTGCACCAGTTCTTCTCCGAGCCGGCCCTGGCCGAGCGCGGCCTGGTCAACTACTGGGGCTACAACTCGCTGGGGTTCTTCGCCCCCCACAACGCCTACGCGCACGCGGGCGACCGCGGCCAGCAGGTGACCGAGTTCAAGCAGATGGTGAAGGCCTTCCACGAGGCAGGCCTCGAGGTCATCCTCGACGTCGTCTACAACCACACCGCCGAGGCGGGGCCGCTCGGGCCGACGCTGAGCTTCCGCGGGCTGGATGACCTCGGCTACTACCAGCGCGTCGTGGCACCCGAGCCCGTGCCGGGCGAGGACCCGATGCCCGACACCTACTGGGACGTGACCGGCTGCGGCAACACCGTCGACGCCACCCACACCCAGAGCCTGCGGATGATCCTCGACTCGCTGCGCTACTGGGTCAACGAGATGCACGTCGACGGCTTCCGCTTCGACCTGATGAGCGCCCTGACCCGCACCAACCAGGTCGTCGACCTCGGCAGCCACCTGATCACCGCGATCGGCCAGGACCCGGTCCTGCGCCACGTGAAGCTGATCGCCGAGCCGTGGGACGCCTCGATGGACGGCTACCGCGTCGGCCGGTTCCCCCCGCCGTGGATCGAGTGGAACGACCAGTTCCGCGACACCGTGCGGGACTTCTGGCGCGGCCACTCCGCCGGCGTACGCACCGTCGCCACGAGGCTGGCCGGCTCGAGCGACCTGTACGCCGACGACGGCCGCTCGCCCTACGCGTCGGTGAACTTCGTGACCGCGCACGACGGCTTCACGCTGCGCGACCTGGTGTCGTACAACGACAAGCACAACGAGGCCAACGGCGAGGACAACCGCGACGGCACCGACAACAACCGCTCGTGGAACTGCGGCGTCGAGGGTGAGACCGACGACGCCGACGTCATCGCGATGCGACGCCGACAGGCAGCCAACCTCATGGCCACCCTCTGCTTCTCCAGCGGTGTGCCGATGCTCACCGCCGGCGACGAGCGCGGGCGCACACAGGGCGGCAACAACAACGCCTACGGCCAGGACAACGAGACGTCGTGGATCGACTGGCGCCCCGACGACGCGTGGCTCGGCCTCTACGAGGTCACCAAGACCGCGCTGCGCCTGCGTCGCGAGCACCCGGTCCTGCGCCAGCGCCACTGGTTCGAGGGCCGGCCCACCATCCGGGGCGGCATCAAGGACCTCGTGTGGGTGCACCCCAGTGGCCGTGAGATGGGGACCGACGACTGGAACGACGACTCGGTCCGCACCGTCGGGATGTTCCTCAACGGTGCCCCGCTGCGCTATCCCGGTCCCCGCGGGGAACAGGTCCGGGACAAGTCCTTCATGATCTGGCTCAACGCCGGGGCCGACGACGTGAAGCTCGTCCTCCCCGACAACCAGTGGGTCCACCACGGCGAGGTGGTGCTCTCGACCAATGCCGAGGTGGCGGTGGGCACGCCGGTCGTGGCGGGCACCTCCCTGCTGCTCCAGGCCCGCTCGGTGCTGGTGCTGCGCCAGACCTGAGCCGTCCTCCCCGGATTGGCCCGACCGCCCTGACCTGCGACAATGAGGACATGGCCAGCAGCGTTCCCGCACGGCGGCAGGAGAAGGGTCGAGGTCACCTCCTCGACATGAACGCGCCGCGCCGTGTGGTGGCGGACCCGGAGAAGGACGCCCGGGATCTCGCTCGCGTGCAGCGGTGGGTCATGTCGACGCTCGCCGTCACCACGATCCTGCACCTCGTGGTCGGCCTGGTGGTCGCCGCGGTCATGCTCGACGACGCGCCTGACAGCTCGAAGATCGGCCTCAACGTCATCGCCGGGATCTTCGGCGCGATCGCCGTGGCGACCGGTCTCGCGATCCACGGCCGCCGCATCCTCTCGCCGTGGCTGCTGCTCGGCGTCGTGCCGACCGCGATCGGCCTCGTCCTGACCTTCGGCTGACTCTCCTGCCACGGAGACGCGCGGACATTGGTCCTTGCGCGTCCTGGCGGTCACGCTCAGCGCGGCCCGGCCGACCGGCCAATGCCCGCGCGTCTACGCGGGTCAGAGGCCGAGGACCTGCACCGCGGCCAGGTAGGAGCCCCGCGTGCCCTCGGGGTCGTGGAGGGTGAGGTCCAGGTCCGCCGCACGTGCGCGCACGGCGGCGCCCGGGTCGAGCGAGGTGAGGTCGGCGGCGAGGGCGGAGATCGCGAGCGCCCGGTCGTGCGGGTCGAGGTGGTCGAGGGCCAGGCTGTCGTGGAGCACCTGCGCCGCCTCCGCCATCAGCTCGCGCGCCAGCCCCGGGTCGACGTCCGGCCGGACGCCCACCACGTCCGCGGCGGCGAGGAACGGGTCGAGGAGGTCGGACGGAGGGGTCGCGGACATGCTCCGATCCTCGCGACCGCGGCGGCCGGCGGCAACTGGGTTGTCCGCCGGCCGGCCGGGCGTCAGACGGGCTCTGCCACCAGCCCGAGCTCGGCCACGGAGGCGAGCGACTCGTTGCGCGGGACGGCGCGCACCGTGTAGCCGAACGGACCGGACCGGTCCAGCGAGACCGCGGCGTCGAAGCGGTGGCGGTTGCCGTCGTAGGACTCCCCCACCAGCATCGGGGTCACGGTGGTCGCGGTGAGCACGTCGTCGGCGCCGATGCGGCCGTGCACGACCTGGACCTCGACGTCATCGGCCGACAGCGAGCCGAGCGCCACCCAGGCGCGTACGGCGAGGGTCGCACCGACCTCGGCCTGGTCGCCCACGCCCTCGGAGTCGACGTGCTCGACGCGCACGCCGTGCCACGCCTCGCGGACGGTCTGCTTCCAGTCCGACAGGGTGCGGGCGCCGGCGTAGTCGGAGTTGAGCGAGCGCGCGGTGTGCGCGGCAGGCGCGTAGAGCTCGCGGACGTAGTCGCGCACCTGGCGGGTGGCGAGCACCTTCGGCCCGAGCGACTTGAGCGTGTGGCGCACCATCTCGAGCCAGCGCGGCGGGACGCCCTCGTGGTTGGTCTCGTAGAAGCGCGGCACGACGTCGGTCTCGAGCAGGTCGTAGAGCGCGTGGGCCTCGAGGTCGTCACGCCGGTCGGCGTCGTCGATGCCGTCCGCGGACGGGATCGCCCAGCCGTTGTTGCCGTCGTACCACTCGTCCCACCAGCCGTCGAGGATGGAGAGGTTGAGGCCACCGTTGAGCGCGGCCTTCATGCCCGACGTGCCGCAGGCCTCGTAGGGGCGCAGCGGGTTGTTGAGCCACACGTCGCAGCCGGGGTAGAGCGGCTGCGCCATCGCGATGTCGTAGTTGGGCAGGAAGGCGATGCGGTGGCGGATCTCAGGGTCGTCGGCGAAGCGCACCATCTCTTGGATGAGCCGCTTGCCGGTCTCGTCGGCCGGGTGCGCCTTGCCGGCGATGACCAGCTGGATCGGGCGCTCGGGGTCGAGGAGCAGCTTCTTCAGGCGGGCCGGGTCACGCAGCATCAGCGTGAGCCGCTTGTACGTCGGCACGCGGCGCGCGAAGCCGATGGTCAGCACGTCGGGGTCGAGCGCGGTGTCGATCCACGTCGTCTCGGCAGGGGCGAAGCCGCGCTTGGCCGCCGAGCGGCGCATCCGGTCGCGGGCGTCCTCGATGAAGCGGGTGCGCAGGGCGCGCTTGAGGTCCCAGATCTCGCGGTCGCCGAACTGGTCGATCATCGGCCACAGCGCGTCGGTGTCGTCGCCGTCGATGTCGGCACCGCGGCTGGCGGCGAGCTCGATGACCTCGCGCGCGATCCAGGTCGGGCCGTGCACGCCGTTGGTGATCGACGTGATCGGCACCTCGGCCTCGTCGAAGGCCGGCCAGAGGCCGTTGAACATGCCGCGCGACACGTGGCCGTGCAGCATCGAGACGCCGTTGGCGCGCTGGGCGAGGCGGAAGCCCATCACGGCCATGTTGAAGACGCCGGCGTCGCCGCCGTCGTAGTCCTCGGCGCCGAGGGCGAGCACGCGGTCGACCGGGACGCCCGGCGTGGGCGAGCTGCCGCCGAAGTACTGCGAGACGAGCTCGCGCGGGAAGCGGTCGATGCCCGCGGGGACCGGCGTGTGGGTCGTGAAGACCGTGCCGGCGCGCGAGACCTCGAGCGCGGTGTCGAAGTCCAGGTGCGGACCGTCCTCGCCCACGGTGAGCTCGCGGATCCGCTCGATGCCGAGGAAGCCGGCGTGGCCCTCGTTGGCGTGGAAGACCTCGGGGGCCGGTGCGCCGGTGATGCGCGACCACACGCGGAGGGCCCGTACGCCGCCGACGCCGAGCAGCAGCTCCTGGCGCAGGCGGTGCTCGGAGTTGCCGCCGTAGAGGCGGTCGGTGACGTCGCGGTAGTGGGCGCTGTTGTCCTCGATGTCGGTGTCGAGGAGCAGCAGGGGCACGCGGCCGACCTGCGCCACCAGGATGCGAGCGACGAGGTCCGGTCCGTCGGGCAGCGCGATCGAGACCGTCGCGCGGGTGCCGTCGGCCTCCCGCAGCTGGGTCAGGGGCAGCTCGTCGGGGTCGAGGACGGGGTAGCTCTCCTGCTGCCAGCCGTCGCGGTCCAGCGCCTGCTTGAAGTAGCCGTGGCGGTAGAACAGGCCCACCCCGACGAGCGGGATGCCCAGGTCGGAGGACGCCTTGAGGTGGTCGCCGGCCAGGATGCCGAGACCGCCGGAGTACTGCGGCAGCACGGATGCGATGCCGTACTCGGAGGAGAAGTAGGCGATGGCACGCGGAGCGTCCTCGCCCGCCTTGCGGGCGTACCAGCGGTCCTCGGAGAGGTAGCGCTGGAGGTCCGCGTGCGCGGCGTCGAGCCGCGCGCGGAAGTCGCCGTCGTCGACGAGCTCGTCGAGGCGCTCACGGCTCACGGCCCCCAGGAACCGGACCGGGTCGCCGGCCACGTCGCGCCACAGCTGTGGGTCGACGGACGCGAAGACGTCCTGGGTCGGGGGGTGCCACGACCAGCGCAGGTTGCCCGCGAGGACGGACAGGGCGCCGAGGGGCTCGGGAAGGACAGGACGGACGGTGAATCGTCGGAACGCTCGCACGATCCAGCACGCTAGGGCATTTCTTGGATCGATCCAAGAGCAGCGCGGCGAGCCCCGTGCAACTCGCTGGAGTCAAAGGGGTGAGACCACTTCCCTCCCGGCTTGCGCCCGTGACCCAACGTTCGCAAGTGTGGGGGCATGGTTGGACGCATACCCGTGATGGATGTATCCCCCGTCGTCGACCTCGGTCGGCAGTCGGCGAAGGCGACGGTCGGCGAACCGATGCCGGTCCGGGCGACCGTGTTCCGCGAGGGACACGACCAGCTCGCGGCCGAGGTCGTGGCCACCGACCCGGCAGGAGGGCGGCGCGCGCCGGTGCGGATGGTGGCCGACGGATCGGCCCCCAATCGCTACGTCGCCCACGTCACCCCGGACACCGAGGGCGAGTGGACCTTCGAGATCCACTCCTGGTCGGACCCCGTCGCCACCTGGCAGCACGACGCCGGCATCAAGATCCCCGCCGGGGTCGATGTCGAGCTGATGTTCACCGAGGCCCGGCTCCTGCTCGAGCGTGTCGCCGCCGGGACCGGCCCCGACAAGCTGGACAGCGCCTCCGCCGCTCTCGTGAAGGGTGCGATCGCCGCCGCGAGCGACACCGAGCGCCCCGTCGGTGCGCGCCTGGCAGCCCTGCAGGACCCCGAGCTGGACGCCGTCCTCCTCGCCCACCCGCTGCGCGAGCTGACCTCGGTGACGGGCCCGTTCCGCTTCCGCGCCGACCGCGTGCGCGCCCTCTTCGGCAGCTGGTACGAGTTCTTCCCCCGCTCGGAGGGCGCCACTCGCGACCCGAAGACCGGCGCGATCACGTCGGGCACCTTCCGCACCGCGGCGAAGCGACTCGACCGCGTCGCGGAGATGGGCTTCGACGTCCTCTACCTCCCGCCCATCCACCCCATCGGCGAGCTCAACCGCAAGGGCCCCAACAACACCCTCACGCCCGGCCCCGACGACCCCGGCTCGCCGTGGGCGATCGGCAGCAAGGACGGCGGGCACGACGCGATCCACCCCGAGCTCGGCACGTTCGAGGACTTCGACGCCTTCGTCGCCCGGGCCGGTGAGCTGGGGCTCGAGGTCGCCCTCGACCTCGCCCTCCAGGCCGCGCCGGACCACCCGTGGGTCACCACGCACCCGCAGTTCTTCACCACGCGCGCCGACGGCACGATCGCCTACGCCGAGAACCCGCCGAAGAAGTACCAGGACATCTACCCGATCAACTTCGACAACGACCCGAGCGGCATCTGCCGCGAGGTGCTGCGGATCGTGAGGCTGTGGATCTCCCACGGCGTGCGGATCTTCCGCGTCGACAACCCGCACACCAAGCCGCTGGCGTTCTGGGAATGGCTGCTCGCCGAGGTGCGGCGTACGGACCCCGACGTCATCTTCCTGTCCGAGGCGTTCACGAAGCCGGCGATGATGCACGGCCTGGGGGCCGTGGGCTACCACCAGAGCTACACCTACTTCACCTGGCGCACCGGCAAGCGGGAGATCGAGGAGTACCTCCTCGAGGTCTCGCGCGAGTCCGACCACCTGATGCGCCCCAACTTCTTCGTCAACACCCCCGACATCCTCCACGCCTACCTGCAGTACGGCGGCCCGGCGGCGTTCAAGGTCCGTGCGGCCCTCGCCGCGACCGGGTCGCCGAGCTGGGGCGTCTACGCCGGCTACGAGCTGTTCGAGCACGTCGCGGTGAAGCCCGGGTCGGAGGAGTACCTCGACTCGGAGAAGTTCCAGATCCGCATCCGGGACTGGGAGCAGCGCGACGCCGAGGGCACCACCCTCGCGCCCTACCTCACCCGCCTCAACGAGATCCGGCGCCAGCACCCTGCGCTGCAGCTCCTGCGGAACATCACGATCCACGAGAGCGAGGACGACTCGGTCCTGGTCTTCTCCAAGCGCCACACGACGCCCGACGGGCACGACGACGTGGTGCTGGTGGTCATCAACCTCGACCCCCACGGCACGCGGGAGACCATGGTCCACCTCGACATGCCCGCGCTCGGGCTGGAGTGGCACGAGTCGTTCAACGCCCACGACGAGATCACCGGCGCCGACTGGGGCTGGAGCCGCCACAACTACGTCCGCCTCGATCCCGGACACGAGCCCGCGCACGTCATCAGCGTCAGGAGCAACCGTTGACCGAGCACCACACGCCAGCCCATCCCACGTCGGCCCAGATGCCGACGGACGCGGGGGCCGCCACGGCGGTGCTCAACGCGGAGCCGGACTGGTTCCGCACGGCCGTCTTCTACGAGGTGCTCGTCCGCTCGTTCCGTGACTCCAACGGCGACGGCACGGGTGACTTCAAGGGCCTCATCGAGAAGCTCGACTACCTCGAGTGGCTCGGTGTCGACTGCCTGTGGGTGCCGCCGTTCTTCACCTCGCCGCTGCGCGACGGCGGCTACGACGTGGCCGACTACAACAACATCCTCCCCGAGTGCGGCACGGTCGAGGACTTCCACGAGTTCCTCGACGCCTGCCACCAGCGCGGCATCCGCGTGATCATCGACTTCGTCATGAACCACACCAGCGACGCGCACCCGTGGTTCCAGGCCAGCCGCAGCGACCCCGAGGGCCCCTACGGGGACTTCTACGTCTGGTCCGACACCGACGAGCTCTACCAGGACGCCCGGGTGATCTTCGTCGACACCGAGCCGTCGAACTGGACGTGGGACCCGGTGCGCCAGCAGTACTTCTGGCACCGGTTCTTCCACCACCAGCCCGACCTCAACTTCGACAACCCCAAGGTCCACGACGCGATGCTGGACGCGATGGCGTTCTGGCTCGACATGGGCCTCGACGGCTTCCGCCTCGACGCCGTGCCCTACCTCTACGAGCGGCCCGGCACCAACGGCGAGAACCTGCCCGAGACGCACGACTTCCTCAAGAAGTGCCGCCGCTTCGTCGACGAGCACTACCCCGGGCGCGTGCTGCTCTGCGAGGCCAACCAGTGGCCCGCCGACGTCGTGGAGTACTTCGGCCCCGAGCAGACCGAGGACGGCCGCTGGGTCGGCACCGAGTGCCACATGGCCTTCCACTTCCCGGTGATGCCGCGCATCTTCATGGCGGTGCGCCGCGAGTCGCGCTTCCCGATCTCGGAGATCCTCGAGCAGACCCCGTCGATCCCCGACGGCTGCCAGTGGGGGATCTTCCTGCGCAACCACGACGAGCTGACCCTGGAGATGGTCACCGACGAGGACCGCGACTACATGTGGTCCGAGTACGCCCACGACCCGCGGATGAAGGCCAACATCGGCATCCGTCGCCGGCTCGCGCCGCTGCTCGACAACGACGTGAACCGGATGGAGCTCTTCACCGCGATCCTGCTCTCGCTGCCCGGCTCGCCGGTGCTCTACTACGGCGACGAGATCGGCATGGGCGACAACATCTGGCTCGGCGACCGCGACGGCGTCCGTACGCCGATGCAGTGGACGCCCGACCGCAACGCCGGCTTCTCCAACGCCACGCCCGGCAAGCTCCACCTGCCGGCGATCCAGGACCCGGTCTACGGCTACCAGTCGGTCAACGTCGAGGCGCAGCTGGAGAACACCTCCTCGCTGCTGCACTGGACGCGACGCCTCGTGCACGCACGGCGTCGCCACCCGGCGTTCGGCCTCGGCGACTTCGTCGACCTCGGCGGCTCGAACCCGAGCGTGCTGTCCTACATCCGCGAGCACGAGGGCGACGACGGGCGCGACGTCATCCTGTGCGTCAACAACCTCTCGCGCTTCCCGCAGCCGGTCGAGCTCGACCTGCGCCACTGGGAGGGCATGGTGCCCGTCGAGCTGCTCGGCGGGGTGCCGTTCCCGGCCATCGGCGAGCTGCCCTACCTGCTGACGCTCGGCGGCTACGGCTTCCTGTGGCTGCGACTGACGGATCCGACCGGCTCGGGGGTGGAGCAGTGAGTGACGACAGCAGGAATCACGACCTGACGACGTGGATCGGCGAGGCACGCTGGTTCGGGGGCAAGGGGCGCGAGTGGTCGCTGGCCGGCGTACGCCGTGTCGGTGAGCTGCCCGACGCACCGCCCGGGCTGCGGGTCTCGATCGACCTCGCCGAGGTGGCCTACCGCTCCGAGCGGGGCGAGGAGAGCGAGCTCTACCAGCTCCCGCTGGCGTTCTACAGCGAGCCCCAGGAGCGCCTCGGGCACGCGCTGGTCGGTGAGTGGGACGACCCGTCCTTCGGCCACGCCTTCGTCTACGACGCGCTCCACGACCGTGAGTCGATGGCACTGTGGCTGCGCGCGTTCGCCGCGCCGCCGTCCAGCACCGACCGCGGCCAGCTCGCCTTCCACAGCCTGCCGGGCCACGACCTCGACCTCGAGGCGCACTCGACGCTGTTCTCGGGCGAGCAGTCGAACTCCTCGGTCGCGTTCGGCGAGGACGCGCTGATGAAGGTCTTCCGCAAGGTCACGCCCGGGGTGAACCCCGACGTGGCGATCCACCAGGTGCTCACCGAGGCCGGGTCGACGCACGTCGCCTCGCTCTACGGCTGGCTCGACCTCGTGGACGAGGAGACCAACACGACCATCCAGCTCGCGATGCTGCAGCAGTTCCTGCGCACTGCCAGCGACGGCTGGGACCTGGCGCTGGCCAGCGTCCGCAACCTCTTCGCCGAGGCCGACCTGCACGCCGACGAGGTGGGCGGCGACTTCGCGGGCGAGGCCGCCCGGCTGGGCGTGGCCCTGGCCGAGGTCCACGCCGACCTGGCCGAGCACTTCCCCGTGGAGGACCGCGACGCCGCCGCCGTCAACGCCCTGGCAAGCGCCATGGAGGGCCGGCTCGAGGCCGCCCTGGAGGTCGTCCCCGGCCTGGCCGAGCACGAGGCGGGCCTGCGGGCGACGTACGCCCGGCTGCGCGACCTCGACCGCGTCGAGGTCCAGCAGGTCCACGGGGACCTGCACCTGGGCCAGACGCTGCGCACCGCACGCGGCTGGAAGATCGTCGACTTCGAGGGCGAGCCGGCCAAGCCGCTCGCCGAGCGCCTCAAGCCCGACTCGGTGTGGCGCGACGTCGCGGGGATGATCCGCTCCTTCGACTACGCCCCGCGCGTGGTCGCCCTCACCGGCGGCGGCTACGACGCCGGCGAGACCGACCAGCGGACCTACCGGGCGGCGGAGTGGTCGGCCCGCAACCGCGAGGCCTTCCTCGCCGCCTACACCGCGCAGCGCGGCACCGAGGTCGACGCGTCCGCCGGCACGCTGCTCGAGGCCTACCTCGCGGACAAGGCCGTCTACGAGGCCGTGTACGAAGCCCGCAACCGACCGGGATGGCTGTCCATCCCGCTGGCAGCGTTGGGAGAGACGTCATGACCGACCCGAACGGCACCACCCGCACCTACGCCCCCGGAGAGCTCGACCTCCACCTCATCGGCGAGGGCCGCCACGAGGAGCTGTGGAAGGTGCTCGGCGCGCAGGCGACCGACACCGGCACGTCCTTCCGGGTCTGGGCCCCCAACGCCCTCGAGGTCCAGGTGGCCGGCGAGTGGGCCGGCTGGGACGGCGCAGCCCACCCGATGACGAAGCTCGACGGCTCGGGCGTGTGGCACGTCCACGTCGAGGGCGTCGGCTCCGGCTCGCAGTACAAGTACCGCCTCCGCGGCGCCGACGGCCAGTGGGGCGATCGTGCCGACCCGCTCGCGCAGTACGCCGAGAAGCCGCCGAGCTCGGCCTCCGTGGTCTGGCGCTCGCAGCACGAGTGGAACGACGACGCCTGGCTGGAGGCGCGCCGCACCAGCCAGCCCGTCGACGAGGCGATGTCGATCTACGAGGTGCACCTCGCGTCGTGGCGCAAGCACTACTCCGGTGAGATCTACACCTGGGACCAGCTGGCCGACGCCCTCGTGCCGTACGTCTCCGACCTCGGCTTCACCCACGTCGAGTTCATGCCGGTCATGCAGCACCCCTTCGGCGGTTCGTGGGGCTACCACGTGACGTCCTACTTCGCCCCCGACGCCCGCTTCGGCGACCCCGACGGCCTCAAGCGGCTCATCGACCGGCTCCACCAAGCCGGCGTCGGCGTGATCCTCGACTGGGTGCCCGGCCACTTCGCCACCGACGAGTGGGCCCTGGCGCGCTTCGACGGCACGCCGCTCTACGAGGACCCCAACCCCCAGCGCGGCTGGCACAAGGAGTGGGGCTCGCACATCTTCAACTTCGGGCGCCACGAGGTCCGCAACTTCCTCTACGCCAACGCGGTGTACTGGCTCGAGGAGTACCACGCCGACGGCCTGCGCGTGGACGGCGTCGCCTCGATGATCTACCTCGACTACGCCCGCGAGCACGGCGAGTGGTCGCCCAACGTCCACGGCGGCCGCGAGAACCTCGAGGCCGTGCAGTTCCTCCAGGAGATGAACGCCACCGTCTACAAGCGCGTCCCCGGCATCGTCACGATCGCCGAGGAGTCCACCGCGTGGCCGGGCGTCACCGGGCCCACCAGCGACGGCGGCCTGGGCTTCGGCTTCAAGTGGAACATGGGCTGGATGCACGACTCGCTCAACTACGTCTCCCAGGACCCGCTCTACCGCAGCCACCACCACGGCCAGATGACCTTCTCGCTGGTCTACGCCTACGCGGAGAACTACGTCCTGCCGATCAGCCACGACGAGGTCGTGCACGGCAAGGGCTCCCTGCTGCGCAAGATGCCGGGAGACCGCTGGCAGCAGCTGGCCAACCTGCGCGCCTACCTCGCCTACATGTGGGCCCACCCCGGCAAGCAGCTGCTCTTCATGGGCTGCGAGTTCGGCCAGGAGTCCGAGTGGGCCGAGAGCCGCGAGCTCGACTGGTGGCTCCTCGAGCACCCCGAGCACGCCGGCGTCCACGCGATGGTCCGGGACATGAACGCGACGTACGCCGCCTCGGGCGCGCTGTGGGGTCGCGACAACGACCCGGCCGGCTTCGCGTGGATCGACGCCAACGACGCGGGGCGCAACACGTTCTCGTTCGTGCGCCGCTCCCCCGGCCACCCCGACCTGGTCTGCGTGGCGAACTTCGCCGGCACCCCGCACGAGGGCTACCGCCTCGGGCTCCCGGACGCCGGCCGGTGGACCGAGGTGCTCAACACCGACGCCGAGTCCTACTCCGGCTCAGGGGTGGGCAACCTCGGCTCGATCACCGCGGTCGCCGGCGAGCACCACGGCCAGCCGGCGTACGCCGACATCGTGGTGCCGCCGCTCGCGACGGTCTGGTTCCGTCGGGACGACGCCTGAGCCGTCCGCCCACCTCGGTCCCTGCCTGCGTCATACGTTCCCGCACCCATGGGTGCGGGAACGTATGACGCTCGCGCGGGCCCGCACCCGGCCGGGCGCAGGTGGGAGCGCTCGCTAGGGTGAGTGGGTGCCCAGCCCGATCACCGTGACGCCCGGCGACGGCGTCGTACGCCTCGCCTGGACGGGCGAGGTCAGCACCGACGAGCTGCGGCGCGAGATCGCCGAGGCGATGACGGAGCAGCCCCGCGTCGAGGCGCTCGTGGACGCCGACGACGCGACGGCGCAGCGGGCCGCCACCTGGGCCGGCCTGCACCGCGAGGGCGTACGACGGGGCGTGGGCCCCGACGGCGCACCGCGCGACCAGATCGTCTTCGCCCGGCTCGTCACCGACGAACCCGTCCACGAGCCGGGCGGCTTCCGCTCGCTGCTCAACTCCTTCCTCCCCCGCAAGCGCGCCATCTCGCAGATGCTGGTGCGCGACACCGACGGCCGCGTGCTGCTGTGCCAGCTGACCTACAAGCGCGACTGGGACCTGCCGGGCGGCGTCGTGGAGGTGGGCGAGTCCCCGCGCATCGCGGTGGAGCGCGAGGTCGAGGAGGAGCTCGGCCTGACCCTCGCGGCGGGCTCGCTCGTGCTCACCGACTGGCTGCCGGCCTGGGGTGGCTGGGACGACGCGGTCTGCCTGGTCTTCGACGGCGGCACCCACCCGGCGTCGGTCCTCGACGCCGTGGTCAAGCAGGAGCGCGAGATCCGCGACGCCCGCTTCTGCACCCTCGAGGAGGTCGACGAGCTCGCCGCGGACTTCACCGCGCGACGTGTCCGCGCCGCGGTCGGCGGCCACGAGCCGTATACGGAGTCCGGTCGCTGAGGCAGGATGCCTGCATGGCTTGGGTCTACGAATTCTCAGAGGGCAGCAAGGACCAGAAGGACCTCCTCGGCGGCAAGGGGGCCAACCTCGCCGAGATGACGAACCTCGGTCTCCCGGTGCCACCGGGCTTCACGATCTCCACCGAGACCTGTCGGGCCTACCTGGCCCTGCAGGAGTCGGGCGAGGGTGGCGAGCCCGACGGGCTCGCCGAGGAGGTCACCGACCACCTCGGGCGGCTCGAGTCCGCGATGGGCAGGCGTCTGGGCGACGCAGGAGACCCGCTGCTCGTGTCGGTGCGCTCGGGTGCGAAGTTCTCCATGCCCGGGATGATGGAGACGGTCCTCAACGTCGGCCTCAACGACGAGTCGGTCGGCGGCCTGGCCGTACGGAGCTCCGACGAGCGCTTCGCCCTCGACTCCTACCGTCGCCTGCTCCAGATGTTCGGCGGGACGGTGCTCCACGTCGACGGCGAGCTCTTCGCCGACGCCCTCGACGAGGCGAAGCGCGCCCTCGGCACCGAGTCCGACCTCGACCTGGGCGCCGACGACCTCCGCGCACTCGTCGAGCGGTTCAAGGCGATCATCAAGGAGGAGACCGGAAACGACTTCCCCCAGGACCCCCGCGAGCAGATGGACCTCGCGATCCGGGCGGTCTTCGAGTCCTGGAACACCGACCGCGCGCGGCTCTACCGCCGTCAGGAGCGGATCCCCGAGGACCTCGGCACGGCGGTCAACGTGCAGGCGATGGTGTTCGGCAACTTCGGCATGGACTCCGGCTCCGGCGTCGCCTTCACCCGCGACCCGGCCAGCGGCGAGCAGGGCGTCTACGGCGACTACCTGCAGAACGCGCAGGGCGAGGACGTCGTCGCCGGCATCCGCAACACGGTGACGCTGGCCGACATGGCCGAGGTCGACCGTCAGTCCCACGACGACCTTCTCGACATCATGACGCGCCTGGAGCGGCACTACCGCGACATGTGCGACATCGAGTTCACCGTCGAGCGCGGCAAGCTCTGGATGCTCCAGACCCGCGTCGGCAAGCGGACGCCGGAGGCGGCGTTCCGCATCGCCGTCCACATGGTCGACGAGGGCCTGATCCAGATGGACGAGGCCGTCCTGCGGGTGACCGGCGACCAGCTCGCCCAGCTGATGTTCCCGCGCTTCGACGTGACCTCCGAGCGCACCCTGCTCGCGAAGGGGATGAACGCCTCACCCGGCGCCGCCGTCGGCAAGTGCGTCTTCGACTCCGACACCGCCGTGGAGTGGGCGGCACGGGGCGAGGACGTGATCCTGGTGCGCAAGGAGACCAACCCCGACGACCTCCGCGGCATGGTCGCCGCGCGCGGCATCCTCACCAGCCGGGGCGGCAAGACCTCGCACGCCGCCGTGGTGGCGCGCGGCATGGGGCGTACGTGCGTGTGCGGCGCCGAGTCGCTCGACGTCGACACCAGGGCCAAGGAGTTCCGCGTCCGCGACGGCGAGACCGTCCGCGAGGGCGACGTGATCTCCATCGACGGCACGACCGGCGAGGTGTTCGCCGGAGCGGTCCCCGTCGCCGACTCCGTCGTCGTGCGCCACTTCGAGGGCGAGAAGCTCGACGACGACCTCGCCCACGCGGTCGCGCGGATCATGGCGCACGCCGACGGCGCCCGCCGCCTGCGGGTGCGCACCAACGCCGACACCCCCGAGGACGCCGCCCGCGCCCGTCGCTTCGGCGCCCAGGGCATCGGCCTGTGCCGCACCGAGCACATGTTCCTCGGCGAGCGGCGCGAGCTGGTGGAGAAGCTGATCGTCGCCGAGGACGAGGCCGGCGTCGAGGAGGCGCTGGCCGCGCTCCTGCCGCTGCAGCGCCAGGACTTCACCGAGATCCTCGAGGCGATGGACGGCCTGCCGGTCACCATCCGGCTGCTCGACCCGCCGCTGCACGAGTTCCTGCCGGACCTCACCGACCTGAGCGTCGAGGTCGCGCTGGCCGAGGAGCGCGGACAGGTCGACCAGCACGCCGCGACACTGCTCACCCACGTGCGACGACTGCACGAGCAGAACCCGATGCTCGGGCTGCGCGGCGTCCGGCTCGGCATCCAGATCCCCGGCCTGTTCCGGATGCAGGGCCGCGCGATCGCCGAGGCGGCCGCCGACCGCATGGCCGTCCACGGCACGCCCCGCCCGGAGATCATGGTCCCGCTGGTGGCCAGCGTGCGCGAGCTCCAGATCGTGCGCGCCGAGCTGGAGCAGCAGGTCGCGGCGGTGGAGCAGGAGCGCGGGATCAAGCTCGACATCGCGATCGGCACGATGATCGAGCTGCCGCGGGCAGCGTTCCTGGCCAACCGGATCGCGAAGTCGGCCGACTTCTTCTCCTTCGGCACCAACGACCTGACCCAGATGGCGTGGGGCTTCTCCCGCGACGACGTCGAGGCCTTGTTCTTCTCGCGCTACTTCGAGCACGGCATCTTCGACGTCTCGCCCTTCGAGTCGCTCGACCAGCTCGGCGTCGGCGGGATGGTGGAGATGGGCACCAAGAAGGGCCGCAAGACCAAGCCCGACCTCAAGGTCGGCGTCTGCGGCGAGCACGGCGGCGACCCGCGCTCGGTCCACTTCTTCGACGACGTCGGCCTCAACTACGTCTCGTGCTCGCCCTTCCGCGTGCCGGTCGCCCGGCTCGAGGCCGGGCGCTCCGTGCTGGGCAAGCGCGACTCAGAAGAGCGCTGAGGCCAGGTTGCGACGACCCGCGAGCACGCGCGGGTCGTCGTTGCCGACCGCCGCGAAGAGACCGAGCAGGTGGTCGCGGGCCTTCGACCGCTCCGGGTCGGCGGTGCGCGCGACCAGGTTCACCAGCCGGGTGAAGGCGTCCTCGACGTGCCCGCCGAGCATGTCGAGGTCGGCCACCATCGTCTGGGCGTCCACGTCGTCGGGGGCATCGGCCGCGGCAGCGCGAGCCTGGGCCAGGTCGACGCCCTGGGTGCGCTGCATGACCTTGGCGATCGCGAGGCCACCTGCGGCCTCGACGTCGGCGGGGTTGGCGTCGACGAGCTTCTGGTACTCCGCGACCGCGGCGTCGATGTCGCCGGCGGCGAGCGCGTCCTGGGCGGGCGCGTAGCGCGGGTCGACGGCCTCCTCCTCGCCGTCGGCGGCCGGCGCACCTGCGGTGCGGGGCTGGTGACGTCCGGTGACGCCCTGCGTGGTGAGCTGCTGGGCGACCTGGGTCAGCGCGGTGCGCAGCTCCTCGATCGGCAGCGGGTCCTGCAGCAGCGGCATCGGGCGTCCGTCGACGACGGCGACCACGAGCGGGATCGAGGGGATCTGCATGGCCTGGGCGATCTGCGGCGCGGCGTCGATGTCGACGAGGCCGAGCAGGAAGCGGCCCTCGTGCTCGCCCACCACGGTCGCGAGGTCGTCGGCGAGCTGCCCGCTCTCGGGCATCCGGGTGCGGGAGTAGAAGGCCAGCAGCACCGGAGCGGTCATCGACTGCTCGAGCATCCCCTGGAAGTTCTGCTCGTCGACGACCACGCTGTACGACGACGCGGCGCCGCCCGGCGTACCGGTCGGGGCGCCGGCGGGAGCGGCGGGCTGCGGGGCGGGCTTGCCCAGCCCGGAGAGGTCGATGGCACCTGGGCGGCTGAACGGCTGCTGCGTCATGGGCACAATCCTAGGGAGAGACGCCACGGACGGGGGCAGGGGTCGGTAGCCTCGCCGCATGGGATCCCGGCGAGACGCGCTGATGGCGCGCCACCGTCGCAACTTCGGGCTGCTGGGGCGCTTCGGACTGGTGGGGGCGTCCGGGGTGCTGGTCAACCTGCTGACCCTCGTGGTGCTGCGCCGCCTGGGCCCGCACTTCGACGAAGCGGTCGTGGCCCTCGGGTCCACCGGCTTCAACATCCGCTGGTACCACGTCTACTCCACCCTGGCCTTCCTGGTGGCGAACCTGTCGAACTTCCAGCTGAACCGCACCTGGACCTTCCGCAGCAGCAAGGCGCAGCGGTGGTGGTCGGAGTACTGGCCGTTCCTGGTGGTCGGCTTCGGCGGCCAGCTGGTCGGGCTCGCGCTCCTCACCCTCCTGATGCACCCCCACTCCCCCGTGAGCCTGCCGACCGAGGTCTTCGACGACTCCTCGGGGCTGCGCAACCGGCTCTACTGGTCGCAGCTGATCGTCATCGGCCTCGTCACGCCGCTGTCGTTCGTGTTCAACAAGCTCTGGACGTTCGCGGCGGTCCGGACCGGTCGGCTGGACCTCGCCGATCCCATCCGTGAGGGTGAAGTGATGGCTGGGAAGGATGGGACCTGACCGGTCCCGACTGTGGCCGAGACGTGCACCGTCTCGCCTGTCACCGCACCCGTGCCGCGTGGTAGAAACTCCCCGGAGTTCGACGGGAGGGGGCGCCACTCAATGACGACATCGGGGTCGTACGACTTCGCCGGCTACCAGGTCCTGGTCGTCGGCGGCACGCGCGGCGAGGGCCACACGATCGCGTCGTCCTTCGCCTCGTGCGGCGCCTCGGTGACGGTGACCGGCACGATGATGCTGCGTTCGCTCTACGACTCCGACCTCTCGGCCTTCGACTACGAGTCGGTCAACCTGGCGCGACAGGACTCCATCGACCACCTCGCAGCAAGCATCGACCACATCGACGTGCTGGTGCTCGCAGCCACCTGCAACCTCCCCTACGGCCTGCCGGCCGGTGAGCACGACTTCATCGCCGAGGCGGCCCGCTCGGGGCTGCTGGGCCCGACGTTCCTCACCACGCGGCTGCGGCTCAAGCTCGGCCAGAGCCCGGCGCTCGGCGGCGGGTGCGTGGTCAACACCGGCGCCGTACGCACCTGGCTGGAGCTGTCGCACCCGCCCGAGACGGCCCACGCCGAGCTCGTCGCGGCGACGGCGCGCGCCGCGGACAACTGGGCCGGGTTGGGGGTGCGGGTCAACTCGGTCGCCCGTTCCCCCCGGCCGGTCCTGCCCCGACAGTTCGCCCCCCGCCCGGCCGCGGCAGCCGGCAGCCGGGTCGCCGGCGGCACGCTCGTGCGTGACCCCCGGTCGGCCACCGACAGTGCGGTCGCCGACGCCGTGCTGTTCCTCGCCAGCAGCTCGGCGTCGCGGATCACCGGCCACACGCTGACGATCAGCTGAGGCTCATCCGACCGGGGTGAGCTCGCGCTCGGGCTCCCGCACCGGCACCACCTGCGCGGCCAGCCGCTCGGCCAGTGCCGCGCCCTCGACGTCGAGGTCGGGCAGCAGCCGGTCCAGCCAGCGCGGCAGCCACCACGCCCGGTCGCCGAGCATCGAGAGCACCGCCGGGGTGAAGGTCATCCGCACCAGGAAGGCGTCCAGCAGCACCCCGACCGCGAGCCCGAAGCCGATCGAGCGGGCCATCGTCATCTCTGCGTGGATGAAGCCGGCGAAGACCGACACCATGATCAGGGCCGCCGCCGCGACGACCCGGGCGCCGGAGGTGAAGCCGGTGCGGATCGCGGTGCGCGGGTCCTTGCCGTGCACGTAGGCCTCGTGCATGCCGGAGACGAGGAACATCTGGTAGTCCATGGCCAGGCCGAAGAGGATGCCGATCAGCAGGGTGGGCATGAAGCTGAACACCGCCGACGGGTCGTGCACGTCGAAGAGGCTGCCCAGCCAGCCCCACTGGTAGACCGCGACGATGGCGCCGAAGCTCGCGGCCACGGAGAGCAGGAACCCGACCGTGGCCACGAGCGGTACGAGGATCGAGCGGAAGACCACTGTCAGCAGCACCAGCGACAGTCCGATGACCATCGTGAGGTAGAGCGGCAGCGCGCCGGCGAGGCGCTCGCTGACCTCGATGTTGGCGACCGTGGCCCCGGTGAGCCCGAGCTCCACGTCGTCACCGAGCAGCTCGCGACCGGTCGGGTTCGCGTCGCTGACCAGCCCGCCGAGGTTGAACCACGCGACCTCGTGGGCGCGCTCGCCCGCCGCGATCCTGTGCAGGCCCTCGACGAGCTCGACGGTCGACTCCGCCGACGGGCCCTCCGCCGGCACGACCTGGAAGGCGATCGTGCGGCGGTCCTCGCTCACGCCCACGGGCAGCACCGAGGCACGGTCGTCGACCGCGGTCACCGCGCGGGCCACCGCCGCCTGCCGGCCGACCACGTCCGCCTCGGCCACCGGGGCGTCGTACTCCGCCGCCAGCAGCAGCGGGCCGTTGGCCCCCGGGCCGAAGCTGCTCGCCACGCGGTCGTACGCCGCGTAGGCGGTGGAGTCCTGCGGCTCCGAGGAGCCGTCGGGCAGGCCGAGCCGCATCGACAGCGCCGGCACGGCGAGCACCAGCATCACGAGGGCCACCAGGGCGGTCGCGGCGCGCGGGCGCCGGGTGACCAGGCCGACCCAGCGCTGCGACCACGGCACGGACGTACGCCGACGCGCGCGCCGCGGGACCGCGCGCCGTCCCACCAGCGAGAGCAGCGCCGGGGTGAGGGTGAGCGAGACGACGACCGTCACGGCGACGGTGAAGGCGGCCAGGAGCCCCATCTGCAGCAGCGTGGGGATGCCGGACACAGCCAGTGCGGCGAGGGCGATCACGACCGTCGCCCCGGCAACGACGACGGCGGAGCCGGCCGTGCCTGTGGCCAGGGCGATGCTCGCCCGGATCCGGTCGCGGCCCAGCTCGGCTCCGTCGGGGAGCGCGGCCGTCAGGTCGGCGAGCTGGCGGCGGTGCCGGTTGACGATGAAGAGCGCGTAGTCGATGCCGACGGCGAGGCCCAGCATCATGCCCAGGACCGGCGCCATCTGCTGGAGCGAGATCCACTGGGTGGCGGCGACCCCGAGGGCGAGGCTCACCCCGACGCCGATCGCTGCGACAGCCAGCGGGAGCCCGGCCAGCACCAGCGAGCCGAGCATGACGAGCAGCACCACGCCGGCCACGGCCACGCCGATCAGCTCGCCGATGCCGCCGACCTCGCGGCTCATGGTCAGCTCCTGGCCGTAGTCGGCCTGGAGTCCTGAGGCAGCGAGGCCCTCCCCGGTCTCGGGGACCCGCTCGAGCACCTCGGCGTCGAGCGCCTGCACCTCGGTGTCGAAGCGGACCTGCACGAGCGCGGTGGTGCCGTCGTCGCTCACGAAGGAGATCCCCTCACCGGCCTCACGGAGGGTGCTCGCCTCGTCGAAGGCCTCCCACCCGTCGGTGAGCCGTTCCTCGGCGCGCGCCAGCCGGTCACGGCCGTCGGCGAGCTGCTGCTCGACGTCGGGGGTCCCGGCCTCGGGGTTCGCGGCGACGAACGCCGTCAGTCCGTCGAGGCGGGCCACGCCGTCGTCGTACTCCTCCTGGCCGCGCGTGAGGCGGCGCTCGGCCGCGGCCAGCTGCTCGCCGGAGTCGTCGAGGCGGCGCTGGAGGGCGAACGGGTCACTGACCTCGGTGACGTGCGGCAGCGACTCCCACTCCGCCGACGTCTCGCGCAGCGCGGCGCGCTGGTCGGCGGTGAAGCCGTCGGGGCTGTGCACGACGACCGTGCCGGTGCCGCCCGCGACCTGCGGGACCTCCTCGCCGACCTCCTCGAGCACCCGGCCGAACTCGCTGTCGGGGATCTCGAACTCGTTGCTCAGCGGGCGCGACAGGGTCGTCATCGCGCCGACGGCACCTGCGAGCAGGAAGGCCCACACGAGCAGGACGGCGACGGGGCGGCGGGCGGCGAGGGCGCCGAGCCGGTGCAGCAGGGTGGCCATGGTTCAGGACTCCGTGATGGGGGCGGCGGGGATGCCGGCGCCGGGGACGGCAGGGTGGGCGCCGGACTCGTCGAAGCCGGCGAAGAGGTGCTCGAGGCCGCGACGGATCCAGGCCTTGTGCAGCTCGGCCGCCTGCCCGTCGTCCTCGGTGGCGCCGGCGGCGAGCCGGGTGCCGGCGCAGAGGACGCCGCAGGCCGCGGCAGCCAGGCTGGTCACGAAGATGGGGTCGGCGTCCTCGCCGAGTCGGCGCCGCAGCCCCTCCTCGAGCGCCATGCGCTGGCGGTCGTCGAGCTCGAGCAGGAAGCGGCGGGTGGCGACCGAGCGCTCGGCAGCGCGTTCGAGGGTGCGGGCCTGGGCGAGGGCCGGCGACTCGGCCAGCTCCTCGAGGACGACCAGGGCCGACGTGCGCAGCGGCTCCCCCGCCGGACGCGCGACGATCGCGTCGATGATCTCGGCGGTGGCGGTGTCCATCGAGGCGCTCAGCACGTCCTCGACGCGGGCAAAGTAGTTGAAGAGGGTGCGCCTGGACACGCCGGCCACCTCGGCGATCCGCTCGGCCGTGAGGGCGTCCAGCCCGTCGGTGCCGACGATCTCCACCGCCGCGGCGCACAGCGCCTCGCGGGTCTGGTTCTTGCGCTTCTCGCGCACTCCGTCCGGGGTCATGTCGTGCACTGTAGTGCACGTTTGCACAGCCGTGCAAGAACTGCCGGGCGACGCGTTCTCCTCTATTCGCGCGAAATGCTCCGCAATCGTCGTCCGGGCGGTTACGGTCCATGCACTCGTTGGCAACAACAGATCCACAAGTGTTTCGCGGCCGCCTCGGGCTCCGTCGCTTTCCCGTCATTCGGAAGGACGTGCTCACGTGACTGCTGAACTCATCTCCTCGCCCGCCACCCGGCGCCGTACGTCGTGGGCGGGGCGCGCTTCGCAGCACCGTCGCCAGCAGGTCGGCTCCCGCGACGCCCGCACCGACGCCCAGGTCGAGGCCCTGTGGCTGTCCCTCGTCGAGGTGCTCCGCGCGATGGACGACCCGTCGTCGGCCGTGCTCTGCACGGCCGGGGGGACCCCGGTCGCGGCCTACGGCCTGCCGAAGCCCGAGGTCCCGCGCGTCTCCCGCCAGGCCGGCAGTGCCTTCGCCACCCGCCCGCGCCCCGACGGACCGGTCGGCGAGGTCGAGACGGTGGAGCTCACCGCCGGCCGGCGACACACCGTGATCGCGTCCGTCCCCGGGGCGGACGCCGACCACCTGCTCTCGGTCACCGCGGAGGGCGTCAGCCCGCCGCTCCTCGAGGCCTGGACCCGCCGGGCCGCCGAGGACCTGCGCCAGGCGCTGTCAGACGCCGCCGCCGTCGAGTAGGCGGTCCGCCGCGGCGTAGGGGTCGGTCTCCCCCGCCGCGACGCTCGCGGCGAGGACCTCGAGGTCGTCGCCGGAGTCGGTCCCGCCCCAGCGCTCGCGCAGGGCGGCCAGGGCGATCGCCTCGACCTCGCGCCGCGCCCGGAGCGTACGCCGGCGCGCGAGCTCGCCGGACTCCTCCAGCCAGGCCGCATGGCGGTCGAGCTCCCCGAGCAGGTCGTCGACCCCCTCGCCCGTGCTGGCCACGGTCATCAGCACCGGGGGACGCCAGGCACCCTCGGGCCGCTCACCGAGGGTGAGCATGGTGCGCAGCTCGCGACGGGTGCGCTCGGCGCCCTCGCGGTCGGCCTTGTTGACGACGTAGAGGTCGCCGACCTCGAGGATGCCGGCCTTCGCCGCCTGGATCCCGTCGCCCATCCCCGGCGCGAGCAGCACGAGCGTGGTGTCGGCGAGCCCGGCCACCTCGACCTCGCTCTGGCCCACGCCGACGGTCTCGACGACGACCACGTCGCAGCCGGCCGCGTCGAGCACGCGGACCGCCTGCGGAGTCGACCAGGCCAGGCCGCCGAGATGGCCGCGGGCCCCCATCGAGCGGATGTAGACGTCCTTGTCGAGCGCGTGGTCGCCCATCCGCACCCGGTCGCCGAGCAGCGCACCGCCGCTGAAGGGCGACGACGGGTCGATGGCGAGCACGCCGACACGCTTGCCGGCGCGGCGCATGCCCGCCACCAGCGCGTTGGTCGACGTCGACTTGCCGACGCCCGGCGCACCGGTGATGCCCAGCACGTGGGCACGACCGGTGTGCGGGTTGAGGGCGGCCATCACCTCGCGCAGGAGCGGTGAGGCGTCCTCCACGAGGGTGATCAGGCGCGCGACCGCCGCCGCCTCGCCCGCACGCGCACGTGCGACGAGGTCGGGGACCGCCTGGGTGCCCCGCCGCGTCACGAGCGCCGCCTCGCGGCCCGGGTCACCGAGCAGGCACGCGGATGATGAGCGCGTCGCCCTGGCCGCCACCGCCGCAGAGCGCCGCCGCACCGGTGCCGCCACCGCGACGCTGGAGCTCCAGCGCCAGGTGGAGCACGATCCGGGCACCCGACATCCCGACCGGGTGGCCGAGGGCGATGGCGCCGCCGTTGACGTTGACCTTGTCCTGCTCGACGCCGAGCTGGCGCGCGGACTCGATGCCGACGGCGGCGAAGGCCTCGTTGAGCTCGAAGAGGTCGATGTCGGAGACCGCGATGCCCTCCTTCTCGGCCGCCTTGGCGATGGCGTTGGCCGGCTGGAGCTGGAGCGAGGAGTCGGGTCCGGCGACCTGGCCGGAGGCGCCGATCTCGGCGAGCCAGGTGAGGCCGAGCTCCTCGGCCTTGGCCTTGCTCATCACCACGACCGCGCAGGCGCCGTCGGAGATCTGCGAGGCGGAGCCCGCCGTGATGCTGCCGTCCTTCGCGACGGGGCGCAGGCCGGAGAGCGACTCGACCGTCGTGTCGCCGCGTACGCCCTCGTCCTCCGCGACCGTCACGTCGCCGCGGCGGCTGGAGATGGTGACCGGGACGACCTCGTCGTCGAAGACGCCGTTCTTCCACGCCAGCGCCGCGCGCTGGTGGGACTGGGCGGCGAAGGCGTCCTGCTCCTCGCGGGTGAGGTTGGCGCCGGCGGCGTTGCAGCCATCGGTCAGGCTGATCATCGCCTGGTGGGTGAACTGGTCGTAGAGCGCGTCGTAGGCCATCGAGTCGACGAGCGCGGTGTCGCCGTACTTGAAGCCCTCGCGGCTCTTGGGCAGCAGGTGGGGCGCCTGCGTCATCGACTCCATGCCACCGGCGACGACGATCTCGTGCTCACCGGCGCGGATCAGCTGGTCGGCCATCGCGATCGCGTTGATGCCGGAGAGGCAGACCTTGTTGATGGTGATGGAGGGGACGCTCATCGGGATGCCTCCCTTGACCGCCGCCTGGCGGGCGGTGATCTGGCCGGCGCCGGCCTGGATGACCTGGCCCATGATCACGTAGTCGACCTGCTCGCCGGACACGCCGGCCCTCTCCAGGGCTCCCTTGATGGCCACGCCGCCGAGGTCGGCCGCCGACTGGTCCTTGAGTCCGCCGAGCAGGCGGCCGATCGGGGTGCGAGCCCCGGCAACGATCACGGAACCGGTCATGAGCTTCTCCTCCAGGCATGCGGGGTGGTGGGTGCTACCTCCAGCGACGATACCCATGACGACGGCCGCTGCGGCAGGGTGTGGGAGCCGCCCGCGGTGAGGCACACGTCACACCCCCTCGCGCCCCACGCCGCCGGAGTGCACGATGACCCCCATGAGCGCGCCCGACCTCCCAGACGACCTCCAGCACCTCTTCACCGCGATCGACCACGTCGGCATCGCGGTGCCCGACCTCGACGCGGCGATGGCCTTCTACCGCGACTCCTACGGGATGCGCGTGCTCCACGAGGAGGTCAACGAGGAGCAGGGCGTGCGCGAGGCGATGGTCGGCGTCGGCGACTCCGGCTCCTGCATCCAGCTGCTGGCGCCGCTGACGCCCGAGTCGACGATCGCCAAGTTCCTCGACCGCAACGGACAGGGCATCCAGCAGCTCGCGTTCAGGGTCGAGGACGTCGAGCACGTCGCCGACGTCCTCCGCGAGCGCGGCCTGCGCCTGCTGTACGACGCCCCGCGACGCGGCACCTCCGGGAGTCGCGTGAACTTCATCCACCCCAAGGACGCCGGCGGGGTGCTCGTGGAGCTCGTCGAGCCCGCTCGCTGACCCCCCACCGAGCCCGGCGCGAGGAATCTCACACCTCGCACCACGCAAGGTTACTCGCCGGTACGTTACCGGCACCCGACAACGGCACCGATGCCTCGCCCACCTGATTCCAGGAGACACCCGTGCACAACATCCTCGAAGCCATCCAGTCCGGCAACGCCACCTCGGAGGACTTCGCCTCCCTGGAGCTGCCCGAGTCCTACCGCGCCGCCTTCGTCAAGAAGGACGAGGTCGACATGTTCGAGGGGGTGGCCTCCCGGGACAAGGACCCCCGCAAGTCCCTCCACGTCGACGAGGTGCCCCTGCCCGAGCTCGGCCCGGGCGAGGCGTTCGTGGCCGTGATGGCCAGCGCCATCAACTACAACACCGTGTGGACCTCGATCTTCGAGCCCGTCTCCACCTTCGGCTTCCTCGAGCGCTACGGCCGCAACAGCGAGCTCACCAAGCGCCACGACCTGCCCTACCACGTGGTCGGCTCAGACCTCTCCGGCGTCGTGCTCAAGGTCGGCGCCGGCGTCACCAAGTGGAAGCCCGGCGACCGCGTCGTCGCGCACTGCCTCTCGGTCGAGCTCGAGGGCCCCGACGGCCACAACGACACGATGCTCGACACCGAGCAGCGCATCTGGGGCTTCGAGACCAACTTCGGCGGCCTCGCCGACGTGGCGATGGTCAAGGCCAACCAGCTCATGCCCAAGCCGGAGCACCTCACCTGGGAGGAGGCGGCTTCGCCCGGCCTCGTGAACTGCACGGCGTACCGCCAGCTGGTCTCCAAGAACGGCGGCGACATGAAGCAGGGCGACAACGTCCTGATCTGGGGCGCCTCGGGCGGCCTCGGCGGCTTCGCCACGCAGTACGCCCTCAACGGTGGCGCCACCCCCGTCTGCGTGGTCTCCAACGAGGAGAAGGCGGCCATCGCCCGCAGCATGGGCGCGGAGCTGATCATCAACCGCTCCGAAGAGGGCTACAAGTTCTGGAACGACGAGAACACGAAGCAGGACCCGAAGGAGTGGAAGCGTTTCGGCGCGAGGATCCGCGAGCTCACCGGCGGCGAGGACATCGACATCGTCTTCGAGCACCCCGGTCGCGAGACCTTCGGCGCGTCCGTCTTCGTCACCCGCAAGGGCGGCACCATCACGACCTGCGCGTCGACCTCGGGATACATGCACGAGTACGACAACCGCTACCTGTGGATGAACCTCAAGCGCATCATCTCCAGCCACTTCGCCAACTACCGCGAGTCGTGGGAGGCCAACCGCCTCATCGCCAAGGGCAAGATCCACCCGACCCTGTCGAAGACCTACACGCTCGAGGAGGTCGGCCAGGCCTCGCTCGACGTCCACCACAACTCCCACCAGGGCAAGGTCGGCGTCCTGTGCCTCTCGCCCGAGGAGGGCCTGGGCGTCCTCGACCACGAGATGCGCGCGCAGCACGACACGGCGATCAACCGCTTCCGCGGCGTCTGAGGAAGCCCCGACACCCCGGACGAGACACTGCTCACACCCCGGTTCGCCCGACTCCCTCCGAGTCGTCCGCGAGCCGGGGTGTGATGTTGTCGGGCCATCGGCAAGACTGGCACCCACGCAGTCAGTTCGACCGAGAGAGGGTGCCTCGACCATGAGCTCCGACAAGGGCCTGTCCATCTTCGACGAGCCGGAGTCCGCCGACGACGCGGCCGAGGAGACCCAGGTGCTCCCGGTCACGGCGAAGGACGAACCGGAGGTCGCGAAGCCCCAGACCGGCAACCGCACCGCGACCCCGGCCGCTCCGTCCGCTCCGCCCGCGCCGACGCCGGACGCCGAGGCGACCCGACGCTCCCCGGTGGTCCCGCCCGCAGCCCGGCCGGCTCCGGCCGCGGCTCCGACGGCCGCCCCCACGTCCCCCGTGGCGCCCACCCCGGCCGGCGCGGCCCCGCTGCCCGTCGTCCGCCGCGGCGGATACGACAAGGCGGCCGTCGACCAGCGCGTCGGCCAGCTCCAGAACGAGAAGTCCGGCCTGGCCACCAGCCTCGCCAGCAGCGAGCAGCGGGTCATCGAGCTCGAGGCCGAGCTCTCCGCTGCCCGTGAGGAGCTGCAGGAGAACGCCAACCCGACGTACGCCGGGCTGGGCGGGCGCGCCTCCTCGATGCTCAAGATGGCCGAGGACGAGGCTGCCGACGTGCGCCGCGCCGGGCACCGCGACGCCGACGACATCCGCAAGGCCGCCGAGCGCGACGCCACCAGCATCCGCGCCGACGCCGCCCGCGAGGCCGACGACATGCGCATGGTGCAGCTCAAGGAGCTCGACGAGATGCGCGCGCGGCTCACCGCCGACGCCGAGACCGAGCGCAGCCTGGCCAAGGCCGAGGCCGAGGACCTGCTCGCCGCGGCGCGCCGCGAGTCCGACCAGCTCCGTCTCGCCGCGCAGCAGGAGACCAACGAGATGCGGGTGACCGCGACCCGCGAGGCCGAGCAGGCCCGCGCCGCCGCCGACCGCGAGGTGCAGGAGGCCCGGCGCACGCTGGCGGTCGAGAAGGAGCGCCTGACCCGCGAGGCCGCCGAGCACCACAGCAACGCCACCGCCGAGACCCAGCGCCTCGTCGCCGAGGCCGAGGCACGCTCCACCGCCGCCGAGCAGCGCGCCCGCGAGGCCACGGCCCAGGCCAACGCCCACCGCCAGCAGGCGCAGGCCGAGGCCGAGGGGCTGCTCACCCGCGCCCGTCGCGAGGCCGAGCAGGTCGTCGCCTCGGCCCGCACCCAGGCCGACTCGATCGGTGCGACCCGGATCGCGGAGGCCGAGCGTGAGCTCGCCAACATCCAGGCCGAGGTCGACCGGGTCGCCAAGCGACGCGACGCCATCACCGCCCAGCTGGGCGCCCTGCGCGACGTCGTGGCCGGCTTCGGCGAGGACGAGTCCTGAGCTGGCGCGACCGGCTCCGGGAGGCGGTCGCCCCGCGCGACGCCGAGACCCAGCCCGACTCCACCGCGACCGACCTGCCACCTGAGGCCGGGGTCCAGGAGGTCGTGGAGAAGGTCAGTGAAGAGGCCGACCGCGCCGAGGCTGCCGCCGAGGCCGCCGAGGAGTCGGCGAAGTCGGCCGCGGAGATCGCGGAGCAGATCGACGACGCCGTCGACCTCGTGGTCGACGAGGCGGCCCCCGCGCCCTACGTCCCGGCGGAGGCCCCGTCGGCACCGCTGCTGCTGCGCCACTCGCCGTTCAAGATCGGGTTCTTCGGTGCCTTCGGCGCCCTGGTCGCCATCTTCTTGTCCCAGCAGCTGCTGAGCATCTCCTCGATCCTGATCCTGCTCGTGATGTCGATGTTCCTCGCGATCGGGCTCAACCCGGTCGTGGAGCTCTTCATGCGTCGCGGCGTCCGGCGCGGGCTCTCCGTGCTGATGGTGCTGGTCGTGGTGCTCGGGGTGCTCGCGCTCTTCGTCGTCGCCATCGCGCCGGTGATCAGCGAGCAGATCGCCGCGATCACCCGCAACGCCCCGGGGTGGCTCGACGACCTCCAGGCCAACTCGCAGGTGCAGAAGCTCGACGACCAGTACGACGTCATCGCCAAGGCGCGCGACTACATCCAGAACGGCGACTTCGGCCAGAAGGTCTTCGGCGGCGCGCTCGGCGTCGGCCTGCGGGTGCTGTCGGCGGTCGCCAACACCTTCATCGTCCTGGTGCTGATGATCTACTTCCTCGCCTCGCTGCCCAGCATCAAGCACGCCGCCTACTCCCTGGCACCCGCCTCGAAGCGGCCCCGGGTCAGCGAGCTCGGCGACAAGATCATCCGCTCGACCGGTGCCTACGTCGCCGGCGCGTTCCTCGTCGCCCTGTGCGCCGGACTCAGCACGCTGGTGTTCTCGTTCATCGTGGGGCTCGGCGACTACGCCTTCGCCCTCGCCTTCGTGGTCGGGCTGTTCTCGCTGATCCCGGTCGTCGGTGCCTTCGTCTCCGGTGCGCTCATGACGCTGCTCGCGCTGACGGTCTCACCGACGGTTGCCCTGGTGGCGCTGGTCTACTACATCGCCTACCAGCAGGTGGAGTCCTACCTGATCTACCCGCGCATCATGAAGAAGTCGGTCGACATCCCCGGATCGGTCACGGTCGTGGCCGCGCTCGTGGGCGGCTCGCTCCTGGGCATCGTCGGTGCGCTGCTCGCGGTGCCGGTGGCCGCTGCCCTGCTGCTGCTCCACCGCGAGGTCTTCCTCAAGCGGCAGGACGCCCTCTGACCGACAGAGCGTCGGGATCAGCGTCGGGCTCGGGCTCGGGGAGCGGCTCCACCACCAAGGACGTACGCCCCTCCCCCAGCTTGACCACGACGACGCCGGCGAGCACGAGCAGGCCGCCGGCGAGCTGGATGGTGCGCGGCAGCTCGCCGAGCAGCAGCCATGCCCACAGGACGGCGGCGAGGACCTCGCCGAGCGCGACGAAGGACGCCAGGCGGCTGCCGAGGCGACGCCCCGCCTCGATGCCGGTGACGTAGGCCAGGGCCGCCGTGACCAGGCCGAGGGCGACCACCGTCGCCCACCACGGCACGGTGAAGCCGTCGTAGGCCGCGTCCGCGGTCGAGGCACGGAACGGCAGCAGCCCGCTCGCACCGGCCGTCGCCAGGACCACGCTCGCGACGAACAGGCCACCGGCGGCGAGGCTGATGCCCGGCAGTCCGTTGGACTCGTCGGCGGAGATGATGAAGTACGACGCCGCGCCCACCATCGCGCCCAGGGCCCACAGCACGCCGACCGCGCTGAGGTCGGCGCCGGAGAGGACGTCCAGCACCAGCACGAGGCCGCAGGCGGCCAGGACGGCGCCGAGCACCGTCAGCCGGGAGGGCCGCTGCCCGTGGCGGAGCCAGAGCCACATGACGACCGCGACCGGGGCGGTGTACTCCAGCAGCAGCGCGACACTCACCTGCATGTAGGTGACGGCGTAGAAGTAGCACAGCTGCGCCCCGGCGACGGCGGTGATCCCGTAGAGCGTGATCAGGCCGGCGTTGTCGCGCAGCAGGTACCAGCGGCCACGCAGCGCCAACAGGCCGGGCACCAGGAGGACGAGGGCGGCCAGGACGGTGCGGACGGTGACCGCGGCCCCGGCGCTCCACCCGGTGTCGAGCAGCCCGCGGGCGAGTGCGCCCGACATGCCGAAGCTCGCGGCAGAGGCGAGCGCGAGGAGCAGGCCGGCCGCCGTCCGGGAGGAGGTGGTGTCATGAGTCAAAGCCGTCACAGTCATGACGCTAGGGCGCACTGATGTAATGTGTCAACATGCTTTTCACGGATGACACGGACGCGGCCCTCCAGGCAGCGGTCGCGCTGGCGAACTCCACCGACGAGCCGGGCGAGCCCCTCGGCTCGGTCGAGGACCTCTCCGCCTTCCTGACGTCCTGGTCCTACACCGGGCGCCATGACGCCGGCGCCGAGGAGCTCGCGTCCCTGCGCCGGCTCCGACCCGCCCTGCGCGAGCTGCTGCTCGCGGAGCGGGACGAGGCCGCGGGGATCGTCAACGGCATGCTCGCGCGCGCCCGGGCGCTCCCCCAGCTCCAGCGCCACGACCAGTGGGACTGGCACCTGCACGCCGTGGAGCCGGACCGACCGCTCGACGAGCGCGTCATCGTGGAGACGGCGATGGCGATGGTCGACGTGATCCGGGCCGACGAGATGTCGCGCCTCGACCGCTGCGCTGCCGACGACTGCGACGACGTCGTGCTCGACCTGTCCCGCAACCGCTCGCGCCGCTACTGCTCGACCACCTGCGGCAACCGCGAGGCCGTCGCCGCCTACCGCGCCCGCCAGAAGGCCTGACGCCGGCGCCGCTCAGGCCAGGAAGCGCCTCAGCACCTCGAGGAAGACCTCGGGCTGCTCGGAGTGCACCCAGTGCCCGGCCCCCTTGACCAGCACCCGGCGGTTGCGCGGGAAGCGGCGGTCCATCTCCTCGGCGTGCTCGTCGGCGATGTAGTCGGAGTCCGCCCCGCCGACCCACAGCACCGGGCCGTCGTACGTCGCCTCGCCGAGCGCCTCGGCGGGCCAGCCCGTGAGCCCGGGCATCGAGTCGCCGAGCAGGTCCAGGTTGACCTGCCAGTGCCACCCGTCGTCGCCGCGTCGCAGGTTCTGGAGCAGGAAGCTCCGCACCACCGGGTTCGGCACGGCCTCGCGCAGGGCGTCCTCTGCCTCGCCCCGCGACCCCAGCGCGGCCAGGTCGAGGCCCTGCATGGTCTCGATGTAGCCGACGAACTCGCGTCCGCTCGGGTAGGCCACCGGCGCGACGTCGACGACGGCGAGCCGCTCGACCAGCTCCGGGTGACGCAGCGCGAGGCACATGGCGATCTTGCCGCCCATCGAGTGCCCGACGAGCGCCACCGGCTCGTCACCGAGCTCGGCGGCCACCAGGTCGGCGAGCTCGAGGTAGTCGAACGTCTCGGTCCACGGGGAACGTCCGTGGTTGGGCATGTCGAGCAGCAGGACGCGGTGGTCTGCGCCGAGCGCCTTGGCCGCCTGGGTCCAGTTCCTGCCCTGGCCGAAGAGTCCGTGGCAGAAGACGACGCGGGACCCGGTCTCGCCGAGCTCGGTGCGGTGCAGGCTCACCGGGACATCCTGACGTGCGGGTGGTGCGGCGGGGTCGAGGGGGTGGGGTCGGCTCAGAAGTCGAAGCCGTCGAACATCCCGCCGATGCCGTCGCCGATGCTGCCGAACATGTCGCCGAGGCCTTCGCCCATCGCCCCCAGGCCCTCGCCGAGGCCGTCGAACCCGCCGCCGAAGAGCATGCCCATGAACATCCAGTCCATCGGGCCGAAGGTGCCGAAGTAGCCCTGGGCGTAGGGCTGGTAGGCGCGACCACCCTGCCAGTAGGGCACGCGGCGCGAGCCGACCATGACCTTGCGGATGTCGGGCTCGGCGCCGGCGCGGACGCGCTCGACGTCGAGGGCGCAGGCGGGGACGTCGCGCGGCGCGCCACCGGGCGGGGTCCACAGCACGTCGGCCACCGACAGCCCGTGGCGCGGGTCGAAGAAGCAGGGCGGGCGGCGCTGCGGCAGCGGCTGGCCGGCGACGCGGGCGCGCACGCACGCCATGGCGTAGCGGCCGTCCTCGAGGATCTCGGTCACGTGGCGCACGTCCTCGGGCCGGGTGAGCGCGGCGGCCGCGGTCTTCGCGGACTCGTAGGAGTCGAGGGCGCGCTGGTAATCGGCGTTCGCGCCCGGGTCGAGCTGCTCCCCGGCGAGGTCGATGTCGAGGTCCTGGAGCTCCACGCCGAGGGCGGTGACGTCCTCCTCGGCGAGCTTCTTCACCGGTGCGACCTCGGCCTCGGCCCGGGCCAGCTCACGCTTCTTGCTCGACCTGCCGGCTCCCACGGCGAGCGCCGTGAGACCTCCGAGGACGACGAGCACGAGCACGAGTTCTGCCATGCAGCCAGCGTACGCAGAACCTGCAAGAGCAGGCCGCCCATCGACCCCCGACGATGTGCGACCTGCTCCGACACGTGGCCTGTGGGCGTCGGGACCATCCCCTCGTGCGGTCCCCACGCCCGTGGCGCACGAGAAGACTCCCGCGAACCTGCGGGTGCCGGCATCCGTAGTCCTACCTATCTCTCCGGCCCGGGACGATAGATTCGATCCGTGCTGTCCCCCTGTCTCGGTCGCGAGGACGTCCGGCGTGCGCTGGACCGGGCGCTGGAGGAGTCGCGCTGGGTGACCGTGGTCGGTCCTCCCGGCAGCGGCAAGACGCTGCTCGTGCGCCACGCCGCGGAGGGACAGGGTGTGGCCTGGGTGGACGCCCGCGCCCTGCACGGCCTCGACGAGGTGCTCCTCGCCGCCCTGGGCAGCCTCGGCGCCGAGACCGCTCCCGGCGACACCCTGGCCGGCGCCCTCGGCCGCGCGCTCGACGGACGCGACTGCCTGCTCGTCCTCGACGGCCTCGACCTCGACGCCACCGGAGCCGGTCCGACCATCGAGGCGGTGCTCGAGGGCACCACCGACGTACGCGTCGTCGTGACGGCCCGCACCACTGCGGGCGAGCCGCACGAGTCCGTCGTACGCGTGGGGCCGCTGCCCGTGCCCCACCATCGCGCTCCCCTCGAGGGTCCGGCCGTCGAGCTGTTCCTGCGCGGCATCCGTGCCGCGGGCGGGCAGAACGTCGACCTCACCTCGCAGGCCCACGAGGTACGGCGCCTGCTGAGCGCCACCGGCGGACTGCCGCTCCTCATCGAGCAGGTGGCCGTGCAGTCGGCGCTGGTCGGGCTCAGCAACGCGATGTCCACCGTCAGCCTCGACCAGGCCGTCGACGCCGCGCACGCCCTGCTCGACCCCGCGAGCGCCACGGCGCTGCGCCGCATCGGCCTGCTCGACTTCCCCGTCGGGCTGGGCGTGCTCGCGCACGTGCTCGACCGGTCCACCGCCGAGGTCGCCGAGCTCGCGGGCAACCTCGTGCGCCGCAGCCTGCTGGAGGTCGACCAGCGGGGGCACTTCGACATGCTCTCCCCCATCCGCGGACGGGCCCGCGCGCTCGCCGGCCCCGACGACGCGGCGGCCGTCGGCTCCGGCCTGCTCGCCTGGGCCCAGAGCCACGCCCCTGCGCACGACAACTACGGCGCCGCGGACGCCGAGTGGCTCCGCGACCTCCCGGCCATGCGCCACGCCGTCCTCACCGCCTGCGCCGACCCCGCCACCCGCGCCGAGGGCTACTCGGTCGCCAACCGGATCTTCTCCTCCCTCTACACCTCCATGCGCGCCCGTGAGGCGCTCGAGATCCTCGAGGGCGCGCTGTCGAGCGGTGACGGCCCCTCGGAGATCGGCGCCCAGGTCGCGCGCCGCGCCGGCATCGCGGCCTCGGAGGTGCGCGGCACCTACGAGGGCCTGTGGCTGCTCGACCGCGCCGACGAGCACTCCTCGGCGGCACCGCGGCCCGAGGAGCAGCTGGCCAAGACGGCGTCGATCCGCGCCGAGATGCACCTCGACGCCGGCGACACCGCCCGTGCCGAGGTGGAGGCGAAGCGGGCGATCAGTCTCGACCCCGAGGGATCGATCAGCCGCCAGGCGACCCGCACCCTCGCTGACGTCTACGCCTCCCAGGGCCGCTTCACCGAGGCGGCCCAGGCCGTCAGCGACGCGATGCCCGCGCGGATCAGCCGCGACGAGCGCTGGATCGACCTCTCCGCACGCACCGTCCTGGCCCGCATCGCGCTCGAGCAGGGCCGGATCGCCGAGGCGGTGGCTGGCGCCCGCGCGGTGGTGCTGGAGGCGCGTGAGCTCGCCGAGGACCGGGTCGGGCTGCTGGCCGAGACGCTGCTGCGTGGCATCGACCCGTCGTGGCAGGCCCGGGACGTCGTGCGCGACACGCTTCCGTGGGCCGTACGCCTCCCCGTCCTCGCGCAGGACGGGCGCGACCTGCTCGTCGCGGGCGAGACCCAGCAGGCGGCCGGGCTCGCCGCCGACGTCGTGGCGCTCGCCGACTCCGCGCGACTGGGTCGCGACGGTGTCGAGGCGCGGCTGCTGCTCGGGCGGGCGCTCGTCGGCCTCGGCGACCTCGACCAGGCCACGACGACGTACCTCACGGCCCTCGACAGCTGTCACGCCATGCGGCTGCCGCTGCGTGCCGCCGACGTGCTCGACGGCCTCGCAGGGGTGGCGCGGGCGCGCGACCTCCCCGAGGCCCGGCTCCTGGCCGCGGCCGCCTTCGCCCTGCGCACTCCGCGCATGGCCGTGCGCTGGGGCTACTCCGCCGACTACGACGTGGTCCCGGCACACCGGGCGCCGGCCGAGTGGATCGACGGCACCGAGCTCTCCGAGGGCGCCGTCGCGCTGGTGACGGCCGTGTTCACCCGGCCCGGTCCGGGCGCGCCGTCGGTCCTCGACGCCCTCACCGCCGCGGAGCGCCAGGTCGCCGACCGGGTCGCGCACGGGCTCACCAGCCGGCAGATCGCCGAGGAGCTCTTCGTCTCCCCGCGCACGGTCGACGCACACCTGACCCACATCTACCGCAAGCTCGACATCAACACCCGCGCGCGCCTGGCCGCCCTCGTCGTCGACAGCCGCTGAGCCGACAGCGGGGGTCGCCCGGTGTCGGTGGGGTGGTCCACGATGGAGCGATGAGCCGGACCATCCAGGTGACCTTCGACGCCCACGACCCCGAGATGCTCTCCCGCTTCTGGGCCGATGCGATGGGCTACGTGAACCCACCTCCGCCCGGGCGCACGCTGGCGCCGGGTCAGGACCCCTTCGAGGCGTGGCACGCCTTCCTCGCCGAGGTCGGTGTCCCCGAGTCGGAGTGGAACTCCGCCTCCGCCGCGCAGGACCCCGACGGAGCGGGTCCGCGACTGTTCTTCCAGCGCGTGCCCGAGGGTGCGACCGCGAAGAACCGCGTGCACCTCGACCTGCGCGCCGCTCCCGGTCTCGAGGGCGAGGAGCGGATGGCCGCGCTCGAGACGGAGGCCGAGCGGCTGGTCGCGCTCGGCGCCACCCGCATCGAGCGGCACGAGCCCGCACCGCCGATGACGGCCGGCCACGTGGTGATGGCCGACCCCGAGGGCAACGTGTTCTGCCTCGACTGACTCCTGCGCCTCAGCGTCATACGAACCCGCACGCATGGGTGCAGGTTCGTATGACGCACAGGTGGGACGCAGGGGCGTGCGGCAGGGGGCGTACGGCGCTCAGCGGGCGCTGTAGTCCCGGAACCCGCGGCCGGTCTTGCGGCCGAGGTAGCCCGCGGTCACGAGGTGCTCGAGCAGCGGCGCCGGGGAGAAGCCGGGCTCGCGGAACTCGAGGTAGAGCTCCTTCTGGATCGCCAGCGACACGTCGTTGCCGACCACGTCGAGGAGCTCGAAGGGCCCCATCGGCAGGGCACAGCCCTGCTTCATCGCGGTGTCGATGTCGTCGGCGGTGGCGTAGTGCGCCTCGAGCATCTTGACCGCGTCGTTGAGGTAGGGGAACAGCAGCGCGTTCACGATGAAGCCGGAGCGGTCGCCGCACTTCACGGCCACCTTCCCGACGCGCTCGCACAGCGCGAGCACCGTCTCGGTGACGGCCTCGTCGGTGGCGACGGTCGAGACCACCTCGACCAGCTTCATGATCGCGGCCGGGTTGAAGAAGTGCATGCCGATGACGTCCTGGGGACGCTTGGTCACCTTGGCCATCGAGATGATCGGCAGCGACGACGTCGTGGTGGCCAGGATCGCCCCCGGCTTGCAGATCTCGTCGAGGTTCTCGAAGAGCGTGGTCTTGATCGCGAGGTCCTCCGCGATCGCCTCGACCACGATGTCGACGTCCTTGAGGTCGTCGAGCGACGTGGTGCCGCGCACCCGGCCCAGCACCTCGGACTTCTGGTCCTCGGTCGCGCGACCGCGCTGGATCTGCTTGTCGAAGTTCTTGGTGATGGTCGCGACCACGCCGTCGACCTTGTCCTGGCCGCGCCCGGTGAAGAGCACGTCGTAGCCCGCCTTGGCGAAGACCTCGACGATGCCGGAGGCCATCGTGCCGGTGCCGACGACACCCACCAGCTTGATGCCGTGGCGCAGCTGCGGCTTGTCGTCCACGCTCGGGGTCTGGGCGTCGGCGACCACGATCGGGGAGTCGGGCGCCTCGTAGGTGTAGAAGCCACGGCCCGACTTGCGACCGAGCAGGCCCGCGGTGACGTACTGCTTGAGGATCGGCGCGGGCGCGTGGAGGCGGTCGCGACCCTGCTTGTACATCGTGTCGAGGATCTCGTAGGCGGTGTCGAGGCCGATCAGGTCGAGCAGCGCCAGCGGGCCCATCGGATAGCCGCAGCCGAAGCGCATGGCCGCGTCGATGTCCTCGCGTGAGGCGTACTTGCCCTCGTACATCGCGACGGCGTGGTTGAGGTAGCCGAAGAGGAGCGTGTTGGCGATGAAGCCGGCCTTGTCGCCGCACACGACCGGGTTCTTGCCGAGGCTGCGCAGCAGGCCCTGGACGTCGGCGAGGACATCGGGCTCGGTGACCACCGTGCGGATGATCTCGACGAGGTTCTGCACCGGTGCGGGGTTGAAGAAGTGGACGCCCACCACGCGGCCGGGCTTGGCGTTGGCCGTGGAGATCTCGGTGACGCTGAGCGAGGACGTGTTGGTGGCGAGCACCGCGTCGGGGCGCACGATGTCGTCCAGCGCGCGGAAGATCGACTTCTTGACCTCGAGCGACTCCACGACGGCCTCGACGACGAGGTCGGCGACGGCCAGGTCGGCCATCTCGGTGGTGAGGGTGATCCGACCCAGGAGCTCGGCCTGCTGCTCGGTCGTCATCTTCTCGCGCTTCACCGCGCGGCCCGTCGAGTGCTCGAGGTGCTCGCGACCGCGCTGGACGCCCGCGTCGTTCTGCTCGACGCCGATGACGGTGAAGCCGTTGCGGGCGAAGACCTCGGCGATGCCGGCGCCCATCGTGCCGAGGCCGATCACGCCGACGGTGCTGAACTCGCGGGTAGTTTCGTCGCTCATGGACGCATGCTCCCACGCGGGCGATCCCCGGTGGGTGTGGGAACCGTCACTCCCCGGAGGGTTCCGCCACCGGGGTCGAGGGGCGTACGACGACCACCTCGTCGCCCGGACGGACCGGTCCGGGGCGCACCACCTTGGCGCACAGCCCGCGCAGGCGCCGCGGCTTGCCCTCGGGGCCGTTGACGAAGCCCATCGCGTCCTTGCCGAATCGGGCTATGAACTTGCCGCAGCCGTTGTGCGGCTGGTCGGTCACCACGATCACCGCACCCTCCGGGCCGCCGATGTGCAGCTCGCTCCACGCCGGCAGGTGGTCGTGCGAGAGGTCGAGGTCGAGGAACATCTGGTCGCCGGCCAGCGCCTCGCGCCGGGGGTCCTGGGCCAGGAACTCCACGAGCCGGTGGCTCATGATGTTGAGCTGCATGTCGGGGTGCGCCGATCCGTCCGGCGTACGCCGACTGCCGCGCTCGGCCCAGGTGTCCCCCACCAGCCCCTCCGCGAGGTCGAGGTGACCGACCTCGAGCACCTCGCGCTCCCCCGGCGCCGGCCGGCGGATGACCGCGCGGAGCGTGCCGACCTCGCGCGGCGCGGCATCGAGGACCGGCAGGAAGTCCGTGAGGTCCGCGGCGGTGCGGTGCGAGCGCAGCACGCGGCGCACGAGCACGTGGCCGGACACCTCGCGCATCGCGGCCAGCGGACCCGGCAGCGGCTCCTCCGACGGGATCTCGACGAAGCCGAGGTCGGCGTACGTCGCTGCCTCGGGGCCGGCGAAGGGCAGGGCGGAGAGCTGGCCGTGACCCTTGGCGGCGAGCCGCTCGCAGGCCGCCTCGACCAGCGCACGCGCGGTGCTCCCGTCGAGGTCGACGCCGGGCGCGAGGTGGGCGAGGTGGGCGTGGCCGTCGAGCAGGTCGACCCGGGCGTGGCCGAGGGCGGGATCGCCGGCCACCAGCACGAACCCGGGCCCGTGGGAGCCGTCCTCGATGCCGAGGTGCGCGAGGTCGCGCTGCCGCGCGGGACGTACTGAGTGGTCGGTCACGGGGTCACTGTAGATTCGCCCGTCGTGAGGATCGTCGTCGCACGCTGCCAGGTGGACTACGCAGGACGGCTATCGGCCCACCTGCCCCTCGCCACGCGAGTCCTGATGCTCAAGTCGGACGGGTCGGTGCTGATCCACTCCGACGGCGGGTCCTACAAGCCGCTCAACTGGATGTCGCCCCCGTGCACGGTCCGCGAGGGCGTGTCCGAGGACGGCCGCGCCGAGTGGCTGGTGAGCGCCACCAAGTCCGACGACACCCTGCGCATCCTCATCGACGAGGTCCTCCACGACACCTCCCACGACCTCGGCATCGACCCCGGCCTGCAGAAGGACGGCGTCGAGAAGCACCTCCAGGAGCTGCTCGCCGAGCACCCGGCGAGCCTGGCCGCGGGGTTGACGCTGGTGCGCCGCGAGTTCATGACCGCCATCGGTCCCGTCGACCTGATGTGCCGCGACGCCGACGGGCTGTCGGTCGCGGTGGAGATCAAGCGGCGTGGCGAGATCGACGGCGTCGAGCAGCTCACCCGCTACCTCGACCTCCTCAACCGCGACCCTGCGCTGACGCGCAAGGGCGCGGTGCGCGGCATCTTCGCCGCCCAGGAGATCAAGCCGCAGGCCCGCGTGCTGGCCACCGACCGCGGCATCGCCTGCGCCCTCGTCGACTACGACGCGCTGCGCGGGATGGACGACGCGGAGCACCGCCTCTTCTAACGGGCCCCGCGTCCTCGCCGCAGCACCTCGACGAGCAGGTGGGCGTAGCCCCGGGCGTCGTCGATCGCGCGGTGGGTGTGCTCGACGTCGCCGAACCACTCGCTCGGCAGGTCGTGCACGGAGAAGGTGGCGGGATCGCCGCCGGTGACCCCGCAGGCGAGGCTCTTGAGGCAGAGCCCGGCGCCGTGGAAGAGGCGATCGGTCTCGTCGGGCCCCTGCGCCAGCCCGTACGCCGTGAACCGCCGCAGGTAGGAGTCGACGTAGGTCCCGTCGAAGCCGAGCGGCGAGGCCACGAACTCGCGCTCCTCCCCCAGCCCCTGCACCCACGACACGAAGTCGGCCATCACCTCCGGCACCGGGCGTGCGCCCTCCGTGGCGGCGGCCAGCACCTCGGGCGGCTGCGAGAGCCACCACGCCCAGGTGTCGGGGTGGGGCTGCGCGCCGGGCAGCCGCTCGAGCACCGCCTCGAACTCGCCCACCTGCTCACCGGACGCGGTCACCGCGACCGATGCGAGGGCGAGCATCGAGTGCGCGCCCGGGACGAACCCGTCGACCTCGATGTCCGTGACGACGTAGATGCGACCTGCGTCCCGAGAGGCTGCCATGTCGCTACCCTCGCACGGTGTCCGAGACGACGCCCCAGACCCCGTCCGAGCCCCTGCCCGACCGCATCTTCCACATCGCCACCGACGCGGACTGGCGCCGCACCCTGGAGACCGGCACCTACTCGACCTCGACCGTGGGCCGCACGCTCGAGGAGGAGGGCTTCATCCACGCGTCGAGGCGCGAGCAGGTGCAGGGCGTCTTCGACCGCTACTACCGCGGCCTCGGCGAGCACCTGGTCCTGCTGACCATCGACCCGGCGCGGCTCACCGGGGCAGACGTGCGCGTCGAGGCGGTCGGCGACGACACCTATCCCCACGTCTACGGTCCGATCAACCGCAGTGCCGTCGTCGACGTGGCCCCCCTCGACCGGCGGGGCGGCACCGAGACGCTGATGTCGTTGTGGATCAGCGGCATGGCCGTGCGGATGGGCATCGCCCTCGCCGTGATGGCGCTCGTGACCGTGGTCGTGCTGGTGCTCAGCTGAGCGGACGGTCGGCCCACGACCGGGCCACCCAGCCGTCCACGTCACCCTCGAGGGCCACGACGCCGCAGTGGGGCATCGGCAGGTCGCGCGAGTGGCTCAGCGCCAGGTTGCGCGCCACCGCGGACAGGGCCATGCACATCACCCCGCCGTGGCTGACGACCAGCACCGACTCACCGCGGTGCGCGTCGGCGATCTCGTCCAGCACCGCGGTGTAGCGCTCGACCACGTCCTCGCCGCTCTCCCCACCGGGGATCCGAGCGGTGAGGTCACCGCCGAGCCAGGCCGCGAAGGTCTCCGCGAAGGGGTCGGGGTCGCCGGTCGTGCCGGCCGCGTCGCCGACGCCGAACTCGCGCAGCCCCGTGCGTACGACGACGTCGGCGCCGAGCGCGGCCGCCACGATCTCGCCGGTCTGCACGGCGCGGGCCATGTCGCTGGTCCACACGCGGGCGATGCGTTCGGGCGCCACTCGCTCCGCCAGCGCCTGCGCCTGATCGCGCCCCAGCGGGCTCAGCCAGCCGCCGGCGTCGCTCAGCAGGTCGCTCTCGTAGACGGCCTCGCCGTGCCGGGCCACGAACACCCGGGCGGCGCACTGGAGGTCACTCACCGGCCAGCTCCACCACGTCGGCGGCGCAGCCCCAGGACAGGGTCACGCCCGCGCCCCCGTGGCCGTAGGTGTGGATCACGTCGCCGACCCGCTCCAGCCGGACGGTCGGCCGGACCGGACGCAGCCCCACCTTGTGCCGCAGGACCCGGGCGCCCTCCAGCTCCGGCACGAGCGCGATCGCGCGGTGCAGGACCGCCTCGGCCGTCGCAGGGTCCGGGGTGCGGCTCCACTCCCCCTCCTCGGCCGTGCCGCCGACGACGATCTCGCGCGACCGCGGGACCACGTAGGTCGGTCCGTCCGCGTCGAGCGTCCAGCGCTCGAGGCCGACCTGATCGAGGACGACCACCTGACCCCGCACGGGGGTCACGCCCGGATCAGCACCGAAGTGCCGGGCACCCAACCCGGTCGCGTCGACCACGAGCGCGCCCTCGGCCGGCAGCGCGGACAGGTTCATCCGCGTCAGCGTGCCGCCGAGCTCCTCGAGGCGGGTGGTGAGCCAGCGGAGGTGGACCGGCATGTCCACGACCGGGCTCACGAAGGTCCAGCCGTCGGCGTAGCCGGGAGGCAGGGCGGTCTCGCGGTCCAGCGACGGCACGGCCGCACGCCACCACGGGTCGGGCTGCGGCGTGCGCAGCACCTCGGTCCCGGTGAGCATCCGCACGCCCGTGCGATCGTCGCGGGCGAGGTCGGCGAACACGGCGTACGACGTCGCGGCCCAGGCGGTGACCCGGTCCTGCGGCAGCGCGCGGTAGGGGTACCAGAGCGCGGCGGCCACGGCGGACGTCGTCTCCAGCGGCAGGTCGCGCGCCACCACGTCGACCCGGTGGCCGGCCTCCAGCAGCCGCACCGCGCAGGTCAGCCCGACGACACCGGCCCCGACGACGATCACACGCCCCATGGCGTCAGTGTGTCAGCCGCCGGCGCCGGCCTGGCGCGGAGCGGTCGCGTCCTCGCCCTCCGCACCGTGCTCGCGGGCGACGTACTCCTCGATGTCCTCGATGTCGTCGTGGTTGCGCCTCACGACCGCGAGCAGGTCGCTCATGGTCGCGACCTCCTCGACCTGCTCCTTGATGAACCACTGCATGAACTGCTCGGAGGCGAAGTCGCTCTCCTCGCGCGCGATGCGCAGCAGGCCGTTGATCTGGTCGGTGACGGTCCGCTCCTGCGCCAGGGCCAGCTCGACGGGCGCGACGAGGTCGGCGAAGAGCGAGGTGGGGGCGTCGACGGCCGGGATGGTGACCTCGGCGTCGGTGTCGAGGAGGTACTGGACCATCATCATCGCGTGGCTGCGCTCCTCGAGCGCCTGGTCGTAGAAGAAGGCGGCCATGCGGGGCATGGTCAGCGCGTCGTAGTAGATCGCGCAGGCGAGGTACTGGTTGTGCGCGGACAGCTCGTTGCCGATCTGGGCGTTGAGCTGCTCGACGAAGCGGGGTGCGGGCACGGCGGCCTCCTGGTCGGTGGGGCGGTCAGGCCGCGAGGGTCTTCTTCTTGTCCTTGTCCTGCTGCAGCTTCTTGGTCTTCACGAGCTTGCGCTTGTGGACCGTGTAGCCGTCGGGCAGCGTGCCCTCCTTGAGCATCCTCAGGGGGCAGCGGCCGCACTTGGTGCGGGAGACGCAGCACTTCTTCTTGGGCAGCTTGGCGACCTTGCCGGTCGACGCGCCGGACTTCTTGGTCCCGCCCTTGCTCTTCTTGCCCACGCCGCGACGATAGCAGAATGATTAGGGCAGCCTTACCTCAGTCCAGGTCGTTGGCCGCGCGGATCACGTCGACGATGCCGCCCATGATCTCGGTGAGCCCGTAGTCCTTCGGCGTGTAGACCGCCGCCACCCCGAGCTCGCGCAGGCGTCGGCCGTCGCCGTCGGGGATTATCCCGCCGACGATGACCGGGAGGTCGCCCAGGCCGGCCTCGGCGAGGCCGTCGAGGACGTCGGGCACCAGCTCCATGTGCGAGCCGGACAGGATCGACAGCCCGATGCAGTGGACGTCCTCGGCCACGGCCGCGGCCACGATCTGCTGCGGCGTGAGCCGGATGCCCTGGTAGATGACCTCGAACCCGGCGTCGCGGGCGCGCACGGCGACCTGCTCGGCGCCGTTGGAGTGCCCGTCGAGCCCCGGCTTGCCGACCAGGAGGCGCAACCGGCCGCCCAGCTCCTCGCCGGTGGCCCGGACCCGTTCGCGCACCGCGACGAGATCGGCGCCCGCCTCGGCCACCACGGCGCCGGAGACGCCGGTCGGGCCGCGGTACTCGCCGAAGACCTCTCGGAGGGTGGCGGCCCACTCCCCCGTGGTCGCGCCGGCGCGCGCCGCGACGAGCGTCGGAGCCATCAGGTTCACATCGGTCCTCGCCGCCGCGGCCAGGGCCTCGAGCGCCTCGGCGACCTCGGCCTCGTCGCGCTGCTGCTTCCATGCCTCGACGCTCGCGCGGGCGGTCCGCTCGGCCTCCGGGTCGGCGGCCATGATCGCGGCGTCGAGGTCTGCCGTCAGCGGCGACGGCTCGGTCGACTCGAACCTGTTGACGCCGACGATGATCTCCTCGCCGGACTCGATGCGGGCTCGCCGCGCGGCGTGGGAGGACACCAGCTCGGACTTCATGTAGTCGACGGCGGCGATCGCCCCGCCCATCTCCTGCACCCGGTCGATCTCGGCCCTCGCGCCCTCGACCAGCTCGGCGACCTTGGCCTCGATGACGTGCGAGCCGTCGAAGATGTCGTCGTACTCCAGCAGGTCGGACTCGAAGGCGAGCACCTGCTGCAGCCGCAGCGACCACTGCTGGTCCCAGGGGCGCGGCAGGCCCAGCGCCTCGTTCCACGCCGGCAGCTGGAGGGCGCGGGCGCGAGCGTCCTTGGACAGCGTCACGCCGAGCATCTCGAGCACGATGCGCTGGACGTTGTTCTCCGGCTGCGCCTCGGTGAGGCCGAGGGAGTTGACCTGCACGCCGTAGCGGAAGCGGCGCATCTTCGGGTCCTGCACGCCGTAGCGGTCGCGGGTGATCTCGTCCCAGAGCCGGACGAAGGCCCGCATCTTGCAGGTCTCCTCCACGAACCGGACGCCGGCGTTGACGAAGAACGAGATGCGGCCGACGACCTTCTCGAAGTCCTCCTCCGACACCTGTCCGGCGGCCTTGACCTCGTCGAGGACGGCGATGGCCGTGCTGAGCGCGTAGGCGAGCTCCTGCGTCGGCGTCGCCCCGGCCTCCTGCAGGTGGTAGCTGCAGATGTTGATCGGGTTCCACTTCGGGATCTGGTGGACCGTGTAGGCGATCATGTCGGCGATGAGCCGCATCGAGGCCTCGGGCGGGAACGCGTAGGTCCCGCGGGAGAGGTACTCCTTGATGATGTCGTTCTGGGTGGTGCCGGCGAGCTGCCCGGCGACCTCCTCGGGCGAGAGGTCGGGGTTCTGTTCCTCCGCGACGACCTGGTACATCGCGAGCATCCACATCGCGACGGCGTTGATCGTCATCGAGGTGTTCATCCCGGTCAGCGGGATCTCGGCGAAGAGCTTGCGCATCTCCCCCAGGTGCGGGACGGGTACGCCGACCTTGCCGACCTCGCCGCGGCTCAGCGGGCTGTCCGGGTCGTAGCCGGTCTGCGTGGGCAGGTCGAACGCCACGCTCAGGCCGGTCTGGCCCTTGGCCAGGTTGGTGCGGTAGAGCGCGTTGGACGCCTCGGCGGTGGAGTGGCCGGCATACGTGCGCATCACCCAGGGCCGGTCCTTGGTCGGACGCTCCGATTCGGTCATGGCGTCAGGTTAGGACTCCGGTTACCCGTCAGTCACCGGTTGGGCGTGTGACGGATGCCTCAGACGCGACCACGACCCGGCCGGACCTCGGCCGAGCGTCAGGCGGTCGCAGCGACTCGCTCGACCTCGATGGCGTGCGCCAGCCGGGTCAGGTGCGCCATCCGCCGCACCGCCGGCCCGGGGTTGCGGACCGTCAGGTGGTGCCCGGAGAGCCAGGCGTGGCGGGTGGCCACGGCGAGGAGCCGGAGCGCGGTGGCGTCGATCGTGGACACGTCGCTCATGTCGACGACGACGTCGTAGTCGCCGGCCGCCAGGCAGGCGTAGATCGCGTTGCGCACCTCACCGGTGCTGCGGACGTCGAAGGCCCCGTGCAGCACCAGCGTGGACCCGTCCCGGGTGATCTCCATCGGGTGCTCCTCTCGACGTCCCCCGACGCCGCTGCGTGACCAGTGTCACTCCTATGACGCCGTTCTACCCTGCGCGGTTGCATCCGCGCCTCACCTTTTCCGGCGAGTCCCCACCAGTAGGCTCCGGGACATGGTCAACCTGACGCGCATCTACACCCGCACCGGCGACGCCGGGCGCACCCGGCTCGGCGACATGAGCGAGACCTCGAAGACCGACCTGCGCCTGGAGGCGTACGCCTGCGTCGACGAGGGCAACGCCCACATCGGCGTCGCGCTGGCGCACGGCGGGCTCGACGAGGACGTCGTCGAGGTGCTCACCCACGTGCAGAACGACCTCTTCGACGTCGGCGCCGACCTCTGCACGCCGGTGGTGGCGGACCCGGAGTACCCGCCGCTGCGCATCGAGCAGGACTACGTCGACCGCCTCGAGCAGTGGTGCGACCACTACAACGAGTCGCTGCCCGCGTTGCGCTCCTTCATCCTCAACGGCGGCACGACCGCGGCTGCGCACCTGCACGTGGCGCGCACCGTCATACGTCGGGCCGAGCGGGCCGGCTGGGCGGCCTGGGAGGAGCACGAGGAGACGATGAACCCGCTGTCGATCACCTACCTCAACCGGCTCTCGGACCTGCTGTTCATCCTGGCCCGCCACGCGAACCGCGAGAACGGCGACGTGCTGTGGGTGCCGGGCGGGGAGCGCTCGAGCTAGCCGACCGGGCTGGCCTCGCGGTCGTCGCGGCCCTCGCGCGCCGCGGGGACGACCAGCGCCGCCGGCATCAGCAGGACGGCGACCACCAGCAGGGCCTTGAGGGTGCCGACCTCGTCGCCGACGAAGCCCAGCAGGGGCGGGCCGGCGAGGAAGGCGGCGTAGCCGATCGTCGACACCACGCTGACGCGCGCGGCGGCGTGCCGCGGGTCGTCGGCGGCGGCGCTCATGCCGACCGGGAAGCCGAGCGAGGCGCCCACGCCCCAGAGCACGATGCCGACCACCACCAGGGCGGGCTGCTCGGCGAGCACGATGAGCAGCACGCCCGCACCGGCCAGCGCCATCGTGCTCCACAGCACGGTGACGCGGCCGAAGCGGTCGATGAGCCCGGTGCCGGCGATGCGACCGATCGTCATGGCCAGCACGAAGACGGCGAAGCCACCGACGCCCTCCGAGTGCGACACGTCGTGGCCGTCGACGAGCGCGACCGCGAGCCAGTCGTTGGCGGTGCCCTCGGTCATCGCGAGCGCGAGCACCATCACGCCGATGAGCAGCGTGCGCGGCTCGAGCCACGCGCGGGCCGCGGAGGTCCGGTGCTCCTCCGGCGTCTCGACCACCGGCAGGAAGGCCGGCGAGGAGCGCCACACCACGACGACGGACAGGAGCACGATGCCCACGAGGTGCGCCACGGCCGGCACGCCGAGCTCGATGAGCAGCACGCCCAGGAGCGCACCGACCACCGTGCCGCCGCTGAAGCCGGCGTGGAAGCGCGGCATGATCGTCCGGCGCAGGCCGCGCTCGACCTCCGCGCCCTCGACGTTCATCGCCACGTCCCACACGCCGATGCCGAGGCCGTAGACGAAGAGCCCGGCCACGGTCACCCACAACAGGTTGCCCAGCCCGAGCGCCGCGGCCAGCATGCCGACGGTCGCCGCGGCGGCTCCCACCCGGACGACCTGGACGGTCCCCCAGCGGGTGATGACCGCGCCGGTCGTGGGCAGCGCCAGCAGCGAGCCCATGGCGATCGAGAGCAGCACGAGGCCGAGCTGGCCGTTGGTCAGCTCGAAGCTCGACCGCACCTCGGGGATCCGGGAGACCCAGCTGGCGAAGACCAGCCCGTTGAGGAAGAAGGTCAGGCCGACGGCGTTGCGGGCGGCGGTCAGGGTGGGCACGGGCGCTCCTCGGCGCGCGAACGCTGGCGGCGTCCGGCGAATCGTTTCGATCGAATCGATTCGATGGTAGCCTCTCCTCCGTGTCCGGTCCAACCCGCGCCCCCACCCTGGCCGACGTCGCCGCCTCCGCCGGGGTCTCGCTCTCGACCGCGTCCCTCGCCTTCTCGGGCAACAAGCCGGTGTCGGCAGCGACGAGGGAGCGGGTGCTCGCAGCGGCCACGGAGCTGGGCTACTCCGGCCCGAACCCGCTGGCGCGCAACCTGCGCCAGGGCCGTAGCGGCGTCGTCGGCATCGCCGTCGGACAGCTCAGCACGGCCTTCCGCGACCCGGCCGCCCTCGCGATGCTCGACGCGGTGTCGGAGGTCCTCGGCGCGGCCGGGCTCGGCCTGCTGCTGATGAGCGACGACGACGAGCACGCCCGACTCCCCCTCGACGCCGTCATCTACGACATCTGCGGGCGCGAGACGTGGGCGGCGTACGACGACCTGGTGGCCCGTGACGTGCCGCTGGTCGTGGTCGAGGGACCCGACTGGCCCGGCTCGACCTACATCGACATCGAGCACCGCGCCGGCTCGGCCGCGCTCGCGGAGCACCTGCACGCGCTGGGCCACCGCGACGTGGCCACCGTGACGCTGGCGGCCTCCCACCCCCAGCGCGAGCGCGAGGCCGGTCTGCGCGACGTCTTCCCGCACGCCCGGGTCCTCGGAGAGTGCGAGAGCGACGTCGCCGCCGCCCAGTCCCTGGTGGCCCACCACCTCGACGACCGCGGCGCGGTGACGGCGATCGTGTGCCAGAGCGACGTGCAGGCCGCCGGCGTGGTCCTCGAGGCGCGCCGACGCGGCCTCCGGGTGCCGGAGGACCTGAGCGTGGCCGGCTTCGACGGGGTCGCCACCCCTTGGCTCGACCTCGAGCTCACCACCGTCGTGCAGCCGCTGGCCGACAAGGGGCGCGCAACCGCGGAGGCGGTGCTGGGGCGCATCGCGGGAGCCGGCGTCACCGACGTGCTCCTACCGGTCGCGCTGCGGGTCGGCGACTCGACCGGTCCGGCTTGACCCGGGCTGGGGTCAGCGACGGTTCCAGTCGGTGCCCGGCGGCCCGGACTCCAGCCACGACTGGAAGCCGGTGAGCGAGGCCTCGCTCATGGCGATCTCCAGCGGCTCACCGTCGTAGTGGCACGCCGCCACCACGTGGCCGTCGTAGAGCGACACCTCCTCCGGCCCCTCCGGGGAGCGCCGGCCGGAGTAGTCCAGGAGGTCGCGGGCCCAGACCCGCTTGGGGCGCGGCGAGAGCGAGAAGATCCGGAACCACTCCAGGGACTGGCCGGAGTAGCGCCCGATGCCGAGCAACCAGCCGCGACCGGGCCGCTCGGTGCGGACGCGGTAGCTGAGCTCGAAGGTGCCGCCGTGGCGCGCGAGCAGGCGCCGCCGCACGATCAGCGAGATGCCGTAGAGCAGCGCAAGGAGAAGGACGAGCCCGACGAGGTCGAGCACCCACTCCCAGACCGGCATCCACACCTCCCACCAACGCCCCCGGAAACAGGTGAGCGCACGAACCCTGCGGTTCGTGCGCTCACCCTAGCGGTCGTGCGGGAGGACTCCGTCAGGAGGCCCGCTCCGCGGCACGGATCCGTGCCTCGGCGCGGCGTACGGCCTCCTGCGCGGCGTCGTCGTCCTCGCCCGAGCTCTTGGCCCGCTCGAGGTCCTGACGTGCCTTCTCCAGGTCGATCTCGTGCGACATCTCGGCGCGCTCCGACAGGATCGAGACACGGTTGTCGGCCACCGACAGGAAGCCGGCGTCGACGGCCGCGACCCAGGTCTCACCCTCGACGGTCTGCACGTCCACGACGCCCTCGATGATCGAGGACAGCAGCGGCGCGTGGTTCGGCAGGATGCCGACGTCACCCTCGGTGGTGCGGGCGATGACCATGGTGGCCTGCCCCGACCAGACGAGCCGGTCGGCAGCGACCAGCTCGACCTGCAGGACGGTGTCGCCTGCGTCGGCCATCAGAGGCTCTTCTGGATCTCGGCCCACTTCTGCTCGACGTCGTCCAGACCGCCGCACATGAAGAAGGCCTGCTCGGCCACGTGGTCGTACTCGCCGTCGGCGATCTTGTTGAACGCCTCGATGGTGTCGGCCACCGGGACGGTCGAACCCTCGATGCCGGTGAACTGCTTGGCGACGTAGGTGTTCTGCGACAGGAAGCGCTGGATGCGGCGCGCCCGCGACACGATGACCCGGTCCTCCTCGGAGAGCTCGTCGACACCGAGGATCGCGATGATGTCCTGGAGCTCCTTGTTGCGCTGCAGGATCTGCTTGACCCGCACCGCGCAGCGGTAGTGGTCGTCGCCGATGTACTGCGGGTCGAGGATGCGCGAGGTCGACGTCAGCGGGTCCACGGCCGGGTAGATGCCGAGCGAGGCGATCTCGCGCGACAGCTCGGTCGTGGCGTCCAGGTGGGCGAACGTCGTGGCCGGGGCCGGGTCGGTGTAGTCGTCGGCGGGGACGTAGATCGCCTGCAGCGACGTGATCGAGTGACCACGCGTCGAGGTGATGCGCTCCTGCAGCTGACCCATCTCGTCGGCCAGATTGGGCTGGTAGCCCACCGCGGACGGCATGCGGCCGAGCAGCGTGGAGACCTCGGAGCCGGCCTGGGTGAAGCGGAAGATGTTGTCGATGAAGAGCAGCACGTCCTGCTTCTGCACGTCGCGGAAGTACTCCGCCATCGTCAGCGCCGACAGGGCCACGCGCAGACGCGTGCCCGGCGGCTCGTCCATCTGGCCGAAGACGAGGGCGGTCTGACCGAGGACGCCGGCCTCCTCCATCTCGACGATGAGGTCGTTGCCCTCACGGGTGCGCTCGCCGACACCGGCGAACACCGACACACCGCCGTGGTCCTTCGCGACTCGCGCGATCATCTCCTGGATGAGCACGGTCTTGCCGACGCCGGCACCACCGAACAGGCCGATCTTGCCGCCCTGCACGTAGGGGGTGAGCAGGTCGATGACCTTGATGCCGGTCTCGAACATCTGGGTCTTGGACTCCAGCTGGTCGAAGGCCGGCGCCTTGCGGTGGATGCCCCAGCGCTCGGCGGGCTCGAAGGTCTCGCCCTCCTTGAGGTTGAGCACGTCGCCGGTGGTGTTGAACACCTTGCCGAGCGTCGCGTCGCCGACCGGGACGGTGATCGACTCACCGGTGTCGTGGACCTGGCCGCCGCGGACGAGGCCGTCGGTCGGCTTCATCGAGATGGCGCGGACCATGCCGTCACCGATGTGCTGGGCGACCTCGAGGATGATCGAGTGCGTCTCACCGCTGAGCTGGAACTCGCACGTCAGCGCGTTGTAGAGGGGCGGCATGGCGTCGGACGGGAACTCGATGTCCACGACCGGGCCGATGACGCGGGCGATGCGGCCCACGCCGCCTGCCGAGGTGGTCTCGGCGGACTCGTTGATGGTGGCAGTCATATCTCATTCACTCCCGGCTTGTGCGTCGGCCAGCGCGTTGACGCCACCGACGATCTCGCTGATTTCCTGTGTGATGCCAGCCTGGCGAGCCTGGTTGGCGATGCGCTTGTACTTCTTGATGAGCTCGTCCGCGTTGTCCGTGGCCGACTTCATCGCCTTCTGACGGGCAGCCAGCTCGGAGGCGGCCGCCTGCAGCAGGGCGAAGAAGATCCGGCTCTGCACGTAGCGCGGCAGCAACGAGTCGAGCACGTCGCTGGGCGAGGGCTCGAACTCGTAGAGCGGCAGCAGGTCGCCCGCCTCGGGCGGCTCGGTGCCCTCCACGACCTCGAGCGGCAAGAGGCGTACGGCGGTCGGCTCCTGGCTGAGCATGGAGCGGAACCGCGTGTAGACCACGTGCACCTCGTCGACGTCCGCGATGTCGTCACCCTCCTCCGCGAGGAAGGTGGCGATCAGGGTGGCGCCGATCTCGGCCGCCACGTCGTACGTCGGCTGGTCGGAGAAGCCCGTCCACGACTGCGCCACACGGCGCTGCCGGAACTTGAAGTAGGCCTCGGCCTTGCGACCGGAGGTGTAGAGGTCGACGTCCTTGCCCTCGCCCTTGAGCTTCTCGATGAGCCGCTCGGCCTCCTTGAGCACGCTCGAGGAGTAGGCGCCGGCGAGACCACGGTCGGAGGTGACAATCAGGATCGCCGCCTTCCTCGGGTTCTCCGGCTCGAGGGTGAGGGCGTGGTCGACGTTGGAGAACGTCGCCACGGCCGACACCGCACGGGTGAGCTCGCGGGCGTACGGCGCTGCGGCCTGGGCCCGCTGCTGCGCCTTGATGATGCGGGACGCGGCGATGAGCTCCATGGCACGCGTGATCTTCTTCATCGACTCCGTCGACTTGATCCGCGCGCGGTACTCGCGTACCGAGAGAGCCATTGCGTCAGCCTCGCTTCTGCTTGACGATCTGCTCCTGCTCGACGTCCTCGTCCTCGAGAGCGACGTGCTCTTCCTTGCCGGCCTTGATGCTCTGGCCGTCGGAGGTCTCGAACTGGTCGAGGAAGGAGTCGTAGGCCTGTGCGAGCTGGTCCTCGGTGGAGTCCTCGAACTTCGAGGTCTCACGGATGCCCGCGAGGATGCCCTCGTGGCTGCGGCGCAGGTAGTCGAGGAACTCGTTCTCGAAGCGGAGCACGTCCTCGGTGGGCACCCTGTCCAGGCGACCCGAGGTGCCGGTCCACAGCGAGACGGTCATCTCCTCGACCGGGTAGGGCGAGTACTGCGGCTGCTTGAGCAGGGCCATCAGGCGCTGGCCGCGGTCGAGCTGCTGGCGCGAGGCCGCGTCGAGGTCGGAGGCGAACATCGCGAACGCCTCCATCGCGCGGAACTGCGCCAGGTCGACCTTGAGCGAGCCGGTGACGGCCTTCATGGCCTTCGTCATCGCCGAGCCACCCACGCGCGAAACCGAGACACCCACGTCGATGGCGGGGCGCTGGTTGGCCGCGAACAGGTCCGACTGGAGGAAGATCTGGCCGTCGGTGATCGAGATGACGTTGGTCGGGATGAACGCCGAGACGTCGTTGGCCTTGGTCTCGATGATCGGCAGGCCGGTCATCGATCCCTTGCCCATCTCGTCGGACAGCTTCGCGCAACGCTCGAGCAGCCGGCTGTGCAGGTAGAAGACGTCACCGGGGTAGGCCTCGCGGCCCGGCGGACGACGCAGCAGCAGCGACACGGCGCGGTAGGCCTCGGCCTGCTTGGTCAGGTCGTCGAACACGATCAGGACGTGCTTGCCGGCGTACATCCAGTGCTGGCCGATGGCCGAGCCGGTGTAGGGGGCGAGGTACTTGAAGCCGGCGGAGTCGGACGCCGGGGAGGCCACGATGGTCGTGTACTCCAGCGCGCCGGCCTCCTCGAGGGCGCCACGCACGGAGGCGATGGTCGAGCCCTTCTGGCCGATGGCGACGTAGATGCAGCGGACCTGCTTGTCCGGGTCGCCGGACTCCCAGTTGGCCTTCTGGTTGATGATCGTGTCGATCGCGATCGTCGTCTTGCCGGTCGCGCGGTCACCGATGATCAGCTGGCGCTGGCCGCGGCCGATGGGCGTCAGGGCGTCGATGGCCTTGATGCCGGTGGCGAGGGGCTCGTGCACCGACTTGCGCACCATGACGCCGGGAGCCTGGAGCTCCAGCGCGCGACGCTCGTCGGAGGCGATGTCGCCGAGGCCGTCGATCGGGTTGCCGAGCGGGTCGACGACGCGGCCGAGGTAGTTCTCGCCGACGGGGACCGAGAGGATCTCGCCCGTGCGACGCACGATCTGGCCCTCCTCGATCTTGTCGAAGTCACCCAGGACCACGACACCGACCTCGCGGGTGTCGAGGTTCAGCGCGATGCCGAGCGTGCCGTCCTCGAACTCGAGCAGCTCGTTGGCCATGACCGAGGGCAGGCCGCTGACGCGGGCGATGCCGTCGGCGGCCTCTGCGACCGTGCCGACCTCTTCCTTGGCCGCCGTGTCGGGCTCGTAGTCCGACACGAAGCGCTGAAGCGCGTCCCGGATCTCGTCCGGACGGATGGACAGCTCCGTCATTTCATTCACCTGTTCTCTGGGTCTGCTGGAGTCTTGGATGTCTGGGGCGTCAGCCGGCGAGCCGGCGACCGGCTTCGTCGAGACGGCTGGACACCGTCCCGTCGATGACGTCGTCACCGATCTCGACGCGGATGCCACCGATGACCTCGGGGTCGACGATGACGTTGAGGTGCACGTCGCGGCCGTAGGACCGCGCGAGCGCGGCGGCCAGGCGGTCACGGTCCGCGTCGGCGAGCGGGCGGGCGACGCGTACGGTCGCCACTCCCTCACCACGGACCTCGGCCGCCACCTTCTGGTAGGCCGCGAGGGCGACCGCCACGGTGCGGTGGCTCCCGGACAGCGACTGCTGCACGAGGGCCACCGTGGCGGGGAGGACCTTGTCGCCGAGGAGCCCGGTGACCAGCGCCGCCTTGTCGGCACGGCTGCGGGCCGGGTCGGAGAGCGCGTCGCGCAGCTCCGGGTTGGCCTGCACGAGACGACCCACTGCGAAGACCTCGTCCTCGAGACGGTGGGCGTGGTCACCGGTGGAGCGCACCGTCGCCACCACGCCGAGCTGCTCGAGGGCGTCGCTCAGGTCACGACCCGAGGTCCACCGCTGGGCGACGGCGGTCGCCACCACGGTCAGGGCCTCCGGGGAGACCTTGTCGGCGAGCACACCGCGCAGCAGGTCGGCCTTGGCCTCGCCGCGCAGCGACACGTCGGTGGCGACGCGGCGCAGGCCCGGCTCGGCGCGGAGCAGGTCCGCCGTCCCGAACAGGTCCTGGCCCACCCGGCCCAGGTCGCCGGTGCTCGGGAGCACTGCGGCGGCCGCGGCGTAGGCGTCTGCGGACGCACCTCGCATCATCAGTTGACGCTCCCCGTGGTGGTGCCGTTCTGCGCCTCGAGGTCGGTGAGGAACCGCTCGACGACGCGGCTCTGGCGAGCCTCGTCCTCCAGGCTCTCGCCCACGATGCGTCCGGCCAGGCCGGTCGCGAGCGTGCCCACCTCGGCACGGAGCGAGGTGATCGCCTGCTGGCGCTCGGCCTCGATCTGCGCCTTGCCGTGCTCGACGATGCGCGAGGACTCGGCCTGGGCCGTCTCCCGCATCTCGGCGACGATCCGGGCGCCCTGCTCACGCGCCTCCTCACGGATGCGCGCGGCCTCGTGCCGGGCGTCGCCGAGCTGCTTCTCGAGCTCGGCGAGCTTGGCGTCGGCCTCGGCCTGCTTGGACTCGGCCGCGGCGATGCCACCCTCGATCGCCTGCGTGCGCTCGGCGAAGGTCTGCTCGAAGCGGGGCGCGACGAACTTCCAGATGAGGAAGAACAGGATGCCGAAGGTGACGAGCGACAGGGCGAACTCGACGGGCACGAAGCCCAACGGGTTCTCGACCGCGGCCGCCACCACGATGTGGTCCGTCATGCGATGGTCCTAACTGGGGTCGGACTGGTTCAGAGGACGAACGCGAGGGCGATGCCGATGATGGCGAGCGCCTCAGCCAGGGCGAAGCCGAGGATGGCGATCGACTGCAGGCGGCCCTGGGCCTCCGGCTGACGTGCCACACCGGAGATGTAGGCCGCGAAGATCAGGCCGATGCCGACGCCGGGGCCGATGGCCGCGAGTCCGTAGCCGATCATGTTGAGGTTGCCGTCCACGGCTGTTTCCTTTCGGTTGTTTCTACTGGAGAGATGGGGTCAAGCTGCTCGGGCGGCCCCGGGGCGGTGGACGCCCCGGTGCGACTCAGTGCTCGTCGGCGAGCGCGCCCGAGATGTACATGGCGTTCAGCAGGGTGAACACGTAGGCCTGGAGGAACTGCACCAGGAGCTCGAGGAACGAGATCGCGATGGCGAGGACCCACGCGAGCGGACCCGCGACGTAGCCGATGCCGCCGTACTCGATGAGGAACAGGCCGCCGGTCGAGAACAGGATCAGCAGCAGGTGGCCGGCGAACATGTTGGCGAAGAGTCGCAGCGCCAGCGTCGCGGGCCGGACGAGGATGTTGGAGAAGAACTCCAGCGGCACCAGGAGCGGGTACATCACCGGGCTGACGCCGGACGGGACGCTCTGGAGCTTGAGGTAGCCGATGAGGCCGTGCTTGTGGATGCCGACGCCGTTGTAGATGACCCAGCTCAGCCCGGCGAGCGCGTAGGCCATGGAGGCGCGGGAGAAGGTCGGGAACTGGATCGCCGGGATCGAGGCGAACGCGTTGTTGATCAGCAGGAAGAAGAACAGCGCCACGAGGTAGGGCACGAACTTCGCGAAGTCCTTGCTGCCGATGATGTCGCGGCCGATCGAGTTGCGGACCATGCCGTAGGCGGCCTCGCCGGCGAACTGCAGGCGGCCCGGCACGATCGACGCGCGGCGGAACGCGGCGTAGAAGAAGGCGAAGACGATGACGGCGCCGAGGACCAGCTGGACCATGGGCTTGGTCACCGCGAGGCCGCCGAGCTCGAACAGCGGGACCTCGGAGAAGTCGAAGCTCGCGGGGCCCGGAGCGACGTAGCCTTCACCTTCCGCTGCCATCGTGATGCCGGTCTTCATGGTCACCCGTTCTCCTGCCGATCTGCCTTGTTGAACCGTGCGTATGTCATGTAGAGCCCGAAGCCGGCACCGATGAGGATGCCGATCGCCACGAGGAAGGTCGTTCCGAGCCACCGGTCGAGCGCCCAGCCAGCAAGACCGTAGACACCCACACCCGAGACGACGTAGCCGAAGGCGTGCCAGGGGTCGCCCTTGGGGGAGTCGTCGGGTGAGGCCGTCGGGGGAAGCTGTCGAGCCATCGCGCCCCGCACACTAGCAGCGGATTCGGTCATCGCTCACCCCCGGGGTGATCGACCAGCCGGCCGGCCTCGGAGTCGGCGTAGACGGGGATCCGCTGGCGGGTGGCGGCGACCAGCTGGCCGGCCATCCAGAGCAGCGTCACGGCGATCACGCCGGCCGCGAACCAGCCGCGCGAGAGCGTCTCGGCACCCACGTCGGCACGCTCGATCGAGGCCACGACGAGGGCCAGGACGAGGAGCTGGAGCACGTAGGTCATCAGTGCCACGAGCAGCGACGCCGCAGGGACCAGGCGCGCCACCAGGCTCACCGTGCCCGTGCCGAGGGCGAAGACCGCCAGTGTCACGCCGCCTCCGACGAGCGCACCGACGACGGCCGGACGGCCGTCCAGAACGGCGGCGAGGAGGCCCAGGAGGAGGACCGCGACGAGGGCCGAACCCAGTGCCACGGTCAGCGGGGAGAGCCCGCTGCGGGTCCTGTTCTTCGACTCGGTCGTCATGTCGGCGGCCTGTCCGTGGAGGTCGGTCTGGGTGCTCGTGAAAACTATCACAAAGTCCTCGGAGCCCCCGCATCAGGGCCCGCGGACGCCCTCTCCCGACGGGTCCGCCGGCTCGAGCCGGTCGTCGTCTGCCGGGTCGCGGCCCTCGATCGCGGCGTTCTCCGGGAGCCCGGTGTCCCCCAGCCCGGTCTTGGGCGGGCGGTGCAGCTTGGGCAGCACGAAGGTCATCGTGACGGTGAGGGCCAGCATGGAGCCCAGGCTCCACCACACCCAGGGGTCGTCCCTGAGGCTGACGATCACGGCGCCCGCGGCCAGCGTGAAGGCCCACATCCACATGATCAGGACGGCACGGCGCTGCGAGTGGCCGATCTCCAGCAGCCGGTGGTGCAGGTGCTGCTTGTCCGCACTCATCGGCGAGCGGCCCGCCCGCGTGCGGCGTACGACGGCCAGGACCAGGTCCACGATCGGCACCATCAGCAGCGAGATCGGCAGCAGCACCGGCAGCACGGTCACGAAGAGGCTGTTGCCCTCCGAGGTCGGCATGCCGAAGAACTGGCCGGTCAGCGTGAGCGCGCTGGCCGACAGGACCAGGCCGATGAGCATCGAGCCGGAGTCACCCATGAACAGGCGTGCGGGGTGGAAGTTGTGCGGCAGGAACCCGGCGCAGGCGCCGGCCAGCGCTGCGCTCAGGAGCGCGCCGGTGGTGGCGAGGGTGAGCCTGTTGTCCGCCGACAGCGTGTAGCAGTAGAGGAAGAAGGCGGACGCCCCGATGCCGACGACGCCCGCGGCCAGCCCGTCGAGCCCGTCGACGAAGTTGACCGCGTTCATGGTGCCGATGACGACCACCAGTGTCAGCAGCGCGCTCTGGGCGTCGTCGAGGGCGAACTGGGTGCCGTCGGGCGAGGGGAAGTAGTAGAACCGCACCCCCATCGCGACCAGCAGGCCCGCCGCGAGGACCTGGCCGCCGAGCTTGGTGAGGGCGTCGAGGTCGAAGATGTCGTCGATGACGCCGACGGCGCACACCAGGGCCCCGGCCAGCAGCACGACGCCGGCGTCCTTGAAGACGAAGCCCTCGCTACGGGTCCCGAGGAACGGCAGCTGCCGGGCGACGAGGTAGGCCGCGGCCAGTCCCCCGAGCATCGCGAGCCCGCCGAGGTAGGGGATCGGCTCGGCGTGCACGTCTCGGTCGCGCACCGCGGCGACGGCGCCGGTGCGCAGCGCGATCTCACGGGCGATGACCGTGAGGAGGTAGGTCACCGCGAGGGCGACCAGGAAGACGAGGAGATATTCCCGCAAGGAGCGCCCCTCAGCCCTCGTCGGCGAGCACCACGCCGTGCTCCTCGATGGCGGCGTTGAGCACCTCGAGCGACAGCGCGCCCAACCTCAGGACGCGGCCCTCGGGGACGGTGACGTCGATGATCGTGGAGGCCTCGCCGCCCGGCGACGTGCCGCTGTCGACGATGACCGCGACGGCGTCGCCCAGCATCTCCTCGGCGGCGTCGGCGTCGGTGGCAGCCGGGCGGCCGGTGATGTTGGCGGAGCTGACGGCGAGCGGGCCGGTGCGCTCGAGGACGGCCAGCGCCACCTCGTCGTCGGGCATCCGGACCGCGACGGTGCCGCGGGTCTCCCCGAGGTCCCACACGAGCGAGGCCTGCTGGCGGCACACGAGGGTCAACGGGCCGGGCCAGAACTGCTCCACGAGCGTGCGCGCCCACGTGGGCACGCCCTCGGCCAGCGCGTCGAGCGTGGTGGCCGCCGAGACCAGCACCGGCGGCGGCATCTCGCGCCCGCGGCCCTTGGCCTCGAGCAGTGCCTTCACCGCGTCGTGCGAGAACGCGTCCGCGGCGATGCCGTAGACGGTGTCGGTGGGGATCACCACCAGCTCTCCGCGTCGTACGGCGCCGGCGGCAGCGGTCACCGCCGCCTCCCGCTCCTCCTCCGTCGAGGTCGCAAGCCTGTCCACGACGCTCATCGTGCCAGCCTCGCGGTCACGAAGCGCGCCCGACCCGCGAGGTCGCGGTGGTCGGCCACGTCCTGCCAGCGTCCGGTGGCGGCGAAGACGGCCGGGGCCGACTCCCCCTGCACGTCCGCGTGCTCCGCGCCGACCACTCCCCCGGGGCGCAGCAGCAGCGCCGCGCGCTGCTCCAGCACGCGCATCGCGTCGAGCCCGTCGTCACCGGAGAAGAGCGCGAGGTGCGGGTCGTGGTCGCGGGCCTCGGCCGCCACGGACTCCCACGCCTCGAGGGGGATGTAGGGCGGGTTGCAGACCACGACGTCGACGGTGCCGGCGAGGTCGTCGAAGGCGGTGGCGAGGTCGCCGTGCCGCAGATCGACGCCGGTGCCGGCCAGGTTGCGCTCGGCCCAGGCCAGGGCGCCCTCGTCGAGCTCGACGGCGTGCACCACGGCGTCGGGGACCTCGTCGGCGACGGCCTTCGCGATGGCACCGGAGCCCGCGCAGAGGTCGACGACCACCGGGGGCCTCGACACGCCGGCGGCGAGCTGCGCGTGCTCGATCGCCCAGCCGGCCAGCAGCTCGGTCTCGGGCCGCGGCACGAAGACCCCCGGGCCCACGGCCAGCTCCACGTGGCGGAACGCCGCGGTGCCGGTCAGGTGCTGGAGCGGCTCGCGGGCGGCACGACGCGCGACCAGGACGGCGTACTGCTCGTGCTGGGGCCCGGTCAGCTCGTCGACCAGGGGCAGCCGGCCGAGGCCGACGTCGAGGACGTGGGCGAGGAGCAGGTCCGCGTCGCGCTCGGGCGAGGCCACGCCGGCCCCGGCGAGCTGCTCGGCGGCCGTACGCCGCGCTGCACCGGCGCGCACCTTCTGCTCCACCTCAGGACTCCAGCGCCGCGAGGCGGGCCGCCATGTCGGTCTCGACGCACGAGTCGAGCACCGGCTGGAGGTCACCGTCGAGCACCTGGTCGAGGTTGTAGGACTTGTAGCCCGTGCGGTGGTCGGAGATCCGGTTCTCCGGGAAGTTGTAGGTGCGGATCCGCTCCGAGCGGTCCACCGTGCGTACCTGCGAGCGGCGCGCGTCGCTGGCTTCCGCATCGGCGGCGTCCTGGGCCGCCTGGAGCAGCCGCGAGCGCAGGATCCGCATCGCGGACTCCTTGTTCTGCAGCTGGCTCTTCTCGTTCTGGCAGCTCGCCACGATGCCGGTCGGGACGTGCGTGATGCGGACGGCCGAGTCGGTGGTGTTCACGCTCTGTCCGCCGGGCCCGCTGGAGCGGTAGACGTCGATGCGCAGGTCGTTGTCGTCGATGGTCACGTCGACCGGCTCCGCCTCGGGCGACACGAGCACGCCGGCGGCCGAGGTGTGCACGCGTCCCTGCGACTCGGTGACAGGCACCCGCTGGACCCGGTGCACGCCGCCCTCGAACTTGAGCAGGGCGTACGGCGCCTGGCCGGGCTCGACCGTGCCGCGCGCCTTCACCGCCGCGGTGACCGACTTGTAGCCGCCGAGGTCGGACTCCGTGGCGTCGAGCACCTCGACGCTCCACCCGCGGGTCTCGGCGTAGCGGGAGTACATCCGGAGCAGGTCGCCGGCGAACAGCGCCGACTCCTCACCGCCCTCCCCCGACTTGATCTCCAGGAGCGCGTCCTTGCCGTCGGCGGCGTCGCGCGGCACCAGCAGCCGGCGCAGCCGCTCCGAGGCGACCTCGCGGCGCGCGGCCAGCTCCTCGGCCTCCGCGGCGAAGGCGGGGTCGTCGGCACCGAGCTCGCGGGCGGCCTCGACGTCGTCGCCGAGCGTGAGCCAGTCCTGCCAGGTCGTCACGACCGCGGTCAGCTCGGCGTAGCGCTGGTTGAGCTCCTTGGCCAGGCGCTGGTCGGCGTGGGTCTCCGGGAGGGCCAGTCGCTGCTCGATCTCGGCGTGCTCCTGGCGCATGCCCTCGACGGCCTCGAACATCGGACTCCTTCTCGGTTCCCCCGGCGGCTGGACAGACGACAAGGCGCCGGCCACCCGCACGGAGCGGGCGACCGGCGCCTGACGTGGACTACTTCTTCTCGGCCGGAGCCTTCTTGGCGTAGCGGGCCTCGAAGCGGGCGACGCGGCCGCCGGTGTCGAGGATCTTCTGCTTGCCGGTGTAGAACGGGTGGCACTGCGAGCAGACGTCGGCGTGGAGCTTGCCGGAGGTCGCGGTGCTGCGGGTGGTGAACGACGCGCCGCAGGTGCAGGTGACGGCGGTCTCGACGTAGTCGGGGTGGGTGTCCTTCTTCATGGTGTCCTCTCAGGTGTTCCGGGTCGCCTGCGTGGATCGCATGTGACGTGAACCGGAACCGACGCACAAGTGTGCCACCGGTCCGAACGCCCGCGCCAATCCAGACATTCCCGCGTGGGTGTGCGCCTCAGCGGGCGCCGATGACCTTGCTGACGGCCTGCGACGAGTCGGCCGCCGCGAGCTGCTTGCGGATGTCGCCGACGACCGCTCCCTCGGCGGGCGCGAGGAGCTTCTCCTCGTGCCGGGTCCCGGACGCGACGACGTCGACGGCCGGCACGATGCCCCGGGCGGCACGCTCGGCACTGAGCGCCAGCTCCCAGTTCTCGGTGCCGGCGATCTCCTCGAGGAAGAACTCGTCGGTGGCCGAGCCGGTGCCCACCGCGACCGTCGCCAGCACGGTCAGCGAGCCGGCGTCCTCGATCTTGCGCGCGGCGCCGAAGAACTCCTTGGTGGGGTGCACCGCGGACGCGTCGACGATGCCCGCGAGCACGCGGCCGTTGGCCGGCGCGGCCAGGTTGTAGGCACGGCCGAGGCGGGTGAGCGAGTCCAGCAGCACGACCACGTCGTGGCCGAGCTCGACGAGCCGCTTGGCGCGCTCGATGGCGAGCTCGGCGACCAGGGTGTGGTCGGCCGGCTGCCGGTCGAAGGTCGAGGCGACGACCTCGCCCTTGACGGCGCGCTGGAAGTCGGTGACCTCCTCGGGCCGCGCGTCGACGAGCACCACCATCACGTGGCACTCGGGGTTGTTGGTGGTCACGGCCTGCGCGATGGACTGCAGGAGGGACGTCGCACCCGTACGCGGCGGGGTGAGGATCAGGCCGCGCTGGCCCTTGCCGACCGGCGCGGCGATGTCGATGACCTTGCCGGTGGGGTTGGCGTCGTCGGTGGCCAGGCGGAGCCGCTGGTGCGGGTGCACCGGCACGGCGTCGGAGAACTCCGGACGCTCCTTGGCGCCCTCGGCCTCGGTGCCGTTGATGCTGTCGATGCGGACCATCGGGTTGAACTTCTCCCGACGCTCCCCCTCGCGCGGCTGGCGGACCTGGCCGACCACCGCGTCACCGCGGCGCAGGTGGTACTTGCGCACCATCGACAGCGAGAGGTAGACGTCCTCGGGGCCGGGCAGGTAGCCCGAGGTGCGCACGAAGGCGCAGTTGTCGAGCACGTCGAGGATGCCGGCGGCCGGCACCAGGACGTCGTCCTCGAGGATCGTGGTGTCGGGCTCGCTGCGGTTGGCACCGGTGCGGGCCGTCGTACGGTCGCGGCCACGACGGCGGCGGTTGCGACGGCTGCCGCCCTCGCCGTCCTCGTCGTCGTCCTGCTGGTCCTGGTGGCGCTGGTCCTGCTGGCGGTCCTGGTTGCGGTCCTGGGCCCGCTGCTCCTGGGCCCGCTGCTCCTGGGCCCGCTGCTCGCGCTGGTCCTGGCGCTGGTCCTGCTGGCGGTCCTGGTTGCGCTGGCCCTGCTGGTTGCCCTGCTTCTGGGCGCCCTGCTGGTTGCCCTGCTTCTGCCCCTGCTGCTTGTCGCTCTTCTGGTCCTGCTTGTCCTGCTGCTGCTTGTCCTGCTTCTGCTTCTGCTCGGGCTGCTTCTGCTCGGGCTGCTTCTGCTCCGCGGCCTCGGCAGCCTGCTCGGCGGCGCGCTGCTTGCGGGTGCGGGTGCGCACGGTCGTCTGAGGTGCCGGCTCCTCGGAGCGGGCCGGCTCGTCGGTGCGAGCGGGAGCCGGGTCCGGGGACGGCGCGGGTTCCTTCTCGGCCTGCTTCTGGGCCTGCTTCTCGGCCGGCTTCCCGGCCGACGCGTTCGGGGACTGGGCGGCCTTGATGGCCTCGACCAGCTGCGCCTTCTTCATCGAGCCGGCGCCGGCGATGCCCATGCCACCGGCCATGGACTTGAGGTCCGCGAGCAGCATCGAGCCGAGGCCGCCGGACTTCGAGGCCTTGCGGCCGGGCTTCGTCGCGGCGTCGGGTGCCGTGTCCTGCGAGTCGGCAGGGGTGGCGGCAGAGGGAGTCTCGGTCACGTGGATCCTTCGCACGTTGCGTCGCCGGCAGTGACCGGACGAGCGGCCCAGCTGCGGCGGATGGTGGTCGCCCGGTCGCGCGGTCGGACGACCGGGACGGGCTGGTGCGCCGAACGGCGCGCCGTCAGGTTAGCAGGGCAGCACCCTGGGACTCGATCACCAGGTCGTGACACTCCCAGCCGTCCGGGCAACGCGCGCGGAGCGAGGAGGTGTCGGCCGTGCCGAAGGCCAGCACCGTGGGACCGGCACCCGAGACCACGGCCGGTACGCCGTCCGCGCGCAGCCGGCGTACGAGTGCGAGCGTCTCCGGCATGGCCGGCTCGCGCTGGTCCTGGTGCAGCCAGTCGCGGGTCGCGGCGAGCAGGTGCTCGGGCTGGCCGTTGAGGGCAGCGACCAGCAGGGCCGCGCGACCGGAGTTCGCCGCGGCGTCCGCGTGCGGGACGTTCGCGGGCAGGAGCCCACGGGCGACCGTGGTCTCGACGCCCGTCGGGGGCACGAAGGCCACGGCCGTGATCCTCGGGTCGACGCCGGCACGGACGGCGAACCAGCGATCGTCCTCGCGACCGGAGATCACGAAGCCGCCGAGGAATGCCGGCGCGACGTTGTCGGGGTGGCCCTCCAGGTCCGCGGCGAGGCCGAGGAGCGCCTCGTCGGAGGCGAGGAGCTGACCGCCCGCGACGAGCCCGCGTGCCAGGACCACGCCGGCGACGATCGCGGCGGAGGACGAGCCGAGCCCGCGGGCGTGCGGGATCCGGTTGCGGCACGACAGGCGCAGGCCCGGCGGCTGCTCCCCCATCAGGTTGAAGGCGGCCCGCATGGCGCGCACGACCAGGTGCGTCTCGTCGCGGGGCACGCCGTCGGCGCCCGCGCCCTCGACCTCGACGAGGAGCCCCTCGCCCACGACCTCGGCCTCGAGCTCGTCACGCAGCGACACCGCGAGGCCGAGGGAGTCGAAGCCCGGCCCGAGGTTGGCCGAGGTGGCGGGGACGCTGACGCGCACCGGCCCGTCGACGAAGGTCGCCACGCTCAGGCCAGCCCGGCGGCGGCTGCCGCGGCGGCCACGTCGGCGTCCACGACCGTGTCGACGACGTCGCCGTAGGACTCGAGCGCGGTGGCGGTGTCCTTGAGCCCGTGGCCGGTCACCGTGATCGCGACCGTCGTGCCGGCGTAGGTCTCCCCCGCCGCGAGCTCGGCGAGGAGCCCCGCGACGCCGGCCGCGGACGCGGGCTCGACGAAGACGCCGTCGTGGCGCGCGAGCTGGGCCTGCGCGGCGAGGATCTGGGCGTCGCTCACCGCGGCGAACCGGCCGCCCGACTCGTGGGCCGCTGCCTCTGCGAGCTTCCACGACGCGGGATTGCCGATGCGGATCGCGGTCGCCTTGGTCTCCGGGTCCGGGAACGGCTCACCGGTCACCAGCGGCGAGGCGCCCTCGGCCTGGAAGCCCCGCATCACCGGGCGCTTGCTGGCGCGGCCGAGGTCGGCGTACTGCTCGTAGCCCATCCAGTAGGCCGAGATGTTGCCGGCGTTGCCCACCGGGAGGAGGTGGAAGTCCGGTGCGTCGCCGAGGAAGTCGCAGATCTCGAAGGCCGCGGTCTTCTGGCCCTGGAGGCGCACCGGGTTGACCGAGTTGACCAACGCCACGGGGTAGTCCCAGGCCAGCCCCTTGGCCATCTGCAGGCAGTGGTCGAAGTTGCCGCGCACCATGATGATCTGGGCGCCGTGCACGACCGCCTGGGCCATCTTCCCGGCCGCGATCTTGCCCTCCGGCACGAGCACCAGCGGCTTGAGGCCGGCCTTCGCGGCGTACGCCGCCATCGACGCCGACGTGTTGCCGGTCGAGGCGCAGACCACGGCCTGCGCGCCCTCGTGCTTGGCGACCGAGATCGCCGTGGTCATGCCGCGGTCCTTGAAGGAGCCGGTCGGGTTGTCGCCCTCGACCTTGAGCCAGACCTGCGCGCCGGTCAGCGACGAGAGCCACTCCGAGTGCACGAGGGGTGTGCCGCCCTCGCGGAGGGTGACGGCCTCGAGGCCCTCGGGCAGCAGGTCGATGAGGTCGCGGTACTCCTCGATGAGGCCACGCCACTGGGGCCTCATTCGTCGCCACCCTCGACGCGCATCACCGAGGTGACCTCGCGGACGATGTCCATCGCGCGCAGCTGCTGCACGGTGGCGCTCAGCGCGGCGTCCGGGGCCGCGTGGGAGACGACGACGAGCTGGGCGTCGGCGCCGCGCCCCTCCTGCCGCACCGTCTGGATCGAGACGTCGTGGTCGGCGAAGGCGTTGGCGACCGCCGCGAGCACGCCCGCGCGGTCGTCGACGTCGATGGCGACGTGGTAGCGGGTGCGGGTCTCGCCCATCGGCTGCACCGCGCGGTCGGCGTAGGCCGACTCCCCCGCGCCGCGGGTCTCGGCGAGGCGGTTGCGCGCGACCGTCACCAGGTCGCCGAGGACGGCGCTGGCGGTGGGCGCGCCACCCGCGCCCGGGCCGTAGAACATGAGCTGGCCGGCGGCCTCGGACTCGACGAAGACCGCGTTGTAGGCCTCGCGCACGCTGGCGAGCGGGTGCGAGCGCGGGATCATCGCGGGGTGCACGCGGGCGGCGACCTGGTCGCCGCGCAGCTCGCAGATCGCGAGCAGCTTGACGACCGCGCCCATGTCGCGGGCACTGGCGACGTCGGCGGCGGTGACCTCGGAGATGCCCTCGCGGTAGACGTCGGACGCGGTGACCCGGGAGTGGAAGGCCAGGCTGGCCAGGATCGCGGCCTTGGCGGCGGCGTCGAAGCCCTCCACGTCGGCGGTCGGGTCGGCCTCGGCGTAGCCGAGCTGCTGGGCCTCCTCGAGCGCCTCGGAGAAGCCGGCGCCGGAGGTGTCCATCTTGTCGAGGATGAAGTTCGTGGTGCCGTTGACGATGCCCAGCACGCGGGTCACCTTGTCCCCCGCCAGCGACTCGCGCAGCGGCCGCAGGATCGGGATCGCGCCGGCGACGGCCGCCTCGTAGTAGAGGTCGCGCTCGGCCTTGGCAGCGGCCTCGAAGAGCGTGGGCCCGTCCTCGGCCAGCAGCGCCTTGTTGGCGGTCACGACGCTGGCACCGTTCTCGAGCGCCGAGAGGATCAGCGAGCGCGCGGGCTCGATGCCGCCGATGACCTCGACGACGAGGTCGACGTCCTCACGCGCGACCAGCGCCGTGGCATCGGTGGTCAGCAGGCCCTCGGGGACCTCGACCTCGCGGGGCGCGTCGAGGCGGCGTACGGCGACGCCGACCAGCTCGACGGGCGCGCCCACCCGGGCGGCCAGGTCGTCGTGCTGCTCGGTCAGCAGCCGCACCACCTGCGAGCCGACGGCCCCGCAGCCGAGCACGGCCACCTTGAGAGTTCGCTCGCTCATGAAGAAACACCCACATCGGTCGCCAACAGGTCGGCCTCAGTCTCTCGTCGCAGCACGGTGAAAGTCTTCCCGTCCCGAACTCCGATCACCGGAGGACGCAGCGCGTGGTTGTAGTTGGAGGCCATGGATCTGCAGTAGGCACCCGTCCCGGGCACCGCGACGAGGTCGCCGGGGCGTACGTCGCCGGGCAGGAACTCGTCCTTGACCACGATGTCACCGGCCTCGCAGTGCTTGCCCACCACGCGGGTCAGCGACGCCGGGGCGGGCGAGGCCCGCGAGGCGAGGGTGGCGGAGTAGTCGGCGTCGTAGAGGGCGGTGCGGATGTTGTCGCTCATCCCGCCGTCGACCGAGACGTAGGAGCGGCGCGCGCCTCCGTCGAGGGCGACCTCCTTCACCGTGCCGACCTCGTAGACGGTGCACATCGACGGCCCGACGATGGCGCGGCCGGGCTCGATCGAGAGCCGCGGCTCGGTGATGCCCAGCGCCCGGCACTCGTGGGCGACGATCGCGGACATGCCGGAGGCGAGCACCTCGGGCTCGGCGGGGTCGTCCTGGGTGGTGTAGGCGATGCCGAAGCCGCCGCCGAGGTCCATCTCGGGCATCTCCACCCCGACCTCGTCGCGGACCCGCGCGTGCAGGGCCAGGACGCGGCGGGCCGCGACCTCGAAGCCCGAGGTGTCGAAGATCTGGCTACCGATGTGGGAGTGCAGGCCCAGCAGGCGCAGGCCGGGAGCGGCGTGCACGCGGCGCACCGCCTCGAGGGCGTCACCGCTGGCGATGGAGAAGCCGAACTTCTGGTCCTCGTGCGCGGTGGCGATGTACTCGTGGGTGTGGGCCTCCACGCCGGCGGTGACGCGGACCATCACTCCGACGCCCTCGCTGGTCGAGGTGCGAGCGCCAGCGAGCCTCGAGGCCACGTCGGCCAGCCTCTCGATCTCGTCGAACGAGTCGACGATGACCCGGCCCACCCCGAGCGCGACGGCGCGCTCGAGCTCGGCGGGGGTCTTGTTGTTGCCGTGGAAGCCGACGCGCTCCATCGGGAAGCCGGCCCGCTCGGCGACGGTCAGCTCCCCGCCCGAGCAGACGTCGAGGGAGAGGCCGTCCTCGGCCAACCAGCGCGCGACGGTGGTGCAGAGGAAGGCCTTGCCGGCGTAGAACACGTCGTAGCCGGCGAAGGCGTCACGGAACGCGCGGGCCCGGGCGCGGAAGTCGTCCTCGTCCAGGACGTACGCCGGTGAGCCGTGCTCGCGGACCAGCTCGGGCAGCCGCACTCCTCCGACGGCCAGGACGCCGTCGGACTTGGCGGCCGTGCGCGACCAGAGGTGGGCGACCAGCGCGTTGGGGTCCTCGGGCTCACGCAGCCAGTGGGGGCCGCGCAGGGCACCGTCGGCGTGCGCCCAGCCGGACGGGTGGGCGGTCGGCACGACCGATCACATCCTCTCGGGGGCGGTGACGCCGAGCAGGTCGAGGCCGTTGGCGATGACCGTGCGGGTCGCCGCGACCAGGACCAGCCGCGCCTCGTTCGCCGCCGTGACCGGCTCGTCGCCCTGCGGGAGCATGCGGCACTCCTTGGTGTCGTACCACTTGTTGAACACCGCCGCGGTGTCCTCGAGGTAGCGCGCGACGCGGTGCGGCTCGCGCAGCTCCGCGGCGCTCGCCACCACCCGCGGGTAGTCGGCCAGGGCGCGCAGGAGGCGACCGTCGAGCTCGTGGTCGAGCAGGGAGGGGTCGAAGGTCTCGCCCGGCAGCGCCATGCCCACGTCGGCGGCGTTCTCCATCATCCGGCAGGTGCGGGCGTGGGCGTACTGGACGTAGTAGACGGGGTTGTCGGCCGAGGCCTTGGTGATCTCGGCGACGTCGAGCGTCAGCGGGCTGTCCGCGGGGTAGCGGGCCAGCGAGTAGCGCAGCGCGTCGACGCCGATCTCGTCCATGAGCTCGTTGAGCGTGACGATGGTGCCGGCCCGCTTGGAGAGCTTCATCTCCTCGCCGTCGCGCATGATCTTGACCATCTGGCCGATCATCACGTCGAGCGTCAGCGCCGGGTCGTCCCCCACGCAGGCCGCCATCGCCCGCAGGCGACCGACGTAGCCGTGGTGGTCGGCGCCGAGCAGGTAGATGCAGTGGTCGAAGCCGCGCGAGCGCTTGTTGAGGTAGTAGGCGGTGTCCGAGGCGAAGTAGGTCAGCTCGCCGTTGGAGCGGATCAGCACCCGGTCCTTGTCGTCGCCGAAGTCCGTGGTCCGCATCCACAGCGCACCGTCGGCCTCGAACAGGTGGCCGTTGTCCTTGAGGCCCTGGAGCGTGTCCGCCACCGACCCGTCCGAGCCGGCCGCGTGCAGCCCGCGCTCGGAGAACCACACGTCGAAGTGGGTGTTGAAGCCGTCGAGCTGGTCCTGCTGCTCCTTGAGCTGCAGGGCGTAGCCGGCCTCGCGGAAGGCCTGCAGGCGCTCGTCCTCGGGCAGGTCGACGATGCCGGGCTGCTCGGCCACGATGGCCGCGGCCAGGTCGGCGATGTAGGCGCCCTGGTAGCCGTCGGCCGGGATCGGGCGACCGAGGGCGGCGGCCTCCAGCGACGCACCGAACAGGTCCATCTGGTTGCCGCGGTCGTTGATGTAGAACTCGCGCGCCACGTCCGCACCGGCAGCCTGCAGCACCCGGGCGATCGCGTCGCCGAGCACGGCCCAGCGCGTGTGCCCCAGGTGCAGGGGCCCGGTGGGGTTGGCGGAGATGAACTCGACGTTGATCTTCTGACCGACGAGGACCTCGGACCTGCCGTACGCCGCACCGGCCGCGACGACGTCCGCCGCGACCCGCCCCTGGGCACCCGCCTCCACGCTCACGTTGAGGAACCCGGGGCCGGCGACCTCGACGTCGCTGATGCCGTCAGCAGCGCGCAGCCGCTCGGCGACGAGCTCGGCGAAGGCGCGGGGATTGGTCCCCGCCTTCTTGGCCAGCTGCATCGCGACGTTGGTGGCGTAGTCGCCGTGACCCTTCTGCCGGGGTCGCTCCACCGTGACCTGGGTCGGCACGCCGTCGGGCAGCGTGATCGTGCCGTCGGCCACGAGGGCCCCCAGCACGTCGACGATGGTCTCGGAAAGCTGCTCAGGATTCACCCGGCAAGCCTATCGGCGGACCGCTCCCCCGCCCGAACCGGTTTCACGCCCTGGTTCGCCCGCGGCCGTCTTGGCCCTAGGGTCCTGCCTGTGACGACGCACCCGACCTATGACCAGCTCTTCGACCTCCCGGCCTACGTCGAGCAGCCCGTGCCGATGCCGTTCGAGGACATCAACGGCCACCTCAACGTGCGCCACTACATCGGCATCGCCAGCGAAGGCCTCGACGAGTCGCTCGTCGAGGTCGGGATCCCGCAGATGTGGCCGCTCACCCACGGCCACGCCTGCTTCACCGCCGAGCACCACGTGACCTACCTGCACGAGCTCCGCACCGGCGACACGATGTCGGCCCGCGTGCGGCTCCTGGGCCGCTCCGAGCGCGCCGGGCACGCGCTGGTCTACCTGCTCGACGAGACCCACGAGCGCGTGGCGTGCGTGGTCGAGGAGGTCTTCCTCCACATCGACATGGAGACCCGGCTGACGGCGCCGTGGCCCGACGACGTGGCCACCGCACTCGACGCCCGGGTCGCCGAGCACGCCGCGTTGCCGTTCGACGCGCACACCTCGGGCTCGCTCGGGCTGCGCTGAGTCGAGGTCGTTGCACGACCCGGCCGGGTGAGGCGGTAGTCTTCACCGCGCGCTGGCCCAGCCGGCGCAGGCCTCCGTAGCTCAGGGGATAGAGCACTGGTTTCCGGTACCAGGTGCCGCAGGTTCGAATCCTGCCGGAGGCGCACCTCGCACGACTCGACCCGAGGCCCGGACCCACGAGGTCCGGGCCTTTCGTCGTCGTAGGTCACCCAGCTGTGGCCCATACCCCGGGTAACGGGTCCGAGGTCGCGCTCCCGCCCCCACCGGTGGGGGCGGAAGTGCTGCCTCGGACCCGTTACCTGCGAATGGGCAGGCTGCACTTCCGCCGGTGACCACCGTCACCAATCCGTGCCTGCGTCGTTGATCGCGCGAGGGAGCTACCGGCCGGTCACAGGGGATGCGGTCGTGTTGTCGGCTCCCGATCCTTTGGGAGGGACCATGAGGGACCACGTACGACACAGCATCCGCCGCCGGGCGACCGCGGCGCTCGGCGCCGGGCTCAGCGTCGGGCTCGTCCTCGGCACGGGCGCCACCGCGCCCGCGACCGCCGCTGAGGGAGTCACTGCGAGCGCCGCGAAGGCCGCCCGGGCAGACCGCCTGAGCAACTTCGGCTACCGGGGCGACGTCTACGGCGTGAAGCTGGTGACCGACAGCGTCGAGGCGCTCAACCTCAAGGACGCCCACGCCCAGCAGCTGTGCACGCGGGCGGTCGGGAAGGTGGTCGAGGCCGACAGCATCGTGTCGGTGCCGGACAACCCGCTCATCAACGTCTCGGCCAGCACCAGCCGCACCGAGACGTACGTCGACGGCGCCACGCACGGCGTGCGCGGGACGAACACCATCGGCGACATCAGCATCGGCGGCACGGTCGGTCCGCTGACCACGCCGAAGCTGGTCATCAAGGGGCTCCGCACGACGGCCAACGCGTTCCACACCCCGCAGGGCTACGGGCACGACGAGAGCTTCACCTTCGCGAGCATCTCGCTGAGCCTGCTCGAGAACACGGTCGTGGAGAGCCTTCCGCCGGAGCTCCAGGAGCTCCTCGCGCCGCTGCAGCAGGTCACCGACACGGTCTTCACCGGCACCCAGCAGGCGGCCCAGGAGGTCTTCCAGGTGCTGAGCGACGTGACCAAGCCGATCCAGATCCCCGGCCTCGGCAGCATCGCCCTCGGCTACGAGAACGGCCGCGCCAACAACCACAACGCCCAGTCGCAGGCCTCCGCCCTGCGCATCGAGGTCACCGCCGGCGAGCGCCGCCAGCTCGTCGAGCTCGGCACCGCGCGCGTGCGCATGGGTGGGCCCGCCCCCGTCGGCGTCTTCCGCTCCGGCGGCACGGCGATGGACTACCAGGCCCTCCAGGGCGCCCTGAAGTTCGGCAACGTCCAGCACAAGGCGCTGCCGTGCCAAGGCTCGCAGGGGCGCACGCAGACCTACCAGGTCCCCAACGCCAGCCAGCTCCTCCCGGTGCCGGTGCTGCTCGAGGGCGTCACCTACCAGGTCAACGGCGACCAGTTCCGCGGCAAGAAGGTCGCCAAGGGCTGGTCCCGCACCGCGATCCGGTCGGTGTCGATCCCCACCGCCCAGCTGGTCATCAGCGACGTCAGCTCGCGCGCGGCGATGCGTCAGAAGGCCGGCAAGCGGGTGCGCTCCAAGATCTCGACCGGCATCGGGTCCATCACCGTCGGCGGGCAGCCCGTCGAGGTCCCGGCCCCCGGGGGCGTGGTCGAGCTCCCCAACGGCGCGGGTGAGATCCAGCGCCAGCTCGTCGACACCGGGTTCCGCGGATCGCAGGTCATCGGCCTGCGGATCAAGCTCTACTCCGAGGCCGTGGTCATCGACCTGGCCCGCACCGCGGGCCGGATCTACCCCTACTGACCAGCCGTCGGCCGATCAGCAGCCCCGCAGCTGCGCGTCGCCGCCGGCCTCGCGCCCCAGGCGCCGGGCCTGCGCGACGTCGGGGAAGACCACGCTCGCCGCTCCGACGAAGCCGATCCGGCCGCGGAGGACGCACGTCGTGATCTTCGACGGGTTGACCTGGGCGACCGCCTGGGCGAGCTCGAACAGCTCGGCCGGCGAGGCATTGGTGTCGGTGTGCTCCAGCACCGTCATCACACCGCGCTCGATGAACCCGGGGACGTCGGCCTGGGCGCGGATGCGCGCGTGGATCCCGCGCAGGGTGCGCTGCTGGTTGGCCGAGCGGTCGAAGTCGCCCCCGGCCAGGCCGTAGCGGATGCGGGAGAAGGCCATCGAGTTGTAGCCGTCGAGGTGGATCCGTCCCTTCGCGAAGCCCTCCTTCTTCAGGTTGGGGTCGGAGAACCGGCGCGGGTTGGTGACGGTGATGCCGCCGATGTCGTCGACCATGTCCTCGAAGAACGGGAACCGCGTCACCATCACGTAGTCGGGCTCGATGCCGATGAGGTTGCTCATCGCCCCCGCCATGCCGCGCGGGCCGGAGAAGTAGAGCGCGGAGTTGATCTTCTCCCGGCCGTGGCCGGGGATGCTGACCCAGGAGTCACGGGGTACGCCGATGGCGGTGGCGGCGCCGGTGCGGGTGTTGATCCCGACCATCTGGAGGGCGTCGCCGCGGGCGCGGGTCATCGCCTGGCCGGGACGCGCGTCGGAGCCGACGGCGAGGATCCAGACCACGTCCGCGCCCCCGGTGGCGACGCCCTGGGCGTGGCGGATCTTCACCAGGCTGACCTCGGAGGACTGCACCGAGGACTGCGGGACCACCAGCGCGGTGAGGGCCAGCACGCCGGCGAGGACCGCCGCGCGGACGGCTCCTCGGGCCCGGAGCAGCGTGGTCGACGGTGAGGTCATCGGGTCGATCCCTTCGCCAGGTCGTAGCCGAAGATGCGCCATGCGCCCCGCTTGTGGGTCAGGAACAGGCGTCCGCGCACCGTCGTGGTCGCGGGTCGCTCCCCCGTGCTGTCGAAGCGGAGCAGGACGTGGGCCGTGACGCTGCGGGCCCGTCCCTGCGTGGCCAGGATGTCGAGCGAGACCGTGCGCCGCCGCGGAGTCACCGCGTCGACGTGCGGAGCCCGGGTCTGGTTGGTGAGCAGTGCCTTGTCAGCGCGGGCCCGCTGCTCAGCGCCGTCGGTGAAGCCCGGGAAGGCCGACGGAAAGCTGCTGCGCGGGTAGGTGCCGCCGAGGTAGGCCGCGTCCCACCAGCGGTCGACGACCGCGCCGACCTGGATGCGTACGGCCTTGCGCCGCGGGTCGGGGAGCCGACCGTGGACCCGGCGGATCCGAGTGGTCGTCTCGACCGGGTTCGAGGCCAGGCTCGCCTGGGCATCGCTGCGGCTCAGCCGCTCGGGCGCGGCGGAGGGTTCGGCACCCGACCGGCACGCGGTCGCGGACAGGGGGACGAGCAGGGCCAGCACGAGTCCGGCGCAACGGCGGGCCCACGGGTTGAGGCCCGTCGAGGGGCTTGGCATGTACGACTCCAGCGGGTGGAACGGGGTGTGGGCCACACCATGCCTCAAACCCTGAGCCCGGCCCTGCATTTGCGAGCGTGTGCGACTAGCCTTGTCAGCGCCCTAGACAGGCACAGTTGTCAAACCCATGCGCGAAGAGATCTGGAAGAGGCGAAACAAGCGTGGCGCAGTCCCCGAACGGGCAGTCCGGCAACCAGTCATCGGTTGCACCTTCATCTGACCTGGGAGCCAACGAGTGGCTCGTGGACGAGATGCGGGAGCAGTACGACAAGGATCCCTCGAGCGTGGGTCCGGAGTGGGCTGCGTACTTCGGCAACGGGGCCTCGGCCACGTCCGCCACGAGCGCCGCGCCTGCCAAGGCTGCGGACCCGGCGAAGGCGCCTGCGAAGGCCCCCGCCAAGGCGCCGGCACCGGCTGCTGCGAAGCCCGCGGAGAAGCCCGCCGAGGCGCAGAAGTCGCCCGCGAAGTCGACGCCGCGCCCCGCCGCCGCTGCCGAGGAGCCGGCCAAGGGCACCAGCAAGCCCGTCGCCAAGGATCCCAAGCCCGCGGCGCCGTCGCCGACCAGCGACTCCCCCACCTACACCGTCCTGCGCGGCGCCCCTGCCCGCACCGCGGCCAACATGGACGCCTCGCTGTCGGTGCCCACCGCCACCTCGGTGCGCTCGGTGCCGGTCAAGCTGCTGTGGGACAACCGCACCGTCATCAACAACCACCTCGCCCGCGCCCGCGGCGGCAAGGTCTCCTTCACGCATCTCATCGGCTACGCCCTCGTGCGCGCCCTGCGCGACATGCCGGAGATGAACGTCGGCTACGAGGTCGTCGACGGCAAGCCGAACCTCGTCACCCCGGCCCACATCAACCTCGGGCTCGCGATCGACATGAAGAAGCCCGACGGCACCCGGCAGCTGCTGGTGCCGAGCATCAAGGGCGCGGAGTCGATGGACTTCGCCGCGTTCTGGACGGCGTACGAGGACGTGGTCCGCAAGGCGCGCGACAACAAGCTGACCGTGGCCGACTTCCAGGGCACCACGATCTCGCTCACCAACCCCGGCGGCATCGGCACCGTCCACTCCGTGCCGCGCCTGATGGCGGGCCAGGGCGCGATCATCGGCGTCGGCGCGATGGAGTACTCGCCGGAGTGGCAGGGCGCCTCGGAGGAGGCGATCAACCGCAACGCCATCAGCAAGTCGATGACGCTGACCTCGACCTACGACCACCGCGTCATCCAGGGTGCGCAGTCGGGTGAGTTCCTCAAGCGCGTGCACGCCCTGCTCATCGGCGAGAACGACTTCTACGACGAGATCTTCCGCTCGCTGCGCATCCCCTACGAGCCGATCCGTTGGGCGCGTGACGTCGTGGCCAGCCACGACGACGACATCGTCAAGCAGGCGCGCATCCTCGAGCTGATCCACGCCTACCGGGTCCGCGGCCACCTCATGGCCGACACCGACCCGCTGGAGTACCGCCAGCGCAGCCACCCCGACCTCGAGATCGAGTCGCACGGACTCACCCTGTGGGACCTCGACCGCGAGTTCGCCACCGGCTCGTTCGGCGGCGAGGGCCGGCGCTTCATGAAGCTGCGCAACATCCTCGGCATCCTGCGCGACTCCTACTGCCGCACCACCGGCATCGAGTACATGCACATCATGGATCCCGAGCAGCGCAAGTGGATCCAGGAGCGCGTGGAGCAGCCGCACGTGAAGCCGCCCCGCGAGGAGCAGCTGCGGATCCTGCTCAAGCTCAACCAGGCCGAGGCCTTCGAGACGTTCCTCCAGACCAAGTTCGTCGGGCAGAAGCGCTTCAGCCTCGAGGGGGGCGAGACCACCATCCCGCTCGTCGACGAGATCTGCGAGGCGGCCGCCGAGACCGGCCTCGACGAGGTCTGCATCGGCATGGCCCACCGCGGCCGGCTCAACATGCTCGCCAACATCGTCGGCAAGAAGTACAGCCAGATCTTCCGCGAGTTCGAGGGCAACATCGACCCGCGCACCGTGCAGGGCTCCGGCGACGTGAAGTACCACCTCGGCGCCGAGGGCGAGTTCGTCGCCGGGTCGGGCGACAAGATCAAGGTCTCCGTGGCCGCGAACCCCTCGCACCTCGAGGCGGTCAACCCGGTCCTCGAGGGCATCGCCCGCGCCAAGCAGGACCTGCTCGACCAGGGTGAGAAGTTCCCGGTGCTGCCCCTGCTGGTGCACGGCGACGCCGCGTTCGCCGGCCAGGGCGTGGTGGCCGAGACCCTCAACCTGTCGCAGCTGCGGGGCTACCGCACCGGCGGCACCGTGCACGTGGTCATCAACAACCAGGTCGGCTTCACCACCGCCCCGGGCTCCTCGCGCTCCTCCCTCTACGCCACCGACGTGGCGCGGATGGTGCAGGCGCCGATCTTCCACGTCAACGGCGACGACCCGGAGGCGTGCATCCGCGTCGCCCGGCTCGCCTTCGACTACCGCCAGGCGTTCAACAAGGACGTCGTCATCGACCTCGTGTGCTACCGCCGTCGCGGTCACAACGAGGGCGACGACCCGTCGTACACCCAGCCGCTGATGTACGACCTCATCGAGCAGAAGCGCTCGGTGCGCAAGCTCTACACCGAGTCCCTCATCGGTCGTGGCGACATCACGATCGAGGAGGCCGAGCAGGTCCTCAAGGACTACCAGCAGCAGCTGGAGCGGGTCTTCACCGAGGTCCGCGAGGCGAGCTCGGAGGCGCCCACCGAGTGGACGACCGTGCCGGACTACCCGGACAAGCCGACCGGGGACTTCTCCACTGCGGTGACCCCCGAGGTGCTCAAGAGGATCGCGGACAGCTACGTCACGCCCCCGGACGACTTCACCGTCCACCCGAAGGTGATGCCGCAGCTCCAGCGCCGTGCCGCCGCGATCACCGACGGTCCCATCGACTGGGGCACCGGCGAGATCCTGGCGTTCGGCTCCCTGCTGATGGACGGTCGCCCGGTCCGGTTGGCCGGCCAGGACTCGCGCCGCGGCACGTTCGTGTCGCGCTTCGCCACGATCATCGACCGCACCAACGCCGACGAGTGGACGCCGCTGACCAACCTCACCGAGGACCAGGCGAAGTTCTACGTCTACGACTCGCTGCTCTCGGAGTACGCCGCGCTCGGGTTCGAGTACGGCTACTCCGTGGCCCGTCCCGAGGCCCTCGTGCTGTGGGAGGCGCAGTTCGGCGACTTCGTCAACGGTGCGCAGACCGTCATCGACGAGTTCATCTCCGCCGGCGAGACCAAGTGGCGCCAGCAGTCGGGCGTCGTCCTGCTGCTCCCCCACGGCTACGAGGGCCAGGGGCCCGACCACTCGTCAGCGCGCATCGAGCGCTTCCTGACGATGTGCGCCGAGGACGCCATGGTCATCGCGCAGCCCTCCACCCCCGCGTCCTACTTCCACCTGCTGCGTCGGCACTCGCTCGGCGAGGAGCACCGACCGCTGATCGTCTTCACCCCGAAGTCGATGCTCAAGCGCAAGGAGGCCGCCTCCAAGCCGGAGGACTTCGTCGGCGACACGACCTTCCGGGCGTTCATCGGTGACGACGCCGCCGACCCCGCGCAGGTCGAGACGCTGATCATGTGCTCGGGTCGCGTCACCTGGGACCTGATGGTCGAGCGGACCAAGCGCGACAACGGCGCCCAGTTCGCCATCGGGCGGATCGAGCGGCTCTACCCGAACCCGGTCGAGGAGATCAGGGCGGAGATCGCGAAGTACCCGAACCTCAAGGCCATCCGCTGGGTGCAGGACGAGCCGCGCAACATGGGCCCGTGGCCGCACTACCAGCTCAACGTGTGGCCCCAGCTCGACCTCACGGTCGAGCCGGTCACGCGCCCGTCGTCGGCCTCGCCCTCGGTGGGCACGGTCAAGCGCCACGTGGAGGAGCAGAAGACGCTCCTCGACACGGCCTTCGAGACGCCGCGCAACCGCGGCAACGACTACTGAGGCACGCAGGGAGAACCACCGGTGTACTTCACCGATCGCGGGATCGAGGAGCTCGAGCGGCGCCGGGGTGACGAGGAGGTCACCTTGGCCTGGCTGGCCGAGCAGCTGCAGGCCTTCGTCGACGCGAACCCCGAGTTCGAGGTCCCGGTCGAGCGGCTCGCCACCTGGCTGGCCAGGCTCGACGACCCCGAGGACTGACACGACAGAACGGCCCGCCCCGGCACCGGGGCGGGCCGTCCTGCTCGGCTCAGGCGGCCTGCGGACGGCGTACGGCGTCCGGCTCGTCCGGCTGCGTCGACGCACGGTCAGGCAGCGCGAGGCGGCAGATCTTGCGCGCCACGCTCATCAGCTGCCGGCGCAGCGGTCCGGTGGTGTAGGCGATGCCGTAGCGCTCGCAGATCTCACGCACCTCGGGCGCGATCTGCGGGTAGCGCCGCGCCGGCAGGTCGGGGAACAGGTGGTGCTCGATCTGGTGGCTCAGGTTGCCCGACATGACGTGGAAGAGCGGTCCGCCGGAGATGTTGGCCGAGCCGAGGACCTGGCGGTAGTACCAGTGTCCGCGGGTCTCGTCCTCGCACTCCTCCGTGCTGAAGGTCTCCGCCCCTGCCGGGAAGTGGCCGCAGAAGATGATGTTGAAGGCCCACACGTTGCGCACCAGGTTGGCTGCGGCGTTGCCCGCGAGCGTGAGCGGGAAGAGCGGGCCGGTGAGCGCCGGGAAGAGCACGTAGTCCTTGAGGGCCTGGCGGCGGACCTTGCGCATGATGCCGGCGTGCAGGGCCGTGTTCTCCTCCAGCCTGCGGGTGCCCTTGACGATGTTCTCCACCTCGAGGTCGTGCATCGCGACGCCCCACTCGAAGAAGACCATCAGCAGCAGCGCGTAGACCGGGTTGCCGAGGTAGTAGGGGTGCCACTTCTGGTCCGCGTCCATGCGCAGGATGCCGTAACCGATGTCGCGGTCCTTGCCGAGGATGTTGGTGAAGGTGTGGTGGATGTAGTTGTGGGAGTACTTCCACTGCTCGCTGGGGCACACGTTGTCCCACTCGTAGACGCGCGAGCTGAGGTGGGGATCGCCCATCCAGTCGTACTGGCCGTGCATGACGTTGTGGCCGATCTCCATGTTCTCCAGGATCTTGGAGGCCGACAGGGCGGCGACCGCGAGCGGCCAGGCGGGCGGGAGGTAGAACAGCGCACGCCCGAGGACCTCGAGCTGCTGCTGGCGCCTGACGACCTCGCGGATGTAGGCGGCGTCGTCCTCACCGAGGTCGGCCAGGACGCGCTGGCGCAGCGCGTCCATCTCCTTGCCGAACTCCTCGAGCTCCTCATCGGTCAGGTGGGGCTTCATGGTGGGTCCTTCCTTCACAGGTCGACGACGCAGTCGCCGACGGGGGCGGAGACACAGATCTGGACGTCCTCGTCGGGGACCGACGACTCGACGCCGGAGAGCACGTTGCGCACGGTGCCCTCGGCCTTGCGGGTGGTGCAGGAGAAGCAGATGCCCATCCGGCAGCCGAAGACCGGACTGAGGCCCGCGGCCTCGGCCTGCTCGAGGATGGAGCCGCCGGTGTTGGCCACCTGCTCGCCGCTCCCGGAGAACACGAGGTCCCCCTCGGCGCTGCCGGTGCCGGTCGAAGGCGGCTTGAAGAGCTCCAGGCGGAGCCGGGGGCTCTCGGCGTACGCCGCGCGCACGAGGTCGATCATCCCGGCCGGCCCGCACGCCCAGGTGTCGGTGTCGCGGTGGCGCGGGGCCAGTCGACGCAGCTCGAGCTCGTTGAAGACGGCGTCGCCGTGGCGCAGGTGCACCGTGACGTCGTTGTCGGCGGCGGCGATCCGGGCCAGCTCGTCTGCGTAGATCTGGTCGGCCTCGGAGCGGGCGTAGTGCACGAACGTCACCGGACGTCCGGCGCGGCCGTCGTAGCCGTCGCGCAGAAGGGTGCGCAGCATCGACATCGCCGGCGTGATGCCCGAGCCGCCGGTGATGAAGAGCAGCGGGTCGATGCCGGGCGTGGCCGGGCTGACCGGGAGGGTGAAGTCGCCCTGCGCCTGCGAGAGGTGGAGCACTTGGCCGGGCTCGGCGTCGACGAGGTACTTGCTGACCTGGCCGTCCGCGTGGGAGCGGATGGTCAGGGTGATCTGCTCCCCCGGTCCCGAGGCGGGAGAGGAGATCGAGAAGCACCGGGTCATCCGGCGCGCCGAGCCCGGCAGGTCGAGCCCCACCTGGACGTACTGCCCGGCGCGGTGGCCGAGCCAGGTCGCGGTCGGCTGCAGCGTGAGGGTCGCGACGGGCGCGCCGGGGGTGTCGGTCTCGCGGCGTACGCCGACGACGCGGGCGCGCACCTCGTGCGCCGCCCACATCGGGTTGATGCGCGAGAGGTAGTGGTCGACCCCGTGGGGCGAGGCGAGGGCCGCGACGGTGCGAGAGCGGGTGATCCTCGAGACGAGCGCCATGCCGACCTCCCTTTGAGTGAACGTCTGTTCACTCAACTATGGGGTGTTGTCGGCGCCGCGTCAACGCACGTGCCTCGTGATCCACCGCACGTCAGTGCACACATGTCCACAACAGCCGTCGAGGTCGTGCCCTACGATCGCGCCATGGAGGAGACCGCCGAGGCCGGCGAGGGTGAGTCGCGCGCCGAGCGCAAGGAGCGCACCCGGCGGGCGATCCTCGACGCCGCGCTCGCCCTGGCCGCCGACTCCAACCTCGCCGCGATCTCGCTGCGCCAGGTGGCCAAGCAGGTCGGTGTGGTGCCGACCGCGTTCTACCGCCACTTCGGCTCCCTCGAGCTGCTGGGCCTCGCCCTCGTCGACGAGAGCTTCCGGTCGCTGCGCCTGATGTTGCTCGACGTCTGGCGCCACGCACCGGAGTACCGCGACTTCATCGACGGCTCGCTGCCCATCGTGGCCCAGCACGTGCGGGAGAACCGCTCGCACTACGCCTTCATCGCCCGCGAGCGGACCGCCGGACCGCCCCGCGTGCGCGAGGCGATCCGCCACGAGATCGAGCTCATCACCCGCGAGCTGGCGACCGACATCGCCCGCAGCGGGGCCGCGGAGCACTACTCCAGCAAGGACATCGGCCTGCTCGCTGACCTCATCGTCTCCTTCGTGGTCACCATGGCCGAGCGGCTCGTGGAGGACCCCGACTCCGAGGAGCGCATCCTCGCCGACGCGCGCACCCAGCTGCGGATGCTGCTCGTCGGCGCGCTGGGCTGGCGATCGACCGGAAGGACCTGACATGCCCGCCGGACTCGCCGCCGACCTCGGCTACGCCCACTCCTCGGCCAACCCGCTGCACCGCCTGGTGCGGTGGGGCGCCGGCACCCGAGCCGGCGGGTGGGTGTTCTCCCACACCCTGCGCCGTCTCGACGACGTCGTGGTCCGGCTCTCCCGCGGGCGCCACAGCGCGCCGGGCCTGCTCGCCGGGCTGGCGGTGCTGGAGGTGACGACGACCGGTCGCAGGTCAGGGCGGCGACGCACCAGCCACCTCATCGCGACGCCGTACGCCGGCACGCTGGCGCTGCTCGGCACCAACTTCGGCCAGGCCTCGACGCCGGCGTGGGTGCTCAACCTGGAGGCCGATCCCCGCGCGACGATCAGCTACCGCGGGGCCTCGCGCGAGGTCGTGGCCCGCGCGGCGACACCCGCCGAGGCCGACGAGGTGTTCGCGCTGGCCGGGCGCTTCTACCCCGGCTACGTCAGCTACCGCGCCCGCGTCGGCACGACGCGGAGGATCCGCGCCTTCGTGCTGGAGCCCGCCTGATCAGGTGCCGGGACGCGGCACCACCGGACGCACGGTGACGTCCGGGATCGTGGCATCGGCCGGCAGGTCGATGACGTGCACGATCGTGTCGACGACGGTGTCGACGCTGATCCAGCGCGAGGCGTCGTACGTCCGGCCCTCCTGCTCGTGCACCTTCTCCTGCATCGGGGTCGCGGTGCGGCTGGGGTAGACCGTGCTCACCCGGACTCCGTGCTCGACCTCCTCGGCGCGCAGCGCGTCGGCGAACGCGCGCAGCCCGAACTTCGAGGCGGCGTACGCCGACCACTCGGCGCTGGCGGTGAGCCCGGCCGAGGAGTTCACGAAGACGACCGTGCCGTGGCTGGCGCGCACGTGCGGCAGGAGCTCACGGGTCAGCACCGCGGGGGCGGTGAGGTTCACCGTGATCTGCTCCTCCCACTCCGCGAGGCGAAGACGGTCGACCCGGCCGAGGTCGACCACGCCGGCGACATGCAGGAGCGTGTCGACCTCGCCGTCGACCTGCCGGCCGAGGCCGTTGAGCGTGCCGGGGTCGGCCAGGTCCGCCACGAGCAGCTGCGCGCGCGGGAAGGTGCGGCCGAGCTCGTCCGCCCGGGCCTGGCTGCGCGCGACGAGGACCAGGTCGTCGCCGCGGTCTGCCAGCCGGTGCGCCAGCGCGAGCCCGATGCCGGACCCGGCACCGGTGACGACGTGCCTCACCGCGTGAAGACGATCTTGCCGAAGACGTCGCCCTGCGCCATGGCCGCGAAGCCGTCGCGCGCCTGCTCCATCGGGATGGCGCGGTCGACGAGCGGGCGGGCGCCGGTGGCGTCGAGGAAGCGGACCAGCCGGTCGAGCTCGGCCCGGGTGCCCATCGTGGAGCCGATGACCGAGAGCTGCTTGAAGAAGATGTGCGTCAGGCCCGCGTCGCCGACGTCGGGCCCGGACGTCGTGCCGCTGATGACGATGCGGCCCCCGGGGCGCAGCGAACGGATCGAGTGGGTCCAGGTCGCCTTGCCGACGGTCTCCATCACCGCGTCCACCTTGACCGGCAGACGGGCGCCCGACTCGAAGACCTCGTGCGCACCCAGCTCGAGGGCGCGGGTGCGCTTGGCCTCGTCGCGGCTGGTCGCCAGCACCGTCAGGCCCGCCGCGCGGCCCAGCGTGATGAGCGCGGTGGCGACACCGCCGCCGGCCCCCTGGACGAGGATGGTCTCGCCGGGCTGGCACGCACCCTGCACGAACAGCATCCGGTAGGCGGTGAGCCAGGCGGTCGGCAGGCACGCCGCCTCCTCGAAGGACAGCGAGGCCGGCTTGGGCACCAGGTTGCGTCGCGGGACGACGACCTGCTCGGCGAAGGTGCCCTGGTGGCGCTCGGAGAGGAGCGAGCGGCCCGGGTCGTCGGCCTCGTCCCCGGTCCACGCCGGGTCTCCGATGACGCCGTGGACGACGACCTCGTTGCCGTCCTCGTCGAGGCCCGCGGCGTCACAGCCCAGGATCATCGGCAGCGCCTCCTCCCGCAGGCCGACCCCGCGCAGCGACCAGAGGTCGTGGTGGTTGAGGCTGGCGGCCTTGACGGTGACCGTGGTCCACCCGTCGGGGGCCTCGGGGGCGGGACGCTCCCCCACCACCAGCCCGCTCATCGGGTCGTCGAAGGAGAAGGACTCGGCGTAGACGGCGAACATCCCACGACCCTAGCGAGTGGGCGGCGTCAACCGGTTGCAGGTCCTCACTACGGGCTGCTGGGTCGTGCAGGCGTTCGGTGCCGAGCACCCGAGCTGGGTGCACGTCCGAAGAGGTTCACGACCGCATCCAGGAGCGGGTTCCAGGGAGTCCTGGGACTCAGCGCCGAGCCACTCCGTCGGCGCGAGCAGCAGCGGCCACGGCCTCGCGCACCGCACCCGGCACCCGGGGGTCGAACGGCGAGGGGATGATCAGGTCCTCGCTCAGCGCGTCCCCGACCAGCTCGGCGAGCGCGGTCGCGGCGGCAACCTTCATGCCCTCGGTGATCGCGGTGGCGTGCACGTCGAAGGCCCCGCGGAAGATGCCGGGGAAGGCGAGGACGTTGTTGATCTGGTTCGGGAAGTCCGAGCGACCCGTGGCCACCACGCGGGCGTACTTGTGGGCGAGGTCGGGGTGCACCTCGGGCGTGGGGTTCGCCAGGCCGAAGATGATCGCCTCGGGAGCCATGGAGGCGACGATCTCCTCGGGCACCTGCCCGCCTGAGACGCCGATGTAGACGTCGGCGCCGTCCATCACGTCGGCCAGGGTGCCGCGGCGGCCGAAGACGTCCGCGGTGTCGCGGGCCAGCGCGGCCTTGACCTCGGTGAGGTCGTGGCGCTCGGAGTTGAGCACGCCCTGCCGGTCGAGCACGGCGATGTCGCGCACGCCGGCCTCGAGCAGGATGCGAGCCACGGCCACGCCGGCGGCACCGGCGCCCTGGATCACGACCCGGGCGGTGCCGGGGTCGCGACCGGTGAGACGGAACGCGTTGGTCAGCGCGGCGAGCGCGACGACGGCGGTGCCGTGCTGGTCGTCGTGGAAGACCGGGATGTCGAGGCGCTCCTTGAGGCGGGCCTCGATCTCGAAGCAGCGCGGCGCCGAGATGTCCTCGAGGTTCACGCCGCCGAAGCTGGGGGCCAGCCGGACCACGGTCTCGATGATCTCGTCGACGTCGGTGGTGTCGAGGCAGATCGGCACGGCGTCGACGCCGCCGAACTGCTTGAACAGCACCGCCTTGCCCTCCATCACGGGCATCGCAGCGGCGGGTCCGATGTCACCGAGGCCGAGGACGGCGGTGCCGTCGCTGACGATGGCGACGACGTTGGGCACCCACGTGTAGTGCTGGGTCATCGACGGGTCGGCGGCGATCGCCTCGCACACCCGCGCCACACCGGGGGTGTACGCGAGCGAGAGCTCGTCGGGACCGGTGAGGGCGACGGTCGAGACGGTCTCCATCTTGCCGCCGACGTGCAGGTCGAACACGGGATCGCCTGGGTGCGGGTGCGAGGCCATGTCGGCGATACTCGCACAGCTCAGCGCACGCGCAGGGCCCGTCCCACGCGTGGGGAAGGCCACACCCGCAGGCGTACGACGCCGAGCACGGCCTCCTCCGCCACTGGTCCCCGGTGCCGCGAGTCCACGCCCTCGCCGGGGTTGTCGCTCACCAGCCACCAACCCACTGCGCCCGACGCCGTACGCCGCTGCTCCTGCGCCCGCTTGACCACGACCGTCCCGTCCGGGAACCGCGCGACCACCAGGGAGCCCGGCCGCACCTGCGCGCCGTACCTCACGAGCAGCCGGTCACCGTCGCGCAGCACGGGGAGCATCGAGCGACCACCCACCCGGGCGAGACCCCACTGACCCGCGCGTTCCACGCGGAGTAGTGTCGCAGGAGAGCAATTCCCCGACGTTCGAGAGGTTGCACATGCTTCGCACTTTCTTCGCCCCGACCATCGAGGTCTCGGCCCACTGCGACCTGCCTTGCGGTGTCTACGACCCCGCCCAGGCGCGTATCGAGGCCGAGTCGATCAAGGGCATCATCGCCAAGGTCGCCGACAACGACGACCCCGACTTCCGCACCCGCGCGATCCTCATCAAGGAGCAGCGCTCGGAGCTCGTCAAGCACCACCTGTGGGTGCTGTGGACCGACTACTTCAAGCCCCCGCACTTCGAGAAGTACCCCCAGCTGCACACGCTGGTCAACGAGGCCACCAAGCTCGCCGGTGCCTCGGGCACCAAGGGTGAGCTCGACGCGGCCAAGGCCGACGAGCTGCTCGCCAAGATCGACGAGATCGCCGAGATCTTCTGGGAGACGAAGAAGGCCTGAGCAGGCACCGCGGAGCGGGGACTGCTCAGGACTTCTTCTGAGCGGCTTGCCGCTCCGCACCTTCTGGGCGGCTTGCCGCTCCGCACCTTCTGAGCGGCTTGCCACTCCGCACTCTTCACCCACACACGCCGCCCCCGTCCTCGCGGACCGGGGCGGCGTCGTGCATCCTCGGACCAGTCGAGCCGAGAGGATCCCGCGTTGATCGAGGAGGTCCGGCTGCGCGACGGCACCGACGCGATCGTCGTGCCCCTCATGCGCACCGACCGCGCGACGCTGGCCGCGGAGTTCGAGACACTCTCCCCGGAGTCGCAGCGCCGCAGGTTCCTGGCGCCGGTGCACCGCCTCAGCGACGAGATGCTCGCGCACCTGGTCGACGACGTCGACGGCGTGGACCACGTCGCGCTCGTGCTGTGCGTCGAGACCGCGCCCGGCACCTACGACCCCGTCGCGCTGGCGAGGATCGTGCGCTACGCCGACGTCCCGGACGCCGCCGACCTGGCGGTCACGGTCAAGGACGCCTGGCAGGGCCGCGGCGTCGCGACCGTCCTGCTGGAGGTGCTGATGCGTCACCGCCCGCCCGGCGTGCAGCGCATCGTGACGGAGGTCTTCAAGGACAACCCGGCGTCCCTGGGGATGCTGCGCCGGCTCGGGCGCGTGACGGAGCAGGACAACGGCTTCGGGGTGTACGGCGTCGTGGTCGAGCTCGGCCGCGCAGAGGGACGTACGACCGCGGAGGTGACGCCCCGCGAGGACCGGCAGTCGCCGCTGCTGCAGGACAGGGCGCACCGCCACGCGCTGCGCACGCGTGACCAGGTCTGCCCCTGGTTCGGCTCCCAGCCGGGCTAGGGTGTGGCGAGCACATCCGCCTCGACGACGGGACTTGACGCTGATGGCAGATCACACGGGGGGCTCTCGCGCCGACGTCGAGCTCCGCATCCCCGCCGAGGGTGCCTATGCCTCGGTGGTCCGCACCACGGCCGCCGGGCTGGCGGCGAGGCTGGACTTCACGATCGACGACATCGAGGACCTGCGGATCGCCATCGGAGAGGCCACCGCGCTCGCGATGCCGGCCGCCGACCCGGGCACGGACCTGGTCGCGTGCTTCCACTTCGGCGCGGGGGCGCTGACCGTCACCCTCGAGACGGAGGCGGCCGACGAGCCGCCGCTCGACACCGAGAGCTTCGCCTGGCAGGTGCTGGACACGATGGCGCAGGACGCCTCCGCGGGTCCCGAGGGCGGACGGTTCCACGTCCGTTTCACGGTGACCTCGAGCGTCGCTGCGGGAATGACAGGTGTCGAGCTCTGACATGAGCACTGAAACGGGGGGCACGGGGGACGACGTGGCGGCGGGGGCCGCCCTGGACCGGGAGGACGACGACGTCGTCCCCACCGGTCTCGAGCACGTACGCGCGCGCAGCGCCGAGCTGTTCACGCTGATGCGCGACACCGAGGCCAGCGACGCCTCGCGGGCCGGCGCCCGCGACGACCTGGTGCACCTGCACCTCTCGCTCGTCGAGCACTGCGCGCGGCGCTTCCGCAACCGCGGCGAGCCCTTCGAGGACCTGGTGCAGGTCGGCACCATCGGGCTCATCAAGGCGGTGGACCGCTTCGAGACCGACCGCGGCGTGGAGTTCTCGACCTACGCCACCCCGACGGTGATCGGCGAGATCAAGCGCCACTTCCGCGACAAGGGCTGGGCGATCCGGGTGCCACGGCGCCTCCAGGAGCTCCGAATGCAGATCGGCGGGGCCACGGGCGAGCTGACCCAGAAGCTCGGCCGCTCCCCCACCCCGCGCGAGCTGGCCGAGGTCATCGGCTGCTCGGTGGAGGAGATCATGGAGGGCATCGAGTCCTCCCACGCCTACGCCACCTTGTCGCTCGACGCCTCCGACGACAACGACGACGGCCCGCCGGCGATGCTCGCCACGCTCGGCGTCGAGGACGCCAACATCGAGCACGTCGAGATCCGCGAGTCGATCAAGCCGCTCCTCGAGGGACTCGGCGAGCGGGAGAAGCGCATCCTGCTGCTGCGCTTCTTCAAGAACATGACGCAGTCGCAGATCGCCGAGGAGATCGGCGTCTCGCAGATGCACGTCTCACGCCTGCTGACCCGCACGCTGACACAGCTGCGGACCTCGCTCGAGGCGGAGTGACCCGAGCCCCGCTCAGGGGTCGAGCCGCGCGTCCTCCTCGAGGACCTCGGTCGTCGCGGGGTGGAGCAGGCCCACGATGACGACCAGTGCGACGAGGGCGAGCGACAGCGGGAGCACCAGGCCCCCGACGTCCCGGAAGTTCCAGGCCAGGCCCAGCTGGATCAGCTGGGCCATCACGACGGGTCCGCGCGCCCAGCGGCGTACCTTCCACAGCGACCAGGCGCACCACGCGAGCCCGGCCGCGGCCGCGAGGAAGAACGCCGAGGTGGTCAGGCCCATCGTCAGGCGGATGACACGGAGGTTCGCCAGCTCCAGGACTCCGAGCGTGAGGAGCACGAACGCCTCGACCGCGACGAGCGAGGCGGCGACCACGAGCGGGGGCGGCGCGCTACTGTCTGGACCAGGGGGAAAGTCAGAAGGTGTAACGGGCACGGCTCAACACTAGTTGTGACGGACACGACCAGCGTTGGGGGTTGTGTGAACGTTCAAAGGTTGCGAGTCTTGTCGCTGCGCTTTCCGGCGCCCGGGCCCAGCTGAATGTCCGAGAACAGCACCTGCCTGTGACGAGAAAGAGGGATTTCCCTACCCATGGATTGGCGCAGTCGCTCTGCATGCCTCGACGAGGACCCTGAGCTGTTCTTCCCGATCGGCAACACCGGTCCCGCGATCCTCCAGATCGAGGAGGCGAAGCAGGTGTGCCGGCGCTGTGAGGTGCGCGAGCAGTGCCTCGCGTGGGCCCTCGAGGCCGGGCAGGACCACGGAGTGTGGGGTGGCCTCAGCGAGGACGAGCGTCGCGCGCTGAAGCGCCGCAACGCCCGCGCCCGCATCCGCACCGCCTGACCGCGGGCCCGTCACGTCGCGCGGCCCCGCCTACTCGACCGGCAAATCGGCCTGCACCCGCGTGCCGCGGCTGCCCGGTCCGATCTCGAGCACACCGCCGAGCTCGGACTCCACCAGCGTGCGCACGATCGAGAGGCCCAGCTGGGTCGAGGCGTCGAGGTCGAACGAGTCGGGCAGCCCCCGCCCGTCGTCCTCGACGACCACGTGCAGGCGCCCGACGATGCGGCGCGCGGTGACCACCACGCGCCCCTCGGTGCGCCCGGAGTCCCCGGCGTAGCCGTGCTCGACGGCATTCTGCAGCAGCTCGGTCAGCACCATCGCCAGCGGCGTCGCCGCCTCGGAGGCGAGCTTGCCGAAGGACCCCTCGCGCACCACGCGGACGGGCACCTCGACGCCGCTCACGTCGACCACCATCGCCCCGAGCCGGTCGGCGATCTCGTCGAAGTCGACGGTCTCCTCGACGGCGTGGCTGAGCGTCTCGTGCACGATCGCGATCGAGCCGACCCGGCGCACGGCCTCCTCGAGGGCCGCCTTGGCGTCCTCGGCCTGCGTACGCCGTGCCTGCAGGCGCAGCAGCGCGGCCACCGTCTGGAGGTTGTTCTTCACGCGGTGGTGGATCTCGCGGATCGTGACGTCCTTGGTGACGAGCTCGCGGTCCCGGCTGCGCAGCTCGGTGACGTCGCGGACCAGCAGCAGCGCGCCGCTCCGGTCCCCCTGCGGGCGCAGCGGGATGCTCCGCACGATCAGGGTGACCTCGTCGGTCCCGACCTCGGTCGCGCGCCCGTCGCGACCGCCCAGCACCGCGCTCAGCGTCTCCTCGTCGATCCGCTTGCGCGCGGGCACCAGGTCACGGGTCAGGTCGGTGAGCACGAGCCCGGTCAGGTCGCCCTGGAGGCCGAGGCGGCGGTAGGCCGAGAGCCCGTTGGGACTTGCGTAGACGACGCGTCCCGTCGGGTCGAGGCGGACGAACCCGTCCCCCACGCGCGGTGAGTCGGCGTGGTCGCCGCGCTGGCCCGGCAGCGGGAAGTGGCCCGCGGCGATCATCTGGGTCAGGTCGGCCGCGGTCTGCAGGTAGCTCAGCTCGAGCCGGCTGGGGGTGCGTACGCCGAGCAGGTTGGTGTTGCGCGCGATGAGGGCGATCACGCGGCCCGCGCGGCGCACCGGGATGACCTCCACCCGCACGGGCACGTCGTCGCGCCACTCGGGATCCCCCTCGCGCACGAGGCGGCCGGTGCCCAGCGCCTCGTCCAGCATCCGGCGCCGGCCCGTGGGGATGAAGGTGCCGAGGACGTCGTCCACGAGCGCGGTCGGCCCGGTGGTGGGTCGCATCTGTCCCCCGGCCCAGTAGCCCTTGCCCTCCCGGTCCGGGAGCCACAGCACGAGGTCGGCGAAGGACAGGTCGGCGAGGATCTGCCAGTCGGCCATGAGCAGCTGGAGCCAGGCGATGTCGGCCTCGACGAGGTCGGTGTGGGCGCGCACGAGCTCGTGGAGGGATGGCACCCGGCCACCCTAGGGCCAGCCCCGGACCGGGCTGGGGCGACGTCGGTGACTGCTGGCAGGATGGGCGGCATGTCGATCGGCTACTGGGACCAGGTGCAGGCGGCTGGTTTCGAGGTCCCCTCGGACCGCCCGCTCGGCGACCTGACCGCGGAGCTCACCACGATGCTCGGCTCCACGCAGCCGGAGGTGCGTGACGGCACCGCCTATCCCGCCCTGGCGACGTGGATCGACCGCGGCGTCTACGACGACCTCCTCGCCGGCCTCGGCGACGGCATGGTCAGCGGGCTGTCCGTCGGCCTCGGGGAGCAGGACACCGACTCCGTCTTTCGGCGCAGCTTCAGCGCGCTGATCCTCGCCGAGTGCCTCGAGCGCGACAACGCCGAGCACCTGATGCCCCCGGCGAAGATCATGGACTGGGGCGACCGGATCGCGGTCTGGTTCCTCACCGAGGTCGACACCCGCGGCTTCGTGCCGGGCAAGGGGTGGGCCCACGCGATCGCCCACGGCGCGGACACGATCGGGGCCCTCGCCGAGTCGCCGCACCTCGCCGGCGACGAGCACGCGGTCCTGCTCGACATCCTCGCCGAGCGCCTGCTCCAGCAGCCCGCCGGCCAGCCGCTCGAGTCCGGCGAGCCCGACCGGATGGCCCATGCAGCGATGAGGATCCTGCGGCGCAACACGCTCGGCACCGAGGTCCTCGAGCCCTGGGTGCACCGCATCGGCGCCGCAGCCAACGCGTTCGGCGGGCCGGTCGACCACGACCCGTTCGCCCGCACCCACGCGCCCCAGTCGTTCCTGCGCGCGCTCTTCGTCCACCTGTCCCTGGCGCCCGACGCGCCGCAGGTGCGCCCCGACCTGCTGCTCGTGCTGATCGAGGCGCTCCGGATGACCAACGCGCCCTTCTTGCGACCGAGCACGGACTAGCCTCCAACCCGGCACCGACTAGCCTGCGGGGCATGAGCGAGCCCACCGACATCTCCGGCCACAGCGGCGAGCTGGCCGTCCACGTCGCCCGCGCCCACGGCGTCGAGACCATGTTCACCCTCTCGGGTGCCCACGTCTTCCCGATGTACGACGGCGCGGTGAGGACGCAGGCCGAGGGGCAGGGCCCGCCGATGCGCCTGCTGGACGTACGCCACGAGCAGACCGCCGCGTTCGCCGCCGAGGCCACCGGCAAGCTCACCCGCGTGCCCGGCCTCGCCGTCCTCACCGCGGGCCCCGGCGTCACCAACGGCATCAGCGCGATCGCGCAGGCCCAGTTCGCCGGCTCCCCGATGGTCGTCGTCGGCGGTCGCGCCCCGCAGAACCGCTGGGGCAGCGGCTCCCTCCAGGAGCTCGACCAGCCGCCCATCATCGCGCCGGTCGCGAAGGCCGCACGGACCCTGATGACCGCCGCCGACGTGGCCGGCGGCATGGACGAGGCCTTCACCCTGGCCCGCTCGAGCCACCGCGGTCCCGTCTTCGTCGACGTGCCGATGGACGAGTTCTTCAACTCCTCGACCGGGTCGACCGGGTCCGGAGAGGGCACCCGCATCGAGCCTGACCCCGAGGCGGTGCAGAAGGTCGCGCGGCTGCTGGCCGCGGCGAGGCGCCCGGTGCTCATCCTCGGCACCGACGTGTGGGCCGACCACGCCGAGGTGGCCGCACTCCGGCTCGTCGAGGACCTCGGCATCCCGACCCTGACCAACGGCATGGGCCGCGGCGTGATCCCCGGCGGGCACCGCTCGCTGGTCACCAAGGCCCGTGGCGCCGCCCTGTCCGGCGCCGACCTGGTGGTCGTCGTCGGCACGCCGCTCGACTTCCGCCTCGGCTACGGCGCCTTCGGCGGCCCGGACAAGAACCCGGACGGCGAGTTCGCGAAGGTCGTGCACATCGCGGACTCCCCCGGCCAGGTCTCCGGCCACGCCGAGCTGGCCGCGTCGGTCTCCGGCGACCTCACCACGATCCTCGACGGCCTCCAGGCCGCGATCGAGCACGGCGACAAGCCCGACTGGCAGGACTGGTCCGACCAGCTCGCCGACCAGGTCAAGGTCGCCGCGGCGCGCGACGCCGAGCTGCTCACCGCCGAGGCCGACCCGATCCACCCGGCGCGCATCTACGGCGAGCTGGTGCCGCGCCTGGCCGACGACTCCGTCGTCATCGGCGACGGCGGTGACTTCGTCTCCTTCGCCGGCAAGTACGTCGAGCCCCAGCGCCCCGGCGGCTGGCTCGACCCCGGCCCCTACGGCTGCCTCGGCGCGGGCCTGGGCGCCGCGATCGCCGCCCGGATCGCCCGTCCCTCGGCCCAGGTGACGCTGCTGCTCGGCGACGGTGCCGCCGGCTTCTCCCTCATGGACGTCGACACGCTGGTCCGCCACGACCTGCCGGTCGTGATGGTGATGGGCAACAACTCCGCGTGGGGCCTGGAGAAGGGCCCGATGCAGATGCTCTACGGCTACGACGTGATCGCCGACCTCGGCCAGCGCACGCCGTACGACGACGTGGTGAAGGCCCTCGGCGGTGCCGGCGAGACCGTCACCGACCCGAAGCAGATCGGGCCCGCGCTCGACCGGGCGTACGCCGCCGGTGTCCCCTACCTGGTCAACGTGATCACCGACGTCGAGGCGGCCTACCCCCGCAACACCTTCGGCATCTGAGCCGGCCGTCGTGGTGGAGGTGCGCCTCGCGCGACCCGAGGAGCTCGAGGCGGTCGGCGAGCTGACCGTGCGCGCCTACGCGGCGTACACGCGCGGCCCGACCGACCCCTACGTGGCCAGGCTGCGCGACGCCGCGTCGCGGGCGAGGGCTGCGGAGCTGTGGGTCGCCGTCGACGGCGACCGGTTGCTGGGCACCGTGACGTGCTGCCCGCCGGGGTCGGCCTACCGCGAGGTGAGCCGTCCCGACGAGGGCAAGTTCCGGATGCTCGCTGTCGACCCGGACGCCCGCGGGACGGGCGCGGGCACGGCACTGGCCCGGCACTGCGAGGTGCGGGCGCGAGCCCACGGGGCCGTCGGGATGGCGCTGTCCTCGCTGGCCGTGATGACGGAGGCCCACCGGATCTACGAGCGCCTGGGCTACGCCCGCGACCCCGAGCGCGACTGGTCGCCGCTGCCCGGCGTCGAGCTGGTGGCCTTCAGCAAGACGCTGTAGGTCAGCAGGCGCGGATCGACCTCGGGTCGTCGACGTCGTCGATGCAGACGGTCCCCCACGGCAGTGCCGCGATCTCGGTCCGGGAGACCATCGTCCAGGTCCACAGCGACCAGGCGTCGCCGTCCGGGATCGCGGACAGCACTGCCCCGTTCTCGGTCAGCCAGGTCCGCTGCTCACCGTCGTTGACCAGGTCGATCTCGCCGACCGGTTCCATCACGACCATCCGGTCGTCGTCCTGCACGAGCACCTCGAACACCGATGGGTCTCCAGCCGACGTCACGACCAGCGAGGCACCGTCGTAGAAGACGGACGACGGCTGGACGCTGCCCAGCAGGGGGTCCCGGACGTCGAGGGCCTGCTCGATGACGCGCCCGTAGCCCTCGACCACCAGCGTGGGCTCGGCGCCGTCGTCGACGCGGGCGGTGAAGCCGTAGCCCTGCTCCTCGAGCGCGTCGACCGTCTCTCCTGCCGGGAGGTACGACGCCCGCTCCACCGGGAAGTACATGATGGTGTCCAGCGGGTCGGCGCCGCACGGCCGCGTGCTGTCGAAGGACTGCATGAGGCACTCGGCGTCCCCGTGGCGGAGAACACCGTCGTCGCCGAGCGTCCAGGTCCAGGCGTCGATGACGTACGTGCGAGGGGTCAGCAAGGTCATGTTGCCGCGCGCATAGGCACCGACCGACCGACTGGAGCGCAGGATGCCGTCCTCGAGCCAGTAGTTCGCCACCCGCACCAGGTCGTAGTAGTCGGTCGCACTGCCCTCGACGACCAGCTGGCCCCGCACCAGCAGCTCCGGCTCCTCGACGACCGCCTGGACCAGCAGCCCGTCACGCAGGTCGAACACGAGAGGGTAGCCACCACCGCCGGGACCGGCGTCCGGGTCGTCGAAGTAGAGCACCAGCTCCTGGTCGCCGTCGCCGTCGGCGTCGATGGGGTCGAGGACGTTGGTGTCGATCGTCGTGCCGACCTTCGCGATCCCGTAGGCCTCCTCGCCCGTGGCGCTGAGGGTCGTCTGCATCCGGAAGCGGCCGTCGAAGCCCTCGGTCGGCTCGGCGAGGAAGTCCACCTTCTCCCGGGTGCCGTCACCGTCGAGGTCGAGCCTCGGGGAACGCGACAGGGTGGCGGGCTCCCAGCCCCGGCCCACGTCGGCAGGCAGCTCGAGCCGCGGTGCGTCCGGCTCCGGGGCGACCTCGTCGGAGCGGGTGCGGCTCCCGACACCCTGGAGGACGACGCCCAGGACGAGGAGGACGACCGCCGCGGCGGCGAGCAGGACCCACGGCGTGGACCACCGCGGACGCAGTGGGGTGACCGTGGCCAGGGGGGTGAGGTCCTCTCCCCTCACGAGGTCGGCCCGCGCCGCCAACGCGGCGCGCAGGCGCGCCTCCAGGTCGGGGGCACCAGGTGTCGTGCTCATCGCTCCTCCTCTCCCGAGCTCGTCGTGACGGTGTCGTGCATGGCCTTCTCCAGGGCCACGAGCGCGCGGCTCGCGGTCGACTTCACCGTGCCGCGACTGATGTCGAGGGTCCGGGCGATCTCCGCCTCGGACAGGTCCGACCAGTAGCGCAGGACCAGCACCTCGCGCTGGCGCGGGGCGAGGGTGTGCAGCGCCACGATGACCTCGCGGTGCTCCTCGGCCAGCACCGCGCTGTCCTCGGGCGTGGGTGGCGACAGGTCGTGGGGTGGGGAGTACGCCCGCACCGTACGTCGGCGCCGCAGCGCGGACCGTGCGGTGTTGACCACCGCGACGCGCAGGTAGGCCAGCGCCTTCGACGGGTCCTTCACCGCGTCGGGACGACGTGCGAGCGCCGCGAAGGCGTCCTGCACGACGTCCTCGGCGGAGGCGACGTCGTCGACCAGCAGGACCGCCAGCCGCACCAGGGCGAGCCGGTGCGCAGCGTAGAGCTCGGTGATGTCCACTGCCGGCTCCATCGCCACCCCCGCTCCTGCCCCCGCTCGTGCCCCCGGTCCTGCGGTCCCCGTGCCCATGTCTGGTAGACGTGTGGGTGGCACACAGGTTGCCTCACCGCGCCACCCATCTGTCGGAAGGTCCGCCATGTCCCGTCCCGAGACCGCCACCCTGACCTTCCTCGTGGGCGAGGACGACACGGCTGCGGCCGTCGGCAGCGGCTCGCTGCCGGTGCTCGGGACTCCGCGCCTCCTCGCGTGGCTCGAGGCGGCCACGTGCGCCGGGCTGGAGCCCCTGCTGCCCGAGGGATCGACGAGCGTCGGCACCCGGGTGCAGGTCGAGCACCTCGCCGCCAGCCCCGTCGGGGCCGAGGTCGAGGTCAGCGCCTCCAGCGCCTACGAGGACGGCAGGCTGCACCGCTTCACCGTCAGCGCGCGCGACACCACCAGCGGCAAGGTGCTCGCCGCCGGGGAGATCACCCGCGTGGTGGTCGACGCCGAGCGCTTCCTCGCCCGCCTGTAGCCTTCGTCAGGGTCGACCTGACTAGACCGCCCGGGCGTCCTCGTCCGGATGCATCGCGGGACGGCCGTCGGTCTGGCAGGCTCGCGCACGGCGCGCGGGGGCGCGCGGACGGAATGGGGCCAACCAGCATGGATGATCGGCTGCGAGAGGCACTGGCGACACTGGGCCAGCGCATCGAGTTCGCGGAGTACGAACGACGGATCGCGCTCGAGGAGGTGCGCGCCATCGTGTCGCAGCACCACCTGGACCTGCACCTGCCGCACGTCGCGGAGCTCACGACGCTCACGCAGCCGGCACTCGGTGCGATGCTCCCCGACTAGTCGCTGGACCGACCCCGGACGTGCAAAAGTCCCCGCCGCGGCGGGGACTTCTACGAGATGACGTGCAGGTGCGCGTCAGGCGTTGGGGCGCTTGCCGTGGTTCGCGCCCTTCTTCTTGCGCGCGCGGCGCTTGCGTCCGGTCTTGCCCATGGTGGTCCTCCTGGAATCGGTGCTCGGGTCAGTGTGTCAAAAACCCGGGGGTGCGGCGAATCGGGTCGAGCCCGCGGTCAGGCCCCGCCCTCGGTGATCTGGATGCTGACCTCGCGCAGCTGGAGGCGTACGCGGTCACGCAGCGACTCCGGAGCCGCCTCCGAGCAGGAGCGTGCGACGAGCTGCTTGACGGCCTTCTGGAGGTCGTGGCGCTCGAGGCAGGGCCCGCACTCGCGCAGGTGCATCTCGACGACGGCGCAGTCGGCCTGGTCGAGCTCGTTGTCGATGAAGTAGACGATGCGCTCGATGTAGTCGACGCAGTCGTCGTTGCCGTGCTCGTGGGTGCTCACTTGGCCTCCCCCTCGGTGTCGGCGCCGGGGACGGTGGTTGCGGGAAGGAGGTCGTTGACGCGGACGTAGTCGGCCAGCATGTCGCGCAGCTGGCGCCGGCCACGGTGCAGGCGCGACATCACGGTGCCGATGGGCGTGTCCATGATCTCGGCGATCTCCTTGTAGGGGAAACCCTCCACGTCGGCGAGGTAGACCGCGAGGCGGAACTCCTCGGGCAGGCGCTGCAGCGCGTCCTTGACCTCCGAGTCGGGCAGGTGCTCCAGCGCCTCCATCTCCGCGGACCGCAGGCCGGTCGAGGAGTGGGACTCCGCGCGGGCGAGCTGCCAGTCCTCGACGTCCTCGGACATCGACTGCTGCGGTTGGCGCTGCTTCTTGCGGTAGGAGTTGATGTAGGTGTTGGTGAGGATCCGGTAGAGCCAGGCCTTGAGGTTGGTGCCGGGCTTGAACTGGTGGAAGGCGCTGTAGGCCTTGGCGAACGTCTCCTGCACCAGGTCCTCGGCGTCGGCCGGGTTGCGGGTCATCCGCATGGCGGCGCCGTAGAGCTGGTCGAGGAACGGCAGGGCGTCGCGCTCGAAGCGGGCGGAGCGCTCGTCGGAGGTCTCGTCCTCGACGGCGATCTCAGGGCCGGACGTGTCGTCCGTGAGTGATTCAGTCATCACGGTCCACGATAGCGCTGCGGGTCTCTCCAGGGTCAGTGACTGCACACTGGCCCCAACACCTCACCCCACCCGGGGATTCCCGACGACGTCACGCACCAGCCATTCCAGCGTCGACTCGACCACGATCCCCATCGCCTCGTCCTGGCTCACGCCACCGCGTGCGGGCACCTTCAGCCCGTGATCGGCACCCGGGACGACGACCATGTCGACCCGCTCGAGGTCGCCGGGGAACTCCTCGGGACGTCCCATCGGGTCTCGCTCGCCCTGGATGAGCAGGGTCGGCAGGCCCGTGCCGCGCAGCTCGGGGAGCCGGGTGGGCTCGGTGCGGCCCGGCTGGTGCAGCGGGAAGGACAGGGCCAGGCAGCCGGTGGCCCCCAGCGAGCGGGCGGTGCGGGCCGCGGAGCGCGCGCCCGCCGAACGACCGCCGACCACGAGCGGCGTACGCACCCGCATCACGTCGGCCGCGCACGTCAGCGCCGCGTCGAGGGTCGGCGGCGCCGTCGCGACCTTGCGGCCCGCGACCCGCCACGGCTGCTCGAACAGCACGACAGAGACGCCCTGCGCGGGCAACGCGTCGGCCAGCGCCCAGAGGTCACGCGACTCGATCCCGCCACCGGCACCGTGGCTCAGCAGGAGCGTGGCGATCGGCCTGGTGGCCCGTCGGGTGTGCAGCCGGCCCTCGCCGTGCGGGGTCGCGACGGAGCGGACGGTGGCCTTCTTCACTGCAGGGTCTCCTCGGCGGGCAGGGGCTCGACCAGCTCGGGGCCGTTGTTGCGCACGTTGCTGACGAGCGTGGGCACGGCGTACGCCTCGAGCCGGCCCGGCGCGGCCGGCACCAGGAGGGAGGTGTCGCCGGGGGTGGTCGGGTCGAGCCACTCGTGCCAGCGCTCGCGCTCGACCATCAGCGGCATCCGGTCGTGGATGTGCCCGAGGGAGTCCTCGGCCTGGGTGGTCAGCACGGTGCAGGTCCAGCGGAAGCGGTCCGGGTCGTCCTCGGCGCGGGAGGGGTCGCGCCAGATCTCGTAGAGCCCCGCCATCGCCAGCACCCCGCCGTCACGCGGCCGGATGAAGAAGGGCTGCTTGACCGGCTTTCCCCGCGCGTTGGTCTGCGAGGTGGCGTACCACTCGAAGTAGCCGTCGGCCGGCAGCAGCGCACGCCGGCTGGCGAAGGCCTTGCGGTAGGCCGGCTTCTCCGCCACGGTCTCCATCCGCGCGTTGATCATCCGGTTGCCGATCGAGGGGTCCTTGGCCCAGGACGGGACCAGCCCCCAGGTGAGCACCCGCAGCTGGCGTTGGGCCGGCTCACCGGACTCCCGTGACGGCGGGCGCTCGACGACGGCGTAGACCTCCTTGGTGGGGGCCACGTTGTAGTCGGGCGGCAGGGGCGCGGCGATCCGGCTCTCGACGACCTCGAACTCCTCGACGAGGTCCTCGGAGCTGCGGGACGAGGCGTAGCGACCACACACGAGGCCCACCCTAGGGGAGCCGTGCGACGGCGTCGCTCAGCCGCGGGCCAGCTCGTCGAGCAGCATCCCCGCGCCGGCGTCCGTGGCGGGCAGGCCCTCGATCCACGCCCGCACCGATGCGCCGCCCGACTCGGCCTGGACGCCGTCGAGCAGCGTGCGCAGCACCCGCACCCGTCGTCCGAGCCGCTCGTCGCGGCGGGTGAGGATCGCGACGCGGTGCATGCCCAGGCGCGCCACGGTCTCGTCGCGGACGAAGGCCGTGCGCGCGAGCTCGCCGGCGCGCGCGAGGCGCATGGCGCGGGTGAAGTGGTCGCCCGGCTCCTCCGACGGGTCGTCGCCGAACGGCAGCGCGCAGACGACGAGCGCGTGGTCGCCGACGACGTCGGCGGTCCCGTCCACCTCGTCCTTGCCGTCGCTGACGGCGAGCCGGTAGAGCTCGGAGAGCCGGCTGCGCAGGTGGGCCTGGCTGGAGAGGCCCGTCATCGGGTCCTCGCAGGACAGCTGGTGCAGGTAGCCCAGGGTGGTCTCGCTCCACGCGGTGAGGACCGCGGCCACGACGTCGTACGCCGGATCGGCACCCGTGAGCCGGCGCCACGTGCCGCGGAGCCCCTCGAGCGTCTCCTCCACCGATGCGCCGTCGCGGGCCAGGTCCTGGCCCGCGACGCTGCAGGCGAGCAGGACGTCCGATCCTGAGGTGAGCGCCTCCCCCACGGCCTCGAACCGGTGCGGCAACCCCGACCGCACATCAGGAGACTGCGAACCGCTCACCCCAGGACCGGATGCCGCGAGTCGTCGCCCACGTGTGGCGAAGTTCTTCACGGCAGCTCCTTCCCGGATCCGGTCTTGCTCACTGGTGTGACGTCGACCGTGCGGATCCATGACGCGGACTCGCGGCGGAAAATCACGATTCGGCCATCACGGCCCCGGGACCGCCGCGGAGGTCTACAGTTCAAGGAGCCCTGACAGCCGGGTCAGGAGAGCTCCGGGAAGCGTCGATCCACATGAGCACTGCCACCAGCGTCGAAGCGCCGGGCGACGCCGAGCTGATCTCGGCGGTCCGCGGTGGGGACCTCGACGCCTACGGCACCCTCTTCGAGCGGCACGTCGACGCGGCCCGCCGCCTGGCCCGCCAGCTCGTCCCGGCCGGGGACGCCGAGGACCTCGTCTCCGAGGCCTTCGTCAAGGTGCTCGGCGTGTTGCAGCGCGGCGGCGGTCCCGACGTCGCCTTCCGCGCCTACCTGCTGACCTCCGTGCGCCGCCTCCAGGTCGACCGGTTCCGTGCCGGCGCGAAGCTCCACACCACCGACGACATGGAGGCCTTCGACCCGGGCGTGCCGTTCCGCGACACCGCCGTCGAGGGCTTCGAGAGCGCCGCGGCCGCCCGTGCCTTCGCCTCGCTGCCCGAGCGGTGGCAGCTGGTGCTGTGGCACACCGAGGTCGAGGGCGACAAGCCCGCCGACATCGCGCCGCTGCTCGGCATGAGCGCCAACTCGGTGTCGGCGCTGGCCTACCGCGCCCGCGAGGGGCTCCGCCAGGCCTTCCTCACCCAGCACGTCGGCGAGCTCGAGCAGGACCAGTGCCGCTGGACGCACGGCCAGCTCGGTGCCTATGTCCGCGACGCCATCTCGCGCCGCGATGCCGCCCGGGTGGAGGGGCACCTCGAGGAGTGCCGCTCGTGCATGGCGATCTACCTCGAGCTGACCGAGGTCAACAGCAACCTCGGCGGCCTCCTCGCCCCCCTGCTGCTGGGCGGCGTGGCCACCGCCTATCTCGGCGGTGCCGCTGCGACCGGCGCGATGCCGTTCGGGATCGGCCTGCTGGCCGGGCGGGTCCGCGACCTCGTCGTCGGCAACGCCGGTGCCGCCGCCGTGGCGGGCGTGGCCGCCAGCACCGTGGTCGTGGCCGGCGGCATCGCGCTCGGCATCGGCGGCCCCGACCGAGCGCCCGGCGAGCCCGCCGCGCTGCGCGCGCCGACGTCGGCCTCGTCGACGACCGACCCGTCCGTGGCCGCCCCCGGCGATGTCTCGCCGCGCAGCTCGGCCACCGGCCCGGACGCGGTGGTCATCGCGCCCGGCGAGGAGGTGGTGGTGCCGGGCACGACCACCCCGGTCGACCCGACCACGGACCCGCTCACGGACCCGACGACCGACCCGACCGGCGATCCCACGACCGACCCGACCGGTGACCCCACGAGCTCTCCCACCACCTCCCCCACCACCACCTCGCCCACCTCGAAGCCGACGCCCACGTCGAGCCCGAGCGCCAGCCCGACGTCCAACCCGACCTCGAACCCGACGTCCAGCCCCACCTCGAACCCGACCTCGAACCCGACCTCGAACCCGACCTCGAACCCCACGTCGAACCCCACGTCGAACCCCACTGGCCAGCCGACCAGCAGCCCGACGCCCACCCAGCCCCCGACGACGACACCGCCCCCGCCGCCCCCCGCGGCCGACGTCACCCTGGGCGGCTCCGCAGCGGGGACGCGACCGACGTACGACGTGGTGCTGCGGGTCGCGGCCCTCCCGTCCGGCTCCAACGCGGTCCTCACGGTCGAGGCGGCAGGCGCCGAGGTGGTGCGCACCAGCGACGGACGGTGCACCACGAACCGGGCCCGCGCCACCTGCCAGATCTCGGGCGCGAACCTGGCCGCGGTCTCCTTCGAGGTCGTCGCACCGCAGGGCGCGCAGGTCGTGGCCTCGCTGTCCACGGCGCAGCCGGACCCCGACCCGTCCAACAACACGTGGCGCGCCGTCCTCGACTGAGGACGACCCGCGCACCGGACGCATCCCTGCGGGCGGGGCGCACCTTCGGCGCATCGTGTAGACAAGGGCCATGACGATCACCCGGTTGCTCGCCCGTCCGATGCTCGCCACGATCTTCGTCGCCGGCGGCATCAACGCCATCCGCAACACCGAGGCGCACGCCGTCAAGGCGAAGAAGGTCACCGACCGGGTCGTGCCGAAGGTCCAGCAGGCCGCGCCCGGGGCGCCGATCCCCACCGACCCGCAGACGCTGGTCCGGATCAACGCCGGCGCGCAGATCCTCGCCGCCGCCGCCCTCGCGACCGGCCGCGCGCCCCGCCTGAGCGCCACCGTGCTCGCCGCGTCGCTGGTGCCCACGACCCTCGCCGGACACCCCTTCTGGGAGGAGTCCGACCCGCAGGCCAAGGCCGCCCAGCGCCTGCAGTTCATGAAGAACACCTCGATCCTCGGTGGCCTGCTCCTCGCCGGTGTCGACACCGACGGCCGCCCCGGGCTCGCCTGGCGCGCGCGTCGCGCCGCCGCCGACGTGCGCCGCGAGGCCAAGCAGGTGGCCAGGGACGCCCGCCGCGAGGCGAAGCTCGCCAAGGCACAGCTCACCTGATCGATAGGGTGCGCGGGTGAGTGAGCTCTGGCCGGCACCCCGTCCCCTCGACCCCGTGGACCGGGTCGTGTCGTTGCCGGGCAGCAAGTCGCTGACCAACCGTGCGCTGGTGCTCGCCGCGATCGCCGACGGCCCGAGCGTCGTACGCCGTCCGCTGCGCTCGCGCGACACCCTGCTGATGGCTGCCGCGCTCACCTCGCTCGGCACCCGTGTCGAGGACACCGACGGGCCGGGAGCCGGCGACTGGGCGGTGACCCCGCAGGCGTGGGACCGCGACGCCGAGGTCGACTGCGGGCTCGCCGGCACGGTCATGCGGTTCGTGCCGCCGGTGGCGGGTCTCGCACACGGGACCGTGGGCTTCGACGGCGATCCCCACATGCGCCTGCGGCCCGTCGGCCAGATGCTGTCGGCGCTGGCCGCGCTCGGGGTCCACGTCGACGACGACGGCCGCGGCGCCCTCCCCTTCGCCGTGCGCGGCAGCGGCACGGTGCCCGGCGGCACCGTGACCATCGACGCCAGCGCCTCGTCGCAGTTCGTCTCCGCGCTGCTGCTCGCAGGTGCCCGCTACGAGCACGGGGTCGACGTACGCCACGTCGGCAAGCCGGTGCCGTCGCTCCCCCACATCGAGATGACCGTGCAGATGCTGCGCCAGCACGGCGTCGAGGTGGACGACCACGACGCCAACCGGTGGGCGGTCGCCCCCGGGCCGGTCGCCGCCGTCGACCACGCCATCGAGCCGGACCTGTCCAACGCCGCGCCGTTCCTCGCCCTCGGCGCCGCCACGGGCGGTCGCGTGACGGTCACCGACTGGCCGGCCACCACCACCCAGCCCGGCGACGAGCTGCGCGAGATCCTCACGCTGATGGGCTGCGAGGTCAGCCGTGTCGACGGCAACCTCACCGTGCAGGGTCCGGCACGCCTCTCGGGCGTCGACCTCGACCTGCACGACGTCGGCGAGCTGACCCCCGCGATCGCCGCTCTCTGCGCACTGGCCGACTCCCCCTCGCACCTGCGCGGGGTGGCGCACATCCGTGGCCACGAGACCGACCGGATCACGGCGCTCGCCACGGAGCTCGCGCGCCTCGGCGCCGACGTCACCGAGCGCGAGGACGGCCTGTCGATCCGGCCCTCGTCGCTGCACGGCGGCACGTTCCACACCTACGCAGACCACCGCATGGCCCACGCCGGGGTCATCCTCGGCCTGGCCGTCGACGGCGTGCTGGTCGAGGACATCGCCACCACGTCCAAGACCTTCCCCGACTTCGCGACCGCCTGGAGCACCGCCGTGCGGGGCGTGTCCTCGTGACGACCGGCCGCTACGGCGAGCACGACCACGAGCACTACGAACGCCCCCGGCGCCGCACCCGCCCACGCACCAAGGACCGACCGAGCTACGACGACGCGGTCGACGCCCGCGTCGTCACCGTCGACCGCGGCCGGTTCACCCTGCTCCTCGACGGGCGCCGGGTGATGGCGATGAAGTCGCGCCCCCTGGGCCGCAAGGGGGTCGTGGTCGGGGACCACGTGCGCGTCGTCGGCGACACCAGCGGAGCCGACGGCTCGCTGGCCCGGATCGTGGAGGTGGTGCCGCGCAGCACCACCCTGCGTCGCACCGCCGACGACGACGATCCCGTCGAGCGGGTGATCGTCTCCAACGCCGACCAGCTCGTCGTGGTCACCGCACTCGCCGACCCCGAGCCGCGCCCCCGCCTCATCGACCGGGCCCTCGTGGCCGCGTACGACGCCGGGATGGCGCCGCTGCTGTGCCTGACCAAGGCCGACCTGGCCGACCCCGAGGTGCTGCTGTCGACCTACCGCTCCCTCGGGGTGCCCTGGGTGGTGACCCAGCTCAAGGGCGAGGGGGCCGGCGACCTGACCGAGCTGCGCGACCGGTTGCGGGGACGCACCAGCGTGCTGGTCGGGCACAGCGGCGTGGGCAAGTCCACGCTCGTCAACGCGCTCGTGCCCGACGCCCACCGCGAGGTCGGGATCGTCAACGCGGTGACCGGCCGCGGCCGGCACACCTCCACCAGCGCCTACCTGCTCGAGCTGCCCGACGCCGAGGGCTGGATCATCGACACCCCGGGCATCCGCTCCTTCGGCCTCGCGCACGTGCAGCCGGAGAACCTCATCGAGGCCTTCCCCGACCTCGACGAGATGACCGAGACCTGCCCGCGCGGCTGCTCCCACGGCACCGGTGAGCCCGAGTGCGGGCTCGACGAGGCGGTCACCGCCGGCGAGGCGGACCCCGACCGGGTCGAGTCGTTCCGGCGGCTGCTCGCCGCCCGCGAGGCCTCCAGCGACTGGTAGTCCTGCGGTCAGCCCCAGACGGCCTGCGCGCCGGAGTCACCGGCGAGGTAGACGGTGACGAGCAGTGCGACCGCGCCGACCGCGAGCAGCGCCATGACCGGGACGCCGAGGCGCGTCTCGCGCGCCCCGCGGCCCGAGGCCAACGCGGAGACCCCACCCAGCGCCCACGCGGCGAGGCCGGAGACCAGGACGTAGGCCAGCGACACGGTGCGCAACAGCTCGCCGGCCTCCTCGTGCTCCTCCACGATCGGGGCGAGCTCCGGACGCGAGGCCAGCAGGTCCTCGCCCGCGGCGACGGCCAGCAGCGAGGCGGCAGCGGTGACCACCGCGAGCACGACGAGGGGCCACCGCAGCAGCCAGCGCCACCTCGGCACGAACGCGTAGGCAAGCCCGGCCAGCGCCGCCAGCGGGCCCAGGACGACGACTGCGTGGACGACGAGCGGGTGCAGCGGCACACCGTTGAGTTCCATGCGTGCAGGGTAGGACCCGATGCTGGGAATAGCCTGTGAACATGCCCATCACCGGCCCCGGCTCAAACGACTACACCGACGACCTGCGCCTGGCGCACGTCCTCGCCGACGACGCGGACTCCCTCACCCAGGCGCGCTTCAAGGCCCTCGACCTGCACGTCATGAGCAAGCCCGACCTCACGCCGGTCACCGACGCCGACAAGGCCGTCGAGGAGGGCATCCGCCGCACCCTGTCGCGGGTGCGCTCGCGCGACGCCGTCGTCGGCGAGGAGCAGGGCACCACCGGCCACAGCCAGCGCCGCTGGATCGTCGACCCGATCGACGGCACGAAGAACTTCGTGCGCGGGGTCCCCGTCTGGGCCACGCTCATCGCGCTCGCGGTCGACGACGAGGTCGTGCTCGGGGTCGTGTCCGCACCGCAGCTGCAGCGCCGGTGGTGGGCCTCGGTCGGCAACGGCGCCTGGACGGGCCGGTCCCTGCTGAAGGCGACGAAGTGCGAGGTCTCCGACGTACGCCGCCTCGAGGACGCCTCGCTGAGCTACTCCTCGCTCTCGGGCTGGGACGAGCGCGACCGTCTCGACGACTTCGTGTCGCTGTCGCGGCGCTGCTGGCGTACGCGTGCCTACGGCGACTTCTGGTCCTACATGCTCCTCGCCGAGGGCGCGGTGGACATCGCGGCCGAGCCCGAGCTCGAGCTCTACGACATGGCGGCTCTCGACGTCATCGTGCGCGAGGCCGGCGGCCGGTTCACCTCGCTCGACGGGACCGACGGCCCGTGGGGCGGCAACGCGCTCGCCTCCAACGGCCACCTCCACGACGCCGCCCTGTCCTTCCTGGGCTCGCTGGACGACGACGACTCCGACCCCGACGTCCCGCGCCGTGGGCCCGGCTCGGTCAGCAACCTGCGCGAGCGCCAGGCCCCGCCCGTCCTCGACTGACGCGACACCTGTCGCCCACGGCCGCGCTTGGCTACGGTGAGGTCACCGTCACCGTGCACGACCGGACGAGAGGTGCCCCGATGAAGATCAACGACGTCATCCACGCCAAGTCGCAGCAGGCCGTGGTGACCATCAGCCCCGACGCCAGCGTGCGCGAGCTCGTCGCGCTGCTCGCCGAGCACAACGTCGGCGCCCTCGTGGTCAGCGACGACGGCGAGCGCGTCTCCGGCATCGTCAGCGAGCGCGACGTCGTACGCCGCCTGCACGCCGACGACGCCGTCCTGGACGCCCCGGTGAGCATGATCATGACCGAGGACGTACGCACCTGCACCGGCACCGACGGCCTCACCGACCTCATGCAGACGATGACCGAGCACCGCATCAGGCACGTCCCGGTGGTGGCCGACGGACGGCTGACCGGCATCATCTCCATCGGTGACGTGGTCAAGAGCCGCATCGGCGAGCTCGAGTTCGAGCGCGACCAGCTCGACCACTACGTCCACCAGACCTGACACCCGACTGATTGGAACCACTGTGAGCCAGAAGCCCGACGTCGACCCGCACATGGGCGAGGTGCCCGCCGACCTCGAGGTGACCGACCTCGTCGAGGGCAACGGCACCGAGGCCACGTCCGGCTCGACCGTCTCGGTCCACTACGTCGGCGTCGCCCACTCCTCGGGCGAGGAGTTCGACGCGTCCTACAACCGCGGCGCCCCGCTGCAGTTCCGCCTCGGCATCGGCCAGGTCATCTCCGGCTGGGACACCGGCGTGCAGGGCATGAAGGTCGGCGGTCGTCGCCGCCTCGTCATCCCGCCGCACCTCGGCTACGGCGACCGCGGCGCGGGCGGCGTGATCAAGCCCGGCGAGACGCTGATCTTCGTGGTGGACCTGCTCGAGGTCCGCTGACCCCACCCCCGTACGCACCCGCGCCGGGCGGCTCTCACCCCTGGGCGTCGTGGACCAGGATCGCGACCTGCACCCGGTTCTCGACGCCCAGCTTGGTGAAGAGCCGCCCGACGTGCGTCTTGACCGTCGGCACGCCCATGTAGAGCTCGGCGGCGATGTCGGCGTTGCTCAACCCGCGCGCAACCGCGTCGGCCACGTCGCGCTCGCGCTCGGTGAGCGTGGCCAGGGCCGCCTGCGCCGAGCGGGCGCGCTCGTGGACCTCCGTGGCCTGGTCGGTGCGCGTCACGGCCGCGATCAGCTGCGCGGTGACGCTCGGGGAGAGCATCGGGTGGCCTGCCGCCACGGTGCGGACGGCCTCGACCAGGCGCGCAGGCGGCGTGTCCTTGAGGAGGAAGCCCGCGGCCCCGGCCCGCAGCGCGCGGAGCACCATGTCGTCGGTGTCGAAGGTCGTCAGCACGATGATCTTCAGGTCGGGGTGGTGCGCCAGCAGCTCGGCGGTCGCGCTGAGCCCGTCGCGCACGGGCATGCGGATGTCCATGAGCACCACGTCGGCGCCCGACGCCGGCACCACCCGCAGGGCCTCCTCGCCGTCGCCCGCCTCGGCGACGACGACGAGTCCGGAGTCGCCGCCCAGCATCATGCCGAGCGCGGCGCGCACCATCGGGTCGTCGTCGACCACCGCGAGCCGGACCGGACCGTCGTCGCTGGGTGACCTCACGAGTCCCACGGTATCCACGCGCGCACCGCGTAGCCCCCGGTGGTGTCGCTGCCGTGGCTGATCCGGCCGCCGGCCAGCGTCGCCCGCTCCTGCAGCCCCAGCAGTCCCAGGCCCGAGGCCGGCAGCGACGGCACCACCACCGGGCCGACCGGCGCGGCGTTGCGCACCCCGACGACCAGGCCGTCCGCCGGCGTCCCCGCCACGTCCACCGTCACCGCGGTCCCGGGTGCGTGCTTGCGGGCGTTGGTCAGCGCCTCCTGCACGATCCGGTAGGCGGTGCGGCCGACGCCGGGCGGGACCTCGCCCTCGATGCGGCGGGAAAGGCGTACGCGCATCCCGCCGGCCGCCTCCTCCGCCACCAGCGCAGCGAGGTCGTCGAGCCCTGGCTGGGGCCGTTCCGGCGCGGCGTCGACCGGCTGGAGCGGGTCGCGCAGCACGCCGAGGACGGCGCGGAGGTCCGTGAGGGCCCGGTGGGCGTTGTCCTCGATCGACCGGGCGGCGCTCGCCTGCTCCTCGGCGGTGAGGTCGCTGCGGAACCCGAGGGCACCGGCGTGCATGGCCACCAGCGAGATGCGGTGGGCCAGCACGTCGTGCATCTCGCGGGCGATCTTCGTGCGCTCGGCCGCCTGGGCCTGGGCGACCCGGGCCCGCTGCTCGCGCTCCGCGGTCAGCGCGCGCTCGCGGTAGGAGTCGACCAGCTGGCGCTGCGAGCCCATCGCGTAGCCGGTCGCGACCAGGATCCCGACGACGAGGGCCCCGAAGGCGATCGAGGCCCACAGCGGCAGCGTGTCCTGGGCGATCCCGATCCGCTCCTGCACGACGCCGGCCAGCACGTTGAGAGGTCCCACCACCGCGACCAGGCGCCACCGCCGGTGCGAGGCGATGGACCCCAGGATCCACGACCCGGGTCCGGCGCTCGAGGCGGAGACGCACGAGAAGACCAGCAGCACACCGGCCACCAGCGCGGGCCTGCGGTGGCGCCAGCGGATGAGCACGAAGGAGAGCAGCCCCAGGACCGGGTCGCCGACGAGGAACCACGTCACGGCGGCCTGCGGGGTGCGCTCGCTCGCGCCGACCAGCGGGATCGCCCAGACGCTGAGACTGATGAACAGGGCGAGGGCATAGCGCCAGGTCGCTGCGAAGCGGCCGGTTCCCCTCTCCATGGCCCGAGGCTAGGACACGGAGGGAGCACGGCGCGTCCGACCAAGGTGTCGCACCGGGACCGAGGTCGATACCGGGGTCGGACCCCGTCGACCCCTGAGCCCGATGCCGCGGGCACCGGTCCCGGCCGAGGGTGGAGCCATGATCACAGTCGAGAACCTCACCAAGCGCTACGGCGGGTTCACCGCCGTCGACGACATCTCCTTCGAGGTGCGACCCGGGAGCGTCGTCGGCTTCCTCGGCCCCAACGGTGCCGGCAAGTCCACGGCGATGCGGATGATGACCGGGCTCACCCCCGCCACCTCGGGCCGAGCCACGATCCTGGGCCAGACCTACCGCGAGCTGCACAACCCCGGACGCCAGGTCGGCGTCATGCTCGACGCCTCCGCGCAGCACCCGGGGCGCACCGGGCGCGAGGTGCTGCGGGTCGCGGCGATCTCGGTCGGCGTGTCCAAGGCCCGTGTCGAGGAGGTGCTCACCCTCGTCGGCCTCACCGACGAGGAGGCCGGGCGCCGCGTGCGCAACTACTCCCTCGGCATGCGCCAGCGCCTCGGCCTCGCGGCCGCGCTCCTCGGCGAGCCGCAGGTGCTCGTCCTCGACGAGCCGGCCAACGGCCTCGACCCGCAGGGCATCCACTGGATGCGCGGACTGCTGCGCCGCTTCGCCGACGGCGGCGGCACGGTGCTCCTGTCCAGCCACCTGCTCCACGAGGTGCAGATCGTCGCCGACGACCTCGTGATGATCGGCCGCGGCAGGATCGTGGCGATGGGCTCCAAGGAGGAGCTCCTCAGCCGCGGTGGGACGTCGGTCACCTCGACCGACGACGTACGCCTCACCCGCCTCCTCCAGGACGCCGGCGTCGGCGTCACCCGCACCGGCTCCGGCCTCGTCGTCGAGGCCGAGGCCCGCGTGGTGGGCGAGATCGCCGCCCGCGAGTCCGTCGTGCTCCTCGAGCTGCGCTCCGGCGGCTCGGAGGGCCTGGAGGAGATGTTCCTGGGCCTCACGGCCGCCACCTCTCGCGAAGGAGACGCAGCATGAGCACGGACACCACCACTCCCACGACCTCCCCCACCGCCCCTGTTGCGGCGCTCACCGGGCGTCCGGGCGTGCCCTTCGGCCGCACCCTGCAGGCCGAGGTGCGCAAGATGGTCGACACCCGCGCCGGTCGCTGGATGGTCATCGCGATGGCCGCGCTGACCGTCCTGATCCTGGCCTCCTTCGTCCTGTGGGGCCCGGCCGAGGACGCGACCTTCGCCAACCTGCTGCAGGTCTCGACCCTGCCCCTGGCGATCCTGCTGCCGGTGATCGGCATCATGGCCGCCACCGCCGAGTGGACCCAGCGCACGGGGCTGGTCACCTTCGCCCTCGAGCCGCGTCGCGGACGGGTCGTGCTCGCCAAGGCGCTCGGCGCACTGGCGCTGGGCCTGGTCGTGCTGGCCGTCGCGTTCGCCGCGGCCGCCGTCGCCAACCTGGCCGGCGACGGCGCCTGGGACCTCGACGCGGCCGCCGGCGGCGGGCTGACGCTGGCGCTCCTCATCTACGTGCTGCAGGGCGTCGCGTTCGGGCTGCTGTTCCTCAACACGCCCGTGGCGATCGTGCTGGTGCTGGTGCTGCCCACCGCGTGGTCCATCGTCACGCAGGTCTTCAGCTCGCTCTCCGACGTCGGCGCGTGGCTCGACCTGGACCAGGTCACCCGGCCGCTGTTCGCCGGTGAGATGGCCGGCCAGGACTGGGCGCAGCTCGGCACCGGAGTCGGCGTGTGGGTGCTGCTGCCCTTCGCGATCGGCACCTACCGGGTGCTCACTCGTGAGGTGAAGTAGTCGGGGGACGCTTCACCTCACCCCGTCACCAGGGGACGTCGATCTCGACGTCTCCGGTGGCGACCCGGGCCGCCAGCGGTCCCAGCGTGACCACGTCACCGGGGACCAGCTGGCGGCCCCGGCGCGTCTCGACCTCGTCGTTGACCCGGACGGCGCCGTCGGCGATCACCGGCTTGGCCTCCGCACCGGTCTCGACGAGGTTGGCGAGCTTGAGGAACTGGCCGAGCCGGATGGACTCGTCGCGGATCGGCACGTCGATCGGTACGGGTCGGTGGTCGTCAGCCATGGGCCCAGTCAACCAGTAGACCTAGGGTGGACCACCGTGCGGACACGAACCCTGCTCACCGTCCTGGTCCTGGGCCTGCTGGCTCCCCTGCTCACGCTCGGCGCGCCCACCCAGGCCCGCGAGGCGGCGCGGCCAGGGAAGAGCGGATGCGAGGCACGCGGCGGCATCGAGGTGTGTTTCACCTCCCCGCCCACACGGCGCAACGACCCGACGGTGCTGGCCCGGCCGGCCCGGCTCTTCGACACCGCCGGCCCCGGCGACACGATCCGGATCGCCATGTTCCGCTGGGACATCAAGCCACCCACCGACGCGATCCTCGCCGCCCAGCGACGGGGCGCCACGGTGCTCCTCGTCGGCGACGACGACCTGCGGCTCAACAGGCAGGGGCGTCGGCTGATCACCACGCTCGAGGAGCAGGACCCGGCACGGACCAACGTCACGATCTGCCGCGGCGCCTGCCTGCCGTGGCGCGCCAAGGGCCCCTTCCCGGACAGCCAGAACGTCCAGCACCTGAAGTTCTACGTCACCGACATCGGCGGCGTGCAGTCGTTCATCACGTCCTCGGCCAACCTCGAGGACCGGCAGTACCGGCAGTACAACTCCTTCCTCAAGATCGACGACCCCGGCCTGCACCAGTTCGGACTGGACTACTTCGCCCGCCTCCAGGCCCAGAGCCTGAAGGTCGACGGGGTGCGCTGGGGCGATCGGCAGAAGGTGTGGCGCAGCGGCGACACGACCGCGGCCGTCTACCCCAGCCGCGACGACCTGCTGCTCTCCACGCTGCGCGACCTCTCCTGCTCGAAGGGCGCCCGTGACGTGTCGGCGATGTTCGCGGTGATCCAGCGCGCCGACGTGCGCGACCAGCTCGCGCGGCTGTCGCGGTCGGGCTGCCGGGTCCGGATCGTGACCTCGCGCGACACCGTGGAGAACTGGCTGGAGCAGCCGCTCGCGGCGGGCGACATCCCCGACGCGCGCGTGCGGACGGTGCTGACGCACGACAAGATGCTCGCGGTGCACGCGAAGTTCCGCGGCCGTGCCACGCACCTGGTCGTGACCGGCACGTCCAACACCACGTGCGGCGGCCTGCTCTACAACGACGAGGTGATGCTGCGCATCGTCGGCAACCGCTGGCTGCACGGGCAGTACCTCGCGCACTTCGACGACGCGTACGCCCGCGCCTGGCAGGGCCGCTCGCGGGTCATGCCGGTGATGAAGCCCTGCCGCTGAGGTCGTTCCGGCTCAGTGCACGGCCAGGCTGAGGGCGTGGATGAGCACGCCCACCAGTCCGCCCACGATCGTGCCGTTGATCCGGATGAACTGCAGGTCGCGGCCCACGTGCAGCTCGATGCGGCGCGCGGCCTCCTTGCCGTCCCACCGCTCGATGGTGTGGGTGATCACGGTCGTGAGCTCGGCGCCGTAGCGCTCGACGGCGAAGACCGTCAGGTCGGCCGCCATCCGGTCGAGGCGCTCGCGCAGCGCGGCGTCGTCGCGGAGCCGTCCGGCGAACGCGCTCAGCTCGTCGAGCAGGCGCTGCCGCACCGCTCCCTGCGGGTCCTGGATCGAGCCGAGAAGCGCCGACCGCATGGCCTTCCACAGCGAGATCGCGGTGGTGACCACTTGCGGGTGGTCGAGCAGGCGCTCCTTGAGGCCCTCGGTGCGGCGCTGGGTCTCGGCGTCGTTGAGCAGGTCGTGGGCCAGCTGTCCGAGCATCGAGTCCAGGGCTTCGCGGGCCCGGTGGTGCGGGTCGTCGCGGATGTCCTCGAGCCACGCGAGGGCCTGCACGTGCAGCCGTGAGGTGACCGCGTCGTTGAGCTTGGGCGGCGCCCACCACGGGGCGCGCTCCTCGAGCACCCGCGTGAACGTCTCGGGGTTGTCGACCAGCCAGCTGTGCAGCTCGTCGACGGCGAGGTCGACCAGCCCGTGGTGGAGGTCGTCGCGCAGGACCTCCATGAGCGTCGTTCCGAGCAGGGGCGAGATCGGCTCCTCGCGGAAGCGCGGCACCAGCGCCTGCGTGACCAGGTCGGCGACGTGGTCGTCGCGCACCTTCCCCAGCGCGATGACCGCCACCTCGGCGAACTCGTCGACCACGCGACGGGCGTGGGCCTCCTCGCCGAGCCACTCACCGACGCGGGCAGAGATCGTCGCGGCGGCGACGCGCTCGCGGATGATGTCCTCCTGCAGGAAGTTCTCCCCGACGAACTCCTCGAGGCCCTTGCCCAGCTCGTCCTTGCGCCTGGGCACCAGCGCGGTGTGCGGGATCGGCAGTCCGAGCGGGTGCTTGAAGAGCGCCGTCACCGCGAACCAGTCGGCGATCGCACCGACCATCGACGCCTCGGCCCCCGCGTTGACGAAGCCCCAGAACCCGTCGCGCCCCAGCGTGGCGACGTACACGCAGGCGGCGAGGACGAGCAGCCCGACGGCGACCGTACGCATCTGGCGCAGGCCGCGCCGGCGCGCTTCGTCGGCACCCGGATCGGGGGTGATGAGGGAGACGCGGGGGTGCGGGGCAGGGGGTGCGGCGGTGGCCTGGTCGGGCATGCGGACCATCCTCCCCGACCGTGCCAGAATGCCGCGCATGCCTCGCACCGTGATCACCTTCGGAACGTTCGACGTGTTCCATGTCGGGCACCTCCGGGTGCTGGAGCGGGCCGCCGCGCTCGGCGACCGTCTCGTCGTCGGCGTCTCCGCCGATGCGCTCAACGAGCGCAAGAAGGGCCGTGCACCGATCTTCAGCGAGCGCGAGCGGCTCGCGATCGTCGGGGCGCTCAAGGTGGTCGACGAGGTCTTCGTCGAGGAGAGCCTGGAGCAGAAGCGCGACTACATCGTGGAGCACGGTGCGGACGTGCTCGTGATGGGCGACGACTGGGCGGGCAAGTTCGACGAGCTCTCCGACGCCTGCGAGGTCGTCTATCTCGAGCGGACGCCCGCCATCTCCACCACCGCGATCATCGAGCACATCGCCGACCTCTGAGGCGGAGCGGCAGTTAGGCTCGCCCACGAGATGACAACCACGAGGGGAATCATGCGCAGAATCGTCACGACCGCTGTGGCCATGGCACTGGTGGGTGGCGCGGCGCTGTCCGCCCCCGCCGTCGCTGCCGACAAGGACCGGCCGGCCGGCAAGGCCAGCACCGGTGTCCAGCAGCAGACCAGGGCGCTCGAGAAGGCTGCCGACAAGGCGCTGGAGAACGGCCTCGGCCTCGCGCCCGGCGCGGTGCCGGAGGTCTCGGACGCCACGGCCCCCGAGACGCTGGCGACCGCGCGTCGCGTGCTGTCGGGCAACGCGACACGTCGCGACCCGTCCGCGACCATCGCCCTGCGCGACCTGTTCGTGAAGCGCTCGCAGCTGCGGGGCAAGGCCCTGCGCGGCGCCAAGGCCCTGCTCGCACGGCCGACCGACGGCGCGGGCGACAACCAGGGCTTCGGCTACACCGTTCCCGAGGCGGCACCCCTGTGCAACACCCGCCTGTGCCTGCACTACGTGCCGACCGGCCCCGACGCACCGCCGTCGGTCGACTGGGCCGCGCAGAACCTCGCGACCATGGACTCGGTGTGGTCGACCATCGTCGACGGCTTCGGCTACCGCGCACCCCTGGGTGACCGCTCCGAGGGCGGCAACGCGCTCTTCGACGTCTACCTCAAGGACCTCGGCACCGGCCTCTACGGCTTCTGCGCGCCCGAGCGCCGCGTCAAGAAGCGCACCGCCTCCGGCTACTGCGTGCTCGACAACGACTACGCCGCGGCGCAGTTCCCGTCCGGCACCCCCACCGACAACCTGGCGGTCACCGCCGGCCACGAGTTCTTCCACGCCGTGCAGTTCGCCTACGACTACGCCGAGGACCCGTGGATGATGGAGTCGACGGCCACCTGGATGGAGGAGCGGATCGCCTCGCAGGTCAACGACAACCGCCAGTACTTCCCCACCAGCCAGATCTACGCGCCCTTCGTGCCGCTCGACACCTTCAGCCGCACCTCGAGCTACCAGTACGGCAACTGGGTGTTCTGGGAGTACCTCACCAACCGCTACGGCCTCGGCCTGGTCAAGAAGGCCTGGAAGCAGGCGGGCTCGCTGAAGTCCGACGGCGGCAAGAGCTCCATCCCGGCGCTGCAGCGCATCCTGCGCGGCAAGGGCGGTCTGACCAAGGTCTACGCGACGTTCGCCGCCGGCAACCTCATCCCCGCGCTCAACTACCCCGAGGGCGCGGAGTACCCCGCCCCCAAGGTGCGCGGCGCGAAGGCGCTCCGCCGCAACAAGCGCGCCAAGCGCTTCGCCACCCGGGTCGACCACCTGTCGTCGGCATCCTACGTCTACGTCCCCGGCAAGGGCCTCGGGGCGAAGAAGTGGAAGCTCGCCGTGCGGGTCGCCGGTCCGGCGAAGCGCACCTCCCCCGCGGCCGTGGTGGTCACCTACACCACCGACGGCAAGCGCAAGGTCAAGCTCGTCCGCCTCAACCGCGGCGGCGACGGCCACACCAAGGTCGCCTTCAGCAACCGGTCGGTGGCCGCGGTGTCGGTGACCCTGGTCAACGCATCCACGCGCTACCGCTGCAACCAGCGCACCCTGCTGGCCTGCGGTGGCCGTCCGCTCGACGACGGGGCCCGCTTCGCCGTGACGGGGCGCGTCACCAAGCGCTGAGCCTCAGACCCTGATCGACAGCAGGGCGTGGAGCGCGGCGACGCACTCCACGACCAGCTGGGACAACGAGACCGGGCGTTCGCCGGTCGGCACTGCCGACCAGGTGAGCGCCCGGTCCTCTGTGTAGGCCCACCACGCGCGTACGACGGCGCGCTGGCGCTCCTCGATCCCGAGCGCCTGCACCACCCGGTCGGTGCTGCCCTCGCGCACGGAGTCCATCACCTCGCTCACCCGCGGGTCGGCCACGCCGTGCCCGTGGACGAGCGCGAGGTAGAAGTCGCGGCGCCGCTCGATCTGCTCGATCATCAGGCGGGTCGCCTGCTCCACCTGCTCGGGCCCGGCCAGCGCCTCGTCGGGGGCGGTGTTGCGCAGGATGCGCCGACCGGCCGCGGAGATGCAGGCGAGGTAGAAGTCGGTCTTCGTCGGGAAGTAGTGGAAGAGCAGCCCACGCGAGATGCCCGCCTCCCCTGCGATGTCGTCCATCGAGAGGTCCTGGATGGGCGTCTCGACGATCTTGGCCAGCCCGATGCCCACCAGCTGGCGGCGCCGGTCGGGCGCGCTCAGCCGTCGGCGTACGGGCGGGGCGGCAGGCCCTGCTGAACCTTCGGACACACTGTTGAGCATTGCTCAACAGTGTGCGAAGGTCAACGTCATGGACTTCTCCCTCTCCCCCCGCGCCGCGGACCTGCGGGCCCGGGTGCACGCCTTCGTCAGCGACGAGATCGAGCCGATCGAGGCCGAGGCGCACCGGCGCATCACCCGGCTGCGCGAGTCCGGCGGCGACAGCTGGACCCCGGACCCGGTGATCGCCGAGCTCCAGGCGAAGGCGCGCGCGCAGGGCCTGTGGAACCTCTTCCTGCCGGCCGCGCACGCCGGTCGCTACGCCGCCGAGTTCGGCACCGACGGCGGCGAGGGACTCTCCAACGTCGACTACGCCGCGGTGGCGGAGGTGATGGGCCGATCGTTCCTGGCGCCCATCGTCTTCAACTCCAACGCTCCCGACACCGGCAACATGGAGGTGCTGCTCAAGTACGGCACCGACGCGCAGCGCGAGCAGTGGCTCGAGCCGCTCCTGCGCGCGGAGATCCGCAGCGCCTTCTGCATGACCGAGCCCGAGGTGGCGTCCTCCGACGCCACCAACATGGCCGCCACCGCGACGGTCGAGGGCGACGAGGTCGTCATCAACGGCCGCAAGTGGTGGTCGACCGGGGTCGGCAACCCCGACTGCAAGGTCTTCGTCTTCATGGGTCTCTCCGACCCCGACGCCGACCGTCACTCCCGGCACACCATGGTGCTGGTCCCCCGCGACGCCGCCGGCGTGAAGGTCGAGCGGATGCTCACCACGATGGGCTACTACGACGAGCCACTCGGCCACGGCGAGGTCTCCTTCGACGACGTGCGCGTGCCGGTCTCCAACGTCCTCCTCGGCCCCGGGCGCGCCTTCGAGATCGCCCAGGGCCGCCTCGGTCCCGGCCGGGTCCACCACTGCATGCGCGCCATCGGCCTCGCCGAGCGCGCCCTCGAGCTGGCGTGCGCCCGCGCCGTCTCGCGCACCGCCTTCGGCAAGCCGATCGCCAACCTCGGCGGCAACCGCGAGCGCATCGCCGACGCCCGCATCGCGATCAACCGCTCCCGCCTGCTGGTCATGCACGCCGCATGGCTCCTCGACCAGGGCATGAGCCGCGAGGCCTACTCCGCGGTCAGCGAGATCAAGGTCGAGGTGCCCAACATGGCGCTCGACGTCATCGACATGGCCATCCAGCTCCACGGCGGCGCGGGCATGTCCGACGACTTCCCCCTCGCCGCGGCGTGGGTCGGCGCGCGGACCCTGCGCCTGGCTGACGGGCCCGACGAGGTGCACCGCAACGTCATCGCCAAGATCGAGCTCGGGAAGCACGCCTCATGAGGCGCGTCCTGGTCACCGGCGCGGCCTCCGGCCTCGGTGCGGCCCTCGTCGCTGCCTTCCGCGACCGTGGTGACGAGGTGCTGGCGACCGATCGCGTGGCTGCAGAGGGCATCGACCTGGTCCTCGACATCACCTCCGACGACGACTGGGCCTCGGCCCTCGACGCCGTACGCGCGCGCTGGGGCGGCCTCGACGTGCTGGTCAACAACGCCGGCGTCGCCGGCGGCGGGCGGGTCGACCGCTGCACGCTCGAGGAGTGGCAGTGGATCACCGACGTCAACCTCTTCGGCCTGGTGCGCGGCACGCGCACGTTCACGCCGATGCTCAAGGAGCAGGGGTCGGGCCACCTGGTCAACGTCGCCTCGCTCGCCGGCCTCGTGCACCCGGCCGGGATGGGCTCCTACAACGCCACGAAGGCCGCCGTCGTGGCCTTCACCGAGACCTGCGGCCACGAGCTGGCGGCGTACGGCATCCGCGCGAGCGTGGTGTGCCCGTCCTACTTCCGCACCAACCTGATGGACTCCATGCAGGGCTCCGACGAGCTCGTCGGCCGCGTGGTCGGCGGGCTGGTGGAGCGCTCGCGGGTCACCGCCGACGAGATCGCCGCGGCCGTGCTGGCCGGGATGGACGCCGGCGAGGACGTGATCGTGCCCGACGAGGCCGCGCGCCAGGCCTACTTCCTCAAGTGGGCCGACCGGCCCGCCTACGACGCAGTGATGCGCGACCAGGCGGCGAAGCTCCAGGCGGCGGACTCGTGAGCGCCGTGCCCGGCGCCCGCGAGGTGCGCGAGGAGGACGCCTTCGACGTGGCCCGCGTGGCCGCGTGGCTGCGCGAGCACGCCGCGACGCCGGAGGGCCTCGACGGCGAGCCGGAGGTGCGCCAGTTCACCGGCGGCGCGTCCAACCTCACCTACCTGCTGCGCTTCCCGTCCGGTCGCGACCTCATCGTCCGCCGCGCGCCGCAGGGCACCAAGGCCAAGGGTGCGCACGACATGCGCCGCGAGCACGTCATCCAGGCGGCGCTGGCCCCTGTCTTCGACTACGTCGCCCCGATGGTCGCCTTCTGCGACGACCCCGACGTGGTCGGTGGCGACTTCTACGCCATGGACCGCATCGCCGGTGTCATCCCCCGCAGCGAGTGGCCGGCCGACGTGCCGCTGTCGCCGCAACAGGCACGCGCGCTGTGCCTCGACGCCGTCGACGTGCTCGCCGAGCTCCACGGCATCGACCCCGGGGCCGCCGGTCTCTCCGACCTCGGCAAGGGCGCGGGCTACGTCCGCCGCCAGGTCGAGGGCTGGTCGACGCGCTACCGCAACGCTCGCACCGACGACGTGCCCGACCTCGAGCAGGTCATGGCCTGGCTCGACGCGCACCAGCCCGATGACGTGGCCACCTGCGTGATCCACAACGACTTCAAGCTCGACAACCTCGTGCTCGACGCCGACGACGTGACGCGGGTCGTGGGGGTGCTGGACTGGGAGATGGCGACCCTCGGCGACCCGTTGATGGACCTCGCGGGCTCGATGGCCTACTGGGTCCAGGCCGACGACACCGAGGAGTTCCAGATGATGCGGCGGGTGCCCACGCACCTGCCCGGCATGCTGACCCGCGACGAGTTCGTGGCGGCGTACGCCGAGCGCACCGGCCGGTCCGTGAGCCCTGAGCAGTGGCGCTTCTACGAGGTCTTCGGGCTCTTCCGGATGGCCGTCATCGCCCAGCAGATCTACTACCGCTGGTTCCACGGGCAGACGACCAACGAGATGTACGCCCTCTTCGGGCCGGCCGTGCAGATCATCGGGCGCCGGCTCGACGGGCTCATCGCGTGAGCCGGATCCTTCTGGTCCGCCACGGTCAGGCGTCCTTCGGCGCCGACGACTACGACAACCTGTCGCCGACCGGCCACCAGCAGTCGCGGGTGCTCGGGGCAGCGCTGGCGGCCCGCGGCGTCAGCGCCGACGTCGTGGTGGCGGGCGAGATGAAGCGGCACGCCCAGACCGCGTCCGGTGTCCTCGAGGGCGCGGGCTGGAGCACCGGCGTCGACCTCGACGCCGGGTGGAACGAGTTCGACCACGTCCAGGTGCTTGCCGTGCACGACCGGCCGACGACGGTGGAGGGCGAGTCGGAGAAGGCCGCCTTCCAGCGCTGGTTCACCGAGGCCACGCTGCGCTGGACGTCCGGTGACCACGACGACGCCTACGACGAGTCGTTCGGCGCGTTCACCTCCCGCGTGGAGGCCGCCCTCGACCGGCTCGTGGCCGCCCTGCCGCGGAGCGGGACGGCGGTCGTGCTGACCAGCGGCGGCCCGATCGCGTGGGCGGCCGCGTCGCTGCTGGCCGACGGCGACCGATCCCGCACGGACCTCTGGCTCCGGCTCAACCCGGTGTCGATCAACACCGGCACCTCGACCGTCGTGTGCGGCGCGAGCGGCACGACGCTCGTCACCTTCAACGCCGCCGACCACCTCTCACCCGACCTGCTCACCTACCGCTGACCTCCTCAGGAGACCCACATGTCGACCATCCTCATCACCGGCGCCAGCAGCGGTCTGGGCGCCGAGATGGCCCGCCAGTTCGCGGCCCTCGGTCACGACCTCGCCCTGTGCGCACGGCGTACGGACCGGCTCGACGAGCTCGCCGTCGAGATCACCACTGCCCACCCGCAGGCACGCGTCGGCATCAAGGCGCTCGACGTCACCGACCACGACGCGGTCTTCCGGGTCTTCGAGGAGTTCCGCGAGGAGCTCGGCGGCATCGACAAGGTCGTCGTCAACGCCGGCCTCGGCAAGGGCCAGCCGCTGGGCACCGGGCGCTTCGACGCCAACCGCGAGACAGCGGAGACCAACTTCATCGGCGCGCTCGCCCAGACCGAGGCCGCAGCCCAGATCTTCCGGGCACAGAACTCCGGCCACCTGGTGATGGTCTCGAGCTTCTCCGCGCTGCGCGGGATGCCGAAGAACATCACGACGTACGCCGCCACCAAGGCCGCGGTCGCGCACCTCGCCGAGGGCTTCCGCGCCGACGTGCACGGCACCCCGATCAAGGTGACCGTCCTCTACCCGGGCTACATCGTCTCCGAGATGTCCGGCACCTCGGCGAAGACCCCGCTGATGGCCTCGACCGAGAAGGGCGTGCGCGCCATGGTCGAGGCGATCGAGAAGGAAAAGAAGTCCGCGCGGGTGCCGGCCTGGCCGTGGGCGCCGCTCGGGTTCGTGGTCAAGCACGTGCCGGTGGGCGTGCTGCGGAAGATGAGCTGAGCCCGGCCTCACCTTCAGCCCACGCAGCGACGGGGAGCGTCAGGTAGATCCCGACGCTCGTCGTGCCGGCCGCCTGCACCACAGCACCGCGCAGCCTGTCGCACCGCTCCTGCCGCACCTCGGCCCGGCTGGCGAACCACTTCGAGCGGACGTCGACGTCGCCGGGCCGGAGGTCACCGTCGTACGGCTCCTCCGGGCACTCGACCGCGAGCGAAACGGCGTGCGCGAGCGCGCGCAGCGTGGCGGGCGCGATCCGGGGGTCGTGGGTGACCTCGACGATGGGCATGCCACGACGCTAGTCGTCACGCGTCGGGTCCGCTGAGCTCCCGTGCTGGGACGGCGGCCGGTGCGCGGACCACGTCCCGCCCGGGATGCCTTCCGGGTGCTGTGCCGCCAGCTCGGCCATCCGGGCCAGGGCCGGATGGACGGGCATGGTCGGACTGTCCAGGGCCACCAGGCGGTAGAGGTTGTAGACCAGGTAGGGCTTGTCGGGCGGTTGCTCGAGCACCAGTCGCCGGACGTGCTGCGCGCCCGAGTCCCGGTGCCACCCGCCGATGCTGCACATGTCGTCCCACTCGTCCGGAGTCATCACGACCTCGATGACCCGGGTCGATCCCTCGCCAGTCGTGAGCACCACGCTGAGACCGTCCGGGTCCCGTTCGGTCACGGCCCCGACGGTGGCGAGGACGTCGACCAGGTGGTCCCACCACGTGTCGACCCCGCGCTCCATCTCGGAAGGATCGCACAAGGGTCCCGCGTCACCACTGCCAGAATGACCGCATGCCTTTGTCAGTGTGGGTGGCCGAGTGGGTCCTCGACGAGGACCGGCGCACGCTGGGTGTCGGCGAGACGCTGGCGGAGTGGCTGACGTTCACCGAGGTCGAGCGACTGCCTCAGGTCGCTCCGGATCGTGTCCAGACGATCCGCGGGCTCGCACGACCGCTCCCGCGCTGGCCGGGGACCGAGGACGGGCATCATCCCGTCTCGATCAGCGTGGACGGCGCGACGCTCTACTGGGACGCACCACGCCCGGTCGACGGCCCGGTCGAGCTCGCGGGCGTCGTCTCGCTGAACAACATCGACGCACCCGACGGCTTCCCCGTCACGCGTGGTGTCATCCGTCGCGTCCGGATGGAGTGGCAGGCGACAGGCACCGGGACGGACGGGCAGCGCGTCTCCCTTCCGGGCGCCGCGATCCACTACGAGGACGTGCCGGTCAGCTACCTGCCGGGGTACGACGACGGCCCCGGGCCCGGGTTCCGACTCACTCCTGCGGCCATCGCTGCTCAGGCACTCCGGTGGAGCGGTTGCCTCGTCGACCTCGACCCGGACACGCCCGAGGCGTCGACCGGCGAGACGCCCTGAGAGCATCTGCTCCATGAAGATCGGGCTGATCGGCGACCTGGAGGGCGAGGTCGAGGCAGCTGTCGACTGCCTGAGGCTGCTCGGCGAGCGCGGCGACGTCGACGTCGCCTGCCAGCTGGGCGACCTCCGGTTCGGGTACGGCCCGGACCCCGAGGGATACCTCGACACCATCGAGTCGCTGTGCGCCGGCTACGGGATCGAGCTGCAGTGCATCACCGGGAACCACGAGAACTGGGACCTGCTCGACGCACTGTGGGCGGAGGCGCGGTGGCAGGACGGGGACGGCACCCTGCGGCCGATCGCGGTGCGCGACCACATCTCGATGCTCCCCAGGGGGTTCCGCTGGGAGCTGGGAGGCCGTTCGTTCGTCGCGCTCGGAAGTGCGCCGTCGGTGAACCGCGGCCTGCTGACCGAGGGCGTCGACTGGTGGCCCACCGAGGTGCTCCGCGAGGAGCACGTGCAGGCGACGATCGCGGGCGGCCACGCGGAGGTCATGCTCACCCACGACAGCCCTACCCAGCCCTACTGCACCGCTCCTGTCGCCGACATCATGGCCGGCAACCCGATGGGCTGGCCCGACGACGTGCTGGCGTACGCCGCCGACGGCATCGACAAGGTCACGCGGGCCGTGCTGGGCGTTCGGCCCAGGCTCCTCGCCCACGGGCACTTCCACGTCGCAGGCGAAGCAGAAGTACGGCTGCCGGGTGCCGACCACGACACGACCATCTGGTCCCTCGCGGCGCGCCAGGATCCCGGCATCGTCCGGGTGCTGGATCTGGACACCCTCACCGACGCGACGGAGAACCCGACGGCGTGATCGACTGCCGAGCGCGCTCATCGGCAGGTCCGCTGCCGTCAGGTCCGGACGTCACCCGCAGAGCGCCTCGCCGTGCTCGACCAGCGGTTCCAGGCTCATCCGTCCTTGGGGTTGCGACGGGTCCGGCGACCAGATCTCCACGAAGCTGGACGACACCCCACGCGTTCCCGTCGTACGGTCGATCGCATCGGTGCGCCCGTCGACCTGGACGGAGACGACTCCTTCCTGGCAGGTGAGCAGGACCGAGTCGACAGTCAGCGGCCACCCGCTGCCCACGTCGCTGCGATGGACCTCGCTCGTCTCGCCGAAGCCCTTGTCGGGCGAGCCGCACGCACTCACGAAGATGACGGCGGCCACGATGATGAGCAGTCGATGCACGTGAGGAGGGTATGCCGGAGGAACGCTCCGCGGTGGACCGTCGGCCTACGTCCGCGTGCCGCCGTCCGGCAACGCCATGGCGGCCTCGCCCAGCAGCTGCTCGATCGCACACGACCGAAAAGGGGTCAGACGTCCGTCCCGGACGACTCCTCCGGCGCCTCACGGTCGACGGGCATGCACTGGCCCAGCGTGATCGCCTTGTACCTCGCGAACTCGGGCGAGGACCGGGCGGCCTCGGGGTAGTCATCGGCATCCAGCGCTGCGTAGTAGCGCACCGCCTCGATCAGCTGGCCGGCCTTCGTCGACCCGTCGTCCTGCTCCTCGGCCAGTGGCACCGCAGCCTCGAAGTGCTCCACCGTCCCGTCGTAGTCACCGAGGTTGAAGGCATCGATGCCGGTCCGCACCTCCTCGCACGCCGCGCTCTCGGCGACGGGGACGTCAGGCGGGGGCGTGGTCCGACTGGTACCCGGGTCGCTCGTACCCGAGCCACCGGCGCCGGTGCAGCCGGCCGAGAGCGCGACGACGGCGACCACGGTCGCCACGACTCCTGCCCTCACCTGCTCGAGGCTACCTCCGCCCGTGGAGCGGGTCCGCCAGCAGCAGCCGGGTCCACAGGTCACCCAGGCGCCTGGCGTAGGTGTCCGCCGTCCAACCGCGCGCCACCGCGAGGGCGTAGTGCTCCGGGGAGTTGGTCGTCCACAGCAGGTCGGCCACCTCGTCGTCGTCGAGGTCGCCCCTCAGGTCGCCCGTGGCGCGCAGGTCGACGGCGAGCTTGAGCATGTGGGCCCGGCGGCGCGCGCCGATGCTGTCGCGCAGCTCCGCGCAGTCCGGCTCGGTCACGGCGGCCTGCGCCAGCGAGTCGAAAGAGCGGCGCGACCCGCGGCATCACACGGCCCAGCGCGTCGGCGTACGTCTCGAGCTTGGCGCGCGCCCCCTCGGCGGCCAGCACCGCCTGCACGTAGTCGCGCTGCTCGGCGACCACGGGCTCGTCCGTGCCGGCGAGGGCCATGTCGATCACCGCCAGCAGGAGCTGCGGCTTGCGACCGACGCTGCGGTAGACGGTGTCGACGTTGACACCGGCGCTCGTCGCGATGCCGGCGACCGCGATCCCGGAGTAGGGCCTCCCCCTCCAAGCTGGAGCCTCACCCCCGAAGCTTCGGGGGTGAGGCTCCAGGATCCCCGGGTACCCGGGGATCGCGACGCGGGGCCCGCCCCTCACCCCGTCGGCGGCTCCGGCTCCCGGGTGATGTGCATGGCAGCCTCCTCGGCCGAGGCACCGGCGCCGTCGATGCCGACGTCGAGGGCGACCTCCTGCTTGTCGACGTCCTCACCGAGGCCCTCGTCCGGCTGGACCAGGCGACCGCTGCGCTCATCGGCCTCGTCGAGGCCGAGCTGCTCGTCGAGGGCGTTCTCGTCCTCGCGGTCGGTGGTGTCCTCGGCCTCGGCGTACGGGTCGGGCTCGGGCTCCTCCTCGGCGAGCTTCTCGTCGAGGGACTCGCCCTGGAGGCGCTCGGCCTCGGTCGGGTAGTCCTCGTAGCCCTTCGGGGCGCGGTCCGGCGGCGAGTAGCCGCGGTCCAGCACGTCCTCGAGGTCGCCGTCGTCCAGCGTGTCCCCGGGCTGCAACTGGTCCTCGTCGTCGACCGACATGTCGCCGTAGATTTCGCGATCTTCGCTCATGCCTCCTGCCTACCGGCCGAGGACCGGCGGGACAAGGGCCGAGGGTCCCCAGCAGGTCCGCAGGGGTGGGACTCAGCCGAGCTCGCGCTCCAGCGCGTCGGTGAGCAGCGCGACCAGGGCCTCGGTCTGGATGTTGGCCGAGGACGAGACCTCCTCGTCGGAGCCGTCGAGCGCCCGCGCCGCGAGCCCGGCCTTGGAGTCGATGAGCTCCGCGATCCGGGTGTCGATGGTCTGCGCGGCGATGATCCGCCACGCCGTGACGGGGTCGCTCTGGCCGATGCGGTGCACGCGGTCGATCGCCTGGGTCTGCTCGGCGTCGGTCCACGACAGCTCGGCCAGCACCACGTTGGACGCGACCTGGAGGTTGACGCCCACGCCGGCGGCGGCGAGGGAGCAGACGATGACCTGCACGTCGGGGTCGTTGACGAACGACTCGATCGCGCGCTCACGCGCCTTGGGCGACTGGTCGCCCCGGATCGAGGCGTGCTTGAGCCCGCGCCGGGTGAAGGTCTCCTCGGCGATGTCCATGACGTCGACGTGGCGGGCGAAGAAGACCACCTTGCCGACGTTGCGCGCCAGCTGGGCGGCGTAGTCGGCGGCGAGGCCGGCCTTCGCGCGGCCGATGCGGCGGAACATCGAGAAGACGTTCTCCCCGCCGGTGCCGGAGTCCATCTCCTCGCGCTCCCACGTCGCGACGCGGCGTACGAGCTCGTGGTCGATGCCGTCGACGACGGATCCCGTACGCCGGGTCTCGAGCGCCGCCTTGTAGCGCTGGACGAGCCTGCGGGCGAGCTCCTGCTCCGCGCCGCGGATCGAGCGGGTGTCCTCGTCGTCGAGCTCGACAGGAATGTCGGCGATGCGGCGTGCCGGGATGTCCGAGGCGACGTCGACCTTGCGACGGCGCACGATGCCCTGGTCGATGACCGCCTTGCGCGCCGCGGGGTAGAACGGCGGGTCCGCCGGCGTGAGGTCTGTCTCCTCGAGCGCCTCCATCAGCCGGGCCATCGGCGTCGTGTCGTCGATCCAGCCCAGGAACTGCCAGATCGCGCGGAAGTCCTCGATGTCGTTGATCAGCGGCGTGCCGGTCAGCGCCATCAGCAGCGGGCGCGCCGTGCGCGCACGCAGCCGCTCGGACAGCTCGAGCACGTGGCGCGAGCGCTGCGAGGTCTTGTTCTTGATGAAGTGGGCCTCGTCGACGACCATCCCGCGGAAGCCGAAGTCGCCGAGCCAGCCGACGTGGCGATCGAGGATCTCGTAGTTGACGATGATGACGTCGGCGAAGGCGTCGACCTGGTCGCCGTCGCCGTGGATCACGGTGGCGCGGCGGCGCGGGGTCCAGCGCTCGGTCTCGCGTGCCCAGTTGGTCTTGACGACGTTGGGGCAGACCACGAGGAGCGGGAAGGCGTCGGCGGCCTGCGCGGCGAGGAGCGCCTGCGCGGTCTTGCCGAGACCGGGCTCGTCGGCGAGGAGGAAGGTGCGGTGGCCCTCAGCGGCAGACGCGATCAGCCGGGCCTGGTGGGGCATCAGCTCGAGCTTGCCGGGAGCGTTGAGGGAGGTGGCCTCGGGCAGGTCCATGCACGAGGAGGCGCCGCCCAGCTCGAAGGAGCGGAACAGCGGGCCGAGCAGCTCCCACGTCGAAAGCCTGCCGTGCACACGGCGGCGCTCGCGACCGATGCCGAAGTCGGGCACGAGGAACGGGTTGGCGAGCTGGTGCTGCACGACCGACTGCGGGACCACCCGGCGCTCGCCGAGGCCGGGACCGGCCTCGTCATCGGGCTTGGGTTCGTCGGGGACGACCTCGACCCCGGCCTTGCGCAGCATCTCCAGCCGCAGCTCACGGGCGCTGTCCGTGACGACCGCGTCCTCCGACAGCAGGGCGAAGAGCGAGGGGTCGCGGGTGGCGGTCTTGGCGAGGATCGTCGCGATGCCGTCGAGGCGCTTGAGCTCGTCGGCCTTCTGGGCGTCGGTCAGCTCGGACGAGGCGCGTACGTCGCCGCGGTGCTCGCGCACCAGCAGCGCCACCACCTGGAACCGCACCCGCTGCCCCGGGGCGAGCGGGCCGCGCTGGACGGCGGACTCGAGCTCGCGCACGGCGCGGGCGAGCACGGGGACGATGCCCTCGTTGTCCTTGTGACGGGCATGCGCAGGGGTGCGACGACCGCCGCGTGAGCGCTGGCGCTGGGCCAAGGGGTCCTCCCGGACTTGGGTACGCGTCGCAGCAAGGGCGAGCCCGGGTGCGGCTCTGCCCGCACGCCACGGCGTGGAGGTGTGGAGCGGGCGCCAGGTGCGCGGTGGCCGGCGGATCAGGGGTGATCACGGCGGCACGGCGTCTGGAACGCTGCGACCACTGTAGCCCCCGCCCGGTGGTTGTCGGCAAATGTCTGAGGATCAGCGCGCCGGGCGGTGGTCGACGATGCGGCGCATCTTCCCGACCGAGCGCTCGATCGAGGCCACGTCCACGACGTCCACCGACACGCTGACCCCGATCGACGCCTTGATCCTGCGGGCGAGCTCGGCCTCGGCCGCAGCCACCTCGTCCGGCGTGGTGTGCTCGCGACGCTCGACCCGGACGGTGAGGGTGTCGAGGTTGCCGCTGCGGTCGAGGTGGCACTGGAAGTGCGGCGACAGCGCCGGCAGCCCGAGGACGATCTCCTCGATCTGGGTCGGGAAGAGGTTCACCCCGCGCAGGATGATCATGTCGTCGGTGCGACCGGTGATCTTCTCCATGCGACGCATCGTGCGGGCCGTGCCCGGCAGCAGCCGGGTGAGGTCGCGGGTGCGGTAGCGGATGACCGGCATCGCCTGCTTGGTGAGCGTGGTGAACACCAGCTCCCCCTCCTCACCGTCGGGCAGCACCTCGCCCGACACCGGGTCGATGATCTCGGGGTAGAAGTGGTCCTCCCACACGTGCAGGCCGTCCTTGGTCTCCACGCACTCGCTCGCCACGCCGGGACCGATCACCTCGGACAGGCCGTAGATGTCGACGGCGTGCATGTCGGTGCGCTCCTCCATCTCCCGGCGCATGTCGTTGGTCCACGGCTCGGCGCCGAAGATGCCGACCTTGAGCGAGGTCGAGCGCGGGTCGACGCCCTGCGCCTCCATCTCGTCGATGATCGAGAGCATGTAGGACGGCGTCACCATGATCACGTCGGGCTCGAAGTCCACGATCAGCTGCACCTGGCGCTGCGTCATGCCGCCGGAGACCGGCACGACCGTGCAGCCGAGGCGCTCGGCCCCGGCGTGCGCGCCGAGGCCGCCGGTGAAGAGCCCGTAGCCGTAGGCGTTGTGCAGCACCATCCCGCGCCGCCCGCCCGCGGCGCGGATCGATCGGGCGACGACGTCGGCCCACATGTCGAGGTCGTCGCGGGTGTAGCCGACCACGGTCGGCTTGCCGGTCGTGCCGCTGGAGGCGTGGAGGCGTACGACGTCCTCGCGCGGCACCGCGAACATGCCGAACGGGTAGTTGTCGCGCAGCGTCGCCTTGGTCGTGAACGGCAGCCGGGCCAGGTCGGCCAGCGACCCGATGTCGTCCGGGCCGACGCCGGCCTCGTCGAAGGCGCGGCGGTAGTGGGCGACGTGGTCGTAGGCGTGGCGCACCGACCACTGCAACCGATCGAGCTGCAGGGCGCGCAGGTCCTCCAGCGAAGCGGTCTCGATCGGGTCCAGGTCGCCGGGCCGGGGTGTCAGGTCGAGCACGGTGTGGTCCTCCGGGTCGCGGGCGTGTCGGGGCTGTCGGTCGTGGGAAGGTGTCCGTCATGGCAGAGAGGTCGGAGGGCGCGTCGCGCCGGGGACGCCCCGGTCACGACCAGCAGGCCGTGGTCCGTGTGGCCGTCGACCTCTTCAACCGGCAGGGCTACGACGCCACGAGCGTCGGCGACGTGGCCAAGGAGCTGGGGCTGACCAAGTCGGCGATCTACCACCACGTGCCGAGCAAGGAGCACCTGCTCCAGAGCGCCGTGGACGAGGCCCTCGACGCGCTGACGGCGGCGCTCGACGCCGTCTCGGCCACCGACGGACTCGACGCCGAGCAGCGCCTGCGCGCCGCCGTACGCAGCAGCGTGACCGTGCTGGTCGACCACCTGCCCGCGGTGACCCTGTTGCTGCGGGTGCACGGCAACACCCCGGTCGAGAAGGCGGCGCTCGCGCGGCGGCGCGGCATCGACGAGCGGCTGGCCGACATGGTCCGGGAGGCCGTCGACGAGGGCGTGCTGCGCGACGACCTCGACCCCCTCGTGATCAGCCGCCTGCTCTTCGGGATGGTGAACTCGCTGGTCGAGTGGGTGCGCCCCGGCGTGGCGGCGGCACCGCTGACCGACGCCGTCGTGGCGCTGGCCTTCGACGGGCTCACCCACGGGACGCGCTCCCCCGGTCGGGAAGGGTCCGGCTCCGGCCGCGGAACTCCGCGATGACCTCGCCGGCCTCCGGGTCGTCGGCGCGCACCGTGACGTCGTAGATCCCCGACCGGCCGCGACGCGAGACCTCGCGCGCCTCGGCGTGGAGGACCTGACCGAGGCGACCCGGCTGGAGGAAGTCGATCGAGAACCCCGCGGCCACCGTCACCGGGCCGTGGGAGTTGCAGGCCAGCGCGAAGGCGGAGTCGGCCAGGCTGGCGATCACCCCGCCGTGGCACAGGTCGTGGCCGTTGACCATGTCGGGACGCACGAGCATCGACACCCGCGCGCGACCGGGCGCGACCTCGACCGCCTGCATCCCGAGCATCGCGCTGGCCGCGTCGTCGGCCCACATCCCCATCGCCGCGTCGTGCACGTCGGCCTAGGCGTCGAAGTCGACGGTGACGGCGTCGCCGAGCGGGAAGCTCTGGCAGGTCAGCACGAACCCGGCCTCGACCTCGGCGGGCTCGAGGGCGTAGTTGCGGCGCATGTCGACCTCGCCCTCGACCACCTTCGCGCGGCAGGTGCCGCACACGCCGCCCTTGCAGGCGAACGGCAGGTCCGAGCGCGTGGCCTGGGCGCTGTCGAGGATGCTCTGGTCCTGCGGCAGCGCCGCGGTGGCCGACAGGCCGTCGAGCACCACCGTGACGTCGGTGGTCGCGCCCTCGCGCACCGCGACGGGACGGTGGAGCTCCGGCGGCGGCGCGTCGACGTAGAACAGCTCGGCGTGCACCCGGTCGTCGGCGACGCCGAGCTCGCGCAGCACGTCGCGCGCCTGCTCGACCATGGCGTACGGCCCGCACAGCCAGACGTGGTCGAAGCGGCCCACCGGCAGCAGCGAGGTGAGGATGCGCCGGATCCGGTCGGCGTCGAGCCGTCCGGAGAACAGCTCGACGTCGCGCGGCTCGCGCGACAGCACGTGCACCAGCTGGAGGCGCGCGCCATGGGAGTTCTTGAGGTCGCCGAGCTCCTCGGAGAACATCACCGAGGACGTCGTGCGGTTGCCGTAGACCAGCGCCACCTCGGCGTCCCCGCCCGCGAGCAGCGACCCCGCGATCGACAGCATCGGCGTGATCCCCGAGCCGGCGGCGAGGCACAGGTGCCGCCCACCGGTGGCAGGGTTGACGGTGAAGCTGCCGCTGGGCACCTGCACGTCGACCTCGTCACCGGGGCGTACGTCGCGGACCAGCCAGCGGGAGAACAGACCGTCGGGGATCTCGCGCACCCCGATGCGGGGAGCCTCACCCGCCGGGGCGCAGATCGAGTAGGTCCGGCGCTCCTCGCGCCCGTCGATCGTGCGGCGCAGGGTCAGCGACTGCCCCGGCGCGAAGTCGTACTCCCCCGCCAGGTCGGCCGGGACGTCGAAGGTGATCGCGGCGGAGTCGTCGGTCAGCGGCTCGACACGCGCGACCGTGAGCGTGTGGAACGCGGCCGACCGCGTGCGCCGTGGGGTGTCGAGGACGGTCATCAGATCTCCTTGACGTGCTCGAAGGGCTCCGCGCACGCGGTGCAGCGGTAGAGGGCCTTGCAGGCGGTGGCGCCGAACTCCGAGGTCAGCTCGACCTCGGTCGAGGAGCAGCGGGGGCACGCGAGGTCGCGGCGCACGGGCAGGAGCGTCAGCGGGACGGGACCGGCGCGGTGCGGTGCGGGACCGGGGGCGGAGAGGCCGTGGTCGCGCAGCGCCTGCCGGCCGCGGTCGGTGATCCAGTCGCTGGACCACGCCGGGGACAGCGAGACCTCCACCGTGGCGGCGTAGCCGGCGTCGGCGAGGCGGTGGACCAGGTCGTCGCGCATCGTGGCCATCGCCGGGCACCCGGAGTAGGTGGGCGTGATCGTGACGACGACCCCGTCCGCCTCCTCGCGCACCCCGCGCAGCACACCGAGGTCCTCGAGGGTCAGCATCGGCATCTCGGGATCGGTGACCGACGCGGCGACCTCACGCGCGCGCACGCTCACCACCGGCCCGTGGGATGGGCGCGGGCCACGACCTGCATCTCGGCGAGCATCCGCGACAGCGCCTCGGAGTGCAGGCCGTCGCGCCCGGTGCGACCGCGTACGCCGGCCAGCGGCTGGCCCCGGGGACGGTCGACCTCGCTCACGGCGAGCACCTGCTCGAGGACCACCTCGACCGCGCTGGCCACGGAGTCCGGGGCGACGCCGACGCCTGCCTCGGCCACGGCCTGCTCGACGGAGTGGGTGGTCAGGAGCTCGGGGTAGAGGGGCCAGAGCTCGCGCAGCGCCGCCTCGAGCCGCCGGCGGGACTCGTCCGTGCCCTGGGCGAGCGTGAGGAACCACCGACCCGCGTAGTCGCGGTGGTAGGCCAGCTCCTTGACGCCCTTGACCGCGATGGCTGACAGGACCGGGTCGCGGCTGGAGGCGAGCTGCTCGAACAGGGCGAGCCGCACGCTCGAGAAGAGCAGCAGCCGTACGACCGTGTGGGCGAAGTCGCCGTTGGGGACCTCCGCGAGCCGGACGTTGCGGAAGTCGCCGGCCTCACGGAAGAACGCCAGCGCGTCCTCGGCCGGGACCGGCGAGCCCTCGGGCAGCGCAGGCACGACGGCGGGGTCGGCGGCCGCGGCCCGCGCCAGCAGGAGCCGCGCCTGGCCCAGGAGGTCGAGCGCGGTGTTGGCCAGCGCGATGTCCTCCTCGAGGTCGGGGGCGCGGCTGCACCACTCCGAGAGCCGGTGCGACATCACGAGCGCGTCGTCGCCGAGCATCAGGCAGTAGGCCGCCAGGGCCGCGGGGTCGACGTCGGCGGGGACCGTGGTGTCGACCCCGGCGAGCGGGTCCTCGAAGTCGGTGCCGAAGGCCCACTGGGAGGAGTCTCCGGCGACCTCGTGGTGCTCGAGCAGGCCGTCGTAGGCGCTGCCGACGGACTCGTTGGGGTCGGGGGTGAGGTGCGACATCGGGTTCCTCACATGTGGGGGACGTCGTCGGGGATGGAGTAGAAGGTGGGGTGGCGGTAGACCTTGTCGCCGCTCGGGGCGAACATCGGGTCCTTCTCGTCCGGGCTCGACGCCGCGACGTGACGCGCCTGGACCACCCAGACGCTGACGCCCTCGTTGCGGCGGGTGTAGACGTCGCGCGCGTGACGCAGCGCCATCTCGTCGTCGGCGGCGTGCAGCGAGCCGACGTGGACGTGGTTGAGCCCGCGCTTGCCGCGCACGAACACCTCGTAGAGGGGCCACTCGCGCTCCGAGCCGTGGCCCGCCTTGGCCGCGGGGACACCCTCCAGCGGGACCGCGCCGTGACCGCCCTCGGCGGTGAAGTCCTGCCCACTCATGCCTGCGCCGCCTCTCGCTGGCGGTCGGCGAAGGCCAGGGCCGCCTCGCGGACCCAGGCACCGTCCTCGTGGGCCGCGCGGCGGTGGGCGATGCGCTGGGCGTTGCAGGGGCCGTTGCCCTTCACGACCTGCATGAACTCGTCCCAGTCGGGCTCGCCGAAGTCGTGGTGGCCGCGCTCGGCGTTCCACTTCAGGTCCGGGTCGGGGAAGGTGACGCCGAGGGCCTCGGCCTGCGGCACCGACATGTCGACGAAGCGCTGGCGCAGGTCGTCGTTGGTGTTGCGCTTGATCCCCCACGCCATCGACTGGGCGGTGTTGGGCGAGTCCTCGTCGGGCGGGCCGAACATCATCAGCGCCGGCCACCAGAACCGGTCGACCGACTCCTGCACCATCGCGCGCTGCTCGTCGGTGCCCTGCATCATCGTCATCAGCAGCTCGTAGCCCTGGCGCTGGTGGAAGGACTCCTCCTTGCACACCCGGATCATGGCGCGGCCGTAGGGGCCGTACGACGTGCGGCACAGCGGGACCTGGTTGCAGATCGCCGCACCGTCGACCAGCCAGCCGATCGTGCCGACGTCGGCGTACGACAGCGTCGGGTAGTTGAAGATCGAGGAGTACTTCTGGCGGCCCTCGATGAGCATCTCGGTCAGCTCGCCGCGCGAGACGCCGAGGGTCTCGGCAGCGGAGTAGAGGTAGAGCCCGTGGCCGGCCTCGTCCTGCACCTTGGCCAGCAGGATCGCCTTGCGGCGCAGGCTCGGGGCGCGGGTGATCCAGTTGCCCTCGGGCTGCATGCCGATGATCTCGCTGTGCGCGTGCTGGGCGATCTGGCGCACGAGGGTCTTGCGGTAGCCCTCCGGCATCCAGTCGCGGGGCTCGATGCGCTCGCTGCGCGCGATCGTGTCCTCGAAGCGCGCCTCCAGCGCGGACAGCTGGGCGTCGGTCGCCGTGTCGCTCGTGGTCACCGCTCCTCCTCCGGATGGGCTTTACTGACCGAACGGTCTGTATTACTTTTGCACGACGCGCCCCGTGCGTGCAAGCACCGGGCGGCGCCCGCGTGCGCCGCCCCTCCCCCGGACCCGATGGAGCCGTCGTGACCCGTTTGCTCGAGAGCTACGCCGCAGGACGCTGGTTCACCTCCACCGCCGAGGGCGACCCGCTGCTCGACGCCTCCACGGGCGAGGAGGTCGCACGCATCTCCGGCTCCGGCCTCGACCTCGGTGCGATGGCCCACCACGCCCGCACCGTGGGTGGCCCCGCGATCCGTGCGCTGACCTTCCACGAGCGCGCCCTGCTCCTCAAGGAGCTCGCCACCCACCTGACGGGGCTCAAGGACGAGTTCTACGAGCTGTCGCTGCGCACCGGCGCGACCCGGCGCGACTCGATGATCGACATCGACGGCGGCTTCGGCACGGTCTTCAGCTACTCCTCCAAGAGCCGCCGCGAGCTCCCCAACGACATCGTCGTGTGCGACGGCGACCTCGAGCAGCTCGGCCGCACCGGCATCTTCATGGGCCAGCACGTCTACACCTCGCGCCCCGGCGTGGCCGTCCAGATCAACGCCTTCAACTTCCCCGTGTGGGGCATGCTCGAGAAGCTCGCGCCGGCCTTCGTCGCCGGGCTCCCCTCGCTCGTCAAGCCGGCCAGCCAGACGGCGTACCTCACCGAGCTGGTCGTGCGCCGGATCATCGAGTCGGGCATCCTGCCCGAGGGCTCCCTCCAGCTGCTGTCGGGCTCGGCCGGCGACCTCCTCGACCACCTCGGCGTGCAGGACTCGGTCGCCTTCACCGGCTCGGCGCACACCGCCGGCATCCTGCGCCAGCACCCGTCGGTGCTGCACGGGGGCGTGCAGCTCCAGGTCGAGGCCGACTCGCTCAACTGCTCGGTCCTCGGCCCCGACGTGGCCGCGGGCGACCCGGAGTGGGACCTCTTCGTCAAGGGCGTCGTCACGGAGATGACCGCCAAGGCCGGCCAGAAGTGCACCGCCATCCGCCGCGTCATCGTGCCGTCGGCGGTCGCCGACGAGATGACCGAGGCGATCCGGACGAGGCTCGCCTCGATCACGGTGGGGCACCCGGACGACGAGTCGGTGCGGATGGGCCCGCTGGCCTCGCTCGGCCAGCGCCAGGAGGTCCGCAAGGCCGTCGAGGCGCTGCGGTCGTCGTGCGACGTCGTGCTCGACGAGGTCGCAGCCGCCAGCGACGACGGACGGGGGGCCTTCATGTCGCCCGTGCTGCTGCGCGCCCGCGCCGGTGCGGTCGAGCCCCACGACGTCGAGCCCTTCGGGCCGGTGTCGACGGTGATGACGTACGACTCGCTCGACGAGGCGATCGCCCTGGCCGCGCGCGGCAAGGGCTCGCTCGTCGGTTCCGTGGTGACGCACGACCCCGGCGTCGCCCGCACCGTCGTCCTCGGCCTGGCCCCGTGGCACGGCCGCATCCTGGTCCTGGACCGCGACGACGCGCCCGAGTCGACCGGACACGGCTCGCCGCTGCCGATGCTGGTGCACGGCGGACCCGGTCGCGCGGGTGGCGGCGAGGAGCTCGGCGGCGTACGCGGCGTGCTGCACCACATGCAGCGCTCGGCGATCCAGGCCTCGCCCGACATGCTCACCGCGATCACCGGTCGCTGGACGCGCGGCTCTCAGCGCACGGTCACGCCCGAGCACCCGTTCCGCCACTCGCTGGCCACGCTCGCCATCGGCGACACGATCGTCTCCGAGCCGCGGGTGATCTCGCTCGAGGACATCGACCACTTCTCGGACTTCACCGGCGACACGTTCTACGCCCACACCGATCCCGAGGCGGCGGCGCAGAACCCGCTCTTCGGCGGGATCGTCGCGCACGGCTACCTCATCGTGTCGATGGCTGCCGGCCTGTTCGTCGACCCGGCGCCGGGGCCGGTGCTCGCCAACTTCGGCGTCGACAACCTCCGCTTCCTGACCCCGGTCAAGGCCGGCGACGCGATCCGGGTGACGCTGACGGTCAAGCAGATCACCCCGCGCTCGTCCGCCGACTACGGCGAGGTGCGCTGGGACGCGCTCGTGGTCAACGGCGACGACGAGCCGGTGGCGACGTACGACGTCCTGACGCTGGTGGCGAAGGAAGCCTCCTGACGCAGCGGGAGGTATACGTTCGGGCCATGGCGAAGAAGAGCTGGTCCGACATGACCCCGACGCAGAAGCGGATCGTCGTCGCGACGGGGATCGCGGAGGTCGCCCTCACCACGTGGTGCCTGCGCGACCTCAAGCAGCGACCCGCCGAGCTGGTGCGCGGACCGAAGGTGCTGTGGGGGCCGGCCCTCTCGGTGCAGCCCGTGGGTCCGATCGCCTACCTGGTGTGGGGCCGCAGGCGCTGACGGGTCACCCGGAGTAGGGGACCTCGCTGGTCCATCCGTCCTCGTCACGCGCGACCGCCGACCAGATCGCGTCGGCGACGCGATCCGGGGTGAAGGCGCCCTCGCGAGCCAGGGCGCCGCGCACCGTCACCGATACCGCACGGATCCCGTCCGGCGCCAGCGCCTGGTCGAGGCTGTGCACGAGGTTGCGCACGCCGGCCTTCTGCACACCCAGCGACGCCGCGTCCGACGAGGGCTCGTCGGCCGCCATGCTCCCGGTGACGCTGATGCGGGCGCCGGACGACATGAACGGCCGCGCGGCCTGCACGACGGTGAGCAGCGCGCCGACACCGAGCGCGACGTCCTCCAGCAGCTCAGCGACCGTGAGCGCCAGCGGGTCCGCCGCGCGCCAGGCGCTGGGGTTGAAGTGCAGCACGTCGATGCGACCGGTGTGCTCGCCGAAGCGGCGTACGGCGTCGCGTGCGGCCTGCTCGTCGGTGACGTCGGCGACGGCGTGGCCGACCGTCGCGCCGCGCGCCTCGAGGTCGGGCACGAGCGCGTCGATGACCTCCTGGTCCTGGCCGAGGAGCGCCACGTCGTAGCCCTCCTCGGCGAAACGCCGGGCCACCGACCCGCTCACGCCGGGACCGGCTCCGACCACCACGACCACAGGTCTGCTCATGATCCGTTCCTACCGCATCGTCACGGCTTGTGCGGGTGCTCCCCCGTCGGGTCGTCCGGGATCGCGTTGGGGCCCTGGGCCCCCTCCTGCACGTCTCCGGACTCCTGCTCGGGCTGACCCGCGACCGAGTCGCCGGCGCTGATCTCGTCCGGCTCGTCGCCCTCGGGAGCGAGCTCGGAGACCTGTCCACCTTCGTTGCTGTCCATGCTCCCCACACAACCACCGTGCACCTGAGACGGCCCACCTCGACGGGTGGTGGCTGGCCCGACCGCGCTGGTTACCGTCGCAGCATGACGCGATTCGGGTACACGTTGATGACCGAGCAGAGCGGCCCCCGGGAGCTGGTGTCGTACGCCGTCGCCGCCGAACGGGTCGGCTTCGACTTCGAGGTGATGAGCGACCACTACTCGCCCTGGCTCACCGAGCAGGGGCACGCGCCGCACGCCTGGACGGTGCTCGGCGCGGTCGCGCAGGCGACCAACGACGTCGGCCTGATGACGTACGTGACGTGCCCGACCCTGCGCTACCACCCGGCCGTCGTGGCCCAGAAGGCCGCGACGCTGCAGCTCCTCGCAGAGGGGCGCTTCACCCTCGGGCTGGGCAGCGGCGAGAACCTCAACGAGCACGTCGTCGGTGAGGGCTGGCCGGCGATCGCCGAGCGGCAGGACATGCTCGCCGAGGCGATCGAGGTGATCCGCGCGCTGCACACCGGCGAGCTCACCGACCACCGGGGCGAGTTCTTCCAGGTGGACTCCGCGCGCATCTGGGACGTCCCGGAGGAGGGCGTCGAGATCGGGGTCGCCGTCGCCGGGGACCGCGCGATCGCGCGGTTCGCGCCACTGGCCGACCACCTCGTCGCCGTCGAGCCGAAGGCCGAGATCGTCGAGTCGTGGAACGACGTCGAGGGCGCACCCCGCATCGGCAGGGACGCCCGCGCGGTCGGCCAGATCCCGATCTGCTGGGATCCCGACGAGGACGCCGCGATCGCCCGGGCGCACGAGCAGTTCCGCTGGTTCGCCGGCGGCTGGTCGGTCAACGCCGACCTCCCCACCCCCGCGGGGTTCTCCGCAGCCACCACCTTCGTGCGGCCCGAGGACGTGGCCGAGTCGATCCCCTGCGGGCCCGACCTCGACGCGATCGTCGAGGCCGTGTCGGCCTACTGGCAGGCGGGCTTCACCGACGTCGCGCTGGTGCAGGTCGGCGACGAGGGGCAGGACCGCTTCCTCGACGAGGCGGCCGGCCCGCTGCTGGAGAAGCTGCGGGCGGCCGCCCCGTCCTGACTCAGCGCCAGCCGAGGTCCGGTGCGACCTCGGTCAGCACCGTCTCGAGCACGTGGGCGTTGTAGTCGACCCCGAGCTGGTTGGGCACCGTCAGCAGCAGCGTGTCGGCCGCGGCGATCGCCTCGTCGTCGGCGAGCTCCTTGACCAGGACCTCCGGCTCGGCGGCGTACGTCTTGCCGAAGACCGCGCGGAGGTTGGCCTCGATCTGGCCGAACTGGTCGGTGCTGGCGCCCTCGCGGCCGAAGTACATCCGGTCGAGGTCGGTGGTGATCGGCATGATCGAGCGGCTCACCGACACGCGCGGCTCACCCTCGTGGCCGGCGGCCTTCCACGCCTCGCGGTAGACCTCGATCTGCTTGCGCTGCTGCACGTGGAAGGGCTCGCCGGTCTCGTCCGCCTTGAGCGTCGAGCTCATCAGGTGCATGCCCTTCTCCGCCGCCCATCGTGCGGTGGCGTCCGACGCGGCACCCCACCAGATGCGATCCCGCAACCCCGGCGAGTGCGGCTCGATGCGCAGCAGTCCGGGCGGGTTGGGGAACATCGGGCGCGGGTTGGGCTGGGCGAACCCCTCCCCCTCCAGCACCTGGAGCAGCACCTCGGTGTGGCGGCGCGCCATGTCGGCCTGGTCCTCGCCCTCCGCGGGGGCGTAGCCGAAGTAGCGCCAGCCCTCGATGACCTGCTCCGGTGATCCCCGGCTGATGCCGAGCTGGAGCCGGCCGCCGGAGATGAGGTCGGCGGAGCCGGCGTCCTCGGCCATGTAGAGCGGGTTCTCGTAGCGCATGTCGATCACGCCCGTGCCGATCTCGATGCGGCTGGTGCGTGCGCCGACCGCGGCGAGGAGCGGGAAGGGCGAGGCGAGCTGTCGCGCGAAGTGGTGCACGCGGAAGTAGGCGCCGTCCGCGCCGAGCTCCTCGGCCGCGACCGCGAGGTCGATCGACTGCAGGAGCGTGTCGGACGCACTCCGCACCGCGGACTGCGGGGAGTCGGTCCAGTGGCCGAAGTTGAGGAACCCGATCTTCTTCATGACTGGTTCAACGCTCAACTTGTCTGGTTGTTCCCGTCGGCGGGGCGGTCGTCTCGGCGCGCGGGGGCGGTAGCTGCGGGGGGCGGTAGTCCAGTGACGGATGGCTGTCTCGACGGAGCCTGCACGACCGTTCGCCACTGGACTACCCCCTTGACCTCGAGCGCGCCCGATGTGCAATATATTGCATGCCCATCCCGGTCGACGCTCCCCCGATCCGCACCGCCCTCCTCCGAGACACCGTCCACGACCGGCTGCGCGACCTGATCGTCGAGGGCACGCTCGCGCCCGGCGAGGTGGTCCGCGACACCGATCTGGCCGCGCGCCTCGGCGTGAGTCGTACGCCCGTGCGCGAGGCGCTGCTGCGACTCGGTGAGAGCGGCCTGGTCCGCGCCGCCCCCGGGCGCTCGACCGTCGTCGCCGAGATCGACCTCGCCGAGGTGCGCGAGGCGCACGCCGTCGTGGTCGCCATGCACCGTCTCGCCGTCGCCGAGTCGGTCGAACGGCTCACCGCCGACGACCTCGACCGGATGCGTGAGGCCAACCGCCGCTTCGCCGCCGCCATCGCCGACCGGGACACCGCTGCCGCGCTCGCCGCGGACGACGACTTCCATCGTGTGGCCGTCGACGTCGCCGCCAACCGCGCACTGGTCACGGTGCTCGACCAGTTCGGCCCGGTCGTACGCCGTCTCGAGCGCCGCCGCTTCGCCTCCCACGCCGGCACCGAGTCGGTCGCGCTGCACGACCGGCTCGTCGAGGCGTGCGCGAGCGGTGACGCGGACGCTGCGACGGACGTGGCCTTCCGCACCTGGCAGAACCTCGCCGACCTGATCCCCGACACCGCCCCACAGGAGACCCCGTGATCCTCGAGCAGTTCCCCCGCCACCCGCTCACCTTCGGCCCCTCCCCGGTCCACCACCTGAGGCGGCTCAGCGACCACCTCGCCGCCCGCGGCGGCGGCGCGCAGGTGTGGGCCAAGCGCGAGGACGTCAACAGCGGCCTGGCCTTCGGCGGCAACAAGGTCCGCAAGCTGGAGTACATCGTCCCCGACGTGCTCGCCAGCGGTGCCGACACGCTCGTCTCCATCGGCGGCTTCCAGTCCAACCACACCCGCCAGGTCGCCGCCGTCGCCGCGCACCTCGGCCTGAAGTGCCGCCTGGTGCAGGAGAAGTGGGTGCCGTGGGACGACCCGACCAACACCCAGGTCGGCAACATCCTGCTCAGCCGGATGATGGGCGCGGACTCCCGCCTCGACCCCCACGGCTTCGACATCGGCATCCGCGACTCGTGGAAGGACGCGATCCGCGAGGTCGAGGAGTCCGGCGGCACGCCGTACGCCATCCCGGCGGGCGCGAGCGAGCACCGCCTCGGCGGCCTCGGGTTCGCCAACTGGGCCTTCGAGGTCGCCGAGCAGGAGAAGGCGCTGGGCCTCACCTTCGACACGGTCGTGGTCTGCACCGTCACCGGCTCGACGCACGCCGGGATGATCGCCGGGTTCGCCGCGCTGGAGGACCTCACCGGCGTACGCCGCCGGGTGATCGGGATCGACGCGAGCGCCACGCTGGACAAGACCCGCGACCAGGTCGCCCGGATCGCGCGGCACACCGCCGAGCTGATCGAGCTCGGCCGCGACCTGCGCGACGACGAGATCACCGTGCTCGAGGGCTGGGCCGGTGAGCTCTACGGCCTGCCGGTCGACTCGACCATGGAGGCGATGGCGCTCGGCGCGCAGCTCGAGGCGATGATCACCGACCCGGTCTACGAGGGGAAGTCGCTCGCCGGGCTCATCGACCTCGTGGAGTCCCGCGACATCCCGGCCGACTCGCACGTGCTCTACGCCCACCTCGGCGGGCAGCCGGCGATCAACGCCTACCACTCCCTCTGGCCTGCGCAGGGCTGAGGGCGGCGCGCGCTCCGCACACGTGCGGCCGGGGGCTGCAGCCCCCGCGACCTCAGCCGAGCGCGCGGTCGACCGCGGCGAGCGCGTGCAGCCGGGTGGTGGCGAAGACCGGCACGTCGACGTCGTCCGCGCCGACCAGCAGCTCGATCTCCGTGCAGCCGAGCACCACGCCCTCGGCGCCGGCCTCCACCAGCCGGCCGACCACCTCGACGTAGGCCGCGCGCGAGGGCTCGCGGACGACACCGTGGACGAGCTCGTCGTAGATCACCCGGTGCACCGTCTCGAGGTCCTCGCCCGACGGGACGAGCGCCTCGACCCCGTGGGCGGCCAGGCGGTCGCGCACGAAGGACTGCTCCATCGTGAAGCGGGTGCCGAGCAGCGCGACCCGGCAGAGCCCGGCCGCGCGCACGGCGGCCGCGGTCACGTCGACGATGTGCACGAGCGGCACCGTGGTCGCAGCCTCGATGGCGTCGGCGACCTTGTGCATCGTGTTGGTGCAGAGCACGAGGCACTCCGCACCCGCCGCCTCGAGCGCCGCAGCCTCACCGGCGAGCAGCTCCCCGGCCGCGGCCCACTCCCCCGCGGCCTGCAAGGCCTCGACCTCCGCGAAGTCCACCGACGACATCACGACGCGCGCCGAGTGGTAGCCGCCGAGACGCTCGCGCACCGCCTCGTTGACGATCGCGTAGTAGAGCGCCGAGCTCTCCCAGCTCATCCCGCCCAGCAAGCCGATCTTCCGCATCACGTGCGCCATGGCGGCCATTGAACACCGCCCGGTGTCGGCCCCCGGGTCTAGCGTGGCCCCCATGACTGCACCGCTGGTCACGCGCGACGAGTTCCGGGTCTTCCCGGCCACCCACGCGCGCTTCGACGACGTCCGCACGATGATCGGCCCGAAGAACCCGACGTCCAACGTGTGCTGGTGCCTGAGCCACCGCATCCCCGCGAAGGACAATCGGGAGCTGGCCGGCCAGAAGCGCGCCGACCTCGTCGAGGCGCTGACCCGCCGGCGCACCAAGCCCGGTGTGCTGGCCTACGACGGCGACGAGGTCGTCGGGTGGGCCGCGGTCGCACCGCGCGCCGACCTGCCCTTCGCCCGCTCCAGGAAGATCCCGCACGTCGACGACCTGCCGGTGTGGTCGGTGTGGTGCCTCCGGGTGCGCCCCGGGCACCGCGGGCGCGGCATCTCGCACGTCCTGCTCGAGGGCGCGGTGGCCTACGCCGTCCAGCAGGGGGCCCCGGCCGTCGAGGGCTACCCGGTCGACAACCGCGGCGAGAAGGTCGACCTGACGATGGCCTACGTCGGGACCCGCGCGCTCTTCGAGGGTGCCGGCTTCACCCTCACCGCGGAGACCACCGCGACCTCGGGCGGCTTCCCCCGGGTCGTGGTGCGACGCACCTCCTGAACACGCCGAGCGGCCACCGGCTCGCCTCGTGCGGCCACCGTTGCTACCTTTGTCCAGTAATTAAGTGCATTAATGTCACTGGAGGTCGGGATGGGGACGAACGAGGGCGACTGTCGGGTCGTGGTGGTCGGCGCAGGGGCCGGGGGCACGCTGGTCGCGACCCACCTCGTGACCGCCCTGTCATCGCGCTTCAGCGTGGAGCTGGTCGATCCGGCACCCACGACGGGCCGCGGTCAGGCCTACTCCACCACCGACGAGCGCCACCTGCTCAACGTCCCGGCCTCGGGGATGAGCGTCTTCCCGCGCGACCCCGAGCACTTCCTGCGCTGGCTGCGCACCCACCACGACCCGGGCTTCCAGCCCCAGGACTTCGCCCCCCGCGCCGTCTTCGGCCGCTACGTCGAAGGGCTGCTCACGGCGGCGTCGGAGTTCCCCGGCAACGCCCGACTCGTACGCCGTCACGCCGACGTCGTGGACGTCGCCGGCTCCGGGACCGGATTCGTCGTCGAGCTGTCCGACGGTGAGCTCCTCGAGGCCCGGGCCGTCGTGCTGGCCACGGGCAGCCGACCCGGCACGGGCTGGGCTCCCGGGGAGCTCGCAGCCGACCCTCGGCTCGTCACCGACCCGTGGACGCAAGGGATCCCCGAGTCCGGCGGCGTGCTGCTGCTGGGCGCGGGGCTGACCATGGTGGACCTCGCCATCAGCGCCGACCGTCCCGGCCGCACCCTCCACGTGGTCTCCCGCACCGACGCCGTGCCGCAGCCGCACGTGCTCCCGACGACTCCCCCGGTGCCGCCTCCGCCCGGGGTGACGCGCACCGAGGGCCTCGACGCGCTGCGTGCGACCCTGGGCGACCACGTCGCCCAGACGGTGGCGACGACCGGCGACTGGCGGGCCGCGATCGACGGCCTCCGCCCGGTCACCGCGCAGCTGTGGCGCGGGCTGTCGGAGTCCGACAAGCGACGCTTCCTCACCGAGGACGCCCGCAGGTGGGACGTGCACCGCCACCGGATGGCGCCGATGACCGCACGTCGCCTCGGCGCGGTCACCGACTCGGGTCGCCTGGTCCGGCACCGCGGCACCATCGCGGCCGTACGCCCCGCGGACGACGCGCTGCACGTCACCCTCGACGACGGCACGGAGCTGGCCGTGGCGGCCGTGGTCAACTGCACCGGTCCTGTCGGCTCCATCACCGCCGACCCGCTCCTGACGCGTCTGGCCCGCACCGGCCTGGTGCGCCCTGGTCCGGCCGGCCTGGGCATCGACACCGCGGACGACGGCCGGGTCCTGGGCACCCTGCCGGCCACCCGTCCGTTCCTCGCCGTCGGCTCGCTGCGACGCGGCAACCTGTGGGAGTCCACGGCGATGCCCGAGATCCGCGAGCAGGCCTACGACGTCGCACGCTCGGTCGCGCGCGCACTGCACGGCGAGTCCCGCCGACGCCCGGTCGACCCCTACGGCCTCACCCTCTCCACCGACCGGCGCGCCGCCCGTCGCTACAACGCCGCGCTCGGCCGCCTGCTGCGCCTCCAGGACGGCGCGGAGGAGGGCCTTCGACAGGCGGTGGAGGCCGATCCCGGCTTCGTGCAGGCGCACGCCGCGCTGGCGCTCCTCGGGCACGAGTGGGGCACGAACACCCACTGGCGCGCCTCGCTGCGGGCCGCGCACCGCGCCGCTGCCGAGCGTCACCTCGACGACCGCGAGAGCTCCTTCCTCGACGCGGTGACCACCCGGCTGCGCTCCGACGAGCCGACCGGCGCCGCGGCCCTGCTGCGACACGTACGCCTCTTCCCCCGCGACGCGCTCGCCGTCAGCGTCGCGGTGCCGACCGTCGCCTTCGGCGGCCTCACCAGCGGCGCACAGACCGCCGAGCTGGTCGAGTCGCTGGGCCGCTCCTACGGCGACGACTGGTGGTACGCCGGCCAGCTGGCGTTCGTGCGGCAGGACCAGGAGCGCTGGGCCGAGGCCGAGGACCTCTCGTCCTACGCGCTGTCGGTGGAGCCCGCCTCCGGGCACGCCGTCCACGCCCGGGCCCACGTGTTCTACGAGACCGGGCAGCACTCCGCCGGGCTGGCCTGGCTCGACGAGTGGATCCGCACCCGCGGCCCGGAGGCCAACCACCGCTCGCACTTCTCGTGGCACGCGGCCCTGCACGAGCTGATGCAGGACGACGTCGAGGCCGTACGCCGTCGCTACGCCCGCGAGCTCGCGCCGCCGGCGGTGGGCGGCAGCCGAGTCGTCGTCGACAGCGGGGCGCTGCTGTGGCGCGGCCGGGTGACCGGCGCGTGGACCGACGACCTGCCCGTCGCCGACGTACGCGCCGCGGCACCCGAGGAGTGGCTGGTCGCACCCGCGACGCCGTTCGCGGCCATGCACGCTGCCGTGCTGCTGGCCGGGACCGGCGACGCCGCGGGCCTCGCCGGGCTGGCGGCGCACGCGTCCGCGAGCGAGGACCGGGTGCTCCGCGACGTCGTCGGTCCGCTGTGCCACGGACTGGCGCAGGTCGTCGACGAGCGCTGGAACGCCGCTGCCGCGACGCTGACGGGCGTGGTCGGCTCGATGGAGCCGCTCGGCGGCAGCCGGGCACAGCGCGAGGTCGTGGAGGACACCCTCGTGCACGCGCTCGCGATGGCCGGGCGGACCAGCGAGGCCGCCGACCTCCTCGACGTACGGCTCTCACGCCGCTCCTCGGCGCTCGACGCCCGCCGCCGGGCCGCGCTCGACGCCGTCCGCCCGGCACCGGTCGCGGGGTGAGCCGGTCGTGCCCCGGGACGCGCTCACCTCGGTCGCGGTGACGACGATGGTCGTGCTGGCGATCTGCGAGCTGCACCTGGAGCTCGTCGCCGGCGCGGCCGCATGGCTCGCCGCCCGGTGGCTGCTGCGGGAGCCGGGCGCCCGGTCGGAGGTGCCGGGAGCCTGAGGGACCTGCCGGGCTCCGCTCAGGCAGGGGCCGTGGGCGTCCGCGGTGGCAGCGAGAGCCGCAGCACCTTGTGCCAGGCGCTCGCGACCTGTCGCAGCAGCGGCCTGCTGTGGTAGGTCAGCCCATGGCGCTCGAAGAGCTCCCGCACCGGGCCGGCGACCTCGCTGTAGCGGTTGCTCGGGAGGTCGGGGAAGACGTGGTGCTCGATCTGGTGCGAGAGGTTGCCGCAGAGCACGTGCAGCAGCCACGGACCCGAGATGTCGGCCGAGCCCAGCATCTGCCGGACGTACCACCGGCCGCGTGTCTCGGACTCGTCGACGGCGGGGACCTCGAAGGTCTCCACCCCCTCGGGGAAGTGTCCGCACATGATCACCGAGTGGCTCCAGACATTGCGGGCCAGGTTGGCGACGACGTTGGCGGTCAGGGTGGTGCGCGCCGACCCGGTCGGCACGGACAGCAGGGGGTGGAGCACGTAGTCGCGGAAGGCCGAGCGCGCGGCACGACGCCCGGTGGTCCGCATCTCCGCCTTCTTCTCGGGCGTGAGGCCCTCGCGCCGCCGCAGGGCCTCACCGAGGTCCAGGTCGTAGGTCGCGATGCCGTACTCGAAGATGCACGCGTTGACCAGGTTCAGCAACGGCTGCACGAGGTGGCGCGGCTCCCACTGCTGGGCCTCGTCGACGCGCATGATGCCGTAGCCCAGGTCGTTGTCCATGCCGATCACGTTGGTGTTCACGTGGTGGCGGTCGTTGTGGGCCCGCTTCCACTGCGCGGGCGCCGAGGCGTAGTCCCAGTCCCAGGTGGAGGAGTGGATCCGCGGGTCCCGCATCCAGTCCCACTGCCCGTGGAGCACGTTGTGCCCGATCTCCATGTTGTCCAGGACCTTCGCCAGGGTGAGCGAGGCCGTGCCGAGCCACCACGCCGTACGGCTGCGGCTGCCGAGCAGCACCACGCGGCCGGCGACCTCCAGGCTCCTCTGCACAGCGATCGTGCGACGGATGTACGCCGCGTCGCGCGCGCCGCGGCTGGCCAGGACCTCCTCACGCAGGGCGTCCAGAGTGCGGCCGATCTCCTCGACCTCCGCGGGCGCGAGGTCGGCGTACGTGCGGTGGCTCCGTGCGGGGGGCGAGTGCTGGAGCAGGGCCGTCATGCCATCCGGTGCCCTGTGCGGCACCCGGCATGCGGAGATCCTGCGCGCACCACCCCGACAGGGGTGGTGCCGGACGTGGCGCTCGCCACGGTCTGGCGGGGCGCACTTCGGGGTACAGGGGGCACCACCCGACGAAACGGAGCCGCACGTGAAGACCCTCAAGACCGTCACCGACGTGGTGACCCTGCCCGCACGCGTCGCCAGCCACGCCGCAGCCGCGACACTCGGGACCGCCGTCGGCGCTGCCGGCGTCGGAGCGCGAGCCGCCGGGCAGGTCGTGGGATGGGCGGTCGACCGCGCAGCAGGCGAACGCACCCGCCCTCCCGCCGCGGAGGAGCCGACGCCCGTTCGGACGCCGGCCACCACCGCGCCCGCGCGAAAGGCAACCGCGAAGAAGGCACCGGCCCGGAAGGCACCGGCCCGTCGCAGGGCCCCGTCGAAGAAGGCGGCCGTGATGGCGCCCGCGCTCGGGCTGACCGAGGCCGAGGCGGAGGACGTCCTGCGCACGCCCTCCGGGATCCCGGCGGCCGGGGACGGGATCAACCCCGACACCACCGAGACCGACCTCCACCAGCCGGGCACCGAGCCGTTGATGGACCCCCCGCGACGGTGAAGGCCGTGAAGAGCGAGTCCGAGGTGCTGCGTCGGGCCGCGGACACCGACAAGGGCTGACCGGACCTCGGTCCGGCGCCCTATCCTCGGGGCATGCACCGCATCTTCACCACGAGCGTCGCCTCGGTCTATCCCCACTACGTGGCGAAGGCCGAGCGCAAGGGACGCACGCGGGCCGAGGTCGACGAGGTGATCGAGTGGCTGACCGGCTTCGACGCCGTCACGCTGGCGGAGCACCTCGAGCAGGGCACCACCTTCGAGGACTTCTTCGACCAGGCGCACCTCAACCCCCACGTCGACCAGATCACCGGCTCGGTGTGCGGCGTGAAGGTCCAGGAGGTCGAGGACCCGCTGATGCGCCGCATTCGCTACCTCGACAAGCTCGTCGACGAGCTCGCCAAGGGCCGCCCGATGGCGAAGGTGCTGCGCGGCTGAGGCCCGGCGTCACTCCTCGCCGCGCTGGCGGCGCAGCCAGGTGATCGGGTCGCCGTCGTCGACCGCGACGCCGAGACCGCGCAGCAGGTGGCGGGCCAGCTGGCGACGCGCGGCGGCGTAGGTCACCACGTGGGCGAAGACGCTCGCCATGACGAAGCTCTCCGGAGGGTCGCAGAGGGCGTCGACGAGCCGGTCGTCCCACGCTCCCCTGCTGTCGAGGTCCCGCACCGTCGCGAGCCAGCGCGGTGCCACCGCATCGTGGCGCGCGAGCAGGCCGGCGGCACTGGTGTCGCCGCCCTGCGGGAGGTCCGCGCCCTCGATCGCGGCCAGCCAGATCTCCTTGGTCGCGACGAGGTGCTCGAGCAGCTCGGCCAGCGTCTCGTCGCTGCCGTCGAAGCCGAGCACCTTCAGGCCCGGGAGCCGGGTCGCGGCGTAGTCGTCGGGCGAGACCCCCTGGGCGAGGTCGACCAGGTGGCGGGTGTCGTCGAGGTCGTGGCGGACGAGGTGCTCGGTGATCGGGTTCATGGGGTGCTCCGTGGACTGGACCCACAAGGAGGTGGGCGGGTGGAAGTGGATGCCGTTCGGCGCCGGCAGCCAGTGGCCGGCCGCCGGCGTGCTCGGCGGGTGCCCGAAGGCACGGGAGTAGGCGCGGGCGAAGCCCTCCACGGACTCGTAGCCCGCCTCGAAGGCGGCCTCGGTGACGCTGGTGCCGCCGGAGATGCGCCAGGCCGCGCGCTCGAGGACCACACGTCGCCGCATCGCGACCGGGGGCTCCCCGCATCGCGCCGCAGCAGGCGGTTGAAGTGGTGGGGCGAGGAGTGCGCACGCGACGCCATGTCGGCGAGGGTGGCGTCCTCCCCGTCGAGGACGGCGTCGAGGAGCTCGCGGAGGCGGTCACGACCGGGAGCGTTCATGCGGTCCAGTCTGCGACACCGCGCACCCGTGGCACCCGACCGGAATTGCCGTGTGGTCCGGCCTCAGCCGGCGGGCACCTCGAGCACCACGCTCCGCACGGGGTTGTCGAACTCCGTGGTGCGCAGCGAGACCTGCACCTTCCAGTCACCGCCGGTCGGCAGCACGACGTCGCCGGCGTAGATGCCCGGCCCCTGGTTGGTCAGGGCCACCTCGCCGAGGTCGACCTCCTCGGTCGACAGGCTCACCCGCGGCGCCTCGAAGCCCTCGGCCGGCTCGCCGGCGCCGTCGGTCATCGTCAGGGTCAGCGTCGCCGGCCCGATGCCGAGCGGGTCGAGCGCCACCTCGGCGGAGATGTCGTCGAGGACCACGACTTCGCTCCCGGACTCCTCCACGGCCACGGGTGCTTCGGTGGCGGCATCCGGCTCCGGGCTGCGGTCCACGAGGAAGCCGGTCACGAGCAGGACGGCCAGCAGCACGCCCGCCTCGGCGAGTGTCGTACGCACCAGCACGGCGGCCGCGTCGCGCCGCTCCTTCCGCCGCGCCGCCTCGCGCAGGCGTGGCAGCACGGAGAACCTGTTCCAGGCGGCGACGGCCACGGCGACCGCGACGAGGAGCACCTTGACGAGCAGCAGCGCGCCGTAGCCGGTGTCCAGCAGCGCGCCCCAGGAGCCGGCGATGCGCCAGGCGAGGAACGTCCCGGCCACGACCAGCACGACCAGGGAGCCCGCCGCCCACGTCGAGAAGCGGGCCAGCACGACCGCGCCGGAGTCGTCGCGCGCGGCGAGGTCCCCCAGCACGAGGGCGATGGCGACGAGGCCGCCGAGCCACAGCGCGCCCGCGACGAGGTGCAGCACATCGACGCCGATCACCAGCGCCTGCGGGGTGGCCGCGCGCGTGTGCCCGGTCAGCGACGGTGCGACGAGGGCGACTGTGCAGCCGAGGAGCACGAGCCCTGCGCGCCTGCGGTCCGGAGCCCGGACGGGGAGCGCGAGGGCGGCGACGCCGAGCCCGACCGTGACGGCCAGCGGTACGGCGTACTCCTCCGCTGCCAGCGCCGACCAGGTCGCCCCGTCGCCGAGCGCCGAGGCGGGCAGGCCGAGCTGGTAGAGGGCGACGAGCGGCACCGCCGCCCACCACCCGACGACCGCGACGACCACGGCGGCACCGGCCGTGCGACGGAGCCGGGCCCGGGCCGCGTCGGCGGACGAGGACGACGGGAGGAACAGGACCGCGAAGAGTGCCACCCCGGCCCCGACGAGCAGGCCGAGGTAGCCCAGCCACCGGGCGACGCTGAGCAGCAGCGGGGCCTCGGTGTCGGCGTCCGCGTCCGAGGTGGGCACGTCGACCACGTCGCTGGGAGCGCCGACCGAGAAGCTCAGAGAGCCGCCAATCGGGTGACCGTCCGCGGACACGAGCCGCCACAGGACGACCAGGGTGCCGTCGCCGACCTCCTCCTCGAGGGCCACCACGAGCTCGGAGTCACGCACCGACGCCGACGAGGCGACCTCCGCTCCGGTCGCGTCGAAGACGCGGATCCCGGCGGGCACGCCGATCACGGTCTCGTCGAAGGTGAAGGTCACCTGCGCGGGCGCGGTCTCGAGCACGGCCCCCTGGGCCGGGTCGGACCCGATGAGCGTCGCGTGCGCCGCGGCCGGGGACGCCGGGACGACGAGCAGCAGGGCGCCCAGGCAGGCGAGCAGCAGCCAGGCTGCCGCGCGGGTGCGGGCCATGCGGACTCCTGGGGCGCGGTGGGCGGTGCAGCGGTCGGTGACCGTGCTCACACAACCAGCGGACGGAACTGTTGTCAAGGATGTGAACTCCCACTACCGTCGTTCAGGTCACTGAACCAAGGTCGCGCGTGTGAACGCGCCCAGTGGACAACCAACCCCACCAGGAAGAGGGATTCCCATGCCCAACATCACCGTCGAGCTGCTCAAGGGCCGCTCCGTGGAGCAGCGTCGCGACTTCGCGCAGGCCGTGGCCGACAGCGCCGTGGAGATCCTCGGCGCGCGGCGCCAGGACGTCCGCATGGTCTTCAGCGAGATCACCCCCGACATCGTCGCCAACGGCGGGGTGCTCGCCAGCGAGGACGAGAGCCGCGCCGGCGTCGTCGCTGCGCTGGCCGACGACTGAGTCGTCACGCTGCCGACGCAGCAGGTGGACGGCGCGACCGGCGCCGAGGCACGCAGAACGGGCCCGGAGGATGATCCTCCGGGCCCGTTCGCCGTCCGCGACTACTTCCTCTTGCGGACCTTGATCCTCACCTTGTCGCGCACCGGCTCGGCCAGCTCGCTGCCCGAGTAGCGCACTGTCAGCTTCATGACCTTGCGCGCCTTCGGGAGGCGTACGACGACCTTGCCGGAGCGCAGCGTCCCGGTCAGGGCCTTGCCGCCCTTGATCGCGACCGTCACCGTGCCGGTGACCGGCACGCCGTCAGGTGCGCGCAGCACGACCTTGACCTTGGCGCGCTTGCCCTTCTTCACCGTGCTCGGCGCCTTCACGGTCATCCGCGGGACGACCTTGTCGACGCTCACCACGACCTGCGAGGACGACGCCTTGTGGGCGCTGTCACCGAGGTAGCGCAGCGTGAGCTCGTGGGTGCCCGGCAGCAGGCTCTTCGCCGCCAGGGCCAGGGTGGCCCCTCCGGAGGCGAGGGTGCCCGAGGCCAGGACGTCGCCGCCCTTGACCACCTCGACCGTGCCGGTCGCCGCAGCCGGGGAGACCCCGACCACGACCGAGCCGGCCGTGCCGTAGGTGAACGGCGCCGAGGCACCTGCGACTGCGGAGGTGAGCGGGTTGTCCCCGTTGCCCCCCGCCGCCTTGACGGTGATCGTGACGGTGGCAGGAGCCGAGGCGTCGGTCCCGTCGCCGGCGGTGTAGGTGAACTGGTCCTTGCCCACGAACCCGTTGTCGGGGGTGTAGGTGAAGGAGCCGTCGCCCGCCACGGTGACCGACCCGTTGACCGGCTGGCTGGTCCGCGTCGCGGTCAGCGCGTCCCCGTCGGCGTCGGTGTCGTTGCCGAGGACTCCCGGCGCACCCAGCGACAGCGGCTCACCGGCCACGGTGCTGAAGGCGTCGTCCACGGCGACCGGCGCCGTGTTCGGCGGAGCCACCTCCTCCTCCACGGTCAGGGTGACCGTGGTGGCCGCCGACGACGAGGTGCCGTCGTCGGCCTCGTAGGTGAAGGTGTCGGTGCCGGAGAACCCGGCGTCGGGGATGTAGACGAACGAGCCGTCCTCCTCGAGCTGCACCACGCCGTTGGCCGGCTGCGTCGCCGACGTGGCGGTGAGGTCGTCACCCTCCGCGTCGGTGTCGTTGGCCAGGACGCCGGGGGCCTCGACGCTCAGCGTCTCCCCCTCCGTCGTCGTGTAGCTGTCCGCCTCGCCCTCCGGCGCGGCGTTCACCGTGCCGGTGTAGAGGTCGAGGACATCCGCGGCGCTGAGCTCGTAGCCGTAGATCCGGAAGTCGTCGACCTGCTCGGTGGGACGCGGGTCGGGCCAGCTGGTGTTGCCGATGAAGTTGGCGGTGGTGCCGCCCTCACCGACGTCACCGATGTCGACCGGGATGTTGTGCCGCTCTCCACCGGCCTGGAGCACGCCGTTGAAGTAGACCCGACCGGTGGTGCCGCCGCCCGTGGGCGAGGGACCGTAGGTGACCGCGACGTGCGTCCACTGGTTCAGCGGGAGGTCCGTCTCGCCGTCGAGCCAGACGCGGAACTGCTCACCGTCGTTGACGCGCAGCGTGGCCGCGAACCCTCGGTTGCCGTTGTCGGTCGACGACTGCAGCAGCAGGAACTCCTGCGTCCCCTTGCCGATCTGGACGTGGGTGGTCCAGTTGGGCAGCGCGGTCGGGCGGATCCAGGTGGAGATGGTGATCTCCTGGTCCATCCCGGCCGTGATGTTGTTCGGCAGGTTGACGTGACCGGCACCGGGGAGGTTGAGACCCGCGCCGTACTTCGCGCTCGGGGCCCAGCCGGCGTTGCCCTGGAGCGTGGCCGCGCCGATGGACGGGTCCGTGCCGGTGTTGGCCGCCGTGGTGCCCGTGCCCTCGTCGAAGGTGTAGTGCACCGGCACGCCCTCACCCACCGGGGGTCGGGCCACCGTGTGCGTCACCGACGAGGAGGAGTCACGCCATCCCTCGTCGGCGAGGAACCGCACCTCGATGTCGTGCTCACCCGGGGAGAGCGCCAGCTCGGCGAACTCCACGGCACCGTCGACCAGGTCGACCTGACCGCCGACCCAGGCGTCGTCCACCCAGAGCTCGGCGGCACCGGTCGGGGCCTCCTGGGCGGAGTCGGCGACGGTCGCGGTGACCGTGAGCGGCTCGCCGAACGGCGACGGGGACTCCGGCGTGACGTCGACCGTGACGGTCGTGTCGAGCGCGGTGCCGTCGGCGTACAGGGCCGCGACGTCACCGTCGGTGAGCGAGGACGTGTAGACGCGTACGTCGTCCATCAGGCCGTTGTAGGCAGGGTCCGGGAATCCGTTGCGACCCAGCCAGTTGTTGGCCGTCGGGCCGACGTCGGCCATGGTGATCGTCAGGTCGTTCCTCGTGGCGATCTTGACGCCGTCGAGGTAGAGCGATCCGGTCGAACCGGACCGCGTGAACGCGACGTGGTTCCACCTGTTCGCCACGATGTCCTTGGTCGGAGTGGCGTAGACCCGCTCCTGCAGGGCGCTGCCCTTCTTCTTGAACGTCGCAGCCAGACCGGTGTTGCCGGCTGCCTGGGTCTGCATCTGGATCTGGAAGAAGCTGCCGGCGTCGCCGAGCCCGTCCCCGATGTGGAACAGGCCGATCCAGTTCGCCTTCGCGTCCGGGCGGACCCAGAACGAGGTGGTGAAGTCGGTCTCGCCCTGCAGCAGGTTGTCCGGCAGGTCCACCGCGTTGGCGTTGCTGCCACCGGGCAGGTCGATCGCGCTGCCGGCGATGCCGGCCTCGCTCCAGCCCGTGGTGCCCGTCAGCGTGGCGCCGCCCACCGAGGAGTCCGTGCCCGAGTTGGCCGCCGTGGTCCCGGTGCCCTCCTCGAACTCGTAGTGGACCGGCACGTCGGAGGTCGTGGCCTCCGTCGCGACGACCACGAGGTCGTCGATCATCAGCCCCGCACCCGAGTCACCGGCGGTGAGGGTGAGGTCCTGCTGGCGACCGCCGGCGGTGAAGGTCCCGACCCAGGTGCCGAAGGCGGTCTGGGAGGAGAGCTCGGTGCCGGCCGACAAGGTGGCGGTCAGGTCACCGACCGTGAGGTCGGCGGTGCCCGGCTGGGTGCCCGCGGAGCGGCTGTCCCGGGCGTAGCGCACCGACAGGCGGTACTCCTTGCCCGCGTCGAGGCCCCTCAGCGTGCGGGTCAGGCTGCCGTCGGTGCCGAGCGCGAGGTGGTAGCCGGTGAGGCCGAGGCCACCCTGGCTCGCCGCCGCGGCGCGGATCAGCTGCACCTGGGAGTCGACCTCCCACGGGGACATCCGGCCGTTGCCGGGCGCCACGTCGAAGGTGGCCGGCGGGTTGGCGCCCTGCCAGTTGAGCGGCAGGCGCGGGTACTCGAACTGGTCGACCACGCGCGGAGCCGGGGAGTCCATCTCGACCTCGGGGTCGACCTGGACGATCTTGGCCACCGACGGGGTGCCGTCGGCGTCCCACGCGAACACCATGTAGGCGCCGGGCGGGGCGTAGGTGCCGTCCTCCGGGGTCGTGATGGAGACGGTGTTGCCGGTCTGGGTGAAGTCCAGCTCCTGGAAGTTCTGGTCGTTGTTGAAGCCGTGCGTCACGGATCCGTTGCGGACCAGGGTGACCCGGGAGATCGGGCTGTCCGACGTCACGTCGAACGAGCCGTTGTAGCCGACCTTCTTCGGGACGTTGGTGATCTGCGGGCGCGTGGCCGGCTCGTCACCGTCGAACAGGTAGGCCGGGGAGTAGTACTCCACGTCCGTGTAGTTGCGCGGGCCGGGCGTGCCGCCGCCACCGATCATGATCCGGCCGTCGGGCAGGAGCAGCGCGGTGGAGTGGTAGAGGCGGGCGTGCTCGTGGGGCACCTCGACCTCGGTCCACGTGTTGGTGTCCGGGTTCCAGATCTCGGCGTTGGTGACGTAGCCGCCGTTGCCGTTGTTGTCGCGCGAGCCACCGGTGACGATGACGTTGCCGTCGGGCATCACCGTCGAGGTCGGCCAGTGGCGGGGGTACTTCATCGGCGCGATGTTGGTGACCACGGGGTTCGCGGTGCCGCCGGTGATGTCGACGTTGAAGCCGGCGCGGGCGCCGGCGGGGCCGCCGCCGTTGGACCAGGTGCCGCCGCCGACCTGCATGATCTGGCCGGGTCGGTACATGGTGGCCGTGGAGGTCGCACCCACCGGGTTGCCGAGGCCGCCCTGGTTGGCCGACGCCGCGGGCACGGTGCCGCGCAGGGTCAGGGTGCCGTCACCGGACGGGTCGAGCTCGAACATCTGGGTGCCGCTGATGTTGAACACGGTGCCGGTCTCCGGCGCCACGAAGGCGCGCGGGTACCACCAGCGGTTCTCGTCCGGGCCGTTGCCGTTGCCGCCGTCACCGTACGCCGCCGCGCTGGTGGCGCCGGTGAGCAGCTTCCAGGAGCTGCCCTCCTCGGGCGTGTAGCGCTCGGGGGTCAGCACGCCGGGGCCGCCGGGGCCGCCCTTGAGCGAGCCGCCCTGCACGACGACCGAGCCGTCGGGCAGCGTGGTGCCGGTGGGGTACCAGCGGGGGTAGTTCATCGGGGCCTCGTTGCGCAGGCCCGAGTTGGTGGTGTAGCTCGTCACGCCGATGGCGGCGTCGTTGGGCGCGTTGCCGCCGAGGCCGTCGTCACCGCCGACCGTCATGGTGGCGCGGCGGTGCGGCATCTGCACCTGCATGGCGCAGAACAGGTCGGTGTAGGTCGCGTTGGGGATCACGCCCGAGACCACGTTGGCCACGGTGCGGACCACCGCGGGGTCCCAGACGTCGATCTCCATCTGGCCGCCCTGCGTGACGCAGTTGTTGCCGCTGAAGTCGTAGGGGGTGTTGTCGGTGCAGCCCGACGACACGCTGCCGAAGGACTGGACCTTGCCGTCGGAGGTCAGTGCCATGTTGATCGGGACCAGCGGCCACGGGGTGACACCGCTCCAGGTGCCCTGCTCGTCCTTGGCCGGCGGCGAGCAGTCGGCCTCGAGCAGTCCGGAGGAGTAGGCCAGGCCCTTGCGCAGCTGGGCGCGCACGAAGTCGTCGGCCACGTTGTCGTTGGCGTTGCCGCCGTCGTCGGCAGCGGTGTACGCCGACGCGTGGTGCCCCAGGCCGGAGTACCACGAGCGACCTGCGTCGATCGTCTGGCACCACGTCACGGGGTGCGTGGTGCCCTCCTCGCCCACCTCGGTGCCGGCGGGGAACGACGACTCGTCGACCGTCACGAGCGTGCGCACGTTCTGCGTGGGGTTGACGTCCCACTCGTACCACTCGTCGGTGTAGGAGAGCGGGGACTGGAGTCCCTCCGTCAGCGGGTGCGCGGGGTCCGAGACGGTGACGGTGCCGCGCTGGCCGCCGGCGGGCTCGGGGTGGCCGGTGGCGGCCGCGCCCACGAGGCGGCGGTAGAACGGGTTCACGTCGTGCTCGGTCTGGTCGGGCGACCAGGACGTGTAGTGGATGCCGGCGAAGCCGCCGCCACCGCGGATGTAGGCCTCGAGGGCGGCGCGCTGCTCGGTGTTGAAGAGCACGCCCGCGGTGTGGGCGAAGACCAGGACGTCCTTGGTCGCCAGGTTCTCCGGGGTGAACGCGGCGGCGTTGGTCGTCTCCTGGATGTCGGCGACGGCCTGCGCCGGGTTGCCGGAGTTGCCGTCGAGGCCGTACTCGGCAGCGAGCGAGTTGGACATCTCCCGCACCGCGGCACGGGTGTTGGCCACCGAGCCGTGCACCCCGTCGCCGCTGGAGAACAGCAGCACCCGGAGGACGTCGTCCTCGTCGGCGAGGGCGGCCGCGCGGAGCGCGGGTCCGGCGTTCTGGGCCGCGGGGGTCGCGGCCAGTGCGGTCCCGGCGGCGAGCGGCAGCGCGACGGCCAGGGCGGCCGTGAGGGCCACCGCGTGGGTCGTGGCGCGGCGCAGGCGCCGGCGGAGTGGTCTGCGTAGCAGGTTCATCATCGTTCCCTTGGGCTCGGAGGTGCGGAGCTCGGCGGGCGGCGGGTGCGGACAGCGCTCACGAGACGTCGTGACGGTATGACGCCGGTCACACAGAGTCAAGAACTCTGTCCAGAATCGTGAACGATCTGGATGAAACGTCCACATACGTGAAAACAGGCCTGGGCGGCCGATCCCCCGCACGGGGCCGACCGCCCAGACCTGGTCTGGGGGTGTGCTGCTGGGTGCTGCTGGTGAGTGGTACTGGTGACGACTCGCGCCGTCAGCTCATCGGCGTACGCGCGCGCTGCCGCCACCGGCGAGGGCGCGCACCTCCGCAGCCGTCGCCATCGAGGTGTCGCCCGGGGTGGTCATGGCCAGCGCCCCGTGGGCGGCACCGAGCTCGAGGCACTGCTGGAGCGGCTCTCCCTCGAGCAGGCCGTAGACCAGCCCCGAGGCGAACCCGTCACCGCCACCGACGCGGTCGAAGATGCCGAGGTGGTCGCGCGGGGCCGAGGCGAGCACGCCCGTCCCCGGTGACCAGGCGATCGCCTGCCAGTCGTTGTCGCTGGCCGAGTGCACCGTGCGCAGTGTGGTGGCGATGACCTTGAACCACGGCATCTTCTCCGCCACGGTCGCGACCATCGCCTCGAAGCTGTCCATGGGCAGCGTGCTGAGGTGCTCGTCCACGTGGGCGACCTCGAAGCCGAGGGCGGCGGTGAAGTCCTCCTCGTTGCCGATCATCACGTCGACGTGTCCGGCGAGCCGGGTGTTCACGTCGCGGGCGAAGTCGGGACCGCCGATCCCCGCCCAGAGGCTGGGCCGGTAGTTGAGGTCGAAGGACACGACCGTGCCGTGCTTCTGCGCGGCGGCCATCGCCTCCTCGGCCACCGCTGCAGCATGCTCCGACAGCGCGGCGTAGATGCCGCCGGTGTGGAGCCAGCGCACCCCGCGACGACCGAACAGGTCGTCCCAGTCCACCGTGCCGGGCCTCATCTGCGCGATCGCGGTGTGGGCCCGGTCGGAGACCCCGACCGCACCGCGTACGCCGTAGCCGCGCTCGGTGAAGTTGAGCCCGTTGCGCACGGTGCGCCCGATGCCGTCGTAGGGCTCCCAGCGGATCAGCGAGGTGTCGACGCCGCCCTGCATGACGAGGTTCTCGACGAGGCGGCCGATCTCGTTGTCGGCCAGGGCGGTGACGACGCCGGCGCGCTTGCCGAAGACCTTCCGCATGCCGCGGGCGACGTTGTACTCACCGCCGCCCTCCCACGCCTCGAACCGGCGGGCGGTGCGCACGCGCCCCTCCCCCGGGTCCAGGCGCAGCATCACCTCCCCGAGCGCGACGATGTCGAGCTCGCACTCCTCGGCCGGACGGGTCTCGATCATGCGGGCGCTCCTTCGAGCTCGTGCTGCGGGGTCGGGTCATAGAGCCGGGTCGCGGCGGCGCACCGGGCGGCGACCTCGTCCCACCGGCCGTCGGCCAGCAGGTCGGGGGCCACCATCCAGCTGCCACCGACGGCGGCCACGGCGGGGTGGGCGAGGTAGGACGGAGCGCTGTCGACCGTGATCCCGCCGGTGGGCATGAACCGCACCTGCGGGAACGCGGCGGCGAGCGCCTTGATCGTGGGCAGTCCCCCGTTGGCCTCGGCCGGGAAGAACTTCACCGTGTCCAGCCCGAGGTCGAGGGCCTGCATGACCTCGCTCGGCGTGGCCACGCCCGGCACGACCGGCACGCCGGCCTCCTGGCAGCGGCGTACGACGGCGGCGCTGAGGCCGGGCGAGACCACGAACCCGGCGCCTGCGTCGAGCGCCTCGTCGACCTGGCGCACGGTCAGCACGGTGCCGGCGCCGACCACGAGGTCGTCGCGCTCGGCGAGGCGTCGCAGCACCGCGGCGGCACCGGGGGTGCGGAAGGTGGCCTCGGCGACCGGCAGGCCGCCCTCGACGAGGGCGGCGCCCAGGGCGTCGGCCCTGGCGGGGTCGTCCAGGACGACCACCGGGACGATCCGGTGGCCGCCCAGGAACTCGGTGCCGGTCATCGCAGCTCGGCGATGACGGTCTTGAGCTCGGTGTAGTCGTCGAGGCCGAACGAGCCGAGCTCGCGGCCCCAGCCCGACTGCTTGAAGCCACCGCGCGGGAGCGTCACGTCGTCCGCGTGCCAGGTGTTCAGCCAGACCGTGCCGGCCCGCAGCTTGCTGCCGACGCGGTGCGCGGTGCCGAGGTCCTTGGACCAGACACCCGCGGCGAGGCCGTAGACGGTGTTGTTCGCCGCCGCGACGACCTCGTCCTCGGTGTCGAACGGGATCGCGGTGATGACCGGGCCGAAGATCTCGTCGGTCTGGACGGCCATCTGCTCGGTCACGTCGGTGATCAGCGTCGGGGCGAAGAAGTAGCCGTTCTCGGCAGCCGGGTCGGCGCTGCCCGCGGCGAGGGTGGCGCCGTCGGCGACCGCACCGCGGACGTAGCCCATGACCTTCTCGTGCTGCTCCTGCGAGACCAGCGGACCCATCGTGGTGGCGGGGTCGAACGCGTCGCCGACCTGGATCGCCTTCGCTGCCTTGGCGACGCCCTCGACGACCTGGTCGAAGACCTCGCGCTGGACGTAGAGGCGCGAGCCGTTGACGCAGCACTGGCCCTCGTTGAAGAACCCGGCCAGGGCCGCACCGGCGATCGCGGCGTCGAGGTCGGCGTCGGCGAAGATGATGTTGGGCGCCTTGCCGCCGAGCTCGAGCGAGACCTTCTTGAGGTTCTTGGAAGCGCCGGCCGCGATCTTCTTGCCGACCTCGGTGCTGCCGGTGAAGGCCACCTTGTCGACGTCCGGGTGGTCGACGAGGGCCGCGCCCGCGTCGCCGAAGCCGGGGAGCACGTTGACGACGCCCGCCGGGAGCCCGGCGTCGAGGAGCAGCTGACCCAGGCGCAGCGCGGTCAGGGGGGTCTGCTCGGCCGGCTTGAGGATGACCGTGTTGCCCGCGGTGATGGCGGGGACGATCTTGAAGGCCGCCATGGTCAGCGGGAAGTTCCAGGGCACGATGCCGGCGACGACGCCGATGGGCTCGCGACGGGTGTAGGCGTGGAACTCGCGCCCGGGCACCGACATCGGGATCGTGGTGCCCTCCATCTTGGTGGCCCAGCCGGCGAAGTAGCGGAACAGCTCGGCGGCCACCCCCACGTCGCCGCGCGCCGAGGCCAGGCTCTTGCCGTTGTCGAGCGACTCGAGCTGGGCGAACTCCTCGGCCTGCTCGTCGATCAGGTCGCCGATGCGCCACAGCAGGTGCGAGCGGTCGCGCGGGCTGAAGCCGGACCACGGGGAGCCGGCCTCGAAGGCGTTGCGGGCCGCGACCACGGCGCGGTCGACGTCGACGGCCGAGGCCTGGGCGACCTTGACCAGGACCTGCTCGGTCGCGGGGTTGACGGTGTCGAAGGTCTGACCGTCCTTGGCGTCGACCCAATCGCCGTCGATCAGGAGCTGCTTGGGCGCGGACAGGAACGAGGAGACGGCGGGGAGGAGCTGGGCGTTCTCGGGCATGGGAAGCCTTCCGTGGATGCGGGTACGGGGATTCGGTGGAGAGCAGTCAGGGAGGACCGGGCAGCTACTTGATGATCAGCACCTTCGATCGGTCGAGCGTGAGGGCGACGGCGGCGACGATGATCGCGCCGTAGAGGATCTGCTCGTAGGCCGACGGGACACCCACGATGGGGAGCCCGACGCGGAGCAGCGTGATGACGAGGGCGCCGACCAGCGAGCGCCAGAGGCTGCCGTGGCCGCCGGTGATGGCGGTGCCGCCGACGACGATGGCCGCCACCGCGGGCAGCAGCAGGTTGTCGGCCATGGTCGGGCTGCCGCTGAAGTTCCTCGAGACCAGCATGACCGCGGCCAGGCCGGCACAGGCACCGGAGATGGTGAACGCGACCACCTTGACCAGGTCGACCGGCGTGCCGGCCAGGCGCGCGGCCGACTCGCTGTAGCCCGTGGCACGGACGAAGCTCTCGAACGGGGTGAGCTTGAGGACCAGGGAGATCGCGGCGACGACGAGGAGCGCCACGAAGAACGACATGGGGACCACGCCGCCGACGTAGAGGGTCAGCCAGTTCGTCGCGTCGCGGTCGACGACCCGGATGGGGCCGGCGTCGGAGATGACGAGCGCGATGGCCGAGAAGATGCTCATCCCGCCCAGCGTGACGATGAAGGACGGGATCCGGAGCACCACGTGGGCGATGCCCTGCGCTGCCCCGATGGCGCCGGCCGCGGCGATCACGGCGAGCGTGGTGAGGCCGCCGAGGTCGGGCAGCCACATCGCGAACAGCACCGACGTCAGCGAGCACAGGGCCGCGATCGACAGGTCGATGCCGCCGCAGAGCACGACCAGCGTGGCTCCCGCGGCGAGCACCGCGAGGGGCGCAGCCGTGCGGACCGCGGCGGTGAGGCTGCGCTGCGTCAGGAAGTCGGGGTCGGCGACGGTGAGTGCCGCCAGCAGCGCGACGAGCGCGATGACCGGCATGAACGACGTCAGCCGCTGGCCGAGGGTGGGGCCACCCTTCGCGGGGGCGGAGTCCGCCGTCGCGGCATCAGGGGTGGCGATGACCGGGGTGCTCATGTCACACCATCTCCTTCACGAGGTCGAGGGGGGTCGGCTTGGCACCCGAGGGGCACCCGACCTCGGCGGTCGCGCGGCCGTCGCTCATCACGATGACGCGGTCCGACATGCCGATGGCCTCCTCGAGGCTGTCGGCGAGCAGCACCGTCGCGACGCCGCTGTTGGCGAGCTCGCGCATGAGCCGGTAGACCTCAGAGCGGGCGCCGATGTCGAGGCCGCGGGTCGGGTGGTCGAGGAGCAGCAACCGGATGTCACCGGCCACCAGCCAACGCGCCAGGACGACCTTCTGCTGGTTGCCGCCCGAGAGCCGCTGGATCGCGGTGCCGCGGTGCGGGGTGCGGATCGAGAGTCGCTCGATCCAGTGGTCGACCAGCGTGGCCTGCTTCTGCGGGACCACCAGGGGGCCGCTGCAGCGGGACTTCTGCTTGGTGAGGGTCATGTTCTCGGCGACCGACATCGGCCCGACCATGCCCTCGATCTTGCGCTCGGCCGGCACGTAGCCGACGCCGGCGGCGCAGGCAGCGCGGGTGCCGGACAGGTCGAGCTTCTCGCCGTCGAGGGTCACCTCGCCGGACTCGATCGGCTCCGCGCCGAAGAGTGCCCGGCACACGTCCTCGCGACCGGATCCGTGGACCCCGACGATGCCGACGATCTCCCCCGCGTGCACGTCGAGGTCGACGTCGCGGAAGGTGGCGCCGGACAGGCCGCGTACGACGAGGCGGGGCCGCAGCGGCTCGTCCGTCCGCTCCGAAGCGGTGTCGTGGTAGTGGTCGTCGGAGCCGGTGGAGCCGATCATCATGCGGTGCAGCTCGGCCGGGGCCGCACCGGCGGTCGGCACCTCCCCCACCGACTGGCCGCCGCGCAGGACGAGGACGCGGTCACACACGTCGAGCACCTCGTCGAGCCGGTGGGAGACGAAGATGACGGAGGCGAACTCGCGCAGCCGACGGACCTGGGTGAAGAGCGTCTCGATCTCCGCCGACTCCAGCACCGAGGTGGGCTCGTCGAGGATGATCACGGGCGGGTTGGCGGTGCGCTCCTCGATGCGCAGGACCTTGGCGATCTCCACCATCTGGCGCTCGGCGAAGGTGAGCGTGTCGGTGCGCGCCAGCGGGTCGATCCGGGAGCCGATCTTGTCGAGCTGCTCCTGGGCGAGCTTGCGCATCGTGTCCCAGCGGTAGACGCCGCGGCGTACGCCCCTTCCCTCGCTCCCGAGGACGATGTTCTCGGCCGCGGTCAGGTTGGGCACGAGCGACTGCTCCTGGAAGACCATGCCGATGCCGTGGTCGGCAGCCTCGACGACGCTCCGGAGGCGGACCTTCTCGCCGCGCACCCAGATCTCGCCGGCGTCGGGTCGGACCAGGCCGACGAGGGCCTTGAGCAGGGTCGACTTGCCGGCACCGTTCTCGCCGGCGAGGCCGAGCACCTCGTTCTGGTGCACGACCAGGTCGACACCGTCGAGCGCCTTGACGCCCGGGTAGTGCTTGACCAGGCCACGCACCTCGAGGGCGTGGACCGGGCCCCGCGCCTTGACGTCCGGCTCGGTCTGGAGGTTCGTGGTCACTTCGTCACCTGGTTCCTACGACGCTGGGGGATGACTGCGGCGGCGACGGCCACCACGACGATGAGGCCCTGGACGCCGCCCTGCCAGTAGGGGCTGACGCCGACCTGGACGAGACCGTTGATCAGCACGGTCACCAGCAGCACGCCGACGGCGGAGTGGATGATCCCGCCGCGGCCACCGGTGAGCAGGGTGCCTCCGACGACGGCGGCGGTGATCGCCTTGAAGTCGTAGCCCGCGCCCGCCTGCACGAGTCCGGCACTGAGCTGGCTGGTGACCATGACGCCGGCGAGGCCGTAGAAGGCTCCGGCCAGGGTGAAGACGGCGACCTTGTAGGGAGCGACCTTCACCCCCGACAGGGCCAGCACCTCCTCGGCGCCGCCGATGGCGAAGGCGTACCTGCCCAGGCGCGAGTAGCGCTGGACCAGCCACCCGACCAGGACGCAGCCGAGGGCGATCCAGGTGAGGTAGGCCAGCCCGAGGAACCGCTCGATGGCCCAGCCGCGCAGCGTGGCGTCGGTGATGTTGGGCTGCACCCCGGCGAACATGAGGGTGGCGACGCCCAGGCCGACGGCGGAGACGCCGAGGGTGGTCATGAAGGACGGCACCTTGAGCAGGACCAGGGCCAGTCCGCTCAGGCAGCCGAGCGCGGCGCCCACGAGGATCGCGAGCAGGATCCCGAGCAGCCCGAAGTCGTTGTCGTTGCGGTTGTTGGCGACCAGGAGGGCGACCGCGATGGCGGCCGCCCCCATGACGCCGGGGGCGGAGAGGTCGATCGACCCCATCATCAGCACGAAGGTGATGCCGCAGGTCACGACGGCGAGGACCGCCGCCGCGTCCATGATGTTCTGCACGTTGCCGATCGTCCGGAAGCCGGGGCTCAGCGCCGCGAAGACGGCGAAGATGACCAGCAGTGCGATCGGGGGACCTGCGTCCCGGAGCGACACCCCCCGCCGAGGCTGGGGGCGTGACGCGTGCACGACCTCGGTGTCGGCGCCGGCGGGGGATGTCATGGTCACGAAATCGCGCCCTGCGAGCGGCTGAAGACGTTGTCGCACTCGAAGTCAGCAGCATCGACCTCGGGAGCAGTGAAGTCACCGACGTTGTCACCGGTGATCAGGAACTGCTCGGCGAACCAGGCGCGGTCCTCGTCGGCGATGTCCTCCACGGCGAGCTCGCCGGTGGCCACGCAGTAGCCGATGGCCAGGCCGATGCCACCCTGCCACGGACCGTCGCTCGAGACGGTCGCGGTCATGGTGCCGTCCTCGATGGCGGTCAGTGCGTCCGGGACGGCGTCGATGCCGACCACGGCCACGTCCGTACGACCGGCCTGCTCGAGTGCTGCGAGCGCACCGAGGGCCATGTCGTCGTTGGCCGCCCAGATGCCCTTGAGCTCGTCACCGTGCTTGGTGAGCAGCGTCTTGGTCACTGCGAGGGCCTCGTCACGGGAGAAGTTGGCGGTCTGGTCGTCGAGCAGCTCGACGTCGGTGTTCTCCGCCAGGGACTCCTCGAGGCCGGCGAACCGGTCCTTCGCGGCGCCCGTGTCCAGGATGCCCTGCAGGGCGACGATGCCACCAGAGCCGCCGATGGCCTCGGCGAGCGCGTCACCGATCTGCTTGCCGGACTCGACACCGTTGTAGGTGATGTGGCTCAGCCACTGGTCGTAGTCGGCGACGTTCATGTCGGCGGGCTTGTTCCACTGCGTGACGAGGTAGGCACCGGCCTCCTCGGCACCCTCGACGATCGGCGGGGTGTCGGAGTCGCCGTTGGGCAGGATGTTCATCACGAGGCACTCGGTGTCACCGGCGAGCAGCTGGCTGATCTGCTCCTGCTGCTTGGTCGAGTCGCCGTCGTAGGTGAGGCGGTCCTGGGTGAGGCCGACCTGCTCAGCGAACGCGTCGCCACCGTCGAGCCATGCGGCCTCGTAGGGGTTGGACTCGTTGCGCACCTGGCCGACGAGGGTGACGTCCTCGGGGGCACAGGCTCCGGCCTCGGAGCCGCCGCCCCCGCCGCCTCCGCTGGCCTCCTCGCTGCAGCCCGCGAGAGCGGCAGCCGCCAGGGTCAGGCCGAGCACGACTGCGGTCGGACGAGAGGTGAACTTCATGGTCGATCCTCATTCTCTTTCAGTGCCGGACGTCCGGCGGGTGGGACTGACTGGGTCAGGTACCTGCCCCGAGGAGGTGGTGTGGTGCTGCAGGCGGGTGGTGCGGGTCGGTGGTGCGGGACGGTGCAGGGGTGTGCGGTTCGGTGGGTCGGGCGCGTCAGCGGGCCATCCAGCCGCCGTCGACGACCAGGGTGTGGCCGTTGACGTAGTCGGCTGCGGACGAGCTCAGGAAGACGGCGGCGCCGGCGATGTCGTCGGCGCTGCCCCAGCGCCCGGCCGGGATCCGCTCGAGGATCGAGCGGGAGCGGTCGGGGTCCTCGCGCAGGGCGGTGGTGTTGTCGGTGGAGATGTACCCGGGCGCGATCGCGTTGACCTGCACGCCGTGGGGACCCCACTCGTTGGCGAGCGCCTTGGTCACGCCCGCGACGCCGTGCTTGCTGGCGGCGTACGACACCACGCGCAGGCCGCCCTGGAAGGACAGCAGGCTGGCGATGCTGACGATCTTGCCGTGACCGCGCTCGACCATGGGTCGGCCGAGCTGCTGGCACAGGAAGAACAGGCCGTTGAGGTTGACGTCGAGCACCCGCTGCCAGGCCTCGCGGTCGACGTCGACGGAGTCCGCGCGGTCGATGATGCCCGCGTTGTTGACCAGGACGTCGACCTGGCGGTCCTTGGTGACCTCGGCTGCGACGCGCTCGACGGCGTCGAGGTCGCTGACGTCGAGGTCGACCACGTCGACGGACCCGCCGAGCGAGCGCACGGCGTCACGGGTGTCGTCCTGGGCGCCGGGGCGGCCCAGCAGGACGACGTCCGCGCCGGCCTGCGCCAGGCCGACGGCGACGGCACGGCCGATGCCGCGACCGGCGCCGGTCACCACCGCGCAGCGGCCGTGGAGGTCGAAGGGAGAGCTCACAGGTCACCCACGGGCACGGCGCTGAGGTCGGTGTAGCAGTTGTTCTCACCGGCCATCGCCCAGATGAAGGCGTACGAGCCGGTGCCGGCGCCGGCGTGGATCGACCACGGCGGGGAGATGACGGCCTGGCGGTTCTTGACCACGAGGTGGCGGGTGGCGCCGGGCTGGCCCATGAAGTGGAAGACGCGGTCGTCCTCGTCGAGGTCGACGTAGCAGTAGACCTCGGTGCGACGTGCGTGGAGGTGGGGCGGGAAGGTGTTCCACACCGAGCCGTCGGCGATGACCGTGACGCCGAACTGCAGCACGGAGGTCTTGAGCTCCTGGCCCCACGCGTAGCGGAAGAGGTTCCGCTCGTTGGCCGACTCGGCCGACCCGAGGGCCAGCGGCTCGACGTCGGCGTGGCTGAGCTGCTGCGCGGGGTGCGTGGCGTGCGCGGAGGCGGACACGAAGTAGAAGGCGGCCTCGGCGCCGGCGAAGGCGACCTCGCTCCCCCGGCCGACGAAGAGGCCGTCGAGGTGCTCGAGCTCGTACTTGTGGCCGTCGACCAGCACGTGGCCGGCACCGCCGACGTTGATGATCCCGAGCTCGCGGTTCTCGAGGTGCGACTCGGCGCCGAGGACGTCGGCGTACGCCGGCAGGTCGAGCTGCGCGGTGCCGGGGACGGCGCCACCGATGACCATGCGGTCGTCGTGGGTGTAGGTGGCCCGCACCTCACCGCTGACGAAGAGGTCCTCGACCAGGTAGCTGTCGCGCAGGTCGGCAGTGGAAGCCGTCTCCGCGCTGGTCGGAGCCGTCGAATATCGGACCTGGATCACCTGGGTACCCCTCGGTTTCGTGAACTGCGTTCGTCTATGTGAACTGGATTCGACTTTATACGTGACGCCGGTCACTGGTCAAGGGGTTGAACATGTGTCCATGTATGCGAACTCGCGCTACCATCGAGGTAGCGGGGCAGGGGGCCCCGCCCACCAGAGGAGTCCACGCCATGCAGCAACAGATGGAGACCACCGCTCCGACCGCGGCCGGTCCGGTCAAGTCCGCGGCGCGGGCCCTCGACCTGCTCGACGAGATCGCGGCCAACGGGCCCGGCACCCAGCTCCAGCTCTCGACCCGGCTGAGCATCCCGAAGAGCAGCCTGCACGCGCTCCTGCGCACGATGGTCGACCGCGGCTGGCTGCAGACCGACCCGACCGGCAGCGTCTACCAGCTCGGCATCCACTCCCTCGTGGTCAGCTCCGCCTACCTCGACGGCGACCCGGTCCTGGCCCGCGCGGCGTCGGTGCTCGACGAGGTCAACGCCACCACCGGCGAGACCGTCCACCTCGGCCGCCTCGACGGCTCCGACGTCATCTACACCGCCAAGCGCGAGTCGATCCACCCGCTGCGCATGCACTCCGCAGTCGGGCGCCGGCTGCCGGCGTACGCCACCTCGCTGGGGCGCGCGCTGCTCGCCGAGCTGCCGCTGGAGCAGCGCCGAGACATGGTGCCGGAGTCGATCGCCGCGATCACCCCCAACACCACCACCGACAAGGACGCCGTCCTCGAGATCATCGAGCGCGCCGTCGTGCAGGGCTACGCCACCGAGAGCGAGGAGTCCTGCATGGGCGTGCGCTGCTTCGGCGTGGCGCTGCCCTTCGGTCCGCAGTCGGTCGACGCCCTGAGCGTGGCCGTGCCGATCAGCCGCCTCGACAACGGCCGCGAGGACCTCATCATCGAGACCCTGCTGAGCGTGCGAGCCCGCGTCGCCGCCGTCAACGGCAACAGCCTGGTGCGCTGATCACCGCTCGGTGAGCCGCTCCAGCACCGCGCGCAGCGGTGCCCAGCCATCGCGGCCGCGGCGCGTGACGGCGTACGCCCGGAGCACCAGGCCCGGGTCACGCAGCCGGATGACGCTCACCCCGCGCCGAGACGTCCGTCCCCGCGGCAGCAGGCCGACTCCCCCACCCGCGACCACGAGGTCGTCGACCAGCTCCAGGGAATCGATGCGGTGGACCACGCGCGGCGAGAAGCCCGCGCGGGACGCGAGGGTGCGCAGCGCGTCCTCGTCGGCGGTGTTGCGGGAGTTGACGATCCAGTCGCGGTCGGCGAGGTCGGCCAGGCTCAGACCGCGATCGCGCGTGGGCACGCCGACCCCCCACTCGACGCGCCACAGCGGGGCGACCTGGTGGTCCTCGCGCCACGCGGCCGGGGCGAGGTCGTAGTCGTAGACCAGTGCGAGGTCGACCTCGTCGCGGGCCAGGAGGTCGAAGGCCTCGAGCGGCTCGTGCTCGTGGATGCGCACCTCGATGCCGGGGTGCCGCACCCGCAGGTCGTCGACCGCCGGCAGCAGCGAGCGCCGGACTGCGGAGGCGAACCCCGCCACGCGCAGCGTCCCGCGCGGCTCGGCGGACGGGTCGAGGTCGAGCCGCGCGGCGTCGACGGCGGCCAGGATCGCCACCGCGTGCTCGGCCAGCCGCCGACCGGCCGGGGTCAGCCGGACACGACGGCCGTCAGGCTCCAGCAGCGCCACCCCTGCTTCACGGGCCAGCGCGGCGATCCCCTGCGAGACGCTCGACGTCGTGGTGCCGAGGACGTCGGCGACCTCGTGCATCGACCCGAGCCGGGAGAGCTCGAGCAGCATCGTCAGGCGGCGCACGTCCATGCCGCATTGTCGCGCTCTACTGAATGGTGTGTCCAGCAGAGTCACGTGGACACGAACGATCGGGCTGGCCTTCACTGCACTTATGACCCTCTCCCCGGCCCGCTCGGGCGCCTCGATGGCCGTCGTCGCCATGCTCTGCGTCCAGCTGGGGCTCGCCGCGTCCGTCGGGCTCATCGACGACCTCGGCTCGTCGGGCGCGGCCTGGCTGCGCCTGGCATGGGCGGGCGTGCTGATGCTGGTGCTGGTCCGACCGCGCCTGCGCGACTACACCCGTGAGGCCCTGGTCGCAGCGACCGCGCTGGGCGTGGCCACCGGTGCGGTGACGCTCTTCTTCATGGCCGCGATCGCCCGGCTGCCCCTGGGCACCGCCAGCGCGCTGGAGTTCCTCGGCCCCCTGTCCATCGCCGTGGTGCGCTCGCGGGGCGCCGGCCGGGCGTGGGCCCTGCTCGCCGCCGCTGGCGTGGTGTGCCTGACCCAGCCCTGGTCGGGCGAGGCCGATCCCGTGGGCGTCGGCCTCGCCCTCGCGGCGGCCGTGTGCTGGGCTGCGTACATCCTGCTGACGCAGCGTGTGGGCGACGCCGTCACCGGGCTCGGCGGCCTGGCGATCTCGATGCCTGTGGCGGCGATCGTCGCCACCCTCGTCGCGGGGCCGGGCGTCGTCGGCGACCTGACCCCGGAGCTGCTGCTGGCCGGCCTTGGCCTGGCGGTCCTGCTGCCGGTCGTGCCGTTCGCCCTGGAGCTGCTGGCGCTGCGCCGGCTCACGGCGGGCGCCTTCGGCACGCTGATGGCACTGGAGCCGGCCTTCGCGCTCACGATCGGTCTCGTCGTGCTGAGCCAGGTGCCCGACGCGCTGGCCGTGGTGGGCGTGGCCCTCGTCGTCGCCGCGGGCATCGGCGCCGAGCGCAGCGGAGCGCGTACGGCGCCGGACGCCGTCGCTGCGGAGACGGGCCGCGGCGCACCCACCCCGGCCTGACTCGCGGGGGTACGGTGGATGCCCTGGACCAGACCCCGTGAGCGAGGACGTGTGAGCGCAGCACCCGGCACCGACACCCCGTCGGGCCCCGTCCGCGAGCGCTCGACGCGCCAGTTCCGTGCGGTCCGTGACGAGCTGCGGCGCAGCAGCGACTTCCGCAGCGCGCAGGACATCCACGCGGCCGTCCGCGGCGGTGGGACGTCAGTGGGACTCGCCACGGTCTACCGCGCCCTCCAGACGCTGGTCGACACGCAGCAGGCCGACGTGCTGCGCGGCGAAGGCAGTGAGGCGCGCTACCGCGCGTGCGGCGACAGCCACCACCACCACCTCGTGTGCCGCTCCTGCGGCACGACCGTGGAGATCAGCGGCCCGGCCGTCGAGCGGTGGGCCGACGACACCGCCGCGCAGCACGGCTTCAGCGACGTCAGCCACACCCTCGAGCTCTTCGGCACCTGCACGGCCTGCCGGGGGCGCACCCCCGCCCAGGGCTAGCGCCCCGCGACGACCGCCTGCTTGAAGGCGGCCCCGGGCTTGAAGGCCGGCGACACTCCCGCGGGGATCTCCATCGCCTCCCCGGTCTGCGGGTTGCGGCCCGACCTGGCGGCGCGATCGCGACGCTCGAAGGTCCCGAAGCCGGCCAGGACGACACGGTCCCCGTCGGCGACGGCCCCGGTGACGGTGTCGAGCACCGCGCCCAGCGCAGCGTCGACCTGGGTGGCGGTGAGCCCGGCCTCGCGGGCGACGGTCTCGACGAGTTCCTTGCGGTTCATGCACGTGCTCCTCGGTGGTGTGGACGTCGTCGGGCCGGGATGACCCGACCGCGGCAGTGTGTCATACTGAGAACGATTCTCGTTTTCAGGAGGAGATAGTGAAGCCCACCATCCACCCGCCCTACGGTCCCGTCGCGTTCCGCGACCGCGGCACCGGCCACGTGTTCGTGACGCGCTCGACGCTGGCCGGACGTGACAGCGATGCCCGCGTCGAGGTCGACGGGGTGTCCTACCCCGTCGTCGACGTGGACGTCACGAGCGACAGCCACCCGTTCTGGACCGGCACCGCCCGTACGCTCGACAGCGAGGGCCGCGTCGAGAAGTTCCAGCGCCGCTACGGCAGGCCCGCATGAGGACCGCGCTCGTGGTGGTCACCGGAGTCGACCCGGTCGCGATGGACTCGACGCTCATGACCCTGGCCTGGGACCTGCCCCGGACGGTGTCGGTGCGTCACCGCATCGACCCGCACTCGCAGGTCCTCACCCGCACCGTCAGCGACGTGTCCGGCGTCCTCGAGCAGGTGCACGTCCAGCTCGAGCACGCCTGCGTGGGTTGCGCCCTGCGCGAGGACATCCTGCCCACGCTCGAGCGCCTCGCCCGCGACCCGCGGTGGGGCACGATCGTCGCTGGCCTCCCGACCGGGACCGAGGCGGCGACGCTCACCCACGCGCTCGGCACCGACAGCCGCCTGGCGCGACACCTCCAGCTCAGCAGCGTGGTGGCCGCGGTCGCCACCGGCGACGTGGTCCGCGACCTGCTGAGCGACGACCTGCTGCGCGAGCGCGACGCCCACTCCAACCCCCGCGACGACCGCGGGGTCGGGGAGGTGGCCTGCGCCCAGATCGAGCTCGCCGACCACGTGGTCTTGGAGTCCGACCCGGGCCCGGAGGCGCGTGACCTCGTCCGGGCGCTCGCCCGGCCCGGCGTACCCCTCGTGATCGGCGTCGACCAGGTCGACGCCCCGGCGCTGGCCACGGGTCGGCACCACCGCACCCTCACCCGCACGTGGTGCTCGCCCGAGCTCGACACCGAGCTCCCCGCGCTGCCACCCGGGCGGGCGTGGCGCGTCGACCTCTGCTCACCGCGCCCGTTCCACCCCGACCGGCTCCTCGACCAGATCGAGCGCCTCGGCGGCGGTCCCCACCGCTCGCGCGGATCCTTCTGGGTGCCGACCCGGCCCGGGGACCAGCTCGAGTGGTCGGGCGCGGGCGGCCAGCTCAGCATCGGCTGCTACAGCCCCTGGGGACGGCGTACGCCCGCGACGCGCCTGCTCGTCACCGGCATCGGCACCCCGCCCGACGACCTCGCTGCTGCCTTCGAGGACGTCCTGCTCACCCCCGCCGAGGCGCTCCTCGACCACCGCAGCTGGGACGTCCACGAGGACGGCCTCGAGCCCTGGCTCGGCGACATCCGCGACGTCGCCTGAGCACCCGAGAAGAAGGACGGACAGACCCATGGCAGTCCCCAAGCGACGTACGTCGCGCAGCAACACCCGCCACCGCCGCTCGGCGTGGAAGGCGACCCGGCCCGACCTCGTCCCGATCAGTGTGGACGGGGAGACCCACCACGTCCCACGCCGACTGGTGCGCGCCGTCGAGCGCGGCTACGTCAGCCTCGACCCGAGGAGGACCCGATGAAGGTGCGCAACTCCCTGCGCTCGGTGAAGAACCAGCCCGGGTCGCAGGTGGTGCGCCGCCGCGGCCGCACCTACGTCATCAACAAGCGCAACCCACGCCTCAAGACCCGCCAGGGCTGAGGCGACCCGCTGGAGAGGAGCCCCATGTCCCGCACCTGCCAGGTGACCGGAGCCCGCCCGGGATTCGGCCACCACGTCTCGCACTCGCACCGGCGCACCAAGCGCCGTTTCGACGTCAACATCCAGTCCAAGCGCTACTGGGCGCCCACCCTCGGGCGCACCGTGACCCTCACCCTGAGCGCTCGGGGCATCAAGACCGTCGACCAGCGCGGCATCGATGCCGTGGTCGCCGACATCCTCGACCGGGGAGGCCGCGTCTGATGGCCGCGCGAGGCAACCACCTGCGTCCGAAGGTGAAGCTCCGCTCCACCGCCGGCACCGGCTACACCTACGTGACCACCAAGAACCGTCGCACCAGCCCCGACCGGCTCCAGCTGCGCAAGTACGACCCGCGCGTGCGCCGGCACGTGGAGTTCAGGGAGGAGCGCTGATGGCCAAGAAGTCGAAGGTCGTCGCCAATGAGCGCCGCAAGCAGACCGTCGCGCGCTACGCGGAGCGGCGAGCCACGCTCAAGGCGGCGGTCCGCACGGCCGCCACGCCCGAGGAGCGGGACGCCGCCGTACGCGCCCTCGGCCGGCTCCCCCGCGACGCCAGCCCGGTGCGGGTGCGCAACCGCGACCAGGTCGACGGACGCCCCCGCGGCTACGTCGGCAAGGTCGGGCTCTCGCGCATCAACCTGCGGCGCCTCGCACACGTCGGCGAGCTGCCGGGGATCACGAAGTCGTCCTGGTAGCACCGCGCGTCCACCACGAACGACGAAGGCCCGGACCAGATGGTCCGGGCCTTCGTCTCTTTGTAGCGGGGGCAGGATTTGAACCTGCGACCTCTGGGTTATGAGCCCAGCGAGCTACCGAGCTGCTCCACCCCGCGTCGGTGAACAGAACATTACATCCACCCTCGGCGAGGCCCAAATCGGGGGTCCCCCCTGCGGAGAACCGGTCACTCGAGCAGGCTCACCGCCTGGTCGACGAGGTCGCGGCCCTCCTCCATCAGCTGCGCCCAGCGGACCGTGTCTCCGGCCTGCTGCGCCGCGTCGGCCTCGGCGAACTTCTCCTCGGCCTGCTGCAGCAGCTCGCCCACAGTGGCGTCGCCACCGGGCGACGGGTTCTCGCCCGGCGTCTCGGTCGGCTGCTCCGCAGGCTCTTCCGTGGGCTCCGTGGTCGGCTCCCCCGTCGGCTCCGTGGTCGGCTCCTCCTGCGTCTCCTCCGAGCCGTCGGACGGGCTGGCGGTCAGCGCGTCCTCGATCGCGCCGCGCAGGGTCTCGTCGATGCCGACACGCCCCTCGTAGGAGACGAGCACGAACCGCAGGATCGGGAAGTTCGACTCACCGTCACGACGGGTGTAGACGGGCTGGACGTAGATGAAGTCGTCGCCGATGGGCACGGTCAGCAGGTTGCCCGGCACCCGGTCGGCGTCACCGGTCGTGTAGGGCAGCAGCGCCTGGCTGACGTCCTCGTTGGTCGCGAAGGTGTTCGCGATCTGGAGCGGCCCGCCCGTGGGCTCGTTGGGCAGCTCCAGCACCGACACCTTGCCGTAGTCGTCGCTGGTGGCGTCGCTGTTGACCGCCATGTAGGCCGCGAGGTTGTTCTCCTTGTCGCGGGGCACGTAGACCGAGGTCAACGACCACTCCTCCCCGTCGCCGGTGTCGGTGAAGAGGCGGTAGGGCGGCTGGAGGCGGCTGGTGAGCTGCGGGTCGCTCGGCACCTCCCAGCGGCTCGATCCCTCGAACCACGCCGACGCGGAGGTCTCGTGGTAGCGCTGGAACTGGTAGCGCTGGGCCTTGAAGAGGTCCTCGGGGTAGCGCAGGTGCTCCTCGAGGGCCTCCGGGATCGCGTCCTTGGGCTGGACGACGTCGGGGAAGACGGCCTCCCACGCCTTGAGGATCGGGTCCTCGGTGTCCCACTCGTAGAGCTCGACGGTGCCGTCGTAGGCGTCGACCGTGGCCTTCACGGAGTTGCGGAGGTAGTTGATCTCGTCGGTCGGCAGGGTCTGGAACCCGTTGTTCTCCTGGAGGGCGTCGTCCGTCATGGTCTCCAGCGACTCCCGCTGCGAGAGCGGGTACTTGTCGGTGACCGTGTAGCCGTCGAGGATCCACTGGATCCGCCCGTCCACCACCGCCGGGTAGGGGTCGGAGTCGACCGTCAACCACGGGGCGACCTTCTCGACCATCTGGCGCGGGTTGCGGTCGTAGAGGATCTTGGACTTCTCGTGGACACGGCTCGACAGCAGCAGGTTCGGCTCGCTGAACCGCACGGCGTAGAGCAGCTGGTTGAACAGGTTGCCGATCGGGACGCCGGCCTCGCCGTCGTACGTCGTCGCCACGTCCTCCTCGCTGCGGTCGCCGCGCGGCAGGTCGAACTCCACGGGACCGCCGTCGGGGTCGAGGCCCACGATGCTGTACGACGGACTCTGCTCGCCGAAGTAGACGCGGGTCTCGTAGCCGTCGGGTCCGGCGAGGCGCGACAGGGTGTTCTCGTCCGCCTCCGCGCCCTCGGCCCACTGGATGCCGGTCTCCTGCGACGAGTCGTCCTCGGGCCGCTGGTTGGCGAAGGCCGCGATCACGCCGTTGCCATGGGTGTAGGCGGTGTGGAGGTTCGACCAGTTCTGGTCGTTCTCCGCGAGACCGCTCTGGTCGAGCTCGCGCACGCCGAGCACCACCGCGCGGTCCGTGCCGTCGACGTCGTAGCGGTCGACGTCGAGGACGTTGGGCACCGAGTAGTAGGCGCGGACCTGCTGCTGCTGCTCGAAGATCTCGCTGACGATCTGCGGGTCGACCAGCGGGATCTTGGCGGTCATGCCGTCGAGCGCCTCGAGGCGGCCATCACCGGCCACGGCCGTGCCGCCGACGTTGCGCACGTCGATCTGGTCGAGCTGGTAGGCCGCGCGGGTCGCGTCGATGTTGGCCTTGATGTAGGGGCCCTCGCGGTCGGGGACGTTGGGGTTGACCCGGATCGCCTGGACCACGGTCGGCACGATGAGGCCCAGGATGATCGCCGACAGCGCGAAGAGCGCCACGCCGACGGAGGGCAGCAGCCAGGTGCGTCGCCAGATGTTGGCGAGGAACAGCAGCGCACACACGATCGCGATGCCCGCGAGGATCTCCTTGGCGGGCAGCACCGCCTTCTCGTCGGTGTAGCCCATGCCGGTGAAGATCGAGCCGGAGTTGGTGACCAGGTCGAAGCGGTCGAGCCAGTAGTCGACCGCCTTGGCGATCACGAACATCGCCAGCAGCGCCGACACCTGGATCTGCGCGGCGCTGGTCAGCCGCTCACCGGGACGGGCCGAGAGGCGGATGCCGCCGAAGAGGTAGTTCATCAGGATCGTGGCCAGGAGGCCGACGACCGCGAGGGCCATCACGTAGTCGACGATGTAGTGCCAGAACGGCAGCTCGAAGACGTAGAAGCCGACGTCCTTGTTGAAGTAGGGGTCCTCGGTGCCGAACGACTGGCTGTGGCGCCACAGCGAGTAGGTGCGCCACTGACCGGTGGCGGAGGCTCCGGCGAACAGGCCCAGGACGGCCGCGGCGCCGCCGATGACCCAGCCCATGCGGGGCGCCAGCAGCTCTCGGTAGCGGTCCATGCCGTCGTCGGGCATGCCGGGCATGCCTGGCCACAGCATCGGGCGGAAGCGGTAGGCCATCGCCATGGTGATCGCCACGGTCGCGGCCATCAGGCCCGCGAAGACGAGGAAGAGGCCGATGCGCGTCAGCAGCAGGGTGGTGAACACCTCGCGGTAGCCGACCGAACCGAACCACAGCCGCTCGGTCCAGAACGAGGCGAAGCCGCTGAGCAGCATGAAGCCCACGACGAGCACGATCGAGGTGATGACCAGCGCCCCCGGTCGGCGCGACGCCGTCGCGGCCGGGCGCTGGGCGCCGGGGCCGCCCGGTCCCCCGGGTCGCTGCGGTCCGTCGGGACCACTCGGTCCGGACGGTCGGTCGAACGGATTGCTCATGCCTGCCCCTGCTCGGGTGAGTCGTGCGGTGAGTCGTGCGGGTCGTGGAGGGTCGCGTGGAGGAGCTCGAGCAGCCCGGGCACCAGCTCGGTGCCGTCGACGACGGACTGCTCGTCGTCGTGTGCCTTGAGCCGCAGCGCGCAGTACGACGCCCCGGCGCGGGTCACTCCGGCCACCATCCGGACCTCCTGGCGGTCGGGGTGCTCGCGGGCGAAGAGCTCGGCAGCGGTCGGGTCGTCGGGCAGGTCGTCGTCGGCACCGGGCGGCAGGACCAGCCGCTCGATGACGGCCGCGCAGCCGGAGACGCTGTCGGGCCACGCGATCGTCTGGAGCGCCTCCTCCAGGGCCTGGCCCGGCGGCAGGCCGTCCTGCTCGATCGGGGTGAAGGATCCGTCGTCACCGGGACCGTCGATGGACATCGCGGCCGCGAGCGCGGGCTCCTGGGCGACGAGCTCCGCGGTGTCGACCAGGGCGTAGAGCCGGGCCGGCTGGTCCCAGCCCGCCTGCGCGACGTGGGACTCGATCTCCAGCACGGCGGCGGCGAGCGCGGGGTCCTCGGGCAGCGGCTGCGGCTGCGGATCGAGGTCGGGGGTGGTCATGACGCGGTGTCCTCACAGCTCGGGAGCGGGGCGTTGGGGTCCTCGACCCAGGTGGCGAGGGTCTCGACGGCGCGATTCATCGTGGTGGCCTTGGCGAGCTGCATGTCACCGGGGTCCACTCCCCCGATGCCGTCGCAGTTGTCGGCCGGGACCAGGAAGAGGTCGGCGCCGGCGTCGCGCGCCGCGGCGATCTTCTGCTGGATGCCGCCGATGGGGCCCACCTCGCCGGCGGGCGTGATGGTGCCGGTGCCGGCGACGTCGAAGCCGTCGGTCAGCGACCCCGGCGTGAGCGTGTCGTAGATCGCCAGCGACATCATCAGTCCGGCACTCGGGCCGCCGATGTTGTCGGAGATGTCGACGCTCACGCGATAGGGGAAGTCGAAGCCCACGCCCGGCGTGATGCCGACCCGCAGGTCGTCCTCGACCTGCTCGGGGGTGACCTCGACGCTCAGCTCGCGCTCGCCGCGGCGTACGAGGAAGCGGATCGGCTCCCCGGCACGCGCCCGGTCGACCGCGTCGACGACGTCCTGGGCGTCGGTGACCTTCGAGCCGTCGACCTCGAGCAGCACGTCGCGCACCTCGAGCCGGCCCTCGGCGGGCAGGCCGGGCGTCACGTCGAGGACCTCCACGATCGGGTCGACCTCCTCGCCGAGCTGGGTGAGCGCGGCGGCGATCGCGGTGTCCTGGGAGGAGACCATCGCCACCGCGGACTGCCGGTCGTTGGACTCGTCGGTCTCGTCGGGGGCGTAGATCGACGAGCGCGGCCAGACCGCTGCGTCGGGGTCGAAGTAGGCCCGCAGCAGCTCGGGGAGGGTGACGTCCTCCTGCGGCGTGCTGACGTAGACGGTGGTCATCCGCAGCTCGCCGTCGTCGTAGTAGGCCTCGTGGCCGTCGACCTGCACGGTCTCCTCGCCGTCGCGGGCCGCGAGGATGTCGACGGTGGGTCCGGGGTAGTAGGTCACGTAGGGCAGCGGCACGAAGGCGGCGGTCCCCCACAGCACGGCGAGCAGGCACAGCGCGAGCAATCCCGCCCTGGTCCGGTGACTCATGGGCGCAACTCTCTCAAACGACCGCAACCGCGCGACAACTAGGACGCGCGGCGGGTGGTGCCGGCAGCGCCGGGACCGTGGCTCGGCCGCACCGCGATGCCCGTGCTGCGGTCGCGCGCCGGAGCAGCCGTCCGCCGGGTGCCGGCCGGCAGGTCCTTGGCGAGGGCCTTGCCGAGGCGCTCGACGGCGACGTCGCGGTCGACCTCGCCGCGGCCGTCGCGGCTGACCCACGAGACCCACAGCATCGCCGCGCCCGTCAGCACGACGGCCGGCACGAGCCACAGCAGGATCTCCACGCGCCGAGCCTAGGCGCCGGCGCGGCCGTGGCGGGGCAGGCGCTACGGCGTGCCGACCCACTCCTCGCTCGCGTCGTCGAAGACCTGGTGCTTCCAGATCGGCACCTCGGCCTTGAGGGTGTCGATCAGGTCGCGCGACGCGGCGAACGCGTCGCCGCGGTGGGCGGCCGTGGTGGCGACGACCACCGCGAGGTCGCCGATGCGCAGCTGGCCGACGCGGTGGACCGCCGCCACACCGCGTACGTCGTGGTCGGCGGCGACGCGGCGGCACACGTCCTCGAGGCGGGCCAGGGCCGTCGGGTGGGCCGAGTAGTCGAGGGCCGTCACCCCCTTGCCGCCGTCGTGGTCGCGGACCTGGCCGACGAAGAGCGTCAGGCCGCCGGCACCGTCGTCGCCCAGGGCGTCGAGGACCTCGGTCACGTCGAGCGGGGTGTCGCGGATGTCGACGAGGCGCAGGAGGTCGGTCACGGGCCCGAGTGTAGGACGACCGCCGTGCTGCGGGGGGCCGCACGGGGCTGGGCGAGGTGGGTAACGTGGAGGCATGAGTGACACCCCCGGAGGCCCCGGTTCCGGTCAGGGCCCCGACGACAGCAACCCCTTCAAGGGCACCCCCTTCGAGCAGATCTTCTCGCAGATGGGCGGCTTCGGCGCGGGCGGCGGCATGCCCGACCTCAACGCGCTGATGTCGCAGATGCAGTCGCTGTTCGCGCCGCACGACGGCCCGGTCAACTGGGAGACCGTGACCGACCTGGCCCGCCGTGCCGCCGCGCAGGAGCCCGACCCGGCCGTCAGCGCCGCCCAGTCCGCGGCCGTCGCCGACGCCGTACGCCTGGCCGACCACTGGCTCGACACCACCACCGAGTTCCCCTCCGGCGTGAGCACCACCGCCGCGTGGTCCCGGGCGGAGTGGATCGTGGAGACCATCGACGTGTGGAAGGTGCTGGTCGAGCCCATCGCCGGCTCCGCCACCACCGCCCTCGGCGACGCGATGCCCGAGGAGATGCGCCAGCTCGCCGGACCGCTGATGGCGATGCTCGGCAAGGCCAGCGGTGCCATGGTCGCCTCTCAGGTCGGGAGCGGCCTCGGCGCGCTCGCCGGCGACGTGCTGAGCGCCTCCGACATCGGCCTCCCGCTCGGCCCGATCGGCAAGGCGGCCCTGCTGCCCACCAACGTGAAGGCGTTCGCCGACGAGGTGCCCGACGTCACCGACGACGACGTGCTGCTCTACCTCGCGCTGCGCGAGGCGGCCCACCAGCGGCTCTTCGCGGGCGTGCCGTGGCTGCGCGACCACCTCATCGGCGCGGTCGCCGAGTACGGCGCGGGCATGGACTTCGACACCTCCGGCATGGAGGAGAAGCTGCGCGAGGTCGACCTCGCCAACCCCGCGGCGATGCAGGACGCGCTCGCCGGCGGGCTGTTCGACCCCGAGCCGTCGGCCGCCCAGAAGGCCGCCCTGCAGAAGCTCGAGGTCACCCTCGCGCTCGTCGAGGGCTGGGTCGACGAGGTCGTCAGCCAGGCCACCGCGGAGCGGATGCCCGCTGCGGCCAAGCTCCAGGAGACCGTACGCCGCCGGCGCGCGGCGGGCGGCCCGGCCGAGCAGACCTTCGCCACCCTCGTGGGCCTCGAGCTGCGCCCCCGCCGGCTGCGCGACGCCTCCACGCTGTGGGGCTCGCTGCGCACCCGCCAGGGCGCGGAGGCCCGTGACGGAGTCTGGATGTCGCCGCACCTGCTCCCCACCGCCGAGGACCTCGACGACCCGCTGGGCTTCCGCGAGGACTCGGTCGCGCCCGGCACGCTGTCGGACGAGGAGTTCGACGCCGGCCTGCGCGACCTGCTCGACGGCCCCGACACCCGCGAGTGAGCCTCCACGACGACGCCCGGACCGTGCTGTCCGGGTGGACGCCGCCGTCCGCTCGCGACCGCGAGCTGCGCGACCGCTTCGTTGCGCACCTCGACGCCCGCCCGGACGGGATGGAGCGCGGCTGCCTGCCGGACCACCTCACCGCCGGGACCATCGTGCTCGCGCCGGACGCGAGCGCGGTCCTGCTCAACCACCACCGCAAGGCCGGGGGCTGGTTCGCTTTCGGTGGCCACTGCGAGCCCGGCGACACCACGCTGGCCGGGGTGGCGCTGCGCGAGGCACACGAGGAGTCCGGCCTGGCCACGCTCGACTTCGACCCGGTGCCGCTGGACCTCGACGAGCACGCGGTGGAGTTCTGCGCCCCGGGGACGGTCGTGCACCACCTCGACGTACGGTTCCTCGCCACCGCCCCGCGCGATGCCGGGCACGCCGTGAGCGAGGAGTCGCTGGACGTGCGCTGGTGGGCCGTGGACGACCTCCCGGACCTCTACCCCGACATGCGGCGCCTGATCGGCGACGCGGTGGCGCGGCTGCGGGGCTGAGGACCTACTCCTCGTCGTCCGAGCCGGGTGGCGGCTCGAGGCGGGCTCCGGCGCTGTAGCCCTCGAGGTATCCCTTGGCCTTCTCAGCCCGCGGGTAGCGGTCGACCCACGCCCAGAACTGCGGGGTGTGGCCCGACTCCAGCAGGTGGGCGAGCTCGTGGACCAGGACGTAGTCGACCACCCAGCCGGGCATCTTCTGCAGCCGGTCGCTCAGCCTGATCGAGCGGTCGCTGGGCGTGCACGAGCCCCAGCGGGCGTTCTGGTTGGTCACCCACCGCACCGACGCCGGGACGGCCAGGCCCCCGAAGTAGTGATCGTTGAGCTTGCCCGCGCGGGCCACCAGGTCGTCGTCGGAACGCACCTTGCGTCGCTCCTGGCGCTCGATGCGCGCGACCATGTCGGCCACCCACGTGGCCTCGTCGCGCTTGCTCATCGTCGCCGGGATCAGCACCACGATCCGCTCGCCGTCGCGGTAGGCCGAGACCGTACGTCGTCGGCGGCGCGAGCGACGCACCTCCACCTCGGGGGTGCTGGGCGACGAGCTCATGGGCCGAACCTAACCTCCCGCACCCACAGCGCGGCAGCGAAACGCGCCGGTCACAGCCGTGCGGCCGCCCAGTCCAGGAGCCGGTCGCGCTCCCAGGTGGTGACGATCCGCTCGGGATCGATCCCCGCCTCGGTGGCCCGCGCCGCCCCGTAGTCGAGCATGTCGAGCTGCCCGGGCGCGTGCGCGTCGGAGTCGATCGAGAACAGGCACCCGAGGTCGCGGGCGAGCTCCAGCAGCGCCGTCGGCGGGTCGCGTCGCTCGGGTCGGGAGTTGATCTCCACCGCGACCCCCTCCTCCGCGCAGGCGGTGAAGACGGCGCGCGCGTCGAACTGGCTCTGCGGGCGGGTGCCGCGGTTGCCGGTGACCAGGCGGCCGGTGCAGTGGCCCAGGACGTTGGTGTGCGGGTTGCGCACCGCCGCGACCATGCGGCGGGTCATCGGGTCGCGCTCCATCTTCAGCTTGGAGTGCACCGAGGCCACCCGGACGTCGAGGCGCCCCAGCATCTCCGGCGTCTGGTCGAGCGCGCCGTCGTCGAGGATGTCGACCTCGATCCCCTTCAGCAGCGTGAAGCTGCCCTCGAGGTGGTCGTTGACGGCGTCGACCACGTCGAGCTGGCGCCCGAGCCGCTCGGCGCTCAGGCCGTTGGCCACCCGCAGTCGCGGGCTGTGGTCGGTGAGGACGAGGTAGTCGTGACCGAGCTCCATCGCGGTCATGGCCATCTCCTCGAGCGGCGACCCGCCGTCGGACCAGTCGGAGTGGGAGTGCAGGTCGCCGCGCAGCAGCGCGCGCAGCTCCTCCCCACCCGGGGCCAGCGGGCCGGCGGTCCGCTCGAGGGCGACCAGGCGCTCGGGGACCACGCCGTTGCACGCGTCGGTGATCACCGCTGCGGTGCTCGGGCCGATGCCAGGCAGCTCGGTGAGCGTGCCGGCGTCGGCGCGACGGCGTACGTCGTCCTCGGGCAGCGGCAGGATCGTGCGGGCGGCCTTGCGGAACGCCTCGATCCGCCGCGTCTCCTCGCGCTGGCGCTCCATGAGGAAGGCGATGCGGCGCAGCGTCGCGACGGGTCCGAGGTCGTTCGTGGTCATGACAGCCTCCCGTCAGCGGCCGCGGAACTGCGGGGCGCGCTTCTCCTTCGCGGCGGCGATGCCCTCCTGGAGGTCAGCGGTCGCGAGGGTCATCGGCTGGGCGAGCGCCTCCCACTGCAGCGCCGACTCGAAGTCGGCGTGACCACCGTCGGCCAGGGCGACTTTCGTCAGGCGGGCCGCGATCGGGGCGGTGGCGGCGATCCCGGCGGCGGTCTCGAGCACCTCGTCGAGGAACGCCTCGGGGTCGCTGACGCGCGAGACCAGGCCCAGGCGCAGCGCCTCGTCGGCCTCCACCACGCGACCGGTGAGCAGCAGGTCGCGCGCGTGGGCGGGGCCGACGACGTTCGGCAGCAGCCAGGTGCCGGCCATGCCGGCGTGCATGCCGAGCTTGTTGAACGGCAGTCCGAGCTTCGCGCCGCCCGCGGCGTAGCGGATGTCGCAGGCCAGCGCGAGGCAGAGACCGGCGCCGATCGCGTGCCCGTTGACCGCGGCGATGGTCGGCACCTCCAGCTTCCTGATCGACAGCCAGGCCCGGTAGAACGGCATCATCCGCGCACGCAGCTCATCGACGCTGGCGTCCGGCTCGCTGGCGATCCACGAGGTGTTGCCCCCCGAGCAGAAGGCGCTGCCCTCGCCGGTCACGACGACGGCGCGCACGGAGGTGTCGGAGGCCAGGGAGTCGATCGCGGTGACCCACGACGAGGTCATCTCGTCGCTCATCGCGTTGCGCATCCCGGGGTTGTCGAGGGTCAGCAGGACGACCCCCTCGGACGGGCGCTCGAGGCGCAGGTGGGTGAGGTCGGCAAGGGCGTCGGACATGGGTCGAGGGTACTGATCGCGCCCGTCGGCGCGAGAGGCGGTTTCACGCTCAGCGCGTGGGGTGCGTGAGCGTGGGCCACGCGTGGCGTAGGGTCGGCGACGGAGCCCTGGCAACCGCCGGGTTCCCCGGCGGGCTTCCCCCTCGACCACCCCGCCGCGACGACCAAGAAGTAACGAGCAAGGAGGCCGTCATGGCGGAGACCTGGAGCGGTGAGTTCTACTGCGTCAAGTGCAAGGAGAAGCGCGAGGCGGAGGGCGAGATCAAGGTCAACGACAAGGGCACCAAGATGGCCAAGGGCGTCTGCCCGGTCTGTGGTACCAACCTGAACCGGATTCTCGGCAAGGCCTGAGCCTCGGCCCAGAGCTGACAGCGGCGGCGTCCACCCATCCGGTGGCGCCGCCGCTTCGCTTTCCGGTCCGCACGCTTCCTGTGGAGGACGCCCCTGGCAGGACCCGCAGGTGCGAGCGTGGAGCCATGCACGACGTGCTCCTCCGCGACCGGCCGTACGCCGTCACCCTGCGCGCGCAGCTCGACTGCCCGCCCGGGTGGACCGCACCCGTGACCGCCGCCCTCGCGGCCGCCGGCGTCGAGGTCGACCCGCAGGCCGCGGTGGGCGTCGGCGTGGGCCCGGGTCGGACGGTGTCGGCCACGGTCGACGACTGGACCGTGGCCTCGCTCCCCCACCTGCTCGTCGGCGTGACGTCGTACGCCGTCGAGGTGGGACCGTGGGCCGCGCCCGGGCTGGGGCCCTGTGCGCGGTGCGTGGCCGCATCGGTGCTCGACGAGGGTGACCCGACCTGCCTCCGACCGCTGCCGCGCCCGCTGCTGGCGCTCGCTGCCGGGGCGGTGGCCCGCGACCTCGGGGCGTGGTCCCGCGGTGAGGTGCCGCACACGTGGCTGACCTCGTGGCGCTTCGACCACGAGCCGCTGCCTGCCGGACGGCGCTGGACCCGTCACCCCTACTGCGGGTGCGACTGGTTCGACACGGCCTGAGCGGCCGACCGCCTGCTCACCACCACTCGCTGTCGAGCTTGCCCTCCATCGCGCGCAGGTGGGTGCGCGAGCAGGTGTCGCAGAAGGCGCGGCGCCGGCCGTTCTCGACCGCGGTGGTCCACGTCAGGGTCTCGGCCTGCGGCGCCTGCGTGCCGCAGAACGCGCACGTGACGGTGTCGCTCACGAGGGCGAGGTTACTCCGAAACGCCCCGTGACGACCACGAGCCGGTACGTCGTCACGGTGACGACGTACCGGCTCGTGCTGTGCGTGCTCACCCGCGATCAGGGCGAGAGCGGTCCCGACGACGGGGACCGGTCCGATCAGATCGCGCGAGCGAGGGCGAGGCGTGCCTGCTGCGCGGCCAGCTCGGCCTTGCGGCTCATCCGGCGAGCCAGGGCGAGGTGGTGGCCCCGCCGCATTTCGTGCGCCTCTCCCAGGCGCGCGGACATTTGTGCGCGCGCGAGTTCTTCATGCATGAGATTCATGTCGTTGCGTCCATTTCGGTAGGTCTTCATGAGATGTGTGGTTCCTGCACTTCCTCGGTCGGTCGGAGATGAGAGCTGCGGTGGCGCCTACGCGGCGGCCCCGTCCTTGTGCGTCGCGGCTGCGACCTGCTCGGACTTGCGGGGCCGGCCTCGCGGCCGCTTGCGCGGGATCACCACGCCCTGGAGGAAGAGCTCGCCTCCCCAGACGCCCCACGGCTCGCGCCGCTCGAGCGCTCCGTCGAGACAGAGCGCCTGCACGGGGCAGTCCGTGCACAGGGCCTTGGCGTGCTCGACGTCCGCAGGGGACTCGGCAAACCACAGCTCTGCGTCGTTGACGCGGCAGGGCAGCAACTCTTCATCCACTCCGGCGGCGGCGTCGTGCAGGGCTCCGAGCGGGGCCTGGGGCTCCGTCTGGGTCCTGACGTCGGCAGCGCGGTCGCGGACGAGTTCGCTGATGGTCATGTGTTCACCTCCTTCTCGTTGACCTGATCGCGGGTGGAAAAACTCGGTGCTGGACAAACAGAAAGGCCGCGGATCCCGGTGTCGGGTTCCGCGGCCTGGAGGCTGCCGATGCGAGGTGTGACCTAGCTCGACGGACTCCAGGCAGGAGAACCCGGGAAATCGCCCTTGATGCGAACGATGGCGGCGGCGTCCTGGACAGCCACCACACCAGCGCCGAGGGCGCGCGTGTGCGCGCAGGGGCGGCCGAGGGTGGACATGCCGAAGGACGGCGTCCAAGCCGTCATCGTCTTCGTGAAGTTCTCCATCAGGGCCACCTCCTTCGGGGCATCAGGCGCAGATCGTCGTCAGCGATCCCATGCGCGGGTTGTTGTGAGCAGAACGCTAAACCCTCGACAACGTCAGGGGCAAACGATTTTGTGGGTATTACACGGAAAAAATCTCCGGATTCATCCTTCAGGACGACCCGGCGTCGCCGTCGGCCTTCCCGGACACCAGCGCGAGCACCTCGTCGCCGTACTTCGCGATCTTCCCCGGACCCACGCCGCTGATGGCCCGCAGGCCGCGCTCGTCGGAGGGGACGTGCTCGGCGATGAGCTGCAGGGTGGCGTCGGTGAAGACGACGAACGCCGGCACGCTGTCCTGCGCAGCGCGGGCCAGTCGCCACTCGCGCAGCCGCTCGAAGAGCGCCTCGTCGTAGGACGCCGGGCAGTCGGCGCAGCGACCGGTCTTCTTCTCGCGGGCGTTGGACAGCGCTCCCCCGCACTCGCGACAGTGCAGGGCGGCGCGGTTGCGCTTGCTGCGCTCGCGCCGCTGGGCAGCGACGCCGGGCGTGCCGTCGAGCAGCGGCGACAGGAACGGCGAGCTCCCGCGGTTGGCGCGACCGCCCGGCTCGCGCGCGCTCGCCCACGACACGCACAGCTCGTCGCGGGCGCGGGTCATGGCGACGTAGAGCAGGCGACGCTCCTCCTCGACCTCGGCAGGAGTCCTGGCCTGCGAGATCGGCATCATCTTCTCGTGCATACCGGCCACGAACACGGCGTCCCACTCCAGGCCCTTGGCGGAGTGGATGGTGGCCAGGGTGACGGCGTCGGCCACGGGGGCGTGCTGCTCGCCGGCCCGGCGGTCGAGGTCGTCGACGAGGTCACCGAGGCCTGCGTCGGGTCGCTCGCGCCCGAAGTCGGCGGCGAGGTCGACCAGCGCCTGCAGCGACTCCCAGCGGTTGCGCACCTCGCCCCGGCCCTCCGGGGGCTCGGTGGAGTGGCCCATCTGCGACAGGACGGCGACGACCGCGTCGGCGACCGGCCCCGACGCCTCGCCGCTGCGCGCGGCGCCGCGGACGAGGGTGATCGCCTGGCGCACCTCGGGCCGGTCGAAGAAGCGCGCCGCGCCGCGGACGACGTAGGGGATGCCGCGCGCGGCCAGCGCCTCCTCGAAGCGCTCGGACTGGGCGTTGATGCGCAGCAGCACCGCCATCCGGCTCGCGGGCGTGCCGCTGGCCCGCAGTGCGGCCGCGCGGTCGGCGACGGCGTCGGCCTCGGCGACCTCGTCACTGGCCTCGCGGTAGGTGATGGCCGCCCCGGAGGGGCGCTGCGCCACCAGGTCGACGCCCTTGCTGCTGGTCCCGGCGAGGAGCGCGTTGGCGGCGGCCACGACCTGGGGGGTGGAGCGGTAGTTGCGGACCAGCTCGACGCTGGTGGCCTTCGGGAACCGCTGGGTGAACTCGCGGAGGTAGCGCGCGTCGGCGCCGGCGAAGGAGTAGATCGTCTGGGCGGGGTCACCGACGACGCAGAGCTCGTCGCGCCCGCCGAGCCAGAGGTCGAGCAGCGCGTTCTGGAGCGGCGAGACGTCCTGGAACTCGTCGACGACGAACCACTTGTACTGCCGGCGCACCTGAGCCGCGACCGCCTCGTTGTCGGCCAGCAGGCCGGCGCCGAAGAGGAGCACGTCCTCCATGTCCATCCGCCCCTGGCCGCGCTTGACCTCCTCGTAGGCGTCGAAGGCACGGGCCACGACCTCGGGCTCGAGGCCCGAGACGGCCCGTCCCCGGGCGCGGGCCAGCGCGGCGTAGGAGTCGGGGGCGACGTTGGACACCTTGGCCCACTCGATCTCGCTGGCCAGGTCGCGCAGCGTCGCCTGGTCGACGCTCAGCCGCTGGCGCCGGGCGGCGAGCGCGACCATGCCGAGCTTGGACTCGGTGAGCTCGGGGAGGTCGCGCCCGTGCACCCGCGGCCAGAAGAACCGCAGCTGGCGCAGCGCGGCCGAGTGGAACGTACGCGCCTGGACCCCGGGCGCACCCAGCGAGCGGAGCCGCTCGCGCATCTCCCCCGCGGCGCGGGTGGTGAACGACAGCGCCAGCACCTCGGTGGGCGCGTAGACGCCCTGCGCGACGCCGTGGGCGATGCGGTGGGTGATGGCACGGGTCTTGCCGGTGCCGGCACCCGCGAGGACCCGCACGGGTCCGCGCAGCGCCTCGGCGACCTGTCGCTGCTCGGGGTCGAGCGCTTCGAGCACGATTCAGCTCCTGGACGGGTCGGTGGACGGCGTCGTCACCCTAGACGCCGGGACCGACACCGGACGACGGGGCGGTACGGCGTACGAACGGTGCGGGAATGCGCGCGCACGGGCGGTGGTTGGACCGGACATGTCCGAGAGCCAGTTCACCATGTTCACCACGCCCTGGTGTGGCTACTGCCACCGCCTCAAGAGCCAGCTCGACCGCGAGGGGATCGCGTTCTCGATCGTCGACATCGAGCAGCAGCCCGACGCGGCGTTCACCGTCGAGCAGGCCAACGGCGGCAACCAGACGGTGCCCACGCTCCTGTTCTCCGACGGCAGCACGCTGACGAACCCGTCGGTGGCGCAGGTCAAGGAGAGGCTGGCCGCGCTGGCGTGAGCCCTCGGCTGAAGCAGCGGCGTCCGGGCGGGTTAGCCTGATCCCGTGTCCTTGCTGAACTCGATCGATCGCGACCACGTCCTCACCGCGATGGAGACCTGGGACGCAGCCGGTGGCGCCAACTACATGCTGGTGCGCGGCGGCGTGTCCACCCACGTGCTGATGCACATGGGCCGCGAGTACGACGCCGCGGCCATCGCTGGCATCGCCCACGGCCTGGCCACCGGCCGCACCCTCACCCCTGCGGACATCCCCGGCGGTTCGGCGGGCGCGAGCAAGGCGCTGACGCGGCTCGGCTTCAAGATCCGCGACGACTCGCCGCCCAGCGAGCGCGTCCCGGGCTCGGCCACGCGTACGCGCACCTCGACGTCGAGCGGCATGCCGCGGGCCGCGGCGCGCAGCACCGGCACCGCCCGTCCCCGGGTCGCAGCGAGCGACCGGCCGGACAAGCTGTGCCCGCGCTGCTACATCGCGATGCCCGCCACCGGCATCTGCGACACCTGCGACTGACGGACCTCAGTCCCAGCCGGGACCCTCGAGCGGCCGGCCGAACCACGCCTCGATGAGCGACGACGAGATCGAGATCCCGCGCGGGACGGCGATGTCGCCCGATCGCACCGCCGCCTCGAACTCCGCTCGGGTCCACCAGCGGGCCTCCTCGATCTCGGCGCCGTCGACGTCGATGTCGGTGCTCAGCGCGCGGCCGGTGAAGCCCAGCATCAGGCTCGCCGGCAGCGGCCACGGCTGGCTGCCGAAGTAGCCGACCTCGCCCACGCGGACCCCCACCTCCTCGTCCACCTCACGGCGTACGGCGTCCTCCAGGGTCTCCCCCGGCTCGCAGAACCCGGCGAGGGTGGACCAGCGGCCGGCCGGCCAGGCGCGGTTGCGGCCCAGCAGCAGCGCCTCGTCCTCGCCGTCGCCGTGGGTGATCGCCATGATGACCGCCGGGTCGGTGCGGGGGAACTGCGCCCGGTCGCACTGGGTGCAGCGCAGCTCGTGACCGGCGGCCCGGTTGCGGAGGGAGCCACCGCAGCGCGGGCAGAAGCGGGTCGCGTGGTGCCACTCGGCCAGCCCGATGGCATGCATCAGCAACGGGGCCTGACCGGGCGACTGCTCCGCGATCAGGGGCAGCACGTCGCGCAGCGGCACCCAGTCCTGCGGGTCGCCGGGAGCGGCGTCCGGCGCGACGACGACCGCGAGGTGCACGACCTCGTCGTGGTCGCCGAGGAGCACGAGGGTGCCCTCGGGTGCGTCCGCCGGGGAGATCCACTGGATCGCACCGTCCACCGGACGCAGCCGGTTGCCGGCGACGACCAGCACCCGGGTGGCCGGGTCCGACATCTGGCGGTGCAGCCACTCGTCGTCGGTGCGGCGCAGGCCCATCCGGTTGTGCGCGTGTGCGGAGAGTGCGACGTGCGGCAGGGGGCGCTCGGAGCTCACCGCGTCAGGCTAGCGACGGGCCCTAGGCTGGGCGTCGTGAGCACCCACATCGGCGCCCGGCCCGGCGACATCGCCCCCACCGTCCTGCTCCCCGGCGACCCGCTGCGGGCGAGGTGGATCGCGGAGACCTTCCTCGACGACGCCCGCTGCTACAGCGAGGTGCGCGGGATGTACGGCTTCACCGGCACGTGGCGCGGCCAGCCGGTCTCCGTGCAGGGCTCCGGCATGGGCCAGCCGTCGATGGCGATCTACGTCAACGAGCTCTTCACCGACTACGACGTGCAGTCGGTCGTGCGCGTCGGGTCGTGCGGCGCGGTCACCGAGGACGTCGGCATCCGCGACGTCATCATCGCCTCCGGCGCCTGCACCGACTCCTCGATGAACCGCATCGCCTTCCACGGGATCGACTACGCCCCGGTCGCCGACTTCGGCCTGCTGCGTGGCGCCGTGGAGGCGGCCGAGGCGCGCGAGGGCGGCTCGCCCTTCCACGTCGGACTGATCTTCTCCAGCGACTCCTTCTACGCCGCGCGCCCCGAGCTGCTGGGCGAGATGGTGAAGTACGGCGTCCTGGCGGTCGAGATGGAGGCCAGCGCGCTCTACACCCTCGCCGCGAAGCACCGCCGCAGGGCGCTGGCCATCTGCACCGTCTCCGACCACATCGTCACCGGCGAGGAGACCACCTCGCAGGAGCGCGAGCAGACCTTCGGCGAGATGGTCGAGATCGCACTCACGGCTGCCCTGGGCTGACCCCGCCCCTGGCGGTGCGTGAGGCATCTTCTGCGCGCTCGGAAGGTGTCCTACGCACCGCTGATCGCTGCCCGGCGGCGGTGCGTGAGCCACCTGCGAGACGTACGCAACGTGGCTGGGGCACCGCTCCCCCGCGTGCCCGGGTCAGAGGTCGACCAGCCGCTTCAGCTCGTCGCGCCCCGGCAGGTCCGGTGGCTCGACCGTGCGGCCGGACCGGACGTAGTGGAATGCCGCGCGCACCTGCTCGAGCGGCGTGGCGGTGAGCTCCGACCAGGCCAGGCGGTAGAGGGCGAGCTGGAGCGGGTCGGCGGTCTCGTGGCGACCGGTCTTCCAGTCCACGACGAGGAAGCCGCCACCCGAGGATTCGGGCTCGGCGTAGACCGCGTCGATGCGTCCGCGCACGACCTGCCCGCCCAGGACGATCGCGAAGGGCGCCTCGACGGCGTGGGGCGCGCGGTCGCCGAAGGGACCGTCCTCGAAGCGCTTCACCACCTCGCCGAGGTCGGCCTCGTCGTCGATCCCGGCGTCGGCGCGGCCCGGCAGCTCGTCGGGCTCGATCAGAGCCTGCTGGCCGAAGCGCTCCTCCACCCAGGCGTGGAAGGCGGTGCCGAAGCGGGCCGCGGGCGCGGGCGGGCGCGGCATCGGTCGAGCCAGCTCGCGCGCGAAGGCGTCGGGGTCGTCACGCAGGCGGGCCACCGAGGTGGCCGACAGGCTGCTCGGCAGCGGCAGGTCGACCGTGGTGGCGCGCTCGGCGCGCGCCTCGTCGAGCAGCTGGGCGAGGTCGTCGTCCCACTCCGCGACCTGCGCCGCCTCGACCATGTCGAGGCCCTCGTCGGGCGCGGTCCGGTCCACGGTGCGGACCAGCTCGGCCGCGAGCAGCCGGCGGCGCGCCTCCTCGCCGGGCCCCGGCACCGGCCAGGGGCGGGAGGTGTCGACGTCGTCGTTGGGGTTGGGCGACTTGGGGGGCGGCTTCTCCAGCCAGCGCTCGACCGGCTGGCCCCACTCCTCGAGCTGGTCGCGCACGACGCCCTGGTAGGCCGAGGGGCCGAAGGCGCTCGCGCGCTGGCCCCAGACGTAGGAGGTGACGGCGAGGTGGTGGGCGGCGCGGGTGAAGGCGACGTAGCCCAGCCGCAGCTCCTCCTCCGCGTCGTGGGCCTTGGTCGCCGCGCGGTAGGCCTCGAGGGCGGTCTTGTCGTGGCCCACGAGCTGCGGCTGGTCGGCGCGGTCGCCACGCAGCGGCGCGGGCAGCACGGCCGGCGACGACGTCCAGAGGGTGCGTGAACGGTTGCTGGGGAAACGCGTCTCCCCCACGCCGACGCAGAAGACCGACGACCACTCCAGGCCCTTGGCGCGGTGCACGGTGAGGAGCTTCACCGAGTCGGCGGCGGTGGGGGTCGCGACGTCGAGGCCGTTGCCCTGGTCGTCCTCGGCGGTGAGGTAGGCCAGCAGCGCAGGCAGCGTGACGTCGCCGTCGACGGACTGGAACTCCGCGACCGCCTTGACGAAGAGGTCGAGGTTGTCGCGGCGCGCGGCGGCCGCCGGCGAGGTCGCCGACGCCAGCTCGACGTCGACCCCGGTCGTGTCGATGATGCGACGGACCACGTCGAGGAGCGGGTCGCCGACGTGGGAGCGCAACCGGCGCAGCTCGCCGGCGAGGAGTGCGAACCGGTCGAGCGCCTCGGGTGAGCAGGCCGCGTCGCCGGGCGACTCGACCGCGTCACTGAGCGCGGGCAGCTCGGAGGAGTCGATGCCGTCGGCGATCTGGAGCAGCTGGTCGGCGATTGACGCCGCCTCCGCGCGACCGCGTACGCCGGCGATCTCCGCCGCACGCACCGCGAGCAGGCGCAGGTCGCGCGGGCCGATCGCCCACCGCGGGCCGGTGAGGAGGGTGAGCATCGCGGAGTTGGCGGTGACGTCGTGCAGGAGCGTCAACGTCGCGACCACCTCGGCCACCTCCGGCAGCCGGATCAGACCGGACAGGCCGACGATCTCGACCGGGATGCCCGCGGTGGTCAGCGCGTCGTAGACGTCCTCGGCCTGGGCGTTGTCGCGGCTCAGCACACCGACCTCGGCCCACGGGGTGCCGGCCTCGTGCACGCGGCGGACCTCGTCGGTGAGCCAGCTGAGCTCGTCGACGGCCCGCTCGAAGACGTGTGCCTCGACGTGGCCCTCCCCCGCGATCTCGGCCGCGCGCAGCCGCGCGACCTTGTCGCCGTAGGCCTCGAGCAGCGGCTCGGCGAGCCGGTTGGCGACGTCGAGGATGCGCCGGTCGGAGCGCCGGTTGACCGTCAGCGGCAGGCGGCCCGGTTCGCCGTCGGCGGCCGGGAAGGTCTCGGCGAAGTTGAGGATGTTGGAGACCGAGGCGCCGCGCCAGCCATAGATCGCCTGGTTGGGGTCGCCCACCGCCATCACCGGGTGGCCGAGTCCGTGCTCGCGGTCGGGGCCTGAGAACAGCCGGGACAGCATCGTGGCCTGGGCGACCGAGGTGTCCTGGTATTCGTCCAGCAGCACGACCTTGAACCGCGCCCGCTCGAGCTCCCCCACCTCCGGCTGGTCCTCGACCAGTCGGGCCGCCAGGGCGATCTGGTCGCCGAAGTCCATGAGGCCGAGGTCGGCCTTGAGGCGCCGGTAGCCGGTGACGAGCTGCAGCAGCTCGGCGCGGCGGTCGATGGCGTTGATCGCCTTGGCGGGCGGCTCGAACCAGGTCTTGCGGGCCTTGCCGGCCTGCTCCTCGGCGACGGCCCGCTCGAACCCGCGGCGCGCCTCGGCGTCCACCCGGCGTACGTCGTCGGCGTCGACGAGGTGCTCGCTCATCGCGCCGTCGAGGGCGAGGAGGTTCTGGATGGCGGTGGCGGGGTGGTCGGTCAGCAGATCGATGCGACCGGTGAACCGCTCGATCACGCGCGCGCCGAGCTGGTAGCGGGACGCGTCGGACACGACCCGCGTGTCGGGCTCGTGGCCGATGCGCAGGCCGTGGTCGGTCAGGAGCGTGGCGGCGTAGGCGTGGTAGGTCGCGACGGTCGGCTCGAGCACGTCCTCGCCGTCGACGACCACGGAGCGGTCGAGCAGCCCCGCGGCCCCGAGCGCCGCGGAGACCCGCTGGCGCAGCTCCGCCGCGGCCTTGGTCGTGAAGGTGAGCCCCAGCACCTCCTCGGGACGCACCCGGCCCGTCGCGACCAGCCACACGACCCGCTGGGCCATGAGGGTGGTCTTGCCGCTGCCGGCTCCGGCGACCACGACGGTGGGCCGCAGCGGCGAGGTGATGGCCGCCCACTGCTCGTCGCTGGCGGCGTGCTTGGCTCCCATGAGGGCCCGCAGGTCCTCGGGCGTGTCGAGCCGCAGGGGCTCGCGGATGGGCTCGGTCACTGGACGGTCACGCTCCCGGCGCCCTTGGCGGGGCAGATGGCGGTGAAGGGGCAGTCGCGGCAGTGCGGGCCGGCAGTGGCGGGGAAGGTCTCGCTGCGGACCAGGTCGGCCGCGCGCGCAAGCCCCGCCCGCAGCACCGCGCGCTCCGGTCCGGCGTCGTCGTGGGCTGGCTGGCCCTGCACCTTGGCGACAGCGGAGTCGTCGTCGATGCCGAGCTGCACCAGCTCGGCGCCGCCCGACGCGACCGACTGTCCGGCCACCTCGTCGAGGGCGCCGGCGTCGACGGCGTACTGGTAGAGGGCGAGCTGGAGGTTGCCGGCGACCGCGGGCCCGGTCGGGGCGACGCGGGCGCTCTTGAAGTCGACGACGACCACCCGACCGGCGTCGTCGATCTCGAGCCGGTCGGCGAAGCCGGTGAGCATGACCGTGCGGCCCTCGACCTCGACGGTGCTCTGGAAGCGCTGCTCGGCGGCGAGCACCTCCCGCGGGTTGTCGAGGTGCCATCGGACGAACCGCGCGACCGCCTTGCGGATGCGCGAGAGCTCGCGCTGGCGCGACCAGGGCGTCCGGAAGGCGAGCCGGTCCCAGATCGCCTCGACCTCGGCCATCAGCGGCTCCTCCTCGGGCGGCAGGTCACCGGTCGCCACCCGCTCGGCGAGGGCGTGGAGCACCTGCCCGAGGTTGGCGGACTGGTGCACCGCCGAGACGCCGCCGGCCTCGCGCTCGAAGAACCACTGGGCCGGACAGAGCAGGATCGAGTCGAGCATGCTGGCCGAGACCGGCACGGGCCGCTCCGGGTCGCGGATCGGCTGGACGGCCCGGGTGGCGCTGCGGGTGCCCCACCATGTCGAGGGGTCGGCCGAGGGGACGAGCGGGCGTCCGTCGACCTCCTCCGCCGCCAGCGCCGCCAACCGACGTGCGGCGGCTGCCTGCAGCGCGGGACTGGTGGCCGGGTCAGCCGCAGTGCGCCGCAGCTCGGCGACGAGCCCGCCGAGGGACAGCGGCCGGGGCGGACGGCCGTCCTGGTGCTCGATGCTCACGCCGAGCTCCTCGAGGAAGCGCGAGGGCTGCTCGCCGTCGTCGTCGGGCGAGCGCACCGCGCTCACGACCAGTCGGCGCCGGGCCCGGGTGCAGGCGACGTAGAACAGGCGCCGCTCCTCCATCAGGAGCGCCCGCGTGGTCACCGGCGGGACCAGGTCGGGGTGGCCGGAGTCGTCGACGCCGATGCGGTCGGCGCCGAGCAGCGTGGCGCGGCGACGCAGGTCCGGCCAGCCCTCCTGCTGCACGTGGGCGACGACGACGAGGTCCCACTCCAGCCCCTTGGACCGGTGGGCGGTGAGGAGGCGGACCGAGGAGCCGCGCACGCCTCGCTCGGCCAGGGTGTCGGCCGGGAGCTGCTGGGCCACGAGGCTGGCGAAGAACGCACCGACACCGACGTGGTCGCGCTGGTCGACCGCGCGGGAGGCGAGCTCGAAGAGCGCCACCACCGCGTCGAGGTCGCGGTGGGCCCGGCGGGCGCTCGCACCTCCGAGGTCGACCTGGCGCCTCAGCCGCTGGGGCCAGGCGGTGCTGGACCACAGGTGCCACAGCACGTCCTCGACCCCGGCGCGCTCGGACAGCAGGCGGGCGCCCTCGCGCAGCAGCGCGGCGAGGGCACCGGCGCGCTCGACGTCCGGTCCCTCCAGGCCGTCGAGGAAGCCCGGGCCGACGACCGCGAGCCGGAGCAGCTCGCGCGAGGTGCGGCGCGCGTCGGGATCGGCCTGCTCCTTCTCGCGGGTGCGCAGGCGGCGTACGAGGGCCCGCAGGTCGGACGCGTCGAGCCCCGCCAGCGGCGAGAGCAGCAGGGACTCGATCCGGCCGGGATCGAGGAAGTCGGGCGAGTCCGGGTCGTCGTTGTCGAGGTTGACCACCGCGCGCAGCCCGTCGAGGAGCGGCAGCACCGCCGGGTCGTGGACGAGCGGCAGGTCGTCGGAGGCCACCTCGACAGGAACGCCCGCCGCGGCGAGCGAGCGCCGCAGCGGGGGGATGCTGGTCCGCCCCGAGCGCACCAGGACGGCCATCCGGTCCCAGGCGATGCCGTCCTCCAGGTGGGCGCGGCGCAGCAGGTCGGCCAGTCGCTCGGCCTCGGCCCGCTCGGTGTCATAGGTGTGGACCTCGACCCGACCGTCGCCGTGCGGTCCCGGGACCGCCTCCGGGGAGAGGAAGGCCTCGCGGGCGGCGGCGTCGATGCTGCCGCTGAGGGTCAGGCGGTGCGCGACACGGCCGGCCGCCAGCAGCAGCCGCGGTCCGAACCGCCGGGTGCGTTGGAGCACCACGACGGGTGCCGGAGCGCCGCTCGTGGTCGGGAAGCTGGCCGGGAAGTCGAGGATGCCGCGCACGTCGGCGCCGCGGAAGCCGTAGATGGACTGGTGGGGGTCGCCCACCACGGTGAGGTTGCGACCGTCGCCGGCCAGCGCCCGCAGCAGGGCCACCTGACCGGGGTCGGTGTCCTGGTACTCGTCGACGAAGACGTGGCTGTAGCGCGCGCGCAGCTCGTCGCGGTGGGCCTCGGCCTCGATCACGGCGCGGCGGATGAGGTCGGAGTAGTCGGTGGCACCGAGGTTGTCGAGGATCGTGAGGTACTGCTCCATGAACAGCCCGGCCGACACCAGCTCGGGCAGGTCGTGCTCCTCGCCGAGGCTGCGGAGGCCGCCGGGGTCGAGGCCCTTCTCGCGGGCGCGGGCGAGCACCGCCTGCACCTCGCGGACGAAGCCGAAGGTGCCGACCGCCCGGCGCAGCGCGTCGGGCCACTCGACCGACTCGGGGTTGTCGCGCAGCAGCTCACGCAGCACGACGTCGGCCTCCGGGGCCGACAGCAGCCGGATGGCGCCCTCGTAGAGCTCGGCGGGGGCGTACTTCCTGACCAGCGCGTAGGCGAAGGAGTGGAAGGTCGAGCACGACGCCGCCGACGTGGTCCTAGCGACCCGTGCGGTCACCCGGTCGCGCAGCTGCTCGGCGGCCTTGCGGGAGAAGGTGAGGGCGAGCACCGAGTCGGGCGAGGCGCCGCGGTGCTCGATGCGGTCGACGATCGCCTCGACCAGGGTGGTGGTCTTGCCGGTGCCCGGACCGGCCAGCACGAGCAGCGGGCCGCCCGGGTGGTCGACCACGCGCTGCTGGTGCTCGTCGAGCTCGGGCACCACGACCTCGCGGTCGGGGCTGACGAGCCGGTAGCGGGTGGTCGGTGTGCTCACGCAGGACACCCCATCACGCGGGACCGACAATGCGCTGCCGGCCCCGCGGACGGGGTGTCGTGGAGGTGCGGACGGATCAGGAGACGTCGACGATCGCGGCGACCGGGCCGCCACCCTCGGGGCCCTGGTGGGCGGCCGAGACCGAGACGAAGACCGCCGGGTCGCCGGTGACGGAGGCGGTGACGCCGCCGACGCAGGCCTTGATCTGGCGGTGCCAGTGGACGTCGGAGTCGTCGAGCATCGCGTTGCGGCGCCCGCGGACCATGCCGTCCTGGCTGGCCTCGCACTTGAGGAAGACGTTGACCAGCTTGCCGTCGAGGTCGCTGGTGCGCGGGCGCTCGGGCAGGTCGAGGCCGGCGGTGCGGATGGCCTCCCAGATGCCGTCGGCGTCGAGCGCGTCCTTCATCACCGAGTGGCCGATGCGGTACTTGCCGCCGACGCCCTTGGCGTTGCCGACCACGACGATCTGGGCCTGGTCGAGCTCGACGCCCGAGGAGCAGGACGCGACCGAGGAGAAGAGCTCACGGTTGTGCATCACGTCGGCGTCGGTGGGCATGTCGATCTCGCCGAGCGCGACGGCGATGCCGAGGCCGGTGACGCCGTTGGAGAGGTCCATCGACTCGTGGGTGTGCTCGGTCCAGACCTTCTTGCCGCGCGCCTTGGCGTCGCGGATGGTGTGGATGGTGAGCAGCGGGGTCTTGGTCTGCACGTAGTGGACGTCGGCGGGGTCGGTGATCCCGGCGCGCTCCATCGCGATCTTCACGCCGGCGGCGACCTTCTCGATCATCGCGGTGTAGCCGATCTCCTCGGGCAGGATCGGCTCGCTCATCGCGAAGCCGGCGGTGAGCCGCATCTCCTCGCGCGACGGGTCGTCCTCGGGGACGTCGGTGGTGGCGAAGATCGTGGCGTGGGGGCTGATGACGCCGTCGGTGCCGCCCGACCACACGATCGGGACGCCCTTGACCTGCTCGGGGTCCGCACCGCTGGCGACCAGCGCCTCGCGGAAGGCACGGTCGGCGATGATGCGGGTGTAGTCGTTGACACCGCCGTTGCCCTCGGTCTTGCCGATGATCGCGAAGACGCGGTCGGCGGCGATGACGCCCTCGTCGATGAGCTTGGTGAGCTCGGAGGCGTCGGCGACGGAGTGGATCGGGACCTTGCGGACCTCAATGGCGCTGGGCATGGGTTTCCTTTCGGTGGGGAGGCAGGTTCAGGCGGGTACGACGACGGTGCCGGCGTCGCCGGCGACGGCCGCGGTGATCTGGTCGAGGCTGGTGATGACGCCGCGCTTGCCGGTGGTCTCGACGAAGCGGCAGACCGCGTCGACCTTCGGGCCCATCGACCCCGAGGCGAAGTGGCCCTCGGCGGCGAGCGCGCGCAGGTCGGCGACGGTGAGGGTGCCGAGCGGCTCGGCGTCGGGCTGGCCCCAGCGGATGACCGCGTTGGGGACGTCGGTGGCGATCACGAGGACGTCGGCGTCGGTGGTCTCGGCGAGCAGCGCCGCGCCGAGGTCCTTGTCGATGACGGCCTCGACGCCGGCCAGCGAGCCGTCGGGACGGCGTACGTGCGGGATGCCGCCACCGCCGTTGGCGACCACCACGAAGCCGGCCTCGATCAGCGCGAGGACCGCTGGGGCGTCGAGGATCTCGAGCGGCTCGGGCGAGGCGACCACGCGCCTCCAGCCCTTGTCGCCGCGGTCCTGCCAGGTCTCGCCGTGGTCCATCAGCACCCGGGCCTCGGCCTCGGGCAGGTGGCGGCCGATCGGCTTGGTGGGGGTGGTGAAGCCCTCGTCGTCGGCGTCGACCAGCGTGCGGGTGACGACCGCGGCGCTGCGTCGCGCGACGCCGCGGGCGGCGAGCTCGCCGTCGAGGGCGTCCATCAGCACGAAGCCGAGGGTCGCCTGGGTCTGCGCGCCGCACCAGTCGAGCGGGACGGGGGGTACGACGGACGCGGCCACCTCGTTCTTGACCAGGAGGTTGCCCACCTGGGGGCCGTTGCCGTGGGTGACGACGACGTCGTGGTCGTGCTCCAGGAGGCCGGCGACCGCGGCCATCGCCACCTGGGCGGCGGCGATCTGGTCGTCGGGACGTGCCCGCCCGTCGGCGTTGGTCATGGCGTTTCCGCCGAGTGCGAGCAGGACCCTCATGGGTTTGACCCTAGTGATCGGCGCCACGCGTCCCACCGGCAAGAGTTGTCAGCGCCCGGCGGACTCCTGGGCACGAGTTGCCAGCACGGCGTCGTACCAGCCGGCGAGTCGGCCTGCCCTGCTCACCGCGCGGAGGCGCTCCTCCACCGGCTCGCGCCCCGCACGCGTGGTGACCACGAGCGCGTGGTCGCCCGACCGCAGCACGGTGGCGGCGCCTGGCACAAACACCTCATCCCCGCGGAGCACGAGCGAGACGACCGATCCCGGCGGGAGGCGCAGTTCGGCGACCTCGACCCCCGCGAGCCGGGAGCCGGCGCCCACGGAGAACTGCACGAGCGTGGCGCCCAGCTCGTCGAGCGGTGCGGACTCGATCGCGACGTCACGGGGGGATGCCGGCTCGGCGACCCCGAGGCGGCGGGCCACCCACGGAAGCGTCGGGCCCTGCACGAGGGTGAAGACGACCACCAGCACGAAGACGACGTCGAAGACACGCTCCGCGCCCGGCAGCCCCACCGCCATCGGGATCGTGGCGAGCACGATGGGAACGGCTCCCCGCAATCCGGCCCAGCTGACGAAGGCCTGCTCGCGCCAGGGCATGCGGAAGGGCGTCGCACTCACGAGCACCGACAAGGGCCGGGCGAGGAAGGTGAGGACCCCGCCGACGACGAGCGCGGTCGGCAGCGCGTCGGGGAGCCGGGACGGGCTCGCCAGCAGCCCGAGCAGCACGAAGAGGCCGATCTGGGCGAGCCAGGCGAGCGACTCGACGAAGCCGGTGGTGGCCCCCCGGTGCGGCAGGCGCGCGTTGCCGAGGGTCAGCCCGGCCACGTAGACCGCCAGGAACGGGCTCGCCCCCGCGACACCCGCCACCGCGAAGGCGAGCAGGGTGAGGGCGACGGTGGCGAGCGGGTAGAGCCCTGCGGAGGGCAGCGCGCTGCGGCCGAGGAGCCACTGCCCGGCCCATGCCACTGCGACGCCCACCAGCGCCCCGACCACGAGCTGGTAGACGATCTGGCCGCCGACTCCCACGACCCCGGCGTCGTTCCACGCGCTGGAGGTGACGACCGTGACGAGGATGATGACGGGCGGGTCGTTGAAGCCGGACTCCGCCTCGAGGACGGCCCGCAGCCGCCCCTTCACCGGCATCCTCCGCAGCACGGCGAAGACCGCGGCCGCGTCCGTCGACGACACGACGGCGCCGAGCAGGACGGCCGTGCGCACGTCGACGTCGAGCACGAGGTAGACCACGCCGGACGTCACCGCCACGGACACGAAGACCCCGACCGTGGCCATGACCGCGGCCAGCCAGCCGACGGGCCGCACCACGCGCAGGTCGGTGGTGAACCCGCCCTCGGCGAGGATCACCGCCAGCGCCACCGACCCGAGCACCTGGGTGAGCCCGGCGTCCTCGAAGTCGAGCCCGAGGCCGGACTCGCCGATGGCCAGGCCGACGCAGAGGAAGACCAGCAGGCTGGGCAGGCCCGCGCCCGACAGCAGTCGTACGGCTGCCAGGCACCCGAGCAGGACTGCGGTGGTGACGAGCAGGACCACGTTCAGCTCGTCGGCGCTCACACCGACCAGTCTTCGGGGCGCGGACGCTCGACCACATGGGGTGCGGACCCCATCTGGGAAGGTGGGGCATGCGACTGCCCGGCCACCTCCCGCTCTTCTGGACGATCTGCCTGATCAACGGGGTCGTGCTCGTGGCCGCCGCCCTGCTCCTGCTCTTCTCCCCCGCCCGGGTCTCCCCCGAGGCGGCGCCGTCGGAGGTCGTGGTCGTCGGCGTCGGCCTGGTCGTCATGCTGCTCACCACCGCCGTCCTGATCCGCTGGGCTCTGGCTCCCCTGCACCGCCTGATCGCCCGACTGGAGGACATCGCGCACCTCGAGCCCACCAAGCTGCCTGAAGAGGGCTCGGGACCGGTGCTCGGCATCGCGCGCAGCGTCAACGGGCTCCTGGCCCGGCTCGCCGACGAGCGCCGTGCAGGCGACGCCCGCGCGCTCGCCGCCCAGGAGGCCGAGCGGCACCGGATCGCCCAGGAGCTGCACGACGAGGTCGGCCAGAGCCTGACCGTGGTGCTGCTCGGCCTCAAGCAGCTCGAGGCACAGGCACCTGCGGCGCTGGTGCCCGAGCTCGCCGCCGTGCGCGAGAGCGCCCGCGCCGGCCTCGACGACGTACGCCGGGTGGCGCGCAGGCTGCGCCCGGGCGTGCTGGAGGACCTCGGCCTAACGAGTGCGCTGGCCGCCCTGGCCACCGACTTCGCCGACCACAGCTCAGCCTCCGTGCGACGTTCCTTCACACCCGGCCTCCCCGCCCTGAGCCCCGAGGCGGAGGTCGTGGTCTACCGGGTCGCGCAGGAGGCGCTCACGAATGCCGCCCGGCACGCCGGTGCGCAGGAGGTCGAGCTCTCGCTCCAGCGGGTCGGACCACGCGTGGTCCTCGAGGTCCGCGACGACGGGCGCGGCTTCGAGGGTCCCACCGAGGGGTCGGGGCTGATGGGCATGCGCGAGCGCGCCGCCCTCGTGCGCGCCGAGCTGTCCGTCGTCAGCCGGCCGCGGCGCGGCACGACCGTGCGGCTCGCGGTGCCTGCGGAGGCAGGCGCATGATCCGGATCCTGCTCGCCGACGACCACACGCTGGTGCGCCGCGGCGTACGACTCATCCTCGAGCAGGAGGCGGACCTCTCGGTGGTCGCCGAGGCCTCCGACGGCGTCGAGGCGGTCGAGCGGGTCCGCGACACCGAGGTCGACCTCGTCGTGCTCGACATCGCGATGCCGCGGATGACCGGGCTGCAGGCCGCGGCCGAGATGGCCCGGCGTCGCGAGCCCCCGCGGATCCTGATGCTGTCGATGCACGACAACGAGCAGTACTTCTTCGGCGCGCTCAAGGCCGGCGCCAGCGGCTACGTCCTGAAGTCCGTGGCCGACGAGGACCTCGTCGGCGCCTGCCGGGCGGCGATGCGGGGCGAGACCTTCCTCTACCCCGGCGCGGAGAGCACGCTCGTGCGCGACTACCTCGACCGGCTGCGTCGCGGCGAGCGGGTGCCGGACTCGGTGCTGACCGCGCGCGAGGACCAGGTGATCAAGCTGATCGCCGAGGGTCGGTCGTCGCGCGAGATCGCCCGCGAGCTGCACATCGCGCCGAAGACCGTCGAGGGACACCGGGCGAACATCCTCGGCAAGCTCGGGATGCGCGACCGGGTGGAGCTGACGCGGTACGCGATCCGGGCGGGGCTCATCGAGCCGTGAGCCCCGCCGGGACCGGCTGTCAGGCCGTGGTGACGGTGACGGTGTTCGAGCAGCTCGACGCGTAGCTGTTCAGCACGCTCTTCTCCGCGGAGTCGGCGGAGAGGCCCCAGCGGATCTTCACCGCGACCCACTCCGCGACGTAGCGGCACTTGTCGTAGGTCGGCAGCCACGTGCTGGGGTCCTGGTCGCTCTTGGACTGGTTGACGTTGTCGGTCACGCCGACGAGCGTGCGGTGGTCGCCGAGGTCGTTGGCGTACGCCTCGCGCCGGGCGGACGTCCAGCCGCTCGCGCCGGAGCCCCAGGCCTCGGCCAGCGGGACCATGTGGTCGATGTCGACGTCCGAGGCGGCGGTCCACGACACGCGGTCGTAGTAGGAGAACCACCGGCCGGTCGAGACGGTGCACCTGCTCGAGGTCGTGTAGGTGAGGGGGGTGTCGGACTCCGCCTCGCTGACGAGCACCTCGGCGCGAGCGTTCTGGCAGTCGCCGTTGGCGTCCACCCAGTGCTTGAAGAGGGTGCGGTCGTAGCCGGTGTTGGTCTCCGCCGCCGTGGGCACGGCGGCCACGGCCTGGGCCAGCGAGCCACTGAAGGTGGACGCCTGCGCCGGGGCGGGCGCCAGGAGCAGCAGCGCGCCCGTGACCAGCACGAGCAGCGCCGACGACCACCTCCTCGCGGCCGTGGGACGGGTGGGCAGCGTGCGAGGTCGAGACATGGTGGCTCCTGCGATCGGCAGGCCCCGATGCCTGCGTCTGCGCACTTCCTACTGGGCGAGGACCCGGAGCGGTGCGCGGCGCGCTCAGCGCAACAAGGTCTTCATCACCCGGTCACCCACCGGCAACCCGTGGGCGTCGTAGTAGGAGAACATCGCCGACAGCCACGGGTGCGTCCCGGGGTCGGGCACCCGCCGGACCTCCACGCCCGCCTCCTCCGCGAGCTCGCGGACCGTCGCGACGCGGGTCGCGAGCTCGTACGTCGCCCCCGCGTGACCCTCCTCCGTCAGCACGACGGCGGCCGCCCGGCCGAGGTCGTCGAGGTCGAGGAAGCCGAACGGCACGTCGGGCGAGTAGGGCAGGTCGAGCGGACCGGTGAGGTCGAGGTTCTGGAGGTAGGCCCCGGGCTGGAGGATCGTCCACCCCAGCCCGCTGCGGCGGACCAGGTCCTCGGACGCGGCCTTGCCGAGGTGGTGCGGCATCGCGGGCGCGTAGGGCGAGGCCACCGAGTGGTAGCCGACCCGCCCCACGCCCGCCGCCGACAGGGCGGCCAGCGCCGAGGCGACGTGCGCCGGCTCGTCGGGGTGCAGGTTGGGCGCGATGACGTACGCCGCCCCGCATCCCGCGACCGCCGCCGCGAGGTCCGGCCAGTCCGAGCGCCCCAGCGGGACGGCCTCGACGTCCCGGCCGGCGAGCGCGTCGCACACCGCCCGGCCGGTCTTGCCGTGACCGCCGAGCACCGCGACGCGCCGCACCGACGCCGACATCAGATCCTGTCGACCTCGGCGAACGCCGCGCCGTCGGCCAGCTCGGCGTAGCCCGGACCGCGGTCGAAGAACGCGTCGTCCTCCCGGCTCCACGAGGCGCGGCCCGCACGCTCGGCCTCGGTGGCCGCGGCGTCGAAGCCGAGGTCGCCGCCGTCACGCGAGCCGGTGAGCACGACGCCGTAGTCGCGCAGCGCGGCCTCGGCCGACACCTTGCCCCAGACCACGTCGCGCACGACGAGCTCGGGGTCGCGGGCGAGCGGGTCGCCCCAGCCGCCGCCACCGGTCGTACGGATGCGCACGACCTGGCCGGCGCGGATGACCTCGGCGTCGGCGAGGGCGTCGACCTCGCGCTCGTCCGGGCCGCCCGGGTCGATGACGACCTGGAAGGGCGCACCGGCCTTGCCGCCGCGCACGCCCCAGCAGGCCAGGATCGAGCGGTCGGCGATGGACATGAAGTGCGCGTCCTTGAGCATCCGGATCTGCTTCTCGTAGCCCAGGCCACCGCGGAACTCCCCCGCGCCGCCGGAGTCGACCGCGAGGCCGAGGCGCTCGACGATGAACGGGAAGCGGGACTCGGTGAACTCGGTCGGCAGGTTGCGGGAGTCGGGCACCACGTGGATGGTGTCCTCGCCGTCGGCGTAGTAGCGACCGCCGGAGCCGCCGCCGAGGACCTCGCGCATGAGGTAGTCGTTGCCCTCGAGGTCCTTGCCGTAGACGCCGGTGTAGCGGATCGTCTCCTGGTCGGCCGGCATCTTGCCGTCCACCGCCTTGGCCACGACGCCGGCGAGCACGCCGAGCAGGCGCAGGATCACGAAGGTGCGGGCGTTGGTCGGGCCGGGGTGGATCGGGGTGAGCAGCGTGCCCTTCTCGGGGAAGCGCATCTCGATCAGCGGCACGATGCCCTCGTTGACGTCGAGCTCGGCCATCCGCTCGGGGGTGTCGGCGAGGTTGCGCAGGATCGGCGCGAGCCACTTCTTGAGGAAGTTGCCGCCGACGTAGTCGCCGCAGTGGTTGATCGGGCCCTTGGCCTGCGCGCTGGTGCCGGTGAAGTCGATGATCAGCCGCGGTCCGGCCGGGCGACCGTTCTCCGGGTCGGCCGGGGCGTCGCTCGCCTTGGTGAGGGTGATCCGCTGGGTGTGCAGCTGCGGCTCGTCGACGCCGTCGTGCTCGGCGTAGTCCTCCCACACGTAGGTGCCGTCGGGGATCTTGGACAGGATCTCGCGGCGGTAGGTCTCGGTGGTCGCGTCGAGGATCGCGTCGAAGGAGGTCTCGATCGCCTCGCGGCCGTAGCGGTCGAACAGCTCGCTGAGGCGGCGCGCGCCCATCAGGCAGGCCGAGCACTCGGCGTCGAGGTCGGCGGCCAGGCTGTCGGGCATCCGCGAGTTGCGCGTCATGATCCGCAGCGCGGCCTTGTTGGGCACGCCCGCGTCCCACAGCTTGATCGGCGGGACCGCCAGGCCCTCCTCGTAGACGCTGGTGGCGCCGCTCGGCATGGAGCCGGGGCACGCACCGCCGATGTCGTCGTGGTGGCCGAAGGCCTGCACGAAGGCCACCACCTCGCCGTCGTGGAAGACCGGCACGGTGACGCACAGGTCGGGCAGGTGACCGATGCCGCCCTCGGACTCGTAGACGTCGTTGTGGAAGAAGACGTCGCCCTCGCGCATCTCCTCCAGCGGGAAATCACGCACGATCGGGTGCACGAGCGCACTGTAGGAGCGACCGGTCAGCTTGCGCAGCTGGCGGTCGTGGATGCCGGCGCGGAAGTCGTGGGCGTCGCGGATCATCGGCGAGCGGCTGGTGCGACCGATGGCGGTCTCGACCTCCATCTCGACGCTGGCCAGGGTGCCCTGGACGATCTCGACGAGGATCGGGTCCACGCTCGAGCCCTCGGGCGTGAGGCGCCCGCCGTGCTCGTACGCCGTGGGCAGGCCGGCCGGGTTGACCGGCTTCGCGGTGACGTAGGCCGGGTCCACGGGGCGGGTGCTGACGTCGGCGCTCATCGGCCCGACTCCTTCCGGATCACGAGGTTGGCCCAGTCGTCGACCACGACCTCGAAGCCGGGGTGGACGGGGATGGTGGAGCCGAACTCCTCCACGATGGCCGGGCCCGTGAAGGTGTCGCCGGCGCCGAGGTCGGTGCGCCAGATGACCGGGGTGTCGACGTAGCCCTGCTCGGGGTCGAAGCACACCGGACGCCGCCCGCGCACCGCGCGGTCCTCGACGGTGCCGTCGGCCTTGTCGAGGGTCGGGATCTCCGGGCGCGTGATCGGCCCGATGCCGGTGACGCGCAGGTTGACCCACTCGACCTGCTGGGTGGCGTCGCCGCGGAAGTCGTAGCCGTAGAGCTGGCGGTGCTCGGCGTGGAAGGTGTCCGCCACCTGGGCGACGTACGCGTCGTCGATCACGCCCTCAGGCGCGGCGACGCGCACCTCGTAGGCCTGGCCGACGTAGCGCACGTCGATGGTGCGGTGGAACTCGTGCTGGTCCTCGGTGAAGCCCTCCTTGGCGAGCGCCTCGCGGGCTCGGTCGGTGAGGGTGTCGAGGACCGTCTGGACGGCTCCGTGGTCGAGCGCGGACTCCTTGGCGACGTGGGTCTGGACGTAGTCGTTCTTCACGTCGACGGTCAGCAGGCCGAAGGCGCTCACGTTGCCCGGGTTGGGCGGCACGACGACGCCCGCGAGGTCGAGGATGTCGACGAGACGGCAGGCCAGCAGCGAGCCGGAGCCGCCGAAGGTCGTGAGCATGAAGTCGCGCACGTCGAGGCCGCGCTTGACGCTCACCTGGCGCAGGGCGTTGGCCTGGTTCCAGGCGGAGATCTCGAGGATGCCGGTGGCGCAGCGCTCGAAGTCGAGGCCGAGCCTGTCGGCGAGGTCGGCGATGCCGGTGCGTGCGGCGTCGACGTCCAGCGGGATCTCGCCGCCGAGCAGGTGGGGAGGGATCCGGCCGAGGGTGACGTGGGCGTCGGTGATGGTCGGGTTCGTGCCGCCCTTGGCGTAGCAGAGCGGGCCGGGGTCGGCGCCGGCCGAGTGGGGCCCGACCTTGAGCGTGCCCTCGGGCGAGAGCCAGGCGATGGAGCCGCCGCCCGCGCCGACGGTGACGACGTCGATCATCGGGATCTTGCTCGGGTAGGCGCCGACCGTGCCCTCGGTGGTGAGGGTGGGCTCGCCGTCGAGCACGACCGAGACGTCGGTGGAGGTGCCGCCGCCGTCGCAGGTGAGGATCCGCGGGAAGCCGGCGACCTTGGCGATCAGCGCAGCGCCGAGGGCACCGGCGGCCGGGCCGGACAGCACGGTGGTGATCGGCTGGTGGACGACCTCGTCGGCGGAGAGCACACCGCCGTTGGACTTCATGACGTAGAACGGGATCTCGTTGCCGGTGAAGCCGACGAGACGCTCGGAGATGTTGGTGACGTAGCGGCTGACGTTGGGCTTCACGGCCGCGTCGACCAGCGTGGTCATCGCGCGCTCGTACTCGCGGTACTCGCGCAGCACCTCGCTGGAGATCGACACGACCGCCTCGGGGTGCTCGCGGCGCAGGATCTCGCGCATGCGCAGCTCGTGCTCGTCGTTGGCGTACGCGTGGAGCAGGCAGACACCGAGGGTGGTGATCCCCTGGTCGCGGAACCACCGCGCGGCGGCGACCGCGGACTCCTCGTCGAAGGGCCGCACCTCGGCACCGGTGAAGTCGAGGCGGCCTCCGACGGTGCGGACCCGGTCGGCCGGCACGATGCGGTCGGGCTTGACCCAGAAGTAGGAGTTGCCGTAGCCGTCGGGCACCGACTGGCGCGCGATCTCCAGCATGAACTCGTAGCCCTCGGTGGTGATGAAGCCGAGCGCCTCCACCTTGCCCTCGAGGAGCTTGTTGGTCGCCACGGTCGTGCCGTGCGACACCGCGGCGATGTCGGCGCCCTCGGCACCCACGATCCCGAGGATCTTCTCGATGCCGGCGATGAAGCCGTCCGCCGGGTTGCCGGGCGTGCTCGGGGTCTTGGTCGTGACCAGCTCGCCCGAGTCCTCGTCGAAGGCCACCACGTCGGTGAACGTGCCACCGGTGTCGATGCCGATCCTGATCCGCCGATTGCTCATGGGAGGATTCAACCGAGGTGGACGTGGCGAGGGCCACGGCAAGGATTGCTCACGAACGAGCGATTCATCGGCAATCCCTGCACCGCTAGCCCGAGGCCGGCACACGGGGGTACGCCCGCACGACCCGCCACCGGGCGATCGCCGGCGTGGTCTCGCGCACGCCGGCCGCGCTGGTCGCACGCACGCGGATCACGTGGCGACCGACCGCCAGCCGCCGCACGGTCCGGGGCGAGGCGCAGGTACGCCAGCGCCCGCGGTCGAGGCGGCACTCGTACGACGCGCCCGTGCCGTTGCTGGTGAAGCGGAATCGTGCCGCGCGCCGCGTGGTGCGCCTCGGAGGGTGCCGGGTGATGCGGGTGGCGGGCTCGGCGCCCGCGGGAGTCGGCGTCGTGGTCGGCGTGGTCGTCGGCGTGGCGGTCGGCGCCGAGGTCGGGGTGGCCGTCGGGGTGGCCGTCGGCGTGGTCGTCGGGGTCTCCGTCGGGGTCGGGGTGGGGGTCTCCGTCGGAGTGGGCGTCGGCGTCGGGGTGGGCGTCGTCGTCGTGGGGACCGGCACGTCCGCGACCCGCACTGTCCAGAGCTCCCGGCCGGACGCGCTGTCGTCGAGGACGAGCACCACCCGGTCACCGAGCAGCACGGCCTCGCCCGCACGGCTCCCCGCCGCGCCGGCAGCGACGTCCGCCAGGCGCTGGGCCGCGCCCGACGGGGCGAGGACCCACGGCTCGTCCCCCTCGCCGGCGGTCGTCGCGCGCAGCAGCATCCGGTCGCCGAGGTCGACGAGCGGGCGCGGGTTGCTGTCGGCGGGGCCGGGAGCGAGGTCGGCGACCTGCCGGGTCCCCGCGGCCGTCCCGTCGCTCGTCCACGGCTCGCGACCGGCGACGAGGGTCCGCGCGCTGACGAACCATCCCGCACCCCAGGCGCGGATGTCTGCCGGGGCGCCCGAGGCGGTCACGAAGCCGATGGGGGTCTGCTGCGTGCCGTCGTCGAGGTCCTTGACGAGGGTGGCGTCCTGCCGGGAGAGCTCGAGGCCGCGACTGCCGACGCCGGAGGCGAGCAGCGCCTCCGGCCCCCGCGGCGCGGGGTCGCCCATGTGGAGGTCGGTGTGCTCGGGCCACTGGCGCGCGGTGGTGCCCGAGGTCGTGCCGTCCGTACGGACGAGCCGCTGGTCGATGCGGTACCAGCTGTGTCCGTCGGCAGCCTCGGTCACGCCACCGTGCACGAGCAGCTCCGAAGCACCAGCCGACAGGTCGGCGGGCACGAGCCGCTGCGTGCCGGCTTCCGTGCCGTCGGAGCCGAAGAGGGAGACGAAGGTCTGTCCGTCGGGGGCGTCGCTGTCGCGGGCCAGCCAGGTGACGCGGTCGCCGGCCGCGGCGATCCAGCGCACGTGCGAGCTGTCGAACGGCAGTCCGTAGCCGGCGGTGGTGGTGTCGACCGCGAGGCGGGTCCCGGCCTGGTCGCTGGTCCAGAGCTCGCGGCCGGCCGCAGTCCTCGCGGAGAGGAAGAGCCGCGATCCGACGGAGGTCAGCTCCTGCGGCCGTGAGCTCGTGGCACCGGGCACGACGTCCGCCTCGAGCCGTGTGCCCGCCGTCGTGCCGTCGGTCGACCACAGCTCGCGTCCGGCCACGCCGTCGTCGGCGGTGAACCAGACCCGGTCCCCGGCCACCTCCAGCTCCTGCGGGGTCGACGACGCCCGCCCGGGGCGCACGTCGTCGAGCAGGCGCGTGCCACCGGCGGTCCCGTCGCTCACCCAGAGCTCGCGCCCGGCCTGCTCCGTGCGGGCGGTGTAGACGACCTGGTCGCCGAGCACGACGAGGTCGCGGGGGTCGCTGCCGGTCGTGCCGGCCCACGCGTCCGCGAGCCGGCTGAACGGACCGGGATCGCCCGCGGTGCCGGTCCGGGCGGCGGGTAGGAGCGCCTGCCGGGGCACGCCCTGACGGCGCGGTCCACCGGCGTACTGCCCCCAGTCGGCTGGTGCGGCACTGCCGGTGGGGTACTCGAAGGCGAAGATCCCGGCCGAGTAGCCGCTGAAGTTGTCGGGGTGGTGGCCGACCACGACGAGGTCCGAGCGACCGTTGCCGTCGAGGTCGGCGATCGCCGGCGTCCAGCCGGTGGAGGTGTCGAGCCGGAGCGGGAAGCCCGGCAGGGCGGCGCCCGTGCGGTCCCACGCCCAGACGAAGTGGTAGCGCCTGCCGTCGGTGTCGTACGCCCACCCGGAGGCCACCACGTCCTGGCGGCCGTCGTTGTCGAGGTCGCCGATCACCGGCGACGTGTCGTGGACGACACCGGGCTCGAGCTCGCGGATCGGTCGCGGCCACCCGGGGAGCTCGGTCCCGTCGCCCTGATAGGCGTGGACGAGCAGCGGAGATCCCACCACGACCTCGAAGTCGCCGTCCCCGTCGAGGTCGCCGAGCGCCGGGTGCTGGGTGCTGGTCGGCTGACCTGCCGGGTCCGTGACGTCCCAGCGCGCCACCCGGCTCCCGTCGCCCCGGAGCACCTCGATCGACCCGCTTGCCTCGACGACCACCTCGGGCCGGCTGTCGCCGACCACGTCGGCCACGGAGAGGCGGTCGCGCGCGCTGAAGCCCTGCACGTGCACGGGCCAGCCCCTGACGGCCGTGCCGTTGGCGTGCCAGGCGCCGGCGTTGGCCTCGCCGCTGTAGGAGTGTCCCCCGCCCAGCACCTCCGGGCGGCCGTCCCCGTCGAGATCGGCGACCGCGGACTGGGCCTGGCCCTGGAACGCCCCGGGGCCGCGCAGCGGCCACCCACCGCCCCGGACGACATCGCCCTGCGCGTCGAGCGTCCAGTAGTAGTGGTCGTCGCGGTTGAGCAGGAGGTCGTCGGTGCCGTCGCCATCGCGGTCCAGCGCCGCCGCCGGGTGGGATCCGTTGATGTAGTTCGACCGAGGCCAGCCGGGCAACGCGCGTCCAGCGCCGTCACGGGCAGTGATCCGGTCGAGGACGTTGTTGCCCACCACCTCGAAGCCCGGCGTCGCGGGGTCGAGCTCGGCCATCGAGAGGTACTCGTGCGACCGCGTGCCGACGGGCCAGCCGGGGAGCACGCTGCCGTCCGGGTCGACTGCAGTCGTGGTGCCCCGCGCGATGCCGCTGGCGAGGATCTCGAGGTCCGGGTCGCCGTCGACGTCCCCGACGAGGACCCCGGAGGCGCAGCACTGGTAGCTGCCACCGGTGAACAGCATGTCGACCGGGAAGCCCGGCTTGAGAGCCGGGGCACCGACCTGTGCCTGCACCAGCCCGGCGCCCGCACCACGTCGTACGACGTCCCCGCCGGGCCGATCAATTGCCAGCACGGTGCGCGTTCCCGGTCCAGCCGCGTCGCCGCGTTGCGGGTCGTGGCCTGCCGAGCCCGCTGCGGGCGCGAGCGTGGCGAGGAGCAGGACTGCTGCGGATGTGGCGGCTGCACGCACGGCTGGATCCCCCCGGAGTGGTGCGGGCAGCGTAGGACGGGCCGCGCCCGGACGTCACCACCCGCAGGAGGCTCCGTCCACCGCCGGCCAACCCGTCCGTGGAACGGAAAGAAGGGCCCTCGGCGGTATGAGCGCCAAGGGCCCTTCTCCTGATGTCCGGGCCGCCGAAGCGTCCCGGTCATCGGGTGACCGGTCGTGGTGATGTCCCGGTCGACCACTCCGTCCGTCAGGTCCCAGCCACCGCATCACCCGGTGACTGCGACGGGCCCGGGCGAACCGGTGCTCGTCGTACGGACCCTCCTCCCGGAGCTGTCCCGCCTCCCCTTGCGGGGCTGCGTAGGGAGAGTTCTACGCCCCTGCGACCGGCCCCCACAAGGGCCGGAGACGCCTATTTCTCACATACTTCGGGTTCCGGCGCGTCGTGCACAGCCAGGGCCGGCTCATCCCCAACCAGGGCGTGCTCCTCCACACCTCTGTCCACAGGCCCGCGGATCAGGAGAGGAGCTCCTCCACCGCCGCGGCGACCTCGAGCAGCTGCCGGTCGGCCCCGTGGCGCGCGACGAGCTGGACGCCGATCGGCAGGCCGTCGGGCGTGGTGCCGGCCGGAACGGAGATCGCCGGGCAGCCGGTGACGGTGATGAAGTACGCCGACCGCATCCAGGCCAGGTAGTCAGGCATCTCCTGGCCGTTGATCATCTCGGGGAACTCCTGCTCCACCGGGAAGGGCGGGACCTGCGAGGTCGGCAGCAGCAGCACGTCGTGCTCGCCGAAGAAGAGCCGCATGGTCTCCGACAGCGAGGTGCGCTGGGAGTAGGCCCGTGCGACGTCCGCCCCGGTCAGCGACTCCCCCGCCCGGATGTTGGCCTCGAGGGAGGGCTTGAAGGACGTCGGGTGCTCGGCGAGGAGCGCGCCGAACTTGGCCTGGAAGTGCCAGGCCCGCAGGGTGCGGAAGGTGTCGTCGGCCTGCGCGAGGTCGGGGGCGGCGTCGGCGACGACCGCGCCGGCGTCGGAGAGCCGCGTCGCGGTGGCGCGTACGACGTCCGCGACCGCGTGGTCGACCACGAGTGCGCCGCCGAGGTCCACCGAGCAGGCCACCCGCAGACCGGCCAGCGAGGCGGGCCGCAGCTCGGGTGCGAAGGCGGCGCCGGGGTCGCCGAGGGCGTGCGGGGCACGCGGGTCCGGGCCTGCGAGCACGGAGAGCAGCAGGGCGAGGTCGCCGACGTTGCGGGCCATCGGCCCGCCCACCGACGTGGTCTCCCACTGGTTGTAGAGCGGCCACTCGGGCACCCGCCCGAGCGAGGGCCGCATGCCGACGACGCCGCAGAACGATGCCGGGTTGCGCAGCGAGCCACCCATGTCCGAGCCGTCGGCCAGCGGCACCATCCCCGACGCCAGGGCGCACGCCGCTCCCCCGCTCGAGCCGCCGGCGGAGCGGGTCGGGTCGACCGGGTTGCGGGTCACGCCGAAGACGGTGTTGAACGTGTGCGACCCCGCGGCGAACTCCGGCACGTTGGTCTTGCCGACGAAGACCGCGCCGGCCGCGCGCACCCGCTCGACGTGCAGGACGTCGTGGTCGGCGACGGAGTCGGCGAAGATCGGCGAGCCGTAGGTCGTGCGCCACCCCTTGAGCGCGTGGGTGTCCTTCACCGCGAAGGGCAGCCCGTGCAGCGGGCCGACCACCTCGCCGGAGGCCTGCGCCTGGTCGGCGACCGCCGCCCAGGCCCGCGCGCGCTCGGCGTCGAGCGAGACGATCGCGTTGAGCTCGGGGTTGCGCTCCTCGATGCGGTCGAGGTGCAGCTCGAGCAGCTCGGTGGCCGAGACCTCACCGGAGCGTACGGCGGCAGCCTGTGCGCGGGCGGTGGAGTCGACCGTCAGGTCGCTCATCGGCGGCGACCGAAGATCCCGCCCACGACGACGCCGAGGACGACGAGGCCGGCGCCGACGGCGACACCGGTGAGGAACTCCTGCCGCGAGGCCGCCGCGGGCGCGGGGGCCGGGGCGGTGAAGACCTGGCCGGCCGCGGCGGGCGCAGCTGCGCCGGTCGCTGCGGGCGCGCCCGCAACGGCGGCAGCAGCGGGCGCGGGGGCGGTGCCTGCGAGCACGCCGTCGACGTTGCCGAAGAACTCCCCGGCCATGCGGCGCGAGACGCTGGTGAGCATGCGCTGCCCGACACCGCCGATCATCCCGCCGACGACCGCGTCGGCGTCGTACGAGATCCGCGTCGAGGAGCCCTCGGGGGTGAAGCGCACGTTGACCGTGGCACCGATCGTGCCGGGCGCCCCGGCGCCGTCGAGCTTCATCACGAGCGACTCGTGCTCGACGAGGTCGCGCAGCTCGCACGAGCCGGCGTAGGTGCCCTTGATCGAGGCGACACCGGCGGTGACCGTCATCGCGTAGGCGTTCTCCCCCGTCGCCTCGAGCTTCTCGCAGCCCGGGATGGTGCGCACGAGCACCGCCGGGTCGAGCAGCGCGTCCCACGCCTGCTCCACGGGTGCGGCCAGGACGTTCTCTCCGGTGAACTTCACGGGGTCTCCTCAGGGTCGGCGTGCGTCAGGCGCAGCGCGTACAGCTCGGACGGCGAGATGGGCATCGCCGTGATGGGGAAGCCCTCGGCGTCCTCGATCGCCGCGGCGAACACGGCGGCGGACGGGATGACGCCCGCCTCGCCCGCGCCCTTGATGCCGAGCGGGTTGAGGGGCGAGGGGGTCTCGAGGTGGTCGATGTCGATGCTGGTCGGCACCTCGGAGGCGTAGGGCATCAGGAAGTCCATGAAGGAGGCGTTGAGCAGCTGCCCGGACTCGTCGTAGGCCATCCGCTCGTAGAGCGCACCACCCACGCCCTGCGCGACGCCGCCGTGGATCTGGCCCTCGACGATCATCGGGTTGATCAGGTGCCCGCAGTCGTGGACGACGGCGTACTTCAGGATGGTGATCTCGGCGGTGTCGGGGTCGGTCTCCACGATCACGGCGTGCATGCCGTTGGCGAAGGTCGAGCGCGGCGGGGAGTAGAAGTCCTTGCCCTCCAGGCCGGGCTCGTCGTCCTCGGCCACCGGCGGCTTGCCGGGGTCGCCGACGCTGAACTGCGTGGCGGCCTTGGACGCCTCGTCGAAGGCGTAGCGCAGCGGGTTGGACAGGACCGCGACGGTGCCGAGGTCGATGCTCGCGTCGGTGCCCCTGACGCTCACGACGCCGTCGACGATCTCGAGGTCCTCCTCGGCCGCCTCCAGCGCCTCGGCGGCGATCCGCAGCGCCTTCTCCTTCGCGCGCAGCGCGGCGAGGTGGATCGCGGAGCCGCTCATCACCGCGGCGCGCGAGGCGAAGGTGCCCACGGCGTACGGCATCTTGCGGGTGTCGCCGGTGGTGATCTCGACGTCCTCGAAGCGCACCCCGAGGGTGTCGGCGACGATCTGCGCGAACGCGGTCTGGTGGCCCTGGCCCTGCGTGGTGAGGCCGGTGGCGACCTTGACCTTGCCGGAGGTCTCGACGTGCACGTGGGCGCCCTCGTAGGGGCCCACGCCGGTGCCCTCGACGTAGCAGGCCAGGCCGATGCCGACCCGACGCCCCTGGGCGGCCATCTCGGCGCGGAAGTCCTCGAACTCGTCCCAGCCGACCAGCGCCTTGAGCTTCTCCAGCGAGGCCGGGTAGTCCCCCGAGTCGTAGGTCAGCTCGCGCCCGTCCTGGAAGATCAGGCCGTGCTCGTAGGGGAACTCGTCGGGCTGGATGAAGTTCGTGCTGCGCACCTCGGTGCGGTCCTTGCCGAGGTAGGCCGCGATCGCGTCCATGGTCCGTTCCATCACGAAGCAGCCCTGCGGGCGGCCGGCGCCGCGGTAGGGGGTGACGATGACGGTGTTGGTGTAGAGCGACTCGAAGACGACGCGGTAGTTGAGCGGCTTGTAGGGGCCGAGCAGCTGGGTCGAGGTGATGATCGGGACGATCAGGCCGTACGGCGTGTAGGCGCCGTGGTCGTGCCAGAACTCGACGTTGAGCCCCAGCACGCGGCCGTCGTCGTCGAAGCCGACCTCGACGTGGTGCTGCTGGGCGCGCTCGTGGGCCGACGAGATGAAGTGCTCGCGCCGGTCCTCGGTGAACTTCACCGGCCGGCCCAGCGTCTTCGCCGCCAGCGGGACGAGCAGCTCCTCGGGCCACGGGTGGACGACCTTGACGCCGAAGCCGCCGCCGACGTCGGGGGTGATGACGTCGACCTTGGCCAGGTCCAGGCCGAGCTTGGCGGCCACGCAGCCGCGTACGCCGGTGGAGGTCTGCGTCGACGACCAGACCGTCAGCCGGCTGGTGTCGGGGTCCCACCGCGCGACGGTGCCGCGACCCTCCATCGGCGTGCAGGCGGACCGCTCGATGTCGAGGTCGAGCACCAGCGTGTGGGGCGCGTCGGCGATGGCCGCGCGGGCGTCGCCGTTCTCCTGCTCCATCCGGGCGCCGACGTTGCCGGGCACGTCGTCGTGCACCAGTCGGTTCGCCGCGCGGGCGGCGTCGATGCCGACGACGGGCTCGAGGTGCTCATACGTCACCCGGATCCGCGCGACGGCGTCCTCGGCGACGTAGCGGTCGACGGCGACCACGAAGGCGATCGCCTCGCCGACGTAGTTCACCTCGTCCTTCGCCAGGGCGTACTGCGTGCGCCCGTGGGTCAGCGTCGGGTGCGGGATGAGCAGCGGCAACGGCTCGGCCATCGCGTCGGTGAGGTCGTCGTGGGTCCAGACCGCCACCACGCCCTCGACGTCGAGCACGTCGGCGACGTCGATGTCGGTGATGCGGGCGTGGGCGTGGGGCGAGCGGAGCACCGCGGCGTGCAGCAGCCGGGGGTCGTCGTGGAGGAGGTCGTCGACGTAGCGGCCCTGGCCGCGCAGGAAGCGCTGGTCCTCGACGCGGGCGACCTTGGTGCCGAACAGCTTGGTGGTCATGCGCGCTCCTGCCCGGCGCCGGTCGTGCTCTTCGCGTCGGTCCCGGCGTTGATCTCGGCTGCGCGGAGCACCGACTTCACGATGTTCTGGTAGCCGGTGCAGCGGCACAGGTTGCCCGCGATCATCTCCCGCGCCTCGTCCTCGGTCGGGTCGGGGTTCTCCTCCAGCCCGGCGGTGATGGTGGTCAGGAAGCCGGGGGTGCAGAAGCCGCACTGCAGGCCGTGGCAGTCGGAGAAGGCCTGCTGCACCGGGCTGAGCCGGCCCTGCGGCGTCCCGTCGTCCTCGGTGAGGCCCTCGACGGTGGTGATCTCGGCGTCGACCGCGGAGACCGCCAGCATCAGGCACGAGCGCATCGGCGCACCGTCGACCAGCACGGTGCACGCACCGCACACGCCGTGCTCGCAGCCGACGTGCGTGCCGGTGAGGCCGCAGTCGTGGCGCAGCGCGTCGGACAGCAGGCGGCGCGCGGGCACGCGTACCTCGTGGACGGAGCCGTTGACGTGCAGGCGGACGTCGTGGATCTGCTCGCTCATGCGTTCATCCTCTGCCGGGCGTGGTCGGTCGCGGCGGCCAGCACGCGGGGGGTCAGCACGCGCACGAGGTGCGCGCGGTAGTCGGCGGTGGCGTGGATGTCGTCGACCGGCTCGAGCTCGGCGAGCGCCGCGGCTGCGGGGTCGGCCAGCGAGTCGCTGACGTCGACCACGACGGGCACGTCGCTCACCGAGAGGTAGCCGAGCCGGGCCCGGACGACCTCGTCGCCCTCGAGCTCGACGTGGGCGGCGACACCGACGAGGGCGTAGTCGCCGTGGCGGCGCGAGATCTCCTGGAAGGCCACGCCCGCGCCGGGCGCGAGCGCCGGGAAGAACGCCTCGACGGCGATCTCGTCGTGGGCCAGCGTCGACTCGAGCGGGCCGGCGAAGAGCTCCGCGGCCGGGATCGTACGCCGACCGCGCACCGACGCGACGTCGACCGATCCCTCCAGCAGCCGCAGCACCATCGGCATCTCGGCCGCAGCGTCGGCGTGCACGATCGAGCCGACGGTGGTGCCGCGGTTGCGGATCGTGGGGTGGGCGACGTTGGCCAGCGCCATCGCGACGAGCGGCTGGGTGGTGGCCGCCTCGGGCGAGGCGAGCACGTGGGCGTGGCGGGCGAGGGCCCCGACCCGGACCCCGGCCCCGTCGCAGGTGACGTGGCCGAGGTCCGGCAGGGCGTTGATGTCGATGAGCATCGACGGCGCGGCCAACCGCATGGACAGCAGCGGGACCAGGGACTGGCCGCCGGCCAGCACCTTCGCCCCCTGCTCCCCCGCGAGCGCCGCGAGGGCTTCCTCGAGGGTGGACGGACGCAGGTAGGCGAAGGGTGCAGGCTTCATCGGGGAGCGGTGCCTCCGGAGGCTGCGTCGTCGACGCCGCCGTCGTAGTCGGGGTGGCTGAGGTTGCGGGTCACGTTGCCGGCGCCGTCGCCGCCGCGGCCCTTGACCATGTGGAAGAACACGATGACCAGGATCGTGCCGAGGGCGATGCCGCCGAGCTCGAAGTCGTCACCGAACGTGAGGGTCACGCCGCCGATGCCGGCGATCAGGCCGGCGGAGAGGCCGACCATGTTGACGGGGTTGCCGAAGTCGATGTTGTTCTCGACCCAGATCTTGGCTCCCACCAGTCCGATCATTCCGTAGAGCACAACCGTGATGCCGCCCAGGACGCCTCCGGGGGTGGCGTTGACGACCGCGCCGAACTTCGGGCAGAGGCCCAGGAGGATGGCGACGGCCGCGGCGACGTAGTAGGCAGCCGAGGAGTAGACCCGCGTGGCGCCCATGACGCCGATGTTCTCGGCGTACGTCGTGGTGGGAGAGCCGCCGAACGCGCTGGCGAAGGCGGTGGCGAGGCCGTCGGCGCCGATGGCGCGGCCCATGTAGGGGTCGAGGTCCTCGCCGGTCATCTCCGCGACGGCCTTGACGTGGCCGGTGTTCTCCGCGACGAGGGCGATGACGCCGGGCAGGACCAGCAGGATGGCGGTGAGCGAGAAGGACGGGCCGTGGACGACGGACACGCCGTCGGCGAGGGTGCCCGACGGGAGGCCGAACCAGGCGGCGTCCCCGACGCTGCTGATCGCGAAGAGCCGGTCGTGCTCGGTCGCCTCGGTGGCGCCGCCGAGGACGGACGTGATGGGGCCGAAGACGAGGTCGAAGATCCACGACAGCACGTAGCCGAAGACGAGCGCGAGGAAGACCGCGATGCGTGACCAGAAGCCCGGCAGTGCGACGGCCGCGAAGACCATGAAGGCGGCGGTCAGCAGCGCGATCCACTGGTCCTGGGGCCAGTAGATGCCGGCCACGACGGGCGCGAGGTTGAAGCCGATGAGCATCACCACGGCGCCGGTGACGGCGGGCGGCAGGATCTTGTGGATCAGCTCGGCGCCCGCGAAGTGCACCAGCACGCCGACTGCGGCGAGCACGAGGCCGCCGACCAGGATCGCGCCGGTGACGTAGGAGGAGTCGTTGCCCTCGTCGAGCGCACGGATCGCCGCGACCGAGGCCACGAACGAGGCGCTGGTGCCGAGGTAGCTCGGCACCCGGTTCTGCACGATGAGCAGGAACAGGATCGTGCAGAGGCCCGAGAACATGATCGCGAGGTTCGCGTCCAGCCCCATCACGAGGGGGAAGACGAAGGTGGCGCCGAACATGGCGACCACGTGCTGGGCACCCAGGCCGATCGTCTTGCCCCACGGCAGCCGCTGGTGCGGGAGCACCGTTTCGCCCGGTGCGGGATCGACCACGTCCCACTTGAACATCGACATGTGAGGCCTCCAGATTTCGCAGGGGTGGATACCCGAGACGCCTCAAACTAGTGCGCCACATCACACGGCCTCACTGGCGAGAACTGCCGAAGGAACACCCGAAGTGATGACAAGTTCTTGTGCGGTTCGGAGATGACTGCCGACGATCATGAGAACCCCCTCACGATGACCTCACCTCCCGCTCACCAGCGGTGGCGACGGTGGATCCCGACATCCCCCGAGCAGAAGGAACCGCCGTGACGAACCTCCGCAGCAGCGTCCTCGCGGCCGGCACGACCGTCCTGCTCGCCGCCGGGACGGTCCTGGCCGCAGTCCCCGCCCACGCCGACGGCCCCGAGAAGGACCGCGAGTTCCGCGTTGCGGGCGCCGAGGTCGACTTCTCGGTGAGCAAGGACGACGGTCGCTTCGAGGTCGACGTCGACCTCGACGACGCACAGCCGGGCTCCCGCTGGCGGGTCGTGCTGTGGCACGACGGCAAGCGGTTCCACGACAAGGTGCACCGGGCCGACGGTGACGGGGACGTCGACATCGACAAGGACCGTCGCGACACCCGGGGCGCCGACACCTTCAAGATCCGCGTCAAGAAGATCGGTGGCAGCGCGGCCACCCGCACCATCCGGATGCGCTGACGCCCGCTCCACCGACCCGCTCACCACCCCGCTGCCACACTCGGTGGCACCAGCGGTCACGGGGCGCCACGAGGAACAGGGAGCTCGATGACGACGCAGCGCACCACCCGACGGCCCCTCAGCGCCCTCCAGGACTTCCTGCACGACGAGGCTGCCGGCGGCATCGTCCTGGTCGCCGGCGCCCTGGTGGCGGTGGTGTGGGCCAACAGCCCCGTGTCGGACTCCTACTCGTCCTTCTGGGGCCAGTACCTCACCATCGGCTGGGGCCCGGCAGCGATCACCGAGGACCTCCAGCACTGGGTGAACGACGGACTGATGGCGATCTTCTTCTTCGTCGTGGGCCTCGAGATCAAGCGCGAGCTGGCGATCGGCGAGCTGCACGACCCGCGCGCGGCGGCGCTTCCGGCTGCGGCCGCGATCGGCGGCGTCGTCGTCCCGGCCGCCATCTTCGTCGCCCTCACCAGCGGCGCGGCGGGCGCGGGGTGGGGCATCCCCATGGCCACCGACATCGCCTTCGCCGTCGGGGTCCTCGCCCTCCTGGGAGACCGGGTCCCTTCGGGCGCCAAGCTGCTGCTCCTGTCGGTGGCGATCGTCGACGACATCATCGCCATCACGGTGATCGCGCTCTTCTACACCGACACGGTGTCCCTGGCATGGCTGGCCGGCGCCGTGGCCGGACTCGGCCTGGTGGTGGCGCTCCGCCTGCTGGGGGTCACCGCCATCTGGCCCTACGCAGTCGTGGGCGTCGCGGTGTGGGTCGCCACCCTGGAGTCAGGAGTGCACGCCACGATCGCCGGGGTCGCCCTCGGCCTGCTCACTCCCGCAGGGAAGGTCGGCGGACGCAACGTGCTGGCCACCCTCGAGCACCGGCTCCACCCGTGGTCGGCCTTCGTGGTGGTGCCGCTCTTCGCCCTCGCCAACGCCGGCGTGAGCTTCGGCGGCGGGGTACTGGACGAGGCCTCCCGGTCCACCCTGCCCTGGGCGATCGCCCTCGGGCTCGTGCTCGGCAAGGTCGTCGGCATCAGCGGCGCCGTCTGGCTCGCCGTACGCACCGGGCTGGGCCGGTTGCCCCAAGGCGTGTCCGGCCTGCACGTGGTCGCGGTCTCGGCGGTCGCCGGCATCGGCTTCACGGTCTCACTCTTCATCGCCGACCTCGCCTACGACGACGCCGCCCTGACCGAGACGGCGAAGATCGGCATCTTCGCCGGATCACTGGTGGCCGCTCTGCTGGGTGCCGCGTTGATGGTCCTCGCCGCCCGTCGATCCGGAGCCGCTGCGGAGCCGGTGGGCGACCGCTGACCGGCGGCGGGAGTCGTACGCTCCGCGTCATGGACCACTCGCTGACCCTCGACGACTGGCCGCCTGCCCCGATCCGCACCGAGCGCCTCCTGCTGCGCCCGCCCGAGGCCCGCGACCGCGAGGCGTTCGTGGACCTGGGGTCCGACCCGACGGTGAACCACCACCTCGGCGGGGGTCGCGACCGCGCGGCGCTCGAGGCCGACCTGCCGGAGGTGCCGGCCGACCGCCCGGCGCAGTTCGTCCTCGAGCACGACGGGCGGTTCGTCGGCTGGATGGGCCTGGGCCGTCGTGCCCCGGAGCGCCCCGGGGGCGCCGCGCTCGAGGGGCCGTTCCTCGAGCTCAGCTACGTGCTGCCCGTGCCGGCCTGGGGACACGGGTACGCCGCCGAGGCGGGCGCCGCGATCCTGGCGTGGTCCGACGAGAGGCTCGGCGAACCGGTGGTCGTGTGCACCCAGGCCGCCAACGACCGCTCGCTCGCCCTGGCCGCGCGACTGGGCTTCACCGAGCTCGCACGCTTCGAGGAGTTCGACGCCGAGCAGTGGTTCGGCGTACGGATGCCGGGCTGATGGCCGTCCTCCGCCGGGCGGTCGCCGAGGACGTGGCCGCGATCGAGCGCGTGGCGCTGGCGGCGTACTCCCCCTACCTCCCCCGCATGGGCGGTCAGCGCCCCGGGCCGCTGGACGCGGACTACGCGGCTGCGGTCGCGGACCACGAGACGTGGGTGGTCGACGAGGACGGCGAGGTGGTCGGCTACCTGGTCGTGGTGACGGAGCTCGATGCCCTGCTGCTCGACAACGTCGCCGTGCTGCCGACGCACCACGGCCGTGGCGTCGGCCGCGCCCTGCTCGAGCTGGCCGAGGAGCGTGCGCTGGCGAGCGGTCGGACCCGCATCCGGCTCTTCACGCACGTGTCGATGGTGGAGAACCAGCGGCTCTACGAGCGGATCGGGTACGTCGAGACAGGCCGGGCGACCGAGGACGACCGCACGCGGGTGTTCTACGAGAAGGTGCTGACTCGTCCGTAGCCCGTCACGCGCTTCCGGTGAAGTCGGCGGCCAACGCGTCGAACGTGCTGAGCTCGAGGGCCGCGCCCAGCACTCTGATGTCATGCACACGTGAGCGAACACTTCTACCGCCCTGCGGACGGCCACCGGCTGCCGCACGACCCCTTCAACTCCATCGTCGCCCCGCGCCCGATCGGCTGGATTGCGACACTGGACGCGCAGGGCCGACGCAACCTCGCGCCGTACAGCTTCTTCAACGCGCTCAACTACAGCCCTCCGCTGGTGGGATTCTCCAGCAACGGCTGGAAGGGAACGGTTGCCAACGCAGAAGCGACGCGCGAGTTCACCTGGAACCTCGCCACCCGCCCGCTGGCCGAGCAGATGAACGCGACCTCCACCACCGAGGACGTCGACGAGTTCGAGGCGGCCGGGCTCGAGGCCGTTGCCTCGCTGGAGATCGAGGCGCCTCGAGTCGCTGCCGCGCCGGTCACCTTCGAGTGCAGCGTCACCCAGATCATCGAGCTGCAGACCGCGTCGGGTGGGGCCAGCGGCTCGTGGTTCACCGTCGGTGAGGTGGTCGGCGTGCACATCGACGAGGACCTGCTGGTGGACGGCATCTACGACACCGCCCGGGCGCAGCCGATCCTGCGCGCGGGCGGGCCGACCGCCTACTTCGGCATCGACACCAGCAACCGGTTCGACATGCGCCGCCCGCAGTGACGCGGGCCGACCGAGCACGATTCACACGCTCGCGATGCAGGAGGGTGCGCGGATGATCGTCCGCAGCGGGCATTGCGAAGATGGGCCGTTGCAACCGCGCAACGTCGCCTGATCCGACCCGACGCGCGCTCATGCCGAGATTCGGATGCTTCGATTGAGGCTCCTGGCGAGAAGCATCCTCGGGAGTGTGTCCCTCGCCGTTGGCACAAGAGAGGCTAAGCACATGGTGCGTGTGCTGATGGACGATGTCGTAGAGACCGATTACGGGCAGCTTGACCTCTGGTTCTCGGACGACGTGGAGGACGACGGCGACATCCAGACCACCTTCTCTGGGCAGGTGAATGGCCTCGCCGGTGCTGCCATCCCCGGCCGGATCTACCTGAACCTCGGCCGTCGGTCCGGAGGGTCACCGGTCCGCATCGAGGCACATGAGGGGGTCACGCCGTGCGACGTTGAGTGGGAGGACGTCGTCGAGGTCTCGACAGTCGTCGGCGAGCAGGGCAAGTGCGGGTGGACAAGTTGGGCAAGCGAGAGCGGTGGTCAGTTCGTCCTGTCTCCGGGACCACACCGGCTCCGAGTGTGTGCACGTGGGCGAGACGCCGGTGACGAGGACGAACTCGCGAACGAGGCCGTCGACTTCTACCTGATCCAGCTCTGGCCCGCTCCCGTCGAGCCGGATGCAATCCTGCGCGTGGGTAGCTCGAACGCCCGGTACTGGCACGAGACCTGGGGCTCAAACCGCTGAAGACCTGACGGCAGGACCGACGTCGATGCGCCACCGGACAGCGGCTGCCGACTACCCGCACGTGCCGCTGGAAGGGCACGCATCTGCCGAGTTTCGGCGTCGTCGGGCCATGAACCGCCCTACCCCCGTAAAACGGCCGCGACGGTCTAGGCGCGGCACTCCGCGTAACCGTCGGGCCACCATCCGTCGAGTCGCTTCGTAACTTGGTAGACGCGGAACACGGTGGCATCGCGCGCGAGGCCGATCACGACGGTGCTTCCGTCAACGTTCTCGACGACCAGTTGCAAGGCTCCAGCGTAGGGAGCAACAGCTTTCTCAGGAGTGGGCTGGCCCGGACCCGGAACATCGAGCGCCACGCCGGACTGGTCGCTCTCGGCGCAGGGCAGGGCGTGTGCTCGAGACGCTGGCCCGGACGCTGACGTGTCGTCGCGCGGCTGCGTCCCACACGCGCTACTCAACGTCACTACGGCGACCAACATCCCTGTCGACAGTCCTGCTCTCACAGTGCTGCTCCTCTCAGCAATGTCAGTCGGACGCGCGGCCGGCGCTGATGGTTGCAGGGACTGAGTACTGGCTCCCCGGACGCGGCTGACTACCGGATCTGCGGCGACCCGGACGTCTGCACATGCCGAGGAGCGGACGTCGGCGTCAGTCAGCAGGTCGTCACAACCTTTTGGTCCGATGCCTCGTCACACTGGGGTTCGTCAACGATCAAGGGGAATCATGAGGGCCATCAGTCTGAGCGCCGTCGCGCTTCTGGGCGCGGCGTTGCTCGCGCCAGTGGGCACGGCCGCCGCAGTGGGCGAGACATGTCAGGCGCAGGCGGCGACCATCGTCGGGACGCCCGGGGGTCAGATCACCGGAACGGAGGGCGCGGACGTCATCGTCACGAATGGCGCGATACGTGTCGACGCGCTCGGCGGCGATGACCTGGTGTGCTCGACCGGCGAGAACGGCGGCGTGACCTACGCTATCGGCGTCATCGTCGTCCTCGGCGCGGGGGCCGACACGTTCATCCCCTCCCAGCGCGACAATTCTACGATCTACGCGGGCACCGTCGACGGCACCGACACCGAAGCCGACGTCATCCGCGTCAGCGGTGAAGGCCTCGCCATCTCCGGCATGGCAGGCCAGCCGAACGCCGACATCATCGACCTCGTCGTCGCCGCCGGCGAAGTCAGTTGGAGCGGAATCCAAACCGCCCCGGGCGCGGTGTCCCTTGGCAGGAACGGCATCTTGGGCGTGCGATCGGCCAACGGCGACGTCACGGTGGACGCCAGCGGCACGGTGGACGCCAGCGGCACGGTGACCGGCGCCGGCACGGCGCTCACCTGGACGGGCCGGTTACTCCGGCTCGTTTTCACTACGTCGGCCAAGTACGGACGGTTCACGTTCCGCGGCACCGACGGCACCGAGCGCGTCAAGGTCAACGCGCCGATGACGTACGACCGCGACATCGCGCTCGGCGGCGGGCACGACTCCTACGAGTCGAACAGCCTGGGTGGAAAGGCGACGCGGATCAAGGGCGGCGACGGGCGCAACAGACTGCTGCTCGACCTCCACAGCCACGACCGGGTGCGCGTCGACCTGAGCGGTTCCCGGGTGACGGCCACCAAGGTGGGCTTGGAGAAATCGGTCCGCGTCCGCGGCTTCCCTGACCTCACCGTGGCCGCGAAGCGCGCCGACGTCATCGGCACCGACCGCGCGAACCACATCACCGTCGCCGCGTGCCGGACGACGATCAAGGGAATGAATGGCCGGGACATCCTCTCCGCTGAGGCCAGGTACAGAGATCTCGCAGACCCTTGGGTCAGGCCTCGGTGCTCCAGCTACGAGGCCACGATCGACGGCGGCCCTAGCATTGACTTCATCGAAGGGAGCAGCGGTGATGACCGCCTTGTTGGCGGCCGTGGCCGCGACACCATCGCGGGCGGCCCCGGAAAGGACCGCCTCATCGGCGGCCCCGGGAAAGACCGCGTCAGCGGTGGACTCCAGCGCGACGTCTGTCAGGGCGAGAAGTTTCGGAACTGCGAGAAGCGCATCTGACCCAGCGATAGGCGCGTCTTGTGTGCCCGCAGTGGGTTAGGTAGCAGCCGGGCCGTCCCCCTTCCCGGGGCGGCCCTGCGGCCCGACCGCGGTCTGACCGCGCGGAGCAAGCAGCGACCTCGATAGAAGACGGAGGACGGCTTCTCCAAAGCGTCCGCTCATGCCGCGATGAGCCCGGCGAGGTTGCTCCCAGAGGTGCGCGGGCCGCCCGGGCAGCTGCGATCGCTCGCCGACGCGTGCACAGGCGCAAGGTCGTTACCCGACCAGCCCGTCGGACCTGATGAAAACTTGATCGAACATGTGTTCTACATTTGCTCGTCAAGGCGTAGCGTTGGTGTCACGTTCCACAGTCACCGGGTAGTCGAGATGCCGAGCTGGTGGGGCGAGTTGCGAGGGTCAGTAATAGCCCGGTGATCCGGGCCTCCAGGAGCGACGACCGTTGAACCTCACGCAGGTGCGTGAGCCAAGCCGTCGTCGAAGGGAGGCCAGCCTTGAATGCTCTCGTGGATCATCCGATCGTCGCGGCTGCCTCCGACATCCGCGCGGTCCTGAAGGGGGTCGCGGGTGCGAACCCGACGTTCATGTCGACCTCGGACAAGGCGGCCGCTCTGAGGGAGCTGGTCGCGGCGGAGGCGCAGCTGGTCGAGCTGCGGTTGCGGGTCCTGGCCGACGCCGGCGACCTTGCGGAGTCGACGGGTGCGAAGGACGCGGCGGGGTGGCTGGCGCACCAGACCCGGACCCGGTTCTCTGACGCGCGGGCCGACCTCGCCCTCGCTGGGGCGTTGGACCGGGAGCGTCCCGTGTTGGCGGCGGGGATGCGCGACGGGGCTGTGACCCTGGCTCAGGCGCACGTGATCCGTCGGGCCCTCGACGCCCTGCCTGCGGCCGTGGATGCGGACACCGTCGACCGCGCCGAGGCGCACTTGGTGGGCTGCGCGGCGGAGTTCGGGCCGAAGGAGCTGGGCCGGATCGGGCGTCGGGTCCTCGACGTGGTCGCCCCCGAGGTCGCCGAGGCCGCGGAAGCCGCCCGCCTGGCCGACCTCGAAACCGCCGCGGCCGAGCGGACGCGGATGACGATGCGCCGCCAGGGCGATGGCACCACCCGCATCAGCGCACTGGTCCCGGATGCGGTCGCAACGAGGCTCGCGACCTACCTCGAAGCGTTCGCCAACCCCCGCGCCCAGCAAGCCGAAACCCGTGATCCGTTCACCCGGCTGCCCTACCCGCGCCGGATGGGCGAGGCGTTCGCCCGGTTCCTCGAGACCACCGACCCGTCCCGGCTGCCGGTGCACGGCGGCGACGCGACCACGGTCATCGTCACCATCCCCCTCACGTCGCTGCAGGCCGAGCTCGCCACCGCCGACCTCATCGGCGCCGGCCTCGTCCCGGGCGACGACCTCACCGGGGACCGCATCACTGCCAGCCAGGCCCGCCGGCTCGCGTGCACCGCCAACATCCTCCCCGCCGTCCTCGACGGCACCAGCCTCCCGGTCGACCTCGGACGCGCGAAGCGGCTCTTCACCCCAGCCCAGCGCAAGGCGCTGCTGATCCGCGACCGCGCCTGTCGGTCTGAGGGCTGCGACACACCCGGCACGTGGTGCGACGCCCACCACCGCGACCCCTGGCACACCGGCGGTCCCACCGATCTGGCCAATGCGGTCCTGCTGTGCCCGCACCACCACCACCGGGCCCACGACACCGCCTACCGCACCGACCGACTCCCCAACGGCGACCTCAGGTTCCACAGACGGACGTAGGAGCCGGTCAGGGCGGACGTCAATCCGCTTCGCAGGTGTAGATCTGGAGCGCCGCATCCGACGTGAGCGGCGTACGGGACCAGTCGCCGAAACGGTGCACGATGCGGAGTCCGCCGAGCTCGAGCAGCAGCGGCAGCTCCTGGGGGAAGATGCTCCGCATCTCGAGCGATGCGACGACGAAGTCGGCCTCGGCGTCGGTGGACAAGAACCACGTCCCGCGGGTCACCTGCGCCACGGCGTCGTACGTCTCCGCGACGTCGACGTGGACCTCCCCGCGATCGGGGTCCACGTACGACAGCGCGTCGCGGCTGCGACGTACGCCGTCGGCCCCGGCGAGCACGCCGACGCTGGGGTTGAACACGTCGAAGACCAGCCGACCGCCGGGCGCCAGGTGGCTCCGCGCCACCCGGAAGCAGCTCACCAGGTCCTCGGCGCTGTGCAGGTGGAGCAACGAGTTGGCCGCGATGACCACCAGGTCGAACCTCCGCGCCAGGCTGAAGTCACGCATGTCGCCCTGCACCCACTGCACCTCGACACCGCGCTCACGTGCCTTGACGCGAGCGTGGGCGAGCATGGCCGGGGACAGCTCCAGTCCCGTGCACGAGTGCCCGTCGGCCGCGATCGGGATCAGCTTCTGCCCGGTACCGCACCCGAGCTCCAGGACGTCGCCTCCCTGCTCGTCTGCTGCGGACCGGTAGAACTCGACAGCCTCCGCGCCTCCGGGGAACAGCCGGTCGTAGAGCTGGGCGTCCGCGTAGAACGGATCGATCCCTCCGCGCGCGCTCACTCGACCGCCACCACGCTCAGTCCGCGATCTCCAGCGCCCGCAGCGCCACGGCCACGTCGAGGCGCAGGTGCGGATCGGTGGCGACGGGGCCGAGGATCCGCTGCAGCTTGCCGACGCGGTAGCGCATCGTGTTGTAGTGAAAGAACTGCGCTCGCGCTGCCTCCGCGACGTTGAAGTTCGTGTCGAGCAGCACCTGCAGGGTCTCGCGGAGGTCAGCCGCCTCGGCCGTGCGCTCGGCGAGCGGGCCGAGGACGTCCGCGGCGAACGCCGTCAGCTCGGCGCCGTCGGGCACGAGCGCCAGCAGCCGGTGCAGGCCGAGCTGGTCGAACCGCGTGACCGACCCGCCCCCGTGGACCCGGCGACCGATCTCGACGGCACGCTGCGCCTGACGGAAGGCCTCGGGAAGGTCGCCGAGCTCGTGGGCGACCCGGCTGATGCCCGCGGAGAAGGCGATCCGCCCACCGCCCCGGTCGCCGCGGACCGCCTCGACGATCCGGTCGACGGCAGCGTGCTGGGCGACCGGGTCACCCTCGAGGTCGATCGGGATGAGGGTGACGACCTCGCGGCTGAAGGCGACCGACGCGATGCTCCCGTCGACGGTCGCGGTGACCTGGCGCCAGGCGTGGGCGAAGCGGTCCTGCCAGGCGCGCCGGTCCTCCGGCGACGCCGAGAGCGCAGCGATCGCGTCGGGGTCGAGCACACCGACCACGACCACGACCGGCCGGCCGAGGTGCCAGCCGAAGGCCTGGGCGTGCTCGGCGACGTAGTCCTCCTCGCCGGCGCGCCCGAGGAACACGTCGCGCAGGAAGTCGCCGCGGTACTTGTTCTCCACGGCCGTGATCGCCTCGACGCGCGTCACGAGCAGGGCGGCCACGATCGCGGCGCGCTCGAGCGCGTGCACGTCGGAGGAGTGGATGTGGCCCTCGGGGCGCAGGGCCACGAGGCGGGCCAGGTCGACGCCGGCGGCCACCACCCGGCGTACGAGCGCCTCGCCGTCCCCCACCGCGGTGCCGTCGGGATCGATGCGCTCGACGCGCACCCGCCCGGTGGGGTCGAGCAGGTCGGCGCCGGCCAGGGTTTCGCGCTGCGCCTCGTCGAGGTGCGCGGCCCGTTCGCGGCCGTCGGTGGAGGTGAAGACGACCCCGCACCCGAGCGCGACGCCGACCGCCTCGGCGATGGCGGCGAGGTCACCGCCCTCCAGGACGATGTGCGACAGCGCCGTGTGGAGCGCGTCCGCCCGCTCCAGTGCGGCGACCGCCTCGGGGTCGCTTATCAAGTCTTGGCCCACTTCCGCCCCTTGCTTGTCAGGAACTCACATTCGCGAGTGTGCCACGGGCCGCTAGCGTCTGTGCGGTGATGTCCAGCCCGACCGCCCCAGCGACATCGGTCGCGATCGGGGTCGCGGCGCCGATCCGGGTGCGCGAGCGGCTCGCCGCGGCCACGGACGGACCCCGGAGGGTCCTCCACGCCAGCAGCACCGCGGTCTACCTCGACCTCGACGGCTGGTGCGTGGGACTGGTCTCCGCCAGCGCGACCCGGGTGCCGTGCGCGCTCTGGTCGACCCTGCCCGACCTCGGGGTGCTGCGCCCGACGGCGCACGTGAGCGCCGGCGAGCTCGTCGTCGGCGGCCGCGCGCTGCGCATCACCCGGCTCGTCGACCCCCGCGCCACCCGCGTCGGACCGCACGCGGACCACGGGACCGCACCCGAGGTCGTGGTGGCCTCCGGGCTCGACCTGCCCGCGGACGGCCGGATCACCGCCGCGCACCTCGAGCACCTGCTCGGCCGCGGACCGGGCCTGACGCCGCTCGGCGACGACGTCCTGGCCGGCTGGCTCGCCACCCGCGCCGCGCTCGGCCGCCCCGACCCGGTCCTCGCGTCAGCCGTACGCCGCCGCCTCGGCGTCACCACGCTGCTCTCCGCCACCCTCCTCGAGTGCGCGCTGCACGGCGAGGCGCTCCCCCAGCTCGCGGACTGGCTCGCCGTCCCCGACGACACGACGACCGCTGCCTTGCTGGCCGTCGGGGCCACCTCCGGCGCCGGCCTCCTCGCCGGCGCCCGGCTCGCCCTCACCTCGCTCAGCACCGACCACTCCACCGACCCCGCCACCGACCCCGCCACCGAACGCCCCGGGAGGGCTGCATGAAGGACCACGTCGAGCTCCGAAGCGGCGCGTACGCCGACTCGGTGACCCTGCTCCAGGTCAGCCGGGCGGTGCAGGCCGCCCCCGGCGTGGTCGCCGCGCAGGTGGCCATGGCCACCGGCCTCAACCTCGAGGTGCTCACCGGCATGGGCTTCGAGGTCCCGGCCTCCTCGCCCAACGACATGGTGGTCGCGCTCCGGCTCGACGACGACGCCGACGTCGCCGCCGCGCTCGCCGCCGTCGACGCCGCCCTCGTCCCAACCCGCCCGTCGTCGGGCGACACCACGCAGGCCCCGCCCCGCACGACCGGCGCGGCCCTGCGGCACGGGGGACCCGGTGCGGTGGTGCTCGTCTCGGTGCCGGGCGCGAGCGCCACGGTCGAGGCGATGGACGCCCTCGAGGCCGGTCACGACGTGATGATCTTCAGCGACAACGTCCCCGTGGCCGAGGAGGTCGCGCTCAAGACGTACGCCGCCACGCGCGGCGCGCTCGTCATGGGTCCCGACTGCGGCACCGCGCTCCTCGACGGAGTGGGCCTCGGCTTCGCCAACGCCGTCCGCCCGGGACGCATCGGACTGGTTGCCGCGTCCGGCACCGGCTGCCAGCAGCTGCTCACCCTGCTCCACTACGCCGGCGAGACCCTGGACGGAGTGGGCGTACGCCACGCGCTGGGCGTCGGCGGTCGCGACCTGTCATCCGCGGTCGGCGGCCTCGCCACCCGCGAGGCCCTGCGCCGCCTCGATGCGGACGACGACGTCGACCTGGTCGTGGTGGTGTCGAAGCCGCCCGCCCCCGAGGTCGCCGAGGCCCTGGCGCGCGAGGCCGAGGCACTGGGCACGCCCGTCGAGCTCGGCCTGCTCGGCCGCGGCCAGCGCGACCTCACCGCCGTCGCCGAGGCGGTGCTCGCGCGCCTCGGCCACGAGGCTCCGCCGTGGCCGGTCCACGGCGCCGACAACACCGGCCCCGCCACCGGTCCGCTGCTGCGCGGCCTCTTCGTCGGCGGCACGCTGTGCGACGAGTCGATGCTGATGGCCGCCGAGGCCCTCGGTCCGATCCGCAGCAACATCCCGCTCTCGGACGACCTCGCGCTCGGTGAGGAGCTGATCGTCGACGACCACGTCATGGTCGACTTCGGCGACGACGCGCTCACCCAGGGCCGGGCGCACCCGATGATCGACCCGACGCTGCGCAACGAGCAGATCGCCCGCGCCGCCGCCGACCCCGCGACCGGCGTCATCCTGCTCGACCTGGTGCTCGGCCACGGCGCCGAGCCCGACCCGGCCGCTCACCTCGCGCCGGCCATCACCAGTGCCCGCAGCGAGCGGGCGATCCCCGTGATCGTCAGCCTCGTCGGCACCGACCTCGACCCGCAGGGCCTCGCCGCCCAGCGCGACGCCCTCGTCACCGCGGGCGCGGAGGTCCACCTCTCCAACGCCGCGGCCACCCGCCGCGCCCTCGACCTGCTGAGCCGAACCTCCAGCCGATCCGAAGGAGCCCACCAGTGAGCACCAGTGTCGTCACCGTCGGCGCAGACATGTTCGCCGATGCCGTCGCCGGCCAGGCCGTGGACGTCGAGCGGGTCGACTGGCGCCCGCCGATGCCGGGCACCGAGTCCGACCTGGCCGCCGTCGCCACCGACCCCCGGCGCGCCGAGGCCAACCGGCGGGCGGTCGAGGCCATGCTCGGCGTCACCGCCCACCTCGTCGACGTCGCCCCGGCGAGCGAGGTCCTCGGCCTCGAGAAGGGCCAGTTCCTCCACGCCGGCCCGCCGATCGAGTGGGCACGCACCTCCGGACCGCTGCGCGGCGCGCTCATGGGCGGCGCAGCGCTGGAGGGCCTCGTCGAGGACCCCGAGGACGCCGTCGCGCTCTTCGAGTCCGGCAGCTCGGTCAGCCTCGAGCCCTGCCACCACCGCAGCGCCGTCGGTCCGATGGCGGGTGTGGTCACGCCGTCCATGTGGATGTGGGTCCTGGAGGACCGCGCCACGGGCAAGCGCAGCTACTGCTCCCTCAACGAGGGGCTCGGCAAGGTGCTGCGCTACGGCGCCTACGGCCCCGACGTGCTCACCCGGCTGCGCTGGATGGGCGACGTGCTGGGCCCGCTCCTCCAGGCGGCCGTCCGCGGCACCGAGGAGGCGTCCGACGTCACCGGCATCCTCACCCAGATGCTCCAGATGGGCGACGAGGCGCACAACCGCAACCGCGCCGGCACGCTGATGCTGCTGCGCGACCTCTCCCCCGCGATGGTCACCAGCGGCTTCGGGAGCAAGGACGTCGCGGACGCGCTGCGCTTCGTCGGCGGCAACGACCACTTCTTCCTCAACCTCGCCATGCCCGCCTGCAAGCTCGCCCTCGACGCCGGGCGCGACGTGCCCGGGTCGACGATGGTGGTGGCGATGGCGCGCAACGGCACCGACTTCGGCATCCAGGTCTCCGGCACCGGCGACCAGTGGTTCACCGGCCCGGCCCAGGTCGCCGAGGGCCTGTTCCTCGGTGACTACGGCCCGGACGACGCGAACCCCGACATCGGCGACTCGGCGATCACCGAGACCGCCGGGATCGGCGGCTTCGCGTTGGCGACCGCACCTGCGATCGTCCGGCTCGTCGGCGGCTCGGTCCCCGACGCGCTCGCCACCACCCGGCGGATGCACGAGATCACCCTCGCGGAGAACCCGCGCTGGTCCGTCCCTGTGCTGGAGTTCCAGGGCACCCCGACCGGCATCGACGTCAGCAAGGTGTGCCGCACCGGGATCCTGCCGCAGATCAACACCGGCATGGCCGGTGCGGTCGCCGGCGTGGGCCAGGTCGGCGCCGGGCTCGTCACGCCTCCCGCGGAGATCTTCCCGCAGGCGCTGGCGGCGCTGGCTCAGGCAGTGCCCGAGCGCTCGTTGTAGACGCCCGCGGGCTCCTGGCCGGTCAGGTCGCCGACGGCGGCCATGATCCGGTCGGTGAGCTCGCGGCGCGCGCGACCGCTGGGGACGCCGTCGTACTCCCCCGCGACCTGGATCGGCGCGCCGAAGCGCACCGTCACGTCGACCCCGCGCAGCCGCGGCCGGTTGGCGCCGACGGGCTGGATGTCCTCGGTCCCCTGGAGCCCCACCGGCACGACCGGGCAGCCGGCGGTCAGCGCGAGGTGGGCGACACCGGTGCGGCCGCGGTAGAGCCGGCCGTCGCGCGAGCGCGTGCCCTCGGGGTAGATCCCGAAGGCCTCCCCCCGGCGCAGCACCTCGAGCGCGGTGTCGAGGCTGGCGATCGCCGCCTTGGTGTCGTCCCGGTCGACGGGCAGCATGCCGAGCCCCTCGAACCAGGTCCGGGTCAGCGCACCCTTCACGCCGGTGCCGGTGAAGTAGTCGGACTTGGCGAGGAAGACCACCTTGCGCGGGACGACCACCGGGATGACCACCGAGTCGAAGAACGACAGGTGGTTGCTCGCCACGATCACCGGCCCGGTCGACGGCAGGTGGTGCAGCCCCTCGACCGTGGGGCGCCACACGGCTCGGGCCAGCGGTGGGATGACTCCGTGCGCGACCGTGTAGAGCATGGCGCTCATTGTGCCTGCAGGGTCGGGGCGACGAACGCACGTCCCAGATCGACCGCGCCGCTCGGGCGCAGGGGCGTGCCCTCCTCGAGGTAGGCCTGACGGGCCTCCTCGTCGTGCGACGGCGGGAGCGAGCCGTCCGCCCGCACCACGCGCCACCACGCGACCGCGGCGCCGTGCCGGGCCATCACGTTGCCCACGAGGCGGGGACCCCCGCGCCCCAGCCGCTGACCCACCACGTCGGCGATGGCGCCGTACGTCGTGACCCGTCCGCGCGGGACCGACTCGGCGCACTGCAGCACCAGCTCGGCGTAGAGCTCGCGCTCCTCCTCGGTGCTCGATCGACCGGTGCTCACTCGACCTCCGGCGCCAGGAGTCGTGAGGTCAGCACCAGCAGGGCCCCGACGACCAGCGCGACGACGAGCCACAGCCACGAGGGCGCGAGGTCGGCGTCGAGGCCGCGCACCGCCAGCCACGCGACGGGCACCGGCACGAGCGCCAGCAGGGCGCGCCGCAGCCACAGACCTGCGAGGCGCGGGTCGACCGGGAGCGTCGCCGGCCCGTGGGCGAGGAACGTCGCGACCACGTGGGCGGCGAGGACCAGCACCGCGACGACGAGCACCCGCCAGTCGACGACGTCGTGCACCGCCCACCACCCGACGACCAGCAGCAGGGCGGCCGCGCCGGCCGGGTGGTCGGGCGTCACTGCCCACCGCACCGAGCAGGCCACGACCAGCGTCGTCACGACCAGGTGGGGCACCTCCGGCAGCGCGAGCGCCAGTGCCGCGCACGGGAGCAGAGCGAGCACGACCCGCAGCGCCAGCCCGCCGGCGCTGAGTCCGGGCGGCAGGACCCGGGCGAGCACGCTCATCGGGCCCGCACCTTCGGCACCCTCGCCCTGCGGGCCAGCTGCTGCAGCACGGTGTCGAGCGTGCCGGGCCCCCGCCACGGGACGACCGGGCAGCCGAGGGCGGCGAGCCGCTCGAGCCGGTCGTCCCGCTCGATCTTCTGCATCCGCGCGGCGAGGCTCGGCAGCGCCAGCCGGTCGGAGCCGGCGTCGCGCTCGCCCCACGTGTCGATGACCACGACCGAGGCGCCGCTGCGCTGCAGGCTCGCGGTCGCGGTGACGAGCGGCGTGAAGAGCATCGGCGACAGCACGTGGACGACGCTGCCGGCGCCGGCCCCGAGGTCGAGGCGCTCCGGCGCGACGCTGCGGCCCTCGGTCCGGATCCGCGCCAGGACGGCGTGGATCCGCTGGAGGTGACGCGGCCCCGACCCGAGCGGCACACGGGAGGGATCGGCGGCCACGACCAGCAGCCCGACGCGGTCGCCGGTGCGGACGTGGTGCTCGGCCAGCGCGGCCGCCGCGCGGACGGTGAGGTCGAGGGTGCTCGCCGCGCCGTCGATGCCGCCGGAGCGGCCGATGTCGCGCAGGCCGTCGACCACGAGCCACACCCCCGCGTCCTGCTCGGCGCGGGTGGTGATGACGTGGAGCTCACCGGTGCGCAGCGACACCGGCCAGGTGATCCGCTTGAGGCGGTCGCCGGCGGCGAAGTGGCGGATGCCCTCGAACTCGGTGCCGCTGCCGATCCGGCGCGAGCGGTGCCGTCCGACCAGGCCGTCGGGCTGCGGCACCTCGGCGCGGCTGTCGTACGGCGCGGTCTGCGGCAGCACGCTGAGCCCGTGCTCGGGCATGTCGACCGGCCCCCACTGCCAGCCCGCCCAGGAGCTCGTCAGGCCCACCCGCTCGGCACCGATCGCGCGGCGGCCCCAGCGGCGCGGGCTGAACTCGATGACGGGCAGGCCGGCGTCGACGAGCGAGCCTGCGGCGCCGTACGTCGGGCGCGTGGCGACGTGCGGCGCGGGCCCGGCGACCCGGGTGGCGTGCTCGATCCCGGTGAGGTCGTCGACCACGAGCCGCGACGTGGTGCCCTGCCCCTCGTGCAGCCGGTGGTGGTCGATGCGTGTCGAGACCGCCGGCAGGTGCCGCGGGCGTCCCGCCAGCCCCATGGCGGCCAGGAGCACGAAGGGGGCGGCCAGCACCACCAGCACGTCCAGGCCGCCCACCACGCCGCCGGCGAGGCCGCCGAGCGCGAGGAGGCAGGCGCGGACGAGCGACGGCGTCGGTCGCCAGGTGCTCACCGTCGCGACTCCAGCGTGTGCGGTGTCTCGACGCTGGTCAGCACGGACTCGACGACGCGCGCGCCCGAGGCCTGGGTCATCCAGAGGTCGGGCTTCACCGTGACGCGGTGGGCCAGCACGGCGCGCGACACCACCTTCACGTCCTCGGGCACCACGAAGTCGCGGCCCCGGATCGCCGCCCACGCGCGCGCGGTCAGCACCAGGCCGAGGCTGCCGCGGGGCGAGGCACCGGTGAGCACGTCGGCGTGGCGACGGGTGGCGTCCACGAGGTCGACGCAGTAGCGCGCCACGGACTCGTCGACCGCGACCTGCTCCACCGCCGCCTGCATCGCCGCGAGCCCCGCGGCGTCGCTGACCTGCTCGATGGCGACCTCCTCGCGCCGTCGGTCCAGGCGTCGCCGCAGCACGTCCACCTCCTCCGCCGCCGTGGGGTAGCCGAAGGCCACCCGCAGCAGGAACCGGTCGAGCTGGGCCTCGGGCAGCGGGTAGGTGCCCTCGTACTCGACGGGGTTGGCGGTGGCCAGCACGTGGAAGGGGGTGGGGAGGCGGTGGGTCTGGCCCTCCACGGTCACCTGCCCCTCCTGCATCGCCTCGAGCAGGGCCGACTGCGTCTTGGGCGGCGTGCGGTTGATCTCGTCGGCCAGCAGCAGCCCGGCGAAGACCGGACCCGGCCGGAAGTCGAACTCGCCGCGGCGCTGGTCGTAGACGTACGACCCGGTGAGGTCGGCGGGCAGGAGGTCGGGGGTGAACTGGGCGCGGGAGAAGTCCAGGCCGAGGGCGCCGGCGAAGGACCGCGCCGCGAGCGTCTTGCCCAGGCCCGGGAAGTCCTCCAGCAGCACGTGGCCCTTGGCCAGGATGCCGGCCAGCACCAGGCTGAGCGCGTCGCGCTTGCCGACGACGGCGCGGCCGACCTCGTCGAGGACCCGCTCGGCGAACGCCGCCACCTCGGTGGGGGCGGTCGTGGGGGTGGGGGCGTCAGTCACGGACTTCCTCGATTCGGGTCAGGATGCGGTCGATCTCGCCGGGCGAGAGGCGGCGCAGGGGGTCGAGCTCGCGGTGGAGGTCGTCGGCCAGCACCGGGTCGCGGGCGCGGGCCAGGGCGACGAGGCGCTCGCGCAGCGCCTCCGACGGCTCCTTGGCCTGCTGGTGGCTGGACAGGACGCGCAGGTCGGAGGTCACCTCGTCCACCCGGTCGCCGGAGGGCTGGATGCGGGGCACCCACTCGGCGGCGGGCGCGTCGACGGTGTCCAGCACGAGCCAGCCGAGGGCGAGCACGACGGCAGCCATGACGGCGTACGGCCCTGGCTGGGGGTCGAAGCGCAGCAGCACGGCGGCGCCGTAGCCGACCACCGCGGCGAGCGTGCCGAGGAGGATCCGGCTGCGCCAGCCCTGCGGGACGTCCTTCCAGGGTGCCCTCACGGCCGCACCCCGAGGCTGCGGCGGATCGCGGTCAGCGCGTCGAGCGCGTCGGTGCGGTGCTGCTCGGTGATCGGGTGCTCGCTGAACCTGGCCTCGCGGTAGAGGCCCGCCAGCCGGTTGACCGCTCCGGTGTCCGCGGAGACGAGGTCGAGCACGCGCAGGGCGTACTCCGACGAGGTCTCCCACGACCGGCGCCCGACACCCGCGGCCTCCCCCTGCACCTCGAAGCGCAGCCACGCCGCGACGATGGCGTTGCGCGGGTCGCCGTCGCGCAGCGCGGCGTCCTGCTGCGCGGCGTCGGCGGTGATCGCCTCGACCAGCCGGGCCGGCTCGCCGAGCGTGGTGAACCCGACCTCCTCACGCCGCTCGCGCGCGCGGGGCTGCCGACGCCCCACCAGGTTCGCCACCACCCACACGACGAGGGCGATGACCGCAACGAGCACGGCGATCAGGAAGGCCCAGACCAGCAGCTTGAGCCACAGTGGCGGGTCAGCCTGCTCGACGAGGTCGATCGCGTCCTGGCGCGAGGTGTCCGGCTCCTCGCACAGCGGGAGGCCCTGCGGGTTGTCCGGGACCGTGGTCCCGACCGTGCCGTCAGGAGCCGTCGTCACCACGAGCGGGAGGCAGGTGCGGGTCGTGGTCGTCGGGGTCCGCTCGACCACGCCGGGGCCGGTGAACACCTGGTCGGGACCGATGAGGGTCGCCCAGGCGACCACGACCATCAGCAGGCTGGTGGCGGCCACCGCCAGGACGGCATGCAGTCCCGCCGGCAGACCCCCGAACGCACGCATGGCGCGACCCTAGGTGACCGGGTCGCGCCAGGCGAGGATGCCGGGATCCCGGCGGGTGATCAGTACGCCGGCTGGCTGGGGTCGATCTGGCTCACCCAGGCGACCACGCCGCCGCCGACGTGCACGGCGTCGGCGTAGCCCGCGCCCTTGACGATCGCGAGCACCTCGGCCGAGCGCACGCCCGACTTGCAGTGCAGCACGATCGGCTTGTCGGCGGGCAGGTCGCCCAGCGCGTTGCCGTTGAGGAACTCGCCCTTCGGCACCAGCACCGCGCCGGGGATCTGGTTGATCTCGAACTCGTTGGGCTCGCGCACGTCGATGAGGGTGAAGTCGCGCTCGCCGGCCTCACGCTCCTTGAGCATCTGCTCGAGCTGGACGACCGAGATCGTCGAGCCGGCCGCCGCCTCGGCGGCCTCGTCGGACACCGCGCCGCAGAAGGCGTCGTAGTCGATGAGGCCGGTGACGGTGGCGTTCTCCCCGCAGAGCGCGCAGTTCGGGTCCTTGCGGACCTTGAGCTTGCGCCACTCCAGCTCGAGCGCGTCGTAGATGACGAGCTTGCCGATGGCCGGGTCGCCGATGCCGGTCAGCAGCTTGATCGCCTCGTTGACCTGGATCGAGCCGATGCTGGCGCACAGCACGCCGAGCACGCCGCCCTCGGCGCAGCTGGGCACCATGCCCGGCGGCGGGGGCTCGGGGTAGAGGCAGCGGTAGCACGGCGCCTCGTCGGACATGGACGGCGCGAACACCGAGGCCTGACCGTCGAAGCGGTAGATCGAGCCCCAGACGTAGGGGATCTTCAGGAAGTAGGCCGCGTCGTTGACCATGTAGCGCGTGGCGAAGTTGTCGGTGCCGTCGACGATGAGGTCGTAGCCCTCGAAGATCTGCAGCACGTTGTCGTTGTCGAGGCGCTCGTTGTGCACCACGACCTCGACGTAGGGGTTGACCTCGGCGATCGACTCCTGGGCCGACACCGCCTTCGGGCGCCCGATGTCCGACATGCCGTGGATGATCTGGCGCTGGAGGTTCGACTCGTCCACCTCGTCGAACTCGGCGATGCCGATCGTGCCGACACCGGCGGCGGCGAGGTAGAGCAGCGCCGGCGAGCCGAGGCCGCCCGCGCCGATGACGAGCACCTTTGCGTTCTTCAGGCGCTTCTGCCCGCTCATGCCGACGTCCGGGATGATCAGGTGGCGGCTGTAGCGGCGCACCTCGTCGGTGGTGAGCTCGGCAGCCGGCTCGACGAGCGCGGGGTACGACACGGTGACTCCTTCGTGGGACGACCAGGTCCCGGCACAACCATCGGGAACCCGTCCATGTTCCCCCCGGCCCCGCGACCCGCCGTACGACGTCCCGGCATCCGGACCGGCGTGGGCCGGATAGGCTCGCCCCGCACTACCCAGGAGTATCCGCCAGCCAGCACCAGGAGCACGACGTGACCGCAGGCAGCACCGACACCACGCCCGACGGCGCGCTCCCGCGACCGCGCGGCGGGCGGATGCCGCGCCGCGAGCGACGCGTCCAGCTGCTCGAGTCGGCCCTCGAGGTCTTCGTCGCCCAGGGCTACCACGCGGCCGCGATGGACGACATCGCCGAGCGCGCCGGCGTCTCCAAGCCCGTGCTCTACCAGCACTTCCCGGGCAAGCTCGACCTCTACCTCGCGCTGCTCGACGCCTCCTGCGACACCATCATCGACGGTTGCCGGGAGGCGCTCGCCTCGACCACGGACAACAAGGACCGCGTCGCGGCGACGATGAAGGTGTTCTACAGCTACGTCGCCTCCGAGGAGGGCGCCTTCCGGCTGGTGTTCGAGTCCGACCTCACCAGCGAGCCCGACGTGCGCGAGCGCGTCGACCGGGTCACCATCGAGTGCGCCTCGATGATCGCCGACGTGATCCGCACCGACACCGGCCTGCCGGACGAGGCCTCCGAGCTGCTCGCGGTGTCGCTCGTGGGAATGGCGCAGGTCTCGGCGCGGTTCTGGCTCGCGGGCGGCGGAGGCATCTCCCAGGACGACGCCGCGGCTCTCATCGCCGGGCTCGCGTGGCGCGGGATCCGGGGCTACCCGATGACCGACGACCACTGACCGGACAGACTCGCAGCACACACCCCTGAGTCACCCCCTGACGAACGAGCAAGGAGCAACATCGTGGAGGTCAAGATCGGCGTGCAGCACGCCCAGCGCGAGCTGGTGCTCGACACCGACAGCACGCCCGAGGACATCGAGGCCCGCCTCGCCGAGGCGCTCGCCGGCAACGGCGTGCTGCGCCTGGCCGACGTCAAGGGCCGCGCCGTCGTCGTGCCCGCGGACAAGATCGCCTACGTCGAGCTGGGATCGCCGACGTCCAGCACCGTCGGCTTCCGCTGAGCCGGGAGGCCGGCCCGTGGGACTGATCTGGACCGTCCTGGTCACCCTGGCCCTGGGCCTGGTCATCGGCTTCCTCGGCAAGGCGGTCGCCCCCGGGGACCGCGACAACATCCCGCTGTGGCTGACCGTCCTGTGCGGCGTCGGTGGCGCCTTCGTCGGCACCTACCTCTACTACGGCGTCTTCGGCGTGGCCGACGGCTACGCGCGCGGCGACATGTACGACACCAATCCCGGCCTCGACTGGTGGCGTCACCTGTGGCAGGTCGGCACGGCCGCCGTGCTCGTGGTGATCGCGGCGACGGTCACCGGTCGGGCCGCACGGCGGTCCTGACCGGTCCGCTCAGGCGTCGAGGCCGAGCTGCGCCATCCGCGCGGCGTGCAGCTCGGTCAGGCGGGTGAACATCCGCCCCAGGGCGGCGAGGTCGAGCCCGGGCCGGTCCACTCCCCCGGCCAGCAGGGCGGTGAGCGACTCACGGTCGCCCGCGACCCGCTGCGCCTGGGTGAGCGCCTCGCCCATCAGCCGGCGTCCCCACAGCGCCAGGCGACCACCGAGGCGGTGGTCCTCGGCGATGCCGGCGCGCACCCGCTCGACGATGAAGGCCGTCTGCCCGGCGTCCTCGAGCGAGGCGATGATGACCTCGCGGGTCTCGGCGTCGAGGTAGGCCGCGATCTCGCGGTAGAAGTCGGCGGCGAGACCGTCGCCGACGTAGGCCTTGATCAGGCCCTCGTAGTAGTCGGCCGGCGCGGTGTGGGCGTGGAAGCTGTCGAAGCTGGCCTGGAAGGCCTGCATCGCCTCGACCGGGTCCGCGCCGAGCTCCTCGAGGCGGTCCACCAGCTTCTGCAGGTGGGCGAACTCGGCGGTGGCCATCGCGCCGATGGCGATCTTGTCGCCGATGCCCGGCGCCATCTTGGCGTCCTCGACGAGCCGCTCGAAGGCGGAGAGCTCTCCGTAGGCGATCGCCCCGAGGAGGTCGACGGCGGCGCGGCGGTAGTCCTCGTCGGGCGATTCAGTCATGCGCGCAGCCTAGCGATATCATCATCGTGACCGAGCCGCCGACTTCTTGGCCGGCGGCCGCCTGTATGTGCGCGGTTGGCACTCCTGCTTGAACGCTTTCCCGAGTGGACTGACCGCATACGCGTGGGACATCCGACTCTTCCGAAAGCGACACATTCGTGACCACCACCTTCCGTGACTTGGGCGTGCTGCCCGAGATCTGCGACGCGCTCGAGCGCGCCGGCATCACCACCCCCTTCGCCATCCAGGAGATGACCCTCTCGGTCGCCCTGCTCGGCACCGACCTGATCGGCCAGGCCCGCACGGGCACCGGCAAGACCCTCGCCTTCGGCATCCCGGTGCTCCAGCGCTCGATCGCGCCGAGCAACCCGGCCTACGCCGACCTGCCGCAGGGCAAGCCGCAGGCCCTCATCGTCGCCCCCACCCGGGAGCTCGCGCTCCAGGTGTCCAACGACCTCCACCTCGCCAGCAAGGACATGGGCCTGCGGGTCCTCACCGTCTACGGCGGCGTCGGCTACGACACCCAGCTCGAGGCCCTCGAGTCCGGCGTCGACATCGTGGTCGGCACCCCCGGTCGCCTCATCGACCTGGCCAACCGCCGTGCCCTCGACCTCTCCCACGTGCACGCGCTCGTGCTCGACGAGGCCGACGAGATGCTCGACCTCGGCTTCCTGCCCGACGTCATCACGCTGCTGTCGAAGACGCCCGAGACCCGCCAGACGATGCTGTTCTCGGCCACCATGCCGTCGGCGATCGTCGCGCTGGCCCGCACCCACATGCGCCACCCGATGAACATCCGCGCCGAGTCGTCGTACGACACCACGATGGTGCCGGCGACCGCGCAGTTCATCTACCTGGCCCACGACCTCGACAAGCCCGAGATCATCGGCCGGGTCCTGCAGGCCGAGGACGCCGAGAAGATCATCGTCTTCACCCGCACCAAGCGCCAGGCGCAGCGGGTCGCCGACGACCTCGCCGAGCGTGGGTTCAGCTCCTCGCCCCTGCACGGCGACATGGCCCAGGTGGCGCGCGAGAAGGCGCTGGCGAAGTTCCGCGAGGACAAGATCCGCGTGCTCGTGGCCACCGACGTCGCCGCCCGCGGCATCGACGTGCGCGGCGTGTCCCACGTCATCAACTACACCTGCCCCGAGGACGACAAGACCTACGTCCACCGCATCGGCCGCACCGGCCGCGCGGGCGCCTCGGGCATCGCGATCACCTTCGTCGACTGGGCGGACGTGCACCGCTGGAAGATGATCAACAAGACCCTCGACCTGCCCTTCCCGGAGCCGCAGGAGACCTACTCGACCTCCGAGCACCTCTTCCACGACCAGGGCATCCCGGCCGGCACCAAGGGCCGCATCGTCGACCCCGCGCCGGTGGAGAAGAAGGAGCGCCCGCAGCGCGAGCGCGGCTCGCGTGACGGCGGCTCGCGTGACGGTGGCTCGCGTGATGGCGGCTCCCGCGACGGCGGCACGCGCGAGAAGGCGTCCGGCGACGCACCGCGTCGGCGCAACCGCAGCCGCAGCAGGACCCGCGGCGGCGCCCCGGTGAAGGACACCCAGGCCTGAGCCCTAGCGGGCCGCCGTCCTCGTGGCGGCGGCCTTCTTGGCCGGCTTCTTCTTCGCCGCCTTCTTCGCCTTCGGCCGGGCGGCGCGCTCCACGAGGTTCTTCGCGACCTCGCGGTAGGCCTGCGCACCCTTGTTGGTGCGGCTCGTCGCGAGGATCGAGCGACCCGCCGCGGGTGCCTCGGCGAACTTGATCGTCTTGGGGATCGGCGGCTCGACGACCTCGAGGTCGTAGGTCTCGCTGATGGTCTCCAGCACCGTGCGGGCGTGGTTGGTGCGGCCGTCGTAGAGCGTCGGCAGGACGCCCCACACCTCGAGGCCGCGGTTGGTGAAGCGGCGTACGTCGTGGACGGTGTCGAGCAGCTGGCCGACCCCGCGGTGCGACAGCGTCTCGCACTGCAGCGGCACCAGCACGCCGTCGGCCGCGGTGAGCGCGGCGACCGTCAGCACGCCGAGCGAGGGCGGGCAGTCGAGCAGGACCCAGTCGTACGCCTCGTCGCCGAGGTCCTCGGCGAGCTGCTCGAGCGCGCCCTTGATGACGTGCTCGCGCCCGGTGCGGTTCAGCAGGTCGGCCTCCGCGCGGGCGAGCTCGATGGTGGCGGGCAGGACGTCGACGCCGTCCTCGGTCTCGATGATCACCTCGATCGGGTCCACGCCCTGGGTCAGGACGTGGTGGACCGAGACGTCGAGGTCCTCGGGGTCGATGCCGAGGGAGAAGGTCAGGCACGCCTGGGGGTCGAGGTCGACCAGCAGGACGCGATGGCCCAGCTCGGCCAGCGCGGCCCCGATCGACGCGACGGAGGTGGTCTTGGCGACGCCACCCTTCTGGTTGGCGACGGCCAGCGTGATCGGGCTCTGGGTGCTCATCACCGCCCATTGTGCCGGACGGGGTCGCGGGCGGTGGGGTCGTCCTGAAATGCTGACCGCATGCCTCCCCAGAAGACGACCTCCCTGATCACCGGCGCGACCGCCGGCATCGGCCACGAGTACGCCGTCCAGCTAGCCGCGCGCGGCGACGACCTCGTCCTGGTCGCCCGCGACTCGGCCCGCCTCGAGCAGGTCGCCGAGGAGCTGCGCCGCGCCCACCAGGTCGACGTCGAGGTGCTGGTCGCCGACCTCACCGACCGCGCGGACCTGGCCCGCGTGGAGGCGCGCCTGGCCGATCGCGGCCGCCCGGTCGACCTGCTGGTCAACAACGCCGGCTTCGGGCTGAAGAAGCGCTTCCTCGACAACACCGCCGACGAGGAGACCGCGATGCTCGAGGTGCTGGTCACCGCGGTGCTGCGGCTCAGCCACGCCGCCCTCGGCGCGATGGCCGAGCGCGGCCACGGCGGCATCATCAACGTCTCCAGCGTCGCCGCCTTCCTCCCCCGGGGCAGCTACTCCGCCGCCAAGGCGTGGGTCAACAGCTTCAGCGAGTGGGCGCACCTGGAGTACGCCTCGCGCGGCGTGAAGGTCATGGCCCTGTGCCCGGGCTTCACCAAGACCGAGTTCCACGAGCGGATGCAGGTCACGCGCGGCGACGGGTTCATGTGGCTCGACGTCGAGTTCCTCGTGAGCACGTCGCTGAAGGACTTCGAGAAGGGTCGCGTCTACTCGATCCCCGGTGCGCAGTACAAGGCCGTTCGAGCGCTCACCTCGGTCATCCCCAACCGGGTGCTGCGGCTGACGCAGTCGATGGGGCGGAAGTAGGGCCCATGACCTCCACCCTCGCGGCCGTCCTGTGGGACATGGACGGCACCCTCATCGACAGCGAGCCCATCTGGATCGCGCAGCAGTTCGCCATGGCCGCCCAGCACGGCGGGACGTGGTCGACCGAGCAGGGCCTGGCACTGGTGGGTGCGGACATGCACGACACCGCACTGGCGATGCAGGCTGCGGGCGTCGACCTGGAGGCGGCCGAGCTGGTCGCGACGCTCGAGCGCGCGGTCATCGACTCGCTCCGCGAGACCGTGCCGTGGCGCCCGGGCGCGCGGCAGCTGCTGACTGACCTGCAGCAGCAGGGCGTCCCGTGTGCCATCGCGACCACCTCGAGCCACGAGATGGCCGCACTGGTGGCGGGTGCCGCGCCGGACGGCGCCATCAGCGTGGTCGTCGGCGTCGAGGACGTCACGCGGACCAAGCCCTCGCCCGAGCCGTACCTGCGTGCGGCCGAGCTGCTCGGCGTACGCATCGAGCAGTGCGTGGCGGTCGAGGACTCCTCCAACGGGCTCGCGTCGGCCATGGCGTCGGGTGCCGCGACCCTCGCCGTGCCGAACGACGCGGTGCTGCCCGACGCCGGCGCCTTCACGACCTGGCCGACCCTCGAGGGCCGGACGGTCGCGGACCTCGTCGCGCTGCTGGGACGACGGAGGGATGCTGCGCCCGGAGGCCACCCCCGCACCATCGCCTGACCCATCCTGCGACGCCGACCTCGAGGACGTCCGTGCCCTTCACCCTCTCGCACGTCGCGGCGATCGTGCCGCTCGCGCGCCTTCCGCTCGGCACGCCGGCACTGGTCGCCGGTGCCGTCGCACCCGACATGCCGTACTTCGCACGCTCGTTGCCCGTCCCGGTCAGCGCGCAGTCCTGGTACGAACCGTTCCTCAACGCGACCACCTCCCACACCGTCACCGGTGGGCTGCTGGTCGCCGTGCCGTACGCCCTCGCCCTGACCGTGGCCTGGTGGTTGGCGGAGCGCCCGGTCAGGAGCCTGGTCGGGCGCCCGCCCGCGTCGGCACCCCGGCGCCAGCCGCTCACGGCGGCTGCCTGGGTGCTCCTGTCCGTGCTGGTCGGTGTCGCCACCCACCTGCTCTGGGACTCGTTCACGCACGGCGACGGCTACGTCGTCGAGCACTGGTCCGCGCTCGGGGAGACGGCCGTGGGCGACATGACGTGGGCACGCCTCCTCCAGCACACGAGCACCGCGATCGGCCTCCTGGTCCTCGCCTGGGTCTCGTGGCGGGCCAGGAAGGAGCTCCACCCTCCGCGGCGCGCGGTCGTGTCCGTGGTCGCGGTCGGGGCGGCCGGAGTCCTGCTCGGCGCCCTGCGGGAATGGCGACAGGCTGACAGGTACGACGGCTCGTTGTCCGTGGAAGTACTGCTGCGGGGCAGTGCCGAGGTCGCAGGCGTGGTGCTGCTCGGCGCCTGCGCGGTCTTCGTCCTCGGTTGGTGGGGAGCGCAGCTCCGGCACGGAGGCGAGCGAGCGCCGGAGGTCTAGCCGCGGTGGTGTCGGCCGGGTCGCTACCAGGCCACCTGCCCGACCTCCTCCACGAGCACCGGCGCTCCCGGCGCGCGCAGCTCGGCGGCCGGGACGACCGCCCACAGGTCGGCGAACGTGAGACCTGTGCGCTGCTCGAGCATGTCGAGCGGGACGAGGTAGGTGTCGAAGTCGTCGAGGAAGGCCTGGTCGTCCCACCGGGCCAGCACGAGGCGCTGGGACAGGACGAACGCCTTGCACCTCAGCTCGCCGTCCATGCGGTAGACCACGACCTTCCAGTGCTCGCGAGGGACCTGCACGATGCCGCGATAGGTCGGGTCGTCCTCGCGGAGCACCGGGCCGGCGAAGAGGCTGAGCCGCCGGTCCTCGAGGCCCTCCTGGGCGAGGACGGCGTTCTCGAGCAGGCCCCAGGCGCCACCCCGTCCGGACTGGTTGAAGTCGTCCATCTGGGGCGTGATGTTGGTGAAGAAGAACGAGTCCGAGTTCGCCGCCCGGGCCTCCTCGAGGGTGCCCCACAGCAGGTCCGAACGACGGGCCACGTGCCCCCGGTCGAGACGGTTGTCGGCGTACGCCTCGTCCAGCGTCTGCGCCGTCGTAGGGATGCGCGGGTCCGCGCGGAACCGCTCACCGGACCGGCTGATCGACTCGCTGGGGAACAGCCGGAGGCCGTCGATGTGCCACGCCACCCACCAGGCCAACCGGCGCGTGGGGTGCATCTGCACGGTGAAGTGCGTGTAGTCCAGGAGCGCGCCGCCCGCGACCTCACCGCTGCCGGGAGGAGCGAGCGGGGTCTGCAGGAAGTCGCTGTCGTACCCGAGGTCGGCCATGGGACGAGTGTCCCGCACGCCGACCGCGCTCAGCGGACCTGCGAGGACGCCAGGGACAGCAGCAGCTCGTACTGCTCCGGGTCGGTCGTGTGCACGCCGAGGTCGTGGTCGACCTTTCCGAGCCCGTGGTGGTCGCTGCTGCCGGTGACGACCAGGTCGAGGTCGCGGGCGATGCCGCGCAGCTCGGCCCGGTCTGCCGGCGAGTGGTCCTGGTGGTCGACCTCGATGCCGGCCAGGCCGAGGTCCTTCAACCGGGCGAAGGCAGCCTCGTCGAGGACCGAGCGTCCGCTGCGGCCCCAGGGGTGCGCGATCACGGTGACGCCGCCGGCCGCGACGACGAGCCCGATCATCTCCTCCAGCGGCGTGGCGTAGCGGTTGGCGTAGCCCGGACGCCCCGGGTTGAGCAGGTCGTCGAAGGCCTGCGTGCGGTCGCGTGACACCCCCATCCGCACCAGCGCGTCGGCGACGTGCGGGCGCCCGGCCGCGACGGACCCGCCCGCCTCACGGCGTACGTCGTCCTCGGTGATGTCGATGCCGTGCCCGCGCAGCGCCGCGACGATCGCCGGGGTGCGCTCGGTGCGGCCGGCGAGGATGCGGTCGAGGGCGGCCACGAGCGGTGGGTACGTCGGGTCGGGGAGGTAGCCGAGCAGGTGCACGCCGCGGTGGCCGAGCCGCGTGCTGATCTCGAGGCCCGGCACGAGCGTGATGCCGACCTCGTCGGCCGCGCGGCCGGCCTCCGCCCAGCCCGACATCGCGTCGTGGTCGGTCAGCGCGACGACGTCGAGCCCGGCCGCCGCGGCTGCGCGCACCAGGTCCCCGGGGGTGTCGGTGCCGTCGCTGGCCGCGGAGTGGGTGTGGAGGTCGATCCGCACGTCAGCTGTTCCACTTCAGCAGGACCGGGGTCTCCCGCTCGAAGCCCAGCACCGAGATCGTCGAGACGTCGAGGCGGAAGAAGCGCCCCTCGGTCGCGGACTGCTCGAGCCAGCGGGCGGTCAGCACCCGCAGCGAGTGGCCGTGGGCGAAGACGAGGGTGCGGCGCTGGCCGCGGGCGCGCTCCACGACGCGGTCCAGGCGGGCGGCCACCTCGTCGGCGCTCTCGCCACCTGGCGACGGGTGCGTCCACACCGTCCAGCCCGGGACGGTCTCGCGGATCTCGGGCGTGGTGATGCCCTCGTAGTCGCCGTAGGCCCACTCGACGAGGTCCTCGTCGGGCTCGGCGTCGGCGAAGCCGGCCAGCTCGGCCGTACGCCGGGCACGCCGGCGCGGGCTGGTGAGCACGAGGTCGAACTCCACGTCGGCCAGCCGCGGGGCCAGCTCACAGGCCGCGGCCTCGCCCACCTCGGTCAGCGGCAGGTCGGTGGTGGAGGTGTGCTTGCCGTCGCGGCTCCACTCGGTCTCGCCGTGGCGCACCAGCCAGAGCTCAGGGGCAAGGGCAGACATGCCCGCGAGTCTGCCACGGAGCGGTGCGGGGCCTGCCACGATGCTCGGCATGAGCGCAGCGCCGCCCGCGGCCCCCGGCCCGCGGCACGCCCGCGCCGCGATCGCCGCGGCCTTCTTCACCCAGGGCCTGGTCTTCATCAGCCTCACCACCCGGCTGCCGCGCTTCCAGGACCGCTGGGACCTCGGCGAGCTCGCGCTGTCCGGGGTGCTGCTGATGATGGTGCTGCTCGCCGGGGTCGGCTCGCTCGTCGCCGAGCGGCTCGCGCCGCGCCTCGACAGCGCCGTCGTGCTCCGGGCGGGGCTGCTCGTCATCGCCTGCGCGGTGGCCGTGGTGGTGCTGGCGCCGACCACGGTCGTCTTCGTGCTCGCCCTGGCGGCGTACGGCGTCGGGCTGGGGCTGGTCGACGCGACCGGCAACATGCAGGCGGTCGCCCTCGAGCACCGCATGGGCCGGGTCGTGCTGCCGTCGTGCCACGGCGCGTGGACCCTCGGCGGTGTCGTCGCCGCCGTGCTGACCCTCGCGACGAGCGGAGCGCCCTGGTCGGCCGTGGCAGCGGTGGCGGTGCTGCCGCTGGCGGCCGCTGCGGCCCCGTACCTCCCCCGCGACCACGGCACGGCTGCCACCTCGACCGAGACGGACGTGCCGTGGCGCGCGATCGTGATGATCGGGCTCGCGCTCGTCGTCTTCTACACGGTGGACACCGCCGCGGCGACATGGGGACCGGTCTACCTCGACGACGTCTTCGACGCCCCGGAGGACCTCGTCGCCCTGGCCACGCTCCCCTACCTGGTTGCGAGCGGGCTGGTGCGCCTGGTCGGCGACCGGCTCACCGAGCAGGTGGGGGCCGTACGCCTGCTGCGCGCGGGCGCCGCGGTCGCGTTCGTCGCGCTCGCACTCGTGGTGGCGGCCCCGTCGTGGCCGGTGGCCGTGGTCGGCTTCACGCTGCTCGGCTGCGGGGTCGCGGTGGTGGCGCCGCTGAGCTTCTCCGCCGCAGCGGCCCTCGCCGGTCGGGACGCCGATCCCGCGACGCGGCAGGCGCGGGTGGACGCCGTGGTGGCGCGGTTCAACCAGTTCAACTACGCCGGTGCGCTCCTGGGCGCGGTGATGACCGGCGCCGTGGGTGCGGGCTCGCTGCGTGTCGGCTTCGCGGTCCCGCTGGTGCTGGTCGTGGCCCTCTTCTGGCTGGCGCGCGCCTTCGCGCCGGCGGACGACGTGGTGTCGGAGTCGTCCGCCGGCAGGTGAGGCTTCAGACCCCGCCGCCGCCGGCCTTGCGGCGGTGCATCGGCTTGGCGACGTTCTTGTCGTTGACCTCCGAGCCGTGGGCCTTCTCGCGCGCCGCTGCGCTGTCGTCGGGGTGGTCGTGGCCCTTCTTGCGCTCGAGGGCCTCCCTCATCTTCGCCTTGATGTCCGCGTTGGGGTCCTGGTCGGCCATGGGGTCCTCCTGGGTTGACGTGAGGGCTCTCGTGCGTCGGACCACCCACCCTGCCAAAGGCGTCAAGAGGGGTCGAGCGATTAACCGCGGCGCGGCTGCCTGAGCACGTCGAGGCGTCCTGCGAGACCGCCCGACATGCGGTGCACGTGCCAGCGGCAGTCGCCGAGCATCACGTCGTACGCCGCGTCGCCGAACTCGGCGCGGTAGCGCTCGGGGTCGCGGAGCAGGCGCGCCAGGTGCAGCAGCGCGCGGCCGCCCGCCCCCTCCTGCTCCTGCGACCACTCGCCCCACTCCCCTGCCAGGTCGATCGAGTCGACCACCTCGAGGCCGGAGCACGCGATCGCGTCGTCCACGACCCGCGCGTCGGCACTGGCGGGCACCACGCCCATCACGTCGAAGAGCCAGTCGGCCTCGTCGAGGGGAAGCAGGTCGGTCGCGACCACCTGGTAGGACACGACGTGGCCGCCCGGACGCAGCACCCGGGCGAACTCCGCCCAGGCGTCCTCGGGGTGCTCGACGTGGACCATCACGTCGCGGCACCAGACCAGGTCGAGCGAGGCGTCGGGCGTCGGGAGGGCCGTCGCGGTGCCGCGCTCGAAGGAGACCCGCGACGCGATCTCGGGCACGAGGTCGCGCCGGGCCGCGCGGGCGAGGTCGAGGTGGCGCTGCACGGGGTCGATGCCGAGGACCCGCAGGCCGAAGTGCGTCGCCAGCCGGAAGGCGTGGGCCCCTTCACCGCAGCCGACGTCGACCACCCGGCTGTCGGGCGGCAGGTCGAGCTCGCGCACCACCTGCAGCATGATCGAGGGGTCGCGCGGGGCGAGGCTCTCGTCGAGGCGCGACGCGAAGGCCTCCTCGAGGCGCGGGTAGGTGTCGTAGAAGAACTCGCGATCCCAGGCCACGGGGGGAGTCTGCCGCACCCAGTAGGGTCACCGGCATGGCTCGGCGCGTGTTCCTCCACGTCGGCACGGCCAAGTCGGGCACCACCTACCTCCAGGACCTCTGGTGGCGCCACCGCGACGAGCTGCGCGAGCGCGGGCTGCTGCTCCCGGGGACCGGTCGTCGCGAGCACTTCACCGCCGCCGCGCTGGTCAAGGGCATGACCGCCCACGTCGAGCGGCTCGACGAGCACGAGCTCGCGACCTGGCCGCGCCTCGTCGACGAGACCGGATCATGGGCGGGCGACGTCCTCCTCAGCAACGAGCACTTCGCCGACTCACCACCCGACGCGGCTGCCGCGGCGCTGGCCGACCTCGCCGGCGCGGCCGACGAGGTCCACGTCGTGATCACCGCACGCGACCTCGGGCGCGTCCTGCCCTCGGCGTGGCAGCAGCGCGTGAAGATGGGCGCCCGCCAGCCCTACCGCCGCTTCCTCGCCACCGTGCGGCGCGGCGAGGACGACCAGAAGTTCTGGCGCTACCAGGACGTGCCCGCCATCGCGGACCGCTGGTCCGCGGACCTCCCGTCCGACCGCGTCCACCTCGCCGTCGTACCCCCGTCGGGCGCGCCGCGCGACGAGCTCTGGTCGCGCACCGCCGCGGTCCTGGGCCTCGACGTGACGGGGCTCGAGACCGAGTCGCGCCGACCGAACGACTCGCTCGGGCTCGTGGAGGCCGAGCTGCTGCGGCGCCTCAACGAGCGCATCCCCCGCCCGCGCCGCTCACCGGCGCTCACCCGCCACGTCAAGGGCACCTTCGTGCCGGAGGCGCTGGCCGGCTCCGCCGAGCGGGAGTCGTTCGTGCTGCCCGCCCGGCACCACGCCTGGGTCCTCGAGCGCTCGCAGGCCACCGTCGCCGAGCTGGGCGCACGGGCGTACGACGTCGTCGGCGACCTCGTCGACCTGCTGCCCGCCGACCCGCGCGCGGGTCGTACGCCCGACGACGCGACCGACGCCGAGCTGCTGGCCGCGGCCACGACCGTGGTCGCACGCCTGGGCGTCGCGACCGTGCCCGCGACCCTCGACGAGGCGCTCGACCTCGTCACGGCGGACCTCCTGGAGCGTGGGCCTCAGCGCGGGACGAGCGCCCAGTAGTCGAGGTCGAGCAGGACGCGGTCGGCGTACTTCCCGTCCTCACCACGCAGCGTCATCGACTCGTCGCGCCCACGGGTCGCCACCAGGCGCAGCCGCAGCGCGCCGACGCCGGGCGCGGCGAGCTCGGCGACGTCCAGCACCTCCGACCACGCGTGGACGGTGTCGTCGGCGAAGGCCGGTGCGACGTGGGCGCCCGCGTTGATCGCGGCGACGAGCTGGGCGTTGGCGAGGCCGTTGAAGGAGAGCGCGCGGGCCAGCGAGATGACGTGGCCGCCGTAGACGAGGCGGCGGCCGTCGGGACGGGCGTCGGTGTTGAAGTGCACCTTCGCGGTGTTCTGCCACAGGCGCGTGGCCATCATGTGCTCGGCGTCGGTGAGGGTCACGCCGTCGACGTGGTCGATCCGCTCCCCCACCTCGTAGTCGCCGAGCCGGTGCGGCGACCCGGCCGCCGCGGCGTCGTACGCCGAGAAGTCGAGGCCGGCGGGCACCACCAGGTCGCCGGGAGCGACGGCGTCGGCGAGCGTGGGCACCACGGTCTCGGGGGCCGGAGACTCCGCCGAGCGCTTGTGCACCATCACCCAGCGCGCCCAGTCGAGGACGACCTCGCCGCGCTGGTTGGTCGCGGTCGAGCGCACCCAGACCACGCCCGTGCGACCGTTGGAGTTCTCCTTGAGGCCGATGACCTCCGACCGGGTGCGCAGCGTGTCGCCCGGCACGACGGGAAGGTGGAAGCGGCACTCCGCGTAACCGAGGTTGGCGACCGCGTTGAGCGAGACGTCGGCGACGGTCTTGCCGAAGGCGACGTGGAAGCCCACCAGCTCCTCGACGGGGTGCGGCGAGAGGCCGACCGAGGCGGCGAACTCCGCCGAGGACGGCACCGCGAAGCGGGTCGGGTAGATCGCGCCGTAGAGCGAGCGGTCACCCTCGGTGATCGTGCGCGGGGTGGCGTGCTCGATGACCTGCCCGAGCGTGAAGTCCTCGAAGAAGTTGCCGGCGTTCGTCTTCATGCCGCACATCGTGCCGCAGCGGCCGCCGTCCGGGCGGCCGCAGTCACGTGGGATGCGTCACGACCGCGTCGGGCCGTCCAGGACCTCGCCCTGCAACGTGGTGACCAGCCGGGCCGTCGCGCCCGAGGGCGAGCGGACGAGGATGGTGATGCGGGGACCGGCTCCGCGGTCGGCCAGGAGCGCCTGCACCAGCCGACCGCGCGGCCCCAGCAGGGAGCGCGTCGCGTCGACATTGGCCGCGAGGCCGCTGGAGCCGAGCGTGCCGAGGTCGACCATGGCCGCTGGGTCGCGGGCCGAGGCCGCCTCCTGGCGCCAGCTCCCGTCATAGGACCACACCTCCGACCGCGACCGCCCTCCCGGCACCGGGACCCGCACGGTGACGCCGTCGGGCTCGACCCGGACCTCTCGGGCGAGGGTGGTGCCGAACCGTTCCTCGTAGGACCCCACGAAGCGACGGAGCTGGCCGGGCGTGACCTCGAACCCGATCGTCGTCGCCGGCGCGGCGGTCACGTCCTCCCGGAACGTGGTCTCGGAGGAGGGCCCCGCGGCGAGCGCGAAGAGCGCCACCACGCCCGCGACGCCGCCCCCGACGACGACCAGGAACAGACTGAGGCCCACCAGCACGCCCCCGGCGTGGCGTGCCCGCAGCCCCGGACCTCGCACCGGCACGCGCGCCATCGGCGCCGCCGCGGGCGCTCCGGCGACGGGGCGCAGGTCGCAGGTCAGGGTGACGAGCTCGTCGCGGGTCTCCGCCCCCCGGGCCCGGTCCAGGCGCAGGTCGCGGTCGGCCTGGCCGATCTGGCCGTCGGCGTACGCCGCCTCGATGAGTGCGACGAACCGCTCGCGCTCCGCGTCCTTGACCCCGAACCCCCGCATGGGAGGTGAGTCTAGGCCTCCGACTGCTTGCTGAAGGCGGCGTCGAAGGACTGCGCCGGGGGGTCGAAGTCGAGGGAGCGCAGGTGCGCCAGCGCCTCCGGAGCACCCCGCAGCCGGTCCATGCCGGCGTCCTCCCACTCGACCGAGATCGGGCCGTCGTAACCGATCGCGGTGAGCGTGCGGAAGCAGTCCTCCCACGGGATGTCGCCGTGCCCGGTGGACACGAAGGTCCAGCCGCGGCGCGGGTCGTCCCAGGGCAGGTGCGAGGAGAGGATCCCGTTGCGGCCGCCGCCCATCCGCATCCGGGTGTCCTTGCAGTCCACGTGGTAGATCCGGTCGGCGAAGTCGGTGATGAAGGCGACCGGGTCGATGCCCTGCCAGAGCATGTGGCTGGGGTCCCAGTTGATGCCGAAGGCCGGGCGGTTGTCGACGGCGTCCAGTGCGCGGCGGGTGGTCCAGTAGTCGTAGGCGATCTCGGAGGGGTGCACCTCGTGGGCGAACCGCACGCCGCACTCGTCGAAGACGTCGAGGATCGGGTTCCACCGGTCGGCGAAGTCCTGGTAGCCGGCCTCGATGCGCTCGGCCGGCACGGGCGGGAACATCGCGACGTACTGCCAGATCGAGGACCCGGTGAAGCCGACGACGGTCTTCACGCCGAGCTTCTGCGCGAGCCGGGCGGTCAGCTTCATCTCCTCCGCGGCGCGCTGGCGCACCCCCTCGGGGTCGCCGTCGCCCCACACGCGCTCGCGCACGATCGCCTGGTGGCGGAAGTCGATCGGGTCGTCGCAGATCGCCTGACCGGTGAGGTGGTTGGAGATCGCGTGCAGCTGGAGGCCGTGCTCCTCGAGGATCGCCAGGCGCGAGGCGACGTAGTCGTCGTCGTCCCAGCGCCACGCGTCGAGGTGGTCGCCGGACACCGCGACCTCGAGGCCGTCGTAGCCCCACGAGGCGGCGAGGCGCGCGACCTCCTCCAGCGGCAGGTCGGCCCACTGGCCGGTGAACAGCGTGAACGGTCGTCCCATCAGATCTCCACTCCTCGGTCCACACGGACATGATCGCCGTCGCGCTCGGCGCTGGCCTCGATCGCGGCCAGCACCCGCTGCACGGCGAGCCCGTCCTCGAACGACGGCGTCGGGTCCTGCCCCGCGGCGAGCGCGGCGAGGAGGTCGGCGGCCTGGTTGGTGAACGTGGCGTCCCATCCCAGCACGTGTCCCGGTGGCCACCAGCCGTCGACATAGGGGTGGTCCGGCTCGGTGACGAGCACGCGGGAGAAGCTGTCGGCGCCGTCGAGGCACACGTCGAGGTGGTTGAGCGACTCGAGGTCGAAGCGCAGCGCGCCGTCGCTGCCGTAGACCTCGATGCCGAGGGCGTTCTTGCGGGCGGTGGCCATCCGGGTGACCTCCAGGCTGACCACGGCGCCACCGTCGGTGCGCATGGTGGTCCAGGCGGCGTCGTCGACGGTCACGTCCTCGACCCCGTCCGCGCCCGCACGCTGCGGCACGAAGGTGCGGGTCACCGCGTTGACACCGGTGACCTCCTGGCCGAGCAGGAACCGCACCTGGTCGACCGCGTGGGAGGCCAGGTCTCCGAGCGCGCCCGACCCGGCGGTCTCGCGGCGCAGCCGCCACGTCATGGGCGCTGACGCGTCGGCGAGCCAGTCCTGGAGGTAGGCGATGCGCACCTGGCGCACGTCGCCGATGCGGCCGGCGGCCACGTGCTGCCGCGCGAGCGCGAGGGCCGGCACCCGGCGGTAGTTGAAGCCCACCATCGAGTGGACGCCGCGCTCGCGTGCGGCACGGGCGGTCGCGACCATCTTCTCGGCCTCGGCCATCGTGTTGGCGAGCGGTTTCTCGGCGATCACGTGCTTGCCGGCCTCGAGCGCGGCGATCGCGACCTCGGCGTGGAGGTGTCCCGGGACGCAGACGTCCACGACGTCGATGTCGTCGCGCTCGAGCACCGAGCGCCAGTCGGTGGCCGACTCGGCCCAGCCGTACTGGTCGGCGGCCGCCGCGACGGCGTCCGCGTCACGTCCGACCAGCACCTGCTGGCGTACGCCGGGGGCGCCGGGGCGCAGTGCCGCGGCGTTGCGCCAGGCGTGGGAGTGCGCCTTGCCCATGAAGGCGTAGCCGATGACGGCGACGCCGAGGGCGGGAGGTGGGGTGCTCATGGGGTCTCCTGGTGGACCGGTGCGGGGAGGGAGCGCAGGAATGCGAGGCCGTCGCGGGCCAGGTCGTCCTGGGTGGTGGCCAGCGGCCGCCAGATGGAGGCGGCGGTGGCGATGGAGGCGTTGTCGGCGGTGAAGCTCTCGATGACGAGCGGGCCGCCGTAGCCCACCTCGTCGAGCGCGGCGACGAGCGCCGGCCAGTCGGTCTGGTCCCCGCCCGGGGCCCCGCGGTCGCTGCCGCAGACCTGGACGTGGACGAGGTGCTGCCCGGCGGCGCGCACGGCGTCGGCGCTCGAGCGCTCCTCGATGTTGAGGTGGTAGGTGTCCAGCGCCAGGCCGAGGCCCTCGCCGAGCAGCGGGCCGAGGGCGGTCAGGGCCTGGTCGACGGTGTTGACCAGGGAGGTCTCGTAGCGGTTGAGCGGCTCGACGCCCAGGCGTACGCCGCGGTCGACGGCGTGCGCGACGACGGGTGCGAGGTGGGTGCGCACGGCGTCGTACGCCGCCTGCCGCTCCCCCGCGTCCATCCGCCACACCCGACCGGTGGCGGCGTAGAACGGTCCGCACACCGACCGCGCGCCGATCGCGGCGGCGAGGTCGATGCAGGCGCGCAGGTAGTCCTGCGTGGCCGGCACGCACGCCGGGTCAACGAGGTCGCGGCCCGGCGCCATCGCGCCCACGACGTACGGCCTCAGGCCGGTCGCGGCGAGCGCGTCGGCGACCACAGGTGCGGTGAGGTCGCCGGCGTTCTCCAGCGGCAGCTCGACGGCGTCGAAGCCCATCGCGGCGACGCGGCGGAGCAGGTCCGCGACGTCCGCGTCGGTGAGCGGTGAGGTCCAGACCCACGTGTTCACGCCGATCTCACGCATCGGGTCACGGTCCTTTCGGTCAGGGGGTGTCGGTGGGCCGGGCTCGGGACCCGACCCACCGACGTACGGAGGGCGCTGCTCGGCGGTGCCGGATCAGGGGATCTGGCGCTCCTGCCAGACCTCCGGGTAGCCCGGCAGGTCCTCCCCGCCGAACTTCGCGTAGTGGCCGTCGGGCATCCCGTCGTTGGCCTCCAGGAAGTCACCGCGCTCGTCCTCGGTGATCGGGACCTGCGGCAGGACCCACTCCTTCGGGACCTCCTCGCCGGCCCAGATCTTCTCCAGCGCCAGCAGCGGGGTGCGCCACTGGAAGTTGCTGTAGACGGGAGCCAGGCCGGTCAGTCCGGTGTCCTCCCACTTGCGCAGGAAGCTCATCTCGTCCTCGCCGGTCATGACCGGCAGGTCGGCACCGAAGTCCTCGAAGGCCTCGATCGCGGCGACGGCACCGTCGCCGGCGTCCATCCACACACCGTGGACCTCGCCCTTGTTGAGCTCGTCGGTGATGAAGGTCTTGATCTCGGTCGGGTCGGCGCCGGTGAAGAAGTCGACCGCCTCGATCCCGTTCTCGTCGAAGAGCTTCTCGGCTGCGGCCCAGCGCTGCTCGAGGACGTCGACACCGGGCAGGATGCGCAGCGCGACGACCTTGTCGCCCTCCTCGAGGTTGTCGATGAGGAACTCGGCGGTGTCGATGCCCCACGCGAAGCCACCGATCGGGTGGATGAAGGTGGTGGCGCAGTCGGTCTCCACGCCGCGGTCGAAGACCACGACGGGCTTGCCGGTCTCGCACGCACGCTCGACCGCATCGGTCATGGCCGCGGTGGAGTTGGGCGAGATGATGAAGGCGTCGCAGTTGCCCTCGGAGATGAAGTAGTCGATGTCGGCGATCTGGGTGTTGTCGTCGTCGCCGGCGTCGCGGGTCTCCATCTCGGAGATGACGCCCTTGTCCACGAGCGCCTCGAGCTGCTGGTTCATGGTGATCCAGCCGGTCTGGCGCCAGGGGTTGGAGATCGAGGCGTTGGCGAAGCACGCCTTGCCCGCCTGGTCCGACGCGTACTCGGCGGTGTCGGTCATCTCACCGTCGATGTACTGCAGCCACGGGGTCTCGGGGTCGCCCTCGAAGGTCGCGGAACGCTGCTCGAACTGCTCGTCGTAGACGGCCTGGTCGAACCACTCCTGGTCGTCGGCCGGGCTCTCCTCCGAGGCGTCCGGGGACTCGGAGGACTCCGAGCTCTCGTCGGTCCCCGAGGTGGAGTCCGTGGGGTCCTCGGTGCTGCAGGACGTGGCGAACACCCCGAGCAGCAGTGCCGAGGCCACGGCCATCGGCGCGCGGTGAATCCTTCTGCGCATCAGATTTCTCCTGTTTCTGTGCCCGGGCGGGCAGTGGTGGGTGATGGTGCGGATGCAGCGGGTGGTGCGGGTGGTGAGCTCTTCGAGGGGCGCCGGCCCAGGGACCAGGCGCGGCCGGCGGCAGCGACGGCGAGGATGATGATCACGCCCTGCACGGTCGGCCTCCAGGTCGATTCGATCTCCTGGAAGTTGAGGAACGAGAACAGCAGCTCGAGCGCGAAGGCGCCGGCCGCGGCGGACAGGATCCAGCCGCGTCCACCGCCGAGCACGACCCCGCCGAGGACGACGGCGGTGATCGCCTGGAACTCGTAGCCGGCCCCGACCGAGGGATGCACGCCGGCGTAGCCGACCAGCAGGATGCCGGCGACCGTGGCCGAGAGCGAGGAGAGCATGAAGGCGCGGGTCTTGACCCACCACACGTGCGCGCCGGCCAGCGCGGCGGCGTCCGGGTTGTCGCCCGTCGCGATGATGGTCCGGCCGAACGGCGAGCGCATCAGCCACACACCACCGACCATGACCAGCACCAGGACGATCACGGGATAGGGCAGCACCTCGACCACGGGCACGTCCTGGATGCCGCCCCGACCGATCTCGCGGAACGAGTCGACCGGGTTGCCGGTCGCCGCCCCGCCGGTCAGGAAGCGGACGAGCCCGCCGAGGGCCAGCATCGTGCCGAGGGTGACGATGAAGCTCGGCACCCGCAGCAGCGTCGTGCCGAGGCCGTTGACCAGCCCCACCAGGGCGCCGATGACCAGCATCAGCACGAGTGCCGGGAGCACCCGTCCCTCGTCGTCGCCGATGTAGTTGCCCGCGATGACGACCTGGGTGGCGATGACCGCGCCCATGGAGAGGTCGAACTCGCCGGAGACGATCACGTAGTACTGGCCCATGGCCGCGATGGCGATCGGCGCGGTCCGGCCGATGAACCGGATCAGCTGCGGCGGCTCGCCGAAGGACGGGTTGGCCGAGAGGACCGCGACGAAGAGGATCGCGGCCAGGATGAAGACCGCCCCGCCGGGCGTGACGGCCCCGCGCACCAGGCGCCGGGGCAGCGAGCCATCGGTCAGCGGGAGCGTGCGGCCGGGCCGGCCCTGGGCGGTCGTCGCGCTCATGCCGACTCCCCCTTCTGGCCCGCGCGGGACGGACCGGTCACGACGTCGAGGACGGCTGGTCGCGAGGCGCCGAAGCGCGGAGGACGGCGTACGACGCTGCGGCGGGCGTAGACGGCGACCGCCAGCACGATCACCAGCCCGCGGACGAAGTCCTTGAGGAACGGGTTGACCTGCATCACGCCCATGACGTTGTCGAGGACCGCGAAGATCGCGACGCCCCCGATGGTGCCCACGACGCTGCCCTTGCCCCCGGCGAGCAGGGTGCCGCCCAGGACGACGGCGGCGATGGAGAGCAGGTCGTAGCGTCCCTGCGACCCGATCGTCGGGGAGCCGACGCCCGTGCGGGAGAGCAGGAGCAGCGCGGCCACGCCGGCCAGCACCGAGCAGAGCACGTGGGCGGCGACCACCGGGAGCGCGGTCCGCACGCCCGACATCCGGGCGACGTCGCGGTTGCCGCCGATGGCGTAGACGTGGTGGCCCAGTCGGGTGTGGCGGAGCATGAGGGTCACGAGGACGGCACAGACCAGCAGGATGACGAAGGCCGTGGGGATCCACCCCGCGATGCCGCTGCGGCCGAGCAGCCTCAGGTCGGGGGCGGCGGCGCCGTGGCTGCCCTGGTAGTTGGTGCCGAGGTAGCCGCTCACGACCAGGCCGATGCCCAGGCTGGCGATGAAGCCGTGCACGTGCAGCAGGCTGACCAGCAGCCCCATCACCAGGCCGATCACGGCGCACAGCGCCAGGGTGTTGACGACCGCTGCCGGGATGTTGGCGTCGAGGCCCTTCATGCCGCCGGCCGCGATCACGGTCGCGAGGCTGACGACGTAGGGCACCGACAGGTCGAGGCTCCCGACCAGGATCACCAGGGTCTGGCCGATCGCGATCAGGCCGAGCACGCTCATCGCGGTCAGGACCGCCCACACGTTGCCCTGGCTGAAGAAGTTGCGGCCCTCCACACCAGTGAGCACGGCGGAGACGGCCACGACGGCGACCAGCACCAGGTAGATGAGGGCCGTGGAGTCCAGCCGGGTCGCGCGCGTCATGCCGCGTCCCCCTCGTCCACGCCCGTTGCGCCGGTGGCCATGGCGAGCACGGCCTCCTCGCTCGACCCGGCAGGCAGCTCGCCCGCGAGCGTGCCGTCGCGCATCACCAGGATCCGGTCGGACATCCCGATCACCTCGGGGAGCTCGCTGGAGACCATCAGCACGGCCACGCCCTGCCGGGTCAGCTCGCGCATGAGCTCGTAGACGCGGTGCTTGGCGCCCACGTCGATGCCCCGGGTGGGCTCGTCCATCAGCACCACCAGCGGGTCGATGCTCAGCCAGCGGGCGAGCACGACCTTCTGCTGGTTGCCGCCGGAGAGGAACTGCACCTCCTGGCCGAGGCTGTGCGCGGCGACGTCGAGGTTCGACAGCACGCCCGGCATCTCGCGGCGGGCCTCGGCCGTGCGCCGCGGGAACACCGAGCGCACCACGCCGAGCGCGTTGTCGAGGATGGACTGGTTGAGCGCGAGCCCCTTGGCCTTGCGGTCCTCGGTGATGAAGGCCAGCCGGGCGCGTACGCCCTGGCGCGGGCTGGTCACCCGCAGCGGGGCGCCGTCCAGGCTGAGGCTGCCGCGGGCGACCGGGTGGACGCCGAAGACGGTCTCGAGCAGCTCGGTGCGGCCCGAGCCCTGCAGGCCCGCGAGACCGACGATCTCGCCCGCCCGGACCTCGAGCGTCACGCCGTCGACGTAGCCGTTGCCGACCCCGTCCAGCGCCAGGCGTACGTCACCGACCTCGACGTCGTCCGGCTTGTCCGGGAAGTACGTCGTCAGCGACCGTCCCACCATCAGCCGGACGAGCTCGCCCTCGGAGAGCTCCGAGGCCGGCTTCGTGGCGACGTGCCGGCCGTCCTTGAGGACGGTGATCGTCTCGCAGAGCTCGAAGACCTCCTTGAGCCGGTGGGAGACGTACAGGATCGCCACGCCACGGTCGGTCAGGCGCCGGATGATCGAGTAGAGCAGCTCGACCTCGTGGTCGGCGAGCGCGGCGGTCGGCTCGTCCATCTGGATCACCCGCGCGTCGAAGCTCACCGCCTTCGCGATCTCCACCACCTGCTGCTCGGCGACCGAGAGGCTGCGGACGAGGGTGCCGGCACGGAGTCCGGACACGCCGAGGCCGGCGAGCAGCTCGTCGGTGTCGCGCCGCATCCGGGCGGTGTCGACCGGCCCCACGGCCCCGAAGCGGCGCGGCTCGCGACCGAGCCAGATGTTCTCCGCGATGGTGCGCTCGAGGAGGAGGTTGAACTCCTGGAACACCGTGGAGACGCCGGCGCGCTGGGCCTGCACGGGGTGGCCGAAGGAGACCTGCTCCCCCGCGACCACGATCTCGCCCCGGTCGGGCGTGTGCACGCCGGCCAGCATCTTCATCAGCGTCGACTTGCCGGCGCCGTTCTCGCCCACCAGTCCGTGGACCTGGCCGGCGTGCAGCGTCAGGTCCACGTCGGCGAGCACGGTGTTGCCGAAGAAGCTCTTGGTCATCGCCGTGGCGACGAGTGCAGGGGTGTCGGGCACGCGGCAACTGTGGCATGCGTCACGGGCTTTTGTCGAGCACCTTTCAAAAGTCTCACGCCTAGCGTGGAAAGTCGCCGATGTGCTTGACTCCGGCCGTGCGCACCGGCGAGCTCTTCGACCTCCTCCGTGACGGTCGCCCCTGGACCCGCGCGCAGCTCGCCGAGGCCACCGGCCTCGCCCGCTCCACCATCACCGCCCGGATCGACGTGCTGATGCGCCTCGGGCTCGTGGCCCCCTTCGGCGGCGCCCGGTCGACGGGAGGGCGCCCACCCGCCCTCTTCGCGCTCAACCCGACCGCGCGACTCGTCGTCGGGGTCGACGTCGGCGCGACCCACGCCCGGGCGGCGCTGACCGACCTCAACGGCTCGATCCTGGGCGAGGTGGACGCGAGCCTGGCCGTCGCGGAGGGCCCGGAGGTCGTGCTCTCCTGGGTGGTGGAGTCGGTGCGCGACCTCATCGCCGCGAGCGGACGCCCGATCGAGCACCTCGCCGCGATCGGGATCGGCCTGCCGGGCCCCGTCGAGCACTCCACGGGGCGTCCGATCAACCCGCCGATCATGCCCGGCTGGGACCGCTTCGACGTCCCCGGCCGCCTGCAGCAGAGCTACCCGGTGCCGGTGCTCGTCGACAACGACGTCAACATCATGGCGCTGGGCGAGCGCCGCCTGCACCTGCGCGACGTCGACGACCTGGTGCTCATCAAGGTCGCGACCGGCATCGGCGCCGGCATCGTGTCCGGCGGCGTGCTCCAGCGCGGTGCGCAAGGCACCGCGGGCGACCTCGGGCACGTCCGGGTCCCGGGCGCCGACGACGTCCTGTGCCGCTGCGGCAACGCGGGCTGCCTGGAGGCCGTGGCGGCCGGTCCGGCCCTCGCCGCAGCGGTGCGCGCCGAGGGCGCGGCCGCCGAGACCGGCGGCGACGTGGTCGACCTGGTCCGCGCCGGCAGCCGGCCGGCCATGGCCGTGGTGCGGCAGGCCGGGCGCGACATCGGGGAGGTCGTCGCCACCATGGTGAACCTGATCAACCCGTCGGTGGTGGTGATCGGCGGGCAGGTCGCCGGTGCGGGCGAGCACCTGCTGGCCGGCATCCGCGAGTCGGTCTACCAGCGCTCGCTGCCGCTGGCCACCGAGCACCTGCGCATCGTCACCTCACGCGCGGGCGGCGAGGCGGCCGTGCTAGGCGCATCGGCGCTGGCGATCGAGCACGTGCTGTCCCCCGACGCGGTCGAGGCGGCGAGCGAGGCCCTCGCCGTCGCCGACGCGGCCCTCGAGGCAGCGGGTCAGCGCAGCTTGTAGTCCTTGAGCAGGCTGCGCCCGATGATCATCTTCTGGATGTCGGAGGTGCCCTCGCCGATGAGCATGAAGGCCGACTCGCGGTAGAGCCGCTCGATCTCGTACTCCTTGGAGTAGCCGTAGCCGCCGTGGATCCGGAAGGACGCCTCGACGACCTCGTTGCAGTACTCCGAGGCCAGCATCTTCGCCATGCCGGCCTCGACGTCCATGCGCTGGCCGGAGTCCTTCATCCGCGCCGCCTTCACCATCATGGTGTGGGCGGTCTCGACCTTGGTCGCCATCTCGGCCAGGCGGAACAGCACGGCCTGGTGCTCGGCGATCGGCTTGCCGAACGTCTCGCGCTGCTGCGAGTAGGCCACCCCGAGCTCGAAGGCCCGGTTGGCGATGCCGCAGGCCCGGGCCGCGACGTTCACGCGGCCGACCTCGACGCCGTCCATCATCTGGTAGAAGCCCTTGCCGGGCTTCCCGCCCAGCACCTGGTCGGCGGACACACGGTGGTTCTCGAAGATGGCCTCGGTCGTGTCGACGCCCTTGTAGCCCATCTTGTCGATCTTGCCCGGGATCGTGAGGCCGGGGGCGGTCTCGCCGAAGCCGGGCTCCTTCTCCACCAGGAAGGTCGTCATGTTCTTGTACGGCGTCTCCGCGCCCTCGTCGGTCTTGGTCAGCACCGCGATCAGGGTCGACGACCCGCCGTTGGTCAGCCACATCTTCTGGCCGTTGATCACGTAGTCGTCACCGTCGCGCACGGCCTTGGTCGAGATCGCCGACACGTCGGAGCCGAGACCCGGCTCGGACATGGAGAAGGCACCGCGCACCTCGCCGGTCGCCATGCGGGGCAGGTACTTCTGCTTCTGCTCCTCGGTGCCGTGGTGCATCAGCATGTAGGCCACGATGAAGTGGGTGTTGATCACGCCCGAGACGCTCATCCAGCCGCGGGCGATCTCCTCGACGCACAGCGCGTAGGTCAGCAGCGACTCGCCGAGGCCGTCGTACTCCTCGGGGATCATCAGGCCGAAGATGCCGAGCTCCTTGAGGCCCTCGACGATCTCGGTGGGGTACTCGTCCTTGTGCTCGAGCTCGGTGGCCACCGGGATGATCTTCTCGTCCACGAACTGCCGCACGGCCTTGAGGATCTCGGTCTGGTCCTCGGTGAGACCTTCGGTCTGGCAGAGACGAGGCATGGCGTGGGCTCCTGTGCGGTCGCGGGGCGGAACGTTCGGGAGTCTAGTTACCGGTCGTTCACCTGGGCAGGGCCCGAGTCCGAGACTGATGTCACACGCCCGTGCGTGAGAGAATCGCTGCATGCGACCGACTCGTACGACCGCACCCGTCCTCGCCGTCTCGCTCGTGCTGCTCGCCGGCGCCTGCGGTGACGGGACCAGCCAGTCCGCCGACGACCCCGCTCCGACCAGCGCCAGCCCGGAGCCCACCGCCACGGCCGAGCCGGTCGAGCCCGTCGACTTCGGCAGCGAGCCGACCATCAGTCCGAGCTACAAGGACGCCGCCCTGCGCGCGGTCGACGACGAGCTCATCACCATGGTCCCGACCGTCCTCCCGGAGGGTTGGACCACCGTCGGCGGCGGCTACAGCCCCGACCCGCAGTGGTGGCGCATGGAGTTCACCGCGCCGTCGGGCGACGTGGTGCTCGACCAGCTCCCCGGCACCAGCGCCGACGCACTGGCCGAGGCCGACGTCACCGAGGCCGCGGGGGTCGACCTCACCGACTGGGGCACCGGCACCTGGTCGGCGTGGGACCACGAGGGCGCCACCGTGCTGGCGTACGACCTCAAGGGCAGCACCGTGGTGCTCCAGGGCCCGGACGTGGAGACCGTCCGGAGCCTGGCGGAGTCGCTGCTCCCCGCCGAGGACGCGGTCGACCAGGAGGGCTGACCTCCTGGTCCGACCTCTGCGTCAGTCGTTCTCCCACGTCGGGCCGCCGCCGCGCAGGCGGTCCGGCTCGACGGTCACCATCGGGTTGATGCCGACCCGGCGACCGTTGACCATCCGCCACGACGAGTACGTCGTGGTGTAGGCGTCGCGGCTGTAGGGCTTCTCCCACATGAGGTTGAAGTTCGCCATGTAGTCGCGGACCAGGCCGCGGCCGTGCATCGAGAACATGATCTCGTCCTGCGGGGTGCCCAGGCTCGACCAGTTGGTCGATCCGGTCCAGACGATGTGCGAGTCGGGGACGCCCTTGTAGGAGCCCTTGAGCACGAAGTACTTGTGGTGGGTGTAGCGCTCGATGCTCTCCGGCATGTCGTCGATCTCGGGGTCCCCGGTGGGCACGTCGTCGCGCAGGTTGAAGCCGGTGGAGCGCAGGGGCACGCGGCCGCGCGCGGTCGGCGCGCCGATGTGCTGCTTGGTGTGGAAGCCCATCAGGCCGTAGTTGACCCGGAGGTTGCAGCCCTGCGCGTAGAGCTCGCGGAGCTTGTCGGCGATGTAGTTGCCGCGGTTGCCGCGCATCGTGTGCATCGACAGGGCCAGCTGGGTGCGGCGCGGCGCGCCCGTGGCGTCGGTGTAGGTGCACTGGATGTTGTTGAGGATGCCCATCACGACGTCGGTCTTCTGCGTGGTGTAGCGCGGGAAGACGATGTTGAAGTACTTCTCCATGTCGCCGGCCGGGCACACACGCCCGGCGGAGCAGAAGCCGTAGGACGGCCTGCGCTTGTCCCAGTCGGGGCGCATGTCGTTGAAGAGCGCCTCGAACTGGTCGTAGAGGGTGCGCTTGCCGACCGAGGTCCACAGGTCGTTCCACTGCCAGCGCACGGCGTTGAGGGTCATGTTGTAGGAGCCCAGCATGACGACGTTGCGGTTCCGGCCGGTGCGCGAGAACAGGTAGAACTTGCTGTGCAGGTTGTTGTACTCGTTGTTGTCGGCGCGGCAGCCGGAGACGCAGCGCTTGAGGAAGCTCTTCTTCTTGGTGTTGTTGCCCAGCACCTTCTGGATGCGCACCTGCGCGCCGGGGACCAGGTGGTCGTTGAGGAGGACCTGCACCTTGACCCCGCGCTTGTGGGCGCGGATGAGCTCGTCGGCGAAGACCTGCCGGTCGAGGGAGTAGGCCGAGATGATGATCTTCTCGCCCTTGGGCGTGTTGCGGATCGCGCGGAGCACGTGGCGCTCGATGACGAAGCGGTCCTTGGGCACCATCGGGTTGCTGAACTTCGGCCCGATCGGCACCTTCCACCGCTTGTTGGGCTTGCCGGGCTTGCGAGCCGCGAGAGGCGCCGTCCGGAGGTCCGTGGCGGACACGCTGCCGCCCGGCGCCGCGGCGCCCGCGGACGAGGTGCCCACGACGGCAGGCGCCATCAACGAGGCGGCGAGGCCACAGGTGGCCAGCAGGGCAATGAGCTTCGAACGCACGTACAACTCCCTCGGGGTGCCCCATGGCACCCGGGTCAGTGATTCCCCCGGGACCGCGGCGGCACGTCACCCGTGCTCGCGCGGACGTCGGCCACGATATCAGCGACCAGGCGGGCGGCCGATTCGAGCAGCTCGTCGGCCGTGACGGTCCCGGGCTCGCGACCGGCACCCTTCCCGGCCCCGGCGGCAGGCTCCCCCACCCCCAGGGAGGAGAGGTCCCCGAGCACGTCGAAGCCCCGCGCGGTGATCAGCTCGGCCGCGGAGCGGTCCAGCTCGTCGAACCGGGCACGGTGGTGCTCGGGCAACCCGCCGCGCTCACGTGGCTGCCGCGCCAGCAGGTCCTCGGCCAGGTAGCCGCGGATCCACACGCCGCGGTCGTGGGCGGAGTACGCCGGCAGGTGCTGGTTGACCAGGCGCAGCGTCTCGATCTGCACGATGCCCAGAGCCGGGTTCACCGACTCGGTCGGTACGTCGTAGGCGTCGGGGTCCACGCCCAGCACCTGGGCGAAGTGGCGCCAGTGGAGGTCGGGGGCCTGACCACGGCCCGGCATCATCAGCACGTGGACCCGCTCCCCCGGGAGGTCCGGGGTCCAGCGCTCGAGGACCCCGGCGAGGTCCCAGGTGCGCATGCTGAACTCGGGCCCCCCGGCGGGCCGCCCGGCCATCACGTCGTCGAGGCCGACGCTGCTGCCGTTCTTCACCGACTCCTGCCACCCGGCCGAGACCACGCTGGCGGCGTCGCGGGCGGTGACGACGACGTGGACCTCGGCGTCGGGGAAGGCCGCGACGGCGCGCGAGGCCTGCTCGGCGCTGGCCCCGCTGAGGAACTCGTGGGTCAGCAGCACGTCACCGTCGTACGACGCGGCCTCGTCGACGAGCCGCTGCCAGGCGCCCGGCGCGTTCTTGTGCCGCTTGGCCAGTCGCGGGCGCTCCTGCAGGTCGAGGGCTGCCCAGAGGTGCTCGCGGTGCCCGAAGCCGGGGACGAGGAGGCCGTCGGACCGCAGCCGGTCGCGGTTGGCCCAGACGACCTGCTGGAGGTAGGTCGTCCCGGTCTTCGGCAGGCCGATGTGGAGGAAGACCCGGCGCGGACGGCCGGCGCCCCGGCCTGGGCTCAAGAGAAGTCCCCGCGGTACTTCCCGAGCAGCTCCTCCAGCCTCTTCTCGTCGCGGGCGGCGACCGGGAGGAGAAGCTCGGAGACGACGTCGGTGAGCTCGGCGAGGCGCACGTTGAGGGCCCGGTTCTCCTGCACGGCCTCCTCGAGGGCGGCGACGCGTCGCTCGAGGTCGCCTCCCTGGGCTCCCTGCCGGTTCTTCAGTCCGAACATCCCTGCTCCCTCACACGTTCCAGTCGATGATCATGCGGCACACCTGCGAGCTGCCGGAGTCCGCCGAGACGCGCTCACGCACCTCGTGGAGGATCCGGCCGCCCGACTCGGCGACCTCGGCGGCCACGACCGCCGGGTCGAGGGGCTTGCGCGCGCCCGTGCGCCGAGCGTAGCCGTCGCGGCCCTTGTCGCTGAGGAACTGCAGGTGCAGCGCCCCGGTGGTGCCGGCGACCATCATCCGCGCCGAGCGGAGCATGTTGAGCCGGCCGCGGTGCCCGAGGCGCTCGATGACGTGGACGCAGCCCACGGCACGCGGACCCGGGGTCCGCGCGACCCACGCCGACACCGCGAGGACGTGGCGCAGCTCGAGCAGGTTGAACAGCTGGAAGCTCACCCGCGGGTCGTCGGCGCGCCGCTGCGCCTCGGCCTCGTAGGCGAAGGGCTGGAAGTCCAGGCCGATGGCGCGGGTGCCGCGGTCGGCGAAGAACGCCACGTCCGCGCCGCGGCCGCAGCCGATGTCGACGTACGTCGCCAGGTCGGGGTGGCGCTCGACGACCTCCCTCGCGACGGCGGAGACCGACACCTGCTGGTGGATGGTGCGCTTGTGGTAGCCGTGCCACCCGGCACGGCCGGTGCGCATCCCGCGGAACCAGCCGTTGAAGAGCTCGATCGTGCTGGCCGGGGTGGTGAACTTGTAGGCCGGGTCCGGCACCCGCCAGCTCGGTCCGTAGGTCGCGGTGAGGAACTTGTCGGTGTTGGCCGGGACCGGGAACTCGCGGCCCTCCAGCGAGGCGGTGCCGAGGGGGTAGATCCAGTCGCGCCGGAACGGCACGGCGATCTCCCCCATGAGGTAGAGGGTGCCGTCGCGCATGAAGCCGCCGAAGACGTCCAGGCCCCGGTCGAGCCCGTCGCTCTCGCGCACGTGCACCTTGAGCGCGATGGCGCTGTAGCGCGTGACGCGGTAGCCCATGTCGGTGAGGGCACGCTGGATGCGGAAGGACTCGCGGATGACGTCGACGGGGTGGTCGTAGGTGCTGACGTAGCCGAGGTCGGCATCGCTGTCGTGACCGATCAGCCCGCTGTCGCGGATCGCGCCCAAGGCGGTGCCGTAGGCCAGGAAGGCGTCGAGCCCGACCTCGCGCAGGGCACCGAGCACCTCCTCGATGGCGTCGAGCAGCGGCTCGACGTGGGCTGCGTCGCGCAGGTCGAACGTCTCGACCAGCTTGAGCGACTTGTCGAGCGCCAGCGGCCGCCCCGCCGGGTTGACGACCTCGATGCGCTCCTGCCTGTCGCCGAGGTGGACCGTGGCGGTGTGGAGGACCGCGCCGCTGCCGGGATCGGTCAGGGTGAGGTCGGTCGTGCCGTCGAGGTAGGGGCGCAGCGGCTTGGGCCACCGCACGAGGTGGCCCTCGTCGTGGGGCTCGCCGTCGCGGTGCAGCCAGAAGGACCAGATCCGCCGGCCGTCGAAGGCGACGTCGACCAGCTGCTCGCGGGGGCTGGCGAGGAGCAGCCCCTCGTCGTCGATGCGGTGCACGTCCAGCGCGCTGGCACGCCGCAGCTGGCCCAGTGACTTCACGCGGCGGAGTATATCGAGGCCGCGACCGGTCACGGGCCCTCGGTCAGCGTGGCCCCGGAGTGGACCATGGCGTGGTCGGACGCACGACCGGCGTCGGTCACGGCGTAGCCGTCGAACGCGACCCCGGTGGAGCCGAAGACCCAGTCCACCTGCATGCTCGCCGGCGGCGCGCAGGCGGCACCCGTGCTGCCGCCGGAGGCCGAGGAGAAGACCCCGCCCGCGGTGAAGCGGCAGAAGATCTCCGCGCGCTCGTTGAAGTCGCCGGTGACGATGACGGGGGTGCCGTCCTCGGCGTGCAGCGACGTCAGGTGCGCGATCTCCATGCCGGCCGCCATCGAGCGCCAGCGGGCGTTGTTGCCGAGGTTCGGGGTGTCGGCCGGGTTGTGGAAGTTGGCGAACCAGGCGCGACGGCCCGTGGTGGTCGACTCCAGCAGCACCACCGGCATCTCGATGCGGCTGCCGCCGGCGTACGGGATGGGCAGCGTGTGCGCCTCGACGAGGCGGAACATGCTGGAGCGCCAGGCGATGTTGAAGCGCACCGACTTCGTGCCGAGCGAGAGACCGGGGTAGAGGGAGTACTCGCCGGCGCGGGCGGTGAACATGTTGTGCTGGGTGGACTCGAACTCCTGGAAGCCCACGACGTCGATGCCGTTGCCGCGCAGCATCGAGATCGCCATGTCCATGCGCGGGCCCGCGTCCGGGTAGGAGGCGGGCTTGTTGCCCCCCGGTCCGGTGTGCGAGTCGCCGAGGACGTTGAAGCTCGCGACCCGGAAGGACACGGGCTGGCTGCGCGCCTCCAGCTGCTTCGAGACGCGCTTGGCCAGGCGTCGCTGGGCGGCGCGGAAGCGCTTGACGGACCGGTTGAGCGCGGCCTCGGCCGAGGCGCCGTCGGCAGAGCCGGGCTCCGCCTGGTCACCGTCGCCGTCGCCGGCTCCGTCGTCGGAGCGGGCGCCGTCCTCCCCCGCGTCCGGCTCCGACGACGTGGACCCGGGTGCGTCGGCGGTCTCCGAGCTCGCCGGGTCGGCCGAGGGTCCGCCCGGGCCGGGGCCGGAGAAGAACGAGGCCCACACGACCGCGGGGACGAGCAGGAGCACCAGCACGGGTGCCCACACCTGCGCGCCCGGCCGGGGACGGCCGGGCGCGCTCAGTGAGGGATCCTTGTGCTTCACGGCCACCTTCTGCGAGAACGGGAGCCGGAGGTTCGCGGCAGACCTCGACGCAGGGCGGGACCGGCTCGTGAGGCCAGCCTAACCGACGATCAGGACCCCGGCACCGCCAACGGGTCGAAGGCGGAGAACAGCTGGTAGGGGTCCATCGTCGACCCCGGCACCGGCGGCAGGCCGAGCGAGCGGGTCACCAGGTTGGCGACGTCGCCGACCCGGATCGGCTGGGTTCCGGAGTAGGCCGGCTGCTGCCTGCCGGGCGAGGTGAGCGCCGGGTTGAGGGCGTACAGGTCGCTGCCCGGCGCGACGCCGGGGCCGGTGATCCACATCGGCACGCGGTAGCTCTGCTTCCAGGTGGTCGACGAGCCCTTGGCGCGCTGGGCGCCCCCGGTGCCGGTGACGACGAGGAGCGTGGTGCCGTTCATCACCGACTGCTTCTCGATCCCGCGCCGGATGGCCGCGATCCGCTGGAACGCCTTGCGCACCGCCTTCTGGTAGGCCGGGCCGGTGTAGCCGTCGGCCTGGCCGGCCTTCGTGACGCCCGAGAGCTCGATGACGCTGAGGTGGCTGGCCCGGCGTGCGGTCTTCTCGCGCCACCAGCCGACCGCGGCGGCGTCGTCGCGCTTGACCTTGAAGGAGTCGATCTTGGCGGTGCCGTCGTCCTTGCCGTAGGGGTCCTTGCCGCCGGACTTCTTGTTCCAGCTCCGGCGAAGGAGCTCGGTCTGCGGGCGAGAGGCGACGAAGGCCGTGTGGTGGGAGGTGTTGTGGGTGAGGTCGAAGATGCTGGAGACGTACTGCCCGGCCGAGGCGTGCACCGTGGACGGCAGCGCCTTCTTCTGGCCGACGCCGTGCCCGCCGCGCTTGGGGAACACCCGTCGTCCGCTCAGCAGCGAGGCCAGGTTGGCGTCCGGGCCGGTGTTCTCCACGACGGTGCGCGCGTTGGTGGTCGAGGCGCCGTTCTGGGTCAGGCGACCGAGCTCGGCGAGGTCGGCGCCGAAGCCGTTGACGACCGTCGAGGTCAGGCCCGGCACCGCGACCACCACGACGTGGTCGATCACCGGCGGCGCGGAGGCGGGCACGACGACGTTGGCGTAGTAGAGGGGGTGGTCGCTGGTGCGCGCGACGTAGTCGTTCCAGTAGCGCGTGTAGCCGTTGAAGAAGACGTCCTTGGATCCCATGATCCAGTCGATCGCCCCGCCCGCGGGGGCCGAGCAGGTCGAGCCGTCGACGAAGCCGCCGCTCGCGGACCACATGTCGGAGCCCGGCGCGACGGAGCAGTAGTAGCGGGCCCGGTCGTTCTTGTCGCCGAGGGAGACGAAGGCCGCGTCCGGGTGCGTGACGGCCAGCTCGTTGGCGAGGGCGACCTCCATCGCGAAGCCGGCGTCGCGCCACTGCTGGGCGGGGCCGCGCACGTCAGCGGGGTTGTGGGTGTTGAAGAACCACACGCGGCGACCGGTGTCCTGGTTCTGCAGGAGCACGGCCGGCATCCGGCTCGGCACGCCGTCGAAGTAGGGGATCGGCAGCGTGCGGGACTCGAGGAGCTGCCAGACCGAGGTGTTCCACCCGATCGAGTTGACCGAGGGGCCCGCCGGGTTGTTGAGCCCCGGGTAGGTCTGCCAGGAGGTGCCCATGAGCTCGGCGAAGCGAGCGGCCTGCGGCGGCTGGAACTCCTGGAAGCCGACCACGTCGAGGTCGCGGTCGCCGAGGATGCTCACCACGCGGTCCATGCGCACGACGCCGGTGTCCCAGCCCTTGCGCTTGCCGCCGGGGGCGGTGTGGTCGGCCCCGAGCACGTTGAAGGTGCCGACGCGGAAGGAGGTGGCGGGCGTCGTCTGGACCGCCTCGTCGGAGACGGCTGCCGCCGAGGCGGGCGCCGACGGGCTGAGGAGGAGGCCGGAGGCCAGCGTCAGCGCGACGGCGCAGAGGCGTCGTACGGGGCGCGTGGTGCGCTGGGGAGCGGTCGTGCCGAACATGCTGGGAGCCTCACAGTCGTCGGGGAAGTGGCGTCGTCGAGGTGTAACCGACCAGGCCACTGACCGCGTCAGACCGGCCCCGATCGATGTGACAGAAGTGACTAAAGCGATCAAAGGGTAACACCTGCCCCCGGGTGTGGCCCTGACTCCGCGAGCACCGCGCACGCTACGGTTGCGAGCGTGAGCACCACCCCGACCCGCGTCTTCGTGGCCCGGCTCGTCGGGCTGCCGATCTTCGACCCCCAGGGCGACCAGGTGGCCAAGGTGCGCGACCTGGTCGTCGCGCTCCGCACCGAGACGAGCCAGCCGCGCGTCCTCGGCATGGTCGCCGAGATCTTCGGCCGCCGCCGGATCTTCGTCCCGATGACCCGGATCACCGCTATCGACAGCGGCCAGGTGCACACCACCGGGCTGCTCAACATGCGCCGGTTCGAGCAGCGCTCGACCGAGACGCTGGTGATGGGCCAGATGCTCGACCGGACCGTGACCATCAAGGACCCCTCCGGCGGGCCCGGCGTCACCGGCGTGGTCTTCGACGTGGCGATGGAGCAGGCCCGCAACCGCGACTGGGTGCTCTCGCGCGTGGCGGTGCAGGAGCCCAGCAAGGGGTTCCGCCGTCGCGGGCAGACCCACGTCGCGGAGTGGCGCGACGTCACGGGCCTCACCCGCCACGAGCCGGCGCAGGGTGCGACGCACCTGATCGCCGCGCTCAACGACATGCGCCCCGCCGACGCGGCCAACATGATCCACGACCTCCCCCCGGAGCGGCGTACGGCCGTCGTGGCCGCCCTCGACGACGAGCGCCTCGCCGACGTGCTGGAGGAGCTGCCCGAGGAGGACCAGGTCGAGATCCTCGAGCACCTCGACTCCGAGCGCGCCGCCGACGTCCTGGAGGAGATGTCGGCCGACGACGCCGCCGACCTCATCGCCGACCTCAACCCGGAGACCGCGGCCACCCTGCTCGGGCTGATGGAGCCCGACGAGGCCGAGGACGTGCGGCGCCTCATGTCGTACGCCGACAACACCGCCGGCGCGATGATGACGCCCGAGCCGGTGATCCTCTCCCCCGACGCCACCATCGCCGACGCGCTCGCCCACGTGCGCAACCCCGAGCTGACCCCGTCGCTGGCGGCGCTCGTCTACATCTGCCGACAGCCGCTCGAGACCCCGACCGGTCGCCTGCTCGGGGCCGCCCACATCCAACGGCTGCTGCGCGAGCCCCCGTCGACGCTGGTCGCCGCCGCCCTCGACGACTCCATGGACCCGCTGCGCGCCGACGCCTCGATGGACGAGGTGGCCGCCCACCTCGCGACCTACAACCTCGTCGCCGCGCCCGTCGTGGACGACGAGGGCCGCCTCATCGGCGCGGTCACCGTCGACGACCTGCTCGACCACATGCTCCCCGAGGGCTGGCGCGACCGCGCCCCGCGACCGGGCCCGATCGCGGGCCCGGGCAGCGGAGGTGGTGGGCGATGAGCGACAACCGCCGCACCCGGCTCGACACCCCGCGCGACACCCGGCGCCACCTCGTGCGCCGCCCCTCCTACGACTCCGACGCCTTCGGCTCGTTCGCCGAGCAGTTCGCCCGCTTCATGGGGACGGCGCGGTTCCTGATGTACATGACGCTCTTCGTGATCGTCTGGATGGCGTGGAACACCCTGGCACCGGCCGACCTCCGCTTCGACGAGTTCCCCTTCATCTTCCTCACCCTCATGCTCAGCCTGCAGGCGTCGTACGCCGCGCCCCTGATCCTGCTCGCGCAGAACCGCCAGGAGCAGCGCGACAAGGTCGTCGCCGAGCAGGACCGGCAGGCCAACGCCCGTGCGCACGCCGACATGGAGTTCCTCGCCCGCGAGGTCGCCTCGCTGCGGATGGCGGTCGGCGAGGTGGCCACCCGCGACTTCCTCCGCTCCGAGCTCCGCGGCCTGCTGGGCGACATCGAGGACCTCGCGACCCGCGATCCGGACGACAACGCACAGGCCCCTCCGGACCGGGTGCAGCGGCCGGGACAGTGAGGTCGCGGGGCGGCTCGTAGACTTCGGCATCATGAGCACCCCCACGCAGCAGCAGGTGATGGACGCACTGGCGACCGTCAACGACCCGGAGATCAAGCGGCCGATCACCGACCTGGGGATGGTGGACACCGTCGAGGTCGCCGACGACGGCTCCGTGGCGGTCCACGTGCTGCTCACCGTGGCCGGGTGCCCGCTCAAGGACACCATCAACCGCGACGTCACCGCGGCCGTCTCCGGCGTCCCCGGGGTCACCTCGGTGGAGCTCACGCTCGGCGTGATGACCGCCGAGCAGCGCGCCGGGCTCAAGGAGATCCTCAGCGACGGCCGCGCCCAGCGCGAGATCCCCTTCGCCCAGGCCGGCTCGCTCACCAAGGTCTACGCCATCGCCAGCGGCAAGGGCGGTGTCGGCAAGTCGTCGGTCACCGTCAACCTCGCCCTCGCGCTCGCCGCACAGGGACTGCGCGTCGGCATCGTCGACGCCGACATCTACGGCCACTCGGTGCCGGCGATGCTGGGCATCGCCGACGCCCGCCCGACCCAGGTCGACGACCTGATCATGCCGGTCCCCACCCCCAGCGGCGTCTCGGTCATCTCGATCGGCATGCTCAAGCCGCGTCGCGACCAGGTCGTCGCCTGGCGCGGCCCGATGCTCGACCGCGCGCTCGTGCAGATGCTCGCCGACGTCTACTGGGGCGACCTCGACGCCCTCCTGCTCGACCTGCCCCCGGGCACCGGCGACGTGGCGATCTCGCTGGGCCAGCACCTGCCGAGCGCCGAGGTCGTCGTCGTCACGACGCCGCAGGAGGCGGCCGCCGAGGTCGCCGAGCGCGCCGGCACGATGGCCTCGATGATGCACCAGCGCGTGGTCGGCGTCGTGGAGAACATGAGCTACCTCCCCTGCCCGCACTGCCCGGCCGAGGACGACCACCGCCTCGAGGTGTTCGGCAGCGGCGGCGGCGACCGGGTCGCGGCGACGCTGTCGGAGCGCTTCGGCTACGACGTGCCGGTGCTGGCGCGGATCCCGCTGGACATCTCCCTGCGCGAGGGCGGCGACGTCGGCAAGCCCATCGTCGAGGCGGACCCGACGGCCCCCGCGGCCCGGGAGCTCACCAAGGTCGCCACGACGCTGTCGGGGCGTGGGCGAGGACTCGCCGGCCTGCAGCTCGGACTGACCCCCTCCAACAGGTTCTGACCAGTAGGTTCTGACCCATGTTCGACGTGGGGCTCCTCGAGCTGGCCGTGATCGCCCTGGTGGCGGTCGTCGTGCTGGGTCCCGACCGCCTGCCCGACCTGGCCCGGCAGGCCGCCCAGCTCCTGCACCGCGCCCGCGGGCTGGCCCACAACGCCCGCGACGAGCTGCGCAACGAGCTCGGCCCGGAGTACTCCGACCTCCAGCTGCGCGACCTCGACCCGCGCTCGATCGTGCGCAAGCACCTCACCGAGGCGATGGCCGAGGTCGACCGCGAGGCCGCGAAGGAGAAGGCCAGGGACTCGCTGCCCCAGGGGCAGGTCCCGCCGTACGACGTCGAGGCCACCTGACCCCCGCCTGAGCAGCTAGTCCTCGCGGCTCTGCACGGCGACCAGGCCGGCGTACGGCACCAGCAGCTCGCTGCCGGCGGTGTCGCGGGCCTCCAGGAAGTCGGCACCGACCCGGTGGACGTACGCCTCGTAGCGGGTGGCGTCGGCCAGGTGCAGGAGGCACCGCGCCCCCGCATCGGCGAGGCGGCGCAGGGCGGCGCGCAGGCCGAGCCGGTCGATCGGCGACCACGCCACCTCGGGCACCGAGCGCTCGCTGGCCCCGTGCACCGCCGCCACCGCGCGGAGCGGGACGATCCAGTCCTGTCGGGTCGCGCCGAGCAGGCACCACTCCTCCCCGACCCGGGCCAGGCGTCCCTCGACGCGACCCACGTGCGGCAGGTCGAGCGCCACGTCGTGGCCGCGGGAGGCCATGAGCCGACTGGCCAGCGTGACGGTGCCGTACTCGGTGCGGGCCCGGTCGGCGAGCTCGGCCTCCCGGTCGGCCTCCCAGGCAGCGGCGGCCTGCCCCTCGAGGTCGTCGAACAGGGCGAAGAGGTCGTGCTCCCAGGACATTCCTCGAGCCTAGGCCGTCGCAGACGTCTGTGGAGAAACCTTTGACAGGTCGCTCAAACCTTCGTTGAATGAGGCAAACGCACGCAAACGAAAGGTTCGCGATGTCTCGGGGGACAGTTCGCGCCGCACGACCGGTCACCGTCTGGCTGGCGGTGAGCGCTGTGGCGCTCGCCTCGGCCTCGGCAGTTCCGGGCGCATGGCAGGCCGTCGCCGACCGGACCGGACGTCCCGGCGTCGAGGTCGACCTGCTGGTCGCGGTGTGCGCGACGGGGCTGGCGGTGTCGCTCGCCTGGCTGTGGGCGCTCACCACGGCCACGGTCGCGGGGGTCCTCGTCGGCTCCGACCGCCCCGCGGCCCCGCGCAGCGCCACCCGACGGCTGGTGCTGCTGGCCTGCGGCGTGGCCGTGGTGGCCGGCACCGGCGCCCCCGCCCTGGCGGCCGACGGCGACGGCACCACGCTGCTCGCCGGGCTCCCGCTGCCGGAGCGCGCCGTCGCACCGGCAGCCGAGGCCGCCCGGCAGCCCGAGGGGCGGCCCGCCGCCCGCCCTGCCCTGGCCGTCGCCGAGCAGACCTATGTCGTGCGACCCGGCGACTCCCTGTGGTCCATCGCCGACTCCCACCCCGAGCCCGGAACGTCGGGCTCCGTGGACGAGCGGTGGCACGCGATCTGGCAGGCCAACCGCGACGTCGTGGGCGACGACCCCGACCTGATCCTCCCCGGCCAGGCGCTCCGCCTGCCCGGACCCCACCACCCCGTCCGGCGCCAGCCGCGGGCACCGAAGGACGGAGATCGATGATGAGCACACCGGACCCCACCCACGCCGAGGTCATCCACCTCCGGCCGGCGGCCGCCGCGGGATCGCCCGCGAGCGTGCAGGGTGCCCTGGCGCTGGACCTCACCCCGCGCACCGCTCCCCCGCGGCCGCGCCTGCGCAGCGCCCGCGCCTCCGACCTGGTCGCGCTCGCCCGCGCCGAGCGCAGCCACGTCGACGCCTTCGTCGGCCGCTACCTGCAGGCGCTCGTGGAGATCGCCTCCGGCGACCGGCCGGTCAGCCAGGTGCTGCGGCACACCGCGCCCGAGGTCTACGAGGACCTGTCGGCCCGCGCCCGGACGGTCGCCGCGGCGGCCGGCACCACCCCGGGGCGGACCAGCAGGCCCAACCCGACCCGGCCGGTGGTCGTCGGCGTACGCACCGCTCTGATCCGCGACGACGCGGTCGAGGCGAGCGCGCACGTGCGCTACGGACGCCGCTCACGCGCGGTCGCCGCCCGCTTCGAGGTCAGGCGGGACCGCTGGCAGTGCGTGGCGATCGCCTGGGGCTGAGCCCCGGGCGGTCGTCGTTCAGCCGCCGGCGCGCGTGGTGTGGCCCGACGCCCCACCCGGGGCGCCGTGGCAGCGCTTGAACTTCTGGCCCGAGCCGCAGGGGCACAGCGAGTTGCGACCGACCCCGGCGAACTCGTCGTCCTCGTCGGCGGGCGCGGCGTGCACCTCGGCCTCGCCGTCCTCCGACGGGGCGCTGTAGGACAGGTTCTGCGGCCGGCTCGGCTTCTCCAGGCCCTTGGCCCGGATGGTGGGCGCCGAGGCGTGGGCAGCGGCCTGCGCGAAGTCGATCTGCGGCGTGGCCGCCGAGACCTGCGGCGCGGCGGGCACGACCTCGTCGTCGCCGTCGGCGCCTGCGTCACCGTCCTCCTCGACCTCCACCTGGAGGTTGAAGAGGTAGCCGACCGACTCCTCCTTGATGCCGTCCATCATGGCGGTGAACATGTCGAAGCCCTCGCGCTGGTACTCCACCAGCGGGTCGCGCTGGGCGTAGGCACGCAGCGAGATGCCCTCGCGGAGGTAGTCCATCTCGTAGAGGTGCTCGCGCCACTTGCGGTCGAGGACCGAGAGGATCACGCGCCGCTCGAGCTCGCGCTGGACCTCCTCGCCCATCTCGTCCTCGCGGCGGTCGTAGGCCTCCTGCACGTCCTTCTGGAGGTCCTCGACGAGCTGCTCGCGGCTGATGTTCTCCAGTCCGCCGGCGGCCTTGATGACGCCGTCCTTGGTATAGCTGACCGGGTAGAGCTGGCCCAGCGCGGTGAAGAGAGCGTCGAGGTCCCACTCCTCCGCATAGCCCTCGGTCGCGCCGCGGACGTAGCCGGCGACGACGTCGTCGAGGAAGCCGCGGATCTGCTCGCCGAGGTCGGCACCCTCGAGGACGCGGCGGCGCTCGGCGTAGATGACCTCGCGCTGGCGGCTCATCACGTCGTCGTACTTGAGCACGTTCTTGCGCGACTCGAAGTTCTGCGACTCGATGTTGGCCTGGGCGCCGGCGATGGCGTTGCTGACGCGCTTGGCGTCGATCGGCACGTCGTCCGGGACCTTGAGGACCGTCAGGATGCGGTCGACCCACTCGGACTTGAACAGCCGCATCATCTCGTCCTGGAGCGAGAGGTAGAACCGGGACTCGCCCGGGTCGCCCTGACGGCCCGACCGACCGCGCAGCTGGTTGTCGATGCGGCGTGACTCGTGGCGCTCGGTGCCGACGACGTAGAGGCCGCCGAGCTCGCGGACCTCGTCGTGCTCGGCCGCGACCTGGGTCTTGATGCGCTCGAGCATGGCGGGCCACGCGGCGTCGTACGCCTCGGGGTCCTCCACCGGGTCGAGGCCCTGCTTGCGCAGCTCCTGGTCGGCGAGGAAGTCGACCGAGCCGCCGAGCATGATGTCGGTGCCTCGACCGGCCATGTTGGTGGCAACGGTGACCGCGCCGCGGTGGCCGGCGAGCGCGACGACCTTGGCCTCGTCGGCGTGCTGCTTGGCGTTGAGGACGGTGTGCGGGATACCGCGCTTCTTGAGCAGGTTGGAGAGGTACTCGGACTTCTCGACCGAGACCGTGCCGATGAGGATCGGCTGGCCCTTCTCGTGGCGCTCGGCGATGTCGTCGGCGACGGCCTCGTACTTCGCCTCCTCGGTGCGGTAGACGAGGTCGACGTTGTCGACGCGCTGCATCGGTCGGTTCGTCGGGATCGGGACCACGCCGAGGCTGTAGATCTTGTCGAACTCCGAGGCCTCGGTCATGGCGGTACCGGTCATGCCGGAGAGCTTGTCGTAGAGGCGGAAGTAGTTCTGGAGGGTGATCGTGGCGAGGGTCTGGTACTCCTCGCGGACGGTCACGCCCTCCTTGGCCTCGATCGCCTGGTGCAGGCCGTCGTTGTAGCGGCGCCCGGCCAGGATGCGGCCGGTGTGCTCGTCGACGATGAGCACCTCGCCGTCCATGACGACGTACTCCTTGTCGTTGCGGAACAGCTCCTTGGCCTTGATGGAGTTGTTCAGGAACGAGATGAGCGGCGTGTTGACCGAGTCGTAGAGGTTGTCGATGCCGAGGTGGTCCTCGACCTTGGTGATGCCGGGCTCGAGGACGGAGATCGTGCGCTTCTTCTCGTCGACCTCGTAGTCGGTGTCCTTGACGAGCTTGGCCGTGATCTTGGCGAACTCGGCGTACCACTTGACCTCGTCCTGGGTCGGGCCGCTGATGATCAGCGGGGTCCGGGCCTCGTCGATGAGGATCGAGTCGACCTCGTCGACGATGGCGAAGTTGTGGCCGCGCTGGACGCACTCCTCGACCGAGTCGGCCATGTTGTCGCGCAGGTAGTCGAAGCCGAGCTCGTTGTTGGTGCCGTAGGTGATGTCGCAGGCGTAGGCCTCGCGACGCTCGGCGGGACGCATCGACGGCAGGATCACGCCGGTCGTCAGGCCGAGGAAGTGGTGGACGCGACCCATCTGCTCGGACTGGAAGCGCGCGAGGTAGTCGTTGACCGTGACGACGTGGACGCCCTTGCCCTCGAGGGCGTTGAGGTAGGCGGGCAGCACCGCGACGAGGGTCTTGCCCTCACCGGTCTTCATCTCGGCGATGTTGCCGAGGTGGAGGGCCGCCGCGCCCATCACCTGGACGTCGAAGGGCCGCATGCCGAGCACGCGCTTGCTGGCCTCGCGGACCGTGGCGAAGGCCTCCGGCATGAGGTCGTCGAGGGTCTCGCCGGCGGCGAGCCGCTCGCGGAACTCCCCGGTCATCGCGCGGAGCTCGTCGTCGGTCATCTTGACGAAGTCGTCCTCGATGGCGTTGACGGCCTTGGACACGGCTTCGAGCTCACGGAGGATCTTGCCCTCGCCGATACGGAGGAGCTTGTCGATGATGGCAGGCACGAGTGGTAACTGTACCTACCGCTCCCACGAGCGGTGCATCGCGTGCGCCAGCTTGCCCGCCAGGTCGCCGCGACCGCCCACCACGACGTCGTCCAGGCCGAGCCAGCCGGCAAGGCGGTGCAGCTCCTCGGCCAGCTCCTCGGCCGTCCCCGACGGCGCTCCCGCCTCGGCGTACGCCCCCGGCACCAGCAGGACCCCGGCCGCCCGGTCCGCCTTGAGGTCGACGCGCGCCACCAGCCGGTCGCCGAGGAGGAACGGCAGGACGTAGTAGCCGTGGACGCGCTTCGCGGCCGGGACGTAGATCTCGATGCGGTAGAAGAAGTCGAACAGCGCCTCGGTGCGCGCCCGCTCCCACACGAGCGGGTCGAAGGGGCTCAGCAGCGTCCGGGCGGCCACGCGCCGCGGCAGGCGGGCGTCGCGGTGGAGGTACGCCGCCCGCTTCCACCCCTGGACCGACACGGGCTCCAGCTCGGCGGACTCCACCAGCTGCTCGATCGCGACGCGCACGCTGGGCGCACCGGGGGCGGGCTGGAGGCGCAGGCGGTAGTAGTCGGCCAGGCACTGCGCGCTCGCGACGCCGTGGGAGCGCGCGGCACGGCGCACGAGCTCGGTGACCGCGTCCTGCGGCGTGGGGGTGGGGGCGTCCAGCACGGCCGCCGGCAGCACCCGCTCGGGCAGGTCGTAGAGCACCTCGAACTGGGTGGTGCGCCCGGCGATCGCGACGTCGCCGACGAGGTAGAGGTAGTCGAGCACCTTGCGCGACTCCGACCAGTTCCAGCCCCAGTGCTCCTTGGAGCGCGGACCGGTGCTGAACTCCCCCTCGAGGTCGCGCGCGGTCACCGGGCCGCGGTCGCGCACGGCTGCCAGCACGCGCGGCTCGAGCGCGGCGTCGGCGGTGAAGCCCCACTTGCCGCGCTCGGAGCGGTAGGAGTCCATCCGGAAACGCATCAACGGCCACAGGTCGACGGGCATCAGCGCCTGGACGTGCGCCCAGTACTCCACGACCCGTCGCGGCCGCCGCTCGGCAGCGCGCGTGAGCAGCCCGGTGTCGTAGGGGCCCATCCGTGAGTAGAGCGGCATGTAGTGGGCGCGCTGGAGCACGTTGACCGAGTCGACCTGCAGGACCCCGGTGCGCTGCAGGGTGCGGTCGAACGTGCGTGTGGTCGGCGTCGCGTGGGCCCGGTCGGTGAAGCCCTGCGCCGCCAGGGCGATGCGGCGGGCCTGGAGGCGGGTGAGCGACTCCATCGGACCTAGGGGAGGTCGAGGAGCTTCTCGCGCATGGCGTACATGACGGCCTCCATGCGGGAGTGGAGCTGGAGCTTCTCGAGGATGTTGCGCACGTGGTTCTTCACCGTGTTCTCGGAGATGAAGAGCTCCTTGGCGACCTCGCGGTTGTTGAGACCCTTGGCCACCAGCCGCAGCACCTCGAGCTCGCGCTCGGTGAGCTTCAGGGCGGGGCCCTGCTCGCGCTCGGGCTTCGACATCTGCTTGAACTCGTCGATCAGCTTGACCGCCATCGACGGGCTGATGAGCGACTGCCCCTCGTTGACCACGCGGACCGCCTGGGCGACCTCCTCGATGGAGGAGTCCTTGAGGAGGTAGCCCGACGCACCGTTCTTGACCGACTCGTAGAGGTCGGCCTCCTCGTCGGAGACGGTCAGCATGATGATCTTGGCCGAGGGCACGGCCTCCTTGATCGCGCGGCAGGCCTCGACGCCGGTGCGGCGCGGCATGCGGACGTCGAGCAGGATCACGTCCGGGGCGGTGGTGACCGCGAGGTCGGTCGCGGTGACACCGTCGGCGGCCTCGCCCACGACCTCGATGTCGCTGTCGCCGCTGAGCAGCATGATCAGGCCACGACGGAAGAGCTCCTGGTCGTCGACCACCAGCACGCGGACGGGTTCACTGCCTTGAGCCTCGGTCACGCGCGCATCATGTCATGCGCGCGCGACCGGGGCATGGGCGCAGCGCGTCGGTCAGCCCGCGATCTCCCCGTCGACGTCCAGGGAGATCACGCCGTAGTCGTAGCCGCGCCGCCGGTAGACCACCGACGGGCGCTCGCTCTCCTTGTCGACGTAGAGGTAGAAGTCGTGCCCGACCAGCTCCATCTCGTAGAGCGCCTGGTCGAGGGTCATGGCTGCTGCGTGGTGCGACTTCTCGCGCACCACCAGCGGTCCGTCCCCGGTCACGGTGATCGGGCCGACCTTGTGCTCGACGACCGTGTCGTCGTCGGAGGCCTGGGTGTCCTCCACGGTGGCCATGCCGGCGAGCGCCTCGCCTACCGACACGTGGTCGTTGCGCCCCTTGTGCACGCGTCGCCGGTCGGCGGCGCGGCGCATCTGCGCCTGCATCTTGTCGAGGGCCAGGTCGAGCGCGCCCATCTTGTCCTCGGCCGCCGCCTCGGCGCGGATCACAGGTCCCTTGGAGAACGCCGTGAGCTCGACCTTGGTGGCGCGGTCGTGCTGCCGGGGGTTCTTCTCCAGCTCCACCTCCACCTGGACCCGCATGATCCGGTGATCATGCTTCTCCAGGCGCGTGAGCTTCTCGGACACGTGCTCGCGGAACCTGTCGGACACCTCGCAGTGCCGTCCCGTGACCACAACCTCCATGTGAACCTCCTCAACTAGCGAGCGGACCGCACCCTTCCATGGGCCGCGGCGGCAACCGCCGGGGCAGGGTGGGATGGAGTCCGCCCGGCCGACCTGGTCTTCGACCCCACAATCGCCTGCTGAGACGTTCGCAGCTTCTCCGCCACTACTGGCCTTCTCCCGGCTGCCGGCACATCTGGTGCCGACGACGGGGCAGGACTTACTTCTAAGCCGCACCGTGATCGTCCTGAGGACTTACGTGGACCGTTTCGCCTGCGACTGGCATCGGCTTGCCACGAGACGGACCGCCCGACGCACCTGACGGTGCAGCGCACAGCCCTCTCCGTGACGCAACCACGGACCCGGGCGGACTCCATGACAAGACGCTAGCCCCTCGCGGCCCCCGGGCCAACTGTGGGGGCCACCTGTCGGGCAGTACGCCGGGTGGCCGCCACCGCGGCGACCGCGACGGGTGACAGGCCGACCGCCTCCAGTGCGCGCTGCGCCTCGCGGGCGGTGGCGCCGGTGGTCAGCACGTCGTCGCACACCACGACGTACGCCGTGCCGCGGCGCCGGGCGAGGCGGACCAGCGCGGCCGACGGGCAGTGCATCGAGCCGTCCACGTTGGCCGCGCGACCGCTCGCGTCCAGGCCTGCCTGGTCGGCGGCTCCGCGCGACACGAGCAGCGGCGCGACCACGACCTCCCGCTCCGGACGCAGCACCCTCGCGGCCCGGCGGACCAGGGCGGCGGTGGCCTCGTAGCCGCGCTGCCGGCCGGCGCCGGGGCGCGACGGCACCGGCACGAGCACCAGCGGCACCGCCGGGTCCAGGTCCGCGGCAGCGGCCCGCACGGAGGTGGCCAGCAGGTCCCCCAGGACCCGGCGGTGCGACCACTGGCCGCGGTCCTTGTGGCCCACGACCAGCGCCCGGACGGCGCCGTCGTAGACCTCCGTCGCCCACGGGGCCACCAGTCCGTCGGGGACCGGGGAGGGCCACGCCGGCGCGGCACGGCGCGACAGCGCTCCGCGGCAGGCCCCGCACAGCATCCGGCCCGGCAGGTCGCACCCCACGCACCGGCTGCCGAGGAACAGGTCGAGGGCCGCGTCGATCACCCACCCATGCCAGCAGCACGCGGCCGGGCGGGGCAACCGGTCGGCGTACGGCCTGTGGAGGGTCAGCCGACGTAGGTCAGCGAGGTGAGCCCCCGCGCCAGGTCGGGGACCGGGCGCTCGAGGCGGGTCAGGCTGGTGACGGCGCGCCCTGCGAGCGCGAAGACCTCGCTGCCGTCGACCGGCGAGGACACCAGCTGGCGGGTCGGTCCGCGCAGGCGGGTGGTGCCGCCGCTCGCGACCTCGCCGGGGGCACCGTCGACGGAGATGGTCCGGACCTCGGAGAGGTCCTCGGTGATGTCGCTGAGGACCGACACCGCGGTCGGTGAGCGCCAGCCGATGTCCCGGATGCGCGGGCTGCCCTCGGTGGGGCGCGGCAGCGTGCGGACCGGGGTGCCACCCAGGACCGTCCCGGCCGCGTCCTGGCGCACGCGGGCCGAGACCACGCGGTCGGCCCGGGTCCCGCGCACGACGGCCACCAGCCGGCTCCCGTCGCGCGAGACCAGCAGCGACCTGGCCGGCCGGCCGGTGATGCCGGGGACGTCGACCTCCCTCGCGGAGCCGTCGACCACCACGATGACCCGCGCCCGACCGGCCCCGCGGTCCAGGAGCCAGATCCGGTCGCGGTGGTCCCAGCTCGGCGCGGCGAGGTCGACCGCACCGACGACCGGCCTCGTCGTCTCCCCCGCCGCCGCCTGGACCGGCGCGACCAGCAGGTCCGCACCGTCGTCGGTGACGCCGGCGACGCGGGCGCCGTCGAGGTCCACCCCGACGGAGCGCACGCCGAGGTCCACGGTGCCGAGCGGTCCGGCGGTGGGCTCGAAGGCACCGATCGCGCCGGAGACGAGCAGCCCGCGGTCGAGGGCGAACAGCTCAGCACTGGGGCGTACGCCGTTGGGGTCGTAGGCGCTGCCCACGTCGAGGTTCACCTGGGTCGAGCCGCCCGGCCCACCCAGCGCGCGCCCGCCGATGCTCAGCTCCACGGCCCGGATGCGCGGCTCCTGGCGCAGGGTCCACACGAGCTGGGCCAGCATCCGCTGCGCCGTCTCGTCGTCCACGACGTCCGGGTCCCCGGTGAGGGCCACGGTGGCGATGCCTGCGCTGCTGATCGGGACCGCGAGGCCCTCCGCGCTACCGGACGGGAAGTAGGTCTGCACCACGTCGGGCGAGATGTCGTCGGGCTGCACCGCGAGCCCCCGCACGAGCGAGGAGGCGAACTGCTCGCCGCTCGGCACGAAGACGGGCTCGGGCACCAGCACCTGGGCCGTGGGGTCGAAGAAGTAGAGCGAGACGCGCTGGTAGGCGTCGTCGAACCACGAGTCCGGGACGATCAGGGCGTTCGGCAGCTCCTCGATGCGCCACTCACCGTCCTCGAGGGCCAGCCCGAGCCCGAGCAGGCCCTCGGCCTGCGTGCCCTGCCACGCCCCCCGGGCGTCGTAGCGGTTGACCTCCGAGAGCGGGATGCGCACCGACGTCTCGCCCACGGCCGTGCCGAGCTCGGCGTAGGTGATGATCTGCTGCTCGGGCACCCATGAGTCAGCAGCCTCCTCGGAGAGGAACTGGCGCGCGACGGTCGGGCTGATGGGCGTGGCCTTCATCGCCTCCAGGAAGCCGGCCACGATGTCCGCGGCCGAGTCCCCGGCCTGCGGCGGCCTCGGGTCGAAGGAGATGCCGGGCACGTCGTCGGCGGCCGCGGAGACCAGGGGCTCGACGACCGGGCCCTCGGTCGGCATCTGCACGCAGCCGGTCAGCAGCGCGAGCGCCGCGACCAGGCACGCGCCCCGTGCCGCCCTGCTCCTCGCGGTGCTCATGCGGTCTCCCGGGCGTCGTCGGGCACCAGCGGCAGGGGCGAGTGCCGCAGCTGCGTGCCGAGCAGGCGCGGCAGCGTGAGGCGGAACTGCGCGCCCTCCCCAGGACGGCCCCACGCCTGGAGCCACCCGTCGTGCAGGTGGGTGTCCTCCAGCGAGATCGACAGCCCCAGGCCGGTGCCGCCGCTGGTGCGGGCCCGGGCGGGGTCGGCGCGCCAGAAGCGGTTGAAGACCATCGCGGACTCCCCCGGTCCGAGGCCGATGCCGTGGTCGCGCACCGCGATCGCCGCGGACTGCCGGTCCGAGCCGACGAAGATCTCGACGTCGCGCGACTCGGCGTGGTCGATCGCGTTGGTGACCAGGTTGCGCACGATCCGCTCCACCCGGCGTACGTCCGCCTCGGCGACGCACGGCGAGCCGGGGTCGTGCAGCACGACACGGGTGTCGCGCTGCGCGGCGAGCGCCGAGGTCATGTCGACCACGCGCCGCGCGACGTCGACGAGGTCCACGTCCTCCGCCTCGAGCACGGCGGCGCCGGCGTCGAAGCGGCTGATCTCCAGCAGGTCGGCCAGCAGGGTCTCGAAGCGGTCGAGCTCCTTCTGGAGCAGCTCGGCGGCGCGACCGGTGACGGGGTCGAGAAAGGGCCGCGCGTCGTGGATGACGTCGCTGGCCATCCGCACCGTCGTGATCGGCGTACGGAGCTCGTGGGAGACGTCGGAGACGAAGCGGCGCTGCAGCCGGCTGAGCTCCTCGAGCTGGCGGATCTGTCGCTGGAGGTTGGAGGCCATCTGGTTGAACGACGTCGCCAGGCGCGCGAGGTCGTCCTCGCCCCGCACCCGCAGCCGCTCCTGCAGGTGGCCGGCCGCCAGCCGCTCGGCGACGCGTCGCGCCATCCGGATCGGCGTCACGACCTGCCGGGTCACCAGCCAGGTGAGGCCCGCGACGAGGAGCAGCAGCGGGACGCCGGCGACGAGCATGGCGCGCGAGACCAGCGCCAGCGTCTCCTGCTGCTCGGCGAGGGGGTAGAGGTAGTAGAGCGTGTAGGTGTTGTCGTCGGCCGGCAGCCGGACCTGGCTGCCCACCACGATGCCGGGGCCCTCCGGGAGGCCGGGGATCTCGCGCGTGGTGCGGATGTCGGTGTAGGTCCAGGCGGTCGGCGAGACGGCGTCGAAGCGCGCCTCGAGCTTCTCCGGGACGCTGGCGAGGTCGAGGCCCTCGGTGAACTTCGCGCCGCCGTCGGCCAGGCGTACGCCCTCGCTGACAGGCGGCGACAGCACCACGGCGAAGCCACGGGTCGCCCCGCGGGCCTGGATCGGCTCGACGAGCGCCTGCTGCTGCGCGGACTCGTCGACGTCGAGTCCCGGCTGGGCGGCGAGCCCGGCGCGCGCCGCCTCGGTCTCGCCCTCGGCCTCCTGCACGACCGCGTCGACGCGGTTCTCGAGCAGGCCGTCGCGGGTCTGCTGGATGAGGAACCACCCGACGATGCCGACGACGGCGGCGGACAGCAGCACGGTGCTGACCACGACGCGTGCCTGCACCGAGCGCCGCCAGAAGGCAGGCCCGTGGCGCAGGACCGGCGGCAACCGGTCGAGGAGCCTCATCGGGTCACGCCTGGGACTTGCCGGCCTTGTAGCCGACGCCGCGGACGGTCACCACGACCTCCGGGTTCTCCGGGTCGTGCTCGACCTTGGAGCGCAGGCGCTGCACGTGGACGTTGACCAGCCGGGTGTCGGCGCTGTGGCGGTAGCCCCAGACCTGCTCGAGCAGCACCTCGCGGGTGAAGACCTGCCAGGGCTTGCGCGCCAGGCACACGAGGAGGTCGAACTCCAGCGGCGTGAGGTTGATCGGCTCCTCGCCGCGCGTGACGGAGTGGCCGGCGACGTCGATGGTCACGTCGCCGATGGTCAGGCCCTCGTCGGGGGTGACGTCGTTGCGACGCACGCGCGCCCGGACGCGGGCGACGAGCTCCTTGGGCTTGAAGGGCTTCACGATGTAGTCGTCGGCCCCGGACTCGAGGCCGACGACCACGTCGACGGTGTCACCCTTCGCGGTGAGCATCACGATCGGCACGCCCGACTCGGCGCGGATCTCCTTGCACACGTCGATGCCGTCCTTGCCGGGCAGCATCAGGTCGAGGAGGACCAGGTCGGGCTTGTAGTCGCGGAACGCGTCGAGGGCCACGTCGCCGCGGCCCACGATGCGACTGTCGAACCCCTCCTGGCGGAGGACGATGGAGAGCATCTCCGCCAGGGAGGCGTCGTCATCGACGACGAGCACGCTTCCGCGCGCGGTTTCGACAGGATCGTTCATGGCGCCAGTCTAGGGCTGGCACCCGCAGTCATGAGCAGGACTCAGTAGCGGTAGTGGTCGGACTTGAAGGGACCGGCCACGTCGACACCGAGGTACTCGGCCTGCTCCTTGGTGAGCTCCGTCAGCTCGACACCGAGGGCGTCGAGGTGCAGGCGGGCCACCTCCTCGTCGAGGTGCTTGGGCAGCACGTGGACGCCGAGCTCGTAGTCGTCGGCCTTGGTGAACAGCTCGATCTGCGCCAGCACCTGGTTGGTGAAGGAGTTCGACATGACGAACGACGGGTGGCCGGTGGCGTTGCCCAGGTTGAGCAGGCGGCCCTCGGACAGCACGATGATCTTCTTGCCGGGCTCGTCGCCCTCGCCGGGGAAGATCCACTGGTGGACCTGCGGCTTGATCTCGTCCTTGACGATGCCGGGGATCTTCGCCAGGCCGGCCATGTCGATCTCGTTGTCGAAGTGACCGATGTTGCCGACGATCGCCTGGTGCTTCATCTTGTGGAAGTGCTCGACCGTGATGATGTTGAAGTTGCCGGTCGTGGTGATGAAGATGTCGGCCGTCTCGACGACGGACTCCAGTCGACGCACCTCGTAGCCGTCCATGGCGGCCTGCAGGGCGCAGATCGGGTCGATCTCGGTGACGATGACGCGCGCACCCTGGCCGCGCAGGGACTCCGCGGAGCCCTTGCCGACGTCGCCGTAGCCGCACACGACCGCGACCTTGCCGCCGATCATGACGTCGGTGGCGCGGTTGATGCCGTCGATGAGCGAGTGGCGGCAGCCGTACTTGTTGTCGAACTTCGACTTGGTGACCGAGTCGTTGACGTTGATGGCCGGGAAGAGCAGCGTGCCCTCGCGGAAGCGCTCGTAGAGGCGCAGGACGCCGGTGGTGGTCTCCTCCGAGACGCCCTTGATGTCCTTCGAGACGGCAGTCCAGTAGCCCGGCTTGCTGGCCACGGAACGGGCCAGGACCCGCAGGACCTCCTTGAACTCCTCGTTGTCGGTGCTGTCCTGCGACGGCACGACACCGGTCTTCTCGAACTCGACGCCGAGGTGCAGCAGCATCGTGATGTCGCCGCCGTCGTCGAGGAGGACGTTGGGGCCGACCGGGTTGCCGTCGGCGTCGCTGAAGGCGAAGACCTTCTCGGCCTCGTCCCAGTACTCGCCGAGGGTCTCGCCCTTCCAGGCGAAGACGGGCGTGCCGGCGGGGGCGTCGACCGTGCCCTCGGTGCCGACGACGACGGCCGCGGCAGCGTGGTCCTGGGTCGAGAAGATGTTGCAGGTGGCCCAGCGCACGTCGGCACCGAGCGCGACGAGCGTCTCGATGAGGACGGCGGTCTGGATCGTCATGTGCAGCGAGCCGGCGACGCGGGCGCCCTTGAGGGGCTGCTCCTTGCCGTAGCGCTCGCGCATGGCCATCAGGCCGGGCATCTCGTGCTCTGCGAGCTCGATCTCCTTGCGGCCGTAGGCGGCGAGGCTGAGGTCGGCGACCTTGAAGTCCATCTGTGTCTCCTGGTGTCGAGGAGGTGCGTCTGCGCCGCACATCTGTGCATCGTCGGGATCTCCCGCGCGGACCAGAAGAGGGTAAAACCGCCTTCAGCGATTCGGAGAATCCTCGGCGGTGCCGCCGGGGGCGTGCCCTTCGACGCCGCCCTCGTCGTGGGAGTCGTGCCCGGAGCCGTGGGCTCCGCCGATCCCGGTGGCGTGCAGCACGGCCAGGACGAGCGCGCCGACGACGAGGCCGACGACACCGGAGAGCAAGGTGTTGAGCACCCAGCCGAGCAGCGCACCGAGGGTCCCGCCCACGGCGTCGTGCACGGCGTCCTCCCAGTGGTGGATCGCGTCGTACGGCGCGTACAGGACGTCACCGAACGCGGTGCCGTCGAGCAGGCCGCCGTCTCCGCCGATCTCGTAGAGGCTGACCAGGAGGATGTGGCCGCCGACCCACAGCATGGCCAGCGTGCCGATGAGGGAGATCGCGGTGAGCAGGCGCGGCATCGCGGACACGAGGGCGAGACCCACGCGCTGGGCGCCCCGGGAGGGCTTCCCCGCGAGGTGGAGGCCGACGTCGTCCATCTTCACGATGAGGGCCACGACGCCGTAGACGAGGACCGTGATCAGCACGGCGACCGCCGCCAGGACGATCGCCCGCATCCAGATGGTGGCGTCGGGGTCGGACGTGACGACCTCCTTGAGCGCGATGACCATGATCTCGGCGCTCAGGATGAAGTCGGTGCGGATGGCGCCGGCGACCGTCTTCGCCTCGTGCTCGGGGCTCAGCTCGCCCGCGCTGGTGAGCTCCTCCTCCGCCTCCTCGACGACCGGCTCGTGGCCGCTGACCTTCTCCCACACCTTGTGCGCGCCCTCGTAGGCGAGGAAACCGCCACCGAAGATGAGGATCACCGGCAGCAGCTGCGGGAGGAACTGACCCAGGAGCACCGCGGCCGGCAGGATGAACAGCAGCTTGTTGCGCAGCGAGCCGATCGCGATCTTCTTGATGATCGGCAGCTCGCGCTTGGCCGGGGACCCGTGGAGGTACTGCGGCGTGACGGCCGTGTCGTCGACGACCACACCCGCGGCCTTCATGCTGGCCCGCCCGGCGGCGGCGCCCACGTCGTCCACGCTGGCCGCGGCGATCCGGGCGAGTGCGGCGACGTCGTCGAGGAGGGCGAACAGTCCGCCGGCCATGGGTGGTCCTCCGGGTCAGGGGTCGGGAAGGGGTGGTGCGTGGGGCAGCCTATCGGCGCACCCGCTTCCCCTCGGTGGTCGAGTAGCCGAGCGAGGAACCACGGAGCGCTGTCGGTGCCCCGCGCCACACTCGCGCCATGGACACCGCCACCCTCCTCACCCGCCTCGCCGAGGTCATCGACGCCCACGACTGGGCTGGGCTGCCGGACCTCCTGCACCCCGACTTCGCCTGCCGGCTGGCCCACACCGGTGAGGTCTTCGACCGCGAGGGGTGGGTCAGGCTCAATGCCGACTACCCGGGCTTCCAGCGCATGCACGTCGAGGACCTCGTCGCCGCCGACGACCGGGGCGTCCTCCGGGCGAGGGTGCTCGGGACCGGACCCGACGGCGGGGACCAGGTCTTCGCCGTCGCCAGCTTCGCCACCGTCCGGGACGGACTCCTCGCCGAGCTCACCGAGGTGTGGACCGACGTCGACCAGCAGGCACCCGACGGCACCCGGCCACTAGCCTGAGCCGGTGCTGCCCGAGCCCACCGAGCGCCTGCGCTTCCGCCCGATGACGGTGGCCGACCTCGACGACATGACGACGCTGCTGTCGGCGCCGGATCCCGTCCGGGTGGATCGGCCGGCCCGCGACCGCGACGACGCCGTGCGCTGGATCGAGTGGCAGGAGCGCAACTACGCCGACCACGGGTTCGGGCTGTGGGTCGTCGAGACCCTCGACGGCGAGTTCGTCGGCGACTGCGGCCTGACCGTGCAGGACGTGGAGGGTGAGCCCCACGTCGAGGTCGGCTACCACGTCCTGCCCGACCTGCGCCGGCACGGCTACGCCACGGAGGCCGCGATCGCCGTACGCGACTGTGCGGCCGCCGCCGGCATCGAGCACCTCGTGGCGATCATCCGCCCGGAGAACACGCCCTCGCAGGGTGTCGCCCACAAGCTCGGGATGGTCCTCGAGCGGACGGCGTACGTCCACGGCGGCGACGCGCTCGTCCTCGGGACGAGGCTGACCGGGCCCGGGCAGGCCTAGTCGTCGACCAGCCCGACGCGGAGGTACTCCGCGGCGTAGGTGCCGGTCAGCAGCAGCGAGGCGTAGCGCGCCACCTCGGCATCGGCGTGGGTCTCGACTGTCTCGACGCGTACGCCGTGGCGCGCGGCCGCGGCCCGGAGCGCACCCGCCTGCTCACGGACCACCGGGTCGTCGGCGCGGTCGTCGAGCACCAGCAGCAGCGGGCGCAGGTCGGCCGGCTCGTCGGAGAAGGGATCGGCGAAGGTGTCGTGCGGCTTGGTGGCCTCGATCACCGGCAGCAGGTGCTCGGCATCGCCCGCGATGGCGGAGCGTCCGCTCGTGCGCCGCAGCGACTCCGCGAGGCGACGGGCGGCACGGGCGGCGAGCACGGACCCACCCCACACGAGCGGGTTGGTGTCGGCCATCGCGATCGCCAGCATCTTGGCCGGGTTGACGGCCAGGTCGCGGTGCGGCGAGCAGCTGGTGGCCACCTCGTCGAGCGACTCCGCCACCGACTCGGCCTCGGCGTGGGGGCCCAGCTGGATGTGGGCGAGGTAGTCGAGCATGACCACGGCCGTGGCGAGCTGGTCCCCGGTCACCGTCGGCAGCAGCGTGACGTGGCGACCGGCGGCGTGCTCGGCGACCATCGAGCGCTCCGGGCAGGCGACGGCCACCTGCGCGCCGCGGCGTACGGCCTCGGCGACCGCGGACGCCGACCCGTGGTCGTTGCCCTCGGGCGCCAGCATCACGACGAGGTCGAGCGAGCCGGCCCAGCCCGGGAGCCCGGGGTTGGGCCAGGCGACGAAGGGCACCGGGCACCACGGCTCGAGGACCGCGCGCAGCAGCCGCGAGTCGGGACCGGCGGCGATCACCGCGCGGGGGCGGGCCTCGTCGCGCCCGCGGGCGATGGCCTCGGCCGTCGCCGCGGCGGCCGCGTGGGCCTCACGACGCACCCGGGCACCGCTCTCGGCGAGGGTGCGCAGGCGCAGGTCGACGGTCTCCAGCACGCTGTCGTCGTCGAGACGGGCCTCGTCGAACCAGGTCGCCACGTCAGGACCCCGGCCTCAGGCCGGCTTGCGGGCTTCGTCGACGAGGAGGACGGGGATGTCGTCGCGGACGGGGTAGGCGTTGCCGCACCCCTGGCAGACGAGCTCGTCGGCGCCGGCGTGCGTCGCGGGCGACAGCTCGCCGTGGCATGCCGGGCAGACGATGATGCTCAGCAGCTGCGGGTCGATGTTCACACGCACGATCCTAGGTCAGTCGGTGGACGTCAGGACACGCAGGTGCCCGCGCTTGGCGCCGCGGGACGGGTCGTCGGTCGAGTGCAGCGGGACCGGCGCGGGCGCCGGGCGGCCGGCCTCGCGGACCGCGTCGGCCAGGGCGAGCAGGTCGTCGCTGCTCGGCCCCTGCGCCTTGGGGTCCGGAGCCAGTCGCAGGACCTCCCAGCCGCGCGGGGCGGAGAGCCGCTCGCTGTGCACGTCGCAGAGGTCGTAGGCGTGCGGCTCGGCGTAGGTCGCCAGCGGCCCGAGGACGGCGGTCTGGTCGGCGTACACGTAGGTCAGCGTGTTGACCGCGGAACGGCCACACGCCGTACGCGAACAACGACGGGCAAGGCTCACGGCCGTGACGCTACCCGCCGCACGCACGCGCGGCGCTTAGGCTCGCGGCGTGGACGACGTCAGCCCCACCCGCCCCGACCGACCGCGCCGCACCCGCGACCGGCGCGGCCGCGGCATGCGCGGCCCCGGAGTGATGCCCTCCGTGCCGGGGACGCCGGCCCTGCGCACGGACCGGCAGCGCTTCGACCAGCTCGTCCTCGACGTGGTCACCCCGCTCGACGAGCGCTGGCAGCGCCACCTCGGGCTGGTGGAGTACGCCGTCGAGGACACACCGATGCTGCCCGACGACTGGGGCGACGACACCGTGCCGCTCTCCTCGCTGGTGCGCGGCAAGGGCCAGGACCCGACCCGGCTGGTGATCTTCCGCCGCCCCGTCGAGCACCGCGCGAACGACCGCGACGAGCTCGAGGCGATGGTGCACACCGTCGTGGTCGAGCAGCTCGCCGAGCTGCTCAACCTCTCCCCCGGGCAGGTCGACGAGAGGTACGCCGACTAGAGGGGCTACCTCTGCGCGGGCCGGACGTCCGGCACCTGGCCGGTCGTCACGAGGGCGGAGAGCGGCAGCACCGACAGCCCCCGGTCGTCGACCTCCACCGACACGACCGCACCCGTGCGCTCGACCCGCACCACGGCGAGCACCGCCTCGTCCGGCAGCCGCAGCCGTGCCGCGGTGGCCGGCTCGACCTCGACCCGGCGCTCGCGCACCACGGCCTCGCCGTCGGCGTCCCACGCCCGCAGGACCAGGACGCCGGGAGCGCTCGCGCCGGCGACGACCACGCGCTTGGAGCCGGCGGGCAGCGCCACGGCGGTGTCGCCCTCCACGACGGGGCCCGCGACGGAGAAGGCGAGGTCGGAGGCGGTCCGGGTCCGCAGTGCGGCGGTGACCGGGCCGGTGGCGTCGAGCCGCAGGGCCTGCACCCCCTCGGCGGTCGGGCCGCGCAGCACCCCGGCGAGGTCGACCTCGGTCACCGTCGCGGGGGCGAGGGTCACCTCCTCGACGCCCGCGGGGGCGAACTCGCTCTCGCCGCTCACCAGCTTCAGCGCGACCCGGACCTCGCTGTCGCCGGGGTTGGCCAGCGTGAGGGTCCGGTCGGCGGCCGCTGCCTGCACCCCGACGACGTACGACGTCTCGGCGGGGGCGTCCTGCGCCGGCAGCCACTCGCGCACGGCCGGGTCGGTGCCCACCGGGTCGAGCACGTCGACGACGCCGGCGGAGAGCCGTCCGCGCGAGACGAGGACCTGGGCGGCGAGGGCGTCGCGGTTCGGGGCGACCTCGGCGAGGTCGAAGGAGACCGACCGGCCCCCCGGCACCCGCACGCCGCGCAGCGCCGGGACGTCGACGATCCCGCTGCCGTCCCAGACGGTGACGTCGGCGACGGCCGGTCCCTTGTCGGGGTTGACCAGCGTCAGGGTGGACGTGTGCTCCGCGGAGGCACCCAGGCCGGTGAACCAGCGCTCGGGCGCGGGCTGGTCGCAGGCCACCGCCGACCCGGCGCCGGAGCGCCCGACGACGAGACCGGGGGCGAGCTCGCCGGCGCCGTCCACGACGACCGAGCCACGCTCCTCGAGGGCCGCGACACCGTTGACCAGGGCCACCGTGCGCTCGTCGCGCCCGACCCGCACGGCCAGGTCCCCGGAGGCGAGGGAGGCGCTGCCCAGGCGCACCTCGTCCGCCCCGGGCAGGCGCGCCGGGCACACCGCGGTCGAGCGGTCGAGCGGCGCGTCGGACGGCGCGTACGCCGTCGTCGGCTCCGCTGCGGGCCGGACGAGGGCCAGCGCCGCGACGGTCAGCAGCGGGATCGCCACCGCCAGCAGCGTCAGGGGCGAGGGGCGTCGACCGGCCGCGTCGGCGACGCGGCGCCGGCCGGTCGTGGGTGCGTCAGTCATGGCTGCGTCCCTCCCTGCGCTGGCGCACCGTCGGCGCGGCGAGGACGATCGCTGCGAGGACCGCCAGGCCCTGGACGACCAGCAGCGCGGTGCGCCACCACGGCTCGGGGCCGTCGAGGGCGGCCGCATCGAGAGGGCGGTCCACGCGCCAGGCGCGGGTGGTCCGGTCCTCGGCGCTGGCCTGCTCGAGGCCCGCCGTGGCGTCGAGGCGCGCCGAGATCCGTCCGTCCGCGGGCGAGGCGAGCACGACGTACTCGACGCCGCGGTCACCGAGCGCGGCGACGACGCCCGGGGTGGGGGCCGACACCAGCGCCTGCACCTCGCCCGTCAGGTCGTCGTCCTCGTCGGCGAGCGTGAGGATCTCGTCCTCGCCGACGGTCGTGCCGTCCTCGCGGCGGATGCGGTAGGTGATGCCGTCCTCCACGGACCCGTCGACCACGAGCACGCCGTGCTCCGGGCCCAGCAGGGAGCTCTGCTGCATGTAGACCGGCACGGTCGTCTCGGCGTCGCGTGCCATCGCGTTGTCGGGGGTGGTCAGCCACCAGCCGAGCCCGCCGAGCGGCACGGCGGCCGCCACCACGGCCAGGGCGGCGGCGACTCCGCGCTGCCAGGCCGGGTGGTGCTCCTCGAGACGGCGCAGGTAGGCGTCCGCGCCCAGCGCGACCGCGACGATCGCGGTGCCCTGGAGGATCACCACGAACAGGCCGAGGCTGGGGCGTGTGGTGACCGACGGCAGGTCGAGCGAGACGTGGGAGAGCACCCCCGACACCAACGCCGCGGCGAGCGCGACGAGCCAGCAGATCGCCACCGGCACGCGCGTACGCCGCGGGAGCAGGGCCGCGACGGCCAGGACACCCAGCACGATGCCGAGCCAGTCGGGCGCGCCGAAGTCGTTGAGCCTGCCGGTCAGCAGCCCACCGAAGGTGACCTGGTCGACCGTCAGCCGACCCGCCTCGAGGAGCAGGCCGGAGCCGGAGCCCGTCGTCAGCAGCGGCAGCAGCCACGGGGCGAGCAGCAGCGGCGTCGCGGCCACGGCAGCCACGGGCGGTCCCCAGCTGTCGCGCTCGCGCAGCAGCCGCGGCGAGATGACGGCGGCCGCGCCGAGCACGACCGCGGTGGCCAGCAGCGCGAAGAGCCAGAAGCCCGGCACGAAGGCCGCACCGAGGGCGAGCAGGAGAGCCGTACGCCACGCGGCGCGCCAGCGGCGGTCGCGGTCGGGGTCGACGAACCCCAGCGCGGCGTGCGCTGCCCACGGCAGCAGCGCCGCGACGGCGACGGTGCCGAAGCGGCCCTCGCCCCAGGCGCCCGAGGTGACCGGCACCAGCGCGTAGGTCAGCGCACCCCACACCACGAGCCAGCGTGGGAGGCCGAGTGGGTCCACGAGGCGGCCGACGACCTTGAGCAGGCGCCAGGCGCCCCATGCCGAGAACGGCACTGCGAGCAGCATCAGTCCCGACACCACAGCGCCGGTGCTGCCGAGGAGGAGCGACGCGGCGAGGGCGAAGGGCAGGACGTAGGCGGGTGCGGGGACGTCGGTGCCGGTCCCGAGCGGGTGCCACGAGGTGGCGTGCAGTCGCCACCAGTCCCCTGCCGACTCCGGGACCGGCGAGAGGGCGCCGCCGGTGATCGAGCCGAACGCCTCGCGCCCGGCGAGGATCGCGAGCACGCCGAAGAGCACCAGCACGACCGCGACCGGGTTGGTGAAGAAGCGGGCGACCATGCCGGTGTCGGTGAGGTAGGCGTCCTCGTCGTCCTCGACCGGACCGCGCCGCTGGCCACGGGCGGCCTGCTCGCCCGGGTCCTGCGCGAGGCGTCGTCGCTCGGCGAGGTCGGCGGCCTGGCTGGTGGCCGCGGACGCCAGGTCGGTGACGAAGTCGAGGCCGTGGCGGTAGGGCAGCCACGCCGGGGCCAGGAGGCGGCGTACGTCCGCCGGCTCGCCCACGCGGCGCTCGGCGCGCTGGCGGCGGGCCGCCAGCACCTGTCGCGGCCGGCCGTGCACCGAGAGCACCGCAGCCAGCTCGTCGAGTGCCTCCCCGACCGAGCGCACGCCGAGGTAGCCCACGACGCGCAGCAGCGAGCCGAGGAAGAGCCGGACGTACTGCCAGGCGAAGCCGCGCGACGACACGTTGGCCAGCGAGGTGAAGAGTGCGGCGCGACGCTCCTGGTAGTGGGTGTGGCGCCCGGTCAGCGGCGTGCGACGTACGCCGCGGTGCGCGGCCTCGGCGTGGAAGACCACCGCCTGCGGCACCACGAGCGTGCGGTGGCCGGCGAGGGCGGCGCGCCAGCCGAAGTCGATGTCGTTGCCGAAGATCGGCAGCTCCTCGTCGAGCCCGCCCAGGGACTCCAGCACGTCGCGCCGCACCAGCATGCCGGCGGTGTTGACCGCGAGCACCTCGCGCACGGCGTCGTGCTGGCCCTGGTCGTACTCACCCCGCTCCAGACCGGTCTCACGGTGTCCGGTGCCGGTGATGGTCAGGCCGACCTCGAGCAGCCGGCGCAGCGAGGGCCACTCGCGCAGCTTCGGACCGAGGATCGCGGCGTCGGGATGCTCCTCGGCCGCGGCCAGCAGTTCGGCCAGCGCCGTGGGGGCGGGGTTGCTGTCGTCGTGGAGCAGCCAGACCCACTCGTCGCCGTCGCCCGCCGCGAGGGCCGGGGCCAGGTCGAGGCCGTGGCGCACGGCGGCGGGATAGCTGGTGGAGCCCGGGACGACGTCCACGACGAGCGACGAGCCGTCCAGACCAGCGCGGCCGAGGCCGTCGCGCACCAGGTCGAGGCTGTCGTCGCGGCTGGTGGTGTCGACCACCGCGACGCGGTCCACCCGGAGGGTCTGCCCGGTCAGACCAGCGAGAACTGCTGGGAGCCACCTCGCCCCGTCATGAGAGACGAGAAGCGCAGTGACAGACACCGGAGCACCTTAGCGAGGCGCTCCGGACCGTCCGAAAACGGCGTGGAGGCGCTCGGTCAGACTGCGCGCTTCTTGAGCTTGCGGCGCTCGCGCTCGGACAGGCCGCCCCAGATGCCGAAGCGCTCGTCGTTCATCAGCGCGGACTCGAGGCAGTCGTCACGCACCTCGCACGTCAGGCAGACCTTCTTGGCCTCCCGGGTCGAACCACCCTTCTCGGGGAAGAACGCCTCGGGGTCCGTCTGCGCGCACAGCGCGCGGTCCTGCCACCCGAGCTCTTCGCCCTCGGGTTCGAGAAGAAACAGTTCTGCTCTCATGGTGGTAAGCCCTTTCGACCCGGCTACGAACAACCCAATGACACTGTGGGAATTACATGCCTGTCGTTCCCGTAAGTCAAGCCCGGATCTGATATACCCGTTCGCCTTCCGGCAGGCTGCTCCTATGCCATCATCACCGTCCCCGACTGCCACACCGCTCCGTCGTATCACCGTCCTCTCGGGAGGTGTCGGTGGGGCCAGGTTCGTCCAGGGCCTGCTCCACGGCCTGCGCACCGGCGCAGTGCCCGGCGGGACCGCCGACACGCACGTCACCGTCGTGGCCAACACCGCCGACGACTGGTGGATCCACGGCCTGAAGGTCTGCCCCGACCTCGACACCGTGATGTACACCCTCGGGGAGGGGATCGACGTCGAGCGCGGGTGGGGCCGCAGCGAGGAGACGTGGAGCGCGAAGACCGAGCTGGAGGCGTACGGCGTGGAGCCGACGTGGTTCGGCCTCGGCGACCGCGACATCGCCACCCACCTCGTCCGCACCCAGATGCTCGAGGCCGGCTTCGGCCTCTCGCAGGTCACCGAGGCGCTGTGCCGCCGCTGGCTCGAGCCGCTCCACGGCGACCGGGTCCGGCTGCTGCCGATGAGCGACGACCGCGTCGAGACGCACGTCGCGATCGCGGACCCCGACAGCGCCAGCGGGCGCCGCGTCGTGCACTTCCAGGAGTACTGGGTGCGGCTGCGCGCCGAGGTGCCCGCGGAGGCGGTCCTCGCCGTGGGACAGGACTCCTCCACGCCCGGCCCGGGCGTGCTCGACGCCATCGCGGACGCCGACCTCGTGGTGCTGCCGCCGTCCAACCCGGTCGTGTCGGTCGGCACGATCCTCGGGGTCCCCGGGATCCGCGACGCCGTGCGCGCCACCGCCGCCCCGGTCGTGGGCCTGTCGCCCATCGTCGGCCCCTCCCACGTGCACGGGATGGCTCGGCAGATGCTCACCAGCATCGGTGTGGAGGTCAGCGCGGCGGCCGTCGGGATCCACTACGGCGCACGCTCGCGCGGCGGCGTCCTCGACGGGTGGCTGGTCGACAGCCGCGACGCCGACCAGCTCCCCCGGCTCGAGGAGGCGGGCATCGCGGCCCGGGCGGTCCCGCTGATGATGACCGACCACGACGCGACCGCGGCGATGGCGGCGGCAGCCGTCGACCTCGTCCCGGACACCACCCCGGACGCAGGCGCGTGAGCAGGCTCGAGGTCTGGGCCCCCGACGGCCTCCCCGAGGTCCGCGCCGGCGACGACCTGGCCGGCCTGCTGCTCGATGTCCTCGACGGCGGCGCGGACCTCTCGGACGGCGACGTGGTCTGCGTGACCAGCAAGGTGGTGAGCAAGGCCGAGGGTCGCACCCGGAGGGGTGGACGCGAGGAGGCGATCGACGAGGAGTCGGTGCGCCTGGTGGCGCGTCGCGGCGCGACCCGCATCGTGCGGCACCGTCTCGGCCTCACCATGGCGGCGGCCGGCGTCGACGCCTCCAACGTCGCCGTCGGCTCGGTCGTGCTGCTGCCGCTGGACCCCGACGCCTCGGCGCGCGCCCTGCGTCGCGAGATCCGCGAGCGCACCGGCGTCAACGTGGCCGTCGTCGTCACCGACACCGCCGGTCGGGCCTGGCGCGAGGGCCAGACCGACCTCGCCATCGGGGCCGCCGGCCTCGTGGTGGCCGAGGACTTCGCGGGACGCACCGACCCGCACGGCAATCCCCTCGCCGTGACCCTCCCCGCGGTCGCCGACGAGCTCGCCGGCGCCGCCGAGCTGGCCCAGGGCAAGCTCGCCGGCCGTCCGCTCGCCGTGGTGCGCGGCCGCGCCGACCTGGTGCTGGCGCCCGGCGACGACGGGACCGGTGCCGTCGCACTGGTGCGCCCGGACGGGGCGGACCTCTTCGGGTGGGGTGCGCGCGAGGCCGTCGTACGCGCCCTGGCCGGGGACGACGCGGACCGCGTGCCCTTCGGTGCACCCGCGGACGCCGACGAGCTGGCGGCGGCGATCGCGCGGCTCCCCGACGCCGCCGACCGCACTGCCCTCACGGCCGTCTGCTTCGCCCACGGGTGGCGGATCGAGGACTGGGAGCGGGCCGGATCCGACGGCGTGTGCGACGGATCACCGCGGACTACGTAGACTCTGCCAGCGCAGTCCGTCGTCCACCGACCGAGAGACACCGAGCACCGTGGCCAAGCAGGCAAAGAAGACCGACCGTCAGGCGGTCATCGACTCCATCCGTTCCCAGCAGGCGCGCGGCGAGAACCGTCGCGGCATGGCGATCGTCGGCGTGTGCGTCCTGGTCGCCGTGCTCATCGTCGGCGCGGCAGCGTTCAAGCCCGTCAAGGACTGGTACGACCTGCGCGCCTTCTCCTCCGACTCGCTGAGCGAGATCGGCGCCGAGGCCTCGGTGTGCCAGGAGGTCACCACCAAGCCCGCCGAGGGAAACCAGGACCACGTGGACGTCGGCACGCCGATGACCTACCCGGACTCCCCGCCGGCCTTCGGCACCCACTGGAACCTGTGGGACAGCATGGACCGCAAGCTCTACACCGCCTCGGACCGTCCCGAGCTCGGCGAGCTCGTGCACAACCTCGAGCACGGCTTCACCATCCTCTGGTACGACGAGACCATCGCCGACGACTCGGAGAAGATGGACCAGCTGCGCGGCATCGCCTCGAAGCTCCAGGGCACCACCAACTACCGCGACAAGTTCAAGGCCGTGCCGTGGACGTCCGAGGACGGCGAGCCCTTCCCCGACGACCAGCACGTCGCCCTGACCCACTGGTCCGTCGGAGGCGTCGGCGAGACCGACCCGTCCAAGGCGGTCGGCGTGTGGCAGTACTGCTCGGACCTGAGCGGCGCCGCCCTCGACACCTTCATGACCGACTACCCCTACATGGACTCCCCCGAGCCCAACGCGGTCTGAGCCGGCTGCGTGCCCACCTTCGCCGAGACGCTCGGCGCCCAGCTCCGGCGCGATCCCGGTCGGCCCATGGTCACCTTCTACGACCACGCCACCGACGAGCGCGTCGAGCTGTCGGTGACGACGTACGCCAACTGGGTGGCCAAGGCGTCCGGCCTGCTGGTCGACGTGGCCGACCTCGAGCGCGGGATGTCGCTGCGCATCGACCTGCCGCCGCACTGGCTCTCGACGGTCTTCCTCGGCGCGGCCTGGACGGTCGGGCTGCGCGTCACGACCGCCGAGGACCCCGACGCGGTCGTGTGCGGGCCCGACGGCCTCGCCGTCTGGGGCCCCCACGCCTCAGCCCTGCCGGTGCTGGCGTGCAGCCTGCGCCCGCTGGGCGTCCGGTTCGCCGAGCCGCTCCCGGCCGGCGTCCTCGACGTCGGCGTCGAGATCTGGTCGCAGCCCGATGGCTTCACGGCCTGGGACCCGCCCACTGGCGACGACCTCGCCACCGATGCCCTCACCCAGGACGGGCTCCACGACCTGACGGCCGCCGTCGGGAGTGCACTCACCGACGGCGGCCGTCTTCTGTCGGTGGCCGACCCGGCTTCCCCACCAGGAATGGCCACCTTCACCGAGCCCCTCCGAAGGGGAGGCTCGCTGGTCCTTGTCCGCAATCCCGACCCGGACCGCCTCGACGACGTCTTCGACGCCGAACGGGCGACCGCACGGGCCTGACTGCGCTGCTCTGATAGCGCCGGCTGATCACCCGGCCAGGTCGAAGGCCCCCAGTCCCTCGCCCAGCACGCGCGGGGTCGAGACGCCCGAGCGACGACCGCTGTAGATGTAGACCATGCCGCTGGCACGCTCGCGCACGACGTAGTCGCTCCGACCCTTCAGCGTCATCGGCTGGACGCCGAACACCCAGTCGAAGCCGGAGAGGTCCGACGGGAGACCGGCCGGCATCGGCACGCCGCCCTTGACCGGCACGGCGGCGTCGAAGCCCGACCCGTTGCCGCGCCACACCACGAGGGTGCCGCCGGTGTTGCCGACCAGGTCGGGGTTGCCGTCACCGGTCACGTCGCCGACCGCGGTCAGGCCGGAGATGCCGCCCCAGCCCGCTCCGAGCACGCGGCCCGGCGCCAGGGCGCCCGTCCCGTTGCCCGCGAAGAGCAGCAGCTGACCGGAGGTGTCGCGGCCCAGCACGTCGCCGGAGCCGTCGCGGTTCACGTCGCCGGCGTTGAGCAGCATGTTCAGGCCCGCGAAGGAGACGCCGGTGTCGACGGGTGCGCCCAGCTCAAAGGTGTCGCGATTGGCGACCACCACGAGCTGCTTGCCCGCCACGCCGATCAGGTCGGCCCCCTGGCCCGCGACCAGGTTGGTGCCGGTGATCCAGCGCATGCTCTTGAGGTTGGAGACCGGGCCACGCCCGGCGCCGTACGACCCGTCGCCGCGGCCCGGCAGCATCAGCATCTTGCCGGCACTGGTGCGGGCCACGAGGTCGGAGGTGCCGTCACCGTTGAAGTCACCGGCGACGAGGCGGTTGTAGCCGCTCCACCTGCCAGCCACGCGCTGCGGCGGGGCGAAGCGCCCGGTGCCGTAGCCGGTCTGCAGGAAGAGCCGGTTCTTGGTGCGCAGCAGCAGGTCCGCGCGGCCGTCCCCGTTGAGGTCCCCGGCGCCGATGAGCTGGCGGTAGCTGCTGTAGCCCTTGCGGGTGACCTTGCGGTCGAAGCCGCCGCGGCCGGTCGCCAGGAGCGTGGTGAGGCGGCCCTTGAAGCGGGCGACCAGGTCGTTGCGGCCGTCACCGTTGATGTCGCCCACGGCAGTGATGAGCGAGTAGCCGCGCAGCGACATCTTCTTGGTGGTGGCGCCGAACCTGCCGTTGCCCTTGCCGGCGCGGACGCGCACGACGCCGGAGCGGTCCACCGTCACCAGGTCGGCCCTGCCGTCGCCGGTGAGGTCCGGTGAGACCAGGACGTCGGCGCGCTTGTCCCAGCCGCTCTTGCCGACCACGGTCCGCTTCTGGAACGACGTCAGGCCGCCCGTGGGGATCATCAGGCCGCGGCCGTCGGAGGCACGGCGCACGACGAGGTCGGGGTAGGGCGAGGCGTCGAGGTTGTTCTGCGGGGCCGGCGCGGACACCTCGATGGGCTGCACGGTCGGGGGCACCGGGGTGATCGGCGCCGCGCTGCTGGCGTACTGCCGGATGACCGGGAGCTTGGCGTAGAGGTAGCGGCCCGGGCAGGCGGTCGAGCCCGCGTCGCGGTGGCCGTTGATGGCCGGGAAGGTCGAGCGACCGACCTTCTGCGAGACCGACGCCGGGTTCACGCCGTGCAGGGAGAGCTTCCAGGCGAAGAGGGCGCCGTAGGCCCGCAGCATCACGTCCGGCGGCTGCACGGTGTCGAAGTTGCCGATGGCCGACATCGCGAAGGCGTAGTCGTTGTAGTTGAGCGTGTGGGCGCCGACGACCGGCTTGTCGATCCCGCCGAAGCGGCCCTCCCAGATCCGGCCGAACCGGTCGACGAGGAAGTTGTAGCCGATGTCGCTCCAGCCGCGGGACTTCACGTGGTAGGCGTAGATGCTGCGCAGGATCGCCGGCACCTGAGCCTCGGTGTAGTCGTTGGCGTTCACGGTGTGGTGCACGAAGCCGGCGCTGATGGAGCCGTAGCGCAGCGCGCCCTTGTTGCGGATGCTCTCGTCGGCACCCCACTGGGCGCGCGAGAAGATCGTGGGCTGCGCGGCGGTCTTCCTGGAGGACGCCGCGCTCAGGCTGAGGCCCTCGGACTGCATCAGCTCGTCCCTGTCGGCGAAGTTCTGCTCGTACGCCGCGGTGCCGTCCGCGTCGGACTGCTCGGCCGGAGCCTCGGTCTCGCTGCCCCGGGCCGTGCCGGGGTCGACCAGCGCCAGCGAGAGGTCGTCGGGCAGGGTCGTGCCGTCGGTGCTCGCCTCGACCTGGACGTCGTCGACGTCGCCGACGAACATCGGCTCGGTGCCGGGACGCGACGCGCGACCCTCGGCGCTGTCGGCGTCGGGACCGTGCTCGTCGTGGTACTCGAGGTCCTCCCAGGCGCTCCACTCCTCGCCGGTGCGGGTGCGCACCTTGAGCGAGATCTGGTCCTCCTCGAGGTCCTCCCCGTGCTCCCAGGTGACGCCGATGGCCGCGAAGCCGGTGACCGGCTGCGGGGTGCTCTGCACGCGAGCCGTGGTGGGGCTGCCGGCGACCGTGCGGCCCTTCAGGCCGGAGAACCCACCGGCTGCGCCCGTCAGCGGCACCTCGGTGACCTCGGGCGTGACCGCGGAGGTCGGCACGGTGGCCGACACCAGCGCGGCCGAGGCGTCCGGGGCGGTCTGCGAGGGGTGCTCACCGACGATGTCGAGCGACACCACACCGGAGGCCGGGGTGAGGACGACGAGGACGACACCCAGGGCCAGCACCTGCTGGCAGAGGGTGACGAGACGTGCCTGAAGAGGGCGCATGGGAATCTCTACTCCTGTGTGGGGGAAGGTCACACAAGGCAGAAGTTCACACCAGTCACACCAGTCACGGAAGAGTTTCTGAGTAACTACAAGCGTGTAATTTCCACTCGACACGCCGTTACATGGGTGTAATTCTGGATCAGAGTGCCACAGATGCCCCAGTAACGGGCCGAAAGCAGCACTCCCGCCCCCATCGATGGGGGCGGGAGTGCGCGCACGGACCCGTTAGTCGCGAGGAAGCGGAGGCTCAGATGTCGGCGCCGAGGCCGTCGTCGTCGCCGTTGTCGTCGCTCTCGTCGTAGTGGAGGTAGCGGATGCCCTCCTCGACGTCACCGTCGAAGCCGAGCTTGCCGCTCTCCATCACGAGCACGCGGTTGCAGAGGTTGCGCACCGAGCCGGGCGCGTGGGAGACGTAGAACATCGTGACGCCGGAAGCGACGATCTCGTCCATCCGCTTCTTGCACTTGCGCTTGAACGGCCGGTCCCCCACCGCCAGCGCCTCGTCGGCGATGAAGATGTCGGCGTCCACGTTGACCGCGACGGAGAAGCCCAGGCGCGCCTTCATGCCGGAGCTGTAGTAGGCGACGTCGGTGTCGAGGAACTTGCCCAGGTCGGCGAAGTCGACGATCTCGTCGAACTTGCGGTCGGTCTCGGCCCGCGACATCCCCAGGATGGCGGCGTTGAGGTAGAGGTTCTCGCGGCCGCTGAGGTTGTTGTCGAAGCCGGTGCCGGTGGCGATCAGGCCGGCGATCCGCCCGCGGGTGAGCACGGAGCCCGAGTCGGGGCGCATCACGCCACTGATCAGCTTGAGCAGGGTCGACTTGCCGGAGCCGTTGAGCCCCATCAGGCCGACCGCTTCCCCCTCGCTGACCTTGAAGCTCACGTCGTCGACGGCGTTGAAGACGTCGTGGGTCTTGCGCCCACGGGCCTTGGCCAGCACGGTCTGCTTGAGCGAGCGCTGGTAGGACAGCGTGAAGGACTTGGTGGCGTTCTCCACCTGGATCATCGTCGTCATCAGAGGCGCTCCGGCACCCGCGCCTCGAGGCGGGAGAAGACCCGCTGGGCCAGCACGAGGAGGACCAGCGAGATGCCGGTCATGATCAGGCCACGGGTGAAGAGGTGGTCGGGCAGGTGCACCGCGGCGGTGGCCTCGGGGTCGCTGGTGGTGCCGATCCAGAAGCCGCGCTGGATCAGCAGCACCGCCTCGGCCATCGGGTTGAGGAGGTAGTAGCTCGCGAGCGGCTCGCCGAAGCGCTCCTGCACCAGCGTGAAGGGGTACATCATCGGCACGCTGAAGGTGACGAACTGCGTGAGCGTCTGGGCGACCTTGCCGATGTCGCGCATGAAGACGTTGCCCACGCTGAAGAGCAGGCCGAGCGCGAGCCCGAGCGCCGCCGTGAGGGTGAAGCCGAGCAGTGCGGCCGCCATCCCGACGGCATCGGGACGCCAGCCGAGGAACAGGCACGGGATGAGCAGGATGATCAGCATCGGCACGGTGTGCCACGCGGCCACCAGCATCCGCGCGACCGGGAACATCTCCCGCGGCACGGGCAGCTTGGTGATGAGCGAGCGGTTCTGCACCAGCGACTGGGTGCCGCCGTTGAAGGTCTCGGTGAAGAAGTGGACGATCACCATGCCGGCGAACAGGTGGATGGCGAAGTTCTCGATCGTCCCCTCACCGCGGCCGATCATCACCTGGAACAGGAAGTAGAACATGCAGAACCGGATCGCCGGCTGCAGGTAGCTCCACACCCAGCCCAGCACCGTGCCCTGGTAGCGCGACTTGATGGTGTTGCGCACCAGCATGCCGAGCAGGTAGCGACGGCGTACGACCTCGGCGAGGCCGGTCGCCGCCGGAGGCGCCAGCGGCAGCGCCTCGAGCTCGGCGGAGGTGGGTCGGGGACGCCCGACGGGGGGCGTGCTCACGGCCTGCTCACTCGTCACCGTCGCGCTGCTCGGTCCACGGCGCGAAGGTCTTCTCCCACGCCTCGGGCGAGGTGATCTCCCCCAGCGCCTCGCGGTACTGGCGGGCCAGCTCGGGCCACTCGCGGTGGAAGCGACGGTGGATCTCCACGGTGCGCTTCATCAGGTCGCGGTAGTGGGCCGGGTCGCGCTGGTAGAGCGCGACCGAGCTGCCGTCGTTCATCGAGACCACGGCGGAGTCGTACTTGACCAGGTTGAACCAGCCCGAGTCCATCGCCGGGAGCTCGGCCTCGGGGTACTGGCGCGACATCTCGCGGACCGGGCGCAGCTGGCGCAGCGGGGCCAGGCCTGCGGCCACCAGCGTGCTGAGCCGGCCGGGGATCTCGATGTCGGACTTGCCCTTCTTCGGGGGCTTCTTGCGTCGCACCGGCGGCAGGTCGTCGCGGTCCTCGATGAGCTGGGCGTCGGTGAACTGCTTGCGGAAGGCGTTGATCTCACCGAGCTTGGTCCCCAGCTCGCCGTGCAGGGCGTGGGGGCCGCGCAGCACGTCCTCGAGCGCGAGGTGGCGCAGCTCGGCGGTGGAGTACTGCAGGGAGGCGAGGTGCTTGACCTGGTGGTTGAAGCTCTCGCGCACCATGCGACCACCGCGGTCGTACGGCGAGTGCAGCAGCGCGGCGATGAAGCGGTTGCGCTGGTGGAAGTAGGACTGCCAGTCGACGCCGTCGTTCTTGTCCGTCCACGGCACGTGCCACACCGCGGCACCCGGGAAGGACACCGTCGGGTAGCCCGCCTGCTTGGCGCGCAGGCCGAACTCGGAGTCGTCCCACTTGATGAAGACCGGCAGCGACAGGCCGACCTCCTCGAGCACGACCCGCGGGATCAGGCACATGAACCAGCCGTTGAAGTCGACGTCGGCGCGCTTGTGCAGCCAGCGCGCCGAGCGCAGGTTGCGGGCGCCGAAGTCCCACTGGCTGTAGCCGTCGAGACGGGTCTGCCACCAGAAGCGCCACGGCTGCACGATCTCGCCGAACGAGTGCAGCTGCGAGCGGTTGTAGATGTTGAACATGTGGCCACCGACGATGGTCGGCCGCTTGGCCAGGTCGCCGAAGGTGACCGCGCGGATCACGCCCTCCGGCTCGCAGACGACGTCGTCGTCCATCATCAGGGCGTACGTCGCGGTGCCCTTGCGCACGCTCTCGAGCTGGCCGCGGGCGTAGCCGCCCGAGCCGCCGAGGTTGCCCTGGACGAGCACCCGCAGGCGGTCGCCGAGCACCTCCTGGGCGTGCGGGAAGAACTCGGAGTCCGCCACGAGGTCCTTGCCCTGCTCCATCACCATCACGGTGTCGAGGTAGGGAGCGAGCACCTCGTCCTCGCCGAGCTGGGTGAGCAGCTTGGCGCAGAAGTCAGGGCGGTTCATCGTGGTGATGCAGATGTCGGCGGTGCCGTGGTCGGCGCGGTCGGCGGGGACCTGCGCGTTCCACTCCGCACCCTCGACGACGGCGCCGTGGTCGCCGGCGACGACGTCGTACCAGTACCACCCGCCGTCGACGAACGGCTTGAGCGGCAGGTCGAAGGTGAAGGTTGCCGACTCGCCCTCGACGACGCCGGCTTCCACGCGCTGGGCGTGGCCGCGCGCCATCGACTTGTAGACGGTGACGACCGATCCCGCACCGCTCAGGCGGACGGTCAGCTCGACGTCGGTGACAACCGTGTGACGGCGCCAGTAGGACGCCGGGAAGGCGTTGAAGTAGGTGCCGAAGGACAGCAGCTGCGAGGGCTCGAGCCGCAGCTCGGTGCGCGAGCGGATCTGGTCGGGGTGCAGCTTGCGCCCCGTCGAGGTCGACTGGCGGATGGCGGCGTTGTTGAGGTCCTTGGCCGCCTTGCTGCCGCCGACGTCGTGCCGGTCGGTGTCGAGCACGGCGTCCTCGAGGTCGACGTAGAGCGGGAAGACGTCGGTGTCGCGGTCGATCGGCAGGATCTGGCGCTGCAGCAGCCGGGTGACCGTCTGCTCGCGGGTGCCGGTGGGGGTGGTGCTCATGCGTCGATGCCTCCGCTGGTCAGCTCTGCGCCCTCGGTGAAGTGGGGCTTGAGCTTGTTGTCGTACATCGACAGCGCGGCCCCGATGGCCATGTGCATGTCGAGGTACTTGTAGGTGCCCAGGCGTCCGCCGAACAGCACCATCGGCTCGGCCTTGGCCAGCTCGCGGTACTTCAGCAGCTTGGCGCGGTCGTCCGCGGTGTTCACCGGGTAGTAGGGCTCGTCGCCCTCCTCCGCGAAGCGGCTGTACTCGTGGACGATCACGCTCTTGCCGGGCAGGTGGGTCTTCTCGCGCTCGGGGTGGAAGTGCTTGAACTCGATGATGCGCGTGTAGGGGACGTCCTGGTCGTTGTAGTTGACCACGCCGGTGCCCTGGAAGTCGTCGGTGTCGACGACGCTCTCCTCGAGGTCCACTGTGCGCCACGACAGGCGGCCCTCGGAGTTGCCGAAGTACTCGTCCACCGGGCCGGTGTAGACGATCGGGACCTTGCCCTTGAACTCGTCGGCAACCGCGAAGAAGTCGGTCTCCAGGCGGACCTCGATGTTCGGGTGGTCGGCCATCCGGGTGAGCCACGCGGTGTAGCCGTCGACCGGCAGGCCCTCGTAGGTGTCGCTGAACCAGCCATTCTGGAAGGTGTAGCGGACCGGGAGGCGCGTGATGATGTCCGCGCTCAGCTCGGTGGGGTCGGTCTGCCACTGCTTGGCGGTGTAACCCTTGATGAACGCCTCGTAGAGGGGGCGCCCGATGAGGCTGATCGCCTTCTCCTCGAGGTTGGAGGCGTCCTCGGTGGCGACCTCGCTCGACTGCTCGGCGATGAGCGCTCGGGCCTCGTCGGGGGTGTGGGACTTGCCGAAGAACTGGTTGATCAGCGCCAGGTTGAGCGGCAGCGAGTAGACCTGCCCCTGGTACTTGCCGAACACCTTGTGCCGGTAGTCGGTGAACGACGTGAACCGGTTGGCGTACTCCCACACGCGCTCGTTGGAGGTGTGGAACAGGTGCGCGCCGTACTTGTGCACCTCCACCCCTGTCTCCGGGTCGCGCTCGCTGTAGGCGTTGCCACCGAGGTGGTGGCGGCGCTCGAGGATGAGCACCCGCAGGCCCAGCTCCTCGGCGCAGCGCTCGGCGATCGTGAGGCCGAAGAGTCCGGCGCCGACGATGACGAGGTCGGGAAGCGTTTCCGTGTCGTGCGTGGGGCCCTGGGACAAGGGATGAACTCCTGTGGGTGAGATGCGCTGGGTGAGTCTATCGAGGGGGACGTGCGGAGTCGGTGAGGCGGCGCATGCCCCGCGCCGAGGCCATGGCCCGGATCACGTTGCGGGCCTCGGCCCGGCCGCCGCGCAGGGGGCTGAGCAGGACCACCGCGAGGGTGATGAGCCACGGCTTGGCCCGCACGAGCGCGTTCTCCCCGTGGCGCAGGTGCACCACGAAGAGGTTGCGATACATGTAGAAGCCCTTCCAGCCCGAGAGGTCGTGCTGCTGGTTGAAGTCGAGCTGGCGCACGAGCACCGCGTCGCGGACCGCCCAGATCCGGCGACCGGTCCGACGGGCACGGACGGCGTACTCGGCGTCGTCGTAGAAGATGAAGAAGGAGGGGTCGGGGAAGCCGATCTCCTCGATCACGCTGCGTCGGGCCATGAAGCCCTCGAAGGCCACGTTGTGCACCTCGACGAGGGCGGGCATCGAGGCGCGGTCGGCGTACGTGCTGTCGACCGTCGCGCGCTTGGGCTTGATCGCCAGCGGGTTGCGCAGGTCGAAGTCGACCGCGGCCTTCTCCACCAGCGCGCCCGAGAGGTCCTCGCGCACGGCGATCAGGCAGTCCTCGTCGACGGCCATGAGCGCGGCCAGGCAGCCGGGGGCCGGGACGACGTCGTCGTCCATCAGCCACACGCGGTCGAAGCCCCGGTCGTACGCCGCCCGCACGCCGCGGTGGAACCCGCCGGCGCCGCCGAGGTTGTCCTGCCGGATGACCTCGAGCGGCAGGTCGGTGCGTGCAGCGAGCACCTCGGGGGTGTGGTCGGCGCTGGCGTTGTCGACGACGATCACCGCGTCGGGCGCGTGCGTCTGGGCGGCGATGCCGTCGAGCATGGCGACCAGCAGGTCGGCGCGGTCGTGGGTGACGACGACGACTGCGACGCTCTCGTGCGCGGTCGCGCTCATCCGAGGAACCTCCGGTGGCCGTCGAAGTCCCCGGCGATGCCAGCGCGCATGGCGCCCAGGCTGAGCCGCAGGCGCGCCAGGCTCGGGCGGGTGAAGGTGTAGAACCAGGCGGTCTTCACCACGAAGGCAAGGGCGTGCAGCGGCCCGCGGTAGTCGCGGAGGTTGACCAGGTTGTTGCGCGCCATGCAGTAGTGCTTGAGGTCGCTCGGCGAGTCGTTGTAGGTCGTGCGGCCGAACATCATCGGTGTGCCGAGGTTGCCCACGCTGGGGTGGCGCACGGTGGCGGTGACGACGGTGGCGACGCGGGCGCCGGCCTCCTCGGCGCGCAGCCGGTACTCGTGGTCGTCTCCCCAGATGAAGAACTCCTCGCGCGGCAGGCCGATCCGGTCGACGAGCTCCTTGGTGACCAGCACGCCGTTGAACGGGATCACGATGCCGTCGATGCGATCGGCGCGCGCGGCACGGCGTACGTCGTCGACGGCGTGCACCACGCGGGTGCCGCCGGGCAGCCGGATCGGGAAGACCAGCCGGTCGGGGTCGGCCTCGTCGACGACCAGCGGGCCCCAGAAGTCGAGGTTGTCGGTCTCCTCGAGCAGCCGCTCGAGGCAGTCGGGGTCGGGCAGGCCGTCGTCGTCCATCAGCCAGACCAGGTCGGCCTCGCGGTCGATCGCCCAGGCGAGTCCGTCGTGGAAGCCACCGGCGCCACCGCGGTTGGTGGTCAGCGTGCGACCCGAGAGGGGGATCTCGCCGGTGTGCCCGCACGCGGCCAGCCACTCCCCCGTGCCGTCGGAGGAGGCGTTGTCGACCACCAGCACCTCCGCCAGGCCGTCGATCTCACCGAGACGCGTGACGAGCGTCCGTAGCAGCCCGAGGCGGTTGAAGGTGACCACGACCGCGACGATGCGGGGCAGCGGTCCGGTGGTCACGGCGTACACAGTAGGGGTCGGGCGCGGGGCCTCAACAAACCGCGCCGAGGTCCTCCGACTGGTTCGCCGCGTAGCCGGTCGACAGGGAGCCGAGCGAGCCGCCGGTGACCGCCGGGGGCGGGGTCGGGGTGGTCGGCGCGGAGGGGGTGGCCGGCGCCGCGGGCGTCGCGGAGTCGCCCGCGTCCGCCGCAGGAGCCTCGGCCGCCGGTGCGTCGGCCGCCTCGGCGGTCTCCACGACCGGCTTCTGGCCCTCGGCGCGCGCGATGGCGGCAGCGACCTTCTGCTGCACCAGCGCGATGTCGGGGTTCGCGGTGTTGATCATCGGCGGCACCAGGGACAGCGTGGCGATCTTCTGGCTGCGTGCCTTGAGCGCGAGGTCGACGAAGCGGTCGACCTCGCCGCGCGGGATGTCGGTCGAGACCATGGCCGAGCTCGCGCCGGCGATCTCCTCGAAGTTGCTCAGCGCGACCTGCGGGCTGACCTGCTGGAGCATCGCGCCCATCACGCACTTCTGCCGCGCCATCCGCGAGTAGTCGTCGGAGCCCTCGCGGGCCCGGGCGAACCACAGCGTGTCGTGACCACCGAGCGTGCGGACGCCGGGCTCGATGTAGTGGAAGGTCTTCTCGTGGGGCAGGCCCACCGGGATCGGCTGGCGCACGTTGAGCTCCACGCCGCCGACGGCGTCGACGAGGTCCTTGAAGCCCTCGAGGTTGACCATCGCCCAGTAGTTGATCTTGAGGCCGGTGATGCCCTCGACGCCCATGACGGTCGCGTCGACACCGGGGTTCTTCGAGCCCTTGAAGAGCTCGGAGTGGTCGAGGGCCCACGTGGCGAGGCCGTTGAGGTACTGGCCCTCGGCATCGAAGCCGTTCGGGAACTGCTCGGCCATCACCGAGCCTTCGGCGAAGGGGAAGTTCTGCATGTTGCGCGGCAGCGAGATGAGCACGGTCTTGCCGGTCTCGGCGTCGATGCTCGCGACGGTCATCGAGTCCGGGCGCAGGCCCCAGCGTCCCGCACCGGAGTCGCCGCCCATGAGCAGGACGTTGTAGCGCCCCTGGTGGGCGTCGACGGCCGCGCCGTCGCCGAACATCGTGACGATGAACTGGCGCTGGACGCCGACCATGTGGGCGCCGAAGAGCAGGGCGCCGGCGACGCTGAAGCACAGCAGGCCGTTGACACCCACGATCGCGAGGCGGTGCTGGCGCTGGAGGGTCAGGGGCTGGCCGAGGCGCCAGGCGTCGACGAAGAGGTAGGCCCAGGCGACCGCGAGGCCGATCAGAGCGACGCGCAGCACCAGGAGGAAGGTCGTGTCGGTGCCGGCCCAGAAGGCGACGCCGTGCCAGAAGTACGACGTCACGAGCGCCGTCGTGCCCAGCGCGAGGAGCACCAGCCAGGTGCGCAGCGCGAGCAGGCCCACCCGACGGTTGCCGGAGACCAGCTGGGCGGAGCCGGGCAGGACGAGGGTCATCAGCATCAGGGTCACCGCGCGACGGAACCGCACACGCTGCGCGCGGTCGAGCGTGGTGAAGCGCGTCGGGTGCGACCCGGGGGGCGGGACGGGCGGCATCGGGGGGCCTTTCAGCTGGGGGAAGTCAGCCCGACCAGTATCACCAGTCACACCCGTCCCATCGGTGCGCGACTCGCCGTGGCAGGCAGTCGGACGAAGCCGACCAGCGGGCCGGCCGCTCAGCCCTCGCGGCCCCGGTCGATCTCGGCCTTGCGCGCGAGCCGGTGCGCGCGCCGGATCTCGGCCTCGCGCTGGCGGCGTACGTCGTCGGGCGTCTCGGTCTCCAGCGGCGGCACGGGCCGCGGGTGGCCGTCCTCGTCGATGGCCACGAAGACGAAGTAGGCGCTGGCGACGTGGACCGGCTCGTCGCCGGCATTGCCCCACGGCTGGGCCTCGACGCGCACGCCGATCTCCATCGAGGAGGTGCCGGCCCAGTTGACCTGCGCGTAGGTCTTGATGATGTCGCCCACGTGGACAGGGGCGAGGAAGGTCATCTCGTCCATCGCCGCCGTGACGGCCGGGCCGCCGCTGTGACGGTGCGCGACGGCGCCGGCCGTGGAGTCGGCGAGCTTCATCACCTCGCCGCCGTGCACGTTGCCGAGGAGGTTGGCCTCACTCGAGTGCGCCATGATCCCGAGGCTCACGCGGCTGTACGACGTGGGGCGCGCGCGGGCCGTGCTCGGGGGCGCTTGGCTCATGCTCGGCACGGTAGCGTCTCCTCCCATGGCTGATCGTCCGCAGGGCTCCGGGATGCCCGAGAAGGGAACCCCCGAGTACGACTGGCTCTACGGGGGCTCGTCGCAGAAGCCGCCGGGTGACGCCACCCAGAAGGTGCCGACCCAGGGATCGGGCCAGGGAGCCCCCCAGGCCCAGCGCCCCGACGAGACCCGGGTGATGCCGGTCGCCAGGCGCGAGGCGCGCGGGTCGGGCGGGCAGCCGCCGGGCCGTCCGCGTACGCCGGCCGCCGCACCGCCGCCGCGGCCCGAGAAGAAGCGCCGCCGGCTCCCCCGCTTCCGGCTCGGACTGATCCCGCTGCTGCTCCTGCTGGTGCTCATCTACCTCGCCGGTGTCCCGCTCTACCACTGGACGACGCTCGACGAGGTCGACGCGACCCCCACCGGCGACCGGCCGGGCGACCAGCCCGGCACCAACTACCTCATCGTCGGCTCGGACAAGGCCGACGACCTCACCGACGAGCAGCGTGAGGTGCTCGACACGCCCGAGCGTGGCGGCACCAACACCGACACGATCATCGTCCTGCACACCGGCTCCGGTGGTCGCACGATGATGTCGATCCCGCGCGACACCCTCGTCGAGGTGCCGGACGGCGGCACCCAGATGATCAACGCCGCCTTCGCGAGCGGCGGGGCACCCCTGCTGGTCCAGCGGGTGGAGGCGCTGACCGGCATCCACATCGACCACTACGTCGAGCTCGGCTTCGGCAGCGTCATCAACACCGTCGACGCCTTCGGAGGGGTGCAGATCTGCCCCAAGCAGGACATGCGCGACCCGCGGGCGCGCCTGGACATCAAGAAGGGCTGCCAGGAGGTCGACGGCCTCACCGCCCTGGGCTACTCCCGCTCGCGCTACGTCACCGCGCTCAGCGACCTCGACCGGGTCGCGCGCCAGCGCGAGGTGATCAGCGCGGTCGGCGACGAGGCCCTGTCCCCGTGGACGTTCGTCAACCCGGTGCGTTACTGGCGGATCAACGACGCCGCCTTCGGCGCGATCCGCGTCGACGAGGACATGGGCCCGGTCGACCTCGGCCGGTTCGCCCTGGCGATGACCGGCGACACCCGGACGTGCACGATGCCCAACCTGCCGGCGCCGAGCGACCCCAACCGGATCGTCGCCGACCCCGAGCGGGCGCCGGCGCTCTTCGACGCGATCATCGAGGACTCCTCGGTGCCGGGGCGGGCGTGCACGCCCACCGGGCGCGCCCGCCAGTAGCCCTTCTCGGGGTCGGACCGGGGTCATCCCTGCTTGTCCGGGTCGTGTCGTCGGCGTACGCTCGCGATATATCGCGATAGGTCACCGATAGGTCACCCGTCGCACCATCCAGGACACGAGGAGCACACCATGGGACACCACTGGCCCGGGGCCGACTGGCCCGAGAACAACGACGAGAGCCGCCCCGACCGCACCGGGGGCGAGCGCGACTACCGCCGCCCCTCCGGCGGCGACTGGAGCAACTGGGGCCAGGCCTTCAGCGGCAGCCGCGGTCGCAAGGCCGGCCCGCCTCCGTGGCTCGGCGAGATCTTCGGCTTCGCCAGCGCCCCGCAGCGACCGCAGCAGCGCAGCCCGCGCGTGCGCCGTGGCGACGTGCGCATGGCGATCATCGACGTGCTGCACCGCGCCCGCACGGCCGAGGAGCCGATCAACGGCTACCAGGTGATCCAGGAGATCGCCGAGCTGAGCCACGGTGAGTGGCGTCCCTCCCCCGGGTCGGTCTACCCCACCATCCAGCAGCTGCAGGACGAGGGCCTCGTGGAGGCCGACGACGAGCGCGGCCGACGCACGATCCGGCTCACCGACGCCGGCGTCGAGTGGGTCGAGGCCCACACCGACGAGCTCGCCTCGGTCTGGGCGCCCTTCGCCCGCACGGAGCCGGCCCCCGACGACCAGCCGTCGGGCCAGGCCGACATCAAGAGCGAGATCGGCCAGGTCATGAGCGCGGTGTGGCAGCTGACCACCCAGGGCTCGGAGCAGCAGAAGAAGGCGGCACTCGGCGTGCTCGTCGACACCCGCCGCAGCCTCTACGGCATCCTCGCGGACGGACGGGACGCCGAGCGATGACCTCGCCCGACCCCCGGACGCGCATCGCCGACAGCGACCGCGAGCGCGCGATGGCCGACCTCGCCGGCCACTACGCCGAGGGACGCCTCGACCACGAGGAGTACGACGAGCGGCTCGACGCGATCTGGACCGCGCGCACCCGCGCGGACCTGGCGCTGCTCTTCAGCGACCTGCCCCGGCTGCCGGCGCCCGTGCCGCCGCGACCGAAGCCGTCGGCGCCCCGTCGGTCACGGGCCTGGCAGCGGGTGCCGCTGCTGCCCGTGCTGGCGGTGCTCATCGTGCTGAGCCTGCTCACCGAGGCTCCGTTCTGGCTGCTGGTCTTCCCGCTGATGTTCATGAGGAGCCGTCACCGCGGCGGGTCCTGCGCGCCGCCGCACGGACACGCCGACTACCGCCGGCCGCGGGGCTCGCACGGCTGAGCCCCGGACAGCCCGTCGCCCCGGGACAGGCGTCTGGGACCATGGGTCCGTGGCAGGTGAGGTGCGGGTGGTGCAGGCGCGTGCGCCGTACGCCCTCGCGCGCGCCCTCGCCGCCACGGTCCTCACCGTCACCGGGGCCGCGTCCGCCCACACGTGGGCCGGCGGCGACGTCCCCACCGCACCCGGTCTGGCGCTGATCGCCGCGGTGGTCCTGGCCGCCAGCCTGCTCGTCCTGCGGCGCGGTGTCCCCGCGCCGGTCCTGCTGCCCGTGGTGGCGGTGGCGCAGCTCGGCGTGCACTCGTCGTTCGGTCTCGTGTCCTCGCACGACCACATGACCGGGGCGGCGACCGACTCCGGCTGGTCGTGGCAGATGGTCGCCGCCCACGCCTTCGTCACCGCCCTCACCGCCGTCCTGTGGTGGGCCGCGCGCCGTGCAGCGGCGTACGCCGTCCACCTCCTCGCCCGGCCCGCCCTGCCCGTCGTCGGGCAGCTGCGCCGGCCAGTGACGTCGGCGACCCCCGTCACTCGGGTCCACCTCCTCGTCCCTCTCCTGCGCGGGCCACCCGCGGCGGTCCTGCCCACCTGAGCCCGGACCGGGCTCGGGGGCGCACGCGACCCCAGATCCCACCTGCCCCTGCGGCAGGCCCACTCCAGGAGAGACATGTCCATCCGTACGATCGCGCGCCTCGGCGCGCTCCCGGCCGCCACCGCGGCCATCGCCCTCTCGCTCGCCTCCCCCGCGGGCGCCCACGTCACCGTGACGCCGTCGTCGGCCGCGGCCGGTTCCTACACCATCGCGACCTTCAGCGTCGGTCACGGCTGCGAGGCCTCGCCGACGACCAGCATCGAGATCCAGGTGCCCGAGTCCGTGCTCTCGGTGACGCCGACGCGCAACAGCTTCTACGACGTCGAGAAGACCATGATCGACCTCGACGAGCCCATCGCCGACAGCCACGGCAACGAGGTCACCGAGCGGGTCGACTCGATCGTCTACACGGCTCGCACCCCGCTCCCCGACGGCATGCGCGACACCTTCGAGCTGTCGTTCCAGGTCCCCGACGCGGAGGGCGAGACGCTGACCTTCCCGACGATCCAGACCTGCGAGGACGGCGAGACGGCCTGGACCGAGGTGGCGGCCGAGGGCCAGGACTCCGACGAGCTCGACAGCCCGGCGCCGGCCTTCGAGATCCTGCCGGCCAGCGGCAGCGGCGACCACCACGGCGACGACACCGCCGAGGAGGGCGCCGACCAGGCCGCTGACACCTCCGGCGAGGAGACCGAGGCCGCGGCCACGACCGCGGCCGAGCCTGAGGACTCCTCGATGCTGGGCTGGATGGGCCTCGGCGCCGGCCTGCTCGGCCTCCTGGCCGGCGGAGCGGCACTGGCCCGCACTCGCACCACCTCGTGATCCCGCTGGCGCGACCGGCGCCGTGGCGACGGGCGCTGCGCCCGGTCGCCGCGGCGCTGGTCGCGCTCGCGCTCGTCCTGCTCGGCGCCGGGCCGGCGTCGGCGCACGCGGAGCTCGTCGGGAGCGACCCTGCCGAGGGGGCCGTCGTCGAGACGGCGCCCTCGGAGGTGACGCTCACCTTCAACGAGCCGGTGCGCCTGACCCCGCAGGAGGTCGCCGTCTACGACGCCGAGGGCGACCCGGTCGCCTCGACCGCCGGTGCGACCGGCACCGAGGTCACGGTGGAGCTCACCGACGCGGCCGACCTCTCGGACGGCACCTACGTCGTGTCCTGGAACGTCCTGTCCGACGACGGGCACCCGATCTCGGGTGCCCTCACGTTCTCCGTGGGCGCGCCGAGCGCGTCGGTGGCGGCACCCCCCGAGCCGGCGACCTCCTCGGCGGTCGTCACGGTGGCGCGTGACCTGCTCGCCGTGGTCGCCCTGGTCGGACTGCTGCTGGCGGCGGGCCTCGCACTCTTCGTCGCACTCCTGGTGCCTCGCTCGTGGTCCGGGACGACGGTCCGGGCCCGGCTGCGCCGGGTCACCTCGTACGCCGCCGGGGCGGGCGCCGCGGCCTCGGTCCTCCAGGTGCCGGTGGCGGCGGTCTACGGCCAGGGTCTCGAGCTCACCGACGTGGTGACGGCCTTCGACGCCTCGCTGGTCGCCAACGAGCTGCTCAGCGCCGCGCTGGTGGTGATCGGTCTCGGGCTCGTCGTCCGCGCCGGATCCGACGACGCGCCCGATCGCGTGGGCGTGCGCGTGCTCACCGGCGGCGCGCTGCTGGCGCTGGCCGGGCCGTCGCTGGTCGGCCACACCCGGGCGTTCAGCCCGTCACCGTTGCTCGTCGCGGCCGACGTCCTGCACGTCACCGCGGGTGCCGTGTGGCTCGGCGGCCTCGTCGGCCTGACGCTGACGCTGCGCGCGCTCGCCGGCCGCGAGGTGCTCGCCGCCCAGGCGCTGGCCCGCTTCTCCGCCCTGGCAGGCGGTGTCCTGCTCGCCGTGGCAGCCACCGGCACCTTCCTCGCGTGGCGCGTGGTGGGGTCGTGGGACGCCCTGGTCTCGACGGCGTACGGCTGGCTGCTGCTGGCCAAGGTCGGGATCGCCCTCGTCGTCGCCGCGGTCGGCGGCTGGAACCGCTGGCGCACGCTCCCCGCGGTGCGGACGGCGGTCGGCTTCGGCGACCGGGAGCGCGCCGCGGCCGCCGTGACCCGCACGGTCCGGGTCGAGGCGGTGCTCCTGGTGGCGCTGCTCGGGGTCACCGGCTTCCTCGTCAGCTCCTCCCCCCGACCCGTGCCGGTCGCTGCTCCGACCGGCACCACCGGCGTCGGCGCCGCCACCGCCGGCGACCTGCGCGTGCTCGCGGTGCTCGACCCGAGGCGTACGGGCAGCAACTCCGTGCTGGTGCAGGTCCAGGACGCGACGGGCGAGCCCTTCGACCCGCCGGTGAACCCGGTCGCCGAGCTGCGCACCGACGGCCTGAACCTCGGCCAGGTGGCCCTCACCCCGATCGCCGCGGGGACCTACCGCGGCGAGGTCGTGGTGCCGCGGGCCGGCGAGTGGGAGGTCCAGGTCAGCATCGCGCTGAGCCGCTTCGAGAACCCCGTGACGACCGTCAGGCTGACCGTGCGACCGTGAGCTCCACCGGCACGGTGTGCAGGAAGCCGTCGACGCGCACCTGCACGAAGAGGCGATAGTCGCCGGGCTCCTCGATCTCGGAGTGGAAGGTCAGCTCGGCCCCGTCCTCGGTGACCTCGGGCGCGGCGAGCGGGTGCAGGTGCACCATCGCGCCGGTCGCGGTGTCGAAGCCCGTCACGTGGCCGTAGGCACCGAGGTAGGTGCCGATGCCGACCGGTCCGCCCGACTGGTCGCGCACGACGAGCCGCAGCTCACCGTCCGGCCCGGTCGTCGGGGCCTGGGAGACGGAGACGTCGACGACCCGGTCCGCCGCGGCAGTGTCGCCGGGGTCCCCCGGCGGCATCGCGAGCGGGCGCCCGAGCACCACGTGGTCGCCGTTGCCGCCCTCGTCGACCGCGACGAACTCCGTCACCACGCGGTAGCCGCCGGCGTCGGGCACGTCGAAGGGAGCGGTCCACGTGCCGTCGTCGGCCCGCGTCGGGTGCAGGTGGCGGAAGACGGTGAGGTCGTCGTTGACGACGTAGAGGTGCAGCTCCTTGGTGAGCTCCTCGACGTAGTCGGTGACCGGTTCGCCGTCGTAGTCGTCGATGCGGAAGCGCAGCTCGCCGATGCCGTCGGGCTGCTCGCGCACCTGGAGTCCGGCCAGGGTGTAGCCGACCTCGGAGACCTGCGTGCCGTCGCCCACCGCCAGCGAGGTGTGTCCCTGTCCGGGAGCGTGCGTGTGCCCGGCGTCGACCCGGCCGTCAGCGGCGGACGACGAGCACCCTGCGACCGCGCCGAGCACCACGACGGCCAGCGCCAGCGCCGTACGTCGGGAGCGGGAGGTCACGGGGGCAAGCCTACGAGGCCGGATCCACGCTCAGAGCTCCGACTGCACCCCGGCCAGGAGCTGGCGCGCCATCACGATCCGCTGGACCTGGTTGGTGCCCTCGTAGATCTGGGTGATCTTGGCGTCGCGCATCATCCGCTCGACCGGGTAGTCGCGGGTGAAGCCGTAGCCGCCGAGCACCTGCACGGCGTTGACGGTGACCTCCATCGCGACGTCGGAGGCGAAGCACTTGGCGGCCGCACCGAAGAAGGTGAGGTCGTCGTCGCCGCGCTCGGAGCGGCCGGCGGCGGCGTAGGTCATCTGGCGGGCGGCCTCGATCTTCATCCCCATGTCGGCGAGCATGAACTGCAGGCCCTGGAAGTCGGCGATCGACTTGCCGAACTGCTGGCGCTCCTTGGCGTAGTCGAGCGCGTAGTCGAGCGCCCCCTGGGCCACGCCGACGGCCTGCGCGGCGATGGTGACGCGGGTGTGGTCGAGGGTCTGCATCGCGGTCGCGAAGCCGGTGCCCTCCTCGCCGATCATGCGGTCGGCGGGAATCCGGACCTTGTCGAAGTAGACCTCGCGGGTCGGCGAGCCCTTGATGCCGAGCTTCTTCTCCGGCGCGCCGAAGGAGACGCCCGCATCCGACTTCTCGACGACGAAGGCGGAGATGCCGCCGCGGGTCTTCTTCTCGGTGTCGGTGACGGCCATGACGGTGTAGAACTCCGACTCGCCGGCGTTGGTGATCCAGCGCTTCACGCCGTCGATGACCCACTCGTCGCCGTCGCGCACGGCGCGGGTCTTCATGCCGCCGGCGTCGGAGCCGGCGTCGGGCTCGGAGAGGCAGTAGGAGAAGCCGCCCTCACCGCGGGCCAGGGCGCCGAGGTACTTCTGCTTGAGCTCCTCCGACCCGGCGATCTGCACGGGCAGCGAGCCGAGCTTGTTGACCGCGGGGATCAGCGAGGACGAGACGCACGCACGGGCGACCTCCTCGATCACCAGCACGGTGGCCAGCGCGTCGGCGCCGGCGCCGCCGTACGCCTCGGGCACGTGCGGGGCGTGGAAGTCCGAGGCGAGCAGCGCCTCGGCCGCCTCGTGGGGGTAGCGCGCCTCCTCGTCGACCGCGGCCGCGAACGGCGCGATCTTGGCGTCGGAGACGGCACGCACCGCCTCGCGGATGGCCTGGTGCTCCTCGGAAAGGGCGTAGAGGGGGAACTCGCTCATGGACCGGAATTCTAGGACGTCCAAGCTTCGAGGGGCAGGGGTCTACGGTGTGGCCATGACCACGTCAGCACAGTCCTGGCAGGACCCGGAGACGGTCGGGCGGATGCTCGACGACCTCGAGACCTGGGCGGTCGTCGGCCTCTCCGGCGACCCGTCGCGCACGGCGTACTCGATCGCCTCGCTGCTGCAGGAGCGCGGCAAGAAGGTCGTGCCGATCCACCCCGCCTTCGCGGACCCCGACGCGCCCGCCGTGCTCGGCGAGCAGGGGTACGCCACCCTGGCCGACGTCCCCTTCCCCGTCGACGTGGTCGACGTCTTCCGTCGCTCCGACGCGGCCGGCGAGTTCGCCGACCAGGCCGTGGCGATCGGCGCGAAGGGCGTGTGGTTCCAGCTCGGCGTGGTCGACGAGGACGCCTTCGCCCGCACGACCGCGGCCGGGGTCGCGATGGTCATGGACACCTGCCCCGCCATCGAGTGGCGCAAGCGGTAGCGCCGGGCGGCCGCGTTTCGCCGACGGGGCCACGGGCAGGATGACCACCATGCCTCGACCGCCCTCGCTCCTCGCGACCCTCGTCGCTCTCTGCGTCGTCCTCAGCGCATGCTCGAGCGGATCCGACGAACCCGACGCGCCCGAGGGGACCAGCAGCCCGAGCGGGTCGCCGGACGCGTCCGGCGCGACGCCGGCCGCACCTGCGGAGGAGGCCGTCATGGTCGGCGACCTCCGTCACCGGCCGGCGTGCCAGCTCTTCACCCCGGCGGATGCCGGCGAGGTGCTGCCCCTCACCGACGCGGCCGAGTTCGACCAGGAGGCGCTGACCGGGAGCGTGTCCGTCGAGGACGGCCCGGATCCCGAGGCGGTCGACCCCTCGCTCGCCACCACGTCGTGCTCCTACCGCCTGGGGGACGCCGCCGACACCACGGTGCGGCTCGACGTGAAGGAGTACGCCGACGAGCGGTCGGCACGCTCCCGGTGGACCACCCTCAGGCGCTTCGGTGAGCGTCGACTCCCGCCCCGGCTGACCGACGGCGGCCCCACCAGCTTCGACGAGCTCGACGCGGCGCTGCGGGCGCTCCTCGAGGACGCGCGGGAGTCGGTCGGCGGTGTCCGGGTGCCGGGGATCGACCCACGGATCCTGTGGCGCACCGGCTCGACCGAGTTCGTCGCCACTGCCGGCAACCTGTTCCTGACCTTCGACCGGGCCGAGAACTTCGGCTTCACCCCGGCCCTCGCCAAGCGCGACGCCGCCCTCGCCGAGCGGGTGCTCGTCCGCGCCCTCGAGCGCGCAGGCGACGAGGGGACGCCCACCACGCTCGTACCACCCCTGTTCGCGCAGGACGAGGACTGGCCGCTCTTCCTGGATCCGTGCTCGCTCCTCGACGCCGAGGCCGCCGAGGTGCTCCTCGGTCGTCCCACCGCACTGGCCCGCACCACGTCGGTCGACCTCCGACCCGACGTCAACCTGTCGGCGGACAGCGCCGCCGGGAGGGCCCCCGAGAACCAGTGCGAGCGTGAGGTCGAGGACCGCCGCGGCACGGCCGCGCTGAACGTGCAGTACGTCGCGACGCAGGACACCGCCGAGGAGGTCCTCGACTCCTACCTCGGGAACCTGGCCTTCGGGGACCCCACGCCGAGCCGTGCGCAGGTGGACCGGATCCGGTCCGCCATGGGGCCGGGCAACCTCTCCGACGTCGACGCCTCCTACGTGTTCGTGGTCGGCGGCCAGCGCTCCAGCTTCTCCTACTACGTGCTCGTCGACCGCTACGTGCTCGAGCTCACCGGTTCCCTCCGCAGGGGGAGGTACGGGTCCCGCTCCGTCGACACGGCGTCCCTGCGCGACGCCGGACAGCTCGTCGCCGACCGTCTCGCAGCGGCCGTCGCGGACGGCTCGACCGGCTGACGGGCGCCCCGCTCACCGGGACCGTTCAGCGACCCAGGTCCACGCGGGCCTCGGTCATCTCGATGCCGAGCTGGTCCAGGCACTCCTCCAGCACCCACTGCACGTCGAGGGTGTCGTCCAGCGGCATGACCGGGCTCTCGGTGAGCCCGGCGGCCAGGCAGTCCTGCACCTCGATCGCCTGGTGGGCGTAGCCGCGCCCGATCGCCGTCAGCTCGACGGTCTCGGCCTCCTGCCCGTTGCGGCGCACGATGACTCGGGTGGGGTGGTGGAAAGGCGGCTCGAGCTCGATGGAGCCCTTCGTGCCCAGGATGGTCGCGCGCCCGGGCAGCTCGGCGGCGAGCGAGCTGATCAGGGACGCCGCCCGCCCGTCGTCGTAGGACAGGTGGAAGGCCGCGGACCGGTCGGCGCCGTTGTCGTACGTCGTCCCGGTGACGGTGACCGCGTCGGGCCTGCCCAGGAAGTGCTGGGCGAACGAGATCGGGTAGACGCCCAGGTCGAGCACCGACCCGCCGCCGAGCGCGAGGTCGAAGAGCCGGCTGGTCGGGTCGTAGTCGCGCTGGGCGCAGAAGGCGGCCTGCACGAGCAGCAGGTCCCCGATCTCGCCCGCGGCGACCAGGTCACGCACGTGCGCGACGGCGGGCTGGAAGCGGGTCCACATCGCCTCCATGCAGAACACCTCGGCGGCGCGGGCCGCGGCGACGACCTCCTCGGCGCCGGCGAGGGTCGCGGTGAAGGCCTTCTCGACCAGCAGCGGCGTGCCTCCCTCGATCGCGGCGAGCGCGAGGGCGTGGTGCTGCGGGTGCGGCGTCGCGACGTAGACGACGTCGACCTCGCCGTCCCGGCCGGCGGCGAGCAGGTCGGCGTACGTGCCCGAGGCCGGTGCGCCGAAGCGTCCGGCGAAGTCGGCGGCGGACTCCGGCGAGCGGCTGCCGACGAAGGCGATCTCGGCGCCCGGCACGTGGGCGAGGTCCTCGGAGAAGGCCGCGGCCATCCCCCCGGTGGCGGCGATTCCCCAGCGCGTGGTCATGGCCCCGACCCTAGGCGCCGAGCGGCTGCCCCTGCGAGCGGCCCCGCGACTCCCCCGGCCAGGTGGCGTCCACGACGTGCGCCGCGATCGCCAGGCTCGACGTCGCGCCGGGCGACGGCGCGTTGCGCACGCACGTCACGCCGTCGGCGTGGGTGATGCGGAAGTCGTCGACCATGCTCCCGTCGCGGTCCACCGCCTGCGCCCGCACCCCGCTGCCGGCGCGGGAGACGTCCGCGACGCCGATCGCGGGCACGTAGCGCGAGGCCGAGCGCATGAAGGCACGCTGCGAGGCCGAGCCGATGACCTCGTCGACGCCCGTACGCCAGTGGGCGCGCGCCAGCCGCCACGAGCCCGGCCACGCCAGCACGTCGCGCAGGTCGCGGGCCGAGACGTCGCGGCGGCGGTAGCCCTCGCGGCGCGTGGCGAGCACGGCGTTGGGTCCCACCTCGAGGCCACCCCCGACACGGCGGGTGAAGTGGACCCCGAGGAACGGGTAGCGCGGGTCGGGGACGGGGTAGACCATGCCGCGCACCAGGTCCTGCTTGGCCTCGCTGACGCCGAGGTACTCGCCGCGGAACGGCACGATCACCGGTCCCCGCTCACCGTCGACCATCGAGGAGACCCGGTCGGCCTGGAGCCCGGCGGCCACCACGACGTGGTCGAGGTGGAGCGGTGCGGGGTCGCCCTCCACGTGGACCACGACGCCGGCGCCGCGGCGCCGGATGTCGACCACCCGCGCGCCGAGGCGCACCTGCCCGCCGGCGGCGACGACCTCGTCGGCCAGGGCCCGGGTGATCGCGGTGTAGTCGGTGATCGCGGTGCCCGGCGAGTGGAGCGCCGCCAGCCCGACGGCGTGCGGCTCCACCTCGCGGATCTCCTGGGGCGAGAGCCTGCGCAGCCCCGGCACCCGGTTGTCGGTGGCGGTCCGCTCGAGGGTGTCGAAGCGCCCCATCTCACCCGCGTCGACGGCGACGACGAGCTTGCCGCACTCGACGTAGGGGATCGCGTGCTCGGCGCAGAAGTCACGCAGCAGGCCCCGGCCGCGCGTGCACAGCTCGGCCTTGAGGCTGCCGGGCTTGTAGTAGATGCCGGCGTGCACGACGCCGGAGTTGTGCCCGGTCTGGTGCGCGGCGAGGCGGTCCTCCTTCTCGAGCACCACCACCTCGGTGCCCGGGCGCCGTCGTACGACCTCGCGCGCGATCGCGACGCCGAGGATGCCGCCACCGACGATGCCGATCCGTGCGTCCCCCATGGGAGGACGGTGCTCGCTCCCGCCGGACGCGTCAAGACACGCTCTGCTCCATCCCATAATGGAGGTATGCGCGACCTCCACGTCCCGGCCGGTCCGGGCCTGCCCGAGGGTCTCGTCGTGCCCGCCGCCGACCTGGTCGAGCGGTTCTCCCGCTCTCCTGGCCCCGGTGGGCAGTCGGTCAACACCTCCGACTCGCGCGTCGAGCTCGAGCTCGACCTCACCGCCACCACGGCCCTCACCGACACCCAGCGCTCGCGCGCGCTGCGGCGCTGGCCCGAGGGGCGGATCGCGATCGCTGCCTCCGAGCACCGCTCCCAGCACCGCAACCGGGTCGCCGCGCGAGAGCGCCTGGCCGAGATGCTGCGCGAGGCGCTGGCTCCCCCGCCCCCGCCCCGTCGCAAGACCCGACCGACGCGCGGCTCCAAGGAGCGCCGCCTGCGTGCGAAGAAGGAGCGCGCCGGCACCAAGGCCCTGCGCGGGCGGGTGCGGGACCGGGACTAGAAGCCCACGCGCCGGGTGTCCCCGGCAGCGGCACGGCGTACGACGTCGCCCTTGGCGTGCGCGGTCTCGGCGAGCGCCGCCTGGTAGTCGACGAGGCGCTGCTGGAGGTCGGGGTCGCTGGTGCCCAGGATCCGGGCGGCGAGGATGCCGGCGTTCTTGGCGTTGCCGATCGCGACCGTCGCGACCGGGATGCCGCCGGGCATCTGCACGATCGAGAGCAGAGAGTCCATGCCGTCGAGGTACTTCAGCGGCACCGGGACGCCGATCACCGGCAGCGGGGTGAGCGAGGCGAGCATGCCCGGCAGGTGGGCCGCTCCCCCGGCACCGGCGATGACGACCGACAACCCGCGGGTGTGGGCCTGCTGGCCCCACGCGACCATCTCGGTCGGCATCCGGTGCGCGGAGACGACGTCGGCCTCCCAGGAGATGCCGAGCTCGGTCAGGACCTCCCCGGCGGCCTGCATCACGGGCCAGTCGGAGTCCGAGCCCATGACGATGGCGACCTTCGGGGTCGCGGCGGTGTCGTCCATCTGCTCACTCACTTTCGTTGCCGAGGTCGCCGCGGAACCACGCGGCGGCGTGCCGCGCGCGCTCCAGGCAGTCGTCGAGGTCGTCGCCGAAGGCGTTGACGTGGCCCACCTTGCGGCCCGGTCGCAGGTCCTTGCCGTAGAGGTGCACCCGCAGGTGCGGGTCGCGGGCCATCGCGTGGGGCAGGCCGTCGTAGAGCCGGCCGGTGTCGGTGGGCCCGCCGAGGATGTTGACCATCACGGTCCAGCGCGAGCGCGGGGCCGGCGAGCCCAGCGGGAGGTCCATGACGGCGCGGAGATGATTCTCGAACTGGGACGTCACGGCGCCGTCCTGGCTCCAGTGGCCGGTGTTGTGGGGGCGCATCGCCAGCTCGTTGACCAGGATCCGGCCGTCGGTCGTCTCGAAGAGCTCGACGGCGAGGATGCCCGTGACGTCGAGCGCACCGGCGACGCGCAGGGCGATCTCCTGCGCCTGACCGGCCAGGGCGGGCTCGAGGTCCGGCGCGGGGGCGATCACCTCGTGGCAGATCCCGTCGAGCTGGGTGGAGGCGACGACGGGGTACGCCGCCGCCTGTCCGCTGGGCGAGCGGGCGACGAGGGCGGAGAGCTCGCGGCGGAAGTCGACGAGCTCCTCGGCCAGCACCTCCACGCCGGCCGCAGCCGCGGCGTCGAAGGCGACCTGGGCCTCGTCGAGGGCGCGGACCACCCAGACGCCCTTGCCGTCGTAGCCGCCGCGGGTGGTCTTGAGCACGCACGGCAGCCCGAACGCCTCCACGTCCGCGGGCGAGGTGACCACGGCGTTGCGGGGACACGGCACGTCCAGCTCGGCGAGCCGCCGGCGCATGACGGCCTTGTCCTGGGCGTGCACCAGCGCGCCCGGTCCGGGACGTACGGCGACCCCGTCCGCCTCCAGCGCGTGGAGGTGGTCGGTCGGGACGTGCTCGTGGTCGAAGGTGACCACGCTGGCGCCCTCGGTGACGCGGCGCAGGGTCGGCAGGTCGGTGTAGTCGCCGACGATCTGGTCGGGGATGACCTGGGCGGCGGAGACGCCCTCGGCCTCGGCGAGCAGCCGCAGCGGCAGCCCGAGCGCGATGGCGGGTTGCGCCATCATCCGGGCCAGCTGGCCTCCCCCGACGACGGCGAGCGTGGGGGCACGGTGCGGACCTGGCGAGGACACGACGGCGAGCCTATAGAAGTAGTGCCCAAGCGGCGCGACGGGTCCTTGACAGAGGACGACCGAAATTGTTAAGTCCTTCACAATGAATACCTCGGCTCTGGACTCCCGCCGCTTCGCTCTGGCACTGCACCGCGCCACGACCCTGGTCGACCGCGTCGCAGACAGATACCTGCGCCCCGCCCACGGGATCGGCGTGTCCGAGCTCGGTGCGCTGGCCACGCTCGACGCGATCGGACCGGCGCGCCAGACCACGCTCGCGGACGCCCTGGACGTCACCCGATCGGCGGTGACGCAGCGGCTCGCCTCACTCAGCGCACGCGGACTGGTGGAGGTCGTCGCCGATCCGGTCGACCGCCGGGCCCACGCGGTCGCGCTCACCAAGGCCGGCCGCGACCTGCTGGCGGCGGCCTGGACCGGGCTCGCCGGGCTCGACGACGGGCTCGAGGACGGGATCGACCTGGCGGTCCTCCTCGAGGCGCTGGAACGGATCGCCACCAACGCCGAGCGGCACCTGCAGGCTTCCAGATGAGCGCCGCAGATCTCATCGCCACCGCGACTGCCACACTGGTCCTGGCTGCGATCGCGGTCCTGCAAATGCTGGCCGCCGCTGGGCGTCCCGTCGGCCGACTCGTCTGGGGTGGCCGGCACGAGGTGCTCCCCCGGCCCCTGCGGATCGCCAGTGCGCTGTCGATCCTGCTCTACGTCGCGATCGTGCTGGTCCTCCTCGCCCGGGCAGGCGCCTCCGGCGCTCCGGGCACGACCACGGTCGTCGCAGCGTGGGTGCTGGTGGGCTACTTCGCGCTCGGGATCGTCCTCAACGGCATCTCGCGCAGCCGTGCCGAGCGCCTGACGATGGCGCCCGCCTGCCTCGTGCTTGCAGCCTGCTGCCTGGTCGTGGCGACCGGCTGAGGGCCGACGGACTAGCTCGCGACCGTGTCCTGGGCGGTCTCGAAGCGCAGCCCGCGACCCCGGTGGGTCGTGATCAGGGTGGGGTTGCGCGGGTCGTCGTCGAGCTTGCGGCGCAGCCAGCCGAGGTGGACGTCGATGGTCTTGGAGTTGGTGTAGAACGACGTCTGCCACACGTCCGCCATCAGCTCGCCGCGCGTGACGATGTCACCGGGGCGCGCCATCAGCGCATGGAGGAGCTGGAACTCCTTGCGCGAGAGCCTGATCTCGCGCTCGCCCCGCCACACCTGCCGCGTGGTCGGATCCAGTCGTACGTCCTGCACAGCCAACACGGGCCGACGGTAGGGACGTACCCCTCCCGGCGGGCCCGTATGGCAGAAAATGGCCCGGTGGTCCAGTCCACCGGGCGGTGCCGTCCGCGTGTCAGCGACGGCGTACGGCGACCGGCTCGACGAGCCCGAACCCGCGCACCGGACGGGCCGGCAGGCGCCGGCTCTCCCAGTCGGCCGCCGGCAGCAGGTCGGCGGTGTTCTGGTCGACGATGAGCCGGTTGCGGCGCGCGACCTGGGTGAGCCGGGCTGCCATGTTGACCGGCGGGCCGAAGATGTCGCCGAGGCGCTGGACCACGGGTCCGCTGGCCAGCCCGAGGCGTACGTCGGGCATCTTGGGGTCCCGGCCGATGACGTTGATGATCCCCTCGGCCACCGCCACCGCGTCCTCGGCGTCGCTGGTCACGAAGAGCACCGAGTCGCCCAGGCTCTTGATGATGCGACCGGCGTAGCGCGCCACCACGTCCTGGCAGCGGCTCTCGAAGACCTCGACCAGGTCGCCGATCTCGTCGCGGTCGAGGGTGTTGGACAGGGCGGTGAAGGACACCAGGTCGGCGAAGCCGACGCTGACGTCGATGGTGTGCAGGTCCTCGTCCTTGGCGCCCATGGCCTCGATGCGGCCCACGGCCGCGGCGAGGTGGCGGCGCCAGGCGTAGATCAGCAGCCGCTCGAAGGGCGGGTTGACCTCGTCGATCAGGCGCAGCGCCGAGCCGATGCGCGAGCCGGTGGCCTCCTCGCCGGCCTCCATCTCCTCCACGCGGCTGACCAGCGTCGAGACCTCCCAGTCGGCCAGGCGCGCCATGGTCTGCCCGACGCCGCGGGTGAGGTTGACGGCCATGTCGAAGTCCACGGCTCCGGCGTCGACGAAGCCCATGAGGGTGGCCACCGCCTCGATGTCGGCCGCGGTGTAGGCCTTCTCACCGACGAACTCGGGGAAGCCCAGCGCGCGCCACAACCTGCGGGTCTGCTCGATCGTGATGCCGGTCTCGGCGGCCACCTCGAGGGCGTTGAAGGCAGGCTGGCTCCGCAGGATCGCGTCGTCGAGACGCTCCCCCGGGGGCCGGTCGGGGCGCTCGCCCCGCGATGCGCGGTCAGGCGCCATCGTCGCGGCGGTCACCACCGGCGAGGCGATGGAGCTCGTTCGACACCTGGAGCTGGACCTTCTCCACGTCGGGGATGTCGGAGAGCTCGACGCTGCCGTCGGTGCTGGCGTCGGAGACCACGAGGGTGCCGCAGCCGAAGATCCGGTCGATCACGCCGATCTCGAAGTCGACGCCGCTGATCCGGTTGAGCGGGATCGTGCGGCCCTCCTTGGCGATGAAGCCGGAGCGCTTGATGAAGCGGCGGTTGGTGAAGGTGTAGGTCGTGGTGAGCCAGTCCACGAACGGGCGGAGGACCCACCAGACGACGATGCCCACCGACACCGCACCGACGATGGCGCCGAGGATCGTGGAGTCGGTGAAGCGGCTCAGGACGATGATGCCGGCCACGAGCAGCAGGAGCACCAGGACGGGGCCGATCAGGGCCTTCGGGTGCGTCCGGGTCGAGACGACGACGTGTTCGCCCTCGTTGAGGAGCTTGGTCGGAAAGGCCACGCGCCGATCATGTCACTACGCACGTCGCTGCGCGACGGATCAGGCAGGGCGCACGTGCACCACGTCGCCGGCGGCCACGGTGAAGGTGCCGTCGTCCGTGCCGACGACCAGCGCCCCGCTCGCGTCGATGTCGAGCGCCTCGCCGCGGCGTACGTCGCCCGCGGGCAGGTGGACGTCCACCGTCGCGCCCAGCGTCACGCACACGTCGGCGTACGCCCGGCGCAGCGCGTCGGTGTCGTCGAGGAGTCCCTGGAGGCCGTGGATCGAGCCGAGCACCTGCCCGAGCAGCCCGGTGCGCTCGACGGGCTCGCCGGTCTCCAGCGCGACCGACGTGGCGAGCGCGATCGGCAGCTCGGCGAGCGTCTGGTCGACGTTGATGCCCACCCCCACCACGGCCATCGGCCCGCGGTCGGTCTCGATCCGCTCGACGAGGATGCCGCAGACCTTGCGGCCGACGCCGGCGTCGCTGTCGACGAGCACGTCGTTGGGCCACTTCAGCGCGATGTCGGGGAGCCGGTCGGCGAGCGCGGCCTGGACGGCGTACCCGGTCAGGAGCGGCAGCCACGACCACGAGGCCGGCGGCACGTCGGGCGCCAGCAGGACCGAGAAGGTCAGCGACGACCGCGGCGGGGTCTCCCAGACGCGGTCCAGGCGGCCGCGACCGGCCGTCTGGTGCTCGGTGACGAGCACGAGGCCGGGCTCCTCGCCCGCACGGGCACGCTCTGCGACCGCGGCGCTGGTCGACGGCGTCGCCTCCTCCACCTCCACGCGCCATCCGTGGGGAACGAGCAGCCGGACGGGATCGAGGGGTGGGCGCGGTGCCGGTGCGTCGCTCATGGCACTAGATTGCCCGATGGACCTGACCAGCGACCGACCAGGAGACCATCGCGTGAGTGCACAGCCGGGTGAGGGCACCGACGTCCCCGACGACATCGACATCCACACGACCGCGGGCAAGCTCGCCGACCTCGAGCGGCGCCTCGACGAGGCCGTGCACGCCGGGTCGGACAAGGCGGTCGAGAAGCAGCACGCGAAGGGTCGCAGGACCGCCCGCGAGCGCATCGAGATGCTCTTCGACGAGGGCACCTTCGTCGAGCTCGACGAGCTCGCGCGCCACCGCTCCACCGCGTTCGGGCTGGAGAAGAACCGCCCGTACGGCGACGGCGTGGTGACCGGCTACGGCGAGGTCGACGGGCGCATGGTGTGCGTCTTCAGCCAGGACTTCACCGTCTTCGGCGGCTCGCTGGGCGAGGTGTACGGCGAGAAGATCACCAAGGTCATGGACCTGGCGATGAAGACCGGCTGCCCGATCATCGGCATCAACGAGGGCGCCGGTGCCCGCATCCAGGAGGGCGTCGTCAGCCTCGGCCTCTACGGCGAGATCTTCCGTCGCAACGTGCACGCCTCGGGCGTGATCCCCCAGATCAGCATGATCATGGGCAACTGCGCCGGCGGCCACGTCTACTCCCCCGCGGTCACCGACTTCACGGTCATGGTCGACAAGACGTCGGCGATGTTCATCACCGGTCCCGACGTCATCAAGACCGTCACCGGCGAGGACGTCACGATGGAGGACCTCGGCGGCGCGCGCACCCACAACACCAAGTCGGGCAACGCCCACTACATGGCCTCCGACGAGGAGGACGCCATCGACTACGTCAAGGCGATGCTGTCCTACCTCCCGCAGAACAACCTCGACCCGGCTCCCGAGCTCGACGAGGTCCCCGACATGGAGGTCACCGACCTCGACCGGGCGCTCGACACGCTCATCCCCGACAGCCCGAACCAGCCCTACGACATGCATGACGTGATCACCGCCGTGCTCGACGACGAGGAGTTCCTCGAGGTCCAGGAGCTGTTCGCCCCCAACATCATCGTCGGCTTCGGCCGCGTCGAGGGGCGCTCGGTCGGGGTCGTGGCCAACCAGCCGATGCAGTTCGCCGGCACCCTCGACATCGACGCCTCGGAGAAGGCCGCGCGCTTCGTGCGCTTCTGCGACGCCTTCAACCTGCCGGTGCTGACCTTCGTCGACGTGCCGGGCTTCCTGCCGGGCACCGACCAGGAGTGGGACGGCATCATCCGCCGCGGCGCGAAGCTCATCTACGCCTACGCCGAGGCGACCGTCCCGCTCGTCACGATCATCACCCGCAAGGCCTACGGCGGCGCCTACGACGTGATGGGCTCCAAGCACCTCGGCGCCGACATCAACCTCGCCTGGCCCACCGCCCAGATCGCGGTCATGGGCGCGCAGGGCGCGGCCAACATCCTGCACCGCAAGACCCTCAAGAAGGTCGCCGAGTCGGGTGGCGACGTCGAGGCGACGCGCGCGGAGCTGATCGAGGACTACGAGACCACGCTGGCCAACCCCTACATCGCGGCCGAGCGGGGCTACGTCGACGCCGTCATCACCCCGCACGAGACCCGCACCGAGGTCGTCCGTGCGCTGCGCCTGCTGCGCTCCAAGCGCGAGACCCTGCCGCCCAAGAAGCACGGGAACATCCCCCTGTGAGCGGCCGGGACGAGCAGCGTCCGCTGCTCGAGGTGGTCAACCCCGACGCGACGCCCGAGGAGGTCGCCGCGCTGGTCGCGGTGCTCTCCGCGGTGTCCGCGGGGGGCGCCGAGGCCCCACACAGGCGCCGACCGTCGTGGGGCGCACCTGCCCGCGGCGTGCGGCGTACGCCCCGTCCCGGACCCGACGCCTGGCGCACCAGCGGCCTCCCCCGCTGAGGTTCGTCCAACCTCTCGTCAAGGAACCGGACCACTTCCTTCAGGTTTCCCCCACGTTCGACGCAGCACCTTCTCGGGGGCCCCGCGCCGTCAGTACGTTGCGAGTCCAGCTCCTGGGGGGGCGGGTAACACAACGACGGCGTGATCGCTGTCGGCGTGCGGTGATGCCCGGAGTTCGTGCTGGGCGCGGCACCGCCGTCGCGTCGATCCGTCGTGCCATCCGGCGCCTGTACGCCGGCGTGCACCCGCGCCCTCGAGGGCAGAGCACCGTGAGCACCCTCGAAGGGGAAACCAGCATGAGCCAGACCCTCAACCGCCGCACCGTGGTCCGAGGCATCGCGTGGACCACCCCGGTCATCGCCGCGTCCACCACCGCACCGGCCTTCGCGGCGTCCCGCTGTGCCGTGGCCGGCGGCATCACCGTGGGGCCCAACGTCACCACGAGCTACCGCGCGATCTGCTCGAGCCAGTCTCAGCAGACCAACCCGACGACCATCAAGCAGGTCTACGGCACCGGCCAGCTGCCGCAGTACATCGACATCTGCACCTGCGACCAGATCACCGGCTGGTACCGCTGGCGCGAGACCGACACACTGTCGAACTTCCAGATCGAGGTGGACGGCCTGCACGCCGACCAGAACGGCCCCTCGCAGGGCTACCGACCGGCGGTGTTCCTGGACATCAACGACCCCGTGCTCGGGGCCTGCCGACGCTTCGCGCTGACCTACCGCACCAGCGCGGAGAGGTCCCGCACGCAGACCACGAACTTCTCCATCACCTGGACGCTCGAGCGCTCCTTGGGCGGCCAGAACGGGCCGTGGCAGGAGGTGGACGAGTTCACCCGCCAGGTCTCGATCATCCGCACGACCGGCACCAACACCAACGACGGCACGAACTTCAGCCAGTGCTCCTCGCAGGGGCGCGTCGCCGCCCCCGGGATCTCCGACTGAGCAGACCCAGGTGCCGCCGGGCGGGCGCGGGGCTGCCGCCCGGCGGGACTAGGGTCGCCGCGTGAGCGAACGTGCCATCGATGCCCTCTGCGACGCCTACGTCGACGACTTCTGCGCCCTCGACCCGCTGACCGCCACCTCGATCGGGGTGGCCGGCCACGAGCACGAGGTGACCGACTACTCCCCGTCCGGGTTCGACGCCCGTGAGGCACTGGCCCGCGCGGCGGTCGCGGCGGTCGAGGCGGCCACCCCGGTCGACGACCGCGAGGCCGCGGCGCGCGACGCCTTCCTCGAACGCACCCGGCTCGAGATCGAGCTCGAGGAGGCCGGCGTCAACCGTTCACGCATGTCGGTGCTGTGGAGCCCGCTGCACGAGATCCGCGGCGTCTTCGACCTCATGCCCACCGAGGGCGAGGAGGCCGTGGCGGCGATCGCGGCCCGCCTCGCCGCCGTGCCCGCCGCGTTGGAAGGGCTGCGCGTGACCCTGTCCGACGAGGCACGCAAGGGCCACGTCGTCGCCGCGCATCAGTACGCCGAGGTGGCCGAGCAGGTGCGCCGCTGGACCGGGCAGGCCGGTGACGCGGGCGACTTCTACCTCGGCCTCGTCGAGCGCCTCGACGGCGGCGACGGCGACGAGCTGCGGCGCCTGGCCGCCGCGGCGAGCGCCGCGACCGCCGCCTTCGGCCTGTTCCTCAGCGACGAGCTCGAGCCGCAGGGCGTGGAGCGCGAGGGCGTGGGGCGCGAGGTCTACGCGCTGGCCAGCCGCTACTTCCTCGGAGCCGAGGTCGACCTCGACGAGACCTACGCCTGGGGCTGGGCCGAGCTCCAGCGGCTCTCGGACCTGATGCACGCGACCGCCGAGCGGATCCTCCCGGGTGCCGGGGTCGATGCGGTGGTCGCCCACCTCGACGCCGACCCCGAGCGTGTGGTGCAGGGCCGCGAGGCCTTCCGGGGGTGGATGCAGGACCTCGCCGACCGCACCATCGCCGCGATGGCCGACGTGCACTTCGACATCCCCGCCCCGATCCGGCGCATCGAGTGCATGCTCGCGCCCACCAACGACGGCGGGATCTACTACACCGGCCCCTCGGAGGACTTCTCCCGACCGGGCCGGATGTGGTGGTCGGTGCCCGACGGCATCGAGGCCTTCCACCCGTGGCGCGAGGTCACCACCGTCTTCCACGAGGGCGTCCCGGGGCACCACCTCCAGGTCGCCCAGACGGCCTACCGCAGCGACACCCTCAACCGCTGGCAGCGCCTCATGTGCTGGTGCAGCGGCCACGGCGAGGGCTGGGCGCTCTACGCCGAGCGGCTCATGCAGGAGCTCGGCTTCCTCGACGACCCGGCCGACCTGCTCGGCATGCTCGACGGTCAGTCGCTGCGGGCAGCGCGGGTGATCGTCGACATCGGCATGCACCTCGAGCTGTCCATCCCCGAGCACAACCGGCTCGGGCCCGACGGCAGTGCGTTCCATCCCGGCGAGACCTGGACGCCCGAGCTGGGCCTGGAGTTCATGCGGCTGCACTGCCGCATGGACGACGAGGTCATCCAGTTCGAGGTCAAGCGCTACCTCGGCCTGCCCGGCCAGGCCCCGTCCTACAAGGTCGGCGAGCGCATCTGGCTGGAGGCGCGCGCGGCCGTGCAGCAGCGCCAGGGCGACGACTTCGACCTCAAGGCCTTCCACCGCGCCGCCCTCGACCTGGGCTCGCTGGGTCTCGACCCGCTCCGCGCCGCGCTGGAGCGGCTGTGAGCACCCGTCCGGTGGTGCCGCTGGTGCTGGCGTCGGCCTCCCCCGCACGGCGTACGACGCTGCAGGCCGCGGGCCTGGACCCGATCGTCGTCGTGAGCGGCGTCGACGAGTCCCAGCTGGTCGACCTCCCGCCGGCCGAGCTCGCTCTCCAGCTGGCCGAGCTGAAGTGCGCGGCCGTCGTCGGGCGCGACGAGGTGCCGGCCGGCGCCCTTGTCCTCGGCTGCGACTCGGTGCTCGAGCTCGACGGCGAGGCCCTCGGCAAGCCCCACGACCCGGACGAGGCCAGGCGGCGCTGGCAGTCGATGCGCGGCCGTTCGGGAGTCCTCCACAGCGGCCACTGCCTGCGCGACGCGGCCTCCGGTCGCGTGGCGGCGGCCACCGGGTCCACCACCGTCCACTTCGCCGACGTGAGCGACGACGAGATCGACGCCTACGTCGCCACCGGTGAGCCGCTGCACGTCGCGGGCGCCTTCACCATCGACGGCTTCGGCGGCGCCTTCATCGCCGGGATCGAGGGCGACCACCACAACGTGGTGGGCGTCAGCCTGCCCCTGCTGCGCGAGCTCGTCCTCGAGCTCGGGCACGGGTGGCCCGACCTGTGGCGGTGACCCGCTAGCATCCCGACCGTGGGGAGCGGGGTGCGAGGGAGGGTGCAGGCGCAGCCTGTGGCCGATCCCGACGACCGCTACGGCGTGCGCGACGAGCGCCTGCTGACCGGCGCGACGGTGATCACCGGGGTCCGCACGGTCGCCTCCGTGGCGCTCGCCGCCGCAGCGGCGTACGACCAGAGCCTGACGCTGCTGGTGGTCGCGCTCGTCGTCTACTGGGTCGGCGACATGCTCGACGGGTTCTACGCGCGCGTGCGCGACTGCGAGACCCGCATCGGCGCCGTGCTCGACATCATGTGCGACCGCTTCAACGCCGCCGCCTTCTACATCGGCCTGGCCTGGCTCCAGCCCGACCTGTCGCCGGCGATCTTCGTCTACCTGGCCGAGTTCATGGTCGTCGACTTCTTCCTCTCCATCGCCTTCCTGGCCTGGCCCGTGCGCAGCCCGAACTACTTCTTCGTCATCGACCGGCCCACCTGGCTGTGGAACTGGTCCAAGCCGGCCAAGGCGGTGAACAGCGCGCTCTTCGCGGTGCTCCTGCTCGTGACCGGCTGGATGTGGGTCGGCCTCGCCATCGCCACGGCGCTGCTGGTCCTCAAGTGCGTCTCGCTGCACCGACTGCTGCAGATCGGGCTGCCGGTGCCGGACGGACGCGGCTGATGCTGTTCTGGAGCGTGCTGGGTGCCTCGATCGGCTCCGCCCTGCTCCCGTTGATCAACATCGAGGCGATCCTCGCCGTCGCCGTCAGCCAGGCGCCGGCCGCGACGTGGGCCCTGGTGCTGGCCGCGACCGCGGGCCAGATGATCGGCAAGGTCCTCTGGTACTGGGGCGGCATGCACGTCGACCGGGCTCCCTGGGTGCACAAGCACCTCCAGAAGCCGAAGGCCAAGGCGTCCCTCGACAAGTGGCACGCACGTGCCGAGGGACGGCCCTGGTTCACCGCGGGTCTGCTCTTCGTGTCCGCCAGCACGGGCATCCCGCCGTACGCCGTCACGGCGGTGCTGGCGGGCATGCTGCGGGTGCCCTTCTGGATCTTCATGGCCACCGGGCTGCTCGGACGCGGGCTGCGCTTCTGGGCCGTCGTCGCCGGCACCACGTCGCTGATCGACCTCTTCTGAGCGACCCGGCGCGGGCCGGCTACTCCGCGGCCGACCAGGCCTGGCGCAGGCTCACCCGACCACCGGTCTGCAGCAGGGCGCGGCGGTAGAGCCGCTCGCCCACCCAGACGGTGATCGCGGCGAAGACCGCCAGGAGGCCGAGGGCGACCAGCGGCTCCCACCACTCCACCCCGCCGGCGAGAATGCGCTTGGGCATCACCACCGCGGAGACGGGCGGGACGAAGGACGCGATGACCTGACCGCGCCCGTCGAGGGAGAGACCGCCGAAGAACATCACCAGCATCAGCATCGTGAGCGGCGTCGAGGTCGACTGCAGGTCCTCGGTGCGCGAGGCCAGCGAGCCGGCCACCGCCCACAGGCAGGCGAGCGCGACGAACCCGGCGAGGAAGAAGCCGATGAACCAGGCCGTCGGCCCCGAGAGCGCCGGCACGTACGACTTGTAGGGCGTGAACGTCAGCCCGATGAGCCCCACGACGAGGTAGACGAGCAGCTGGATGACCGCCAGCGCGGTGTTGCCCAGCACCTTGCCCGCCAGCAGGTGCCGCAGCGGGATCGCGGCGGCGATGATCTCGACGATGCGGCTCTGCTTCTCCTCGATGACCGAGGAGGCCAGCTGCATGCCGAAGACGAGTGCAGCGAAGTAGAACAGGAAGACGAAGACGAACCCGACCGCGTCGGCCACGGCTGCCTTCTCCGCGTCGCCGCGGAGGAAGTCGGTCGAGACCGTGCTGCCGGCCTCGAGCGCCTCCACGGTGGTGCCCACGCCCGCCGCGTTGTCGGCGAGCACCTGCTGGCGCACGACCGCCTCGGCGACCGCGGTCAGCGAGTCCTGCGTGCTCGACTCCGAGGTGAGCTGCCAGCCGCCGTCGACCTCGTGCAGCCAGGCGTCGGCCTCGTCCCCGGTGAGCGCGGTCTCGGCGGCGTCCCTGTCGGCGACCTCGAGGACGGTGACGTCCAGGTCCTCGTCGACCTGCCCCGCGCCGTCCTTGATCGCGGTCGCCATGGCGACGGCCTCGGGGGTCGCGGCGAGGGTGGCGTCCTCGCTGCGGTCCTCCTGCCAGGCGGTGAAGCCGATGAAGCCCGCGATCAGCAGGACCATGAAGGCCGTGCCGAAGAGGAACGACTTGTCGGTGATGCGCGAGACGACCTCGCGCCGGGTCACGAGCAGCCAGGCGCGCTCGCGGTCGTCGTGGGTGCTCATGCGGTGGCCTCCCGGTAGATCTCGCTGAGTGCCGGGCGGACCCGGACGAACTCGTGGACGTCGCCGCGGCGGGTGGCCTCGGCGACCAGGTGCTGCTCGGCGCCGTCCTCACGCACCTCGACGAGCGCGGTGGCGCCGTCGAGGTCGAGGACGTCGAGCCCGCGCTGGTCGCGGACCCAACCGGCGTCGCCGCCGAGGACGAGACGGAAGCGCGGCACCCCCGCGTCGCGCAGCTCCGTCACCGTCCCGGCGGCGACCCGGCGTCCGTGGGCCAGCACGACCAGGCGGTCGCACAGGCGCTCGACCAGGTCGAGCTGGTGGCTGGAGAACAGGACCGGCACGCCGTCGCGGGTGTGCTCGCGCAGCAGGTCGACCATCGAGTCGACCGCCACCGGGTCGAGCCCGGAGAAGGGCTCGTCGAGGACGAGCGCGGCAGGCTTCGGCAGCACCGAGGCGATGATCTGCACCCGCTGCTGGTTGCCCAGCGAGAGCTTCTCGAGGTGGTCCTTGCCCCGCTCCCCGAGGCCGAAGCGCTCCAGCAGCTCCTGCACGCGGGTGCGTGCCTCCACGCGTCCCATGCCCTTGAGCTGGGCGACGTAGACGAGCTGGTCGAGGATCGGCTGCTTGGGGTAGAGCCCGCGCTCCTCCGGCATGTAGCCGAACGAGCGGCGGTCCAGCCGGGTGATGGGCTGGTCGCGCCACAGCACCTCGCCCCCGTCGATGCCGAGCACGCCCATCACCATCCGCATGGTGGTGGTCTTGCCCGCACCGTTGCCGCCGACGAAGCCCGTCATCAGCCCGGACGGCACCTCGAACGAGACGCGGTCGACGGCTGTGTGCTCGCCGAACCGCCTAGTCAGCTCCCGGATCTCCAACATGCCACCGACGCTAGGGGCGAGCGGGGTCGTCGCGGATCCCCCGCGGGACTGAACCTCGGGTCCTCACTCCTCCGTCGGGAGGACGAGGCCGGCCTCGTAGGCGTAGACGACGGCCTGCACGCGGTCGCGGAGGTGGAGCTTGGCGAGCACGTTGGACACGTGGGTCTTCACCGTCGCCTCCCCCAGGACCAGCGAGGTGGCGATCTCGCCGTTGGACAGCCCACCGGCGAGCAGCACGAGCACCTCGCGCTCGCGCGCGGTGAGGCGGGACAGCTCGTCGGGCTCCGTCCGGGCGGCGCTCGCGCGTCCGCCCGACCTCTGCGCGATGACACGACGGGTCACCTCGGGGGCGAGGAGCGCGTGCCCCCGCCCGGCAGCACGTACGGCGTCGAGGAGCTGCTCCGGCCCGGCGTTCTTCAGCAGGAAGCCGCTCGCACCCGCGTCGAGGGCGTCGAAGAGGTAGTCGTCGCGGTCGAAGGTCGTCACGATCACCACGTGCCCCAGGTCCTCCGCGACGAGGTAGCGGGTGGCCTCGATGCCGTCCATGCGGGGCATCTGGACGTCCATGAGCACCACGTCGGGGCGCGTCGCCCGGGCCTGCTCGAGGGCCTGGAGCCCGTCGGCGGCCTCCCCCACCACCTCGATGTCGTCCTCGACCGAGAGCACCATCGCGAAGCCCGAGCGCACCATGGCGTGGTCGTCGACGAGCAGGACCCTCAGCGGCGCGGTCACGGGCGCGCCCCTAGCGGGTAGCGCACGCGGACGCGGTAGCCGCCGGTGACCCGCGGGCCGATGTCGACCTGGCCGTCGTGCGTCGCGGCACGCTCGCGGATGCCGAGCTGGCCCAGGCCGCTGCCCGACGTGCCGTGGCGGGGGCGGCCGTTGTCGACGACCTCCACCTCGGCGTAGGACACGGCCTCGTCGATGCGCACGACCACCGACACGGCGTCGGCGGTGGAGTGGCGACGGACGTTGGTGAGCGCCTCCTGCACCGTGCGGAAGACGGCGAGACCGATGCCGCGCGGGAGCCGGCCTGCCGCGCCCTCCTGAGCCTCGACCACGTCGAGGGAGACCGTGAGGCCCTGGTCGCCCACCTCGGCGACCAGGCCGGGGAGGTCGCGGACGCCCGCGTCCGTCGTACGCGTCTCGCCGGGCTCGCGCACCTGCTCCTCCCCCACTCCCTCGCGCAGGGTGCCGAGCAGGCCGCGCATCTGCGCGACGGCGTCTCGCGAGGCCTCCTCGACGTTGGCCAGGGCCGTACGCGCGGCGTCGGGGTCGCGGTCGAGCACCCGGCGGGCGGCGCCGGCCTGGATGCCCATCGCGGAGACACCGTGCGCGACCACGTCGTGCAGCTCGCGGGCGATGCGGAGCCGCTCGTCGACGACCGCCTGCTCCCGCAGCCGGCCGGCCTGACCGGCGATGGTGGTGGCCTGCTCCTGCAGCCGGTGGCGCTGGCGGGCGGCGCGCCACGAGACGCCCCCGCCGACGATCGCGCCGCCGAAGTAGATGGCGTTGACGACCAGCGTGATCGCGACCGCGGCGGGGATCTGCGGGAACAGGCCGATCCGCTCGGTGCCCATCTCCTCGTCGACCCACTCCTGCGCCGCCGAGCCGACGGCGAACTGCCAGCCGATCCAGGCGAACATGAAGAGCACGATCACGCTGACGGTGATGACCATCGCGCGCCGGTCGCGCGCCCACGCGACGCCCGAGAGCAGGGCCAGGAAGTAGACGATCTGCAGCGACGCCTGGCCCATGACCTGCGGCATCGTGACGCCGGCGACGAACATGTGTCCGGCGGCGAGCAGCGCCACCGCCAGCGGCCAGCGCCGTCGGCCGAGCAGCAGCGCCGCGCCGCTGGCGACCGCGAGCCACTGCGCCCACACCGGGACGTCGGTCTGCTCGAAGCCGCCGGCGCTGCGCACCAGCTCGAGGGCCAGCAGGCTGATCGCGGCGACGCTCGCTGCCAGCACCACGTCCTGGCGCCCGAGGGCCGGCCGCGGGCGCTCCCACACGTCATCGACGCCGAACCAGTCGAGCACGCGCTGGGTCGGTCGGGACATGGGGCGAGGGTAGATGGCTGCGCGCCCCGACGGATCCGTCGGGAGGGGGAGATCGGCCCTGTCCACAACCCCTCGGCCCACTGTCGGACCCCTCCGGTTGAGTGGTTCCATGCCCACCGCCCAGCACCCGATCACCGCAGCCGCAGTCGCGGCGATGCGGCGTGACGTGCAGGTGGCGCTCGACGGCCCGAGCGGCCTCGACGACGCGGGCCGGCTCGACGCCATCCGCGCACTGGAGGAGCTCGCCTGCACGGTGAGCGCTGCGCAGACAGCGCTGGCGGCGGAGCTCGCCGAGTCGGTCGACAACGACCACGAGGTGCTCGGCATCCCTGCCGACCGACGCGGCCAGGGACTCGCCTCCATGGTGGCCCTCGCGCGGCGCGAGTCGCCCCACCGCGGTCGACGACACCTCGGCCTCGCCCGGGTCGTCCAGCGCGAGCTGCCCCACACGTGGTCGGCGTGGCGGGCGGGGCGCATCACCGAGTGGCGGGCGACGGTGATGGCTCGCGAGACGGCCTGCCTCTCGCTCGAGCACCGCCTGGCGATCGACGAGCTGCTGGCCGCCGACCACGACGCGTTCGAGGCGATGAGCGAACGCCAGGTCGTCTCTGCCGCCACCGCCGAGGCAGCTCGGCTCGACGGCGCCTCCCTGGTCCTGCGGCGCCGCAAGGCCGAGTCCGAGCGCTGCGTCTCGATCCGCCCTGCGCCCGACACGATGGTCTGGCTCACCGCGCTGCTCCCGGTGGCCGAGGGTGTCGCGGTCCACGCCGCCCTCACCCGTGGGGCCGACACCGCCCGCGCGCAGGGTGATCCCCGGACGAAGGGGCAGGTGATGGCCGACGAGCTGGTCGCCCGGGTCACCGGTGACAGCGCCGACCGTGGCCCCGGCGTCACCCTCGACCTCGTCATGCCGCACGACGCCCTCCTCGGCGCCAGCGACGAGCCGGCCCACCTCGCCGACCTCGGTCCCATCCCGGCTGAGCTCGCCCGTGAGCTCGTCGCCGGAGCGGTGGCGTCGGGCAAGGAGGTCTGGCTACGCCGGCTCTACGCCTCGCCCACGACCGGTGAGCTCGTCGCCATGGACAGCCGGGCGCGCCGGTTCCCCGCCGGCCTGGCCCACTTCATCCGGCTGCGCGACCAGGTCTGCCGCACTCCGTGGTGCGATGCCCCGATCCGTCACACCGACCACGTGCAGCGCCACGACGACGGGGGTCCCACGTCGGGCCACAACGGCCAGGGCGCCTGCGAGGCCTGCAACTACGCCAAGGAAGCCCCGCGCTGGCGAGCAAGACCCGGGCCGGACGGCAGCGTGACGACCACCCTCCCGACCGGCCACACCTACTCCACGAGACCGCCACCGATCGCGACGATCCGCAGGTGGCCGCTCCCGGCCCTCCAGGTCGACTACGTGCTGACCGGGTGAGCGTCGGGGCAGTGCCAGACTCGCCTCCATGACGATCGCCAAGTCGCTGCTGCTCTTCGCGCTCGCCGCGGTCGCCGAGATCGGCGGAGCCTGGCTGGTGTGGCAGGGCGTGCGGGAGCACCGCGGCTGGCTGTGGATCGGGGCGGGCTTCGTGGCACTCGGGCTCTACGGCCTGGTCGCCACGCTGCAGCCGGACGCCAACTTCGGCCGGATCCTGGCGGCGTACGGCGGGGTCTTCGTGGCCGGGTCGCTCGCGTGGGGCATGGCCGTCGACGGCTTCCGGCCCGACCGCTACGACGTCGTCGGTGCGCTCGTGTGCCTCGTCGGCGTCGCGGTGATCATGTACGCCCCGCGCCCGGCCTGAGTCCCCGCCTCACTCGACCGGAAGGCCGAGCCCCCGCGCGATGAGCATCCGCTGGACCTCGGAGGTGCCCTCGCCGATCTCGAGCACCTTGGCGTCGCGGTAGAAACGGACGACCGGGTACTCCTCCATGAAGCCGTAGCCGCCGAAGACCTGGGTCGCGATGCGGGTGGCGGTCACGGCCGACTCGGTGGCGTAGAGCTTGGCGACCGCGGCGGCCTGCTTGAAGGCACCCATCGAGACCGACTTCCCGGCGTCCATGGCGTCCTTCATCGCCGCCGCCTTGTAGGTCAGCAGGCGCGAGGCGTCGAGCATGACCTGGAGGTCGGAGACCTGGAAGGCGAGGCCCTGCTTGCGCCCGATCGGCCCGCCGAACGTCTGGCGCTCGCCGGCGTACTGGACCGACATGTCGAGGCAGGCCTGGATGCAGCCGACCGCGAGGGCGGCGATGGCGACCCGGCCGTCGTCGAGGGTGGCGAGGAACTGGGCGTAGCCGCGACCGCGCTCACCGAGCAGGTTGGCCTCGGGGACGCGTACGTCGCTGAAGGACAGGGGGTGGGTGTCGGAGGCGTGCCAGCCGAGCTTGTCGTACGCCTTCTCGGCCGTGAAGCCGGGCGTGCCCGAGGGGATGATGACCGTCGAGATCTCGGGGCGGCCGTCGGCGCGCTCGCCGGTGCGCGCCGTCACGGTGACCAGCGAGGTGATCGACGAGCCGGAGTTGGTGATGAACTGCTTGGACCCGTTGACGACCCACTCGCCGTCCTCGAGGACCGCCTTCGTCTTGGTCGCCCCGGCATCGGAACCCGCGCCGGGCTCGGTGAGACCGAAGCCGGCCAGCTTCTCCCCGGCGATCAGGTCGGGCAGCCAGGTCTCCTTTTGCAGTTGCGTGCCGAAGGTCAGGATCGGGTTGATGCCCAGGCCCACGGCTGCCTCGAGCGTGATGCCCATCGACTGGTCGACGCGTCCGACCTCCTCGATGGCCAGGCACAGCGAGGTGAAGCCGCCGTCCTCACCGGCCATGCCCGCGCCGCCGAACTCCTCCGGCGCGGTGAGGCCCATCAGGCCCAGCGCGCCCATCTTCTGCACGACGTCGGTCGGGAAGTGGTGCTCGCGGTCCCACTGCGCCGCGTGCGGCGCGATCTCGGCCTCCGCGAAGTCACGGACGCTGCGACGGAACTGCTCGTGCTCGGGGGACAGCTCGAAGGTCATGCCCTGCATGCTAGCGCGCGAGGTTAATGATCGCTAACCCCTGTGGTGACGCGGCTTCGTCGTAGGCTGCCGACCCCTGCAGCCGACGGAAGGATCGCCGTGAACCGCCGCACACTCCTGGTGGCAGGCACCGCACTCGTCGCCGGGGCAGCAGGAGCCGCGATCGGCACCGTCGCCTCCGACGACGCCCCCGCGCGCCCCGCCGCGGACGGCACGGTGGCGGCGGCACCGCGCAGCGTCATCCTGCTGATCGGCGACGGCATGGACGACTCGATGATCACGGCCGCCCGCAACTACTCGGTCGGCGCCGCCGGTCGACTCGCCCTGGACGAGCTGCCCGCCACCGGTGCGATGACGACGTACGGCCTCCTGACCGGCCCCGGTCCCGACCACCCCATCGCCTACGTGTCGGACTCCGCGGCGACGGCGAGCGGGTTCTCGACCGGCCGCAAGACGGTCGACGGCCGCATCTCGCAGGGACCGTCGAGCGCCCAGGACGTGCCGGGCGAGGACCACGAGACGGTCCTGGAGGCCTTCGCGCGGCTCGGCAGGCCTACGGGCAACGTGTCCACCGCCGACATCACCGACGCCACGCCCGCGGCCGCGGCGGCCCACGTCAACGCGCGCTCCTGCCAGGACCCGACCACGATGGACGCGTGCCCGAGCGCGCGGAAGTCGGCCGGCGGCCGGGGGTCGATCGCCGAGCAGCTGGTGGACAACGAGGTCGACGTCCTGCTCGGCGGAGGCAGGGAGCGCTGGGACCGGTTGCTCGAGGACGGATCGCAGACGCTGCTCGACTACGCCGCCACCACGTACGGCTACCGCACCCTCGGCACGGCGGACGACCTCGACGCTGTCGACGACCTGGACGACGGACCGGTCCTCGGTCTCTTCGCCCCCAACCACCTGACCCGCTCGTACGCCCCGCTCGTCGCAGCGCGGGACGGCGCCACCACGCCGGACGGGACGTGCACCGCGCAGGACCGCGGCACCGAGCCGACGCTCCGGCAGATGACGGCCAAGGCGATCGAGCTGCTCGACAACCCCGATGGGTTCTTCCTCCAGGTGGAGGGCGCGAGCGTCGACAAGGCCGAGCACGAGCGCGACATCTGCGGCGCGATCGGCGAGCTCGAGGAGCTCGACCAGGCGGTCGAGGTCGCCCTCGAGCACCAGCGCGCCCATCCCGACACCCTCGTCATCGTCACCGGTGACCACGCCCACTCGACGCAGATCGTGACGAACGACGCTGGAGGCCTGAGGACCGCGACCGTCGTCACCGCCGACGGCGTCCCGATGACGGTCGCCTACTCATCCGCCGAGGGCGGCGACCCCCGACGATCCAGCCACACGGGGACGCAGGTCCGGGTGGCGGCCGTCGGCCCGCAGGCCGACCGGGTCACCGGCGTCATCGACCAGACCGACCTCTTCGCCCTCATGACCAGCGGCCTCGAGACCGGTGGCGAGTGACCCCGCGGATGTGACGTACGCGATTCACCACACGACGGCATGCGCCACTAGAGTTAGGCGAGCCTAAGCAAAGTAAGGATGCCCTCGTGACGACCTCCCCCCGCCGCTCGGCCTCGCGCGTCAGCGTGGCCCTCGCCAGCACCCTGCTCACCGCCTCGACCCTGTCGGGCTGCGGGGTGTTCGGCTCCCCCGACCTCGTCATCTACAACGCCCAGCACGAGCAGCTGCTCGACGAGCTGATCCCGCTCTTCGAGGAGGAGTCCGGCCTCGACGTCGAGCTGCGCCACGGCAAGGACCTCGAGATGGCCAACCAGATCACCGAGGAGGGTGAGGACTCGCCCGCCGACGTGTTCCTCACGGAGAACTCGCCCGCGATGACGATCGTGGACAACGCCGGGCTCTTCACCGAGCTGCCCGAGGCCGTGACCGCCACCATCCCGGACGACTACGTCCCCGCGGACCGCACGTGGACCGGCTTCCTGGCCCGCTCGACCGTCGCGATGTACAACACCGACTCGATGACCGAGGCCGACATGCCCGCCTCGATCCTCGACTTCGCCGACCCCGAGTGGGAGGGCCGCGTGGCCTTCTCCCCCACCGGCGCCGACTTCCAGGCGATCGTGTCCGCCGTCCTCGAGCTCGAGGGCGAGGAGGCCACCCGCACCTGGCTGGAGGGCCTGGAGGCCAACGGCGTCATCGTGCAGAACAACCTCGTCGTGATGCAGTCGGTGGACTCCGGCGAGGTCGACGCCGGCATCGCCTACCACTACTACTGGTACCGCGACCGCGAGGAGAACGGCACCGACTCCGACAGCTCGGCGCTGCACTTCTTCGGCGACCAGGACCCGGGCGCCTTCCTCAGCATCTCCGGCGCCGGCATCCTCGCGAGCAGCGAGAAGCAGGCGGAGGCCGAGGAGTTCCTCACCTGGCTCACCGGCACCGAGGCGCAGCAGGCGATGGCCGAGTCGTACGCCCTGGAGTACCCGCTCAACCCCGACGCCAGCCTCGACCCCGAGGTCAAGCCGTTCAGCGAGCTCGAGCCGCCGCAGGTCGACGTCTCCTCGCTCAACGGCCCGCAGGTCACCGACCTGATGACCGAGGCGGGCCTGCTCTGACCGACTCCGGGCGCCGCACGCCGCCCCTGCTGCTCGCAGCAGGGGCGCTCGTGGCACTCCTGGCGCTGGTCCCGTTGGCCTACGTGGCCTCCTACGTCGTGATCATCGGCCCGGTCGACCTGTGGCAGCTCGTCGCCCGGCCGCGGATCGCCGAGCTGCTCCGCAACACCGTGACGCTCGCCCTCGCCTGCATGGCCGCGACCGCCGCGCTCGGGGTGGCGCTGGGGGTGCTCGTCGAGCGCACCGACCTCCCCGGCCGTCGGCTCTGGCACGGGCTCCTGGTCGCCCCGCTGGCGGTGCCGGCCTTCGTCAACGGCTACGCCTGGGTCTCCCTCGACCGCAGCATCAACGGCTTCGGCGGCGCCTTCCTCGTCGTCACGCTGTCCTACTACCCGTTGGTCTACCTCCCCGTCGTGGCGATGCTGCGCCGCCTCGACCCCGCGCTCGAGGAGTCGGCCTGGTCGCTCGGCCACTCCCGCACCCGCACCTTCCGCACCGTGGTCCTGCCGCAGCTGCGCCCGGCGCTGCTCGGCGGCGCGCTGCTGGTGGGCCTGCACCTGCTCGCGGAGTTCGGCGCGCTGTCGCTGCTGCGGTTCCCGACCTTCACCACCGCGATCTACGACCAGTACGGCTCGACCTTCAACGGTGCCGCCGCGACCGCGATGGCGGGCGTGCTGGTGCTGCTGTGCCTCGTGCTGCTGCTGGCCGAGCTGCGCCTGCGCGGCGACCGCCGCTACGCCCGCCTCGGCCGCGGTGCCGCCCGCGGCGCCGTCCCGCTGGCGCTCGGCACCTGGCGCTGGCCCCTCGTCGGCACCGTCAGCGCGGTCGTGGTCCTCGCCATCGGCGTACCCGCGTTCTCGCTCGTGCGCTGGCTGCTCGTCGGCACCTCGACCGAGTTCCCGCTCGGGGAGCTGGCCCAGGCGCTGGTCTCCACCGTCGTCCTCGCCCTGACCGGCGCGGTCGTCACCACGCTCGCGGCGATCCCGGTGGTCTGGCTCGCGGTGCGCCACCGCGGCCGGGCCTCGACGGTCATCGAGCGCAGCACCTACGTCGCCAACGCACTGCCCGGCATCGTCGTGGGCCTGGCCCTCGTGGTCGCCTCGCTGCGCGTGGTGCCGGTGGTCTACCAGACCGCGGGCCTGCTCGTGGCGGCGTACGCCATCCTCTTCCTGCCGCGTGCCGTGGTGACCGTGCGTGCCGGGCTGGAGCAGGCGCCGGTCGTGCTCGACGACGTCGCGCACGGCCTCGGGCTCGGCCCGCTCGCCACCGCACGCCGCGTCACGCTGCCCCTGATCGCGCCGAGCCTGGGCGCCGGCGCCGCGCTCGTCTTCCTCGCCATCTCCACCGAGCTGACCGCCACGCTGATGCTGTCGCCGATCGGCACCAGCACCCTGGCCACCGAGTTCTGGTCGGCGTCCTCGGAGCTGCGCTACGGCGCCGCCGCGCCCTACGCGCTGCTGCTGGTGCTCGTCTCCATCCCCGCGACGGCGCTGCTGATGCGCACCGACAGCCCCGCCACCGCCACCGCCGTCGTCGAGGAGAGGGTCCCCGCATGAGCTCCCTGACCATCACCGGGGTCACCAAGTCGTTCGGCTCCACCCGCGCGGTCGACGACGTGACCCTCGAGGTCCCGCACGGCTCCTTCACGACCGTGCTCGGCCCCTCGGGCTGCGGCAAGACGACCCTGCTGCGACTGATCGCGGGCTTCCTCGTGCCCGAGTCCGGCACCATCGCCTTCGGCAGCACCGTCGTCGCCGGCGACGGCGTACGCCCCATGCCCCCGCAGACGCGCCGGGTCGGCTACGTCCCCCAGGAGGGAGCGCTCTTCCCGCACCTCGACGTCGCGGCCAACATCGCCTTCGGCCTGTCCCGCGAGGAGCGCGGCACGACGGGCGAGGACCGGGTCGCGGAGATGCTCGACCTCGTCGAGCTGCCGGCCGACTTCCGCGACCGCCGCCCCGACGAGCTCTCCGGCGGCCAGCAGCAGCGCGTGGCCCTGGCCCGCTCGCTGGCGCCCGCCCCCGCGGTGGTGCTGCTCGACGAGCCCTTCTCCTCCCTCGACGCCGGGCTGCGCGGCAGCACCGCGCGCGCCGTGCGCCGGGCGCTGCAGGCCACCAACACCACGGCCCTGCTGGTGACGCACGACCAGAACGAGGCGCTCTCCCTGGCCGACCGGGTGGCGGTGATGCGCGGCGGGCGCCTGGTGCAGTCGGCGCCGCCGAGCGAGGTCTACCTCTCCCCCAGCGACCCGCAGGTGGCGGAGTTCGTCGGCCGCGCGGTCGTCCTGCCCGGCACCGCTCGCGGCACACGCGCCACGTGTGCGCTCGGCGAGGTCGTGCTGACCGCCCCGGCCGAGGGTGACGTGGCCCTGATGGTGCGTCCCGAGCAGGTCTTCGTCGACCTCACCCACGCCGAGGGCGTGCGCGGAACGGTCGAGGAGGTCAGCTACTACGGCCACGACTGCGCGGTGCAGGTGCGCCTCGACGACGGCCCCTCGGTGCTCGCCCGGATGGCCGGCGTACGCCACCCCCTCGCCGGCGACCCCGTGCACCTGCGCGTGACGGGACTGGTCCGGGCCTACACGTCCGCGGGGCTGCCGTGACCCTCACGTCCCCCTCGCCGCGCCTGCCCACCGGCACGACCACCGAGGTACTGCGCCACGCGCACTTCGGCGACGCCCCGGCGATCCTCGACGGCGACGCCGTGCTCACGCACGCCGACCTCGCCCGTCGCGTCGCGGACCGGGCGCGCACCTGGGGACCGGCCCGCCGCCTGGTGCTGGTCGAGGGCGCCAACGACCTCGACGCCCTCGTCGCCTACCTCGCCGCGCTCCAGCACGGCCACGTCGCGCTGGTCGTGCCCGACGGACGCGAAGCCCAGCGCGCCGCGATGGTCGCGGCCTACGACCCCGACATCGTCTGCACGACCGGCGCCCCCGACGACGTACGCCGTGACGCCTCCGCGCACGAGCTCCACCCCGACCTCGCCCTGCTGCTGAGCACGTCGGGCACGACCGGGTCGCCCAAGCTGGTGCGGCTCTCGCGCGACAACGTGGCCAGCAACGCCGCCGCCATCGCCGACTACCTCCGCCTGACCCCCGAGGACCGCGCGATCACCGCGCTGCCACTGCACTACTGCTACGGCCTGTCGGTGCTCCACTCCCACCTCGTCGCGGGCGCCAGCGTCGTGCTCACCTCGCTCAGCGTGGTCGACGAGTGCTTCTGGGACCTCTTCGCCCGCACCGGCGCCACGACGCTGGCCGGCGTCCCGCACACCTTCGACCTGCTCGCCACCAGCGGCTTCGAGGAGCGCGACCTCCCCCGCCTGCGCCAGGTGACCCAGGCCGGCGGGCGCCTCGACCCCGACGCCGTACGCCGCTGGAGCCGCTTCGGTCGCAGCCACGGGTGGGACCTCGTCGTCATGTACGGCGCCACCGAGGCCACCGCGCGGATGGCCTGGCTGCCACCGGACCTCGCCGAGGACCACCCGGGCGCGATCGGCGTCGCCATCCCCGGCGGCGAGCTGCGCCTCGACGAGACCGTGGACGACCGTCCCGGCGTCGGCGAGCTCGTCTACACCGGACCCAACGTGATGCTCGGCTACGCCGAGGCGCCCGCCGACCTCGCGCTCGGCCGGGTCACCACCGAGCTGCGGACCGGCGACCTCGCCCGCCGGGTCGACGGCCTCCTCGAGGTGGTCGGGCGCCGCAACCGCTACGGCAAGGTCTTCGGCCTGCGCATCGACCTCGACGCCGTCGAGCAGACCCTGCGCGCCACCCTCGACCGCCACGCCCGGGTGGTGGCCACCGAGCGGATGGTCCACGTCTTCCTCACCCACGGGCGCGCGAGCGGGGCCGCCCGCTCGCTCGCGACGAGCCACAGCGGCCTGCCCGCCCATGCCGTACGCGTCACGGTGCTCGCCGAGGTCCCGCTCACCAGCACCGGCAAGACCGACTACTCCGCGCTCGGGGACCTGGCCGACCTCGCCGAGCAGTCGGACGACGCCCCGGCCGAGGTCACCGGCCTCGACCCCGTGCGGTCCGACTTCGTGCGCGTCCTGGGCCGCCCCGACGCCGCGGGCTCGCACTCCTTCGTCGACCTCGGCGGCGACTCGCTGTCCTACGTCGAGCTCGCGACCCGGCTCGCCGACCACTTCCCGCAGGGCCTGCCCGCGGGGTGGCACACCCGGCCCCTCGGCGAGCTCGAGGAACTGGCCGCCCGCCCCGCGGAGGGCGACGCCGGGCCGCGGCGCTGGGCCCTCCTCGACACCACGGTCGCCCTCCGTGCGCTGGCGATCGTCTTCGTCGTCGCCAGCCACGTCGACCTGGTCGGCCTCGAGGGCGGCGCGCACCTGCTGCTCGCGCTGGCAGGCTTCAACTTCGCCCGCTTCCAGCTCTCCGGAGCGGGAGGCGTGCGCGACCGGTTGCGCCACGGCCTGTCGGGCCTGGCCCAGCTCGTGGTCCCGTCGCTGATCTGGGTCGGTGGCGTCGCACTGCTGCTCGGCACCTACGACCTGACGACCGCCCTCTTCGTGCGGGAGGTGGTCAACGGCACCGAGTGGGACGACCAGTGGCAGCTGTGGTTCCTGGAGTCGCTGGTCTGGATCACCGCCGCCGCGCTCGCGGTGTCCTGCGTGCCGCGCCTGCACCGGCTCGAGCGGCGTACGCCCTTCGGCTTCGCGCTGGGCGTGCTCGCCGTCACCGCCCTCGCCCGGTTCGTCGACGTCGGCCTGCGCGCCGGGGCCACCGAGCGCTACACGACGCTCGTGGTGGCGTTCTTCTTCGCCCTCGGCTGGGTCGCCGCCCGCGCGACCGACACCCGCCGGCGCCTGCTCGTCACGGCGCTCGCAGCAGCCCTGACGGTCGGCTTCTTCGGCCAGCCCCACCGCGAGGTGATCGTGCTGGGCGGGTTCCTGCTCATGCTGTGGCTGCCCCACGTGTCGCTGCCGCCCGTCCTGGCGCGCGCCGCCGGCGTCCTGGCGGGGGCGAGCCTGTTCATCTACCTCACCCACTGGCAGGTCTACCCGGCCCTGGAGGACGCCGGCCACCAGTGGCTGGCCCTTGTGGCGTCGCTCACAGTCGGCATCGCCTACGCGCGCGTCGTGCGTCCGGTGCATCAGGCTGTCGGTCGCGCCATCCTCGCCTCGCGGTAGCCTGCCGAGCGGCACGCCTCCCGTCCACCGCACAGCCGATCCAGGAGTCCTCGCGTGAGCTTGAAGAAGGTCCTCATCGCCAACCGCGGCGAGATCGCCGTCCGCGTCATCCGCGCCTGCAAGGACGCCGGCATCGGCTCCGTCGCGGTCTACGCCGACCCGGACCGCGACGCACTCTTCGTCCGCCTGGCCGACGAGGCCCACTCCCTGGGCGGAGCCACGCCCGCGGAGTCCTACCTCGACATCGCCAAGATCATCGCGATCGCGGAGAAGTCCGGCGCCGACTCGATCCACCCCGGCTACGGCTTCCTCGCCGAGAACGCCGACTTCGCCCAGGCCGTCATGGACGCCGGGCTGATCTGGATCGGCCCGCCGCCGGCAGCGATCGAGGCGCTGGGCGACAAGGCGAAGGCCAAGCACATCGCGGACCGGGCGAACGCCCCGCTGGCCCCGGGCACCAAGGACCCGGTCGAGGACGCCGACGAGGTCGTCGAGTTCGCGAAGGCCAACGGCCTCCCGGTGGCGATCAAGGCCGTCTTCGGTGGTGGCGGCCGCGGCCTCAAGGTCGCCCGCACGCTGGAGGAGATCCCCGACGCCTACGAGTCGGCCGTGCGCGAGGCCGTGACCGCCTTCGGTCGCGGCGAGTGCCTGGTCGAGAAGTTCCTCGACAAGCCGCGCCACGTCGAGACCCAGTGCCTGGCCGACCAGCACGGCAACGTCGTCGTGGTCTCCACGCGCGACTGCTCGCTGCAGCGCCGCAACCAGAAGCTGGTCGAGGAGGCCCCCGCGCCGTTCCTCACCGACGAGCAGATGACCGAGCTCTACGAGTCGTCCAAGCGGATCCTCACCGAGGCCGGCTACCACGGCGCCGGCACCTGCGAGTTCCTCGTGGCGCAGGACGGCACCATCTCGTTCCTCGAGGTCAACACCCGCCTGCAGGTCGAGCACTGCGTGTCCGAGGAGGTCACCGGCATCGACCTGGTGCGCGAGATGTTCCGCATCGCCGCGGGCGAGGAGCTCGGCTACGGCGACCCGGAGGTCCGCGGCCACTCTATCGAGTTCCGCATCAACGCCGAGGACGGCGGGCGCAACTTCATGCCCGCCCCCGGCACCCTGTCGGCGTGGTCGCCGCCCAGCGGTCCCGGCGTACGCCTCGACGGCGGCTACGAGAACGGCGAGACGATCCCGGGCTCGTTCGACTCCCTCATCGCCAAGCTCATCGTCACCGGCACCACCCGCACCCAGGCGCTCGAGCGCTCGCGCCGCGCCCTCGACGAGTTCGTCGTCGACGGCATGCCGACCGTCATCCCCTTCCACCGCGCCGTCGTGTCCGACCCGGCCTACGTCGGCGCCTCGACGCCGTCGGGCGAGGGCGAGTTCACCGTCTACACCCAATGGATCGAGACCGAGTTCGACAACCAGATCGAGCCCTACTCCGGTGACTCCGCGGAGGCGGAGGAAGCCGGCGAGCGCCAGAAGGTCGTCGTCGAGGTCGGCGGACGCCGCCTCGAGGTCGTCCTCCCCGCCGGGCTCGGCGGACTGTCCGCCGGCCCTGCGGCCGGCGCCAAGAAGCCCAAGCGCTCCGGCAAGAAGGCCGGTGCCGCCGCGTCCGGCGACGCGGTCACCTCGCCCATGCAGGGCACCATCGTCAAGGTCGCCGTCGAGGAGGGCGCCACCGTGGCCGAGGGCGACGTCATCGTCGTCATGGAGGCGATGAAGATGGAGCAGCCCCTGAAGGCCCACCGCGCCGGCACCGTCACCGGCCTCCAGGCCGAGGTCGGCGCCACGGTGAGCAACGGCGCCGTGATCTGCGAGATCAAGGACTGAGCTCCTCCTCCACCACCCGGTCCCGTCGCCCCGGGTAACGGGTCGATCTGAGCACTCCCGCCCCCACTGATGGGGGCGGGAGTGTCATTTCCGACCCGTTACCCGGGTCGGCCGGGGACACTTAGATAGCGAGCGCTCGCTATCTATGGAAGACTACCGCGTGTGACCGCCACCCCCACCCGCCGCACGCAGGCCGACCGCCGCGCCGGCACCATCACCGCCCTGCTCGACGCGACGGTGACGTGCCTGGCCGAGCGGGGGTACGCCGCCACCTCGACCGCCGCTGTCTGCGCCGAGGCAGGTGTCAGCCAGGGCGCCCTGTTCCGCCACTTCCCCAACCGGCAGGCCCTGCTCGTCGCCACCGCGGAGCACGTCGCGACCCGCAACGTCGCGGCCTTCCGCGAGACCGTGGGCGCCGACGTGGACACCGTCGACGACGTGGCCGAGGTCCTGACCCACCTGCGCAGGGTCGTCCTCTCGCCGGCCAACCAGACCTGGCGCGAGCTGCTCGTCGCCGCGCGTGCCGACGCCGAGCTGCGTACGGCCCTCCTGCCCGCCCGCGAGTCCCTGCAGGCGCAGATGCTGGCCGTGGCAGCGGACCTCTGGGGCGACCGGCTGCCGGCCGGAGACCTCGCGCCGGTGCTCAGCGTCGTCGTCAACATGCTCGACGGGCTGGCCTTCTCCGCCCTCGACCCCGACCCGGCGGCCGCCCCCGGCCGCACCGTCGAGCGGGCCCTGCGCCTGCTCGCCGAAATGATCGTCAGCCACTACCCGCAGGAGCAGTCGTGACCACGCACTTCACCCCCGACGTCATCGTCGTCGGCGCCGGACTGGCAGGCCTCGTCGCCACCCACGAGCTGGCGCTGGCCGGCAAACGGGTGCTCGTGCTCGACCAGGAGAACCGCCACAACCTCGGCGGGCAGGCCTGGTGGTCGCTGGGCGGGCTGCTCTTCGTCGACAGCCCCGACCAGCGCCGGATGGGCATCAAGGACTCCCCCGAGCTCGCGTGGCAGGACTGGCAGGGCTCGGCGCAGTTCGACCGGCTCGGCGACGGCACCGACGGCCCCGGTCGCGGCGAGGACTTCTGGCCGCAGCGGTGGGCGGAGGCGTACGTCCGCTTCGCGCACGAGGAGAAGCGCAACTACCTCCGCGCCCTCGGCCTGCGCTCGCTCCCGTTCGTCGGTTGGGCCGAGCGCGGCGACGGCCGCGCGACCGGCCACGGCAACTCCGTCCCCCGTTTCCACCTCACCTGGGGCACCGGCCCGGAGGTGGTGCGGATCTTCGCCGAGCCGGTCGAGCGCGCCGAGGCTGACGGGCTCGTCCGGTTCGCATTCCGCCACCGCGTCGACGAGCTCGTCGTCGAGGACGGCGCGGTCGTCGGCGTACGCGGCGCGCTGCTCGCCGACGACGACGCAGCGCGGGGCGTGCGGTCGAGCCGCGAAGAGGTCGGCGACTTCGAGCACCGGGCGCCGGCCGTCGTGGTGACCTCCGGCGGCATCGGCCACAACCACGAGCTGATGCGTCGCAGCTGGCCGACCGAGCGCGTCGGCGCCGCACCCGACCACCTGATCTCCGGGGTGCCCGCCCACGTCGACGGTCGCATGCAGGCGATCTCCGAGACCGCCGGCGCGACGATGGTCAACAAGGACCGGATGTGGGCCTACACCGAGGGCATCCACAACTGGGACCCCGTCTGGCCCGACCACGCCATCCGGATCCTCCCCGGCCCGTCGTCGATGTGGTTCGACGCGACCGGCAAGCGGCTCGAGGGGATGTCGGGCGTGCCGGGCGCCGACTCGATCGGCGCGATGAAGCAGATCCTGGCCACCGGCCACGACTACTCGTGGTTCGTGCTGACCCAGTCGATCATCGAGAAGGAGTTCGCCCTCTCCGGCTCCGAGCAGAACCCCGACATCACCGGCAAGGACCTGACGTTCCTCGCGAAGACCCGGCTCGCGAAGGGCGCACCCGGTCCGGTCGAGGCGTTCAAGGAGCACGGGGTGGACTTCGTCGTGGCCGACGAGCTCGAGGAGCTCGTGACCGGCATGAACGAGCTCGCCCGCGGGCCGAAGCTCGACGCCGACGACCTGCGCACCCAGGTCGAGGCGCGCGACCGCGAGGTCGACAACCCGTTCGCCAAGGACGTGCAGGTGATGGCGATCCACAACGCCCGCCGCAGCCGTACGGACAGGCTGATCCGCGTCGCCAGGCCCCACAAGGTCCTCGACCCGGCCCACGGCCCGCTGATCGCCGTACGCCTCAACATCCTGTCCCGCAAGACGCTCGGCGGCCTGGAGACCGACCTCGACGGGCAGTGCGTGGCCGCCGACGGCTCGCGCGTCCCGGGCCTGTACGCCGCGGGCGAGGTCGCCGGCTTCGGGGGCGGCGGGGTGCACGGCTACAACGCGCTCGAGGGCACGTTCCTCGGCGGCTGCATCTTCTCCGGGCGGGCGGTGGGGCGGGCGCTGACGCGCTGAGGCCTAGCCGCAGTCGCCACCGCCACCGCCACCGGAACCGAAGTCGCCGCCACCGCCGCCGAAGGGGCCGATGAAGTGGCCCGCACTGCGCCCGGCACCACCGACCGCACCGGGGAGCGGCGAGGCGACCGCGTAGGTCAGCACCGCAGCGATGCCCGTCGCGACCACACCAGCCAGCAGGACGACGCCGGAGCGGACACCACCGCCCGCCTGCAGCGCGGCGAGGACGCAGGCACCCATCACGAGCGTCGCCACGACGACGACGGGCCACACGCGGCGGCGGGACGACACGGCACTCACGATCTGGACACCCCTCATGACCCGAGTGTGCCGCACGGCGGGCCGGAGCGCACTAGCCCAGCCCCACGACGTCCACGAGAGCGTCGAGGTGGTGCTCGAAGAGGTCCCCCGGCTGCGTGAAGGTGTCCGGGCCGTACTGCCCGAAGACCTCGAAGCCGATGCAGCCGAAGAGGGCAGCCCAGCCGAAGAGGCCGCGGGCGATGAGCCCGTCCGGCGCGGTGATCTCCATCTGGCGCCGGATCCGCGCGAGGTCGCGGGACAACCGTCGCGGCGCGAGCGCGCGGTCGTCGACCGAGACCTCGCCGGCGCGCCACGCGTCCTCCCACACCTCCACGAGTCGTACGACGACGCGGGTGCCGGGACCGGTCGTCTGCTCGGCCGGCGCCTCGTAGCCCGGCACCGGGCTGCCGAAGAGCAGGGCGTACGTCGCCGGCTCGGCGAGCGCCCAGGTCCGCACCGCGCGACCGATCACCCGCATCCGCTCGGCGTGCTGCGAGGCATCGACCTCGGTCAGCGCGGCGTCCACCGCGTCACCGAGCTCGTCGTAGCCGTCCACCACGAGGAGCGTCAGCAGCTCGTCGCGGCTCGCGACGTAGCGGTAGACCGCTGACGAGACGACACCGAGATCTCGGGCCACCGCGCGCAGGGACAACGCAGCTGCACCGTCCGTGGCGAGGTGTGCGCGACCGATCCGCACGATGTCGCGCATCGTCTGCTCCCGGGCCCTGCTGCGCGGTGTCGACGCGGTCTCGTCCATGCGCCGATCATGGCACATCAGAGAGCGGAAGTAGTTAAAGAGAGCACCGCTCTTGCTTTAGGTGACGGCGGGTGCATCCTGACAACAACGAGAGCACCGCTCTCTCTTTCCGAGGAGATTCCATGAACACCGTCCACGTCGTCACCGGAGCCGGCCCCGTCGGCTCCACCGTCGCCCTCCAGCTCGCCGACGCCGGTCAGCAGGTGCGCCTCCTGACCCGCTCGGGCAGCGGGCCGGACCACCCCTCGATCGAGCGCCGGCAGGTCGACGTGTCGCAGCCCGACGCGCTCGCCGAGGCCTTCGCCGGCGCGACCGCGGTCCACCACTGCATCCACGGGTCGGCGTACGACGCCCGCGTGTGGCGCGACGAGCTGCCCCGCGCCGAAAGGGCCGTCCTCGAGGCGGCCGGCAGGGTCGGCGCGGTCGTCGTCTTCCCCGAGAGCCTCTACTCCTACGGCCCGGTCGAGGGTCCGATCACCGAGGACACCCCGCGCACCGCGACCGGCGGCAAGCTGGGTGTGCGCACCGACCTGCTCGCCCAGCGCGAGGCATCGACCACCCCGACCGTCAGCGTCGCGGCGTCCGACTTCTACGGTCCCCGGGTGCGCAACGCCCACGCCGGCGAGCGGATGGTCCCGACGGTGCTCGCAGGGAGGACCATGCGCGTCCTGGGCAGCCTCGACCAGCCGCACTCCTTCACCTACGTCCCCGACCTCGCGGCGGCGATGATCGAGGCCGCCCGCCGCGAGGACCTGTGGAACTCGTTCCTGCACGCCCCGACGTCCGCCCCGGTCACCCAGCAGAGCCTGGTCGAGATGGTCGCCACGGCAGGCGGCGTCCCCGTGCCGCGCACGTCCGCGATCCCGCCGTGGGTGCTGCGCGCGTCGGGCCTCGTCTCGCGGGAGATGCGCGAGCTGGCCGAGACGTCGTACATGTTCACCGAGCCCTTCGTCCTGGACTCGACGGCCAGCGAGCACCGCCTCGGCCTGGCACCCACCCCGATGGCCGACGCGATCGCCCGGACCGTGGCGTGGTGGCGGGAGCAGGAGCGCGCGGCCGCCTGATCCCGCCCGAGGTACGGACGAGTAACCCAGGTCACACCCGTCACTCGATAGCGTTCGGGCCATGTTCTCCAAGGTGCTCGTCGCCAACCGTGGCGAGATCGCAGTCCGGGCCTTCCGAGCCGCGCGTGAGATCGGCGCGCGGACGGTGGCCGTCTTCCCCCACGAGGACCGCTGGTCCGAGCACCGGATGAAGGCCGAGGAGGCCTACCAGATCGGTGAGGTCGGCCACCCGGTCCGGGCCTACCTCGACCCGCAGGCGATCGTCGAGGTCGCGGTGAGGTGCGGCGCCGACGCGATCTACCCCGGCTACGGCTTCCTCTCGGAGAACCCCGCGCTCGCCGAGGCCTGCGCGGAGGCGGGCATCACCTTCATCGGCCCGAGCGCCGAGGTGCTGACGCTGACCGGCAACAAGGCCCGTGCGATCGCCGCGGCCAAGGCCGCCGGCGTCCCGGTGCTCGAGTCGGTGCCGCCGTCGACCGACGTCGACGAGCTGCTCGCGGCCGCCGAGCAGATCGAGGCGCCGCTCTTCGTCAAGGCCGTCGCCGGCGGCGGCGGGCGCGGCATGCGGCGCGTGGACGACCGTGCCGACCTCCGCGAGGCCATCGAGACCTGCATGCGCGAGGCCGAGGGCGCCTTCGGTGACCCGACCGTCTTCATCGAGCAGGCCGTGGTCGACCCGCGCCACATCGAGGTGCAGATCCTCTCCGACGGCACCGGGTCCGAGGGCGGCGTGATCCACCTCTACGAGCGCGACTGCTCGGTCCAGCGCCGCCACCAGAAGGTCGTCGAGATCGCGCCCGCGCCGAACCTCGACCCCGAGGTCCGGATGAGCATGTGCGCCGACGCGGTGCGCTTCGCCCGCGAGATCGGCTACAAGAACGCCGGCACCGTCGAGTTCCTGCTCGACCCCAGCGGCAAGTACGTCTTCATCGAGATGAACCCCCGCATCCAGGTCGAGCACACCGTCACCGAGGAGGTCACCGCCGTCGACCTCGTGCAGTCGCAGATGCTCATCGCCGCGGGTGCCACCCTCGCCGACCTCGACCTCACCCAGGACTCCGTGCAGCCGCGCGGCTTCGCGCTCCAGTGCCGCATCACCACCGAGGACCCGGCCAACGGCTTCCGGCCCGACACCGGGAAGATCACCACCTACCGCTCCCCCGGCGGGCCCGGCGTACGCCTCGACGGCGGCACCACCTACACCGGCGCCGAGATCAGCCCCCACTTCGACTCGATGCTCGCCAAGCTCACCTGTCGCGGCCGCACCTTCGAGGCGGCCGTGCAGAAGGCGCGGCGCGCGCTGCTGGAGTTCCGCATCCGCGGGGTGTCGACCAACGTCGGCTTCCTGCAGGCCGTGCTCGCCGATCCCGACTTCGCCGCCGGCGGCGTCACGACCTCGTTCATCGAGGACCACCCCTCGCTCCTCAAGGCCCAGCTCGGCCGCGACCGCGCCACCAAGCTGCTCGCCTACCTCGCCGACGTCACGGTCAACCAGCCGCACGGCGCCGCCCCGGTGACCGTCGCCCCGGCCAGCAAGCTCGCCGAGCTCGACCGCTCCCAGCCGGTGCCCGACGGCACCCGTCAGCTGCTGCGTGAGATCGGGCCCGACGAGTTCGCCCGCCGCCTGCGCGCGCAGGACCGCGTGGCCGTCACGGACACCACCTTCCGCGACGCCCACCAGTCGCTGCTCGCCACCCGCGTGCGCACCCGCGACCTGCTCGCGGTCGCGGACCACGTCGCCCGCACCACCCCGCAGCTGTGGTCGCTGGAGTGCTGGGGCGGGGCGACGTACGACGTCGCGCTGCGCTTCCTCTCCGAGGACCCGTGGGAGCGGCTGGCCGCGCTGCGCGAGGCGGTGCCCAACATCGGCCTCCAGATGCTGCTGCGTGGGCGCAACACCGTCGGCTACACGCCCTACCCGACCGAGGTGACCGAGGCCTTCGTCCAGGAGGCCGCCGAGACCGGGATCGACGTGTTCCGGATCTTCGACGCCCTCAACGACGTCTCCCAGATGCGCCCGGCCATCGAGGCCGTGCGGGGCACCGGGACGTCCGTGGCCGAGGTCGCCCTCTGCTACACCGGCGACCTGTCCTCGCCCGGCGAGAAGCTCTACACCCTCGACTACTACCTCCGCCTCGCCGAGCAGATCGTCGACGCCGGTGCGCACGTGCTGGCCATCAAGGACATGGCCGGCCTGCTGCGCGCCCCGGCCGCACGCACCCTGGTCACCGCGCTCCGCGAGCGCTTCGACCTCCCCGTGCACCTCCACACGCACGACACCCCCGGTGGCCAGCTCGCCACGCTGCTCGCGGCGATCGACGCCGGGGTCGACGCGGTCGACGCCGCCTGCGCGGCGATGGCCGGCACCACGTCGCAGCCGGCGCTCTCCGCGCTGGTCTCCGCGACCGACCACTCCGAGCGCGAGACCGGTCTCTCGCTCGCCGCGGTCAACGCGATGGAGCCCTACTGGGAGGCCACCCGCCGGGTCTACGCACCCTTCGAGTCGGGACTGCCCGCCCCCACGGGTCGCGTCTACCGCCACGAGATCCCCGGCGGCCAGCTCTCCAACCTGCGCCAGCAGGCGATCGCGCTGGGCCTGGGTGAGAAGTTCGAGCAGGTCGAGGACATGTACGCCGCGGCCAACGACATCCTCGGCAACGTCGTGAAGGTGACCCCGTCCTCGAAGGTCGTCGGCGACCTCGCCCTGGCGCTCGTCGCCGCGGGTGCGGACCCGGCCGAGTTCGAGGCCGACCCGGCGTCGTACGACGTGCCGGACTCGGTGATCGGCTTCCTCAGCGGCGAGCTGGGCGACCCGCCCGGCGGCTGGCCCGAGCCCTTCCGCACGAAGGCGCTGGCCGGTCGCACCTGGAAGCAGCCCACGGAGACCCTCACGCCCGAGCAGCAGGCGAACCTGGACACCGACCGGCGCGAGACGCTCAACGAGCTGCTCTTCCCCGGCCCCAACGCGGCCTTCCACGACTCCCGCGAGACCTACGGCGACCTGTCGGCGATCTCCACCGTCGACTACCTCTACGGCCTGCGCCGCGGCGAGGAGCACCGGGTGCTGGTGCGCGAGGGACGCGAGATGCTCTTCGGCCTCGAGGCGATCAGCGAGCCGGACGAGCGCGGCTACCGCAACGTGATGGCCACCATCGACGGCCAGCTGCGCCCGGTGTCGGTGCGCGACCGCAGCGTCGCCGCCGAGGAGGTCTCGACCGAGAAGGCCGACCCGAGGACGCCCGGCCACGTGGCCGCGCCCTACGACGGCGCCGTGACGGTGACGGTCGCCGAGGGCGACGAGGTGGAGGCCGGGCAGACGGTCGCCACGATCGAGGCGATGAAGATGGAGGCCTCCATCACCGCGCCCGTCGCCGGGACCGTGTCGCGGCTGGCGGTGCGGACCACGCAGGCCGTCGAGGGTGGCGACCTGGTGCTGGCGATCAGCCCTCGTTGAGGACGACCACGTCGGGGTCGGGCTCGGCGTACTCGGTGACCTCCGGCTCCTCGCCGGTGATCTCGCCGAAGACCTCGACCGCGACGGCGCGCATGCCGTTGACCTTGGGGTGGAACGGCGCGGCGACACCGGGACGGAGCTGCGGACCGTTGACCCACGCGCGCCCCTTGGCGCAGACGTCGTGTCCCTCCGAGACGGACTCCATGTCGACGTACGACGCTCCTGCCGCCTCCGCGCCGCGGCGCAGGGAGGCGTTGAGGACCTCGGCGACCTCGGCGACCGGCCCGAGCACGTCGGCGCGGACGCCGACCGCGCGGCAGGTGCCCTCGGTCGGCAGGATGTCGGGGTAGCCGACGACGTAGACGCTGGCGTCCGGGGCGGCGTCGGTGATGCGGCGTACGGCCTTCTCGATGCGACCCGCGACCTTGCGGGCGTCGGCGGTGAGGTCGTCGACGGCACACGGCTGGCCGCTCTGGCAGCGGATGAGCGAGTCGTAGATGCGGAAGTCGTTGCCGCCCATCCCGATCGTCACCAGGTCGGTCTCGGCGGTCACGGCATCGAGCTGCGGTCCGGTCGTGGCGCCGTTGAACATCGTCATCGTGCCGTAGAGGTCGGTCGTCGTCGCCGCCGAGCAGGTGACGTCGGTGTAGCTCTTGACGTCGAGCCAGTCGGCGAGGAAGGCGGGGTAGTTGTCGCGCGAGCGAGCGCAGCCCTCGGGGTCGGCGCGCATGGTGCCGATGAAGGGACCTGCCGAGAACGAGTCGCCGAGCGCGACGTAGTCGATGCCGGAGTTCACCTCGGGCTCGACGAGGCCGGGGAGGTCGCTCTCGCTCGCCCCTCCGGCCTCGCAGGCCGTGGTCGCGAGGACGAGGGCGCCGAGTGTGGCCGCGAGTCGTCCGGTGCCCCTCACTGCCGCGCCCGGCCCTTCTGCCGAGGCTCGACCGCGAAGGTGAACCAGTCGGAGTTGAGGCCGAAGGCGGAGCGGACGGTGTCGCCGTCGACGCGCGCGGTGCCCGTGGTGCCGACGAAGGCCATGTCGGTGACCCGACCGCCCCAGTCGCCGTTGCCGTCGCGGGCGGTCACCTCGATGCTGGTGAGGTCGCCGATGGCGGGCCACTGCTTCTCGACCATGGTGTCGTCGAGGGTCTCGGTCCAGGTCGAGTACGTCGGGTTGGCGAGGCCGTCGTAGGGGTCGGGCTGCGCGACGAGGTAGGGCATGGACCCGGCCGAGGAGAAACCGCCGTTGCTGGCGGAGAACTGGGTGAAGGCCGGCTGGCCGTCGTAGAGCACGCCCTGGCCACGGGTGGCCTTGATGGCCGCGGTCGCGGCCGGGTGCTCGACGTCGACGCCGCCGTAGACCTGGCACTGCGTGGTGTCGCAGAGGTCGTAGCGCTCACCCTTGCTCGCGCGGCGCTCGAAGGCGGCGTAGGTGCGGGCGGCCACCGACTGTGCGCTGACGGCGTCCGGCTCCCAGAGGGCGGGCACCTCCTGCGGCACCACGCCGCGCAGGTAGGCCTCCATGCCCAGCTTGTTGACCGTGATCCGCTTGCCCCCGCGCGGTGCCACCGACTGCAGGGTGCCGCGGTAGTCGCGGCGCGCGCCCGGCACGACGAGGGTGAGCACACCGTCAGCCGCGGAGAGCTCGGCCTCGCCGGGGACGGTCCGCCAGGTCTTCCAGCGACCACCCCGGGTCCACTGCACCGCGGTGTCGCTGCCCTGCGCGACCAGGCGCCACTTCCTCGCACCCACAGCAGCCGGGAGGCGCCAGGTCCGCTGGCGGGCGAGGCTGGTCACCTTGATCCCGCGCTCGGAGACGACCTGGACGTCACGGCCGGTGTCGGCGGTGATCCAGATGCGCAGCTTGCCGCCGACCCGGCCCCAGGTGGTGCCGGGGTAGTAGAAACCGACGATCTGCTGCCAGGTGAGGCCCTGGCCCGCGGCACCGAGGGCGCCGTACTGCGAGAGCCCGTGGCCGTGGCCGAAGCCGTGGCCGGTCACCGTGATCGCGGTGCTGCCGGGGGTCGGCCAGGTCTCGACCTTGCGGCGCTCGTCGCCGCGCTCGGCCGAGGCGCCGGTGGCCAGCGCCGGGACCAGCAGGAGGCCCGCGGCGGCAGCGAGCAGCCGACGGGCACGTCGTGGGCGGACGGTCAAGGACATGGCGTGGGTTCTCCCCCGAGACATCAGCGAGCAGAACCTCCGAGAATACAGGCGGAGGACGAACCCCCGCAGGGGTCCGTGGAGACCCGATCGGTGGCACAGTGGAGGGATGATGGGCCGTCGCCGACGGGAGCGCCACGAGCAGGAGCTGGCGGAGCTGGACGCGTTCCGGCTGGTGCGACGTGCCGCCGACGAGGACGTCACCCGCTTCGGCGAGGAGCTCAGCGGCCTGCACTTCGACACCCTCGGCACCGAGCTCGACGAGCAGATGCGCACGGACTACCAGCGCGCGCTCGACGACTACGAGCGCGCGAAGTCCCTCCTGGCAGGCGCGGCGTCGACCTCGGACGTCACCGTCGTGACCAGCACCCTGGCCGACGGTCGCTTCCACCATGCCTGCGTGCTGGCCGAGCAGGCAGGCGGGGTACGTCCCGAACGCAGGCCCCCGTGCTTCTTCGATCCCGCTCACGGCCCGGCCTCGCGCGACGTCGAGTGGGCCCCCACGGGCGGCGTCGCTCGCTCGGTCCCCGTGTGCTTCCGCGACGCCGAGCGGCTCTCGGCCGGCGAGCAGCCCGACGTCCGCCTCGTGCGCCTCGGCGACCGGCGGGTGGCGTGGTTCAGCTCGGGTCCGCGCTACGCCGCCTGGGCCGGCGGGTGGTACGCCGAGCTCGTGGCCGAGGGCCGCATCGAGGCCGAGCGCCTCACCATGGCGTACGCCGGCGCGGATCTCCCCGGCCGTGCGGGAGGCCCCCAGCTGCCGATCGCGGCGGCGTGGAGCGACCCGGGGGCGTGGTCCGACGGCGGCATGATCGGCGGCCACGACTACTCCGGGTGGAGCGACGGCGGCGGTGGTGCGGGCGGCGACGGCGGCATCGGAGGGGGCGGCGACGGCGGCGGTGGGGGCGGCGGGGACGGCTGAGCACGTCCCTCCCGTGGCAGACTCACCCCATGTTCGGGGGACGACGCCGCAGGCGTGAGGAAGAACTGGCAGCCAAGGACCGCTGGCGCATCGCACGCCGGATCGCGGACGAGGACATCACCGTCCTCGGTGAACAGGTCGCCGAGCTGCACGTCGACACCCTCGCCGACGACCTCGAACCGGGGGCCCGCGACCACTACCGCCGGGCGCTCGAGCACTACGACCAGGCCAAGCACCTGCTCGCCGCCAGCCAGAGCGCCGAGGACGTCGCCGCCATCGAGCAGGTCACCGCTGACGCCCGCTACCACCGCGCCGCCGTCCTCGCCCTCCGCGACGGCGAGCCGCTGCCCGAGCGCCGCGACCCCTGCTTCTTCGACCCCCGCCACGGACCCGCCATGCAGGACGTCGGATGGACCCCACCCGACGGCACCGCCCGCACCATCGCCGTCTGCGCCGCCGATGCCCGCCGTCTCGCAGGCGGGGAGGCGCCGGAGGTCCGCATGGTGCGCGTCGGCGACCGCTGGGTGCCCTGGCACCAGTCCGGGGGTGCCACCGAGGTGGCCGCGCGCGCCAGTGAGGCGATCAGCCGGGGCCGGTACGGCGACGGGCAGCGGCGGGTCGTGGACCAGGCCGCCGTGGAGAGCAGCGCCCGGCAGGCCGGGGGCAGCACCTTCGGGATCTGACCGCTGTCGCACCCGACTGTGACACTGGACGGATGCCCGAGGGAGACAGCGTCTGGAAGCTCGCCCGCCGTCTGGACCGCCAGCTGGCCGGCCACACGCTCGTGCGCTCGGACTTCCGCACCCCGCGGCTGGCGACGCGCGACGTGGCGGGTCGCGAGGTGCTCGGCCACGACACCCACGGCAAGCACCTGCTGACCCGGCTCTCCGCGACCGACGGGTCGCCGGCGGCGACGCTCCACAGCCACCTCAGGATGGACGGCTCGTGGTCGACCCTCGCCCCGGGCAAGCGGCTGCCGGGCCGGGTGCAGCCCCACGTCCGCCTGGTCCTCACCCTCGACGACGAGCGCACCGTGCACGGCATCCGGCTCCACGACCTCGACCTGGTCCCGACCGACCGCGAGCACGACCTCGTCGGCCATCTCGGCCCCGACCCGCTGCGCGAGGACTGGGACCCCGCCGAGGCCGTACGCCGCGTCGCCGCCGATCCAGCGACCCCGCTGGTGAGCGCGCTGCTCGACCAGCGCCGGATGGCCGGGCTCGGCAACCTGTGGGCCAACGAGCTGGCCTTCCTGACCGGCGTCAGCCCGTGGACGCGGGTCGGTGAGGTCGACGTCGAGCGCCTGGTGCGGCGCGCGGCGACCATGCTGCGGCACTCGGCCACCGTCGAGGGCGCCTACCAGGTCACCACCGGCTCGTCCGCCAAGGGCGACGACCACTGGGTCGTGGGTCGCCAGCGCCGCGGCTGCCGCCGGTGCGGCGGCCCGGTCAGCACGGTCGAGGAGATCGCCGGTGACGCCGCCAACCGGTGGTCCTGGTGGTGCCCCGCCTGCCAGCCGGGTCCCGGCCCGGAGGCCCGGGTGGGCCTCAGACGCGGTGCAGCCGTCGGGCGGCCTCGGCGATCGAGCCGCTCATCGAGGGGTAGACGGTGAACGCCTGAGCCAGCTGGTCGGCGGTGAGCGACTCGGCGACAGCGATCGAGACCGGGTGGATCAGCTCGGAGGCGCGCGGCCCGACGACCACTCCCCCGACGACGATGCCGGTCCCGGGGCGGCAGAAGAGCTTCACGAACCCGTCCCGCACGCCCTGCATCTTGGCCCGCGCGTTGCCGGCCAGGGGCAGCATGACGACCTCGGCGGTGATCTCGCCGGCATCCACGGCCTGCTGCGACCAGCCGACGGTGGCGATCTCGGGCGAGGTGAAGACGTTGGACGAGACCTTCTTGAGGTCCAGCGGGGCCACCGCGTCGCCGAGGAAGTGCCACATCGCGATCCGTCCCTGCATCGCCGCGACCGAGGCGAGCATCAGCACGCCCGTGCAGTCGCCGGCGGCGTAGATGCCGCGGGCCGAGGTCCGCGAGACGCGGTCGACGGTGATGAAGCCGCCCTCGTCGGTGGCCACACCGGCCTCCTCGAGCCCGAGGTCGGCGGTGTTGGGGATCGAGCCGAGCGCCAGGATGCAGTGGCTGCCCGAGACGGTCCGGCCGTCGGTCAGCGTCACGGTGACGGTGTCGCCCTCGCGGGTCACCGACTGCATCCGCGACTGGCCCAGCACGTTCATCCCGCGTCGCGTCAGCACGTCCTCGAGGACGGCGGAGGCGTCGGCGTCCTCGCCGGGCAGCACCCGGTCGCGGCTGCTGACGAGGGTCACGTCGATGCCGAGCGAGAGGTAGGCGCTGGCGAACTCGGCGCCCGTCACGCCGGAGCCGACGACGATCAGCTTCTCCGGCACCTCGGTCAGGTCGTAGACCTGCTCCCAGGTGAGGATCCGCTCACCGTCGGGCTGCGCGCTCGGCAGCGTGCGCGGCGCCGCGCCGGTCGCGAGGATGATGGCGTCGGCCTGCAGGGTCTCGCTGCCGCCGTCGGTGGCGACCTCGACGGTCATGTCCGGCCCGAGGCGACCGCGGCCGGTGAGGACGCGTACGCCGTCGCGGTCGAGGCGGGCCGCGATGTCGCTCGACTGGTCGGCGGCGAGCTGCTTCACGCGGGCGTTGACCCGGGCCAGGTCGACCGAGATCGTCGTGGCCGCGTCGCCCTGGTGGTCGTGGAAGTTGACCCCGAGCTCGGCCGCTGCCGACATGTCGGTCATCAGCTCCGACGTGGCGATCAGCGTCTTGCTCGGCACGCAGTCGGTGAGCACGGCCGAGCCCCCGACACCGTCGGTGTCGACGACGGTGACCTCGGCGCCCAGCTGGGCGGCGACGTGCGCGGCCTCGTAGCCGCCGGGGCCGCCGCCGATGATGACGATGTGGTCTGTCACGTGGGTCTCTTCCTGGATTGCTTGGCTGGTGGGTCTCGATACGCCGCGTCGCGGCTTCGTTCCTCAGCCGCAGCGGCTACTCGACCTGGCCGAGCCCACGCCGTGCGCTCGTTCCTCGCGCACGGCTGCTCGTCTCAAAAGTTGATCATGTGGCCGGCGATGCCGTGGACGGCCTCCTTGACGGCCTCACCCAGGGTCGGGTGGGCGAAGACGTTGCGGGCCACCTCGTCGGCGGTGAGGTCCCACTGCTGGGCCATGGTCAGCACCGGCAGCAGCTCGGTCACGTTGGGGCCGATCATGTGCGCACCGATGATCTCGTTGTGCTCGGCGTCGGCGACGACCTTGACGAAGCCGATCGGCTCCCCGAGGCCCATGGCCTTGCCGTTGGCGCTGAAGGGGAACGACGCGGTCTTGACGTCGTAGCCCTTCTCTTTGGCCTGCGCCTCGCTGTAGCCGAAGGACGCGATCTGCGGGTTGCAGTAGGTCGCGCGCGGCACGAAGTCGAAGGCGACCGGCATGGTCTCGGCACCGTTGATGGTCTCGGCGGCCACGATGCCCATCGCCTCGGCGACGTGGGCCAGCATCATCTTGCCGGTGCAGTCGCCGATGGCGTACACGTTGTCGACGTTGGTGCGGCCGAAGTCGTCGATCTCGATCGCGCCGCGCTCGGAGACGCTGACGCCGGTGTTCTCGAGGCCGTAGCCCTTCACCCGCGGCGCGAAGCCGAAGGCGGCGAGGAACTTGCCGGCCTCGAGCACCTGCTCGTCGCCGCCCGCTGCGGGGGCGACGGTGACCTTGACCCCGGAGCCGGTGTCCTCGACGTTCTTCACCGCGGTGGAGGTCAGCACCTTCACGCCGAGCTTCTTGTACTGCTTGGCCAGCTCCTTGGAGATGTCCGCGTCCTCGGTCGGCACCATCCGGTCGAGGAACTCCACGATCGTGACGTCGACGCCGAAGTTGGCCATCACGTAGGCGAACTCGACGCCGATCGCGCCGGACCCGCCGATGATGATCGACTCGGGGAGCTGGTCGGTGAGGATCTGCTCCTCGTAGGTGACGACGTGCTCGCTGAGCTCGACGCCCGGGACCAGGCGCACGGTCGCGCCGGCGGCGATGATGAGGTTGTCGAAGGTGTAGCCGGTCTTCTGGCCGTCCTTCTCCACGTCGATCCCGGTCGGACCGGTGAGCGTGCCCCAGCCGTCGATCTCGGTGATCTTGTTCTTCTTCATCAGGAAGTGGACGCCCTTGACGATGCCGGCGCTCACGTCGCGGCTGCGCTTGTGGGTGGGGCCGAACGCCATCGTGGCGTCGCCCTCGATGCCGAACTTCGCCTTCTCGTGCTGGAGCGTGTGCGCCAGCTCGGCGTTCTTCAGCAGGGCCTTGGAGGGGATGCAACCGACGTTGAGGCAGACACCTCCCCAGTACTTCTCCTCCACCACGGCCACCTTCTGGCCGAGCTGGGCTGCGCGGATCGCGGCGACGTAGCCACCGGGGCCGGCGCCGAGGACGAGGGTGTCGAAGTGGGTGTCGGTCACGCCCCCAGCCTAGTGTTCCCGTCCGCGGGGGGAACACCCGCCCGAGGCTTGTCCTGGGGAGCGCGCCCCGGCGCGCGTCACGAAGGGTCCGGGCTCGGTACCCTGTGGCCCGTGACGCTCTACGCCGCCTACGGGACGAACCTCGATCCCGCCCGGATGGGCGAGCGCTGCCCCCACTCGATCCTCCACTCCACGGGCTGGCTCGCGGGCTGGCGGCTCACCTTCGGCGGCGAGGAGCACGGCTGGGACGGCGCGCTGTCGACGATCGTCCAGGACCCCTTCGAGCAGGTCTTCGTCGCGGTCTACGACGTCACGCCGGAGGACGAGCGCGCCCTCGACGGCTGGGAGGCGGCCGACACCGGGCTCTACCGCAAGACCAAGGTGCGGGTGCAGACGCTGACCGGACCGCTGGTCGTGTGGGCCTACGTCCTCGACGCCTACGAGGGCGGCCTGCCGTCGGCGTCCTACCTCGGCGTGCTGGCCGACGCCGCCGACGCCGCCGGTGCGCCCGAGGACTACGTCGCGGCGCTGCGCCGGCGCGCGTGCCGCTCGACCGGCCTCTAGATTCCTGACCTCCGATCGCTGGCCCTAGAGTGCGGCCCATGAGCGACCAGAACCCGTACGACGCCGCCACTGCCGCCGCCGCGAGGCTCGCCGAGCTGACCGGCGTCGAGCGCCACGACATCGCCCTCGTGCTCGGCTCGGGCTGGCTGCCGGCGGTCGACGCCCTCGGCGAGGCCACCGCCGAGATCGACACCACCGACCTGCCGGGCTTCAGCGCCGCGGCCGTCGCGGGCCACAGCGGCAAGATCCGGTCGATCAGGCAGGGTGACCGCAAACTCCTGGTCTTCCTCTCGCGCACCCACTTCTACGAGGGCAAGGGCGTCGCCGCGGTCGTCCACCCGATCCGTACGGCGGCCGCGGCCGGCTGCTCGGCCATCGTGCTGACCAACGGGTGCGGCGGGCTCAAGCAGGGCTGGCAGCCGGGCCAGCCGGTGCTGATCTCCGACCACATCAACCTCACCGGGACCAGCCCGATCGTCGGCGCCAACTTCGTCGACCTCACCGACCTCTACAGCCCGCGCCTGCGCGCGATGTGCCGCGAGATCGACCCGAGCCTCGACGAGGGCGTCTACGTCCAGTTCCCCGGGCCGCACTACGAGACGCCCGCCGAGGTCCGGATGGCCGGTGTCCTCGGCGGCCAGCTGGTCGGCATGAGCACCACGCTCGAGGCGATCGCGGCCCGCGAGGCCGGCATGGAGATCCTCGGCATCAGCCTGGTCACCAACCTCGCTGCCGGGCTGAGCGGCGAGCCGCTCAACCACGAGGAGGTCCTCGAGGCGGGCAAGGCCGCCGCCAGCCGGATGGGCGGCCTGCTCAGCCAGGTCGTCTCACGGATGTGATCGGGGTGCTGGTCTGATGCGGGTGCTGGTCGCGGGCGCCGCGGGAAGCCTGGGCCGGGTCGTCACGGTCGGGCTCGCCGACCTCGGCCACGAGGTCGTCGGCCTCGACCTCGTGCCGGGACCCGAGGGCTCGCCCTTCGCCTGGCACGAGGCCGACTGCGCAGACGCCGACGCGGTGGCGGCGGTGTTCGCCGCCGAGCGCATCGACGCGGTCGTGCACCTCGCCGGCGCCCCCGAGGAGCTCTCGCTGCCCGACGAGCTCACCTCCCACGTCGTCACCACCGCGGCACTGCTCGACGCGATGGTGGCCCACGACGTGACGCGCATCGTCTACGCCTCCTCCAACCACGCGGTGGGGCGCACGCCACGCGCGGACGGCGGGCTGACCGAGCAGGCCCTCCCCCGCCCCGACACCTACTACGGCGTGTCCAAGGTGGCGGCCGAGGCACTGCTGCGCCTCTTCGCCGACCGCCACGGGATCGACGCCGTCGTGTGCCGCATCGGCTCCTTCCTCGAGGAGCCGACCAGCCTGCGCGGGCTCTCGACGTGGCTCTCCCACGCCGACGGCGTACGCATGGTCGAGGCCGGGCTCACCGCCCCGGCCCCGGGCTTCGCGATCCTCCACGGCATCAGCGCCAACACCCGCGCCTGGTGGGACCTCGAGCCGGGCCGGCGGTTGGGCTACGAGCCGCAGGACGACGCCGAGGTCTTCGCCGACCGGATCGAGCCGGGTCCCGACGACGCGGCCGAGGCGGAGTTCGTCGGCGGCCCGTTCGCCACGGCGCAGTTCCACCGCCCTGCGCTCGGCTGAACGACGTCACTGCGCAGGCGGAGAAGGCGTGTAGAGGGCCACGCCGGAGATCGCGCCGAGCACGTTGTCGAACAGGTCGATCGTCAGCCCGCACGCGTCCGACGAGCCGTCGCCCCCCACGGTCAGGACGACCCGCGTGGAGGGGAGGACGGCCCCGGCCGGCGTGGCTCGGGGGTGTCCGCACGTCGTCGGTGGAGGCACGCCGTACGAGACGGAGACGACCGGCTGTCCGAGGGGGTTGGCGGCCGGGCGGGACGCGTAGTCCAGGACGGGGTCCCGGACCACCGACCGCCAACCGGGCGTGTCGGCCGACTCCGCCCCGCCCACCACAGTGACCTCCTCACCGTCGACGAACAGCCGCACCCCCTGCGCGAAGCCCGGGCGCCCCGTCCCTGACACGAGGAACCGGAGGAACGTCCAGGCGCGGTCTCGCGCAGCCGCGTCGTCGGGGCACCTCCACTCCGGGGTCGACGTCGCGATCAGCGTCACCACCTCGTCCGTCCCGACCGCCGACCCCGGGGGTGGATCGGAGCCCAGCACCTGTCCGGACGGGTTGCACTGGGGCACCTCCACCACGCGCGAGGCGATGTCGTCGCGCTCGAGGGCACGGGTCGCCTCGCTCGTCGTCAGCCCGAAGAGCGAGGGCATCACCGGCGCAGGCTCGTCGCGGGTGACGTAGGCGACCGGCACGGCCACGACGATGGCGGCCAGGGCCAGGAGCACGACGAGCGTGCTCGTCCTGGCGCCCGTCCGACCGGCGACGATCGCGTCCCGCAGCGCGGGCACGACGACGTCGTCGGGGTCCTCCGCGCGACGGATCCTTCGCCGCTGGTCCGCGATGACACGGTCGACCACGAGACCGGCCTCGTCGGCAGGCAGTCCCAGCTCGAGGGCGCGCTCGACCAGTCGGGTGCGACGTGCGGCTCGGTACTCCTCGACGTCCATCGGTGGGCTCTCCGACCTTCAGGTCCTCAGTGTCGCCGATCTCGCGTGGGCGAGCCACCCGCTCGCGATCCCGACCAGCGCCATGCCGACGACCCCGGTGGGCGCGAAGATGTGGTCGACGTGCACCAGCCATGCTCCGGGCACGAGCAGCAGGCCCGGAAGCGCGAGCCGCCCGATCCGACGCAGGGCGTCGACCGCCACGACCACCGCACATGCGACCAGCGCCCACGAGCCCACCTCACCGAGGCGCCCTCCGATGGCGAAGAGGTAGCGCACCTCGTCCGGCCGGGCGACACCCTCGCCCAGCCGCCAGGTCACGTAGCCCGCGCTGATGCCGCTGATGACGTCGAGCGCGGTGTACGCCGTGGCGTACACGAAGGCACTGACGCGCACCAGCCAGGCCACGGGGTCGTGACGTCCGCGCACCAGCCACATCAGCGCCACGCCGACCAGGGGGAACACGAACAGGCCGGCGACGTGCAGCAGGGTCCAGCGCGGCGCGCTGGCCCAGGACAGCGAGTGGGGGTGGAACACCCCGGCGGCGGCCAGCACGAGGCCCGGCCCCGCCACCGCGGCCGTGACGGCCAGGTCCCGCCGAGATCCGCTCATGCCTCGAAACTAGCCGTGCCCGTGAAGGCCGGGCGCCTCCTTGACTTCGAGCGCGCTCCAAGGCGGAGACTGGTCGGGTGACGAGCCTGAGCATCGCCGAGGCGGCCGAGCAGACCGGCTTGACGGCCCACACCCTGCGCTACTACGAGCGCGACGGCCTGCTCCTCCACTCGGTCGAGCGCGCTCCGTCAGGGCACCGCCGCTACACCGACGAGGACCTGCGGTGGATCCAGATGGTCACCCGCCTGCGCGCCACGGGCATGCCGATCCGCGACGTCCGCCGCTATGCCGCCCTGGTGCGCGACGGCGACGGCAACGAGGCCGAGCGGCTCGCGCTGCTGCTGTCGCACCGCGAGGTCGTCGAGCGCCAGCTCGCCGAGGTGGGCTCCCACCTGCGGGCGATCGACCACAAGATCGCGCTCTACGAGAACAAGGTGTCCCCGGCCTGACGGAGGCCTTGACCTCGAGCGCGCTCCAAGGAGCAGGGTGGAGGGCATGAGCATCCAGAAGCGACAGATCGGCTCCCTGACCGTCTCGGCCCTCGGCCTGGGCTGCATGGGGATGTCGGAGTTCTACGGCACCACCGACGAGCAGACCGGGATCGACACCATCCGCCGCGCCCTCGACCTGGGCGTCACCTTCCTCGACACCGCCGACATGTACGGCCCGTTCACCAACGAGCAGCTGGTCGGGCGCGCGATCGCCGGGCGCCGCGACGAGGTGCAGCTGGCCACCAAGTTCGGCAACGAGCGCAACCCCGACGGCAGCTGGGTCGGGATCAACGGCTCGCCGGACTACGTCGCGCGGGCCTGCGACGCGTCGCTGCAGCGGCTCGGCGTGGACCACATCGACCTCTACTACCAGCACCGCGTCGACCGGACCGTCCCGATCGAGGAGACCGTCGGCGCGATGGGCGAGCTCGTCGAGGCCGGCAAGGTCCGGCACCTCGGGCTGTCCGAGGCCGGCGCCGACACGATCCGCCGGGCGCACGCCGTGCACCCGATCACCGCGCTCCAGACCGAGTACTCCCTCTTCACCCGCGACCTCGAAGACGAGGTCCTGCCCACGATCCGTGGTCTCGGCATCGGCCTGGTGCCCTACTCCCCGCTCGGACGGGGCATCCTCACCGGTGCGATCGGCACCGGCTCGCTCGAGGACGGCGACTTCCGCAGCTCCAACCCGCGCTTCCAGGGCGAGGCGCTCGACGCCAACCTCGCGCTGGTGGAGAAGGTGCGCGAGATCGCGGCCGCCAAGGGCTGCACGCCCGGCCAGCTCGCGCTCGCGTGGGTCCTGGCCCAGGGCGAGGACGTGGTGCCGATCCCCGGCACGAAGCGCGTGCGCTACCTCGAGGAGAACGTCGGTGCCGCCGACGTCGACCTCACCGCCGAGGACCTCGCCGCCCTCGAGGAGGCCGTCCCGCGCGACGCGGTCGTCGGCCAGCGCTACCCCGACATGTCCAGCATCGACGGCTGAGACGCCGGCAGCCCGCGGGGGTCAGGTGGCGGCGATGCCGACCTGGCCCTCGCGGAAGGCGTCGACGAACAGGGCGTGGTCCTTGCGCACCCGCTCGGCGTACGCGATGCCCCAGTCGCCCAGCCAGGCGACGTAGTCGTTGCGGCGGCCCTCGAGCGACTTCGCGATGGCCTCCTCGACCTGGAAGTCGATGAGGTCCTGCTGGCTGTCCTCGTCGGAGGCGCAGTGGATCTTCGCCGTCGCCCGGCCGAGCAGCTCGACGACGGCGCGCATGTCGGCGGGCTCGTTGATCTCGCCCCAGTCGAGGTCGACCTCGTACGGCGACACCTCGGAGACGACGTAGCCCACACCGCCGACCGTCGTGTGCCCGAGCAGGGGGTCGGTGTGCACCTGGAGGGCGCGCTGGCTCACCGACGTGCGGTGGCCCTCGTCCTCGAAGTAGGCGTCGACGTCGCCGGTGTCGACGAAGCGGCTCACCGCGGGGATGTTCGCCTGCTTCATGCTGAGCACGACATCGTTGTCGAGCGCCTGGCTGTAACCCTCGACCAGCACGTTGTACGCCGGCAGCCCGGCGCTGCCGATGCCGAAGCCGGACTTGCCCACGACGTCACGCAGCTCGTAGAAGAGCTCGCGGTCGAACCGCTTGGACTGCGGGATGGTGTCGAGGTAGGCGTGGAAGGCGGCCACCACCTCGGTGCGCTCCTCGCGGGGCAGCCGGCGCGTCGAGGCGTCGTCGGCGAACTTCCGGATGCCCTTCTCCATCACCGTCATGCCGTCGAGCAGATCGGCGCGGCGCATCGACCGCGCCTCCTCCAGGGCGACGAGGACCGGCCCGTGGGCGGTGTCGAGGGTGATCTCGAAGTCGTCGTCGGAGTCGGAGGCGACGTAGTGGTTGACCTGCGCGAGGTAGGAGCGGGCATAGCGCGAGATGAGCTTGCGGATCGCGTCCTCGGGCAGGGCCTTCTGCCATGCGACCAGCGCAAGGCTGGCGGCGAAGCGCTGGAGGTCCCACGTGAAGCGGCCCAGGTAGGCCTCGTCGAAGTCGTTGATGTCGAAGACCAGCCGGCCGTCGGAGTTGAGGTAGGTGCCGAAGTTCTCCACGTGCAGGTCACCGTGGATCCAGATCCGCTCGGCGCCGTGGCGCGACCAGTCGTCGGTCTCGGTCGTGACGTCGTTGTAGAACAGGCACGCGGTGCCGCGGTAGAACGCGTGCGGGTCGCGGGCCATCTTGCGGTACTTGGCCCGGAAGGCGGCCGGATCGGCCCGCATGAGCGGGGCAAAGGCGTCGCGGAGCACGTCGATGATCACGGCGGTGCGGTCGGTGGCGGCCATGGAGGGCACTCTAGGGGCCGTCCACCAGCGACCGGTGGCGTACGACCGGGGTGTGCGGGGCGGCTAGGTTTGCGCCATGGCAACCACACAACTCGGCGACAACACCGTCAACACCGTGGGCGAGCTCCCCGCGGTCGGCTCGCAGGCACCCGGCTGGGACCTGGTGGGACTGAAGTTCCAGCCCGTCACCGACGCCGACGCGGCCGGCAAGCGCGTCGTGCTCAACATCTTCCCCAGCATCGACACCGGCGTGTGCCAGGCGAGCGTGCGCAAGTTCAACGAGCTCGCCGCCGGCCTGGACAACACCACGGTCGTCAACGTCTCGGTCGACCTGCCGCTGGCCCAGGCCCGCTTCTGCGGTGCCGAGGGCATCGAGGCCGTCGAGGTCGGCTCGGCCTTCCGCTCGAGCTTCGGTGAGGACTACGGCGTCGCGATGGCCGACGGTGGCTGGAAGGGCATGCTCGCCCGCGCGGTCGTCGTCCTCGACACCGACCGCACCGTGCTGCACGCCCAGCTCACCGACGCGATCGGCCAGGAGCCCGACTACGACGCCGCGGTCGCCGCGCTGTCCTGACCCACCTGCACCCACCGGCTGGCCGGCCTCGCGCCGGGACGTCGCCCCGACGTCACTGGCGCGAGGCCAGCCACTCGTGCTCGACCTGCGGCAGCACCTGCGCGTCGAGGAACACCGCGGCGAGGCCCTTGTCGCCCATCGCGGCGCGGAAGAACATCGGGACCGTCAGGCCGTGGCCGGGCCGGTGCACGACCTCGACCGGGTCGCCGGCCGTGATGGCCCCCGGCTCACGGACCGCGAGGTAGGCCCCGGTCCGCCCGCGCTCGGCGAACCTCTTCACCCACCGGGGCTCGGCCATGTGCTTGGCGAAGGTCGCGCACGGCACCCGCGGTCCGCAGACCTCCAGCAGGGTGGGGCCGACGCGCCACTGCTCGCCGACCTCCGCGGCGTCGACGTCGATCCCGGTGGTGGTGAGGTTCTCGCCGAACATGCCGTCGGCCAGGTCCCGCCCGAGCTCACCGCCCCACCAGTCCATCTCCTCGCGCGCCACGGCGTAGACCGCCTGCGTCTCGCCCCCGTGGTGGCGGCGGCTGCCGATCTCGTCGCCCACCACCCCGCTGCCGAGGCCTCCACGCTTCGGACCCGGGTCGCGCACCTCGATCCGCTCGACCGGGTGCTTGCGGATGGCGCTGGGTCGTTTCATGCCGGGGACGGCGGCCAGCGCGCCGGCGTTGACGGAGCGGACGAGGGCGGGCACGCGCACACGCTAGTCGCCGGTGTGGCAGACCGCCTCGATGTTGTTCCCCTCGGTGTCGCGGACGAAGGCGCCGTAGTAGCCGGGGTGGTACTCCGGCCAGAGCCGCGGCGCGTGCAGTGACTCGGCACCGGCGGCCACGGCCTCGGCGTGCCACGCCCGCACCGCTGCCGCGTCGCGTGCGCGGAAGGCGACGTGGACCTCCCGGTTGGGGCCGATCCCGTCGAAGGTGCTGATCCAGAAGTCCGGCTCGTCGGTGCCGTAGCCGATGGCCACTCCCACGTCCATGACCCTGCGGTGACCCAGCACGCCCAGGACCCGGTCGTAGAACGTCGCCGCGCGCTGCAGGTCGGTGCAGTTGATGCCCAGGTGATCGATCATGGGCAGATCCTGACAGCGCCCACCGACAGCCGCGCCCGATAGCGTGCGCCCATGACCGACCTGACCCCCCTGCTCGAGCAGGCCCGCGCCTGGGCCGCCGAGGACCCCGACGAGCACACCCGCGCCGAGCTCGAGGCCCTCGTCGACGCCGCCGAGCGCGGCGAGGAGACCGACCTGGCCGACCGCTTCGCCGGCACCCTCGAGTTCGGCACCGCGGGCCTGCGCGGCGCGCTCGGCGCGGGCCCGAACCGGATGAACCGCGTCGTGGTCACGCGCGCGGCGGCCGGCCTCGCGGCGTACCTCAAGGACACCGGCCACGCCGGCGGGTCCGTGGTCATCGGCTTCGACGCCCGCCACAACTCCGACGTCTTCGCCCGCGACACCGCCGAGATCATGACCGGCGCCGGCCTGAAGGCGCTCGTGATGCCGCGCACGCTCCCCACCCCGCTGCTCGCCTACGCGATCCGCGAGCTCGGCTGTGCGGCCGGCGTGATGGTCACCGCCAGCCACAACCCGCCGCAGGACAACGGCTACAAGGTCTACCTCGGCGACGGCAGCCAGATCGTGCCGCCCGCGGACGTGGAGATCGCCGAGCGGATCGCCGCCGTCGGTCCGCTGGCCGACCTCCCCCGCGGCGACGCGGGCCGTGTCGTGGGTGAGGACATCGTCGACAACTACCTCGACACCGTCGCCGGCCTCGCCCAGGACGGTCCCCGCGACCTCTCCGTCGTCTACACCCCGCTGCACGGCGTCGGCGGCACGACCGTCGCGCAGGTGCTCGAGACGGCCGGCTTCGACGCGCCACACGTCGTGGAGCAGCAGGAGCACCCCGACCCCGACTTCCCCACGGTCTCCTTCCCCAACCCCGAGGAGCCGGGCGCCATGGACCTCGCCATGGCGCTCGCGGCCGAGCACCGCGCCGACCTGGTCGTGGCCAACGACCCCGACGCCGACCGGTGCGCGGTGGCTGTGCCGGACGCCCACGGCTGGCGGATGCTGCGCGGCGACGAGGTCGGCGCCCTGCTCGCCCACCACCTCATCGACCGCGGTGCCACCGGCGTCTTCGCCAACTCGATCGTGTCCTCGAGCCTGCTGGGCAAGATGGCCGCCGCCGCGGGCCAGCCCCACGAGGAGACCCTGACCGGCTTCAAGTGGATCGGTCGCGTCGAGGGCCTGGCCTTCGGCTACGAGGAGGCGCTGGGCTACTGCTGCGACCCCGAGCACGTCCGCGACAAGGACGGCGTCTCCGCGCTCCTGCTGGTCTGCGAGCTCGCCGCCGCCGCCAAGGCCGAGGGACGCGGGCTGCCCGACATCCTCGACGACATCGCGCGCGAGCACGGCCTGCACGCCACCGACCAGCTCTCGGTGCGCTTCGAGGACCTCGCCGACATCCCGGCCACGATGGAGCGCCTGCGCGCCACCCCGCCGAGCACCCTCGGCGGACTCGCGGTGGAGCGCGTCGAGGACCTGTCCGAGGGCTCCGACCTGCTCCCCCCGACCGACGGCCTGCGCTACACGCTGGCCGAGGGCGCCCGCGTCATCGTCCGTCCGAGCGGCACCGAGCCGAAGGTCAAGTGCTACCTCGAGGTCGTCATCCCCGTGGGCGACGAGGACGTGGACGCGGCCCGGATCTCCGCGGCGGGCCGGCTCGACGCGATCAAGGCCGACCTGCGCGGGTCCGCGGGCCTCTGATGCGCACGGCCGGGGCCCTCGCCCTCACGCTCGTCCTCCTCGGCCTCGCGCCCGCCCCGGCGCTGACCCCGACGGCGACCGCCGTCGACGGCCCGCGCACGTGGCGGGTCGGGCCCGACCGGGAGCTGACCGCGCCCAGCCGGGCCGCGGCCGTGGCGGGCGACGGCGACACCGTGCTCATCGACGCCGGGACCTACGCCGGCGACGTGGCCACCTGGACCCAGGACGACCTCACGCTGCGCGGCGTCGGCGGCCGCGCCCACCTGCGCGCCGCCGGCCGCAGCGCGCAGGGCAAGGCGATCTGGGTCCTCGTCGGCGACCGCACGCGCGTCGACCGCATCGAGTTCAGCGGCGCCACCGTGCCGGACCAGAACGGCGCCGGCATCCGCCAGGAGGGCACCGACCTCACCGTCACGCGCAGCTGGTTCCACGACAACCAGAACGGCATCCTCACCGGCGCCGACCCCGACAGCGACATCGTCATCCGCCGCTCGCGCTTCTTCCGCAGCGGCGCCGGCGATGGCTACACCCACAACCTCTACGTCGGCGCGGTCCGCTCGCTGACCGTCACCGGGAGCTGGCTCTGGGGTGCCGACGTCGGCCACGAGCTCAAGTCGCGCGCCGCACGCACGACGATCGTGGCCAACCGCATCGACGACGCCGACGCCACGGCGAGCTACTCCATCGACGTGCCCAACGGCGGTCGCACCCTCGTGGCCGGCAACATCGTCGTCCAGGGCCCGCGCTCGGAGAACTCCACGCTCGTGTCCTACGGCGCCGAGGGCCTCACGCACCCGTCCCGCACCGTGCGGGTCGTGCACAACACCTTCGTCAACCGGCGCACCGCCGGCACGTTCGTCGCGCTCGCCGACGGGGCGGTCGCGCACCTGCGCAACAACCTGCTGCTCGGTCCGGGCGAGCTGACCAGCCGTCCGCCGGCCAGCGCCCGCGCCAACCGCCGCGTGGGTCCGGGCGGCTTCGTCGACGCCGCTGCCGACGACTACCACCTGCGCGCCTCCTCCCCCGCGGTCGACCGGGGTGTGCGCGTCCCGAGCCGGTGGCGCCCGCGGTGGGAGTACGCCCACCCCGCCCGCCTCGTGCTCCGCCCGTCCGCCGACCGCGCGGACCTCGGCGCCCACGAGCTGCGCTGACCTGCCCCGGCCCGCCCCGACGCGGGCGTACGCTGTCGGTCATGACCCGGACCGTCGGCGAGCTCCTCGCACGGGTCCGGTCCGTCCTCACGCTGCTGCTCGTCGGCGTCGCGACGGTGCTCGCGGCGTCCGTGGTGGCACCGGTGGCCTCTGCGGAGTCGGTGCTCCTGGTCGCTGCGCTCAGCACCGCGGCCACGGCCCTCCTGGGCTCGCGCCGCCCGGTGGTGCTGCCGCTCGCGCGCGTGCTGATGCTCCCCGCCAGGTGGGCCGGTGAGGTGCTCGTGCACCTGGCCGGAGGCTCCACCGACGTGATCCACCACCCGCAGCGCCCCCGCGCTCCTGGACTCGTCTGACCCGTCGCACCGCGACGCCCGTCCGACCCGTCCCACCTCTTCCAGGAGCCTCCGCATGTCCCTGCTCGAACCGATCTCGCACGCCCTCGCCGCGGTCCTCGCCGCCACCCACGACGCCCTCACCGCCCTCGGCGCCGACCCGACGGCAGGCGCCACCTGGCTGCTGTGCGTCGCCGCCGTCGTCGTCGTCCTGCGCCTCGCCCTCCTCCCCGTCGTCGTCCACGGCGTACGCCAGGCACACGCCGGCGCGCGGGCGCGGCCCCACCTGCGCGAGCTGTCCGGCCGCCTCGGGGAGCGACCGGACGCCGAGGCCCTGCGCCGGCACCTCGAGGAGCGCCGACGGGTCTCCGCGGAGCACGGCGTCAGCCGGCTCGGCTGCCTGCCGGTGCTACTGCAGCTTCCGGTGTGGCTGGCGCTCTACCACCTGCTCTCGGACGTCGCCTCCGGGACCGCGGTCGGCGCGATGGGCCCCGGCCTCGTGTCGTCCCTCGGCGCGGCGTCGGTCCTCGGCGTCACGCTCGCCGGCAGCGGCTACCTCGGGGGCGGGCCCGCCCACCTCGCCGTCGTCGCCGGGCTCGCCGTCACGGCCGCCGCGCTGTCGTACGTCACCCAGCGGCACGTCGTGGCGCGCAACACCCTCACCGAGGGCATGCCCGAGGCGGTCCTGTCCGCGCAGCAGCTGATGCCCGCGCTGTCGGCGCTCGGCCTCCTGGTCGCGGGCGGCGTCGTGCCGGTGACGCTGCTGGCCTACTGGGTCTGCAACTCGGCGTGGACGTTCGGCCAGTCCGTCGTCATCGCCCGCTGGTTCCCCACCCCGGGCACGGCAGCGGCCTTGGCTAGGGGATGAGGACCAGGTTGCCGACCTTGCGGCCGGAGTCGACGATGCGGTGCGCCTCGACGATCTCGCTGAGCGGCAGGGAGCGGTCCACGACCGCGCGCAGCTCGCCGCTCGCGAGCCGCTGGAGCAGCCAGGCGAAGTCGGCCGGGTCCTCCTTGATCGGACCGGTGCGCACGGCGCCGCGCGAGAGCACCGTGTCGGCCAGGCCCGCCACGGCGAGCAGCAGCACGCCGTCCGGCGCCGGCGCAAGCAGACGACGACCGGAGCGCCGGTCGAGGTTGCCGACGGCGTCCAGCACGACGTCGTGGGTCGCGGGGAGGTCGAGGACGGAGGCCGTCGCACGGTCGACCACGTCGGCGGCTCCCAGCGAGCGGACCAGGTCGGCGTTGCGCGCGCTGCACACGGCCGTGACGTGGGCCCCTGCCAGGTGCGCGATCTGGACGGCTGCGCTGCCCACCGCGCCCGAGGCGCCGTTGACCAGCACCCGGCGCCCGGGTGCAGCGAGGTCGCCCAGGAACTGGCGTGCGGTGCTGCCGCCGAAGAGGATGGCGGCCGCGTCGGCGTGATCGACGCCCGCGGGCTTGGGCGTCAGGCGGTCCGCCCGTACGGCGGCGAGCTCGGCGTGCGCCCCCATCCGGGCGCCCGTCATCCCGCACACCTCGTCGCCGACCGAGACGCCGGCGACCCCGGCTCCCACGGCCTCCACGACACCCGAGTAGACGACGCCGAGGACGGACCGCCGCGGTCCGCGGAGGCCGAGGGCGAGTCGCGCAGGCGCGGCGAAGCCCGGGGGGAAGCTGGCTCCCCGGATGCGCGCGTCGCCGGAGTTCATCGTCGTCGCGCGCACCCGCACGAGCACCTGGCCCTTGCCGGCCACCGGGTCGGCGACGTCGCGGACCCTCACCACCTCGGGGGGTCCGTACCGCTGCACCACTGCTGCTCTCACGACCGTCTCCCTTACGCCTGTAAGTCTGATGTCGGAGAGAGTAGCCTTACGGGCGTAAGTCCCACAAACGAGGAGCCTCGTGTCCAGACCACCGCTCACCCCCGCACGCGTGATCGACGCCGCCAGCCGCGTCGCCGACACCACCGGACTGGCCGGGGTGAGCATGCGCAGCGTGGGACGCGAGCTCGGCGTCGAGGCCATGTCGCTCTACCACCACGTCGCCAACAAGGACGCGCTCCTCGACGGGCTCGCCGACTGGGTCTTCGCGCAGATCCTGACCCCGTCGCTCGGCGTGCCGTGGCGCAGCGAGATGGAAGCACGGGCGCGCTCGGCCCGCACCGTCCTCGCGGCCCATCCGTGGGGCCTGGGACTCGTCGAGTCCCGCCGCTCCGCCGGCCCGGCGACCCTGCGCCACCACGACGCGGTGCTCGGCTGCCTGCGCACCGACGGCTTCACGGTGGCCCTCGCCGCGCACGCCTTCTCGGTGCTCGACGCCTACACCTACGGCTTCGTGCTCACCGAGGTGAACCTGCCGTTCGAGCCCGGCACGGCCGACGAGTTCATCGAGGAGATCGCCGCCTCCCTCGCCGACCGCCCCTGGATGAGCGAGCTCGTCGCGGAGCGGATCACGGGCCAGGACTACGCCTACGGAGACGAGTTCGAGTACGGCCTCGCGCTGGTGCTCGACGGGATCGAGGCGGCCTACGACGCCGAGGTCACACGAAGAAGCTGACCACCAGCACCAGCGTCGCCCCTGCGATCAGGGCGAGGGGCAGCCGATCGCGCGTGCGGCGTACGGCGTCGGGCAGCGCCAGCTGCTCCTTCGACCCGGGCCTGACCCCCTCGGCCCGACGGGCCTGGTCGACGAGGTCGTAGAGGCGGGTCTCGACGAAGTCGGCGTAGGCCATGCCCTCACGCGCCTCGCCCGACGCGGACGGCCGGGCGGTGATCGCCTTGCGCCACGAGCGACCCACCACGGTGGACACCCAGCGGCGGTCGGCCGCGCGCACGGCCAGCACCTGGCGCACCGCCATCTCCTCGACCGCGGCGAGGCGGATGTGGACCGTCTCCACCAGGTTGCGCATGACCAGGTGCTCGTCGGTGGCCCACAGCGCGGGCCGCAGCATCGCCGCCCAGGCCAGCACCCCGACCAGCAGCGCGAGCCCCACGACCCACGGCGGGAACCCGTCGTCGAGGTAGGCCAGGCCGACCAGCGCGACGACCGCGGAGCCCACCACCGCGAGCCACCCGGTCACCTGTCCGCTGGTGGGGTGGAACCGCTCCACGACGTCGTCCGAGTGGTCCTGCAGGGGTGCCATGTTCTCCTCGTCCTTTTGGGCAGACTTTGGCCCTCCGTGGATTGTCCGGGTGCTCGCGGCCAACTCTATGCTGGGTCGGTGACACCCACTTCCAGCTCCACGGCGAGCACCGCCTCCGGCGCCGGCGTCTTCGACGACATCGTGCGCTCGGAGTCCTCGCTCCGCCGATTCCTCCACGGCCTCCCCGGGGTCGACCAGGTCGGGTGCGAGGCCCGCGCCGCAGGCCTGGCCACCCGGTCCATCAAGACCACGTCGAAGGCCTTCGCCATCGACCTGGCCATCCGGATGGTCGACCTGACCACGCTCGAGGGCCAGGACACCCACGGCAAGGTCCGCGCGCTCGCCTCCAAGGCGAAGCGCCCCGACCCCGCGGACCCGTCCTGCCCCGCCACCGCCGCGGTCTGCGTCTACCCCGACATGGTCGCCACGGCGAAGCAGACCCTCGGCGACAGCGGCGTCAACGTCGCCGCCGTCGCGACGGCGTTCCCGAGCGGTCGCGCCGCGATGGACATCAAGCTCGCCGACACCCGCGACGCGGTCGAGGCCGGCGCCGACGAGATCGACATGGTCATCGACCGCGGCGCGTTCCTGTCGGGTCGCTACCTCGACGTCTACGAGGAGATCGTCCAGGTCAAGGAGGCGTGCGGCGACGCGCACCTCAAGGTGATCTTCGAGACCGGCGAGCTCCAGACCTACGACAACGTCCGTCGCGCCAGCTGGCTGGCGATGATGGCCGGCGGCCACTTCATCAAGACCTCCACCGGCAAGGTGCAGCCGGCAGCGACGCTGCCGGTCACCCTGATCATGCTCGAGGCGGTCCGCGACTTCCGCGAGCAGACCGGGCAGATGGTCGGCGTGAAGCCCGCCGGCGGCATCAAGACCACCAAGGACGCCATCAAGTACCTCGTGATGGTCAACGAGATCGCCGGTCCCGACTGGCTCGATCCCGACTGGTTCCGCTTCGGTGCGTCCACGCTGCTCAACGACCTGCTGATGCAGCGCACCAAGATGACGACCGGTCGCTACTCCGGTCCCGACTACTTCACGCTGGACTGAGGCTGAGTCACATGAGCAACATCTTCGAGTACGCCCCCGCCCCCGAGTCGCGCGCCGTCGTCGACATCAAGCCGTCCTACGGCCTGTTCATCAACGGCGAGTTCGTCGACGGCCACGGCAAGGCGTTCAAGACCGTCAACCCCGCGACCGAGGAGGTCCTCGCCGAGGTCGCCGAGGCCAACGACGCCGACGTCGACGAGGCCGTCAAGGCCGCCCGCCGCGCCTACACCCGCGTCTGGTCGCGGATGTCGGGCGCCGAGCGCGCGAAGTACCTCTACCGGATCGCCCGGATCATCCAGGAGCGCGGTCGCGAGCTCGCCGTCCTGGAGTCGATCGACAACGGCAAGCCGATCAAGGAGTCGCGCGACGTCGACATCCCCGTCGTCGCCGCCCACTTCTTCTACTACGCCGGCTGGGCCGACAAGCTGGAGCACTCCGGCTACGGCTCCACCCCGCTCGGCGTGGCGGGCCAGGTCATCCCGTGGAACTTCCCGCTGCTGATGCTGGCGTGGAAGATCGCCCCGGCGCTGGCGTGCGGCAACACCGTCGTGCTCAAGCCGGCCGAGACCACGCCACTGACCGCCCTCCTCTTCGCGGAGATCTGCCAGCAGGCCGACCTCCCGCCCGGCGTGGTCAACATCGTCACCGGCGCCGGCGACACCGGCCGCGCGATCGTGTCGCACCCGGACGTCGACAAGGTCGCCTTCACCGGCTCGACCGAGGTCGGCAAGGCCATCGCCCGCGCGGTGGCCGGCACCGACAAGAAGGTGACCCTCGAGCTCGGCGGCAAGGCCGCCAACATCGTCTTCGACGACGCGCCGCTCGACCAGGCGATCGAGGGCATCGTCAACGGCATCTTCTTCAACCAGGGCCACGTCTGCTGCGCCGGCTCGCGCCTGCTCGTGCAGGAGTCCGTGGCCGACGAGGTCATGGAGCGCCTCAAGCGCCGCATGGCCACGCTGCGCGTGGGCGACCCGCTCGACAAGAACACCGACGTGGGCGCGATCAACTCCGCCGAGCAGCTCGCCAAGATCCGCGAGCTCTCCGACATCGGCGAGGCCGAGGGCGCCGAGCGCTGGTCGACCCCGTGCGAGCTGCCCACCAACGGCTACTGGTTCGCCCCGACCGTCTTCACCGGCGTCTCGCAGGCCCACCGGATCGCCCGCGAGGAGATCTTCGGCCCCGTCCTGTCGGTGCTGACCTTCCGCACCCCGTCGGAGGCGGTCGAGAAGGCCAACAACACGCCGTTCGGCCTCTCCGCCGGCGTGTGGACCGACAAGGGCTCGCGCATCCTGTCCATGGCCAACCGCCTGCGGGCCGGCGTGGTCTGGGCCAACACGTTCAACAAGTTCGACCCGACCTCGCCGTTCGGCGGCTACAAGGAGTCCGGCTACGGCCGCGAGGGCGGTCGCCACGGGCTCGAGGCCTACCTGAAGGGAGCGGACTCGTGAGCCGCATCGACGTGCGCAAGACCTACAAGCTCTACATCGGGGGCCAGTTCCCCCGATCGGAGTCGGGCCGCTCCTACGTCGTCAACGACGCCAAGGGCCGCCTGCTCGCCAATGCCGCGCAGGCCTCGCGCAAGGACGCCCGCGACGCCGTCGTGGCCGCCCGCGCGGCCTTCGGTGGTTGGTCGGGGAAGACGGCGTACAACCGTGCGCAGGTCGTCTACCGCATCGCCGAGGTCCTGGAGGGTCGCCGCGAGCAGTTCGAGGCCGAGCTCCGCGCGGCCGAGGGCGTCTCCGCGGCGAAGGCCAAGACCTACGTCGACGCCGCGATCGACCGCCTCGTCTGGTACGCCGGGTGGGCCGACAAGATCACCCAGGTCGTCGGCAACGCCAACCCGGTCGCCGGCCCGTTCTTCAACCTCTCCACCCCCGAGCCGAGCGGCGTCATCGCCGTCGTCGCCCCCCGGGGCGCCCTCCTCGGCCTGGTCAGCGTCGTGGCACCGCTCATCGTCACCGGCAACACCGTCGTGGTGATCGCCAGCCAGGACAACCCGCTGACCGCGATCACCCTCGGTGAGGTCATGGCCACCAGCGACCTGCCCGGCGGCGTGGTCAACGTGCTCACCGGCTCGCAGACCGAGATCGCGCCGTGGCTGGCCTCGCACATGGACGTCAACGGCCTCGACCTGACCGGTGTCGAGGACGCCGAGCAGGCGAGGGAGCTCGAGGTGGCTGCGGCCGACAACCTCAAGCGCGTACGCCGTCCCGCCCCCGACACCGACTGGCTCCTGGAGCCCGGCCTGGACCGGATGACCCGGTTCATGGAGACCAAGACGGTCTGGCACCCGATCGGGGTCTGACCTCTCCCCCCAGCACCGCACAGGCAACGACGAAGGCCCCCGGAGATCCTCCGGGGGCCTTCGTCGTGCGTAGGGGTCGATCAGCGGTTGAGCAGTGCCTGGGCCAGCACCCCGAGGATCTCGTTGGGGTTCTCCACCAGGAAGTTCTGCCCGCCGGTCGCCGCAGCGATCTGCTCGAGCTCACCGGTGTCGGCGTCCTGCGAGATGCCGATGATGATCACCTTCACCGGCTTCGCGGGGTCGCGGACCGACTTCAGCTGGTTGACCAGCGACTCCAGCGACAGCGAGCTCGAGTCGTCGCTCGCGCCGTCGGTCATGATCACCACGGAGTTGAACCACGCCGGGTCCCACTTCTCCTGGGCGTACTTGTAGGCCGCCAGCGTGGTGTCCATGACACCGGTGCCGCCGTTGACCCGGCCGGGGAGGCCGCTGGCCACCTTGCGAACCACGTCGCCGTGGGTGCCGGCGTCTCCGGCAGGCGCGTCGAGCCGGTCCAGGGTGGCGTACTCCTCGTAGGAGGCACCGCCCTCGCCGCGGTTCTTCGAGAACCCCCAGATGCCGATGCGGGCCTGGGCCGGGAACGCGTCGAGCGCGACCTGGGAGGCCGTGACGGCCAGCTGGATGCGGGTGGTGTCACCGATGGCGGTCTTCATCGAGCCCGACAGGTCGACCACCGCGAGGATGCTCGACGGCACCGACAGCACGCGCCACTGGCGCAGCGCGTCGTCGGTGGTCTTCTGCGGCACCGTGTTGAGCACCTGGGCGTTGCCGAGGCCGATGTCGTTGGGCAGCGGGGCGCCGTCGGGGCCGCGCAGCTCGGCGGCGGCGATCGCCTCCACGCCGGCGCTCGAGGTGAACCAGCGCGTCACCGCACGGCCGACGCGGGCCGAGATGTCCCCGCCGGAGGCCAGGATGTCCTTGTTGCCGCGGTTCACGTCGATCAGCGGGTACTGCAGCATCGGCACACCGGTCTTCGGTGCCACGAGGCTGAGCTGGTCGTTGCTGCGGCGGGCCGCGAGGTAGGCCTGCTCGGTGGCGGGCACCAGCTGCGTGCTGGAGGCGGAGATCGTGGAGAGGTCGGTCTCGTTGGCGCTGCCGGCCACGGCGCGCTCGCCGTAGGTCTGGGCGACCGGGACGGTCTTCTCCTCGATGGTCGCGGCGGTCTCGCCGGTCTTCTTCATCTCCGCGAAGGGAGCGAGCAGGGCGAGCGCCGAGGCGCCCTCTGCGCTCGGGTCGGCCATCGCCAGGCTGCCGCCGTCGAGGACACCGGCCCACGACGCGGGCGCCTTGGCTGCCGGGCCGCCGATGAGGCCGACGGGCGTCTGGGCGAGCACCTCGGCGATCGGCGAGCCGGTCCACCCGGCGGCCGTGAGCTGGCCCTTCCAGGTCGGGCTGTCCGGGATCCAGATCTCGGGCAGCTGGGCGTCGGGGTCGCTGAGCAGCGCCACCACGTCCTTCACCGAGCCGGTGGTGACCTGGATGTCGATGCAGGGCTCGTCGGCGTTGACGTCCTTGACTGCCTCGCGGACCAGGTCCTCCATCACCGGCGCGGTCGTCAGCGTGACCTGCTCGGAGACGCAGTCGGCGCCCCCGGGGGTGTCGCTGTTGCCACGCATGGCGAAGAATGTGATGAAGGCGAGCACGAGCACCAGCGCGAGTCCGCCCAGCACGAAGGGGTTGCCGGAGCGGCGTACGGCGGCTCCGGAGTTGTCCACGCTTTCGGGCGCGGTCGAGTCGTCCTGACTCATGAGGTCCTCCCACAAGAACGTCAATCGGGGGTTTCGGCGAGACTAATCTCCGGCAGGATCGTCCGTGGCCGAACGAGGAAATGAGTTCGTAACAATGAGCACAGCCCAGGTCGTCGTCCTGGCCGGCCCCAGCGGCGCCGGGAAGTCCCGGCTCGCCGAACGGCTCGGACTGCCGGTCCTGCGGCTCGACGACTTCTACAAGGACGGTGACGACCCGACCCTGCCGCGCATCGACCACGGCGCCAACGCCGGCCTCGTCGACTGGGACCACCCCGACTCCTGGCACCAGGCCGACGCGATGGCCGCGCTGCGCGAGCTCTGCGCCACCGGGCGCAGCGAGGTGCCGATCTACGAGATCGCCCAGAACGGCCGCTGCGGGTCGCGCACCGTCGACCTGCACGGCAGCACGCGCTTCGTCGCCGAGGGCATCTTCGCCCCCGACGTCGTGGCCGCGTGCCGCGAGGAGGGCCTGCTGGCAGCGGCCTACTGCATCACCCAGCACCCCCTCGTCACCTTCTGGCGCCGACTGAGCCGCGACCTGCGCGAGCACCGCAAGCCGCCGCTGATGCTCGTGCGCCGCGGCTACGCCCTCGCCCGTGACCAGCGCCGCGTGGTCGCCCACGCCCTCCGCCAGGGCTGCCGGCGCGCTACTGGCGACCAGGCGTACGCGGAGCTGACCGCGAGCGCGCAGGCCCGCTCCGGCTCCCGCTCGGACTCGCGATCCGACTCCGGGTCCGCATGATGCTCCGGCTCCAGCAGCCCGACCGCCGCTCCTGCGGCGCCGCGGCACTGGTGATGGCACGCCGGCTGGCACTGCCCCGTTACGCCGGGCTCGTGGGCGACCAGGCGAGCTTCGCGCACGAGGTGAGCACCCTGCACCGGCGGCTCACGTCCCTGTCCGACACCGCGGGCGGTTGGCAGGTGCCGTGGCCGCGCGCGCTCGGCACCCCGCCGTGGGCGGTCGCGCGCGAGCTCGGTCTGATCACCGGGGTGCCCTACGCGACCCGGTCCGTACGCCTGGGGCGGCGCGTGTGGCCGCACCTGGCCGCCGCGACCCCGCTGCGTCCGGTCGCGGTCTACGTCGGCGACCGGTTGCTGCCGCGCCACGTCGTGCTGGTGACCGGGACGCAGGCCGACGGCGCCGCGACCTACGAGCCCGCGTCCGGGCTCGTCACCGCCGTGGCGTCGGGGCGCTGGGAGCGCGGCGACCTCGCGCTCGCGGGCTGGGACCGGCCGTGGCTGGTCGTCAGCCCGCGATGAGGGCGGCGTAGCCCGGCTTGACCACTTCGTCGATGACCTTCAGGCGCTCGTCGAAGGGCAGGAAGGCCGACTTCATCGCGTTGATGGTGAACCACCGCAGGTCCTCCAGCGTGTAGCCGAACGCCTCGACCAGGCCGAACATCTCCTTCGTCATCGACGTCTGGCTCATCAGCCGGTTGTCGGTGTTGACGGTCACGCGGAAGCGGAGGTCGGTGAGCAGCCCGATCGGGTGCTCGGCGAAGGAGGAGGCAGCGCCGGTCTGGATGTTGGAGCTCGGGCACATCTCCAGCGGGATCCGCTTGTCGCGGACGTAGGCCGCGAGCCGACCCAGCTCGACCGAGCCGTCGTCGGCGACGGTGATGTCGTCGGCGATCCGTACGCCGTGGCCGAGCCGGTCGGCGCCGCACCACTGGATCGCCTCCCAGATCGACGGCAGGCCGAAGGCCTCGCCGGCGTGGATGGTGAAGTGCGCGTTCTCGCGCTGGAGGTACTCGAAGGCGTCGAGGTGGCGGGTGGGCGGGAAGCCCGCCTCCGCACCCGCGATGTCGAAGCCCGCGACCCCGCGGTCGCGCCAGGAGATCGCGAGCTCGGCGATCTCCATCGAGCGGGCCTGGTGGCGCATCGCGGTCAGCAGCTGGCGTACGACGATCCTGCCGCCCGCGGCGGCCATGCCGGCGTCGAAGCCCTCCTGCACAGCGGCGACCACCTCGTCGAGCGTCATGCCGTTGGCGACGTGCTGCTCGGGCGCGTAGCGCACCTCGGCGTAGACGACGCCGTCGGCGGCGAGGTCCTCGACGCACTCGCGGGCGACGCGGGCGATCGCCGGGCCGTTCTGCATGACCGCGACGGTGTGGTCGAAGGTCTCGAGGTAGCGCACCAGCGAGCCCGAGTCGGCCGACTCCGCGAACCACTGCCCCAGCGACTCCGCGTCGTGCGCCGGCAGCTCGTGGCCGATCTCCGCGGCGAGCTCGACGATGGTCTGCGGACGCAGCCCGCCGTCGAGATGGTCGTGCAGCAGCACCTTGGGCGCGGCGTGGACCTGCTCGCGGGTCGGGCTGGTGGAGGTCGGGGTCTCGGTCACGTCGTTCACGTGCCCATCCAACCAGTCGCCCGGCAGCGTCCTAGGGTGAGGCCATGCGCACCTTCACCACGCTCGACGACGTCGCCGCCGCCGCAGGCTCCGAGATCGGGACCAGCGAGTGGCTCGCGGTCGACCAGGCCCGCATCGACGCCTTCGCCGACGCCACCCTCGACCACCAGTGGATCCACGTGGACGCCGAGGCGGCTGCGGCCGGCCCCTTCGGGACCACGATCGCGCACGGCTTCCTCACCCTGAGCCTGCTCCCCCACTTCGCCTCGCAGGTCTTCAGCCTCGAGACGCCCGGGGGGCGGCTCAACTACGGCCTGGAGAAGGTGCGCTTCCCTGCGCCCGTGCCGGTCGACAGCCGGCTCCGCTCGCACGTGCGCTTCGGCGAGGTGCGCGACCTGCCTGCGGGCAAGCAGCTGATCGTCGAGCACACGGTCGAGATCGAGGGCCAGGACAAGCCCGCCTGCGTGGCCCAGCACGTGGTGCTGCTCCTCGCCTGAGGCTCTGCTGCCGTCGCGATCCCCGGGTACCCGGGGAACCTGGAGCCTCACCCCCGAAGCTTCGGGGGTGAGGCTCCAGTTCTCGACGTGAAGCCTCAGCTGATCCGGTCGAGCACGATCGGGCCGGCGGCGAAGCCGGCGCCGTCGCCGATGTCGTAGCCACCCTCGAGGGAGGCGAGCGCGCGGTCGAAGCGCTCGGGCTCGTCGGTGAGCAGGGTGAAGAGCGGCTGGCCCTCGGTGACCTCGTCGCCGGGGCGTGCGTGCCAGACCACGCCGGCACCGGCCTGCACCGGGTCCTCCTTGCGCGCCCGGCCGGCGCCGAGGCGCCACGCGGCCAGTCCGACCGCCATCGCGTCGAGGCGGGTGAGGGTGCCCGTTGCGGGAGCGTTCACCACGTGGGTCTCGCGCGCGACGGGGAGCGCCGCGTCGGGGTCGCCGCCCTGGGCGCGGATCATCGCCTTCCAGGCGTCCATCGCGGAGCCGTCAGCGAGCTTGTCGGCCGGGTCGACGTCGTCGCGCCCGGCGCCGGCGAGCATCTCGCGGGCCAGGGCGAGGGTCAGCTCGACGACGTCGGCGGGGCCGCCGCCGGCCAGCACGTCGACCGACTCCTGCACCTCCACGGCGTTGCCGGCGGTCAGGCCGAGCGGGGTGGCCATGTCGGTGAGCAGCGCGACGGTGTGCACGCCGGCATCGGTGCCGAGCGCCACCATCGTCTCGGCGAGCTCGCGCGCGGTCGTGAGGTCCTTCATGAAGGCACCGCTGCCCACCTTGACGTCGAGCACCAGCGCGCCGGTGCCCTCGGCGATCTTCTTGCTCATGATCGAGCTCGCGATCAGCGGGATCGCCTCCACGGTGCCGGTCACGTCGCGCAGGGCGTAGAGCTTCTTGTCCGCCGGCGCCAGGCCGTCACCGGCCGCGCAGATGACGGCGCCGACGTCCTCGAGGATCGAGAACATCTCGTCGTTGCTCAGCGCGGCGCGCCAGCCGGGGATGGACTCGAGCTTGTCGAGGGTGCCGCCGGTGTGGCCCAGGCCGCGGCCGGACAGCTGGGGCACTGCCACGCCGCAGGCCGCCACGAGCGGGGCCAGCGGGAGCGTGATCTTGTCGCCGACGCCACCGGTGGAGTGCTTGTCGGCGGTCGGGCGCGAGAGCGTGGAGAAGTCCATCCGCTCCCCCGACGCGATCATCGCGGCGGTCCAGCGCGCGATCTCGGTGCGGTTCATCCCGTTGAGCAGGATCGCCATCGCGAGCGCCGACATCTGCTCGTCGGCGACCTCGCCGCGGGTGTAGGCGTCGATGACCCAGTCGATCTGGCTGTCGCTGAGCTCGTGCTTGTCGCGCTTGGCGAGGATCACCTCGACGGCGTCGTGTGCGGGCATCAGCGGGATCCTTCGTTCTTGGTGAGGTCGTCGGGGCCGAAGGCGTCGGGAAGCACCTCGGACATGGGCTTGACGCCGGAGACGGTCCAGACCAGCAGGTCCGGGCCACCGTGCTCGAAGAGCAGCTGGCGGCAGCGTCCGCAGGGCATGATCACCTCGCCGGCACCGTCGACGCACACGAAGTGCGTCAGCCGCCCGCCGCCGGTGGCGTGGAGCTGGGACACGAGTCCGCACTCCGCGCACAGCACGACGCCGTACGCCGCGTTCTCCACGTTGCAGCCCACCACGCGCCTGCCGTCGTCCGCCAGCGCGGCAGCGCCCACGGGGTAGCGGGAGTAGGGCGCGTAGGCGCGTCCCATCACCTCGACGGCGGCAGCCTTCAGCTCGTCCCAGTCCTTCTGATCCACGCGGCCACTATGACCTATGGGGGCCCCAGCGGGTTTTGGCAGGTTCTGCCGAAAGAGCCTCGTGACGTTTTATGTCTCAACCTGATACCAGAAGTAGCGATCCGCGTGACGCGTGGCACAGGGGCAGGCATCATTCCCCCGGAAAGCTGACCCCATCCCGGGGTGCACGAACTTGGAGGCATTTGTGAAGAAGTCGAGGAAGGTCGTCTCGAGCGGCCTCGTGGCGCTGCTCGCGGCCGCGACCCTTGCTGCGTGCGGCGACGCGCCCGAGGAAGACACCAACGACAGCGGGAGCGAGGCCGCTGCGAGCGACTTCCAGCCGTGCATCGTCTCCGACGCCGGCGGGTTCGACGACAAGTCGTTCAACCAGCTCGGCTTCGAGGGCGCCACCCAGGCCGCTGAGGAGCTCGGCGTGGAGCTGATCCCCGTCGAGTCGAACAGCGAGAACGACTTCGGCCCGAACCTCGAGAGCCTCGTCGGCCAGGGCTGCGACGTCATCGTGACCGTCGGCTTCGCCCTCGCCTCGGCGACCAAGGAGTCGGCTGCCGCCAACCCTGACATCGAGTACGTCCTCATCGACGACTCGGCCGATGGTGGCGACGACGGCGCGACCTTCGACGGCCAGGCCGACGTGGAGAACATCAAGCCGCTGCTCTACAACACCGCCGAGGCTGCGTTCCTCGCCGGCTACGCCGCTGCCGACTACACCAAGACCGGCAAGGTCGGCACCTACGGCGGCATGCCCTTCCCGACCGTGACGATCTTCATGGACGGCTTCAAGCAGGGCGCCGAGTACTACGCCGAGGAGAACGGCAAGGACGTCGAGGTCGTCGGCTGGGACGGCGAGAACGGTTCCTTCACCGGTGGCTTCGAGGCCAACGAGGCAGCGACCAGCACCGCCAAGCAGATCCTCGACCAGGACGTCGACGTGATCCTTCCCGTCGGTGGCCCGATCTACCAGGGCGCGATCACCGCGATCCAGGACTCGGGCGACGACATCGCGATGATCGGCGTGGACGCCGACCTCTTCGAGACCGACCCGACCACGCAGGACTACGTCATGACCTCGATCCTCAAGGGCATGAAGGTCTCGACCTACGAGGCCGTCCTGGCCGCGGGCAACGACGAGTTCGACTTCGAGCCCTACATCGGCACCCTCGAGAACGACGGGGTCGGCATCGCGCCGTTCCACAACTTCGAGGACAAGGTCGACGGCGGCCTGGCCGGCAAGCTCGACGAGGTGAAGGCCGGCATCATCGACGGCTCGATCACGGTCGAGTCCTACCTGGGCTGACCACCAGCACGCTGCACCACGCTCCACCACGCGGGGGAGGTCGACGGTTCGTCGGCCTCCCCCTCGTGTGCCGGTGGCCAGTTGCCAGAACGGTCCCCTGACCTTTGGCACATCTCGGGGCAGTGCCGCCGGATCCCCCACGGTTACCCTTCCCGCGCGCTCTCGCGCGGCCGTACGCGACCGCCCCACCAGGCAGGCCGTACCACGACCCCGGTCCAGACCTGCGGACCCTTGCGACCCCTAGGATGCGATGCCATGAGACTCGTCCTGCGAGGCATCACCAAACGCTTCGGCAGCGTGGTGGCCAACGACTCGATCTCCCTGACGGTCGAGCCCGGAGAGGTCCACTGCCTGCTCGGCGAGAACGGCGCCGGCAAGTCGACCCTGATGAACGTGCTCTACGGCCTCTACAAGGCCGACGAGGGCGAGATCGAGCTCGACGGCGAGGTGCAGCACTTCACCGGTCCCGGTGACGCGATGGCTGCCGGCATCGGCATGGTCCACCAGCACTTCATGCTCATCCCCGTCTTCTCCGTCGCCGAGAACGTGATGCTCGGCAACGAGACCACCGGCTTCGCCGGCACCCTCGACCTTGAGGCCTCCCGCGCGCGCGTCACCGAGATCTCCGAGCGCTTCGGCTTCCACGTCGACCCCGACGCGCTCGTCGAGGACCTCCCGGTCGGCGTGCAGCAGCGCGTGGAGATCATCAAGGCCCTGTCCCGCGACGCCGAGCTCCTCGTCTTCGACGAGCCCACCGCGGTGCTCACCCCGCAGGAGACCGACGAGCTGATGGAGATCATGCGCCAGCTCAAGGAGGCCGGCAAGGCGATCGTCTTCATCACCCACAAGCTCCGCGAGGTCCGCGCCGTCGCCGACCGGATCACCGTCATCCGCCTCGGCAAGGTCGTCGGCGAGGCCGAGCCCACCGCCAGCAACGCCGAGCTCGCCTCCATGATGGTGGGCCGCCCGGTCGAGCTGGTCGTGCACAAGGACGCCCCCACCCTCGGCGCCGACGCGCTCGTCGTGAAGGACCTGCGCGTCACCGACCCGGCCGGGCACAAGCAGGTCGACGGCCTCAGCTTCACCATCCGCGCCGGCGAGGTCCTCTGCGTGGCCGGCGTGCAGGGCAACGGCCAGACCGAGCTCACCGAGGCCCTCCTGGGCCTCCAGGACGACGTCAGCGGGTCGATCACCCTCGACGGCGTGGAGCTGGTCGGTCGCTCGACGCGCCGGATCCTCGACGCCGGCGTCGGGTTCATCCCCGAGGACCGGCAGGTCGATGGCCTGGTGCCCACCTTCACCATCGCCGAGAACCTCATGCTCAACCGCAGCTTCAAGTCGCCCTTCGCCAGGAACGGCTCGCTGCGCCTGGGCGCCCTGCGCGAGTTCGCGCAGGAGAAGCTCCAGCAGTACGACGTCCGCGCGCGCGACATCGACTCGCTGGCCGGCAACCTCTCGGGCGGCAACCAGCAGAAGGTCGTCGTGGCCCGCGAGCTCTCGCGCGACCTGCGCCTGCTCGTCGCGGCCCAGCCCACCCGCGGCGTCGACGTCGGCTCCATCGAGTTCATCCACAAGCAGATCGTCGCCACGCGCGACAGCGGCATCCCGGTCCTGGTGGTCTCCACCGAGCTCGACGAGGTGGTCGCGCTCGCCGACCGCATCATGGTGCTCTACCGCGGCAAGGTGGTCGGCATCGTGCCGGCCGACACGCCCCGCGAGACCCTCGGCCTGATGATGACCGGCGAACGCCCGAAGGACCTGAAGGACGTGGCCTCGTGAACGACACCGACAAGCCCCAGCCGGGCCAGCCGGAGCCCCAGCCGGAGGACACCACCGGCCAGACCCTGACCGAGCCCGCCCCCGAGGACGGCGGGCAGGACGGTCGCTCGCGCTCGGTCCTGCGCGAGATCGTCTCCGGCGACGCCATGGCCGGCGTGCTCGCGGTGTTCCTCGCCGTGTTCGTCGGCTCGGTGATGATCGCCGCGACCGACGACGGCGTCCGTGAGACCGCCAGCTACATCACCGCCCGTCCCTCGGACTTCTTCACCGCCCTGTGGGACGCCATCTCCGGCGCCTACAGCGCGATGTTCCGCGGCTCCGTCTTCAACTACCTCCTCACCGAGCCGGCCCAGCAGTGGCGCCCGCTGACGGAGACCCTGAAGTTCGCCGGCCCGCTGATCCTCGGCGGCCTCGGTGTCGGCCTGGCGTTCCGCGCGTCGCTGTTCAACATCGGTGGTCGTGGCCAGATGCTCGTCGCCGGCGGCGCTGCCGGCTACGTCGGCTTCCAGTTCGACCTGCCGACGGTCGTGCACCTCCCGCTCGCGCTCATCGTCGCCATGGTCGCCGGTGCGCTGTGGGGCGGGATCGCCGGGCTGCTCAAGGCGCGCACCGGCGCGCACGAGGTGATCGTCACGATCATGCTCAACTACGTCGCCTACTACCTGCTCTTCTACGCCCTCACCAAGGACTGGCTGCTCAAGACGCCCGGCTCGGTCAACCCGAAGTCGCCGCCGATGAAGGACACCGCCATCCTGCCCGACGTGTTGGGCGACCAGTTCAACCTCCACCTCGGGTTCGTCATCGCGCTCGTCGCGGTGGGTGTCGCGTGGTGGCTGCTCAACCGCTCCACCCTCGGCTACCGCATCCGGGCGGTGGGCGAGAACCCGCACGCCGCCCGTGCCTCCGGCATCAACGTCGGCATGACGTACACGATCGTGATGATGATCGCGGGCTCGCTCCTCGGCCTGGCCGGCGCCAACCAGGTGCTCGGCACCGTGACCAGCGGCGTCTCGCTCGACCTCGACGCCTCGATCGGCTTCGACGCCATCACCGTCGCCCTGCTCGGCCGGTCCCGGCCGCTGGGCATCCTGGCCGCCGGCATCCTGTTCGGCGCGCTCAAGGCCGGCGGCTTCACCATGCAGGCCTCGGAGGGCATCTCCGTCGACCTGGTGCTGGTCGTCCAGTCGCTGATCGTCCTCTTCCTCGCCGCACCTCCCCTGGTGCGAGCGATCTTCCGGCTCCCCGCCCAGGAGGCCAAGTGAGCACCGTGACCACCCCCACCCCCGCGAGCGGTGGGCTGGCTCCCGACGACACCGTCGAACCCGCGAAGGGCGTCGGCGCCAAGAAGCTGCCGATCATCTTCGGCGTGCTGACGGCGCTCCTCGCCGTCATCCTGCTGCGCTCCAGCCACTCCGGTGACACCACCTTCCAGCTGGCGGCCGGCACCGACTTCGTGACGCTGCCCGACATCGTCGTTCCGTCGGGTCCCACCGCCTGGGTGATGGTCGTGCTGTGCCTGGCGCTCACCGCCGAGGCCGTACGCCGCATGGTGGCGCACACGCGGCAGCCGATCTGGGTCCCGATCGCCTTCGCAGTCGCGTGGATGACCGGCTTCCTCAGCTGGGCCGCGGCCGACGAGCGCATCCGCGTGGTGAGCCTGCTGGGCGGCGCCGTGGCGCTCGCCATCCCGCTCGTCTTCGGCGCGCTGGGCGGTGTGCTCGGCGAGCGCGCCGGTGTGGTCAACATCGCGATCGAGGGCCAGCTGCTCTTCGGTGCGTTCGCGGCCGCCATCACCGCCTCGCTCACCGGCTCGCCGTGGGCCGGGCTGCTCGCCGCCATGGTGGCCGGCGCCCTGATCGCGCTGATCCTGGGCCTGTTCGCGATCACCTACTTCGTGGACCAGGTCATCGTCGGCGTCGTGCTCAACGTGCTCGTCGTGGGCCTGACGAACTTCCTGTTCCGCCAGGTCCTCGCGCCGAACTCGGACACGCTCAACTCCCCCGACCGCTTCAGCGCTATGCCGATCCCGATCCTGGGCGAGATCCCGCTGATCGGCCCGATCCTGTTCCGCCAGACCCCGCTGGTCTACGTGCTCTACGTCGTCGTCGCGCTCGTGGCGTACGCCCTCTACCGCACCCGCTGGGGCCTGCGGGTCCGCGCGGTCGGCGAGCACCCGAAGGCCGCCGACACGGTCGGCATCAAGGTCAACCGCACCCGCTACCGCACGATCCTGCTCGCCGGTGCGATCGCCGGCATGGGCGGCGCCTACTTCAGCCTCGTCTCGGTCGCGGGCTTCAACCGCGAGATGACCGGCGGCGCGGGCTTCATCGCCCTGGCCGCGGTGATCTTCGGCAAGTGGGACCCGATTCGCGCCACCATGGCCGCGCTGCTCTTCGGCTTCGCGTCCAACCTGCAGGGCGTGCTCTCCGCGATCGGCTCGCCGGTCCCGAGCCAGTTCATGCTGATGCTCCCCTACCTCGTCACCATCTTCGCGGTGGCGGGCCTGGTGGGACGCTCCCGGCCGCCGGCGGCCGACGGAGTCCCCTACCGACAACAGTGAGCCGTCGCTGACGGATCGAGAGGAGGGCCCGGTGCGCAGGCGCCGGGCCCTCCTGATTTCACGGGCCAGGTGGCGTACGGTCCTCGGGAGCGGCAACGACACGCGGAGGTGCTGATGGACCAGCTCGACCCGTCCGCCCCGTCGACCGCGTGGGTCGGCGAGGAGTCGCTCGCACAGAGCAGCGAGCGCTACGCCTCGATGTTCACCCACCACCCGCACGCGGCCTACAGCGTGGACGCGCGCGGCTACTTCACCGACGCCAACGCCCGGGCGCTGCAGATGACCGGGCTGACCCTCGAGCAGATGCGCGAGGCCCACTTCGCCGAGGTGATCCACCCCGAGGACCTGCCGGTCATCCAGGGGGGCTTCGAGCGCGCCATGACCGGTGAGCCGCAGCTGGAGGAGGCGCGGGTGGTCGACGTGGACGGCGCGGTGACCGACATCCGCTGCACGATGATCCCGGTCGTCGTGGGTGGCGAGGTCGTCGGCGTGCACGGCGTGAGCGAGGACGTCACCGACGCCAAGCAGCTGCTGCGCGACCTCGAGGAGGCCAACCTCGCCAAGACGCTCTTCCTGGCCACCGTGAGCCACGAGCTGCGTACGCCGCTCGCGGCCCTCGTCGGGGCCACCGACCTGCTGATGGCCTCCGACCTCGAGGCCGAGCCCGCGCACTTCTCCCGGCTCATCCACCGCTCCGGGCAGCGGCTGATGCAGCTGGTGCACGACCTGCTGGAGTTCTCGGGCCTCGAGGCACACCAGACCGTCCTGCACCCGCGTCCGTTCGACCTGCGCGAGCTCGTCGAGGACGTCGCGGAGTGGGCGGTGCCGTTCGCCGAGAGCCGCGACCTCTCCATCTCCTTCGTGGTCGACGAGGCGGTCCCTGCGACCGCGGTCGGCGACGCGCGCCGGATCACCCAGGTCGTCACCAACCTCGTGCAGAACGCCATCACCTTCACCTCTTGGGGATCGGTGTGCGTGCGCGTGCGGGGCGGCGCCGTCCCCGACGACGCGTCGACCTCCACCACGTGGGTCGAGTTCACCGTCGTCGACAGCGGCATCGGCATCGGCGAGGAGCACGTCGCGAGCCTCTTCGACCCCTTCACCCAGACCGACCGGTTCGCTGCGCGCGAGCAGCGCGGGATCGGGCTCGGGCTGGCGATCTGTCGCGCGCTGGTCGACCTCATGGGCGGCCGGCTGGAGGTCTCCTCCGCGCTCGGCGAGGGCAGCACCTTCACCTTCGCCGTGCCGCTCGGTCGCGCCGCCGAGCCTGCGTCCGCCTCAGCCGGCGGCTGAGAGGGCGGTGACCGCCGCCTCGGCCAGCACCCGTGCGGCGATCGGGGTCGCCGCCTCGTCGATGCGCAGGTTCCCCTGGTGGAGGTCGTACGTCGCCCCGCCGGACGTGCGCGTCCCGAGTCGGGCCATCGCGCCGGGCACCGAGTCGAGGAACCAGCCGAAGTCCTCGCCACCCAGGCTCTGCGCGGTCGAGACGTGGCCGTGCGGCCCCAGGACGTTCTCGACCCCGATCCCGAGCAGCCGGGTCGACTCCTCGTGGTTGACCACCGGCGGCACGCCGCGCTGGTAGGTCACCTCGGCAGTCACGCTGTAGGGGGCGACGATCGCGGTGATCAGCTGGCGGATGAGGTGCTCGGCGTCGGCCCAGGCGACCGCGTCGAGCATCCGGACCGTGCCGGCGACGACGCCGCCGTGCGGGATCACGTTGGGAGCCGAGCCCGCACGCACCATCCCCCACACCACGCTCACACCGGCGCGCGGGTCGAGGCGGCGGCTCAGGATGGCGGGCAGCTCGGTGATCACCTTGCCCAGGGCGAAGGTGAGGTCCTCGGTGAGGTGCGGACGCGAGGTGTGCCCGCCCTTGCCGATGAGTCGGACGGTGAGCGAGTCGGCGGCGCCGGTCAGCGGCCCCTCACGCAGCCCGATCCGGCCGACGTCGAGGCTGGGGTCGCAGTGGAGGCCGAAGACGTGCGAGACACCCTCGAGCGCCCCCGCCGAGATGAGGTGGAGCGCCCCGCCGGGCATGACCTCCTCGGCCGGCTGGAAGAGCAGCCGCACCCGCCCCGCGAGCAGGCCACGGGTGGCGACCTCCGCCAGTGCCAGGCCGGCGCCGACGAGCCCCGCGGTGTGCACGTCGTGCCCGCACGCGTGGGCCACGCCGGGGACGGTGCTGCGCCACGGGTCGGAGATCAGGTCGTCGACGGGCAGGGCGTCGAGGTCGGCGCGCAGCGCCACCAGCCGCTCGCCGTGGCCGATCTCGGCGATCACTCCCCCGCCGTCCGGACGCGTGATGTCCCACCCGGCGCCCTCGAGCGCGGTGACCACCGCGTCGGAGGTGCGGTGCTCCTCCCAGCTGAGCTCGGGGTGGGCGTGCAGGTCACGCCGCAGGGCGAGGAGGTCGTCGGCGTACTTGTCGACGATCTCGGAGATCACGGCGGTGGTGACGGACGAGGCGGGGGGTGTGTCAGGCATAACCCTCGCAGTCTAGTTCGCGTCCCCGTCGTAGGCGGCGAGAAGCCGGTCCGCGGCCAGCGGGGCGGGCAGCTCACCCGCCAGCACCGCACGGCGTACGTCGTCGCGCACCGCCGCGACGCCCGGCGAGGTCCGCAGCCGCTGGGCGAGCTCGTCGCGCACGAGCGCCCAGGTGAAGTCGAGCTGCTGCCCGGCGCGCTTGTGGCCCAGGCCGTCGGCGCCGAGGTGGGCGCGGTGCTCCCCCACGCGCTGCCAGACGTCGTCGACCCCGGCGCCGGTGAGCGCGGAGCAGGTGACGACCGGGGGCGCCCACTCGGCGTGGCCGCGCACGAGGCGGAGCGCACCCGCGAGCTCGCGGGCCGCGACGCGGGCGTCGGCCTCGTGGGGCCCGTCGGCCTTGTTGACCGCGACGACGTCCGCGATCTCGAGGATGCCCTTCTTGATGCCCTGGAGCTGGTCGCCGGTGCGCGCGATGGTGAGGAAGCAGAAGGTGTCGACCATCCCGGCGACGGTGACCTCCGACTGGCCGACACCGACGGTCTCCACGAGCACCACGTCGTGGCCGGCCGCCTCCAGCACCAGCATCGCCTGGGTCGTCGCCCGGGCCACGCCACCGAGCGTCCCGGCCGTGGGCGAGGGGCGGATGAAGGCGCGGGGATCGACCGCGAGGCTCGCCATCCGCGTCTTGTCGCCCAATACCGAGCCGCCCGTGCGGACCGACGACGGGTCGACGGCGAGCACGCCGACGCGGTGCCCGGCAGCAGTCAGCCGCGTGCCGAGGGCCTCGATGAACGTCGACTTGCCCACCCCGGGCACACCGGAGATGCCGACGCGGGTCGCGGGCGGCAGGTCGGTGTCGGCGAGCAGTGTCAGCAGCTCGCGGGCCGCCGCCCGGTGCTCGGTGCGCGACGACTCCACCAGCGTGATGGCGCGCGAGACGTCGGCACGACGCCCGGCGCGGACCCCCTCCACCAGTGCGGCGACGTCCACGGGACGAGCCATCAGGCGGTCTGCTCCCGCAGGCGTGCGATGAGGTCGAGCGCGGACTCCGCGATCACCGTGCCGGGCAGGAACACCGCGGCCGCACCCATCTCCCGGAGCGTCTCGACGTCGTCGGGCGGGATCACGCCGCCGATGACGATCATGATGTCCGGGCGCCCCTGGTCGGCCAGCGCCTGCTTGAGCGCCGGCAGCAGGGTGAGGTGACCCGCGGCCAGCGAGGAGACGCCGACGATGTGCACGTCTGCGTCGATCGCCTGCTGGGCGACCTCCTCGGGCGTGGAGAACAGCGGGCCCACGTCGACGTCGAAGCCGAGGTCGGCGAAGGCGGTGACGACGACCTTCTGCCCGCGGTCGTGGCCGTCCTGGCCCATCTTGGCCACGAGGATGCGCGGTCGGCGACCCTCCTCGGCCTCGAACTCCTCGGTCGCGGCCAGGACCTCGGCGACCTTGCCACCGGCGGCGCCGTCGGACTTGGCTGCCTCGTCGCGGTACACGCCGCTGATCGTACGGATCACCGCCTGGTGGCGGCCGTAGACCTTCTCCAGCGCGTCGGAGATCTCCCCGACGGTGGCCTTGGCGCGGGCCGCGTCGACGGCCAGCGCGAGCAGGTTGCCCTCGAGGGAGCCGCCGCCGACCGGGCCGCGCTCGGCCGAGGCGGTGAGCGCGTCCAGCGAGCGGCGTACGGCGTCGTCGTCGCGCTCGGCGCGGAGCCGCTCGAGCTTGGCGACCTGCTGGCGGTAGACGTCGTCGTTGTCGACGCGCAGCACGTCGAGCTTGTCCTCGACCGGGAGGCGGAACGTGTTGACGCCGATGACCTTCTGCGCGCCCGAGTCGATGCGCGCCTGGGTGCGGGCGGCCGCCTCCTCGATGCGCATCTTGGGGATGCCCTGCTCGATCGCCGCCGCCATGCCGCCGGCCCGCTCGGCCTCGAGGATGTGGGCCCAGGCCCGCTCGGCGAGGTCGTGGGTCAGCTTCTCGACGTAGTAGGAGCCGGCCCACGGGTCGATGACCTGGGTGGTGCCGCTCTCCTGCTGCAGCAGCAGCTGGGTGTTGCGGGCGATGCGGGCGGAGAAGTCCGTCGGCAGCGCGATCGCCTCGTCGAGGGCGTTGGTGTGCAGCGACTGGGTGTGGCCCTGCGTGGACGCCATCGCCTCGATGCAGGTGCGCCCGACGTTGTTGAAGACGTCCTGCGCGGTGAGCGACCAGCCCGAGGTCTGGCTGTGCGTGCGCAGCGAGCGGGACTTGGGGTTCTGCGGGTCGAAGTCGTCGACCAGCCGCGCCCACAGCGCCCGGGCCGCGCGCATCTTGGCGACCTCCATGAAGAAGTTCATCCCGATCGCCCAGAAGAAGCTCAGCCGGGGGGCGAACTGGTCGATCGTCATGCCGGTGCCGAGGCCGGCCCGGATGTACTCCACGCCGTCGGCCAGCGTGTAGGCCAGCTCGAGGTCGGCCGTCGCCCCGGCCTCCTGGATGTGGTAGCCGGAGATCGAGATGGAGTTGAAGCGCGGCATCTTCTGGCTGGTGAAGGCGAAGATGTCGCTGATGATCCGCATGCTCGGCGCCGGCGGGTAGATGTAGGTGTTGCGGACCATGAACTCCTTGAGGATGTCGTTCTGGATGGTCCCCGCGAGCTGCTCCGGCTTCACCCCCTGCTCCTCGGCCGCCGCGATGTAGAGCGCGAGCACCGGCAGCACCGCACCGTTCATCGTCATCGACACCGACATCTCGTCGAGCGGGATGCCGTCGAAGAGGGTGCGGGTGTCGTAGATCGAGTCGATGGCCACGCCCGCCATGCCGACGTCGCCGCGCACCCGCGGGTGGTCGGAGTCGTAGCCGCGGTGGGTGGCGAGGTCGAAGGCGACGCTCAGGCCCTTCTGCCCGGCCGCGAGGTTGCGGCGGTAGAAGGCGTTGGACTCCTCGGCGGTGGAGAAGCCGGCGTACTGCCGGATCGTCCACGGCTGGGTGGTGTACATCGTCGGGTAGGGCCCGCGCAGGAACGGCGCGATGCCCGGCCACGTGTCGAGGCCGTCGAGGCCCTCGAGGTGCTCGGGGCCGTAGACCGGGAGGATGTCGATGCCCTCCGGGCTCGTCCACGGCTCGCCTCCCCCGCCCCCCTCCTTCGCTGGTCGAGCAGCCTTCCCCTCACTCGCTGGTCGAGTAGCCGAGGAACGAGGCGTGTCGAGACCCACCTCGGCAAAGTTCTCGGGAATGCTCATCGGCTGAGCTCCTCTCGGATCCGGCCGAGGAAGCCGAGCGCATCGACCCCCATGGCAGCCCAGTCATCAACAGTGTCGTCGCCCGGTCCGTGCTGCACGGTCTTCTCCCCCGGCTTGCCCGCCAGCACGACGTACGCCGCACCTGCCGCCCGCAGGGCCGCGACGAGGTCGGCGCCCCACTCGGCGTACGCCGCGTCGGTGCCGGCCAGGCAGGCGACGCGCTGGCCGGACCAGGCCGCGGTGACCGCGTCCACGCCGTCGGTCGGGCCGGCCGCCTCGACGGCGACCCCGCCGGCGGCGAACAGGTTGGTGGCGAAGGTGGCGCGCGCGGTGTGGGCGGCGATCGGGCCCATCGTGGCGAGGAAGACCTTCTCCGTCGCGGGCTCGGCCCGCATGTCCTCGTAGGCCCGGCCGTAGTGGCGCACGCCGCCACGGCCCCACGGGTCGCGCTCGGGCAGCACCTCGGCGAGGTTCGGGAACTCCGAGATCCCGGTCAGCGGACGTGAGCGGTCGGCGATGCCGGCGTCGCGAGCGGCCGCGACGGCGCGCACCCGCTCCTTGACGCCCGTCGCGGCCTGCTCGCCGAACCCGCCGTCCGCCTCGATCCGGCCGAGCTCGGCCCAACCGGCGACGGCGAGGTCGTCGGTGAGGCGCTCGACGGCGTACGAACCGCCCGCGGGGTCGGACACCGCGGCGACGTGGGCCTCCTCGATCAGCAGGGAGGAGGTGTTGCGGGCGATCCGCCGGCCGAGGGCGTCGGGCTGGCCCAGTCGCTCGTCGAAGGGGATCACGCTGATCGCGTCGGCGCCCCCGACGCCGGCCGCGAAGGCCGCGACGGTGCCGCGGAGCATGTTGACCCAGGGGTCGACCCGGCCCATCATCGCGCGGCTGGTGACCACGTGCTGACGCTGCGGGACGTCGCCCGCACCGCTCGCCTCGAGCACCCTGGCCCAGAGACGGCGAGCCGCGCGCAGCTTGGCGATGGTCGGGAACTGCTCGTCGGTCGCTGCGTAGCGGAACTCGATCAGTCCGGCGGCCTCGTCGACCGAGAGCCCGTCCTCGGTGAGGAGGCGGAGGTAGTGCACGCCCACGGCCATCGTCCAGCCGAGCTCCTGGGCGTCGCTGGCGCCGGCGTCGTGGAGGGCCGTGCCGTCGACGACGGCGCCGAGCACGCCGAGGGCCTGCGCCCGGCGGACGGTCTCGACGAAGGACTCGAAGGGCGTGCGCCCGTCGTCGGCGACCCGGTGGCCGAACATCTCGGCGGTGGCCGGGTCGGCGGAGAGGTTGCTGCCGGGGTGGGGGTCGTCCGCGGTGTCCTCGAGCAGCCGGGCGAGCGCCTCGGACTGCCCGGCGTCGGGTCGCTCGAGGGTGACCGGGGCGAGGTCGAGCAGGACGCCGCGCAGTGCGCGGGACAGGTCGACGGAGCGGGAGAGGTCGAGGTGCAGCGAGGTGGCGCCGTTGTCGAGGTCGACCAGCGCGGCCTCGTTGACGGCTGCCGCGTCGCCGCCGACCAGCGGCGTACGGATGTCCCAGGCGCCGGTGCGGGTGGGACGGCCCTCCGTGCGGAGGTCGTCGAGGTCGGACGGCTGCCCGATCGGCGGCACGTCGATCCCGTCGAGCGTGGTCCGCGTCAGCACCGACCAGACGTCGGAGTCGGGCGCGTCGTCGCGCATGCGCCGGGCCTTGCGCAGCACCGCGGCGGTCGCCGCCTCCCAGGCTGCGGGGCCGTAGGTGTCGCCCTCGCCCACCAGCCGGAGCGAGCCCTCCTCGGGCTGCAGCTCCTCGGGCTCGTCCAGTCCACCGTCGAGGTCGCTCATGAGTCGCAGGATAGGGCGAGCGTCACACCCGTGGCATGGGTGAGACCTATGGGATAGGTCTCACGGACGATTCCAGCCCCCACGACGCGAGCACCGGCAGCGCGGCCGCGGTCGGCGAGCCGGGCTGGGCGGTGTAGACGACGAGCCGCTGCTCGGGGTCGTGCGGCGACACGAGCGCCTCAATGCCGAAGGCCAGTCTCCCCACGACGGGGTGCGCGATGCGCTTGTCCACCGAGGTGCGGTCGGTGACCCCGTGGTCGTCCCACCAGCGGGACACGTCGGGATCGGCGGTGCGGAGCTCGTCGACCAGTCCCCGCAGGCGACGGTCGGTCGGGTGCCGCCCGACCTCGTAGCGCAGCGCGCCCACGGCCGCGGCGGCGTAGTCCGACCAGTTCTCGATGCGTCCTCTCGCGCGCGGGTCGAGGAAGAGCCACCGCACGAGGACCTCGCCGGTGTCGACCTCGGCGCCGAGCACGGCGCGCAGCAGCGCGTTGCACCCGAGGACCTCCGAGCGCCGCCCCAGCAGCAGCGCCGGCACGTGGTCGAGGGTGGTCATCACGCGCAGCAGTCCGGCGTCCGCGCGCTGCGCCACCTCCCAGGTCGCGGCGGTGCGGCGCTGCGGGGCGGCGAGGTCGCGCAGGTGGGCGCGCTCGACGTCGTCGAGGCGCAACGCCCGGCCGAGTGCCTCGACGACGTCGTCGGTCACCGTGTGCTGGCGGCCCTGCTCGAGGCGGCTGTAGTGGTCCGGGCTCAGGCCGGCCAGCACCGCCAGCTCCTCCTTGCGCAGACCCGGCACCCGGCGCGGGCCGGGGAACGGCGTGATCCCCGCCTGGGCGGGGGTCAGCCGGTCGCGGCGGGACCGCAGGAACGCTCCCAGCGCGGATCGGTCGGCAGGCACCCCGCCAGCCTACGGAGGCGTACGCCGTCGTGCGTGGTCATGACGTGCCCCGGCACGGCCCGCACTGGTGCGTGCGCGGGCGACCGGGTGCACTCGTGCCATGAGCACCCCACCCACCACGTCCCTCGCCGGCCGCACCGCCGTCGTCACCGGCTCCACCAGCGGCATCGGCGCCGCCACCGCCCACCACCTCGCTGCCCGCGGCGCCCGGGTCGTCGTCACCGGCCGCAACGCCTCGCGCGGGGCCGAGGTGGTCGATGCGATCTCCGCCTCGGGCGGCTCGGCCGTCTTCGTCGCAGGCGACCTCACCGCCCCTCCGACGGCCCTCCGGGAGCTCGCCGGCGCCTGGACCTCCGCGCTGGACGGACGGATCGACGTCCTCGTCCACAACGCCGCGGTCTGCCCGCCCGTCGACACCGTGTCACTCTCCGACGAGGACCTCGAGACGACCCTGGCCGTCAACGTCCGTGCCCCGCAGGTCCTCACTGCCGCGATCGCGCCGGCGATGGCCTCGCACGGCGGGGGCGCCATCGTCGTGGTGGGGTCGTGGATGGCCGGGGTCGGCCACCCCTTCGTCGGGTTCTACTCCGCCACGAAAGCGGCCGAGGCGCAGCTGGCGCGCAGCTGGGCGGCGGAGTTCGGCCCGCGGGGCGTGCGCGTCAACACCGTGGCGCCCGGCGCGACGCGTACGCCGATCAACGCCGGCGACGACGACGTGATCACCCGGATGACCGCGGGCACCCCCGCGGGCCGGCCCGGGACACCTGACGAGGTCGCGACCGCCATCGCCTGGCTGGTCTCCGACGAGGCGGCCTACGTCCACGGCGCCGTCATCCCTGTCGACGGTGGCATCACCGCGACGCGACCCGTGTAGCCGCCGGCGCCTCAGACCTCGGTGCGGCCCTCGTCGTCCTTGTTGCGCAGCCCGATCTTGTTGCCCAGCCACACCAGCGGGTCGAACTTCTTGTCCACCACACGCTCCTTCATCGGGATGATCGCGTTGTCGGTGATCTTGATGCCCTCGGGGCAGACCTCGGTGCAGCACTTGGTGATGTTGCACATCCCCAGGCCCGCCGCGCCCTGGGCCAGCTCGCGCCGGTCGTGGGTGTCGAGCGGGTGCATGTCGAGCTCGGCGTAGCGCAGGAAGAAGCGCGGCCCGGCGAACGCCTCCTTGTTGTCCTCGTGGTCGCGCACGACGTGGCACACGTCCTGGCACAGGAAGCACTCGATGCACTTGCGGAACTCCTGGCCGCGCTCGACGTCGACCTGCGCCATCCGACGCTTGCCGTCGGCGTCGCGGGGACCCAGCTTCGCTGCGGGCAGCTGCTTGGCCTTCTCGTAGTTGAAGGACACGTCGGTCACCAGGTCGCGGATGACCGGGAAGGTGCGCATCGGCGTCACGGTGATGGTCTCGTCCTGCTCGAAGTCCGAGAGCCGGCACATGCACATCAGGCGCGGGCGGCCGTTGACCTCGGCGCTGCAGGATCCGCACTTGCCGGCCTTGCAGTTCCAGCGCACGGCCAGGTCGCCGGCCTGGGTGGCCTGCACGCGGTGGATCGCGTCGAGCACGACCTCTCCGTCGGACACCTCGACCGGGAAGTCCTGGATCTCCCCGCCGTCGCTGTCGCCGCGCCAGATCCGCAATTTCAAGGTGTAGCTCATGCGAAGTACCCCTTCAGCTCGTCCGGCATCTCCGGCAGCGGCTTCTCGTGCAGCTCCACCCCGGTGCCGGCGGCGTCGAGGGTGACCACGAGGTTCTTGGTGCCCCACGCAGGATCGGGGCCGGGGAAGTCGTCGCGGGTGTGGCCGCCGCGCGACTCCTCGCGGGCGAGCGCGGCCTTCGCGATGCACTCGCTGACGATCAGCATGTTGCGCAGGTCGAGCGCGAGGTGCCAGCCGGGGTTGTACTGCCGGTGGCCCTCGACGACCATCGTCCGCGCCCGTTCCTTGAAGGCCTCGATCTCGCCCAACGACTCCTCGAGCTCGGTGCCGGTGCGGATGATGCCGACCAGGTCGTTCATCGACTGCTGGAGGTCGGACTGGATCGAGTAGGGGTTCTCCCCACCCTCGACCTCGAAGGGTGCGAGTGCGCTCTCCTGCGCCGCCTTCACGTCGGCCTCGTCGACCTGCGGGCGCGCATCCCCCAGCGAGGCGGCGTACGTCGAGGCGTGCTCGCCGGCGCGCTTGCCGAAGACCAGCAGGTCCCCCAGCGAGTTGCCGCCGAGCCGGTTCGAGCCGTGCATGCCGCCCGAGCACTCGCCCACGGCGTAGAGCCCGGTCACCGCGCTCTCCTGGGTGTCGGCGTCGACCTCGACGCCGCCCATCACGTAGTGGCAGGTGGGCCCGATCTCCATCGGCTCGGCGGTGATGTCGACGTCGGCGAGCTCCTTGAACTGGTGGTACATCGACGGCAGCCGCTTGCGGATGAACTCGGGTGAGCGCCGCGAGGCGATGTCGAGGTAGATCCCGCCGTGCGGCGTGCCGCGGCCGGCCTTGATCTCGGAGTTGATGGCCCTGGCCACCTCGTCGCGCGGCAGCAGCTCGGGAGGACGGCGGTTGTTCTTCTTGTCCTCGTACCAGGCGTCCGCCTCCTCGACGGTGTCCGCGGTCTCGGCCCGGAAGAACTCGGGGATGTAGTCGAACATGAAGCGCTCGCCCTCGGAGTTCTTGAGGATGCCGCCGTCGCCGCGCACCGACTCGGTGACCAGCAGCCCCTTCACCGAGGGCGGCCACACCATGCCGGTGGGGTGGAACTGCACGAACTCCATGTTGATCAGGCTCGCGCCGGCCCGCATCGCGAGGGCATGGCCGTCGCCGGTGTACTCCCACGAGTTCGAGGTGACCTTGAAGGACTTGCCGATCCCGCCGGTGGCGAGGATGACGCTGGGCGCGTCGAAGACGATGAAGCGCCCTGACTCGCGCCAGTAGGCGAAGGCGCCCGAGACCCGGCTCTGCCCATCCTTGGCCTCCTTGAAGACGTCGGTGACCGTGCACTCCATGAACACGTCGATGCCCAGCGACACCGCCCGCTGCTGGAGCGTGCGGATCATCTCCAGGCCGGTGCGGTCGCCGACGTGCGCGAGCCGGGCGTACTTGTGCCCGCCGAAGTCGCGCTGGGAGATCAGCCCGTCCTCGGTGCGGTCGAAGAGCGCGCCCCAGTCCTCGAGCTCCTGCACCCGCTCGGGCGCCTCCTGGGCGTGCAGCTGCGCCATCCGCCAGTTGTTCAGCATCTTGCCGCCGCGCATGGTGTCCCTGAAGTGGACCTCCCAGTTGTCCTCCGGCCACCGGTTTCCCATCGCTGCCGCGATGCCGCCCTCGGCCATCACCGTGTGGGCCTTGCCGAGCAGCGACTTGCACACGATCGCCGTACGCGCACCCGCGTCGTGGGCCGCGATCGCCGCGCGCAGCCCCGCCCCGCCCGCACCGACCACCACGACGTCGTACGCGTGGCGCTCCATGCCGCCGCGGGCCTCGCCGGACATCGCGTTGCCGGTCATCGGGTGGCGGCCCTCCGCCGGCCCGCTCGTGTCGCTCATCAGAAGAACCTCGGGTCCTGGATCGTGCCGGTGGCCAGCAGGAAGATGTAGAGGTCGACGAGGGCGACCGAGAAGAGCGAGTACCACGCCCACCTGCCGTGGCTGGTGTTGAGCCGCGAGACCCACGTCCAGAGCCGGTAGCGGACCGGGTGCTTCGAGAAGTGCCGCAGCCGGCCGCCGACGACGTGGCGGCACGAGTGGCACGACAGCGTGTAGAGCCAGATGAAGACGACGTTGACGATCATCAGCAGCGTGCCGAGGCCCATGTGGATCCCGGAGGTCTCGCCGTCGCCGACGGCGTACTCCGCGGGCATCGGGCGGAAGGCGAGCACCACGTCGAAGGTCAGGACCAGGCCGACCACCACGGCGGCGTACCAGAAGTAGCGGTGGACGTTCTGGAGGATGAGCGGCAGCCGCGTCTCGCCGGAGTAGGCCGCGTGCGGCTCGGCGACGCCGCAGGCGGGCGGGCTCAGCCAGAAGGCTCGGTAGTAGGCCTTGCGGTAGTAGTAGCAGGTCATCCGGAAGCCCAGCGGGAAGATCAGGATGATCAGCGCCGCCGACAGCGGCCACCACGCGAACGGCTGTCCGAAGTCGGAGGCTCCCTCGACGCAGTCGCCCAGGCACGGGGAGTAGAACGGCGAGAGGTAGGGCGAGGCGTAGTAGTCGCGTCCCATGAAGGCACGCACGGTGGCGTAGACGACGAAGGCGGAGAAGACGACGAAGGTCGTCAGCGGCTGCAGCCACCACCGGTCCTGTCGCAGGGTCCGCTCCCCGATGTGGGCGCGGGTCGGGCTGGTGACGCCGTGGTCGGTCGTTGTCATACGTCCTCCATGGGGTCCGGAACGGTGTCCGGGCGACACAGGCGACTATGGCCTGTGTCACACCTGAGCGGAAGACAACGCGCCCAGTGAAACCTCACACCGACTCGGCGCGTCGTGCGCGTGCGTGCCGCGATACCGTCTACATGTGGCAACCCAACTCAACGGTCCCCGACTGTCTGGCCCCACCCTTGTCAAGGGTGCACGCGCCTCTCGCACCACCATCGCGCTGAAGCTCGGCATGGCGCTGAGCGGCATGGTGTTCCTCGGCTTCGTGCTCGCGCACATGTACGGCAACCTCAAGGCGTTCGCCGGGCACGACGCGTTCAACGAGTACGCCGAGCACCTCCGCGAGATCGGGGAGCCGATGCTCCCGCACGGCGGCCTGCTGTGGATCCTGCGCGTCGGCCTCATCGCCTCGCTCGTGATCCACGTCTACTGCGCCGTGGTGCTGTGGCGGCGCGCGGCGAAGGCCCGCACGACCAAGTACGTCGTGAAGAAGGACACCGGCGCCACCCGCGCCAGCCTGATGATGCGCTGGGGCGGCGTGACCATCCTGGTCTTCCTCGTGTGGCACCTCCTCAACTTCACCATCGGCAAGGTCAACCCCCAGGGCGGGGCGACCAACGACCCCTACAACCTGATGGTCGACACGTTCGACGTGTGGTGGCTGACGGTCATCTACCTCGTCGCCATGCTGGCGCTCGGTGCCCACCTGCACCACGGCATCTGGAGCGCCGCACAGACGCTGGGCTGGACGGGCACCGCGGCCAAGCGCCAGCGGGCCAAGGCCACCGGCTTCGTCATCGCGCTGATCGTCTCGGTCGGCTTCTCCCTCGTCCCGCTCGGTGTCCTCGCCGGCATCATCACCAAGTAAGGGGTCTGCAGCTCGTGAGCCACGACATGGACATGCCCGACACCGTCAGCGCAGCCGAGGCCTCGGCCAGCGGCTTCCTCGACGGCGACTACGACGACGCCGCGGGCTACTACACGCCCGGCACGCCGCTGGTCGACACCAAGGCGCCCGAGGGCCCGATCGCCGAGCGCTGGCAGAACCGCAAGTTCGAGGCCCGCCTGGTCAACCCGTCGAACCGGCGCAAGCTGTCGATTATCATCGTCGGCACCGGCCTGGCCGGCGCCTCGGCCGCCGCCACCCTCGGCGAGGCCGGCTACAACGTGAAGTCCTTCTGCTACCAGGACTCCCCGCGTCGCGCGCACTCCATCGCCGCGCAGGGCGGCATCAACGCCGCGAAGAACTACAAGGAGGACGGCGACTCCGTCCACCGCCTCTTCTACGACACGGTCAAGGGCGGTGACTACCGCTCGCGCGAGTCCAACGTCTACCGCCTCGCCGAGGTCAGCACGAACATCATCGACCAGTGCGTCGCGCAGGGCGTCCCGTTCGCCCGCGAGTACGGCGGCCTGCTCGACAACCGCTCGTTCGGCGGCGTGCAGGTCTCGCGCACCTTCTACGCCCGCGGCCAGACCGGCCAGCAGCTGCTGATCGGCGCCTACCAGGCGCTCGAGCGCCAGGTCGCGGCCGGCACCGTGACGACGTACACGCGCCACGAGATGATGGAGCTCATCACCGTCGACGGCAAGGCGCGCGGCATCATCGCCCGCGACATGGTCACCGGCGCGGTCGAGACCCACCTCGCCGACGTCGTCGTGCTCGCCTCGGGCGGATACGGCAACGTGTTCTACCTGTCGACCAACGCGATGGGCTGCAACGTCACCGCCGCGTGGCGCGCGCACCGCAAGGGCGCCTACATGGCCAACCCCTGCTACACGCAGATCCACCCGACCTGCATCCCCGTCTCGGGCTCGCACCAGTCGAAGCTGACCCTGATGTCGGAGTCGCTGCGCAACGACGGCCGGATCTGGGTGCCGAAGAACCAGGCCGACTGCGACAAGGACCCGCGCGACATCCCCGAGGAGGACCGCGACTACTACCTGGAGCGGATCTACCCCTCCTTCGGCAACCTGGTCCCCCGCGACATCGCCTCGCGTGCGGCCAAGAACGTCTGCGACGAGGGTCGCGGCGTCGGGCCCGAGGTCGACGGCGTACGCCGTGGTGTCTACCTCGACTTCGCCAGCGCCATCGAGCGCCTCGGCAAGCAGGGCATCACCGAGAAGTACGACAACCTCTTCGACATGTACGAGCGGATCACGGGCGAGAACCCGTTCGAGGTGCCGATGCGCATCTACCCCGCCGTGCACTACGTCATGGGCGGCCTGTGGGTCGACTACGACCTGCAGTCCACGATCCCGGGCCTGTTCGTGACGGGCGAGGCGAACTTCTCCGACCACGGCGCGAACCGCCTCGGCGCCTCGGCGCTGATGCAGGGCCTGGCCGACGGCTACTTCGTGCTCCCCCACACCATCCGCGACTACCTCGCCGACGGGCCGTTCGAGGAGATCACCGAGGACCACCCCGCCGTCGTCGAGGCGCGCGAGTCGGTCAAGGGCCGCATCGACCACTTCCTGTCCGTCAACGGCACCCGCAGCGTCGACTCCTACCACCGCGAGCTCGGCAACATCATGTGGGAGTACTGCGGCATGGAGCGGACCGAGACCGGTCTGAAGAAGGCCATCGACCTGATCCGCTCGCTCAAGGACGACTTCTACCGCAACGTCAACGTCCTCGGCAGCGCCGAGACCCTGAACCAGTCGCTCGAGAAGGCCGGCCGCGTGGCCGACTTCTTCGAGCTCGGCGAGCTGATGTGCATCGACGCCCTCAACCGACGCGAGTCGTGCGGCGGCCACTTCCGTGGCGAGTCGCAGACCGAGGACGGCGAGGCGCTGCGCCACGACGACGAGTACGCCTACGTCGCCGCGTGGGAGTGGGCCGGTGAGGACTCCATCCCGGTCCTGCACAAGGAAGACCTCGTCTACACCGCCATCGAGATGAAGCAGCGGAGCTACAAGTGAGCATGAACCTGACCCTCAAGATCTGGCGCCAGCCGGACGCCTCGTCCGCCGGGGCGATGCACACCTACCAGCTCGCCGACGTGTCCCCGGACATGTCCTTCCTGGAGATGCTCGACGTGCTGAACGAGCAGCTCAACGAGAAGGGCGAGGATCCTGTCGCCTTCGACCACGACTGCCGCGAGGGCATCTGCGGGTCGTGCGGGCTGATGATCAACGGTGACGCCCACGGGCCGGAGGTCACCACGACCTGCCAGCTGCACATGCGCTCGTTCAAGGACGGCGAGACGATCACGATCGAGCCGTGGCGCTCGGACGCCTTCCCGGTCATCAAGGACCTGATCGTCGACCGCAGCGCCTTCGACCGGATCGTCCAGCAGGGCGGCTACATCTCGGTCAACACCGGCTCGGCCCCCGAGGCCCACTCGGTGCCCGTCCCGCGTGAGGACGCGCTGCGCGCCTTCAACGTCGCCACCTGCATCGGCTGCGGCGCCTGCGTCGCGGCGTGCCCCAACGGCTCGGCCTCGCTGTTCATGGGCGCCAAGATCACCCACCTCGGCGAGCTCCCGCAGGGCCAGCCCGAGCGCGACAGCCGCGTGGTCAACATGGTCGCCCAGCACGACCACGAGGGCTTCGGTGGCTGCACCAACATCGGTGCCTGCACCGCCGCCTGCCCCAAGGAGATCCCGCTCGACGTGATCTCCCAGCTCAACAAGGACCTGCGCACCGCGATCCGCCACGGGCACTGAGCCGCACGCTCCACTGACGAGGGCCGGGGTCTCCCCCGGCCCTCGTCTGCGTCTCGGCTCCCTCGAGCGGCGCCCCAGCCACATTTCGTACGCTCCAAATGTGGGCGGTGCACCGCTGCATGGGCGACACGCCGGCGGTCGCTGCGCTGCGGTGTCCGAGCCACATTCCGACCCCCGCCGATGTGGCTGACGCACCGCCCACGTTCATCACGCGGCGCGCTGGCGGCGTACGAGCTCGCTGAGTGGGAGGAACAGCGAGTCCCACAGCTCGCCGAACTGCGGCGGTGGCCCGTCGTACCCGACTGCGGCGAGTGCTGCGTGTATCCGCCTGATCGTGGCCTTCGGCGATCGCATCCGTTCCTTGGTGACCAGCTCGTAGGGCACGTCGTGCCGCCGGTAGAGCGCGTAGCGGTCGATGTCGGCGTTGTACTGGGCGCGATCGTCCTGGTGATGAGCCCCTTCGTACTCGACCACCAGTCCGTGGTCCTCGAACCAGAGGTCAGGCGTGAGCTCGACACCGTCATCGAGGCGGAGCGGACGGTTGACCTCCGGCACCGGCAAGGACGCGAAGACCACGTAGGCGAGCAACTCTGCCTCCGGCATCGAGCGACAGCGCGCCTCGAGGAAGGGCACGGCGTACGCCGTCTCGGGGACTCCGCGGCGCCACTTCTCCCGGAGAAGGACCTGATCGAGGAGGCCGAGGTCGAGGAGCCCCTCGTGCAACAGGAACGACCCCACCCTGATGGCATCGAGCAGCCGCGCGTCCGCACAGAACGCGACGAACGCCGCCTCGATGCTGGCTCCGTCGTCGTCGTTCGGCGGGATCTTCACCGTGCGGTGGAGGAACACGCCCTGCAGCGTCAGGTGGAGGTCACCCTCGACGACGAAATGGAGCGGCCACCCGTCCCCCGCGTCGACGCCCGCCTGCCGCAACCTGGTCACCCCCGTCGTACGAGCCCCTGCGGGCAGCGCCAGGCGTGCTGCCTCGACGTGGTCCGTCCAGGTCATCTCGTGCGTGCGGTGTACGTAGACACCCTGGTGGAGTCGCCGGAACTGCACGCCCTCGAGCACACGCGCGGACAGCCCGGACTCGAGTGCGTCGGCGCGCCTGAACGGACCGCGCATCAGGTCAGGAGGAATGGGGTGCATGGGTCCCATCGCGCCACATCGCGGACGCTCGCGCTGACCTACGCTGACCGCCCTGTGGAGGATCCCGTCAGCGCAGGCCTTGTGGACGACAGGTGGCCCCGAAGGCCCAGCACTCGGCGCTGAGCGCAGCGGTGCGTGACCCACATTCCCGCGCATCGCCGGGTGGCTCAGCCACCGCTCTTGCACGCGAACACGCGCCCAACCGCGCCGGCGGTGCTCCAGCCACGTGAGGAGCTCACGAAGTGTGGCTCACGCACCGCCCACAGGGAGCCCGCAGGCCTGAGCCCTCAGCGCCGGCGGCGTACGAGCGCGACGAGGCCCAGCATCGAGGCCGCGCCCGCGGCGAAGGCGGCCTTCGGGGAGGACCCGGCAGGAGCAGGAGCAGTGCGTACGACGTCCGCTGCCGCGGCGAGGTCGATGCGGGGGCCCTCGACGGTCTGGTCGGCGACGAGCTGGGCCTCACGCGCGGCGCGGGCCTCGGGCGAGGTGTGCGCCCAGGCGGCGGCCAGGACGACGACGCGGGAGAAGTAGTTGATCCAGACCAGCAGGATCAGGGCGATGCCGAAGGCCTGGACGGCCGGCTGCTCACGGGTGGCCTGCAGCAGGACCGTGGAGAGCTGCTTGAGCAGCTCGAAGGCGATCGCGCCGAGCAGCGCCCCCGACCAGAGCGAGCGCGACGGCACGTTGGGGCTGGCGAGGAGGCGGAAGAAGGCGAAGAAGAGCACCGTGCTCGCCGCGAGGCCGAGCGCCAGCGCAAGGGCCCACAGCAGGGGCTTGGCACCGACGCCGAGGCCGAGGAGCTCGAGGATCGGGGTGGCGACCTTGGTGGCCACGCCCGACACGGCGACGCTCACCAGCAGCACCGAGCCGAGGGTCAGCAGGGCCAGCAGGTCGCGCACCTTGCCGACGACGAAGTTGGGCTGCTCGCGCTCGGGCTCCTCGAAGACCGCGATCAGCGCGGTGCGCATCCCGGACAACCAGCCGAGCCCGGAGTAGAGGGCCAGCAGGAGGCCGACGCTGAGGATGCCGGGCGCGTTGTCCTGGAAGGTGGCGAGGTCGAGGCCGTCCTGGCCGCCCACGATCCCCGGGAGCACGTCGTTGATCGCGGTGACGAGGTCGTCGTCGGCGTTGGGGTAGGCGCGCGCAACCAAGCCGATCACGGCGAACGCGAGCGCCAGGATCGGGAAGAAGGACAAGAACGCGAAGTAGGTGACCGCGGCGGCGAGCGCGCTGCCGTTGACGTTGCCGAAGTGCTCGACCGTGCGCACGACGTGGTCGACGAGGGGGCGGCGCTCGCGCACGCGCTCGACCCGGTCCTTGAGCGAGGAGACGAAGGACATGTCAGCCCAGCTCGTAGCGGTCGGTGGGCTGCCAGCCGGCCTGCTCGTCGTGGACGTAGAGGCTGAACGCGTCGACGCCGAAGCGGCACTCGAAGGTGGCGAGCTCGTCGAAGGCACGGTCCAGGACGGGGTCGTCGAGGTGGTGCGCGATGGTGACGTGCGGGTGGTAGGGGAAGTCCAGGTCGACCGCGAGGGGCCCCTGGCGTACGGCGTCGGCGAGCACCTCGCAGTGGGAGATCCCCTCGGCCACGGTCACGAAGACCACAGGAGAGACCGGCCGGAACGTGCCGGTGCCGCGCAGGTGGATGTCGAAGGGCTCGACGGCCGACGCTGCGTGCGCGAGGTGCTCGGTGACGGTGTCCAGCTCGGCGTCCTCGACCCGGGCCGGCGGGATGAGAGTGATGTGCGTCGGGATCTGCGTCGCGGTCGTGTCACCGACCGAGGTGCGGTAGTCCTGGAGCTCACTCGCCCAGGGCTCGGGGATCGCGATGGCTACTCCGATGGTGGGCACTCGCCGACCCTACATAACCGGTTCGTCGCACCGTGCAGCCGGGAAGTAGGCTCGCACGTCGTGAGTGACACCTTCCGCGCCGCCCAGGCCCGCAGCGAGGCGATCGAGCAGCAGATGGCCGACGACCCGGCCTCGCTGCGGATGCTGACCGGGGACCGTCCGACCGGAGCGCTGCACATCGGCCACTACTTCGGCTCGATCCGCAACCGCCTCCGCCTCCAGGACAGCGGCGCCGAGATCTGGCAGCTCATCGCCGACTACCAGGTGATCACCGACCGCGAGATCGCCGGCGACATCGCCGGCAACGTGCGCAACCTGCTCCTCGACAACATCGCGGCCGGGCTCGACCCGGAGAGGGCGACGATCTTCACCCACTCCTCCGTCCCGGCGCTCAACCAGCTGATGCTTCCCTTCCTCAGCCTGGTCAGCGTCGCGGAGCTCCAGCGCAACCCCACGGTCAAGGACGAGGCCAAGTCGGCCGGCATCACCTCGATCGGGGGGCTGCTGCTCACCTATCCCGTCCACCAGGCCGCCGACATCCTGTTCTGCAAGGCGAACGTCGTCCCGGTGGGGCGCGACCAGCTCCCCCACCTCGAGCAGACCCGCGTCGTGGCGCGACGCTTCAACGACCGCTACGCACAGGTCTTCCCCGAGCCGGGGGCCCTGCTGTCGGAGGCGCCGCTCATCCTCGGCACCGACGGCACCAAGATGAGCAAGTCCAAGGGCAACGTCGTCGAGCTGCGGATGAGTGCCGACGAGACCGCCAAGAAGCTCAAGGGCGCCAAGACCGACAGCGACCGCGTCATCACCTACGACCCGGACGGGCGTCCCGAGGTCGCCAACCTCCTCACCCTCATCGCGCTCTGCGAGAGCACCGAGCCCGCGACGGTGGCCGAGGAGATCGGCGACGGCGGCGGCGGGGCGCTCAAGGGCCGGCTCACCGACGCGATCAACACCGAGCTCGCCCCGCTGCGCGCGCGCCGCGCGGAGCTCGAGGCCGACCCCGGCTACCTCGTCGAGGTGCTGCGACGCGGCAACACGCGCGCCAACGAGGTCGCCGAGGCCACGCTCGACGAGGTGCGCGAGGCGATGGGCATGGTCTACGAGTGACGAACGTCACACTCCCCCTGTGATGTGACTCACCAGTAGGTTTCCGCACGAGGCCGGGTCGTCCGGTCCGGGAGGGAAGCCACCATGGCAGCAACATCTCGCCGTCGAACCCACGCTCGGGGTCGGTCGGCACGCGCGATCGCGTCACTCTTCACCGTCCTCACCGCCACGCTCGTGACCGGAGCCCTCGCTCCGACCACGGCCCACGCGGCCGTCGCGGAGCCGCCGCGGCCGTCGTTCTACGAGACCCCCGCCTCGCTGCCCAGCGCCAACGGCGCGCTGATCCGCAGCGAGGCGATGACGTTCCTGCTCGACCCGCTCGACGTGACGAGCCTGGTCCGCAACGCCAAGCGGGTGCTCTACAAGAGCACCAACCGCGCCGGCCGGGCCATCGCGGTCTCCGGCACCGTCCTGGTGCCGAACGCACCGTGGATCGGCGTGGGCTCGCGCCCGGTCATCGGCTACGCACCCGGCACCCAGGGCATGGCGGACCGGTGCGCCCCGTCGCGCCAGTTCTCCGAGGGCATCGAGTACGAGGGCATCGGCATCGAGGGACTGCTGCTGCGCGGCTACGCCGTCGCGATGCCGGACTACGAGGGCCTCGGCACCGTGGGCGTCCACACCTACATGGACCGCGTCTCCCAGGGCCGCGCCACGCTCGACGTCGTACGTGCCGCGCAGCGCCTGTCCGGCAGCGGGCTGAGCAGCACCAGCCCGGTCGGGCTCATGGGCTACTCCCAGGGCGGCGGCGCCGCGGCGTCCGCGGTCGAGCTCGCCTCGACGTACGCCCCCGAGCTGCGCCTCAAGGGTGCCGTGGTCGGTGCGGTCCCGGCGGACCTCACCAAGGTCGCCAGCACCCTCGACGGCGGGCTCTACTCCTCCTTCGCCTTCTTCGCGCTGCGCGGCCTCGCGGCCAGCTACAACATCGACCTCTCGCCCTACCTCAACGCGACGGGCCGCGCGACCAGCGACCGGGTCGAGACGGAGTGTGTCTTCGACCTGCTCAACAACGCCTTCGTGAAGTCGTCGACGCTGAGCTACAACGGCCAGCCGATGTCGACCCTGATGGCCGCAGAGCCGTTCAAGTCGATCGTGGCCGCCCAGCGCATCGGCACCATCAAGCCGAGGGTCCCGGTGCTCGTCACGCACTCGGCGCTGGACGACGTGATCCCCTACTCGGTGGGCAAGCAGATGGCGAAGTCGTGGTGCGGCAAGGGCGCCAACGTCTTCTTCTCCACCAACGTCGCCCCGCTCCACGTGGGCGGCATCGTGCCGCAGACGGTGGAGGCGCTTCCGTTCTTCGAGGCGAGGTTCCTCGGCCTGCCGCAGCTCAGCAACTGCTGGCTGATCTGAGCCGACGCCATCCAGGACGACACGAGCCCCGCCCGCTCCCCGGGCGGGGCTCGTGCTGCGTCAGCCCTCCGGCCTCAGACCACCCAGCCGAGGTTGTCGACGACCAGGTCGGCCATCGGGTAGACCCCCTTGAGCTCCTCGCGCCGCTTCAGCAGCTCCACCACGTCGTGCACGTTGCGGTCGCGCAGCTCGCGACGGCGCTCCATCGCGGTGATGATCGTGTCCTCGTCCATGCCTTGACCTCCGGAAAATTTCGGGGCGGACCCCCCGCCTCATGACTTGGATCGTTCCAAGTCTGGCTTACGCAGGAGTTCCGTTTGTGTTAACGCCAGGAAAATCAGCTGGCGGTCGAGGCGCGGCCACGCACGTGGAGGGTGGCGGAGAGCAGCAGGATCGCCACGCCGGCCAGGGAGAGGCCCAGGCCCACGAGCGCCGGGGCACGCAGGCCCCACCCGGCGGCGATGACCAGACCACCGAGCCACGCACCGAGGGCGTTGGCGATGTTGAGCGAGGCGTGGTTCATCGCCGCACCGAGCGTCTGGGCCTCGCCGGCGACGTCCATCAGCCGGAGCTGGAGGTTCACCACCAGCACCGAACCCAGGGTGGTGATCAGGAAGACCACCGGCAGCGCGGCCCAGCCGTACGGCGCGGCGACCCAGAAGGCCAGCAGGGCAGCCGCCATGCCGACCCCGCCGATGATCAGCGAGCGGAAGATCGACCAGTCGGCCATGATCCCGGCCAGCCAGGTGCCGGCGACCATGCCGAGGCCGAAGGACAGCAGGAAGATCGCGACCGACCGCTCCCCCAGGCCCGCGACGTCGGTGACGACGGGAGCGATGTAGGTGTAGACGGCGAACATGCCGCCGAAGCCCACCGCGCCGGCCAGCAGGGTCAGCCACACCTGGGGGACCTTGAAGGCGGAGAGCTCACGGCGTCCGCTCGCCTCGGCGTCACCCGGCACCGAGGGGACGAACCAGGCCACCAGGGCCAGGGTCAGCACGGCGAGCCCCGAGGCCGCCCAGAAGGCCGCGCGCCACCCGAGCTCCTGGCCGAGCACCGTCGCGGCAGGTACGCCGAGCACGTTGGCGACCGAGAGCCCCAGCATCACCTGCGAGACCGCCCGTCCCTTGCGCGAGGGGCGGGCCATGCTGGCCGCGACCAGCGACGCGACGCCGAAGTAGGCGCCGTGCGGCAGGCCGGCGGCGAAGCGCGCGAGCATCAGCTGCTCGTAGGACGTGGCCAGGGCGCTGACGCTGTTGCCGAGCGCGAACGCGGCCATCAGCGCGAGGAGCAGCGCCCGCCGCGGGAGCCGGGCGCCGAGGAAGGCGAGCACCGGGGCGCCCACCACCACGCCCACGGCGTACGCCGAGATGACGTGGCCGCCGGTCGGGATGGAGACGTCGACCCCTCCGGCGATCTGCGGCAGCAGCCCCATCGTCACGAACTCGGTCGTGCCGATCGCGAAGCCGCCCATCGCCAGCGCCAGGACGGCGAGGCCGAAGTGCCGGGCGGTCACCGACGGGACGTCGAGGTCGTCGATCGTGGGTTCGGCCGGGGCCGGAGCAGCAGTCGTCATCACTGGACGCAAGACAGGGCCCCCGAGGAGTATTCCCCGGGGGCCCCGGCTGTGACGCGGGTCGCGCTGCGCGCGGAGGATCAGCCGATGGTGGCGAGCGCCTCGTTGAAGGTCGTCGACGGGCGCATCACCGCCGCCGCCTTCTCCGGGTCGGGGCGGAAGTAGCCGCCGATGTCGGCCGGCTTGCCCTGCACCGCGAGCAGCTCCTCGACGATCGTCTGCTCGTTCTCGCGCAGCGTGCCGGCGAGCGCGGCGAAGGCGGCTGCGAGGTCGGCGTCCTCGGTCTGCTTCGCCAGCTCCTCGGCCCAGTAGAGGGCGAGGTAGAAGTGCGAGCCGCGGTTGTCGATCGTGCCGAGCTTGCGCCCCGGCGAGCGGTCCTCGTTGAGGAAGGTCTCCGTCGCCCGGTCGAGGGTCTCGCCGAGGATCCGGGCGCGCGCGTTGTCGTCGTACCCGCCGAGGTGGTCGAGCGAGGCGGCCAGCGCGAAGAACTCGCCCAGGCTGTCCCAGCGCAGGTAGTCCTCCTTGACCAGCTGCTGAACGTGCTTGGGCGCCGAACCGCCCGCGCCGGTCTCGAAGAGGCCGCCGCCGTTCATCAGCGGGACGATCGAGAGCATCTTGGCGCTGGTGCCGAGCTCGAGGATCGGGAACAGGTCGGTGTTGTAGTCGCGCAGCACGTTGCCGGTCACCGAGATGGTGTCCTCGCCGCGGCGGATCCGCTCGAGCGAGTACGTCGTCGCCTCGGCCGGCGCCATGATCTCCAGCGTCAGGCCCTCGGTGTCGTGCTCGGGCAGGTAGGCCTCGATCTTGGCGATGAGGTTGGCGTCGTGCGCGCGGCTCTCGTCGAGCCAGAAGATCGCGGGCGTCTCGCTGGCGCGGGCCCGGGTCACGGCGAGCTTGACCCAGTCGCGGATCGAGGCGTCCTTGGTCTGGCAGGCGCGCCAGATGTCGCCGGGCTGCACGTCGTGCGACATCAGCACGTCACCGGCGGCGTTGCGGACCTCGACCTTGCCTGCGGCGGGGACCTCGAAGGTCTTGTCGTGCGAGCCGTACTCCTCGGCCGCCTTGGCCATCAGGCCGACGTTGGGCACCGAGCCCATGGTCGAGGGGTCGAGCGCACCGTGGGCGCGGCAGTCGTCGATCGTGGCCTGGTAGATCCCGGCGTAGGAGGAGTCGGGGATCACCGCGAGGGTGTCCTGCTGCTCGCCGTCGGCGTTCCACATCTGGCCGGAGGTGCGGATCATCGCCGGCATCGAGGCGTCGATGATGACGTCGGAGGGCACGTGGAGGTTGGTGATGCCCTTGTCGGAGTCGACCATCGCCAGGGCCGGGCCCTCGGCGAGGCCCTTCTCGAAGGCTGCCTTGATCTCCGCGCCGCCCTCCACCTTGTCGAGGCCGGCGAGGATGCCCCCGAGACCGTCGTTGGCCGAGAGGCCGGCGGCGGCCAGCTGCTCGCCGTACTGGGCGAAGACGTCGGCGAAGTAGGCGCGCACCACGTGGCCGAAGATGATCGGGTCCGAGACCTTCATCATCGTGGCCTTGAGGTGGGCGGAGAAGAGCACGCCGTCGGCCTTGGCCTTCGCGACCTGCTCCTCGAGGAAGGCGTCCAGTGCGGACGCGCTCATGAAGGTCGCGTCGACGACCTCGCCCTCGAGGACCGCGAGGCCCTCCTTGAGGACGGTCTCCTCGCCGCCCGCGCCGACGTGGACGATCGAGAGGGTGTCGTCGGACTCGAGCACGACCGACTTCTCGTTGCTGCGGAAGTCGTCCTGGCCCATCGTCGCGACGTTGGTCTTCGACTCGCTGCTCCAGGCACCCATCGAGTGCGGGTGGGCCTTGGCGTAGTTCTTCACCGAGGCCGGGGCGCGGCGGTCGGAGTTGCCCTCGCGCAGGACCGGGTTCACCGCGGAGCCCTTGACCTTGTCGTAGCGGGCCCGGACCTCGCGCTCCTCGTCGGTCTGCGGGTTCTCCGGGTAGGCCGGCAGGTCGTAGCCCTGCGACTGCAGCTCGGCGATGGTCGCCTTGAGCTGCGGGATCGAGGCGGAGATGTTGGGCAGCTTGATGATGTTGGCCTCGGGCTTGGTGGCCAGCTCGCCGAGCTCGGCGAGGGCGTCGTCGAGGCGCTGCTCCTCCGTCAGGCGGTCGGGGAACTGCGCGATCACGCGGCCGGCGAGGGAGATGTCGCGCGTCTCGACCTCGACACCCGCGGTCTTCGCGTAGGCGGCGATGATCGGGAGGAAGGAGTACGTCGCGAGCAGCGGCGCCTCGTCGGTGTGGGTGTAGATGATCTTGGCCATGGGACGACAGCTCCTGGTGGTGACTCTGGGTGGTCGATCGGACGGCATAACTCTTGACGTCAAGATACCTGACACCGGGCTGCGCCGCGACTCGCCTACCCTCGCACCCCGGTGCGAGCGAGGCTAGGCTTCGCGTGGCCTACGCGGGGTACGGCCACCACGACACTGGAGGGGACTCGCCAATGAGCGACACCGTCGAAGCCACACCGACCACCGGGCAGAAGTTCACCGCCGAGGCGCTGGGCACGTTCGTGCTCGTGTTCTTCGGCTGCGGCGCTGCCGTCTACAGCGGTGGCGACCTCGTCGCGACCGCCCTGACCTTCGGCCTCACCGTCGTGGTGATGGCGTACGCCGTCGGCCGCATCTCCGGCGGGCACTTCAACCCGGCCGTGACGCTGGGCGCCGTGCTCGGCGGCCGCCTGCCGTGGAACCAGGTCGGCATCTACATGGCCGCCCAGCTCCTCGGCGGCCTGCTCGCCGGCGCGATGCTGTTCGGCCTCGGCCACGGCTTCGAGGGCTTCAGCGCCGAGGGCAACATGGGGCAGAACTTCTTCGGCGACGCGGGCTCGGGCTACGCCTGGTGGGCCGCGCTGCTCGTGGAGATCCTGCTTACCGCGATCTTCCTCTGGGTGATCCTCGCCGTCACCGACGAGCGCAACGAGGTCAACGCCGTCATGGGGCCGATGGCGATCGGCCTGGCGCTGGCGATGATCCACTTCGTCGCAATCCCGCTCACCGGCACCTCGGTGAACCCCGCCCGCTCCATCGGCGTGGGCGTCTTCGCCGGCACCGACGCGATCGTCCAGCTCTGGCTCTTCGTCGTCGCGCCGCTCGTCGGCGCGGCCATCGCCGGACTGACCTACCCGCTGCTCTTCGGCCAGGGCGCCACCCCGGTCGCCGGCTCCGGCCTCAACTTCGGCGGTGGCCGCAAGGACCAGTTCGTCCCCGGCAGCTACGAGGCCCAGTGGAACCAGGGCCAGCAGGGCGGCTGGGGCCAGCCCGGCGCCGCGTGGGGCGCTCCCCCGCAGCAGCAGTGGGGCCAGCCCGCGCCGCAGCAGCAGCCCGACCCGTACTCCACGCCCCAGGCGGCACCGCAGCAGCCCGGCCAGTGGGGCCAGCCGGCCCCGGCAGAGCAGCCGCAGCAGCAGCCGCCGTCGCAGCCCGGCCAGTGGGGCGCCCCGCAGCAGCAGCCCGGCCAGCCGCAGCAGCCGGGACAGGGTGCGCCGGGCCACTGGGGCAACCCCGACGGCGACGACGACGGCCGCACCCAGGTGCGCCGGCCCGACTGAGCCCGACCGGCCCGACCGAGCTATCGCGCCAGGACCGCCTGCCACCCGACAGTGAGGTCCTCGACGCTGGCGAGGCCGACGCCCCGCTCGTAGACGCTGCGAGTGGTGGTGCCGGCCTCGTCGCGCGTCTGGACCAGCGTCGGCGACTGGTCCTCGACACGGGTGCTGGCCTCGAGCAGGTTCGGCACGCTGAAGCGCACCCACCCGTCGCCGAGCCGCGGGTCCGCAGGCATCGCCAGACCGGCCTCGGCGGCGTCGACACCGGCGCGCCATGACAGCCCGGTGGCCGAGTCGACGCCCACCAGCCAGACGTTGCCGGCCTCGTCCTGGGCGTAGAAGCGCGTCTCCTCTGCGGTCGGGCCCTCGAGGTCCGTCACGACCCGCAGCGCGGTGGCCTCCAGCCCGGCGATCTCGGTGGTGGCGTCGAGGACCTCGGCGTCGATCGTCCCGAGGCTGCGCCCCTCCTCCCTCACGTCGTAGCGCCACGAGGCGCCGGGCTCGAGCGCGAGCCAGGGATTGTCGACGCCGGTGACGAAGTCGTCGGGCGACGGGGTGGGGGTCGGGATGACCAGCCCGTTGATCCCCGGGGAGTCGTAGGGCTGCGGCTGGCCCACGCCCGCGCAGCCCGACAGCCCGAGCGCGAGGCAGGCCGCCAGCGCAGCTGCCGCGCGCGGACGGCGTACGGCTCCGGGGGGCCTCGTCATGGGCGCCAGCATGCCAGCCGCGCACCAGCCCGCCACCAGCGGCGGCGGCGCTGCTAGCGTCAGCGGGACACCACGCTCGCGCTCACCTCACGAGGAGAAACCCACCGTGACCTCCGAACCGCTCAAGGTCGCCGTCACCGGCGCCGCCGGTCAGATCGGCTACAGCCTGCTCTTCCGCCTCGCCAGCGGCGCCCTCGCCACGGACCGCCCGATCGAGCTGCGACTGCTCGAGATCGAGCCCGCCCTCAAGGCGCTCGAGGGCGTCGTGATGGAGCTCGACGACTGCGCCTTCCCGCAGCTCGCGGGCGTGGAGATCGGCGCGGACGCCGAGAAGATCTTCGACGGCGTCAACCTCGCCCTGCTGGTCGGCGCGCGCCCGCGCGGCCCGGGCATGGAGCGCGGCGACCTGCTCTCCGCCAATGGTGCGATCTTCACCGCGCAGGGCAAGGCCCTCAACGCGGTCGCCGCCGACGACGTGCGCATCGGCGTGACCGGCAACCCCGCCAACACCAACGCCCTCATCGCGATGAGCAACGCCCCCGACATCCCCCGCGAGCGCTTCTCCGCGCTGACCCGCCTCGACCACAACCGCGCGATCAGCCAGCTCGCGGCGAAGACCGGCGCGTCGGTCACCGACATCAAGAAGATGACGATCTGGGGCAACCACTCCGCGACGCAGTACCCCGACCTCTTCCACGCCGAGGTCGGCGGCCGCAACGCCGCCGAGCTCGTCGGCGACCAGGCCTGGCTGGAGAACGACTTCATCCCGACCGTCGCCAAGCGCGGCGCCGCGATCATCGATGCCCGCGGCTCCTCCTCCGCCGCCTCGGCCGCGTCCGCCACCATCGACGCCGCCCGCGACTGGCTCTTCGGCTCCGCCGCCGACGACTGGGTCTCGATGGCCGTGGCGTCCAGGGGCGAGTACGGCGTGCCCGAGGGCCTGATCTCCTCGTTCCCGGTCACCACCTCGGGCGGCGACTGGTCGATCGTCGAGGGCCTCGAGATCGACGACTTCTCCCGGGCGCGCATCGACGCCTCGACCGCAGAGCTGGCCGAGGAGCGCCAGGCGGTCACCGAGCTCGGCCTCATCTGACCAGTCGGCTCCTTCGCACCCGCCACGCCCTCGAGTCGGCGCATCTGCACGCATCTCGCGTGCAGATGCGCCGACTCGACGCGATTTCGGCGTGCTGACGCGCCGACTCGGCTAGAAGACTCCGGGCTGGTCCGGGATCGAGCCGGCGAGGAAGATCAGCGAGCCCCCGAGCGCGAGCAGGATGAGCGCGTCGAGCACCTTGTGGCGTACGGCGAGCATGCCGGCGTTGCGTGTGGGCAGCACCAGGCGTACGGCGGCGGCGAGGAGCAGCGAGCCGCCGAACAGGCGGATGCCGTTGCGCCACTCACCGAGGGAGACCAGCACCAGGGCGAACCCGACGACGCCGAGCACGACCAGGTAGAACGCTCCGCCGATCGTCGAGGGGTAGCGGCGTGGCTCCTCGGGGTCGACCGGCTCCGCCGAGACCGGGTCCACGGAGTCGGGCGGCTCGATGCGGTCCGGCTCGCCCATGTCAGGCGACGGACCGCTCGGCGATCTCGACGATGTTGCTCAGCAGCATCGCGCGCGTCATCGGCCCGACACCCTTGGGGTTGGGCGAGACCCATCCGGCCACGTCCCACACGCCCGGGTGCACGTCACCGGTGACCAAGCCGTCGACGCGGGAGACCCCGACGTCGAGCACCGCGGCCCCCGGCTTGACCATCTCGGAGGTGATGATCCCCGGCACGCCGGCGGCGGCGATCACGATGTCGGCCCGCCGCACGTGCGCGGCCAGGTCGACGGTGCCGGTGTGGCAGAGCGTGACGGTGGCGTTCTCCGACCGGCGGGTCAGGAGCAGGCCGAGTGGCCGCCCGACGGTGAGGCCGCGGCCGACCACGACGACCTCGGCGCCGGCGATGGCGACGTCGTGGCGGCGCAGCAGCTCGATCGCCCCGACCGGGGTGCAGGGCAGCGGACCCGACTCCCCCAGCACCAGCTTGCCGAGGTTCATCGGGTGCAGGCCGTCGACGTCCTTGCCGGGGTCGACGCGCGCGAGCAGGGCGAACTCGTCGAGGCCGGTCGGCTGCTGCACGAGGAAGCCGGTGCATGCGTCGTCGGCGTTGAGCTCGTCGATCACCGCCTCGACCTCGGCCTGGGGCGCCGTCGCGGGCAGGTCGCGCCGGATCGAGGTGATGCCGATCTCGGCGCAGTCCTTGTGCTTCGCGCCGACGTACCAGTGCGAGCCGGGGTCGTCGCCGACCAGCACGGTGCCGAGGCCGGGGACGACCCCCTTCTCCTTGAGCACGGCGACGCGCTGCGCCAGCTCCGCCTTGATGGTCCGCAGCGTCGCTGCGCCGTCCAGGGTCTGTGCCGTCACGGGGTCATCCTAGGGATCGGGGGTGGGGCTGGGGCTCGCGGAGTCGCTTCGCTCCGACGGTCAGGTCTCGATACGCGCCGTCGCGACCTCCTTCGTCGGTCGCGGGCGCACTCGACCTTTTCACTCGCGGAGTCGCTTCGCTCCTCCTAGTGAAAAAAGTGCCGCGTGCCGGTGAGGTACATCGTCACGCCGGCCGCCTCGCAGGCTGCGACCACCTCGGCGTCGCGCACCGAGCCGCCGGGCTGGACGATGGCCTTCACACCGGCGTCGATGAGGATCTGCGGGCCGTCGGCGAAGGGGAAGAAGGCGTCGGAGGCGGCGACGGCCGAGGCGGCCCGCTCCCCCGCGCGCTCGACGGCGAGGCGGCACGAGTCGACGCGGTTGACCTGACCCATCCCGACCCCGACGGACGCGCCGCCCGAGGCGAGGAGGATCGCGTTGGACTTCACCGCGCGGCAGGCGCGCCAGGCGAAGGCGAGGTCGGCGAGGACGTCGTCGGAGGCGGCCTCGCCGGTCGCGAGCGTCCACGTCGAGGGGTCGTCGCCCTCGGCGGAGATCACGTCGCGGGCCTGCAGCAGCAGCCCGCCCGAGATCGCGCGCATCTCGCCGCCGCCGCGCGTGAGCGGCGGGCACTCGAGGACGCGGATGTTCTTCTTGGCCTGGAGCGCCTCGATCGCGCCGTCCTCGTAGGCCGGGGCGACGATCACCTCGGTGAAGATCTCCGCGACCCGCTGGGCCATCGCGACCGAGACCGGCACGTTGGTCGCGATCACGCCGCCGAAGGCGCTGACCGGGTCGCACTCGTGGGCCAGGCGGTGGGCCTCTGCCACGTCAGCGGCGACGGCGATGCCGCACGGGTTGGCGTGCTTGATGATCGCCACGGCCGGCTCGTCGAAGTCGTACGCCGCCCGGCGGGCAGCGTCGGCGTCGACGTAGTTGTTGTAGGACATCTCCTTGCCGTGGTGCTGCGTGGCCTGGGCGAGCCCGGGACCCTCGGGGAGGAAGCCGTTGGAGTAGAGAGCAGCGCCCTGGTGGGGGTTCTCGCCGTAGCGCAGCACCGCCTCCTTGCTCCACGTGGCGCCCATCCATGCCGGGAAGCCCGACCCCTCGCTCGTGTCGGTGAGCACGTTGCCCATCCAGGAGGCGACGTGGACGTCGTACGTCGCGGTGTGCACGAACGCCTCGGCGGCGAGGCGCTTCCGCTCGGCCAGCGTGAAGCCGCCGGCGGCCACGGCGGCGAGCACGTCGTCGTACGCCGCGGGCGAGGTGACGATGGCGACGCTGGGGTGGTTCTTCGCCGCGGCCCGCACCATCGACGGCCCGCCGATGTCGATCTGCTCCACGCACTCGTCGGGGCTCGCGCCGGAGGCGACGGTCCGGGTGAAGGGGTAGAGGTTGCTGACGACGAGGTCGAACGGCTCGACGCCGAGCTCCTCGAGCTGCGCGACGTGGGAGTCGAGGCGGCGGTCGGCGAGGATGCCGGCGTGCACGCGCGGGTGCAGCGTCTTGACCCGTCCGTCGAGGCACTCGGGGAAGCCGGTGAGGTCCTCGACCTTGGTCACCGGCAGGCCGAGCGACTCGATCAGCGCGGCGGAGCCACCGGTGGAGACCAGCTCGACGCCTGCGTCGTGCAGGCCACGGACGAGGTCGTCGAGGCCGGTCTTGTCGTAGACGGAGACGAGCGCTCGGCGGACGGCGATGCGCATCGGGTCGGGCTGGTCGGACACGGGACTCCTCGGATGGTGATTGAGTCGAGGCACCCAGGCGTTCGATGTCCTCGCGCGTCACTCCCTGGTGGTGACCCACCTGCGCCAGTCGTGTGGCAGCAGACTACCGAGGACCGGCGCCGATGCGAACCCGGCGGCCCTCCACCGAGAGGCCGTCGCGGGCGATGCGGCCGACCGCGTCGACGAGCATCGCGCGCTCGGCGGTCTTGATCCGCTCGTGGAGCGACGCGACGTCGTCGTCCTCCTCCACGGCAACGGGCACCTGCGCGACGATCGGGCCGGTGTCGACCCCGGCGTCGACGACGAAAAGGGTCGCCCCGGTGACCTTGACGCCGTGCTCGAGGGCGTCGCGCGGACCGTGCATGCCCGGGAAGGACGGGCACAGCGCAGGGTGGGTGTTGAGGGTGAGGAAGCGCTCGAGGAAGTCCGCGGACAGCAGCTTCATGAAGCCGGCCGACACCACGAGGTCGGGCTCGAAGGCCCCCACCCTGTCGCCGAGCGCCCGGTCCCAGTGCTCGCGGGAGGTGTAGTCGTCGACCTTCGCCACGAAGGTCGGCACGCCCGCGCGGTCGGCCCGCGCCAGGCCCTCGATGTCGTCCCGGTCGGCGCCGACGGCGACCACGCGCGCGCCGTACGACGACTCGGTGCAGGCGTCGAGCAGGGCCTGCAGGTTGGTGCCGGCACCGGACACCAGGACGACGATGCGGGCGGGACTGTTCACGCGGTGGAGTCTAGGCGTGTCCTGCGGTCAGGGTCGTCGCGAGCGCCGCTCGGGACGTGCGATGGCAAGGCGGAGGAGGGAGACATGGCGGAGCCATGGCGACTGACGACTACGCAGCCAGCGTGCGTGCCGGGCGGTGCGCAGCAGGCCCGGGTCGCTGGGCGCGCCTCAGGCGCGGTGGGAGGGACCGGCGTCCGCCGTCCGCTCCCGGACCAGCCGTCCCGCGACCAGGGCCGCGATCAGGGTGGTGACCGGCACGGCCGCGAGGATGCCGAGCCCGCCGACGAGGCCGCGCACCACCTCCTGCGCGACGATCTCCTGGCTGACCGCGATGCCGAAGGGCAGGTCGAGGGCGGAGAAGACCAGCATCAGTGGCAGGGTCGCGCCGACGTAGGCCAGCACGAGCGTGTTGACGGTGGAGGCGGCGTGCGAGCGCCCGATGCGCATGGCGCGCACGAAGAGGGTCCGCGCGCTGGCGTCCGGGTCGACGTCGGCGAGCTCCCAGACCGCCCACGTCTGGGTCACGGTGACGTCGTCGAGCACGCCGAGCGCACCGATGACCAGGCCGGCCAGCAGGAGCCCGCGGAGGTCGACCTGCGCGGCGATGCCGGAGATGTACTGGCTGCCCTCGTCGACCAGCCCGGTGAAGTGGCCGACGCCGGTGAAGACCCACCCGACCGTGCCGATCACCAGCAGCGAGACGAGCGTGCCGAGCATCGCGACGGTCGAGCGGACGTCGAAGCCGTGGGAGAGGTAGAGGGTGACGAGCATGATCGCCGCCGCGGTGACCACGGCGACCGCGAGCGGGGAGGAGCCCTCCATGATCGCGGGCAGCGTGAAGACCGCGATGAGGACGAGGGAGTACGCCAGGCTGGCCAGTGCCCCGATGCCGCGCCAGCGCGACAGCGCGAGCACGCCGACGGCGAAGAGGAGGGTCAGCACGAGCAGCGGCGGTCCGCGGTCGAAGTCCTGGAAGGCGTACTGCTCCCCCTCTGGCGCCTCGGCGGTGAAGGACACGATGATCCGGTCGCCGGGCTCCACGACGGGCGCACGCTCGCCGTAGGGCAGCAGCGCCTCCGCGTCGCCGGGCGCACCGGGTCCGCTGAGCAGCTCGACCTGGGCCAGCTGGCAGCCGACCACGTCCTGGCGGCACTCGCCGATCTCCTGGACCTGCGCGGTGCCTCTCTGTACGTCGACCCCCGGTCCGCTGACCTCGAGGTCGCCGTCGGGCCAGAGCACGGCCACGCCGATCACGGTCGCGAGCACGAGCGGTCCCACGATCAGGGCCATCAGGACCCTCATGTGCCGCGGCGCGGGTCCCAGTCCGGGACGGTCGCCGTGGCTGTGCCCAGCCCCCACGCTCAGGCCTCGTCCACCCGGGCGCGGGCGGCGCGCCACGCCTGGAGCGACACCACGGCCGCACCGAGCAGGGCGCCGACACCGCAGGCGGTGACGGCGTGCACGAGGACGTCGGGCACCAGCGGCCCGACGAAGCGCATCCGGCCGGGGCCGGCGGCTCCCCCGGACAGTGCGGCCAGCACGGCGAACCCGATGCCGGCGACGAGTCCGCCGCCGCACCCGGCGAGCGCGATGCGGTCCCAGGTGAGCGGGCGGCCGCGCAGGGTGCGCACTGCCGCGGCGGCGGCCACCAGCGGCGGCACGACCATCAGCGAGCCGACCCAGGCGGGCGGCGTACCGACGGCCGGCAGCGCGGCGAGCAGCGGGAGCACCGGGAGCGGCCCGAGCACCACGGCGGCGGGCGAGACGAGCGTGGCGCCGCCGACCACGAAGCCGGGGCCGAGCAGGAACGAGCCGGAGAACAGCGCGGCGTTGGGGAGCAGCGCGGCGTTGAGGAGGGAGTAGAGACCGATCTCGGACGGGCTCGGGTGCAGCTGGGCGGTCGTGGTGGCCGCGTCGCTGAAGGACAGGCCGAGAGCGACGAGGAACACCAGCGTCGAGACGACGAGCAGGGAGGTGAGGACGGCGCCGGCGACGGCCGCCCCGGCGCGGACCGTGGCGGGGAGGAACGCCGCCCAGATCGCGGCGCGTCCGGAGCCGACCGCGATGGCGGGCGCCGCCACGAGCGCCGTCATCGCCAGGCTCCAGGCCAGCACCCGGGGAACGGACGGGTCGACCGTGGTGCCGGCGGCGAGCGTGGCCACCACGACCGCCACGACGGCGTAGCCGGCGAAGAAGGTGGCCACGGCAGTGGGGACGGTGAAGTCGCGCTCGCCGTCGGAGATCCGGTCGGCGTCGGGGCCGTGGCCCGACACCGCGTCGCCGACCCGGTGGCCCAGGCGCCACATCGACCATGCGGCGATCGCGGTGATGCCGAGCGGCACGAGCGTCACCCGGGCACCCATGACCGTCACGCCGGACCCGTGCCCGGCCAGCCAGGCGAGGGCACCGACGCGCATCCCGTCGCGCGGGGCGCCGTGCACGCCGGCGTCGGTGATGAACCAGCCGATCACGCCCAGCGCGAGGAGCACGACCAGCGGACCCAGGGCCGCCAGCACTCCCCCGAGCGTCGCGACCAGCACCAGCGGGCGCGGTCGGGCAGGGGTGACCCGCGCACTGTCGGGTCGGGTGAGGAGCGACGTCATGACCGTCCCATCATCACCCGGGCCGTGGTGATGATCGTGCTCCCACGCCGCCCCCGGAGATCCCCCACGGGATCAGCAGGAGGATGTGCGCGCCGTGGTCGGCTCCCGTACCGTGGAAAGGTCATGAGGAGCCCCGAGACGTTCGACGCCTACTACGTCGAGACCCGCAGCCGACTCCTGCACGAGGCCTACGCGCTCACAGGTGACGCGCCCGCCGCACGTGCAGCCGTCCGGGACGCCTTCGTCGTGGCCTGGCACCACTGGCGCAAGGTCGCGCTCCTCGACGACCGCGACGCCTACGTCCGCCCGATCGCACTGCGCCGGGCACGCCGGCGCCACACGGCACGCATCTGGCACCGGGACAAGTCGCTCGCCCCCGAGGCCCGCAGCACCCTGGACGCCCTGGCGAAGCTGACCGCGCGCCAGCGCGAGCTGCTCGTGCTCAACGGCCTCTCCGCCCTCTCCCTCGCCGAGCTCGCCCGCGAGGTGGGCCTGCCGCGCGGCGATGCCGAGCGCGAGCTGCAGACGGCGACCGCGCAGTTCGCGTTGCACCGTGACGCGCCGACCACGGAGGTGTCGCGCCTGCTGCACGACCTCGCCGCGCCGCTGGAGGAGATCCGCTGGCCCCGCGCGACCGCGGTGCGCCGTTCGGGCTCGGCGCGACGCCGTACGCACACCGTGATCGGGGCCGGCCTGGCGACGGCCGCGCTCGTCGTGTCGGGGTCCCTCGTCGCGACCGGCTCCGGCGCCGAGGCGACCAGCCTCGACGAGGAGAAGGCCACCGCCGGTGTCACGGTCCACGCCCCCGTGGACGACTCCGCCGGTGAGGAGATCATCGGCGAGTCCGCCCTGCTGTCGGCCAGCCAGATGTCGCGCTTCGGGGCCAGCCTGGACTGGGAGGAGACCGCGACCACCGACAACCTGTCCGGGGACGGGCTGCTGGCCCCGTGCCAGCGCGAGCGCTTCTCCGACCCCGACGGGGTCACTGCGATGGCCCGCACGTGGGAGGGCTCCACGACCCGCGTGGTCCGCCGCACGGTCGGCCGGGGCGAGGACCGACGCACGAAGAAGCGCCGGGTCAGCAGCGTGGAGTCGACCGCTGTCCAGATGGTCGAGATGTCCCGCGGGCCGCGGCAGGCGGCGCGCGGCTTCGACACCGCGTCGCTGTGGTTCGCCGGGTGCGCGGACCCACGCACCCAGCTGCTGTCGACGCGGACGGTCAAGCGGGTCGGCGACGAGGCGCGCACCTTCCGGCTCCGCTCGTGGGGCAAGCAGCCGGCCACGATCACCGTCGGCGCCGCCCGCACCGGCAGCCTCGTGCTCACCCACGTCGTACGCAGCCAGGGCCGCGCCGCCGCGGACAAGGCCGTCCTCACCGGGCTCGCCGCCGCCGTCAACGCCGTGTGCGGCTCGGAGGGGGCCGGCACCTGCGCGGGCCGCGCCCGGGACCGCGCCACGGGACCGCTCGACGTCGGTACGCCGCCCGGGTTGCTGTCGGTGGTCGACCTCCCGCCCGTCGCGGCCGTCCGCGGACCCTGGGTCGGCACCGATCCGGAGAAGGCCCGCAACAACTACGCCGCCACCCGCTGCGACCGCACCACCTTCACCGGCAAGGGCATCCGCCGGGCGCTGACCCGGACCTTCCTCTTCCCCGAGACGCCGAACGCCTCCCAGCTGGGCCTGACCCAGACGGTCGGGAAGATGGAGCAGGCCCGCGCGCGCTCCTTCGTCGAGCAGGTCCGGACCCGGATCCGCGAGTGCGGCCGCGCCAACCTCGGCACCACCGTGACCCAGCTGGAGTCCTCGTCCTCGCAGGCGACCGACCTGAGCGTGTGGGCGCTGACGATCGAGCTCAACGACCGCCAGTCGTTCCCGTTCCTGATGGCGATCGTGCGCGACGGCTCGGCGGTCTCCCAGCTCGGCTTCGCCCCGGACCGCAACATGACGATGTCGCGCCCCGACTTCGTCGCCCTCGCCGACAGGGTGATGGAGCGCCTCGCCGCGCTCGACGGCGTGGGCTGACGCAACCTTTTGCCCCGCTCGGGTGTCTCAACCTGCATGAGGCTCCGCGCACCGCTCGTCACCAGCGCCGTCGCCTGCCTGCTGGCGCTCGCCGGCTGCGGCGACCGGGGCCCGGTCGACGCCTCGACGGCCGGCGGGGTCGACAGCGCCGCGGACGCGAGCCCGGCTGACACCTCCGTGGCGACCGGCACCTCGATCCCCGACGACTTCGCGCTGGCCGCCGGGATGGGCGGCCCCTCCGACACCGTCGCGACCTCGCGCAGCGGCACCGGCCTGAGGGACCTGTCGCTGTGCGGCACCTCGCCCCTGCGCGGGCTCGGCCTGCGCGACCGGATGGTCGCGGACAACAGCGGCGGCGAGTCGGCCGACACCCGCGAGCTGGTGCTCCTGGGGACCCCCGACGAGGCCCAGGACGTGGCGCGGTCGTTCACCGACCTGCCGGCGGAGTGCGACCCGGCCGACGGCGGCGACGGCATGGAGACGCTGACCGAGGTGCGGGAGTCGCCCTTCGGAGCCGCCCCTGCCATCACGCTCGTGCAGACCTACACCTTCGACAGGACTCCCGGCGACGGCGCGACCGTCCTCCACGTCGTACCTGTCGGTGCCGCGCTGCTGGTCACCTCGACCTACGGCCAGTGGACGTCCGACGGCCTCGACGAGGGCGTCGCGTCCACCGTCGAGCCGCTGCGCGCCACCGTCGACGCGCTGGCGATCTTCGAGGACGGCGCCGAGCCCTCGAGCTCACCCGAGCCCTCAACCGCAGCCGAGCCCTCCGCGGCAGCCGAGCTGCCCCGGGTCCCCGCGGACTTCCCGCTCGACGTCGGGATGCCGCAGGCGGACAGCGACACCCGGGTCTCGGCGCCGTCACCCGACGGTGACGGCCTGGGCGAGGTCGAGATGTGCGGGCAGGTGGTCTGGCCGCAGCGCGAGACACCCGGAGGCGTCCGCCGACTGGTGGCCTCCGCGCTGGCCCCCGAGGACTACGAGTGGCGCGAGCTGTTCGTCCACGCCGGTGCCGACCACGCAGGCTCCGCCATGGACGTGCTGCGGCAGGCCACCGCGGAGTGCCGCGGATCGGCCAATCTGGTCTGGACGGTGCTCGATCGCGACACCGGCCACGACACCGTGACCGTGGGCCTGACCTACTCAGACGGCCTCGGGAGCTCGGTCTTCCAGGTCACCCGGGTCGGTTCGGCCCGCCTGCTCGTCGCCACGTACGGTGAGGGCTCGCTCGCATCGCTGGATGAGCAGGCCGACGGGGTCACGGGGACCACGGAAGAGATCCTTCCGGCGATGTGTGTGTTCACGAGAACGGGGTGCTAACAACCATGTCCATTCCATCCACGCTGGCCAGCTCGGCATGCCCGACGCTGCCCTCCTCGCCCCGCCGTGCCGTGGCGCCCGTACGCCTGCTCGGCGCGCACGTCGTGTGGCGCGTGCTCTGGGAGGCGCGTCGACCGGCCCGCCACGAAAGCCAGACGGCCCCGCAGGTTGACCTGCGGAGCCGTCTGGAGGGATCTGGCGCGAGCCTCGATCAGAGGTTCTGAAGGATCTCTCGCATCAGGGCCGCGGTCTCGGACGGCGTCTTGCCGACCTTGACCCCGGCGGCCTCGAGGGCCTCCTTCTTGGCCTGCGCGGTGCCCGAGGAGCCCGACACGATGGCGCCGGCGTGGCCCATGGTCTTGCCCTCCGGAGCGGTGAAGCCGGCGACGTAGCCGACGACCGGCTTGGTGACGTGGTCCTTGATGTAGGCCGCGGCACGCTCCTCGGCGTCTCCTCCGATCTCGCCGATCATCACGATCGCCTTGGTGTCGGGGTCGTTCTCGAAGGCCTCGAGCGCGTCGATGTGGGTGGTGCCGACGATCGGGTCACCGCCGATGCCGATGGCGGTCGTGAAGCCGAAGTCCTTCAGCTCGAACATCATCTGGTAGGTCAGCGTGCCCGACTTCGAGACCAGGCCGACCGGGCCCTTGCCCGCGATCGTGTGGGGCGTGATGCCGGCCAGCGACTCCTCCGGCGTGATGATGCCGGGGCAGTTCGGGCCGATCATCCGGGTGGACTTGCCCTCGAGGTACTGCACGACCTCGGCGGTGTCGAGGACGGGGACGCCCTCGGTGATCACCACGAGGAGCGGGATCTCGGCGTCGATGGCCTCGATGCAGGCGTCCTTGGTGAACGCGGGCGGCACGAAGGCGACGGACACGTCGGCGCCGGTCTCCTTCATCGCCTCCTCGACGGTGCCGAAGACGGGGAGCTCCTTGCCGCCGAGCTCGACGGTCGTGCCGGCCTTGCGGGCGTTGACGCCACCGACGATGTTCGCGCCCGACTCGACCATGAGCGTGGTGTGCTTGGCACCCATGCCGCCGGTCATGCCCTGGACGATGATCTTGGAGTCCTTGTTGAGGTAGATGCTCATCTGTTCAGTTCTCTCTCTCAGGCCTGGTGGGCGAGCTCGGCGGCCTTGTCGGCCGCGCCGTCCATCGTGTCGACCTGGGTGACCAGCGGGTGGTTGAGCTCGTCGAGGATGCGGCGACCCTCCTCGACGTTGTTGCCGTCGAGGCGTACGACGAGGGGCTTGGAGGCCTCGTCACCGAGGATCTCCAGCGCGCCCTTGATGCCGTTGGCGACCTCGTCGCAGGCGGTGATGCCACCGAAGACGTTGACGAACACGCTCTTGACCTGCTCGTCGCCCAGGATCACGTCGAGGCCGTCGGCCATCACCTGGGCGTTGGCGCCGCCGCCGATGTCGAGGAAGTTGGCGGGCTTCACGCCGCCGTGAGCCTCGCCGGCGTAGGCGACGACGTCGAGCGTGCTCATCACGAGGCCCGCGCCGTTGCCGATGATGCCGACCTGGCCGTCGAGCTTGACGTAGTTGAGGCCCTTGTCCTTGGCCTTCGACTCGAGCGCGTCGGCCTCCTCGCGGATCTCGAACTGCGCGTGGTCGGGGTGGCGGACCTCGGAGGCGTTGTCGTCCAGCGACACCTTGCCGTCGAGGGCCTCGAGCTTGTCGCCCTCGAGGCGGGCCAGCGGGTTGACCTCGACGAGGGTGGCGTCCTCCTCGACGTAGACCTTCCACAGCGCCTGGACCATCTCGATGGCCTGGTCACGCAGCTCGGCGGGGAACTTGGCCTCGTCGACGATCGCGGCGGCCTTCTGCGGCGTCACGCCCTCGAGCGCGTCCACGCGGATCTTCGCGACGGCGTCGGGGTTGGTCTTGGCGACCTCCTCGATCTCCACGCCGCCCTCGACCGATGCGATGCACAGGTGCGAGCGGTTGGAGCGGTCGAGGAGGAAGGAGAAGTAGTACTCCTCCACCGGGGGCGTCGCCGGGGTCACCAGGACCCGGTTGACGGTGAGGCCCTTGATCTCCATGCCCAGGATGTCGCGGGCGTAGGACTCGGCCTCGTCGGCGGTCTTGGCGATCTTCACGCCTCCCGCCTTGCCGCGGCCGCCGGCCTTGACCTGCGCCTTGACGACGGTGACTCCGCCCATCTCCTCCGCGGCGGCGCGAGCAGCCTCGGGGGTCTCGGCGACCACACCCAGCGTGGTTGCGACTCCGTGCTTGGCGAAGAGCTCCTTCGCCTGAAATTCCATCAGGTCCACGAGGTGACCAGTCCTTTTCGTCTGCGAACAGTGGCGGGGTTTCCCTCTCGGCACCCTAGACCTCCTCACGGGGGTCACACGAGGTCGGGTGAGCGTGGTGGTGGTCACCCCCGGGCTACGTTGAGGCCATGTCCTCGGAGAAGTCGTCGGTGATGTGGTTCAGGCGCGACCTCAGGGTCCGGGACAACCCGGCCCTGCTCGCCGCCCTCGAGGATGGCACGGTCACGGCGCTGTTCGTGCTCGACCCGGCGCTGTGGAAGGGCGCCGGCGCCGCCCGTCGGGCCTGGCTGTCGGCCAACGTCCTCGCCCTCGCCGAGCGCATCCCGCTGTCGATCCACCACGGCGATCCCCGCGACGTGGTGCCACGGGTGGCCGACGGACGGCGGGTGCACGTCTCCGCCGAGACCACGCCCTACGGACGCCGCCGCGACGACGCGATCGGCGCGCAGGTCGAGCTGGTCTCCACCGGCTCGCCGTACGCCGTGGGCCCGGGCCTGGTGCGCAACGGCAGCGGCGGCGCCTACCAGGTGTTCTCCGCCTTCGCGCGGGCCTGGCGCGAGCACGGGTGGCCGGAGCCGGCGCACACGCCCCGCTCCCCCGACCTCGCACCGGCCGACTCCCACCGGCGCGCGCTCGACATGATGGAGAAGGCGGTCGCCGACGCGCCGTTCGACCTGCCCGGAGCCGGCGAGGACGCTGCGTGGCGCCGCTGGCGGGAGTTCCGCGACAACGGGCTGGACGACTACCCCACCGAGCGGGACCGCCCCGACCACGACGGCACCTCGCGCCTCTCGGCGTACCTCCACCTCGGCGTGCTCCACCCGCGCTCGCTCCTCGCCGACATCGACACCGGCTCGACGTGGGCCACCGAGATCGCCTGGCGCGAGTTCTACGCCGACGTGCTGTGGCACGAGCCCGCCTCGGCGTGGCACGACCTCAAGCCGGCGCTGGAGGGCATGCGCTACGACGACCCCGAGGACGCCATCGAGGCCTGGCGCACCGGCACGACCGGCTATCCCATCGTCGACGCCGGGATGCGCCAGCTGCTGCACTCGGGATGGATGCACAACCGCGTACGGATGATCACCGCGTCCTTCCTCACCAAGGACCTGCACGTGTGGTGGCCCGTCGGCGCGCGGCACTTCCTCGACCTGCTGATCGACGGCGACGTCGCGTCGAACAACCACGGCTGGCAGTGGGTGGCCGGCACCGGCACGGACGCCTCCCCCTACTTCCGGGTCTTCAACCCGATCACGCAGGGCCTGAAGTTCGACCCGCAGGGCGACTACGTGCGCCGCTGGGTGCCCGAGCTCGCCCACCTGCCCGGCAAGGCCGCCCACGAGCCCTGGAAGTCCGACGTCGGCTACGAGCGCGACTACCCCCGCCGCATCGTCGACCACGCCGACGAGCGCAAGGAGGCCCTCGAGCGCTACCAGGCCGCACGGGGCTGAATACAGCGCGAAAGTGTCCGCATAGCGACCGCATGCGCGATTCCTCCACCATTTTCCCGGGCATTGCCCGATCCCGTGATCTATCCGTTACAGTCGTGCGCGGTCTTGCCGACCCGACCCCCCTGACCCGGCAGATTGGTAAATACCCCTATGGGCAACCACCGAGCGGAGCGCGCTCCCCAGCGACGCACCTCGGCACCAGCCGCACCTGCGCACGGCAAGCGCCGTGCCGCGACGCCGCCGCGACGGTCCCTCGTCCGGCTCCCGTCCCTGCCGCTCGTGGCCGGTGTCGCGGTCCTTGCGATCTCCGCCGGCGGCGCCGTCACCGCGTCCACCGCGGGCACGTCGGCCCTCGCCAGCGCCGGGACCCAGCTCGAGGCGAGCGGCTCCATCGGCTCCGTGGCCGGCCAGACGATGTCGCGTCGTGGCGTGATCGTCAGCCGCGACGGCACCCGCCAGGCAGGCGAGGAGAGCGACCCCGAGCTCATCGCCCTCGCCGAGAAGCAGATGGCCGAGCGCGCTGCCAAGCTCGACGAGATGCGCAAGGCGGCCGAGGCGCAGGCGGCGAAGATCGAGGAGAACAAGTGGGTTCTCCCCCTCAACAGCTACGGCATCACCGCGACCTTCGGCCAGTACGGCCTCTGGGCCAGCTACCACACGGGCCTGGACTTCAACGCCAACTCCGGCGACCCGATCCTGTCGGTGGCCAACGGCACCGTCACCGAGACCGGCTACGACGGCGCCTACGGCAACAAGACCGTCGTCACCCTCGATGACGGCACCGAGATCTGGTACTGCCACCAGACCTCGATCTACGTCTCGGTCGGTGACCGCGTGAACGGTGGCGAGACCATCGGCACCGTCGGCGCGACCGGCAACGTCACCGGCTCCCACCTCCACCTCGAGGTGCGTCCCGGTGGCGGCGGTCCGGTCGACCCGTTCCAGGCCTTCGTCGAGCACGGCATCGTCCCGTGACCGACGCGGCGAAGCCGCGTCGTTGTCACGGAAGATCGAGTAGCGCCTGAGCTCGCGAAGCGCTACGGCGCGTGTCGAGATCTCTCGACCCATGTGCCCGACCACCTGAGCCACGCGACCCGCAGCCGGGTCTCGAACGGCGAGGCGACCGCCGGCGGTGGCTGGGCCACCTTCTGAGCCTGCAGAACGTGGCTCACGCACCGCCCACCAGAGCGCCGTACGGCGACGCGACCGCCGGCGGTGGCTGAGCCACGTTCGGCGACCGCAGAACGTGGCTGACACACCGCCCAGCGGCGGCGTACGGCGACGCGCAGGGTCTCGCTAAGCCCGCTCGTCCCTCGCGGCCGACTCGACCACCGAGGGTCAGAGCTTCTCGACCGGCGCGTAGCGCAGCAGCAGGCGCTTGACGCCGTCGGAGCCGAAGTCGATCGAGGCGACCGACTTCTCCGCCACCCCGTCGACGGCCACGACCGTGCCCATGCCGAACGAGTCGTGCAGGACCCGGTCCCCCGGCGCCAGGCTGGGGATCTCGCGCGCCGGCTTGGCCTTGGCCGCGGCGTCGGCGCGCAGTGCGGCGGAGGAGAAGTTGCGGCGCCCGGCCTCGGTAGGTGCGCCGAGGCGGGTGGAGCCGCCGGCGTGGTCGGCGCGGCCCCAGCGGGTCTGCTCGGCAGCCGTACGCCGCCAGTCGACGAGGTCGACGGGCAGCTCGTCGAGGAACCGGCTGGCGGGGTTGTGGCTCGGGGCGCCCCATGCGGAGCGGACGAGCGCCCGGGAGACGTAGAGGCGCTGCTGGGCGCGGGTGAGCCCGACGTAGGCCAACCGGCGCTCCTCCTCCAGCTCGGGCTGGTCGCCCAGCGAGCGCTGGTGGGGGAAGACGCCGTCCTCCAGCCCGGTGAGGAACACGACCGGGAACTCCAGGCCCTTGGCGGTGTGGAGCGTCATCAGCGTGACGACACCGGAGTCGTCACCGTCGGGTGAGTCGGGGATCTGGTCGGCGTCGGCCACGAGCGCCACACGCTCGAGGAAGTCGCCGAGCCCGACCGCGACCGTGCCGGCCTCGACCTCGGCGGGGTCCGCGCTGGGACCGGGCTGGGGGTCCTCGGCGAACTCGCGGGCCACGGCGACCAGCTCGGCGAGGTTCTCCACGCGGGTGTCGTCCTGGGGGTCGTCGCTGGCCTCGAGCTCGGCGAGGTAGCCCGAGCGCTCGAGCACCGACTCCAAGATCACGTCAGGGCGCTCGTCGGCCTCGACCATCGACTGGAGCTCCTGGATGATCGCCACGAAGGCCTCGATGTTCTTGAGGCTGCGCGTGGCCAGGCCGGGCGCCTCGGCGGCGCGGGTGAGCGCCTCCCAGAAGGTGGTGCGGTCGCGCTCGGCGAGCGCGGCGATGCAGGCCTCGGCCCGGTCGCCGATGCCGCGCTTGGGGGTGTTGAGCACCCGTCGCAGGGAGATCTCGTCGGCGGTGTTGACCAGCACCCGGAGGTAGGCCAGCGCGTCGCGGACCTCCTTGCGCTCGTAGAAGCGGACCCCGCCGACGACCTTGTAGGGCTGGCCGGTGCGGATGAACACCTCCTCGAAGACGCGCGACTGGGCGTTGGTGCGGTAGAAGACGGCCACGTCGGCGGGGCGCACCCCGGCGTCGTCGACCAGGGTGTCGATCTCCTGGCTGACGAAGCGGGCCTCGTCGTGCTCGTCGTCGGAGACGTAGCCGACGATGCGGGCGCCCTCCCCGGCATCGGTCCACAGCCGCTTGGGCTTGCGGCTGCGGTTGTTACCGATGACCGCGTTGGCCGCGGACAGGATCGTCTGGGTGGAGCGGTAGTTCTGCTCCAGCAGGATGGTCGTGGCGTTGGGGAAGTCCTGCTCGAAGTCGAGGATGTTGCGGATGTCGGCGCCACGGAAGGCGTAGATCGACTGGTCGGCATCACCCACGACCATGAGCTCGCTGGGCTCGACCCGCTCCCCCGCGGCGTCCGCCTCCTCGAAGGACTGCCCGCACAGCTGCTGGATGAGGCTGTACTGGGCGTGGTTGGTGTCCTGGTACTCGTCCACCAGCACGTGGCGGAAGCGGCGGCGGTAGTTCTCGCGCACGTCGGGGAACGCCTGCAAGAGGTGGACCGTGGTCATGATCAGGTCGTCGAAGTCGAGGGCGTTGGCGTCGCGCAGGCGGCGCTGGTAGTGGGTGTAGGCCTTGGCGTAGGCCTCCTCGAAGCTGTTGCGCGCCTCCTTGGTGACGTCCTCGGGGTCGCGCAGCTCGTTCTTCTGGTCCGAGACCCAGTTGAGGACGGCGTTGGGCTGGTAGCGCTTGGGGTCGAGCTCCAGGTCGCGCAGCACCAGGGTCATCAGGCGCTTGGAGTCGGCGGCGTCGTAGATGGAGAAGCTCGACTTGAAGCCGACGCGGTCGATCTCCTTGCGCAGGATCCGCACGCACGAGGAGTGGAAGGTCGAGACCCACATGATGCGCGCGCGGTTGCCCACCAGCTCCTGCACGCGCTCCTTCATCTCGGCCGCGGCCTTGTTGGTGAAGGTGATGGCCAGGATCGAGCCCGGGTGGGCCTTGCGCTCGTTGATCAGCCAGGCGATGCGGCGGGTCAGCACGCGGGTCTTGCCCGAGCCCGCACCGGCGACCACGAGCAGCGGAGCGCCCGCGTGGGTCACCGCGGCGCGCTGGGGGTCGTTGAGGCCCTCGAGGAGGGGGTGGTCGACCAGGGCGGCATCGGTAGGACTCATGACCGGCCAAGCCTATGCGGGAGGTGGGACAGCGGGAGGCCCCGCCCGCTCCTGTGGATCAGGCGTGGGTGGGCGACCAGAACACCGCGACCGCGATGTTGGCGACCGTGAGCGCGAGGAGCCCGAAGTAGAGCCCCTGCGGGATGCTCGGCTTGCGCATGTTGACCATCACCAGGACCAGGATCACCAGCCCGACGGCGAACTTCACGCCGATCTTGGCGTGGTCGGGCGAGCCGAGGCTCTCCAGGACGCCGACCAGCAGCAGGCCGGCGAGGAACGCGGTCCCGATGCCGTCGCGCATGAGGGAGTTGACGACCTTCGGCTCCGAGCGCAGCTGCACCAGGAGGCCGCCGAGCAGCGCGGCGAAACCGAGGATGTGGACGAAGAGCAGCACCAGCCGCAGGGTCTCCATGGCGGGATCCTACGGCTGGCGGCCGGCTACTTCTTCTTCCTGGGCGCGGGGCGTACGACGAGCACCGGGCAGGGCGCGTAGTGCTGCACGCGCTGCGCGGTGCTGCCCACCAGGACGCTGTCGCTCAGGCCCCGGCCGCCCGCCGCGACGACGACCAGCCCGGCGTCGTACTGCCTGGCCGCCTTGATGATCTCGTTGGCCGCCGATCCGCTGCGGATCCGCTTGTGGACCTTCGGGCCCCAGCCGTCGTAGACCGCAGCGATCGTGTCGACCGCGCTCTGGGCGGCGTCGCGGAACGATCCGTCCGAGGGCCACTTGCCCTCGGTGGTGTCGTCGGCGAAGGCGACGGAGGCCAGCGGCCGGATCACCGCGACGACGGAGATGTCGGTGACCTTCGTCGGGTCGGCGAACGACTTCAGGTGCTTGGCCGCGGCCAGCGACTGCCGCGAGCCGTCCGTGGCGACGATGACGTGCATCTCAGACCTCCTTCAGGTCGGGCGTCTTGGCGCCGGTGCCACGGCTGCCGAAGAAGTACTCGGCGAGGAACAGGACCAGGCCGACGCCCAGCAGTCCGGCACACCAGATCAGGGAGTGGGGGTCGTCGTAGATCGTGAAGTAGAGGATCGCGAGGTTGCCCAGGAGACCGACGAAGAGCAGCGGCGTGTTGGCGCGGAAGAACGGGTGGTCCTCGTCCTGGCCGCGCAGCTTGAGGCAGGCCACGATGACGATCGCGTAGATCGCGAGCAGCAGCACGACGGTGACGGTCGCGAGGCGGCCGACGAGGTCGATGCCGCCACCGGCCTCGGTCACCAGGGTGCCGATCACCAGCAGGGACCCGACCACGACGCCGGAGAAGATCAGGCCGACCCACGGACTGCGGCGGACCGGGTGGATCTTGGCGAAGACGCCCGGTACGACGTCCTCGCGGGCCATGCCGTAGAGGACGCGCGGCTGGGTCACGATGGTGACCAGGGTGGTGTTGGTGATCGCGATCAGCGCGATGACCGAGAAGAGCGTGGCCATGAAGTCGGTCGAGAAGGGCAGGATGCCCGCCTTGACGACCTCCAGCAGCGCGGCATCGGACGTGGCGAGCGTCTCCGTCGGCACCGTGAGCGCAGCCGCCATCGACACCAGCACGTAGACGATGCCGGCCACGATCATGCCGCCGACCAGCGAGCGCGGGAACGCCTTGTAGGGATCGATGGTCTCCTCGGCGACGTTGGCGGTGTTCTCGAAGCCCGTCATGGCGAAGAAGGAGAACGCGATGCCGGCGAGGACGGCGAGCGCGGGGCTGCCGTAGTCACCGCTCGTGTCGATCTGGGTGAGCACGCCGAAGTCGGCGTTGCCCTGGGAGATGTAGACGATGCCGATGATGAGCACGATGAGCAGTCCGGCGACCTCGACGAAGGTCATCAGCATGTTCATCCACACCGACTCGGTGATGCCGATGAAGTTGACCACCACGAGCAGCGCCACGAAGACGAGCGACACGAGCAGCGCCGGCGGGCCGGACCACAGCGTCTCGAAGTAGGAGGCGAAGCCGACCGCCAGCGAGCCCGACGCCGCCATGCTGGCGGCCAGGAACGAGACGGTGATCAGGAAGGTGAGCGGCCGGTTGCCGAAGGCCTTGTTGACGTAGAGCGACGCACCGGCGGCCTGGGGGTACTTCGTCACCAGCTCGGCGTACGCCGCACCGGTGATCGCTGCGACCGTCACACCGAGCGCGAAGGCGATCCAAAACGCCCCGCCGACGGCCGCGGCCACGAGGCCGATGAGGACGTAGATGCCCGATCCGAGCACGTCGCCGAGCGTGTAGAAGAACAGCAGCCGCCCGGTGATCGAACGCTTGAGCTCGCTGTCGTCCTCGTCCGGACGGGGGATGGTGGCGGAGTCGGCCACGGCGGGCCTCGCTTCCCGAGTGTGTGGTCTGGTCACCAGACCCCACCGCTGCGGCGTGTCGTTTGTCAAACGTTGCCCACCCGGTCGGGCGACCGGACCGGCTACAGCAGGCGCCGGTCCGAGGCCCACTTCGTGAGCTCGTGGCGGCTCGAGAGCTGGAGCTTGCGCAGCACCGACGACATGTGGGTCTCGACCGTCTTCACCGAGATGAACAGCTCCTTGGCGACCTCCTTGTAGGCGTAGCCACGGGCGATCAGGCGCATCACCTCGCGCTCGCGCTCGGTCAGCCGGTCGAGGTCCTCGTCGACGGCGGCGACGTCGATGGACCCGGCGAAGGCGTCGAGCACGAAGCCGGCCAGGCGCGGCGAGAAGACGGCGTCGCCGCCTGCGACCCGCACGATCGCGTCGACCAGCTCGGGGCCGGTGATCGTCTTGGTGACGTAGCCGCGGGCGCCACCGCGGATGGTGCCGATGACGTCCTCGGCGGCGTCGGAGACCGACAGCGCGAGGTAGAGCGTGTCGGGCGACGGCTGGCGGCGCATCACCTCCACGCCTCCCCCGCCGGGCAGGTGCACGTCGAGCAGGACCACCTGCGGTCGGAGGTCGCGCACGACGGCGACGGCGGCGTCCGCGTCCGCGGCCTCGCCGACGACCTCCACGACCCCGGCGCCCGTGGCGGCGAGCTCGGCACGGACACCGCCCCGGAACATCGCGTGGTCGTCGACGAGGACGACCCGCACGGGGGCGGCGTCGGGCGTGGGCTGGCTCATCGGTTCTCCTCGTCTGCTGCCGGGCCGTGGTGGCCGGCGCGGGGTGCGGTGCGGGGCATGTGCAGCCGGACCTCGGTGCCCTCGCCCGGCGCCGAGCGTACGTCCGCCCGACCGCCGTGGCGCGCCATCCGGTCCACGATGCTGCTGCGCACACCGTGACGGTCGGTCGCCACGGCGGCGAGGTCGAAGCCGGCGCCGCGGTCGCGGACGAAGACGTCCACGGCTGACTCGGACGTCTCGGCGTAGACGTCGGCGCGCTCGGTGCCGGCGTGCTTGGCGACGTTCACCACCGCCTCCCGCGCGGCGTGCACCAGCGGGCGCAGCGCTTCGTCGACGGGGCAGTCACCGACGGTGACGACGTCGACGACCACGGGGTGCTGGGACTCGACGTCGGCGGCCATCTCCTTCAGCGCCCCCGCCAGCGTGGTGGCGTCGGTGGTCTCGGCCTCGAAGAGCCACTGGCGCAGGTCGCGCTCCTGCGAGCGGGCGAGCCGGGCGACGGTGGTCGCGTCGTGGGAGTTCTTCTGGATCAGGGCGAGGGTCTGGAGCACGGAGTCGTGCAGGTGGGCGGCCATGTCGGCGCGCTCCTGGGTGCGGACGCGCTCGGCGCGCTCGGCGCTGAGGTCGTCGACCAGGCGCAGCGCCCACGGCCCCACCACGATCGCCAGGCCGAGCAGCCCCAGCAGCCCGGCGACCACCACGGGCACGGCGAAGCGGGCCTGGCCGGCGGCCACCGCGAAGACGATGAGGGCGGAGAGGATCAGGCCCAGGCCAGCAGCGATGCGGCCGTACGCCGCCCAGCCGCCGTTGCCGAAGACGGCGCGGAACGGGTCGATGCGTCCCGTCGTGTCGGTCCAGCGCTCGCGCTGCGCCTCGTCGGCCTGGCGCCACAGCAGCGCGATGCCGGAGACGCCGAGGACGACCGGCCAGAAGAGCGCCCCCTGGCCGAAGATGCCCTCGAAGCCGAGCACCACCCCGAAGAACAGCGCCCCGAGGGCGATCGCCGGCCCTGCGTCGCGCAGACGCGAGCGGCGACCGGGGCGCTTCCCGGTGCGCGACGCGCTCTCGAGGCCGGGCGCGCCCACCTCGAAGCGCTGGTCAGCGGGCAGGAACATCCACAGCCCGGCGTAGAGCATCAGCCCGAAGCCGCCGAGGAACGCCGTGGCGACGAAGAAGCCGCGCACCCACAGCACCGGGACCGCGAGGTGCACTGCGAGGCCACCGGCGACGCCACCGGCGATCGGCGACGACAGGTCGCGGAAGGCGCGGCGCGAGCGGCTGCTGCGGGGCGGGGAGGTCTGCGTCATCGTGGCTCCATCGTCGCAGGGCGCCGCGCGCGCCACCATGAGGACAGACCCCGAGCCGACCCTGAGTCGCCTCCCCCGCAGCACCGCTGCGAATCAGGGCTGTCCCCGATGGTGGCGGGGGTCGCAGGCGAGCAGAGTGGAGCCATGGACACCCCGAGCACCACCCCCACCGGCACGGACGAGCAGCCGCCGCCTCCGTCGTCGGCTCCTGCCGGCCCCCGCGTGAGCCGCGAGGAGATGAAGGACCTCGGCCGGCTGCGGCGCAGCATCACCGACCGGCACGTCGCCGGCGTCGCGGGCGGCCTGGCGCGCCACCTCGACGTCGACGTCATCATCATCCGCGTCGCGCTGGTGGTCGGGGTCTTCTTCGGTGGCGCCGGGCTCATCGCCTACGTCGGCGCCTGGCTCCTCGTGCCCGAGGAGGGCACCGACGACCAGCCGCTCGGCCTCGACGTGCGCAGCCGCTCGCTCGCCCTCGCGGGTGTCGGCGTCCTGGCGCTGCTGAGCGCCGTCGGCGACTGGGCCGGGGCGTTCTGGTTCCCGTGGCCCCTGGCGATCGTCGCCGCGATCGTCATCTGGTTCCTCAACCGCAAGGACCGCTCCCCCTCCCCCTCCCGCTCCGGCTACGGGTACGCCGGTCCGGCCGCCCCCGGCACGGAGCAGCAGCCTGACCACACGACCGGGCTCGACCCCGCCGGGTGGGACCAGACGGGCTGGCAGCAGTCCGGGTGGGACCAGGGCGCGTGGCAGCAGCCGGAGGCGTACGCCCGTCCGCCGCGGCAGTACCGCAACCCGCGCCGCCGCGGCCCGATCCTCTTCTTCTTCACCGTCGCGCTCATCGCGCTCGCCGAGGGCGTGCTCGGCGTGGTCGACCTCGCCGGCGTCGGGGTGGCCGACAGCGCCTACCCGGCACTCGCCCTCGGCATCACCGCGGCCATGCTCGTGGTCGGCGCCTTCTGGGGCCGCGCGGGCGGCCTGATCGCCCTCGGCCTGGTGGCCGCGCTCGCCACGGCGGCCACCACCGCCACGAGCAGCTTCCCCGACGACCGGCTCACCTACGCGCCGACCAGCGCCGCCGAGGTCCGCGACTCCTACGACCTCGGCGGCGGCGAGCTCACCCTCGACCTGTCCGACGTCTCCGACGTGGACGCGCTCGACGGGCGCGCCGTGACCGTCGACGGAGTCGGCGGCCGCGTGGAGGTGGTGGTCCCCGACGGCATGGACGTCACCGTGCGGACCGACCTCTTCGCCGGCGACAGCCGGGTCTTCGACGAGCGTCGCGACGGCCTCGACGTCAACCTCGACGGCTTCCGCGACGGCGGCGACGAGGTCCCCGACATGTCCATCACCATCGACCTGTTCGCCGGCGAGGTCATCGTCCGCGAAGCGGCCTGAGGAGCACCCGAGATGAGCACAGGCATGAACGAGCCCGGCAACCACGACACCGGCACGTACGACACCGACCTCTACGGCTACGACGCGCCGATGGTCGGGCCCCTCGACGCACCGGAACGGCCCAGCGGCTTCCACCCGGTCAACGTCGGCCACCTCGTGATGGGCGTCGCCTTCGCCGGGATGGTGCTGGTGTGGGCCCTCGTCCAGGGCGACGTCGTCGCCGACGAGGAGCTGCGGTGGCTGATGCCGATCCCGTGGATCGCGGCGGGGGCCGCCGGTCTCGCGGCGACGGTGTGGGGCTCCCGGCGTGCGGGCGAGGGACGCGCCTAGCCCAACGAGCAGGCCGGCAGGGCGAACCACCGGAGGTCGTCGAAGTCCGCACCGAGGTGCGCGGCGTCCGACCAGTCCGGCGGCGACGCGGCGGCCATGATCGCGCGGCCCTCATCGAGGTGCTCCCGGAGCACCGAGACGGGGGCCGTCATCGTGTGCGAGGGCCACGTCATCGCCCCGTCGGCGGCGTACGACACGTCGGCGAGGCGCAGCGGCGGCTCCACCGGTCCGGTGCGGTGGTGCCACAGCCCGGTGAGCGGGTCGAAGCTGTAGTCACCGAGCAGCCGCCAGCCCTCGCGGGCCACGAGCCGCACCGCCTCCACGACGTAGGAGAAGACCTCCTCGTCGACGAAGTAGTTGAAGTTGACCCGCACCCAGCCGGGCTTGATGCCCTCGCACCCGCCGGCGATCTGCGCCTCGAACTGGTGGCTGGTGTCGAGGTCGATGTCGAGCAGCCGGTGGCCGTAGGGGCCGGCGCACGAGCAGCCGCCGCGGGTCTGGATGCCGAACAGGTCGTTGAGCAGCGCGACCACGAAGTTGTGGTGGAGGTAGGACCCGTCGGGCGCCTTGATGACGAACGAGACGATCGAGAGCCGCTGGGAGTCGAGGTTGCCGAGGATCTGGATGGTCGGCTCGGCGACCCACGCCTCGACCGCCCGGCCCAGCAGCTCCTCCTCGTGGGCCTGGATCGTCTCGACGCCGACGGCCTGCTTGAGCTGGAAGACCAGCCCGGCGCGGATCGACTCGACGATGGCGGGGGTGCCGCCCTCCTCGCGGTGGGCGGGGTCGTCGAGGTAGCGGTGCTCGGTCGGGTTGACGTACATCACCGTGCCGCCGCCGGGGACGACCGGCACCCGGTTGGTCATCAGCTCGCGGCGCACGACCAGCACCCCGGGCGTGCCGGGACCGCCGATGAACTTGTGCGGGCTGATGAAGATCGCGTCCTTGACCGAGCGGCCGGGGCCGTACATCTCGATGTCGACGTAGGGCGCGCACGCGGCGAAGTCCCAGAAGCTCAGCGCACCGTGCTCGTGGAGCAGGTCGGCCACGCCCTCGGTGTCGGTGACGATGCCGGTGACGTTGGAGGCCGCGGAGAAGGACCCGATCTTCAGCGGTCGGTCGGCGTGGGCCTCGAGCTCCTCGCGCAGGTGGTCGAGCGAGACCCGTCCGTCGGCGTCCTCGTGGATGGTCACGACGTCGGCGATGGTCTCGCGCCACGGGACCTCGTTGGAGTGGTGCTCGAAGGGCCCGATGAACACCACCGGGCGCTCCGCGGGCGGGATCGCGGCGGTGAGACCGTAGCGGTCGTCGAGGGCTGCCGGGACCCTCAGGCCCAGGATGCCGATCAGCTTGTCGATCGCGGCGGTGCTGCCGGAGCCGCAGAACACCACGACCGTCTCGTCGTCGCCTCCCACGGCGTCGCGGATGATCCGCCGCGCGTCCTCGCGGAGCCGGGTCGTCTGGAGCCCGGTGCCGCTCGCCTCGGTGTGGGTGTTGGCGTAGGCCGGCAGCACCTCGGCGCGGATGAAGTCCTCGATGAAGGTCAGGCTGCGACCGGACGCGGTGTAGTCGGCGTAGGTCACGCGGCGCGGGCCGTAGGGGCCCTGCATCACCTGGTCGTCGCCGATGACCGCGGCGCGGATGCGCTCGAGGAGGGCGGACGAGGCGGCGGATTCGTGCGTCACGACCCGAGCCTACGCCCGCCCCCGCCCCCGCGATCAGCGCGCGTCGAGGACGTCGGCCACCACGTCGGGGTGGTCGCTGAAGATGCCGTCGACACCGGCGTCGAGGAAGGCCCGCGCCTCGGCGGCCAGGTCGCCGGGAGCGTTCGGGTCGGTGCCGGTCGTGAAGCGGGCGTCCATGAACTGGTTCTCCAGCCGGAGCGTCCACACGTGCACGATCAGCCCGGCGGCGTGGGCGTCGGCGACGACGGCCGTCGGGGTCGTGGCGCCACGCGGGAGCACGACGAACTTGTTGGCGCCGACCCCGTCGGCGTACGTCGCGATCGTGCGCAGGCCGGCGGGGGTGAGCATCGAGGCGTACGTCGTGCCGGGGAGGTCGGCGGGACCGCCCGCGGCGTCGACGAGCTGGGCGAGCGGGACGTCCACCATCGTGTCGAGCTCGCGGAGGTTGGTCACCTCGAAGGACTGGATGACGACCGGGTCGTCGGCGTCGTCGAGCTTGCGCTTCTCCAGCGCTGCGACGAGCGGCTCCTCCAGCGAGAGGCCGATGGAGTCGAAGTAGGAGGGGTGCTTGGTCTCGGGGTAGATGCCCACGCCGGCGCGACGGGCCAGCTTGATGACCTGGTCGAGGGTCGGGATCCGCTCCTGGCCGTCGTACGCCGTGTTGTCGGGGCGCACCTGCGGCAGCCGCTCCTTCGCGCGCAGGGTGCGCAGCTCGCGGTAGGTGAAGTCCTCGGTGAACCAGCCCGTCACCGGGCGACCGTCGATCACCTTGGTGGTGCGGCGGTCGGCGAACTCGGGGTGGTCGGCGACGTCGGTCGTGCCGCTGATCTCGTTCTCGTGGCGGGCGACGAGGACGCCGTCCTTGGTGCTGACGAGGTCGGGCTCGATGTAGTCGGCTCCCTGGGCGATGGCGAGGCGGTAGGCGGCGAGCGTGTGCTCGGGGCGGTAGCCCGAGGCACCGCGGTGCCCGATCAGGATCGGTTCGACGAGCGAGGCCTCGCGCGCCCCGGTCGGGGCAGCGGGTGCGGCCGTGGCGGGTGCCGAGAGCGAGGTGAGGGTGGCGGCGAGCGCCAGGGCGAGAGCGGCCGCGGGGGCCTTCCGAGAGGTCATGGCGCCGAGGCTTCCCGGCCGCAGCGGCGTGCGGGACACGCCCCGGTGAACGCTCCGTGACGGGTCAGCGACCGGCGGCCACGACACCCTCGCGCAGCACCGCGAGGGCTGCCTCGGGGTGGTCGGTGATGACCCCGTCGACCCCGGCGGCGAGGAGCGCGCGGACCTCACCGGCCATGTCCCCCAGCGCGTCGGGGGCCGTGCCGCGGCGCAGGTTGGTAGGGAGGTAGCGGTTCTCCCCGCGCACGGTCCACACGTGCACGGTGAGGCCACGGCGGTGCGCGTCGCGGACCAGCCCGGACGGGGCGCCGATCGCCCCGGTCCGGTCGCGCGGCAGCACCAGCGACGTGTGCGGCCCGATGCCGTCGGCGTAGTCGTCGATCCAGGCCAGGCCCTCGGGCGAGACCAGGTCGGCGTACGTGCGGGGGTCGCCGGCCGCCTCCAGGTCGGCCGGGCGCCCGTGGGGGGAACCGAGGAGCTGGACCAGCGACAGCCGGGTCCGCCCCGCGAGCCGGCGCAGGACGGTGGTCTCGAACGACATGAGCGACACCCGCGCCCACGGGTGGTCGAGGCCGTGGCGCGCGAGCTCGCGCAGGAGGGGGACGTCGAGCGGCAGCCCGATCGCGTCGTGGTGGGCGGCGTGCTTGAGCTCGAGCAGCACCCCCACGGCACGTCCACGCCGTGCCGACTCGGCGCCGACCATCGCCAGGACCTCGGTGAGGGTCGCCACCCCCTCGGCCCCGTCGTACGCCGCACTGGCGGGACGGGTCAGCGGCATCCGCTCCCGGGCGGTGAGCGTCTTGAGCTCGCGCAGCGTGAGGTCGTGGACGAACCAGCCGTGCTGCTCCTCCCCGTCGACGACGACGGTGCGGCGCAGGTGGGCGAGCTCAGGGCGACCCGCGACGTCGGTGGTCGCACTGAGCTCGAGGTCGTGACGGGCCACCAGCACCCCGTCACGGGTGGAGACGAGGTCCAGCTCGATGTCGTCGGCGCCCATCCGGATCGCGGTCCGGTAGGCGTCGAGGGTGTGCTCGGGACGGTGCCCGCTGGCGCCGCGGTGCGCAACCACGGCGGGCGTGAGGACCAACGACGGGGCCATCTCGAGCGCCTCGCGGGTCACCGTCATGGCACCACCGTGACGGGCGCGCGGGACCGGGCGGTAACGCGGACGTGAATGGCGCATGATGGCCGCGTGACACTCCCGAGCTTCCCGACGCTGACGTCCCTGCCGGCCGCCGACCACCACGCACTGGTGGCGGCTCCCGTCGCTGCTGCCCTGGCCGGCTGGCCCGGGGCGAGCGAGGTCGCGGTCGTCGACATCGACCCCGACCTCGCCGACACGGCGGCGATGAGCGAGGCCTACGACATCCCGATGACGGCCAGCGGCAACTGCGTCGTGGTCGCCGGGAGCCGCGCCGGCGACGAGCGGATCGCGGCCTGCGTGGTGCGCGCCGACACGCGCGCCGACGTCAACACGCTCGTGCGCAAGATGCTCGACGTCCGCAAGGCGTCCTTCCTGCCGATGGACCGGGCCGTGGAGGAGACCGGGATGGAGCACGGCGGCATCACGCCGGTCGGGCTGCCGTCCGGGTGGCGCGTGCTGGTCCACGACGCGCTGCTCGACGAGCCCGTCGTCGTGCTCGGCAGCGGCGTACGCCGCTCGAAGCTGCTGGTGCCCGGTCGACTGCTGGCCGAGCTGCCCGGGGCCGAGGTCGTGGTGGGCCTCGGCCGCTGAGCCTTCGTCCCGAGTAGCCGTTCTCATGCGGCGGGCGGCGGGCGCAGCGATGATCCCCCCATGGGGAAGGGGTCGCCGCTCGTGCGCGCCGGGCGCCTCGCGCGCGCGCTCGGCTTCCGGTGGGTGTTCCCCGTCGGCACCATGGCCGTCCCTTGGCACCCCGCCGTCCTCCCCCTTTCGCTTGCCGCACTGAGCGCCTGGACCGTCCTGAAGATCGCCGGGCTCGCCGTCGGAGCCGTCGACGGCGCCGGTGGGACCGTGCTCGGGATGGCGGTCGGCTTCACCGTCGTCGGGATGTCGATGTCGGTGCCGATCCTCGCGTGGGTGGTGCTGGCGCTCGGCGGACGTCTCGTGCAGGCGCTGCTGGCCCTCGCCGCGATGCTGGTGCTCGGGGTGTCGGTCGCGACCGGCGAGGACCCGGCGTGGCTCGCGGTCCTGCCGGCGGCGTACGTCGTCGCGTGGGCGACCCAGGCGATCGGCGGCCGGCTGCTGCTGGCGCGTCTTCGGGCCGCGGCCGCGCGCCTCGACCCGGTCGACGTCCGCGGCCGCGCCGTGGTGCTCCCGGCGGACCTCGACGCGGCGACGGCGCACGACCTTCTCCTGCGCTGCGGCGCCGGCGTCGTCTGGGTGCGCGGCCGCGGCGGCGGCGACGGCGGGCGCGGCCGGGTCGTCGTCACGGCCGAGCAGGCGGCGCAGCTGCGATCCGCGGCGCGGGGCGCGTTGCCCGGTGACGTGACGCTCGAGGACGTCGACGGTCGCAGCCTCCTCGGATGGACGGGGCCGCTCCCGTCAGCGGGCACCGTCGAGGTCCAGCGGGCCCGCCGGCCCGACCCCGGCGGGCTCCTCGGCGACGGCCTGTGGCGCACGACCGTCGACGGTCGCACCCTCGTCACCGGTCGGGCGGCCCTCGTCCTCCCGTTGCCCATGCTCAACGCCTTCCACTGGGTCTCGCTCACGTCGAGGAGCGAGTGGGTCGTCGGGTTCGGCCGCGGCCGGGCGCGGACCGTGGGCGCGCAGGACGGGACCGTCCGCCACCTCTTCGCGGACGGCCCGCCGGCCGGTCCCGGGACCGGCCGGGAGGTCTCGTCGGCGCTCGACCAGGTCTGGCGCCAGGTCGCCGACCGGGACGTCGCGGTCGAACGGCTCCGCTCCGCCGCGCTCGACGGACGGGTCGACCTGTCCGCCCACCGACGGGCGATCGACGAGCTCCGGCGCGGCGGCGCGGCGTTGCTCGGTGCTGACGCCGCCGTCGTGCTCGCCGCCTGGCTCGAGCGTGCGCGCGAGGGCAGGAGGGCCGACGAGCCAGCGGTCGTCGCGCGGCTCCTCGACACGCTCCCGGACGACGACCTGGTCCGCCACGGCCGCCGGCTCTACGACGTGCTCAACAGCCGCAAGCTCGCGCTCAGGTGGGACCTGGGGCCCGGGCTGGACGTCACCCCGCTGCCGCGGGACCTCTACCGGTTCGGGTCGAGGGCCGGCTTCGGTCTCGCCCTCGACCTGCCGGGTCTCTACGTGCGCCTCGGCGACCTCGTGCCGCCCTTCCGCGCCCTCGTCGCCGAGCTCGGCCGCGAGATGCCGCTCCCGGACCCGATCGTGGACGCCCAGCGCCGGTGGGACGACGAGGGCACCGGCGGGCCGAGGGGCAGATGAATGCGGCGCCGCGGTTCGGGTACGGAGCGGGTTCATCCCCCCGACGTCTGGAGATCCCTTGTCCGACAACTCCCTGTCCCGCTCCCTCAACGACCTCGGCCTCGCCGCCTGGTTCGGCGGCACGCTGGCGAACGCCGTGGCGCTCAACCCGGCCGCGGCCGAGGCCGACTCCCCCACCCGTGTCGGCTCGGTCGCCAACGACGGCTGGGACCGCTGGACCCCCGTCAACGCCGCAGCGATCGGGGCGCACGTCCTCGGCAGCACCGGGCTGCTGCTCGGCAACAAGGGCCGCGTCGCCGGCCAGTCCGGCGTGGCCGGCGCCTCGATGCTGAAGACCGGCCTGATGGCCGCGGCCCTCGGCGTGACGGCGTACAGCCGCGTCCTGGGCAAGCGCGTCTCGGAGCACACCGCCGTGCCTGCCGAGTCGGGCACCGAGCCGGCCGCCGCCACGCCGCCGGCCGTCGCACAGGCGCAGCGCCAGCTGCACCTGCTGCAGTGGGTCGTGCCTGCCCTGACCGGTGCGATCATCCTCGTCGACGCCAAGCTCGGCGAGCAGCAGCGCCCGACCCACGTGCTCGACGGCATCACCTCCCGGATCCCCGGCCTGCCCGGGTGACCGGCGCCCGGCTCGTCCCCGTCCGCACGCCTCGCGACCCCGAGGGCGTCGTGGTCGTGCTGCACGGCGGGGCGAGCCGGGGCGAGCGCGCGATGGTGAGCCCGACCCAGCTCTCGGTGCTGCGGATGGTGCCGATCGCGCGACGCATCGCCCGCGCCGGTCGCTCGCGACTGGCCGTCCACCGGCTGCTCAACTCCCACCGCGGGTGGGACTCGCGGACCACGCCGGTCATGGACCTGGCGTGGGCGCTCGACCGGGTCGCCGAGCAGCACGGCAACCTGCCGGTCGCCCTCGTCGGCCACTCGCTCGGCGGACGAGCCGCGCTGCTCGGTGGCGACGCACGCCAGGTCCGTTCCGTGGTGGCGCTCAACCCCTGGGTGCTGCCCTCCGACCGGGCCGACCTGGCCGGCCGACAGGTGCTGGTCGTGCACGGCACCGACGACCGCATCGCACTCCCGTCACGGTCCGCCGAGCTGGCCCGACGACTGGGACCCAACGCGACCGTCGGCCACGTCTCGGTGCCCGGCGGCCGCCACGCGATGCTGCGCCACGGCCGCACCTTCGAGGCGTACGCCGCCGACTTCGTCACCGCGACCCTGCTCGGGGCCGAGCCCCGCACCCGCGCCGTGGCGGAGGTCCTCGCCGGAGCCTCCTCCGTGGACGGCTGACGGCTCGATAACCATTCGTCGGCGGACCGTCGGCGAACCTAGGATCGGGCCAGTGAGGATCCTGCCCGTCGCCGACCCCGGGACACCGGACCATCGCACCCCCGGCCGCTTCCTGTGGTGGCTGGCCCGTCAGCAGTGGCCCACCCTGCTGGGCGGGATGGCCTTCGGCATCGTGTGGATGTCGTGCCAGGCGGTCATGCCCGCCGTGCTGGGTCGTGCGATCGACCGCGGTGTGGCCGACAAGGACCAGCAGCAGCTCGTCCTCTGGGCCGGTGTGATGCTGCTCATCGGCCTGCTCCAGGCCGTCACGGGGATCATGCGCCACCGCTTCGCGGTCACCAACTGGCTGACCGCGTCCTATCGGATCGTGCAGCTCACGACCCGGCAGTCGGTGCGCCTCGGCGGCTCGCTGCCCCGCAAGGTCAGCACGGGCGAGGTCATCGCGATCGGCACCACCGACCTCTCCCACATCGGCAACGTGATGGACGTGACCGCCCGGTTCGCCGGCGCGATCGTCTCCTTCTTCCTCGTCTCCGCGATCCTGCTGAGCACGTCGGTCCAGCTCGGCCTGGTGGTGCTGATCGGTGTGCCGCTGCTGCTGCTCGTGATGGGGCCCCTCCTCAAGCCGCTCCAGGCCCGCAGCGCCACCGAGCGGCAGATGCGCTCCGACCTGTCCAACACCGGCACCGACATCGTCGGCGGCCTGCGCGTGCTCCGCGGGATCGGCGGCGAGGCCGTCTTCCTCGACCGCTACCGCCGCGAGTCGCAGGCCACCCGCACGGCCGCGGTCAACGTCGCCAAGCTCCAGTCGGTCCTCGACGCGCTCCAGGTCTTCCTGCCCGGCGTCTTCGTCGTGCTCGTGGTCTGGCTGGGCGCCCGCTCCGCGGTGACGGGCGAGATCTCCGCCGGTGAGCTGGTCGCCTTCTACGGTTACTCCGCCTTCCTCATGCTGCCGCTGCGCACGGCGACCGAGTTCGCCAACAAGCTCATCCGCGGCCGGGTTGCCGCGTCGCGGGTGTGCCGGGTGATGGCGCTGGCGCCCGACGTCGTGGAGCCGGTCTCGCCCGCTGCTCCCCCACCCGCGGGCTCGGAGCTGCACGACGCCCGCTCGGGCCTGCGGGTCCGGCCCGGCCTGCTGACCGCGATCGTCTCCGAGCAGCCCGACGACTCGGCCCTGCTCGCCGACCGGCTCGGGCTCTGCGCGGCCGAGCAGGACGGTGAGGTCTCCCTCGGCGGCGTGCCGCTCACCTCCCTGCGCCACGCCGACGTCCGCGAGCGGATCATGGTCTCCGACACCGGGGCCGCCCTCTTCGCCGGCCGGCTGGCCGACCGCATCGACGAGCGGGGCAACGGGGACGTCGAGAAGGCGCTCTTCACCGCCTCCGCCGAGGACATCCTCGAGGCACTGCCCGAGGGCCTCGACTCCGTCGTCACCGAGAAGGGCCGCTCCTTCTCCGGCGGCCAGCGCCAGCGCCTGGTCCTGGCCCGCGCCCTCGCCGCCGACCCGGAGGTCCTCGTGCTCGTCGAGCCGACGAGCGCGGTCGACGCCCACACCGAGGCGCGCATCGCCGACCGGCTGCGGGCGCACCGTGAGGGACGTACGACCGTGGTCACCACCGTCAGCCCCCTGCTGCTGGACGCCGTCGACGAGGTGGCCTTCGTGGTCGACGGCCGCGTCGTCGCGGTCGGCACCCACACCGACCTGCTCACCGACGTCGCGGCCTACCGCCGGGTCGTCGTACGCGACGTGGAGGCGGCGGTATGAGCGAGCGCAGCGAGCTCATCATCCAGAGCTGTGCGTCATGTGCCTCATGCGCGCACGGAGCGAAGCGAGTACGCGTATGAGTTTTAATGCCCGGCTGCCGATCGCCGACGGAAGGGCCGTACGCCGCTACGTCGGCCAGGTCGCGCACCGGCACCCTCGCCTGCTGTGGACCGCACTCGGCCTCCACGTGCTGGCCGCGCTGACCGCGCTGGCCGCGCCCCGCCTGCTCGGCGACCTCGTCGAGTCGGTCGAGAACGGCACGACCCGCTCCCACGTCGACGAGATCGTGATGTGGCTGGCGATCTTCCTGGTCCTGCAGTCGGTGCTGACCCGCTACGCCCGCTACCGCTCACAGGTGATGGGCGAGCTGGTGCTGGCCGAGCTGCGCGAGGACTTCGTCGCCAACACCCTGGCCCTGCCGGTCGGCACCGTCGAGGCGGCCGGGTCAGGTGACCTGCTGACCCGCACCGGCTCCGACATCGACCAGCTGGGGTGGTCGGTGCGGTGGGCCCTGCCCGAGTGGACCATCGCCGTCGTCTCGGCGCTCCTCATCTTCGCCGCCGCACTGAGCGTCGGCTGGTGGGTGTTCCTCCCCTGCCTGCTCGCGATGCCGCCCCTGGTGGTCGGCCTGCGGTGGTACCTCGCCCGCGCCAAGGACGGCTACCTCGCCGAGACCGCGTCGTACTCCCAGATCACCACCACGCTGTCGGAGACCGTCGAGGGCTCGCGCACGGTGGAGGCGCTCGGCCTCGGCGCGAAGCGGGTCGAGCAGGGCGACGACGACTGCGCGAAGTCGTTCGAGGCGGAGAAGTACACCCTGCACCTGCGCACCGTCTTCTTCCCGAGCATGGAGCTGAGCTACCTCCTGCCGGTCGTCGGCACGCTGCTCTTCGGCGGCTGGCTCTACACGCGTGGCGAGGTCTCGCTGGCCGAGGTCACGACCGCGACGCTCTACGTCCAGATGCTCATCGACCCGGTCGACCGGATGGTGTCGATCCTCGACGAGCTCCAGCTCGGTGCCGCCTCCCTCGCCCGCCTCCTCGGGGTGGCGCAGGTGCCGGACGACCGTGAGGTCTCGGGGCGCACGCCGTCGTCGGAGAAGCTCGACGCCGACGACGTGCACTTCTCCTACGTCGAGGGGCGCGACGTGCTGCACGGCATCGACCTCGACGTGGGTGTGGGCGAGCGGATCGCGATGGTCGGCCCCTCGGGTGCGGGCAAGTCGACGCTGGGTCGCCTCCTGGCCGGCATCCACCCCCCACGCACCGGCTCCGTGACGGTCGGCGACGTCGGCCTCGTCGAGCTTCCGCTCGGCGACCTGCGCGGCCACGTCGCGCTCGTGACCCAGGAGCACCACGTCTTCGTCGGCACGCTGCGGGAGAACGTCGTGCTCGCCCGGCCGGGGTCCGACGACGACGCCGTACGAGCCGCGCTCGGCGCGGTCGACGCACTCGAATGGGTGGACGCCCTCCCACTCGCTCTCGACACGGTGGTCGGCTCGGGAGGACGGGCGGTGACGGCCGCCCAGGCACAGCAGATCGCGCTCGCCCGGCTGGTGCTCGCCGACCCGCACACGCTGGTGCTCGACGAGGCGACCTCGCTCATCGACCCGCGCGCGGCGCGGCACCTCGAGCGGTCGCTCGCGGCCGTGCTGGAGGGACGTACGGTCATCGCGATCGCGCACCGGCTCTTCTCCGCCCACGACGCCGACCGCGTCGCGGTGGTGGAGGACGGCGTGATCGCGGAGTTCGGCTCGCACGACGACCTCGTCGCCGCCGGGGGTTCCTACGCCGCGCTCTGGGAGTCGTGGCACGGGACGAGCTGACCCTTGCACCGTGACAGTTCCACTGTCACGATTGCTGGCATGCGCCTCGCCTCCCTCCTGATGTACGACGGCAACCCGCGCAAGGCGGCCGACGACGTGGTCGCGCTCGAGCGCGCCGGGCTCGACAGCGTGTGGGTCGCCGAGGCGTACGGCTTCGACTCCCCCACGCTGATGGGCTACCTGGCGGCGAAGACCGAGACGGTGCAGATCGGCTCGGGGATCCTCAACATCTACTCCCGCACCCCCGGTGCGCTGCTGCAGACAGCCGCCGGCCTCGACAACGTCAGCCAGGGACGCGCGATCCTCGGTCTCGGTGTCAGCGGACCACAGGTGATCGAGGGCTTCCACGGCGTCCCCTACTCCAAGCCGATGGCGCGCACCGCCGAGGTCGTGGAGATCGTCCGCAGCGGCCTCAAGCGCGAGCCGCTGGCAGCCGACGGCACCTTCCACCTTCCCCTGACCAAGGAGCACGGCGCGGTCACCGGGCTGGGCAAGCCGCTCAAGCTGCTCACCCGTCCTGAGCGCGACACCATCCCGATCTGGATCGCGGCGCTCGGCCCCAAGAACGTCGAACAGACCGCGGAGATCGCCGACGGCTGGATCCCGCACCTGTTCCACCCGGAGAAGGCGCACCTGGTGTGGGGCGACGCGCTGGCCGCGGGCAACGCCAAGCGCCTCGACGGGCTCGCACCCCTGCAGGTGATGGCCGGCGGCATGCTCGCGATCGGCGAGGGCCCGGAGACCAAGGCGCTGCTCGACTTCGCGCGGCCGGTCTTCGCCCTCTACGTCGGCGGGATGGGCGCGAAGGGCAAGAACTTCTACAACGACGTGGCCCGCGCCTACGGCTACGAGAAGGAGGCCGAGGAGATCCAGGACCTCTACCTCTCCGGCAAGAAGAAGGAGGCCGAGGCGCTCGTCCCGACCGAGTGGCTCGAAGCCGCGAACCTCGTCGGCCCGGCGTCCTACGTCAAGGAGCGGATCGCTGCCTTCGCCGAGGCCGGCGTCACCGACCTCAACATCACGCCCGTCGGCGAGGATCCCGCCGCCCTCGTCGCGCAGCTCAAGGAATGGGTGTCCTGACGCCGTGCACGCTCCGGGTCGCCACGACAACCTGCGCCGGATCCGCTCCCTCGACCCGGAGGTCGACCACGACGAGATCCTGCGGCTGACCGCGCGCCACGAGTTCCCGTGGGACTACGTCCAGGGCACCGGGATCGCCTTCCTGCGCGACTACGGCATCCCCTCGATCGCCGAGCTCCTCGACCGCACGCGCGAGTTCGAGGACCACGGCGTCAAGCGCTACGACGACACCATCCTCGTCGGCGACGAGGCCACCCTGGACGGCATCGACTCCCCGCGCTCGCACGCCGCGCTGCGCCGGCTCAACCGCATCCACGGGCACTACGACATCGCCGCCGAGGACTTCGCCTACGTCCTCGCGACCACGATCGTCGGCCCGGTCCGGTGGATCGAGGCCTACGGCTGGCGCCCGCTCGACCCCCACGAGCTCGCGGCGATCACGAAGGTGACCACCCGCTTCGGCGAGCTGATGGGCCTCAAGGACCTGCCCACGACGTACGACGGCTACCTCACGCTGCTGCTCGACCACGAGGATCGCCGCTTCGCCCACACCCCGGCCGCCACCCGGCTGGCCGAGGCGTCGATCCGGATCGCCCGCGAGGTGTCCCCCGCGCCGATGCGCCCGCTGGTGCGACGGGTGACGGTCGCCGTCATGGACGAGCCGCTGCGCAAGGCCCTCGGCCTGCCGCGACAGCCGCGGTGGTTCGTCCGCGCGGTGCGCGCCGGGCTCCGGATGCGCGGACGGCTGCTCCGGTTCGCGCCGCCGCGTCGCACGGCGTACGTCCACCGGCCGACCACCTATCCCCACGGCCACCGGCTCGAGGACCTCGGCCCGCTGATGATGCTCGACCACCTGAACGCCCACCCGCACGGAGAGAGATCACATGCCTGAGCGCCCCACCATCCTCGAGCAGGAGCACGAGGACTTCCGCGCCGTCGCGCGCGCGTTCTTCGACAAGGAGGTCGCGCCGCACCACGCCGCGTGGGAGGAGGCCGGCGTCGTCGACCGCGAGATCTGGCGCAAGGCGGGCGAGCGCGGCCTGCTGTGCTTCGACGTCGACGAGGCCTACGGCGGCCCGGGCATCAAGGACTTCCGCTACAACATGGTGCTCGCCGAGGAGTCCGCCCGCGCCGGCGCCTCGGGGCCCGGCTTCGCCGTGCACACCGACATCATCGTCCCCTACATCTCCTCCCTCGGCACGCCCGAGCAGAAGGAGCGCTGGCTTCCCGGCTGCGTCTCCGGCGACCTCGTCACCGCCATCGCGATGACGGAGCCGGGTGCGGGCTCGGACCTCCAGGGCATCCGCACGACGGCCGTCGACGCCGGTGACCACTACGTCCTCAACGGGTCGAAGACCTTCATCTCCAACGGCATCCTGTCCGACCTCGTCGTCGTGGTCTGCCGGACCGACCCCGACGCCGGGCACCAGGGCATCTCCCTGCTGGTCGTCGAGCGCGGGATGGAGGGCTTCGAGCGCGGGCGCAACCTCGACAAGATGGGGCTGCACGCGCAGGACACCGCGGAGCTCTCGTTCACCGACGTGCACGTGCCGAAGGAGAACCTGCTCGGCGCGGAGGGCTCGGGATTCGTCTCGCTGATGGAGAACCTTCCGCAGGAGCGGATCTCGATCGGCTGCATCGCGGTCGCAGCGATCGAGCACGTGCTGGACCTGTGCCTGGCCTACGCCAAGGAGAGGGAGGCCTTCGGCAAGCCGATCGGGAAGTTCCAGCACAACCGTTTCGTGCTCGCCGAGATGGCCACCGAGGCCCACATCGCGCGGGTCTTCATCAACGACTGCGTGCTGCGGCTCAACGCCGGCACCGTCGACACCTCGCTGGCCTCGATGGCGAAGTGGTGGACCACCGAGCTGCAGAAGCGCGTCGTCGACGCGGGCGTCCAGCTGCACGGCGGCTACGGCTACATGAACGAGTACCCCATCTCCAAGGCCTACACCGACTCCCGGATCCAGACGATCTACGGCGGCACGACCGAGATCCAGAAGGAGATCATCGGGCGGATGCTCGGGCTCTGACGCTGGTCAGGAGTGCTCGGAGCGATAGCGGACCAGCAACCGGTCGAGCAGGGCCTCCAGGTCGGCGGCGAGGTCGTCGTCGAGCGATGTGAAGGACCACGTCGCTCGACCCGTGCGGCACTCCCGGAGCCGGGCCGGGGCGAGCGCGACGTCGTCGGGGTGGCGATCCGCGATGATCAGGTAGAGGCCGACGTGGCGGCTGGCGCGCTTCACCGCGGCGAAGTAGTCATGGCCCGTCGCGCCCGGCAGCACGAGTGCCGGCAGGCCGTAGATCGTGCCGTCGACCAGCTCGGGCCGGTAGCGGTCCAGCGTCTGCCAGAGCCTGGCCTCCACCGCGTCGAGATGCGCCACAGGGTGAGCGTAGACCCGTCGTGCGTGCCCACCCGGCGGCTAGGTTCGGGCCATGGACCTCTTCGAGATGGACGAGACCCGCACCATGACCCGCGAGGAGGCTGCGACGAAGCTGCGTGCCCTCGCCGACTCCCTCGCCAAGCACAACTCGGTCGAGTTCGCCCGCGACGGCGGACGCGTGACCGTCGCCGTGCCGGACGAGGTGAAGCTGAAGGTCGAGGTCGAGCTGGGCGGGGACAACGAGATCGAGATCGAGCTCACCTGGTGATGCTGGCGCTGCGCTGACCCCGGAGCGCACACTGGGTGCGTGAGCGACTCACTGGGTGCACGACTGGCACGCGCGATCGCCGACAAGGACGAGGCGGCGCTGCGTGGCCTGCTCGCCGACGACGTCGACTTCAAGGGCCTCACCCCGGGTCGACTGTGGGAGGGCACGGGCCCCGACGAGGTCGTCTCGGTGATCTTCGGCTCATGGTTCGAGCCGCAGGACCGGGTCGAGCGTGTCGTCGACGTCGTCGAGCGCGCGGACGTCGCCGACACCGCGCACGTGGGCTACCGCTTCGACCTCGCGACACCGACGGGTGCCTACGTCGCCGAGCAGCAGGCCTACTACCGCGGCGGAGAGGTCATCGAGCACCTCCGCGTGATGTGCTCGGGCTTCCGGTCGCGTTCGTGAAGCGCTGCTCCTGGTGATCCGGCCCCAGAACGTCCCCATCCGGGCCTAGCCTGCGGCCATGACCGACTTCACCGAGCAGGACCTCTCGGACTCCAGGTTCGACAAGGTCCGCCTGCATCGCGCGTCCTTCCGCGACGTCTCCCTGGTCGAGGCGTCCTTCACCGACGTCGACCTCAGCGGCGTACGGATCCACGCCGCCTGGCTCGACAAGGTCCGGATGACCGGCGTCGAGGTCCCGGACCTCGAGATCGACGGCGAGATCGGGCGACTGGTGGTGAACGGAGTGGAGGTCGGCCCCCTGGTGGAGGCGGAGCTCGACCGTCGCCACCCCGAGCGCTCGGCGATGCGCCCCACCACCGCCGACGGCTTCCGCGAGGCCTTCGCCATCCTCGACCGACTCTGGGGCGAGACCCTCGATCGCGCCCGGGTGCTGCCTCCCGAGCAGCTCCACGAGCAGGTCGACGGCGAGTGGTCCTTCATCCAGACCCTGCGCCACCTCGGCTTCGCCCACGCCTGCTGGGTCAGCGGCGTCGTCTACGGCTTCCCCTCCCCGTGGCACCCGCTCGACCTGCCGTGGGACGAGGCGCCCGTCCACGAGGGCGTTCCCTGGGAACGCCGTGCGCGCCCGGAGCTCCACGAGGTGCTGGCGCTGCGCCGCCAGCGCCGGGCGACGGTGGCCGAGCTGCTCGAGCGGATGGACGACGCCGGCCTCGCCCGGCAGGTCTCCTCCGCGACGCCCTTCCTGCGAGACGTCCCGGACCTGACCGTGGGCCACTGTCTGCGCGTCGTGCTCAACGAGGAGTGGCAGCACCGGCTCTACGCCGAGCGCGACCTCGCAACGCTCGCGGGCTAGGTCAGCCGCTCCACCAGCGCATGCCCGAGCCGGGTCCCCGAGAGCCACGCCGTCTCCACCTTGGGAGAGGGACCCCAGCCGTCGCCGCACACCCCGACCAGCGCGCCTGGGCCGTCGACGAGGGCGTAGGCGTCCTCGCGCTCCCCGACCGGGCGGGCGAAGGTCCAGCGGTGCACGTGGAGGTCGAGCGGCTCCGCGACGTGCAGGTGTCGTCGTACGGACTCGATGATCGCGGGCGCCGCTCCCCCGGGCTCGTCGAGGTGCTGGCCCGCGCGCCCCGGCGTGGAGTGCGCCACCAGGACGGGCGCCTCGTCACCGCGGCGCCTGCCGTCGTCAGCGATCCACGCGACGTCGGGGTCGTCGTTGACGAAGGCACCGTGGAAGCGACCATCGGGGCTGACGTCGTCCCAGGTGCGCTCGGCCCACCGGGCGGCCAGCGCGATGACCGGCTCCCACTCGCGGTCGAGGACGGCGGTGACCGGGTGGTGGCCGGTCCACCGGCGCGCCTGCGGGTCGGGCATGGCGAGGACGACGACCGGAGCGTCGACGTCGTCCAGTCCGGCGATCTCGCAGCGCTCCACCTCGAGGTCCGCGGCCAGGTCCTCGACGAGCGAGCGCAAGCCGCCGGGGGCTCCCCACCGCATCGGACCGGTCTTCGACTCCGGCGCGTCCGCGCCCAGCGCGGTGAAGGTGTCGGTCCACTCGTGCGCGAGGCCGCGTGCGGCCCAGTCGTCCACCAGCGCGCGGAAGCCCGCGTCGGAGACGGTGAGGTAGGACGCGCCCAGGTCCACCCGGCGCTCCCAGAGCCGGCGCGAGGCCATCCGGCCTCCGGGCACGTGCCCGCGGTCGAGGACGCGTACGCCGATCCCGGCCGCGCGCAGCTCGCGCGCGCAGGCGACGCCGGCCATGCCGGCGCCGACGACCACCACGTCGGCGGTCACCGCGCGCCCGCCCCGAGCACGGCGTCGGCAGCGCGCTGGCCGCTGACGAGGGCACCCTGGATCGAGCCGGTGTCGCGGTGGTCGCCACAGACGACGAGGTCGCCGACGCGCACCGGCCGCTCGGCGGAGTAGGGCGCCGGCTGGGTCGGCAGCGCATCCGGGACCTCGTGGCGTGCCACCACCTCCCACGCGGTCGGGTCGACCCCGAGCAGGTCTCCGGCGTGGCGGCGCATCGACGGCTCGTCGGTGACGCGACCGGGCCCCATGAGCGCGGATCCCTCGACGAGGTGACGCCCCCGGGGCGCGTAGGACGGTGCCGCCCGGGACACGACGGCCGCGTTGACGAGTGGGCCGGTGGGGACGCGACGGGCATCGACGTGCAGCAGGTCGGTGTCCGGCGCCTCGGGGGCGGACCACCACGTGGTGACGACGCCCTTGGTCGCCGGGGCCGGAGCGCCGGTCAGCCCCGCGGCCTCCGGGGCGCCGGTGGCCACGACCACCTGGCCCGCTGACCAGGTGGCGTCGTCGGTGGTCACGGAGGTCCCGGTCACGGACCGCACCTGCTCGCCGAGGCGCACGCGGTCGCCCAGGGTCGCGGCGAGCTGGGCCGGCAGCGCGGCCATGCCCTCGCGTGGCAGCGCGGGCACCCCGCGGACGAACATCCAGGTCAGGAGCAGGGCGAAGCGGTCGGCCGTGCTCCCGTCGTCCTCGAGCAGGACGCCGGCGAAGAACCGGTCCACGACGCGTCGCAGCAGGCCGTCGAGATGGGCATCGTCGAGGGCCGTACGCCGGTCGACGTCCGCGCGGGCCTCGAGCACCTCCGACAGCGACGTCCCCGGTCGCGGGCGGAGCAGCGGGGCCGCCCAGCGAGCGAGCGCAGCCACCTCCCGCGGGCGACGGGCGACGGCGCGCAGGGTCTGCGGGAGCAGGGCGGGCTCGCGCAGCGGGTGGCCCAGAACGCTGAGCCCGTCGTCGGCGCGCGCGGCGACCCCGGCCCCGAACGGCTGGAGGCCCAGGGCGTCGACGTCCACCCAGCGGCGTACGGCGGGGTAGGCGGGATTGAGCAGCTGGAAGCCCCGGTCGACGAGGAAGCCATCGACCCGGTCGGTGCGGATCCTGCCGCCGACGCGGTCGGACGCCTCCAGCACGACGACCTCACGACCGGCTGCGGCCAGCGCCTGCGCACAGCGCAGGCCGGCCAGTCCGGCACCCACCACGACGACATCTGTCTCCACGGCTCGACCCTAGTGAGGGCGTCCACGCCCCGACGCCGCACGGCGACCTAGGACGTCGGGAGGGTCCTGGTGTCCACGATCTCCTCGGCCAGGGCGCGCAGCTTGACGTTCCTCTGCTGCGAGAGTCGGCTAAGCACCGAGAAGGCACGGTCAGGAGCGAGGTCGAAACGCTCCATCAGAACGCCCGTCGCCTGGCCGATCACCGTCCGGCCCCGCAGCGCGTGCTCCAGGTGCTCGACCTCCTGGGCGGCCGCCAGCGCCACGCCGACGTGGGCGGCGAGCGCAAGACCGTCGGCGATGTCCTCTGCGGTGAAGGCCGAGACGTCCGTGCCGTAGAGGTTGAGCGCGCCGAGGTCCTTGTCTGTGGAGTACAGCCGGTAGCTCACGCTGCTGCGCATTCCCAGCTGATCGACGACCTGCGGACCCCAGTTCGGCCACCGGACGTCCGTGCCGAGGTCGTGGCTCGCCACTGTGTGGTCCTCGCGGAGGGCGTCGAGGCAGGGGCCTTCGCTGAGCTCGTGCTGGAGGGCGTCGATCCGGCGCACCAGGTCGTCGCTCGCCGCGTGCGTGTCGATGCGCTCACCCCGGTGGACGACGCAGATCCCGGCCGCGTGGCACCCGGGGATGATCTGCGTGGCGATCCGCACCGCCCGCTCCATCGCTTCCTTCGGGCTGTCGTCGTCCTGCATCCCACGCGCAGCCTCGGCCAGCTCGTTGCGGAAGTCGTCGTGAGGGGACATCTCACGAGCATGGTCGAGATCGGGCGCGATGACCACATCCCGCCGGGTCGGGTTAGTGCGCGTCCCTGCGCCCGAGGGGCGGACCAGCGGTTGAGCGCGGCGGCCTCCCGCAGGCAACGGCGCGCACGGTCTGCCGGAGGAGCACGGGCTCGCACAGCCGGCGGCGACCTGGGCTCACGCCACGACAGTTGGCAGGCGCTCACGGACCGCACTCATTTGGCCGATCCGGGCGAGCGTAGCCGCCCTCAACGCGGCATGTCCGGACGCTGGTCTGGTGGAGCTGTGCGGTGGCTGTGGTTCATCAGGTGCACCGCAGCCACCGCACTGATCGCGGCGAGCGGACGTTTCTCGTGCATGATCAATACCGTGATCGGCTCGATCCCGCGATGGCGGCGGCGTTCAGATGCCCCTAGGTCGGCACGCCCGAACAACTGCCCCTCGTGTGGTCACAACTGGGGAGAGCATGGCTTCGACAACGACCTGGACGGCGTGTGCGGCGAGTGCGCCTACGAGATCGAGCACGGGCTTCGGCCCGACGATGAAACCGGCTGTCGGTTGACACCTCCTGCCCGTACCAACTGAGCGAAACGACCACCGCCCATCGGAAGATCCGGACGTCGGTCATGGCCACAACCTCGTGAAGTTCAACGGCTAGCGTCTGCCGCATGGACGCTGACGAGGCTGCCGACAGGGTCACCCCCGTCCTGCACGGGGAACGAGCAGTCCTGCGGCCGTTCAAGAAGTCCGACATGGAGGCGCGTGTGCGACTCGGGCAGGACGCCGACATCACGCGCCTGTTCGGTGGGACCCCGTCCTGGTCGGGCGTCCGCCGGATGACCGAGGCGGAGGCCCGATCCTGGTACGACCACGTGACGACCGACGGGAACCCGCACCACTGGGCCGTTGACGTCGCCGGCGCCTTCGTCGGCACCGCACGGCTGCACGGCCTCGACGACCACGACCGTCGCGCCCGTTACGCGGTCGGCATCCTGGACGCCTCGCGCCTGGGTCGTGGGATCGGGCAGGACGTCACCCGCACCGTGCTCAGGCATGCCTTCGGGGACCTCGGGCTCCACCGCGTGGACCTCCGTGTCCTGGCGTTCAACGAGCGGGCCATCGCCTGCTACCGGCGATGCGGCTTCGTCGAGGAGGGCCGCGAGCGCGAGGCGGCTCGGATCGGGGACGAGTGGCACGACGACGTCATCATGGGCGTCCTCACGCACGACTTCGGCTCGTCGCGCTGATGCCGCGCGGCCCCGGAATGGTCGGTCTACGGGTGGTGCAGCCTGACGCTGGTGCCGCGGGCCGACGACTCGTCGAGACCGGTCACGTAGGCGTCGTCCTCCCACACCGCGACAGCCCGGGGACCGGTCGCCCGGTAGCGCATGGTGGCCGCGCGCACCTCGGCCTCGATCCAGCGTGGGTCGTCCAGGCAGGCGCGGGGCACGGACACGGTCACCGTGTCGAGGTCGTCGTCGACGACGACCTCGGCATCGACGCAGGTCGACGTCTCGTCGCCGTGGTAGACGTCGATGCTGCTCTCCCCGAGGTAGGTCAGGGCTGTCACCTGCGTCGGGCGACCGGACCCGGTGCCGTCCGTCGTCACGTCGGCCGTCAGGTCCAGGTACTGGCGTGGGCGCAGGTCCTCGAAGGCCACGTCGATGGTGATCGTGTCGGTGCCGTGGTCGATCGTCGTGGCGACGATGTCGGTGATCGCGTTCCGCGGAGCGGCGGCGACGGTCTCCCGGTCCTCACCCAACCCGCCCACCACGACGTCGCCTGCTGGATCGGTGACCGAGCTCCGGGTGGCGACCTCCTCGGGGGCGTCCGCCGAGCAACCCGCGACCGCGGCCGCCAGGACGAGCATCGACGAGGCAGGTCCCAGGCGCACGCGTCCAGCCTAGGGCTCGGTCCTCCCTGCGACAGTGGAGACTGTGCCGGTGCCGTTCCCCGACGAGAGGTCCTCGCGCAGCGTCGAGGTGGTCCCCCACCGACCGCAGTGGGCCGCCGAGGGGCAGCAGATGGCGGCAGCGCTCGCGCGGTTGCTCCCCGACGCCCTCGCCGTCGACCACATCGGCTCCACCGCGGTCCCGGGCCTGCCCGCGAAGGACTGCATCGACCTCATGGTGCGGGTGGACTCGCACGCGGCGACCGACCTCGGACCGCTCACCGCAGCCGGATACCGCGAGAGGCCCGAGGAGTGGAACCACGCCGAGGCCCTCGGCGCCTCCACCCATCCCAAGCGGGTGTTCGCTCCCCCGGTGGGCGGCAGGTCGACGAACATCCACGTCCGCGAGGCGGGAGCGCCGACCGCGCGCTACTCGCTGCTGTTCCGCGACTTCCTTCGGAGCAACGACGACCACCGCGACACCTGGGGTCGGCTCAAGACGCGCCTGGCCGAGGAGCGCCTGGACATCTACGCCTACGGACAGGTGAAGGCCGCCGCGCAGCCCCTGCTCATGGCACTCGCCGAGCAGTGGGCCGCCGAGACCGGCTGGCACGCCTGACGGCGGCTCACTCCTCGCCGACGAGCCGTCGGCGCACCACCCGCCGCCGCAGGGTGGGCGAGGCCACCACCTCGTAGCCGGCCTCGAGGAAGACCTGCAGCAGGCCGACCGAGGCCTCGTCCCAGATCACCGACTTCCCCGGCGGGGGCTCGATCGGATATCCCTCCAGGACTCGGGCGCCGACCTGCTCGCCGTACGCCACCGTGGCGTGGGCGAGCTCGTAGCTCAGCCCCGACCGGCGAAACCCCGGGCGCACCACGAAGCAGGTGACCGACCAGACGCCCTCCATCTCGGGGTCCATCCGCATCCACGCCTGCTTGCGGCTCCACAGCCGGGGGTAGTTCTCCCGCGGCTCGACCGCGACCCAGCCGGCGGGCTCGCCGTCGACGTAGGCGACCAGCCCGGACGTCGGCCCCACCGTGCCGCAGGCGGTCTGCTCGAGCAGTGCGACGTCGCGCTGCTCCTGGGTGGTGTCGCGCCAGATCCAGCCCGGCACCTTCATCGCCTGGCAGCGGCACTTGTGCGCGCCACCCGTGGCGAAGACGGTCTCGACGTCCTCGACCGCGGCTCGGTTGGCGGGCAGCCAGGTGAAGTCGGGCATGGAGCGACCCTAGGTGTGCGCGCACCTGTCGGGTAGACATGGCGCATGGCCACCTCGAAGCTCGTCCGACCCCGTCAGGGCAAGATCATCGCCGGCGTCTGCGCCGGCCTCGCCGACCGCTTCGGCATCTCCCGCGGTCTGGTCCGCCTCGGCTTCGTGGTGTTCGGCCTCGTGGGAGCAGGCGAGATCGCCTACATCATCGCGTGGATCGTCATGCCCAAGGACGCCTGAGCGCGCTCACCCGGGCGCCTGCTCGCGCCGCTCGTGCAGGCGCTGCTGGGCCTCGGCCAGGAAGGCCAGGCAGGGCGCGTCCTCGCCGGGATGCTTCTCCACGAGGTGGAAGGTCCAGCGGTCCATCGCCGCCATGAAGCCGTTGTCGCCACCGGCGCGGTGCGTCGACCACGGCGTACGCCCGCGCGCCACGCACGTCGTGCAGCTGATCCGGTAGAGGAACTGCTGGTCACCGTCGAGGTCGATCTTCACCCGCGCCAGCGGCCCCGCCTGCGCCCCCGCCTTGCGCTCGCGCGCTGATCGGCTCGCGACCATGTCGTGTCCCCCGCGTCAGAGCGGGGCGTCCTCCGGGATCACCCGCAGCACGCTGCACGTGCCGGCGTCGCGACCCAGGACGACCTTCACGCCGTCGAGTCGCTCGAGGGAGGCGCGCACGTCCTCGACCTCGAGGTGCGTGTCGACGGCGATGTCGGCGTCCCGGACCGGGACGGCGGTCTCGGGCCACTCGGCGGACGGGACCTCGAAGGGGTCGAAGTCGGTCTGTGCCGCCGACCACAGCTGGAGCGCGGCCTCGGCGACGATGTCGTCGGTCGTGGAGTCGTCGGGTGCCATGCCCCCGAACCTACCGACCGCCTTGGCCCACCACGTTGACTGGGCCCATGGCGACGCGCGTGCTGCTCATGGCGGACACCCACCTCCCCCAGCGGGCCCGGGACCTGCCCGAGGAGCTCTGGACGGCAGTCGACGAGGCCGACCTGGTGGTGCACGCAGGCGACTGGGTGGACGTACGCCTGCTCGACGAGCTCGACGCCCGCGCGCGCCGGCTGGTGGCGTGCTGGGGCAACAACGACCACGGGGAGCTGCGCGAGCGGCTGCCGGAGGTGGCCACGGTCGAGGTGGAGGGCATCACGCTCGGCGTGGTGCACGAGACCGGCCAGGCGACGGGGCGCGAGGCGCGCATGGCTGCGGCGTACCCCCATCTCGACGTGCTGGTCTTCGGCCACAGCCACATCCCCTGGGACACGACGACGTCCACCGGTCTCCGGCTGCTCAACCCCGGCTCGCCCACCGACCGCCGGCGGCAGCCGCACTGCACCTACATGACGCTCACCCTCGACTCCGGCGAGCTGCGCGACCTCACGCTCCACCGTCTCCCGCCCCGGCCCCCGGCGACTCCCCGGACCGGACCGCTCTAGCCAGCGCTTGGCGCGGCCCACCATGATGTGACCCCCGCCACATCGAGGAGAGCCATGTCGCACGAGATCCCTGCCGATGTCGCCGCAGCGCGCGAGGAGTACGAGGCCCGCATCCTCGGCCTGCACATGCCGGCCACGGTGCGCCAGGCCTCCGAGAGGTACGCCGACCAGCCGGCGTTCTCCGACCGCTACGACGTGCCCGACGGCGAGACCTGGTCGACGATCACCTGGACGCAGACGTGGGAGCAGACGCAGCAGGTCGCCGCTGCGTTCATCGACCTCGGCGTGCAGGTCGGCGACCCGGTGGCGATCATGGCCAACAACCGCACCGCCCACACGCTGGCCGACTACGGCGCGATGACGGCGGCCGCGGTCCCGATGTCGATCTACAACACCCTCGCGCAGGACCAGGTGTCGTTCATCGCCGCCGAGTCGCGGCCGGTGGTGGTCGTCCTCGAGGACCACGACCGCTACCAGCGCTGGGAGAAGGCGCTCGCCGAGGTGGACTCGATCCGCCACCTCGTCATGCTCGACGACGCCGACCGCGTCGACGACCCGCGCGCGATGACGTGGGCAGACTTCCTCGCCCGCGGCCACGACACGAGCGGCGTCGAGGAGCGGATGGACCGGATCACCCCTGACCTGCCGGCCACCTTCCTCTACACCTCCGGCACCACGGGCAACCCCAAGGGCGTCGTGCTGACCCACCACAACGTCATGTACGAAGCGGTCTCCACGCTCGAGGCGGCCGGCCTGCGCGGCCAGCAGCGCACCGTCAGCTACCTCCCGCTCGCGCACATCGCCGAGCGGGTGCTGGCGACGTACGGTCCCCCGTTCCTGGGCAGCCACGTGCACGCGATCCCCGACCCCGCCGGCCTGCTCGGCGCGCTCGGCGAGGTGCACCCGACGGCGTTCTTCGGGGTCCCGCGGGTGTGGGAGAAGATCAAGACCGGCATCTCGGCCAAGCTCGCCGAGGACCCGGACCCGGCCAACCAGAAGCTCGTCACCGACGCCATGGCGGCGGGCCTGGCATGGACGCAGGCCCACGAGCACGGCAACGAGATGACGCCGGAGGTCGAGCAGGCCTACGCCGAGGCGGACGCCGCGATCCTCGCCTTCCTGCGTCTGCTCCTCGGCCTCGACCAGGTGACGTGGGCGGCCAGCGCGGCCGCACCCATGCCGCTGGAGGTCGCGAAGTTCATGGGCGGGCTCGGCCTCAAGGTCTACGACGTCTACGGCATGACCGAGACCACCGGTGCCTTCACCGCCAACGGTCCCGACGGCTTCCGGCTCGGCACGGTCGGGCGCCCCAACCCCGGCATCGAGGTCCGCCTCGCCGAGGACGGGGAGATCCTGTGCCGCGGCCCGGTCAACACCCCGGGCTACTACAAGCAGGAGGCGGCCACCCGGGCGCTCATCGACGACGAGGGGTGGATCCACACCGGCGACATCGGCACGATCGACGAGGACGGCTTCGTGTCGATCATCGACCGCAAGAAGGAGCTGATCATCACCTCCGCGGGCAAGAACATCGCGCCGTCCAACATCGAGAACTACCTCAAGGAGTCGCCCATCGTCGGGCACGCCATGGCGCTCGGTGACGATCGCTCCTACGTCGTCGCGATCCTCACCCTCGACGGGGAGATCGCCCCGCTCGTGGCAGCGAAGATGGGGATCGAGTTCACCGACCTCGCCGACCTGTCGGCCAGGCCGGAGATCCGCGCGATGGCGCAGGCCGCGGTCGACAAGGCCAACGAGCGGCTCTCGCGACCCGAGCAGGTCAAGGCGTGGGAGCTGCTGCCCGACGAGTGGACGGCCGAGTCCGAGGAGCTGACCCCGACGCTCAAGCTGAAGCGCCGGGTGGTGCGGACCAAGTACGCCGACGTGGTCGACGGCCTCTACTCCGAGTGACCTTCGACCTCCAGGCCCACCGCGGCGGGGCCGGCCTCTGGCCCGAGAACACCCTCGAGGCCTTCGGCCGCGCCCTCGCGCTCGGGGTCTCGACCCTCGAGCTCGACGTGCACCTGACGGCCGAGGACGACGTCGTCGTCGCCCACGACCCGGTCCTCGACGACACACGCCGCATCCGCGCCCTCACCCGCGCCGACCTGCCACCGACGATGCCGCTGCTGCGCCAGGTCGCCGCGCTGCTCGACGAGCGCGGCGCGGATCCGGTCCGGGTCAACCTCGAGATCAAGTACGACGCCCTGGACGCCTCGGGGCTCACCACGCGCGAGGCGTTCGTCGCCAGGGTCGTGGACGCGCTCCGCATCGACGGGCTCGTGCCCCGCACCAGCATCCAGTGCTTCGACTGGGGCGTGCTGGACCGCGTGGGCGACGCGGAGCCGGGCCTGGAGCGCAACGTCCTCGTGTCCCCGAAGTACCTCCGTGCGGCCGAGGGGCCGTCCCCCTGGCTCGACGGGGTGGTGGTCGACGACGACGTCGTCGCGGTCGCCGCCGCGCAGGGCTTCACCGCGATCTCGCCCATCCACGGCTCGCCCTACCGCTCCGGCGTGGACGACCCGGCGTACGAGCCGTACGCCACCGCCGACCTGGTCGAGGCCGCGCACGCTGCCGGGCTCGCCGTCATCCCCTACGTCGTCGACGACACGGCCACGATGCGCCACCTGGTCGGGCTCGGCGTCGACGGCCTGATCACGAACCGCCCCGACCTGCTGCGCGAGGTGCTGGCGGACGAGGGGCTCGCGGTCCCGCCGGCGTACCCAGGATGAGGCACCCGGTCTAGCCCTCGGGGGAATCACCGATGCACGAAGCCCGTCCGGGCTGTTGTGCTTGTCGCATGCATCGACAGGTTGCGGGAGCCCTGACCGGGCGCGTCACGAAGTGGGCCGTGCTCGTCGCGGTCCTGGTCCTCACCGCCATCATGGGGTTCTTCTCCACCAAGCTGACCTCGGTCCAGAACAACGAGGCGTCCTCGTGGCTGCCCGAGTCGGCGGAGTCGACGCGGGTGCTGGACGAGCTGTCGGAGTCCGTCGACCCCGACGACATCCCCACCCTCGTGGTCTACCACCGCGACGGCGGGCTCAGCGCCGAGGACCTCGCCACCATGGAGGCCGACGGCCAGGAGATCGCGATCATCGACGGCGTGACGGACGCCGGCGTGCTGACACCGGCGGCCGCGGAGGCCGCGGCCGCGCAGGGGGCGCCGGTGCCGACGCTGGTCTCCGACGACGGTGAGGTGGCCTACCTCTACCTGGTGCTCAACTTCGGGTCCGACGGGTGGAACGCGATCCCGGACGCCGCTGACGAGATCCGCGACATCGCCGAGCTCGACGGTGGCGAGGTGCACCTGGCCGGCTTCGGCGGGCAGGCCGCCGACTCGGCCGAGGCCTTCGAAGGCATCGACACCGACCTCATCCTCGCCACGCTGAGCGTGGTCGTGGTGATCCTGCTCCTCACCTACCGCAGCCCCGTGCTGTGGCTGCTGCCGATCATCTGCGCCGTCGTCGCCAACACCCTCGCGACCGGTCTGGTCTACCTCCTCGCGAAGTACGCCGGGCTCACCGTCAACGGGCAGAGCCAGGCGATCCTGAGCATCCTGGTGATCGGCGCCGGCACCGACTACGCCCTCCTGCTGGTCGCGCGCTACCGCGAGGAGCTGCGCCGGCACGAGGACCGGCACGAGGCGATGGCGTACGCCCTGCACCGCGCCGCGCCTGCGATCTTCGCCAGCGCGGCGACCGTCGCGGTCGGCATGCTGTGCCTGTCGTTCGCCGAGCTCAACTCCACCGCCGGGCTCGGCCCCGTCGCCGCGATCGGCGTGGCGGTGACGATGCTGGTGATGATCACCCTGCTCCCCGCGCTGCTGGTGATCTGCGGGCGGTGGGTCTTCTGGCCCAAGCGGCCGACCTTCCGCAGCGCCGAGCCGACCGCCGACGGCGTGTGGGCACGGATGGGTCGCGCGATCAGCCACCGGCCGCGGCGGGTCTGGGTGGTCACGACCGGGTTGCTGCTGCTGGCCTGCCTCGGCCTGTTCCGCCTCGACGCGTCGGGGCTGTCGACCGAGGACACCTACACGAAGGAGTTCGACTCGATCCTGGGCCAGCGGCTGCTCACCGAGCACGGCCTGGCCGACAACTCCAACACCGTGCAGGTGGTCACCGACACCGACGCCGCCGCCGACGTCGTCGCGGCGCTGGAGGGGATCCCCGACCTGGGTGCACCCGGTGAGGTGCGGCCGCTGTCGGGCGGGCGTTCGTGGTTCGAGGCGACCATCGACGCCGACATCTCCTCCACCACGGCCGCCGACGTCGTCGAGGCGACGCGCGACGCCGTGGGCGAGGTGGACGGTGCCGACGCCCTGGTCGGCGGCGGCTCGGCGTTCTACCTCGACACCAAGATCGCCTCGGTGCGCGACAGCTGGGTGATCATGCCGCTGGTCCTGCTCGTGGTGCTGCTGATCCTCATCGGCCTGCTGCGCGCCCTCGTCGCGCCGCTGATCCTGATGGCGACCGTGGTGCTGTCCTTCGGCGCCGCCCTGGGCATCTCGGCGCTCATCTTCGAGTACGTCTTCGGGTTCGCCGGGTCCGACCCCGGGTTCCCGCTGTTCGCCTTCGTCTTCCTGGTGGCGCTCGGCATCGACTACAACATCTTCCTGATGACCCGCGTGCGCGAGGAGACCGCTACCCACGGCACGCGCCAGGGGTCCCTCATCGCACTGGCCTCGACCGGCGGCGTGATCACCTCGGCCGGCGTCGTCCTGGCCGCGACCTTCCTGGTGCTCGGGTCGCTGCCGCTGGTGTTCCTGGCCGAGCTCGGGGTGGCGGTGGCGCTCGGCGTCATGCTCGACACGCTGGTGGTGCGCTCGGTGCTGGTGACCGCCCTCAACCTCGACCTGGGCGGCAAGATCTGGTGGCCGAGCAAGCTCGACTCAGTCGACGCGCCGCTCGCCGAGGCCGAGGCGCGGGCTCCCCTGGAGACGGTGCACTAGCGCGACGAGGCGGGCAGCGTCAGGATCTCGGCGCCGTCCTCGGTGATCGCGATGGTGTGCTCGCTGTGCGCCGTACGGCACCCGGTGGCGCTGCGCAGCGTCCAGCCGTCCTCGTCGGTGACCAGCTCGTCGGTGTCGACCATGATCCACGGCTCGAGGGCCAGGAGCAGGCCGGGGCGGAGCTGGTAGCCGCGGCCGGGGCGGCCGTTGTTGGAGACGTGGGGGTCCTGGTGCATCGTCGTGCCGATGCCGTGGCCCCCGAACTGCATGTTGATCGGGTAGCCCGCGCTCCGCAGCACCGTCCCGATGGCGTGCGACAGGTCACCGATGCGCGCCCCCGGGCCCGCGGCGGCGATGCCGGCGTCGAGCGCGGTGCGGGTGGTCTCGATGAGGGCCACGCTCTCGGCGGGGCGAGACTCCCCCACCAGGAAGCTGATCGCGGAGTCGGCGGCGACGCCGTCGAGGCGTACGGCGAGGTCGAGGGTGAGCAGGTCGCCGTCGCGCAGCGCGAGGTCGCGGGGGCGACCGTGGAGCACGGCGTCGTTGACCGACGTGCAGACGTAGTGGGCGAAGGGGCCGCTGCCGAAGGACGGGGCGTAGTCGACGTAGCAGGACTCGGCGCCGGCCTCGCGGATCATCTCCGCGGTCCAGCGGTCGAGGTCGAGGAGGTTGGTCCCCACTGCGCTGCGCTCGCGCAGGGACTGGAGGATGTCGGCGACGAGGGCACCGGTACGACGGGCGCGGTCGACCTGGGCGGGGGTGAGGATCTCGATCATCGGATGCCCAGCCTCGCACAGTCCTTCTCGGTCGAGCCGTCGCAGAGCTCGTCGAGGGTCAGCACGCCCTGCGCGACGAGCACGGAGGTGAGGGTGTCGATGGTGACGTCCTGGGCCGGGTAGAGCCAGGACTCGATCCCGTCCACGTCCTCACCGCCCTCGACCGGGTTGTCGGCGAGGTAGGCCACCGCCAGGTCCGCGGCCTGCTCGCTCATCGCGCGGGTCGGGACGTAGGTCATGGTCTTCTCGTCGCCCAGCACCAGGTTGCGGGCGGCCTGGATGTCGGAACCCTCCTGACGGACCACCTCGCCGCGCTCGAGGCCCACGAAGCGGTCCGAGGCCGGCACCGGCTCGCCCATCGACACCACCGGCAGGTCGCGGGCGGTCAGCGACGCGAGCTCGTCGACGTCGACGGGCACCACGACGATCACGTCGGCCGAGGCGGCCTCGGCTTCGCGAGCCTGGCTCTCCTGCGCAGCCGCGTCGCCCTCGGCGTCGTACACCGCGACCCGGCACTCGTCGCACGTCGCCTCGACGCGCTCGGTGAAGGCCTCGGCGTCGACCGCGCGCGAGGCGGTGTCGGAGCCGTCGGCGACCAGCAGGGCGATGGTCGGCTCGTCGCCCGCGCACGCCGAGAGCAGGGGGGCGAGGACGAGCAGGACGAGGGTGAGGAGTCGGGCACGCAGCATCGCGAGGAGGTTATCGCCTGCCGGGTTGCCCTCAGTGCGCCGGCGGTCGCTTCCGCTGCGGGGCCGGTCGGGTCGGGTCGTCGTCGGGGCGGTCGACGTCAGGGGGAACGACGATCGGTCGGAGCCTCGCCCAGGCGAAGAAGCCCAGCCCCACCACGAGCAGGGCCAGACCGGTCCACAGGTTGGCGTTCACCCCGCCGGTCTTATCCGGCTCGTGCTCCCCGAGGAGGCCGGCCAGCGCGAGGATCACGCCGTACAACGCCATCAGGGCGCCGATGATGTTGCGGATGTCGAACAGTCCGGCCTTCTTGGACCTGCCGTCGGTCTCGGACGTCGTGGACATGCTGGCCCCTCTCAGAAGGCGAAGTTGAGGACGACGACCATCGCGAGCGCGATGCCGGCGAGCGGTGCCGTGCGCCGGTACCACGGGTACGACGCCTCGTTCGGGTCGGTGCGGTCCTCGCGGGGCGTCTCGGAGTAGACCAGGCCTCGGAGCTCCTCGGCCGGTTTGGGCTTGGTCACCAGCGACACCACGACGCTCAGCACGATGTCGACCACGAAGGCGACCGACGCCGCGAGGAACGCCACCCCCTGCCCGGAGAGCTCGAAGACGCCGGCGGCCGCGGTGCGATCGATCGCGATGGCCGAGAGCGTGCCTGCGACCAGACCCACCCAGCCGGCCGTCGGGGTCATCCGCTTCCAGAACATGCCGAGGATGAACGTCGCGAACAGCGGGGCGTTGAAGAACCCGAACAACGTCTGGAGGTAGTTCATGACGTTGTCGTAGCCGAGAGCGATCTGGGCGGTGAAGATCGCGATGACTGTCGCCCCCACCGTGGCCAGCCGGCCGATGCGCAGGTAGTAGTCGTCGCTGTGGTCCTTGCGGATGTAGCGCTGCCACAGGTCGTAGGAGAAGACCGTGTTGAAGGCGGAGATGTTGGCCGCCATGCCGGCCATGAAGGCGGCCAGGAGTCCGGCGATCGCGAGGCCGAGGAGGCCGTTGGGCAGCACGTCGCGCATCAGCAGGAGCAGGGCGTCGTTGTAGGTCACGTCGCCGGAGGCACCGCCCGCGGGACTGCCGCCGTCCTTGAGCTCGATCATCTCCGCGACCAGGACCGCGGAGACCATGCCGGGCACGATCACGATGAAGGGCACGAACATCTTGGGGAAGGCGCCGATGATCGGCGTCTTCCTCGCGGCGGAGATGGAGTCCGACGCCATCGCCCGCTGGACCTCGACGAAGTTGGTCGTCCAGTAGCCGAAGGACAGCACGAAGCCCAGACCGAAGACGATGCCGACCACCGACAGGAGCGGGGAGTCGAAGCCGGAGAGCGCCTGGCCCGGCCAGGCGTTCAGCTGTTGCGCGGCCGGTGGCGCGTCGGACGCCGAGGACGCACCAGCCGAGGCGGCACTGATCTTGTCGGTCAGGCCGTCCCAGCCCCCGACCCGGTTGAGGCCGATGAGCGTCAGGGGCAGCAGGGAGGCGACGATGACGAAGAACTGCAGCACCTCGTTGTAGATCGCCGCGCTCAGTCCGCCCAGCGTGATGTACGACAGCACCACCGCGCCTGCGACGATCAGCGAGACCCAGATCGGCCAGCCCAGCAGGGCCCGCACGATCCCAGCGAGGAGGGCGAGGTTGACGCCCGCGATCAGCAGCTGGGCGACCGCGAAGCTGATGGCGTTGACCAGATGGGCCCCGGTGCCGAAGCGCCGGAACATGAACTCCGGCACCGAGCGCACCTTGGAGCCGTAGTAGAACGGCATCATCACGACGCCGAGGAACAGCATCGCCGGGACGGCACCGACCCAGAAGTAGTGGAAGGTCGGCAGACCGAGCTGGGCGCCGTTGGCGGACATGCCCATGATCTCGACGGCGCCGAGGTTGGCGGAGATGAAGGCCAGTCCCGTCACCCACGCCGGCAGCGACCGGCCGGAGAGGAAGAAGTCGATCGAGTCGGACACCGACCGGCGGGCCATCACGCCGATGCCGAGGACGAATCCGAAGTAGATCGCGACCAGTGTGTAGTCGAGCCAGTTGGCGTCGATCAGGGTGTCCGAGCTCACGCGTGCCTCCCGAGGTTCATCTGGGCCCCGGACAACCTAGACCCCGGCAGCGGCCTGCGAACCCACCCCTGGGGGTCAGTCGCCGACGACGACCTCGACCTCGAACCCCTCCGAGCTCTCCACGTAGAGCGCGACGTGCTGCTCACCGCCCGCGTGCGGGTAGCGGTCGGCGTACATCTCCTGCCAGCCGTGCCCGGCCGCCTCGGTCCGCATCCGGTCGAGCTCGTCGCGCGTCGCGACGGTCAGGGCGAGGTGGTTGATGCCGGGGCGCAGCCGGTCGTGGTCGCCGTGCTGGTCGGGCGAGTGCTCCATGAAGACGTAGGTGCCGTCGGGGTGCACCCACGACCGTACGCCGTCCTCGCGCCGCCACCCGCACGCCGCGAGCAGCCAGCCCCACTCCCCCTCGGCGCGGACGACGTCGTCGACCCAGAGGTCGAGGTGGTGCAGTGCGCGGGTCACGCGGGCCAACCTAGACCCGCGGTCCGCCCCTGGCCGACGTGACGAGGACCGTCGCCGTCGCGGCGAGTGCGAGGCCGGTCCAGACGTAGCCGTCGAGGGTCGGCCTGTGGTCCATGAGGTAGCCCTGCGAGAGCGCCCACGCCGACCACACCGCGGTCATGGCGCTGACGAGCAGGGCGGCCGTGGTCCAGGCACGGGTGACGGCGGCGTAGATCGCCACGGCCACGACGAGCACGGTGATCCCGAGCGCCGGCCAGTAGACCGAGAAGGCGGCCGCGAAGCTCCCGCCGCCCTCGAGGTCCGCCTCCTGGTCGACGGACACCGGCGCCAGTCGGAGCCCGCACAGGATGACCAACCACCCGGCGAAGGCGACGACGGCCGCCCACACCTGCGTCCCCTGCCTCACGACAGTCCCCCGCGCGCTGCGTCGTCGACCTCGAGGTCGCGGTGGTGCATCGGGCGAGACATGGGCTGACCCTAGCGAGCGCGACTCCCCCGTTCCGCTCCGTCGGTGGTCGAGCAGCCGAGCCCCCCTTTTCTCAGTGGTCGAGTAGCCGAGCGAGGCATATCGAGACCCGCGGCCATTGTCAGACCCCTTCCCTAGACTCGAACGCATGATCGAGACGCTGGCAGGACCCGGAGCCGGTGAGGTCGAGGACCTCACCGCCTCCGACCTGCTCGCGCTCGCCCGCGGCTCGAAGACTGCCGAGGACCGCGCCGCGGCGGAGCTACTGGAGGTCGCTGCTCGCTGGGCCGACCTCCACCCGCCCGAGTCGATCCATTCCGCCGCGTCGTTCGCCGTGCCGGGGTGTGAGCACGAGGAGCCCATCGCCGGACCCGGCACTCCGCTGGTCGCGGAGTTCTGCGTCGCCGAGCTCGGCACCGTCCTGGGCATCACCTCGGTGTCGGCGAAGAAGCTCATCGGACACGCCCTCGAGCTCCGCCACCGACTCCCGCGACTCTGGGCACAGGTCCACGCCGGATCAGTTCCGGCCTGGCGGGCACGGGCCGTCGCCGAGGCGACGATCCACTCGACGCCGGCCCTGACGGTCGAGGCAGCCGCGTTCGTCGACGCGCAGGTCGCCGCGGTCGCCGGAAGGATCGGCCCCGCGCAGCTCGACCGCCTCGTCGCCGAGACCATCAAGCGCTACAACCTCGCGACCGCCGATCCGGCAACGGACCCCGAGGACGGCTACCTGCACGTCGACCCGCGCCACGTGACGATCCATGACCAGGACGTCCACTTCGCCGGCACCGTCCGGCTCGAGGCGGAGGTCGACCTCGCCGACGGCCTCGACCTCCACCAGGCCCTCGCCCACCGTGCTGCCACCCTCAAGGCCCTCGGGTCCGTGGAGTCGCTGGATGCACGTCGCGCCAAGGCCCTCGGTGACCTGGCCCGCACGCAGACCGCGCTCGACCTCCACACCTCTGCTGGTGGTCGAGTAGCCGGTGAGGAACGAGCCGGCGTATCGAGACCCGACCTCCCGACGGCCCGTGAGGTGGTCCTCCACGCCCACTTCGACGCCGCCCTGTCCGGCGACTCGACGGTGTTCGGGCCGACCGGACGGCTTGAGGAGGGCCAGCGCCTCGTCCTGCTCGACCAGCTCCGCTCCTGGTGCGCGGACTCCCGCACGAAGGTCACCGTCAAGCCGGTTATCGACCTCAACGAACTGAAGTCCGCACCGGGCTACGCGATCCCCGAGCGGATCCGCGACCATGTCATCCTCCGTGACCGCACCTGCGTGTTCTCGTGGTGCAGCCGACCCGCCCGCGGGTGCGACGTCGACCACGTCACCGAGTTCGACCATCACGCCGACGCGGACGGCCGACCCCAACCAGGGCCCACCAGCACCGACAACCTCGCGGCCCTGTGCCGGTTCCACCACCGCCTCAAGACCCACACCGCCTGGCACTACGCCATGATCGCCCCCGGGGTCTTCGAGTGGATCAGCCCTCACGGCCACCGCTATCGCCGCGACCGCACCGGCACCACCGCACTCGACCCACCCGACCCAGGTCCAGGGCAGCCCCGGATCCCGTCACCCCGACCATGACCCCGACCCACACCCCGCCACCCACGAGGAGGCGGGGCTACAGGCATGTCCGCACAGGCCATGAGACTGTCGAGCGGTGTCCCTGCCTTTCCTTGAAGCTCGCCGGCTCGTGCTGCGGCCCGTGACCGAGGACGACATCGGCTTCCTTGCCGCACTCAACCGCGACCCACGCGTCATGGTGCACGTCGCGGGCGGCGTGGCCTCTCGCGCGCAGACCGAGGCCGAGTGGGAGCGACGTCTCGGCGTCCGCTGCTCCCCGGACGACGGCCTGGGCTATTGGATCGGCTCGGTGGCCGAGGAGCCAGTCGGATGGTGGGGCCTCGGCCATGCCGCCGAAAAGCCCGGAACGGGCGAGCTCGGGTTCCGGCTCCTGCCTGCGCACTGGCGCCAGGGTCTCGCCACGGAGGGGGCGTACGCCCTGCTTCACCACGCGTTCGTAGACCGCGAGGTCGGGCGAGCCTGGGCGGGGACCTCGGCGGCCAACACGGGGTCGAGGAGGACGCTCGCTGCGGCCGGCCTCTCGTGCACCGACGAGCCGTTCCCGGGAGTCCTGACCTACGAGGTGACGGCCCGCGTCTGGCGGGACCGCCTCACTCCCACTCGATCGTGCCCGGCGGCTTCGAGGTGATGTCGAGGGTGACCCGGTTGACCTCGGCCACCTCGTTGGTGATGCGCGTGGAGATGCGCTCCATCACCTCGTAGGGCAGGCGGGCCCAGTCGGCCGTCATCGCGTCCTCGGAGGTGACCGGGCGGATCACGACGGGGTGGCCGTAGGTGCGACCGTCTCCCTGGACGCCGACGGAGCGGACGTCGGCGAGGAGCACGACCGGCATCTGCCAGATGTCGCGGTCGAGCCCGGCGCGGGTCAGCTCCTGGCGCGCGATCGCGTCGGCGCGGCGGAGGATGTCGAGGCGGTCGGCGGTAACCTCGCCGATGATGCGGATGCCGAGGCCCGGACCCGGGAAGGGCTGGCGCCAGACGATCTCGGCGGGCAGGCCGAGCTGCTCGCCGACAAGGCGGACCTCGTCCTTGAAGAGCGTGCGCAGCGGCTCGACGAGCGCGAACTCGAGGTCCTCGGGCAGGCCGCCGACGTTGTGGTGGGACTTGATGTTGGAGGTGCCTGCACCGCCACCGGACTCGACGACGTCGGGGTAGAGCGTGCCCTGCACGAGGAAGCCGACCTTCTCGCCGTGCTCGGCCGCCTCCCCGAGCACCTCGACCTCGGCGGCCTCGAAGGCACGGATGAACTCGCGGCCGATGACCTTGCGCTTCTCCTCCGGGTCGGTGACGCCGGCCAGCGCGGCGAGGAAGGTCTCGCGGGCGTCGTAGACGTGGAGGTTCACCCCGGTCGCGGCGACGAAGTCGCGCTCGACCTGCTCGGCCTCGCCCTCGCGGAGCAGGCCGTGGTCGACGAAGACGCAGTGGAGCCGGTCGCCGATCGCGCGCTGCACGATCGCGGCGGCCACGGCGGAGTCGACGCCGCCGGAGAGGCCGCAGATGGCCAGCCCGGTGTCGCCGATCTGCTCGCGCACCCGCTCGATCTGCTCCTCGGCGATGTTGAGCATCGTCCAGGTCTGGCGCGCACCGGCGATGTGGTGCAGGAAGTGCTCGAGGACCTTCTGCCCGTGCTCGGAGTGCAGCACCTCGGGGTGCCACTGCACGCCCGCGAGACCACGCGCGACGTCCTCGAAGGCCGCGACCGGCGTGTCCTCCGTCGAAGCCAGGACCGTGAAGCCCTCGGGCGCCTGGGCGACCGAGTCGCCGTGCGACATCCACACCTTGTGCTCGGCGGGGATGCCGTCGAGCAGCGTGCCGGGCTCGGAGACCACGACCGGCGTACGCCCGTACTCCCGTGCGCCGGTGTGGGCGACCTCGCCGCCGAGGCCCTTGGCCATCAGCTGGAAGCCGTAGCACATGCCGAAGACCGGCACGCCTGCCGTGAAGACGGCGGTGTCGATGCCGGGGGCGCCGTCGGCGTACACGCTGGACGGGCCACCGGACAGGATGATCGCCTTGGGGTTGCGCGCCAGCATGTCGGCCACCGGCATCGTGTGGGGCACGATCTCGGAGTAGACCCGCGCCTCGCGCACGCGCCGCGCGATGAGCTGGGCGTACTGCGCCCCGAAGTCGACGACGAGGACCAGGTCGTGCTCTGCAGGCTGCGTCACGCGGCGAGTCTATCGATCGCCCGCCCCCGACCCGGCCCTCGCCCCAGGGCCCGATCGGGGAGGGAGGGTGACCGGGCCCTGGAGCTTGCTCCCAGCTGCTGCGGACAGCGCCGAGACCCGAGGCCCGACCCTTGGGAGGGAGCATGACTGCCGGGCCCCTTACCCGGGCAACGACCTCGCGGGGGGCTGGTTACGGCCTGCGGCCGACGTTTTCAGCTGACCCCGACGATCGGCAGGCGCAGGGCTCCCGGGGCCGCCTCCGGCACGACCGGGTTCTTCGGCTCCACCGGCGCGAGCCGACGGTAGGTCGAGCCGAGCGCGGGCCGCGGGTCGGCCTCGCCCTTGTTGGGCCAGAAGGCCATCGCCCGCTCGGCCTGCGCGGTGATCGTCAGCGACGGGTTCACCCCGAGGTTGGCCGAGACCGCCGACCCGTCCACCACGTGGAGGCCCTCGTGGCCGTAGAGGCGCTGCCACGGGTCGACGACGCCGGTTTCCGGGGAGTCGCCGATCGTGCAGCCGCCGATGAAGTGCGCGGTCAGGGGCCGGTTGAAGGCCTCGCCCACGTTGCCGCCCGGGGTGCCACCGAGGACGTCCGCCATGCGGCGGGTGGCCTCGTAGGCGATCGGGATGTAGGTCGGGTTGGGCAGGCCGTGGCCCTGCTCGCTGGTCATCCGCCAGCCGAAGCGGCCCTTGACGCCCTTGGTGGTGATCGAGTTGTCCAGCGTCTGCATCACCAGCGCCACGATCGTGCGCTCCGACCAGTGCCTGAAGTCGTAGAGGTCGAGCGCGGTGCGCCGCTGCGCCCACAGCTCCTTGAGCCAGGTGCGCACCCGCGAGGTGCCGGGGGTGTCGTCGGCCAGCACCGTCTGCATGAGCGCCATCGCGTTGGAGCCGTGGCCGTAGCGGCACGGCTCGATGTGGGTGACCTCGTCGGGGTGCCACGACGAGGTGATCGCGACGCCGCGGGAGTAGTCGACGGACGTGTCGGGGGCCAGCGCCCCGAGGATCGCCTCGGAGTTGGTGCGGGTGAGCACGCCCAGCCGGTCGCTGATGCGCGGCAGGTCGCCCTCGCCCTTGAGCTGGTGGAGCAGCTTCTGCGTGCCGAGCGCGGCCGCGGAGAAGACGACCTGGTCGGCGGTGAACGTCTTGGTGGCAGTACGCCGTGACAGCTTGGCCTTGGTCCAGCGGGCCTTCACCTCGTAGCCGCCGCCGGCGCGGGGGCGTACGCGCGTCACGGTGGTCAGCGGGTGGACCACCGCTCCTGCCTGCTCGGCGAGGTGGAGGTAGTTCTTCACCAGGGTGTTCTTGGCGTTGTGGCGGCACCCGGTCATGCACTCGCCGCAGTTGAGGCAGGCGTTGCGGGCCGGGCCGGCACCACCGAAGTAGGGGTCGGCGACCTCCTCGCCGCCGCGGGCGTCGGGACCGCCGAAGAAGACCCCGACCGGGGTCGGGTGGAAGGTGTGGCCCACTCCCATGTCGTCGGCGACCTGCTTCATCACCTCGTCGGCCGGGGTGTGGAGCGGGTTCTCGACGACGCCGAGCATCCGCTTGGCCTGGTCGTAGTAGGGCGCGAGCTCGCCCTTCCAGTCGGTGATGTGCGCCCACGACGGGTCGCGGTAGAAGGCGTCGAGCGGCTCGTAGAGGGTGTTGGCGTAGACCAGGGAGCCGCCGCCGACTCCCGCGCCGGCCAGGATCATGCAGTCCTTGACCATGTCGATGCGCTGGATGCCGTACATCCCGAGCGCCGGCGCGAAGAGGAACCGCTTGGCGTCGAAGGAGGTCGCGGGGAAGTCGTCGTCCTCGAAGCGCGCGCCGGCCTCGAGGACGCCCACGCGGTAACCCTTCTCGGTGAGGCGCAGTGCGGTGACAGAGCCGCCGAAGCCGGATCCGAGGACGAGGACGTCGTAGTGCTGGACCTCGGGACGGGTGCTCATGCCCGGCCCAGCTTGTTGAGCAGGCGCAGGGCCTGGGTCATCACCTTGGCGTTGGTCTCCTCCGACATGCCGAGCACCGGCGCGATCGGGAGGAGCCGCTGGGTGGCCACGGACTGCGCCTCGGTGTAGCGCAGGACGCCCTCCGCTCCCTGGCGCCGGCCCATGCCCGACTCGCGCATGCCGCCCATGGGCGCACCGATCGAGCCGAAGGTCGCACCGTAGGGCTCGTTGACGTTGACCGTGCCGCACCTGATCCGGCGGGCGAGCGCGCGGCCGCGGGCGGCGTCGCGGGTGTAGATCGAGGCGTTGAGGCCGTAGGTGCCGTCGTTGGCGCGGGCGACGGCCTCGTCCTCGCTGTGGAAGCGGTAGAGCGCGACGACGGGTCCGAAGGTCTCGCGGGCGAAGCACTCCATGTCGGCCGAGACTCCTTCGAGCACGGTCGGCTCGAAGACGTAGGGCCCGAGGTCGGGACGCGCGGTGCCACCGCAGAGGACCGTCGCGCCCTTGGCGACTGCGTCCTCGACGTGGGCGGTGACGGTGTCGAGCTGGGCCTGGGAGATCAGCGAGCCCATGTCGACGCTCCAGTCGTGGCTCGCGCCGAGCGTCAGCGCCCGGGTGCGCGACACGAAGGCGTCGACGAACCGGTCGTAGACCTGGTCGGCGACGAACAGCCGCTCCATCGACACGCACAGCTGGCCTGCGTTGGCGAACACGCCACGTACGGCGCCCTCCGCCGCGCGGTGCACGTCGGCGTCGCGCAGCACCAGCATCGGGTTCTTGCCGCCCAGCTCCAGCGAGCACCCGATCAGCCGGTCGGCGCACTGGCGGGCGATGAGCCTGCCGGTGGCGGTGGAGCCGGTGAAGCAGACGTAGTCGGCCGCGCCCACGACCGCGCCGCCGATCTCGGGGCCGGGGCCCGCGACGACCTGCCACAGCTCGGGCGGGAAGCCGGCCTCGTCGAGCAGCTGGGCGGCCAGCAGCGCGGTCAGCATGGACTGCGCGTCGGGCTTCGCCACCACGGCGTTGCCGGCCAGGAGGGCGGGCAGCCCGTCGCACAACGCCATCGAGAGGGGGTAGTTCCACGGCGAGATGATGCCGACGACACCCTTGGGCACGCGGTTGACCTCGGCCCGCGTCAGCAGCGGGAACATCCCGCCGACACGACGGGTGTCGAGGTGCTGGTGCGCGGTGCGGGCGTAGTAGCGCGCGGTCAGCGCGAGGTGGGCGACCTCGAGGTAGGCGTCCTTGCGCGCCTTGCCCGACTCCCACACGACCAGGTCGATCAGCTCCTCCTGCCGGTCGAGCAGCAGGTCGTGCAGCCGCAGCAGGGCCGCGGCGCGGTCGTCGAGCGACGTGTCGGCCCAGGCCGCCTGGGCCCTGCGCGCCCGCGCGAAGGCCTCGGCCACGTCGGCCGCGGTCGACTGCGGGACGTGGGCGAGCGGGGCGCCGCCGATCGGCGAGGAGACGGGCTGGGTCTGCCCGGAGCTGCTCACCACGCGACGGGTGAGGGCGGCGACGTACGAGCGGTCCAGGGCGTAGGCGGCGGTGCTGTCGTGCTCGGGGTCCGCGGGACCGTCGGTGATGGGGCCGGAGACGGGGCTCTGCTCACTCATCCCAGCAGCGTAGGTCGAGCCCCGGGCGCTTGCTACCGATCAGTCACTTCGTCCCAACATTTGACACTTCGGGGCGTTTTGTCCAACGCGGCCCAGGTGCCGTCAGACGATCTCGGGAGCCTTCACCCGCGCCTCGTCCGCCTCCTGGTCGGTCGACATGAGCTGGCTCTGCCGCTCCGCCTCCACCCGACGCAGGTAGTGGTCGACCTCGTCGTCGACCTGCGCGGCGTCCCAGCCCAGTGCCTCGGCCATCAGCTCCGCGGCCGGGCGGGCAGCGTGGATGCCGCGGTCGAAGGTCTCGATCGAGACCCGGGTGCGGCGGGCCAGCACGTCGTCGAGGTGGCGGGCCCCCTCGTGCGTGGCGGCGTAGAGCACCTCGGCGCGCAGGTAGTGCTCCGCGCCGGGGAGGGGCTCGCCGAGCTCGGGCCGCTCGTGGATGAGGGCGAGGACCTCGTCGACGAGGCCGCCGTAGCGGCCCAGCAGGTGGTCGATCACACCGATCTCGAGGCCGGACGCCCGGCTCAGTGCGACCCGCTGGTTGGTGCGGGCCTCGAACCCCCACGCGCCCATCAGCGGCACCCGGTCGGTGATCGAGGACGGCGTGGCGCCCGAGCCGCTCGACGAGTGCTCCAGCGCGTGGTCGACCGCGTCGCGCGCCATGACGCGGTACGTCGTCAGCTTGCCGCCCGCGACCAGCACGAGGCCCGGCACGGGGCTGGCGACGGTGTGCTCGCGGGAGAGCTTGGTGGTCTCCCCCATCTCGCCCTCCTTGCGCATCGGCTTGAGCAGCGGCCGCAGCCCCGCCCAGACACCGATCACGTCGCGGTGGTCGAGCGGGTCCTTGAGGAGCCGGTTGACGTGGCCGAGGAGGTAGTCGATGTCGGTCTTGCTGGCCGCGGGGTGCGCGAGGTCGAAGTCCCACGCGGTGTCGGTGGTGCCGATGATCCAGAAGTCGTCCCACGGGATGACGAAGAGCACCGACTTCTCGGTCTTGGTGATGAAGCCGCACTCCGAGCGGATCCGGTCCTTCGGCACGACGAGGTGGATGCCCTTGCTGGCGTCGACGTCGAGCTGTGCCTTGCCGCCGATGAGCTCTTGGACCTCGTCGGTCCACACGCCGGCCGCGTTGATGACCACCTTGGCGCGGATCTCGAGGTCGCGCTGGCCCTCGAGGTCGCGCGCCTGCACGCCGACGACGCGGTCTCCCTCGCGCAGGAAGCCGGTGACCTTGGTGCGCGTCGCGACGTGGGCGCCGTTGTTGGCGGCGGTGCGGGCGATCATCATCACCAGCCGCGCGTCGTCGACCTGGCAGTCGTAGTAGCGGATCGCACCGTGCAGGTTGTCGGTCCGGATGTCGGGGGCCATGCGGGCCAGCTGCTTGCGGAAGACGTGCTTGTGCTTGGGCACGCCCATGTCGTACTTGCCGGTCATCGCCATGCCGTCGTAGAGCGCGACCCCGGCGCCGACGTAGGGCCGCTCCCACGCGTGCTCGAGCGGGTAGAGGAACGGCACGGGACGTACGAGGTGGGGCGCGAGCCGCGTCAGCAGCAGGCCGCGCTCCTCCAGCGCCTCCTTGACCAGCGCGAAGTCGAACATCTCGAGGTAGCGCAGGCCGCCGTGCACCAGCTTCGACGAGCGCGACGACGTGCCGGAGGCGAGGTCGCGCTGCTCGACCAGGCCGACCTTGAGCCCGCGGGTGACCGCGTCGAGGGCGGCACCGACACCGACGATGCCGCCGCCGACCACGAGGACGTCGAGCTCACCGGTGGCGAGGTGCTCGAGGGCGTCAGCGCGTTGGTCGGCGTCGAGCGCCTTGGCGAGGGTCATGCCCCCAGTGTCTCAGGGCGGCCCAGCCACGGGCAGCGTCCGGCTCAGTGCTGGACGACGACCTCGATGCGCTGGAACTCCTTGAGCTCGGTGTAGCCGGTGGTGGCCATCGCGCGGCGCAGCGCACCGATGAGGTTCATGGTGCCGTCGGCGGTGCGGGAGGGACCGAACATGATCTCCTCGAGCGTCCCGACCGGGGAGAACTCGACGCGCTGGCCGCGCGGCAGGTCGGCGTGGGTGGCCTCGCTCCCCCAGTGGAAGCCGCGCCCGGGCGCCTCGGCGGCGCGGGCGAGCGGCGAGCCGATCATGACGGCGTCGGCACCGCAGGCGACCGCCTTGGCGATGTCGCCGGAGCTGCCGATCGAGCCGTCGGCGATGACGTGGACGTAGCGGCCGCCCGACTCGTCGAGGTAGTCGCGGCGGGCAGCGGCCACGTCGGCCACGGCGCTCGCCATCGGGACCGCGACGCCCAGGACGGTGCGGGTGGTGTGGGCGGCGCCGCCGCCGAACCCGACCAGGACACCGGCGGCGCCGGTGCGCATCAGGTGGAGCGCGGCCTGGTAGGTCGCGCAGCCGCCGACGATGACGGGGACGTCGAGCTCGTAGATGAACTCCTTGAGGTTCAGCGGCTCGGACTGGCTGCTGACGTGCTCGGCACTGACAGTGGTGCCACGGATGACGAACATGTCGACGCCGGCGTCGACGACCGCCTTGACGTGCTCCTTGGTGCGCTGCGGCGAGAGGGAGCCCGCGACCGTGACGCCCGCCGCGCGCACCTCCTTGAGGCGCGCGGTGATGAGCTCGGGCTTGATCGGCTCGGTGTAGATCTCCTGCATCCGGCGCGTCGCATCGGCGCCCTGGAGCCCGGCGACCTCCTCGAGCAGGCCGGTGGGGTCGTCGTAGCGCGTCCACAGGCCCTCGAGGTTGAGCACCCCGAGGCCGCCCATCTGGCCGAGCGCGATCGCCGTGGACGGCGACATGACGGAGTCCATCGGTGCGGCCAGCACGGGGATGTCGAAGCGGTAGGCGTCGATCTGCCAGGCGGTGCTGACCTCCTCGGGGTCGCGGGTGCGCCGCGAGGGCACGATCGCGATGTCGTCGAAGGAGTAGGCGCGGCGACCGCGCTTGGCACGGCCGATCTCGATCTCGGTCACCGGGGCAGCCTATCGGCGGCGGTCGTTGGGCAACGAGTCGTGCACAAGTCGGCCAAGTCGCCACGCGGACGCAGCGGCCTCCCTACCGTCGACCGGGTGGGGAACAGATGGCTCGCGCGCGTCGTCGCGGCGGCCTGCCTGGCCGGTGGGGTGTCGGGCACGGTCGTCGCGACGGCACACGCGTCGGACGACTACCCCTGGGCCTGGCAGGGTCAGTGCCCGATCGAGCCGCAGGTGCCGATCGACGAGCCGACGCCCACGCCCGTCCCCACGCCGACCCCCACCCCGACGAAGCCGGGTGAGACCCCGGCGCCCGTGCCACCGCCTCCCCCACCTCCCCCGCCGCCCGTGCTCGACCCGGTCTCGGGCCACCTCTACGACCCCCGCGGCCCGAAGCCGACGTGTGCGCGCCGGGTCTGGTCGATCGACGGGTCGATCGGCGACCCCTGGGGCTTCGTGCTCCGCAACTGCACGAGCTTCGTGTCGTGGCGCCTGCACGAGCGCAACGGCATGACGGGCTTCTCCAACCACTTCCGCGGTGAGCACTGGGGCAACGCCGCGAACTGGGACGACGTCGCGCGTCGCCTCGGTTACCGCGTCGACTCCGTCCCTGCCATCGGCGCCGTCGCGCAGACCGACGCCGGGCGAGTCGGCCACGTCGCGTGGGTGACGGCGATCGGTCGAGGCACGGTGACGATCGAGGAGTACAACCACGCCCTGCCCGGCGGCTACGGCAGCCGCACGGTCCCGGTCGGCGAGTTCCGCTACCTGCACCTCGCCGACGTCGCCCCGTCGCCGCTGATCGGCTCGGACCGCCCCGTCGTGTCGGTCCCGGACGGGCTCGGCGGGTCGTGGACCGGTCGGGTCGACGACCGCGGAACGCTCTGGCTGGCGCGACCGGGCCGCCCCGCACGGGCGGTCGGTCCGCGCCGCGCGTTCTCGACCCTCGCCGCGCCGTCACTCGTGCTGTCCCGCGCCGGGCTGCCGTGGGTGGCTGCCACCACGCAGGACGGACGCGTGCTCGCCGGCCCGTCCCGTCACGGCCGCCTCGTCCTGCGACCGCGCGCCCTCTCGGCCCGCACGGCCAGCCCGGCGCTCGCCCTCTCGCGCACCGGACGGCCGCTGCTGGCCGCCGTGTCGCCCGACGGCACCCTCGTGGTCCGCCGACTGACCCTGCGCGCGGGATGGAGCCGACCCGACCGCATCGGCCGACGGGGTTCCTGGGGCACGCACACCGCACCCGTCCTGGGCAGCGACGCGGACGGACGGACCTGGCTGGTCGCGGTGGGCGCGAACGGCACCACCTCCGCCCAGCTGGTGGGGCACGGACGGCTCCACCGCCTCGCAGGTGCACCGGCGTCCGCGACCTCGACCCCGGCCCTGAGCACCGACGGCGCCGGCACCACCCGCCTGCACCAGGTGAGCGCCACTGGTCGTCTCGGCGTACGCACCCTCGCCGACGGTCGCTGGAGCCGTCCGGAGTGGTTGCCCGGCCGGTGGTCCCCCTACGCCTCCCCTGCCGTCGGCGACGTGGCGGGCAGCCTGCACCTGGCGGGCACCGACTCCGGCGGCGCGGTCGTCGTGCGCAGCGCGGTGCCCGGCGAGCCCTCCCGGCTGCCGCGCGGCGTGCGCTCGGCGCGGGACCTCACCCGGTCGCCCGGCCTGGTCACCCGCCGTGACGCGGGGGTGTTCGTGGTGGCCCACACGGCGTCGCGGCTGCTGACCCGCCCCGCCACGGCGGTGGTCGGCGACTCGCTGCCGACCAGCGCCGGCTTCACTCCGTGAGGTCGAGCGCCCGGGCGACGGAGCGACGCAGCCACGCGGCATAGCGCGGGACGGTCCAGCCGAGCTCGCCCGAGAGCACGAGGTAGGTCTCCGAGCGCGTCAGCACGACGATCTCGTCGATCGCGTCCGGGTGCACCCGGCCCGGCGCGAGCAGCGGCACCACCTCGGTGACGACCTCGACGTGCCCGCGGCGCGCGGCCTGGAGCAGGGTCCGCATGCCGAGGTCCTCCGAGGCGCCCTGGACCATCGCCGGGACGAAGGGCGCCATCGGCACCACCGACACGCACACGAACTCGACGAACCGGTCGAGCCGCACCGACGGGTCGGGCTCCTCGACCAGTCGCAGTGCGGCGAAGGACTCCCTCAGGGACGCGGTCCCGGCGAAGGACGCGGACCGCATCGCGAGCATCAGCAGCGCCTGCTTGGCGCCGAAGGTCTTGGTGACGTACTCCGGGGAGACCCCGGCCTCGCGGGCCACGCCGGCGATGGTCGTGCCCGCCCATCCGTGCTCGGGGAACAGCCGCGACGCGGTCGCCACGACGTGGGCGCGGCGGCGCTCGGCGGCAGCGCGCCGGCCGCTGGCGTCGTACGTCCTGCGCGGGGGCACGACGACACCCGCGGTCGACGCCGGCCGTGTGGCCGGCGTCGACGCGGGTTGGTCGGCCGGTGTTGGTGCGTCCCCCGCCTCAGCGAGCGGACCACGAGCCCCACGCCCGTCCACCACCGGCCACCCCCTTTTGGATACGGGCACACCGTAACCAATGACACCCCACCCGCACCCCGGTTCCACCGGTGGTCTGGACCAGTGCCGCGAGGTGCGGGCGAGGAGGGATCAGCGCCCGGCGTACGCCCAGGAGGTCACGTTCTCGGTGTCCTCGAGGCCGGTGAAGCCCTCGACCGGCGCATAGGTGTCGGTCTCGAACTCGATGTTCTCGTCGTCGGCGGTGCCTCCCACGTTGTCCGGGCCGACCCCGTAGAGGTTCAGCCCGAAGTTGGCGCCGCCGGAGTCCATCATGTTGTGGATCTCGTCGGCGTTGTCGGTGTGGTAGTTGCCGATGGTGTGGCCGACCTCGTGGGCCGTCACGTTGGCCACCGCAGCCGTCACGAACGCGATCTTGTCGCTGCTGGCGTCGATGTAGGTGTTGAGCGACGACGCCGGTCCGGCCGGCGCGCTGAGCACGTCGAGGAGCACGATCGCCTCGTCCTCCTGGCCGAAGTTGCCCGGGTCGATGTACTGCGCGATGCCGATCGTGCTGATGCCGGTCTCGGCGATCGTGCCGGCGACGTAGATCCGCGAGACGTTCTCCTGCCCGATCAGCTCGGGGTTCGTGCGGGCGTTGAGGACCTCGACGTTGACGTCGGCGTTGGTGCCGGCGATCTCCGCCTGGAGGTTGCGGCGCACCTGGTTGAGGATGCGGTTCTCCATCCGCCGCGCCTCGGTGCGGGCGATGCCCCACTGCGGGACGAACGCCGCGAACGGCGACACCGACCGGGTGCCCGGGCCACCCCACGTCGCCGTGTTGACCCGGCCGGGGGCGAAGTCGAGCAGCACCGTCTGGGTGCGTCCACGGTCACCCTGGGTCCCGGGCCGGTAGCCCTCGACCGTGACGTCGTAGGAACCCGTGCCGCCGGAGACCTGGACGGTGTACCAGCCGGCCTCCTCGGCGACGTAGGCGATCGCGGTGTTGCCGCCGCCGATCAGCGGCGAGGTCGGCGGGTAGAGCGAGGACGCGTCGGTGCCGACGCCGCCGACGCGCTGCTCGCCGGAGGGCGTCCGCACCGTCAGTCCGGTCGCGGCGCCCTCGGCACCTGCTCCGACGACGTCGCCCGGACGCAGGCGGACCGAGAAGAAGTCGGCGTCGAGCTCCCGGCTGGCGATCGAGACGCGGTAGGTGCCGGTGTCGGCGCCGCCAGCACCGCTGCCGGAGTCGAACGGGTCGCCCGGCAGCGGGTCGAGGGCGTAGCCGCCCACCATCACGTAGTAGGTGCCGGGGGTGGCCGGCTGGTAGGACAGCGAGCTCAGCACGCCCGTGCCGCTGTCGTCGTCGGCGACCAGCGGCGTGCCCTCGGCGTCCCACACGACGAGGATCGTGTCGACGCCGGCGGCGCTGCCCTCCGTGTCGGCGGTGAGGGTCTCGCCCGCACCGACCTCGACGGAGTAGAAGTCGAAGTCGTTGGTGCCGTCGCCGCCCGACCCGGTGGGGCCGTGCGGGCCGTCGCCGAGGACCGAGTCGGTGACCGAGGCGCCACCCCCGGTGATGCCGGTGGAGGTCGCCAGCGGGATGGCCCCCTGGTCCTCGGCCGTGGTCACGGCGCGGGGCGTGGCCCCGGCAGTGGCGGCCAGCTCGCCCAGGATGCGTACGGCGGGCATCCGGGCCGCAGCGGTGCCGAAGCCCGGGATCGGCTCGGCGTCGGGGTGCGAGTCGTTGGACCCCGCGGTTCCGGCGGGCTCCTCCTCGTCGTGGACGAAGGGCGTCAGCACACCACGGGCGTTGACGCCCCGACCGCTGGCACCGAACGCGGTGCGCCGGTTGGAGGCCAGCCTGGCGGAGTCGGCGCGATCCTCGGCGCGCTCGTGCATCACCTTGTTCCAGGCGAAGTAGTTGGCGTCGCTGATGTCAGGCAGGTTGGCCAGGTAGGGGTTGGGGTTGGTCCGTGCCGTGAGCGCGGCGGCGTCGGACTCCTTGGGCGCGACCTGGAGCCCGAGGCCGAGGGCCTCCTGCTGGGCCGGGGTGACGGTGTCGTCGCCCGCCGGTGCGGCGGTCGACACGGCGGGTGCTACGAAGGCCAGCAGACCGGCAGCACCGGTCACGACCACATGGTTTCTGCGCACTGAAGCGCTCCTCCCGAGAGAAATCGGGATCGAGCGCCCGCAGGCGATGGATCACACCGTCGTCGTGGGGCCCGATCCCCTGACCCTCGTCAACGTAGGCCCTACCGGCGGGTTGCGGAACGCTACTTTCGACCGATCGGTCCGGGTCAGTGGCCGGAGTAGTTCGGCGCCTCGACGGTCATCTGCACGCCGTGCGGGTGGCTCTCCTTGAGCGAGGCCGACGTGATCCGCACGAAGCGGCCCTTCTCCTGCAGCTCGGGGATGGTGCGCGCACCGACGTAGAACATCGACTGGTTGAGACCGCCGACGAGCTGGTGGGCGACCGCGGACAGCGGGCCGCGGTAGGCGACCTGGCCCTCGATGCCCTCGGGGACGATCTTGTCGTCGCTGGCGACCTCGGCCTGGAAGTAGCGGTCCTTGGAGTAGGACTTCTTGCCGCGGCTGCTCATCGCACCGAGCGACCCCATGCCGCGGTAGGACTTGAACTGCTTGCCGTTGACGAAGACCACGTCGCCGGGCGACTCCTCGCAGCCGGCGAGCATCGAGCCGACCATCACCGCGTCCGCGCCGGCGACGAGCGCCTTGGCGATCTCGCCGGAGTGCTTCATGCCGCCGTCGGCGATCAGCGGGACACCCGCGGGCTTGGTCGCCAGCGACGCCTCGTAGACCGCGGTCACCTGCGGCACACCCACGCCGGTGACGACGCGGGTGGTGCAGATCGAGCCCGGGCCCACGCCCACCTTGACCGCGTCGGCGCCTGCGTCGACGAAGGCCTGTGCGCCGTCGCGGGTCGCCACGTTGCCGCCGATGACCTGCACGTGCTTGGTCGCCGGGTCGGACTTCAGCCGGCGGACCATGTCGAGGAGGAGGTGGACGTGGCCGTGGGCGGTGTCGGCGACGAGCACGTCGACCCCGGCCTCGACCAGCGTGGTGGCCCGCTCCCAGGCGTCGCCGAAGTAGCCGATGGCCGCGCCGACCAGCAGGCGGCCGTCGGCGTCGTACGACGCGTGGGGGAACTGCTCACCCTTGACGAAGTCCTTGACCGTGATGAGGCCGCCGAGGCGACCCTCGCCGTCGACGAGCGGCAGCCGCTCGCGCTTGTGGGCGCGCAGCAGGGCGGTGGCGTCCTCGCGCGAGATGCCGATGTCGCCGGTGATCAGGCCCTCGCTGGTCATCACCTCGGTGACCTTCGTGGTGGCCCACTCCGCGACCGGGGTGAAGCGCAGGTCCCGGTTGGTGATGATGCCGAGCAGGTGGTCGTCGACGTCGACGACGGGCAGGCCGGAGACGCGGTACTCGCCGCACAGGCGGTCGAGGTCCTCCAGCGTCGCGTCGGGACCGATCGTGACGGGGTTGGAGATGATCCCGGTCTGGGTGCGCTTGACCAGGTCGACCTGGCGGGCCTGGTCCTCGATCGAGAGGTTGCGGTGCAGCACGCCGAGGCCGCCCTCACGGGCCATCGCGATGGCCATCCGCGCCTCGGTGACGGTGTCCATGGCGGCGCTGATCAGCGGCACCCGGACGGAGATCTCACGCGTGAGGCGCGTGGTCGTGTCGATGTCGCTGGGGGCGAGGTCCGACTCCCCCGGCAGCAGCAGCACGTCGTCGTAGGTGAGGCCCAGCGCGGCAAACTTCTCAGGGATCTCCACGTCCCTCATTCTACGGGCGTGGGACGGGTGCTCTGGGACAGTGTCGCCATGGGCTTCTCCCGCGTGGTCTGGCTGGCTGCCGCAGCCGCCCTCCTCGCCAGGTTCCCCTCGCTGCTGTGGCCGTTGCGACCGGACGAGGCCGGCTTCCTCATGGTCGCGCGCAGCTGGGACCCCGGACCCGACTCGCTCTACGGCCCCTACTGGGTCGACCGGCCCCCGCCGATCATCTGGCTCATGCAGGCCACCGACGCCGTCGGAGGTGCGTACGCCCACCGGCTGGTCGGCGCGGTCGGGTGCGCTCTGCTGGTCCTGGCTGCGGCAGCCGCGACACGCGAGGTGGCGATCCGCGCGGGCGTGCTCGACCAGTCCTCGGTGCGACGGCTCTGCGGCTGGGTCGCGGTGGCGACCGCCGCGATGGTGGCCAACGCCCAGATCGACCCGGTCGCGGCCAAGGGCGAGCTGTTCGGCATCCCGCTCGTGCTCGCGTCGTGCTGGCTCTCGCTGCGCGCCGTGCGTCGCATCTCGGTCGGCGACGCCTTCTGGGCGGGCCTGCTGGCGATGACGGCCGTCGGCCTGAAGCAGAGCATCGTCGGCGGGCTCGTCTTCGGCGGCGTGCTGCTCCTCGCCTCCACCCTGGCCCGACAGCTCCCGCCGCGTGCTGCTTTGCGGTGCGCTGCGGGCGCCGTGGCCGGCGCAGCCGTGCCGGTGGCCGTCATCGTGGGCTGGGCGGTCGTGGCCGGCGTACGGCTGGAGGTGCTGTGGTACGCCACCGTCTCGTTCCGCTCGGATGCCAGCCGGGTGATCGCGACCCAGAGCGCCGAGGGCGCGACCGGGCGGATCTCGGTGCTGCTCCTGGTGTTCGTCGGCACCGGGATGCTGCTCGTGCTGGCCGCCTACCTCTTCCGCCTCCCCAGGCTGCTGCACCACGACGCGGTGCCGGTCGTCGCGGCCACGACCATGCTCGCCGTCGACCTGCTCGCCGTCGCGCTGAGCGGCAGCTTCTGGACGCCGTACCTCTTCGTGCCGATCCCGGCACTCGCGCTGGCGCTCGCCCTCCTCGTCGCCCACGACCACCTCGGGCTCGCGCCGCACCGGGTGACGGTCGCGACCGTGGGCGTGGTGGTCGCCTCGAGCGTCGTCGCCCTGGTCGGCTGGACCGCCGGTTGGGTGGCGGGCCGCGTCCCCGTCGAGGTGCGGACCGGACAGGCCATCGCCGCGGCCGAGCGACCCGGCGACCGGGTGCTGGTCTACGGCGGGCGGGCCGACATCCAGTGGGCCACCGGTGCGCGCTCGCCCTACCCACACCTGTGGTCGCTGCCCATGCGCACCCTCGACCCGGGCCTCACCGACCTCGAGGCCGTGCTCACCGGGAGCGATCCACCGACCTGGTTCGTCGAGGCGACCTTCATCAACACGTGGAGCGAGCTCGGCACCCGGCCCATCGAACGGTCACTGATCCGCAAGTACGAGTTCGTGCGCACCGCGTGCGACCGCTACCGCGTCTACCACCTCAACACCGTCGACCCGGTGCGCCTCGACGTCGATTGCAGCACGCCCTGGCGCACCATCTGGGGACGGTGAGGCGCGCTCAGACCCCGACGAGGCGGCGTACGGGGATCCGCACCGTGAGGTCGTCGGCCCCCATCCGGATCCGCCCGCGCAGGCCAGAGCCGAGCACCAGCGGGAGCACGGCCTGGTTGTCCGCGCTCGTGCGCACGACGAGCTCCTCGGCACCGCCGGCGCGGGCGGCCCGCACGGACTCCAGCAGCAGGCGCGAGCCGATGCCGCGGCGCCGCCAGGCGGGGTCGACCACCAGGTCGAGGTGCCACGCGCGCTCGTCGTCCACGGTCCACGAGGCCGAGCCGACCACGGCGCCACCGACGTACGCCGACACGGCTGCCTCGCCGGTCTCCAGGGTCGGAGCGCCGTCGCCGTCGCCGCCGTCGCCAGGCACGGGGGCGGACCGGGGCTGCGCCGCCGCCAGCACGTCGGTCACCAGCTCGGCCAGCGCGGCGCCTCGGGCGTGCTCGGCCGCGGTGAACGGCACGGTGCGACGCAGCTGCACCGACACGTCGCCGATCTCGAGGTCCATCGCGTCCAGCAGCGGCTCGAGCGGCGAACCGGCCGGGTCGGCCTCGGCATCGAAGAGGTGGGCGACCACGTCCGGGAAGGACGCGGGCTGGGCCAGGATGCTGCGTGCCGCGAGGACGTAGCGGGTCGGCTGGTCGCCCAGTGTCGCCTCGGTGCACGGCAGCACGCTGACCCGGCTGCCTCCGGAGCGCTCGACCAGCGCGGCGAGGTCGGCGAGCTCCCAGTCGTCGGGCGTGCGCAGCACCAGCTCGTCGGTCACGCGATCGACCCCGGGGAAGACCTGCAGCGCCAGGATGTTCACCCCCGCCGCACCGCACGCCGTCGTCAGCTCGGCCAGGGCCCCGGGACGGTCCGCCAGGGTCGTACGCACTCTCCACAACATGCGCCCAGCGTGCCGGGCCGGTGTTTCAGGAGGTCGACCGAGGCGTTTCGGCGCGATCACATCTTCGGCGCGACCACCCCGCGGCGAGAACGCAGCAGGCCCGCACCGGAGTCCGGTGCGGGCCTGCTGGGTGGAACGGGTCGATCAGTGGCCGTGGCCGTGGCCGTGGCCGCCACCGGCAGCAGCCGGCTCCTCGTCCTCGGGCTTCTCGACGATGAGCGTCTCCGTCGTGAGCAGCATCGCCGCGATGGAGGTCGCGTTGACGAGCGCCGAGCGGGTGACCTTGACCGGGTCGAGCACGCCCTGGGCGACCAGGTCGCCGTAGGTGTCCTCGGCGGCGTTGTAGCCGTTGCCGACGCCGAGCTCGCGGACCTTGGCGGTGACGACGTAGCCGTTGACGCCGCCGTTCTCGGCGATCCAGCGCAGCGGCTCGTCGCACGCCTTGCGGACCACGCGCACGCCGTAGGCCTCGTCACCGGTCAGGCCGAGGTCGCCGTCGAGCACGGAGACCGCGTGGATGAGCGCGGAGCCACCGCCGGGGACGATGCCCTCCTCGATCGCGGCGCGCGTCGCGGAGACGGCGTCCTCGATGCGGTGCTTCTTCTCCTTCAGCTCCACCTCGGTGGCGGCGCCGACCTTGATCACGCAGACACCGCCGGCGAGCTTGGCGAGGCGCTCCTGGAGCTTCTCGCGGTCCCAGTCGGAGTCGGTGTTCTCGATCTCGGCCTTGATCTGGTTGACGCGACCCTCGACGGCCGTGCGGTCGCCCGCACCGTCGACGATGGTGGTGTTGTCCTTGGTGATGACGACACGACGCGCCTGGCCGAGGACCTCGAGGCCCACCTGGTCGAGCTTGAGGCCGACCTCGGGGGCGACGACCTGGCCGCCGGTCAGGGTCGCGATGTCCTGCATCATCGCCTTGCGGCGGTCACCGAAGGCAGGGGCCTTGACCGCGGCGACGTTGAAGGTGCCGCGGATCTTGTTGACCACCAGGGTCGAGAGCGCCTCGCCGTCGACGTCCTCGGCGAGGATGAAGAGCGGCTTGCCGGTGCCGATGACCTTCTCCAGGACCGGGAGCAGCTCCTGGATCGAGGAGATCTTGCCCTGGTGCAGGAGGATGTAGGGGTCGTCGAGCACGGCTTCCATCGACTCCGGGTCGGAGACGAAGTAGGCCGAGATGTAGCCCTTGTCGAACTGCATGCCCTCGGTGAACTCGAGCTCGGTGCCCATGGTGTTGGACTCCTCGACCGTGATCACGCCGTCCTTGCCGACCTTGTCGAAGGCCTCGGCGAGCAGGTCGCCGATGTGGCTGTCACGGCTCGAGATCGTGGCGACGGACGCCATGTCCTCACGGGACTCGACCTCACGGGCGGCCTCGCGCAGGGCGTCGCCGACGGCCTCGGCCGCCGCGTCCATGCCGCGCTTGAGACCCATCGGGTTGGCGCCGGCCGCGACGGCGCGCAGGCCCTCGTGGACCATGGCCTGGGCCAGGACGGTGGCGGTGGTGGTGCCGTCACCGGCGATGTCGTTGGTCTTGGTGGCCACCTCCTTGGTGAGCTGGGCACCGAGGTTCTCGAAGGGGTCGTCGAGCTCGATCTCACGGGCGACGGTGACACCGTCGTTGGTGATGGTCGGCGCGCCCCACTTCTTGTCGAGGACGACGTAGCGGCCCTTGGGGCCGAGCGTCACCTTGACGGCGTTGGCGAGGGCGTCGACGCCGCGCTCGAGGGCGCGGCGGGCGTTCTCGTCGAACTCCAGGATCTTGGGCATTGCTGTGCTCCTCTAGGGATGTTCGGGGCCGGACGACATGGATCCCGGCCGGCACGGGGCCGGCCGGGATGGCCAGGTGCGTCAGGAGACGACGGCGAGGATGTCGCGGGCGGACAGGATGAGGTACTCCTGGCCGGCGTACTTGACCTCGGTGCCGCCGTACTTGCTGTAGATGACCTTGTCGCCGACCGCGACGTCGAGCGGGACGCGGTTGCCGTTGTCGTCGATGCGACCGGGACCGATCGCCACGACCTCGCCCTCCTGGGGCTTCTCCTTGGCCGTGTCCGGGATGACCAGGCCGGAGGCCGTGGTCTGCTCGGCTTCGAGCGTCTGGACGACGATGCGGTCCTCGAGGGGCTTGATGTTGACCGACACTTCGGATCAACCTCCACTTTCTCTGCGCGAGATTCTTCAGGAGCCCGGACTCATTCGTCCGGCGCTCCCAGGACGTGGGCCCGGGACCTGTTCGGCACGCCGTCGCGGGGATCGAGCCGGGGTCACGGGCATTGGCATTCTCGGGGTGAGAGTGCCAGCACAGACGCTAGCACTCTCCCCAATCGAGTGCTAGCCGGTGGTGCCGCTGTCAGGATGGCCGGGTGGAGATCGAGACGCTGGACTGGCTGCAGACCCCCGAGGGTGGGCGCCTGCTGGTCCACGCCGCCCAGGCCTGGGCCGACCACCCCGGCGACCCGGTGCGCGTCGCGAGCGTCGTACGCCGCCTCGAGCCCGACGCGGAGAAGGCCGCGGCCGCCACCACCCAGGCGCGGCTGCGCGAGCGCGCGGTCGCCAAGTTCGGCGACGCCGCTCCCCTGATGTTCTTCACCCCCGACGCGCTCGAGCAGGCGACCCGCTCGCGCGTCGCCGACCACCGTGCCGCACGGCTCGCGGCCGCGATCCCCGAGGGCAGCGTCATCGACCTCGGCTGCGGCATCGGCGGCGACCTGCTGGCCTTCTCCCGCGCCGGCCTGGTCGCGGCCGGCATCGACCAGGACCCGGTCCGGGTCGCGATGGCGCGGGCCAACCTGGCGGCTCTCGGGCTTGCCGGCGCAGTCCAGGTGGGCGACGCGACCACCGTCGATCCGAGCGGCTTCGGCGCCGCCTTCGCCGACCCCGCCCGCCGTGGTGGCCGCGGCCGGGTCTTCGACGTCGACGGCTGGACTCCTCCGTGGCCGTGGGTGCTGGACCTGCTGCGCCGGCGCGCGCTGGTCAAGGTCGCCCCCGGGATCGGCCACGACCTCGTCCCCCAGGGCGTCGAGGCGGAGTGGGTCAGCGACGGCGGCGAGGTGAAGGAGGCCGTGCTCTGGTCGCCGGACCTGTCCACGACGGACCGCCGCGCGACCGTCATCGGCGAGGGCGGACTGGCGACCCTGACGCAGGAGGACGACCCCGGGGCCGAGGTCCGCTCGGTCGGCGACTACCTCTACGAGCCCGACGGCGCCGTGATCCGCGCCGGCCTCGTCACCGCCGTGGCCGCCGGCGTCGGCGGAGGGCTCCTCGACCCGCACATCGCCTACGTCACCGGCGACGCCCCGTTCCGTACGCCGTTCGCTCGCGGTTATCGCGTCGTCGAGCACCTTCCGTACCGCGAGAAGCAGCTTCGCGCGGCGCTGCACGAGCGCGGCGTCGGTCGCCTCACGATCAAGAAGCGCGGCGTGCAGGTCGTCCCCGAGGAGCTGCGCAAGCGACTGGCCCTCAAGGGGGACGCGGAGGCGACGCTGGTCATGACGCGCGTGGCCGGTCAGGGCACCGCGCTGCTCGTCGAGCCGTTCTGAACCGACCCAGCGGCCGCATCAGCAGCCGGCGCGGGAGACGCCGGCGACCGTGACGGGAAGTCGTCCCGGCGCGCGGGCCTGTCCGAGCAGCACCTCGACGAGCACCGCCATCGCCGCCGGAGTGTCGCCATACGTCGCGATGCGGGTGGGCGCGCTGACCCGCCCGAGCGCCCACGGGCTGTCGGTGGCGACGGCCACCTCGCCGTCCACAGGTGCGTCCCGGAAGCCGGTGAACCCGATCCCGGTGCCGACCGACAGGCGGGCGTCCTCGCGCGCGGTCCACACCGCGAGGCGGCGCTCCCGGCGCGTCTCCGCCTTCTGCCACGCCGCCAGCCGTTGGCGGTAGGCCTTCCTCCGCTCCTTCTTCCGACGCTCGGGCCGCGGCCTCGCCTCGGTCAGGGCAGCGGGTGGCGAACGGCGGGCCAGGACGGTGAGCCCCGCAGCACGGGCAGCCGGGGCGAAGGTCGCGACCGCCCCGGGATCCCCGTAGGGCTGGACGGCGTCCCCGACCAGGCGGCCCGAGCACGCGCCGTCGGTGACCGTGACAGCAGCGGCGGACAGTCGGCGCGAGGCGGCACGCGCCGAACCGACGGGCTCTCCCTCCTGACCGGCCAGGTGGGTCAGGAGCGCCACCTGTCTCGCCGCGGACTGCTCCAGCCGACGCCGCGTCAGATCGCCGGCGCGCACCGCCCGGACGACCGCTGCACGCGCGGCAGCCGGCGAGGGCGGCATGAGCAGCACGTCGGAACCCGCACGGAGTGCCTGGACGGCCGTACGTCCCGCATCGCGGCCACGCGTCACCGCAGCCATCGCGAGCGAGTCGGTCACCACCAGCCCCGCGAAGCCGAGCTCAGTGCGCAACAGGTCGGTGACGACCGTGCGCGAGAGCGAGGACGGCACGCGCGGGTCCACGGCGCGGACGTCGAGGTGCCCGACCATCACCGCCGGCAGTCCCGCCTCGACCGCGGCGCGGAACGGGACGAGGTCCGACTCCTCGAGCGCGGCGCGCGTCTTCGTCTGCACGGGGAGCGTCAGGTGGCTGTCCGCGGGTACCGAGCCGTGGCCGGGGAAGTGCTTGATCACCGGCAGCACGCCCGAGGAGGCGAAGCCCTCGGCCGCTGCGACCACATGCTCTGAGACCGCTCGGGGTCGCGACGACGGCGAGCGTGAACCGATCGTGGGGTCGCCCGGCCCGGACGTGACGTCGGCGTCCGGCGCGAAGTCCACGGTGAACCCCAGGCCGCGCAGCTCGGCCCCGCTCGCGGCGTACGCGGTGCGGGTGAGCGCGGTGTCGGCCGCGGCACCGGCGCTCATGAAGGTGGGGAACCGTGTTGCGGCGCCGCGCAACCGCTCGACCACCCCGCCCTCCTGGTCGACACCGAGGAAGAGCGGCCACTTCCGGCCTGCTCGTCTGCTCAGCGCGGCGTTGACCCCCTTGACCTGCGCGGCCGAGACGACGTTGGAGTCGAACGCGATCACGCCACCGAGATGGAGGTCGCGGACCATCGCCACGGGCGCGGCCGTTCCGCGCCAATCGGCGACGATCAGCTGGCCGGCGAGCTGGGGCAGGCTCAGGCGCCCGACCAGGCGCGCAGCCCGGTCCAGCTCGGCCCGGTCCGGCCCCCAGCCCTCGTTCAGGCCGAGCTCCTCCGACGGGCTGGGTGTGCTCGGCGGGGCGGTGCTCGGCGTACCGCTCGCAGCCGCCTGCCCGGCATCCGGCTGCTCGTCCGATGGTTCGTCGCCACCGGTGCAGGCCGCCAGGGACGCGACGAGGGCGACCGCCGTCAACGCCGATGTCGCAGAGCGCCGGCGGGCGCTCCGCGGAGTCCTCGGCGCGACCTTCGAGAGCATCCCGCCATGGTGGCACGACGTGGCGTCAACGTCCGTGGCGGTCCGGGCTCGATCGGGTCCGGGCCGGCCGCTCAAGGCTGCCCCTCCGGGTCCCTTGCGCTTGAGTCTCCCAGCGACTCAAGGGCAAGGGGAGGCAGGGGCACCCCGTCACGCGGCCATCTGACCCCTGTGGAGAACCCCGGCCCGATGTCGGTGGCCGCGGGTGCAATGGGAGGACGACACAGACCGACGAGGGGGATGCAGTGGAGGCAGTGGCGGCGGAGAAGGACTGGGCGCAGATGGACGGGTGGACCGCGGACGAGGTGGCTTGGTACGTCATGGGCCCCTTCGACGGGGAGGTCCCCGGTCTCGTGCGCAGGATCAGGCGCATCCTGGACGTGTCGCAGCGAGGGCTGGCGGCGGCCCTGGGCGTGTCACAGTCCGTCGTCGCACGGTGGGAGACCGGGCGCACCAGCCCACGCGCCTCGGTCGTCCAGCGTCTGCTCGGGATGGCGGGCCTGCGGGTCCGCTTCCACGACGAGGAGTCCGGCGAGGTGGTGGAGCCGATGCGCGACGACGGGGCCCGGGACCGGGGCAACCGTCGCTACCCCGCCCACGTCGACCTCCGCGTGACCGGCTGGTGGATGCCACGAGGCACCGAGTGCACCGCCGACGTCCTGCTCTGGCGCCGGATCTCGCGCGAGCGACGCAACCCGGCGATCCGCTACCGGACCTCCCCGTCGCTCCGCGCGATCCACCGACTCCTGAGCGGGACGCCCGACGACCACCCGTCGGTCATCCAGCTCGTCGCCGAGGCCGAGCACCTCGACGAGGTGCGGGAGCGTCGCCGACGGCAGATCCTCCAGGCATCACCCTGGTTGCGTCCGCCGCCGGCGTGGCTCACCGCCTGAGGTCGCGGGGCCTCAGAGGTTCTGCCGCTCGGCCCCGATGGTGGTGTCGGGACCGTGGCCGGTGTGGACCACCGTCTCGTCGGGCAGGTCGAGGAGCCGCCGCCGGATCGAGTCCTTGATGACGTCCGCGTCGCTGTAGGAGCGTCCCGTCGCGCCGGGGCCTCCCTCGAAGAGCGTGTCGCCGGTGAAGACGCAGCCCAGGTCGTGGACGTAGAGGCACACCGCCCCGGGCGCGTGGCCCGGCGTGTGGATGACCGTCACGGCAGCGCCGCCGATGGTGAGCGTCATGCCGTCGGACAGGTCGACGTCCCAGAGCTCGGCGCCCTCCTCGTCACCCCCGTGGGTCAGCTCCCACAGCGGGCGGTCGTCGGGGTGGAGCAGGATCGGGGCACCAGTACGGCGCCGCAGCTCGGGCGCCACGCGTACGTGGTCGTCGTGGGCGTGCGTGCAGACGATGGCCTTGACCGCGCGCCCGGCGACGAGCGCGAGGATCGCGTCGACGTCGTGCGGGGCGTCGACGACGAGGCACTGCTCGTCGTCGCCGATCACCCAGACGTTGTTGTCGACCTCATGGGTCTCTCCGTCGAGGGAGAACGTGCCGGAGACGACGGCGTGGTCGACCCGCGCGCTCACAGGACCACGACCGAGCGCAGCACGTCGCCGCCGTGCATCTTCTCGAAGGCAGCCTCGACGTCGCCGATGCCGATCTCCTCGGTGACGAAGGCGTCGAGGTCGAGCCGGCCCTGCTGGTAGAGGTCGACGAGCATCGGGAAGTCGCGCGAGGGCAGGCAGTCGCCGTACCACGACGACTTCAGCGAGCCGCCGCGGCCGAAGACGTCGATCAGCGGGATCTCCGGGATCGACATGTCGGGGGTCGGCACCCCGACCAGGACGACGGTGCCGGCCAGGTCGCGGGCGTAGAACGCCTGCTTCCAGGTCTCGGGACGTCCCACGGCGTCGATCACGACGTCGGCGCCGCCCTCGTGGCCGGTGCTGTCGGCCGGCGGGGTCAGGGCACGGATCGCCTCGACCGCGTCGGTCTCCTTGGAGTTGACCGTGTGGGTGGCGCCCAGCTTCTTCGCGGTCTCGAGCTTCCGGTCGTCGATGTCGACGGCGATGATCTTCGAGGCACCGGCCAGGGCCGCACCGGCGATCGCGGCGGCGCCCACGCCTCCGCAGCCGATGACGGCGACGGTCGACCCGCGAGTGACGTTGCCGGTGTTGATGGCGGCCCCGAGCCCGGCCATCACGCCGCACCCGAGCAGGCCGACGGCGGCGGCACGCGCCGACGGGTCGACCTTGGTGCACTGACCGGCGGCGACGAGGGTCTTCTCGGCGAATGCGCCGATGCCCAGCGCGGGCGAGAGCTCGGTGCCGGCGAGGTCGCCCTCGGCCAGCGTCATCTTCTGGGTGGCGTTGTGGGTGGCGAAGCAGTACTGCGGCTCACCACGGTTGCAGGCCCGGCAGTCACCGCACACCGCACGCCAGTTGAGGACGACGAAGTCGCCCGGTGCCACCGACGTCACGTCGGGGCCGACGGCCTCCACGATCCCCGCAGCCTCGTGGCCGAGCAGGAAGGGGAACTCGTCGTTGATGCCGCCCTCGCGGTAGTGGAGGTCGGTGTGGCAGACGCCGCAGGCCTGCACCTTCACGACCGCCTCGCCCGGGCCCGGGTCGGGGACGTTGATGGTGGTGAGCTGGACCGGCTCGCCCTGGGCGAGTGCGACCACGGCCTTGACCTGCTGCATCGATGACTCCTGTACGTCGGGGGATGCGAGGAGCCTGTCAACGCGACCCAAACAGATGCAACCCCCGACCGGGCGGTCGCGTCCTCACCACGACACGCCACACAGAGACGAACGGGGGTGGCACGTGGGCGCGACACTCGAAGCGATGGGCACGAGGCACGACAGACACAGCGACAAGGACGCCGACTTCTCGGCGTACATGGCCGCGCGCCAGGTCGCGCTGTACCGCACGGCGTACCTCCTCGCCGGCGACCACGCGGGCGCCGAGGACCTGCTGCAGAACGCCTTCGCCAAGCTCTACCTGTCGTGGGACAAGGTCCGCGACCGCGAGGCCCTCGACGGCTACGTCCGCCGGATCATGGTCAACGAGAACAGCTCGCTGTGGCGTCGCGCCTGGAAGTGGCGCGAGCACTCCTCGGACACGTTGCCCGACACCGGCGTCGTCGACACCTACGACGACGGGATGGGCGGGATGCTGTGGTCGTTCGTCCAGACCCTCCCGCCGCGACAGCGCTCGGTGGTCGTCCTGCGCTACTACGAACAGCTCAGCGAGGCCGAGATCGCCGAGGTCCTCGGCATCTCCGTCGGGACGGTCAAGTCCCAGGCCAGCCGGGCCCTCGCGGGCCTGCGCGCCCGCGCCCCGCAGTCACTGCACCCCCACGAGCCCGGAGGCGACGCCCGATGAACACTCCCCTCGAGGACCAGGTCCACGACGCGCTGCACCGCCGGGTCGACCCCCTCCAGCGCGCTCCCTTCGACGTCACCGACGTACGCCGTCGCGCCCGCGGCATCCAGCGCCGCCGAGCGACTGCCGCCGGTGTCGCCGTCGCCGCGGCGCTGGCCGTCGCCGTCCCGTTCGGGCTCGCGGCCACCGGCCCCGCTCAGCGCACCGACGTGCCACCCGCGACCGAGTCCCCCGCGCGGGTGGTCGCCTCGGGCACCGTGATGGTGGACCCGAACAGCGCCGAGACGGTGGCGCAGTCGCCCGTCCCGCTCCTCGACGTCGATGCCCCCAGCCTGATCACGCCGGACGGCACGACCGGCCTGCCCGGGCCGTTCGCGGTCCTCACGCCCTACCTCGACGGCTGGGTCGGCGTGGCGATGGACGAGGGCGCGGGCACCCTGCGGTTCCTCGACGCCGACGGCGCCGTCGAGGACGGCGGGAGCCCGACCGGTGGCCTGGTCGGGAGCCCGGACGGCACCAGGGTCGCGTGGTCGGAGTACACCGGCTCCGCGTGGCAGGTCGTCCTCGCCGACCGGGCAGGTGGACCGGAGTGGCTCTACACGGCGTTCCCCCCGGCGCCGGAAGCCCATCGGGTCGAACCCGTCGGCTTCACCTCCGCCGACGAGGTGGTGGTCCGGACGTTCGACGACAGCCTCGAGTCGAAGACGTACGTCATCGGAGCCGGCGGCGCGGCGGCCGAGCTGACCGGCCTCGTGCAGGCCGAGTCGGCCTCGGCAGCGACCGGACTGGTGGCCGGACTGTCGAGGATCACCGCGGACGGCTCCTGCTACGGCGCCGTGAACGGTGCGGGCACGCCCGTGTGGGAGACCTGCGAGCACAGCGTCGGCGACTTCAGCCCCAGCGGGGCCTACGTCGTCGGCACCGACCCCGAGGCCGACGGCTACGGGTCGCCCACCCTCTCGGTGCTGGACGGCAGCACCGGGGAGGAGATCGTCACCTTCGAGGCCGCCCTGCCCCGACGCACGGTGGGCGGGTTCTGGTCACAGGTGGCCTGGGAGGGGGACGAGGCGCTCGTCGTGCGGCTGTTCCGCGGGGAGGAGTACGCCATGATGCGGCTCGGGCTCGAAGGCACGGTCCGGCGCATCGACCTCGACAGCGCCGGCGCCTCCGGGCTGACGGTGGCCGAGCCCTGGTGACGCGGCTTCAGTCCAGGTCGGTCTTGAACGTGGCGAGCAGGCTGTCGATCACCTGCTGCTGCTCCTCCTCCGTCAGCGTGTCCGGCACGCCGGGGAGGTAGAACGTGATGTCGATGAGCCACGCGGAGTCGAGGAACATGATCCCGAAGTCGTGCTCGACCTGCGAAGGGTCCGAGGTGGTGTCGACCACGTGCCAGGCGCTGTACTTCCCGCCGGCCACCGCGTCGTCCTGACGGACCTTGACCTTGGGCCCGCCGTGCTCACGGATCCACTCCCGGGCGAAGGCGTCGAGGGACGCCGCCTGCGTGAGGCTGGGCGAGAACGTCATCGCGCTCTGGCCGTCGTTCCACCCCTGGACGATGCCGTAGTCGTTGAGCTGCTTGTAGGTGGCCAGCGCCCGCATGCTGGCGCCCGGGACCTTGACCCGACCGCCGTCCGCGGGCTCGACGGCCGCGGTGCTCGGCACGGTGACCGGCGCCGACGACTCCTCTGCCGGGCTCTCCGAGGCGCTCGCCGCCGGGTCGGGGGCGTCGGGGTCGTCCTCCGACGAGCCGCACCCAGCGGTGAGGAGAAGGGCGGCGAGCGCCGTGGCGGCCGCGATTGAGCGCTGACGAGTCCCCCGAGAAGTCATGGGCCCAGAGTAGCCGCGGGCATCGATGCGGTCGGCGGCAGATCGACCACCTAAAGTGGGTTTTGGCTGTGTGACACGGGGGAAAGGACAGACCATGCTGCCGCTCGAAGACAGGGAACTGCTCAACCAGACGATGGTCGGGTTGAACATCGATCCCGAGACCATCGCCTCGTTGATGTCGTCCTTCGACAAGGCCGCCGAGGGGGTCGAGTCCGACCCGATCCTGCCGGTGCAGAGTGCGTCGTTCGGCGAGTCCTACACCGGGGGCTACCGCCTCGGCACCAACGCCGAGATGGCGCACCAGGCGGTCCGGGACGAGCTGGACAAGGTGGCCGCCGGCCTGCGCGGGATGGGCACCTCCGTCGAGGCCTTCCGCCAGGACATGGAGACGACCACCGAGCAGACCACCGCGACGATGGCGCTGATCCAGTCCGCCACGGACTGCGTGGCGGCGCCCGACTTCGCCACCGACCAGTGCACGCTGCCGACCGAGGGGGACTGAGACCGTGACCAAGGGACCCAACCGCCTGGTCCTCGACCAGTACCTCGACTCCGCCGCTGACGGCTGGGTCCGCAGCGCCGGCCGGGACTGGAAGAAGAAGGCCGACGACCTCCAGACGCTGGCGGAAGGACTCCAGCAGGCCGCCGCGCAGGCAGAGCTCCGCATCGGTGAGCAGACCCTCACCGGCCCGGCCCTGCGCAAGAGCATGGAGGAGTCGTCGGTCTCGCTGACGACCAAGGCCGACCAGCTCCGCGCGGCCGGCGAGGCACTGCGCCAGGTGGGCCAGCAGATCTCCGACACCAAGGACCTGCGCGACAACATGGTCGACCTCGGCCCGAAGCCGTCGCCCTACCAAGCGCCCGCCAACACCACCGGCATCGAGCCCACGGACGAGGAGATCGCCGCGCAGGCGGCCGCCTCCTCCGCGCGGCAGCAGGAGCGCAGCGCGTGGCAGACGGCGTACGAGAAGCAGGAGGCGCGGTCCCTGGCCCTCACCAAGCAGATGGACGCCGCCTTCCTCGCCGCGATCCCGCCGATGAAGGAGATCCACGGCCAGCAGGACCCGACCGAGCCCCCGCCGAGCGCTCCTTCTGCCCCGGGCGGCCCCTACCTCCCCGGCACGCAGGCGCCCCCGGTCACCGGAGGTGGCGCAGGCGGCAGCGGCGGTGGTGCCGACGGCGGGTTCGTCCGGACCGGGCTGGTCCAGGTGGGCAACGAGAACAACCACCCCACGCTGATCACCCAGCCGCCGACCCAGGTCACCCAGCCGCCGACGACCACCCCGATCACCACGCCGACGACGGTGCCCACGACGCTGCCGACCCACGTGCCGACCGAGGTCCCGTCGACGTCGGTCGGCGGCACCTCGCAGAGCGGCATCGCCTACCAGTCCCCCGGCTCGGGCATCTCCGCGCCGACCACGTCCGGCGGCTCCGCCGGCGCCTCGGCGGCCGCGCTCGGTGCGGCCGGAGCAGCGGGCGGTGCGAGCGCGATGACCGGCGGCGTACGCCCCGGTGCTCTCCCCACGGGCACCGGCGGCAGTGCCGTGCGCCCGATCGGCTCGACCGGTCGGGCCGGTGCGCCGGGCGCGCTCTCCCGTGCGGCCACCGCCGGGTCGCCCACGACCGCCGCCCGCAGCGCCGGTGCGCCCGGCAGCCCCACGTCGCGTGCGGCCGCCGCCGGCTCGACGGCGGGTCGCGGCGCGGCCGGCGGTCGCGGCGCTGCCACTGGCGCGACCGGCTCGTCCACCGGCTCGCGTTCGGGCGGGCGCGGCGCCACCGGTTCGGGCGGGCGCGGCGCGAGTGGCTCCCGTGCCGCCGGCACGGCCGGCGCCGCAGGCGCAGCTGGTCGCGGCGGCCGCAAGGGCGACGGCGACCGTGCCACCGACCGCGATCGCCTCGTCTACGACCAGGACTGGCTCGGGGACGACGACGTCGCGCCCGGAGTGCTCGACTGAGGACGGTCCGCCTCAGGCGTTCGTGATGCAGGCCCCCGCTCCCGGGCGGGGGCCTTCGTCATGCCGTGGGCTCAGGCCACGACGGTGGTGATCGGCATCGAGGAGTCGGCCGGGAGGTCCAGCAGCGAGGGCGTACGTCCTCGCGCGACGAGCTCGGCACCCAGCGCGGCGACCATGGCGCCGTTGTCGGTGCAGAGACCGGGGCGCGGCACCCGGACACGGATGCCCGCGGCCGCGGCGCGCTCCTCGGCCATGGCGCGCAGCCGGCTGTTGGCCGCGACGCCTCCGCCGATGAGGATGTCCTCGATGCCGCGGCTCGTGGCGGCGTCGATCGCCTTGCGGGTCAGCACGTCGCAGACAGCCTCCTGGAAGGACGCCGCCACGTCGGCGACGTCGATCGGCGTGCCGGCCCGCTGCTGGGCCTCGACCCAGCGCGCCACGGCGGTCTTGAGGCCGGAGAAGGAGAAGTCGAAGCGGTGGCGCTCGAGGTCCTTGCGGCTGGTGAGGCCACGCGGGAAGTCGATGGCCACGCTGTTGCCGCTGCGGGCCTGCTTGTCGATGTGGGGACCGCCGGGGAACGGCAGGCCCAGCAGTCGCGCGACCTTGTCGAAGGCCTCACCGGCCGCGTCGTCGATGGTCGAGCCCATCGGCTCGACGCCGACCGTGACGTCGGTGACCTCGAGCAGGCTGGAGTGGCCGCCGGAGACGAGCATGGCCAGGCACGGCTTGGGCAGCGGCCCGTGCTCGAGCTGGTCGACCGCGACGTGCGCGGCCAGGTGGTTGACGCCGTAGATCGGCTTGCCGAGGCCGAGGGCGAGCGCCTTGGCGCTCGCGACGCCGACCAGCAGCGCACCAGCGAGCCCGGGCCCGCTGGTGACCGCGACCGCGTCGATGTCGCTCAGCGAGATCCCGGCCGTCTCCGCGGCGCGCTCGATCGTGGGGACCATCGCCTCGAGGTGGGCCCGGCTCGCGACCTCCGGGACGACGCCGCCGAAGCGGGCGTGCTCCTCGACGCTGCTCGCGACGGTGTCGGCGAGCAGCGTGTGGCCCCGCACGATGCCGACGCCGGTCTCGTCGCAGGACGTCTCGATCCCCAGGACCAGCGGCTCGTCAGTCATGCGCGGTCGCCGTCTGCGCGCGGGCGGCGCCGGGCAGCCAGCGGCACATCACCAGCGCCTCGGACCCGTCGCGGTAGTAGTGGGGACGTACGTCGATGACGCTGAACTGGCGGGCGACGTAGAAGCCGAGCGCCTCGGCGTTGGTGACGCTCACCTCGAGCAGCATCCGGGAGGCGTCGTCGGTGTCCACCAGGAGCTCGTCGAGCAGCCGTGAGGCGACGCCGCTGCGCCGCGCTCCGGGGCGTACGCCGATGCGCAGCAGGTCGACGATGTCGCCCGCCGTCATCGTCACGGCGTAGCCGGAGAGGTCGTCGGCCACCACGAACCGGCGCCCGGGACCCTCGATCTCCTCGCGGATCAGGCTCTCGCTCCACGCGTCGGCGCCGAAGAGCTCCTGCTCGAGGGCGACGAGGGCCGGGAGGTCGGCCAGGGATGCGGGACGGATCACGAGACAGGCTTTCTGGGTGCGCCCGCGACCGCGTCGGGGCGGCGCAGGTAGAGGGGTTCGGGATCGAGCAATCCTACGAGCTCCGAGCTCACTCCCGCTGCCAGCCAGCCGGCACTCGGGCGGTCCGGGGCGATCGGGTGCGGGAAGTGGTCGGGGTAGAGCAGCGGTCCCGCGCCGGCGACCGGGGCGTCGGTGGCGACCTCGGCGGGCCGGGTGACGACCGGGCCCTCCAGACGGCGGCCCTCAGCGTCGTAGGAGGCGAGGTAGACCTCCTTGCGCCGGGCGTCGGTGGCCACGAGGAAGCTGCCGGTGGCGGCCCCGGAGCCGACGACCTCGAGCGCGATCGCGTCGAGCGAGCACACGCCGTAGACCGGGATGTCGAGGACGAAGCCGAGGGTGCGCGCGGTCACCACCCCGACGCGCAGGCCCGTGAAGGGGCCCGGCCCGACGCCGACGGCGACGGCCGTGAGGTCCTGGCGCACGACGCCGGCCTCGGCCATCACGCGCTCGATGAGCGGCGCGAGGTGCTCGCCGTGCTTCATCGGCGCTGACGACGAGTGCTCGACCAGCACCCGCTCGCCGTCGTGGAGGGCGACGGTCACCAGCGGGGTGGCGGTGTCGAAGGCGAGGAGCACGGCGTCGAGGTTACTGGCCTGCGACCCAGCGCAGGCAAACGCGGCGCGGATCGAGCTCGTCGTCGGGAGTCTCGCCGACGGCCCGCTCGATGACGACCTCGAGCCGGGACTCGGCGAGCGCCTCGGCGAGGCCGGCTCCCCACTCGACGACGGTGACCGCCTCGTCCAGCGACGCGTCGAGGTCGAGGTCGTCGAGCTCGTCGAGGCCGCCGAGCCGGTAGGCGTCGACGTGCACGAGGTCGGGCCCGCCGACCAACGAGGGGTGGACCCGCGAGATCACGAAGGTCGGCGACGTGACACCGCCGCGGACCTGCAGGCCGGTGCCGAGGCCCTGGGTGAAGGTCGTCTTGCCCGCCCCCAGCTCGCCGGTGAGCACGACGAGGTCGCCCGCGGCGAGGCTGCGCCCCACCCGCTCCCCCAGCTCGCGCATCGTCTCGGCGTCGGGTGCGTCGAACTCGGTCGGCAGGGGCAGGGCGAGGGTGACGTAGGGGCTGGAGCGGCGCGTCTCGACGAAGCCGTGCCGCTCCCAGAACGCGACGGTGTCGGGAAGCTCTTCGCGGGCCACGAGCACCACAGCTGGCCGGCCGAGCGCGGCGTCGCGGGCCGCCTCGACGAGGGCCGTCGCGACGCCACGACCTTGGGCCGACGGCAGCACGCCGAAGCGACGGAGCACGAGGCCCTGGGGCACCACGTCGAGGATCGCGCAGCCCACCGGCTCCCCGTCGAGGGTCGCGAGCAGGCCGCCCCGGCGCCCCAGCATCCGGGCGATCGAGTCGACATCCTCGCCGAGCGCGTCCGCGGGCGGGTCGAGGACCGGCCTGGCCCCGAACGCCCCCTGCACCACGGCCAGCACGTCGGCGGCGGCCTCGGGACCCACCCGGCGTACGTCGAGGCTCATCGCGCCGCTCCCGCCTGGGCCAGCGAGATCAGGTCGTCGAGCTCGGCGGTGACCTCCTTGTGTCGCTCCAGCACCACCATGTGACCGGCGCCCTCGCACTCCAGCAGGCTGGAGCCGGGGATCCGGCTGTGCAGCTTGCGGCTGTGCCCGACCGACGTGATCTTGTCCTCGGTGCCGCAGATGATCGCGGTGGGCACGCGGCTCAGTGCCTCGAGGTGGTCGAAGTTGTCGAGCGTCGCGAAGGCCGGGTAGAAGTCGGCGACCACGGCGAACGGCGTCGCGTTGAGCATCGAGTAGACGAACTCGACGTGGGAGGCGGGGACCTCGTCGGTCCCGAAGGCGTAGCGGTCGGTGAAGACGTCGGCCACGGCGTGCCCCCAGGAGCGGGCCAGGTCGACGACCCGGTGGCCCCGGTCGAGGGTGCGGACGGCCCGACCGACGAACCGGCCACCCAGGCCCAGCGGCAGCATCGGGAAGAGGATGCGACCGGGGTCCAGCCCGCCGGCCGTGGTGGAGATCAGAGCAGCGCCGAGGACCTTGTCGCCGAAGAGGTCCGGGTGGTGCTCGGCGAGGGAGATGACGCTCATGCCGCCCATCGAGTGGCCCACCACGACGCACCTGCCGGGGACGGTGTCCTCGATGACGCGCCGCAGGTCGTGGCCGAGCTGCTCGATGGTGCAGTGGTCCTCGTCGGACCGGCCGGAGCGGCCGTGGCTGCGCTGGTCGTAGAAGACCGTGCGCACCTGGCCGCGGTAGGCCGCGCGCTGGAAGTGCCAGCAGTCGAGGTTGAGGGAGTAGCCGTGGACGAAGACGAGGGTCAGGTCGTCGTCGGCCGGCGCGGGCGCGCCGAAGTCGGCCGGCTCGTCGATCTCGACGTGCAGGTCGACCGCGTCGTCGGTGACGACCACACGGCGCGGGCTGCGCAGCTCCCCGAACTCGACCCGCTCCCCGGCGGCGCGGTTGCCGATGATCCGGTTCTGCCGGGCGATGCCGACCGCGCCCGCGGCAGCGGCGAGGCCGGCAGCGCCGACCACGGTGCCGAAGATGCGTCCCTTGATGCTCACCTGGCGTGTCCTCCTGGGGTCACGTCGCTGTCGACGTGGCGGCGGACCAGCCTGCCGCCGATGCGCGTGACGATCTCGTAGTTGATGGTGTCGACCGCCTCGGCCCAGTCCTGGGCCGTCGGCTCGCCGCGGTCGCCGGCGCCGAAGAGCACCACCTCGGTGCCGGGGGGCGGCAGCTCGCCGCCGAGGTCGACGACGAGCTGGTCCATGCAGACGCGGCCGCGGACGGGGCGGCGTACGCCGTCCACCCACACCTCGGCGGCTTTGCCCGCAGCACGCGGCACGCCCTCGCCGTAGCCCGCGGGCACCAGGCCGACGCTCGTGGCCTCCTCGGCGCGCCAGGTGTGCCCGTAGGACACCCCGTCGCCGGCAGCGATCTCCTTGCTCATCACCAGCCGGGCGCGCACGGTCATCGCCGGGCGCAGCCCGATCGCCGGGGTGACGCCCGGTGCCGGGTCGAGGCCGTAGGAGGCGATGCCGCAGCGGACCAGGTCGAAGCGGGCCGAGGGTCGCAGGATCGCGGCCGCGGAGTTCGCGAGGTGGGTGACACCGGGCTCGAGACCTGCGGACGCCGCGAGCGACAGGGCGTCGCGGAAGGCCTCCTCCTGGGCGTCGTTGGCGGGGTGGTCGGGCTCGTCGCTGGCCGCGAGGTGGGACCAGATGCCGGTGACCGTGATCCGGCCCTCGTGCTCGAGGTCGCTCGCCACGGCGAACAGGTCGTGCCAGAGCGCCCGAGGTGCGCCGCCACGCGAAAGGCCGGTGTCGACCTTGAGCTGCACGCGTGCTCCGCCGACGGCGGCGATCTCCTCCAGCTCCTCCTCTGAATAGGCGGTGACCTCGACGTCCGCGGCGACCGCGGCCGCGAAGTCGTCCCCGGGAGCGCTGAGCCAGCACAGCAGCGGTCCGCGGTCCCCAGCCGCGCGCAGGGCGAGCGCCTCGTCGATCGTCGCGACGCCCAGCCAGTCGGCGCCGGCCGCGCGCGCAGCCCCGGCCACCTCGACCATGCCGTGGCCGTAGCCGTCGGCCTTGACCACGACCATCACCTGCACCGGCGCGTCACCGGCGACGAGGTCCTTGAGGACCCGCACGTTGTGGCGGACCGCGGCGAGGTCGACCACGATCTCGGCGCGCGGGGGCACGGGATCGCTCATGCCCCGATCATCCCAGCCCGGACAGGACGTCGCGCACGAGTCGAGGGATCTGGACGGCGACCCGGCTCGCGGTCAGCGGACCGCCGGTCGACGCCTCGGTCGCCGCCGCCCCGTGCACCCACGAACCGACGGACGCGGCGTCGTACGCCTCGAGTCCCGCTGCCAGCAGGGCACCGACCAGCCCGGCGAGGACGTCACCTGCGCCAGCGGTCGCCAGCCACGGCACCCCCGTGGTGGTGACACGGACCCGACCGGCAGGGTCGGCGACGAGCGTGTGGTGGCCCTTGAGCAGCACGACGCAGTCCCACCGGCGGGCGGCGTCGCGCGCGAAGCCGAGCGGCGCGGCCTCGACCTCGGCGCGCTCCACTCCGAGCATCGCGGCCAGCTCGCCCGCGTGGGGGGTCATGACGCAGCCGGGCAGCGGTCCTTCCACGTGGCGCAGCGCGTCGGCGTCCACGACCAAGGGTACGCCGTCGGCGCGCGCCTCGGCGAGCATCGTGCCCGCGTCGTCTCCCCCGCCCGGACCGACGACCCACGCCTGCACCCGGCCGGCGCCGACGACCTCCGGGTGCGCGCTGCGCACGGTGTGGGCGATGTCCTCGGGCCCGACGTAGCGGACCATGCCGACGAGGCCGGTGTTCGCACCGGACACCGCCAGCAGCGCGGCCCCGGGGTAGGTGCCCGAGCCGGCGCGTACGCCGACGACGCCGCGGGTGTACTTGTGCGCGACCCGGTCGGGGCGCGGCAGGAGCGCGCGCACGTCGTCGGGCTGGAGCGCCTCGACGGCGGGCGCACCGAGCTGGCCGGGGTCGAGGCCGAGGTCCACCAGGTGCAGCGCGCCGCAGGCCGTGGCCGCCGGGTCGACGAGGTGCGCGACCTTGTGGGTGCCGAAGGTGACGGTGACGTCGGCCCGCACGTGCGGGCCGTCGACCCGGCCGGTGTCGACCTCGACGCCGGACGGCAGGTCGACGGCCACCACGGGCACGCCGGCGAAGCGCTCGAGGGCCGCGACCGCAGCGGGCGCGAGGCCCGGGCGACCGCCGATCCCGACGATGCCGTCGACGACCAGGTCCGGAGAGGGGTGGAGGTCAGTGGACTCGCCGGTGGCCCGACCGCCGGCGGCGCGCAGCGCGCGGAGACCGGCCTCGTGGGCACGGTCGGCCAGCAGGAGCGCCTCGACCTGCGCTCCGCGTGCGGCCAGTCGGGCGCCGGCCCAGAGCGCGTCGCCCCCGTTGTCGCCCGGGCCGACGAGCAGCAGGACCCGACGGCCGTAGGCGCCGCCCAGCACGTCGACGACGGCCGCGGCCAGCCCGGCGGCGGCGCGCTGCATCAGCGCACCGTCGGCGAGGCGCGCCATCGCGGCGGCCTCCGCACGGCGTACGTCCTCGACGGCGTGGGCGCGCAGCACCGCCTAGCCCTCCAGGACCACGACGGCCGAGGCGATGCCGGCGTCGTGGGACAGCGAGACGTGGACGTGGGCGACACCGAGCTGCTCGGCGCGGGCGGCGACCGTCCCGCGGATCTCGAAGCGCGGGCGCCCGGTCTCCTCCGAGACGATCTCGGCGTCGTGCCAGGCCATCCCGACCGGCGCGCCGAGGGCCTTGGCCATCGCCTCCTTCGCCGCGAACCGGGCTGCCAGGGACGCGGGCGGGCGCGTGGCCTCGTCGGCGGTGAACAGCCGGTCGCGCAGGGCCGGGGTGCGCTCGAGGGACTGCACGAAGCGGTCGATGTCGACCACGTCGATGCCCACGCCGATGACCGGCATTACTCGACCGTGACGGACTTGGCGAGGTTGCGCGGCTGGTCCACGTCGTGGCCGAGCTGGGTGGCCAGCTCGCAGGCGAACAGCTGCAGCGGCACGACCGCGACCAGCGGCTGGAGCAGCACCGGCACCTGCGGCAGCGTGATCAGCACGTCGGCGTAGGGGACGATCGTGGTGTCGCCCTCCTCGGCCAGGCACAGGGTGCGGGCGCCGCGGGCGCGCACCTCCTGGATGCCACTGAGCATCTTGTCGTGGAGCTGGTCGCGCCCGCGCGGCGGCACGACGCACAAGATCGGCAGGCCCTCCTCGACCAGCGCGATCGGGCCGTGCTTGAGCTCGCCGGCGGCGAAGCCCTCGGCGTGGAGGTAGGCGATCTCCTTGAGCTTCAGCGCACCCTCGAGCGCCACCGGGTAGCCGGCGTGGCGGCCCAGGAAGAGCACCGAGCGGCTGCCGACGTGGTCGCGCGCCAGGCCGTAGACCTGCTCGGCCTTGTCGAGGACGGTCTGGATGTGGTCGGGCATCTGGTCGAGCTGGTCCATGACCTGCGAGATCTCGTCGCCGTAGCGGGTGCCCTTGACCTGCGCGAGGTAGAGCGCGAGCAGGTAGCAGGCGACCAGCTGGGTCAGGAAGCCCTTCGTCGAGGCCACCCCGATCTCGGGGCCGGCGTGGGTGTAGATCACGCCGTCGGACTCGCGCGGGATGGTCGAGCCGTTGGTGTTGCAGATCGACAGCACCTTCGAGCGCTGCTCGCGGGCGTGGCGGATCGCCTGGAGGGTGTCGGCGGTCTCGCCGGACTGGCTGATCGCGACGACGAGGGTGTCGCTGGTGAGGATGGGGTCGCGGTAGCGGAACTCGCTGGCGAGCTCGACCTCCACCGGGATCCGGCACCAGTGCTCGATGGCGTACTTGGCCACCATGCCGGCGTAGAAGGAGGTGCCGGCCGCGATGATGATGATCTTGTCGACGTCGCGCAGGTCCTGGTCGGACAGGCGCATCTCGTCGAGCTGGAGCAGCCCGTCGGTGCCGCGGCGGCCCAGGAGCGAGTCGGCCACGGCGCGCGGCTGCTCGAAGATCTCCTTGCGCATGAACCAGTCGTGGCCGTCCTTCTCGGCAGCCGACAGGTCCCAGTCGACGTGGTAGCGGCGGCCCTCGGCGGGGGTGCCGTCGAAGCCGGAGACGCTCACGCCGTCGCGGGTGATCGTGACGACCTGGTCCTGGTCGAGCTCCATCGCCTCACGGGTGTGCTCGATGAAGGCGGCGACGTCGGAGCCGAGGAAGTTCTCGCCCTCGCCGATGCCGACGACCAGCGGCGAGTTGCGGCGCGCGGCCACGACGCGGTCGGGGTCGTGGGCGTCGATGGCGACCAGGGTGAAGGCACCGCGGAGGCCGCGGCAGACGTTCTGCATCGCGACGGTCAGGTCGACGCCGGTCTCGAGCTGCTCCTCGAGCAGGTGCGCGGCGATCTCGGTGTCGGTGTCGGAGGCCATCTCGACGCCTTCGGACTCCAGGCGCGTGCGCAGCTCGGCGAAGTTCTCGATGATCCCGTTGTGCACGAGTGCGACCCGGCGCGCACGGCCGAGGTGGGGGTGGGCGTTGCGGTCGGTCGGCGGTCCGTGGGTGGCCCAGCGGGTGTGGCCGATGCCGGTGGTGACCTGCGGGAGCGGCGACTCCGCGATGGCCTTCTCGAGGTTGGCCAGCTTGCCGGCGCGCTTGTCGGACACGATCGAGCCCGCCTCGATCAGCGCGATCCCTGCGGAGTCGTAGCCCCGGTACTCCAGCCGCCTGAGGCCCTCGATCACCACGCCCTCGGCGGGCTTGTCACCTACATATCCGACGATTCCGCACATGGCCGGGGAGTCTATCGGCAGGGCGCTGCACGGCTGCGCGCCGCCGCGGTGCCACAATCGCACCCATGTCCGAGGTCCTGGAGCCGCACCACGGCGGCTCCGGCCACGGCGGCAACCATGCCGGCGAGGTCTCCCCCTACGTCGAGCTCGAGCGCGCCGCGTGGGCCGAGCTGGCCGGCACGACCGAGACCAGCCTGACCCCCGACGAGGTCACCCGCCTGCGCGGCCTCGGCGACCAGCTCGACCTGCGCGAGATCGAGCAGGTCTACCTGCCGCTGTCGCGCCTGCTCAGCCTGTACGTCGCCGCCAACTCCCGGCTCCACCGCGAGCAGGAGGAGTTCCTGCACCGCGTCACCCCGCCGCGTACGCCGTTCGTGATCGGCCTCGCCGGTTCGGTGGCCGTCGGCAAGTCGACCACCGCCCGCGTGCTGCAGCAGATGCTGGCGCACTGGCCCGAGCACCCCAACGTCGCGCTCGTGACCACCGACGGATTCCTGCTCCCCAACGCCGAGCTCGAGCGCCGCGGCCTGCTGCACCGCAAGGGCTTCCCGGAGTCCTACGACCGTCGCGCGCTGCTCAAGTTCGTCATCGACATCAAGTCCGGGCGCGACGAGGTCGAGGCCCCGATCTACTCCCACCTCGTCTACGACGTGCTGCCCGACGAGCGGGTCGTGGTCAAGCGCCCCGACATCGTCATCGTCGAGGGCCTCAACGTGCTCCAGCCAGCGCGGGTGCGCGAGGACGGCCGCACCGGCCTGGCGGTGAGCGACTTCTTCGACTTCTCCGTCTACGTCGACGCCGGGCTCGCCGACATCAAGCGGTGGTACGTCGACCGCTTCCTGCGGCTGCGGGAGACCGCGTTCCGCGACCCGGCGTCCTACTTCCGCAAGTACGCCGCCCTCTCGCACGACGAGGCCGTCGACCAGGCCACCCGCATCTGGGACTCGATCAACGAGCCCAACCTCGTGCAGAACGTCGCCCCCACCCGCTCGCGCGCCAACCTGGTGCTCCGCAAGGACGCCGACCACTCGGTGCGCTACGTCCGCCTGCGCAAGCTCTGAGACGTACGCCCTTCTCGCCGTGGGTGGCGGGCGCGCGGCGGGGCCTCAGGCGCTGGCGGCGGTGAAGCGCTGACGGCGGTGCTGCGGCTTCTCGATCTCGTCGACGAGCACGACGGCGTAGTCCTCGGCGCTGATGAAGTCGCCGGCCGGGGTGTCGAGCGCGGTGGCGTACGACCCGGTGCGCTCGCCGGGCGCGATGACGGGCGCGGGGCTGACGAAGGTCCAGTCGAGGGACTCCGGCGCGGCGCGGAAGAGGTCGAGGGCGGCGGCACCGGAGGTGGCCTCGGCCTTGTACTCGTCGGGGAAGCCGTCGGTGTCGAGGAGTCGGGTGCCGTCGGGGGTCAGCAGCGACCCGGCGCCCCCGACGAAGAGGACGCGCGCCTCCCCCGCCTGGTCGATGAGGGTGGAGACCGCGGCGAGCCACGGCTCGTGCGACTCGCCGGTGCGGCTCGGGCCGGTGGCGGAGACGACGACGTCGTGGGCCTGCGCAGCAGCGCGTACGGCGCCGGGGTCGGCCAGGTCGCCTCCGGTCGAGCGGCTCAGGGCGGTGACCTCGTGGCCGCGGGCGCTGGCCTCGGCGGCGATGCGCGAGCCGACCATGCCGGTGGCACCGAACAGGGCGATCTTCATGAGGGTTCCTTCGGTCGTGGGTGGATGACGTGAGCGACAGTAACCATTGGTAACCAAGCACTTCAACGTGCTATAAGTACCTCATGGTAACCATGGACCGCGGCGACGCCTTCGACCCCGACTGCCCCACCCGCGTGGTCCTCGACCGCATCGGCGACAAGTGGACCGTGCTGGTCATCGGCGCGTTGCGCGACGGGTCGCTGCGCTTCAGCGAGGTGCGCGCGCGGGTCGGCGGCGTGGCGCCCAAGGTGCTCACCCAGACGCTGCGCGCCATGGAGCGCGACGGTCTGCTCACCCGCACCGTCCACGCCCAGGTGCCGCCGCGGGTCGACTACGAGCTCACCGCGCTCGGAGCGTCGCTGACGGGGCCGATCGCCACCCTCACCGACTGGGCCGAGACCCACCTCGGCCAGATCCTCGCCTCGCGCCGGGGCTACGACGACGCGGCCGAGGCGGTCGACTCCCGCTGACCGGAGCGTCGTGCGAGCCGCCAGCAGGCACCCAGCGGCGCCAGGAGCAGGACGCCGACCACGAACGCGACGAGGCCGAAGACGGTGTCCGCCGGGGAGAGCTCCGCCGGTGGCACGACGAGCGAGGCCAGGTAGACGCCGCAGAGGCCGCTGACGACAGCGCCGAACCAGGCGCCGGTGACGGACACCCACGCTGCGTCGAACGACCGGGCGAGCGCGGCGGCCGCGATGGTCAGACCGACGGGCCCGAGCGCGCAGAACGCGGCGATCAGCGCGCCGGCCACGAACCCCCACGAGTCCTCGCGCTGCTCGAGGTCGCTCGCGTCGATGGCCCACCCCGTGAGGACGAGGACGAGGACGGCGCCGACGAGGGCACCGATCGGGACGAGGGTCAGTCGCCGCCAGGCGTCGAGGGCTTCGCGATCCACCGGCCCAGCATCCAGCACCCGCACCGGTCCGCGACTGAGCACGCGCACTCACACCTTCTTCTGCAGCTCCAGCAACGTCTCGATGGTGCGGTAGCCGAGGGCGTCGTTGACGGCGTTCATGTGCGTGTTGACCTCGGCGTTGGAGGTGTCGACGGTGAGCAGGCCGGGGTACGCCGCCAGCGCCAGGTCGTGCGTGGCCAGCTTGAGCGCCAGCCCGAGGCGGTGCCCGCGGTGGGCCGGGTCGACGATCGTGATCCCGACCTGGGCGTGCTCGTGGTCGGTGTCGTCGACGCGAACGTCGGACACACCGGCCACAGCGCCGTCGGGCGTGATCGCGAGGGCGGTGTGCACGTGGCGGCCGGTCGCGACCTGCCGCTGCTCGGCCGCGCGGATGCGCTCGAGGCTCCACTCCGAGGCTTCGAGGTCGAGGTCGCCGAGCGGGATCTCCGACAGCAGCATGCCGAGCAGGCGCCCGAAGGACTCGACGTGCTCGTCGGGACAGACGGTGTCGAAGGTGACGACGCGGTACGCGCCGGTGTCGAGGGTCAGCGCCGCCCTGCGCTCGCGGTAGTCGGCCATCGCGAGCTCCTTGATCGACTCACGGCTTGCCACGCCGAAGCCGCGCGCTGAGGCGAACGCCTCGGCCGGCGCGGTGCCGCCCGGCGGCACGTAGGCCTCGCCGGTCAGCGTCGTACGCCCGTGCCCGGCGGCGAGGACCTCGACCTCCGCCAGCAGGGCCGACCCGATTCCCTGTCGCCGGCGCGCAACGTCGACGTACACCGCGGAGCCGGCGACGTGGAGGTTGTCGCGCGACGGCAGGATCGCCATGCCGGCACCCACCATCTCGCGACCGTCGATGGCGCCGATCAGCGTCACCTCGCGCTCGGGGTTGGGGGCCGGCAGCGCGACGCGGCTCTGCTCCCACAGCGGCCACGGCTTGCCGGGACGGTCGGCGGTGGCGTCGTGCCCCACCTGCCACCAGGCGCGGAGCGCAGCCTCGTTGCGCGGGTTGATCTGCTCGATGTCGACGGCCACGCCGCGACGGTAGCCGCGGGCAGGGTGGGCGTCACCCCGATATCGATCAGAGCGCGAGCTGGGCCTTCACCACGTCGGCGAGGCGCGTCGCGACGCCGTGCGCCTCGTCGTGGGTGGGCGCCTCGACCATGACGCGCACGATCGGCTCGGTGCCCGAGGGACGCAGCAGGATCCGGCCCCGGTCGCCCAGCACCGCCTCCTCCTCGGCCACTGCGGCAGCGAGGACGGCGTCCTCGTCGGCGCGCGACTTGTCGACACCGCCGACGTTGAGCAGCACCTGCGGCAACCGGGTCATCACCGACGCGAGGTCGGCGAGCGAGCGCCCGGTCGTGGCCATCCGCTCCATCACGTGGAGCGTGGTGAGGATGCCGTCGCCGGTGGTGGCGTGGTCGCTGAGGATGACGTGGCCCGACTGCTCGCCACCGAGGGAGTAGCCGGAGACCTTCATCGCCTCGAGGACGTAGCGGTCACCGACCTTCGTCTGGCGTACGCCGACGTCGTTGGCGCGCAGCGCCTGCACGAAGCCGAGGTTGCTCATCACGGTGGCGACGACGGTGTCCTTGGCCAGGCGGCCCTGGTCGCGGAGCGAGAGGGCGAGGATCGCGAGGATCTGGTCACCGTCGACGATGTTGCCCTCGGCGTCGACCGCCAGGCACCGGTCGGCGTCGCCGTCGAGCGCGAAGCCGGCGTGGGCGCCGTGCTCGAGGACCGCGGCCTGGAGCGAGCCCATGTGGGTCGAGCCGCAGTCGTCGTTGATGTTCAGGCCGTCGGGGTCGGCGTGGATCGCGATAACCGTCGCGCCGGCGTCCTCCAGCGCCCGCGGGCCGGCCGCATGCGCGGCGCCCTCGGCGCAGTCGAGGACGACCTTCAGCCCGACGAGCGGGTGGGTGATCGTGCTCTCGAGGTGGGCGGCGTACTCCGCGACCGCGGTGTCGTAGGCCGTGACCCGGCCGACCCGGCCGCCGGTGGGGCGCTCCCACGGCTCACCCATGCGGCGCTCGATCGCGATCTCGATCGCGTCGTCGAGCTTGTGGCCGCCACGGGCGAGGAACTTGATGCCGTTGTCGGGCATCGGGTTGTGCGAGGCGGACAGCATCACGCCGAGGTCGGCACCGAGCCGGTCGGTCATGTAGGCCACGCCGGGGGTGGGCAGCACGCCGAGCAGGAGCACGTCCACGCCTGCCGACGCGAGGCCGGCGACGACCGCGGCCTCGAGGAACTGCCCGGAGATGCGCGTGTCCCGGCCCACCACGGCGAGGGGGCGATGGCCCTCGAACTCGCCGCGGTCGGCCAGGACGTGTGCGGCACAGACGGAGAGGTCCAGGGCCAGCTCTGCCGTGAGATCGGCGTTCGCCAGGCCCCGGACCCCGTCCGTGCCGAAGAGTCGCGTCAAGGAACGAGACCCTGGAAGATCAGCGCTTGCTGAACTGCGAGGCCTTGCGGGCCTTCTTGAGACCGGCCTTCTTGCGCTCCACGACGCGGGCGTCGCGGGTCAGCAGACCGGCCTTCTTCAGCGCCGGGCGGTTGGCCTCGATGTCGATCGCGTTGAGCGAGCGGGCCACGCCGAGGCGCAGGGCGCCGGCCTGGCCGGCGTTGCCGCCGCCGTGGATGCGGGCGATCACGTCGAAGCGACCCTCGAGCTGCAGCTCCACGAACGGCTCGTTCGCGATCTGCTGGTGCAGCTTGTTGGGGAAGTAGTTGTCGAGGGTGCGGCCGTTGATGGTCCACTCGCCGGTGCCCGGGACGATGCGGACGCGGGCGACGGCCTCCTTGCGACGACCGGTGGCCGCGCCGGGGGCGATGGTGGCCGGACGGGCCGGGGTGTCGGCCGACGCGTCGCTCTCGGACGTGTAGGCCACGCCCTCGGAGTCGGTCTCGAAGGTCTCCTCGACCTCGGTGGTGTTCTCAGTCATCTGTGAGTCCTCAGTCGTCACTGGGAGATCTGCGTGATCTCGAAGGGAGTGGCCTGCTGGGCCAGGTGCGGGTGGTCGGGGCCGGGGTAGACCTTGAGCTTCTTCAGCATCTGGCGACCGAGCTTGTTCTTGGGGAGCATGCCCCACACGGCGTTCTCGATGGCCTTGCGGGCGTCCTTCTCGAGGAGCTCGCCGAAGGGGGTGGCCGAGAGGCCGCCCGGGTAGCCGGAGTGGCGGTAGGCCATCTTGGTGGTCTTCTTGGTCCCCGACAGCGACACCTTGGAGGCGTTCACGATGATGACGAAGTCGCCCATGTCCATGTGAGGAGCAAAGGTCGGCTTGTGCTTGCCGCGGAGGAGGTTCGCGGTCTGGACGGCGAGGCGGCCCAGGACCACGTCGGTGGCGTCGATGACGAGCCACTCACGCTGGATGTCAGCGGGCTTGGGGCTGTACGTGCGCACGGCTATGTCCCGTTCTGGTTCGTTGGACCCGTTCTTCGATCGAGGAACGGATGTGGAGCCACGACTTCTGACGAACACGGCCCGGTTCGCTCCCCACACCAGTGAGGATGACGTCGGATCTGCACCCACCCCCGGAGAGGGTGGACGCGGCAGGAGTCGCGACCAGCAAGAGTACGGCGCTGTGCGCGGGAGGGTCAAAACGTCGCGGCGGGGTCGTCCGGGCATGATGGCGCGGTGCGCAACGGCGGCGTCTCCTTCTGGTGGCAGCAGGTCGGTCTGCCCGAGCCCACCGACCGGCTGCGCGGTGACGCCACCTGCGACGTGGCCGTCGTGGGCGGCGGCCTGACCGGCCTGTGGACCGCCCACTACCTCCGCGAGGCCGACCCCACCCTCGACATCCGCGTCGTCGAGGCCGAGTTCGCCGGCTTCGGGGCCTCGGGGCGCAACGGCGGCTGGCTCTCCAGCGAGCTGCCCGGCAGCGCCAGGGCGTACGCCGACGCGGCGGGCGAGGACGGCGTGGGGAGGTTGCGTACAGCAGTGCGCGCCACCGTGGACGAGGTGATCGGCGTCGCCGCCCGCGAGGGGATCGACGCCGACGTCGTGCGCAGCGGCGTGCTGACGGTCGCGCGGTCCGAGGCGCAGCGCCAGCGGCTCGACGGCGAGCTCTCCGCTGCGCAGGTGGCCGAGCGGATCCGCGTCGCCGGCGCCGTCGCGGGCCACTTCGACCCCGACTGCGCGCGCGTGCAGCCCGCGAAGCTGGTGGCCGGGCTGGCGCGCGTGGTGCGCGAGCGCGGCGTACGCATCCACGAGGCGACCCGCGCGCTCGCGGTTGAGCCGGGTGCGGTCCGCACCGGGCACGGCACGCTGCGCGCGCCCGTGGTGCTGCGCTGCCTGGAGGGCTTCACCGCCGGGCTCGCCGGCCACCGGCGCGAGTGGCTGCCGATGAACTCCGCGATCGTCGTGACCGAGCCGCTGACGCCTGCGCAGTGGCAGGAGATCGGCTGGTCGGGCCAGGAGCTGCTCGGCGACGAGGCCCACGCGTACTGCTACGCCCAGCGCACCGCCGACGGCCGCATCGCGATGGGCGGGCGGGGAGTCCCCTACCGCTTCGGCTCGCGCACCGACGTCGACGGCCGCACGCAGGACTGGACGGTCGAGTCGTTGCGCTCGACGCTGACCTCGCTCTTCCCCTCGCTCGCCGGCGTCGGGCTCGACCACGCGTGGTGCGGCGTTCTCGGCGTGCCGCGCGACTGGAGCGCGAGCGTGGCGTACGACCCCGGGACCGGCCTCGGGCACGCGGGCGGCTACGTCGGGTCGGGACTCACCGCCACCAACCTCGCCGGGCGCACGCTGCGCGACCTGGTGCTCGGACACGACACCGACCTCACGCGGCTGCCGTGGACCGGGCACCGGGTGCGGAGGTGGGAGCCGGAGCCGCTGCGGTGGGCCGGCGTGCACGCGCTCTACCGCCTCTACCGCGCCGCCGACCGGCGCGAGGACGCGGGCCTGGCGCGCACCAGCGCGATCGCCCGGGTGGCGGACCGGGTCGCCGGGCGCTGACCTGCTCGTGGACACCGGTTCGCGCTCGCCCGCGGACCGCGGCTAAGTTGGACGGACCCACAGACGTACAAAGACGTATGAACAGGAGCCGACGTGACCGACGTAGCGGCCAAGGATTCCCTGACTGTCACCGACAACCGGACCGGTCAGAAGTACGACATCGCGATCACCGACAACACGATCGCGGCCAAGGACCTGGGACAGATCCGTCTCACCGACGAGGAGCCCGGTCTGGCCACCTATGACCCCGGCTTCGTGAACACCGCCTCGTGCCGCTCGGCCGTCACCTACATCGACGGCGACAAGGGCATCCTCGAGTACCGCGGCTACCCGATCGAGCAGCTCGCGGACAAGTCCAACTTCCTCGAGGTCGCCTACCTCCTCATCCACGGCTCGCTGCCCTCCAAGGAGGAGTACGACGCCTGGGTGCACGAGATCACCTACCACACGTTCGTGCACGAGAACGTGAAGTCGTTCATGCACGGCTTCCGCTACGACGCCCACCCGATGGGCATGCTGATGGCCTCGGTCGGCGCTCTGTCGACGTTCTACCCCGACGCCCGCAACATCAGCGACGCGGACAACCGCCACATGCAGATCGTGCGCATGATCGCGAAGATGCCGACCCTCGGCGCGTGGTCGTTCCGCCACGCCCAGGGCAAGCCGTTCGTCTACCCCGACAACGACCTCGGCTACACCGCCAACTTCCTCTCGATGCTCTTCAAGATGAGCGAGCAGAAGTTCGAGGCGGACCCGCGCCTGGTCAAGGCCCTCGACGTGCTCTTCATCCTGCACGCCGACCACGAGCAGAACTGCTCGACCAACGCGGTGCGCTCCGTCGGCTCCTCGCAGGTCGACCCCTACTCCGCCGTCGCGGCCGGTGTCGGCGCGCTCTACGGCCCGCTCCACGGCGGCGCCAACGAGGCGGTGCTGCGGATGCTGCGGCGCATCGGCTCGAAGGAGAACATCCCCGCCTTCATCGAGGGCGTGAAGAACGGCAACGAGCGCCTCATGGGCTTCGGCCACCGGGTCTACAAGAACTTCGACCCGCGCGCCACGATCATCAAGAAGGCCTGCGACGACGTCTTCGAGGTCACCGGGGTCAACCCGCTCCTCGAGATCGCCAAGGAGCTGGAGAAGATCGCGCTCGAGGACGAGTACTTCGTCAAGCGCAAGCTCTACCCCAACGTGGACTTCTACTCCGGCCTCATCTACGAGGCCTTCCAGTTCCCGCCGGAGATGTTCACCGTGCTGTTTGCCATCGGCCGTACGCCGGGCTGGCTGGCGCAGTGGGCCGAGCTGGTGCAGGACAAGGACCAGAAGATCGCGCGTCCCAAGCAGATCTACACCGGCGACCGCCAGCTCACCTTCACGGCGGCGTCCGAGCGCTGGGCCTGAGCGTCTGGCGCGCGCCCGGGATGCCCCAGCTGGGGCTGCTCTCGGTCGCGGGCTTCGCCGGCTACGCCGCACTCCTCGCGGTCGGCCCGTCGTGGGCGATCCACGGCGGGGCGACCGAGGCGGGTGCCGGCCTGGTCAACGGCGTGCTCCTCGGCGCCACGGTCCTGGCCCAGCTGGCCGTGCCCCGCGCCCTGACCACGTGGGGCACCCGGGGTGTGCTCGTCGCCGGGCTGCTGCTCCTCGGCCTGCCCGCGCCGGCGTACCTGCTCTCCGACGCCCTCCCCTGGGTGCTGGCGCTCTCCGCGCTGCGCGGGATCGGCTTCGGGATCCTCACCGTCACCGGCTCCGCTGCTGCTGCCCGCCTCGTCGACCCGTCGCGCCGTGGTGCGGCGATCGGTGCCTACGGCCTCGCGGTCGCCCTTCCCTCACTCGTGCTGCTCCCCGCGTCCGTCCCCCTGGCCGATGCCCTCGGGTTCGCGTCGGTCTTCTGGATCGCTGCGCTTCCGGTCGTCGGGATCCCCGCGGCATGGGGACTCGGCACCGTTCTCCGTGGCCTGGGGCACGACCGCCCTGCCACAGCCGGACCCACGGGCTGGTCGGACCGTCGGCTCCTCCTCTCCGTCCTGGCCCCCACGCTCGTCCTCTTCGCCGTCACCATGGCCGGCGGCAGCCTGGTCACCTTCGCTCCCCTGCTCGCGGATCCGACGGGTGCGATGGCCCTGCTGCTGGGGATGGGCCTGACCGCGGCCCTCGCGCGATGGCTGGTCGGGGCCCTGGCGGACCGCCACGGCGTACGGCCGTTCATCGCGCCGCTGCTGCTCCTGGCGGCGGCGTCCATGGCGGGGTGCGCCTGGGCGGTGGCGCAGGGAAGTCCCGCCGCGCTCGTCGTGGCTGCGACCGTCCTGGGCGTGTCCTACGGCGCGCTCCAGAACCTCACCCTCGTGGCGGCCTTCGCGGCCGCGGGCCCGACCCGCATCCCCGCCGCCAGTGCGTGCTGGAACATCGGCTTCGACGCGGGTACGGCGTCGGGAGCGGTGGTCGCGGGCGCCCTGGCTGCGTCCTTCTCCTTCCCCGTGGCCCTCTCGGCCATGGCCGCCACCTCGCTCGCCGCCGTGCTGGCGGCCGTGCTCCCCGGCCGGACGCTCAGCGCTCGAAGACCGCGGTCGTCCGAGCCGGCACCGTGACGCTGTCGCTCCCCGCGGTGCTGCCCCTGACCACGGCGTCGCCACCGCCCGCCTGCACGTCGTGCAGCGTCCAGCCGGCCCCGGTCCGGGCGACCGTGGTGGCCTGCGGGGTGGCGTTGATGACGACCAGCACGCCGTCGCGGTCCGGGTCGGCGTCGGTGCCGGCGGTGTCGTCGACGAGCATCGCGACCACGCCCGGCTCGGCGTCGAGGAAGGACACCTTCGCCTGCACGGCCTCCAGGCTGCCGAGCCGGAAGAGCCGTGACGACATCCGGATCCGCAGCAGGTCCTGGGCGCGGGCGTGGGCCTCGTCCATCGCCGCGCTCCCCGGGTCGAGCGCGGGGTCGGCGAGCAGGGCGCGCATGAAGTCCCACTTGTCCTCGTTGTCCGCGCGCAGCGGCAGCCCGGAGCCGAAGGTGTTCTCGCGCCGCTGCCAGTCGACCCGGTTGAACCAGTCGCCGGAGTCGTAGGAGTTGCGGTCCAGGCTCTTGGAGCGCAGCAGGTCGGTGCCGGCGTGCCAGAAGACCACACCCTGGGAGAACGCGACCGTCGAGAGCGAGACCGTGTTCATCCGCACCCGGTCCGCCATCGACGTACCCGTCGGCAGCTTGAAGGCCAGCGAGTCGTAGAGGGTCTCGTTGTCGTGGGCGTCGACGTAGGTGACGGTCTCCGACGGGTCGGCGGCGTAGCCGGCGGGCTGGCCGTTGTAGTCGACCTCGGAGCCCACCACCTCCTCGCCGGTCGAGGAGCGGAAGCGGAAGTCGGCCAGGTTGCCCGCCAGCCCGAGCTTCACGAGGTCCTGCTGGTGCAGCAGCTCCTCGCGCTGCTCGTCGGCGGTCCCGTTGACCTCGGCCCCGTTGGGGTCGGTGAACAGGCCGGAGCCGAAGCCCTGCACACGCGGGTCCTCGTCGAAGGGCCCTCCCCCGCGCACGGCGTCGCGGAGCCGGTCGCTGAAGGACCCGATGCCGGTGCCGGCGAGGTTGCGCTGCGTGGCCTGGGTGAAGCGGGCGTCGTCGGCGACCTCGCCGAAGTTCCAGCCCTCGCCGTAGAGGTAGATCGCCTTGCCGTCGACACCGTCGCGCTTGACGGTCAGCCTGTCGAGCGCGGCGCGCAGGCGGGTCACGTTGTCGAGCGAGTGGTGGCCCATCAGGTCGAAGCGGAAGCCGTTGACCTTGTAGTCGCGCGCCCAGGTGAGCACCGAGTCGATCATCAGCTTCTCCATCATGCGGTGCTCGGTCGCGGTGTTGGCGCAGCACGTGGAGGTCTCGACCGCGCCCTTGGCGTCGAGGCGGTGGTAGTAGCCCGGCACGATCCGGTCGAGCACCGACTTCGGGTCCTGCCCGCTGGCCGCGGTGTGGTTGTAGACCACGTCCATCACGACCTGGAGGCCGGCGCCGTTGAGGCCCTGGACCATCCGGCGGAACTCGACGGTGCGGCGGGTGCCCTCGGGATCGGTGGCGTACGACCCCTCGGGCGCGGTGTAGTGCAGCGGGTCGTAGCCCCAGTTGAAGCCGTCGCCCGGGCGCACCGCCTCGACGCACTCCTGCTGCCGCTCGGAGTCGCGCGGCAGCGAGGCCAGGTCGCAGTCGGGGACCTGCTGGGCCGAGCGACGCTCCTCGATCGTGGCGATGTCGAAGACCGGCAGCAGGTGCACGGTGTTGAGCCCGGCGTCGGCGAGCCGGCGCAGGTGCTGCATGCCGGCGGAGTCGTCGCGGGTGAAGGCCAGGTAGGTGCCGCGCTCGGCGGCCGGGACGGTCTCGTCGCCGATCGAGAAGTCGCGCACGTGCAGCTCGTAGACGTTGCGGTCCTCGGGCTGCGCGATCGCCGGCGGCGTGGTCCGCGACCAGCCGGCCGGGGCCAGGCCCGGGTCGGCCAGGTCGACGAGGAGCGACTGCTCGGAGTTGGTGGTCAGGGCCACCGAGTAGGGGTCGGTGACGCGGTTGGTGACGACCTCGCCGGCCGACGGCGACCACACCTCCACGTCGAAGGTGTACGTCGCGCCGCGCCACGACGCCGGACCACTGACGGTCCACGTGCCGTCACGCTGCCGCTTCATCGCCACGCGCCGTCCGGCGACCACCGCGGCGACGTCCTGCGCGGTCGGTGCCCACAGCGACAGCGTCGGCCGGTTGCCGCGCCACGTGGGGCCGAGGTCGGCCCGCGCGGCGTCGGCGTACACGTCGTCGAGGACGCCCGGCACCTGCACGCCGGTGGCGTCACGCAGCGCGCCGGAGGAGTCGTACGCCGCCACGGCGAGCTGCCCGGTGAGGATCTCCGGGACCTTGCGTGCCGCGGTCCTGTCGAGGCGGAACGCCTCGTAGCCGGCGAGGTGCGGGAAGTCGGCGAGCACGTCGGCGGGCAGCCCGGCGGGATCGTGGGTGAGCGGGACGCTGGACCCGCCGGTGACGGCCTCGGCGTCGACCGCGAGGTCGCCGGCCTGCGACCAGTGCAGCCGGTGGCGACCGCTGGTGTCGGCGACGTCCCACGCGACGAGGTCGCGGCGCAGCCACTGCGCCCGCGCCTGGCGCAGGTCGGGAGCCGCGCCGGCGCTGCGGGTCGCGACCTGCAGGCGGTGCGTGCTCACGTCGTAAGTGAAGACCACCTCGACGCCTCCCGACGGGACCTCGAACGGGATGTCGGCCCCGTCGCGGACGCCGTCGGCGCCGTAGTTCTCCGTCCACGACAGGCCGTGCGCCACCTTGGTGGCGTAGCTGCCGGACGGCAGCGTGGCGGTCGCGGTGAACGTGCCGTCCCCGTCGGGGTCCTGGAGCCAGCCGCGCATGCAGTCCGGCGCCCAGTCCCCCGGGCAGCCCAGCTCGGACTGCATGCTGCCGGCGAGGGTGATGATCGGGCCCTGGGCGTCGCTGGTGACCCAGTGCGAGCGGTGGTCGTAGTAGAAGGTCACGTCGCGCGGGGCGTCGAGGGCGAGCGGGATGTCCGCGCCGCCGCGGACACCTCCTGCCCCGTAGTTCTCGTCCCACGTGCCGTCGATGGCCGCCTTGTAGGCGTAGTCCCCGGCCGGCAGCGAGACCGTGCGCTTCCACACCTGGTCGTCGGCGTCCAGCGCCATCTGCGCCTCGGCGCAGTCGGGCTGCCAGTCGCCCGGGCAGCCCATCTCGGAGTTGTGGCTGCCGGGCACCGACACCGCCGCTGGCTGGGTGACCGGTCCGCCGTCGCCGCCACCACCGGGGGTCGGCTCCGCCTCCGGCTCGCCGACCGTCGCCCACGACGAGGCGACCGAGAGGTTGCCGCTGCTGTCGCGCAGGACCGCGCGGTACTCCAGCAGCGTGCCCTCCGGCATCGCGGTGACGTCGTGGAAGACGCGGTAGGGCGCGTTGTCGTCGGTGCCGAGCGACGTCCAGCCGTCCGCGCCGACGGGCCGCCAGGCCACGGTGACCTGGTTGAAGCCGCCGTCGGGGACCCCGACGGTGATCGGCGCACGGCCACCGACGACGCCGCCGGCCGAGGGCTTCTCGAGGTGGATCGCCGGAGCGTCCTTGCGCCTGGGAAGCGTGCCCGACGCGCGCCAGACCGTCGCCGACAGCGGCGGCACCGTGATCGTCGTACGCCCCTCGGCGTCGGTGCGCAGCGACGCCTTCGTCGCGGGCCAGACCTGCTTGAAGCCCGCGCGGGCCATCTCGGTGCCGACGGTCACGGTCTTCGCGGTGGTGGCGTTGTTGAGGGCCACCACGAACTCACGCCGCTCCTCGGCGTCGATCCGGCTGAAGGCGTAGACCCCTGCGCCGTTGGAGGCGTAGCGGTGCAGCTGCGCGCCGTCGGCGAGCGCGGGATAGGTGCGACGCAGCCGGGCCAGGTCGCGGATCGTGGCGTAGAGCGGGTGGGACGTGTCGTAGTTGGCCTCCGCCGTGGTGGCGTCGGTGCCGATGAGGTCGTTGTCGTTGTAGGACGCGACCTTGCTGGGGAACATGTCCTCGCGGGCGTCCTTGTCGCCGCCGTCGCCGACGAAGCCCTGCTCGTCGCCGTAGTAGACGACCGGCTGGCCGCGAGTGAGGTACATCAGGGAGTGCGCGAGGCGGTCGCGCTCGAGCACCGCGTCACCGCCCTGGAGGAAGGTGCCGATGCGTCCCATGTCGTGGTTGCCGAGGAAGGTGGGCGAGGCGTACGCGTTGGAGTCGGCGTCGGTGTAGAAGTCGTCGGCGGCGTAGAAGTCGCGCAGCCGGGTCGTCGCACCGCCCTTGGCGAAGCCGACACCGACATCCTGGAAGCCGAAGTCGAGCGTGCCGTCGAGGCGACCGGTCGTGCTGAACTGCGAGAGGTAGGCCGGGCTGGCGTCGTAGACCTCGCCGAAGGCGAAGAAGTCGTCGTTGCCGACCGACGCGGCGTGGTCGCGGATGGCCGGGGCGAACTCCTGCCAGAACTCCATGTTGACGTGCTTGGCGGTGTCGATCCTGAAGCCGTCGATGCCCAGGTCGACCCAGGCGCGGTAGATGTCGGTCATCCCGTCCACGACGTCCGGCTGCTCGGTGAAGAGGTCGTCGAGGCCGACGAAGTCGCCGTAGGTCGAGGACTCGCCGGCGAAGGTCGAGTCGCCGCGGTTGTGGTAGTTCGTCGGGTCGTTGAGCCAGGCCGGCACCTTCACCGTCCGGTCGGCCTCGGAGCGGAAGGTCGGGGTGTAGGGGAAGGACGTCGCCGCGTCGAGCTCGGGGAAGTCCTCGGTGCCCGCGAAGTCGCGGTCGTCGAAGACGTTGCCGGCGGCGTCGCGGTAGGGCTCGGCGTCCTTGCCGACGTAGCCGTACTGCTTCTCCTCGTAGTCGATGACGTCCGCGGTGTGGTTGGTGATGATGTCGAAGAAGACCTTGATGCCGCGCCCGTGCGCCTCGTCGATGAACGCCTCGAGCTCGGCGTTGGTGCCGAAGTGGGGGTCGATGCGGGTGAAGTCGGTGACCCAGTAGCCGTGGTAGCCGGCGCTCGCGTCGGCGCCGGTGCCCTGCACGGGCCGGTTCTGGAAGCTGGGGGTGAGCCAGATGGCGGTGGTGCCGAGCCCCTCGATGTAGTCGAGCCGGTCGGAGAGGCCCTGGATGTCGCCGCCGTGGAAGAAGCCCTTGTCGGTCGCGTCCAGGCCGGTGGCCATCCGGTCGCCCGAGAGCCCGCCCGCATCGTTGGTGGGGTCACCGTTGGCGAACCGGTCGGCCATCACGAAGTAGAAGTTCTCGCGCGTCAGCGGACCGCGCAGCGACGTACCGGCGAGGTCGCGGTCGGCCTTCGTCGGCGTCGCGGCGGGTCGCTCGGCGGGCTCGACGGCGACACGGTGGCTGGCGTCGTCGTAGCTGAACCGCAGCCGTGCGGGGTGCTCCAGCACGAGCGGCAGGTCGGCGCCACCGGCCTCTCCCCCGGCGCCGTAGTTCTCCTCCCACGAGCCGTCGAGGGCGACCTTCCAGGCGTAGGTCCCGGCCGGCACGTCGGCCTCGAGCACCCAGCTCCCGTCGTCGCCCTGCACCAGCGCGGACTCGGCGCACGCGGGCGCCCAGTCGGCGGCGCAGCCGAGCTCGTCCTGGAGGCTGCCGACGACGGTGACCGTCGTGGGCGGGCCCTCCCGGTGCTCGGCGCTGGCGGGTGGCGGAAGCACCACCAGCGAGGTGAGGGCGGTGGCGAGGCCCGCGAGGGCGACGGCACCGGCGCGTGCGGAGGGGCGGGGCAGGGGACGACGCACTGGTGACTCCCGAGAGGTGAAGGTCGAACGACGTGGCGGGCGTCACAGTAGGCCTCAGGTGGCAGGTCTTGCAATGCCTGCAAGATCTTTCAGAACGGCTGCGCGGGGACTGGGGCAGATCTTGCAGAACTGCTCGGGAAAACCGCGGCGCGCAGGGAGCGCGCGCTCACTACACTCACCGGCACGGCACCACAGGGGAGGCGTTGGTGGGCGATGTCGGCACGCACACGCTCGGGTCGGTGCTGCGTGCCATGCGGGAGGCCGCCGGGCTGTCCCAGGAGGAGCTCGCCGAGCGGGCCACCCTCAGCCCGCACGCCATCAGCGCCCTCGAGCGCGGGACCCGCACCCGTCCCTACCCCCACACGCTGCGCGCTCTCGCTGCGGCGCTGGAGCTCGACGACGACCAGCGCACGACCCTGCTGGGCGCGGTGCCCCCGCGTTCCGCGCGCCCTTCACCGGGCGTAGCCCCGGCGCGCTCCTCGCGCGCCCTCCCCACGCCCGCCACGCCGCTCATCGGGCGCGACGAGGACGTGGCCCGCGTCGGCGACCTGCTCAGGTCGAGCCGGCTGGTCACCCTGAGCGGACCCGGCGGGGTGGGCAAGACCCGCCTCGCCCTGGCCGCGGCGACCGCGGTGCAGGAGCGCTACGCGGACGGCGTACGGCTCGTGGAGCTGGCGCCGCTGCTGGAGGTCGACCAGGTGCTCCCCGCCGTCGCCGAGGCGGTGGGTGCGGTCCGAGACCCGGGCCGGCCCGTGGCCGACGACCTCGTCGACCGGCTGCGCGGGCAGGACCTGCTGCTCGTGCTCGACAACGTCGAGCACCTCCTCGACGCCGCACCGCAGTTCGCCGCCCTGGTCGAGGCGGTGCCGGACCTGACCGTCCTGACGACCAGCCGCGCCCCGCTGCGGGTGCGCGGCGAGACCGAGTACGCCGTCGACCCGCTGGAGGTGCGGGACCGCCCCGACGGGTCGCCCTCCCCCGCCGCCACGCTGCTGCTCGACCGGGCCCAGCGGGTCAGCCCCGGATGGGGCTCCGAGCCCCACGAGGCGGCGGCGATCACCGCCACCTGCGAACGGCTCGCCGGGCTCCCGCTCGCGCTCGAGCTCGCGGCCGCGCGGGCCAGGCTGCTCGACCCGGGCTCGCTGCTCGCGCGCCTCGACAGCGCCCTCGAGGCAGGGCCCCGCGACCTGCCTCCGCGCCAGCGCACCATGCGCGCGACCCTCGACTGGAGCCACTCGTTGCTCGACGCGTCCAGCCGCCGGTTGCTCCGCCTGATGGGGATCTTCGTGGACGGGACCACACTCGTGGACCTCGAGTCCGTGGTGGCACCCTGCGGGATCGACGGGACCGAGGTGGTGCGCGAGGTGGAGGTGCTCGTCGAGCACTCCCTCGTGGTCGCCGAGCCCAGCGGCCGGTTGCGCCTGCTGGAGCCGGTGGCGCAGTACGCCCGCCACCTGCTCCACGAGGCGGGTGAGTGGGAGCAGGCCGTGGCCGCCCACGCCGCCCACTACCTCCGGGTGGCCGAGGCCAACCACTCGAGCTACCGCGACGGGGGCCAGGTCGCCGCCCTGACCCGGATCGACCTCGAGCACGCGAACCTCACCGCCGCCGCCGAGCGCTCGCTGGCCCTCGGTGACGTCGAGACCCCGGCCCGGATCGCCTGGGAGCTCTGGCTCTACTGGTGGCTGCGCGGCCAGCACGACCACGGACGGCGTTTCGCGGAGACGGCCCTCCGGCACAGCGCGGACCTGCCCGACGACGTGCGGGCCCGCGCGGAGACCGCCGCCGCGACCATGGCCTTCGCGATGGACGACGTTGCCTCGGCCGGTGAGTGGTGGACGCGCGCCCACGCCCACGCCGGCGACGACTCGGCCATCCTGGCCAACGCCGTGGCGGGCGAGGGCCTCGTGGCGCTCGTCGCCGGCGACCTCGCGCTGGCCCGCGACCGCTTCGAGGAGGCGAGGGGCCACGCGGAGCGCGGGGGCGCCGAGGTCCAGTGGACCTGGGGGCTGACGCACGTCTGGCTGGGCACGGTGGCCCTGCTCGAGGGTGATCCCGACGAGGCGGTGCGGCTGATCGAGGCGGGCCTGGAGTCGGCCCGCGGCCGCGAGGACCGGCTGTCGTCCTACATCGCCCTCTACAACCTCTTCCAGGTCGAGCTCGGCCGCGGCGACCACGAGGCGGCGCGACGCCACCTGGAGGAGAGCACCCGGCTCTCCCTGGAGACCGGCGACCAGGCCAACCTCGCCTACCTCCTCGACGCCGGCGCCGTGCTGGCCGCCGCCACCGGGAAGCACGCGCGGGTGCCGCTGCTGCTGGGCGCGGCGCAGGCGATCCGCGAGACCCAGGGTGCCCACGGCTACGGCTACTACCGCCCCGACCCCGACGCGATCCGCGCGGCCGCGGACGACGCGCGCCTCCACCTCGGCGCGGACCGCTACGACGACGCGCTCGACACCGGGCGCGGGCTCCCGCCCGAGAGCGCCGCGGCGATGCTCGGCGCCTCCTCCTGACCTGGGCCCGACCCGCACACCACTCGTACACCTGCTGCTGTCCGTGGTCCGCACGCCTGCCCGGACCGAGGGTGGTGCCACGGCACGACACGCGTGCCCCGACACCACAGCAGGAGCCACCATGAGCAGCACGCTCGACCAGACCACCACGACCACCGAGGCGTCCTCGGCGCCGCGGTCCGACCCGGCCGGCCGCGGCTGGGTCCTCGCCGGGCTCGGCGCCGGCGTCCTCGGCATCGCCGGAGGCATCGCCAGCGGGACGGTGAACGCCGTCTACGACCCGGACCTCTCCGGTGACGCCGCCGCCATCACCGAGCGCCTGTCCGAGCAGGTGCCGCAGGTCATCGCGTTCCACACCGCGACGATGCTGTCGTGCGTCCTGCTGGTCGTCTTCGCGGCGGGCCTGCACCGGCAGCTGCGCGCCCGCACCGCCGCCGAGAGCCTGGTTCCCGGCATCGCGGTCGCCGGCCTGGGCCTCGTCGCCGTCGCACAGCTGCTCGGCGCGGGCCTGACCACGGAGTTCGCCTTCGGTCTCGCCGGGGACCCCGGGCTCGTCGTGCCGGAGAGCGCGGTCTTCTTCAACCACTGGATCGGCACCATCCCGTGGCTGTGGGGCGGCGCGGGGCTGACCGGCCTGGCGCTCGCGAGCGCGGCGCTGCGGCAGGGGGCGTACGCCCGGTGGCTGGGCTGGACGAGCCTCGTGCTGGGCGGCATCACGGCCCTGTTCATGGTCAGCCCGCTGCAGTACATGGCCGGGATGACCGGCCCGCTGTGGCTGGTCGTCGTGGCGGCCGGGCTGCTGCGCTCGACCCGGGCGGCGTGAGGTGACCACGACCGCCACCGACCTGAGGGTCGTCGCGGGGACCGACCTCGACTTCGCGACGTACGTCGCCGCGCGGCGCCCCGTGCTGCTGCGCTGGGCGTGGTCGGTCACCGGCGACCCGCACACGGCCGAGGACGTCCTCCAGACGTCGCTCGTGCGGGTCTTGGCACGGTGGGACAGCCTGCGCGACAAGGGCGCCGCCGACGCCTACCTCCGGCGCACCATCGTGCGCCAGCACGTCAGCTGGCACCGCCAGCCGTGGCGCCACGGCGAGGTGAGCACGGCACACGTGCCGGACCGGGCCGGCGCGCCCGGTCCGGAGGCGACCGGGACGGGCGAGCTGTGGGCGCTGGTGCGCCAGCTGCCCGAGCAGCAGCGCGCCACGGTCGTGCTGCGCTACTACGAGCAGCTCAGCATCGCCGAGACCGCGGCCGTGCTCGGGTGCTCGACCGGCACCGTCAAGTCCAACACCCATCGCGCGCTCGCCGCGCTGCGCCGGCGTGCCGACTGCGCCATGCTGGCCGGATGACCCAGGAGGAACCCGTGACCGACCAGACGCCCTGGCTGCCGGACGACTTCGCCCACCCGACCCGCGTCGAGGTCGCCTTCGGCCACCACCTGCGCCCCATCCACCCCGACGACACCGACCTCGACATGGTCGCGGTGATGGGGTCGCGGGAGCGGCTGTGGCGGATCTACGGCGCGGCCTGGGGCTGGCCCCCGGCCGACATGACCCACGAGGAGGACCGCGCCGACCTGGCCCGCCACGCGGCCGAGATGGAGACGCACGAGTCCTTCAACTACGCCCTGTTCGACACCGACGAGACGGCGCTGCTGGGCTGCGTCTACATCGATCCCCCCGAGGTGCCCGGCTCCGACGCCGAGATCTCGTGGTGGGTCGTCGACGAGTGCGTCGGCACCGAGCTCGAGCAGGCGCTCGACGAGCTGGTGCCGCTGTGGATCGCGCGGGACTGGCCGCTGGAGCACCCGAGGTACGCCCTGCGCGACGCGCGCTGACAGATCTGGGCGCCTTCCCAGCGCGTTCTCAGGGCATCCACAGGGTCCCGACGCAGGCTCGAAGCATGAGCGACGCATCCACACCCCAGCACGACCCCCAGCACGCCCCCCAGCCGTCCCCGTGGGGCACCCCCGCTCCTCCGCCCGCCCCGCAGCGTGAGCCGCAGCGCGAGCCCCGCAAGCGGCGTACGGGCCTGGCGGCGGCGGTCGTCGCGACCTCGCTCCTCGTGGGCGGCGGTGCCGGCATCGGCGGAGCGGCCCTGTGGGACGTGACCCGCGACGACACCTCGACCTCCGCACCGTCCGGCTCGGTCTCGACCTCCCCCGTGTCGCAGACCCAGGCGCCCGCCCCCGAAGGATCGGTGGAGGCCGTCGCGCAGGAGGTGCTACCGAGCGTGGTGAAGATCGACGTCACCGGCGCCCAGGGCACCGGGTCCGGCTCGGGCATCGTCCTCACCGCCGACGGCACCATCCTGACCAACAACCACGTCGTCGAGGTGGCCGAGGGCGGTGGCGAGATCCGGGTCTCCTTCGACGACGGCACGAGCGCCGAGGCCGAGATCCTCGGCACCGATCCGCTCACCGACACCGCGGTGATCCAGGCCGCGGACGTCTCCGACCTCACGCCCGCGACGATCGGCAAGTCGGCCAACCTCGGCGTCGGCGAGGGCGTCGTCGCGATCGGCTCGCCCTTCGGCCTCGACGCGACCGTCACCAGCGGCATCGTCAGCGCGCTGGACCGCCCGGTCAACGTCGGCTCCGACGACGAGGGCAACTCCACGACGTACCCGGCGATCCAGACCGACGCGGCCATCAACCCGGGCAACTCCGGCGGCCCGCTCGTCGACATGACCGGGGCGGTCGTGGGCATCAACTCCTCGATCCGCACCGCGGCCTCGCAGTCGCCGTTCGGCCAGTCGGGCCAGTCGGGCTCGATCGGCCTCGGCTTCGCGATCCCGATCGACGAGGTCATGCCGATCGTCGACCAGATGGCGAAGGGCGAGACGCCGACCCACGCGCGGCTCGGCATCCGCATCACCGACGACGCGGCGGGTGCGCGCATCGACGACGTGACGGCCGGCTCCACGGCCGAGGACGCGGGCATCGAGCCCGGCGACGTGATCACCTCGATCGACGACCGTCGCATCACCGGCGCCGACTCGCTCGTCGCGACGATCCGCTCCTACCGCCCGGGCGACGAGGTCACCGTGACGTGGCTCCGCGACGGTGAGGAGCAGCAGGCCAGCGTGACCCTCGACAGCGACGCCACCGAGGGCTGACCACGCGCCGCTCCGAGCAACGGGTCCACCAGCGCACTCCCGCCCCCACCGATGGGGGCGGGAGTGCGCGCGTGGACCCGTTACCGGCGGGCCGACATGATGGGGGCACCGACCGACCGGAGGAGTCGCATGCAGCTCGAGCTCAGCCCCGCCGACGCGGAGTTCCGCACACGGATGAGGGAGTTCTTCACCACGAAGGTTCCCCAGGAGATCCGCGACACCGTCCTGGAGGGTCGTCACCTCACCCGCGACCAGATCGTGGAGAGCCAGCGCGTGCTCAACGCCGAGGGCCTCGCGGTCCCGCACTGGCCCACCGAGTGGGGCGGCCAGGACTGGACCGACCTCCAGCGCCACCTCTGGCACGAGGAGATGCAGCGCGCCGGCGTGCCCATCCCCCTGGCCTTCAACGCCTCGATGATCGGCCCGGTCATCGCCCAGTTCGGCACCGAGGAGCAGAAGAAGAGGTTCCTCCCCGACACCGCCAACCTCGACATCTGGTGGTCGCAGGGATTCTCCGAGCCCGACGCCGGCTCCGACCTGGCCAGCCTGCGCACGACCGCGGTGCGCGACGGCGACGACTGGGTCGTCAACGGACAGAAGACCTGGACCACGCTCGGCCAGCACGGCGACTGGATCTTCACGCTCGTGCGCACCGACCCCGAGGTGAAGAAGCAGGCCGGCATCTCGATGCTGCTCATCGACATGACCACCCCCGGCGTCGAGGTCCGCCCGATCGAGCTCATCGATGGTGGCCACGAGGTCAACGAGGTGTGGTTCACCGACGTCCGCGTGCCCGGCGACCTGCTGGTCGGCGAGCCCGGCCAGGGCTGGACGATCGCCAAGTTCCTGCTCGGCAACGAGCGCGTCGGTGTCGCCCCTGTCGGCGCCACCAAGCGTGCCCTCGCGAGCCTCAAGACCACGGCCGCGGCCCAGATGGACGACCCGATGGTGCGCGCCCGCGTCGCCGAGCTGGAGAACCAGCTCCTCGCCCTCGAGCTCACCGCGCTGCGCGTCGTGGCGCACTCGGCCGGCGGCGAGCCGCACCCGGCGTCCTCGGTCCTCAAGCTCCGCGGCACCGAGCTCCAGCAGGCGGTCAGCGAGCTCGCGCTCGACCTCGCCGGGCCGGCCTCGCTCGCGTCGCGCGCCGACGAGGACTCCCCGCAGGAAGGCTGGGCCCGGCGCTCCGCGCCCACCTACCTCAACCTCCGCAAGGCGTCGATCTACGGCGGGTCCAACGAGATCCAGCGCCAGATCATCAGCCGCACGATCCTGGGACTCTGAGAGGCACCGCCATGGACTTCACCTACGACGACGAGCAGCAGGCGCTGCGCGAGGCCGTGCGCGGCCTCCTCGCGACGGCGTACGCCGACCACGACGCGCGGCGCCGCACGGTGGCCGAGGAGCCGGGATTCGACCGCGCCCTGTGGGGACGGCTGGCCGAGATGGGCGTCCTCGGGCTGCCCTTCGCCGAGGCGCACGGCGGCGTCGGCGCCGGGCCCGTCGAGATCGGCATCGTGTGCCAGGAGCTGGGCCGGGTGCTCGCGCCCGAGCCCTACCTCTCGAGCGTCGTGCACGCCGGCGGCCTGGTCGCCGCGCTCGGCTCACCCGAGCAGAAGGCAGACCTGCTGGGCCGGCTGAGCGCGGGTGAGGTCGTGCTGGCCGCGGCCGACACCTCCCCCGGCGGGCGCTGGGCCTCGCACGCGGACGGCGTACGCGCCTCCGTCTCCGGCGAGACGTGGACGCTCGACGGCGTCGCCGACCCGGTGGTCGCCGGCGAAGCCGCCGACGTGCTCGTCGTGACGGCCGCGCTGCCCGACGATGCCGGGACGGGAGTCTTCGTGGTCGACGCCGCCGACGTCGAGCGCACCGGCTACGCGGCGGCCGACCTGACACGCGCCGCCTCGGTGCGCTTCTCCGGAAGCGCCGCGACGCCGCTGGGGGCACCCGGGCGCGACCTCACGCCGAGCATCGCCACCATCAGCGACCTGACCCGGATCATGGGCGCCAACCAGGCGCTCGGCGTGATGCAGAGCCAGGTCCGTGCCACGTCCGACTACCTCAAGAGCCGCAAGCAGTTCGGCGTCACGCTCAACACCTTCCAGGCGCTCACCTTCCGCGCCGCGGACATGTACGTCTCGCTGGAGCTCGCCCACAGCATGGTCGACTGGGCGACGATGACGATCGCCGGCGGTGACCGCGAGGTCGTGGCCGAGGCCGCCGACCGGGTCGGGCTCCAGGTGAGCCGCGCCGGACGCCACATCGGGCAGGAGGCGATCCAGCTCCACGGCGGCATCGGCATGACCGCCGAGTACGCCGTCGGCGTCGGGACCGCCCACCTCGAGGTGCTCGACCAGTGGCTCGGCAACGCTCCGCACCACCTCTCGCGGCTCGCCGGTCGGGTCACCGACCACGAGCTGGTGGAGGCGCTCTGATGGACCTGTCGCTCAGCGAGGAGCAACAGGCCTTCCGCGACCTCGCGCGCGACTTCCTCGAGCGCGAGGCCGTCCCGCACCGCATGCAGTGGGACCACGACGAGTCGGTCGACCTCGCGATCGTGCCAAAGATGGCCGAGCTCGGCTTCTTCGGCCTCACCATCCCCGAGGAGTACGGCGGGGTGGGCGGCGACTACGTCACCTACGCGATCGCCATGGAGGAGCTCGGCCGCGCCGACTCCGCCCTGCGCGGCATCGTGTCGGTGAGCAGCGGGCTGGTCGGCAAGTCGATCCTCTTCCACGGCTCCGAGGAGCAGAAGCAGGAGTGGCTGCCGCAGCTCGCGGCCGCGACGAGGCTCGGCTGCTTCGGGCTGACCGAGCCCGGCACCGGATCCGACGCCGGCAACCTCACCTCGCGCGCGACGCGCGACGGCTCCGACTGGGTGATCACCGGGCAGAAGCTCTTCATCACCAACGGCACCTGGGCCGACGTGGCGCTGGTCTTCGCCCGCACCAGCGACGACGGCCCGCGCGGCGTGACGGCGTTCCTGGTGCCGACCGACTCCCCCGGCTTCGAGGCCCGCGAGATCAAGCACAAGCTCGGGCTGCGCGGCCAGGCGACCGCCGAGCTGTTCCTGCACGACGTACGTGTCCCGGACTCCGCGCGCCTCGGCGAGGTCGGTCAGGGCTTCAAGATCGCGATGGGCACCCTCGACAAGGGCCGCCTCGCGGTCGCGTCGGGTTGCGTCGGCATCGTGCAGGGCTGCCTGGAGGCGTCGGTGGCGTACGCCACCCAGCGCACGCAGTTCGGCAAGCCGATCGCGTCGTTCCAGCTCGTGCAGGACCTCATCGCCGACATCTCGCTCGACGCCGACGCCGCCCGGTTGCTCGCGTGGCGCTGCGCGGACCTGATCGACCGAGGCGAGCCCTATGGCGTGGCCGCCTCGAAGGCCAAGCTCTTCGCCTCCGAGGCGGCGGTGCGAGCGGCCAACAACGCGATCCAGGTGCACGGCGGCGCGGGCTACGTCGACGACTTCCCGGTCGCGAAGTACCTCCGCGACGCCCGCGTGATGACGCTCTACGAAGGCACCTCGCAGATCCAGAAGCTGCTGATCGGCCGCGCCGAGACGGGCATCAGCGCATTCACCTGATCGCGCGGCGACGGCCGGTCACGGCGCGATGAACAGCTCGCTGACGAGGCCGTCGACCAGCGTGAACCGGTAGCGCAGCTCGACGACGCCGCCGGGGAAGTCACCCTCCAGCCGGTTGGTCGCCACCCAGTGCGCGTCGTCGACGCGCTCGGCGGCGACGAGCTCGGTCGTGTAGGTGAACTGGCCCCCGGCGCTGCGGAGGAACTCGAGGACCTCGTGGGTGCCGCGGTAGGTGTGGCCCTCGTCGGTGACGACGGCGTCGGTGGCGAAGGCGCGGACGGCGGCGTCCGCGTCGCGGGCCGCGTGCGCCGCGAGGTAGGTGCGGATGACGGCGGGGAGCCCGGACGGCTCGATGGCGGTGGAGGCGGAGGTGGAGGTGGTCATGCCCCGACCATGGCCCGTCCTGCCGGGCGAGGGTCAAGCACTGGACCCTCCCCCGGGGAGAGGGTGCACACTGCGGACATGCTGGCGATCGGCGAGTTCTCCCGCCTCACGCACCTGAGCGTGCGCACCCTGCGTCGCTACCACGACGCGGACCTGCTGGTGCCGGCGACGGTCGACCACGCCACCGGCTACCGCTACTACGAGGCGGACCAGATCCCCACCGCGCAGGTCATCCACCGACTGCGCGAGCTCGACGTCCCGCTGGCGGACGTGCGCCGCATCCTCGGCTCGCCCGACGCCGCGGACCGCGCTGCGCTCGTCGCCGAGCACCTCCAGCGCCTCGAGGCGGAGCTGGACCGGACACGGGCGGCGGTGGTGTCGCTGCGTCGGCTGCTGCAGCCCGGGCCGGCGCCGGTCCGCGTCGAGCTGCGGGCCGTCCCGGCCACGACGGTGGCCGCGGTCGAGGCCGACGTCGCGCACGACGACGTCCTCGCGTGGTACGCCGGCGCCATGGCCGAGCTGGACGTCGCGGTCACTGCGCGGACGGGGCCGCCGGGCGGCTTGTACGACAACGCCCTGTTCGAGGTCGGTCACGGACACGTGCTGGTCTTCCGCCCGGTCGACGACCCGCCGTCCGTCGGGCGGGTGCAGCCGGTGACGTTGCCGGAGGTCGAGCTGGCCGTGACCACCCACGTCGGGGAGCACGACGACATCGACGTGACCTACGGCGAGCTGGGCGCGTGGGTGGCCGCCAACGCCCTCGCGGTGGCGGGCCCGGTCCGGGAGACCTACCTGGTCGGCCCGCGCGACACCCCCGACCCGTCCGCGTGGCGCACGGAGATCGGCTGGCCCGTCTTCCGCGTCGCCCCCGCCGATCCGCCCTAGAGTCGGCGCATGCGCGTGGTCGGGGGGCTGTCCTGGGTGGTCGGGCTCGGCGCGGCCGCGCTCACCATCGCGCTCACCTCGCCCAGCGACGCTGCTCCCGCGGAGGCCGGCGCAGCAGCGGTGCCGCGGGACCTCGCGGCGTACTCCCACCTGACCGGCAGCGTCTCGTCCTCTCCGCCGGGCGCCGCCGTGGCGCTGTTCCAGCACGGCTGGGGCGTGGAGCTGTTCGACTTCCCGCAGGCCGTCGTGCTGGGCGCCGGCGGGGACGCCTACCGGCGGGTGGACGCGGCCGAGGACCGCGCGAGCGCTGCCTCGCAGGGCGACCCGGCCCCGATGCTGCTGTCGCCCGACGGCACGAAGGTGGCCGTCGGCGACCACGAGACCGCCGACCCCGACGTGGTGGTCGTCGACCTCCTCACCGGTGAGGCGACCAGCCACCCCCTGCCGACCGGGCAGAGCGTCCTGCCCGTCGCCTGGTCGCGCGACGGCACGACACTGGCGCACCTGCTGTCCCCGGAACCGACGAACCCCTACACCGGCGAGCGGATCGCCGGCGAGGTCGGCGTGCTCGACCTCGGCGACGACACCACCGACCTCCTGCCCGGCGACGACGTCACCGCGGTCGCCTTCTCCCCCGACGGGACGGAGCTGGCCGTCGAGCGCGCGGGCACCTCCTTCGCCGACGCCCGGATCTCGGTCGTCGACCTCGCCGGCGGCGACACCCGGGACCTCGAGACCGTCGGGGTGCTCGCCGGCCCGGCAGCCTGGTCCCCGGACGGGCGGCTGCTCGCGACGACCACCCTGGAGCCCTCCGGTGCCCCGGCGGGTGCGCCGGATCCCGGTGCTCCGACGGGGATCGCCTTCGTCGACCCGTCCGGTGCCGCCGCGGACGTGCCGGAACCGATGGAGCTGCCGCTCGCGGAGGCCGGGCGCGTGCTCGGCTGGACCGACGCGGGCGAGCTCATGGCGCTGCTCGAGGTCGCCGGTGACGATCCGTGCTGCGCGGAGGCGTACGACCTCTCCCGCGTCGCGCTCGACGGGGGCGTGCCGCAGCCGCTCATGCGCATCAGCGACCTCGGGAGCTACGGCGTGGGCCGGTTCCAGATGGCCTCCGCCACCGTCGGCGACCTGCAGGTCGTCACGCCCGGCGAGGTCGACCGCGGCCCGTGGCCGCTCTGGCTGCGCGCAGGACTGGCGCTGCTGGTCGGGCTGCTGGCCTGGCTCGTCTCGCGCCGGGTCCTGCGGCGGTGGCGGCGGCCCTCCGCCCCGGTCACGGGCCCGCCGCGATGATGCGGCGCGCCTCCTCCACGTCGAGGTCGTACGGGCCGATCCGGGTCAGCACCCACGACGCGCCCCGGTCCAGCCAGGGCGCCGGGTCCTGCTCGGGCTGGAGGTCGACCACCACGTCGAAGCCCGGCGCGGGCTCGTGCCCGGCGAGCGCGGTCGTCACCTCGTCGAGGTCGTCGGGACCGCCGAGGCCGATGACGAAGAAGCCGTCGTGGCGCGCCGCCCGGCGCAGGGGCGCCTTGTTGCCGAAGCGCCCGGCCAGCCAGATCGGCACCGCCGGCGCGGGCCGGAACCGTACGCCGTGCGCCGCCTGGTGCTCGCCCGCGATGTCGACCGTCCCGCCGCCGAGCAGCCCGGTGAGCACCGCGAGCCCCTCGTCGAGCATCGCGCCGCGCACCTTCGGGTCCGCCTCGTCGCCGAACGCGCTGAACTCCCCCACCCAGTCGTCGCCGAGCCCGAGGCCGAGCACGAAGCGGCCGCCCGAGAGCACCGCCAGGCTGGCGGCCTGCCGGGCCAGCACCTGCGGCCGGCGTCGTGGCAGCGGCGTGACCATGGGCCCGAAGACCATCCGCTCGGTCCGCATCGCGACGACCGCGCAGCAGGTCCACGGGTCGGCGATCTCGGTGACGCGGTCGCCGTAGAGCAGGTGGTCCCACACGAAGAACCCGTCCCACCCGGCCGCCTCGGCCTCGGCGGCCAGCTCCCCGATGAGGCGCGGGTCGGCGAGGGCGTCGAAGGGAGCGACGAAGAGGCCGCGGCGCGTGGTCATGGCCTCGATGGTGCCCCTTGTGTGGTCACCGTGGTGCGGGATCCACACCAGGGCGACCGCACAGCGTCGTCAGCCCAGCTTCTTCTGGAAGTCCCCGAGCCGCGCGACCGGCCGGAAGCCCAGGGCGTCGTTGACGCCGATCATGTGGGCGTTGACCTCGGCGTTGTAGGTCGTGAGCCGCACGATGTCGGGGCGCTCGCGCTGGAGCAGCCGCAGGTTGGCGACCTTGACGGCCACCCCGAGGCGGTGGCCGCGGTCGCGACGGCGTACGAGCGTGCCCCACTGGTAGGCACGCCCCGGCTCGTGGATGGTCGTGGCGAGGTCGGTGTAGGCGACGACGGTGCCGTCGGCGGCGAGCGCGACGGTGTTGTACTTCGTCCGTCCCTGCCTCGCCAGCGTCGCTTCGCGCTCGCGCACCACCTCGACGCTGACGGCCTCCGGCTCGAGGTCGAGCTCGCCGGTCGGCGCCTCGGTGGCGAGGCTCGAGGTCAGCTCGGCCCAGCCCGTGACCAGTCCGTCGGGGACCGGACCGACCCAGGACCGCAGCTCGTACGCCGGATGGGCGCGCGCCGCGTCGTCCGCGAGCCCGGCCAGCAGGGTCTCGTCGACCGGCAGCCGCAGCTCGCGCTGGACCTCCGACAGGGCGAGGTCGTAGCCGTGCGCGCCGGCGAACTCCGGGCCCGACGCCCCGGCCCCGTCGGAGCCGAGCGTGTCCGACCAGCCGACGAGGCCCGTCAGCACCGTCCGCCCGCGGGCGGCCGCGGCCGCCTCCACGACCTCGAGGACCGCGGTCCCGAGGCCGCGACGGCGGACCGACGGGAGCACGTGCACCGACAGCTCGGCGAGCTCGGTGTTGTCGAGCAGGGGCGTACGCATCCAGCCCGCCGCGACGACCTCGCCGTCGAGGACCCCGGCCCAGCCACCCGACCAGGCCGAGCTGCCGGGGTGCTGCATGAGCGCGCGGACCTCCTCGAGCTGCCACACGCTCGCGACGTCGCCGAGCTCGTGCCGCTCAGCCGTGGCGTAGACGTGGTGCCACGCCTCGAAGGCCGCGTCGTCCCGGGGGTCGAGCTCGTGGATCTCCAGAACTGCGCGCGGGCCGCTCATCGCGTCCGCGCCACCCGTCCCTCGTCCCAGACCGGGCCGTCGGACTCGTAGACCTCACCGTCGGCGCCGTAGACCAGGAACCGATCGAAGCCGCGGGCGAACCAGCGGTCGTGGGTGACCGCGAGCACGGTCCCCTCGAAGGCCTCGAGCCCGGCCTCCAGCGCCTCGGCGGACTGCACGTCGAGGTTGTCGGTGGGCTCGTCGAGCAGCAGCAGCGTGGCGCCGGAGAGCTCGAGCAGCAGGATCTGGAAGCGCGCCTGCTGCCCACCGCTGAGCGACTCGAAGCGTTGCTCACCGGCGTGCGCGAGCTCGTAGCGGTCGAGCACCCGGCTCGCGGCCTCGCGGCCCATCCCGTCGCGGTGCTCGTCGCCGCGGTGGAGGATCTCCAGCAGGGTGCGCCCGACGAGCTCCGGGTGCTCGTGGGTCTGCACGAACCACCCGGGTCGCACCCGCGCGCCGAGCTTGGCGCTGCCGGTGTGCGGCACCGGCACGGGAGGTGCGCCGACGGGCTGGTGCTCGACGTCGGGGTCGCTGCCCCCGGCGGCCAGGAGGCGCAGGAAGTGCGACTTGCCGGAGCCGTTGGAGCCGAGCACGGCCACCCGCTCGCCGTACCAGACCTCGAGGTCGAACGGCCTCATCAGCCCGGAGAGCTCGAGGTCGGTGCACACGACGGCACGCTTGCCGGTGCGACCGCCCTTGAGGCGCATCGTCACCTGCTGCTCGCGCGGCTGCTCGACCGGCGGACCGGCCTCCTCGAACTTCTTGAGGCGCGTCTGGGCGGCGCGGTACTGGCTGGACATGCCGTCGTTGTACTCCGACTTGATCTTCAGCCGCAGCACGAGCGCCTTGATCTTCGCGTGTTCCTCGTCCCAGCGGCGGCGCATCTCCTCGAAGCGCTCGAAGCGGTCCGACCGTGCCTCGTGATAGCTCGCGAAGCCGCCCGGGTGGGTCCACACGAGGTTGCCGGCGCTGCCGAGCTCGACGGTCACGATGCGGGTCGCGGTGTTGTCGAGCAGCTCCCGGTCGTGACTGATGAAGAGGATCGTCTTGGCCGACTCCCGGATCCGGCCCTCGAGCCAGATCTTGCCCGGGACGTCGAGGTAGTTGTCCGGCTCGTCGAGCAGCAGCACCTGGTCGGGCCCGCGCAGGAGGTACTCCAGCACCAGCCGCTTCTGCTCACCGCCGGACAGCGTGCTGAGCAGGCGGTGGCGGGCGCGGTCGAAGGGCAGGCCCATGGAGGCGGTGGTGCACACGTCCCACGTGACCTCGACGTCGTAGCCACCGGCGTCGGCGTACTCCGACAGCGCGGTGGCGTACGCCATCTGGGTGCGCTCGTCGTCGGTGTCCATCAGCGCGAGCTCGGCGGCGTCGACCGCCTCCGCCGCGGTGCGCACCCGCGGCGGGGCCACCGACAGGAGCAGGTCGTGGACGGTCTCGTCGCCACCTCCGTGGCCGACGAACTGGCGCATGACGCCCAGCCCACCCGAGCGCGTCACGACGCCCGCGTGGGGGGTGAGGTCGCCGGTGACGATGCGCAGCAGGGTGGTCTTGCCCGCCCCGTTGGCGCCGACGAGGGCGACCTTCTGGCCGTCCCCGACGCGGAAGCTCACGTCGTCGAGCAGCACCCGCCCGTCCGGCAGCTCGTAACGCACTCCAGCGACATCCACGTGACCCACGAGGAGTGATTGTTCCCTGTCCCCGGTCACGGCGTCTCGTGGTTATCGCCCCGCTCAGCCCTCCCCCATGGTCTAGACCACGGTTAGAGTGCCGCGGATGGCGTCCACCACCTCGGAAGAGCAGACCACCGCCCCCCGCTGGCGCATCATCGGACCCGGCCTGGTCGTGGCCGCGACCGGCGTCGGCGCCGCCGACCTCGTCGCCACCCTCATCGCCGGGCAGAAGTTCGGCTACACCCTGCTGTGGTGCGTGGTCGTCGGCTGCGTGATGAAAATCGTGCTCGTCGAGGGCGCCGGCCGCTACTGCCTGTCCACCGGCCGCACGATCTTCGAGGGCTGGCGCTCGCTGGGCGCGTGGACGACGTGGTACTTCGCGCCCTACATCGTCATCTGGGGCTTCGTCTACGGCGCCGCAGCGATGGCCGGCACCGGGCTGGCCCTGGCCGGCCTGACCGGGGTGCTGTCGACCACGTGGTGGGGCATCCTGTCCGGCGTCCTCGGGCTGGTGCTGGTGTGGACGGGGCGCTACAGCGTCTTCGAGAAGGTCCTCGCCGCACTGGTCGGACTGATGTTCGTCACGATGGTCGGCGCGGCCCTGCTGACCACTCCCAACCTGCCCGAGCTGCTCACCGGGCTGACGCCCCGCATCCCCGACGGCGGCCTGGTCAACACCCTCGCCCTGGCCGGTGGCGTCGGTGGCACGATCACGCTCGCGGCGTACGGCTACTGGCTGCGCGAGAAGGGCTGGAGCACCCCGCGCTACATGCGGGTCATGCGCATCGACAACACCGTCGCCTACGTCGTCACCGGCATCTTCGTCCTCGCCACCCTGGTGGTCGGGGCCGAGCTGCTCTACTCCACCAGTGTCGCGATCGAGACCGGCGACGCCGGACTGCTCGACCTCGGGGTGGTGCTCCAGGACCGCTACGGCCAGTGGGCCGGCAAGCTCTTCCTGCTCGGCTTCTGGGCGGCCGCGATGTCGTCGCTGGTCGGCGTGTGGAACGGCGTGAGCCTGATGTTCGCTGATTTCGTCACCAACGTGACCGGCGGTCCGGCGGAGGACGCCCGCGCCGGCGGGAAGTGGTACCGCGCCTACATCCTGTGGCTGACCTTCCCGCCGATGGTGATGATGTTCCTCGGCAAGCCGGTCTGGCTGATCCTGGCCTACGGCGTGCTCGGCGCGTTCTTCATGCCGTTCCTCGCCGTCACCCTGCTGTGGCTGCTCAACACGGACCGTACGCCGGCCGAGTGGCGCAACAAGCTGCACTCCAACGTGCTGATGGTCATCATCGCCCTGGCCTTCGTCGCGCTCTGCGTCAACGAGGTGCGCAAGGCGGTCAGCGGCGCCTGACGCTCACGCGCCGGTCGGGTGCCGCACCCACACGTTGGGCTCGACGTAGACGGCCGTGCCGTGCTCGGCGTCGCACATCACCGGCGCCAGGGCCCCGGGCACGACGACGGGGCCCGTGGTGTCGAAGGGCAGCCCGGTCCACTCGCGCCACTCCTCCACGGTGCCGGGGATGACCATCGAGCGGGCGCACACGCGGTCGATGGACCCGCCGGCCCGCACGTGGACCCGCAACCACGGGTCGACCGGCAGGCCGTCATCCCGGGTGCGCAGGGCGTACGCCGCCATCGGCTCGTCGACGTCGGCCTTGCCGTTGGGGCGCACCGGCGCGAGCAGCTCGCTGAACCCGAGCCGGGCGGCGTTGTCGCGCAGCGCGGCGACGATGCGCCCCGAGAGGCCGGATCCCTGGAGCTCGGGGACGATGGCGATCTCGACCGCGGAGCAGGCGTTCGGCTCCTCGCCCCACAGCCTGGTGAGCAAGCCGCTGCGGATGGCGAAGTCCCAGCCGGCGTCGGGCAGCTCGCCCTCCGGGAGGACGAACGGCACCGAGTGGGCCTTAGCGACCATCCGCCCCGACGCGTCGAGGCAGACCAGGACGAAGTCGGCGAACTCCTCGAGCGAGGCGTAGTAGCCGTTGCCGATGGGGTCGTGCTTCATGAACTCCGGCCACGACGTCTCCATGTCCCAGAAGACGTCCATGAGCTCCGGGCGCTCGGCGAGGGTGACGAACTGCAGGTCCATGACCCGATCATCTCGTCGGCCGCAACCGAATTGCCCCCTCAGAGCCGCTCGGCCACCCGGCGTGCGGCCACCTGGAGGACCTCCCACGCGGTCGCGAAGGGCGGCGCGTAGGCCAGGTCCATCCAGGCGAGGTCGTCGACGGAGCCACCGTGCCACAGCACGGCGGCCGCGGCGTCGATGCGCTTGCCGGCCCCGCGGCCACCGACGACCTGCACGCCGAGGAGGCGTCGGGTCGCGCGGTCGGCCATCACCCAGATCGCGATCGGGTCGGCCTCGGGCATGTAGCCGCTGGCGGTGCTGCCCTCGGTGACCAGCACGACCGGGTCGTGCCCGGCCGCCTCCGCGTCGGCGCGGGACAGCCCCGTGCGGGCGACCTCGACGTGCACCTCGTCGAAGGCGAAGCGGGTGATCGAGGTGTCGACCATCCCGTCGAAGGACAGGGACCCGCCGGCGAGGGTGTCGCCGAGCGCCCGGCCGTGCTTGGTGGCGTACGTCCCGAGCGGGCGGAAGGCCCACGCGTCGTCGATGCGCCGCCGCACCTCGCAGCAGTCGCCGGCGGCCCAGACGTGCTCGGCCACGCGTCCGTGCGGGTCGGGACGCAGCGCGCCGTTGTCGGCCATCTCCAGCCCGGAGCCTGCGAGGAAGTCCGTCGCAGGACGTACGCCGATCGCCAGCACGACGAGGTCGGCCTCGCGGCTCCCGCCGTCCCAGCGCACCCCCGTCACCCGACCGTCCTCGGTGTCGAGGCCGGTCACCTCGGCGCCCAGCACGACCTCCGCCCCCGCCTCGCACAGCGCGAGGTCGACGCGCTCGGCCATCTCGTCCTCGAGCATCGACATGCCCCGCCCACGGGTCAGGACGGTGACGCCGAAGCCGCGGCGCATGGCGGCCTCGGCCACCTCGACCCCGACGTAGCCGGCACCGACGACCACCACGTGGGCGCCGTCGCCGGCCCCGGTGAAGCGCTCGAGCCAGGCAGCGCCGTCGTCGAGCGTCTTCACCGTGCCCACGCCGTCGTACGTCGTCCCGTCCGCGCGCAGCGCCCAGTCCGGCACGACGGCCGGGGCGCCGGTGGCGACGACCAGCTCGTCCCAGGCCACCTCCTCGCCGTCGGCCAGCGTCACGGTGCGGCCCGTCAGGTCCGCCGCGACCACCTCGACCCCGAGGCGCAGGTCGATCCCCGCCTCGCGGTGCGCGTCGGCGGTGCGGGCGACGAGGTCGTCGCCGGAGTCGACGTCGCCGGCCATCCAGTAGGGGATCCCGCAGGCGCTGTAGGAGGTGTGGATGCCCTTGTCGAGCACGGTGATCGCCAGGTCGCGACCGGTGCGCCTCGCGGTGCGCAGCGCCTGGTGGGCGGCCGACATCCCGGCCGCGTCGGCCCCGACCACGACGACGCGGGTGGCCTCGCTCCGGTCGCTCACTCCTCGGTCTGCTTCGCCCAGAGGTTGATGCCGGACTCGACGGCGTGGCGGTCGATCTCGGCGAGCTCGTCGTCGGTGAGCGGCGGACCCGACAGCGCGTCGAGGTTGGTGTCGAGCTGCTCGACGCTGGAGGCACCGATGACGGCGCTGGTGACCCGGGCGTCGCGCAGCACCCACTGGAGGGCGAGCTGCGCGAGCTCCTGCCCGCGGCGCTCGGCGATGCCGTTGAGCGCGCGGACCCGGGCGATCACGTCGTCGTCGAGACCGGTCACGGTGGAGTCCTCACGCGCGGCGCGGGAGTCCGGCGGCACCCCGTCGAGGTAGCGGTCGGTGAGCAGGCCCTGCGCCAGCGCGGTGAAGGCGATGCAACCCATCCCCTGCTCCTCGAGCTCGTCGAGGAGACCGTCCTCGACCCAGCGGTTGAGCATCGAGTACGACGGCTGGTGGATGAGCAGCGGCGTGCCGAGCCCACGGGCGATCGTCGCCGCCTCGCGGGTCTTCTCCGGCGAGTAGGACGAGATGCCGACGTGGAGCGCGCGCCCCGAGCGCACCGCCGTGTCGAGCGCCGCCATGGTCTCCTCGAGCGGGGTGTCGGGGTCGAAGCGGTGGCTGTAGAAGATGTCGACGTAGTCGAGGCCGAGCCGGCCCAGCGACTGGTCGAGGGACGCCAGCACGTGCTTGCGCGCCCCGCCGCCCTGGCCGTAGGGGCCGGGCCACATGTCCCAGCCGGCCTTGGTGGAGATGACCAGCTCGTCGCGGTGCGACTTGAAGTCGTCGGCGAGGTAGCGGCCCACGTTCTCCTCGGCCCGGCCGTAGGGCGGGCCGTAGTTGTTGGCGAGGTCGAAGTGAGTCACTCCCCGGTCGAAGGCGCGGCGCAGGATCGCGCGCTGCACCTCCTCCGGGCGGTCGGTGCCGAAGTTCTGCCACAGCCCGAGCGACAGGGCCGGGAGGCGCAGCCCGCTCCGGCCGGTGCGGCGGTAGTGCATGCCCGTCCCGTCGTACCTGTCCTCCGCTGCCACGTATGCCATGGGCCCCATCCTGCCTGCCACCACCCACCCCGGGGAGTCCCCCGGGCCGGACCGGGGACGTCCCCGATGGTGCGATCGGGCCGATCAGCGCTCCAATGAAGCATGACGCCGCTGCTGATGATCCCGTCCCGGGTCGGGGGCCGGGTCCGCGCGACGGCCCTCCGACTGGCCGTCACGTCGGCCAGGCGGCTGCCGTCCCGCGGCCGCGCGCTGTTCGAGCGCGTCGGGCTGGACCCCGTGCCGGCACTCGAGCACAGCCGCGTCCGGGGCGACGTCGTGCCGCTCCTGCGGCTGCCCGGCACCCGTGTCTGGCTGGTCACCGGGTACGACGCCGCGCGCGCCGTGCTGTCCGACGCGGACTCCTTCGCCAACGACGTACGCCACCTCGTCGGTCGGCAGGACCGCGCCCCCGCCGAGCGGATCGGCGGACTCGGGATGACCGACCGACCCGACCACGACCGGCTCCGGGGCGTGCTGACGCCCCACTTCACCCGACGCCGGCTCGCCGGGCTGCAGGACGACATCGACCGCGTCGTCGAGGCGGCCCTCGACGACCTCGCCGCCCACGGTCCGGAGGTCGACCTCGTGGCCGGCTTCGGCTTCGCGGTGCCGTTCGGGGTGATCTGCGACCTCCTCGGACTGGCCGACGTGGACCGCGACGAGTTCCGTCGCCGCGGGGCCGCGCGCTTCGACCTCCGCGACGCGGGGGTCGGCATCCTCGACACCGCGACGGGCACGCGGCAGTTCCTCATCGACCTGGTCGCCTCCGAGCGGCGCTCGCCCCACCTGCCCGTCGGTCTGATCTCCCGGCTGGTCGCCGAGCACGGCGACGACCTCGACGACGTGGAGATCGGCGGGCTCGCGGACGGGGTCTTCCTCGGTGGCTACGAGACCAGCGCCAGCATGCTGGCGCTCGGCACCTACGTCCTGTCACGGTCCCCGGCGTCGTGGGCGTTGCTGCGTGACGGCGCGCCCGAGGACGTGGATCGCGTCGTCGAGGAGCTGCTGCGCTACGTCTGCCCGGTGCAGATCGCCTTTCCCCGGATCGCCCGCGACGACGTCACCGTCGGCACCGCCTCCGTCCGGACCGGCGACATCGTCGTCATCTCGCTCACCGCGGCCGGGCGCGACCCGGCGCGACACGTCGACCCGGGGGTCTTCGACCCGACCACGGCCTCCGCCGGCACCCTCGCCTTCGGCCACGGCCTGCACCGCTGCGTCGGCGCCGAGCTCGCACGGATGGAGCTGCGCACCGCGCTCGTCGCGCTGGCTCGCCGCTTCCCGGACCTGGAGCTCGCGTGCGACCCGGCCGACCTGCGCTTCACCGAGCTGGCCATCGTCTACGGCGTCGAGGAGCTGCCCGTGCGGCTGGGGGCGTTCCGTACCGTGGAGGGATGCCAGGCTGGTCCCGCCTCCTGATCGCCGCTGCCGCCGTCGCGGTCGCGACCGCCTGCTCCAGCACGGACACCGGACCCGTGACGCAGGCGCCCGCCGAGCGGCGTACGACGCCCTCCCCGACGTCCGCCGCGACGCCGACCCCCACCTCCGAGGCCAGCCCCACGACCGAGGCAACGCCCGAGGCAACCCCTGAGGCCACCCCTGAGACCAGCGCGGAGACCGAGCCCCAGGCCTCCGAGCCGCGCCGGTCGTTCGTCTCCATCCCCGAGCTGGGCATGAGCGAGTTCCCGGTCGTGCGCTATCCGGGCTCGCCGGACGACGCACCCGGCACCGCGCTGCAGAACGCCGGTGAGATGGCCTCACCCCGTGGCCCGCGCGGCGGGGTCGGACCGGGCGAGGTCGGGAACTTCATCGTCACCGGCCACCGCCTGACCGGCACCGCTCCCCTGCGCTACTCGCCGTCGCTGCGCCGCGGCGACCGGATCAGCGTCCGCAGCGGCGACACCGTCTTCGTCTACGAGGTGCGCCGCACCCGGTGGACGTCGTTCCGCGAGCCCGCGTCGCTGCGGGCCCAGCGGGCCGAGGTCCCGGGACGCCCGGGCGAGACCGCGACGCGGGCGATGATCACGCTGTCCACCTGCGCGACGCTCGAGGACCACGCGGTCGGCAACTACTGGTCCGACGAGTTCGACAACCCCGAGCACCGCATCGACAAGATCGGCGTGCTCGTGGCCACGCGCCCCGCCTAGCCGCGACGCGTCTCCAGCACCCGGAAGCCCTTGCTGCTGGCCAGCCTCTCGGTCGGCCACCCCTGCTCGGTGAGCCAGCGCTGCATCGAGTCGCCGCCGAGGTTCTTGCCGATCACCATCACCATCCGGCCGTTCGGCGCGAGCCGCGGCAGCCAGGTGAGCAGCAGCTCGCGCAGCGCCTCCTTGCCGATGCGGATCGGCGGGTTGGACCAGATCTCGTCGAAGACCTGGTCACCGGGCACCTGGTCGGGCAGGCACGCCACGAAGCGCGAGGCCACCCCGGCCGCACGCGCGTTGTCGTTGGCCAGCAGCAGCGCCCGCTCGTTGACGTCGACGCCGATCACCGAGGCCAGCGGGACCGCGCGCGCGATCGCCAGTCCGATGACGCCGTAGCCGCACCCGAGGTCGAGGAACTGGCCCTGCACCGGCGGCTCGAGCTCCCTGAAGAGCACGGCGGTCGCGTGGTCGAGGTGCCCGCGGCTGAAGACTCCGGAGCCGGTCTCGATCGTCAGCTGGTGGCCCCACAGGTCGGCGGTGAAGGCCTCCCGCTCGAAGGGCACCGCGGGGTCGGCGGAGAAGTAGTGCTCAGGCATCGATGGCCTCTCGTGTGGCTCGGGCGCGCTCGGCCTGGGCGGCCAGCTCGCCGTCGTCGGGGTAGCCGACCTCCTCCAGCGTGAGGCCGTGCGCGTGCGCGACCCGCACGCCCTGGTCGCGGCGCCGTCCGGCCATGACCTCCACCGGCCAGGTCGTCGGCCGACTGCCCTCCCCGACGGCGACGAGGCAGCCGACGAGCGAGCGCACCATGTTGTGGCAGAACGCGTCGGCCCGCACGGTGCCGACCGCGAGCCCGGCGTCGTCCCGTCGCCAGGTGAGGTCGAGCAGCGTCCGGACCGTGGTCGCACCCTCCCGGCGCTTGCAGAAGGAGGCGAAGTCCTGGAGGCCGACCAGCGGCGCGGAGGCGGCGTTCATCGCGTCGAGGTCGAGGCGGCGCCCCCACGTCAGGACGTGGTGGCGGACGAGGGGGTCGCCCAGCTCCCGAGCGTCGGCGATCCGGTAGGCATAGCGACGCCAGGTCGCGGAGAACCTGGCGTCGAAGCCGTCGGCCGCCTCACGGACCCGGCGCACGCGCACGTCGGCGGGGAGGATGCCGTCGACGCGGCGGGCCAGCGCATCCAGCGGCGCGTCGCCCGAGCGCCCGGCGGACACCTCGACGACCGCACGGTCGACGTCGAGGTGCACCACCTGGCCGCGTGCGTGCACGCCGGCGTCGGTGCGGCCCGCGACCGTGACCCGCACCCGCTCCAGGCGCAGCGCGGTGGCGAGCGCCGCCTCGAGCTCGCCCTGGACCGTACGCCGACCCGGCTGGGCCGCCCACCCGGAGAAGTCGGTGCCGTCGTAGGCACAGTCGATCCGGAGGCGCACGCCCCGATCCTAGGTGCAGGCCCGGGGCCGGCCCCAGTCGCGCATGGCCAGCAGCGGGGACGGCGCCTACGCTGGTCCCCTGATGATGTCGCCCCGCGCCTCGCGTCGCCTCGCCGCCCTGCTGCTCGTGCTCCCGCTCTCGATGGCGGGAGCCCTGCCGACGTCCGCGACGGCGTACGCCTCCACGGCCACGGCCGCAACCACCGCCGGCCCCGACTCCGACGGTGACGGCGTGCCCGACACCGGTGACGGCTGCCCGGCCGTGCCCGCCGGCAATCCCACCGGCTGCCCGACGGTCTCCCGCAAGGCGTCACTGACCTGGCTGGACGGCAAGCAGCGCCTCCAGGTCCGGATCAGGTCCGCGGAGTCGGCGTGCGTCGCCCGCGCGCGCATCGTCGTGTGGCGCGTGCGGCCCAACCGGGACTTCAAGGTCGCCGGTGCCAACGTCTCCTTCTCCGGCCGAGCCAGGTTCAAGGTGCCCCGGCGGGCGAGCTACTACGTGTCGGTCTCGCCGTCCTACAGCCCCGGTGTCGCCGAGTGCGGTCGCGCCACGTCGCGCACGGTCCGCGTGCCGCGCTGACCCTTCTTCAACCATTTGGTTGACAAGGCCCCAGTGCCGACCTAGGTTGTTGTCAACCGATCAGTTGACGACAAGGACGAACCGTGGCCGACCAGCTCTCCCGCGTCTTCGCCGCCCTGGCCGACCCGACCCGCCGCGACATGGTGGCCCGCCTCACCGAGGCCGACCACACCGTCGGCGACCTGGCCGCGCCGTACGACGTCAGCCTCCAGGCCGTCTCCAAGCACCTCAAGGTGCTCGAGGACGCCGGGCTGGTGACCCGCACCCGGGAGGCCCAGCGCCGACCGGTCCACCTGGAAGCCGAGGTGCTCGACCTCATGACGAAGTGGATCGAGCGCTACCGCCGCCGGGCCGAGGAGCGCTTCGCAGCGCTCGACGGGGTGCTCGCGCAGATGCAGGACGACGAGCAGCCCCACCCCAACCCGCAGGAAGGAACCGCATCATGAGCACCGTGCAGGACCCGCAGACCCGCTACCCCGAGGCCGCCATCGTCGCCGACGAGCGCGTGCCGGCCATCCACATCTGGCGCGACTTCGCCGCCACCCCCGCCCAGCTCCTCCGCGCGCACACCGACCCCGAGGTGTTCGCCCGGTGGATCGGCCCGGTGGACATCGGCGCCGACATCACCCACTGGGACGCGCGCGACGGCGGCAGCTGGAGCTACACCGCGCGCGGCAGCGACGGACGCGAGGACTTCGCGACCTCGTTCCGCGGCTGCTTCCACACCGTCCGTGAGGACCGGATCGTCCAGACCTTCACGTGGGAGGGGATGCCCGACGGCGTGGCCCTCGAGACGCTGACCTTCGAGGACCTCGCCGACGGCCGCACCCGCCTCCACGCGGTCAGCCTGTGCGACTCGTTCGAGGACCGCGACGCGTGGCTGCGCAGCGGCATGGAGGTCGGCGTCAACGACGGCTACGCCGCCATCGACCGGATGGTGGCGGAGGGCTCGCTCTGATGTCACTGCCCGAGTCCCCCGCCGCTCGCCACGAGGCGGTGGCCGGTGAGTTCTCCCGGCTGGTGGAGCAGACGCCCGACTGGACGGCGCGTGCGCCGGTCGACGGCTGGACGGCCCTCGACGTCGTCGACCACCTCGTCACGTGGTTCCCCGGCTTCCTCTCCGCCGGTGGCGTCGAGCTGCCGCCCGGACCGGCGACCGCGGACGACCCGGTGACCGCCTGGCACCATCACGCCGCGGCCGTCCAGGAGCTCGTCGAGCAGCGCGGCGACGAGGAGTTCACCCACCCCTTCGCCGGGACGAGCCCGCTGGCCGAGGCGGTGGACCGGTTCTACACCGCCGACGTCTTCATGCACTCCTGGGACCTCGCCCGTGCCGCGGGCCGGGAGCCGCGGCTCGACGAGGAGCTCGCCGCGCAGATGCTGGCGGGCATGCGGCCCATCGAGGCGATGCTCCGCGGCTCGGGGCAGTACGGACCCGCCGTACCCGTGCCCGACGACGCATCCGCCGTCGAGCAGCTGATGGGCTTCATCGGCCGCGACCCCGCCTGGAGCCCGCCCGCGAGGGGCACGGCATGAGCACCGTCGTGCTCCACGCCGTCGTCTCGGTGGACGGCTACGTCGCCGACCTGCACGACGACCCCGGCCACCTGTTCGACTGGTACTTCAACGGGGACCAGCCGTTGGCCGCGCAGGACATGGCCGACCCCGCGCCGGGCGGCCTCCGGGTGTCGCGGACGTCGTACGACTACGTGAGGTCCGAGTGGGACGCCACGGCCTGCATGGTGATCGGCCGTCGTCTCTTCGACATCACCAACGGGTGGGAGGGCCGCCCACCGGCCGGCGGCCACGTGGTCGTGGTGTCCCACCGCCCCCGGCCCGACGGCTGGCACCCCGAGGCGGCGTACCACTTCGTCGACGACGTGGCCGCCGCGCTCAGCACGGCGCGAGAGCTCGCCGGCGACGCCAGGGTCGCGGTGGCGGCGGGAGACGTGGGCGGCCAGGCACTCGCCCTCGGCCTGGTCGACGAGGTCGCGATGGACGTCGCGCCGGTCGTGCTGGGCGCCGGCAAGCGGTTCTTCGGCTCCCTCGACTCCCCGCACCTGCTCGAGGACCCGCACGTCGTGGTCCAGGGTGACCGGGTCCTGCACCTGAAGTTCCGCGTCCGCCACTGAGCAGGCGGGCTGGCACCCGGCGGGCACCGCCGTCCTCGTAGGGTCGGGGACATGAAGTACGTCGTCTACGGCGCCGGGGCGGTGGGTGGGGTCATCGGCGGCCACCTCCACCTCGCCGGTCTCGACGTGACCCTCGTCGCCCGCGGCGCCCACCTGGCTGCGATCCGCTCCGACGGGCTCGTGCTCGACGCGGGCGACGGCCGGCACCGCATCGACGCCCGCGCCACCGACACCGCCGCGGACGTGGGCTGGCGATCCGACACCGTGGTGCTCCTCGCGGTGAAGTCCCACCAGGCGCACGAGGCGCTCGCTGACCTGCGCCGCCACGCGCCCGACGACGTGGCGATCGTCTGCGCCACCAACGGCGTCGCCACCGAGACCGCTGCGCTGCGCCTCTTCGCCCGGACGTACGCCGTGTGCGTGATGCTCCCCGCCACCCACCTCGAGCCGGGCGTCGTCGTCGCGGGCTGCCACCCCACCCCGGCCATCCTCGACATCGGGCGCATCCCCTGCGGCACCGACGCGACCACGGCCGCCGTCGCCGCCGACCTCCGCGCGGCCGGCATCGCCTCCCAGGAGCGACCCGACATCATGGCGTGGAAGCGCCGCAAGCTCCTGATGAACCTCGGCAACGGGGTCGACGCCTCCTTCGCCCGCGGAGAGGCCGCCGACCGGCTCGCCGACCTCGCCGTCGCGGAGGGCGAACGGGTGCTCGCCGCGGCCGGGCTCGAGGTCGTGTCCGCGGCTGCCGACTCCGAGCGCCGTGGCACGATCCTCCAGCGCCGCACCGACCTCGAGCGCCGTGGCGGCTCGACGTGGCAGAGCCTGAGCCGAAGCACCGGCGACTCCGAGATCGACTACCTCGCGGGCGAGGTCGTGCTGCTCGGGCGCCTCCACGACGTCCCCACCCCGGTCAACGAGGCCGTGGTCGCTGCGACCCGCTCCCTGGCGTACGCCGGCGCCGCGCCCCGCAGCCTCGACGCCGCCGAGGTCCTGCGCGCCCTCTGACTCCCACCCAGCGGTGCGTGAGACACCTTCCGAGCGCTGGGAACGTGGCTGGCACACCGCTCCCCCGCGCGTCGCCGCTCCCCCACGGGCCCCGGACGCACGAAGGCCCGCCACCCCGGTGGGGTGACGGGCCTCGCGATGGTGCGTGGATCAGGCCTTGGACTCGTCCTCGGAAGCCTCGGCTGCAGCCTCGTGCTCCTCGGCGGCGGCCTCGTGCTCCTCAGCAGCGGCCTCGTGCTCCTCGGCAGCGGCCTCGTGGGCCTCGGCGGCAGCCTCGTGCTCCTCGGCGGCGGTGGTCTCCTCGACCTCCGACTCCTCGGCGGCAGGCGCCGGAGCGGCAGCGGCCTCGGTCTTCTTGGTCGAGGGCGCCTTGGGGCTGTAGGCCTCGGTCACCAGCTCGATGATCGCCATGGGGGCGTTGTCGCCCTTGCGGGGGCCGATCTTGGTGATGCGGGTGTAGCCACCGGGACGCTCGGCGAACGTCGGCGCGATCTCGGTGAACAGGGTGTGGACGACCGACTTGTCGCGGATGGTCTTGAGGACCTCACGACGGTTGTGCAGGTCGCCGCGCTTGGCCTTGGTGATCAGCTTCTCCGCCACCGGGCGCAGCAGGCGCGCACGGGTCTCGGTGGTGGTGATCCGACCGTGCTCGAACAGGGCCGTGGCCAGGTTCGACAGCATCAGGCGCTGGTGGGCCGGGCTACCGCCGAGGCGGGGGCCCTTCTTGGGCTTGGGCATGGAGTGCCTTCTTTCTCTCGGGCCGTGTCAGGTACCCGGGTAGACGGCCGACGGTGTGCCGGCCGGTTTCGGTGGAGTCCGACCCGGAGGTCGGAGGAGGTCAGAGCTGCTCGTCCTCGATGAACGCGTCGTCGTCGTCGTCGCCGTAGGCGGCGAGGGCGGCGTGCGGGTCGAAGCCGGGCGCGCTGTCCTTGAGCGAGAGGCCCATCTCGACGAGCTTGGCCTTCACCTCGTCGATGGACTTGGCGCCGAAGTTGCGGATGTCGAGCAGGTCCTGCTCCGAGCGCGAGATGAGCTCGCCCACGGTGTGGATGCCCTCGCGCTTGAGGCAGTTGTAGCTGCGGACCGTGAGCTGCAGGTCCTCGACCGGCAGGGCCAGGTCGGCGGCGAGCTGCTCGTCGACGGGCGACGGGCCGATGTCGATGCCCTCGGCCTCGACGTTGAGCTCGCGGGCCAGGCCGAAGAGCTCGACGAGCGTCTTGCCGGCCGAGGCGATCGCGTCGCGGGGACGGATCGACGGCTTGGTCTCGACGTCGATGACGAGCTTGTCGAAGTCGGTGCGCTGCTCGACTCGGGTGGCCTCGACCTTGTAGGTCACCTTCAGCACGGGGCTGTAGATCGAGTCGACCGGCATGCGGCCGATCTCGTTGTCGGCACCCTTGTTCTGCACGGCGGAGACGTAGCCGCGGCCACGCTCGACGACGAGCTCCATCTCCAGCTTGCCCTTGTCGGACAGGGTGGCGATCTTCAGCTCGGGGTTGTGCACCTCGACACCGGCGGGCGGGGTGATGTCGGCGGCGGTGACGTCACCGGCACCGGACTTGCGGAGGTACATCACGACCGGCTCGTCGTGCTCGGAGGAGACGACGATGCCCTTGAGGTTGAGGATGATCTCGGTCATGTCCTCGGTGACGCCCTCGATGGTCGAGAACTCGTGGAGGACGGAGTCGACCTTGATGCTGGTGACCGAGGCACCCGGGATCGAGCTGAGGAGCGTACGACGCAGCGAGTTGCCGAGCGTGTAGCCGAAGCCGGGCTCGAGGGGCTCGATGACGAACCGCGAGCGGAACTCGTCGACGGTCTCTTCCGTGAGGGTCGGGCGCTGAGCGATAAGCACGGAGTTTTTCCTTTCCGGATCCACCCGCTATATGACGGATCCGAACATGGTGAGGAGGGCGGAGAAGAGGAGTGTGAAGAGGGGCGTCGGTGGCCGCCCGAGAGATCGGACGGCCACCGACGGTGACTCACTTCTTGGAGTAGTACTCGACGATGAGCTGCTCCTGGACCGGCACGTCGATCTGTGCGCGGACCGGGACCTGGTGCACGAGGACGCGCATCCGCGAGGGGATGACCTCCATCCACGCGGGCGTCACGCGCTCGCCGTGGGTCTCACGGGCCACGATCAGCGGCGTGAGCTCGAGGGACTTCTCGCGCACGTCGATGATGTCGTGGTCGGTGACCTGGTACGACGGGATGTCGACCTTCTTGCCGTTGACCAGGAAGTGGCCGTGCACGACGAGCTGGCGGGCCTGGCGACGCGTCCGGGCGAAGCCGGCGCGGTAGACCACGTTGTCGAGGCGGCACTCGAGGAGCTGCAGCAGGTTGTCGCCGGTCTTGCCCTGGCGACGGCTGGCTTCCTTGTAGTAGCGGACGAACTGCTTCTCCATCACGCCGTAGGTGAAGCGAGCCTTCTGCTTCTCACGGAGCTGCAGCAGGTACTCGGACTCCTTGATACGACCGCGGCCGTGCTGGCCGGGAGCGTAGGGGCGCTTCTCGAAGGCAGCGTCGCCGCCGACGAGGTCGACACCGAGACGGCGCGACTTGCGGGTCATGGGGCCGGTGTAGCGGGCCATGTCAGTCTCTCTTTCTCAGTCTCGGGTCGGTCAGACGCGGCGGCGCTTGGGCGGCCGGCATCCGTTGTGGGGGGTGGGCGTGACGTCCTGGATGGTGCCGACCTCGAGGCCGATGGCACCCAGCGAACGGATCGCGGTCTCGCGGCCCGACCCCGGACCCTTGACGAAGACGTCGATCTTCTTCATGCCGTGGTCCATGGCGCGGCGGCCGGCGGCCTCCGCAGCCATCTGCGCGGCGAAGGGGGTGGACTTGCGCGAGCCCTTGAAGCCGACGGTGCCGGCAGAGGCCCACGAGATCACGGCGCCGGTGGGGTCCGTGATGGTGACGATGGTGTTGTTGAACGTGCTCTTGATGTGGGCTTCGCCCTGGGCGACGTTCTTCTTCTCCTTGCGGCGGACCTTGGTCGCGCGGCTCTTGGGAGGCATTCACTAACTCCTGATGAGGTCTGGTCGAAAAGCTTCTGGGAAGGGAGCGGGGATCACTGCGCCGGGGCGCAGGTCACTTCGCCTTCTTCTTGCCGGCGACGGTGCGCTTCGGGCCCTTGCGGGTGCGCGCGTTGGTCTTGGTGCGCTGACCGCGGACCGGGAGGCCCATGCGGTGGCGGCGACCCTGGTAGCTGCCGATCTCGATCTTGCGGCGGATGTCCGCCTGGACCTCACGTCGGAGGTCACCCTCGATCTTGAAGTTGGCTTCGATCTCGTCGCGAAGCTTGACCAGCTCCTCGTCACCGAGCGTGTGGACCCGGGCGTTCGGGTCGACGCCGGTGGCGGCCAGGAGCTGCTGGGCGCGGGTACGGCCGATGCCGTAGATGTAGGTGAGTGCGATCTCGATGCGCTTGTCGCGCGGGAGGTCAACACCAACGAGGCGTGCCATGTGGCGGTTTCCTTGTCTGTTCTCGCTGTGGTTTCTGGTCGTGTCGCGTCCCATCCCGCCTCGGGTGGGCTCCGGCCACTGCTCCGGAGGTGACTTCGGTCAGGCGGTGCCCGACCTAGCGATCACGTTGTGTGTAGTTGTGCTGCTCTGGTCCTGCTGGGGTTCAGGCCCGCTTGCCGCAAGCGGCTGCGCGGCTCGCTCGGTCACTGTGCCCGGGCTGCGCCCGGTCTCAGCGACCTCGCATCACCCTTGGCGCTGCTTGTGGCGCGGGTTCTCGCAGATGACCATGACCCGGCCGTGACGGCGGATGACCTTGCACTTGTCACAGATGGGCTTGACGCTGGGGTTGACCTTCATGTCAACGAATCCTTGCTACTCGGCTGGGACTGTCACTTGTAGCGGTAGACGATCCGACCCCGGGTGAGGTCGTACGGCGAGAGCTCCACCACCACGCGGTCCTCGGGGAGGATCCGGATGTAGTGCTGGCGCATCTTGCCGCTGATGTGGGCGAGCACCTTGTGCCCGTTGGCCAGCTCCACGCGGAACATGGCATTGGGAAGGGCCTCCACGACGGTGCCCTCGATCTCGATCACGCCTTCTTTCTTCGGCATGTCCTCCACAATCTGTTGCAGTGCTGTTTGATGATGCTCGGTGTCTACCGGTGGCCCGGGAACCGCCCGGGCCCCCGCGAGCGGGTGTCCGGTGGACCTCGTGGGCGGATCCGTGGGACCTCATCCCGGGCACGCGACCGAGCCGTCTGGGACGAGTCGGTCGAGGTCCGGGCAGCCGCGAGGCACCACGAAACACAGCCCACGTTGGGCCGACGAGCCAGTTTAGTCAGGCGCCCTGCGAGAACGCCAATCTGCGCGGCGCCGCAGCCGTCCTGCCGCCGCGGCGACACGCCCGGCCGCGGGGGCGGCGGTCGCCGTCGTGGTGGGGTCCGGGTCGGACGACGGCGACGACGTACGCCGCAGCGAGCGCAGGCTGATCGCCGCGCGCACGCGCTGCCAGCGACCGACCTCCTGCGACATCGCGCGCCGCTCGGCGTCGACCGACTCCCAGTAGGTCGCGGCGGCCGAGGCCTCCGGGACGCTGGGGCCGAAGACGAAGCTGTCCGCGCGCCGCGCCAGGGCCCCGGCCTGGCCCGAGACGATGCCGGCGGACTGCTCGCGACGGGTGACCGTCGGGCCGAGCGGGACGACCTGGCCGAGGTCCCGGGCGTGGTCGACCAGCTCGCGCCAGGCGCCGACGAAACGCGCGGAGGGCGAGTCGGCGCTGCGGCGCCGGTGGCGGCGCCACGCCTTGAGGCCGACGACCGCGCCGAGCAGCAGGACGAGCAGCAGCAGCGGGCCGCCGACGTAGGTGACGATGATCCCCAGCCAGCCGGGCAGGTCGGCGATGAGGCCCTCGTCCTCCTCCTCGGCCTTCTTGCGGGTGGCCTTGCGCTCCTTGAGGTCGGCGTCGCTCTGCTCCCCGGCGTCGCTCGGCGGCGGGATGGGGTTGGGCGGCGGGATCACGGTGCCGGACATCGGGGTGTTCGTCTCCGGCACCTGGTCGGCCGGCGGCGTCCGCGACATGAAGGCGTCGGTGGGCAACGTCTTCCACGACCCGTCGGCCGCACGCAGCTCGACCCACGCCGCGACCTCCTGGCCCGTGATGCGCCCACCCTCGGGCACCTCGGCGCCGAGCACGACCCGCGCCGGCACGCCGATGTCGTTGGCGATGAGCGCCATCGTGGCGGCGTACTGCTCGTCGTTGCCGACGATCTGCGGGGCGTTGACGAACTCGTCGGACAGCCTGAACACGCTGTGCCCGGCGACGTAGACGCGCTCGGTGCGCCCGACCCCGTCGGAGTACTTGCCCTCGGTGCGCAGGTGCTCCGCGGCCGCCAGCACGCGGTCCATCGGGTCGGTGCCGGCGCCCTCGGTCCACTTCTCGGTGGGGCCCTGGATGAAGGCGGCGCCCGGCGGCAGCGGCCACGACTGCTCGGCGGAGCCGACCGTCTCCTCGGTCAGCTCGTCGTCGGGCTGCACGGCGGTGAAGGAGTAGGTGTCGCCGGGAGCGAGGCCGCTGGGGACCACCGCGGTGGACGTGGCGAGGTTGTAGCGGAAGATGTCGGCCTTGGCGCGCGCGTCGGCGGTCTCGAAACGCATCGACTGCAGCGCGCCCACAGTGGGGAGCCAGACCCCGGTCCAGCCCTCGCCGAGGGTGACGCTGACCTCGACCTCGTCGCCCTCGACGGGGTTGTCGATGGTCGAGGAGACGCGCTGGAAGGAGTCGTCGGCCGGGCCGGGCAGCGCGTTGTCGCTCGCGCCCCACACCATGCCGTCGTAGCGGTCCATGGTCGCGAAGCGCACCAGCGTCCCGGGCTCGACGCCCTCGACGTCGAGGAGGACCTTGTCGTAGACGTTGGCGGGGTCGTTGCGGCCCTGGAGGTCGACGTACTTGCGGAACCCGGCCAGCGGGGACGGGTAGCGGCCGATGTCGAAGGGCGGCTCGACCCAGTTGCGGGCCACCGCCCGCTCGTCGCCGACCCAGCCGCTCGCCGGGAGGGCGAGGCCCGCCGCGACCACCAGCATGGCGACCGCACCGGCGCTGCGGAGCCACGACGTGCTGCCGCCCTGCACCGAGGCGCTCGCCCGGCGCGCGCGCAGCGCCAGCCACGCCAGCGCCAGCCCCGCGAAGACCGAGCCCTGGAGCAGCAGGGACTGCGGGTGGCGTACGCCGAGCACGATGGCGCCGGACAGCACTGCGGTCATCCCGAGCACGGGCAGCGCAGCCGACAGCCAGGCGCGCCGGACCGGGAGGTGGGCGAGGGCGAGCCCGACCAGGCCTGCGAGCAGGCCCGACATCCACGGCAGCACCAGCAGCGGACCGTCTCCGTCGACCGGCGGCAGCGTGGTGAGCAGGTCCTTCCAGCCGAAGACCGCCTGGTCGGCGACACGGGCGAGGGTCGTGGAGCCCGGGAGCACGGAGGTGTCGCCCAGCGAGCGCAGGCACAGCGGTCCGCCGAGCAGGAAGAACAGGGCCAGGCAGATCACCACGGCCGAGATGACGGGCCAGCCCGCGGCGCGCGTCAGGTGGGTCACCACGACGGCGACGACGACGCCGAGCACGCCCACGACGAGGTACGCCGACCCGGTGAAGGAGGTGCCGAAGGCGGTGAGCGCGACGACCGCGAGGGCGATCGTGAACGCGATGTCGGTCCACGCGTGCCGGTCGGGCACGAGCGCGTGGGGACGCACCCGGGTGCGGGTCCCGGTGGCGCCGGAGTGTCGGGGGCTGTCCGTCATCGCACGCTCCATCGCAGCAGGCCGCCGAGGTCTTCCTTGGCGGCGAGGTGGAGGACGGGGAGGCCACCGGTGTCGGTGACCCGGCTGGTGCCGTCGGGCTCGACGACGATGCCGAAACGGCGCACCTCGGGCGGGAACGCCGCGGCTGCGCGCAGGAGGTCGGTGAACTCCGTGGCACTGCCACCGACGAAGAACGCCAGGCTGGTGTCGGGCGCCAGCATGCTGGCCTGGCGGCCGGACTCCACGACACCACGCGGACCGAAGTCGGCGCGGCACACCGCGTCGAGGGCCAGGTGGCCGTCGGAGCCGGAGGAAGCGTGCGAGCCGCAGACGAACGAGACGTCGAACTCGTCGAGGACGGCGCGCACGGCGATGGACGCCGCGACCGCCATGGCCGTCTCGAAGTCCTCGGGGTCGCCCCACGAGGCGAGCCGGTCGTCGACCACGATCGTGGCGTGGCTGCGTCGCGTGTCGAGGTACTGGCGCACCAGCAGGGCCGACTCCCCCGTCGACGCCATCACCTTCGCCGACGAGCGCCAGTGGATGTGGCGCAGGTCGTCACCGGGGACGTACTCGCGCAGCGCGTGGAAGGCGAGGTCGCTCTGGCTGACCGCGTCGGTCGAGACGCCCTCGAGGTCGCGCAGCAGTCCTGCGCCCAGCGACTCCATCGGCACCAGGTGCGGGCGCACGAGCACCTCACGCACCGGCGTCCACACCACGTCGCGGGAGAAGACGCCCACCGGGTCGCCGCGCCGGGTCATCGCCGGCCCGACCGGGATCACGCCACGCCGCTCGGTGCGGATGGTGAAGGACTCCTCGTGGGTCGACCCGGGGGCCAGCGAGGAGATGCCGTAGCGGTGGATGGCGGAGCCGACCGGCACCTCGAGCGTCGTCGGGACCAGGCGCGAGGACGCCCGGTTCGTCACCGCGACGCCGGCCGCCACGGACTCCCCGGCCGCCACCCGCTCGGGCTGCAGGCGCAGGTCCACCGCGACCGACGTCCTGCCGAGCAGGAACGGCAGCGCGAGCACCAGCAGGGCGAGGCACGCCACGGACAGCACGGCGAGCTCGCGCCACTGTGCGACCTCGGCGACGACGCCGGCGCCGAGCCCGATCACGAGGAGCAGCCAGCCGATCGGCCGGACGACCTCGAGTGCCTGGGTGATGCGCTTCATCGACTCCTCAGGCCCCCACGCGGTCCGTCGGCGGCGCGACGGCGTCGAGCAGGCGCGAGATCACGGTCTGGACGTCGACCCCGCTGAACTGTGCCTCGGCGTCGAGCAGCACGCGGTGGGAGAGCACCGGCTCGGCGAGGTCCTTGACGTCGTCGGGCACGACGTGGTCGCGGCCGTCGGCGGCCGCCCAGGTCTTGGCGACGCGGACCAGCGCGAGGCACCCGCGGGCCGACAGGCCGAGCTTGACGTGGGGCTGGCGACGCGACTCCTCGGCCAGCTCGGCGACGTAGCCGATCACGGCCGGGTCGACGTAGACCTGGTCGGCCAGGCCGCTCATCTGGGCGATGGTCGCGGCCGTGATCACCGGCGTGACCAGGGACGCGCGGTCGCGCACCGCGGCGTTGTTGAGCAGCTCGACGGTGGCCTGCCGGTCGGGGTAGCCGATCGAGCTCTTCATCAGGAAGCGGTCGAGCTGGGCCTCGGGCAGGCGGTAGGTGCCCGCCTGCTCGATCGGGTTCTGGGTGGCGATCACGAGGAACGGCTTGCCCACCGGGTGCGCGACGCCGTCGACGGTGACGCGCCCCTCCTCCATCACCTCGAGCAGCGCGGACTGCGTCTTGGGCGAGGCGCGGTTGATCTCGTCGGCCAGGACGATCGTGTGGAAGATCGGCCCGGCGTGGAACTCGAAGGTGCCCTTGTGCTGGTCGTAGACCGTGACGCCGGTGACGTCGGAGGGCAGCAGGTCGGGCGTGAACTGGATACGCGCGTGGCTGCCCTGCACGGTGTTGGCGAGGGCGCGGGCCAGCATCGTCTTGCCCGTGCCGGGGAAGTCCTCCAGCAGGATGTGGCCCTCCGAGAGCAGGCAGGTCAGCGCCAGGCGTACGACGTGCCGCTTGCCGAGCACGGCCTTCTCCATGTTGTCGGTGAGCTGGTCGAAGGTCGACTTGAACCACTCGGCCTGTTCGGGGCTGATCGTCATGCGTGGGGTCCTCTGGTTGGAAGGAAGGAGACGTGGAGGGAGAGGCCTAGCCCGAGTCCGGCCATGCGAACTCGTAGCTCGCCGTTGCCGCTTGGCGGTCCGGGCCGCAGGTGATGCCGACGCGCCCACCGCCGTACCAGATGTAGGTCTGCTGGTCGTAGTTCGACCTGACGTCGATCGTCTCGTCGCGGTAGTGCGCCGCCGAGCCGTTGGTGATGCGGCAGTCGTAGTCCCGCTCGGCGCCGGGTTCGAAGGTCACGGTCAGCCGCAGGTAGCCGCAGTCGACGTCGACGCACGGGGTCTGGAACGTCGATGCGCACGCCGGCAGGCCTGAACCCGGCGTGTCGTTGCACAGGGCTCCTCGCGACGCCGTGACCGTGGGAGGGGGCGGGGGGCCCGAACGGGTCTGCTGACTGCCCTCGCGCTGGCCACGGTTGCCCGGAGCATCGTCGTAGACGGTCACGAAGATCTCCTGCTCCTGCTCGAAGCTCGTCGTGGTGAACACGGGCGTGGTGAAGCTGAAGGCGCCGACGCCGGTGGGGCGGTAGGTCTGGACCGCGGAGGCACTCTCTCCCCTGTTGCGGACCTGGTAGGCCACCACCGCAGCATCGCCGTTGCTGCTGCCCGAGATCGTCCACTGGACCGACCTGCCGCTGACGATGGGCTGGATCGACAGTGGCGTCCCGCTCAACGGGCCGTAGGTCTGCACGTTCTGCACGCTGCTGAGGGTGCAGCCGACGGGTGCGTCCTCGTTGCACACCCGCAGCTGCACGGCGTACGGCTGCTCGTTGCCCGGGGTGGGGATCTTCACCACCGCGTTGCCGGTCTGCTGGGGGAAGGTGCGCACGGCCAGCCCGGCGACGAGGATCTCGACCTTGCTGGTGGTGCCGCGCGAGTCCGGCACCGTGTAGGAGACCTCGGCCTCCTGGTTGGAGCCGGTGGGCACCACCTGGAAGCCCCCCCACGCGGCGGGCCGGCCGACGGCCTGGATGGCCGTGCCCGCGCTGGGCACCGACTTGTTGGTGATGTTGGCGGCCACGACCCGGTAGGTGTAGGTCAGGCCGTCGTAGGGCACCCCGCTGTGGATGCACGTCAGGGAGGTGATCCCCTGGCAGCCCGGCACACCGGCTGTGGTGGTGCCGTTGCTGTAGCTCACCGAGTAGACGGTGGGACCGGGGCCCTCCGGCAGCACCGACTGCCACGCGATGCGCAGGTCGGTCTGGTTCGGGCCCGACTCGAGGTCGGCGACGGCAGGAGCGGCCGGGGACGGTGGCGTGCCGAGCGGCTGGAACTCCGGCGACTGGCGCACGCCGGAGTAGTCGGCCTCGTTCTGGGCCTTGATGAAGAAGACGTACTTCGTGTTGTTGTCGAGCCCGGTCGCGGTGAAGCGGGTGGTGTCGCCGGGCACCGTCACGCCGTTGGGGCTGCCGACGTAGGTGATCGTGTAGTCGATGATCTTGGAGGTCGTCGTGGACGGCTTGTCCCACGCGATCGTGATGGAGCCGTCGCCCCGGTCGGTCATCCGGATGTTCTGCACGCGACCGGGCGCGGTGTCGGCCTGCGCCGTCTTCGACAGGTCGCTGAACTCGCTCGCACCGACGCGGTTGACCGCCTGCACCCGGAAGTAGTAGTTGCGGCCGTTCTCGAGGTTGCGGAAGACGCACTCGTTGGTGTCGCAGCGCTGCTTGGCGCCGGTCTTCTCCTCGCGGACCACGTAGTAGAGGACGGGCGCCCCGCCGTCGTCGGCCGGCGGCGGCCAGCCCATCTCGATCGCTCCCGAGCGCTGCGAGTCCCGGTAGGGACGCGGGGCACCGGGCGCCTCCGGCACGCCGACGACCTGGAACTCGATGCGACCCTCCGCGCGACGCGAGCTAGGCGGGTCGTCGGTCGACACGTCGCTGACAACGAGCCGGAAGCTCGCACGCACGCCACGGGTGTCCTTGTCCGCGGTGAGCGTGAGCCGGCTGCCACTCACCGAGGCACGCACGCCGGGGCTGCCGGTGCTGTCGACCGTCACGATGCTCGGCTCGGGGTCGGCCACCCCGGCCTGGAGGTAGGACGCGATGTCGAAGGTGCGGCTCTCGCCGGCCTCCATCGTCTCGACCCGGATCGGCTGGAGACGCGGCGCCGGGGCCCGGTCCAGGCGGAAGCGGATCTCCTGGGTGTTGCTCTCCTCCGCCTGCACCGTGAGCACGGCCTCGCCGCCCTCGGTCGCGGTGTCGGCCACCGTGATCGCCACGACCGAACCGTCCGGGTCACCGACGTCCACGCCGTCGACGCCCTGGGACCAGTCGGCGCTGTAGGACAGGCCCGCGACGTCGCGGGGGTCGGGGGTCGACACCGAGCAGAAGGTGGCGATGTCGAGGTCGTAGCGCTGGCCCGCCGTGATCGGCACCACCGTCGAGGGGCACTCGAGCGTCGGGGTGTCGTCGCCCACCTGGACCGGGATCGACAGCAGGACCGTCGCCCCGTCCTCGGTGGTGGAGGAGTCCTCGTTGCCGCTGGCGTCGCGCGCCGAGGTCACCTCGACGAGCAGCGCCCCCGGGCCGCGGAAGCCGGCGGCCGCGGACAGCGAGAAGCGGCTGTCGCCGTCGGGACCGACCTGGAGCTCCTGCGGCGACGCCGAGTAGGAGCGCCGTCCCGACGCCAGGCGTACGTCGGCACCGCCGGGCGCGGCGACGTAGTCGGAGATCCTGCCGGTCACCGTGTCCCCCGCGTCGAGCGTGATCTGGGCGTCCGGCAGGACGTAGGGCAGGCCGTTGCCCGTCGGCGGGATGTAGACCGAGGCCACTGCGGTGGCGCCGTCGGCGTCACGCACCTCGAACGGCAGCACCTTGGGCGCCTCGCCGCGGTTGGCGCGGACCTCCACGCCGTCGACGACGCGGGCGGACGGGTCACCGCCCACGCCGGTCACCTCGAGCGACTCGGCGTCGCCGTCGGGGTCGTAGGCGCCCTCGAGCACGTCGACCACGACGCTGCCGCTGTCGTCGGCGCGACCGAATGCGTCGTAGACGATCGGCGGGTTGTTGAAGTCGTCGGCCGTCTCGAGCGTCATCGTGGAGCGCGACTCACTCAGTCCGTTGGTCACCCGGTAGACGAGGACCGTGGCCTGGGCGTCGAGCGTGTCCGGCGCCGGCACGGTCACGAGGTTGGTCTCGGGGTCGAGGCGAGCTCCGTCCGGCTTCTCGACCAGCTCGATCTCCACGGAGTCGCCCGGGGCGATGAAGTCGTTGGCGAGCGGGTCGAAGGTCGCCGTGCGGCCCGGCTCGACGGTGAGGCGGTCCTCGACGGCCAGCGGCGGCTGGGGCTGTCCCGGCTCCACCACGGCCACGCGCACGGTGCCGGTGGCGAAGGCGCCCTGGGAGTCGACCACGGCGTAGGTGAACTCGTCGGTCCCGGCGGTGCGCGGGTAGGCCTGGTACTCGAGGAAGTTGCCGCCGTAGGACACGATGCGACCCAGCCGCGGGGCGGAGGTGATGCCGGTGACGGTGACCGGGTCGCCGTTGCGGTCCACCCCGACGCCGGGCACGCGGATCTTGACCTCGTCGCCGGAGACCACCCGACCCTCCAGGGTCGGCGGCTCGGGCGGGTCGTTGGGGTCGTCGGTCGGGATGACGGTCACCTGCAGGCGGCCGTTGGCGCGCTGGCCGTCCAGGTTCTGCGCGACGTAGGTGATGGTGTAGGTGTCACGCTCCTCGACCTGCTCGGGGGCGACGTAGCGCACGATGCGGCCCGACACGAACGCCTTGCCGACGTCGCCGGTCACGTCGATAGGAGGCACCACCTCGAGCTGGCCCGGGGTGGGGCTGTCCACCAGGTCGCCCAGCAGCGTCAGCCGGTCACCCGAGGGCGACACGTCGTTGTCGAGCACGGGCGCGGAGACGGAGGCGCCCGCGCGCACGACCACCCGGTCAGCCACCGTGACGGGCGTGTTGTCGGCCGGCTTGGGTCGCTGGGTCACCACGACCTCACCGCGTACGCCGGAGCTGGTGCCGTTGCTGATCGTGTAGGAGACGGTCTGCGTCACGGACGCTGCGTCCGGGCGGAGAGCGGAGATCCGCAGCCACCGGCCGTCGATGATCGCCACGTCGAGGTCGCCGACGCGGTCGGGGGCGGCACGCTGCACGACCAGGAGGCCGCCGGCAGGGTCGAGGTCGTTGGCCAGGACGTCGACGATGCCCGGGGCCTGGCCGTAGACCGTGAGCGTGTCGGGCATCGCGATGGGCTCCGCGGCCCGCTTGGGCCTGGGCTTCACGTCCACCCGGATGGTGCCCAGGTCGAGCGGGGCGTTGCCGTAGCCGGCGTTGTAGTTGAGGAAGAAGGTGCCGGCACGCTCGCCGGTGAAGGTCAGCTGCCCCGCATCGAGGTCGGAGACGACCTTCGCGCCCGGCTGCTGCGGCACCTTGCCCGCGAGCGAGAGCTCGGCGTTGGGCGCGTTGGGGTCCGAGCCGGGCAGGTCGTTGAGCAGGGGACGGATCTTGATCGGCTGGCCGACCTCGCCGCGCACCACGTCGGGCTCGGCGCTGGGCGCGAAGGTCTTCTGGTCCTTGGGCGCCTGGACCTGGAACCCGATGGACTTGCGGACCGGCTCGGACCGGCCGTCGGTGACCGCGAACTCCACGCGCACCAGCTGCTGGCCCTCGGAGTCGGTCCTGGGTGCGGTGAAGCGGATCCGGCCGTCCGCCGTGGTCCGGGCGGACGCTCCGGTCGCCTCGCCGTTGACGGCCTTCGCCGAGTCCAGCAGCAGGGTGTCGCCGTCACTGTCGTCGCGCCAGTCGGCGAGCACGGGGACGGAGAGCGCACCGCCGTGCGGGACCTTGTAGGTCGGCTTCTCGTAGCCCTCGCGCAGGTCCGGGGCCTCGTTCTGCAGCTCGCCGCGCACCCGGACCTCGACGCTGGCGTTGGCCGCGACACCGTTGCGCCCGTCGTCGATGAAGTAGTCGAAGGTCGCAGGTCGCGCGTCCTCCGGCATCTGCAGCACCAGCGTCTGGCCGTCGGGACTGATCTCGACCCTGGCCCCGCCGCCGGGCTGGTCGACGTCGACGATGCTGAGGATCCGACCCTCGGGGGCGGAGTCGTTGTCGAGCGGGTGCAGGACGGTGGTGCGCCCGGCGCGCACGCCGTAGGAGTCGGGCTCGGCCCGGGGCGGGCGCCGGTCGGCGTCGGTCTGGTTCTCGTTCTCGTTCTCGTCGTCCTGGTTCTTCTTCTTCGAGGTGAAGGCTTCCCAGTTGTCGATCCTCTGCGGACGGTCCTGCTGGACGTCCCACACCGTGCCGCTGTTGGCGTCGTTGAGCACGATCTCGCCCCGGTTGACCCGGAAGGCGAGGCTGGTGGCGTCGCCACCCAGGTCGTCCTCGTTGACCTCGTCCGACCCGCACTGCACCGCCACGGCGCCCTCACCGCCGGACCAGGCGCCGAAGACGCAGGCGCCGAGGCGTACGGGCTCCACGGGCGTGCCGGACCTGTCGGAGATGGACGTGACGTCGCCGGAGTCGAGGTCGACGCCCCGCAGTCCGTCGGGCGCACCCACGAGCACGGCGTCGGAGGAGGGCCCGGCCTGCTGGAGGACGCTGTCGACAGGCACGGTGGCGGTCGCGCCGCCGACGACGCTGAGCACGCCGGCATCGGCGTCGAGGGTCACGATCCGGTCGCCGACGGTGGTCACCTGGGTGACCTGGCCGGCGCCGCCGGGCAGGTCGCTGGTGTCGGGCTCGGCGAACCCTGCGTCGCGGGGGTCCACCGTCGTGACCGTGCCCTCCTCCGAGGAGGTGACGACGATCGTGCCGTCCTGGGCGACGGCCAGCGCGGCGCCCTCGCCGGCCTCGGCGATCGGGTCGGCCTGGCTGTCGACGGCGCTCATCACCGGCTTGCCGAGCTGGTCGTCGTAGCGCACGGCCCAGAGCTGGCCGGTCTCCGCGTCGATGCTGGCCAGGGTCGACCCGGCCATCTGCACGTCGCCAGCGGTGGGGATCGCGGCGGTGCCGCCGTCCTGGGACTCCAGCTTGCTGGTGTCGATGGCCTGGCCGCGGCTGGCGTTGGTGTTGAGGCTGACGACGGCGGCGCCGTCCTGGACGACGTCGAGGCGTGTCCTGCCCTCGGGGCTCGGCACGACGCCATCGAGCTGGTTGATCGGCTTGTTCAGCCGGCCCGACCAGCCCTTCTTGCCGTTGACGACCCAGATGCCGCCGTCGTTGAGCTCGGCCTCGTGCTTCTTGTAACCACTCGCCGTGACGGCGTAGACGACGACCGCGCCGGTCGCGATGGTGAGCGCGACACCCGAGGCGATGCCCACCCGGTGCCGGCGCACGAAGGCCGCACGTGCCACGCCATTCCCCCTTGGCCACACCCGATGACGTGCGCCCACCGCAGTCAACCACAGGAGGGTAGGTAAGCAGTCGGGATTCCGACAAGTCGGGACCTCCTGCGCCGGACGTGGACGATGGGTGATGATGGAGGCGTGGGCGTGCACGAGGGGAGCCGACGTTGATCGTGGAAGCGAGGTACACCGGGGGGTCCGGTGTCCTGCTCGGCAGTGGCGCCCACTGGGTGCTGATGACCGACCCCGGGGACGAGCAGGTCGTGGAGGAGGTCTGGGAGGCCCTGTCCATGACCGCACCGTCCGGGTCCGGTGTGGTCGAGCGCGTGCTGGCGATCGTCGAGAAGGCCTTCGCCGGTGACCCTCCGGGCCTTGCGGTCGTCGACTTCACCTCCGGTGCCTCCACGACGCTGTCGCGCGGCGCCGGGCACGTACGCCTCTCCGGCCCGGCGCGGATCCTGAGCCTGGACGCCGGGGCCGACCCCGAGGGCCTGTCGAGCACCCGGCGCCTCGTCGGCGGCGTGGTGGCCGCCCACCGCGTCGAGCTGCGGCCGTTGTCGGTCCGCACGGCGCCGCAGGTGCAGCGTGCCGAGGCAGCCGCGGCACCCGCCCCCGCGGGCGCGCCCCTCATCGACGGCATCCCGGCCGCGATCCTTGCCGCGAAGGGCCCCGACGGGCCTCCGCCGCGCACCCGGACCATGCGACCCGCGCAGGACACCGGCTCGCTCACCGACACCTCCGAGCCCGACCCGCTGCTGGTGCAGCGGATCGAGGAGGGTGCCCACACCACGATCCGGCCGGCCTCCGCGCCCCACACCACCCCCGAGCCGGACGACCACGACGGGTCCACCACCTTCCGTCCGGCCCACCTCTCCCACCCGACGGCGCCCACGGTGCTGGCGGTGAGCTGCCCGCTCGGCCACCTCACGCCCCCCGCGTCGCCGCAGTGCCGCGTCTGTCACCAGCGGGTCGCACCGCAGGAGCCGCGGCGCGTGGACCGGCCGCCGCTCGGGGGCCTGCGCCTGCCGACCGGGGAGGTCGTGCCGCTCGACCGTGGCGTCATCCTGGGGCGCAAGCCCGCGCCGGCCCAGGACAGCACCGACTGGCCGCACCTGGTGCACCTGCCCGCCGACCACTCGTTCGTCTCCCGCCGGCACCTGCAGATCGAGCTCGACGGGTGGGACGTGGTGGCCCGCGACCTCGACAGCCGGGGCGGCACCACCATCGCCCCGCCCGGGCGGGAGCCGCAGCGCATGACGGCCGGCGACGCCTATGTGCTCGAGGCAGGTACGGTCCTCGACATGGCGCACGTCTACGCGGTCCGCTACGAGACGGGGGCGACCGCCCGGTGAGTGCTCCGGTCATCCCCGGGTTCGCGTTCGTCGAGCACCTGGGCAGCGGCGGCTTCGCCGACGTGTTCCTCTACGAGCAGCAGTGGCCGCGCCAGCGGGTCGCGGTGAAGGTCGTGCGCCCCGACGTGCCCCTCACCGACCGCGAGAAGTACCTCTTCACCGCCGAGGCCAACGCGATGGCCCGCCTGGCCGACCATCCCTACATCGTCTCGGTGATCACCGCGGGCGTCACGGCGGAGGGCGGCCGACCGTTCCTGGTCATGCGCTACTGCCCTCCGCCGGACCTGGGGATCCGGGTGCGCTCCAACCCGATGGCGCCGGTCGACGCCGTCGCCACCGGCATCAAGCTGGCCAGCGCCATCGAGACCGCCCACCGCTCGGGCATCCTGCACCGCGACATCAAGCCGAGCAACGTGCTCGTGACGACCTACCACGAGCCGGCCCTCACCGACTTCGGCATCGCCGGGCACATGGCAGACGTGGAGGGCGACAACGACGTCCGGATCTCCTACCCCTGGTCGCCGCCCGAGCTCCTCGACGGCCGTTCCAACGGCTCCGTGGCCTCCGACGTCTACTCGCTCGGCGCCACCATCTGGCACCTGCTGGTGGGGCGCTCCCCCTTCTCCATCCCCTCCGGCGACAACTCCACCCGGGCGCTGAGCGCGCGCATCCTGCACGCCGCTCCCCCGGCCACCCAGCGACCCGACGTGCCGCCGGCCCTCGACCGCCTGCTCCAGCAGTGCCTGGCCAAGCGACCCGAGCACCGGCCCTCGAGCGCGCTGGAGCTCGCCCGCGCGCTGCAGCGCATCGAGTCGGCCGCGGGCTGGGCCCGCACCGCGGTCGCGGTGGAGGGCGACCGGCCCGACTCCTCGGTCGCCGCACCCGAGGTCGCAGAGGCTCCCGAGGACGCCACCGCGATGAAGCCGGTGACCGTCATCTCCGCCAGCGGTCCGCGCCGCATCGCCCCGCAGGTCCCCGCCCCGCTCCTCGAGGAGGACGAGCAGGAGAGCAGCCGGGTCTCAGGCCTGGTGTGGGCCGGTGTCGGTGCCGCCGTGCTCGCACTCGTCGTGGGCTACCTGGTGCTCGGCGGCGGGGGCGACCGCGAGGAGGACCCGGGCGTCGTCCTCCCGTCCGACTCCCAGACGCCCAGCGCCGTCGTGCCGGATGCGCTGACCGAGGCGCCGAGCCTCACCGGAGCGCGTACGCCTCGCGGTGTGCTCTTCGAGTGGCGTCCACCGGTGCCGGTCGAGCCCGGCGACTCCTTCAGCTACCACCGCGACGACACCGACGCCTACGGCAGCACCAGGCGGCAGCGGCTGCTGGTGCGCACCGACGAGCCGATCTGCCTCGACGTGCGGATGACGCGGGGGTCGGACAACTCCCCCACCGCCAAGGAGTGCGTCACCTGATCGACAGGTGACGTGCCACCGGCCCGGCGCGCTCGTGGTGAGCGTGCCGGGCCGGCGGCGTGGAGCTGCGTCAGGACGTCAGTCGTCCTGGAAGTCGCGGCGCGGACCCGACTTCGCGTCCTGCTCCGCGGCGGACATCCGGCTGGAGGCCCACAGGGACAGCACCGCGGTGATCGCCAGCGTGGCGATGATGACCACGAGCGAGAGCCAGATCGGGATCTCGAGCCAGTCGTAGTCGAGGGGCTCGCCACCGTTGATGAAGGGCAGCTCGTTCTCGTGCAGGGCGTGGAAGAACAGCTTCACGCCGATGAAGGCCAGCAGGAAGGCCAGGCCGTACGACAGGTAGATCAGGCGCTGGAGCAGGCCACCGATGAGGAAGTAGAGCTGGCGCAGGCCCATCAGCGCGAAGATGTTGGCGGTGAGCACCAGGTAGGGCTCCTTGGTGATGCCGAAGATCGCCGGGATCGAGTCGAGGGCGAACAGCAGGTCGGTGGTGCCGAGCGTGAGGATCACGATGAACATCGGGGTGATCATCCGCTTGCCGTTGTCGACGGTGAACAGGCTCTTGCCGTGCCACTCCGAGGTGGCCGGGAACCGACGCTCGATGAAGGCGACGAGCTTGTTCTCCTCGAACTCGTCCTCGTCCTCGTCCTCGGCGCCCTCCTTGGCCAGCTTGACCGCCGTGTAGACCAGGAAGAGGCCGAAGAGGTAGAAGATCCAGCTGAAGTTGCTGATCGCCGCGGCGCCGACGGCGATGAAGATCGCGCGCATGACCAGCGCCATCACGATGCCGATCATCAGGGCGTACTGCTGCAGCTCCCGCGGCACGGCGAACTTGGCCATGATGATGATGAAGATGAAGAGGTTGTCGATGGAGAGCGAGTACTCCACGAGCCAGCCGGAGTAGAACTCCAGGGCCGACGTGCCACCCGAGGTGTACCAGACGCCGAGGCCGAAGAGGACGGCCATGCCGACGTAGATGGAGAGGTAGGTCGCGCACTCCTTCATGCTCGGCTCGTGCGGGCGGCGCCCGACGACCGCGAGGTCGAAGGTGAAGATCGCGAGGGTCACCACGGCCGTGGCGATCCAGACCCAGGTGGGGACGTCCACTCTGTTGCTCCTTGGGATGGGGTGGGGTGCGGGTCCGCGCAGCACGCGGACGCCGGAGGTCTCTTCCGCTCGCGTCAGCGCGAACCAGTGGCACCGGGCCCTGCTCGCGCAAGGGCCGTGCTGACGACACCACCACTACGGGGAATACTCCCCTCCAACCCGCTCAGTCTTCCACGCACCCCTGCGGGGAGGTGAAATCGCCGCTCAGCGTCCGCCGAATGGGACACCCAGCGCGGCGAGCCGCTGCTCGCCCCCGTCCACGGCGGTGAGCACCCACGTGCCGGCCGGGGTGACGGTGAAGGTGTGCTCGAAGTGGGCGGCGTACGAGCCGTCGACGCTCGCCACGGTCCACTCGTCCTCGAGCAGGTCGGTGTGCTTGCTGCCGAGCGTCACCATCGGCTCGACGGCCAGCGCCAGGCCCTCGACGATCGAGGGACCGCGGCCGCGCCGGCCGACGTTGGGCACGTTGGGCGCCATGTGCATCTCGGTGCCGATCCCGTGGCCGGTGTAGTCCTCGAGGATGCCGTAGCGCCCCTCGGAGCGGACGTGCGACTCGATCGCGTGGCTGATGTCGCTCACCCGTCCGCCGAGCCTGGCTGCGGCCATGCCGCGCCACAGCGACTCCTCGGTGACCCGCAGGAGCTCGCGCACGTCGTCGGCGATCTCGCCGACCGGGACGGTGATGGCCGCGTCGCCGTGCCACCCCTCGACGATCGCGCCGCAGTCGATGGAGATCACGTCACCGTCGGCGAGCACGCGGTCACCGGGGATGCCGTGCACGACCTCCTCGTTGACCGAGGCGCAGATCGTCGCAGGGAAGGGCGGGTGGCTGTAGCCCTTGAACGACGGGATGCCGCCGTGGTCGCGGATGTTGGCCTCCGCGAGCGTGTCGAGCTCGAGCGTCGTCACCCCGGGGCGGACCGCAGCGCGCAGGAGCTCGAGGGTCTCCCCGACGAGCCGGCCCGCGACCCGCATCAGGTCGATCTGCTCGGGGGTCTTGATCTCGATCCCGCGGTCGCGGAAGCCCACGACGGACTCAGCTCTGCGGGATCGCGTCGAGGGCGGCGAAGATGCGGGCCGTCACGTCGTCGACCTCACCCATCCCGTCGACCTCGATGAGGATGCCGCGCTCGCGGTAGACCCCGATGAGCGGCTCGGTCTGCTCGGCGTAGACCTCCTGGCGGCGCCGGATGACGTCCTCGGTGTCGTCGGTGCGACCGTCGGTCTGCGCCCGCTGGAGCAGGCGCTGCACGAGCTCCTCGGGGTCGACCGTCAGCACCACGACCGCGTCGAGCTGGTGCCCGGTGAAGCCGATCATCCCGTCGAGCTCGGTGACCTGCGCGAGCGTCCGGGGGTAGCCGTCGAGCAGGAAGCCCGGGCGGGCGTCCTCCTCGTCGATCCGGTTGCGGACCATGTGGTTGGTGACCTCGTCGGGGACGTACTCACCGGCGTCCATGTAGCGCTTGGCCTCCACGCCGAGAGGCGTGCCCTGCGAGACGTTGGCCCGGAAGATGTCTCCGGTGGAGATCGCCGGCACGCCGAAGTGGTCTGCCACGAATCGGGCCTGCGTGCCCTTGCCCGCACCCGGCGGGCCCATGAGGATGAGTCTCATCTACTTCAGGAATCCTTCGTAGTTTCGCTGCTGGAGCTGGCTCTCGATCTGCTTCACCGTGTCGAGCGCGACGCCGACCATGATGAGGATCGAGGTGCCTCCGAACGGGAAGTTCTGGCTGGCCTCGATCGCCGCGAAGGCGATCAGGGGCACGAGCGAGATCAGGCCGAGGTAGATCGCTCCAGGGAACGTGATGCGGGACAGGACGTAGGACAGGTAGTCCTCGGTCGGCTTGCCCGCCCGGATCCCGGGGATGAAGCCGCCGTACTTCTTCATGTTGTCCGCCACCTCGACAGGGTTGAAGGTGATCGAGACGTAGAAGTACGTGAAGAAGATGATCAGCGCGAAGTAGGTGATCATGTAGAGCGGGTGGTCGCCGCCCACGAGGTAGGTGCCGATGAAGTCCAGCACGGGGTTGCTGGTCTCGGGGTTGAACTGGACCGCCATCGCCGGCAGGTAGAGCAGCGACGAGGCGAAGATGACCGGGATGATGCCGGCCTGGTTCACCTTGAGCGGGATGTAGGTCGAGTTGCCGCCGAACATCTTGCGCCCGACCATGCGGCGGGCGTACTGCACCGGGATGCGGCGCTGCGCCTGCTCGATGAAGATGACGGCCGCGACGAGGATCAGGCCGATGACCATCACGACGCCGAAGACGAGCCAGCCCTTGGAGGTCTGGACGCCCCAGAGCGCGGCCGGGAAGGTCGCGACGACCTGCGTGAAGATCAGGATCGACATGCCGTTGCCGATGCCGCGGTCGGTGATGAGCTCACCGAGCCACATGATGACGGCCGTGCCGGCGGTCATCGTGACCACCATGACGAGGAAGGTGCTGGTGGTGTCGTCGTGCAGCAGGTCGCGGGTGCAGCCCTGCAGCAGGGCGCCGTTGCGCGCGAGGGCGACGATGCCGGTCGCCTGGAGCACGGCGAGGCCCAGCGTCAGGTAGCGGGTGTACTGGGTGATCTTGGCCTGTCCGGCCTGACCTTCCTTCTTCAGCGCCTCGAGCCGTGGGATCACCACGACGAGCAGCTGCAGGATGATCGAGGCCGTGATGTACGGCATGATCCCCAGCGCGAAGATGGTGAGCTGGAGCAGCGCACCACCGGAGAAGAGGTTGATGAGGCTGTAGAGCCCACCCTCCTCCAGCTGGCTGATGCAGGCCTGGACGTTGGCCACGTTGACACCCGGGGTGGGCACCTGAGAGCCGAGCCGGAAGATCGTGATGATCAGCAGCACGAACAGCAGCTTGCGCCGCAGGTCCGGCGTCCGGAAAGCGTTGGCGAACGCGCCTAGCACTGGTTCCTCTTTCGTAAGGGTGCCCAACCAGGATCGGCGGGCGGACGAGGGTCCCGCACCGTTGCACGGCGCGAAGCCCGGGGAAGCCTAACAGTCGGGGTCGGACCCGCTTCCCCCCGAGACACAAGGAGAACGACGAAGGCCCGGCCGACAGTTCCCACTGTGCGGCCGGGCCTTCATCAGATGAGCGATCGGTGGCCTCAGGCCACGGTCGCGGTGCCGCCTGCAGCCTCGATCTTCTCCTTGGCGGAGGACGAGAACGCGTTGGCACTGACCTGGACGGCAACCGAGATGTCGCCCTGGCCCAGCACCTTGACGGGCTGGCCCTTGCGGACCGCGCCCTTGGCGACGAGGTCGGCGACGGTCACGGTGCCACCCTCGGGGAAGAGCTCCCCGAGACGGTCGAGGTTGACGACCTGGAACTCCACGCGGAAGGGGTTCTTGAAGCCCTTCAGCTTGGGCAGGCGCATGTGGATCGGCATCTGGCCACCCTCGAAGGCGACCGGAACCTGGTAGCGAGCCTTGGTGCCCTTGGTACCACGGCCGGCAGTCTTGCCCTTCGAGGCCTCACCGCGACCCACACGGGTCTTCGCGGTCTTGGCACCCGGAGCGGGACGCAAGTGGTGCAGCTTGAGCGTCATGTCACTCCACCTCCTCGAACGTCACCAGGTGACGGACGGTGTTGATCATGCCTCGGATCTCCGGGCGGTCTTCCTTGACGACGACGTCGCCGATCCGCTTGAGACCGAGCGAACGGAGCGTCTCGCGCTGGTTGGCCTTCAGGCCGACCAGGCCGCGCTTCTGCTGGACCTTGAGCTGTGCCATTACTGCTGCACCCCCGCCGTCGCCTCGAGCTGGCCCTCGGCGCGCGCACGGAGCAGCGCAGCCGGGGTGACGTCCTCGACCCGCATGCCACGGCGAGCAGCCACGGCCTCGGGCTCCTCGAGCATCCGCAGGGCCTCGACCGTCGCGTGGACGATGTTGATCTGGTTGGACGAGCCGAGGGACTTGCTCAGCACGTCGTGGATGCCGGCGCACTCGAGCACCGCGCGCACCGGGCCACCGGCGATCACGCCGGTACCGGGAGCGGCGGGACGCAGCAGGACGACGCCTGCGGCCTTCTCGCCCTGCACCGGGTGCGGGATGGTGCCCTGGATGCGGGGGACCTTGAAGAAGTGCTTCTTGGCCTCCTCGACACCCTTGGCGATCGCGGCCGGAACTTCCTTGGCCTTGCCGTAACCGACGCCGACCAGTCCTTCACCGTCGCCGACGATCACGAGGGCGGTGAAGCTGAAGCGACGACCACCCTTCACGACCTTGGCGACACGGTTGATCGCCACGACTCGCTCGATGTAGACAGACTTCTCGGCCTGGCCACGACCGTTGTCGCGTCCGCGACGGTCGCCCGAGCCACCGCTGCGCTGTCCGCGCTGGGCTCCGCTCATGAGATGTGCTCCATATCTAAGTTCTCTCTCTGGTCGCGTGAGGCGATCAGAAGGACAATCCGCCCTCCCGGGCGGCATCGGCGAGGGCCGCGATGCGACCGTGGTACTTGTTCCCGGCACGGTCGAAGACGACGTCCTCGATCCCAGCCGCCTTGGCGCGGGAGGCGACGAGCTCGCCGACCTTCTTCGCCTTGGCGGTCTTGTCGCCGTCGGTGCCGCGGACGTCGGCCTCCATCGTGGAGGCGTAGGCCAGCGTGGCGCCCTGGAGGTCGTCGACGACCTGCACCGAGAGGTGCTTGGCCGACTTGGTGACCACCAGGCGCGGACGCTCGGCGGTGCCGTTGATGCGCTTGCGACCACGCGCCTGTCGGCGCAGCCGGGCACGGACGCGGTTCGCGGTGTGCTTGTTGTTGCTCAGCGAGATCGCCATGTCACTTACCGGCCTTTCCGACCTTGCGACGGATGTGCTCGCCGGCGTAGCGCACGCCCTTGCCCTTGTAGGGCTCGGGCTTGCGGAGCTTGCGGATCTTGGCCGCAGTCTCGCCGACAAGCTGCTTGTCGATGCCGACGACGCCGAGCTTGGTCGGGCCTTCGACGGTGAAGGTGATGCCCTCGGGGGCGTCGAAGATGATCGGGTGCGAGTAGCCGAGCTGGAACTCCAGCTGGGTCGGCCCCTTCGGCAGGACGCGGTAACCCACGCCCACGATCTCGAGCTTCTTCTCGTAGCCCTCGGTGACACCCACCACCATGTTGTTGATGAGCGTGCGGGTCAGGCCGTGGAGCGAGCGGCTGTTGCGCTCGTCGTCGGGACGCTGCACCTCGAGGATGCCGTCCTCGCCCTTGGCGACCGTGATCGGGGACGCGATGGTGTGGGACAGGGTGCCCTTGGGGCCCTTGACCGTCACCAGCGACTCGTCGATCGCGACGTCGACACCGGACGGGACCGCGATGGGGAGCTTGCCAATGCGCGACATGCTTCTCTCTCTTCCTGGTCTCAGTTGGTCCGGGTCACCAGACGTAGGCGAGGACTTCGCCGCCCACGCCCTTCTGGTTCGCCTGGCGGTCGGTCAGCAGTCCCTGCGACGTCGAGATGATCGCGACGCCGAGGCCACCGAGGACCTTGGGCAGGTTGGTGCTCTTGGCGTAGACGCGCAGGCCGGGCTTGCTGATGCGGCGTACGCCGGCGATCGAGCGCTCCCGGTTGCGGCCGTACTTCAGCGTCACGGTCAGCGTCTTGCCGACGGCGGGCTCGCCCTCGGCGGACAGGTTGTCGGCCACGTCGTAGGAGGTGATGTAGCCCTCCTGCTTGAGGATCTCCGCGAGGCCGGCCTTCATCTTGCTGTAAGGCATCGACACCACGTCGTGGTACGCCTGGTTGGCGTTGCGCAGACGAGTGAGCATGTCTGCGATCGGGTCAGTCATCGTCATGATGGGTTCTTTCTCGTCGTGGTTTCGAGCGGCACACGGCCGGCCCGACCTTCAACGTGTTGAGGTGGTTACCAGGAGACCGTGGTCACCAGGAGGACTTGGTGACTCCGGGCAGCTCGCCGCGGTGTGCCATCTCCCGCAGGCAGATGCGGCACAGGCCGAACTTGCGGTAGACGGACTTCGGACGGCCGCAGCGCTGGCAGCGGGTGTAGCCGCGGACAGCGAACTTCGGCTTGCGAGCGGCCTTGACCTTGAGGGAAGTCTTCGCCATGTCAGTTCTCCTTGAACGGGAAGCCGAGCTGCTTGAGCAGCGCACGACCCTCGTCGTCATTGGTGGCGGTGGTCACGATGGTGATGTCCATGCCACGCGACCGGTCGATCTTGTCCTGGTTGATCTCGTGGAACATGACCTGCTCGGTGAGACCGAACGTGTAGTTGCCGCGACCGTCGAACTGCTTCGGCGAGAGACCGCGGAAGTCACGGATGCGGGGCAGCGCCAGCGACAGCAGGCGGTCGAGGAACTCCCACATGCGGTCGCCGCGCAGCGTGACGTGCGCACCGATCGGCATGCCCTCGCGCAGCTTGAACTGGGCGATGGACTTGCGGGCCTTGGTCACGGCCGGCTTCTGGCCGGTGATCGCGGTGAGGTCGCGGATGGCGCCCTCGATCAGCTTGGAGTCGCGAGCTGCCTCGCCGACACCCATGTTGACCACGATCTTGGTCAGGCCGGGGACCTGCATGATGTTGGCGATGTCGAACTCGGTGCGCAGGGCGGGGACGATCTCCTCGCGGTAGCGCGCCTTGAGCCGAGGAATCTCGGTGGTCTGGGTGGTCTCGGCCATCTCAGATCTCCTTGCCGGTCTTGCGGGACACGCGGACCGAACGGCTGGCGGTGTAGGTCGAGCCGTCGGGACGGCGCTTGGTGACCTCGTCGCGGCGGAAGCCGACGCGGGTGACGCCGTCACCCTCGACCAGCATCACGTTGGACACGTGGATCGGCGCCTCGCGGGTGATGATGCCCCCGGTCGTGCCGGTCTGCTGGACGGACTTGGTGTGGCGCTTGACGAGGTTGACGCCCTCGACGATCAGCCGGTCCTCCTCGCGGAGCACCGAGATGACCTTGCCCTGGGCACCCTTGTCCTTGCCGGCGATGACCTTGACGGTGTCGCCCTTCTTGATGTTCATGCTCTTACCCATCTCTCACAACACCTCCGGGGCGAGCGAGATGATCTTCATGAAGCGCTTCTCGCGCAGCTCACGACCGACGGGGCCGAAGATGCGCGTGCCGCGCGGCTCACCGTCGTTCTTGAGGATGACGGCGGCGTTCTCGTCGAATCGGATGTAGGAACCGTCGGCGCGGCGACGCTCCTTAACGGTGCGTACGACCACGGCCTTGACGACGTCGCCCTTCTTGACGTTGCCACCGGGGATCGCGTCCTTGACGGTGGCGACGATGACGTCACCGATGCCGGCGTAGCGACGCCCAGAGCCACCGAGAACACGGATGCAGAGGATCTCCTTCGCACCGGTGTTGTCGGCGACCTTGAGTCGCGACTCCTGCTGGATCATTGGTTTCTCCTGGTTGTCGAGCTGGTTCTCATGCCCTCGCGGGGCACGAGCCTGGCCGAACTGGTGGGGTTCTGTGCTGGGAGTGGGTCCGGGTGGGGCGAGCGGGGCTCACCTCACCCGAGGCTCACTTGGCCTTCTCGAGGACCTCGATCAGGCGCCAGCGCTTGGTGGCGGACAGCGGGCGGGTCTCCATGATCAGGACCCGGTCACCGATGCCGCACTGGTTGGTCTCGTCGTGGGCCTTCAGGCGCGACGTCTTGCGCATGACCTTGCCGTAGAGCGCGTGCTTCACGCGGTCCTCGACGGCCACGACGATGGTCTTGTCCATCTTGTCGCTCACGACGAGGCCCTCACGGACCTTGCGCTGGTTGCGCTCGTCAGCCGACTGGGTCGCAGTGTTCTCGCTCATGCCTTCGCCTCTTCGTTGGTGCCCGGCGTGGTGCGGATGCCGAGCTCGCGCTCGCGGACCACGGTGTAGATGCGGGCGATGTCCTTCTTGACCACGCGGAGCCGGCCGTGGCTGTCCAGCTGGCCGGTGGCCGCCTGGAACCGGAGGTTGAACAGCTCCTCCTTGGCCTCGCGCAGCTTCGCCTCCAGGTCGGTGGCGTTGAGCTCGTCGAGCTCGTGGGCGTTCAGCTTGGTAGCCATCAGAATTCACCGGCCTCACGGGAGATGAACCGGCACTTCATCGGAAGCTTGTGCATCGCGCGGCGCATGGCCTCGCGAGCGGTCACCTCGTCGACACCGGAGAGTTCGAACATGACGCGGCCGGGCTTGACGTTCGCCACCCACCACTCGGGGGAACCCTTACCGGAACCCATGCGGGTCTCGGCAGGCTTCTTGGTCAGCGGACGGTCCGGGTAGATGTTGATCCAGACCTTTCCGCCGCGCTTGATGTGACGGGTCATGGCGATACGGGCCGACTCGATCTGTCGGTTGGTCACGTAGTGACCCTCGACCGCCTGGATGCCGAAGTCACCGAAGGCCAGCGTGGTGCCGCCCTTGGCTACGCCACGGCGCTTGGGGTGGTGCTGCTTGCGGTGCTTGACGCGACGGGGCATCAACATGAGGTCAGGCCTCCTGTCCGGTGCTCGGTGCAGCCTCGGCGGCGGGGGCCTCGGTGGCCTCGCTGCGAGGAGCGCGGTCGCCGCGCGAGCCACGGCTCGGACGGTCGCCGCCACGGGTGTTGGGACGGCCGCCGCTGCGACCGGGGGCACCGGCGCGGGCGGCCTGCTGGGCCTGGCGCTCGGCACGGGTGCCGGCGACCTCGCCCTTGTAGATCCAGACCTTCACGCCGATGCGGCCGAAGGTGGTCTTGGCCTCGTAGAAGCCGTAGTCGATGTCGGCGCGGAGGGTGTGCAGGGGCACGCGGCCCTCGCGGTAGAACTCCGTACGCGACATCTCGGCACCGTTGAGACGACCCGAGCACTGGATCCGGATGCCCTTGGCACCGGAGCGCATCGAGGTCTGCATCGCCTTGCGCATGGCGCGGCGGAACTGCACGCGGCCCGCGAGCTGCTCGGCGACGCCCTGGGCGACCAGCTGAGCGTCGATCTCGGGCTGCTTGACCTCGAGGATGTTCAGCTGGACCTGCTTGCCCGTGAGCTTCTCGAGCTCGCCGCGGATGCGGTCGGCCTCGGCGCCACGGCGACCGATGACGATGCCCGGACGCGCGGTGTGGATGTCCACCCGCACACGGTCACGGGTGCGCTCGATCTCGACCTTGGAGATGCCGGCCCGCTCCATGCCCTTGGAGAGCAGCTTGCGGATGGCGACGTCCTCACCGACGTAGGACTTGTAGAGCTTGTCGGCGTACCAACGGCTCTTGTGGTCGGTGGAGATGCCCAGGCGGAACCCGTTCGGGTTGATCTTCTGGCCCATCAGGCACCCTTTCCGTTCTTCGAGGCGCGGGCCTTCTTGCCCGGCGCGGTGAGCGCGTCGGCCGGCTGCACCGCGAGGGTGATGTGGCTGGTGCGCTTGTTGATACGGGTGGCACGGCCCTGGGCACGCGGACGCCAACGCTTCATCGTCGGGCCCTCGTCGACCATCGCGACCGAGAGCACGAGGTCTGCCCGGTTGAGCCCCTCGGTGGTCTCGGCGTTGGCGACGGCGCTCTCCAGCACCTTGTAGACGGTCTCGGAGGCGGCCTGCGGCGCGAACTGCAGCAGGGTGAGGGCCTCGTCGACCTGGAGGCCGCGGACCATGTCGACGACACGGCGGGCCTTCATCGGGGTGATCCGCACGTAGCGTGCGCTGGCGAAGGCGCCCGGCTGGTCGCCGAGCAGCGACTCGCGGCGCGCGCTGGTGCGGCTGCGCTCGGTGGTGCTCATCGACGACGTCCCTTCCGGTCTTCCTTCACGTGCCCGCGGTAGGTGCGGGTCGGTGCGAACTCCCCGAGCTTGTGGCCGACCATGGAGTCGGTCACGAAGACGGGGACGTGCTTGCGACCGTCGTGCACGGCGATGGTGTGACCGATCATGTCGGGCACGATCATCGACCGGCGCGACCAGGTCTTGATGACGTTGTGGCTGCCCTTCGCGTTCTCGGCGTCCACCTTCTTCTGAAGGTGGTCGTCGATGAAGGGGCCCTTCTTCAGGCTGCGAGGCATGTCGGTTACTTCCTACCCTTGCCGGACTTGCGACGACGGATGATCTGGGAGTCGCTGGCCTTGCGCTTGCGCGTACGGCCCTCGGGCTTGCCCCAGGGGGAGACGGGGTGGCGACCACCGGACGTCTTGCCCTCACCACCACCGTGCGGGTGGTCGACCGGGTTCATGACGACACCGCGGACGGTCGGGCGAACGCCCTTCCACCGCATACGGCCGGCCTTGCCCCAGTTGATGTTGGACTGCTCGGCGTTGCCGACCTCACCGATCGTGGCGCGGCAGCGCACGTCGACGAAGCGCATCTCGCCCGAGGGCAGGCGCAGCGTGGCGCGGCTTCCCTCGCGGGCGACCAGCTGGGCGGAGTTGCCGGCCGAGCGGGCGATCTTGGCACCGCCACCCGGACGCAGCTCCACGCAGTGGATGGTCGTACCGACCGGGATGTTGCGCAGCGGGAGGTTGTTGCCGGGCTTGATGTCGGCGTTGGGGCCCGACTCGACCGGCGTGCCCTGCACGAGGCCCTTGGGGGCCACGATGTAGCGCTTCTCGCCATCGGCGTAGTGCAGCAGCGCGATACGGGCGGTGCGGTTGGGGTCGTACTCGATGTGAGCGACCTTGGCCGGCACGCCGTCCTTGTCGTAGCGACGGAAGTCGATGATGCGGTAGGCGCGCTTGTGACCGCCACCCTTGTGACGGGTGGTGATGCGGCCCTGGTTGTTGCGGCCGCCGTTCTTGGGCAGCGGACGCGTCAGCGACTTCTCGGGCGTGGTCCGGGTGATCTCGACGAAGTCGGCCACCGACGAGCCACGACGGCCCGGGGTGGTCGGCTTGTACTTGCGGATAGCCATATCAGTTCCTAGTCAGGAGCCCGGTCAGGAGACCGGACCTCCGAAGATGTCGATGCGGTGACCCTCGGCGAGGCTGACGATCGCGCGCTTGGTGTTCGGGCGCTTGCCCATGCCGTAGCGGGTGCGACGGGTCTTGCCCTGGCGGTTGATCGTGTTGACCGAGGTGACCTTGACTCCGAAGACCTTCTCGACCGCGATCTTGATCTCGGTCTTGTTGGCGTCCGGGTGGACGATGAAGGTGTACTTGTTGGCGTCGAGCAGGCCGTAGCTCTTCTCCGACACGACCGGCGCGATCAGGACGTCGCGGTGGTCCTTGTGCAGGGTGCTCACTTGTCGCTCTCCTTCTCGCCGCGGGTCAGACCAGCAGCCTCGGCGTCCTCGGCGGACTTGAACCAGAAGTCGCCCGCAGCGACGTCGTACCCGGCGTCGCCCTCGAGGAGGTAGGTGCCGGACTCCAGGCCCTGGACCTCGTAGCCCTTGGGGTTCTTGCCGCTCTTCAGCGGGGCCTTCGCGCCGGCCGGCAGGGCCGGCTCGTCGCTGGCCTGCTCGGTCGCGGCGGGCTTCTCGGCCTTGGCGGCGGCAGGCTTCTCAGCCGAGGCAGCCGAGGCGCCACCCACGAACACGTCGTAGGCACCCTGGGTGAAGACGATGTCGTCGGCGTTCAGCACGTCGTAGGTGTTGAGCTGGTCGACGGCGACGATGTGGACCTCGGGCGCGTTGCGCAGCGAGAGCCAGGTGATCGCGTCGGTCCGCTCCAGCACCACGAGGTAGCCCACGCGGTCGGTCAGCGACGTCAGCGCGGTGATCGCAGCCTTCGTGGAGGGCTTGTCGCCCGACACCAGGGAGTCGACCACGTGGATGCGACCGTTGCGGGCCCGGTCCGAGAGGGCACCGCGCAGGGCGGCGGCCTTCATCTTCTTGGGGGTGCGCTGGTCGTAGCTGCGCGGCTGCGGGCCGTGGACGATGCCACCGCCGGCGAACTGCGGAGCGCGGGTCGAGCCCTGACGGGCGCGGCCGGTGCCCTTCTGCTTGTAGGGCTTGCGACCACCACCGCGCACGTCGGCGCGGGTCTTGGTGGCGTGCGTGCCCTGGCGCGCAGCAGCCTGCTGGGCGACCACGACCTGGTGGATCAGGGGGATGTTGACCTCGACGTCGAAGATCTCGGCGGGGAGGTCGACCTTGACGGTCTTGACAGCCATGCTCAGGCCTCCTGCGTCTTCTTGGCAGCCGAACGGAGCATGACGAGCCCGCCGCGGGGGCCGGGAACGGCGCCCTTGAGCAGGATCAGGCCCTTGTCGGCGTCGACGGCGTGCACCGTCAGGTTCTGGGTGGTCACCGTGTCGTTGCCCATGCGGCCCGCCATGCGGGTGCCCTTGAACACGCGACCCGGGGTGGCGCAGGCGCCGATCGAGCCCGGCTTGCGGTGGTTGCGGTGGGCACCGTGCGAGGCGGAGACGCCGTGGAAGCCGTGACGCTTCATGACACCGGCGAAGCCCTTGCCCTTGCTGGTGCCGGTGACGTCGATCTCCTCGCCGGCGGCGAAGGTGTCGACGCCGATCTCCTGGCCCACGGTGTAGCTCGCGGCGTCAGCGGTGCGGATCTCCGCGACGTGACGGCGCGGGGTGACACCGGCCTTGGAGAAGTGACCGGCCTCGGGCGAGTTGACCTTGCGGGCCTCGATCTCGCCGAACGCGACCTGGATGGCGTTGTAGCCGTCCACCTCGGGTCGACGGACCTGGGTCACGACGTTGGTCGCGGCCGCGATCACGGTGACGGGGACGACCTTGTTGTTCTCGTCCCACAGCTGGGTCATGCCGAGCTTGGTGCCCAGCAGTCCCTTCGCGTTGCGCTCAAAAGTGTTCGTCATGTCAGCCTCAGAGCTTGATCTCGATGTCGACACCGGCAGGCAGGTCGAGACGCATCAGCGAGTCGACGGTCTTCGGCGTCGGGTCGATGATGTCGATGAGGCGCTTGTGGGTGCGCATCTCGAAGTGCTCGCGGGAGTCCTTGTACTTGTGGGGCGAGCGGATGACGCAGTACACGTTCTTCTCGGTCGGCAGCGGCACAGGGCCGGCGACCTTCGCACCCGTGCGGGTGACGGTGTCCACGATCTTCCGCGCCGAGGTGTCGATCACCTCGTGGTCATAGGCCTTGAGCCTGATGCGGATCTTCTGTCCCGCCATAGGTCCGTGTCCTCTTCGATCTCGTACGCCTGGTCTGGTTTCGGCTCTCGGCCCCTGGTGGGCGAGCGCCGCCTGTCTCTCCTCCACCCCCGACCCCCGCGGTCGGGCGTGTCGCGGTGATTACTCCGCACACGACCCCTCGGGGAAGCGGTACTGCTCTGGGTGGCACCCGACGGCTGTCGGATCTGGTCGGGTCTCCGATCAAGAAGCTTCTCGATCCGGTGCGGAGCACGCAGGACGACTGTTTCGATCAAGGAGACGCGATTCAGAAGTCAAGGTGTGCCGCACCCCGGCGACCCGCCGGAGCAACCGGAACATCTTGACAGACTCGGCATGCCCACGCCAAATCGCAGTGGAGGCACGCCCAGCACGTCGTCCCGGGGGCCCTGGAGGACCCGTCCGGGGAGTGCACCGGTACGGCACACCCTACTCCCAGGTTGCCGTTGCGCCCTGATCGTGGGCTCGCGCTACGACGAGCGGCGGTAGAGGAAGTCGCTGATGTCGCGGCCGACCTCGACACCCTTGCGCTCGAAGCGGGTGACCGGACGCTCGGACCACCGCTCGACCGGCCCGCCCTCGAGGGTCGGCTCGGCGTCGAGGACCTCGCGCATCTGCTCGGCGTAGTCGGCCCAGTCGGTGGCCAGGCGCCACGCTCCCCCCGGCACGAGCCGGGAGGAGGCCAGCGCGGCGTTGGCCGGGTTCACCAGGCGCCGTTTGTGGTGCTTGGTCTTGCGCCACGGGTCGGGGAAGAAGGTCCACAGCTCGGCGAGGCTGGCCGGCGCCAGCAGGTGCTCGAGCGACCAGACGGCGTCGACCGAGCAGAACCGCACGTTGTCGGCGCCCGCCTCGGCGACCCGCCACAGCGAGTCGGCCACCCCGGGCAGCCACACCTCGAGCGCGAGGACGTTGTGGTCGGGTCGCGCCGCGGCGAGCACGGCGGTCGCCTCGCCGATGCCGGACCCGATCTCCACGATCAGCGGCGCCTCGCGGCCGAAGCGCTCGGCGAGGTCGAAGTCGGGCCGGTCGACGGCCTCCTCCGGGATCACCCAGTCGGCCTGGTGCGCCGCCCACGCCTCGGCCTGCCGCGGGGTGAAGCGGCTGCCGCGCCGCGAGTAGGTGAGGACCTCGCGCATGCGACGCCCGTCCTCGGTGAGCTTGTGGTGCGGTCGGGCAGGGCGTACGACGTCGTTCACGCCGGACATCCTCCCCGCTCCCCCGGGTCCGGCGCACATCGGCCGGCCGGTGCCTCAGAGGTGGGCGAGGGCTCCGGTGAGGACCGACCGCAGCCGCTGCTCAATGTCGTCGAACTCGGGCTGGCCGATGATCAACGGGGGCGCGAGCTGGATGACCGGGTCGCCGCGGTCGTCGGCACGGCAGTAGAGGCCGGCCTCCCACAGCGCGCCGGACAGGTAGCCGCGCAGCAGCCGCTCGGACTCGGCGTCGTCGAACGTCTCCTTGGTCTCGCGGTCCTTCACCAGCTCGATGCCGTAGAAGTAGCCGTGGCCGCGGACGTCGCCGACGATCGGGATGTCGAGCAGCTTCTCCAGCGTCGACCGGAAGGCGGGCGCGTTCTGCTGGACGTGGTCGGTGAGCCCCTCGCGCTCGAAGATGTCGAGGTTGGCCAGGGCGACCGCCGAGGAGACCGGGTGCCCGCCGAACGTGTAGCCGTGGGCGTACGCGGTGGTGCCCTCCTTGAACGGCTCGAAGAGCCGGTCGCTGGCGATCATCGCGCCGATCGGCGAGTAGCCAGAGGTCATGCCCTTGGCGCACGTGATGATGTCGGGCTGGTAGCCGAACTCGGCGGCGCCGAACATCTCCCCCACCCGCCCGAAGGCGCAGATGACCTCGTCGGAGACCAGGAGCACGTCGTACTCGTCGCAGATCTCGCGGACCCGCTCGAAGTAGCCGGGCGGCGGCGGGAAGCACCCGCCGGCGTTCTGCACCGGCTCGAGGAAGACGGCCGCGACGGTGTCGGGGCCCTCGAACTCGATCGCCTCGGCGATGCGGTCGGCGGCCCAGCGGCCGAAGGCCTTCTCGTCGTCACCGACATACTCCGGGCGGCGGTAGAAGTTGGTGTTGGGCACCTTGTGCGCGCCCGGGACCAGCGGCTCGAACATCTCCTTCAGCGGCGGGATGCCGGTGATGGAGAGCGCGCCCTGCGGGGTGCCGTGGTAGGCCACGGCCCGGGAGATGACCTTGTGCTTGTTCGGCTTGCCGGTGAGCTTGAAGTACTGCTTGGCCAGCTTCCAGGCCGACTCGACCGCCTCGCCGCCGCCGGTGGTGAAGAAGACGCGGTTCAGGTCACCGGGCGCCATCGCGGCGATCCGGTCGGCGAGCTCGACCGCGCGCGGGTGGGCGAAGGACCACAGCGGGAAGAAGGCGAGCTCCTTGGCCTGCTTGGCGGCAGCCTCCGCCAGCTCCTCACGGCCGTGGCCGACCTGGACCACGAACAGGCCGGCGAGGCCGTCGATGTACTCGCGACCGTGGCTGTCCCAGATCTTGTGGCCCTCGCCCTTGACGATGAGCGGCATCTCGCCGCCCTTCTCGTAGGTCGAGTGCCGGGTGAAGTGCAACCACAGGTGGTCGCGGCCGGCGGCCTGGTAGTCGAAGGACTCGTTGAGGCTCATCGTGTTCCCCAGTTGTAGTGCTGCTTGTTGAGCTTGAGGTAGACGAAGGTCTCCGAGGAGACCACGCCGTCGAGCTCACGGACCTGACGGATGACGTCGAGCAGGTGCGGGTCGTCCTCGCACACCACCTCGACGAGGAGGTCGAAGCTCCCTGCGGTGGTGACGACGTAGTCGACCTCGGACACCTCGGCGAGGCGGTCGCCCACCTTCATCGGGTCGCCCTCGGTGCGCACGCCGATCATCGCCTGGCGGGTGAACCCGACCTGGGTGGGATCGGTGACCGCGACGACCTGCATGACGTCGGAGTCGAGGAGCTTCTGCACGCGGGCGCGGGCTGCGGCCTCCGAGAGGCCGACCGCCTTGGCGATCGCGGCGTACGAGATGCGCCCGTCCTCCTGGAGGAGCTCGATGATGCGCTTGGCAGTCGCATCGAGGCGCACGGTTCCCTCACTCATGCACGTACTCGCTTCGCTCCGTGCGCGCACGAGGCACGAGTCACCCTGTGCCGACTGATTCGCTCGCTGCGCTCACTCATGGCGCCCATGGTGCTGTGCCGGAGGCCCGGTTCGCAAGCCGCCGAGCGCGGAATCCGCATTTCCGGGGCGTTAAATCCACGATTCCGACAGTTTTGTTCGTCCCACCTATGGCGATCTGGCCGCACGTCGTCCTACTCTCCCTTCACCGCACCCGACCGGGAGGACCCACGTGACCAGCCCACGCACGCTGCGCAACTTCATCGGCGGCGCCTACGTCGACGCAAGTGCCGGCGCCCTGAGCGACGTCGTCAACCCGGCCACCGGCCAGGTCGTGGCCCGCGCGCCCATCAGCGGCGCCGAGGAGGTCGACGCGGCGTACGACGCCGCCGACCGCGCCTTCGGCGAGTGGGGGCGTACGACGCCGAGCGAGCGCCAGCAGGCGCTGCTGAAGATCGCTGATGCGGTCGAGGCGCACGCGGACGAGCTCATCGATCTCGAGTCGGAGAACACCGGCAAGATCAAGGCGCTCACCGCGAGCGAGGAGATCCCGCCGATGGTGGACCAGCTCCGGTTCTTCGCCGGGGCGGCGCGGGTCCTGGAGGGCAGGGCGGCGGGCGAGTACATGGCCGGCCACACGTCGTGGATCCGCCGTGAGCCCATCGGCGTCGTGGGCCAGGTGACGCCCTGGAACTACCCCCTCCTGATGGCCGCGTGGAAGATCGGGCCGGCGCTCGCCGCCGGCAACACGGTGGTCCTCAAGCCCAGCGACACCACCCCCGAGAGCACCCTGCGCCTGGCCGAGCTCGCCTCGGAGTTCCTCCCGGCGGGCACGCTCAACGTGGTGACCGGCGACCGCGAGACCGGACGCCGGCTCGTCGAGCACCGCACGCCCGCACTCGTCGCGATCACCGGCTCGGTGCGCGCCGGCGCGGAGGTGGCGGCCAGTGCCGCGCCGAACGTGAAGCGCGTCCACCTCGAGCTCGGCGGCAAGGCACCCGTCGTCGTCTTCGACGACGCCGACATCGAGGCCGCGGTGGAGGGAATCGCGATCGCGGGCTACTTCAACGCCGGCCAGGACTGCACGGCCGCGACCCGCGTGCTGGTGGCCGAGGGCATCCACGACGAGTTCGTGGCCGCCCTGGCCGACTACGCCCGCACCTCGGCGCCGGTCGGCCTGCCCGACGACGCGGACGCGCTCTTCGGCCCGGTCAACAACGCCCGCCAGCTCGCGCACGTGAGCGGCTTCATCGACCACCTGCCCTCCCACGCCACCGTGTCGGCCGGCGGCAACCGGCGTACGGACCTCGGGGACGGCTTCTACCTCGAGCCCACCGTGCTCTCGGGGCTGCGCCAGGACGACGACGCCATCCAGAACGAGATCTTCGGTCCCGTCATCACCGTGCAGCGCTTCGCCGACGAGGCCGAGGCGACCCGGTGGGCCAACGGCGTGGACTACGGGCTCGCCTCCTCGGTGTGGACGCGCGACTTCGGGCGCGCGATGCGCATGTCGAAGGCCCTCGACTTCGGCTGCGTGTGGATCAACACCCACATCCCGCTCGTGGCCGAGATGCCGCACGGCGGCTACAAGAAGTCCGGCTACGGCAAGGACCTGTCGATGTACGGCTTCGAGGACTACACCCGGATCAAGCACGTGATGGCCAACATCGAGAGCTAGACACCAGAGCTGGACGGCACCACACCAGAGCAGCTCGGGGGCTGAGCGGAGGACCTGAACACATGACACCCATCCCGCGCCGGTCACGGCGCCCCCTGTCGCCCCCGGCGGCCGCGCTCACGCAGGCGGCCTCCGGCTCGCTGAGCCGTCGCGCGCTCCTCGGCACCGGGCTCGCCGCCGGCACCGGCCTCGCGCTCACCGGGTGCGCCCCGCCCGAGCCGCCGTCGGGCGGCGTGGCCAGCCTCGACCTGCCGACGGACGTCTCGGACAGCGAGAAGATCCTCAAGTGGGCCAACTGGACGGCCTACCTCGACATGAACGGCAAGGAGACGAAGTCCCCGACGCTCGAGGCGTTCATGGAGCAGACCGGGATCGAGGTCAGCTACTTCGAGGAGGTCGACGACAACGACTCCTACTACGCCAAGGTCGGGCCGCAGCTGCGCGCCAGCCAGTCCATCGACCGCGACATCTTCACCCTCACCGACTGGATGGCCGCCCGGGTCATCCGCGACCAGCTGTGCCAGCCGTTGCAGCTCATCCAGATGCCCAACGTGGTCAACCACCTGCTGCAGCCGCTCAAGGACGTCACCTTCGACCCCGGGCGACAGAACTCGATCACCTGGCAGAGCGGCTTCGCGGGGATCGGCTACAACCGGCAGAAGGTCGGGCGTGAGCTCCGCTCGCTCGACGACCTGTGGACCGACGACCTCAAGGGCCGCATCGTGGTGCTCTCGGAGTTCCGCGACACCGCCGGGCTGGTCATGCAGTCGCAGGGCGTCGACATCGACAGCGACTGGGGGCGCGCCGAGTTCGAGAGCGCCCTGGACTTCATCGAGCAGAAGATCGACGAGGGCTACATCCGCCGGGTGAAGGGCAACTCCTACATGGAGGACCTCACCAGCGGCAACGCCGTGGCGGGCATCACCTGGAGCGGTGACATCTTCGTGCTGGCCTACGACACCGAGGACCCCAACTGGACCTTCACCATCCCCGAGTCGGGCGGCACGCTCTGGTCGGACAACATGATGGTGCCGATCACCTCCACCCACCGCAGCAACGCCCAGAAGCTGATGGACTACTACTACGACCCGGCCGTGGCCGCCCAGGTCGCCGCGTGGGTCAACTACGTCTGTCCCGTCGACGGCGCGCAGGCCGAGATGGAGAAGATCGACCCGGAGCTCGCCGAGAGCCCGTGGATCTTCCCGACCGCCGAGTTCATCGCCGACAACAACATCCAGCAGTTCCGGGTGCTGAGTGCCGACGAGGACATCGAGTTCGCCGACCTGTGGTCCAGCAACGTGATGGGGAACTGACATGGCCGGATTCCGAGAAGCCCGCGGCGACCTCAAGCTCGAGAGCGTGACCAAGTCCTTCGGCGACTTCGTCGCCGTCGACGGCATCGACCTCCACGTGCCCCGGGGCTCCTTCTTCGCCCTGCTCGGCCCGTCGGGCTGCGGCAAGACCACCACCCTGCGGATGGTCGCCGGGCTGGAGCAGCCCACGGCCGGCCGGGTGATGATCGGCGAGACCGACCTGACCGGCTCGCGGCCCTACGAGCGGCCGGTCAACACCGTCTTCCAGTCCTACGCCCTCTTCCCGCACCTGACGATCCGCGACAACGTCTCCTTCGGCCCCAAGCGCCGCAAGGAGAAGGACGCCGCCGCCCGGACCGACGACGCGCTCGAGCTGGTGCAGATGACCCAGTTCGCCGGGCGCAAGCCCCACCAGCTCTCCGGCGGCCAGCAGCAGCGCGTCGCGCTGGCCCGCGCCCTGGTCAACCACCCCGAGGTGCTGCTGCTCGACGAGCCGCTCGGTGCGCTCGACCTCAAGCTGCGCCGCGAGATGCAGGTCGAGCTCAAGCGCATCCAGACCGAGGTCGGGCTCACCTTCATCCACGTCACCCACGACCAGGAGGAGGCCATGACGATGGCCGACACCGTCGCGGTGATGAACAAGGGCCACATCGAGCAGCTCGGCCCGCCGGCCGAGCTCTACGACCTGCCCCGCACCCGCTTCGTGGCCAACTTCCTGGGCCAGGCCAACACCGGCGTCGGCACCATCGAGCACACCGACGGCGACCACCTCGTCGCCGACGTGCTCGGCACCAAGGTGCAGATCCTCAGGTCCCGCTCGCAGGTGCACGAGGGCCAGGTGCTGTTCGGCGTACGCCCCGAGAAGGTGATGGTGTCGCGCAAGCAGCCCGAGGGCGTCGGCAACGACGTCAAGGGCGTGGTGCGCGACGTGTCGTTCCTCGGGGTCGCCACGAGCTACCTGGTCGACATGCCGAGCGGGACGACCTGGAGCTGCTACGAGCAGAACCTCGATGTCGAGCCGCTCGACCTGCGTCCCGGTGACGAGGTCTGGCTGACCTGGAACCCCGGGCACGCGTTCGGCGTCCCGGTGGACGCCGGATGAGCGCCCTCGCCCCGGTCTCGCAGGTGGCCGGCGACCCGGCGGTCGACCCGGCAGCACCGGCGCCCGAGACGCAGAAGCGGAGCTGGACGGCGTACCTGCTGCTCCTGCCGGGCGTGCTGTGGCTCGGTGTCTTCTTCCTGCTCCCGCTGGTGCAGCTGGCCGCGGTCAGCCTGCAGAGCCGCTACCCCGGCTTCCCCGGGTACTACTACCGCGACCTGAACTTCTCGAACTACGCCGCCGCCCTGACCGACTACGCGCCGCACTTCGCGCGGTCGTTCCTCTACGCCGGGCTCGCGACGTTCCTGGCGTTCGTCATCGCCTACCCGCTGGCCTACGCGATGGCGTTCAAGGCCGGCAGGTGGCGCAACCTGATGATGATCTGCGTCATCGCGCCGTTCTTCACCTCCTTCATCCTGCGCACCTTCGCGTGGTCGCAGATCCTCGCCGACGAGGGCTGGGTGGCCGGCACGCTGAACTTCCTCAACCTGCTGCCCGGCGGCGCGATCATCAACACCCCGGTCGCGGTCGTCGCGGGCCTGACCTACAACTTCCTGCCCTTCATGGTGCTGCCGATCTACGCCTCGCTCGAGCGCGCCGATCCGCGGGTGATCGAGGCGGGCGGCGACCTGTACGCCAACGGCTTCACCACCTTCCGCACCGTGACCCTGCCGATGTCGATGCCCGGCGTGCTCGCCGGCACCCTGCTGACCTTCATCCCCGCCGCCGGCGACTTCGTCAACATGGAGCTGCTCGGCCCCCAGCGCGGGAAGATGGTCGGCAACGTCATCAACGACCAGTTCCTCGCCATCCCCGGCGGCTACCCCGTGGCGGCCGCACTGTCCTTCACGCTGATGGCAGCGATCCTGGCCATGGTCTTCCTCTACGTACGCCGCTTCGGCACCGACGAGCTGGTCTGAGGTGGCCACCATGACGACGACATCCCCGACCGGGCAGCCCTCCCCCGCCTACCGCCCGTCCGCGGCCAAGCGGGCCCAGCTGTGGCTGGCCAACCACTTTGCGATGCTCTCGGCGATCCTGGTGCTGCTCTACCTGTTCCTGCCGGTCGCCTACACCTTCGCCTTCTCCTTCAACGACCACGGCAAGACCAACATCGTGTGGCAGGGCTTCACCTGGGAGCACTGGCAGGACCCGTGCGGGGTGCCCGGCGTGTGCGGCTCGCTGGTGACCTCGCTGCAGGTCGGCGCGATCTCCACGCTCGTCGCCACGGTGCTCGGCACCATGATGGCGCTGGCGATGGTGCGCTACCGCTTCCGCGGCAAGGCCGCGAGCAACGTGCTGATCTTCGTGCCGATGGCGACCCCCGAGATCGTGATGGGTGCCGCGCTGCTGACGATCTTCGTGCAGGGCTTCTCCAACATCGGGATCAGCCTGGGCTTCACCACGATCGTCTTCGCCCACATCATGTTCTGCCTGAGCTTCGTGGTGGTCACGGTGAAGGCGCGCATCCAGTCCCTCGACCCGCGGATCGAGGAGGCGGCGCAGGACCTCTACGCCAGCCCCATGCAGACCTTCTGGAAGGTCACCTTCCCGTTGATCCTGCCCGGCATCGCGGGCGCCGCCATGCTCGCCTTCTCGCTGTCCTTCGACGACTTCATCATCACCAACTTCGTCTCCGGCAACGAGAGCACGTTCCCCAAGTTCGTCTACGTCGCATCGCGCCGCGGCATCCCCGCCGAGGCCAACGTCATCGGTTTCTCGATGTTCGTGCTCGCCGTCCTGCTGGTGGTGGGCGCCCAGCTGGTGGGCTCGGCACGGGCGTCGCGGACCAAGGAATAGGAGCAGAACCGTGCCAGAGCCGATGAGGGTGCTGATGGTCGGAGCCGGCGGTGTCGGTGACGCCGCCGCCCGGATCGCCGTCGAGCGCGACTTCTTCGAGGCGTGGGTGGTCGCCGACTACGACCTCGCTCGCGCCGAGCGGACGGCCGCCGCGGCCGGCGAGCGGCGTACGGGCGAGGAGCGCTTCACCGCCGCGCAGGTCGACGCCTCCGACGCCGACGCCGTCGCCGCGCTCGCCCGCGAGGTGCGGGCCACCCACGTCTTCAACGCCGTCGACCCGCGCTTCGTGATGCCGATCTTCACCGGCGCCCTGGCCGCCGGCGCCGACTACCTCGACATGGCGATGAGCCTGTCCGCACCGCACCCGGAGTCGCCGTACGAGAAGGTCGGGGTCAAGCTCGGCGACGAGCAGTTCGCGCAGGCCGGGGCGTGGGAGGCGGCCGGCCGGCTCGCGCTGCTCGGCATCGGCGTGGAGCCCGGGCTCTCCGACGTCTTCGCGCGCTATGCCGCGGACGAGCTCTTCGACCACATCGACGAGCTCGGCACCCGCGACGGCGCGAACCTGGTGATCCGCGACGACGACGGCAACGAGGTGTTCGCGCCCGGCTTCTCGATGTGGACGATCATCGAGGAGTGCCTCAATCCCCCGGTGGTGTGGGAGCGGGAGAGGGGCGGTGGTGAGCTGGAGCAGGGGTTCTTCACGCTGCCGCCCTTCTCCGAGCCGGAGGTCTTCGACTTCCCCGAGGGCATCGGGCCGGTCGAGTGCGTGCACGTCGAGCACGAGGAGGTGCTCCTCATGCCGCGGTGGGTGGAGGCGGACCGGGTCACCTTCAAGTACGGCCTCGGCGAGGAGATGATCACGATCCTGCGCACGCTCCACACCCTGGGCCTCGACTCGACCCGGCCGGTGACGGTGAAGGGCGTGGAGGTCTCGCCGCGCGACGTCGTGGCGGCCTGCCTGCCCGACCCGGCCACCATCGGTCCGCGGATGGAGGGCAAGACCTGCGCCGGGCTCTTCGTCACCGGCACCGGCAAGGACGGGGCGCCCCGGTCGACCTACCTCTACCACGTGGTCGACAACGCCGACTCGATGCGCGACTACGGCGCGCAGTGCGTGGTCTGGCAGACGGCCATCAACCCGGTCGTCGCGCTCGAGCTGCTGTCCGACGGCACGTGGAAGGGCACCGGCGTGCTCGGCCCCGAGGCGCTGCCGCCGAAGCCGTTCCTCGACCTGCTGTCGGCGCCGAAGCCCGAGGGCTACGGGTCCCCCTGGGGCATCGAGGAGCGCGGATGAGCCTCTCCCAGGAGCGGATCCTCGCCACCGAGATCCCCGGGCCGCGGTCACAGGCACTCCACGCCCGCAAGGTCGCATCCGTGTCCGCCGGCGTCGGCACGACACTGCCCGTCTACGTCGAGCGCGCCGGAGGCGGGATCCTGCGCGACGTCGACGGCAACCAGCTCATCGACTTCGGGTCCGGCATCGCCGTGACCACCGTCGGCAATGCCGCGCCGCGCGTGGTGGAGGCGGTCCAGCGCCAGGTCGCGGACTTCACCCACACGTGCTTCATGGTCACGCCCTACGAGGAGTACGTCCAGGTCTGCGAGAAGCTCGCCGAGCTCACCCCCGGGACCCACCAGAAGCGCTCGGCGCTCTTCAACTCCGGGGCCGAGGCGGTCGAGAACGCGGTGAAGGTCGCCCGCCACCACACGGGCCGCGACGCCATCGTGGTCTTCGACCACGCCTACCACGGGCGTACGAACCTGACGATGGCGCTGACCGCGAAGACCATGCCCTACAAGCACGGCTTCGGCCCGTTCGCCGGGGAGATCTACCGCGCCCCGATGGCCTACCCCTACCGGTGGCCGGGCGGGCCTGAAGCGTGCGCCGAGGAGGCCTTCGACGCCTTCGTCTCGACGGTGCACACCCAGGTCGGCGAGGACAGCTGCGCGGCCGTGCTCATCGAGCCGATCCAGGGCGAGGGCGGCTTCATCGTGCCACCGCCGGGCTGGCTCCCCCGCGTGGCCGAGTGGTGCCGCGAGCAGGGGATCCTGCTCATCGCCGACGAGATCCAGACGGGCTTCGCCCGCACCGGCGACTGGTTCGCCTGCGACCACGAGGGCGTCGTGCCGGACCTGGTGACCACCGCGAAGGGAATGGCCGGCGGCCTCCCGCTCGCCGCGGTGACCGGCAGGGCCGAGGTGATGGACTCGGTGCACGTCGGCGGCCTCGGCGGCACGTACGGCGGCAACCCGGTCGCGTGTGCAGCCGCGCTCGCTGCGATCGACACCATGCAGGCCGACGACCTGCCGGCGCGTGCCCGCGCCATCGAGGCGGCCTTCGTGCCGCGCCTGCGGGCGCTGGCCGAGCGCCACCCCGACCGCGTCGGGGACATCCGTGGCCGCGGCGCGATGCTGGCCGTCGAGCTCGTGTCCGACGGACCGGGTCGTACGCCCGACGCGGCGCTCGCCGGCGCCATCCACCGGGCCTGCTCGGCCCAGGGCCTCGTCACGCTGACCTGCGGCACCTACGGCAACGTGTTCCGCTTCCTCCCGCCGCTGGCGATCGGCGACGACCTGCTCCGCGAAGGCCTCGACATCTTCGAGGCCGCCTTCGACGCGGCCGCGGATGGCAGGGTGGGGTGATGGCCAGCAACGAGACCGTCCTGACGACCGTGCCCCGCCAGCTCCTCGTCGGCGGGGAGTGGGTCGACGCCACCGGCGCCGCGACCTTCGAGGTGCACAACCCCGCCGACGGCAGCGTGCTCACCTCGGTGGCGGACGCGACGCCGGCTGACGGGGAGCGCGCCCTCACCGCGGCGGCGGCCGCCCAGCGCGAGTGGCGCGCCACCGAGCCCCGCGTGCGCGGGGAGATCCTGCGCAACGCCTTCGAGCTGCTCACCGAACGGGCCGACGACTTCGCCCGGCTGATGACCCTCGAGATGGGCAAGACGCTGGCCGAGGCGAAGGGCGAGGTGGCCTACGGCGCCGAGTTCTTCCGGTGGTTCTCCGAGGAGGCGGTGCGCATCCACGGCCGCTACTCCCCCGCGCCCGCCGGCAACACCCGCCTGATCACGATGAAGGGCCCCGTGGGCCCGACGCTGATGATCACGCCCTGGAACTTCCCGCTCGCGATGGGCACCCGCAAGATCGGGCCGGCCATCGCCGCCGGGTGCACCATGGTGGTCAAGCCAGCCGCGGAGACCCCCCTCACGATGCTCGCGCTGGCCGGGCTTCTGGAGGAGGTCGGCCTGCCGGCGGGCGTGCTCAACGTCGTCACCACCACCGACTCCGGCGGGGTGTGCGAGCCGCTGATCCGCGACCCGCGGCTGCGCAAGCTCACCTTCACGGGCTCGACGGCGGTGGGCAAGGTGCTCGTCGCCCAGGCGTCCGACCAGCTGCTCCGGGTGTCGATGGAGCTCGGCGGCAACGCGCCGTTCCTGGTCTTCGCCGACGCCGACGTCCACGCCGCCGTCGACGGCGCGATGCTGGCCAAGATGCGCAACATCGGCGAGGCCTGCACCTCGGCCAACCGCTTCCTGGTGCACGAGTCGGTCGCCGAGGAGTTCTCGTCCCGGCTCGCCGAGCGGATGGGCGCACTGACGGTCGGCGACGGCACCGAGGACGGCGTCGACGTCGGCCCCCTCATCACCGAGAAGGCGCGCGCCGGGGTGCACGAGCTGGTCGACGACGCCGTGTCCGGCGGTGCCCGCGCCCTCGTCGGCGGCGAGGTCCCCGATGGGCCCGGTCACTTCTACCCACCCACGGTGCTCGTCGACGTACCTGCCTCGGCACGAGTGTTCCGCGAGGAGATCTTCGGTCCCGTCGCACCGGTCTCGACCTTCCGCGACGAGGAGGAGGCGCTCGCGCGGGCCAACGACACCGAGTACGGCCTGGTCGCCTACGTCTTCACCCGCGACCACGCCCGGGTGCTGCGCGTCAGCGAGGCGCTGGAGTTCGGGATGGTCGGCATCAACACCGGCATCGTCTCGAACCCGGCCGCCCCCTTCGGCGGGGTGAAGCACTCCGGCTTCGGTCGCGAGGGCGGCTTCGAGGGGATCGAGGAGTACCTCGAGACCAAGTACGTCGGCAGCGCACTGTGAGGACCACGTGACGATCGACCGCACCCGGCTGGCCGCGCTCCACGCGGAGGAGGAGCAGCGGTTCGTCGACCTGCACCCGACCTCGGCACTGCTGGCGCGCACGGCCGGCGAGCACCTGCTGGCCGGTGTCCCGATGCCGTGGATGACGCGCTGGCCGGGCTCGTTCCCGCTGTTCGTCGAGTCTGCCGGCGGGGGTCGCTTCACCGACGTCGACGGGATCGACCACGTCGACCTGTGCCTGGGCGACACCGGCTCGATGACCGGCCACTGCCTGCCCGCCGTGGCGGAGGCGGTGCGCGAGCGCACGGAGCGCGGGATCACCACGATGCTGCCCACGACCGATGCTGCGTGGGTGGCCGCCGAGCTCAGCCGACGGTTCGGGCTGCCGCGCTGGCAGATGGCGATGACCGCCACCGACGCCAACCGCTTCGTGCTGCGCTTCGCGCGCCACCTGACCGGACGCCCGCGCATCGCGGTCATGGACTGGTGCTACCACGGCACCGTCGACGAGACGCTCGGCGTGCTCGAGCACGGCCGGGCCGGCGACCGCGTCGTGGCCCGACCGGGCGCGCTCGGGCCGCAGGTCGACGTCGCGCAGACCACGGCAGTGGTGCCCTTCAACGACCTCGACGCCCTCGACGCCCGCCTCGCCGAGGGCGACGTCGCCTGCCTGCTCATGGAGCCGGCGCTCACCAACATCGGCATCGTGCTCCCCGACGACGGCTACCTCGCCGGGGTCCGCGAGATCACCCGGCGCCACGGCGTGCTGCTCGTCAACGACGAGACCCACACGATCTGCGCGGGACCGGGTGGCGCGACCGCGGCGTGGAACCTCGAGCCCGACTTCGTGGTCATCGGCAAGCCCATCGGCGGCGGCATCCCGGTCGCGGCGTACGGCATGACCGCCGAGGTCGCCGAGCGCCTCGAGGGCCCGATGCTCGGCCACGACATCGACGTCGCGGGCGTCGGCGGCACGCTGTCCGGCTCCGCGCTCGCGATGGCGGCGGTGCGCGCCACCTTGTCCACCGCGCTGCGCCAGGAGGACTTCGACGTCGCGATCCCGCTCGCCGAGAGCTTCACCGACGGCATCCGCGGGGTCATCGACGAGCACGGCCTGCCGTGGCACGTCCAGCGCCTCGGCTGCCGCGCGGAGTACTGGTTCTGCCCGCCGCCGCGCGCGGGCGCCGAGGCAGCCGCCGCCGTCGACGAGGAGCTCGACGCCTTCTTCCACCTCTGGACGGTCAACCGCGGGGTGCTGCTGGCCCCGTTCCACAACATGTCGCTCTTCTCGCCGTTCCACGACCAGTCCGACGTCGACGCCCACACCTCTGCCTTCCGGGGGGCCGTGGAGGCGCTGCTCGGCTAGGGCGGGCGTTCGACCAGGCCCGCGGCCCGGGCCGCATCGGCGTACGCCGCAGCCAGGGTCTCCACGGTCTCGTGCGCGTTGAGCCCGGACGGGTTGGGCACCACGAAGACACGTGAGCGGTCCCAGCGCCCGGGCTGCTCCCCCGCCCGGGCGCGGCGCTCGTCGAACGCCGACCGGTAGGCCGTGATGCCGGCGACCGCCACCACGTCGGGGCGCCGCACGGCGACCAATGCGCGCAACCGCCTCCCGCCCTCGCGCAGCTCGTCGGCCGTGAGCTCGTCGGCCCGGGCGGTGGCGCGGGCCACCACGTTGGTGATGCCGATCCCCCGCCGCCGGAACGCGTCGCGGTCCGCGTCCGTCATCCCCGCGGACGGGTCGACGGGGTGCTCCAGGATGCCGGCAGCCAGGAGGGCGGGGTAGAACCGGTTGCCGGGGCGGGCGAAGTGCGTCTGGGTGGCGGCGGTCCACAGCCCGGGGTTGATCCCCACGAAGAGGAGCCGCAGCGGCTCGCTCTCATCGGGGAGCAGGTCGGGCACCACGGCGTCCCGGTACGACTCGAGCTCGGCCCTCGTGAATCCCATGCGGCCATCGTGCCGTGGCCGCGGTGACGTGCTCGTCCGGTGACGAGGCGATCGGCCCGGCGTACCGTGGAACGATGACGGGTCCGCTCGCGACGATCGCAGTCCTGCTGCTCGTCGCCGTGGTCCTGCCGGTCTCCCTCGCGGTCCTCGTCGGCGAGCTCCACGAGTGGCGCACCTACCGCGCCCTCGCGCGCCTGGCACGACGGCTCCGGCACCGGCGTACGCCTGCCGTCGAGGAGCGCGCGACACGTCGACCCATCGAGGAGGTCGGCGCCGACCTGCGGCGGCTCAACGCGTCCTTCCACCGCGGCGACATGCGCTTCGCGAAGTACGAGGGGTGTCGTCAGGCCTACGACGGCGTCCTGGCCGAGGCCGCGGACATGGCGGGCCTGGCGCACCTCATGGAGGTGCTCCCGCCGGGGCGCGAGCTCGACCGCGAGCGGCAGCGGGTCGAGATGCTGCTCCAGCACCACGGCCTGCTGCCGCCGCCGTACGCCGCCTGAGCACGGAGGGCCGGGACGCACGAGACCCCGCCTCCCTTGCGGGAGACGGGGTCTCGAGGTGGAGCTGCTGCGCCCTCAGGCGCTCAGATCACTTGGTGATCTTGACGACCCGGCCGGCGCCGACGGTGCGGCCACCCTCACGGATCGCGAACCGCAGGCCCTCGTCCATCGCGATGGGCTGGATGAGCTCGACCGACATCTCGGTGTTGTCACCCGGCATGACCATCTCGGTGCCCTCGGGGAGGGTCACCACGCCGGTCACGTCCGTCGTGCGGAAGTAGAACTGCGGGCGGTAGTTGTTGAAGAACGGCGTGTGACGGCCACCCTCGTCCTTCGACAGGATGTAGACCGAGGCCTCGAAGTTCGTGTGAGGCGTCGTGGTGCCCGGCTTGATGACGACCATGCCGCGCTCGATGTCCTCGCGCTTGGTGCCGCGGAGCAGGAGGCCGACGTTCTCGCCCGCCTGGCCCTCGTCGAGCAGCTTGCGGAACATCTCGACACCGGTGACGGTCGACTTCTGGGCGGTCTCGCGGATGCCGATGATCTCGACCTCCTCGTTGACCTTGACGATGCCGCGCTCGATGCGACCGGTGATGACGGTGCCACGACCGGTGATCGTGAAGACGTCCTCGACGGGCATGAGGAAGGGCTTGTCGGTCTCGCGCTCGGGCGTCGGGATCGACTCGTCGACGGCGTTCATCAGCTCGACGATCGAGTCGCCCCACTTCTCGTCACCCTGGAGGGCCGGGAAGGCGGCAACGCGGACCACGGGGATGTCGTCGCCCGGGAACTCGTACTCGGAGAGGAGCTCGCGCACCTCCATCTCGACGAGCTCGATGAGCTCCTCGTCGTCGACCATGTCGCACTTGTTGAGCGCCACGACCAGGGCCGGCACGCCGACCTGGCGGGCGAGCAGCACGTGCTCACGCGTCTGCGGCATCGGGCCGTCGGTGGCGGCGACCACGAGGATCGCGCCGTCCATCTGAGCGGCACCGGTGATCATGTTCTTGATGTAGTCCGCGTGACCCGGGCAGTCGACGTGCGCGTAGTGGCGCGCCTCGGTCTGGTACTCGACGTGCGCGATCGAGATCGTGATGCCGCGCTGACGCTCCTCGGGAGCCTTGTCGATCTGGTCGAAGGCCGAGGCCTCGTTCAGGTTCGGGTACTTGTCGTGCAACACCTTGGTGATCGCCGCGGTCAGCGTCGTCTTGCCGTGGTCGATGTGACCGATCGTGCCGATGTTGACGTGCGGCTTGGTCCGCTCGAACTTCGCCTTAGCCACTGGGGCTCCTCCTGGTTGGTTTGGTACTTGAACTCATGGGTGTGGGACGGGTGGTGCTGGACCGAGGGTCCGGGTCGAGCTACTCGCCGCGGACCTTCTTGACGATCTCTTCGGCGATGTTCGAGGGAACCTCGGCGTACGAGTCGAACTCCATCGAGTAGGACGCCTGACCGGAGGTCTTGGACCTCAGGTCGCCAACGTACCCGAACATCTCCGACAACGGCACAAGGGCGTTCACGACCATGTCGCCGTGACGCTCCTCCTGCGCCTGGATCTGGCCGCGGCGCGAGTTGATGTCGCCGATGACCGTGCCGAGGAAGCTCTCGGGGGTGGTCACCTCGACGGCGAACATCGGCTCGAGCAGTACCGGCTTGGCCCTGCGGGCGGCCTCCTTGAAGGCCTGGTTGCCGGCGATCTTGAACGCGAGCTCGGACGAGTCGACGTCGTGGTAGGCGCCGTCCTCGAGCGAGAACTTCACGTCGACCATGGGGTAGCCGGCGAGGACACCGAACTCCATGGCCTCCTGGCCGCCCTGGTCGACCGAGGGGATGTACTCCTTGGGCACGCGGCCGCCGGAGACGTTGTTGACGAACTCGTAGCCCGCGCCTTGGCCGGTCTCGGGGTCGATGTTCGGACCGAGGTTGATGACGACCTTGGCGAACTGACCCGACCCACCGGTCTGCTTCTTGTGGGTGTAGGAGTGCTTCTCGACCGTGTTGCGGACGGTCTCGCGGTAGGCCACCTGCGGCTTGCCGACGGTCGCCTCGACGCGGAACTCACGCTTCATGCGGTCGACGAGGATCTCGAGGTGGAGCTCGCCCATGCCGGCGATGATCGTCTGGCCGGTCTCTTCGTCGGCCTTGACCGTGAAGGTCGGGTCCTCGTCGGAGAGGCGCTGGATCGCGGTGCCGAGCTTCTCCTGGTCGCCCTTGGTCTTGGGCTCGATCGCGACCTCGATGACCGGGGCCGGGAACGTCATGGACTCGAGGACGACCTGGTTCTGCGGGTCGCACAGCGTGTGACCGGTCTTGGTGTCCTTCAGGCCCATCACGGCCACGATCTGACCGGCGCCGACCGACGCGATCTCCTCACGCTTGTTGGCGTGCATCTGGTAGACCTTGCCGATCCGCTCCTTGCGGCCGTTGACCGAGTTGACCACGGTCGAGCCTGCCTCCAGCTTGCCGGAGTAGACGCGGACGTAGATCAGCTTGCCCAGGTGCGGGTCGGAGGCGATCTTGTAGGCGAGGCCGGAGAACGGCTCGTCGTCGGACGGCTGGCGGACGATGACCTCGTCCTCGTCCTTGACCGAGTGGCCCTGGATCCCGTCGATGTCGAGCGGCGAGGGCAGGAACTTGACGACCGCGTCGAGCAGGGGCTGGACGCCCTTGTTCTTGAACGCGGTGCCGCAGAGGACCGGGTTCAGCTTGTCGGCGAGCGTGGCGCGACGGATCGCGGCCTCGAGCTCGGCGACGGTGAAGTTCTCGTCGCCCTCCTCGAGGTACTTCTCCATGATCTCGTCATCGGCCTCGGCGAGCGTCTCGATGAACTTCTCGCGGTACTCGGCCGCCTGCTCGGCGAGGTCGGCCGGGATCTCCTCGACCTCGTAGTCCTCGCCCATGGTGGTCTCGCCGCGCCAGGTGAGGGCACGCATGCCGACGAGGTCGACGACACCGAGGAAGTCGGACTCGGCACCGATGGGGAGCTGGAGCACGAGCGGGGTGGAGTTGAGGCGCTCGACCATCATGTCGACGCAGCGGAAGAAGTCCGCGCCGGTGCGGTCGAGCTTGTTGACGAAGCACATGCGGGGGACCGAGTACTTGTTGGCCTGGCGCCACACCGTCATGGTCTGCGGCTCGACACCGGCAACGCCGTCGAACACCGCCACGGCGCCGTCGAGGACGCGCAGCGAGCGCTCGACCTCGGCGGTGAAGTCCACGTGGCCGGGCGTGTCGATGATGTTGATCTGGTGGTCCTTCCACCAGCAGGTGGTCGCGGCGGACGTGATGGTGATGCCGCGCTCCTGCTCCTGCTCCATCCAGTCCATCGTGGCGCCACCCTCGTGGACCTCACCGATCTTGTAGGTGATGCCGGTGTAGAAGAGGATGCGCTCGGTGGTGGTGGTCTTGCCGGCGTCGATGTGCGCCATGATGCCGATGTTGCGGACCTTGTTGAGGTCGGTGGTGATGTCGACAGCCACTGTTGTGTCTCAGTCCCTCGAAGTAGTGGGGTTGTGGGAGTGGGAGGCCGCGGACCGCGCCGTGCGGGGCCCGCGGCCTCCCGACCTCACCAGCGGTAGTGGGCGAAGGCCTTGTTGGACTCGGCCATCTTGTGGGTGTCCTCGCGCTTCTTCACAGCGGCACCGAGGCCGTTGCTGGCGTCGAGGATCTCGTTCATCAGGCGCTCGGCCATCGTCTTCTCGCGACGGTCGGCGGCGTAGCCCACGAGCCAGCGCAGGGCCAGCGTGGTGGAGCGGTTGGCCTTGACCTCGACGGGGACCTGGTAGGTCGCACCGCCGACGCGGCGGGACTTGACCTCGATGGCCGGCTTGACGTTGTCGAGCGCACGCTTGAGCGTGACGACCGGGTCGGTGCCGGTCTTCTCGCGGCAGCCCTCGAGGGCGGTGTAGACGATGCGCTGGGCAACGGCCTTCTTGCCGTCCTGGAGGACCTTGCTGACGAGCTGGGTGACCAGCTGCGAGCCGTAGACCGGGTCAGAGACGAGGGGGCGCTTAGGAGCGGGACCCTTGCGAGGCATTACTTCTCCTTCTTCGCGCCGTAGCGGCTGCGGGCCTGCTTGCGGTTCTTGACACCCTGGGTGTCGAGCGTGCCGCGGATGATCTTGTAGCGGACACCGGGAAGGTCCTTCACTCGGCCGCCGCGCACGAGCACGATCGAGTGCTCCTGCAGGTTGTGACCGACACCCGGGATGTAGGCGGTGACCTCGACGCCACTGCTCAGGCGCACGCGGGCGACCTTGCGGAGGGCGGAGTTCGGCTTCTTCGGGGTGGTCGTGTAGACGCGGGTGCAGACGCCACGGCGCTGCGGGGATCCCTTCAGGGCAGGCGTCTTGGACTTCGACACCTTGTCCTGGCGGCCCTTGCGGACCAGCTGGTTAATGGTGGGCACCGGGTGGTTCCCTCTCTCTGTCTTCTCGTCACGGCCCGGCGAGGTGCCGGACTCGGATGTCATGCGTTGCTGCGACGTGCCTTGTGCGGTGGATCTGCTGCGCCGAGCCGGGCGCGGCACCTCGAGGGGCCGCGGCTCTGGGAGCATGCGCAGCGGTCTGGACGTGCCAGACACGAGGATTGAGGCTACTCGGGCGTGACAGCCACGGTCAAAACGCCGCAGGAGCCGGTTGCGCGAGCGGTGCGCCCGCCTCGGCGTCACGCTCGCGGCGCGCCTTCTCGAGCCGCAGGTACATGATGGCAGACACCCCCACACCGAGGATCGTCATCAGGCCGCCCCCGAGCAGCGTCCAGCGGGCGCCGTACTCGTGTCCGATCCACCCGATGATCGGGGCGCCGACGGGAGTGCCGCCCATGAAGATCATCAGGTAGAGCGCCATCACCCGGCCGCGGACGCCCGCGTCGGTGTTGAGCTGCATGTAGGTGTTGGCGCTCGTGATGAAGGTCAGCGCGGTGAGCCCCGTGACGGGCGCGAGGAGCGCGAAGGTGAGGTAGGACGGCATCAGCCCGGCCAGCATCACCGTCGCCCCGAAGGCGATCGCCGACCCGACGACGAGTCGGTGGCGCACCTCGGCGCGGCGCGCTGCGAGCAGGGAGCCGGTGAGCGAGCCGACGGCGAGGAACGTGCCGAGCAGCCCGAACTCCTGCGGCCCCTTGCCGAAGACCTCGGTGGCCATGAGCGCCGAGGTGATCTGGAAGTTCAGCCCGAAGGTGCCGGCGAAGAAGACCATGCTCAGGACGAGCATCAGGTCGGGGCGGGCACGGACGTAGGCCACGCCCTCCCGGATGGCGCCGGGCCCCCGGTCGGCCGGCACCGCGGCGTCGATCCGGGCCAGGTCGAGGTGGCGCAGCGACCAGATCGGGGCGGCGTACGACACCGCGTTGAGCAGGATGACCCACCCGGTCGCCACCGCTCCCCCGCCGAAGGCGGCGATCAGCACGCCGGCCAGGCCGGGGCCGACGAGGCGGGCGGCGTTGAAGCTGGCGGAGTTGAGGCCCACCGCGTTGGTGAGGTCGACCGGGTCGACGAGCTCGGAGACGAAGGACTGGCGGGCGGGGGCGTCGAAGGCCGACGCGCAGCCGAGCAGGAAGGCCAGGACGTAGACGTGCCACACCTCGGCGGAGCCGGTGACGGCGAGCAGGCCGAGCACGGCGGCGGGCAGCGCCATGCCGAGGTTGGTGAGCTGGAGGAGCCGCTGCTTGGGCATCCGGTCGGCGATGAGGCCGGCCACCGGCGTCAGCAGGAGGAACGGGAGGAACTGCAGGCCGGTGGTGATGCCGAGCGCCGTGGCGCCGGAGCCCACGGCGAGCTGGAGGACCAGCCAGTCCTGGGCGACGCGCTGCATCCAGGTGCCGGTGTTCGACACGACACCGCCGGTGGCGTAGCGGCGGTAGTTCGGGTTGGCGAGGGAACGGAACGTGGGACTCGTGATGACTCCTCGGTCGTCAGTCGGTCAGGGCAAGTCGGGCGAGGATCGGCGCGGCGTCGCGCAGGGTGGCCCGCTCGGCGGGGGTGAGCCCCGCGAGCTGCTGGGCCAGCCAGGCGTCGCGGCGCTGGCGGTCGGCCAGCACGGCCGCGCGGCCCTCGTCGGTGACGGCGACCACGACCTGGCGCCCGTCGGTCTCGTGCGCACGGCGTACGACGTAGCCGTCGGACTCCAGGCAGTTGACCGTGCGGGTCATCGACGGCGGCTGCACGCGCTCGGCGCGGGCCAGCTCGCCCACGGTCTGGTCGCCGAACCGCACCAGGAGCCCCAGCACGACCATCTGCCCGATGCTCAGGTCGTTGTCCGGGTGGCGCTCGGTGGCGAGGCGGCGGCGCAGGCGCATGACACCCGCCCGGAGCTCGGAGGCGAGCCCGGCGTGGGTGCGGAGGTCGGCGGTCGGCATGTCGTTAGCATAACTCATTACCTCTGCTAACAATTCCCCCAGCGGGGGGGCACCGCGTCAGCGGTGACCCCCGCGCGGATGGGGCGTTGCAACGGCCGAACAGCGCGGGAGTCACCGCTTGAGCGGTGACTCCCGCGCTGTTGGGGGAACTCATACAGCAGGCAGAGGCCTGCTCAGGTGGTCAGCCAGGAGGTGATCGGCTCGATCGCGAAGTAGACGACGAAGAGCGCGGCGACGACCCACATCAACGGGTGGACCTCCCGAGCCTTGCCGACGACGACCTTGATCAGGACGTACGCCAGGAAGCCGGCGCCGATGCCGACCGAGATCGAGTAGGTGAAGGGCATCAGTACGATCGTCAGGAAGGCGGGGATGGCGATCTCGAGGTCATCCCAGGCGATGCCCTTGACCTGCTGCATCATCAGGAAGCCGACCAGCACGAGCGCCGGGACGGCCGCCTCGGACGGGATCGCCTCCACGATCGGGGCGAAGAAGGTGGCGAGCAGGAACAGCAGCCCGGTCACCACCGACGCGAGCCCGGTGCGCGCGCCCTCCCCCACGCCGGAGGCGGACTCGATGTAGGACGTGTTGGACGAGACGCCGGCCGCGCCGCCGGCCATCGCGGCGACCGAGTCCACGATGAGGATCCGCTGGGAGTTCGGCGGGATGCCCTCCTCGTCGTTCAGCCCGGCCTCCGCGCCGATCGCGGTCATCGTGCCCATGGTGTCGAAGAAGTCGGCCAGCAGGAGGGTGAAGGCGAGCAGGAGCGCGGCGAGCACTCCGACGGAGGAGAACGCGCCGAACAGGTCGAACTGCCCCAGGGTGCCGAAGTCGGGCACGTCGACGACGCCGTTGAGCTCGGGGACGTTGAGCGACCAGTTGCCCGGGCCCTCCTCCGCGACCGAGCCGAGGTCGAGGACGGCCTGCAGCACGAAGGCGAGCACCGCCGTGGCGACGATCGAGATCAGGATCGCGCCGCGGACCTGGCGTACCCACAGGGCGATGATGAGCACGACGCCGACGGCGAAGACCAGCACCGGCCACCCGCTGAGCGTGCCGCCGTTGCCGAGCTGGACCGGGACGGTCGTCAGCGCGGCGTCGGGGATGCGGGTCACGAAGCCCGCGTCGACGAAGCCGATCAGGGCGATGAACAGGCCGATGCCCACCGAGATCGCGATCTTCAGCTGCTGGGGCACCGCGTGGAAGACGGCCTTGCGGAAGCCCGTCAGCACGAGCACGAGGATGATGATGCCCTCGAGGACGATGAGGCCCATCGCGTCCTCCCACGTGGACCGGGTCGCGATGGCGTTCGCGACGAACGCGTTGAGGCCCAGGCCCGTGGCGAGCGCGAGCGGGAAGTTGGCGACCGTGCCCATCAGGATGGTCAGCACCCCTGCGACCAGCGCCGTGCCGGCCGCGATCACCGGCAGGTTCGACCCGTCGCCCGCGCCGCCGCCGAGGAAGGCGCCGGTCGAGTCGGGCACGAAGCCGAGGATGAGCGGGTTCAGCACGATGATGTAGGCCATCGTCAAGAAGGTGACGACGCCGCCGCGGACCTCGCGGCCCACCGTCGATCCCCGTCGGCTGATGTCGAAGAACCCGTCGAGGCCGGAGGCCTTCGTGGACTGCGGTGAGGTCGTGGTCTCGTCGTTCACGGGACGGCAGTCTGGCAGAACCGTGCTACGTCCGTGTTTCGTGCGGTCGCACGCGTGTGTAGCGTGACGGCGTGGACCTGGGTGACGAGCAGCCGACGCAGCACGAGATCGGCAACCGCACCTACATCGTGGCGCAGGTGGAGCCGCTCGACGTCGACGGCGTACGCACCACCGAGGTCGGCACCGCGCTCTGGCTGCTGGGCTTCCTGGCCCTGCTCCCCTTCTGGGGCACGCTCCAGGAGAACGGCCGCACGTGGTGGCTGTGGACCTGCCTGGCCGGCTTCGGCCTCGGCCTCTGCGGGCTGGAGTACTGCCGCCGCCGCCGCAAGGAGCGTGCCGCGCAGGAAGGCGTGGCATGACCCACCGGCCGACCCGCTGGGAGCTCGCAGGCGAGGGCAACCGGGGCTACGGCGCGAAGTTCGCCCAGCTGGTGGCCGAGGGGTCCGACGTGGACGGCGAGGCCCGGCTGGCCGACGTGCTCGCCCCGCGCGGCGGGCGCATCCTCGACGTCGGCTCCGGCATGGGCCGGGTGGCCGCCGCCCTGCAGGCACGGGGGCACAGGGTGGTCGCGGTCGAGCCCGACGCCGCCCTGGTCGAGCAGTCGCGCCGCACCTACCCCGACCTCGAGGTGCTCCACGCCGACGTCCTCGAGGCCGACCTGTCCGGACTGCGCGCTGGCGTCGACCTGGCGGTGCTCGTGGGCAACGTCATGGTCTTCGTCGCCGAGGGCACCGAGCAAGAGGTCCTGCGCCGGGTGCGCGAGACGCTCGCACCGGGCGGCCGGGTGCTGGTGGGCTTCCACCCCGTCGACGGGCCGGCCACGGCCCGCGACTACAGCCCCGACGAGTTCACGGCCGACGCCACGGCCGCGGGGCTGCGCGTCGACCACCTCTTCGGCTCCTACGAGCTGCACCCGGCGTCGCCGGACTACGCGGTGTGGGTGCTGTCGCGCGACGACGCGCCCCATGCCCCGACCTCGTTCGGGCACGCGATGGGCGACCCGGCCTAGACGGACCGGCTCAGATGAGCTCGTACTCGTCGTCGGTGAGGGTGTCGAAGACGTGCTCGGGCATCGGCAGCGGCTGCTGCTTGCGGGCGAGCTTGACCTCGGAGTGGGCACCGCAGCCGTGGTCGAGGCTGACGACCCGGCCGTCGTCGTTCGCGTTGCCGTTGGCGCAGACGCCGAAGGTCTCCGACAGCGAGCCGCTGATCCGCACGAGGAACCCGCACGACCAGCAGCTGTCCGGAGCGCTCTTGGCCAGCGGCGACTCAGGCCCGCCGGAGCCGGCGTACCAGCGCTCGGCGGCCATGTCGATGCCCTCGCGGCTCAGCGTGCGGACCCGGCCCAGGCCGAGGTCCTCGGCCACGCGGCGCACCTGTGCCTTGGCGTCGACGTCCATCGGCGGGTCGAGCGGGTCGTCGCCGACGAGGTAGGTCGGGACCAGGCGGGCGTCCTCGTCCTCCACGGGCAGCAGGTCGCCGGGCGACAGGTCGCCGGGCTGGAGCCGCTCCTTGTAGGGGACCCAGGCCGGCGCCACGATCGCGTCGTCGCCGGGGAGCAGCACGACCTCGTTGACGGTCAGGTCCTTGCCGCGCTTGGCGCGGGTCAGCGTGACCGACCAGTACCACCCGGGGTAGCCGGGGCGGACGCACGCGAACTGGTGGGTGACGATGCGCTCACCCTCGGCGTGCGCGCCCAGGTGGTCGCCCACCTCGGCGGGTTCGGCGACCTCGAGGACCACCTCACGGGCCAGGTCGACGGCCTTGGCGAGGGTGGCGTCGGGCTTGCCGGCACGGGTGGGGAGAGCGATCACCTGCGCATTGTGGCAAACGCACGGCGGTCCTGTCCCGTCGGGACGCGCAACGGGACGTCTACGCCCGCGGTGTCGGGTCCGTAGGCCAAGATGGTGCCCGTGACCTCAGATCGCCCCGACCCGTCCCCGGGGCCCCGGTCGCAGCAGTCGTTCCAGCCCCGCTCCGGGACCGTACGCCGCTCGCTGTCGGGCGCCGCACGTGGCGTCAAGGCCGCAGGACGGGGAGCCCGGGTGGCCGGGCGGGGAGCCGGCACCGCCGGCCACTACGCCGTCTCCCAGGCGCGGCGGGCCGCTCGGGCGGAGGGCGCCGGTGACTCCGGGCTGTCGCGGCTGATCGAGCTGCACGCCTTCAACGCCGCGGGAGACGCCGCCGTGGCGATCTCGCTGGCCGGGACCCTGTTCTTCCAGGTCCCCACCGGGGAGGCGCGCGGTCAGGTCGCGCTCTTCCTCGGGCTGACCATGCTCCCGTTCGCGATCGTCGCGCCGCTGATCGGACCGTTCCTCGACCGCTTCAGCCACGGCCGCCGGTGGGCGGTCGGCGCCACCATGGCGATCCGGTGCTTCCTGTGCTGGGTCCTGGCGACCGCCGTCGTGACGGAGTCGGGCTGGTTGTTCCCCGCCGCGCTCGGGTGCCTGGTGGCCTCGAAGGCGTACGGCGTCACGCGGGCCGCCGCGGTCCCCCGCCTGCTGCCGCCCGACCTCACCCTCGTCAAGGCCAACGCCCGGGTCTCGCTGGCCGGTGTCGTCGGCGCCGGCATCTCGGCGCCGCTGGCGATCCTGGCCTCGACGTTCGGCCCGGAGTGGTCGCTGCGCTACGGCTTCGTGGTGTTCGTGCTCGCGACGATCTGGGCGATCCGGCTGCCGGACAAGGTCGACGCCAGCCAGGGCGAGGGCGAGCTCGTGCTCACCGGGGAGAGCGACACCTCGACCACCCGCCCGACCGGCCGCCGGCCGCGCACCCGCATCCCGGCCGCGGTCGCCTTCGCGCTCCGCGCCAACTGCGGGCCCCGGTGGCTCTCGGGGTTCCTCACGATGTTCATGGCGTTCCTGCTGCGCGACAACCCGATCGGCGAGTGGAGACCCGAGGTCCTGCTGGGCCTGGTCATCGGGGCGGCCGGGCTCGGCAACACCCTCGGCATCACGATCGGGTCGGTGCTCAAGCGCCTCAACCCCGCGGTCACGGTGGTGCTGGCGCTCCTCGCCGACGTCGCGGTCGCCGCGCTCGCCGCCATGTTCTACGGGCTGGTGACCCTCGTGCTCCTGGGGCTCACGGCCGGGCTGGCGCAGTCGCTGGCCAAGCTCTCGCTCGACTCCACGATCCAGCGCGACGTCCCCGGACGCATCCAGGCGAGCGCGTTCGCGCGCTCCGACACCACGCTCCAGCTGGCGTGGGTGATCGGGGGCTTCGTCGGGATCGCCATGCCCCTCATGCCGCAGCTCGGCCTCGGCATCGCCGCCGCCGTGCTCGGCGCGTGGGCGGCCTTCGTGCTGGTCAGCCGTCCCGGGTCGACGGCCCCGGCGCGCGCCTGACGGCGTACGACGTCGGGTCGGGGCTCAGATCTCCAGCTCGTCGGCGAGCGCGCGGAGCACCTTCGCGGTGCCGCGGGCGGAGGCACGCTCGGGGTGGCGGCCGCGGCGGTAGCCCTCCTCGACGCCCTCGAGCATCTTGATGAGGTCCTCGACGATGGTGACCATCGCCTCCGGCTGCTTGCGCTGGGCGTTGCGCTGGTTGCGCGTCACCGAGGCGGGCGCGTCGACCACGCGCACCTGCAGCGCCTGGTCGCCCCGGCGGCCCTGGGCGATGCCGAACTCCACCTTGGTGCCGGCCTTGAGCGTGGCGATCCCCTCGGGGAGCGCGTCGGAGTGGACGTAGACGTCCGGGCCGTCGTCCTGGGACAGGAAGCCGAAGCCCTTGTCCGCGTCGAACCACTTCACCTTGCCACTGGGCACGGATCCACTCCACTCACCTCAACCGCCGACACCGTGGGTTCACGGGCGCGGGCAAAGAATAGGCGGACCCGGCGACCGGCCACCATCGGGTTGCGCGAAGACGTAGTCTGAGCCGCTCACGCCCCCCGGGGGGGAACCGGGGCGAGCATGGACGGCGACATGGGAACATCGCCGTCCGGACAGCGGGAGCGGCTCGAAGGGAGCAGACGACATGCGGGCACCGACGGCAGGGCGGATCCTCGGATGCGGCCTCGTCGCGCTCTCGCTCGCGCTCCCGACCACGTCCCCGGCGGCGGCTGACGACGCCCCCACCGCCGCCGTGCCACCCCGACCCCTCACCCTCGTGACCCTCGCAGGCCCCGGCACCGCGACCGGCCGCTCGGACGCCGACGAGCTGCTCGCCCGCCAGGACGCGGTGCTCGCGGCCGTCGGCGCCGGCGAGCCCGTCTACCGGTGGACCACCGCGCTCAACGGCTTCGCCGCCGACCTGAGCCCCGCGCAGGTCAACGTCCTCGACGACCAGCCCGGCATCGACACCGTCGAGTCCGACACGGTCCGGCCGCTCGCCGGGCGTACGTCGATGGCGGCGGTCCGCGGCGCCGCCGACAGCCCGCGCCTGCGGGGCGGGGCCGGGGTCGTGGTGGGTGTCGTCGACTCGGGCATCGCTCCCGGCTCCCCCGCCTTCGCCGACGTGCCCGGGCTCGGAGCCGACCCCCGCGACTTCACCGGCACCTGCAGCGAGGGTGAGGGCTGGTCGGCCTCGGACTGCACCCGCAAGGTGGTCGGGGCACGCTGGTTCGTCGACGGCTTCGGCGCCGACCGCATCCGCTCCTCCGAGTCGCTGTCCGCCCTCGACGTGCTGGGGCACGGCACCCAGGTCTCCTCCGTCGCCGCCGGCAACGCCGCGGTGAGCGTGCGGGTCGACGACCGCGACGCGGGCTCCTTCGGCGGCGTCGCCCCCCAGGCGCGCATCGCCGCCTACAAGGCGTGCTGGGGAGCCCCCGACCCGGCCGACGACGGGTGCTCGACCGCCGACGTGGTCGCCGCGGTCGACGCGGCCGTGGCCGACGGCGTCGACGTGCTGAGCCTCGCGCTCGCCGGTGGGGAGCGCATCGACACGCTCCAGCTCGCCCTCCTCGGCGCCGCCGAGGCCGACGTGGTCGTGGTCGGAGCAGCGGGCAACGCCGCCGGTTCGGCGTACGCCGCCCACGCCGGCCCGTGGGTGACGACGGTCGGCTCCGCCGTGGGCCGGATGTCGCGCGGTCGCCTCGCGCTGCCGGGCGGTCGCTCGTGGACCGGCGGGGGCCGCCCGACCCCGGTCGCAGGCCGCGCCGTGCGCGCCCAGGACGCACCGGCCCCGGGTGCCTCGCGCCGCGACGCCGGTGAGTGCCGCCCGGGCGCGCTCGACTCGCGCCTGGTGGCCGACCGGATCGTCGTCTGCCGCCGCGGCGGCATCGGTCGCATCGACAAGTCCGGGGCCGTCGCCCAGGCCGGTGGTCGCGCCATGGTGCTGGTCAACCAGCGACCCGGCGCCGTGACCGCCGACTTCCACTCCGTCCCGACCGTCCACCTCGCCGCCACCGCGGGACGGCAGTTCGCCCGCTGGGTGGCGCGCAACCCCGACACCCGGGTGCGGATGGCGCGCGTGAGCGGCGCCCCCGGCAACCGGCGTACGGCTCCGTGGAGCGCGTCGGGCGACCCTCGCGGCGCCTCCCTCAAGCCCGACGCCGTCGCCGACGGCGATGCCGTGCTCGGCGCGCTGCCCGAGACCACGGGCCGCACGTGGGGTGTGTTCAGCGGCAGCTCGGCCGCGACCGCGGAGGCCGCAGGGCTGGCCGCCCTCCTGCGGGCCGAGCGGCCCGGCTGGTCGGCGGCGCGGGTGCGCTCGCTCCTGGTCACCTCGGCCCGGCCAGTCCGCGGCTCCAGCGTGCTCCAGCAGGGCGCCGGCGCCCTGGCCGGCCGCGTCCGCACCGCCCACCTGGCCCTCGACGTCGACGCCTCGGCGTGGCGTCGCGCGCTGCGCACCCACACGCTGGCCGACCTCAACACCAGCTCGGTGCTGCTCACCGCGGGACGCACCTCGGCGGTGCGCACGGTGACCAACATCAGCAGCCGCGCGGAGTACTTCTCCGTCACCGCACGAGGCTTCACCTCCCGGGTCTCGGTCCGCCCGCTCGCCGTACGCCTCGCCCCCGGGCAGTCGGCCGACTTCACCATCACCGTCTCCGGCCGCTCCGGTCGCCTCGACGACGGCCAGCTGGTGTGGCTCGGCGCACGCGGCGGGGTGACCCGGGTGCCGGTCGCGCTGACCCGCTGACCACCCGGCCCGTCGACGTACGACGACGGGCCGCCGCCCCCGGGGGGACGACGGCCCGTGTCGTGCGGCGGTGGGCCCTCAGCGGTCGAGAACCCGGTCGTGACGCAGCGAGGTCGCCCTGGTCTCCTTGGCGAAGACCACCGCGATCACCGTGAGGACCGACGCGACCGTCATGTAGATCGCCACCTTGTCGACGTTGGCCGTGCCCTCGCTGGCCGGACCGAGCAGGTCGATGGCGATGATCGGGGCGAGCGCACCGGCGAAGATCGAGGCGAGCTGGTAGCCGACGGAGGCACCGGTGTAGCGCACCGAGGTCCCGAACAGCTCGGAGAAGAACGCCGCCTGCGGGGAGTACATCAAGGCGTGCAGCACCAGCCCGACGACGATCGCGAGGATGATCTTGCCCTCCGAGCGCGAGGCGATGAGGTCGAAGAAGACCCACGACCAGGCCGCGACGCCCACGGCACCGGCGAGGTAGAGGGGCCGGCGACCGACCCGGTCGCTGAGCGCGCCGACGAGCGGGATCGTCACGAAGTGCACGACCGATCCGATCAGCAGCGCCTTGAGGATGAGCGACTTGTCGTCGGCGGTGCCGGCGTAGATCGTGAGGAACGAGATCGAGATGATCGTGAAGAGGTAGTAGGAGATGTTCTCCGCCATCCGCATCCCCATCGCCACGAAGACCTCGCGCGGGTACCTCCGGAAGACCTCGACCAGCGGGAGGTGCGGCTTCTCCTGGGTCTCCAGCTCCGCCTTGGCCTCGGCGAAGACGGGCGACTCCTCGATCGAGAGCCGCACCCACAGGCCCACGCCCACCAGGATCGCGCTCAGCAGGAACGGGATGCGCCAGCCCCACGACTCGAAGGCCGCGTCGGACTGGACGGCGGCGAGCACCCACAGCACACCAGTGGCGAACAGGTTTCCCCAGCGCCACGCCTGCCTGCGGCCACGAGGACCAGAAGCCGCGCTGCGAGTCGTCGCCGTGCTCGGCGGCCATCAGGACGGCACCGCCCCACTCGCCGCCGACCGCGAAGCCCTGGAGCAGCCGGCAGGTCAGCAGCAGCAGCGGTGCCGCGACCCCGATGGAGGCGTACGTCGGCAGGAGGCCGATCGCGAAGGTCGCCACGCCCATGAGGAAGAGCGAGAAGACGAGCATCTTCTTGCGGCCGACCTTGTCGCCGTAGTGGCCGAAGACGACGCCGCCCAGCGGTCGGGCGACGAAGCCGAGGGCGTAGGTGCCGAAGGCGAGCAGCGTGGCCGTCGCGGGCTCGCTCTCGGGGAAGAACAGGGTGCCGAAGACCAGCGCGGCGGCCGAGCCGTAGAGGAAGAAGTCGTACCACTCGACGGCGGTGCCGATCAGGGAGGCGAAGACGACCTTGACGATGTTGGTGCGTCCGGGCTCGGCGCCCGAGGCTCCCGTCCCGGTCGTGGTGGAGGTGTCGGTGGACATGACGTGCCTTTCATCGGGGGGGTGCGGGGAGTAGCAGGTGGGTGGTGCAGGCGGTGCAGCGTCAGGCGGCGGTCCAGCCGCCGTCGAGGTTGAGCGACGCCCCCGTCATCGAGGTCGCGGCGGGGCTGCAGAGGAACGCGACCGCCTCGGCCACCTCCTCGGGCTCGACGAGCCGCTTGAGGGGGGTGCGGGCGAGGAGCACGGTGTCGAGCACCTCGTCCTCGGCGATGCCGTGGCTGCGGGCCTGGTCGGCGAGCTGGCCCTCGACGAGCGGCGTGCGGACGTAGCCGGGGCACACCGTGTTGCTGGTGACACCCTTGTCGGCCGCCTCCAGCGCGATGACCTTGGAGAGGCCCTCGAGCCCGTGCTTGGCGCTGACGTAGGCCGACTTGTACGCCGACGCGCGGTGGCCGTGGACGCTCGAGACGTGCACGAGCCGGCCCCAGCGCCGGGCGTACATGCCGGGCAGCACGCGACGGGCCAGCAGGAACGGGGCGTGCAGCATCAGCGCGTGGATGGTGCGGAACCGCGCGGGGTCGAAGTCCTCGATCGGCGCGACGTGCTGGATGCCGGCGTTGTTGACCAGGACGTCGACCTCGAGGTCGAGCGCCGCAATCGCGGCCTCGTCGGTGAGGTCGACGACGTGCGCGGTGCCGTGCACCTGGGCGGCGACCTTGGCCACGCCCTCCTCGTCGCGGTCGAGGAGGTGGACCTCGGCGCCGCTCTCCGCGAGCCGCGCCGCGATCGCCGCGCCGATGCCGCTCGCGGCGCCGGTGACGAGCGTCCTGCGACCCGCGAGGTCGGGTGCCGCGGGGTGGTGGGGGGAGGTCATGGGCATCACCGTAGGGAGCGACGTGACGCACGGCACATGGCTGATCCGCCCACACTTGGGCGTTGAAGGCGTGTTGGATTCACACCCGCGGGGGTTCAGCCCTGCTGGAGCCTGGCCAGCCTGAGCGCCAGCTGGAGATCGAGCCCGCGCGCTGGGTCCCGCCAGCCGGGACCGAGCAGCTCGCCGACCCGCTCGAGGCGCTGCGTCACCGTGTTGGGGTGCACGTGCAACGCCGCCGCCGTCTCGCGCAGGTGGCCGCCAGTGGCGAACCACGCCTCCAGCGTCGCGACCAGCCCCGTGCCGCGCCGCGCGTCCCAGGCGCGCACCGGGCCCACCATCGCCTCGACGAACGCCGCCACGTGCTCGGGGTCGTTGTCGCCCAGCAGCAGCCGGGCGACCCCCAGGCCTGTCGGGTCGCTGACCTCCCCTGCCCGTCCCAGGCGCAGCAGCGTGTCGAGGCACCGCCTGGCCTCTCCGTGCGCGGCGACCAGCCGGTCCCCGGCCAGGGCGTCGCTGGTCGCGGCGACGCCGACGGTGGCCGTGCCCCCGACCTCGGAGACCACCGCCTGCAGCTCCGACCCGACCCGGTGCGGGTCCTCGCTCGGGACCACCACGACCACCGCGCCGCGGTGCTCACCTGCCAGGCCGGACATCCGTCGCGCCAGCGCCACCACGGCCCGGCTCGCCCGGTGGCGGTCGGCGCCGTCGATGCTGGCGGCCGCCACGACCACCTGCCCGTCGAGGCTCGCGCTGTGGCGGCGTACGCGCTCGCGCAGGCGTCCGCGGTCCTGCGCGTCCGCCTCCAGCAGGTCGACGAGCAGCTGCCCGCCGAGGCGCTCCTCGGCGTCGGTGACCGAGCGCGCGAAGAGCAGCACCAGCGCGGCGACCAGCGCGCCGCGCTCGAGCGTCCGGCGACCGGCGAGGTCCAGCGGCTCCTCGCGGCGGAGCACCAGGGTGGCGACGTGCTCGGTGCCGGCGAGCGCCGCAGCGACCAGCCCGGGACCGATCGGCACCGAACGCCCCGACGACACCGATGCCGCGACCGCCTCCGGCCACGCCAGGTCGGGGTCGTCGCCCGCCAGCAGCTCACCGGTCGGCGTCCACACCGAGGCCTCCCCGCCCAGCACGTCGGACAGCACCCGGGCCACCTCGGTCACCCCGCCGCCCTCGAGCAGGAGGTCGGTCAGGCGGTCATGGGCCAGCGCCGCCGCGTCGACGGCCTCGGTGTGGCGTGTCAGGGACCGGTTGGCCTCGTCGAGCTCGGCGAAGAGGCGTGCGTTCTCCAGCGCCACGACCGCGTGCGCGGCGAAGGACGTCAGCAGGCTGACCTCGTTCTGCGGGAAGCGGCGCACGGAGCGGTGGACGGCCAGGAGCGCGCCGATGACGACCCCGTCGAGCACCAGCGGGACGCCGAGGATCGCGCGGATCTGCTCCCCGGCGACCGCGTCGTCGATGTAGCCCTGGTGCACGAAGCGCTCGTCGGTCGAGTAGTCCTCGGTGTAGTAGGCCGCCCCCGTCTGGGCGACCAGGCCGAGCAGGCCGGTGCCGAGCGGCAGCCGCAGGGTCTGGAACTCGCGGGTGAGCGCGCCGTCGGTGACCTTCATGAAGGACGCACCGTCGGCCTCGTCGTTGAGGGAGAGGTAGGTCATGTCGCAGTGGAGCAGCTGGCGGGCGCGCCGCACGATCGCGGCCAGGATGGTGTCGACGTCGCGGATCGCCGTCAGGTCGGACGCGGTCTCGTAGAGCGCGGACAGCTCGGCCTCGCGCGAGCGCATCCGCGACATCGCATCGCGCAGGCGCACCGCGACGTCGTAGTCGGCCCGCAGCGCCGTCGCGGCCACCTCGTCGAGGCCGGCCTCGGCACGCACGAGGTGCTCGTCGAAGGCAGCCAGCGGTGCCTCGTCGTAGAGCAGGTCGAGGAACGTGGCCACGTCCCCATCCTGCCGCGACGCGTCCCTCGGCCGCATCCGGGCGACGCCGTCGGGGTTCAGTGCTCGCGCGAGATGACCATCTCGCGGTCGCCGTAGACGACCTTGTCGCCGTCGAGGAGGGCGGCCGGCTTGCCCGGGGCGAGCTGGCGCGAGACACCGCGGCGCACGAGCACCGTGCCGTTGGTCGAGCCGCGGTCCATGACCACGATCGTGCCGTCGGGAGCGGGGCCGAACTGGGCATGGGTCTTGGACACCGACATGTCCGCCGAGGCGAGCGGGATCAGGTGCGCGACCTGCTCGCCGTTGCGGGCCTCGGGACGCCGCCCGACGAGGGCGAGCCCGGCGATGACGAAGCTCTCGCCGTTGTCGAAGTGCACCCGCCACCGGGCGGGGGCCTGCGCCGCCGGGCGCTGCGGCTGCTGCGGCGGGACCTGCTGCTGGGGCGGGGCCGGGGGCCGGTGGGGGTGAGGCGGCGGCTGCTGCCAACCCTGGGGCGGGCCGCTCGGGACCGGGGGCTGCGCCGGGGCGGGCGGCTGCGGCTGTGCGGGGGGCGACGTGCGGGTCGGCGCCTGCGCCTGCGTCGGCGCCGGCGACCCGGCGGGAGCGGCGACCACCTCGGGTGGCAGCGGCTGGCGGCGCATCGAGTGCTCCGAGCGCTCGGGGGTGCGGACCGCCTCGACGGGCGGGGCCGGGATGAGCCGCATCGCGGTGAGGTTCACGATGTGGCGCGGTCCCTCGTCGCCCGCCGCGTCCGCGACCTCCGCAGCCGGGCGTACGTCGACCACGACGGTGTGGGCCAGGTGGTCGTGCCAGCCGCGACGCTGGCGCCCGCGGTCCTCGACCGCCGTCCAGGCCAAGGTGGCGAGGCCGATGCCGAAGGTGGGCAGACCGGACGCCCCGAGCACCAGCGAGCGGAGCAGGGCGGGCCCCACGCCGATCGGGGTGCCGGTGCCGTGGTGCACGACGCGCAGGCCCGACATCGCCTTGCCGGGCGAGGTGCCGCTGACGCCCGTCACGATCGCCAGGACCAGCCAGAGCACGACCATCGTCGCGGCGACGGTCCCGACGACGACCCACGGGTCGTCGTCGACGACCAGTGCCGTCACGACGCCGACGACGGCGAGCAGGCTCCAGGCCAGCAGCCGGTCAACGGCGAAGGCGGTGAAGCGTCGCTCGAGCTGGGCGACGGGGTAGGTCAGGGAGTGGGGGTGCTGGGTCACGTCTGTGTCGCTCAGGCGTTGGTGACCTGGATGGTGACGCCGTCGCCGAGGTCGAGGACGGCGCCGGGGATCAGGCTGACCGCGATGCCGGGGGTGAGCTCCTCCGGCTCGAGCCCGGGCTGCGCCAGCACGGTGCCGTTGGTCGAGCCGAGGTCCGTGGCGATGGCGGAGCCGTGGTCGGCCCCCGCGCCGGGCCGGATCTCGAGGTGGGTCGAGGAGATCTCCTGCTGCGGGCTGGCGACGGTCACCACGTGGGGCTGGTCGTGGGAGGCGAAACGGCGGGCCTCGGGGGCACGGCCGACCAGGACGGTGCGGTCCACGGCGACCACGTCCCCGGTGGAGAAGATCAGGGACGCCACGGGCTGCGAGACCACCTCGGGGGCGATCTCCTGGCCGGGGATCGGCGGGCGGTCGAAGTCGGGCACGGGGCCGCCGACCTGCGTCTGGCCGTCACGGTCGTACCACTCGTCGCGGACCACCGGGGTCTCGCCGGTCGGGGTCGGGTCGTCGTCGGGCTCGCCGAAGTGCAGTGGAGCAGCGGCGGGCTCGACGACCGAGTCGGGTTCGGCGACCGGCTCCGGGACCGGCTCGGGCTCCACCACGTCAGGCTCGGGCTCGGGCTCGGGAGCGATCGGCTCCGGCTCCACCGCCGCGGGCGCCGCTGCCGGTGCAGACGTGCCGGACGGGGCGGGCGCACCGAACTCGACGACCGACACCCGCGCCAGGCCGGGAGTGAGCACGCGGTCGGCCTCGCCGTCGCCGGTCAGCGTCACGCGGAGGCTGGTGACACCGGTGACCAGCCGCTCGGCCCAGGTCGTACCCGGGGTCGCGCTCACCAGGTCCTCGCCGGCCGACGAGGACACGGTGGCGGTGGGGGCACCGCGCACGATGAGCCGCGTCGCGTCGTCACCGTGGGCGACGAGCGCGAAGTGGTCGAGGGAGGAGAGCCCGCCGGCGAGCAGCGCGTCGAGGACGGCGTCCGCGTCGGCGCCGGAGTCGGTCAGGTCCCACAGGTGCGCGACACGGTCACGCTGGCTGCCGGGCAGCAGGACGGTCACGCGCTCGCCCGCGACGGCGTACCAGTCCCCTGCCGCGAACCTCGGCTCTGTGCTCACAGTCGTCCCCCCAGCTTCGATTCGAGACTCTGCAGCTGGCGCTGGGAGTCGTACGTGGCGTCCTTGACCAATCCCACCACATCGACGACGACGGCCGTGGCGTTGTCGCGACCACCGGCCGCGACCGCGGCGCGGACCAGCCCGTCGGCGGCGTCGCGGGGGTCGGCGATCGCCTCGAGGATGTCCTCGATCTCCTTGTCCTCGATCATCCCGGTGACGCCGTCGCTGCAGAGCAGGAGGCGCTCGACCGAGCCGAGGGGCAGGAGGAAGAAGTCGGGCTGGATGCCCTCGGGGCTGCCGAGCGCACGGGTGATGACGTGCCGCTCCGGGTGGACGGCCGCCTCCTGCTCGGTGATCTGTCCGGCGTCGATGAGCTCCTGCACGACCGAGTGGTCGACGCTGATCTGCTCGAGCCGCCCCTCGGTGACACGGTAGATGCGGGAGTCGCCGAGGTTGGCCAGCAGCCACTTCGCCACGCCGTTGTCGTCGACGAGGGCCGCGACGACGGCGGTCGTGCCGGCGTGCCAGCCCGGCTGGAGCGCGCGGTGGGCGTTGCCGAAGTCGACGATGCGGGCCTGGGCCCGGGCGAACGCGCCTGCGACGTGCTCGGCCCCGCGGGCCGGGTCGTAGACATCGGAGAGGCGCTGGAACTCCTCGACCACCATCTGGCTGGCGACGTCACCGCCGGAGTGGCCGCCCATCCCGTCGGCGACCACGAAGATCGGCGGCGCGACCAGGTAGGAGTCCTCGTTGACCTTGCGCACCAGGCCGACGTCGGTCGCGGCCCCGTGGTGGAGATCGACGTTCTTCATGCCCGGCCCTCTTCGCCCCGTGTCGAGATGTGGGGCGACGACGCCGACCCGGCGAGTAGCGTAAGAGGAATGTCCAGCTCAGGGCGGACGACACCCGCACGCACCCTTGCCGACCAGCTCCGTGGCTGGTCCGACGAGCGACTCGTGGCGCTGCTCGCTGCCCGACCGGATCTCGCCACACCCGCCCCTCAGGATTCCTCGCAGCTGGCCTCGCGGGCTGCCACACGTTCGTCGATCCACCGCGCCCTCGACGGCCTGGACCGGCTCGAGCTCTCCGTGCTTGATGCCCTGCTGGTCGCGGGGCAAACCACTTCCGGGCAGCTGATCTCGATCGTCCACGCCGACCCCACCCGGACCGCCGCAGCGCTGCAGCGGCTGCTCGACCTGGCGCTCGCCTGGGAGACCCCGACCGGCATCCGCGCCCTCAGCGGCGTGGCCGACGCGATGCGGGGCCTGCCGATCTCGGCCAGCGGCCTGCGACCGGTGAGCCCCGAGCCGGCCCCGGCCGCCGACGTCGAGGCCCGGCTCGCCGAGCTCAGTCCCGCCGCGACCGCACTGCTGCGCCATGTCGACGCCCACGGCGGCGAGGGCACGACCGGCGCGGCGCGGCGCACCGTCTCCCCCGCGGACGCCCGCTCGCCGGCCGAGGAGCTGATCAGCAGGCGCCTGCTCGTGCCGCGCGAGGGGGCCACCGTCGTCCTGCCCGGCGAGGTGGGGCTGGCCCTGCGGGGCGGTCGCACCACGACCGAGCCGGTGGACGTCGTGCCCGACCTCGCCACGTCGCAGCGCGACGCCGCGCTCGTGGCCCGCAGCGCCGCGGGCGCCGCCTTCGACGTCGTACGCCGGGTGGAGCTGCTGCTCGACCACTGGGGCGTCGAGCCGCCGAGCGTGCTCCGCAGCGGCGGCCTGGCCGTGCGCGACCTCAAGGCGGTCGCGCGCGAGCTGCACGTCGACGAGGCCGGCGCGGCCCTGGTCGTCGAGGTCGCCCTGTCGGCCGGGCTGATCGCCGAGGCTGCGGTGGCCGACGGCACCCCGTCGTGGCTGCCGACCGACGAGTTCGACGTGTGGTCGGGACTGCCGATCGCCGGACGCTGGGCGCGACTGGTCGGCGGGTGGCTGGCCAGCAGTCGCGTCCCGTCGCTGGTGGGCTCGCGCGACGCGGCCGGCAAGTCGTGGAACGCGCTGGCCCCCGAGCTGTCCAGCGGCCTGGCCGAGGAGGCCAGGCGCCTGGCGCTGCGGGTGCTGGCCGAGGTGCCCGAGGGCAAGGTGCTCGCCGCCGGGACGGGCGTCGCGTCGCTCGTGCAGCGGGTCGGCTGGCTGCGGCCGCGCCGCCCCACCGTCTTCGGCGAGCTCGTCGCCGCCGCGCTCACCGAGGCCGCCGTGCTCGGCGTCAGCGGCGCCGGCGGCCTGCCCCCGAGCGGTCGTCACGTGGCCGCGGGAGACCTCGGCGAGGCCGCCACGGTCCTCGAGCCCCACCTGCCCCGTCCGGTCGACCACGTGCTGCTGCAGGCCGACCTGACCGCGGTCGCCCCCGGCCCGCTCGAGACCGAGGTCGCGCGCCGCCTCCACCTGCTCGCCGACGTGGAGTCGCGCGGCGGCGCGACCGTCTACCGCTTCTCCTCCGGCTCGCTGCGCCGCGGGTTCGACGCCGGCTGGTCCGCGCTCGAGGTCCGCGACTTCCTGACGTCCGTGTCCCAGACACCGGTCCCGCAGCCGCTGGAGTTCCTCGTCGACGACGTCGCCCGCACCTTCGGCAGCGTGCGCGTGGGCCACGCGGAGGCGTTCCTGCGTGCCGACGACGAGGCCGCGCTCGCGGCGCTGGTCCACGACGCGCGGGCGCGCTCGCTCGGCCTGCGCCTGCTCGCCCCCACCGTCGCGATCGCGACCTCGCCGATCGACGTGCTGCTCCCCCGGCTCCGCGAGCTCGGCGCCGCTCCGGTGGTGGAGGCCGCCGACGGCACCGTCCGGGTCAGCCGCCCGGACCTCCAGCGCGCCCGCTCGCGCCGCGGTCGTCGTCCGGCAGGGGCGGTCGAGGCCCGCCAGGTCGCCCAGGTGCAGGCGGTCGCGACCGCGATCCGGGCCGGTGACCGGGCCGAGTCCTCGCGCCCCTCCAGCGTCGAGGCCACCACCCCGTCCGGCGCCCTGGCCGCGCTGCGCGAGGCCATCGAGGCGGGCACCACCGTGGTGATCGGCTACGTCGACAACCACGGTGCCACCGGTGAGCGGGTCGTCGACCCGCGGCGCCTCGACGGCGGCCGGCTCTCGGCCTTCGACCACCGAGCCGACGACGTGCGCGAGTTCGCGGTGCACCGCATCACCGGCGTCCGGCGGGCATGAGCCCCCCATGACCCTTACGTAGACTGGCGGCGTGGACTTCATCCGCTACGCCGAGCGCGCCGCCTCGCTCGTCAACGCCGACCTGGCGGACGAGGCAGCGCTGCACGAGCACCTCGCGGACCGCTCGTGGCTGCACCGGTCGGTGGTCGCGCGCGACGTGGCGTCCCTGCAGGCCTTCCAGGCCGACCTGCGCCCGGTCTTCGAGGCATCGGACGTCGACGACGTACCGCTCGTGGTGAGCCAGCTCAACGACCTCCTCGCCGCACACCCGGTGACCCCGATGATCTCCGACCACGATCCCGACAACCTCCACATGCACGTCGCCAACCGGGCGGCGTCGGTGTCCGAGCTGCTCGTCGGCGAGGCCCTGATGGGCCTGGCCAACCTGGTGTGCGACCTCGGCGCGACGCGGCTCGGGACCTGCTCGGAGGCCAGGTGCGACCACGTCTACGTCGACACCTCGCCCAACCAGTCGCGCCGCTACTGCTCGGACCGCTGCTCCTCGCGCGCCAACGTCGCGGCCTTCCGTGCCCGGCAGAAGGCGGCGTCGGCGGGCTGACGCCCGCGTCGTCCGTAGACTCGCCGGGTGAATGACGGTCCCCTCATCGTCCAGTCGGACAAGACGCTCCTGCTCGAGGTCGACCACCCCTCTGCGCCCGAGGCGCGCAAGGCGATCGCCCCCTTCGCCGAGCTCGAGCGCTCCCCCGAGCACATCCACACCTACCGCCTGACCCCGCTGGGGCTGTGGAACGCCCGCGCCGCCGGGCACGACGCCGAGCAGGTCGTCGACGCGCTGCTGACGTGGTCGAGGTACGCCGTCCCGCACGCGCTGCTCGTCGACGTCGCCGAGACCATGGGCCGCTACGGCCGGCTGCGCCTGGAGAAGCACCCGGTGCACGGCCTGGTCCTCTCGTCGGTGGACCGTCCGGTCCTCGAGGAGGTGCTCCGGGCCAAGAAGGTCGCCGGGATGGTCGGCGCCCGGCTCGACCCCGACACGGTGGCGGTGCACCCCAGCGAGCGGGGCAACCTCAAGCAGGCCCTGCTCAAGCTCGGCTGGCCGGCCGAGGACTTCGCCGGCTACGTCGACGGCGAGGCGCACGCGATCGACCTCGATCAGTCGAGCTGGACGCTGCGCCCCTACCAGAGCGAGGCCGCGCAGTCCTTCTGGGACGGCGGCTCCGGCGTCGTCGTGCTCCCCTGCGGTGCGGGCAAGACCCTGGTCGGCGCGGCCGCGATGGCCCACGCGCAGGCGACCACCCTGATCCTCGTCACCAACACCGTCAGCGCGCGGCAGTGGAAGGACGAGCTGATCGCCCGCACGTCGCTGACCGCCGACGAGATCGGCGAGTACTCCGGAGCGGTGAAGGAGGTCCGTCCGGTCACCATCGCGACCTACCAGGTGCTGACGACGAAGCGGAAGGGCGTCTACCCCCACCTCGAGCTGCTCGACGCGCGCGACTGGGGACTCATCGTCTACGACGAGGTGCACCTGCTGCCCGCGCCGATCTTCCGGATGACCGCGAACCTCCAGGCCCGTCGACGCCTCGGGCTCACCGCGACCCTGGTCCGCGAGGACGGTCGCGAGGGCGAGGTCTTCTCCCTCATCGGGCCCAAGCGCTACGACGCGCCGTGGAAGGACATCGAGGCGCAGGGCTACATCGCGCCCGCCGACTGCGTCGAAGTGCGGGTGACCCTGCCCGACGGCGAGCGGCTGGCGTACGCCACGAGCGACCCCGACACCCGCTACCGCCTCGTGTCGTGCACCCACGCCAAGATCGACGTCGTGCGCGACCTGGTGCGCCAGCACGCCGGGCAGCCGACGCTGGTGATCGGGCAGTACATCGACCAGCTCGACGAGATCTCCGCGATGCTCGACGCGCCGGTCATCAAGGGCGAGACCCCGGTCAAGGAGCGGCAGCGGCTCTTCAACGCCTTCCGGTCCGGCGAGATCGGGCTCCTCGTGGTGAGCAAGGTGGCGAACTTCTCCATCGACCTGCCCTCGGCCGAGGTGGCCATCCAGGTGAGCGGGTCGTTCGGCTCGCGGCAGGAGGAGGCCCAGCGGCTCGGTCGGCTGCTGCGACCCAAGACCGAGGGCCGCAGCGCGCACTTCTACACGATCGTCTCGCGCGACACCGTCGACGCCGACTTCGCGCAGAACCGCCAGCGCTTCCTCGCCGAGCAGGGCTACGCCTACCGGATCATCGACGCCGGCGACCTCGCCGCCGACGCCGAGTGATCCGTTCGGCTCAGGCGAGCGTGCTGGTGTCGATCACGAAGCGGTAGCGCACGTCGGAGGCGAGCACGCGCTCGTAGGCCTCGTTGACCTGGTCGGCGCCGATCACCTCGACCTCGCTGACGATCCCGTGCTCGGCGCAGAAGTCGAGCATCTCCTGGGTCTCGGCGATGCCGCCGATCATCGAGCCCGCGAACGTGCGGCGGTTGCTGAGCAGCGAGAACACGTTGAGGCTCAGCGGCTCCGCCGGGGCGCCGACGTTGACCATCGCGCCGTCGACGGCGAGCAGCCCGAGATAGGCGCTGACGTCGATCTTCGCGCTGACGGTGTTGATGACGAGGTCGAAGGAGCTCGCGAGCGCCTCGAAGGTGTCGGGGTCGCTGGTCGCGAAGTAGTGGTCGGCGCCGAGGCGGAGGCCGTCCTCCTGCTTCTTCAGCGACTGCGAGAGCACCGTGACCTCCGCGCCCATGGCGTGGGCGATCTTGACGGCCATGTGGCCCAGCCCGCCGAGGCCGACGACCGCGACCTTCTTGCCGGGGCCGGCGTGCCAGTGCTTGAGCGGGGAGTAGGTGGTGATGCCGGCGCACAGCAGCGGCGCGGCCGCCGCGGCGTCGAGGCTCTCGGGCACCGACAGCACGAAGTCGGCGTCGACCACGACGTGGGTGGAGTAGCCGCCCTGGGTGGTGGTGCCGTCCCGGTCGGTGGCGGCGTACGTGCCGACCATGCCCTCGCGGCAGTACTGCTCGTCACCGTTGCGGCAGTTGTCGCACGTGCCGCAGGAGTTGACCATGCAACCGACTCCCACGCGGTCGCCGACCGCGTGCCGGGTGACGCCGGAGCCGACCTCGGTGACGGTGCCGACGATCTCGTGGCCGGGCACCACCGGGAAGAGCTGCGGGCCCCAGTCGCCGTTGACGGTGTGGATGTCGGAGTGGCAGATGCCGGCGTAGTCGACGGCGATGAGCACGTCGTGGGCGCCGACCTCGCGGCGCTCGATCGTGGTGGGGGCCAGGGGCTGGCCGGCTGAGGGTGCTGCGTAGGCGTTGACGCGCATGCGGACGTCTTCCGTTCTCTCGGGGGGTGTGGACTGCTCCGGGGTGCCGGGTCAGTCGTGCGTGACCGCGCGCAGCTCGTCGGCGAGCTCGCGGGCGCTGCGGGAGATCCGCTCGCTCCGGGCGGTGTCGCCCTCGCGGACGGCCTGCCAGTAGGCGATCTTGAGGTCGACGTAGCGCTGCCGCAGGACGAGCGCCTCGGCCTCGGCCGCGAGCCGGACCTGCTGCTCCTCGAGCAGCCGCTGCTGGTCGGCGGCCGCCTCGGCGCCCAGCCGGTTGTTGTCCATGTAGACGCGCATGTCACCGATCGACATGCCGGTGGCGGCCAGGCAGGAGACCCACATGAGCTGGTCGAGGTCGCCCTCGCCGTAGACGCGGTGGCCGCTGCTCGCGCCGCGGCTCACCGGGGCGATGACGCCCACCTGCTCGTAGTAGCGCAACGTGCTGGCCGGCAGCCCGGTCAGGGCTGCCGCCTCCTTGATGGAGTAGCTGCGTGGAGCTGCGTCGGTGGTCACGTCATCGACGGTAGGAACTTCGAGCACTCGAAGTCAAAGGGCGGCCGTCGCGCTTGTCCGCGGGTCCTAGTCTCGACCTCGTGACCCTCCGCGAGCGCCTCGGCGCCGAGCTGTTCCGCAAGGTGGCCGGGCCCAACGGTGAGCAGGCACGCGAGCGCGTCCACGGCACGCCCGGCCCGCGGTGGTTCGCGCCCGACTCCCCGATCGCACGCGTGCACGGCGACGCGTCGATGTTCGTGGGCGGCATCCGCGCGGTCATGCTCCAGTCGCTGCACCCCGCCGCGATGCAGGGCGTGGCGGACCACTCGGGCTACCGCGGCGACATGTGGGGCCGGCTCGCGCAGGTCTCCACCTACATCGCGATGACGACCTTCGGCACCGAGCGCGACGCCCTCCGGGTCATCCGCGCCGTGCAGCGGGCGCACGAGTCGGTCACCGGCACGATGCCCGACGGCACGGCGTACGCCGCCAACGACCCGCACCTGCTCGGCTGGGTGCACGTCGCGGAGATCGACAGCTTCCTCGCCGCCCACGACCGCTTCGGCCACCAGCGGCTCGTCGGACGCGACCGCGACACCTACGTCGCGCAGACCGCCGTGGCGGCCGAGCACCTCGGCGTGATCGGCGCCCCGCGGACCGAGGCCGAGCTGCGCACGGTGCTGGAGGCCTACGCCCACGAGCTGCGCGCCACCCCCGAGGCCCGCGAAGCGATCTCCTTCCTCCTGCTCCACCCCGACCTGCCGCTCGCGGCCCGCCCGGGCTACCTGTCGCTCGCGGCCGCCGCGATCGGCCTGCTGCCGACCGAGGCGAGGCGTGAGCTGCGCCTGCCGCCGGTGCCGCCCCTGACGAACCGCGTGCTGGGCCAGGTCGGCACCCGCACCATCCGCTGGGCGATGTCCTCGGGGCACGAACGCGCGCGGGAGCTCCAGCAGCAGACCGCCGGGGCATGAGCCTCGCCGAGCGCTGGCCGCTGCCCGACCACCACGACCTGCGCGACGAGCTGCTCACCGCCTGGGACCGTCCGGGCTATCACGACCGGCTCCACCTGGCCGAGGTGCTCGACCGCCTCGAGCTCCTCGCCGCTTCCGGCGCGGGCTTCGACCCCACGACGGTGGCGCTCGCGGCGTGGTTCCACGACGCCGTCTACGACGGGGGCGACGACGACGAGGAGCGGTCGGCGCAGTGGGCCGAGCAGGTCCTTCCTGCGGCGTACGCCGACGAGGTGGCCCGGCTGGTGCGGATGACCGCCCACCACCGACCGGCCGACGACGACGCCCCCGCCTGCGCGCTGAGCGACGCCGACCTGGCGATCCTGGCCGCCCCCCGAGAGCGCTACGACGCCTACGCCGCCGGCGTCCGCGCCGACTTCGCCCACGTCGCGGAGGCGGACTTCCGGGCCGGGCGGGGGGCGGTGCTGCGCGACCTCGCCGCGAAGCCGCACCTGTTCCACACCGAGCAGGCGCGCGCCCTGTGGGAGGCCACCGCCCGGGTCAACCTCGAGCGGGAGATCAGCGACCTGGCGTGAGCCGGCCGCCCTGCCTGCTCAGTGGTCGGCGAGCTGGAGGTAGACGGTGAAGCGGTCGTGGCGGTAGCAGGTGCGCGAGACCTCCACGATGCGGCCCTCGGACACGGCGCGACGGGCGTGGCGCAGGACCGGGTCCCCCTCGGTGATCTCGAGCACCGCTGCCTCGTCGGCGCTGGCACGGTCGGCGCTGATCGAGTCCTCGACCTCCGTCGGCCGCAGGCCGCGGGCACCGAGTGCCTCGTAGAGGCTGGTGGGCGTGCCGTGCTGGAGGAATCCGGGCAGGAGCACCTCGTTGAGGTAGGCGTCCTCGACGCACACGATGGACCCGTCGGCACGGCGCAGGCGCCGCCAGTGCAGCACGGGGTCGCCGGGCGAGATGTCGAGCGCACGCGCCACGCCCGGTCCGGCCTGCTCCACGCGGGCGAGCAGGGTCTGCGACTCCGGGAGCATGCCGCGGCGACGGATCTCCTCGGTGAAGGAGGTCAGGCGTCCGGCGGTCTTCGGCGGTTGTGCGACGAACGTGCCGCGGCCGGGGATGCGCTCGAGCAGGCCCTCGGCGACGAGGGCGTCGAGCGCCTGCCGCACGGTCATCCGCGCGACTCCGAAACGCGCCACGAGCTCGCGCTCGGACGGCGCCGCCGAGCCCGGTGGCTGCTCCTCGATGAGGCTGCGGACGTGCTCGCGGACCTGGACGTGCTTCAGTGCCCGCTGTCGCGGGACGACCACGTCGACCGGATCCATGCCTGACAAGATAGGACTGGGCTGGACCGGTGTCTCCCCTTTGACGGAGTCTGTGGTAAAGACTTGGACAACCTGTGGATCGAACAGTCGTTCGATCAATGCGCTAGTGTGTCCTGGTGGACTTCCAGACGTCCCTCTTCGCCGACCACGCCCCCGCCGCGAGCGGGCTCGCGCCGGAGCGTCTCGCGCTGTCGCACGGCGCCTGGGTCGACGTCCAGCGTGACTGGCTGGGCGACCCCGACGAGGTCTTCACCGCCCTCGTCGAGCACGTGCCGTGGCGCTCCGAGCGCCGCGAGATGTACGACGCCGTGGTCGACGTGCCCCGCCTGGTGCACACCTACCTGTCCGGCGACCGGCTCCCCCACGAGGTGCTCGACCGCGCCCGCGAGGACCTCAGCGAGCACTACCTCCCCGAGCTGGGCGAGCCGTTCGTGAGCGCCGGGTGCTGCTACTACCGCGACGGCCGCGACTCCGTGGCGTGGCACGGCGACACGATCGGGCGCGGTAGCACCGCCGACACGATGGTGGCCATCGTCAGCGTCGGCGACCCCCGCCGCCTGCTGCTGCGTCCGCGCGGCGGCGGCGACTCGGTTGCGCTGACCATGGGGCACGGGGACCTCGTGGTGATGGGCGGCTCGTGCCAGCGCACCTGGGAGCACTCGGTGCCCAAGGTGGCCCGCTCCGGGCCGCGCATCTCCGTGCAGTTCCGCCCGCTCGGCGTGTTCTGAGCCGCTCGGCGTCTCAGCCCCTCAGCAGCCGCCTCAGCACGAGCAGTGCCACCACCGCCGCCAGGGCGGGCTTCCAGTAGGTGCGGGCCAGGATCGGCAGCACCGCGCTCCCCAGGTCGAGCGCCTCGGTGGGCGGGGGCGGCGGAGGCGGGGGCCTGAGAGGAGTGGGCGGCGGGGGTGGGGCGGCCGCGTGGGCGCCCGGCGGCGGCGCCGCGACCGACGCCTCCGGTGCCGCGGGCTCCGGCTCGGGCTCCGGCGCCGCCAGCCGCTGTTCGAGGCAGGCGACGAACTGGCCGAGGAGCTTGTCGGACACGTCCTGCATCACCCCGCGGCCGAACTGGGCGGGCTTGCCGGTGATCGCGAGGTCGGTCTCCACGGACACGTCGGTCGCGCCGCCGGCCGCGTCGGTCATCGTGACGGTGACCTTCGCGCCGGCGGTGCCGTTGCCGCGCTTGTCCTTGCCCTTGGCGTCGACGACGAAGCGGTGCGCCGCCTCGTCCTTCTCCACGAAGGTGCCCGAGCCGTTGTACTGCAGGGCGATCGGCCCGAGCTTCACCTTCACCGACCCGGCGAACGAGCTCTCGTCGGCCTCGGTGACCTGGGCACCGGGGAAGCACTCGGCCACCGAGGCGATGTCGTTGAAGTGCGCCCAGGTCTCCTCGACGCCGATGGGGACGGTGAAGCGGTGGTTCAGCTCCACCCTCAGACCCCCGCGGCCCTGAGGACGGCACGACCGGTGAGCACGCGCGCCAGGTGCTGGCGGTAGTCGGCCGCACCGTTGAGGTCCGAGGGCGGGTTGGTGCCCTCCGCAGCCAGCTCCGCCGCAGCGCGTACGCCGTCCTCGGTGGCCGTGGCGCCGACGAGCGACTGCTCGGTGGCGGTGGCCCGCAGCGGCGTGGAGCCCATGTTGGTCAGGCCCACGCGTGCCTCGTCGATGGAGCCCTTCACCGTCGCGGCGATCGCGACGATCGGCCACTGGTGCGCGACCCGCACGAACTTCTCGTAGTGCGCGCCCCACCCGGTGTGCTTGGGGACGCGCACCTCGGTGAGGATCTCGTCCTCCCCGATGGCGGTCTCGAAGAGGTCGACGAAGAAGTCCGAGGCCTCCACGGTCCGGGTGCCGCCGGGGCCGGCGATCACGAACTGCGCGCCCAGCGCGAGCGCCGGGGCTCCGAGGTCGCCCGCGGGGTCGGCGTGCGCCAGGGCGCCACCGAACGTGCCGCGGTGCCGGATCTGCGAGTCGGCGACCTCAGCGGCGGCCTTCGAGAGCAGCAGCGCGTGCTCCTTGACCAGTGCGTGGTCGCGTACGTCGTGGTGGGTGGTCATCGCACCGATCACGATGGCGTCACCGTCGTCGCGGATCCCGCGCAGGGAGGCGATGCCACCGAGGTCGATGACGACCTCGGGGGCGTTGAGCCGCATCCTCAGCACCGGGAGCAGGCTCTGCCCGCCGGCGAGGATCTTCGCGTCGTCGCCGTGCTGGCCGAGCGCCGACAGGGCCTCCTCGACCGACGTGGGTGCGAGGTAGTCGAACTGCACCGGGATCACTGGCCTGCTCCTTCGTCCTGGTTGAGCGCGCCTTCGCTGAAGTGCGGCATCGCCGCCTCCGGCGTCGGTGCGTCCCCGTCATTGGCGTGGATCGCGCGCCACACCCGCTCCGGTGTGCACGGCATCTGGATGTCGCTGACGCCGAGGTGGCGTACGGCGTCGACGACCGCGTTGACCACGGCCGGGGTGGAGGCGATGGTGCCGGCCTCGCCGACGCCCTTGGTGCCGAGCGTGTTGGTGGTGCAGATGCTCGGGTCGTCGGTGTGGACCACGTCGAAGGAGATCGTGTCGGCGGAGGTCGGCAGGAGGTAGTCGACGAACGACCCGCTCACGAGCGTGCCGGCCTCGTCGTGCACCGCCTCCTCCCACAGCGCCTGCGCGATCCCCTGCACGAGTCCTCCGTGGACCTGCCCGGCGACGATGAGCGGGTTGATGATCGTCCCGATGTCGTCGCAGCAGGTGTACTTGCGCATCTTGACCGCGCCGGTCTCGGTGTCGACCTCCATCGCGCACAGGTGCGTGCCGTGGGGATAGTTGAAGTTCACCGGGTCGTAGGTCGCCTCGGCGTCGATGCTCGGCTCCATGTCCTCCGGGTAGTTGTGCGCCGCGAAGGCCGCCGTGGCGAGCTCCTGGATCGCCACCCCCTGGTCGGTGCCGGCGACGGTGAAGCGTCCGCCCTTGTACTCGAGGTCGTCCTCGCTGGCCTCGAGCAGGTGCGCCGCGAGGTGCTTGGCCTTGTCGATGACCTTGTCGACCGCCTTGACGAGCGCCTCGCCGCCGACGACCAGGGAGCGCGAGCCGTAGGTGTCGAGGCCCTTGTGGGCGATCTGGGTGTCGCCGTGGAGCACCTCGACGTCCTCGAAGGGCACGCCGAGCCGGTCGGCGACGATCTGGCTGAACGCCGTCTCGTGTCCCTGGCCGTGGGCGCTGGCGCCGGTGACGATCTCGACCTTGCCGGTGGCCAGCATCCGCACGCTCGCGTGCTCCCAGCCGCCGGCGCCGTAGTCGAGGCTGCCGAGCACCCGGCTCGGGGCGAGGCCGCACATCTCGGTGAAGGTGGAGACGCCGATGCCGAGCTGCACCCGGTCACCGCGCTCGCGACGCTCCTTCTGCTCCGCACGCAGCGCGTCGTAGCCGAAGGACTCGCGCGCCTTCGCCGTGGCGGCCTCGTAGTTCCCGGTGTCGTACTCCAGCCCGGCGACGGTCGTGAAGGGGAACTCCTCGTGCTTGATCCAGTTGCGCTCGCGGATCTCCAGCGGGTCGACCCCGACCTCTGCGGCGAGCTCGTCCATGATCCGCTCGATGGCGTACGTCGCCTCGGGGCGCCCGGCGCCCCGGTAGGCGTCGGTGAACGTGGTGTTGGTCAGCACCGTCTGGCACTCGAAGCGGTAGGACGGGAACTTGTAGATCGCGTTGAACATGAAGGCACCCAGCACCGGCACTCCGCCGCCGACGACGGCGATGTAGGCCCCGAGGTCAGCGTCGAGGTGCACCTTGAAGCCGGTGACGTTGCCCTCCTTGTCGGCCGCGAGGGTCAGCGTCTGGACCTGGTCCCGTCCGTGGTGTGCGGCCATCAGGCTCTCGCTGCGGGTCTCGGTGTACTTCACCGGCTTCGACAGCCGGCGGGCCACGGCCCAGGCGATCCACTCCTCCGGCGTGGTCTGGAGCTTGCCGCCGAAGCCGCCACCGACGTCGGGGGCGATCACGCGGATCTTCGACTCGGGCACGCCGGTGGTGGCGGCAAGCGCGAAGCGCAGGATGTGCGGGATCTGGGTGGCCGACCACATGGTGATCTGCTCGCCCGTCGGGTCGACGACGACGCTGCGCGGCTCCATGAAGGCGGGGATGAGCCGCTGCTGGCGGTACTCGCGCTCGATGAGGATGCCGTCGGTGCGCGCGGTCTCGATCGCGGCCTCGACGTCGGAGCCGGTGCCGGCCTCGGCGGAGTCGAAGACCCACAGCGCCGACTTGTTGGTGCCGAGGTCGGGGTGGGCGAGCACCTCGTCACGCAGCGCGTTCTTGATGCCGATCACGGCGGGCTGCTCGTCGTACTCGACGTCGACGAGCTCCGCGGCGTCGCGGGCCTCGGCGGCACTGCGCGCGACCACGACGGCGACGATCTCGCCGGCGAAGGCGACGCGGTCGGCAGGCATCGGCGAGTGGCCGGGGGTCTTCTGGTCGGGAGTGATGGGCCAGGCGTTGATGCACACGCCGAGCTCGTCGCCGAAGTCCTTGCCGGACAGCACCGCGACGACGTTGGGCGAGGCCTTCGCGGCCTCGACGTCGACCGAGGTGATGGTGGCGTGGGCGAAGGGGCTGCGCACCATCGCGAGGTGCAGCATCCCCGGCAGGGTGATGTTGTCGGTCCAGCGCGTGCGGCCCGTGATGAGGCGCTGGTCCTCCTTGCGGCGGCGGTCCTTGCCGATCTCGGCGGCGGGACGGTCCTGGGTGGCGGTCACGACTTCGCTCCTTCGGCTGCGTGGAGCACGCTCTTGACGATGTTGTGGTAGCCGGTGCAGCGGCAGAGGTTGCCCTCCATGCCGAGCCGCACCTCCTCCTCGGTCGGGTTCGGGTTCTCCCCCAGCAGGTCGACGGCCTGCATGATCATCCCGGGGGTGCAGAAGCCGCACTGGAGGCCGTGGCACTCGCGGAACGACTCCTGGACGGGGTGGAGCTCACCCTCGGCGGTGTCGGCGAGCCCCTCGATCGTGGTGACGGTGCGGCCGTTGGCCTGCACTGCCAGCACGTTGCACGACTTCACGCTCGTGCCGTCGAGGTGCACGGTGCACGCCCCGCAGTTGGAGGTGTCGCAACCGATCACGGTGCCGGTCTTGCCGAGCTTCTCGCGGAGGTACTGCACCAGCAGCATGCGCGGCTCGACGTCGTCGGAGACCGCAGCCCCGTCGACGGTGAGTTCGATCTTCGTCATCAGGCCACTCCCAATTGAGGTCCAGTGTGAGGCGGGTCACGTTGGAGCCGAGAGTAGGTGGACGTGGTTGGCCCGAGGTTGGGTGTGCGGGCCCGGTCCGGACCAGGCCCGCACACTGGGGCTCAGTAGCGCACCACCGTGCCCCTGGGCTTGTCCGACAGGACCTGCGCGCTGACGTAGAGGTCGCCGTCGGCCCACTCGACCGCCGCCGGCATCATCACCTCGGCCCACGGCTTCGCGGTCGTCGCGCCGGCCTTGATCCGCGACACCTGACCACCGAAGAGCTGGGCGACGTACACGTCACCGTTGTCCGCCACCGCGACGCCGGTCGCGCCTGCGAAGCCAGACGCGACCTCGCGGACCTTGCCGGTCTTGATCTTGACCTTGACCAGCCGCCCCTGGGCCCCGGTGCTGCCGTCCTCGGGACCTCCGGGCAGCAGGGTGACGTAGAGCCAGCCACCCCGACCCACCTCGACGTCGGTCGGTACCGGCTCGAAGTTGAAGGTCCTCCCGACCGTGCAGGCCGGCAGCCCGTTGGCCGCGGCCGCCTCGGCGGTGACCACCACGGGCACCGGGGGAAGGACCGCGAGGGTCCTCACCTTGCCGCCGGGCGCGACCGACAGGATCGTGTTGCCGGCTGCGTCGGCGACGTAGGTCCTGCCCTTGTGCACGGTGGAGCCGTAGGGGTGGGACTCCACGATGCCCGTGTAGGCCGCCGGCACCTCGGGCGGCATCTGGGCCGCGCAGGCCGCGTCGAGGCCGCCGTCGAAGCCGTAGGCGACGTCGCCGTCAGGGTTGCGCTCGCGCTCGTGGTCCCAGAGGTCTGCCACCTTTCGCGGCTTCGCTCCGGGGCGCATGGACCACAGCGCCGTCCTCCGCCCCTTGGTCGTCGCGAAGCGGACCGTCCCGCCCGCCTCCGACAGGGCACCGACCTCGGTCCCCTTTCCCGCTGCGAAGACCACCTCGGGCCGGCCGCCGGGCTCGACGGCGGTGAGCAGTCCGGCGAAGTTCTGGCTGACGTAGGCGGTGCCGTCGCCGGCGACCACCATGCTGAGCGGTGAGACGAGCTTCTTCGCCACCGTCGTGGGTTCGGGTGCCTCCGAGGCACCGGCGGACGGGCTGGTGAGAAGGGCTCCCGCGAGCAGGAGGACGGCTCCTGCGGCCGTCGCGCTACGTGTTGCGGCCATGTTTGCTCCCTCGTTAGTGGCCGCTCCCTCCACGGCGCGGCACCTCGTCGCAGGATCCACGGACGCGCGCGCCGACGTCACACCCCACCGGAATTTCCCCAAATGGGAGGTCAGCGCGCAGACGCGAGCTTGCCCTTCAGTAGCGGGGCGATCGGGTGGTGGACCGGCAGGGCCGCCAGGCAGGTCTCGACGACGGCGGTGTCGTAGGGGGCGAGCTCGCTGTAGCGCAGCACGGCCTCGGGGTCCGGATGTGCCAGCAGCGCCTCCCGGACGCTCACCGCGAGGTAGTCGCCCATCTGCACCAGCGCGGGCGAGTCGGTGCCGGGCAGCAGGTCGCCGCCGTAGGCACGCACGGCAGCGCGTACGTCGCCGCGGCGCAGCAACCGCTGCACCTCCTCGATGTCGGTGGCCACCGGCATCGTGAGCCGGTAGGGGCGTGAGGACAGCTGGCCCGACAGGGCGGCGCGCAAGTGCGAGACCTCGGCCTTGAGCGTCGAGGTGGTGACCGCCGAGTCGCCGTAGAGCAGCGCGTGGAGGTGCTCCACCGAGAGCCCCTCGGGGTGCATCGCGAGCAGCGCGAGGATCTCGGTCTGACGCCGGTTGAGCAGCAGCCGCTGCCCGTCGAGCCAGACCTCCGCGGTGCCGAGGAGCGTCAGGGTGAGGCCCGGCTCGACGGGACCGGCGGCTCCCACGTGCGTCGTACGCCGGTCGGCGGGCAGGGCACCCTCGATGAGCCGCGCCATCACGCGCGCCGTCGCGAGGCCGATCGGGTGGGTGCGGTCCCAGGTGGTCGACAGGTCGATCACGCCGAGCGAGCGCCCGGTCGCGGGGTCGAAGACCGGCGCGGCCCAGCAGACCCAGTTGTGCACGACCTCGGCGTAGTGCTCGGCACTGAACACCATCGACGGCGCGGCGGTGCGTCCCGCGATGGCGAGCGCATTGGTGCCGACGCTGGCCTCGTCCCAGCGACCGCCCGGCACGAAGTTGACCGTCTCGGCCTTGCGGCGCATCACGCGACCGCCATACGTCCACAGGATGCGGGTCTGCTCGTCGGTGACGGCGATGACGAGGTCGCCGTCCTCCGCGGTCCGACGCAGCTCGTCCTGGACCCGCTGGACCGCGGTCTGCAGGGGCGAGGTGTTCCAGAACTCGGCCGTGTCGCCTTCGTCGGCGAGCGGCGCCTCGGTCACGGTCGGCGAGACCACGCCCGAGAGCTGCCAGCTGCGCAGGATCTCGGGCCGGACGGCGGCCTCGGCCTCCTCCTCGCCGGCGGACACGAACTGCGTCCAGGCGCGCACCGCCCTCACGCGGCGGGCGTGCAGGTCATCGCTGGTCATGGCCACTCCTGATGAGTCGCGGCCAACATAGCCCGGGTGTGATGAGCGCAACAGGGAACGCGTCATCCGCTCGCTCGGACGCGCCGGTCGAGCAGCCCGTGAGCGGCTTCTTCTCGTTGGTCGAGTAGCCCGCGAGGAACGAGCGGGCGTATCGAAACCCAGCTCCACTGTCGGACCCCTTCCCTAGACTCGAACGCATGATCGAGACGCTGGAGAAGGGCTCAGAGGCCGGGGCAGACGCCCTCGGCCCCGCAGCCCTGCTCGCCTCGATCCGTTCGGCCCGGTCGGCTGAGGACGCTGCCGCCGCGCAGCAGCTCGACCTCGCCGCGCGTTGGGCCGACCTCCACCCGCCGGAGTCGATCCACTCCGCCGCGACCTTCACCGTCGCGGGCTGTGAGCACGAGGAGCCGATCGCCGGACCGGGTACGCCGCTGGTCGCGGAGTTCTGCGTCGCCGAGCTCGGCACCGTGCTGGGCATCACCTCGGTGTCGGCGAAGAAGCTCATCGGGCACGCCCTCGAGCTGCGCCACCGCCTCCCGCGCCTGTGGGCGCAGGTCCACGCCGGACGGGTGACGGCTTGGCGGGCTCGCGCGGTCGCGGAGGCCACGATCCACTCGACCCCGGCCCTCACCATCGAGGCGGCACGGTTCGTGGACGCCCAGGTCGCCGCCGTGGCGGGGAAGATCGGACCCGCGCAGCTCGACCGGCTCGTCGCGGAGACCATCAAGCGCTACGACCTCGCCGAGACGGACCCGGCCGCGGACCCGGAGGATGGCTACCTTCACGTGGACCCGCGCCACGTGACGATCCACGACCAGGACGTCCACTTCGCCGGCACCGTGCGCCTCGAGGCCGAGATCGACCTCGCCGACGGGCTCGACCTCCACCAGACGCTCGCCCACGGTGCCGCGGTGCAGAAGGCGCTCGGGTCGCAGGAGTCGCTGGATGCCCGTCGGGCCAAGGCGCTCGGTGACCTGGCCCGGACGCAGACCGCGCTCGACCTGCACAGCTCTGCTGGTGGTCGAGTAGCCGGTGAGGAACGAGCCGGCGTATCGAGACCAGGCCTCCCCGCCGCCCGCGAGGTCGTGCTGCACGCCCACTTCGACGCCACCACGGCCGGCGACACCATCGTCTTCGGGCCGACCGGCCGGCTCGAGGAGGGTCGGCGGCTGGTCCTGCTCGACCAGCTCAGGTCCTGGTGCCGTGATTCGCGCACGAAGATCACCGTCAAGCCGGTCGTCGACCTCAACCACGAGAAGTCCGCGCCGGGCTACGACATCCCGGACCGGATCCGCGACCACGTCATCCTCCGCGACCGCACCTGCGTCTTCCCGTGGTGCACCCGACCTGCGCGTGGCTGCGACGTCGACCACGTCACCGGGTACGACCACGACGCCGTGGCAGAGGGTCGGCCCCAGCCCGGGCCCACGGAGACCGAGAACCTGGGCGCGCTGTGCCGGTTCCACCACCGGCTCAAGACCCACACCGCCTGGCACTACGAGATGACCGCGCCTGGGATCTTCAAGTGGACCTCACCTCACGGTCACCGCTACCGCCGCGACCAGACCGGCACCACCGCCCTCGACCCAGCCGACCCAGGGCCGCCCCGGATCCCGTCACCTCGACGATGACCCCGCCCCACACCCCGCCACCCAGGGATGGCGGGGTCGCAGGCGTGCGTCGGCTGGCGATCGGGCGAGCGCCGGGGTCCGGCCCACCTGACTGCGCACGACGCTCATGCCCACGAGTCCAGCTCGAACCCGTCGCAGCCACAGGAGGGCATCCGAGGATCGGGATCTGACCAGACCCTGATCCAGGGCATCGGCGGGACGCTCTCGCACGACGCCGATGCCGGCGAGCCGAGTGCCGCTGCCTGCCACCACGGATGCCGGGTGAACTACCCCCGGGCCAGGTTTCGCAGCCAGTCCACCGCGGTCCGCATCCGCCGAGCAGGGCGGAAGGTCCCTCCTGCGCGGGGCGTTCAGCCGGCCATGCTGGTAGTCCTGAGGGTCCTTTGCCCCTCCCGTCGACCGTGGGCTGGTCGTAGCGTCGAGACTGACAGCGGAGCACGCGTCGCCGCACGACGTTCGGGCGCCACCACGGCGGGGCCACCTCCGAAACACCCCGCGATGTGCGCCGACCCGGCCGCCGCTCGGCTCTGCCCTGCGTTGCCGTCCCAGCGACTCCGTCGAGCGTGATCGCCGACCTCAGGAGTGCGCCATGGCCACCACCGCCCACGCGACCGACATCGCGTCGGCCGCTCACCTCCGCGCCCGGCACGGTGAGCTCACCACCCGCTCCGTGTGGCGCTTCTTCGCGGCCACACTCGTCCTCAGCTGGGGCCTCGGCGCGCTGGTGGTCATCTTCATGGACCAGGTCGAAGCCTGGTTCGGCCCGATGGGCTACACCAACCCGGCGTTCATCCTCATGGTCTACGCGCCGGGCTTCATCGGCATCTTCATGGTGTGGCGCCACTACGGCCTCGCCGGCCTGCGCGCGTTCTTCCGCCGCCTCGCGCTGTGGCGGATGAGCACCGGCTGGTGGCTGCTGCTGGTGCTCGGCATGCCGGCGGTCTTCTATGCCGGTGGAGTGATCAGCGGCAACGTCGACGACTTCCCGTTCGACCCCTGGTACGGCGTGCTGCCGGCCCTGCTGCCGGCATTCCTCATCGGACCGATCGAGGAGTTCGGGTGGCGCGGCGTCGCCCTCCCCCTGCTGCAGCGCCGCTACGCCCCGTTGTGGGCGGGTCTCATCCTCGGGGTCGTGTCCGCGACCTGGCACGCACCTGCGTTCTTGATGTCCGGCACCAAGCAGTCCGCCTGGAGCTTCTGGCCCTACTTCTTCGGCGTCATCGCCATCGGCGTCATCCTCACCGCTCTCTTCAACGCCGCGGGCGGCAGCCTGCTCATCGCGTTCCTGTTCCACGCCCAGATGAACGGCCCCGCCTGGCCAGACGCACAGCCGTGGGACATGGTCGGCTTCGTCCTCGTCGCCCTCGTCGTCGTGTGGGCGAACCGCGCCGCCATGCTGCGCACCGGCAGCGGATCCACCGACGTGCTGCTGGCTGGTGACCGGTGATGACCACTCCGCGAGCGACCGCCCCGAGGACGTCGGGCCGCGGCGCTCAACCCGTCGCCGGCCAGGGGCGTGCGCCGCGCGGCGATGCCCGGTGGCGGTGGCTGGCCGCCGTGGAGGCCGGCGCTGTCGTGGTCGCAGTCCTTGCGGGCTGGGCCATTCCCGCCGCGGTGGTCGTCGTGCTCGCCGCCCTGTCCTTGCTGCTGCGCCGGCGTGGCCCCAGCAGTCTGGGCTTCCACCGCGTGTCGCGGCCGTGGCGGCTGGTCGCGCAGATGGCCGTGTTCGCGGTGGGGTGGACACTACTCAACGTCGCGGTCCTCATCCCGGTCACCAACCACCTCAGCGGCACCCGCCAGGACGTCAGCGCCTTCGCCGACCTCGAGGGCAACCTGGGGCTCCTCGCGCTGTACCTGAGCGCGTCGTGGGTGCTGGCCGCCTTCTGCGAGGAGGTCGCGTTCCGCGGTTACCTCCTGACCAGGCTCACCGACGTCCTCGGGCCCGGCCGGCTGCGCCAGCTCACCGGCGTGATCGGCTCCTCAGTGCTGTTCGGGTTGCTCCACACCGAACAAGGCGTCGTCGGAGTCGTCGCCGCGGGCCTGGCCGGGGCGGTCTTCTGCGTGCTGCGCCAGCGGTGTCGAACGCTCTGGGCGCCCATCCTGGCCCACGGCTTCGACGACACCATCGGGTTCACCTGGTACTTCTTCTTCGGCCCCTTCTACGGACTGTGGTGAGCACCCTGCCGAGCAGGACGGGCTCGGCCTCGCCGCCCAGGCGTCATCGTGAGGGCAGGGCCGAGGGCTGCGTAGGCGCGCCGCCCCTGCTCAGCGCTTGCGCGCGAAGGTGGCGACGATGCCGGGGTGGTCGGTGACCAGGTCGCGGTAGGAGCGGAAGGATCGGATGCGGAAGTCCGAGGCGCGCTCACCCATGACGTAGTCGATGCCCGAACCGCCCTTGCGACCGCTGTAGTTGGTCTCCAGGCGCAGCGGCCGGGTGATCCGGCCCTTCACGAGGTGGTCGGTGGTGTCGCGGTTCTCGGTGACGTTGCAGTCGCACAGCCCGACGAACTGGTGCGCCTCGGGAGCGTCCTGGGCGATGTAGCGGACCCGGGCCGCCATCCGCCACATGGCCGTCACGCCGCCGCGGTTGGCGTAGTTGGGCCCACCGGTGCGGCGGTTGTGGAGGTGGTTGGGCAGGTGGAAGCTCATGGCGCGGATGACGTGGCCGCTCGCGCGGTGCCGCAGCACCGCCACCACGCCGTACTGGTCGTGGGCGATCCGGCCGGTCTGGCGCCGCCAGGTCTTGCCGGTGAGGAGGGCCGACCAGGTCTTCTCGAGCTCCCAGACGTCCTTGTCGAACGCGATCGGGTTGTCGTCGGTACCGGTCGGGCCGTCGGGCATCAGCAGGGTCCACGACTTCGGCAGCGACGCCCGCAGCGCCGGCCGGCTGAACAGCCGCTCCTGGAAGCCGATGAGCGAGGCGCCACCGCTCAGGACCCGACCGATGTCGTGCCGCATGCCCGGCACCCGCATGCCCTTGCGCAGGTTGAGCGTGGCCACGGTGAAGCGCCCGGCGGGACCCGCGGCCGCGGCCTGCGAGCGCTCCTGCTCACGCGCCTCGGCTGCCGACGCGCCCGGGGAGACACCCGTGATCAGCAGCAGGGCCGCAAGGACGAGTGCGGTCGACCGGACGAGGACACGGGGCAACGCGGCTGGAAAAAACATCCCCGAGACCATAGGTCGGGTCACCCGAAAGGGCCAATCGCCGCCTGAGCGGTCAGTCGTCGTGGTGGATCCGGCCCTCCGTCGCGGCGAGCCGCTCGCCCGACCCGCCCCACTGGCGGGCCACGATCTCCGCCGCGATCGACACGGCCGTCTCCTCGGGCGTGCGCGCCCCCAGGTCGAGCCCGATCGGCGAGGAGAGCAGCGCGAGCTCGGCGTCGCGGAGACCCGCCTCGACCAGCCGCGCCATCCGCTCCTCGTGCGTACGCCGCGAGCCCATCGCCCCGATGTAGCCCGGGCGGACGGCGTCGTCGAGGCGCAGCGCGACCTCGAGCAGCGGCACGTCGAACTTCGGGTCGTGAGTGAGGACCGCGAGGACGGTGCGGCGGTCGATGCGCCCGGCGTCGAGCTCGGCACGGAGGTAGCGGTGCGGCCAGTCGACGACCACCTCGTCGGCGCCCGGGAAGCGCGAGCTGGTCGCGAAGACGGGGCGCGCGTCGCACACCGTGACGTGGTAGCCGAGGAACGACCCCACCTTGGCGACGGCGGCGGCGAAGTCGATCGCGCCGAACACCAGCATCCGCGGCTTGGGCGCGAAGCCCCACACGAAGACCCGCATCCCCTCCCCGCGGCGCTCGCCGTCGGGGCCGTAGGTCAGCGTCGCGTTGGTGCCGGCGGCGAGCAGACCGAGGGCGTCGTCGTGGACGGCCGCGTCGGCCCGCGGCGAGCCGAGGCTGCCGTCGGCGGGGACGTCGGGGCGTACGACCATGCGCCGGCCCACCCACGCCGGGTCGGGGTGCTCGATGACGGTCGCGAGCGCCACCGGGCGCCCGGCCTCGATGTCGGCGGCCACGTCGCCCAGCTCCGGGAAGGTCTCGCGCGAGACCTGCTCGACGAAGACGTCGAGGATCCCGCCGCAGGTCAGCCCGACCGCGAAGGCGTCGTCGTCGGAGACGCCGTACCTCTCCAGCACCGGCTCCCCCGAGGCCACCACCGACTGGGCGAGCTCGTAGACCGCGCCCTCGACGCAGCCACCGGACACCGAGCCGACGGCCGACTCGTCGGGACCGACCAGCATCGAGGCTCCGGCGGGACGCGGCGCGGACCGGAAGGTCGCGACCACGGTGCCGACGCCGATCGTCTCGCCGGCCTCCCACCACTGCATCAGCTCGGGCAGCACGTCACGCACGTGCGATCACCTCCGTGAGGTCGGCGAAGGTCGCCAGGGAGTGCCCGGCGAGGAAGTCGTCGCAGTGCGGCAGCGCCGCCACGACGCCGCCCTGGAGCGGCTCGTAGCCAGCCTTGCCGCGGTGCGGGTTGACCCACACGACGCGGTGGGCGATGCGCCGGAGCCGGGCCATCTGCTCGCCGAGCAGGGCCGCGTCGCCGCGCTCCCACCCGTCGCTGAAGACGACCACCACCGCCCCGCGAGCCATCCCGCGCTGGCCCCAGCGGTCGAGGAAGACCTGCAGCGTCTCGCCCAGGCGCGTGCCGCCCGACCAGTCCGGCACCACCTCGCCGGCGGCCGCGAGGGCGCGGTCGGGGTCGGGCGAGCGCAGGGCCCGGGTGACGTGGGTGAGCCGGGTGCCGACGGTGAAGGTCTCCACCGTGCCGCCGCCGGCCCGCGCCGACTGGGTCAGCCGGTGCGACAGGCGCAGCAGCGCGTCGGCGTACGCCGTCATGGAGCCGCTCACGTCGAGCAGCAGCACCACCCGGCGCGGCCGGGTCCCGCGGCGGCGCCAGGCGATCTCGCCCGGCTCCCCCATCTGGCGCAGCGAGTGCCGCAGGGTGCGCGAGGCGTCGACCTGGCCGCGGTGCCACCTCCGGTGCCGGGCCGTACGCCGACTCGGCGGGCGCAGCGAGAGCCGGACGAACATCCCGGCCAGGCGCCGCTTCTCGGCGGCGTCGAGCGAGGCCACGTCGCGGTGGCGGAGCACCTCCGCCGCGGAGGCCGCGGCGCGCACCACGTCGGCGTCCTCGTCGTCGCCACCGCCACTGGTCTCGGTGTCGGGCAGCATGTGGGCGGTCGCCGGCTGCGACGCCTCCCGAGGCCGGGCGGTCGGCAGGCCGTCACGCGTGTCGAACCAGGCGGCGAACACCTGGTCGTGGCGGGCGAGGTCGTCGGGTGAGCCGCACAGCGTCGCGCGCCCGGCCCAGTAGGTCGCCTGCCGGTCGTCGGCACCCACCTCGGCGACGGCGGTGAGGTAGCCCATCGCCCGGTCCTGCGTCACCGCCACCCCGGAGGCGCGCAGGGCGCGCGCGAAGCCCAGCAGCACCTCGTCCGCGGCGTGCGGCTCGGCGGTCGTCGACGGGCGGCTCATCTCGCCAGCATCCGGTCCAGCGCGGCCTTCACCCGGTCGGCATCCTCGCGGTACTTCAGCAGCGCACCCAGCGTCGCCGCGGCGGATGCCAGGTCGAGCTCGGCGGTGCCGAGGTAGGTGAGCGCCCGCGCCCAGTCGAGGGTCTCCGCCACACCGGGCGGCTTGAGGAGGTCGTCGCGGGCACGCAGCTGCTGGACCAGGCCGACGACCTGGCGGGCCAGGGTCTCGCTGACCTCGGGGGCACGCGAGCGGACGATCTGCACCTCGCGGTCCAGGCCCGGGTGGTCGATCCAGTGGTAGAGGCAGCGCCGCTTCAGCGCGTCGTGCAGCTCACGGGTGCGGTTGGAGGTGAGCACCACGAGCGGCGGCTCGGGCGCCGTGACGGTGCCGAACTCGGGGATGGTGACCTGCCACGTCGAGAGCACCTCGAGCAGGAAGGCCTCGAACTCGTCGTCGGCGCGGTCGACCTCGTCGACCAGGAGCACCGCCGGCGCCTGGCGCAGCGCGGCGAGCACGGGGCGCGAGAGCAGGAAGCGCTCGTCGTACAGGCTCTTCTCGGCCTCGTCGGAGTCCACGTCGCCGGCGGCCTCCAGGGCGCGCAGGTGCAGGATCTGGCGCGGGAAGTCCCAGTCGTAGAGCGCCTGGCTGGCGTCGATCCCCTCGTAGCACTGCAGCCGGACCAGCGGCAGGTCGAGGCTCTGCGCGAGGGCCTCGGCGAGGGCGGTCTTGCCGGTGCCCGGCTCGCCCTCCAGCAGCAGCGGCCGCTGCATCCGCGCGGCGAGGAAGACGACCGTGGCCAGCTCCTGGTCGGCGAGGTACCCGGTGGCGCCGAGCCGGGCGGCCACGTCTGCAGCGGAGTCCATGCCTAGGTCCATGGCGTCAGGCTACGACCCGGCACGTTGGCCGGACGTTGGGTCGGCGGACAGGCCTCAGCGCGCGTCGACGTCGGTGCCGGTGGCCAGGTCGCCGCACTCGACCAGCGCGACCTGGTGGGAGGCGAGGTAGTCACGCGCCCCGCGGTCGCCGGTGGAGGTCTCGACCACCCCGGCCCAGTGCTCGCGCCCGAGCAGCACCGGGTGCCCCGGCACCCCGTCGTACGCCGCCCGCGCGAGGACGTCCGGTCCGGTGGCAGCCCCGACGAGGCGGGTCACGACGGCCGCGTCGACGTCGGGCAGGTCGACCAGCGACACGAGCGCGACGTCGTGGTCCGTCGGGTCGAGGGCGAGGAGCCCGGCACGCAACGAGGCGCCCATCCCCTCGGCCCAGTCGTCGGCGCGGATCCGCGAGACCGACATCGGCAGCAGGGCGGCGGCCTGCTCCGCCTCGGCGCCGAGCACGACCACGACCTCGTCGCAGGGCCGCAGCGCCTGCACGGACCGGAGCAGCCACGACGTGCCGTCGGGCTCGCGGGCCAGCGCCTTCGGGCCGCCGAAGCGGCGCCCCGCGCCGGCAGCGAGGAGGAGCCCGACGACCGACGTCACGCCCCGAAGGCCTCGTCGTAGAGCGTCTGCATCTCGGCGCTCTCCTCACCGGAGTAGCCGCACAGCGTCACCCGGTCACCCTCGGCGCTCACGAGGTAGGACCGGCCCTCCTGGAAGTCGACCGCCAGCAGCAGGTCCTGGAGCTGCTCGCTCGGCGAGGTGACGGTCACGGTGTCGGCGCCGTCGCCACCGGCGTACCACTCGTCGACGCTCAGCGTCGCCGTGCCGTCGTCGAGGGCGGTGACCGTGCCGGCGAATGCGGTGTCGAAGGTCGCGAGCGTGTCGGGGATCGGGACCGCGCACTTGGCGGCCGCGTCGCCGTCGACGGTGAGCTCGAGCGTGCCCTGGTCGTCCGTGCCGGGCTCGCTCGTGGCCGTCCCGGTCGGGCTGCTCGAGGTGTCGTCCGACGCGCGCTCGGCGCCGTCGTCGTCGGCGCCGCAGGCCGTGAGGCCCGAGAGGACGACGAGGGGTACGACGAGCAGGGTGCGGACTCGGCTGGTCTGTCGGCTCATACTCATTCGGACGCGACGAGTGCCCGTCGGGTTCCCGGTGGTCACCGGTCCTCGTCCTCCTCCTCGACCCGCCGCTTGAGGCGTCCGACCCCGGGGATCTTGCCCAGGATCTCGTTGAGCTCACGCGAGACGTCGAGGAGCTCGTGGAGGTCGGGAGCCACCGACCCGAGGCTGGCCATGATCGGCAGGATGTCGCGCTCGACCTGCAGCGTCAACGCCGGCAGGTGGTCGATGAGGGTCACCAGCGCGGCGACCTCCTCCGGGTGCGTGGTGTCGGCGAGCGTCCGCAGCGTGGGCTCGAGCGTCGTCAGCGACGGCTCGAGGAGGTCGATGAGGACCGCCGCGCGACCCACATGGACACCGGCGCCGTCGACGACCCCGGCCACGCGAGCCACCTCCGCGGTCGCCGCGTCCACGACCCCGCCCACGCGCGCCACCTCCGCGGATGCCGCGTCCACGACCCCGCCCACGCGCGCCACCTCCGCGGTCGCCGCGTCCACGACGCCTCCCACGCGCGCCACCTCCGCGGTCGCCGCGTCCACGACCACCTCGACGCGGTCGACGACGACAGACGCCCGCGCGACCAGCGCCTCGGCCTGGTCGAGCAGCGCGAGCACCCGCGGCACGGCGCCGAGGAGCGCCTCGACCTGCTCGCCTCCTCGTTCGAGGGCGGAGAGCACGTCACGGGGGCCGGGAACGGGGAGGCGCATGCGCCATTGATACCAGCGGGGGCCGTGACGCCCGGATGCAGCAGGGCCCCCGCCGGAGCGGGGGCCCTGCTGGTGATGCTGTGGAGCGGTGGCGATCCGGTCTCGATACGCGGACCCGCGTCCCCTCGCTTCGCTCGGGTGCGCGGCCGCTACTCGACCTGATCGGCCGACGCCGGGCGCGCGAGCGCGCCCGGCTGGCCGATCAGAAGTCCATGCCGCCCATGCCGCCCATACCGCCGTCGCCGCCACCCATGGCCGGCGCCTTCTCCGGCTTGTCGGCCACGACGGCCTCGGTGGTGAGGAACAGCGCGGCGATGGACGCGGCGTTCTGCAGGGCAGAGCGGGTGACCTTGGCCGGGTCGATGATGCCCTCGGCGATCATGTCGACGTAGTCACCGGTCGCGGCGTTGAGGCCGTGACCGGCCTCCAGGTTCGCGACCTTCTCCGCCACGACGCCGCCCTCGAGGCCGGCGTTGATGGCGATCTGCTTGAGCGGGGCGGAGGTCGCGACGCGGACGATGTTCGCGCCGGTGGCCTCGTCGCCGGTCAGGTCGAGCTTGTCGAACGCGGTGGCAGCAGCCTGGACGAGCGCCACGCCGCCTCCGGCGACGATGCCCTCCTCGACCGCGGCCTTGGCGTTGCGGACGGCGTCCTCGATGCGGTGCTTGCGCTCCTTGAGCTCGACCTCGGTGGCCGCGCCGACCTTGATGACGGCCACGCCGCCGGCCAGCTTGGCGAGGCGCTCCTGGAGCTTCTCGCGGTCGTAGTCGGAGTCCGACTTCTCGATCTCGGCGCGGATCTGGTTGACCCGGCCCTCGATCTGGCCCTGGTCGCCCGAGCCCTCGACGATGGTGGTCTCGTCCTTGGTGATGACGACCTTGCGGGCCTGGCCGAGCAGCTCGAGACCGGCCGACTCGAGCTTGAGGCCGACCTCCTCGGAGATGACCTGGCCGCCGGTGAGGATCGCGATGTCCTGCAGCATGGCCTTGCGGCGGTCACCGAAGCCCGGGGCCTTGACGGCCACGGAGCGGAAGGTGCCCTTGATCTTGTTGACGACCAGGGTCGACAGCGCCTCGCCGTCGACGTCCTCGGCGATGATCAGCAGCGGCTTGCCGGACTGCATGACCTTCTCCAGCAGCGGCAGCAGGTCCTTGACCGTCGACACCTTAGAGTTGGCGATGAGGATGTAGGGGTCCTCCAGCACGGCCTCCATGCGCTCGAGGTCGGTGGCGAAGTAGGCCGAGATGTAGCCCTTGTCGAAGCGCATGCCCTCGGTCAGCTCGAGGTCCAGCCCGAAGGTGTTGGACTCCTCGACGGTGATGACGCCTTCCTTGCCGACCTTGTCCATCGCCTCGGCGATGATCTCGCCGACGGTGGTGTCAGCGGCCGAGATGGAGGCGGTGGAGGCGATCTGCTCCTTGGTCTCGACGTCCTTCGCCATCGCGAGCAGCTGCTCGGACACGGCGGCGACGGCGGCCTCGATGCCGCGCTTGAGACCCATCGGGTTCGCGCCGGCCGCGACGTTGCGCAGGCCCTCGCGCACCATGGCCTGGGCCAGGACGGTGGCCGTCGTCGTGCCGTCACCGGCGACGTCGTCGGTCTTCTTGGCGACCTCCTTGACCAGCTCGGCGCCGATCTTCTCGTAGGGGTCCTCCAGCTCGATCTCCTTGGCGATCGAGACACCGTCGTTGGTGATCGTGGGGGCTCCCCACTTCTTCTCCAGGACGACGTTGCGGCCCTTGGGGCCGAGGGTGACCTTCACCGCGTCGGCGAGGGTGTTCATCCCTCGCTCGAGGCCGCGGCGGGCCTCCTCGTTGAAAGCAATCAGCTTGGCCATATCGCGTGCGATTCCTATCGACGTGAGTCTGTGTGTCGACTCCAGGCAGGCTGCCCGCGACGGACGGTCCGCTCCGCCGGCGATCCATTCACGTCGGCTTCTGCGGACCTCAGCGTCACCTGGGTCGTTGTCACTCTCGTGACGAGAGTGCCAGCCTCATGTTTAGCACTCGACCCCCGAGAGTGCAAACGCCGGAAGCGCGGGCGGAACGGCCCCGTGGCCCGCCCCGCCCGCGTCCTCCCCGACAGGTCTCAGGGCATCTCGATGAGCCGGATGCTCTCGGTGACGGCGACGATCGCCGTGGCGAAGATCGGACCGAGCTCCGAGCCCGAGACGGCGCAGAAGTAGTAGTCGCCGTCCTTGTTCTCCGCGACCCGCTCGGCGTTCGTCGAGCAGTCGCTCTCGGCCTTGCTGGGCGCCCCGCTCGGACCGGGCGACGCCGCCTTGGCGAGGTAGTCACGCACCCACGGCGACCGAGGGTCCCGCTTGTACCCGCCCGAGGTGATCGGCTTCTCGCACGGCGCGTCGTTAGCGTCGCCGAACCCAATCACGAGGACGGTGATGTTGTTGTCCTTGGCGTACTGCGCGACCTGGTTGAAGTTGTCGCAGCCTTCCTTGCCGTTGCCGTTGCCGTAGAAGTTGCGGTCGGCCCCGAGGTCGTCGCTGGTGTCGAGCGACGTCGAGCCGCTCGCCAACAGCTCGTCAGGCTGGCCGTCGGTCTCGAAGATGATGACCTTCTTCGGCGTGCCGGGTCGCTTCGGCAGCGACGACAGGTTGTTGGGCTGCTTGCCGAGCAGGTAGCGCGCGGCCCCCTTCATCGCCGAGGCCAGGTGGGTGCCGTACGACTTGGTCGCCAGATCCGGCACGGCTCCGCTCGGCATGCACTGCACGCCCTTGACCAGCTTGCTGGAGCTGTTGATCGCGGAGTCGCGGTTGGCCTTGTAGTCGTTGGTGAAGGGCACCGCGATCCAGTCGCCGCCGGTGACCCCGTCCGACTTCTCCGTGGCAGCGGTGGCGCACGACGCCGTGGCCTTGCTCTTGTGCAGCGCCCCGAAGGCGACGTAGTGCAACGTGGGGTCCATGACCCCGAGGCTGTCCACGATCGCGGTCTTCATCTCTTCGCGGTCGGAGTCCAGCATGCTCGTGGTGCGGTCGGCCATGATGACGATGTCCATGGGGTTCGGCAGGGTGTCGCCGCACGAGCCCTTGCAGGCCGCGGACGCCACGGACCCGGTGGAGCCCTTCTCCTGGCCGATGATCGGCGCGAAGTCGTAGTCGACGTCCTTGGCGTCACTGACCCGGATGGTGTTGCACCGCCCGGTCGTCGGGCACGGGATGGAGCAGATCTTGGTGTTGCAGCGCACGGTGGCGCTGTTGTAGGTCCCGGGGTCGCACGTCGCGGGGATCTGGCCGGCGGCGACCTGCTTGCTCGAACCCGTGGAGGCGACGACGCAGAACAGGTCGGTGTCGGGGGTCATGGTCGAGTCCTGGCGCTTGGCCATGGTGACCGCCCAGGTCTTGGCCGAGCTGCCGCTTGAGGGCAGCTCGAAGGCGCCGGCGTGGGCCGCGGAGTCGACGTGGTCGTGCAGCTTCTGGCGCTCCATCGACAGCGAGGCGATGTCGACGGCCAGAGCCGCGCAGGCGAAGATCACGACGGCCAGCAGGCCGACCAGGATGGCGACCGCTCCCTCGTCCTCCTCGCGACCACGCGCCAGGCGCGTGCGCAGCGCCCGCATCACTCGATCCTCATCTGGCTGGTCTTGGTGAGCGTCAGCGTCGAGGAGATGGCCTTGCCGACCGGCGTCAGCCAGGCGTGCTGGTAGGTCGTGGTGACCACGGCCACGCCGCCGGTGGTGTGGTTGGCGTCCCACGATCCGCAGGTGCCGCCCAGGGGCGTCTGGCAGGTCACGTTGACCGTGACCTTGCCCTTGAGGTCGGACAGCGCGTCGTTGACGACCTTGTCGACCTCACTCCCGCTCGCGCTGAGGCTGGCGGCCCGCACTCCCTCGCGGGTGGCGTTGTTGAGCATCGTGTAGCGGTTGATCGCGAACCCGAAGTCGATCATCGCGAAGAGGATCGCCAGCAGGAGCGGCACGACGAGCGCGAACTCCACCGCTGATGCACCGCGTTCGCCGCGGCGCCGTGAAATGGGCATGACAGGTTCCTCCCGCACGTGCGGAGCCGGAGTCACCCCCTGCGCCGCACTGAATGAATCCCCCGGCCCCAGTGCCGGGTTCAGCCTGTCCTCGCCCCCAGACGGAGACAGGCTGGGGGGAACGTAGCGCAGCAGCGCCCGCCCTGACCCCGACTTGGCGAAACGTCTAGACCGACCGGTGGCGCGTGCGCGCCACGACGAGGTCGGCGAAGGGCCCGGCGTTGGCCGGCGAGACGTCGAGGTAGAGCCCGGGCTCGATGAGCTCCAGCTCGCTGACCACCCACGCGCCCTGCCAGCGCAGGAGGTCGACGCGCAGGTAGTCCATCGGACGCCCGAAGCGCTCGGCGAGGTCGTCGTACGCCTGCATCACGAGGTCGCCGACGTCCCCGGTGTCCGCGGCACGCACCCGGCCGCCGAACTCCTCGTTGACCCGTACGTCGCCCTCGCCCGGCACCTTGTCGAAGCGCTGGGTGATCCGCCCGTCGAGGACGTAGACCGACACCTCGCCGTGCGTGCGGATCGACTCGACCAGCGGCTGGACGACCCAGGGGCCGTCGACCTCGGGGTAGTCCGGGTGGCTGCGGACCGGCCGTCCGAGCCGGTCGTCACCGGGGTCGGTGACGACGAGGAGACCGGCGCCACCGGCACCGACGCGCGGCTTGACCACGGCGGTGCCGAAGTGGCGTACGCCGTCCGCGATCCCGGCCCGGTCGTCGGCGAGGAGCGTCGGGACGACCGGCAGGTCGCCGAGGTCGGTGAGGTAACGCTTGTCGTGGTTCCAGGCGAAGACGTCGGCCCCGTTGAGCAGACGGGACTGGTCGAGGGACTGCGTCCACGCGACGAACGCGCCGTGGCGGGTGACGTAGTCCCACGTCGAGCGCAGCGCCACGAGGTCGGCGGCGTCCCAGTCGACCCCGGGGTCGTCCCAGCGTGCCCACGCGGCGTCGATCCCCCGCTCGGCCAGGGCGGCGTCGAGCACTGCGGCGCCGGGCTCCCCGTCGGGGAGGTCGGCGCTGGTGGCCAGCAGGACGGTCGGGACGGAGGCGCTCATGCCTCGGGCAGCTCGGAGGCGCCGTAGAGCTGGTGGGCGACGGCGTCGCGGTTGGTGCCCTCGCGGTTGTCGCCCTTCTCGATGACCACGAGGTTGTGGTAGCAGTGCACGGCGCGCACCCACTGGTCGGTGTAGGTGGGCTCGTAGCCCTCGACGAGGAACTCCTCGTGGTTGAGGCCGTCGACGAGGTCCTTCACGAGGTCCATCGAGGTGCCCGGCGCGCGCGGGTCCAGCTGGCCGCCCCAGGCCGGCCAGTAGGACGTCTGGGTGTCCTCGATGCAGTAGATCGCCCCGTCGGGCAGCAGCGGGAAGAGGATCCGGAACGACTCGCGCACGTGGGCCGGGATGTGGCTGCCGTCGTCGATGACGACCATCGGGGCGCCGTGCTCGTCGATGATGCGCTGGAGGACCTCGGGGTCGGTCTGGTCACCGAGGTAGGCGTGGATGTGCCCGCGGGTGAGCCACGTCTTGTCCTCGATGTCGAGGCCGACGATGGTCGCCTTCGGGAAGAACCAGCGCCACATCTTCATCGACGCACCGCTGCGGCGACGCTTCTTGTAGCCGCCGATGCCCAGCTCGAGCAGGGTGAAGGACTCGCGGCGCAGGTGCTGGAGGTGCCGCTCGTAGTGCGGGGTGTACTTGTGCACGCCCCACTTGTCGGTGCGGAACTCGATCGCGAGCTCGGTCAGGTTGCTCGCGAGCAGGCGACGGCGCCGCTCGGCCTTCGCGTCCTCGGGCGCCGGAGCCGGCTCCCGGGACGCCTGCATGCGACCGGTCTTCCGGGCCGTCTTCTGGGCAGCCTTCTTGACCGCCTGGCCGGCTCGACGAGCAGTGGTGCGCACCCGGGAACCCTAGCCTGAGTGGCCGATCGCGGGTGCGTGGTGCCCGAACGGCACGACCTCCACCACCCCTAGGGCGGCAAGCACCGACGGGAGCATCGCCTTGGCCGTCCGCTTGTAGCCCTGTGCACTCGGGTGGAAGCGGTCCAGGCTGAACATCTCGTCGGGGTTGGTGATGAAGAACGGTCCGACCACGTGGGACAGCGAGACCACGCGCGCACCCCTGGCCAGGGCCGCCTCGCGCTGGGCCTGCGCCAGCTGCCGGGAGGCGCGCGACCCGAGGGCTCGCAACGGCTGCGGCACCGGCCGCAGCGCCCCGAGGTCCGGGCAGGTGCCCACCACCACCTCGGTCCCACGTGCGCGCAGCGCCTCGACCGCGGCCCCGAGGTGGGCCACCGACTCCGCCACCGGCACCCGGTGCGTGACGTCGTTGCCCCCGACCACGATGACCGCGACGTGGGGGCGGTAGGAGTCGGGCAGGGTGGCGAGCTGGTCGGCGAGCATGCTGCTCTCCGAGCCCACCACGGCCGCCGTGCGCAGCCGGACCGAGCGCCCGGCACTGCGGGCGATGCCACGCGCCAGCCGGCCCCCGAGGGTGTGCTTGGCCCGCTCCGCCCCCAGCCCGGCGGCGATCGAGTCGCCGAGCACCAGCAGGTCGACCGGCTCGCCGAGCTTCTTCTTGTAGTGCCGGTCCGCGGCCGGCGCCTGCTCCCCCAGCGGCTTGCCGATCGCACGGCGCGCCTGGGCTGCCTGCCGGTGCAGGAGCGTGCGGGCGGCGTACGCCGTCGCGCCGGCGACGCCACCTGCGAGGGTCAGGGCCACTGAGGCGCGGGTGAGGCGGGAGCCGTCGTCGTCGATCACGCCTGTTTGAACCACACCGACCTGAACGGCCGGTCAACCGCGCCCGGCGAATGGCCCAACGGCACCACACACGTGGGTCGTCGTACTCATCACAGGAGCCGCGCAGCGCGTCACGCTGGACGTATGAACCCAGCCGCCCCCACCCTCCCCCGGCCGGTCCCGCCCCGCCAGCTCGCCTGGCTGCGTGCCGAGCTCGACGACTGGACGTCCCAGGGCATCATCGACGACGACCAGGCCCGACTGATCTCCTCGCGCTACCGGCCCGGCGACCACGCCCGTTTCGGCATCGGTCGCGTCCTGCTCTCGCTCGGCGGCGGCTTCGTCGGCATCGGCGTCATCTGGCTGGTCGCGGCGAACCTCGACCAGCTCTCCCCGACCTCCCGCTTCGCGGCCGTCGTCCTGCTCTGGCTGGCGTTCCTCGCCGGCGGCGAGGCCCTCGCCGCCCGCAGGGCCTCGCCCCCGCTCGTGGGAGCCGTACGCCTGATGGCCGCCCTCGGCGCCGGAGCGGTGATCTTCCAGGCCGCGCAGTCGCTGCAGGTGCCGGCCTTCGAGCCCCGCCTCCTGGGCCTGTGGGCGGCGGGCACGCTGCTCCACGGCTACCTGACCCGGGCCACCACGCCGTTCCTCGTCGGTGTCGCCACCGGCGTCGCGTGGTGGTTCGCGCAGCCGCTGTGGGACGGCCCCAGCGGACTCACCGTCGTCGTCCTCCTCGGCGCCGCCGCGGTCCTCGCCTCCGGACTGGCCGTGCTGCACGACGGGTGGATCGCCCCCTTCGCCTGGACGTGGCGCACCGTCGCCGGAGGAATGGCGCTTCTCGCCCTCTTCGTGGCGGCGATCCCGGGGATCGGCTCGGACGGTGTCGTCTGGTCGACGTGGCTCGTGGTCGTCCTCGTCGCCGCCGCCGCAGCCGTCGGCGGCGCCGTGCTCACCCGCCCCGGCACGCGCCTGCTGGAGCCTCTGGGTGCGGTCGCCGTGCTCGCCGTAGCCACCGCGCTCGCACTGTGGACCACCAGCACGGACACCTCCGAGATCGCCACCGCCGACTGGCTGCACGCCGCCGTCTCGGTCGTGGCCTACGTCGTGCTCGCCGTCGCCCTGGTCGCCCTCGGCACCGTGCGGGACCACCCGCCCCTCACCGCGATGGCGATGGTCGGGCTCGTCGTCTTCACGACCTTCCAGAGCTTCGCCGTCTTCGCACCGATCGTGACCGGCGCCTGGCTGTTCGTCGTGCTCGGCACGGTCTTCCTCGGCACCGGCTTCCTGTTCGACCGGGCCCGGCGCGAGCTCGCCCAGGTCCTGGTCGACGACTCACCCGGTGGCTCGGCCACCCCTGCACCAGGAGCACCCCGATGAAGCGCGTCCTCGTCACCGGCGTCATCGCCGTCAGCCAGCTCGTCCTGGCCGGGGTCGCGGTGGGCCCGCAGCTCTCCGCCCGCCTCACCGGCGACACCTATCTCCTCCAGGTCGCCCCGCTGGACCCGATCGACCCCTTCCGCGGGGCGTACGTCGCCCTCGACTACCCGGGCCTGCGCCACGACGACTCGCAGTCCGTCGGCGAGCCCGGGCTGGGCGCGCTCGACGACGGGGAGCGGGGTGACGTCTTCATCACCCTCGCCGAGCAGGACGGGACCTGGGTCGCCACGGACTGGACCCGGGAGCGGCCCGACGACGGGCCCTACCTGGCCTGTGACGACCGCTCCTGGCAGGTGAGGTGTGGGATCGAGAGCCTCTTCCTGCCCCAGGACACCGCCCTCGAGACCGAGGACCTCCTGCGCGACGGAGCCGTCGCCGAGGTGCGCATCGACGGGCGCGGCAACGCAGCCGTGGTCGACGTACGCGCGCCGTGACGTCGGCTCAGCCGCCGGCGACCGCCGGGATCACCGAGACCTGGACCCCGTCCGGGGTCGCGGTCTGGAGGTCGTCGAGGAAGCGCACGTCGTCGTTGCCGACGTAGACGTTGACGAAGCGGCGCAGCGCACCCGACTCGTCGAGGATGCGCCCCTTGATGCCGGCGTAGCTCGCGTCGAGGTCGTCGAGGACGGCGGCGAGGGTGTCGCCCTCGGCGCTGACCTCGGACTCGCCGCCGGTGTAGGTGCGCAGGATGGTCGGGATGCGGACCGAGACGCTCATGCTGGTGGTTCCCTCTCAGACGATGCCAGCCGCGACGAAGGCGTCATAGCTGGGTGCGATGGTGGCTGCGGCGCCGACCCGGTCGGAGACCGCGTCGAGGGTCTTGAGGCCGTGGCCGGTGTTGATGACGACGGTCTCCAGCGAGGTGTCGAGCTGGCCGGTCTCGACGAGCTTCTTCAGCACGCCCACCGTGGTGCCGCCGGCGGTCTCGGTGAAGATGCCCTCGGTGCGCGCGAGCAGGACGATCGCGTCGCGGACCTCGTCGTCGGTGATGTCCTCGACCGCACCGCCGGAGCGACGGCAGACGTCGAGGACGTAGATGCCGTCCGCGGGGTTGCCGATGGCCAGGCTCTTGGCGATGGTGTCCGGCTTGACCGGGCGGATCGCGTCGGTGCCGGCCTTGTAGGCCACCGACACCGGCGAGCAGCCCGTCGCCTGGGCGCCGAAGATCCGGTAGGGCTTGTCCTCGACGAGGCCCAGCGCGACCAGCTCGCGGAAGGCCTTGTCGACCTTGGTCAGCTGCGAGCCCGACGCGACCGGGATCACGACCTGGTCGGGCAGTCGCCAGCCGAGCTGCTCGGCGATCTCGTAGCCCAGCGTCTTGGAGCCCTCGGCGTAGAAGGGGCGGACGTTGACGTTGACGAACGCCCAGCCCTCCTCCTCGCCGGCGATCTCCGAGGCGAGCTTGTTGACGTCGTCGTAGTTGCCGTCGACGGCGACCAGGCGGTCGGTGTAGACGGCGGAGTTGACCTGCTTGGGCTGCTCGAGGTTGCTCGGGATGAAGACGACCGTCTTCATGCCGGCCCGGGCGCCCGCCGCGGCGACGGCGTTGGCCAGGTTGCCGGTGGAGGGGCAGGCGAAGACCTTGGCGTCGAGCTCGCGGGCCGCGCTCAGGGCGCAGGCCACGACGCGGTCCTTGAAGGAGTTGGTGGGGTTGGTGGAGTCGTCCTTCACCCACAGCTTGTCGATGCCCAGCTCGCGGGCGAGGTTCTTGGCCTCCAGCAGCCGTGTGAAGCCGGGCTCGGTGTTGGGGCTCTGCTCGATGTCGGAGGGCACCGGCAGCAGCGCCTTGTAGCGCCAGATGTTGGCCGGACCGGCGGCGATCTCATCGCGGGTCACGGTCGGGAAGTCGTAGGCCACCTCGAGGGGGCCGAAGCACTCCGGACAGGCGTAGGAGGGGCCGAGGGCGACCTCGTGGCCGCACTCGCGGCAGGCCAGGGCGCGGGCGTGGCCGAAGGCGCCCTCGCGCAACGTGTGCGTCGTGTTCTCGTCCAACAGGGTGCTCATGAAGTCCTCCTTCTCATCTGTCCCCGCGACTCTCGCGTGGGTCGGATTTGGCACCTGCTCCCATGTCCGCCGGACGGGGTCCGGACAGGAGGCTCATGGGTGGTTGCCGGGACTTCTACGGGCCGTTCCCTCAGTCCCTCGTGATGAGCAAGGTCAACCCTAGGCGGGCTGTCTCACGATGCGCACACCGAGTCCACGATGTGGATCGCCGCTGTCCGACCTGCGGTCAGCGTCGGGAGAGCAGGGCGCCGAGGAGCTCCACCACACCGGCGGGACCGTCGACGACGACGTCGGCGAGCTCGACGAGGTGGGGCTGCTCGGTGGACGCCGAGCACACGACCAGGCCGGGCAGGCCGTCGTCGCGCAGGTCACGGACGGCCTCGAAGGCCTCCACGTCACCGAGGTCGTCGCCGCCGAAGACCACGCCGTCGGCCTGCTGCTCGGCCACGAAGGTGCGCAGCGCGTGGCCCTTGTGCATGTCACCCGAGCGGACCTCGATGACGTTGCGGCCCGGCTCGACGGTCAGGTGGTGGCGACCGGCGAGGTCGGTGATCGGGGCGGTGAGCCGCGCGAAGGCGCCGGCCGGGTCGGCCATGCGACGGGTGTGCACCGCGACGGCGAGGCCCTTCTGCTCGATGAACGCGTCGGCGGCGTCGGCACTGCGCAGCACCGACGTCAGCTCGCGCTCGAAGCTGGCCAGGCCTGCCGGCGGGCGCGGCGAACGGATCCGCTGCTCGGTCGCCGACCAGCGCTCGTTGCCGTACTGGCCGAAGACGAAGAGCTCCGCGCCGCGGTCGAGCATCGCGTTGCCGAGGGCGTCGAGGTCGCCCATCGCGATCGCCTGCCGCGCCGGGCGGCCGGTGATCACCGCGACCGCGCGGACCGCCTCGGCGAGCTCGAGCAGCGCGCCCGGGGCGCCCGGGTGCAGTCGTGCCGCCTCCGGGTCGTCGACCATCGGGGACAGGGTGCCGTCGAAGTCGAGACCGACCACCACACCGGCGAGGACGTCGCGTACGGCGTCGTAGTGGGCGCGCGCGTCGTCGGAGGTGAACTCCATGGCACCAGCCAACCACGCGGCGGCGGGGACCGGCGAACCGTCCCGCCCCAGCGGGCTACTGAGGGGCGTCGGTGGTGAGGATGATCGTCAGGCGGTCGCGCTTCATCTCACCGACGGCCGGTGCGGTCCGGCGGATGCCGAGGTCGAGCGCGAGCTGCTTGCCGGCGGCCTTGAGCCGCGGGGGGAAGTAGACCGTCGTGGTGGGGACGACGCCGTACCAGTTGTCCTCACCGACGACCGCCCAGCCGACGGTCGTGGCCTTCTCGGCCGTGCTGGCGGCCAGGCCCTTGATCCCGGAGCTGTTGTAGACCTCGACGTAGACCTCGCCGCGCTTGACGCGCGGCTCGGGCTTCGGCTCCTTGGTGGGCTTCGCCGTGGGCTCGGCGCTGGGCGTCTGCTCGGCGCTGGCGATGGTGGCGGTCTCGACCCGGCGCTCGGTGGGCGCCTGGTCGCGGGTGGCGACGAAGGTGATGGAGGCCATCGCGACGGCGAGGACCGAGAGCATCACAAGCGGGGAGGGGAAGGCCACGCCTCGCTCGTCACGGGGACGGCGGGACGGGAGGCGGCCGGAACTGGGGAAGAAGGCCATGGGGAAGGAAGCCGATCGTGAGTGAGTGGACAGGTCTCGCGGTGTCAGATCTCGAAGCCGAGGCGGCGGGCGGAGCGCTGGCGCTGGCGCGAGGCGCGCAGGCGCCGGAGGCGGCGGACGAGCAGCGGGTCGGCCTCGAGGGCCTCGGCACGGTCGATGAGGGCGTTGAGCACCTGGTAGTAGCGGGTCGATGACATGTCGAACTTCTCGCGGACGGCCTGCTCCTTGGCGCCGGCGTACTTCCACCAGTGCCGCTCGAACTCGAGGATGTCGCGGTCGCGCTGGCTCAGCCCCGGCGCAGTCTCCTGCTCCGACGCGATGTGCTTGGCGGCGTCCATCTGCCATCTCCTCCTCGACCCCACGCCCACCCGTGCCGGGCGGACTGCGGTCAGTCTAGGCGACGAACGACAACGATGTCATTCGCCTCCGGCGAGTCGTCTGGACAAAACCCGACGGCTCGTAGGAGGAGTGCGGCCCGGACGACACCGCGGGGTGATCCCGACGTCACCGGTCGTCGTTAGGGTGGCCGGTGTGAGCCCCACCCCGCAGGCCGACCTCGTCATCGTGGCCAACCGACTGCCCGTGGACCGGGTGATCGCCCCCGACGGCACCGCGTCGTGGCGCACCTCCCCCGGCGGGCTGGTGACCGCGCTCGAGCCGGTCCTGCGCGCCAACGACGGAGCGTGGATCGGCTGGCCGGGCTCGGCCGACGAGGAGGAGTTCGAGCCGTTCGTGGAGGACGGGCTCTCCCTGGTCCCGGTGGCGCTCAGCGCCCAGGAGGTCGAGGAGTTCTACGAGGGCTTCTCCAACGGCACGCTCTGGCCGCTCTACCACGACGTGATCGCCAAGCCGGAGTTCCACCGCGAGTGGTGGGACTCCTACGTCGCGGTCAACCAGCGCTTCGCGGACAAGGCCGCCGAGGTCGCCGCCGAGGGGGCGACGGTCTGGGTCCAGGACTACCAGCTCCAGCTCGTGCCGCAGATGCTGCGCACCCAGCGCCCCGACCTGCGCATCGGCTTCTACCTCCACATCCCGTTCCCGCCGGCCGAGCTGTTCTCGCAGCTTCCGTGGCGCCGCCAGATCCTCGAGGGCCTCCTCGGCGCCGACCTGATCGGCTTCCAGCTGCCGGGAGCTGCCGCCAACTTCGTCCGCCTGGTCCGCAGCCGGGTGGGCCACAAGACGCACCGCGACACCATCTACCTCCCCGACGGCCGGCCGGTGAAGGCGACCGCCTTCCCGATCTCCATCGACACCGCGGGCTTCGAGGCGCTGGCGCGCTCGGAGGCCGTGGAGAAGCGTGCCGCGGAGATCCGCGAGGCGCTGGGCAACCCCCGCCGGATCTTCCTCGGCGTCGACCGCCTCGACTACACCAAGGGCATCCACTCCCGCCTGCGCGCCTTCGGCGAGCTCGTGCGCGACGGCAAGCTCGACCTCGAGGACGCCGTCTTCGTGCAGGTGGCGACACCGTCGCGCGAGCGCGTCGAGCAGTACCGCATCCTCCGCGACGAGATCGAGCTGCTGGTGGGGCGGATCAACGGCGACCACGGCCGCATCGGCCGACCGGCGATCTCCTACATGCACTCCTCCTACCCCCGCGAGGAGATGGCCGCCCTCTACCGTGCCGCCGACGTCATGGTGGTGACCCCCTTCCGCGACGGGATGAACCTCGTCGCCAAGGAGTACGTCGCGTGCCGCTTCGAGGACGACGGCGCGCTCGTGCTGTCGGAGTTCGCCGGCGCCGCCGCCGAGCTGCGCCAGGCGTGGCTGGTCAACCCCTACGACATCGACGGCATGAAGGCCACGCTGCTCGAGGCCTTCGCCGCGGACGAGAAGGACACCGGGCGACGCATGCGCGCGATGCGCAAGACCGTCGTGCACCACGATGTCGCCCGCTGGGCCGAGTCCTTCCTCAGCGAGCTCGAGCACCTGCCCGACCACCACGACAAGAGCGTGCGCCGCCCGCGGTCGGGTTGATCCCTCAGCTCCTGGTCGCGGCCACGCCGCGCTGTCCGGCGTCGGGGTCGGCCACGTCCGGGTCCGTGGCGTCCTGGGCGACCATGATCGCCTCGATCTCCTTCACCAGGCGCGGTCCCAGTCGCGGCCACGAGGCGTCGTAGGAGTAGGTCAGGCCCAGCGCCGTCGCGGTGCGGGTGCCGTCGAGGAGGTCGACGTCGCGCGGTGCGATGAGCCCGGGGTGCACCACGCCGACGGCCTCGGACACCTTCAGCAGGTCGCGGCGCAGGGAGCGTACGTAGTTGGCGGCACGCACGCTCTTCAGGCCCACGTCGAGGCCCCGGGTGTAGCGCGGGTTCTGCGTCGCGATCCCGACCGGGCAGTGGTCGGTGTGGCACTTCTGGGCCTGGATGCACCCGATGGCCATCATCGCCTCGCGCCCGACGTTGACCATGTCGACACCCAGCGCGAAGGCGACGACCGCGTTCTCCGGGATGCCCAGCTTGCCGGCGCCGACGAAGACCACGTCGTCACTCAGCCCGGCTTGCGCGAAGCGGCGGTAGACCTCGGCGAAGCCGATCCGGAAGGGGTAGGCCACCGAGTCGGCGAAGATCATCGGGGCCGCACCGGTGCCACCCTCGCCGCCGTCGATGTTGACGAAGTCGACGCCGCGACCACCCGCCGCCATCGCCTCGGTGAGCTCGTCCCACATGGTCAGGTTGCCGACGGCCGACTTGATCCCGACGGGCAGCCCGGTCGCCTGGGCCACCGACTCGACGAAGTCGAGCATCGAGTCGACGTCGCCGAAGACCGCGTGGCGGCTCGGCGAGGCGCAGTCCACGCCCTCGGGGATGCCGCGGATCTCGGCGATCTCGCGGCTCACCTTCTCCCCGGGCAGCATCCCGCCGAGGCCCGGCTTGGCGCCCTGGCTCAGCTTGACCTCGATCGCGCGCACGGGTGCCGAATGGACCAGGTCGACCAGGCGCGCCATGTCGAAGCGGCCGTGCTCGTCGCGGCAGCCGAAGTAGGAGGTGCCGATCTGGAAGACCACGTCGCCGCCGTGACGGTGGTGCGGCGACAGGGCGCCCTCGCCGGTGTTCTGCAGGCAGCCCGCCAGCGCCGCGCCCTTGTTGAGCGACTCGATCGCCTTGCCCGACAGGGACCCGAAGCTCATGCCGGAGATGTTGACCACGGAGCCGGGCCGGAAGGCGTGGGTCCGCCCGCGGGCCGCGCCCATCACCTTGGCGCACGGCACGGCGACCTCCTCCTGGGCGTGCGGCATCGTCGCCGCTCCGGTCCCGGTGAAGGTGCGGTGCTTGATGATGGGGTAGCCGTCACCGCGCTCGACGTCGTTGTCGGTACCGAAGCCGAAGTAGTTGTTCTCCAGCTTCGAGCTCGCGTAGACCCAGCGCCGCTGGTCGCGGCTGAAGGGCCGCTCCTCGTCGTTGCTGGTGACGATGTACTGGCGCAGCTCGGGCCCCACCTTCTCCACCAGGAACCGGCCGTGGCCGACCACCGGGAAGTTGCGCAGGATCGCGTGCTTCTTCTGTACCAGGTCGTGGACCGCCGTCGCTGCGCCCGCGACGGCCGTGCCGCCCAGGATCGCGTACCTCCACCTCATGGGTCGTTCCTAGTCGCCCGCGCGGGCGATGTCGAGGAGCCGGCGCGCCGGTGCGCTCAGACGAGCTCGCCGCGCGCGAGGCTCACACCCGAGTGGGTGGGGTCGCCGTCGTCGGGCTCGACCGAGATGTCGACGATCCGGTAGCCCTCCTCGATGAGGCGTCGCGGGACCTCGAAGGTGCCGTTGTCGCTGCGGGCCAGGATGCCCAGCGCGACCATGCGCACGCCGTCGACGTTGATCAGCCACACCTCGTGGAAGCCGGGCTCGTCGCCGAGCTCGGTCGCGCGCACGGACACGGTGACGACGTCGTCGGCGTCGTTGACCGCCTCGACGGCGCCACGTGGGGCGTCACTGTCGAGGGCGGTGAGGGACGTGGCGGCCAGCACCGAGCCGGTGGGCTCGGGCTCGACCGGAGCTGCCTCGGGCTCGCCCACGGACATCCGGCCGACGCCGAGCCCGGCCACCAGTGCGAGGACGGCCGCAGCGGAGGCCAGCCAGACGGGCACGCCGCGTCGCCGGCTCGCCAGCGGGACCGGGGCGCTCGGCGGTGTCTCCGCGGTCCCGGTCTCGCTCGCGGCCGCGGTCGGTCGACCGAGGGCCTCGGCCATGACCCGCGCCCGGAGGTCCGGCGGCGGGGCGACCAAGGGGTCGGCGCCGAGCGCGCCCCTGGTCGCGGTCAGCGCCTCGACGGTGGCCGAGCACCGCGCGCACGCGCCGACGTGGCGGCGTACGGGGACGGGCACGTCGGCAGGCTCGATGACGAGTGCGGCGAGGTCGTCGACGTCAGCGTGAGCCATGGCGCACCTCCTCGAGCGTGTGGTGGAGCTGGGTCAGGCCGCGACGCAGGTGGCTCTTCACCGTCCCGAGCGGGAGGCCGGTGGTTGCGGCGATGTCGACGTGGGTGAGGTCCTGCCAGAAGGCGAGGAGCATGATGGTGCGGCGCGGCTCTCCCATCTCGTCGACCGCCTGGCGGACGACGAGCCGGTCGGGCTCCATGACGTCTTCGGTGCCGACCACCTCGTCGGATGGGGCCACCGCCGCCACGGCCTCGATGCGGCGTACGTCGCGGGCGCGGGCGGCGCGGGCGTCGGAGATCTTGTGCCGGGCGATGCCGATCAGCCAGGCGGGGAACGTGTGCGGGCCGGGGGTCATCGTGTCCCGGCCCTGCCAGGCGGCGACGAAGACCTGCTGCGTGACGTCCTCGGCGTCGTGGGTGTCCTGCAGGGCGCGCAGCGCGTAGGAGTGGACCAGCGACGCCCACCGGTCGTAGACCTCGCCGAGGGCTTCCTCGTGCCCGGCCCGGAAGCGGACGGCGAGGGCCTCGACGGACTCCTCGGGCGCTTCCTCCAGGACTGCTGCTCCTCCCACCACGGCTACACCGTAGCGGGGGCGGGTCCGGGCGGGGAGGCCGACGACGGTCATCGGCGCTCCCCTCCCGGACGGCGCGTCATTGCTCTCTCGTGCTCAGATCTCGGCCCGTGGGGTCACAGGTCGATCGGGCGCAGCACCCGGTCGATGCCGTGCGCGACCTGCTTGTTGCCCTTGTTGAGGTCGAGGGCCTTCAGCACGACCTTCGGGTCGCGGTCGTTGCGGTCGCGGTCCTTGAGGGTGATGGACAGGCGCGGCTTCATCTTGACCTGCACCTTGATCTTGCCGCCCTGGGCGGTCGTCAGCTTCGAGCCCTTGGCCTTGAGCACCTTCGGGCTGGTCAGCGTCTTGCCCGGCACGACGTGGTAGAGCAGCACGGTCTCGATGGTGTCCACACCGGCGAGGTCCACCAGTGCCTCGAAGATCTTCTTCTCGCTCTTGATGGTCTGGCCGGTGAGGTCCTTGACCAGCAGGCGGAAGGCCTGGTCGGTCGGGGCGAAGACGGTCAGGCGCTGCGAGCCGTCGGCCAGCAGGGCGACGGGCGAGTCCGGCTTGGCGCCGACGATGGCGAGTGCCGCCTCGGTGACGATGTCGAAGTCGTTCTTGTTCTTGTCGAACGTGTTGCCGTCGGAGGTCAGCAGTCCGGCGAGGCTGTCCTCACCGATCGCCTTGGCGTTGGCGGCGGGCGCCATGGCCGGGACGGCGGTGAGCGCGAGGGCCGAGGCGGCGAGGGCTGCGGAGACGCGTCGCTTCATGGGGTGTCCTTCCATCGGGGGCGCCGGATCGCGCCCGTCGACTGCTTCTCGGCGCGACACCCCTCCCCGGATGCACCCGGGCCGTAGATTTCTTCCATGGACCTCATCCCCAAGCCCGACCAGCTCGTCGCGGCCGCCGGAAATGTCGCGCACACCGTCCTCTACGGCGGCCTCGCGGACCTGCGGCCGATGCCCCGCACGCTGATCGACGACGGGGAGCTGCGCGAGGTCTACCACTACCGACCCGACCGCGACGTGCCCGCGACCGGCGACCCCGTCCTGCTCGTCACGCCCCTGGCCGCGCCGGCCCTGTGCTTCGACCTGCGGCGCGGCTGCTCGCTGGTCGAGCACCTGGTCTCGCAGGGGCGCCCGACCTACTTGCTGGAGTACGGACAGGTCTCCTTCAAGAACCGCTCCCTCGGCGTCGAGCACTGGGTCGACGACGTCCTGCCCGACGCCGTCCGCGCCGTCCACGAGCACTCCGGCGGCCGGGGCGTGCACCTCGTCGGGTGGAGCCTCGGCGGGATCTTCACCCTGCTGGTCGCCGCGGACCGCCAGGACCTCCCCATCGCCTCGATCACCGTGGTCGGGTCGCCGGTCGACGTCACCAAGGTCCCGCTGGTCGCGCCGGTGCGACCGCTGCTCAACCTCACCCAGGGCCGCGGCGCGATCACCCGCGCCTACCGGGCCCTCGGCGGCATCCCCCAGCCGCTCGTCAACTGGGCCTTCACCGCCGCGTCCGCGCAGAAGGTGGTGACCAAGCCGCTGGCCGTGCTGACGCACCTCGACGACACCGACTACCTCGCCCAGCTCGAGGCGGTCGATCGCTTCCGCGCCAACATGTTCGCCTACCCCGGGCGGACCTTCGGCCAGCTCTACCACCGCTTCGTCAAGGGCAACGCCCTCGCGCGCGGCTCCATGGAGGTGGGCGACCGGACGATCGACCTGGCGGCGATCTCCGTGCCGACGCTCGTCTTCGCCGGCAACACCGACGGCATCGCCCCGCTGCCCGCCGTACGCGCGGTGGTGCCGCTGCTGACCGGCGCACCGCAGGTGCGCTTCGAGGTCGTGCCCGGCGGTCACCTCGGCATGCTGACCGGCCGCGCGGCCCGCGGGACCACCTGGACGGTCATCGACGAGTGGGTGGACGAGTGGTCGGCGGGCGTGGTGACGCCGCCGAGGAAGAAGGCCGCGCGGAAGACGGCTGCCAAGAAGGCACCGGCGAAGAAGGCGGCTGCCAAGAAGGCACCGGCGAAGAAGGCGGCTGCCAAGAAGGCACCCGCCAAGAAGGCGTCCCCCGCCACCATCGGCTCGAACCCCAGCCGCCGCTACGGGTCGGCGGGCTCGCGGGCGCTGGGCCCGCGGTGACCTCGGCGCCGGTCGCGACCCGCCTGCCCCGCGGCGTACGCATCGGCTACGGCAGCGGGTCGGTGGCCACCGGCGCCTTCGGCACGGTGCCGGGGCTGATGCTGCTGCCCTACCTGACCGACGAGCTCGGCATCGCCGCGCTGTGGGCCGGCGTCATCGTCTTCCTCCCGAAGGCGTGGGACGTGGTGCTGAACCCGATCGCCGGCCGGGTGAGCGACCGGACGGTCGACCCGGCCGGTCCGCGTCGGCCGTGGCTGATCCGCGCCGGGCTGATGCTGGCGGGCGCGTTCGCGCTGATCTTCGCCGCGCCCGAGCTCGGGAGCTCGCTGCTCGAGGCCGGATGGGTGCTGGTGTTCTTCGTGCTGGCTGCGTCGGCGTACGCCTTCTTCCAGGTGCCCTACGTCGCGATGCCGGCGGAGATCACCTCGTCGTACGACGAGCGCACGCGGCTGATGACGTGGCGGGTGGCGATCCTGGCCTTCACGATCATGCTCGCCGGTGCCAGCGCGCCCCTGATCCGCGACGCCGTCGGCGGGCGCGACGGCTACCGCGTGATGGGCGTGGTGATGGCAGTCATCATCGTCGTCGGCGTGGTGAGCGCGTGGTGGGGCACCCGCAACGCACCCGTCGGCACGGTCGCAGCAGGCGCCGGGTCCTTGCGCGAGCAGCTGCGCGTGGTCGCGCACGCCCGTGACTTCCGGGTCCTGCTGACCACCTTCGTGCTCCAGGCGCTGGCCACGGGCTGCATGCTCGCCGGCGTCGACTACCTCGCCGGCGAGGTGCTGGAGCGCCCCGCGGCAGCCACGATCCTGTTCGTCTGCTTCGTCGGACCTGCCCTCCTGCTGACACCGGTGTGGGCCGCGCTCGGGACCCGGATCGGCAAGCGGCGCGGCTACGTCATCGCCTCGGTCGTGCTGGCGGCCGGCGCCACCCTCGCCGCCACCGCGCGCATCGCCCCGCCCGCCGTGGTCTTCGCCGCGACCGCGCTCGTCGGCGTGGGCTACGCCGGCTGCCAGGTCTTCCCGATGGCGATGCTGCCCGATGCCGCCGCGGTCGACTCCGCGCGGACCGGGGAGAACCGCGCCGGGGTCTACACCGGCGTGTGGACGGCCGGCGAGACCCTCGGTCTCGCGCTCGGCCCGGCCGTCTTCGCGGTCGTGCTCGCCGTCGGCGGCTACCTGTCCAGCCAGGGGCGCGAGATCACCCAGCCCGACTCGGCGCTGACCGCCATCACCCTCGGGTTCTCGCTGCTGCCTGCGGCGCTGACCCTGCTGAGCCTGTGGTGGCTGCGCCAGTACACCCTCGACGCCGCCGAGGTGGCGGCCGCGGAAGCACAAGGAGCCCACCCGTGAGCGATCCCCTCGAGAGGCTGCGGGACCTGCAGCGCACCGACCTCCCCGTCCACGGCGGGCGCACCCTGGCCTACGTCTACGACTCCGGGGACGCCGAGGTCGACCGCGTCGCCCGGGAGGCGGTCGCCGCCTACGCCGCGTCCAACGCGCTCGACCCGACGGCCTTCCCCTCGCTGCTGCAGATGGAGAACGAGCTCGTCGGCTTCGCCTGCGACCTCCTCGACGCCCCCGACAGCGCGGTCGGCACGGTGACCTCCGGTGGCACCGAGTCGATCCTGCTGGCCGTGCAGGGTGCGCGCGACAGCCGCCCCGACGTCACCCGGCCCCGGATGGTGCTGCCGGCCACGACGCACGCGGCCTTCCACAAGGCTGCGCACTACTTCGGCGTGGAGGCCGTGATGGTGCCGGTCGGCCCGGACTTCCGCGCCGACGCAGCCGCGATGGCGGCCGCGATCGACGACGACACCGTGCTCGTCGTGGCCAGCGCGCCGTCGTACGCCCACGGGGTGGTGGACCCGGTCACCGAGATCGCCGCCGCGGCAGCCGCGCGCGGCGTGCGCTGCCACGTCGACGCCTGCATCGGCGGCTGGGTGCTGCCGTACGCCGCCCCGCTGGGGCGCGCGGTGCCGGCATGGACCTTCGCGGTCGAGGGAGTCACCTCGATCTCGGTCGACACCCACAAGTACGCCTACGCACCCAAGGGCACGTCGCTGCTGCTGCACCGCGACGCCGGGCTGCGCCGGCCGCAGTTCTTCGCCTCCGCGGCGTGGCCGGGCTACACGATGCTCAACGCGACGACGCAGTCCACGCGCTCGGGTGGCCCGATCGCCGGAACGTGGGCGGTGGTCCAGCACATCGGCGACGGGGGCTACCTCGCGCTGGCCGAGCAGGCCCTGTCCGCGGTCGACGCGATCGTTTCGTGCATCGAGCGCGAGCCGGCCCTCGAGCTGGTCGTCACGCCCGACTCGACCCTCGTCACGCTGGTCACCGACGAGACGCTCGACCCGTTCACGCTGACCGACGAGCTCGTCTCGCGAGGGTGGTACGTCCAGCCCCAGCTGTCCTTCGAGGGCAGCGGGCCGAGCATCCACCTGTCGGTGAGCGCCGGCACGCTCGCCCACGTCGACGAGCTGGCGACCGCGCTCGCGGAGTCGGTGGCGGCTGCGCAGGCGGCGGGTCCGGTCGCGGTCGACGAAGGAGTGGTCGCCTTCATCGAGGCGCTCGACCCGACCGCGCTCACCGACGACGACTTCGACGGCCTGCTCGCCGCCTCGGGGCTGGTGGGCACCTCGCCCGAGGGCGACCTCGACCTGCCGACGCGGATGGCCGAGGTGAACGCGATGCTCGACGTGGCCTCGCCCGCCATGCGCGAGGCGCTGCTCGTCGCCTTCCTCGACCGGCTCCAGCGACCCGTCCGGACGTCGTCGTGAGCGCGTTGGCGGGGCTCGTCGACAAGGGCCTCATGGCCCCCGACTGGGCCGAGGCGCTGGCGCCGGTGGACGACCAGGTCGCGGCGATGGGCCGGTTCCTGCGCGAGGAGGTGGCGGCCGGCCGGGGCTACCAGCCCGCTGGAGAGCTGGTCCTGCGTGCGTTCGGTCGCCCGCTGGCCGACGTACGCGTCCTGGTGGTGGGGCAGGACCCCTACCCCAACCCGCACCACCCGATCGGGCTGAGCTTCGCGGTCGAGCGCCACGTGCGGCCGCTGCCGCCGAGCCTGCGCAACATCTACACCGAGCTGCGCGACGACCTCGGGATCGAGCCGCCCGCCCACGGCGACCTGTCGGCCTGGGCGGACCGCGGGGTGATGCTGCTCAACCGGGTCCTCACCGTGCGCCCCGGTGACTCCAACTCCCACCAGGGCAAGGGCTGGGAGGCGGTCACCGAACGGGCGATCGTCGCCCTCGCGGAGCGGGGCGGCCCCTGCGCGGCCATCCTCTGGGGCAAGCCTGCGCAGTCGCTGGAGCCGCTGCTGGGGCCGGTCCCGTGCGTGAGGTCGGTGCACCCCTCGCCGCTCTCGGCCTACCGCGGCTTCTTCGGCTCGAAGCCCTTCAGCACCGTCAACCGGCTCCTCGAGGAGCAGGGGGCGGACCCGGTCGACTGGAGCCTGCCGTCGTACGCCGACGACGCTCCGCCCGCGTAGTCCACGGGGAAACGGCCGTCGTCCGCGACCCGGAACCACCCCTTGCCGGTGGGCTACCGAGGGAATATAGTTGAATCTCAAACTATTGAGGATGTCATGAACGCTGCGATGCCTGCTCTCTACATCGGCCATGGTGCGCCGCCGCTGCTCGACGACCCGATCTGGTCCGGCCAGCTGGCGGCCTGGGCCCGGGACCTGCCCCGCCCGAAGGCGATCCTCATCGTCTCCGCGCACTGGGAGTCGGCGCCGGTGAGCCTGACGGCGAGCGGTGCGCCGCTGGTCTACGACTTCGGCGGCTTCGCACCGAAGTACTACGAGATGACCTACGAGACGCCGGACGCCACGCAGCTGGCCCAACGGGTCGCGGCGATGATGCCCACCGGCGAGCCGGTCCACCAGCACGTGTCGCGCGGGCTCGACCACGGTGCGTGGGTGCCGCTGAAGATCATGTATCCGGAGGCCGACATCCCGGTGCTGCAGATGTCGCTGCCCACCGACGACCCCCATCGGCTGATGAAGCTCGGCGAGCGCCTCCGGCCGCTGCGCGAGGAGGGTGTGCTGATCGTCGGGTCGGGCTTCCTGACCCACGGCCTGCCGTTCCTCAAGGAGTTCCGCATCGAGGCCGAGGCGCCCGCCTGGTCCGTCGACTTCGACCTCTGGGCCGCCGACGCCCTCGCCCGCGGCGACGTGGACACGCTCGCCGACTACCGGGCCAAGGCGCCCGGCATGCCCTACGCCCACCCCACCGTCGAGCACTACACGCCGCTGTTCGTGACCCTCGGCGCCGCGACGACCGCCGACGCCCCGGGGACGCAGGTCATCGACGGCTACTGGATGGGGCTGTCCAAGAGGTCGCTCCAGATGGCCTGACGCGACCTGATCTAGTCTCGGGGAATGCGCGTCCTCTCGATCCAGTCCCACGTCGCCTACGGACACGTCGGCAACTCCGCGGCCGTCTTCCCGCTCCAGCGCCTCGGCCACGAGGTGTGGCCGGTGCTAACGGTGAACTTCTCCAACCACACGGGGTACGGCGCCTGGCGCGGGCCGCTGATCGCGGCCGAGGACGTCGCCGAGGTCATCACCGGCATCGAGGAGCGCGGCGCCTTCGAGACGTGCGACACCGTCCTGTCCGGCTACCAGGGCTCGCCGGAGATCGCCGACGTGATCGTCGACGCCGTGGCCCGGGTGAAGGCGGCCAACCCCGGGGCGACGTACACCTGCGACCCCGTCATGGGCAACGCGACGTCGGGCTGCTTCGTGAACCCGGCGATCCCGCCGAAGTACCGCTCGACGGTGATCCCGGTCGCGGACGTGCTGACGCCCAACCAGTTCGAGCTCGGCTTCATCACCGACAACGACGCGCTCAGCGGCGCCTCGGCGCTCGAGGACGTCCTGGCCGCCGCCGACGAGGTGCGCGCGCTCGGACCCTCGACGGTGCTGGTGACCTCGGTGATCCGCTCCGGCGCACCTGACGACGTCATCGAGATGCTCGCGGTGACCGGGGGCGGCGCCTGGCTCGTCACGACGCCGCGCCTGCCGATGAAGGCCAACGGCTCCGGCGACATCACCGCGGCGCTCTTCACCGCGCACCTCAAGGGCACCGGCTCGGCCGCCGAAGCCCTGGCCCGCACGGCCTCGTCGGTCTTCGCGGTGCTCAAGGAGACCCTCGACTCCGGTGAGCGGGAGCTGCGGCTCATCGCCGCGCAGGACGCCATCGCGTCGCCGGCGTGCGAGTTCGAGGTGCAGCAGGTCCGCTAGTAGGACTTGCCCTCTGCGTACCTCTGGCGCCGCCAGGCCCGGCCGCTCCCCCGGTTACGGGCCTTGAACGTCGGGAGCTGGGAGTCGCAGTTGGGGCAGACCAGGCGCAGGTTCTCGCGCTGATTGTTGGTCGAGTCGCCGTCGACGTGGTCGAGGACGAGTCTCAGCTCGCTGCCCTGCCAGGTCGTCGAACACCCGCACAGGGCGCATCGACTCTCCTGCTGTTCCAGGAGGTAGGACCGGACGTAGTGGCCGATGCCGCTGCTGGTGTGGGCGACGCCGGTCTCGAGCCAGAGCGCGATGTTGCGCTTGCGCGCCATGGCGCGTTGGCAGCGATTGCTGCAGAAGACCTTCTGGTGGCGCCTGGTGAGGGCCGCGCCGCACCCGAGGCAGCTCATGGCTCCACGGTAGGGAACGGGTCCGACAGCGAGCCGCGTGAGAGATTCGAACTCTCGCAACCCAATTTACAAGATTGGTGCTCTACCCCTGAGCTAACGCGGCGTGCGTCCGAGGACGCGGCGGCAATCCTAGTCAGCGACCGGCTGCTGAGAGGATGGCCCCCGTGAGCTTCCTCCACCTCCCCCACCACGACGGCTCGCCCCTCCACGTCTCCGACGAGGCACCGGCGCTGGGCGACACGGTCACGGTGCGGGTGCGCACGAGCGCGGGCGACCCGGTGGACGAGATCTGGCTGCGCACGACGTACGACGCCGAGCCCGTCTTCCACCCGACCACCTCCACCACCAGCGGCGACGTGGTCTGGTGGGAGGCCCGGCTGCCGGTGCACAACCCCGTCACGCACTACCGCTTCCTGCTCGTCCGCGGCCAGGAGCAGGAGTGGCTCACCGGTGCCGGCCTGGTCGGCCACGACCTCCCCGACTTCGCCGACTTCCGGCTCACCGCCTTCCCCGAGGCGCCCGACTGGGGCCGCGACGCGGTCGTCTACCAGGTCTTCCCCGACCGCTTCGCCCGCTCGGACGCCGCAGCGGATCACGCGACCCCGCACTGGGCGGTGCCGGCCGAATGGGACGACGAGGTGGTCTTCGAGGGCAGCGACCCCCGCACCCCGCTGCAGCTCTTCGGCGGCGACCTCGACGGGATCACCGAGCACCTCGACCACGTCGCCGACGTCGGCGCCGACGTCGTCTACACGACCCCGGTCTTCCCCGGCGAGAGCAACCACCGCTACAACGCCACCACCTTCACCAGCGTCGACCCGCTGCTCGGCGGCGACGAGGCGTACGCCCGGCTGAGCACCGCCGTGCACGCGCGGGGCTGGCGGATCCTGGGCGACCTGACGACCAACCACACCGGCGACACCCACGAGTGGTTCATCTCGGCGCAGGCCGACCCCGACGACCCGCACCGGTCGTTCTACTACTTCGACGACGACGGGTCCTACGCCTGCTGGATGGGCCACAGCACGCTGCCCAAGATCAACCACGCCAACCTCGACGTGCGCCACGCGATGGTGGAGGGCCCGGACTCGGTGGTGGGGCGGTGGTTGCGCCCTCCCTACGACGTCGACGGCTGGCGCATCGACGTCGCCAACATGACCGGCCGGCTCGGCGCCACGGACGTGGCCCACGAGGTGGCGCGAGCCGTGCGCGGCACGGCCGAGGCGCTGCGTCCGGACCCGTGGGTCATCGGCGAGCACAACCACGACGCGACCGGCGACGTCGACGGCGACGGCTGGCACGGCACGATGAACTACTCCGGATTCTCCTGGCCGGTGTGGTCGTGGCTGCGCGACCCGTCCTCCCCGGCCCGGCCCTTCGGTCGCCCGGCCCCCGTCGCCCGCCGCGAGGGCCCCGCGGTCGTCGACACCTTCCGCGCCTGGCAGGGCACGCTCGGCTGGCGCGCGACCGCGGCGAGCTGGAACATCCTGGGCTCGCACGACTCCGCCCGCATCCGCACCGTCGTCGGCGGCGACGCGGCGGTGCACCGCGTGGCCGCGGGCCTGCAGTTCACCCTGCCCGGCGTCCCGATGGTCTTCGCCGGCGACGAGATCGGCCTCGAGGGCGTCAACGGCGAGGACTCCCGCCGCCCGATGCCGTGGCACCGCCGCGACGAGTGGGACACCCGCACCCTGGCGACGTACGCCGACCTGGCCCGGCTGCGGCGCGAGCACCCGGCACTGCGAAGGGGCGGGCTGCGCTGGGCCCACGTCGACGCCGACACCATCGCCCACGTCCGCGAGCACCCGGACGGCTCGGTGCTCGTGGTCGCGCGCCGCGCTGCCGGGGCCGGGTTCACCCTCCCCGTCGCCGCCTCGCGGCACCTCTTCGGGTCGGAGCGGGGCGGGGCGGACCTCGTCCCCGGGTCGGACGGCACGCAGGTGCCCGGCGCCGACGGCCCGCGGTGCGACGTGTGGGCCCTCGACACGGAGTAGCGTTCCCTGTCATGGCCATGCGGATCGTCGCCAGCCGGCCCGACCCGGCCATCCTCGGCCTGCCGTGGGACACCCCGCTCGAGCAGTGGCCCGACGACGTCGTGGTGCCGCTGCCGCGCGGCCTCTCGCGCCACGTCGTCCGCATCGTGCGGTTGCGCGAGCGGGTCTACGCCGTCAAGGAGACCCAGGACGACATCGCATTCCGCGAGTACCGCATGCTGCGCGACCTCCAGCGGCTCGGCCTGCCCGCGGTCGTCCCGCAGGGCGTGGTCACGGGCCGCGAGGACCCGCAGGGCGAGGAGCTGCCCGCGGCGCTGATCACCCGCCACCTGCAGTTCTCGCTCCCCTACCGCAGCCTCTTCAGCCGCGGCATGACCGCCGAGCACGTGCCGACCCTCATCGACGCGATCGTCGTCCTGCTGGTCCGCCTGCACCTCGCGGGCTTCTACTGGGGCGACGTGTCGCTGTCGAACGTGCTGTTCCGCCGCAACGCCGGCGGGTTCGCGGCCTACCTCGTCGACGCCGAGACCGGCGAGCTGCACGAGGAGGTGAGCGACCGGATGCGCGACTACGACATCACCGTCGGCTGCGAGAACATCTTCGCCGAGCTGATGGACCTCAGCGCCAGCGGTGCCGTCCAGCAGCCGATCGACGGGTTCAGCATCATCGAGCTCCTCCGGAGCCGCTACGAGACGCTCTGGGGCGAGCTCACCGGCCTCGAGGAGTTCCGCGCCGACGAGATGTGGCGCATCGAGCGCCGGGTGGAGCGGCTCAACGACCTCGGCTTCGACGTCGACGAGCTCGACATCGTCACCGACCTCGGTGGCGACACCATCCGCATCCAGCCCAAGGTCGTCGACCTGGGCCACCACACCCGCGAGATCCAGTCGCTGACGGGGATGACGGTCGAGGACAACCAGGCCCGGCGACTGCTCAACGACATCGCGTCCTTCACCGCCCACTACGACCTCGGCCGCGAGGACCGGCACCTGGTCGCGAGCAAGTGGATGCACCAGATCTTCGAGCCGATCATGGCGATGATCCCGCCCGACGCCACCCGCAAGCTCGAGCCGGCCGAGATCTTCCACGAGATCCTCGAGCACCGGTGGTACCTCTCCGAGCAGGCCGGCACCGAGGTCGACATCCACGAGACCGCCCGCGACTACATCGAGCGCTTCCTCACCACCAAGCCCGACGAGGCGATCACCGGCGAGGAGTGAGGCTCACACCGCGATGCGTGGTCCGCGCTCGAGCCACCACGCCGCCGAGCCCCGCACGTCGTCGGGGAGGCTGGCGTCGGCAACAATGTCCGGCAGCGCGGGGTGCCCGCCCATGCCGATGCTGTACGTCGCCGCCCGCACCGTGTCCGGGTCCGCCAGCGCTCGGCGTACGACGTCCAGCGGGAGCACTCCCCCGGACGAGCCGACGATCTGCATCCCTGCCGACCGGAGCACCGGGTCCGGCGAGCCGAGCCACCCGGTCGCCGGTGCGGCCAGGCGACCCGCCAGCGCACCGTGCAGCCGTCGCGCCATCCGGTGGCGCAGTCGCTGGTCCGGCTCGGCGTCCACGAGGTCGCCGAACCGGTCCCACAGCGGGTGGGCCAGCGAGGGCACCGCACCGAGGAGCAGGTAACCGGTGACCGCGCGGCTCTCCCAGTGCCCGAAGCCGATGTCGAACAGCAGCCGCGCGAGCATCGGCTGCTCCCCCACGCCGGCCTCGTGGGCGACGTCGGCGGCGATCGCGACGCACTGCTTCCAGTGGCGGTTGGCCTCGTGGCGCTCGAAGCCCTCGACCTCGGGCGCCGGCGGCAGGGGGCGGGCCGGCCTGCGCGGGGCACCCGCCCACGTCGAGGCGGGCGCCAGCCGGATGAGGTGGGTGATCCACTCCTCCTGCGCCGAGCCCGGCACGGAGGCGTCGTACGCCTCGACGAGCTCAGGCACGACGTCGGGCCAGAAGGTGCCGCGGGGGCTGATCTCGGCCATGTTCTCCAGCGCGAGCGCGCCGCACATCGCGACGTACGGCCGCTCGTCCCGCAGCAGCTCCAGGCACCATTGCAGGGCATCGGGGGTCACGGCCTCACCGACCGCGCTGAGCAGGTCGCCGAGGCCCTGCGCGTGGGGCTGGTCGACCTCGCGACGCGCCGAGCGCAGGACCAGGAAGCCGTAGTCGCTGCACCGGACCTTGGCCAGCGCCTCGTAGCGCGTGGGGTAGCCGTGGCCGCACGAGCGGGACAGCTCCTGCACGAGGCGGTCGATGATGCGCTCCGCGATGGTCGTCGGCATTCCCACGTTGCCCCGCACCGAGATGGCCCGCGCCCACCGGAGCCACTCGCCGCCGGTCACGTCCTCGGACGCCTCGAGGCGCTCGGTGAGCTCCGAGAGCTCGGACACGGTGGAGATCGGGGAGCCCGGCCGGGCATCGACCGGGCTCGTCCACGGGAAGGTCCTGGCCAGCACGTCGATCGGCGCGCGCAGCGAGCCCTCGGGGAGCCCGAGCACCCGCTCGTAGCCGTCGACGAGCGACCCGTCGCGCAGCTGACCGGTCTCGGCGCGAGACAGGCGGGCCGGGCTGGTGCCGATCGCGGCGGCCACCGTCTTCATCCGGTTGTCGTCCACCTGCGCGGTGAGGCGCGCCATCCTCAGGGTCCACGCCGTCCGCGCCGCGACGTCGATGGTGCTGCCGTTGAGTGACGTGGAGTCGTCGACGACGGTCATGCGGGGCTGCTCGGGCACTCCGGGAGTATGGGTTGCCTTGACACGTCGCGCTTCACCCCTTCCGCGATGTGGCGGTAAAGACTTTCAGTCGGGGCAGATCGTGAATCCCGGGGCCACCCGGCCTCCGGAGGATGGAGGATCGCGGGACCACACACGTCACCGGGGGACTCCTTGCGCATCATCTCTGCCCTGCTCACCTGCATCCTCGTCACCAGCGTCTGCTCCAGCACCGCCTCGGTCGCCGCGACCGACACGGACCGCGCGGCCGAACGCGCCCAGCGCGCGCGGATCTCGCTCACCGCATCGTCGGAGTACGTCAAGAAGGGCGGCATCGTCACGCTGTCCGGTCGCGTCCAGGGGGTCCGCGGTCGGGTGAAGGTCACGATCTTCCAGAAGACCAAGGGCAAGTCGTCGTGGAACGTCGAGGCGATCAAGCGCACGTCGCGCAAGGGCCGCTTCACCCACCGCGAGGACATCAGGTCCGGCGACCGCACCTACCGCGCCTGCGTCAAGCGGGCCTGCGACAGCGTGCTGGTCAAGATGGGCAAGCCGCCGGCCGCCGACACCGCCGTGGGCATCAGCGGGCTGAGCACGTCCGCGGTCGAGGCCGGGCAGGCCTTCGCCGTCTCGGGCGTCGCCAGCGCGAACCTCAACGGCCGCATGGTCGAGGTCCAGGCCTACGACGGCGCGTCGTCGTCGTGGGGAGCCGTCGGTCGCGCCACCGTCGAGGGCGGCACCTGGTCGGCCCCCACCGCCGTCACCACCGCGGGTCGCTCGGTGCCGCTGCGCGCCGCCTTCCTCGGCGGGGTCGGCCTGCGGCCGTCCACCAGCGGTGCGACGAGCGTGACGGTCTACGGGTGGTACTACCTCTACGACGGTCCGCCGGACCAGGTCGCGTCGAACTACGACTACGACTACGACTCCTTCAACGTCAACGGCACCAACTACTCCAAGTCGCTCGCCCTCTACGGCGGCACCGGGTACACCAGCTACGTCGAGTTCAACGTGGCGCGCTCCTGCGTGCGCCTCACGGCCACGGTCGGCATCAACGACGAGGCCAGCACCACGCTGCGCACCACCGGACGCGTGCTGGTCGACAGCGTCACGAAGTGGACCAAGTCCGGCATCGGCCTCGGGTCCTCGGAGACGATCAACCTCGACATCAGCAACGGCCTGCGCCTGCGGGTCGAGGACACCGAGACCACGGACGGCACGGGAGCCCTCGTGTTCGGCGACGCCCGCGCCCTCTGCGCCTTCTGACGCAGTCCACAGACACCGGCCGTGCCGGGCTGAGGCTCGTGGGGGCCCTCAGCCCGGCACGATCGGGCTCCAGTCGCCGACGAGCCAGGACCCGTCGGTCCGCAGCCGCACCCACTGCAGGCCGGTCGGGCGCCCGTCGGCGTACGTGATGAGGCTGACGTCGGCGTCACGCCGCGGCTTGCTGCCCAGCGCGATGGCGTACGCCGCCCCGCCGGTGGTGCCGTTGGTCCAGGTGTAACCGATGGCGCCGTCGTCGCCGACGACGATCTCCGGGCCGGCCTGCACGTGCGTGTGGCCCCCGACGACCAGGTCCACGCACCCGCGATCGAGCGCATCGTCGCCGAGGTTGGCGTCGTGGACGAGCACCGTGCTGATCCGTTCGCCGTCCTCCGCAGCGGCGCAGGCCGTGTCAGCCAGGCGGTCTTCGACCTCACCGAAGCTGAGGCCGGACTCGTCACGCCAGTTGCCCAGGCCGCTGCTGCGCGGGTCGTCGATGCCCAGGAGGGTCCCGCCCCACGGCGCATCGATGATCTCACCGTCCAGCATGGTCCAGCCCGCATCGGCCAGGTAGGTGCTGACGAAGTCGCCGTGGTCGTGGTTGCCCGCGACCCCGAAGCGGTCCCAGTCCTCGAACGTGGCCGCCACCGAGTCGAGGCTGAAGGCCTCCCAAGGCTGGCCGGTGGAGGTGTCGTCACCCGCGTTGAGGATGACCGTGGCGCCGGCCGCCTCACCGATGGCCCTGGCGACGCGGTCCATGCCGATGTTGTCGTGACGATCACTGACCAGGAGCGCGACGGTCTCGCCCTCCTCGGGCTTACGGAGATCGAGCTCGGCCGCACCCTCGGCGGCGGCCGAGTAGAAGCCCTCGCTCTTGTCGTAGGTGTCGATCGCGCTGAGCACCAACCGCCGGCTCTGGAGGGTGACCGGACCGGTGCGGATCTCGATGTCCCGCACCTCCTCGGGAAGCACGACGCCGGGCCCCGCGAAGTCGGCGAGGGTCTCCCAGGTGCCCTGCTCCTCCTGGGTCTCCGCCTCCCTCTCCCACGGCTGCCAGACCAGGATCGGCAGGACCAGCAGCAGGGCGAATGCCAGGAGGCCCTGGCGGGTGCCCAGCCCGCGGAACAGCTCGCCGCGCCGGTGCCGGCCGAGCAACAGGTAGAACGCGATCGGCAGCAGCCCGACGCCCAGGCCGCGCAGTGCGGCCGAGACGGCCATGTCGACCAGGACCTCCTCGACCTTGGCGATCGGGGCTGTGGGGTCGCTCGCGATGAAGGCGTAGCGCTCGACCAGCTCCTCGATCGACCCGACCTCGGTCTTGCCGAGCGTCAGGGTGACGCCGATCGGCGCGGCGTCGCGCAGCCGGAAGTCCGGGAGCAGCGGCCCCGTCTGCACCACCGCGTCGCCACCCAGCGTGGGGCGTACGACGGTGTCGTGCCCGACCAGCACCACCGTGCGGCTGCTGGTGAGGAACAGGGAGACCGCGACGGCCAGCCCGAGCGTCACGCTCAGGCCGACGAGCGCGACGCCGACCAGCAGCCGCCGGGCGGAGCTCACGTGAGGCGGGCCTGGGAGATGGAGTAGAGGGCCACGGACGCGGCGACGCCGGCGTTGAGCGACTCGAGCTGGCCGGCCATCGGGATCGAGACGATCTGGTCGCAGGTCTCCGCGACCAGGCGACCGAGCCCCTTGCCCTCCGAGCCGACGACGACCACGAGCGGGCCCTCGGCCAGCCCGCCGGGGGCGACGAGCTCGGGCAGGGACAGGTCACCGTCCGCGGCCAGGCCGACGACCATGCAGCCCGCGTCCTGGTAGGCCTTGAGCTGGCGGGTGAGGTTGACCGTCTGGGCCACCGGGATGCGAGCGGCTGCGCCGGCGCTGGTCTTCCAGGCCGACGCGGTCATGCCGGCCGCGCGCCGCTCCGGGATGAGCACGCCGTGCGCGCCGAAGCCTGCGGCCGAGCGGATCACCGCACCGAGGTTGCGCGGGTCGGTGACCTGGTCCAGCGCGATGACGAGCGCCGGCTCCTTGAGCTCTGCGGCGCGCTCGAGCAGGTCGTCGGCGTGGGCGTAGTCGTAGCTCGGCAGCCGGACCGCGAGGCCCTGGTGCACGGCGCCGCTGGTCATCCGGTCCATCTCGTTGCGGGTGACCTCGAGCAGCGTCAGACCGCGCTCGGCGGCCAGCTTGAAGGCCTCCCGCATCCGGCCGTCACGCTCGGCGCCCTCGGCGACGTAGATCGCGGTGACCGGCACGCCGGCCTGCAGCAGCTCGACGACCGAGTTGCGGCCCGCGGCCCACTCGGCGTCGGAGGACGTACGCCGCTTCGGGCGGGTGTCCTTGGCCTTCTCGGCGCGCTTCGCGGCCTTGTGCGCCTGGTGGTAGGGGCGGTCCTTGGCCTTCGGCGTCGGGCCGCGGCCCTCCAGGCCCCGTCGCACGCGTCCGCCGGAGCCGGCAGTGGGATTGCCCTTGCCGGTCTTCTTGATGGCGCCCTTGCGCTTGGAATTACCTGCCATGACGGGTCACACGCTCCACTTCGGTCCGGTCGGGGTGTCCTCGACCTCGATGCCGGCACTCTTGATCTGGTCTCGGATGGCGTCCGCGCGAGCCCAGTCCTTCGCCTCGCGCGCGGCCGTGCGGTCAGCGAGCAGGCCCTTGACCAGCGCGTCGACGACCTCGGTCAGCCGGTCGTCGGACGACCCGGTCGTCCACGCCTCGTCGGCCGGGTTGAGGCCGAGCACGTCGAGCATCGCGATGACCTCGCCGAACTTCTGGCCGAGCGCCTCCGACGGGCCGTCGGCCAGCAGGCGGTTGCCCTCGCGGACGGAGTCGTGGATGACCGCGACGGCCGCGGGCGTGCCGAGGTCGTCGTCCATCGCCGCGACGAACGCCTCCGGCAGGGCGGCGAACCACTGGCCCACGACCGGCGCCGCGCGGTCGAGGAAGTCCTCGACCCGGCGGAAGCCCTTGGCGGCCTCGTCGAGGGCCTCGAAGCTGAACTCCACGTGGCTGCGGTAGTGCGCGGCCACCATGTAGTAGCGCAGCTCGATGCCCCGCACCCGCTCGAGCACCGACGGGACGAGCAGGGAGTTGCCGAGCGACTTGCTCATCTTCTCCCCGGCCGTCGTGATCCAGGCGTTGTGCAGCCAGTAGGAGGCGAACGGTCGACCGGCGGCGCGTGACTGCGCCTGCTCGTTCTCGTGGTGCGGGAAGCGGAGGTCAACGCCGCCGCCGTGGATGTCGAAGGCGGGGCCGAGGTACTTGCCGGCCATCGCCGAGCACTCGATGTGCCAGCCCGGGCGACCCGGCCCCCACGGGGAGGGCCAGGCAGCCGTCGCGGGCTCGCTGTCCAACTTGTGGCCCTTCCACAGGGCGAAGTCCCGGGGGTCGCGCTTGCCACGCGGGTCGGCGTCGCCGGCGGGCTCCATGTCCTCGACCTTCTGCCGTGTCAGCTCGCCGTAGTCGGACCAGCTGCGGACGTCGAAGTAGACGTCACCGCTGCCGTCCTCGGCGGCATAGGCGTGCCCGCGGGCGATGAGCTGCTCGATGAGCTCGACGATCTCCGGGACGTGCCCGGTGGCGCCGGGCTCGTAGGTCGGCGGCAGCACGTTGATCGCGGCCAGGGCCTTGTCGAGCTCGCGCTTCATCGCGGCGGCGAGGGCGTACCAGTGCACGCCCTGCTCGGCGGACCTGGTCAGGATCTTGTCGTCGATGTCGGTGACGTTGCGGATGAAGTCGACGTCGTAGCCGCTCGCGGAGAGCCAGCGACGCAGCACGTCGAAGTTGACCGCCGAGCGCACGTGGCCGACATGGGGCTCGGACTGCACGGTCAGGCCACAGACGTAGATCCCCGCACGGCCCGGGACGAGGGGGACGAAGTCGCGCGTCTCGCGCGCAGCGGTGTCGTGGAGCCTCAGAGTCACCGTCCGAGTCTAGGGCGCACCGGTCGATCCCCCGACTTCGTCGCCGCCGCGGCGGCGAGGGTGCGATTCGTGTGACTCCTGTGACGCGTGGGTCACGCCGGGTTATCGTCGTGCGTGCTCCGACGTGCTGCCGCCCTCGCCCTTCCCCTCCTGCTCGCCTCCGCGCTGGTCCCGCCCGCGGGCGCCACGGACCGGGCAGAGCCGCGCAAGCGCGCGACCCCCGAGATCCAGCTGACCTCGTGGAGCAGCCATGCCGAGCTCAAGTCGGGCAAGCGTCGCGGCCTGAAGATGGGCCGTGGCCAGGTCTCGCTCCTGGAGCCGAAGCCGCGCACCGTGGCCGGTCGCGCCTACGAGGCCGGGACCTGGACCTCGCCCTGGGCGACCACCACGTTCCCCGCCACCTCGCTCATCCCGTCCTGGGAGGCCACCACGCCCGGCCGCAGCCTGGTCCGCGTCGAGGTGCGCGGGCGCGACGCCAGCGGGCGCACCGGCACCTGGGACACCGTCGCCGACTGGAACCGCACGAACCGTCCCGTCGCGCGCCGCACCTACTCAGGGCAGGCCGACGACCTCGGCGCGGTCAACGCCGACACGTGGCAGTCCCCCGGCGGCGTCACGTCGTGGCAGGTGCGGGTGACGCTGATGCGCCCCCGTGGCTCGAGCCTCGCGGTGGGCCTCGAGCGGGTCGGGGCCGTCGCCTCCGCCAACGCCACCGCACCCCGTCCGACCTCGAAGCCCGGCCCTGCGGCCGGCACCGTCCTGCCCGTGCCGGCCTACAGCCAGATGGTCCACGAGGGCCACTACCCGCAGTGGGGCGGCGGGGGCGAGGCCTGGTGCTCGCCCACCTCGACCGCGATGGTGCTCGCCCACTACGGCATCTCGCCCCGACCCGGCGGGATCGCCGCCGGTCACACCGACGCCGTCGTCGACCACACCGCGAAGATGGTCTACGACCACGGCTACCGCGGCACCGGCAACTGGGCCTTCAACACCGCGTACGCCGCCACGCTGGTGGCCGGCGACTCCTACGTCACCCGGATGCGCGACCTGCGCGAGGCCGAGGACCACGTCGCGGCCGGGGTGCCGGTCATCATCTCGATCGCGTTCGGCCGCGGCCAGCTCACCGGGGCCCCGATCTCGGCGAGCAACGGCCACCTGCTCGTGGTGGTGGGCTTCGAGGCCGACGGCGACGTCGTCGTCAACGACCCGGCCGGCGCCACCAACGGCGAGGTGCGCCGCGTCTACGACCGCGCGCAGCTCGAGCGGGTCTGGATCTCGGCCTCCGGCGGGACGGCGTACGTCATCCGCAACTGAGACGGGTGAGACGGGTCAGCCTGCGCTGATCTCGATCGTGTGCAGCCCGGTCGCACCGTCCGGGTCGGGGGCGCGGAGCACGCTGGTCTGCGTCTCGCCGTCGAGGCCGATCGCGCGCACGCGCACCTCGTGGTCGCCCTCGGGGACGTCGAGTGTGACCGCCCACTGCACCCAGGTGTCCACCGACGGCACCTCGCCGAGCTCGGCGCGCTCCCACGCGCCGCCGTCGACCTGCACCTCCACCGCCTCGATGCCGGTGTGCTGGTGCCAGGCGACGCCGCCGAAGGTGACCTCCCCGGCCTCGACGTCGTCGCCGGAGCGCGGCACGTCGATGCGCGAGGCGATCTTGACCGGACCGAGCGCCGACCAGCCCTTGTCGGTCCAGTAGCCCATGGACTCCGCGAACGTGCTCACCTCGAGGTCCACGACCCACTTCGTCGCCGAGACGTAGCCGTAGAGCCCGGGCACGACGGTGCGCACCGGGAAGCCGTGCTCGATGGGCAGCGGGCGGCCGTTCATGGCCACCGCGAGCATCGCGTCACGGTCGTCGGTCAGCACCTCGAGCGGGGTGGCGCACGTCCACCCGTCGTGGGAGGTCTGCAGCACGCAGTCGGCGCCCGCGTCCACGCCCACCTCTGCGAGCAGGTCCGCCAGGCGTACGCCGCTCCAGCGGGCGTTGCCGACGAGCCCACCGCCGACCTCGTTGCTCACGCAGTTGAGCGTGATCCACGACTCGGTGACCTGGCGCGACACGAGCTCGGAGTAGCTCAGCACCAGCTCGCGGTCGACCATCCCGTGGATGCGCAGCGACCAGTCGTCGGGCTCGATCGTGGGCAGCGCGATGGCGGTGTCGATCTGGTAGAAGTCCTCGTTGGGGGTCTGCCACGGCGCGATGCCCGCGACGCCCAGCGACGTCGCCGCGGGGGCCGTGCGCCGGGTGACGCCGGGGATGCGCAGCAGCCGGCGGCTGACCTCGACGTGGCGGCGCCCGGCGCCCACGAAGCGGCCCGCGACCGCGATCCCGACCGAGGCCACGGAGATCGCGCCGGCGACCATGAGGAAGACGCGCCGCTCGTGCGACTCGAGGTCGGGGCGGCGCTGCTGGCGGCGCAGGGCGTCGATGAGCGCGGAGTGCACGGCGACCCACGTCATCAGCCCGACCAGCACCGGCAGCGCGTCGACCACGCCCGCGTTGCGCTGCGCCATCACGGCACCGAGCCCGATCCCGGCGAGCACCAGCCACACGAGCACCGGTCGCCACCACGACCCGCGGGCCATCGACCCGGCCCAGGCGAAGCAGGCAAGGAGCAGCACGAGGATGCCCACGACGAGCGCCGGCTTGTCGGCCGTGCCGAGGATCGAGATCGCCCGCTCCGCGACCGCACCCGGGGCGAGCTTGATGACGAGCTCGGCGACCGCCACCACCGGTGACTCGCGGATGGTCAGCACCATCGCAGTGGCGTAGCTGGTCGCCAGTCCGGCGAGCCCTGCGAGGACTCCGGCCAGCACCCAGGGCGGACGACGTGTGGTCACCGGACCATTGTGACGCCCCGCAGGGCATGATGCCGACGTGAGCACCCCCACCCCTGGTCAAGCCGGCATCCGCGTCGGCATCGGCACCGACGTGCACCGCCTCGTCGAGGGCGTCCCGATGCACCTCGGCGGCCTGTCCTGGCCGGACGAGCCGGCCGGGCTCGAGGGCCACTCCGACGCCGACGTCGCGGCCCACGCCGCCTGTGACGCCCTCTTCTCCGCCGCCGGGATCGGCGACCTCGGCACGCACTTCGGCACCGCCGAGCCCGAGTGGGCAGGGGCGTCGGGGGCGACGCTGCTCGCCGAGACGGCGCGCCGGGTGCGCGCCGCGGGGTGGCAGGTGGCCAACGTCTCCGTGCAGGTCATCGGCAACGTCCCGCGCCTCGGCCCGCGCCGCGACGAGGCCGCCGCCGCGCTGACGGCCGCCGTCGGCGCCCCGGTCAGCATCTCGGCGACCACGACCGACGGCCTGGGCCTGACCGGTCGCGGCGAGGGCGTGGCCGCCATCGCCACCGCGCTCGTCACCGGCCCGGTCGACGGCTGATGCCGACCGCCGTCGTCATCCTGGCCGCCGGCTCCGGGAGCCGGGTCGGGGCCGAGGTCAACAAGGTGCTGCTGCCGCTGCGCGACGCCCCCGTCCTGGTCTGGTCGGTGCGCGACGCGCTCGCGCTGCCCGACGTACGCCGTGTCGTGCTCGTCGTGCGCCCCGAGGACCGGACGGCCGTCGCGGAGGCGGTCGCGCCCCACCTCGGCGACCGCGAGGTGGTCGTCGTCGACGGCGGCGCCACCCGCCACGCCTCGGAGTGGGCGGCCCTGCAGGTCCTGGCCGACGACATCGACGCCGGCGAGGTGGACGTCGTGGCGATCCACGACGGCGCGCGCCCGCTCGCCGGCACCGAGCTGTGGCAGGCGGTGATCGACGCCGCCCGCGAGGTCGGCGGGGCGATCCCGGTGGTCCCGGCGCCCCCGCTGCTGCACGCCGACCTGAGCGTGGTCACCGAGCAGGTCGGTGGCGTGCAGACCCCGCAGGCCTTCCGGGCCACTGACGTCCTCGCGGCCTACACCGCGGCGGCCGCGGGCGGCTTCGAGGGCACCGACACCGCAGCCTGCGTGCGGGCCCACCGGGAGGTGGCCGTGGCGGCCGTGCCCGGCAGCCCGCTCAACCTCAAGGTCACCTTCCCGGAGGACGTGGCCCTCGCGGTCGAGCTCAGCCCTGCGCGGTCGTGAGGGCGCCGAGGAGGCGTACGTCCTCGGGCGAGGCCACACGTCGCGCCTCCGGGGGCGCGGTCACGGTCTCGACGGGGTGACCTGCGGCGGCGAGGTCCGCCACCGCCCGGGCCAGGTCGGCGACCGGGCGACGGGCCAGGCCCGCGACGACGCCGGCCGGCACCACCAGCGGCGAGGCGACGGCCAGGAGGGAGTCGCGGTCGAGCGTGTCGCCCACGAGGCCCTCGTCGACCACCTTGACCGTGTCGGTCACCGGGCGTACGCCGACGACCGGTCGTCCCGTGGACCGGGCGTGGTCCACGCAGGCGGCGATGAAGTCCGGGGGCGTCATCGGGCACAGCGCGTCGTGCAGCACGAGGTCCTCGCCCGACTCCGCGATCGCGGTCCAGTCGACCGTGGCGTCGACGAGGTCGACGCCCGACTCCCCCAGCGCCCACGCGGCGCAGGCGACGAGCGACTCCCCGTGGATGAGGGCGTACGGCAGCGCGCCGCGGTCCTCGTCCAGAACGAGACCGAGGCCCCGGGGAGCATCGTCCCAGGGGCCTCGGTCTGCGTGGTCCACGCTCAGGAGGCGAGCACCTCGTCGAGCATGGCCTCGGCCTTGTCCTCGTTGGTCTTCTCCGCGAGCGCGAGCTCGGAGACCAGGATCTGCCGCGCCTTGGCCAGCATCCGCTTCTCGCCGGCCGAGAGCCCACGGTCACGCTCGCGGCGCCACAGGTCGCGCACGACCTCCGACACCTTCATCACGTCACCGGAGTGCAGCTTCTCGAGGTTCGCCTTGTAGCGGCGCGACCAGTTGGTCGGCTCCTCGACGTGGGCTGCCCGCAGCACGTCGAAGACGCGGTCGAGGCCTTCCTTGTCGACGACGTCGCGGACGCCGACGAGGTCGAGGTTGCAGGCCGGCACGCGAACGACCAGGTCCTGCTGTGCGACGATCCTGAGGACGAGGTACTGCCGGTCCTCTCCCTTGATCGTCCGCATCTCGATGTCCTCGATGACCGCGGCCCCGTGATTGGGATAGACGACCGTTTCGCCAACGGTGAAAGTCATATGTTCAGTTCCCCTTCCTAGGTGAGCATTCTAACACGGGTCCGACCGTGTCCCGGACGGCGTTTCCGCAGGTCAGAGGCCACTTCCGGGCTTGACAGATCGGCGGGTCCTGTGGTGCGCCGCGCTCCCGCAGGGGGTCTGGGCCATACTTCCGCCCATGCTCGGTGACCTGTCGGCGAGGCCGGCGCTGCTGCTCGTGCGCGCGGCGCACCCCCGCCAGGCCGTGGGCACGGCCGTCGCCCTCGCGACGGCCGCCGCCGTGGCCGGGCGCCCCCTGCGCGAGGTCGGGCTCGTCGCCGCGACCGTGCTCGTGGGCCAGTCCGCGCTCGGGTGGGCCGACGACCTCACCGACCGCCGCAGCGACGAGCGCCACCGCCCCACCAAGCCCCTCGCCCGGGGCGTGCTCGACCCCGGGACGGTCTGGTTCGCGCTGACGTGCGCGGTGCTCCTCGTCGTGCCGCTCGCGGTGGCGCACGGCCCGCGCGCCGCAGCGGCGTACCTCTCCCTGCTGGCGATCTCAGCGGTCGGCGACCGCTTCCTGCACGGGCGGGTGCTGTCGTTCGTGCCGTGGGTCGTCAGCTTCGCGCTCTACCCCGCGTTCCTCGCCCACGGCGGCTGGAACGGCGTGGGCGCCACCACGCCCCCTGCGCCGGCGATGGTCGCCCTCGTCGCGGCCCTCGGGCTCGGGGTCCACGTGCTGCTCGCCCTGCCCGGCCTGGTGGCCGACCACGAGGCGGGCGAACGGTCCCTCCCGATGGTGCTCGCGCTGCGTCTGGGCACCCCCCGGCTGCTGCTGCTCGCAGGCCTCTTCACGGCCTCGGTCGTGGTCGCCATCCTGATCGCAGGGCGGACCGTCGGACTGACCTGAGCCGACGCTAGGCTGTGCGCCATGCAGCTCCGACCCCTCGCGATCGCCGCGGCAGTTCTCGCACTCGCCGCTCCGCTGTCCTCCTGCGGCTTCGACTACGCCACCGAGCGTGACTACACGCCCGGCAGCGGTGCCAACAACCGCGAGGGCGTGGTCGACGTCCTGTCGGCCGTGGTGGTCTCGGGGGCCGACGGCTCCGGCACCTTCGTGGCGTCGCTGTCGAACAACGACATCGATGAGGAGCAGACCTTCACCGGTCTCTCCGCCGGCGACGGTGGCACGGTCGAGGCCGCGGAGTTCGAGCCCGTCGAGATCGTCGCGGGCGGCCTGGTCAACCTCGCCGAGCCGCCGGCCGAGATCGTCCTGACGGGTGAGTTCGGCGCCGGCGACGTCGTCCCGCTGGCGGTGGACTTCGGCAACGGCGAGCGCGTGATGCTCAACGTGCCCGTCGTCCCGGACGACTCCGGCTACTGGGAAGGCATGGACGCCTCATGACGTACACCCTGGTCCTGCTCCGCCACGGCGAGAGCGACTGGAACGCCAAGAACCTCTTCACCGGCTGGGTCGACGTCGACCTGACCGAGAAGGGCCGCGGCGAGGCGGTGCGCGGCGGCGTGCTGATGATGGACGCCGGGCTGCTCCCCGACGTCGTGCACACCTCGTTGCAGCGTCGCGCGATCACCACCGCTTGCCTCTCCCTCGACGCCGCGGACCGCCACTGGATCCCGGTCAAGCGGTCGTGGCGCCTCAACGAGCGCCACTACGGCGCGCTGCAGGGCAAGGACAAGAAGCAGACGCTCGAGCAGTACGGCGAGGAGCAGTTCATGCTCTGGCGCCGCTCGTTCGACACCCCGCCGCCGCCGATCGCCGACGACGACGAGTTCTCGCAGGTGGGCGACCCCCGCTACGCCGACCTCGGCGACGAGATGCCCCGCACCGAGTGCCTCAAGGACGTCATCGCGCGCTTCCTCCCCTACTGGGACGGCGAGATCGTGCCCGACCTCACGTCCGGGAAGACCGTCCTGGTCGCCGCGCACGGCAACAGCCTGCGGGCGCTGGTCAAGCACCTGGACGGCGTCTCCGACGAGGACATCGCCGGCCTCAACATCCCCACCGGCATGCCGCTGGTCTACCGTCTCGACGAGGACCTGCGTCCCACCGTCGCCGGCGGCGAGTACCTCGACCCCGAGGCCGCCGCAGCCGCCGCAGCCGCTGTCGCCAACCAGGGTCGCTGAACAGTCCGGCAGGGCGGGTGCCCCGACCCGGGGGCGGCGTACGTCAGTCGCGCTCGGGGCGCTCGCCGGTGACGACGAAGACCACGCGGTTGGCCACCGACACCGAGTGGTCGGCGATGCGCTCGTAGTAGCGCCCGAGCAGGGCGATGTCGACCGCGGCCTCGACGCCGTGCTTCCAGTCGGTCGAGAGCAGCTCGGTGAAGCTGCGGCGGCGCAGCTGGTCCATCACCTCGTCGTCGCGACCGAGCTCGATCGCGGCATCGACGTCGCGGTCCACGATGACCCCGCGGACGCGGCGCACCATGTCCTCGGCGGTCTCGGCCATCCGCTCCATCGTCGGGCGCAGCTCCTCGGGCACGGCCACCGACGGCACCCGCAGCCGGGCGATCTTGGCGACGTGGACCGAGAGGTCGCCCATCCGCTCGAGCTCGCTGACCATCCGGAGCGCGGAGACGATCATCCGCAGGTCGCCGGCGACGGGCTGCTGGAGCGACAGCAGCGCGAAGGCGGTGTCGTCCACCCGCTCCCGGGCGTCGTCGATCGCCTTGTCGTTGCTGATCACCTGGTCGGCGGTGTGGATGTCACCGGTCATCAGGGCCCGGGTGGCCTCGCGGACCGCGATCTCCACCTGCCCGCAGATGTCGGAGAGGTCGGCGAAGATGCCGTCGAGCTGGTCATGGAAAGCCTCACGCATGACATCCACCCTAGGCACCCAAAGCGAACAGCCGTGCGTGGTCGATGAACGGCGCGTGAACACTGGGCGCCCGGCGTCCAGTCGGTCGGGGCAGCCCGGCCCGATGCGTACGATGTGAGCGTGGATCCGACGATGCAGGCTGGTCTGGCCGCGCTGATCGGGGCCATCGTGGCGGGCGGCGCAATGCTCGCCTGGCACATCAGCGACCGCCAGCGCCACACGCTGCCGCAGGTCGAGGAGCCCGTCGTGCAGGCGGGTGTCGCCGCGGTGCTCAGCATCCTGCGCTCCAGTGCCGTCGTCGTCGACGAGTCCGACCACGTCCTCAAGGCCTCCGCGCCGGCGTACGCCTTCGGGCTGGTGCGCGGCAACAGCGTCGTGGTCCCCGAGCTGCTCGACATCGTCGCGCAGGTGCGCCGCGACGGGCAGATCCGCGAGAGCGACATCGACATGCCCGCGGCCGACGGCGGCTTCAACCGCACCCTGACGGCGCGCGTCGCGCCCCTCGGCGCCCGGCTGGTGCTGGCGCTCGTCGAGGACCGCACCCGTGAGAAGCGGGTCGAGGCCGTGCGGCGCGACTTCGTCGCCAACGTCAGCCACGAGCTCAAGACCCCCGTCGGCGCGATCCGGCTGCTCGCCGAGGCCGTCACGGACGCCTCCGACGACCCGGAGGCGGTGCAGCGCTTCGCCAACCGGATGCTGACCGAGAGCGACCGGCTCTCCAAGCTCGTCCAGCAGATCATCGAGCTCTCGCGCCTCCAGGGCCACGACCCGCTCGAGACCCCCGTCATGGTCGACCTCGACGCCGCCGTGGCCACGGCGGTCGACACCAGCGCCATGGAGGCCGCGGCGAAGGAGATCGTCGTGGAGTCGCGCGGCGAGCACGGCCTGCAGGTCTACGGCTCGCAGGAGCAGATCGGTGCCGCCATCAGCAACCTGGTCGCCAACGCGGTGGCCTACTCCAACGCCGGCTCGCGGGTCGTCGTCACCACCCGCTCCGAGGGTGCGCAGGTGCACATCTCGGTCGTCGACCAGGGCATCGGCATCCCGGCCGAGGACATCGACCGCATCTTCGAGCGGTTCTACCGCGTCGACCCCGCCCGGCACCGGTCCACCGGCGGCACCGGGCTCGGCCTGTCGATCGTCAAGCACGTCGCCGCCACCCACGGTGGCGACATCTCGGTGTGGTCGGTGCAGGGTCAGGGCTCGACCTTCACGCTCACCCTGCCCCGCAACGCAGAGCCGACTCCCGGCACCGGGTCCGGCACCACACCGGTCGAGGTCGTCGCACCCGCGCAGACCGCGGCACCCGAGCTCGTCAGCACGCCTGACGCCCCCCACTCCACCAGCACCACGCACCGAAGGGACCACCCCGCATGACCCGGGTACTCGTCGTCGAGGACGAAGAGAGCTACAGCGACGCCCTCGCCTACATGCTCCGCAAGGAGGGCTACGAGGTGGCCATCGCCGCCGACGGCAACACCGCCCTGACGGAGTTCGACCGCTTCGGGCCCGACATCGTGCTGCTCGACCTGATGCTGCCCGGCGTGCCGGGCACCGAGGTGTGCCGCCAGATCCGGCAGTCGTCGTCGGTCCCGGTGATCATGGTCAGCGCCAAGGACGACGAGGTCGACAAGGTCGTCGGGCTCGAGCTCGGCGCGGACGACTACGTCACCAAGCCCTACTCCCCCCGCGAGCTCGTCGCCCGGATCCGGGCGGTGCTGCGGCGCGGCCAGGAGCCCGAGCTGATGCCCGACACCCTGGAGGCCGGGCCGGTGCGCATGGACGTCGAGCGCCACGTCGTCACCGTCGACGGCACCGAGCAGCGCCTGCCGCTCAAGGAGTTCGAGCTGCTGGAGATGTTCCTGCGCAACCCCGGCCGGGTGCTCACCCGCGGCCAGCTCATCGACCGCGTCTGGGGCTCCGACTACGTCGGCGACACCAAGACCCTCGACGTGCACGTCAAGCGGCTGCGCGCCAAGCTCGAGCCCGACCCGGGCGAGCCGAAGTACCTCGTGACCGTGCGCGGGCTCGGCTACAAGCTGGACCTCTGACCGGAGGGACGAGGTCCAACGCGTCGCGCTGACCAGCGACGCACGAGGAACGAGTGCGGCGCGTGAGGTCAGGCGGATCGAGCAGCCCCCGCTGCCGAGGCACGAGGCAGCGACGGGCGTGTCGAGATCGGGACCTCTGAGCCCGCGTGAGGTCCGGCGGGAAGTCGGCGTACGACGTCCGGAATCCGCTGGCGGTCCGTCATGACCGAACCTAGCCTTGACCCGTGACCACGACGACCTCCCCCACCTCCCCCACCAGCCCCGCCACCGCGGCCCCGGCGCCCTGGCTGCCGATCACGGCGGGCGCGATCACCCTGGTGATGTGGGCCTCGGCGTTCGTCGTCATCCGCCACGTCGCGCACGACGTCAGCCCCGGCGCGCTGGGCGCCGGGCGCCTGCTCGTGGCCGCACTGGTCGTCGCGCCGCTGGTGCTGCGCCGCGGCTGGGTGCGCCCGAACCGCCGCGAGTGGTCGCTGCTGGCCTTGGGGGGCGTCGGCTGGTTCGGCGTCTACAACCTGGCCCTCAACGCCGGTGAGCGCTACGTCGACGCCGGCACCGCGGCGATGATCATCCAGGTCGGCCCGGTGATCGTCGCGCTGCTGGCGGTGCCGCTCTTCGGTGAGCGGCTGCACGCCTGGTTGCTCGCCGGCATGGTGGTGGGCTTCGCCGGGGTGGCCGTCATCGCCCGGGGATCCTCGACCGACGCCGACGCCAGCCTCCTGGGGGTCGCGCTCGTGGTCCTGGCCGCGGCGATGTACGCCGTCGGGGTGCTGACCCAGAAGGTCCTGTTGCGGCGGCTCCCGTCGGTCCAGGTCGTCTTCGTCTCGTTCCTGACCGGCGCGCTCATCTGCCTGCCCTTCTCCGGCGACCTCCCGGGCATCGTCGCCGACGGCGGCGCAGAGCTGTGGTGGATCGTCTACCTCGGGGTCCTGCCGACCGCGGTGGCCTTCACGACGTGGGCCTACGCCCTCACCCACACCGACGCAGGAGCGCTGTCGCTGACCACGTTCCTCGTCCCGGGGATCGCCACGCTGGTCGCCTGGCTCACCATCGACGAGGTGCCGCCGTCGCTGACCTTCCTCGGTGGGGCGCTGGCCATCGTCGGCGTGCTCATGACCCGGCGGAGGCCGAGGCAGGGCTGAGGATCAGGCCTCGAGCCAGCCGCGGAAGGCCTCGAGGTTGCGGGTCGACTCGCCCCGCGAGGTGCGCCACTCCCACTCCTTGCGGATCGAGGTGGCGAAGCCGAGCTCGAGGATGGCGTTGAACGACTCGTCGGCGTTGGCCAGCACCGAACCGAGGACCCGGTCGAGCTCCTCGGGCTCGACCGCGGACAGCGGGAGCCGGGCCTCGAGGTAGATGTCGCCGGCGTGGTCGACGGCGAACGACACGGCGTACATCCGCAGGTTGCGCTCGAGCAGCCAGCGGTAGACGCGGGCGTGGTTCTCGTCGGGGTTGCGGCACACGAAGGCGTGCACGCCGAGCGCGTGGGCGCCGACGTCGAGCCGGACGGGCGTCTGGAGCTTCTTCTCGCCCGGCAGGGTCAGCGAGAAGCTCGCCCCCTCCACGCCCTCGCGGGTGCGCTCCTCGTGCTCGATCTCGTTGTCGGCGAGGTAGGCACGGACGACGTCGACGGCGGTGGTCATGACGCCATCTCAGCACGCATGCGGCTGCCGGCCCGCTCGTAGGCGAGCAGGGTCCGCTCGGCGGTGTGCTCCCAGGAGAACTCCTGGGCGTGGGCGACCGCCCCGCGACCGAGGCGCTCGACCAGGTCGGGGTCGTCGATCAGCCGCCGCAGACTCGCCGCCCAGTCGCGCGGCTCGTGGGTGTCGACCAGCAGGCCGCTGATGCCGTCGCGCACGACGGTGGTGAGGCCGCCGACCGCGGCCGCCACCACGGGCGTCCCGGTGGCCTGCGCCTCGACGGCCACGAGGCCGAACGACTCGTTGTACGACGGCACGGCGACGGCCGTGGCGGCCGATGACCAGATCGCCAGCTCACGCTGGGTGACCGGCGGGACGAAGCGGACCACGTCGGAGATCCCGAGGTCGGCGGCCAGGTCGGAGAGTGCTGTCGGGTGCTCGAGGCCGGAGCCCGACGGGCCGCCCACGACGGGCACGACGAGCCGGTGCCGCAACGACGGGTCCTGCTCGAGCAGCACGCCGACGGCGCGCAGCAGCACGTCGGGTGCCTTCAGCGGCTGAATGCGTCCGGCGAAGAGCAGCACGACGGCGTCGGCGGGGAGGCCCAGCTCACGGCGCGCCTCCGCGCGGCCCCGCGGGACGAAGACGGAGAGGTCCACACCCGGGTGGATCACCTCGACGGCGTCGGGGCTGGCGTCGTACAGGTCCACCAGCTGCTGCGCCTCGGTGTCGGTGTTGGCCACGAGGAGGTCCGCGGCCTCGACCACCTGCTCCTCCCCGATGACCCGCGAGAGCGGCTCGGGGCTGTCGCCGGCGGCCAGCGCGGTGTTCTTCACCTTGGCCATGGTGTGCATGGAGTGCACGAGCGGCACGTTCCACCGGTCGCGGGCGAGCGCACCCACCTGGCCGGAGAGCCAGTAGTGGGAGTGCACTGCGTCGTAGTGGCCGAGCGGCTGCATCGCCTCGGTGCGCAGCACCTCGCGGGCGAAGGTGCACAGCTGACCGGGCAGCTCGCCCTTGGTGAGCCCCTCGAAGGGGCCGGCGGCGACGTGTCTCACCAGCACACCGTCGGCGGCCTCCACGACCTGCGGAAGGGAGGAGGAGGTGGCGCGGGTGAAGACGTCGACGTCGATGCCCTTCGCCGCCAGGCGCCGCGACAGCTCGATGACGTAGACGTTCATCCCGCCTGCGTCTCCGGTGCCCGGCTGGTCCAGCGGTGAGGTGTGCAGGCTGATCATCGCCACGCGCTCGCCCACGCTGTCTCCTTCGTCGAGGTCCTGGTCACCGAGAGCCCGGTCCGGGCACCTCCGGCACAACCACGAAGCGCCGCCGGGGATTCCCGGGGTGACCCGTGCCTCAGCGCGAGTGCGCGCCGCCCGACGTACGCCCGCTGCCGCGGCTCCGCACCAGCGCGATGCCGCCGAGCAGCGCGGCCAGGATCCCCCAGCCGCCGTCGTACCACGGGCTGTCGGGCGGGCGGAACGCCTCGACGAGCGACAGCGCCAGCAAGGCGCTCGCCAGGCCCACCAGGACCCGCATCCCCACCGCGTCGCTCTTCACGAGCCCGGAGCCGAAGAGTCCGGCGGCAGCCAGCACGCAGGCCAGGCCGACGAAGTGGAGCGTGCCGGCGACGGGGTCGCTCCCCCCTCCGATCACGGCGTGCAGGATCCACAGGAGTCCCCCGGCCAGTGCGAGGGGTGCGGCGAGCTTCGCTGGGGCCATCCGGGGAGTGTGCCAGAACGCGGGTGGTCGCTCGCCGCTCACGCCTCGTCGGTCCCCTGGTGGAAGCGCTGCCGCCAGGTGCCTCCGTCGCGCACCCACAGCGAGCTGCGCAGGGTCGAGCGCCCGTCCGCGACTGCGCGCCACAGCAGCAGGATCGTGTCCGGCCCGAGCCGGTCGACGGAGACCACCTCAAGCGACACCGGGGCGATCGGGCCGATCTCGTCGAGGACGTCCTCGCGGGTCCACAACCGACCCGAGCGACCGACCTCGCGCCAGTCGGGGTGCAGCAGCGCGGCCACGGCGGCGCGGTCCGCGCGCACGTCGTCGGTGAGCAGGTCGCGCTCCATGGCGACGACGTGCTCCTCCTCGGTGGGGGCGACGTCCTCGAGGTCGGAGAACAGGTCGGGCTCCTCCTCGACCTGGCCGACCGCGGCGGCCGGGTGAGAGGTGCTGCTGCCGGCGAAGCCGGGGCCCGGGTCGGGCTCGGCGCCGCGCTGGTGGGCGGTGGCGGCGGCGTTGGCCCGCTTGTCCGCTGCCTCGTTGAGCGGGTGGCCGGCGTGGCCCTTGACCCACTCGAACTGCACGCGGCGGCCCTGCATCGCCTCGTCGAGCGCCTTCATCAGCTCGACGTTCATCACGGGCTTGCCGTCGCTCTTCTTCCAGCCCTTGCGCTTCCAGTTCTTCATCCACTTGGTGATCGAGTCGATGACGTACTTGCTGTCGCAGTAGACGAGCAGCGGCTCGTCGAGGTGAGCGGTCTGCTGGAGGAGGTCGAGCACGGCCATCAGCTCGCCCATGTTGTTGGTGCCGTGCGGCCAGCCGCCCGACGCCCAGCAGCCGTCGTCGACGTACCACGCCCACCCGGCGGGGCCGGGGTTGCCGAGTGCCGAACCGTCAGCCGCCGCAATGATCACGGCGACATCTTGGCAGGATGGACCCATGAGCGATGACAGCACCCAGTCCCGCACCGCCGTCGTCACCGGCGCCTCCAGCGGCATCGGCGCGGCCACTGCTCGCGCCCTCGCCGCCCAGGGCTTCCGGGTCGTGTGCGCGGCCCGCCGCACCGACCGGGTCGAGGCGCTCGCCGCCGAGATCGGCGGGGAGGCGGTCACCTGTGACATCACCGACGCCGCGTCCGTCGAGGCGCTGGCCGCAGCCGTGCCGGTGTGCCACGTGCTGGTCAACAACGCCGGCGGCGCGGTCGGGGTCGACCGCGTCGACGAGGCCGACCTCGACGCCTGGCGCTGGATGTACGACGTCAACGTCCTCGGCCTGGTGCGTGTCACGCAGGCGCTGCTGCCCGCGCTGCGCGCCAGCGGGGACGCGGTGGTCGTCAACGTCGGCTCCACCGCCGGTAGATGGGCGTACGAGGGGGGCGGCGGCTACACCGCCGCCAAGCACGGCGTGAAGGTCGTGACCGAGACACTGCGCCTCGAGCTCAACGGCGAGCCGATCCGGGTCTGCGAGGTCGCGCCCGGCATGGTGCAGACCGACGAGTTCTCGCTCAAGCGGTTCGGCGGCGACCGGGCCAGGGCGGACGCGGTCTACGCCGGGGTCGACCAGCCGCTGCTCGCCGAGGACGTCGCCGACGCCATCTCCTGGGTCGCCACGCGCCCGTCCCACGTGGACATCGACGAGCTGGTGATCAAGCCTCGCGCCCAAGCAGCGGCACACAAGGTGCACCGGACCTGAGAGATGGCAGACTTCCGCGCGTGAAGACCATCGGACTCGTCGGCGGCATGAGCTGGGAGAGCAGCGCGGTCTACTACCGCGACCTCAACCTCGGGATGCGGGACCGGCTGGGCGGGCTCTCCTCGCCGAAGCTCGTGCTCACCACCGTCGACTTCGCGGAGGTGACCCACCTCGAGGACGACGAGCGCTGGGACCAGGTCGGCACGCTGCTGGCCGACGCCGCCCGCGCGGTCGAGCGCGGCGGCGCCGACTTCCTGCTCCTGTGCACCACGACCTTCCACAAGGTCGCCGCGCAGGTCGAGGAGGCCGTCGACATCCCCGTGCTGCACCTCGCCGACGTGGTCGCCGCCGCGGTCCGCGCCGCCGGCATCGAGACCGTCGGGCTCATCGGCACGAAGGTCGCGATGCAGGAGTCGTTCTTCGTCGACCGGCTCGCCGGTCACGGCCTCTCCGTGGTCGTGCCCGACACCGCCCACCACGACTTCCTCAACGACGCCATCTACGAGGAGCTCGTGCACGGCGTCGTCCTGCCTCGCACCCGGGCCCGCGTGGTGTCGATCATCGAGGAGCTGTGGGACGCCGGCGCCGGTGGCGTGCTGCTCGGCTGCACCGAGCTCGAGCTCCTGGTCAAGCAGGCCGACGTCGAGCTCCCGGTCTTCCCCTGCACCACCCTGCACGTGCAGGCGGCGCTGGACGCCGCGCTGGCCTGAGGCCCCTCAGCCGGCGATCGGCAGCCCGCGGGCGGTCGCGAGCCAGCGCAGGGCCGTCCACGCCGGCGAGCGCAGGTCGGTGACACCGGCCGCGACCGGGAGCGGGATCCGCAGCACCTGCGAGGCCGCGCCCTCCGTGCTCAGCAGCAGGTCGCGTCCGGCGAGCGCGATGCCCTCGCCCTGGTCCTGGGGCGGCAGGTCCCACGACGCGACGGACTGCCACGACGGGTACGCCGCCAGGTGGGCGCTGCCGTAGGTCCGCATGACCACGCCGCCACCGCCCGGGAGGAACGTCGCGTCGGTGACGATGCCCGGCGCCCGGCCGACCTCGACGAGGCGGTTCGGCCGACCGGCACGCAGCCGCAGCGGGGCGGCGTACGCCGTGCCGGAGAAGACGCCCTTGGTGACCACGAGGAGCCGGCCGGTCAGCGGATGGGCCAGGAGCGCCTCCGCGTCCTGCGCGCCGTCGGGGTAGACCAGCTCGTAGGCCTCCGGGACCACGGTCGCGTCCTGACGACCCACCGGGACGCGCAGCACCTGCACCGAGTCGCGGGCGCGCCGGTTGTCGCCGATGTCGCCCACCCAGACGTGGCCGGCGCCGGCCGGCGCCAGCGCCTCGACGTCCTCGGGGGCCGGGGACCAGGACGTGGTGCCCACGGTCTCTCCCGTGGCGGGATCGACGGCGAAGACCCGCCCGCTGTCGCCCGAGTCGTTGGTGGTGACCACGAGCCCGTCCGCGACCACGAGGCCGCTCGACTCGACGATGTCGGGATCGGTGAGGACGAAGGCCTCGTCACGCTCGGTCGGGCTGCCGCTCGCGGCACCCACCAGGAACGGGAGTGCCACGAGGCACGCCAGCCCCAGTCGACGCGCCTCCACCACACCCCCACCGTAGCCCGGCCCGCGTGCTGCGACCGCTCGTCGTGCCCGGGCGACCGCTCGTCGTCACGCCCCTACGGGTAGGTGACATCTCAACCACCCCTCCGTACCGTGGCTGGTCACTCTCGGGAAGGGGAGCTCTCCATGTCGGTCCTCGACAAGAAGGCGATCGTCGCGCACCCGGGCTACAGCCGGTGGCTGATCCCGCCGGCCGCGCTCGCGGTCCACCTGTCCATCGGACAGGTCTACGCGTTCTCGGTCTTCAAGAACTCGCTGGTCGCCTCGTTCGACACCAGCCTCACCGCGATCGGCTGGGTCTTCTCGATCTCGATCGTGATGCTCGGGCTGTCGGCCGCCGTGCTCGGCACCTGGGTGGAGCGCTCCGGCCCGCGCAAGGCGATGCTCGTCGCCGCCCTGTGCTGGGGCACCGGCTTCGTCGTCGGCTCTGCCGGCATCGCGAGCGGGCAGCTCTGGCTGCTCTACCTCGGCTACGGCGTCATCGGCGGCATCGGCCTGGGCATCGGCTACATCTCGCCGGTGTCCACGCTGATCAAGTGGTTCCCCGACCGTCCCGGTCTGGCGACCGGCATGGCGATCATGGGCTTCGGCGGAGGCGCACTGATCGCCTCCCCGCTGTCCAACCGCCTGATGAGCGTCTACGACCCCGGCTTCGTGGCCACCGAGCCGGGCGCCGTCGCCTCCGGGTCGGCGCTCGCGCAGACCTTCCTGACCCTCGGCATCGTCTACACCGCGTTCATGCTCGTCGGCGCTGCGCTCGTCCGCGTCCCCCCGGGCCACGGCGACGACAGCACCGCCGAGCACTCGCCCGGCACCAACGGCGCCCTGGTGCGCGCCTCGTCGGCGATCCGCACCCCCCAGTTCTGGCTGCTGTGGGTGGTGCTCTTCTGCAACGTCACCGCCGGCATCGGGATCCTCGAGCAGGCCTCACCGATGATCCAGGACTTCTTCCGCGACGACCAGGGCAGCACCGTCACCGCGGCCGCGGCCGCCGGCTTCGTCGGCGTGCTGTCGTTGGCCAACATGATCGGGCGCTTCGTCTGGTCGAGCCTGTCGGACCGCATCGGTCGCAAGCCGACCTACATCATGTACCTCGGCGCCGGCGCCGTCCTCTACCTGCTGCTCGCGCTGTTCGGCAGCACCTCGCCGCTGGTCTTCGTCACCCTCGCCGCCGTGATCATCTCCTACTACGGGGGCGGGTTCGCGACCGTCCCGGCCTACCTCAAGGACCTGTTCGGCACCCTCGAGGTGGGCGCCATCCACGGCCGCCTGCTGACCGCGTGGGCCGCGGCGGGCGTGGCCGGTCCGCTGATCGTGAACGGCATCCTCGACCGGATCGGCGAGCCCGGCAACCTGGTCGCCGCGGACTACCGCCCGGCGCTGCTCACCATGGTGGGCGTGCTGGCGGTCGGCTTCATCGCCAACCTGATGATCCGGCCCGTCGCCGATACCCACTTCGACGCAGACGCCCACGCCGCGCACGACGAGCGCGTCGCCGACCGCCAGGAGGCCACCCGATGAGCACCTCGCAGAGCTCCCCCACCAGTCCCGTCCTGATCGCCCTGGCGTGGCTGCTCGTCGGGATCCCGCTCGCCTACGGCCTGTGGCAGACCGTGGTGCGCGCCTCGGCGCTCTTCACCGGCTGAGCCCGCCGCCGAGCAGCTCGCCGAGCCGGGGACGTACGCCCCACGCGGCGAGCAGCTCGTCGTACTCCTCGACCGCTCCGGCGCCGCGCGCGCCGGTGCGCACCGCGCGGAGCAGGGTGTTGCGTGGGGTGTGGGCGCTCTCGACGAACTCCACCACGTCGACGCGGTAGCCCTCGCGGCGCAGCAGGGAGGCCCGCAGGGCGTCGGTGAGGGTGTCGGCGAAGCGCTCGCGGAGGATGCCGTGGCGGGTGAGCATCGCGTAGGGGCCGGGCGCCTGCGTGGTCCGCAGCTGGCTGGCGATGTCGTGGTGGCAGCACGGGGCCGCGAGCACCAGCGAGGCCTGCCACTCCACGGCCCGGGCCAGCGCGTCGTCGGTGGCGGTGTCGCAGGCGTGCAGCGCCAGCACGACGTCGGGCGCCTCCTGGAGCGCGGCCTCACCGATCGAGCCCACCACGAAGTCGGCCTCGATCCCGAGACCGGCGGCCACCTGGGTGTTGTGGTCGGCCGACTGCTGCTTCACGTCGACGCCGGTCATCCGCACCGGCAGGCCGCGGCCGCCCTCGGCGGGAGGCGCGGTGAGGAAGCGGTGGGCGGCGAAGGTGAGGTAGGCGTTGCCACAGCCGAGGTCGACGATGCGCAGCGGGTCGGCGTGCGTCGGCGTACGGACGTGACCCTGCTCCAGCGCCTCGCCGAGGCTCGCGTCGAGCAGGCGCACGAACTCCTCGACCTGGCGGTACTTCGCCTGTCGTGTCGGCTTCACCCGGCCCTGTGCATCGCTGATCCCGAGGGCCACGAGGACGGGGTCGTCCTCGGCGAGCAGCCGGTCCTTGGTGCGGTCGTGGTCGCGCGAGACCTCGACCGCCTCCGTGCGCGCCGACGTGTGGAGCAGCGGCGCGCCCTTCTTCGTCACGCGGAGCTGGTGGGTGGCGTCGGTGGTGTCGACGTGCCAGTTGGCGAAGGGCTCGGCCAGCAGCGCGTCGACGACGGTCCGGGCGTACTCACCGAGCGCGTGGTTGGTGGTGTGCGCCTGCGTCGCGTCGTACGCCGTCACCTGCAGGTGGCGTCCGGCCCTGAGGTCGACCACGCGGACCTCCACGCGGCGCACCTCGCGCCCCTGAACGGTGGGTGCAGGCCCGCCCTTGCGGCGGCCGCTGGCCAGGGCGCGCACCAGCGAGTCGGCGTCGAGCACGGCCGCCCGCAGGCGGTCCCACTCGGGTGACGCGGCCTGCCGGTCGCTCACAGGACCGCGGCGAGGACGACGATGAGGATGAGGGCCCCCAGCGCCACCGGGATGACGAGTCGGCGGTGGCGTGGGTTCATGGCCCCATCCTAGGTCCGCGGCGTCAGGCCAGGCGCAGCGCGTGCGTCACCACGTCGAGCACGGGCACCCGGCCGGACTCGACGTCCGCGCGGTCGACCCAGGCCACCTCGTCGGTCGTGCCGTCGACCTCCACCACACGCGGCTCACCGCCCCCGACCGAGGCGGTGAAGAGCAGGTGGATGCCGTGGTAGTCCTCGATCCGCCCGGACGGGGCGTGGCCGGAGAAGTGGGTGTCGTGCACGCCGAGCAGGTCGCCGACCTCGCACGCCAGGCCGCACTCCTCCTCGACCTCGCGCGCGAGCGCCACCGCCGGTCGCTCGCCGTGGTCGACGCCGCCGCCGGGCAGGGTCCACAGCCCGGGGTGCGCGGCCCGCGCCGACAGCCTGGTCAGCAGCACGTCGCGACCGCGCAGCACGACGGCGTACGCCGCGACCCGCTGCAGCCGGTGCGGCTGGTGGTCGACGAGGGCGTCGGTCACCTGGGCAGCCACCGGCACCAGGCCCGACGCGACGTCCTCGACCCGGTGCCAGGCGGACTCGACCGTCGATCCGTCCACCTCCACCACGCGCGGCGCCGGGGCGTCCGTGGGCACCCAGGCGTCGTAGACGATGCGGATCGCGTGGGCGTCGACGAGCAGGCCGTCGCGGGCCGCGCGCGGCATGTGGGCGCTGTAGACGTGGGCGGTCTCGCCGACGGTGGCGTCGAGCCCGGTCTCCTCCCGGATCTCGCGCAGCAACGCCGCTCGCGGGTCCTCACCGTGGTCGACACCGCCGCCCGGCAGGGTCCACATCTCGGTGCGCGACACCCTGGGCGCGAGCCGGCTGAGCAGGATCTCGACCGCACCGGCGCGCTCGCGCAGGATGACGGCGTACGCCGCCACCCGCTGTCGCCTCGGGAGGGATCCCATGGGTCCAACCTAGTGAAGTAGCGTGTGCGGGTGGCTCCCCCGTCCCGTGATCCGTGGCTCGACAACGTCAAGATGGTCCTCGTCACCCTCGTCGTCGTGGGGCACGCGATCGGCCTCGTGGAGGAGAGCGCGGGCAGCCACTGGGTCTACGACTTCATCTACCTCTGGCACATCCCGGCCTTCGTCTTCGTCAGCGGCTACCTCTCCAAGTCCTTCGAGTGGGACCGCCGCCGGCTCAAGAGCCTCGTCTACACCCTCGCGATCCCCTACCTGCTCTTCGAGCCGGCGCTGTTCTACTACCGCCGCGAGGTGGCCAACGAGGGCGTCGAGTACCCGCTGTGGCTCATCCCCCACTGGACGATGTGGTACCTCATCGTCCTGCTCATGTGGCGGCTGATCACCCCCGTCCTCAAGCGGCACTGGCTCTTCCTGCCGCTGTCGGTGGTCGTCAGCCTGCTCGGCGGGCTGTGGAACGACGACACCCTGATGATCCCGCGCTTCCTCGGACTGCTGCCCTTCTTCGTGCTCGGCCTGCACCTCAAGCCGCGCCACCTGCACCGTCTCGACGACGTGTGGGTGCGGGTCGCGGCGGTGCCGACCCTGATCGGCATCGGCGTGATGGCCGTCTACACCGACACCTGGGCCGAGACCGCGCTGCTCTGGTACGACACCGGCTACGCCGACATCCCGATCGACAACGAGATCGTCTTCCAGACCCGGCTGACGGTGATGATGGTGGGACTGCTCGGCGCCTTCGCGGCGATGTCGCTGATCCCGCGCCGCTCGCTCGGGTGGTTCACCACGATGGGCACGGCGACGATGGTGATCTACCTCTTCCACGGCTTCGTGATCAAGACGTTCCTCGCCCTCGGCTGGCCCGACTTCAGCGCCGCGAACCCGGTCCTCGGCCTCGTCGTGACCATCGTCGGCGCGGTGGGCCTGTCGCTCCTGCTGGCCTGCCCGCCCGTGCGCCGGGTGCTGGAGCCGCTCACCAACCCCGCCGGGACCCTGGAGAAGCGCCTCTCCCGCCGCCGCGACGAGCCGACGCCCCGCCAGGAGTCCACGCCGACCCCCTCAGGGTGAGGGCGGGCCCCAGGTCGGGCTGATCGCCGAGCGGGGCACCACGTCGAGGTGGGCCGCCTCCGCGCGCGTCGGGGCGTGCCCGCCGAGGTGCGCCGGGTGCCAGGGAGCGTGCTCCCCCGGGCGCGGCAGGTGGTGGGGTCGGCGCTGGAGCGCCTCGAGCTGGTCGGTGAGCACCGCACCGAGGTGACGGGTCCAGTCGGTGAGGTCGTCGCCCGCGCCGATCGTCAGGGGTGCACCGAAGTCGACGTCGACGCGGCGCCCGCGTGCCAGGCACGGCCGCGGCCCCTTGCCCCGCGCGTCGGGCACGCCGACCGACCACACCCGCTGCGAGCCCCACAGCGCGACCGGGACGACCGGGACACCGGTCTCGCGGGCCAGGCTGGCGACGCCGGGCATCAGCGAGCGGACGGTGTAGGAGTAGGAGATGCCCGCCTCCGGGAAGGCGCACACCGCCTCCCCCTCGCGCAGCAGGCGGCGGGCGGACACGTACGCCCCCGCCGGTGCCTCGCGGTCGACCGGGACGTGGCGCATGCGATCCATCGCGGCGCGCACCACGGGCAGGTGCCACACGTCGTGGCGGCACATGAAGCGGAGGAAGCGCCCTCGCTCGCGCGCCGCGTGGCCGAGCATGAGGAAGTCGGGGTAGCTGACGTGGGTGGCCGCGAGCAGCACGGGACCGCTCGCGGGCAGGTGCTCGAGCCCGGTGGCCACCGTCCGGATGCCGAAGGCGCGCAGGGCGGCCGCACCGAGGACGTTGGTGGCGCGGTAGACGTGCTCGCTCATGCCCGTCGTTCGACGCGGCACGCCACACGGATCGGCCGGCGCGGGCCGACCGGGACGGCGTCGCTCACGAGAACGGCGGACGCGCGTCGCGGGCCATCGATCGCTTGCCGGCCCAGCGCCACACGCGCGCGGCCCGGTCGCGGTCGGCGTCGTCGACCAGGTTGCCCATCCAGCGCAGGGCCAGGGTCATCAACCAGTCCGAGCGCATCCCGGCGGGACCGAGCGCGGCGACCACCCTGGGCTGCGTGGCGACCCCGGCCAGCCGACGGGCGATCGAGAAGGCCTCGCCGTAGTGCTCCACGAGCGTCGCGCGCCACGCCTCCCCCAGCCCGACGCCGCCGGCGATGTGCTCGGCGACGAACCGGCCGGTCTCGAGGCCGTAGTCGATGCCCTCGCCGTTGAGCGGGTTCACGCACGCCGCGGCGTCGCCGATCAGCGCCCAGTTGGGTCCCGCCACGTTGCTCACGGCGCCACCCATCGGCAGCAGCGCGGACGTCGGCGCCCGCAGCTCACCGGACAGCCCGAAGTCCGCTCCGATGGTGTCGGCGTAGGTCTGCATCAGGGGCTTGATCGCCACCTCGGCCGGTCGACGGCTCGTCGCGAGCGTACCGGCGCCGAGGTTCACCGTGCCGTCACCGAGGGGGAAGATCCAGCCGTAGCCCGGGACCAGGTCCCCCTGCTCGTCGCGCAGCTCGAGGTGGGAGCTGATCCACGGGTCGTCGGACATCGCGGAGTCGACGTAGGAGCGCCCGGCCACGGCGTAGACGGTGTCACGGTGCCACTCACGCCCCAGCATCTTGCCCAGCGGCGAGCGCACGCCGTCGGCGACCACCAGCCACTGGCAGGCGACCTCGAAGGTGCCCTCGGCGTCGCGGAGCTCGATGGCCGCGACGCGCTCACCGTCACGGCGTACGCCGACCGCGCGGGCACCGTCGACGGCGAGGGCGCCGCTCTTGATGGCCACCGTGCGGAGGTGGTCGTCGAGCTCGGTGCGCGCGACGGCCGAGCCCCAGTCCGGCAACGAGCCGCCCGGCCAGGGCAGCAGCAGCGTCTGGCCGAAGCCGTGCGCGCGCAGGCCGTGGTTCACCGTGTGGGAGCGCAGCCAGTCCTCGAGGCCGAGCCTCTGCATCTCGCCGATCGCGCGGGGCGTGAGCCCGTCGCCGCAGGTCTTGTCCCGCGGGAAGGTGGCGGCGTCCACCAGCACGACGTCGAGCCCGGCGCGCGCGGCCCACGCAGCCGCGGCCGAGCCGGAGGGCCCGGCACCGACGACGAGGACGTCGGCGGAGGTGGGACGTGAGGAGGGGGTGGTCACAGCGGAATTCTCGCAGGCGGGTCACAACCTCGCGGCAGAGCCCGGCGTAAGGCTCTCGTAAGCATCACGGCCGTGCCCGGCTGGGCCGCCGCTGTCATGCTGGAACGCATGAGACGCCTCGTGGTCGCGACCGCCGTCCCCCTCCTCCTGCTGCTCGGGGCGTGCGGCGACGACCCGGCCACGACGGCCACCTCGTCGACCACGTCCTCGCCCTCCGACGAGCCTTCTGCGGCTCCCTCCGACGACGCCTCCGCGGAGCCGTCCGACGAGCCCGCGGACGCCGGCGAGCGGACGGCCGGCACCCCGGAGCTGCTCGACTTCACCGCCACGACCGTGGGGGGCGACTCCTTCGACGGCGCGAGCCTGGCCGGCTCGCCCACCGTCCTCTGGTTCTGGGCGCCGTGGTGCCCGACGTGCCGCAGCCAGATCCCGCAGGTGCAGGACCTCGCCCAGACCTACGGCGACCGTGTCGGCGTGGTCGGGATCGGCTCGCTCGACAGCGCGGAGGCGATCGCGGACTTCGCCGGTGACGCCGACGGCGTGACCCACCTCGAGGACGTCGACGGTGAGCTGTGGACGCGCTTCGGGGTCGCCGAGCAGTCCTCCTTCGTCGTGCTCGACGCCGACGGCGAGGTCGTCTTCGAGGCCGGCTACGGCGGCTCGGACGACCTCGGCGCCGAGGTCGACGCCCTGCTGGGCTGAGCAGCAGGCCGACCCGTGGGCGACACCCTGGCCCTCGCCGTGGCAGCGGGGATGCTCGCAGCGGTCAACCCGTGCGGCTTCGCCCTGCTCCCGGCCTACCTGTCCGTGCTGGTCCTCGGCGACGACAGCCCCGGTCCGGCCCGCGCGGTGGCCCGCGCGCTCTGGCTCACCGCCTGCATGACGCTCGGGTTCGTGGCGGTCTTCGGTGTCTTCGGCCTCGTGGTCTCGCCGGTGGCGTCCCAGGCCCAGCAGTACCTCCCGTGGTTCACCACGGTCTTCGGCGCGCTGGTCGCGCTCGCGGGCGTGTGGCTGCTGCTCGGACGCGAGCTGCCGCGCCTGCAGCTGACCCGCTCGGGCTCGGGCGGGAAGCCCCTGACCCGGAGCGTGCCGACCATGGTGGGCTTCGGCATGTCGTACGCCGCCGCGAGCCTCACGTGCTCGATCGCGCCGTTCCTGGCGCTCGTCGTGGCCAGCTTCCGCAGCGGCTCGACCGCCGAGGGAGCCTCGCTCTTCCTCGCCTACAGCGCCGGCATGGGCCTGCTCGTCGGGGCAGCCGCCGTCGCCGTGGCGCTCGCCCGGCGCGGGCTCATCTCGGGCATCCGCCGCGGCGGGCAGTGGGTGCCCCGGGTCTCGGGACTGCTGCTGCTCGTGGTGGGCGCCTACGTCTCCTGGTACGGCGCCTGGGAGCTGCGGGTCCTCGACGGCGGGGATCCCTCGGACCCGGTCATCGAGCTCGCCGCGCGGGTGCAGGCCACGCTCGCGGAGTGGGTCCGGGCGATCACGCCGTAGCCGACCTCCTGCCGGGGGACGGGCTGGGGCATCCACGCACACTGGTGGATCTCGATACGCACAACGCCCCGTCCTCGCGAGCGAGGACGGGGCGTTGGTGCTACTCGATCTGGTTCGTCACACCAGCACTTCGCTGACGCTCAGTTCTGGTACGAACCGAAGTCGAAGTCGTCGAGCGCGACGGCCTGCGACGACGGACCGAAGTCGTAGTCGTAGGAGTCGTAGCCGGTGACCGAGTAGGCCGCTGCACGCGCCTCCTCGGTCGGCTCCACCCGGATGTTGCGGTAGCGCTCGAGGCCGGTTCCGGCCGGGATGAGCTTTCCGATGATCACGTTCTCCTTCAGGCCACGCAGGCTGTCGGAGCGACCGTTGATCGCGGCGTCGGTGAGGACCCGGGTGGTCTCCTGGAAGGAGGCTGCCGAGAGCCACGACTCCGTCGCGAGCGAGGCCTTGGTGATGCCCATGAGCACCGGGCGACCCGAGGCCGGCTTGCCGCCCTCGGAGACCACGCGACGGTTCTCCTCCTCGAACCGCACCCGGTCGACCAGGTCGGACGGGAGCAGGTTGGTGTCGCCGGACTCGATGACCGTCACGCGGCGCAGCATCTGCCGGATGATGATCTCGATGTGCTTGTCGTGGATCGACACGCCCTGGGACCGGTAGACCTCCTGGACCTCGTCCACGAGGTGCTCCTGCGCCTTGCGGACACCCAGGATGCGCAGGACGTCCTGCGGGTCGGGCGTACCGGACGTGATGTGGTGACCCACCTCGATGTGGTCACCGTCCTCCACGTTGAGGCGCGAGCGCTTGGAGACCGGGATCTCCTGGGGCTCGGTGCCGTCGTCGGGGGTGACCACGACGACGCGAGCCTTGTCGCTCTCCTCGATCTTCACGCGACCGGCGGACTCCGAGATCGGCGTACGACCCTTGGGCGAGCGGGCCTCGAAGAGCTCGACCACACGGGGCAGACCCTGCGTGATGTCGTCCGCGGAGGCCACACCACCGGTGTGGAACGTGCGCATCGTCAGCTGCGTGCCGGGCTCACCGATGGACTGGGCGGCGATGATGCCGACCGCCTCACCGATGTCGACCAGCTGGCCGGTGGCCAGCGAGCGGCCGTAGCACTTGGCGCAGGTGCCGGTGCGGGCGTCGCAGGTCAGGACCGAGCGGACCTTGACCTCGGCGACGCCGGCAGCCACGAGCTCGCCGATCTTGACGTCGCCCAGGTCCTCCCCGGCGGCGGCGAGGACCTCGCCGGTCTCCGGGTGGGTGATCTCGACAGCAGAGGCCCGGGCGTAGGCCGAGGTCTCCACGTGCTCGTCGTCGATGCGCTTGGGCAGGCCACGCTCGGTGCCGCAGTCGTCCTCACGGATGATGACGTCCTGCGACACGTCCACCAGACGACGGGTCAGGTAACCCGAGTCGGCGGTGCGGAGAGCGGTGTCGGCCAGACCCTTGCGGGCACCGTGGGTCGAGATGAAGTACTCGAGCACCGAGAGGCCCTCGCGGAAGTTGGCCTTGATCGGGCGCGGGATGATCTCGCCCTTCGGGTTGGCCACCAGACCACGCATGGCCGCGACCTGCCGGATCTGGTTCATGTTTCCGGAGGCACCCGAGTCGACCATCATGTAGATCGGGTTCTTGCGGTCGAAGTTGGTCTCCATCGCACGACCGACCTCGGCAGCAGCCTGGGTCCACAGCTCGATGAGCTCCTGACGACGCTCGTCGTCGGTCATCACACCGCGCTCGTAGTTCTTCTGGACCTTCTCGGCCTGGGCCTCGTAGCGGCCGAGGATCTCGACCTTGCTGTCGGGCGTGGTGACGTCGTCGATCGAGACGGTCACACCCGAGCGCGTGGCCCAGTGGAAGCCGGCGTCCTTGAGCGCGTCGAGCGAGGCCGCGACCTGGACCTTGGTGTAGCGCTCGGCCAGGTCGTTGACGATCGCGCCGAGGCGCTTCTTGCCGACCTCCTCGTTGACGAAGGGGTAGTCGGCCGGCAGCGTGTCGTTGAAGTGCACGCGGCCCAGCGTCGTGTCGAGCAGGATCGCGGTCCGCTCCTCCCAGTCGGCACCCATCTCGAGGTCGAGCGGGGGGACGATGTCGGAGAGGCGGATCTTGATCTTGCTCTGCAGGCCGATCTCGCCACGGTCGTAGGCCATGATCGCCTCGGACGGCGTGGAGAAGATGCGGCCCTCGCCGACCTCCCCGTCACGGTCCGCGGTCAGCCAGAACAGGCCGATGATCATGTCCTGCGAGGGCATGGTCACCGGACGGCCGTCCGAGGGCTTCAGGATGTTGTTGGTCGACAGCATCAGGATGCGGGCCTCGGCCTGCGCCTCCGCGGACAGCGGGAGGTGCACGGCCATCTGGTCACCGTCGAAGTCGGCGTTGAACGCGCCGCACACGAGCGGGTGGATCTGGATGGCCTTGCCCTCGATCAGCTGCGGCTCGAAGGCCTGGATGCCGAGGCGGTGCAGGGTGGGCGCACGGTTGAGCAGCACGGGGTGCTCGGTGATGACCTCTTCGAGGACGTCCCACACGACCGGGCGCGCACGCTCGACCATCCGCTTGGCGGACTTGATGTTCTGCGCGTGCGACAGGTCGACGAGGCGCTTCATCACGAACGGCTTGAACAGCTCGAGCGCCATCTGCTTGGGCAGGCCGCACTGGTGGAGCTTGAGCTGCGGGCCCGAGACGATGACCGAACGGCCCGAGTAGTCGACGCGCTTGCCGAGCAGGTTCTGGCGGAAGCGACCCTGCTTGCCCTTGAGCATGTCGGACAGCGACTTCAGCGGCCGGTTGCCCGGGCCGGTGACGGGACGACCGCGACGGCCGTTGTCGAAGAGGCTGTCGACGGCCTCCTGCAGCATCCGCTTCTCGTTGTTCACGATGATCTCGGGGGCACCGAGGTCGAGGAGACGCTTGAGGCGGTTGTTGCGGTTGATGACGCGGCGGTAGAGGTCGTTCAGGTCGGAGGTGGCGAAGCGGCCACCGTCGAGCTGGACCATCGGACGCAGGTCCGGCGGGATCACCGGGACGGCGTCGAGCACCATGCCGATGGGCTGGTTGCCCGTCTTGCGGAAGGCGTCGACGACCTTGAGGCGCTTGAGGGCGCGGACCTTGCGCTGGCCCTTGCCGTTGGCGATCGTGTCGCGCAGCGACTCGACCTCGGCCTCGATGTCGAAGTCCTGGAGGCGCTTCTGGATCGCCGTGGCGCCCATGTGGCCCTCGAAGTACTTGCCGAACCAGTTCTTCATCTCGCGGTAGAGCAGCTCGTCGCCGAGCAGGTCCTGGACCTTGAGGTTCTTGAACGTGTCCCAGACCTCCTCGAGGCGCGCGATCTCACGGTTGGCGCGGTCACGGAGCTGGTTCATCTCGCGGTCGGCACCGTCGCGCACCTTGCGCTTGGCGTCGGCCTTGGCACCCTCGGCCTCGAGGGTGGCGAGGTCCTCCTCGAGCTTCTTGGCACGGTCGTCCACGGACGTGTCGCGACGCTTCTCGAGGCGCTCGCGCTCGAGCCCGACCTTGTTCTCGAGGGACTCCGAGTCGCGGTGACGCGCCTCCTCGTCGACCGAGGTGATCATGTAGGCGGCGAAGTAGATGACCTTCTCGAGGTCCTTCGGCGCCAGGTCGAGCAGGTAGCCCAGGCGCGACGGGACGCCCTTGAAGTACCAGATGTGGGTCACGGGCGCGGCGAGCTCGATGTGGCCCATGCGCTCGCGGCGGACCTTGGAGCGGGTGACCTCGACGCCACAGCGCTCGCAGATGATGCCCTTGAAGCGCACGCGCTTGTACTTGCCGCAGTAGCACTCCCAGTCCCGGGTGGGACCGAAGATCTTCTCGCAGAAGAGGCCGTCACGCTCGGGCTTGAGCGTGCGGTAGTTGATGGTCTCGGGCTTCTTGACCTCGCCGTGGCTCCACGTGCGGATCTCGTCCGCGGTGGCCAGGCCGATCTGAAGCTGGTCGAAGAAGTTAACGTCAAGCACTTGGCTGTGAGTCCTTCGTTAGTACGTGGGAAAGCTGAGCTGTGGACTGAGGGGCGGTACGCCGGCCGGAGCCGGCGTACCGACGCACTCAGACTTCTTCGACCGAGCTGGGCTCGCGACGCGACAGGTCGATCCCGAGCTCCTCGGCGGCCCGGAAGACGTCTTCCTCGGCATCCTTGAGCTCGATGGTCGAACCGTCGTGGGTGAGCACCTCGACGTTGAGGCAGAGGGACTGCATCTCCTTGACGAGCACCTTGAACGACTCGGGGATGCCCGAGTCGGGGATGTTCTCGCCCTTGACGATCGCCTCGTAGACCTTCACGCGGCCCGGGACGTCGTCGGACTTGATCGTCAGCAGCTCCTGCAGGGCGTAGGCGGCGCCGTACGCCTCCATCGCCCAGACCTCCATCTCACCGAACCGCTGGCCGCCGAACTGGGCCTTACCGCCCAGGGGCTGCTGCGTGATCATCGAGTAGGGGCCCGTCGAGCGCGCGTGGATCTTGTCGTCGACGAGGTGGTGGAGCTTGAGGATGTACATGTAGCCCACAGCCACCGGCTCCGGGAACGGCTCACCCGAGCGACCGTCGAAGAGGCTGGCCTTGCCGTCCTCCTTGACCATCCGCTCGCCGTCACGGTTGGGGAGGGTCGCACCGAGCAGGCCGGTGATCTCGTCCTCGCGCGCACCGTCGAACACCGGGGTCGCGACCTTCGTGCCGGGCTCGTTCTTCTCGGCGTGGATCGCGATCAGGCGGTCCTTCCACTCCGACGATCCCTTGTCGGCGTGGAGGTCGATGTCCCAGCCCTGCTTGGCGAGCCACCCGAGGTGGAGCTCGAGGATCTGGCCGATGTTCATACGACGCGGCACACCCAGCGGGTTGAGCACGACGTCGACCGGGGTCCCGTCCTCCATGAACGGCATGTCCTCGACCGGCAGGATCTTGGCGATGACGCCCTTGTTGCCGTGACGCCCGGCGAGCTTGTCACCGACCGAGATCTTGCGCTTCTGGGCGACGTAGACGCGGACGAGCTGGTTGACGCCCGGGGGCAGGTCGTCGCCGTCCTCGCGGTCGAAGACCCGGACGCCGATGACCGTGCCGGACTCACCGTGGGGCACCTTCATCGAGGTGTCGCGCACCTCGCGCGCCTTCTCGCCGAAGATCGCGCGGAGCAGGCGCTCCTCGGGGGTGAGCTCGGTCTCGCCCTTGGGCGTGACCTTGCCGACGAGGATGTCACCGGTGGTGACCTCGGCGCCGATGCGGATGATGCCGCGCTCATCGAGGTCGGCCAGGCCCTCCTCGGAGACGTTCGGGATGTCCCGGGTGATCTCCTCGGGGCCGAGCTTGGTGTCGCGGGCGTCGACCTCGTGCTCCTCGATGTGGATCGAGGTGAGGACGTCCTCCTGCACCAGGCGCTGGCTGAGGATGATCGCGTCCTCGTAGTTGTGGCCCTGCCACGGCATGAAGGCGACGAGCAGGTTGGTGCCCAGCGCCATCTCGGCGTTGTCGGTGCACGGACCGTCGGCGATCGGCGTGCCGACCTCGAGGCGGTCCCCGGCCTTCACCAGCGGGCGCTGGTTGATGCAGGTGCCCTGGTTGGAGCGCTTGAACTTGGCCAGCTTGTAGGTCTGGTAGGTGCCGTCGTCGTTCATCGTCTCGATGGAGTCGGCCGACACCTCCTTCACCACACCGGCGTTGTCGGCGACGACCACGTCACCGGCGTCGACGGCGGCGCGGTACTCCATGCCGGTGCCGACCAGCGGGCTGTCGCTGACGACCAGCGGCACGGCCTGGCGCTGCATGTTGGCGCCCATGAGGGCGCGGTTGGCGTCGTCGTGCTCGAGGAACGGGATCAGGGCCGTCGCGACCGACACCATCTGGCGCGGCGAGACGTCCATGTAGTCGACCTCGTCGGCCAGGATCGCGTCGACCTCACCCTTCTGCTGACGGACCAGCACGCGCTCCTCGACGAAGCGCATCTTGGAGTCGAGCGGCGCGTTGGCCTGCGCGATGACGTAGCGGTCCTCGTCGTCGGCGGTGAGGTAGTCGATCTGGTCGGTGACCACGCCGCCCTCGACCTTGCGGTAGGGGGTCTCGACGAAGCCGAACGGGTTGATCCGACCGTAGGACGCCAGCGAGCCGATCAGGCCGATGTTCGGGCCTTCCGGGGTCTCGATCGGGCACATGCGGCCGTAGTGCGACGGGTGGACGTCACGGACCTCCATGCCGGCACGGTCACGGGACAGACCACCGGGACCGAGCGCCGAGAGGCGACGCTTGTGCGTCAGGCCGGCGATCGGGTTGGTCTGGTCCATGAACTGGCTCAGCTGCGAGGTGCCGAAGAACTCCTTCAGCGCCGCGACCACGGGACGGATGTTGATCAGGGACTGCGGCGTGATGGCCTCGACGTCCTGGGTCGTCATCCGCTCGCGCACCACGCGCTCCATGCGGGCCAGGCCCGTGCGGAGCTGGTTCTGGATGAGCTCGCCCACGGTGCGCATGCGGCGGTTGCCGAAGTGGTCGATGTCGTCGGCCTGGACCTTGACGGGGGCACCGTCAGGGCCCGCGACCGGGTTGCCCTCGGCGTCGACCAGGTCCGGGGAGTCGGCCTGGATGCCGGCGGCGTGCAGCTGCACGACGTAGCGGATCGCGGCCACGACGTCGTCGATGGTCAGCGTCTGCTGGTCGAACGCCTCGTGGAGGCCGAGCTTCTTGTTGATCTTGTAGCGGCCGACCTTCGCCAGGTCGTAGCGCTTGGGGTTGAAGTAGTAGTTGTTCAGCAGCGTCTGCGCGGCCTCGGCCGTCGGCGGCTCGCCGGGGCGGAGCTTGCGGTAGATGTCGAGCAGCGCGAGCCGGGTGACCTCGTCGTTGACCTGCTCGGCGGTGGGGGCCTCGCCCCGCGCCTTCTTCTGCAGCTCCTCGTGGACGACCTCGTAGCGGACGCTGTCCTTCTCGAGGGTCAGCATCATCGACTCGTACTGGCCGAACTCCTCGCGGATCTGCTCGGTCGTCCAGCCCAGGGCCTTGAGCAGCACGGTGACGTTCTGCTTGCGCTTGCGGTCGAGGCGTACGCCGACCAGGTCGCGCTTGTCGATCTCGAACTCCAGCCACGCGCCACGGCTCGGGATGAGCTTGGCGGTGAAGATGTCCTTGTCGGAGGTCTTGTCCGGGCTCGACTCGAAGTAGACGCCGGGCGAGCGCACGAGCTGCGACACCACGACACGCTCGGTGCCGTTGATGATGAAGGTGCCCTTCTTGGTCATCATGGGGAAGTCGCCCATGAAGACCGTCTGGCCCTTGATCTCACCGGTCTCGTGGTTCATGAACTCGGCCGAGACGTAGAGCGGGCGGGAGTAGGTGAAGTCCTTCTCCTTGCACTCCTCCTCGGTGTACTTCTCGTCCAGGAAGACGGGGTTGTCGAAGGAGAGCATCATCGTCTCGGAGAAGTCCTCGATCGGGGAGATCTCCTCGAAGATCTCCTGCAGACCGGTCTTCTCGGAGACGTCCTCACCGGCGGCCCTGCGGGCAGCCACCTCCTCCTCCCAACGCTCTCCGCCGACCAGCCAGTCGAAGCTGCTCGTCTGGAGCGAGATGAGGGGGGGAACCTCGAGAGGTTCGGTGATCTTTGCGAAAGAGGTGCGACGGTGGTTACCAGCGGTGCTGCGCGCGGCCAAGAGGTGTCCTCACAAATGATCAAGTGATCTCGGCGCCGGCCGACCACCGCAACAACCGTCCGGAAGGTGTCGGGCATCTGAGGGCAGGCGCAAGGACCCACGATAGCGCACTTGTGGACACGCCTCAAACGCGGGGTCAAGTCCCGAACGGGAGAGCGCCACGCGTTGGCCACGACTATGAACGCCGAAGCCTCCCGGGTCAAGCAGGGCGCGCCGCGACCACCCGTACGGGTCAGCCCCGGACGGGCGAGGTGACCAGGTCGTCGACCAGCCAGTCGCCGTCGACGCGCTGCATCGACAGGGTCACCTGGTCCTTGTAGACCACCGGATCGGCGCTCAGCCGGTTGGTGGTGGGACGGTCCACGAAGACCAGCACCTGCACGCGGTCGGCGCTCGCGCGCACGATGCCGGAGGAGATGACCGAGGCGGTCACGGTCGTCTCGGTCTGGGGCGCGTTCTCCTCCAGGACGGCGAAGAGCTTGTCGTACTCCTCGCGGTAGGAGCCGGTCATCAGCGCCTGCGCCTCCCGCTGGTCGGCCTCGAGGGTCTCGTGGTCGTAGGACAGCACCGGCACGACGGCGCGCTCGGCCGCCACCTGGGCGGCGCGTGCGGCGGAGTCGTCGCGGGCGTCGTCCGGCGTGGTCCACATCCACGCCGTGGCCGCGACCAGCCCGGCTGCGACGACGCCGAGGCCCGCCAGCAGCCACGTCGGGACACCACCGCCGCGCCCGGTGGTCGAGGAAGGACGAAGTCCTGTCGCGAGACCCGGCTCCGGGTCCTCGGTCTCGTGACGGGCCTGACGGCCCTCCTCGACCAGAGGCTCGTCCGGGTGCTCGGCGTCGTACGCCGCCCGCGCGCCCGGGTCGAGCAGCACCTTCGCCGCACGGTTGAGCGCGTCGAAGCGCCGGTCGCCGGGCTCGAGGTCGGCGATCTGGGTCTTCCACGCGCCGCGGATCTCCTCGGTCGAGGCGTCGCGCGAGACGTCGAGGAGGTCGTACCAGGTCGGGGTGTCGCTCACGGGGTGCTCCCCTCTCCCGGGGCCGGCGCAGTGCCGGGCGCCTGCCCCTGCGCCTCGTCCGAGCTCACCGGCGAGAAGTCGTCGACGAGCCACTCCCCCTCGATCACCACGAGGTCGACGGTGAAGCGGAAGGGCAGCGGCTCCTGGTCGACGACCCGGGCCTCGTCCCCCTCGCCCTGCCGGTAGCTGTCGGTGAAGGCGCCGGCCACGAGGACGCGTGCGGAGTCGTCGTCGATCGAGGACACGGCCGTGGCGAAGACGTCCGCGCTGCGGGTGATGCCGCCCTGCGCGACGAGCTGCTCGGCGGTGGCGACCTCCTGGTCGAAGTCGGCCGCGAACTTGGGGGTGATCACCTCGCGCACCTGCTCGCGGTAGGCCGGCATCTGGCCGGCGTCGTCGAGCATGTCGGGGCTGTAGGTGCCGAGCCGCTTGACGAACTGGCTGGTCAGGCCCATGACCTGCTCGCGCTCCTCGGGCAGGCTCAGCGCGCCGTCGGCCCCGGAGGCGCGGCCCCCGAAGGACATCCAGGACATGAGGGCGACGCAGACCACCGCGACCAGCGCGAGGGCGGCGGCGAGCGCGGTGCGTCGCCGCTGCGGACGGCGTACGTCGTCGGGGCCGGCGGTGGGTTCGGTGCCGGGGTCGGCACCCGGGGACGCCGGCGCGTTCGCGACGTCGTCGCGACGGGCCGAGGCGGACAGCACGGACATCGGTTCCCTCCCTCGAGAACGGGCAGGACCCCCTCCCGGGGTCCTGCTGGGATCAACGAGCCGTGGTCGGCGAGGTCACGCCCCCGGCCAGCAGCGGCTCGAGGTAGAGCCACTTCCACGAGTCGTCGCCGAGGGTCCCGGGCGCCGAGGGGCGCTCGCCGAGCAGGCGCCGGACCTCGGCCGGGTCGGAGGTCACGGCGCCGGTCTCCGGGTCGTGGGCGAAGTCCGCCTCGCCCCAGCCGGTCGCGGCCCGGGGGGCCTGGATGTTCTGCGCGCCGCGGGCGTTGGACTTCGACGCGGGCTCGGTGCAGCCGGCGTCCTCCTTCATGGGACGGTCGCTGCCGTCGAGCGGCGAGCGGCGGTCGGTGCCCTCGTAGCCGCCCAGGCACACGTGCGGGTCCTGGGTGAGCACCATCCCGAAGTGGGCGTCGTACAGGCCCGTGCCGGGCGACTTCGACACGACGGTGAAGCCGCCCTCGACGACGTAGGGGTAGATCACCAGCAGCTGCTCGATGCCGTCGAGGTGCTTGACCACGACCTCCCCGGTCGTGACCAGGTTGTTGATGAGCTCGCCGAGCTCGACCTCGTTGGCCTCGAGGAAGGTGCGCAGCTCGTTGGCGCCGAGCGAGCCGTCGTCGATGAGCCGGCGCAGGTCGTCGTCGTTGTCCGCGACCGTGGTGGAGAACGCCGACAGGTCGCGGGCGAAGCGGCGGAAGGCGCCCTCGGAGTCGATCTGGCCGTTGAGCACGACGTTGCTGTCGCGGATCAGGTCCACGGTGACGTCGAAGTTCTGCTCCGCGGCGGTGATGAACTCGCTGCTGCTGTCGAGGATCGTCTGGAGGTCCTCGCCCGCGCCGTTGAAGGCCAGCCCGAACTCCGAGGTGACCGTGCGGAGGTCGCCGGTGTCGACGCTGCGCACCGTCTCGTCGAGGTGGGTGAGCAGCGTGTCGGTCTGGATCGGCGTGGTGGTCCGGTCCCGCGAGATCTCGGAGTCCTCGCGGAGGAACGGGCCGTCGTCGCTCTGCGGCTGGAGCTCGACGTACTGCTCGCCGACCGCGGAGCGGTTGCCCACCAGTGCGTGGGCGTCGGCCGGGATGTCGTCGAACTCGTCGTCGATGTCCAGCACGATGTCGACCCCGTCGTCGGTGAGGACGAGCTCGCTCACCTCGCCGACCCGCACACCGCGGTAGGAGACCTCCGCACCCTGGAAGGCGCCGCCGGAGTCGGCGAAGTGGGCGACGACCGTGTAGCTCTGGTCCAGCACCAGGCGGTCGAGGCGGGCGTAGCGGGCGCCGACGAAGCTCACTCCCACCAGCGTGATGAGGGCGAAGACCAGCAGCTGCACCTTGGTCCGACGGGTGATCATCGCTCCACCACCATCCCGGGCACGAGCAGGCTCACGAGGGCCGGGTCGTACATCTCGCTCAGCTGTCCCATCGTGGGTCCGCGCTCCGGGTCGGGAGGGTCGTCGTACGCCGCCGGGCGCGGCAGGCCGGGCAGGGTGATCGTCGGCAGGCTCGGGACCGGGAGGGTCGGCAGGGTCGGGGTCGGCAGCGGGAGGGTCGGGGTGCCGGAGCCGCCGCAGAGGCCCGGGACCGGGGCCTGCTCGCAGACCGCGGCGATCACCGAGCCGGGGAGGCCCAGGCAGGCGGTGACGTCGCCGCGGCGCAGTCCCTCGAGGCAGTCGTTGATCGCGTCGAGCGCGTCCTGGCACAGCCGGCTGGTGTCGGGCAGCGGCCCGTCCTGCGGCAGCTGGCTGAGCGGGATGCAGGCCTCGGTCGGCAGCGTCGTCGGGATCGTGGTCGGGATCGAGGTGAGGTCGACGTCGAGGGTGATCGACAGGTTGGTGTAGTCGCCCATGTGCAGGTTGCGCGCCACCTGCGGGTCGCGGCCGACGACCTCGTCGACGAACGGGTAGGTGAGGAAGACGTGGAAGGCGTTGGTGAAGTCGTCACCGGAGGCCGCGAGCTGGGTGAGCACCGGGTTGAGCCGCTTGAGCGAGGTGATGGTGGCGTCCTTCGACTCCGCGATCACGTCGACCGCGACGTCGGACAGGTCGTTGAGCGCGGCGAGCATCTCGACGAGGTCGTCGCGCTGACGGTTGATCGAGTCGAGCGCGCTGGGCAGCTCCTCGAGTGCCTTGTCGATCGTGGGCAGCTGCTTCTCCGCGGCGATCGCGAGCCGGTTGAGCGACTCGATCGCGTCGATGATGTCGGCCTTGTTGTCGTCGAGCTGGCCGGTGAAGGTGCGCAGGTTGCGCAGCACCGAGCGGGCGGAGTCCTCGCGGCCCTCGAGGGCCAGGTTGAGCTCCTGGGTGATGGTCTTGAGCTGGGCCACGCCGCCGCCGTTGAGCAGCAGGCTCAGGGCACCGAGCACCTCCTCGACCTCCGGGTTGCGCCCGGCGCGCTCGATCGGTATGACCTCGCCGTCCTCGAGCCGGTCGGCGATGGCGCCCTCGGCGGGCGCGCTGAGCTGGACGAACTTCTCGCCGAGCAGGCTGGTCTGCCGGAGCTCGGCCACGGCGTTGCCGGGCAGGTCGACGTCGCGTCGCAGCTCCATCGTCACCAGCGCCTGGTAGCCCTGGAGGTCGATCGCGGTCACCTTGCCCACGCTGACGTCGTTGACCTTGACCGTCGACTGCGGCACCAGGTCGAGCACGTCGGCGAACTCCACCTTGACCGTCATCGGGTCGTCCCCGACGTCGGGCCCTCCGGGCAGCGGCAGGGAGTACACGCTGGCGTCGCACGCTGAGAGGAACATCGCCGCCAGGACGCCCAGCACGAGGGTCTTCACGCGGGTCATCGCTCCACCTCCACGAGTCCACCGAGGCTGGGGTCGAACACGTCGCGCGCGGGCAGCACGTCGGGCTCGCCCAGGGCGCCCGGACGGCTGCGCGAGAGCAGCTCGGTGATCGTGTCGCAGGCCTGGCCGGAGCGCTCCACCTGTCCGACGAAGCCGCACAGCAGCGCCGCGGGGTCGGCCTCGAGCTGGTCGATGCTCTGGCCGAAGTTGGCGCGGGTGTCGAGCGTGCCGGCCTGCGGGTTGTAGGTGAGGGCCAGGTTGTTGAGCGCGCCCGGGGCGACCCGGAGGATCTCGTCGAGCGCAGCGCGCTGGCGCACCAGCACCTTCGAGACCCGGTTGAGGCCGCTGATGTTGCGGCTCAGCGAGTCCTTGTTCTCCTCCACGAAGCCCCTGACGGCGTTCAGCGCGACCGACAGGTTCCTCGTCGCCGCGACGAGCTCCTCGCGCTCGCCCTCCAGCATGGTCGACACGTCGGCGAGCGACTGGTTGAACTGCCGCACGGTCTGGTCGTTCTCGGCGAGCGTGGCCATGAAGCCGCCCAGGGCCTCCACCGACCCGAACAGCTCGTCGGAGTTGCCCGCCAGCGTCGCGCTGAGCCGCGAGAAGTCCTTGATCGTCTGGCGGAAGGTCGTGCCCTGGCCGCCGAAGTTGTCGGCCGTGACCGAGAGCAGGTCCGACAGCGCGCCGGTCCGGTTCGCCCCCCGCGGGCCGAGGGCCACGTTGAGGCGGTCGAGGCTGTCGTAGATCTGGTCGAGCTCCAGCGGCTCGGAGGTCTGGTCGACGCTCAGCTCGGCCCCGTCGGCCAGCACCTCGCCGGTCCCGGAGTAGGCCGGCGTCAGCTGGACGTAGCGGTCGCCCACCACCGACGGCGCGATGATGACGGCCTTGGCGTCGGCCGGGAGCTTCACCTCCTCGTCGTACGTCATGGTCACCTCGACGTCGGTGCCGGTGGGCTCGACCCGGGTCACCGTCCCGACGGGCACGCCGAGGACGCGGACGTCGCTGCCCTCGTAGACCGAGATGGTGCGCGGGAAGTGGGCCACGACGGTCCGGGCGGTGGTGCCGCCGAGGACGCTGACGGCCGCCGCGACGACGAAGCCGAGCACGACGAGGGGGACGAGGAGGCGCTTCACGAGGTCCATGGGTCAGCCCACCTGCGGGACGGGAGGGAAGTTGGCGATCCACGTGTCGAACCACGGGCCCGTGCCGAGCGTGTTGGCGAAGACGCGGTAGAAGGGCGCCATCAGCCGCAGGCTGCTGTCGAGGTTGTCCTCGTTCTTGTTCAGCACGGCGATGACGTTCTCCAGGTGCGCCAGCGCAGGCTTGAGGTCCTCGCGCGACTGACGGATCAACGTGGTCAGCTCCTTCGACAGCCGGGTGCTGGAGACGAGGAGGTCGTGGACGGCGTCGCGGCGCGCGACCAGCGCGCGGAACAGCACGTCGCTGTCCTCCATCAGCGCGATGATGTCCTCGTCGCGCTCGTCGAGCACCGTGGAGACCCGCTCGAGGTTGACCAGCAGGGTGTTGAGCTGGGTGTCCTTCTCGGCGATGTTGGCCGAGAGACGACTGAGCCCGCTGAGAGCCCCGCGGAACTCGTCGGGGGTGTTGCGGGTCAGGTCGGCGAGCGTGCTCAGCGACTCGGCCAGCTGGTCGGTGTCGATCTGCTCCGAGGTCGAGGCCAGTCCCTCGAACGCCTCCACCACGTCGAAGGGCGACGACGTGCGCGCGGCCGGGATGGTCGCGCCCTCGTCGAGCTGGCCGCCGCCGGCGGGCTCCAGCGCGAGGAACATCGAGCCCAGGATGGTCTTGACCTTGATGGCGGCGCGGGTGTCGGGCCCGAAGTCGGCGGCGTCGTCGACCTTGAAGCTCACCCGCACCTCATCGCCGGCCAGCGCGATCTCGTCGACCTTGCCCACGCGTACGCCGGCGATGCGGACCTCGTCGTTGACCTTGAGCCCGCCCGCCTCGGTGAACATCGCGTGGTAGGTGTCGCCGCCGCCGATGACCGGCAGGTCGTCGGCGCGCAGCGCTGCGACCAGCACCATCGCGAGGACGACGAGGCTGACGGCACCTACGACTACCGGGTTGCGCTCCCTGAACGGCTTCATCCGAGATCACACCTGTCGGAGCCGGTGTTGTACTTCACCGGGAGCGAGACGTTGTTGGGCAGGTTGACCCGCCCCTGGAACTCGCAGAGGTAGAAGTTGAAGAACGAGCCGTAGATGGCGGTGCGCCCGATCTTGTTGAGCTTGATGGGCAGCACCTGCAGCGCCCGGTCGAGCTCGGCCTTGTTCTTGTCGATGTTGCCGGCGACGGTGCGCAGCTCCTTGATGTCCTTGACCAGGGGCTCGCGGATCCCGTCGATCAGCGACGCGGTCTCCACCGACAGCGTCGAGACCTCCTCCAGAGAGCCGAGGATCGCGAAGCGGTCCTTCTTCAGCCCGCCGACGAGGGTCCGGAATGACTGGATCAGGCGGGTGAGCTGCTTGTCGCGGTCGGCCACGTGGTCCAGCACGAGCGACAGGTTGTCGATCAGGTCCCCGATGACCTCGTCGCGGTCGGCGAGCGTCGAGGTGACCGAGGCGGTGTGGGCCAGCAGTCCCTCGAGGGTCCCGCCCTCTCCCTGGAACACCTGGATCAGCTCGTAGGACAGCTGGTTGACGTCCTCGGGCGACAGCGCCTGGAAGAGCGGCTTGAAGCCGTTGAAGAGCACCGTCAGGTCGAGCGCCGCACGCGTCCGGGAGACCGGGATGGTCGCACCGTCGGGCAGGCGCCGGGTGTCGCCGACCTCCTGGGTCAGCGAGATGTAGCGCTGGCCGACGAGGTTGCGGTAGCGGATGGCCGCGTTGGTGCCACCGTTGACCGAGGTGTCGTCGTCGACGGAGAAGGTGACCAGCGCGCGGGAGCGGTCGATGATCTCGACCTCGCTCACCGTGCCGACCCGGACGCCGGCGACGCGGATGTCGTCACCCTTGGTGACACCGGTGGCGTCGGTGAACTCCGCGCTGTACTCACGCGACGAGCCGAAGCCCAGGTTGCCGATCGTCACCACGAGCACAGTGGTTGCGAGCGAGGTCACGACCACGAAGACCAGGAGCTTGACCAGGTCGATCGACGTCTTCTTGTCCAGCAGCCCCCTCATCGCAGCGACACCTCCGCCCCGCGTGCCATGGGTCCGACGAGCAGGACCCCCAGGTCGGGCACGTCGTCCGCGGTGACGCCGAGGCCGGGCGCGAGCAGGGCCTTGAGGAGCGCCGACTCCTCACGGCCGCCGACGAAGCCGGCGGCCGTCCCCGACCAGCCGGGACCGACCCGGCTGGTGCCCTTGCCGGTGGGCTCGTCGACGCCGTCGACGAAGTCGGGCTGGTGGGTGACCGGGTTGCTCTGCGACCACGGCGGGTTCGGCAGGCGGCCGCAGTAGTAGCCGCGCTTGTCGCCGTAGACCGGTGCGTCCTGGGGTCCGTAGCCACGGGGCTGGTTGGGCAGCGTCTCCAGCACGATGTGGAGGGTGAAGCCGCGGAACGCCTCCGCCTGGAGGTCGCCGGCACCCACGATGCCGCCGAGCAGGCAGGGGTAGCCCGGGGCGTAGCGCGCGAACACCTCGAGCTGCGCGGCTCCCAGGTCGGCGAGGCGCACCAGGTTGTCGCCGTTGTCGCGGGTGAAGCGCTCGGCGACCGTCGACAGCTTGCTCACGTCGTTGAAGAGCGCCTTCAGCTTGTCCTCACGCCCCTCCAGCGTCGTGGTGGTCGTGATCGTGTTGCGCAGGATCGTCGCGACCTCGGGCAGCACGTCGGCGTACGTGTCGGAGACCTCGGCGGTCAGGCGCAGGTCCTCGATCAGCCCGGGGAGCTCGGGGTTGAAGCGGGTCAGGTAGCTGTCGAGGGTCTCGAGGCTCTCGCCGAGCTGCTCGCCGCGACCCTCGAGCGCCGTGGCGACGGCGTTCAGGGTCATGTTGAGGTCGGCGGGCTGGACCGCGCGCAGGAGGGGGTAGAGGTCACTGAGGACCTGCTCGACCTCGATCGAGAGGTTCGTCCGCTCGATGACGTCGCCGTCGGCGATCGGCTGGGCGTCCGACCCACCCTCGGGGACGACGAGCGACACGAACTTCTCGCCGAAGAGCGTCTTGGGCAGGATCGAGGCCGTCACGTCGCTCGGGACCTGGGTCGTGCGGTCCTGGTAGAGGCCGAGCGTGATGTCGGCGCCGTCCGCGGTGGGCTCGTAGTCGAGCACCTCACCCACGATGACGCCCTTGATCTTGACGTCCGCGCGCTGGGGCAGCTGGAGGCCGATGCGCGAGGCCTTCACGGTGACCTCGTCGTAGTCGCTGAACTTCTGCGTGAACACGCCGTAGGTCAGCCACACCGAGGCGAGCATCAGCACCAGGAAGACGATGCCCAGGGACTTGGTCCTCATCTGCCTCACCCCGCCAGCCGCACGGTCGTGGCCGCGCCCCAGATCGCCATGGACAGGAGGAGGTCGAGCACGTTGATCGCCACGATGCTGGTCCGCACCGCGCGACCCACGGCGACGCCCACCCCGGCGGGACCGCCGGAGGCGTTGTAGCCGTGGTAGCAGTGGATCAGGATCACCGTCACCGCGAAGACCAGGACCTTGCCGAAGGACCACAGCACGTCGCCCGGAGGCAGGAACGCGTTGAAGTAGTGGTCGTAGGTGCCCGGCGACTGGCCGTAGATCTGGGTCACCACGAGCCGGCTGGCGAAGTAGGACGACAGCAGGCCCACGACGTAGAGCGGGATGATCGCGATCAGCCCGCCGACGACGCGGGTGGCGACCAGGAACGGCATCGACGGGATCGCCATCACCTCGAGCGCGTCGACCTCCTCCGAGATCCGCATCGCGCCGAGCTGGGCGGTGAAGCCGCAGCCCACCGTGGCGGCGAGCGCGATCCCGGCCACCAGCGGGGCGATCTCGCGGGTGTTGAAGTAGGCCGAGACGAAGCCGGCGAACGCCGCGGTGCCGAGCTGGTTGAGCGCGGCGTAGCCCGACAGGCCGACCTGCGCACCGGTGAAGAAGGTCATGCCGATGATGACGCCGACCGTGCCGCCGATGACGGCGAGCGCGCCCGTGCCGAGGGTGACCTCGGCGAGGATCCGCATGATCTCGCGGGGGTAGCGGGCGATGGAGCGCGGGATCGCGCGCAGCACGCCCAGGTGGAAGGCGAGCTGTCCGCCGAGGGTGTCGAGCGAGGCCAGCGGCTTGGCGTAGACGTCCTTGAGAGCCATGTCATCCGCCCTTCGGTGGGACGACCTGGAGGTAGATCATGCTGAGGACGAAGTTGGCCACGAAGAGCAGCAGGAAGGTGATGACGACCGACTCGTTGACCGCGTCACCGACTCCCTTCGGCCCTCCGGCCGCGTTCATCCCCTTGTAGGAGGCGACGATCGCGGCGATGAGCCCGAAGATCAGCGCCTTGATCAGGCCGATCCACAGGTCCGGCAGCTGGGCGAGCGCGGTGAAGCTGGCGAGGTAGGCGCCGGGCGTGCCGTCCTGGAGGATCACGTTGAAGACGTAGCCGCCCGCGACGCCCACGACGCTGACCATGCCGTTGAGGAAGAACGCGACGAGCATGCACGCCAGCACCCGTGGGACGACGAGCCGCTGGATCGGGTCGATGCCCAGCACCATCATCGCGTCCAGCTCCTCGCGGATCTTGCGCGCGCCGAGGTCGGCGGCGATCGCCGAGCCTCCCGCCCCGGCGATCAGCAGGGCGGTGCCGATCGGCGCCGCCTGCTGGATCACCGCGAGCACCGACGCCGAGCCGGTGAAGGACTGGGCGCCGAACTGCTTGATCAGCCCGCCCACCTGGAGCGCGATGACCGCGCCGAAGGGGATGGCGACCAGGGCGGTGGGCACGATCGTCACCGACGCGATGAACCACGCCTGCTGGATGAACTCCCGCAGCTGGAACGGGCGCCGGAACAACCCCCGGAACACGTCCAGGGCGAAGGCGAACAGGTTGCCTGCGACGCCCACGGGCGCGAGGGCGCGCGAGGTCAGCGAGGTGGGGGTGGAGGTGGCCACTGTCAGGCTCCCGGGGCCAGGCCGGCGTTGCTGGACTCGAACGAGCCGGGCGGCGGGGTCACGCCGTGCTCGCGGCACCACTCCCCCGCGGGACGCTGGCTGCGGCGCGGGATGCCGTTGGACGGGTCGAGCTGCAGCGGGATCGGCGGCAGCGGCGGCAGCTCCTGTCCGGCCTCGGCGGCGAGCTCGTCGGCGTCCTTCTCCTCCGACATGCCGATGGGGCCGACCTTCTGGGCGTTGAGGAACTGGCGCACCACGGGCTCCTCGGAGCTGAGCAGCTGCTCGCGGGGGCCGAACATCGCGAGGTGGCGGTGGTAGAGCAGGCCGATGTTGTCCGGCACGGTCCGCGCGGTGTTGATGTCGTGGGTGACGATGAGGAAGGTGGCGTCGATCTGGGCGTTGAGGTCGACGATCAGCTGGTTGAGGAACGCCGTACGCACGGGGTCGAGGCCGGAGTCCGGCTCGTCGAAGAGCACGATCTCGGGGTCGAGCACCAGCGCGCGGGCCAGGCCGGCGCGCTTGCGCATCCCGCCGGAGATCTCGCCTGGAAGCTTGTCCTCGGCGCCGAGCAGTCCGACGAGGTCCATCTTCTCCATGACGATCTCGCGGACCTCGGACTCGGACTTCCGCGTGTGCTCGCGCAGCGGGAAGGCGACGTTGTCGTAGAGGTTCATCGAGCCGAACATCGCGCCGTCCTGGAACAGCACGCCGAACAGCTTGCGGATCTCGTAGAGGTCGCGCTCGGAGCAGCTCGCGATGTCGGTGCCCTCGATGACGATCGAGCCCTTGTCGGGCTTGAGCAGTCCGATGAGGGTCTTGAGGAAGACCGACTTGCCGGTGCCGGACGGACCGAGCATCACGCAGATCTCGCCGGCGGGGACGGTGAGCGTGACGTCGCCCCAGATGAGCTGCTTGCCGAACGACTTGGAGAGGTCGTTGACCTTGATCTCGACACCCATGGTTGCGCGGACCCCTTCCTCTCCCCGTCGCTACTCCTGAGTAGTCCAACGCGGCAGGCCGCGGGAGGTTACGCCCGCGTGCGACGCTCGTCACGGGACGAGGGGGGCAGGGCACCGGAAGGTCCTGCGGGAACGCCACAGGGCGGCCACCCCTGCGAGGGGGTGACCGCCCTGGGCGGTCGACGGAGGGCCCGCGAGGGCCCGTCCGTCAGTGGGTCACTTGACGGTGACGGTGGCGCCGGCGGCCTCGAGGGCCTCCTTCGCCTTGTCGGCCGAAGCCTTGTCGACCTTCTCGAGGATCGCCTTGGGGGCGGCCTCGACGAGGTCCTTGGCCTCCTTGAGGCCGAGGGAGGTCAGCGCGCGGACCTCCTTGATGACGTTGATCTTCTTGTCACCAGCGGCCTCGAGGACGACGTCGAACTCGTCCTGCTCGGCAGCGGCCTCGCCACCGGCGGCCGGGGCGCCCGCGGCGGGGGCAGCGGCGACGGGGGCAGCGGCGGTGACGCCGAAGGTCTCCTCGAACTCCTTGACGAACTCGGAGAGCTCGATGAGGGTCATTTCCTTGAACGCGTCGAGCAGCTCGACGGTGGACAGCTTCGCCATGGTGGCGGTTCCTTCCGATCTGAGACCCGCGCGTGCGCCCGGGTCAGGGGTTTTCAGGTGGTGTACGTCGGCCCGGTGTCAGGCGTCGGTGGACTCGGCGGCCTGGTCGGCCGCCTCGTCGGTCGCCTCGGCGTCGGGAGCCGCGGGGGCCTCCTCGACCGGGGCGTCCTCGGCAGCCGGAGCAGCCGGCGTACCGGCACCACCTGCGAGGATCGAGGGGTCCTCGGTCGCCTTCGTCTCCAGGGCGCCGGCGAGCCGGGCGACCTGGGCGAGCGGGGCGTTGAGGAGGTAGACGGCCTGGGACAGCGAGGCGAGCATGCCGCCCGCGAGCTTGCCCAGCAGGACCTCACGCGACTCGAGATCGGCCAGCTTGGCGATCTCGGAAGCGTCGAGGGACTTGCCGTCCAGGACACCGCCCTTGATGACAAGAGCGGGGTTTGCCTTGGCAAAGTCACGCAGACCCTTGGCGGCCTCGACCACGTCTCCATTGATGAAGGCGATGGCGGTGGGGCCGGTCAGCAGGTCGTCGAAGCCTTCGATGCCCACCTCGGTGGCGGCGATCTTGGCCAGCGTGTTCTTGACCACGGCGTAGTGGGCGTTCTCGCCGAGGGAGCGCCGCAGGTCCTGCAGCTGCTTCACGGTGAGACCGCGGTACTCGGTCAGCACAGCGCCGGCGGCATCGTTGAACGACTCAACGATCTCCGCAACGGCGGCAGTCTTTTCTGGCCGCGCCATGGGGTCTCCTTCCGGGGTTGACCACCGGCGTCCGGCCCACAGACGACGAACGCCCCGAGCGCAGGCTCAGGGCGTGGATGCGGCCGGGGCCGCTGCTCTGTCACCTGCGCCGGCCGTTCGCACTGCGAACCTTCGGTCACGGGCGAGGAGCTCGTGACAACCTGCGGTCTTTGGTTTCGAAGCCAGACAGTACGCGCCGGGACCCGGGGCAGACAAATCGGCGTCGCCGGCGGGGCAAACGGCCCAATCCGCTGCCGCGACCGCCCCGACGCTGGTTCCATGGACGCGTGGATCACCAGCTCACGACCGTCGGGGCCTCACTGGCCCGGAGCGACGAACGCATGCTCACCGGCCGCAACGCCGCAGGCCGGGTCTGGAAGACCGGATTCGTCGGCCTCGACCCGCTGATCGGCGGTGGGATGCGGGCCGGCTCGCTGGTGCTGCTGGCCGGGCCGCAGGGTCTCGGCAAGTCCACCTTCGCCCTCCAGGTCGCGCGCAACAACGCCGCGACCGGACGGCCGGTCATCTTCTTCTCCTACGAGCACGACGCCGAGGACATCACCCAGAAGCTCATCGCCATGGAGGCCGGCGAGCTCGACGAGTCGGACCAGGTGCGGGTCAACAGCATCCGGTCGATCTTCGACGACCTGTGGGTCAGCTCGCTCGAGCACCGCCTCGAGTCGGTGCCCTGCGGCGTCGAGGCGCTCGCCCGGGTCTCGCACTACAGCGAGATGCTCTTCGTGCACCGCTCGACCGGGACCCGCACGGACCTCGCCGCGATCCAGAACGCCATCGAGGCCGTGCGTGAGCTGTCGGGCACGACCCCGCTCGTGATCGTCGACTACCTGCAGAAGGTGAAGTCGCAGCACCCGGACGAGGACGAGAGCTCCACCGAGATCGTCGAGGGCCTCAAGGACCTCGCCATCGACATCAACGCCCCGGTGCTGGCGATCGCCGCGGCGGAGAAGGCGGCACTGCGCTCGGGCAAGCGGATGCGCGCCAGCGACCTGAGGGGCTCCAGCGCGCTGGCGTACGAGGCCGACGTCGTGCTGGTGCTGAACAACAAGTTCGACATCGTCGCGCGCCACCACCTGACCTACGACCTCAGCAACGCCGAGCGGTTCCGTGACTTCGCCGTCCTCACGGTGGAGAAGAACCGCTTCGGGCGCGACGGCGTCGTGCTGCAGTTCAGGACCCGTTTCGACCAGGGCCGCTACGAGCACGAGGGCTCCGAGGTCAAGGAGCAGCTGATCGACGAGCGCGTCTTCCGCGAGTGAGGCCCGCGGGCCCGCCGTGACGACGAGGGGCGTACGCACTGGTGGTCAGTGCGCACGCCCCTCGTGTCGTCCGGAGCCGGAGCGGGTCAGGCGCCGGGGAAGTCCTCGGTGACCTCGCTGGCCGGCGGGGCCTCGATCTCCACGTCGGTGCCGAAGTCGGAGTAGGTGCCCTCGGTGCTCGAGGTCGTGGGCTGGCCGCCACCGACGGCCGGGACCTCGATGGTCTGGGCGAACTTGCGGGGCAGGTTGTCGGCGTCGACCCACATCTCGGTCACCAGCTCCTTGGGGAGCATGTCCGCCATCGCGGCGGGGAACTCCATCGCGGCGAGGTACTTCGAGGGGTCCAGCGTGATCCGGTAGTGGTTGGTGGCCACGCCGTCGACGTCCTCGGCCCCGACCAGCTCGAGCTTCTTGGGCTCCTCGAGCGCCTTGAACATCACCTCGGGGTCGGTCGCCTTGCCGATCATGCCGAACAGCGAGTTCGGGTCGCTCAGGTCGATCTTGACCCACTTGTCGCCGGTGCCGAGCTCGGGCGACTTCATGTACATCGCCTGGCCCAGCAGGATCAGCTCCATCTGCTGCGCGCCGGTGCTCGAGGCCTTCATCTCGATGCCGTCGTCGCCGTAGCGCGCCTCGCCGGTCATGGTCTGGCCCTGACCGGCGGCGTCGGTGACCGTCTCGAAGGTGAAGGTCTCCGCCTCGCGCATCGCCTCCATCACGGCGGGGTAGAAGTCCGCGGCCGACAGCTCGGAGGGGGCCTCGTCGCCGGACTCGTCGCCGGACTCGTCGTCGGCGACCGGCTCGTCGCCGGAGTCGTCGGTGCTGGAGTCGCTCGAGTCGTCGGTCGCCGAGCTCGCGGAGTCCGAGCCGGAGTCGTCGCTGCTGCAGGCGGTGGCTCCCACGCCGATCGTCAGCACCAGGGCGGCGGAGCCGAGGCGGCGGGCAAGGGGCGTGAGGCGCATGGTGTCTCCTGACACGGACGAGGACGAGCGGCAAGCAGGGCGCTTGGTGCCTTCCTACCCGATGCTTCCACACCGAAACGCCGCGGCCGGCGGGCAGGTCCCGGGACATGCAGATCGGCCCGGCCACCCCGCAAGGGGCGACCGGGCCGACACGGCGGTCACGGACCCGTGGGGGTCCGGCGAGGATCAGGCCTGGTCGGCCTCGTCCTCCGACGCGACGTTCTTGATGCGGTTGGGGTCGACCTGGATGCCGGGGCCCATCGTCGTGGAGACGGTGATCTTCTTGATGTAGCGACCCTTGGAGCTGGCCGGCTTGAGCCGCAGCACCTCGTCGAGGGCAGCGGCGTAGTTCTCCGCGAGCTGGGCCTCGGAGAAGGACGCCTTGCCGATGATGAAGTGCAGGTTGGCGTGGCGGTCGACGCGGAACTCGATCTTGCCGCCCTTGATGTCCGTGACGGCCTTGGCGACGTCGGGGGTCACCGTGCCCGTCTTCGGGTTCGGCATGAGGGAGCGGGGGCCGAGGACGCGACCGAGGCGACCGACCTTGCCCATCATGTCGGGGGTCGCGACGACGGCGTCGAAGTCGAGCCAGCCGCCGGCGACCTTCTCGATCAGCTCGTCGCTGCCGACGAACTCGGCGCCGGCCTCACGGGCGGCATCGGCCTTGTCGCCGTTGGCGAACACGAGGACGCGGGCGGTCTTGCCGGTGCCGTGCGGGAGGTTGACGGTGCCGCGGACCATCTGGTCGGCCTTGCGCGGGTCGACACCCAGGCGCATGACGACGTCGAGGGTCTCGTCGAACTTCTTCTTGGAGCCGGACTTGGCGATCTTGATGGCTGCCAGCGGGGCGTAGAGCTCGTCCTTGTCGAACGCCTCAGCCGCTGCGCGGTAGGTCTTGCTGCGCTGCATTGTCTTCTCGTTTCTGTGGTGCGAAGGATGTGGTCAGCGAGCCAGCGCGGCTCTCCCACGGATCAGTCGGTCGTGATGCCCATCGAGCGGGCGGTGCCCTCGACGATCTTCATGGCGGCGTCGATGTCGTTGGCGTTGAGGTCGGGGAGCTTGGTGGTCGCGATCTCGCGGACCTGGTCCTTGGTCAGCTTGCCGACCTTCTCCTTGTGCGGGACGCCGGAGCCCTTGGACAGGCCGGCGGCCTTCTTGATGAGCTCGGCGGCCGGGGGCGTCTTGGTGATGAACTCGAACGAGCGGTCCTCGTAGATGGTGATCTCGACGGGGATCACGTTGCCGCGCATGGACTCGGTCTGGGCGTTGTAGGCCTTGCAGAAGTCCATGATGTTGACGCCGTGCGGGCCGAGCGCCGTACCGACCGGCGGGGCCGGGGTGGCCGAACCGGCCTGCAGCTGCACCTTGACGAGTGCGGCGATCTTCTTCTTGGGAGGCATAGCCTTCTCTTTCTCTCATGTGGTCATGACGAGGGCACTTCGCCCCCTGCCACGGGTTGTCGCTACTGCATTGTGAGCCCGCAGAGCGGGCGGACGCCAAATCGTCAGGCTCTGGCGTCAGACCTTCTGGATCTGGCTGAAGCTGAGCTCGACCGGGGTCTCGCGGCCGAAGATCTCGACGAGGGCCTTGACGCGCTGCGACTCGGCGTTGATCTCGGTGATCGTCGCGTGGAGCGTGGCGAACGGGCCGTCGACCACCATGACCGAGTCGGACACGTCGAAGTCGGCCACCTCGACCGGCTTGCGCGGGGTGGTGGAGGCGCCCTTCTCGCCGGAGGCGGCGGCCTCGGCCTCGGCGACGGCCACGACGGCGGGGGCCAGCATGTCCTCGACCTCGCTCGTGCTGAGCGGGACCGGCTGGTGGCTGTGGCCCACGAAGCCGGTGACCGACGGCGTGTGGCGCACGGCGGACCAGGACTCGTCGGTGAGGTCCATGCGGACCAGGACGTAGCCGGGGAGCACGGTGCGGGTGACCATCTTGCGCTGGCCGTTCTTGATCTCCGCGACCTCCTCGGTGGGGACCACGATCTCGTGGATGTAGTCCTCCATGTTGAGCGAGATGATGCGGTTCTCGAGGTTGTGCTTGACCCGCTTCTCCATGCCGGAGTAGGTGTGCACGACGAACCAGTCGCCGGGCTTGGCCCACAGCTCGCGGCGGAACGCCTCGAGCGGGTCGTTCTCGTCGGGCTCGTCGCCGGTCTCGTCCTCGGCGCCGTCGCCGGACTCGTCCTCGGTGGACGCCTCGGCGGCGTCGTCCTCGGTGCTCGCGTCGGTCACGTCCTCGACCTCGACGGCGTCGTCGACGGCGCCCTCCGCGGTCGCCTCGTCGAGCGACTCGACCTGGTCGTCGACCTGGTCCACGTCATTGTTCTCAGACACGTCTTCACTCCGTACGTCGTTGCTGGGGTCCGGTGCGGGACCGGGGCCGGGCTCGCCCGGCGGGATCAGTGCGGCGGAACCGCTGCGGGACGCTCGCTGGTCAGCAGGTCACTGGGTGCCGCTGCCGGTGAAGACCTCGAAGACCAGCCTTCCGAAGGCCAGGTCGAGGAGCGTCACGATGGCCATCACGGCGATGACGAAGACCAGCACGACGAAGAAGTAGGTGATCAGCTGCTGCTGGGTGGGCCACACCACCTTGCGGAGCTCGGCCACCACCTGACGCAGGAACGTGACGGGGCTGGTGCGCCCACGGTCGTCGCCGCGCGAGTCGCGCCGGTCCTGAACCGCGTTGCCGTCGGCCACGTTTCCCACCTTCGTCGTTGTTGCTGTGCAGTGTTTCCTCGCAGGGCACGAGGGACTTGAACCCCCAACCTTCGGTTTTGGAGACCGATGCTCTGCCAGTTGAGCTAGTGCCCTCCGGTGGTCCCGCCCCCGCCTTGACGGGGCATGCCGCAGCATGTGGTGAAACCACCAATCGGGAAGCATACGGGGAGGGTCCAGCCTGCGTCGAACCGGCGGGGTCGCCCGCCTACGATTCGACCCATGGCGGACCAGGGGGCACAGCAGCCGCGCGAGGTGTCGCGACTTCCCAAGGCGCACCTGCACCTGCACTTCACCGGATCGATGCGCCACGGCACGCTGCTGGAGCTCGCCGAGCGCGACGGCATCGTCCTCCCCGACTCGCTGGTGGAGGACTGGCCGCCGCTCCTCAGCGCGGCCGACGAGAAGGGCTGGTTCCGCTTCCAGCGCCTCTACGACGTGGCGCGCTCGGTGCTGCGCACGCCCGACGACGTACGCCGCCTGGTGCTCGAGGCGGCCGAGGACGACGTGCGCGACGGCGGACGCTGGCTGGAGATCCAGGTCGACCCGAGTGGCTACGCCGCGCGCTTCGGCGGCATCACCGAGTTCACCGACCTGGTGCTCGACTGCGTCCGGGACGCCTCCGAGCGCACCGGCCTGGGCATCGCGGTGGTGATCGCCGCCAACCGCACGCGCCACCCGCTCGACGCCCGCACCCTGGCGCGGCTGGCCTCGCAGTACGCCGGGCGCGGGGTGGTCGGCTTCGGGCTGTCCAACGACGAGCGGCGCGGGCGCACCGAGGACTTCGAGGGCGCCTTCCGGATCGCCGAGCGCGCGGGGCTGATGCTCGTGCCGCACGGTGGCGAGCTGCGCGGTCCCGACCACGTCCGCACCTGCCTCGAGCGGCTCGGCGCACAGCGGCTGGGACACGGCGTACGCAGTGCGGAGGACCCCGTCCTGCTCGACCGCCTGGTCGAGGCCGGCGTCGCGCTCGAGGTGTGCCCGGTCTCCAACGTCTCGCTCGGGGTCTACTCCGACCTCACCTCGGTGCCGCTCCCCCAGCTGCTGGCGGCCGGCGCGACGGTCGCGCTCGGCGCCGACGACCCGCTGCTCTTCGGCTCGCGCCTGGCCGGGCAGTACGCCACGATGCGCGCCGCCCACGACCTCGACGACGCCACCCTGGCCCGGCTCGCGGAGATGTCCTTCGCGGCCTCGCGTGCGCCGTCCGACGTCCTCGAGGCTGCTCGTCGCGACATCGCCGCCTGGCTTGCCTGACCCTGCCTCAGAGCGCGCAGCCGACGGTGACCGGCTCGTTGACCAGGCGTACGCCGAAGCGGGCCTCGACGCCGTCGCGCACCTCGCGAGCGAGGGTGAGCAGCTCGTCGGTGGTGGCGCCGCCGCGGTTGGTGAGGGCGAGCGTGTGCTTGGTGGACAGCGCCACCCGCTCCCCCGCGGCCTCGCTGACGTAGCCCTTGCCGAACCCGGCGTGCTCGATGAGCCAGGCCGCGCTCGACTTCACCGTGGCGTCGGGCTGCTCCCAGCGCGGCGCGGCCTCCGGCAGCGCCTCGGCCTGCTCGGGGGTGAGGAACGGGTTGGTGAAGAAGGACCCGGCGCTCCACGTGTCGTGGTCGGTGTCGTCGAGCACCATGCCCTTGCCTGCGCGCAGGGCGAGCACCGCGTCGCGCACGTCGGCCAGCGGTGCCCGCTCGCCGACCTCGACGCCGAGGTGGCGCGCGAGCTCGGCGTACCCCACGGGTGCGGCCAGCTCGCCGACGCGGAGCTGGAAGGTCACCTCGAGGACGAGGTAGCGGCCCGGATCGGCCTTGAAGCGGCTGTGGCGGTAGCCGAAGCCGCAGTCGCCCGCGGCGAAGGTGCGCTGGGTGCGCTCGACGCGGTCCCAGGTGCGCACCCGGGAGATGGTCTGGGAGACGTCCTGGCCGTAGGCGCCGACGTTCTGGATCGGCGTCGAGCCGACTGCGCCGGGGATGCCGGACAGCGCCTCGATGCCGGACCAGCCGCGGGTGACGGCCCGGGCGACGAGCGCGTCCCAGTCCTCGCCCGCGGCGACCCTGAGCTCGACACCGCCGCACTGCGGACCCGCGTCGGGGTCGTCGGGCTCGGCGTGCACGCCGGTCGTCGCGACCTGGACGACGAGGCCGTCGAAGCCCTCGTCGGCGACGACGAGGTTGGAGCCGCCCGCCAGCACGAGCACCGGGGTCCCGGCGGCGTCGGCGTCGGCGACGGCGGCGACCAGCTCGCCCTCGGTGGTCGCGCGCACCCACGACCGGCCGGGGCCGCCGAGGCGCAACGTCGTGTGGTCGCGCAGGTCAGGCACGGATCGTGGCCTCGCGCACCACGGCCTTCGGCATGCCCAGCACCTTCTGGCCCCCGCAGGTGACCTCGAGGGCGAGGGTGACCAGTCCGTCGGCGACCGACTTCACGGTGCCGGCGACCACGACGTCCGCGCCGCCCTCGGCGGGCACGACGACAAGGCTGGTGAACTTCGCACCGAGGTCCACGACCTCCGCGCCGCCGGTCCACTCCGCGACCGCACGGCCGACGAGGGCCAGGGTGTACATCCCGTGGGCGATGACGCCGGGCAGGCCGACGCTGCGCGCCACGTCCTCGTCCTGGTGGATCGGGTTGTGGTCGCCGCTGGCGTCCGCGTAGGCGACGAGGTCGGCGCGGGTGATCGTGAAGGTCTTCGCCGGGAGGCTGTCGCCGGGGTTCATGCGGCACCTCCGGCGGAGTGGACGAGCGTGGCCTTGCCGGTGCAGACGACCGCGCCGGAGGCGTCGACGATCTCGCTGGCGGTGGCGATGATGTCGGCGCCGCCGATCTGGCGCAGCCCGGTCACGGTGAGCGTCGCGGTCAGCTCGTCGCCCGGCACCAGCGGGCGGGCATAGGCGAAGCGCTGCTCGCCGTGGACGATGCGGTGCAGGTCGATCTGCTCGGCGTCGAGGAAGGCCTGCATGGCGTCGAAGGCGAGCACGATCGGGAAGGTCGGCGGGACCACGGAGCCGGCCTCGCCGGGGTGTCCCACGGCTGCGGCGAAGGCGCCCACGCGGTCGGGGGTCACGGTGAGGGCGGTCGGCGCGGGGAACTCGCGCCCCACCAGGGAGGGGTCGACGGGCATGTCACGACCCTAGCCGGGCGCGAGGCACGAACGCACGGGCCCTGGAACACACAGCGACCCGCCCGAGAGTCTCGGACGGGTCGGCGGTGACGAAGAACGTCAGCGGGTCTCGCGGTGCGCGGTGTGCGCGCGGCAGCGCGGGCAGAACTTCTTCAGCTCGATCCGGTCGGGATCGTTGCGACGGTTCTTCTTGGTGATGTAGTTGCGCTCCTTGCACTCCGTGCACGCGAGCGTGATCTTGGGGCGAACGTCAGAGCTCTTGCTGGCCATGGGAGATCCTTGGGTTGCGGGTGGTGCGGAGTGGAGCTGGATGAGATTTCGGTGGTAGCGGGGGCGGGACTCGAACCCGCGACACCACGATTATGAGCCGTGTGCTCTAACCACCTGAGCTACCCCGCCGCGGAGGTCCGACCACCCGGAGGAGATCAGACCCAGAGCCCCTTTACGGAATCGAACCGTAGACCTTCTCCTTACCATGGAGACGCTCTGCCGACTGAGCTAAAGGGGCAACGACGGAGAACGATACACATGCGCCGTCACGATGAGAAATCGGCTCCCGAACGCCCTCATCCGGCCTGGATCCGGGGCCATCCGACGGCCTCCTCGAGCTCGTAGGCCAGGCCCAGGAGCCGGGCCTCGCGGCCCGCTCCGGCACCCAGCATCATGCCCTGCGGCAGGCCGGCGGAGGTGGTGGCGAGGGGCAGGGAGACGGCCGGTTCGCCGGTCGCGTTCTGCAGCGGCGTGAAGGCGACCCAGTCCATCAGCCGGCCCATGATCTCGTCGTAGTCCTGGTCGGGACGCAGGTGCCCGACGCGCGGAGTCTCGGTGGCCAGCGTCGGCGTGAGGGTGATGTCGTACGTCGCTCGGTGGCGCGCAGCGAGGCGCTGCGAGCTGCGCAGCACCGCGATCGAGAACGGCTGCTTGTGCAGGTTGCGCGCGGCGTGGCGGGCCAGGCCGAGGGTGAGGTTGTCCAGCCGGCTCGGGTCGAAGGTGGGGCCGAAGTCCTTCTTGCCCCGCCGCGCGATCACCAGCGCGAGCATCGACCAGAACCGGACGAAGTGCTCCGGGAAGCTGTCCGGGACGGGGTTGTCGACCTCCTCGACGTGGTGCCCGAGGGACTGCAGCAGCTCGGCGGTCCGCAGGGTGAGCTCGCGGACCTCCGGGCTGCAGTCGCGGCCGATCCCCTGGGTCACCACGGCGACCCGCAGCCGCGCCCGGCTCGGCCGGGTGACGTCGCCGACGGGCGCGAGGAGCGGGTTGCGCCAGACCTTCTCGGCCTCGCGGTAGAAGGCGGCCGTGTCACGCACGCTGCGGGTCAGCACGCCGTCGGAGACGATGCGCACGGGCATGTCGCGCATCATCCGGTCCTGCGCGAGCCGCCCGCGCGTCGGCTTCAGGCCGACGAGGCCGTTGACCGCGGCCGGGATGCGGATCGACCCGCCGCCGTCGTTGGCGTGGGCGATGGGCACCGCGCCGGCGGCGACCAGGGCGGCGGAGCCCGCGGACGACGCACCGGCGTAGTGGTCGGGGTTCCAGGGCGAGCGCACCGGCCCGAGGCGTACGTGGTCGGCGGCTCCGGAGAAGCCGAACTCCGAGAGCTGGGTCTTGCCGAGCGGGACCAGGCCGGTGGCGAGGTACATCCGGGCGAAGTCGCCGTCGGCGCGCTGCGGCTCGGCGGTGAAGGCGTCGCTGCCGTGCTGCGTGGGCATCCCGGCCACGTCGACGTTGTCCTTGACGAAGGTCGGCACCCCCGCGAAGAAGCCGCCCCGCGGGTGGCGGGCCTCCTCGCGCGCGCGGTCGTAGGCGGCGTACGCCACTGCGCCGAGCGCGGCGTCGACCTGCTGGGTGCGGGCGATGGCCGCCTCCACCACCTCGGGCACCGAGACCACCCCGTCGCGGAGAGCCGCCACCAGCCCGGTGGCGTCGAGGTCGGTCAGGGCGTCGTCGGCGGAGAAGGCGTGCACGCGGTCCATGCGCGGAGACTAGCCAGCGCGCGGCGCGGGCGACAGGACCCGTCCGGGGCCAGCGAGGGTCAGCCGGCGCAGCCCCGCCGGTGGCAGCCCTCGAGGTGGTCGTCGACGAGGCCGATGGCCTCCATCAGGGCGTACATCGTCGTGGGCCCGACGTGCGCGAAGCCCGCCTTCTTCAGCGCCTTGGACAGCGCGACCGACTCGGGCGAGGTGGTGGGCACGTCGGCGGTGGTGCGCGGCGGCGGTCCGGGCTCGGGCCGGAAGGACCAGATGAAGGACTCCAGCCCGCCGTCGGCGCGCAGGGCGATCGTGGCGCGGGCGTTGGCGATCGCGGCGTCGACCTTGCGCCGGTTGCGCACGATGCCGGCGTCGGACATCAGCCGCTCGACGTCGGCCGGCCCGAACGCGGCGACGACGTCGGCGTCGAAGCCGGCGAACGCCTCGCGGAAGCGCGGCCGCTTGTTCAGGATGGTCAGCCACGACAGCCCGGACTGGAAGGCCTCGAGGGTGAGCCGCTCGAGGTGGGCGCTCTCCCCCGACACGCGCATCCCCCACTCGGTGTCGTGGTAGGCCGTGTTGACCGGGTCGCCGGCTCCCCACGGGCAGCGCGCGACGCCGTCCGCACCGACGACGGCTGAGGCACCCACCGCGGTCAGTGCCTCAGCTTGAGTCGGACGTTGGGCAGGCCCGGGGCCGGGATCGGCGGAAGGTCGAGGTCGACCACGCCGAAGCGCCCGGCGGCGACGTCGGTGCCCGTGTCGACGACCTCGCCGTCGGCGGTGATCTGGTCCTGCCACTCCTCGCGGAAGCCGACGATCTCCTCGTGGGTGCGACCGATGAAGTTCCACCACATGACGATCGCCTCGCCGAACGGCGGCCCGCCGAGCAGCAGCAGGCGCGACTCCTCGAGCGCGGTGATCGTGAGAGACGTACGTCCCTCGGCGACGTGGGCGAGGTCGCTGGGCTTGACCTCGGTGCCGTCCACCTCGACGAGGCCGACGTCGAGGAGCACGCCGTGCTCGAAGCTCGCGTCGACCTCGACCTCGAGGCTCCTCCCGGGCGCGAGCATCAGCTCGGCGCCCAGCAGGGGCGTGTGGGTGTGGACCGGCGAGCTCGCTCCGAGCAGGGAGCCGATGAAGACCCTCGCCTCCCAGCCGGGACCGCGCACCGGCTCCGGAGCGAAGTGCTCGAAGCCGGGGTCGCAGTGGCGGGTGGCGTCGGGCAGCGCGATCCAGAGCTGGGCGCCGTGGAGCACGGTGGTGTCGGGCGTGGAGACCTCGGTGTGGCTGATCCCCCGCCCGGCGGTCATCAGGTTGAGCTCGCCCGGGCGGACGGTCTCGAGGGTGCCGACGGAGTCGCGGTGCTCGAGCTCGCCGCCGAAGAGCCAGCTCGCGGTCTGCAGGCCGGTGTGCGGGTGCGCGGGCAGCACCATCCCGCCCGTCTCGTCGACCTCGTCGGGGCCGTAGTGGTCGACGAAGCACCAGGCGCCGATGAGCGAACGGTGCCGCTGCGGGAGCGTGCGTCGTACGCGCATGGCCCGGGGACCTCCGAGCGGGACCTCGCGCGGGGAGAGCACGTCGATGTGCGTGGTCATCGCTCGCCACCGTACCCGCCCGCGCGAATCCGCGGGGCGGCTCAGCTCAGGTGGTGCGGGTGGTCGTCGCGGGTCGAACCGGAGCCTTGGTCGTCCGAGCCGTGCGACGACCCCTCGCCGTGGCTGCCCTCGTCGCCGGGGCGGTCCAGGCGGACCACGATGGACTTGTAGACCGGCTGGTTGCTGGCCTCCGCCGTGGAGTCCAGCGGGACCAGCGGGTTGGCCTCGGGGTAGTAGGCCGCGACGCAGCCGCGCGGCTGGTCGTAGGGCACGACCCGGAAGGACCGGGCGTAGCGCTCCACGCCGTCGCGCCACTCGCTGACCAGGTCCACGACATCGCCCTCGGCCATTCCCAGGTCACGCAGGTCGTCGGGGTTCACGAAGACCACCCGGCGCCCGCCCTTGACGCCGCGGTAGCGGTCGTCGAGGCCGTAGATCGTGGTGTTGAACTGGTCGTGCGAGCGCATCGTCTGCAACAGGAATCGGCCCCTCGGCACGTCGAGCACGTCGATGGGCGTCGTGGTGATGACCGCCCGCCCGCTCGGCGTCTCGAAGACCCGGTTGTCCCGGGGCGGGTGCGGCAGGACGAACCCGCCCGGCTCGTCGACCTTCTCGTCGTACGACGCGCAGCCGGGGACGACGCGCGCGATCCGGCGGCGGATCTCGGTGTAGTCCTCGCGGAAGGCCGCCCACGGGACCGGCGACTCCTCGCCGAGCGTGGCCAGGGCGAGGGAGCAGATGATGTCGACCTCGGACCGCACGTGCTCCGACGGCGGGTCGAGGGGGCCGCGGGAGGCGTGCACGGCCGACATCGAGTCCTCCACCGTCACCCGCTGCACGCGGCCGCCGGTGAGGTCCTTCTCGCTGCGGCCCAGGGCGGGCAGGATCAGCGCCTCGCCGCCGTGCACGACGTGCGAGCGGTTGAGCTTGGTGGAGACGTGCACGGTCAGCGCGGCGTTGCGCATCGCCGCCTCGGTGGCCTCGGTGTCGGGAGCGGCGCCGACGAAGTTGCCGCCCATGCCGAAGAACACCCGGATCTTGCCGTCGCGCAGCGCCTGGATGGAGCCGACGGTGTCGAGACCGTGCTCGCGGGGCGGCTCGAAGCCGAACTCGTCGCGGATCGCGTCGAGGAAGTGGTCGGGCACCCGCTCCCAGATGCCCATGGTGCGGTCGCCCTGCACGTTGGAGTGCCCGCGCACGGGGCACACCCCGGCGCCGGGCTTGCCGATGTTGCCCTGGAGGAGGGCGACGTTGACGATCTCCTTGATCGTGCCCACCGCGTTGTGGTGCTGGGTGATGCCCATCGCCCAGCAGGTGATGGTGGCCGGCGACTCGGCGATCATCCGGGCCGCCTCGGTGACCTGCTCGCGGGTCAGGCCGGTGGAGGCCTCGACCTTGTCCCAGTCGAGGTCCGCGACGTGCTCGACGTAGGCGTCGTAGCCGGTCGTGTACTGCTCGAGGAAGTCGTGGTCGACCGCGTCCCACTCGACCAGCAGCGCGCCGACGGCCTGGAAGAAGGCGAGGTCGCCGTTGAGCCGGATCGGCAGGTGCAGGTCCGCCAGCGCGGTGCCGACCGTCAGGCCCTTGGCGTTCTGCGGGTTCTTGAAGCGGACCAGGCCCGCCTCCTCGAGCGGGTTGATCGAGATGATGCGGGCACCGCGCGACTTCGCCTCCTCCAGCGCGGACAGCATCCGCGGGTGGTTGGTGCCGGGGTTCTGCCCGACGACCAGCAGGAGCTTGGCCTGGTGGATGTCCTCGAGGCTGACCGATCCCTTGCCGATGCCGATCGTGTCCACGAGCGCGGAGCCGGACGACTCGTGGCACATGTTCGAGCAGTCGGGCAGGTTGTTGGTGCCGAGCGAGCGCACGAAGAGCTGGTAGACGAAGGCAGCCTCGTTGGAGGTCTTGCCGGAGGTGTAGAAGGTGGCCTGGTCGGGGTGGTCCAGGCGCTGGAGGTGCCCGGCGATCGTCGCGTAGGCGTCGTCCCACGAGATCGGCGTGTAGTGCGTGGCACCCGGCCGCAGGACCATCGGCTCGGTGATGCGGCCCTGCTTGCCCAGCCAGAACTCGGTGCGACCGGCGAGGTCCTCCACGGAGTGGGTGGCGAAGAACTCGCGGTCGAGGAGCTGGCGCGTGGCCTCCTCCGCGACGGCCTTGGCACCGTTCTCGCAGAACTCCGCCGCGTGCCGGTGACCGGGCGCGGGGTCCGGCCACGCACAGCCCTGGCAGTCGAAGCCGTCGACCTGGTTGAGGCGGGTCAGCGTCGACGCGGTGCGGCGTACGCCCATCTGGCCGATGGCGCGTCGCATGGCCACCGCGACGGCGGTGACGCCGGCGGCGGCGTGGGCCGTCGACTCGACCTCGACCTCCTTCTCGTCGATGTCGCGGGTGGGCACCTGCCGGGCCTCGTTGCGGAGGCGGGCGGGCACGTCTCGCAGCTGGGAGAGAAGCGTCACCCGGCCCATCCTGCCTCGGGGGTGGTGCCCGCACACCGCCCGGAGGGGTCCTGTCGGCCGGAATACCCGGGCACAGCCCCCTGTTGGCGCCTGTCGTGCCCTCCCTCCTCGATCCCCTGACCCTCGGTGCCGTCACGACGCAGAACCGCGTCCTGATGGCACCGCTCACCCGGATGCGGGCCACGGTCCCCGGCGACGTCGCCAACGACCTGATGGCCGAGTACTACGTCCAGCGGGCCAGTGCCGGCCTGCTGATCAGCGAGGGCACGCAGGTCAGCCCCGAGGGCAAGGGCTACATGGACACCCCGGGCATCCACAGCGACGAGCAGGTCGCCGGCTGGCGCCGCGTCACCGACGCCGTCCACGAGGCCGGCGGGCTCATCGCGGCGCAGCTGTGGCACGTCGGCCGGGTCTCCCACGAGTCCTTCCACGACGGCGAGCTGCCGGTGTCGGCCAGCGCCGGCCCCTACCGCAACCGCACCACCGTGCGCGGCGAGGACGGGCGCCCGACGCGGGTGGCGTGCCCGGTGCCGCGGGCGCTGCGGACCGACGAGATCCCGCGCGTCGTGGAGGACTACCGCCGCGCCACCGTCAACGCCCGCGAGGCCGGCTTCGACCTCGTCGAGATCCACGGCGCGCACGGCTACCTGCTCCACCAGTTCCTCGCCGCCGACAGCAACCTGCGCACCGACTCGTACGGCGGCTCGCTGGCCAACCGTGCGCGGCTGATGCTCGAGGTCACCGACGCGGTGGTCGACGCGTGGTCCGCGGACCGGGTCGCGATCCGCATCTCTCCGATCGGCTCCTTCAACGGCACCTCCGACCCCGAGGGCGCGGAGGCCGGGCTCCACGTCGCCCGCGAGCTCGGCCGGCGCGACCTGGCCTTCCTCCACCTCTCCGAGCCCGACTGGGCCGGCGGCCCCGAGCTCGACGACGACTACCGCCGGGCGCTGCGCGAGGCCCACCCCGGACCGATCGTCGGCGCCGGCGGCTACGACCGCGCCAAGGCCGACCGCCTCATCGGCGACGGGCTCGTCGACGCCGCGGCGTTCGGTCGCACCTTCATCGCCAACCCCGACCTGCCGCGCCGCCTGGCCGAGGACCTGCCGCTCAACGAGCAGCGACCGGAATCGTTCTACGGCGGCGACGCCGAGGGCTACACCGACTACCCGGCGTACGGCGCCGCGTGAGGCCGCCCACGGTTAATTGCGTCGTGGCGACGAGGTGAGAGCGCCTAGGGTCGGGCACGACATGCAGGACTACCCACCCCGGATCGCGACGTTCTTCACCGGCACCGACGACGCACCCACGCCGGACCCCGACACCCGGTCGCCCGCGGCGTTCCTGCGATGGGTGCTCGGGCGCCAGAAGGCGCTGATCGCGCTCTCGTCGCTCTGCTACGCGCTGTGGTTCCTGCCGATGACCCTCGGCCCGTGGATCTTCGGCCGCGCCGTGGACGAGGGCATCGTCGGCGGCTCGGAGCGGGCGCTGGCCGGATGGGCGGCGCTGCTGCTGCTCGTGGTCGTGATCGGCGGCGTCTTCGGCATCGTCTCGCACACGCTGGTGGTGCGGAGCTGGCTGGTCGGCCTCTACGGCACGCTCGAGATGGTCACCCGCAAGGTCGCGCAGATGGGCCACGTGCTCCCGCGCCGCTCCCCCACCGGCGAGGTGCTGAGCGTGGCCTCGAGCGACTCCGACGAGTTCGGCGCGCTCACCGAGATCCTCGCGCGCACCGTGGGCCAGCTGGTCTCCTACCTGACCGTCGCCTTCATCGTGCTGACCATGTCGTGGCAGCTCGGCCTGCTCACCCTGGTCGCGGCGCCCCTGCTGGTCGGCGCCGCCATGCCGCTCCTGCGCCCGCTGCACCGACGTCAGCAGGTGGAGCGCTCGCGCACCTCCGAGCTCACGTCGCTGGCCACCGACATCGTGGCGGGCCTGAGGATCCTAAGGGGCATCGGCGGCGAGCAGACCTTCGGCGCCAACTACGCGCGCCAGTCGCAGTCGGCCCGGCGCGCCGGGGTGTCGGCCGGCATCTGGCAGGCGGCCGTCGAGGCCGTCGGCGTGCTCTTCTCCGGCCTCTTCCTGGTGAGCCTGGTGTGGCTCGGCACCCGGCAGGTGCGCGAGGGCGCGCTCAGCGTGGGCGAGCTGATCACCTTCCTGGGCTACGGCCTCTTCATGGTCGGACCCATCCGCACCTTCTTCGAGTTCGTGCAGAAGGGCACCCGCTCGCTCGTGAGCGCCCGCAAGGCGATCGCGATCTTCGAGCAGCGTCCGCCCTGGCGCGACCCCGCGCAGCCCGTCGCCCTCGACGGCTCCGCCGCGCTGCACGACTCCGCGAGCGGCCTCACCGTCGAGCCGGGCCGGCTGACCGTGGTCGTCAGCGCTGTCCCCGAGCAGAGCGCTGCCCTCGCCGACCGCCTCGGGCGCTACCTCCCGGCCGACACCGAGCCGGTCCCCGCCGAGGGCGACGAGGGCGCGCGTGGCCGGGCGGCCCGCCAGGCCCGCGCCGCGCGGGCGCTCGAGAGGGCGCGGATCGCCGCCCTCGACGAGGAGCGCGCCGGCAGCGACTGGGGCGTCACCCTCGGCGGTGTCGACCTGGCGCGTGCCGGGCTCGACGACGTACGCCGCCAGGTGCTGGTCAGCGACACCGGCAGCCAGCTCTTCGCCGGGACCCTGCAGGACGCCGTCGACCCGCACGGCCGGCTCACCCGTGAGCAGGCCGAGCACGCGCTGCGCGTGGCCAACGCCGAGGACGTCTACGACGCGCTGCCGGAGGGCTGGCAGGGCGAGCTCGACGAGCGCGGCCGTGGCCTCTCCGGCGGGCAGCGCCAGCGCGTGGTCCTGGCGCGCGCCGTCGCGGCCGACCCGCCGGTGCTGGTGCTGGTCGAGCCCACCTCCGCCGTCGACGCCCACACCGAGGCGCGCATCGCCGAGCGCGTCGCCGTGACGCGCCGGGGTCGCACCACCGTCGTCATGACCGTCTCGCCGCTGTGGCTGCACCACGCCGACCACGTCGTGCTGCTGCACGACGGCACCGTCGTGGCCGAGGGCGCGCACGCCGACCTGCTGGCCGGCCACGACGACTACCGTCGCGTGGTCGCCCGTGCGCTCGACGACGAGGAGGCGGTCCGATGACCACCGACCTGCTCGCCACCTCCGCCGACACGTGGCGCGACCGCAGCGTCGATCCGCCTGTGGTCCCCGACGAGCTGCGCCCGCCCGGGCACGGCAGTCCCCGCGAGCGCAACCGCGCCCTCTGGCAGCGCCACGAGCTGCGCCGCCAGCGCGCCGAGGACGTCTACGCCGCCTCGCGCAACCCGGTGCGCGGCTGGCCGGTCTCGGGCAACCGCGCGGTGCTCACCTTCTTCCGCGACCTCGTGCGCAGCCGCCGGGGCTCCTTCGCGCTGATGGTCGCCCTCAACGCGATGGCCGCCGGCGCCGCGCTCGTCGTGCCCCGCCTCCTCGGCTCCCTGGTCAACCGGGTGCAGGCGCAGGGCGCGGCGGTGGAGGGGCTCAACGCCATCGCGCTGGCAGTGGTGGGCGTGGTCGTCCTCCAGTCGCTCCTCACCTTCGGCGCCCAGCGCACCTCGACCCACTTCGGCCAGGACCTGCTGGCCTCGGCGCGCGAGTACGTCGTCGACACGATCCTGCGCCTGCCCGTGGGGCGCGTCGAGGGCGCGAGCACCGGCGACCTCGTCACCCGCGTCACCCGTGACGTCGGCACGATGGCCCGCTCGGTGCAGTGGGGCGTGCCCCGGCTGCTGATCTCGCTGATGACGGTCCTGCTCTCCGTCGTGGCGATGATGCTCAACTCCGTCGTGCTGGCCCTGCCGGCGCTGCTGGTCTTCGCGCTGTGCACCCCGGCGGTGCGCACCTATCTCCGGCGCGCGCCGAAGGCGTACATCACCGAGGGCGCGACCTACTCCCGGATCAACACCACCCTCACCGAGACGGTGGAGGGCGCCCGCACCGTCGAGGCACTGCACCTCTCCGGCGCCCGGGTGCGCGCGGGCAGCGACGACATCGAGGTCTCCGCGCAGGCCGAGCGCTACGGCATGACCCTGCGCAACGTGCTCTTCGCGGCGCTCAACGCCGCCTTCCAGGTGCCGCAGGTGGTCACCCTCGTGGTGGGCGCCTACGGCTACTCCCGCGGCTGGGTGGACTTGGGCCAGATCACCGCCGCGATGCTCTACGTCGTCGCGCTGAGCGAGCCGCTCGACGCCGTCATCGGCGAGGTCGACCGGCTCCAGGTGGGTGCCGCGTCGACCAGCCGTCTGCTCGGCATCGCCGAGGTGCCTCCCGACCGCGAGCCCGGCGACCGGCTCCCCGACGGGGTCGAGCTGGTGGGTGAGGACCTGCGCTTCGCCTACCGCGAGGGCCACGACGTGCTCCACGGCGTCGACCTGCGCCTCGCCGTCGGCGAGCGGCTGGCCGTCGTCGGTCCGAGCGGGTCGGGCAAGTCCACGCTCGGCCGTCTGCTGGCCGGCATCAACCGCCCCCGCACCGGGACCGCGCGCGTCGGCGGCGTCGACCTCGTCGACCTGCCGCTGGAGGTGCTGCGCGTCGAGGTCGCGCTGGTGACCCAGGAGCACCACGTCTTCATCGGCTCGGTGCGCGACAACATCGTGCTGGCCCGGGAGGACTCCACCGACGACGACGTCCACGAGGCGCTGCGGGCGGTCGGCTCCCTCGCCTGGGTCGAGCGGCTGCCCGACGGCCTCGACACCCTCATCGGCTCCGGTCGCTTCGCCCTCACCCCGGCGCAGGCCCAGCAGGTCGCGCTCGCCCGGCTGATCATCGCCGACCCGCACACGCTGGTCCTCGACGAGGCGACCTCGCTGATCGATCCGCGGACCGCGCGCACGCTCGAGGGGTCGATGAACAACCTCCTCGAGGGCCGCACCGTGGTCGCGATCGCGCACCGGCTCCACACCGCGCACGACGCCGACCGCATCGCCGTGGTGATCGACGGGCGCATCGTCGAGCTCGGCAGCCACGACGAGCTGCTCGCCCTCGACGGGGAGTACGCCGACCTCTGGCACGCCTGGACCTCTTGACCTTCCGCCCTGGCGGTGCGTGAGGCAGGTTCTGGAGGTTCGGAAGCTGTCTCACTCACCGCCGACCGGCGCGGCGGTGCGTGAGGCAGGTTCTCGGCGTTCGAAAGCTGTCCTGCTCACCGCTGACGGTCGAGCGGTGGCCCAGCCACATTCGAGGGGCCGGGAACGTGGGTGGGGCACCGCCGGCGGGCGCGCCGGCGTACGGCACGCCGGGTGGCGGTGGCCCAGCCACGTCCGAGCGGGCAGAAATGTAGGTGGGGCACCGCTGAGCGGGGCTCAGCGTCAGGCCGGGACGTGGGCCGCGCGCGTCGCGGAGAGGTGCCAGCGCCAGCACGCCCAGCCCAGCAGCACGCACACCGCGGCTGCCACGGCGAAGCCGAGGACCGAGCGCCCGGCGTACGGGGCGAGCAGGGCCGCGCTGGCGGCGTTGAACACGAGCGTCACGAACGACCCCGCCGACATGACCGCGCCCCGACGGGTCGGGACGAGGTCGAGCATCAGCAGCTGGATGTTGGGGAAGGCCAGGCCGTTGCCGAGCGCGACCAGCGCGACCCCCGCTGCCGCCCACGGCAGCACCTCGCCCGCCGGCGTCAGCGCGACGACGATCCCCAGCAGCGCTCCCGCGCCGCTCACGGCGTAGCCGACGGACACCAGCTGGGTGCTGGTCACCAGCCGGCCCAGCCGACCGCTCAGCACCGAGCCCACCACCATCGCCCCGATCATCGGCACGAACAGCTTCCAGAAGTCGAGCTCGCCCTCCCCCAGCAGGTCGACGACGAAGATCGCCGCGCCGCCGATGTAGAGGAACTGCGCGCCGAACACGAGGGTGCCGGCCCAGGCCATCCGGTGGAAGGCGGGCACGGACACGACGGCCAGGAGACCCGCGACGACCTCGCCGACCGCCAGCGGGACCCGGCGCTCGGGCGGGTGGCTCTCGGGGAGCAAGGCGATCGACCCGGCGAGGAGGAGGACCGCGAGCGCCGCCATGAACCAGAAGACCGTCTGCCAGGGCCCGACCTGCACCAGCAGCCCGCCGACGACCGGGGCGATCGCGGGCGCCAGCCCGAAGATCACCGCGACCTGGCTCATCATGCGTTGCGCCTCGACGCCGTCGAAGAGGTCGCGGATGATCGTGCGGCTCACGATCGTCGAGCCGCCGGCGGCCAGCCCCTGGACCACCCGGCCGACCAGCAGCCACTCCAGCGTCGGCGCGAACGCGCAGGCGACGGACGCGACGGCGTACGCCGCGAGCGACCACACGATCACCGGCTTGCGACCGATCGCGTCGGACAGGGGTCCGTGGAAGATGCTCATCGCCGCGAAGGCCAGCATGTAGGCCGTCACGACGAGCTGGAGCTCCCCGGCCGTGACGTCGAGGGCCTCGCCCATCTGGGCGAATGCCGGGAAGGGCGTGTCGATGCTGAACGGGCCGATCATCGAGAGCATCGCCAGGACCAGCGGGATCAGCGCCAGGGTGCGGGCGGCCGGACGGGTGGCCGGCGCTGAGGTCATGCGTCGAGGCTACGGTCCAGGTTGATCACGGCGCTGATCAGGCCGAGGTGGGTGAAGCCCTGCGGGAAGTTGCCGAGCTGCTCACCGTTGAGGCCGACCTGCTCGGCGTACTGGCCGAGGTGGTTGGCGTAGGTGAACATCTTCTCCAGCGCCAGCCGGGCGTCGTCGAGGCGGCCGGCGCGGGTCAGCGCCTCGACGTACCAGAACGAGCAGAGCGAGAAGGTGCCCTCGCCGTCGGCGCCGCCCTCGACGCCGTCGTCGAAGGTGTCGGCGTCGTAGCGCAGCACCAGGCTGTCGGAGACGAGGCGCTCCTCGACGAGCGCGAGGGTGGAGAGGAAGCGCGGGTCGTCGGGCGCGAGCATCTTCACCATCGGCATCAGCAGGGTCCCCGCATCGAGCACGTCGCCGCCCGCGAAGGCCGTGAAGGCGCCGAGCTCGTCGTTCCAGCACTCGGTCATGACGCGCTCGTAGATCGCGTCGCGGGTCGCGGCGAGCTCGGTGAGGTCGCCGGGCAGCCCGCGTCGTCGCGCGACGCGCATCATCCGCTCGACGGCGACCCAGCTCATCACCAGCGAGGTGGTGTGGGTCCGCGGCTCGCCGCGGATCTCCCACATGCCGGCGTCGGGGCGCTCCCAGTTGTCCATCAGCCACGACACGATGCGGCGCAGGTCGGTCCAGGCGTCGTGGCTGATGCCGCGCCCGTGCTTGTCGAAGAGGTAGACCGAGTCGATGAGCTCGCCGTAGACGTCGAGCTGGAGCTGGTCGACCGCACCGTTGCCGACCCGCACCGGGCGTGAGCCGCGGTGGCCGGCGAGGTGGTCGAGCTCGCGCTCGTGGGGGATGGCGCCGTCGAGGTCGTAGAGCACCCGCAGCGGGCCGAGCTCCTCCGTGTCGACGCCGTCGTCGGCGGCCTCGCCGAGCCGCTCGGACAGGAAGCGGACGAAGGCCGAGGCCTCGTCGGTGAAGCCGAGGCGCAGGAGCGCGTAGACGCTGAAGGCGGCGTCGCGCACCCAGACGTAGCGGTAGTCCCAGTTGCGGGTGCCACCGATGTGCTCGGGCAGGCTGGTGGTGGGCGCGGCGATGATGCCGCCGCTGGGCTCGTGGCACAGCAGCTTGAGGGTCAGCGCCGAGCGGTCCACCCACTCGCGCCACCGGCCGGTGTAGGTGCTCTGCGCGAGCCAGCCGCGCCAGAACCTGGCCGTGGCGTCGAAGAGCTCGTCGACGTCGGCCTCGGTGCACCCGCGGGCCGGCTCGCCGGGTGCGAGGACCTCGAGCACGAAGAGGGCGGACTCGCCGGTTCGCAGCGCGACGTGCGCGGTGGCGGCGTGGTCGGCGACCTCCACGTCGACGGTGCTCGACAGCGCGAGGTGCACGTCGCCGTCGGCGAAGCGCACGACGTCGTCCTCGACGGACAGCTCGGGCGTGGTCATGGCGTAGTCGGGTCGCGGCGCCATCGCCATGGTGAGGTCGACGCAGCCGCGCAGGCCGACCACGCGGCGTACGAGCCGCTGACGGTGGTCGGGGTCGTGCGCGCGCAGCACCGGCATGAAGTCCTGCACCTCCACGACGCCCTGCTCGGTCATGAAGCGGGTGACGAGGATGTTGGTCTCGGGGTGGTAGTACTGCTGGCTGCGCGCCTCCTCGTCGTCCGGCCCCAGCCGCCACGAGCCGGCGTCGGGGTCGAGGATCGAGGCGAAGACGCTGGGGGCGTCGAAGCGCCCGGGGCAGAACCAGTCGATGGTGCCGTCGGTGGCCACCAGGGCCGCGGTGCGCAGGTCGCCGACCAGGCCGTGGTCGGCGATCGACGGCCCGTCGGGGCGCTCAGCCCGCATCGGCCGCGTCCCGGCCGAGCCGCCACCCGCCGGGCGGCAGGTCGAGCGCCTCCCGCGGTCCCCACGACTCCCGGTCGTACGGCAACGGGTCGGGTCGGTCGTCGAGGACGGGCTGGCAGACCTCCCACAGCCGGCGCGTCTCGTCGGCGTGGGCGAAGAGGGTGTGGTCGTCGTGCAGCACGTCGAGCAGCAGCCGCTCGTAGGCCTCGAACGGCTCGTCGTGGGGCAGCTCCTCGCCGATGTCGAGTCGCATCGTGGCCGGCGCGAGCTCCATCTTGGGGCCGGGGCGCTTGCCGAGGAGCTCCACGTGCACCTGGGCCTCGTCGGTGAGCTCGAGGACGAGCTGGTCGGGCTCGAGGCCGGCACCGAAGACCGTGGAGTCGGGCTGGCGGAAGCGCAGGGTGACCGTGCGGCGGGTCTCGGCCATCGCCTTGCCGGTGCGCAGGTGGAAGGGGACGTCCCGCCACCGGTCGTTGTCGACCCAGGCCTCGAGCGCCACGTAGGTCTCGACGGTCGAGTCCGCGTCGACGTCGTCCTCGTCGCGGTAGCCGTCGTACTGCCCCAGCACGACCCGTGCGGGGTCGAGCGGGCGTACGGCGTCGAAGACCTCGGCCCGCGCGCGGCGCACGGCGCTGGCCGACCACTCGCCCGGGTCCTCCAGCGCCACCGCACCGAGGATCTGGAACAGGTGGGTGGAGACCATGTCGCGCAGCGCGCCGGTGGACTCGTAGAACGAGCCGCGGCCCTCCATCGCCAGCGTCTCGGGGACGTCGACCTGCACCGAGGCGATGCTGCGCCGGTCCCAGGCCGGCTCGAAGAGCGCGTTGGCGAAGCGCAGGGCCAGCAGGTTCTGCACGGCCTCCTTGCCGAGGAAGTGGTCGATGCGGAAGACCTGGTCCTCGTCGAAGACCGCGTGCACGTCGTGGTCGAGCTCCTCGAACGACTCGAGGTCGAGCCCGAAGGGCTTCTCGATCACCAGCCGCGCGCGCTCGGCGAGGCCCTCGCGGCCGAGCATGGCGACCATCCCGGACATCGCGGTGGGCGGCACGGAGAGGTAGACCAGACGGCGTACGCCGTCACCGAGGGACTCCTCGACCTCGCGCACCCGAGCGGCCAGGTCGGCCCCGTCGTCGGCGTCGGAGGTCTCGAAGGAGGTGCGCTCGAGCAGGTCGCGGGCGATCGACTCGTCGAGGTCGTCCACGCTGTCACGCAGGCCGCCGAGGACCTCGTCGCGGAACTCCTCGTCGGTGCCCGGCGAGTGGCGCCCGCTGCCGATGACGGCGTACTCCTCCGGCAGCCGGCCGGCCGCGGCGAGGCGGTAGAGGCCGGGGAAGAGCTTGCGCGCCGCGAGGTCCCCGCGGGCGCCGAAGAGGAGGAAGACGTAGGGCGGCAGGTCGGGGTCGGCGGACCCGGTGCTGGTCATGGCGCCACGCTAACGACCCACCCGAAGGGCGGGCCCGGCTCAGGAGTTGCTGAAGACCGCCGGTCCGCCGTCCTCGCCGGACGCACCTCCCGACGGACCGGGACCGCGGCCCGCCCAGGTCCAGGCGTACGCCGGGTCCTCCACGGCCAGTCCGCCCTCGCCCAGCTCCAGCGGGGCGAAGGTGTCGACCATGACCGCGGACTCGTCGAAGTAGTCGGCACCCAGGCTCGCCTCGATGGCGCTGGGCTGCGGGCCGTGGGCGTGGCCACCGGGGTGCAGGCTGATCGAGCCGAGGTTGATCCCCGAGCCCTTGCGCGCCTCGTAGTCGCCGCCGACGTAGAACATGACCTCGTCGGAGTCGACGTTGGAGTGGTAGTAGGGCACCGGGATGGCGAGGTCGTGGTAGTCGACCTTGCGGGGCAGGAAGTTGCAGATCACGAAGTTCCACCCCTCGAAGACCTGGTGCACCGGCGGCGGCTGGTGGACCTTGCCGGTGATCGGCATGTAGTCCTCGATGTTGAACGTGTAGGGGTAGAGGCACCCGTCCCAGCCCACCACGTCGAAGGGGTGGGTGGCGTAGGTGAGCCGGGTGCCGACGACGCCCGCACTCGTGCGGTGCTTGACCAGCACCTCGACGTCGGTGCCCTCGGCCTGGTGCGTCTCGGCCGGGCCGTGGAGGTCGCGCTCGCAGTAGGGCGCGTGCTCGAGGAGCTGGCCGAAGCGCGAGAGGTAGCGCTTGGGCGGGTGGATGTGGGAGTTGGCCTCGATGGCGTAGAGGCGCGACGGCTCGGCCGGGACCCAGCGGTGGTCGGTGGCGCGCGGGATCACGACGTAGTCGCCGGTCCGGTAGGCCACGACGCCGAAGACGGTCTCGACCGTGCCCGAGCCGGACTCGACGTAGACGCACTCGTCGCCGATGGCGTTGCGGTAGAGCGGGGACGGATCGGTGCCCGTGACGACGTAGGCGATGCGGACGTCGTTGTTGCCGAGCACCAGGCGACGCCCCTCGACCGGGCAGGTGCCGGTCTCGAGGTCGTGCAGCTTCAGGTGCCGTGGCTTGAGCGGGTGGTTGGGCGTGCGCGACTGGTCGGCGAGCTCCCAGACCTGGCTGTCGGTGATCGCGCTCGGCACGCCGCGGCGGTAGAGCAGGGAGGAGTCGGAGGAGAACCCCTCCTCGCCCATCAGCTCCTCACGGAAGAGGTGGCCGTCCTCGTCGCGCATCTGCGTGTGGCGCTGGCGTGGCAGCCGGCCGAGGGCTCGGTAGTGGGCCATGACGGTCACTCCTGTCTTCCGATTATCGGACGCAGGCGTCCGCTATCTGGTGGCTAGAGTAGCCCCGTGGTCCCCTCCCCTGCACCTGCCGAATCCGCCCAGTGGCGCGGCCTCGTCGACGACGCCGCGATCTTCCCGCCCGGTGACGTCCCGCTCCACGACGCGACGGCGTCGTGGGGCGCCCGCAGCGGGGAGTGGTACGCCGACCTCGTCGGGACCTTCGTGCTCAAGGACACCGACGTGCCGCTGGTCCGCGGCTTCGGCGCGCCGCTGTCGGTCGTGGTGACCGGCGGTGCCGGGCAGGTCGCCGGCCCCCTCGGTGCCGCCGCGCGCCTGGGCCTCGAGGTCGCCGCACTGGAGATCGCGCTGCGCGACCCCGACGACCTTGCAGGCAACGTACGCCGGGTGGTGGCCGCGCTGGACCACGCCCGCGACGAGGGCACGCTCGCCGACGACGTACGCGTCCACGTCGAGGTCCCCGGACCGGTCACCCCCGCCTGGCTCGCCGCCGCCGACGAGGTGGCCGCGGCCGACCTCCGGCTCAAGCTGCGGCTGGGTCACGTCGACCACGACCTGGTGCCCGACGAGGCGACGGTGGCCTCCTGGATCGACGCGGCCATGGACCGCGAGACACCGTTCAAGGGCACCGCCGGCCTGCACCGCGCCGTGCGCCACGACCCCGAGGGCGGAGGCATGCACGGCTTCCTCAACGTCCTGGTCGCCACCCAGGTGCTCTGGGACGGTGGCTCCGTCGCCGACGCGGCCGACGCCCTGCGCCAGCGAGACGGCGAGGCGCTCGCCGCGACCGACATCGGTTCGGCGCGCCGCTGGTTCACCTCGTTCGGCTCCTGCTCGGTGACCGAGCCCCTCGACGACCTGGTCGCGCTCGGCCTGCTCACCCCCCACCCCGCGGAGGACTCATGACCCACCAAGCCACCACCTGGGTGCCCGGCGCCGCCGGCTCCGGCTTCGACGTCGACCACCTCCCCTACGGCGTCTTCGCGCGCTCCGGCGAGCACCCGCGCGTCGCGGTCCGGATCGGCGACCAGGTGCTCGACCTCAGCATCGTGGCGGCCGCCGACATGGTCGACACCCACGCGCTCTTCGACCAGCCCACGCTGAACCCCTTCATGGCGGCCGGGCCGACGGTGTGGGAGTCGACGCGCGCCTGGGTCACCGGGCTGCTGACCGACGAGACCGAGCGCGACCTCGTGGAGCCCGCCCTGTCGCCGGTGGACTCGGTGCGGATGCTGATGCCCTTCACCGTCGGCGACTACGTCGACTTCTACGCCTCCGAGCACCACGCCTCCAACGTCGGGCGGATGTTCCGCCCCGACGCCGAGCCGCTGCTGCCCAACTGGAAGCACCTCCCCGTCGGCTACCACGGCCGCTCCGGCACCGTCGTGGTCTCGGGCACCGACGTCGTACGCCCCTGCGGGCAGCGCAAGGCGCCCGACGCCGACCGGCCGACCTACGGTCCGTCGGCGCGCCTCGACATCGAGGCCGAGCTCGGCTTCGTCGTCGGCGTCCCCTCGGCGATCGGTGAGCGCGTCGCGACCGCCGACTTCGCCCGCCACACCTTCGGCGTCGTCGGCCTCAACGACTGGTCGGCGAGGGACGTCCAGGCGTGGGAGTACGTCCCGCTCGGCCCGTTCCTCGGCAAGTCGTTCGCGACCTCGATCAGCGCCTGGGTCACCCCGCTCGCGGCGCTCGACGCGGCCTGGACCGAGCTGCCCGGCCAGGACGACCCGGAGGTGCTCGACTACCTCCGCGTCGAGGGCCCCGCCGGTCTCGACATCGAGGTCGAGGTGGTGCTCGACGGCGAGGTCGCCGCCCGCCCGCCCTACCGCACGATGTACTGGTCGCCCGCGCAGATGCTGGCCCACACGACCGTCAACGGTGCGAGCGTGCGCACCGGAGACCTCTGGGGCTCCGGCACCGTGTCAGGACCCGAGCGCGACCAGCGCGGGTCGCTGCTCGAGCTGAGCTGGGGCGGCAAGGAGCCCTTCACCGTCGCCGGCCGCGAGCGGACCTTCCTCGAGGACGGCGACGAGGTGACCCTGCGCTACACCGCACCCGGCACGGGCGGGGGCCGGATCTCGCTCGGCGAGGTCACGGGCCGCATCCTCCCGGCCCGCTGACGGCAAGGCCCCCGTCGGGGTCCGTTCACCCGGCTGCGCCACCGTGCGCACATGCGCATCGCCCAGCTGGCCAACTTCGTCGGACCTGCGTCGGGGGGCATGCGCACCGCGCTGCGCGCCCTGGGGGCGGGATACGTGGAGGCCGGCTGCCGCCGCCTGCTCGTCGTACCCGGCCCCGAGGACGCCCGCACGTCCGGACCGATGGGCGACGTCGTCCAGCTCCGCGCGCCCCGGGTCGGCGGCGGCTACCGGCTGATCGTCGAGCCGTGGCGCGTGATCGAGGTGCTCGAGGAGTGGGGGCCGACCTCGATCGAGCTGAGCGACAAGTCGACGCTGCTGCCCGTGGCGCGCTGGGCGCACCGCAGCGGTGTCGGCTCGGTGCTGCTCTCGCACGAGCGCCTCGACGACATGCTGGCCCTGCGCACCGGGCTCGACGCCACGTCCAAGGTGTCGGCGGGGCTGCTCAACCGGCTGCTGGTGCGCAGCGTCGACACGGTCGTGGTCACCTCTGCCTACGCCCGGGACGAGTTCGCCACGGTCGCCGCGACGGCAGGCTGCCCCGTCGTACGCGTCCCGTTGGGGGTCGACCTCGCCACCTTCCGGCCGCACCGACGCCCACGGGTCGATGAGCTGCGGCTGGTGCACGCCGGGCGGCTGTCGCGCGAGAAGAGCCCGCACCTCGCGGTGGCCACCGCCGTCGAGCTGCACCGGCACGGGGTGCCGCTGCGCCTCGACGTCTACGGTGTCGGGCCGCACCGCGACGAGCTGGTCGAGCTCGCCGGTGACGCACCGGTGCGGTTCCGGGGCTACGTCGACTCGCCCGCGCGGTTGAGCCGCGCGCTGGCCCACGCCGACGTGGCGTTGAGCGTCTGCCCCGGCGAGACGTTCGGCCTCGCGGTGCTCGAGGCGCTGGCCTCGGGCACGCCTGTCGTGACCGCCGACCGGGGCGGCGCGCGCGAGCTGGTCGACGACGCCTCCGGAGGGTGGGCCGCGCCGGAGGCCGGTGCGCTCGCGGACGCGGTGCTCGAGGTGGCCGCCCGTCCCGTGGCACGGCGCCGGGCCGCGGCCCGCGCACGTGCCGAGCACTACCCCTGGTCGGCCACGGTCGGCTCCCTGCTGGAGGTCCACTCGTCGGTGGCGATGCCGTCGAGCCGCTCGCGGGCCCGGCGGGTGGCGAGCAGGAGCACGGCGACCGCTGCGACCACCAGCGACCCGATCACGATCGCGAGGTAGGCGCCGTGCAGTGAGGAGTCCATCGGCGCCACCAGCCCGCCCACCAGCGACACCGAGACCAGGGCGGCACTCGGGCCACGGCCGAGGCGCTGCACGGCGACGAACGGCACGACCCACAGGAAGTACCAGAGGTGGACCACCGGGCTGAGGGCGACGGTCGCTGCCGTCACCAGCGCCACCGCCCGGACCGCCTCGCGCGGGTCACCGACCGGCAGGCGCAGCAGCGCCCACCCGGCGACCCCGACCGCGACGGCCTGAGCGACCAGGCGTACGCCGTCGAGGAACGCCGCGTCGGGGGTGCCGAGCCCGACCCACGCGGCCACGAGGTCGAGCCAGCCGCCGACGAGGGTCGGGAGCGACAGCGGCGTGTTGACCGTGCCTGGGACGCCGAGTGCGCCGATCCACCCCACACCGAGCCCCCACACCACGCCGGGGCCGACGAGCGCGAGGACCGCGACGGCCGCCACCCGTGCGCCGTGCCGCACCCTCGCGAGGAGATCCGCCGCCGGCGCGGTGAGCAGGACGACGGCCACGCAGACCAGTCCCCCCGGCAGCTTCACCGCGGCCGCCAGCCCACCGAGGACGGCGCCGGCCGCCCACCCGTGGTCGCGGGCGACGACGAGCGCCGCCGCCATCAGTCCCACCATGAGCAGGTCGTTGTGCAGCCCGGCCACGCCGTTGGCGACCATCAGCGGGGAGGCCAGCACCAGGCAGGAGGCGAGCGCCGGGTTGGCGCCGCACCACTGCGCCAGCCGCGGCACCGCCCACGCCAGCAGCACCAGCCCGACCAGCGCCATCCCCCGGTGCGCGACGACGAGGAGCCACGGGTCGGGCGTGAGACCCGCAGCGAGGTCGCCCCCGATCAGCGGGACCGGACCGTAGGGCGCCGGTGTGCCCATCCAGCGCGGGTCCACGCCCTCGACGATCGGCCCGGGGACCGAGCGCGGGCCGACGAGGAGCCACGGCCCGTGCTCGTAGGGCGAGAGGCCTCGGTGGGTGAGCGTGCCCTGGGCGGCGTACGACCAGCCGTCGCGGGAGAACAGCGGCGGGGCCAGCAGGAGCGGCAGCGACCAGGCGACGGTCGCCGCGCGCACCGTGGCCAGGACGTCGGCCTGTCCGGCCTCCTCGGTGCGCGCGGCCACGCGGCACAGGTGCAGCCATGCCGACGCCAGCAGGCCGAGCCCCAGGAGGACGACGACGAGACCGGCCATCCGGCCGGGCGCGGTGCCGCGGAGCACCTGCAGGAGGTCGACGTCGGCCACCACGGCGCTCTCGGGCAGGGTCGCGACCACCAGCCCGCCGAGCAGCACGAGCACGCTGCCGACCACTCCCCGCGCCACCATGCTGCGGACCGTAAGGGCCGTCCGCAACGCCCAGCCGACCGTCCGGTGAACAGCCGCCGACCCCTCGACCACGCCTGCCGAGGCCCTTCCGCGCGGCCCTAGGCTGAGACCCGTGAAGCAGCTGGGCCAGTACGCCGCACCGCGGCACGTCGTCGCGCACCTCTCCGACCCCCACCTCATCGGCGGCGGCGGGCTGCACTACGGCGTGATCGACAACGATGCCCGACTCCGCCAGGCCCTCGACCGGCTCGCGGCCGTGAGCCCCGCCCCGCAGGCGCTGGTCTTCACCGGCGACCTGGCCGACCGCGCCGAGCCCGACGCCTACGCGACGCTGCGCTCGATCGTCGAGCCGGCCGCGGCCGCGATGGGTGCGGTGGTGGTGTGGACGATGGGCAACCACGACGAGCGTGCCCCCTACGCGCGCGGTCTCTTCGACTCCGACGACGACGGACCCCAGGACCGCGTCCACGAGGTCGACGGGCTGCGCATCGTCGCCCTCGACACGAGCGTCCCGGGCCACCACCACGGTGACCTCACCCCCGGCCAGCTCGCGTGGCTCGCCGACGTGCTGGCCACCCCGGCCGAGCACGGCACCCTGCTCGCGATGCACCACCCGCCCCTGCCGCTGCCCATGCTGCGTGCCGCCGAGCTGATCGAGCTGCACGACCAGCAGGCGCTGGCCGACGTGGTGGCCGGCACCGACGTGCGCGGGATCCTGGCCGGGCACCTCCACCTGTCGACGTGGTCGACCTTCGCCGGCGTACCGGTGTCGGTGGCCTCGGCCAGCTGCTACACCAGCGACCCTGCGCCGGTGGACCGCTTCGTCTCGGGCGTCGACGCCAACCAGGCCTTCACGATGGTGCACGCCTACGCCGACCGCCTGGTGCACACCCTCGTCCCGCTCGAGCGCGGCACCGAGGTGAGCCACCTCGGCTCCGACGTCGCCGAGGCGCTCGAGGGCGTGCCGCTGGAGCAGGCCCGCGAGCTCGCCTCGTCCAAGACCTCCCGGTTCAACAGCTAGGACCTCCTGTGCGACTCCTCCTCATGCGCCACGGCCAGACCCACGCCAACGTCTCCGGCGAGCTCGACACCGCTCACCCGGGGGTGGACCTCACCGACCTCGGCCACGCCCAGGCCGCAGCAGCCGCGAAGGCGCTGGCCGACGAGCACCTCGACGCGGTCTACGTCTCCAGCCGGGTGCGTACGCACCAGACGGCCGCGCCGACCGCCGGGGACCGCGGCCTCGACCTGACCGTGCTCGAGGGTCTGGAGGAGATCGCGGCGGGCGACTTCGAGATGCGCAGCGACCACGACGCGGTCGCCGGCTACATCGGCGCCGTCGCGACGTGGCTCGAGGGCGACCTCACCCACCGGATGCCCGGCGGGGAGACGGGCGAGGAGTTCCTGGCCCGCTTCGACGCCGCGGTGCGCCGCATCGTCGACGCCGGCCACCGCGCCGCCCTCGTCGTCAGCCACGGCGCCGCGCTCCGCACGTGGGTGTCCACCCGGATGGAGCCGCACCCCGACGCCCCGCCCGCGCACCAGCCGCTGCACAACACCGCGCTGATCGTCCTCGAGGGCGACCACGAGTCGGGCTGGCGGATGGTGTCGTGGCAGGGGCACCCGGTGGGTGGCGACTACCTCGAGGACCCGAGCGCCGAGGACCCCACCGGCGACCTCGACTCCGACGACGACGGCGAGATCGGCTAGACCCCCTCGGTCCCGATCCCCGGGTGCACGAAGGGTCGGCCCGCCTTCATCTGCTCGACCGAGCCCGGGTGGACCCGGGCGAGGTGGGCGAGGCCCCGTCGCCGGTAGCGCAGCGTCTGCACGATGCCGAAGGCCCAGAAGACGTACTGCACCGACATCGCCAGCTTGAAGTCGCCCAGCGTGTAGGACCCCATGCCGCCCGACGCGGACAGGTCGAGCACGACGCCGATGAGCGCCATCGTCAGCAGGGAGGCGGTGAAGCCGCCGACGTTGACCAGGCCGTTGGCGCGCCCGGTCTCGTGCGGCGGGGTGAAGGACCGCGCGAGGTCGAAGCCGACCATCGCGGCCGGTCCCCCGCTGGCCGTCGCGAAGGCCATCACGACCACGAGCCAGCCGGGTGCGACGCCCGGCCACAGCAGGACGGCGGTCCATGGCACGACCATCGCGATGACGATGCCGACCACGATCCACGAGCGGTAGTAGGGCAGTCGCGCCACGAGCCGCGCCGTGACCAGCCCGCTCACGACCGCCCATGCCGTCATCGCCATCAGCAGGGTGCTCGCCCCGCTCGTCGACCAGCCCAGGCCCTGGACGAGGAAGGGGTAGCCCCACAGCAGCGCGAAGACCGTGGCGGAGAACTGCGAGACGAAGTGCGACCACATGCCGAGCCGGGTGCCGGGGTTGCCCCACACCGTGCGCACCGACAGCGCGAGCGCGCGGAGCTTGATGGCGACCACGTCGCCGCGACGGTAGGGCGAGTCCTTGACCAGCGCGAGCACCGCCACCAGCAGCACGACTCCGATGCTCGAGGTCAGCGCGAAGGCACCGGTCCAGCCGAGCTCGTGGAGGAGGTACGACAGGGGGCCGGCCGCTGCGATCGCGCCGAGCTGGCCCGACAGGCCGGTGAGCTGGGTGACCATCGGACCCTGGCGGACCAGGAACCACACCGTGACCAGGCGGATCACGCTGACGAAGACCATCGCGTCCCCCGCGCCGACCACGGCGCGCGCGGCCACGGCGGCCGGGAAGGACTCCACGAACGCGAACCCGAGCTGACCCGCGGTCATCAGCACCAGGCCGGTGATGAGCATCGCGCGCGAGCCGAAGCGGTCGAGCAGCACGCCGACCGGCACCTGCATGCCGGCGTAGACGACGAGCTGGAGGACGGTGAACGTCGCCAGGCTGGTGGCGTTGATGTCGAAGCGGTCGGCCGCGACGATGCCGGCGACACCGAGCGAGCTGCGGTGGAAGACCGCGAGCACGTAGACCGCGAGCGCGACCAGCCAGATCACCCAGGCCCGTCGCTGACCGATGTCGTGGATCTGCTCCCGCGTCACTCCTCGTCCGCTTCGGGAGTCGTGCCCAGGGCGGCGGAGAGCTCAGCGCGCGACGGCGGGTCCGCCCCGGGGCGCGAGACGTTGATCGCGGCACCGATCGCAGCAGTCGTCACCACTCCCAGGACGTCGCGGTCCGACAGCGCGCGCAGCGCACCGGCCGCGTCGGCCCCGTGCACGCCGAGGGCGATGAAGGCGTCGACCAGCACCCCGCTGAAGGTGTCACCGGCCCCCACGGTGTCGGCCACGCGGACCGGGACCCCGGGCACCTCGAGCATCGTGCCGTCGTGGCGTACGGCGACCGCGCCCTCGCCGCCACGGGTGACCACGACCAGTCCCGGACCCGCCGCCGCCCACCGCGTGGCGGTGGCGACAGGGTCGTGCCCGGGGTGCAGCCAGCCGAGGTCCTCGTCGCTGACCTTGACCAGGTCGGACAACGCGACCAGCTCCTCGACGCGGGCGACGGGTCCGGTGCGGTCGGGCGTGATGGCCGGGCGGGCGTTGGGGTCGAGGGAGACCAGCGCACGGCCACGGTGGGCGCGCACGGCGTCGAGGACGGCATCGGCGCCCGGGTCGAGCACCGTCGCGATCGAGCCGACGTGCAGGACGTCGCAGGACTCCTCGGGCACGGCCGGGAGCTCCCAGTCGAGGTCGAAGACGTAGCTCGCGGCCCCCGAGGCGTCGAGCGTGACCTCGGCGCTCGACGTACGCCCGCTGCCGGTCGGTTGCGCGAGCACGGTCACGTTGCTGGCCTCGAGCCAGGCGCGGACGAGCTCCCCGCGCGCGTCGTCGCCGAGCAGCGTGACGAGGCGTACGTCGCGCTCGAGCCGTCCGAGGGTGATCGCGACGTTGGCGGGGCTGCCGCCGGGCAGGTCGCGGGGGGCTCCCCCGGCGTCGGGGACCACGTCGATGAGCGCCTCGCCGACGACGAGGATGCGCGGCTGGGCGTCCGTCATGGACCCATCATGCCGGTGCCGCCCCGGGTGCCGACAGGGCCACCGCCCGGGCGAGACCGGGCGCCAGCGGGAGTCGTGGGAGGAGCGTGGCCTGCACGGCGTGGTAGAGGTCGGGCTTGCCGGGCCACACCGACGCCTGCGGTTGGTTGGCCGGGTCGAGCTCGTGGTGCCACGAGCCCCGCTCGGTGTCGCGCACGTGCTCGTCGACGTAGCGCCACCAGGCGGCGTACAGCTGGGCGTAGCGCTCCTCGCCGGTGCGCCGGCGGAGAGCCGCGGCGGCGGCGATGCCCTCGGCCGCCACCCAGTGCATCCGCTGCCGCACGACGGGCGCGCCGTCCCAGTCGGTGGTGTAGACGAAACCCGGTGCGCCGTCGACGTCCCAGCCGTCGGCCACGGCCCGGTCGAAGAGGGCGCGCGACGTGTCGAGCAGGCCGGCCGGAGCACGGTCGCCGAGCGACGCCTCGACGTGCAGCAGCAGCCGCGACCACTCCAGGCCGTGCCCGATCGTCGCGCCGTAGGGCTTGAACGGATCGTCGGGCCGGTCGCGGTTGAGCTCCAGGTCGGGCGTCCAGTCGGGACCGAAGTGCTCGGGCAGGCGGGCGTGGTGGCCTGCCGCCAGGCCCACGACGTACGCCGCGACGCGGCCGGCCCGCTCGTGCCAACGGGGGTCGCCGGTCGCGTCACCGGCTGCGAGCATCGCCTCCACCGAGTGCATGGTGGCGTTGAGCCCGCGGTAGGGGGCGGACGTGGTCCAGGCGCGGTCCCACTCGTCGATGACCAAGCCTGTCGACTCGTCCCAGAAGTGCCGCTCGAGGACGTCGAGCGCCTCGGCGAGGAGGTCGTCGGCGCCGGGAAGGCCAGCCACGACCGCCGTCGAGCCCGCGAGCACGACGAAGGCGTGGTCGTAGCACGACTTCGCCGTGCTGACCGGCCTCCCGGTGGCGTCGACCGCGGTGAACCACCCGCCGTGCTCGTCGTCGCGCAGCGTCGTACGCAGCCCGTCGAGGGCAGCCGCGGCGATGTCCGCGCAGCCGTCGACGCCGAGGAGGGCGCCCAGGCCGAACACGTGGACGGTGCGGCTGGTGATCCACGTGTGCACCGGTCGCGACAGGTCCGGCCTGCCGTCGTCGTCGAGCCAGGCGGCTCCACCGAGGGGGTGGACGACGTGACGCCCGAAGTCGAGGAGGCGGCCGCACTCGGCGTCGAGCGACGCAGCGTCGGGAGGGGCGATGTGCATGCGGTGAGTCAAATGCACGAGACCCCCGCCTGTCGACGGGGGTCTCGCCCTGGACTCGTCCAGTGGCAGGTAGAGGATTCGAACCTCTGTAGGCGTTGCCGGCTGATTTACAGTCAGCTCCCTTTGGCCGCTCGGGCAACCTGCCGGGCCGTGCGGAACAATAGCAAGGCACGGACTTCACTACGAATCGCCGGGGCGCCACCACGAGGCCCCACTAGGAGGCACACATGGCTGACTCGAGCTTCGACATCGTGAGCAAGCTGGACCGCCAGGAGGTCGACAACGCCCTGAGCCAGGCAGCCCGCGAGATCGCCACCCGCTTCGACTTCAAGGGCACCGGCGCGAGCATCGAGTGGAAGGGCGAGAAGGCGATCGAGATCACCGCCTCCGCCGACGACCGCGCGAGCGCCGTGCTCAGCGTCTTCCAGGACAAGCTCATCAAGCGCAACCAGAGCCTGAAGATCCTCGACACCTCCGAGCCGCGCCAGTCCGGCCAGGTCTCGAAGATCGACATCGCGCTCAAGGAGGGCATCACCTCCGAGGACGCCAAGAAGATCTCCAAGCTGATCCGCGACGAGGGCCCCAAGGGCGTCAAGGCACAGGTGCAGGGCGAGGAGCTGCGGGTGTCGTCGAAGAAGCGCGACGACCTCCAGGCCGTCCAGCAGCTGGTGAAGTCGCAGGACTACGACTTCGCAGTGCAGTTCACCAACTACCGCTGAGGCCTGACCCGAGGCCGGCGGCGCGGCCTGCTCAGATGGGCCGCGCCGCCAGCACTCCGTAGGTCCGGGGGCACCTGTCACGTCCTGGGGGGATCCGAGCGGCCCGCGGGAGCTGGGCCGATCGGGTGCGACAGGTGCTCCCCTGTGACGCCTTTCGCATCCCTACTGCAGACGAGACGGCCCCGTCCCCGCGGCATGACGCCGAAACCGCGACGGAAATCTGCGGTCGCCTCACCAGCTGTCGGTGAGCCTCGTGAGAGCGCCGACGAGGAAGACCACGGCGCGCACCGGGTCGTCGGGCAGCGGGACCGCGCCGATCTCGGCCACGGCCTGGTCGTCCGCGCCCCGTCCCGCGGCGTAGAGGGCGCAGTCCTGAGCGAGCCGGCGCAGCGAGGAAGCGTGCGCGGTGAACGCGGTGGGTCGGGTCGCGGCCAGCACGACGGCGTCCGCGCCGGTGACCCGGGCCGCGGCGAGGATCGCGGGGATCGGGGTGTCGGCGCCGAGGAAGCGGGCGGGGACGCCGCGCTCGCGCAGCATCAGCGCCACGCACAGCAGGACCAGGTCGTGGCGCTCGCCGGGCGGGCAGGCCAGCAGCACCACGGGCGAGGGCGCCGAGGGGTCCTCGAGCACCTGCTGCGGCGGGACCGCGGTCAACGCCGACAGGGTGCGACGCAGCATGTCGGTGACGAAGTGCTCGTGCGCCACCGACAGGGTGCCGGCCTCCCAGCGGTCGCCGACCTCGCGGAGGAACGGCAGCACGACACCGGTGACGGCGCCGGACAGGGGCACGTCCCACAGCAGTCGCGCGAGGGCGACCTCCGCCGCCTCCGCGTCGAAGGTCTCGACCGCGGCCCAGAGATCGTCCGCCGTCGTCGTCGTGGTGTCCACAGGCGCACGCTAGTGGCTGCGGGGCGGGCGCGCGCCACATCGGCGTACGCCCTCACCCCTCGGGGCGCTCACCCGGCGACGGCCATCCGCGGGATCACCGTGGCACCCACGGCGGGCGTGAGCCACACGGTGCTGCCCTCCTGGAGCCCGAAGGACCGCGCGTGCGTGCGCGTCACGACCACCGACACCTCGTCGCCGTCGAGCGTCAGGACGTGCAGCCGCACCTCGAAGCCGATCCGCACCATGCGTGAGATCGTGCCCTCGACGGCGCCGGCCAGCGTCGGCGAGGTCTCGAGCTCGATGTCGTGCGGCCTCAGGGACACGCCGCCGAGGTGCGTCACCTCGCCGAGGAACGACATCACGAAGTCGTTGGCGGGCTCGTCGTAGAGCTGGTCGGGGGTGCCGACCTGCTCGACGCGACCCTCGTTGATGACCACGATCTCGTCGGCGACCTCGAGGGCCTCCTCCTGGTCGTGCGTCACGAAGACCGTGGTGACGTGCACGTCGTCGTGCAGTCGCCGCAGCCAGTCGCGCAGCTCCTTGCGGACCTTGGCGTCGAGCGCACCGAAGGGCTCGTCGAGCAGCAGCACCGACGGCTCGACGGCGAGCGCACGGGCGAGCGCCATGCGCTGACGCTGGCCGCCGGAGAGCTGCGACGGCAGACGGTGCGAGAACTGGGAGAGGTGGACGAGCTTGAGCAGCTCGTCCACACGGTGGGCGATCTCGTCCTTGGGCCGCTTGCGGATCTCGAGGCCGAAGGCGACGTTCTTCGCCACGGTCATGTGCTTGAAGACCGCGTAGTGCTGGAAGACGAAGCCGACGTTGCGCTTCTGGGCGGGCAGGTGGGTGGCCTCGACACCCTCGATGCTGACCGAGCCGGTGTCGGCGGTCTCGAGCCCGGCGATGATCCGCAACAGGGTCGACTTGCCGCCGCCGCTCGGCCCCAGGAGGGCGGTGAGCTGGCCGGTGGGGATGGTGACGTTGACGCCGTCGAGTGCGACGAAGTCGCCGAACAACTTGTTAAGGCCTCGGACCTCGATGCTCATGACTGACCTCTCAGGGGTGGTTCTTGGGACGGATGATCGCGACGATCACGATGCAGGCGACGGAGACCATCGCGAGCAGGAACGCCGTCGCGTAGGCGCCCTGCTGGTCGAAGTTGAGGTACTTCTCCTCCACCGCCAAGGTGGCCGTGCGGGTCTGGCCGAGGACGTTGCCCGAGACGACCTTGACCGCACCGAACTCGCCGAGCGAGCGGGCGAGCGTCAGCACGACGCCGTAGGTGATGCCCCACTTGATGGAGGGCAGGGTGATGCGCCAGAACCGCTGGAGGGCGTTGGCGCCGAGGCTCTCGGCCGCCTGCTCCTGCTCGGTGCCGATCTCCTCGAGCACCGGCACGATCTCTCGGATCATCAGCGGCAGCGCGACGAACGTCGTGGCCATGATGATGCCCGGGGTGGAGAAGATGACCTGGAAGCCGGCGTCGAGCAGGAACGGACCGAACCACCCGTTGCGTCCGCCGTACACCAGGACCAGCGCGAGGCCGACCACGATGGGCGACACCGACAGCGGGATGTCGAGCAGCGCGTTGAGCAGCCGCTTGCCGGGGAACTCGTGGCGCACGAGGAGGAGCGAGATCCCCACGCCGAAGAGCGTGTTGATGATCACCGACCACACGGCGACGTACGCACTGAGCTGCAGCGCGACGACCATGTCGGGGTCCTCGAGGAGTGAGCGGATCGACTCGAAGCCGTCGGCGAAGGTGTTGGTCGCGACGAGCGACACCGGCCACGCGACCAGGAAGAACAGGTAGGCGGTGACGATGAGGCGCATCAGGTAGGTCACCGGGGTCTTGCGCACCCGCGGCGGCCGACGACGCTCGGCGACGGGCGCCGCCTCCGGCTCGTGGATCAGCGTGTCAGCCACGTGCGGCCACCCGCCTCTGGATCAGGTCCAGGACCACGATCACTGCGAGCGAGATCGCCAGCAGCACGGTCGCGACGGCCGCCGCGGCTGCGACGTTGTCGTTCTCGATGCTGCTGAGGATGCGCACGGAGGTGACCTCGGTCCTGAACGGGAGGTTGCCGGACAGCAGCACCAGCGAGCCGTACTCGCTGACGCCGCGGGCGAAGGACAGGGCCGCGCCGGCGGCGATCGCTGGGGCGAGGCTGGGAAGGATGATGCGGCGGAAGGTCGTGAAGCGGCTCGCGCCGAGCGAGGCCGCGGCCTCCTCGACGTCACGGTCGAGCTCCTCCAGCACCGGCTGGACCATGCGGACCACGAACGGCAGCGTGACGAAGAGGAACGCGAGGAAGACGGCCGGCCGCTCGTTGGCGATGTCGATTCCCAGGGGGCTGTCCACGTTGCCGTAGAGGGACAGCAGCACGAGGCCGGCGACGATCGTCGGGAGCGCGAAGGGGATGTCGATCATCACCTCGAGCACCGACTTGCCCCAGAAGCGGTCGCGGACCAGCACCCAGGCGATGAGCGGGCCCATCACGACGTTGACAGCCGTCACGCCGAGCGCGGTGAAGACCGTGAGCCGGATGGCGGCGGAGGTCTGGCCGTTGGTGATGGTGGCCCAGAAGACGTCCCAGCCGCCGTCGATGGCCGTGACGACCACGGCCATCAGGGGGATCAGGACCAGCGCGCTGAACCAGATCATGGCGATGCCGAGCCCGAGGCCCGACGACCGCGTGAGCGTGGAGCGCGGACCCGACCGGCGAGGAGTCCTCGCCGGTCGGACCGCTGCGATCTCGGTGGAGGTCATGGAGGGGAGCAGGTCACTCGAGCGAGAGGCCGGCGCCGAGGATGGCCTCGAAGATCAAGCCGTTCTCCTCGTCGAAGAACTTCGTCGACACCTCGTCCCAGCCGCCGAAGTCGTCGTCGACGGTCAGGAGCGTCTGGACCTCGGGGAACGGGTTGCCCGGGTCGGCCGCGCCCTCGACGGTGCCGCCGTAGTCGACGTCGTCGCGGATCGGGCGGAAGCCGGTGAGGGCGAACTGCCTCTGGCCCTCGTCGGAGAGGACGAAGTCCAGCCACGCCTGCGACGGCGCGGACGCGTCCTCGAGGATCGCGCCGGCGTTCTCGATGAGCAGCGTGGTGTCCGGGAGGACGTACTCGAAGCCCTCGTCGTTCTGCGCGGCCAGGATCGCCTCGTTCTCGTAGGCCATCAGCACGTCGCCGGTGCCGCCGAGGAAGGCGGTCGTGGCGTCGCGACCGCTGCCGGGCAGCGAGACGACGTTCTTGAAGAACTTGTCGACGTAGTCGGTCGCCTCCTCCTCGGTGCCGCCGTCGCTGATGACCTGGCCGTAGGCGGCCAGCGCGTTCCAGCGGGCGGCGCCGGACGAGGCCGGGTTGGGAGTGACGATCTCGACGCCGGGCTTCACCAGGTCGGCCCACGTCTGGATGTTCTTCGGGTTGCCGTCGCGGACGCCGAAGACCACGACGGAGCGGGACACGACGCCCTTGTTCTCGCCCGCGTCCCAGTCGTCGGCCACGAGGCCCTCGTCGACGAGACGGGTCACGTCGGTCGGGACGGAGAAGTGGACGTAGTCGGCGTCCAGGCCGGCAGCCACGGCGCGGCTCTGGTCGCCCGAGGGGCCGTAGGACGTCTGGAACTCCACGCCCTCGCCCTCCTCGGTCTTGGTGAACTCCGCGGCGATGTTCTTGTTGGCGGCCTCGGGCACGGCGAAGCCGACGATGGAGATGGTGGAGTCCGCGTCGGCGTCGCTGCTGCTGCCACTGCCCGGCGCGCACGCGGACAGGGCCAGTGCCCCGAGAAGGACGACTGCGGTGGCGGCACGTGAACGGATCTGCATGGGGGGTGCTCGACTTCCTCGATCGGTGAGTAATGTCGATGAAGATACATGACTTTATGGACAAGCGTGACAACGCTCGCCTCTCGGCGTGTGCGCCCGGCATGACCCCTGTCACACCGCAGGCGTGGAGGGCGTCCCACAGGGCAGGAAGGCCCGGTCAGCGCGGGACCGGCGGCTATCGTCTCTGCTTGTGGTAGCACCCGAAAAAGAGGTCAAGCAGCTCGACCGTGTCATCATCCGGTTCGCGGGCGACTCAGGCGACGGCATGCAGCTCACCGGAGACCGGTTCACCCAGGAGACCGCAGCCTTCGGCAACGACCTGGTGACGCTCCCGAACTTCCCGGCCGAGATCCGCGCGCCCCAGGGCACGCTCCCGGGCGTCTCGTCGTTCCAGGTCCACTTCGCCGACCACGACATCCTCACCGCGGGCGACGCCCCTGACGTGCTGGTCGCTATGAACCCCGCTGCGCTGCGCGCCAACCTCGGCGACCTGCCCAAGGGCGCGACGATCATCGTCGACACCCACGACTTCACTGCGCGCAACCTCACCAAGGCCGGCTACACCGAGAACCCCCTCGACGGCGACACCCTCGCGGAGTACGCCCTCCACACCGTCGACCTCACCGGCATGACGATCGAGGCGGTCAAGGAGTTCGGCCTCTCGCGCAAGGACGCCTCGCGGGCCAAGAACATGTTCGCCCTCGGCCTGCTGTCGTGGATGTACGGCCGCCCCACCGAGACGACCAACGCCTTCCTGGCCAAGCGCTTCGCGAAGGTCCCCGACATCCGCGACGCCAACATCGCGGCCTTCAAGGCGGGCTGGAACTTCGGTGAGACCACCGAGGCCTTCGTCGTCCGCTACGAGATCAAGCCCGCCAAGATGGCGCCCGGCCACTACCGCAACATCACCGGCAACCTGGCCCTGTCCTACGGGCTCATCGCCGGCGGCGTGCAGTCGGGGCTGTCGGTCTTCCTGGGCTCGTACCCGATCACCCCGGCCTCCGACATCCTCCACGAGCTCAGCAAGCACAAGGGCTTCGGCGTGACGACGTTCCAGGCCGAGGACGAGATCGCCGGGGTCGGCGCCGCGATCGGCGCCTCCTTCGCCGGCCAGCTCGGCGTCACCACGACCTCCGGTCCCGGTGTCGCGCTGAAGTCCGAGGCCGTCGGCCTCGCGGTGATGACCGAGCTGCCGCTCGTCGTCGTCGACGTCCAGCGCGGCGGCCCCTCGACCGGCCTGCCCACCAAGACCGAGCAGGCCGACCTGATGCAGGCGATGTTCGGACGCAACGGCGAGGCGCCCGTGCCGATCGTCGCGCCCCAGTCGCCCGGCGACTGCTTCGCCGCCGCCGTCGAGGCGGTGCGGATCGCGGTCACCTACCGCACCCCGGTGATGCTGCTCTCCGACGGCTACCTCGCCAACGGCTCGGAGCCGTGGCGGATCCCCGCGCTCGACGAGCTGCCGGCCATCGACCCGAACTTCGCGACCGAGAAGAACCAGGGCTCGGGCGACGACGCCGAGTTCTGGCCCTACCTCCGCGACGAGGCGACGCTCGCGCGTCCGTGGGCGATCCCTGGCACCCCTGGCCTCGAGCACCGCATCGGCGGGCTCGAGAAGGGCGACGGGCACGGCAACATCTCCTACGACCCCGCCAACCACGACTTCATGGTCCGCACCCGCCAGGCCAAGGTCGACCGGATCGCCGACTCGCTGCCGCCGCTCGAGGTCGACGATCCCACCGGCGACGCGAAGGTGCTCGTGCTGGGCTGGGGGTCGACGTACGGCCCCATCGGCGCCGGCGTACGCCGCGTCCGCAAGGCCGGCTACCACGTCGCGCAGGCCCACCTGCGCCACCTGAACCCCTTCCCGAACGACCTCGGTGAGGTGCTGAAGCGCTACGACAAGGTGCTGGTCCCCGAGATGAACCTCGGCCAGCTCTCGCTGCTGCTGCGCGCGAAGTACCTCGTCGACGTCGTCGGCTACAACGAGGTCCGCGGCCTGCCCCTCAAGGCGGCCGTGCTCGCCGACGTGATCGGCGGCCTCGTCGCCGAGGCCGAGGGCATCGACGTCGACCTCACCCCCGCGTCCATCCAGCAGGAGAGCCACGATGACTGACCTGGGACTTCCCGCCCTCCGCTCCGGCACGGAGTCGGTGCCGACGACCGACGAGAAGCAGACGGGCAAGGACTTCACCTCCGACCAGGAGGTGCGCTGGTGCCCCGGCTGCGGCGACTACGCCGTGCTCAAGGCCGTGCAGTCCTTCCTGCCCGACCTCGGCCTGCGCCGCGAGAACATCGTCTTCGTCTCCGGCATCGGCTGCTCGTCGCGGTTCCCCTACTACCTCGACACCTACGGCATGCACTCGATCCACGGCCGTGCGCCGACGATCGCGACCGGCATCGCCACGGCCCGCGAGGACCTCTCGGTGTGGGTCGTCACCGGCGACGGCGACGCGCTGTCGATCGGCGGCAACCACCTGATCCACACGCTGCGCCGCAACGTGAACATGACGATCCTGCTGTTCAACAACCGGATCTACGGGCTCACCAAGGGGCAGTACTCCCCCACCTCGGAGACCGGCAAGGTCACCAAGTCCACACCGATGGGCTCGCTCGACCACCCGTTCAACCCGGTGTCCCTCGCGCTCGGCGCCGAGGCCACCTTCGTCGCGCGCACCATCGACTCCGACCGCAAGCACCTCACCTCGGTGCTCGCGGCCGCTGCGGCGCACCGCGGCACGTCGTTGGTCGAGATCTACCAGAACTGCCCGATCTTCAACGACGGCGCCTTCGACGCCATCAAGTCGCCCGACACCAAGGCGGACGCGATCATCCCGCTCGTCCACGGGGAGCCGGTGCTCTTCGGCGCCCCGCTCGAGGACGGCCGTGGCGCGAAGGCCCTGGTGCGCGACGAGGAGACCGGGGGCGTGAAGGTGGTCGCGACATCTGACGTCGCCGCCGAGGACATCCTGGTGCACGACGCGCACAACCCGGACCCGACGATGGCCTTCGCCATCTCGCGCCTGACCGACTCGGGCTACCTCAACACCTCGCCGATCGGCATCTTCCGGCAGGTCCAGCGCCCGACGTACGACGACTCGGCGCGCGAGCAGGTCGCCTCCGCGACCACCGTGCCCGGAGACGACGCCGCCGCCGACCGCGCCGCGCGGCTGGCGGCACTGATCGGCGGCGGCGACACCTGGACGATCCTCTGAGCGCTCCCTCGCGGGAGGCTCAGGGGATCGCCCCTGCGGGGGTCACTTGAAGTAGAGGGTCCAGACCTTGCCCTTGGTGTTGCCGAACCCGTTGGAGTGGTCGACCTTCGAGCGCCACTTCCAACGGCCCTTCTCGGGCGCGTAGATGCGGGTCTTGAAGACGCCTGCGTCGTTGGTCTTGATCTTCTTGACCGTCTTCCACTTGCAGGTGCCGCACTTCTTCTTGAGGATCTTCACCTTCTGGTTGGCGTACGGCAGGAGCGTGCCGTCGAGCTGCGGCTCCATGACGCTGCCCTTGAGCTTGAAGGCGTTGTAGGACACCTGCTTGTTGCCCGGCGGCGTCTCGTCGATGATGCGCTCGGGCAGCGAGCCGGCGGTGGCGCCGGTGCTGAGCGCACCGGTCATGAGCAGTGCGGCCACGAAGGCCGCCAGGACGGCGCGGAAGACCCGCATGTTGAACTCCCCCTCGAGAGACGATGTCTGGTCGGACGGCACGGGGTCCCAACCCCGAGCCCCCTCATCGTAGGCGACGGGTCCGCCCTAGACTCCCTGAGTGCCAGAAAGCCGTCGCGGCCTGATCCTCGGCGCCCTGGCCTACACCCTCTGGGGCACCTTCCCGCTCTACTGGACCTTGCTCGAGCCCGGCGGCGCCGTCGAGATCCTGGCGCACCGCATCGTCTGGTCGCTGCTGACCATGGTGCTGATCCTCGTGCTGTGGCACCGGGTCGACCAGCTCAAGGCCCTGCTGCGCGATCGCCGCAAGCTGCTGCTCATCAGCGGCGCGGCCGTGGTCATCTCGGTGAACTGGGGTGGCTACATCTGGGGCGTCAACAACGGCCGGGTCGTCGAGACGTCGCTGGGCTACTTCATCAACCCCCTCGTCACCGTGCTCATGGGCGTGCTCGTCCTGGGCGAGCGCCTGCGCCGGCTGCAGTGGGTCGCGATGGGCATCGCCTTCGTCGCCGTCGTCGTGCTCACCATCGACTACGGCCGCCCGCCGTGGGTGGCCCTGGTCCTCGCCTTCTCCTTCGGCACCTACGGACTGCTGAAGAAGCAGGCCGGCGTCGGCGCCGTCGAGAGCATCACCCTCGAGACGCTCGTGCTCGCCCCCCTCGCGATGGCGTACGTCGCGTGGCTGGTGGCGACCAGCGAGTCCAACTTCGGCTCCCACGGCCTCGGCCACGCGCTGCTCTTCACCACCACCGGCATCATCACCGCGATCCCGCTGATGCTCTTCGGAGCGGCCGCGATCCGGGTCTCGATGGTGTCGCTCGGCCTGCTGCAGTACCTCGCACCGACGATCCAGTTCGCGCTCGGCATCCTGGTGTTCGAGGAGGCCATGCCCGCCAGCCGCTGGATCGGCTTCGGCCTGGTGTGGGTCGCACTCGCGATGTTCACCGTCGAGGCCCTCAACCACCGCCGTCGCCAGCTGCGGCTGGTGGCGCACGCCAGCGCCGCCTGACGGTCCCTCGTCGCCCTCCACCGGTGGTCGAGCTCCCTCCATCGGTGGTCGCGCAGCCGGAGCGAGGGACGAGCGGAGGCGTATCGAGACCCTGTGAGCTCAACCGGTTGTTGCAACTCGATCGTGAGTGAGAGGTTGCGGCGCGTGCCGGGAGTGAGGTTGACCGCGGATCAGCGGTTGGTGATTGAGCGGGCGTTCATGGCGGGTCTGCCGCAGGTGACGATCGCTGCGTTGGTGGACAAGCATCCGTCGACGATCTCGAGGGAACTGCGACGGGCCGGTTCGTTCGGGACTGCCTCGCCACGCAGGCGCACAGCGCGGGCCGGTGGACGTGGCTATCAGCGCAAGTACAGCGCAAAGTGGTCGCAGCGTGAGGCGGTGCGCAAGGCCCGCCGCCCGAAGGTCCGCCGGCTGGATCACGCGCCGTTGCGGGAGAAGGTGTGGGAGCTGCTGCGGGCGGACTGGTCGCCGGAACAGATCGCGGCGATGCTGCCGGTGTTGTTCCCACGCGATCTGAGGATGCGGGTGTCGCACGAGACGATCTACCAGTCGCTGTTCGTCCAGACCAAGGGCGAGCTCAAGCGCGAGCTGACCGCGCACCTGCGCACCCAGCGCCAACGCCGCAAGGCCCAGACCGCCGGCGCCAGGCGTGCCACGCTCGGGATCACCGACGACATCCGGATCTCCGCACGGCCAGCCGAGGTCGAGGACCGGGCCGTGCCGGGGCACTGGGAGGGCGACCTGCTGCTCGGCGGGGTCGGCAAGGGCGCTGTGATCACCCTCGTCGAACGCTCGTCGCGGTTCGTGCTCCTCGCGCCGCTGCCGGGGCGGCACACCGCTGAGATCGCGCGGATGAAACTGAGCGAGATGATCGCGACCCTGCCGCTGGAACTGCGCAAGTCGATCACCTGGGACCGCGGCAACGAAATGGCCCAGCACGCCCGCTTCAAGACCGAGACCGGTGTCCCGATCTACTTCTGCGACCCCCAGTCGCCCTGGCAGCGCGGCACGAATGAGAACACCAACGGGCTGCTGCGTCAGTACTGGCCCAAGGGCGCCGACCTGCGTCACCTCACCGACACCGACTGCGACGCCGTGGCCCTGCAGCTCAACACCCGGCCCCGCAAGACCCTCGAGTGGCAGACTCCCGGCCAGGCCCTCAACAAGAGGCTCGTTGCAACAGCCGTTTGAACTCGCCCCCGACCCCACTGTCGGACCCCTTCCCTAGACTCGAACGCATGATCGAGATGCTGGAAGCAGGCGCAGAGGCCGGGGCAGACGCCCTCGGCCCCGCAGCCCTGCTCGCCTCGATCCGGTCCCGCAAGGCAGTCGAGGACCGGGCCGCCGCAGACGTCCTCGACCTCGCCGCGCGTTGGGCTGACCTGCACCCGCCGGAGTCGATCCACACTGCAGCGACCTTTGCGGTCGCGGGGTGTGAGCACGAGGAGCCGATCGGCGGACCGGGTACGCCGCTGGTGGCGGAGTTCTGCGTCGCCGAGCTCGGCACCGTCCTGGGCATCACCTCGGTGTCGGCGAAGAAGCTCATCGGTCACGCCCTGGAGCTGCGCCACCGCCTCCCCAGGTTGTGGGACCAGGTCCACGCCGGATCAGTTCCGGCCTGGCGGGCGCGGGCGGTCGCGGAGGCCACCATCCACTCGACACCCGCGTTGACGGTGGAGGCAGCGCGGTTCGTCGACGCCCAGGTCGCTGCGGTCGCCGGGAAGACCGGTCCCGCGCAGCTCGACCGGCTCGTCGCGGAGACCGTCAAGCGGTTCGACCTCGCAGGAGTCGACCCGGCCGCCGATCCCGAAGACGGGTACCTGCACGTCGACCCGCGCCACGTGACGATCCACGACCAGGACGTCCACTTCGCCGGGACGGTGCGGCTCGAGGCCGAGGTCGACCTCGCCGACAGCCTCGACCTCCACCAGGCGCTCGCCCACGGCGCCGCCATTCAGAAGGCCCTCGGGTCGCACGAGTCGCTCGACGCCCGGCGGGCCAAGGCACTGGGCGACCTGGCCCGGACGCAGACCGCGCTGGACCTCCATGACTCCGTTGGCGGTCGAGCAGCCGGTGAGGAACGAGCCGGCGTATCGAGACCAGACCTCCCCGCCGCCCGGGAGGTCGTCCTCCACGCCCACTTCGACGCCACCATGTCCGGCGACACCACCGTGTTCGGACCCACCGGGCGTCTCGAGGAAGGCCAACGTCTCCTCCTGCTCGACCAGCTGAAGTCGTGGTGCGCAGACTCGTGGACCAAGGTCACGATCAAGCCCGTCATCGACCTCAACCAGGAGAAGTCCGCGCCGGGCTACGAGATCCCGGACCGGATCCGTGAGCACGTCATCCTCCGCGACCGCACCTGCGTCTTCCCGTGGTGCACGCGACCTGCGCGTGGGTGCGACGTCGACCACGTCACCGAGTACGACCACGACGCCGTGGCAGATGGCAGATCCCAGCCCGGCCCCACGGAGACCAAGAACCTGGCGGCGTTGTGCCGGTTCCACCACCGTCTGAAGACCCACACCGCTTGGCACTACCGGATGACCGCGCCCGGGGTGTTCGAGTGGACCAGTCCTCACGGCCACCGCTACCACCGCGACCGCACGGGGACCACCGCGCTCGACCCACCCGACCACGGCCCGCCCCGGATCCCGACGCCTCGACCATGACTCCGCCCCACACCCCGCCATCCACGTGATGGCGGCGCCACAGGCATATCCGGTCTCGGCGATGTCGTGGCGTGCGGCGCGAGCTCGCTCTCAGGATCGCTCGGCAAACCACTGCGCAGGCGAGACGGCGCGAGCAGGCGGCTTGCCCACCGCACCCACCACGGGCTCCCAGACCCGGGCCGGCACGTCCTCGGCGTACCAGCCGAACGCCTTGACCTGGTCAGCCTCGCGGATGCGCCGCGGGTCGTCGGCGTCCATCGAGACCGAGCGGATCAGGTGGAGCTCGGCCAGCGCAGGAGCAGCGAGGGCCGGAGCAAGGCTCTGCAGGCCCTTGAGGGAACCGAGCTCGAGACGGGCGAGTGACGTGAGACGGGTCAGGTCGGGGAGCTCCGTCAGCTGCGGAAGACCGTAGAGGCTGAGCAGCTCCAGGGTGTCGAGGTCACCGATCGCCGACACGTCCGACAGGCCCCGCACCTGGTTGATCTGCAGGTACCGCAGCCGGTCGCAACCGACCACGAAGTCGGCGGACGCTCCGGACCCGCCTCTCACGTCCAGCCACTCGAGGTTCGGCAGCGTGCCCAGGAACCCGTCGGGGAGCTCGACTGCCCAGAGAGTCAGCCTCCGCACAGGTGCAAGCCAGTCGAGGTCTGCCGGCTCGATCGCCGCGTGGTCGATGCGGACCCCGTCCGTGCCCCTGCCGCCAGCAACGTCGCGTGCTCGCGCCTTCCGTGCCACGGCTCCATGGCCATGTGCCGCCGTCCGCTGCCCTCGCTGTAGCGGAACCGCGTCAGGGTCAGCGCGTCGAGCACCACGTCGTGCCCGAGGGACGCCCTGCGCGCGCCCGCCCAGCCGAGCAGCCCCGGGGCATCGAGGACGGGCGCCGCGAAGTGCACGACGCTGGCGTACCAGACGTCGCGCTCACCCCACTGGTCCTCGAACCAGGCGAGCGGGCCGAGCGCGGCGCGGAGACGCCGCATGAGCTCCCACGGCTCGTCGCCGACCGGTTCGGCTTGGACCATGACCCCGCTGGTCGTGAGCGTCACTCCCGTGAGGCGCAGCCGGACGGGCGGGCACGTACGACCCACCTCTGCCAGCGCCGCGACCCACTCGGCGGTGATGGGATCCTCCGGGGCGGCGGCCTCGCGGTAGGGCTTCAGCGCTCGCACCGTGAGGTGGCTGGCGTCCGACCGTCCGGTCTCGAAGTGACCGGGACCGGTGAAGGCCAGCGCCTCTCGCATCACCCCTGCCAGCACCTCGCGCGCCGGCTCGGCCGGGATCCCGACCACGCTGACGGGCCAGCGACCGCCGTCGACGGGCGGCTCGTCCTGTCGGTGGTCGCCGGCGAGCAGCGCGGGGACGGCCTCGTCGTACAGCCGGTCGAAGACCGGATTGCCGTGCACGGGATCAGGCGGAGCGGTTCGCCACGATGTCGGCGAACGACTCCAGCGCCTCGCGCACGGGGCCGGGGTCGAGCACCTCGAGCAGCTTCTTGGCCTGCGCGGCCTGGCCGAGGACGTAGTCGCGGGCCTGCACCATGGCGGGGTGCGCCCGCAGCAGGGCGAGCGCCTCCGCGTGCTCGGCGTCGTCGGTGAGCGGTCGTCCGAGGAGCTCGAGCAGGCGGGCGTCGGCCGGGTCGGTCGAGGCCTGCGCCATGAGGACCGGGAGGGTGGGTACGCCCTCGCGGAGGTCGGTGCCGGGCGTCTTGCCCGAGGTGTCGGACTCCGAGGCGATGTCGAGGATGTCGTCGGAGAGCTGGAACGCCGAGCCGACGATCTCGCCGTAGGCGCTCAGCGCCTCGACGACCTCTTGGCGGGCACCGGCGAACATCGCGCCGTAGCGCGCGGACGTCGCGATGAGGGACCCGGTCTTCCCGGCCACGACCTCGAGGTAGTGGGCCAGCGGGTCCTCCCCCGGCTCGGGCTTCACCGTCTCGAGGATCTGCCCCTCGACCAGGCGGGTGAACGTGCGCGCCTGGATGCGTACGGCGTCGGGGCCGAGATCGGCGGTCAGCTCCGAGGAGCGGCCGAAGAGGAAGTCGCCGGTGAGGATCGCGACGTGGTTGTCCCAGCGGGCGTTGGCCGTGTCGGCCCCGCGGCGCAGGGCCGCCTCGTCCATGACGTCGTCGTGGTAGAGCGAGGCGACGTGGGTGAGCTCCACGACGCACGCGGCCGTCTCCACCTCGGTGGCCTCGGGGTGCGGGCCGACCTCCGAGGCGAGCAGGACCAGCAGCGGCCGGAAGCGCTTGCCGCCGGCCATCATGAGGTGCGTGGCGGCCCGCGTGACGTACGGCGTACGGCTGCGGCAGTGGCCTTCGAGCAGCTCCTCGATGTGCGCCAGGCGGCCGACCAGCCGCTGCTCGAGCTCGGCGTCGACGACGGGCAGTGCGAGGGGCGAGTCGGTCACCTGATGAATTCTCCTGCAACCCCCGCCAGGTCGAGCACCGGGCCCGGGATGACGCCCAGGACGAGGGTCAGCGCGGCCCCCACGGCGATGGTCGTCGCGGTCAGGACGGACGGGTACGCCACGCTCGGACCGGCACCGACGGGCTCGTCGAAGTACATGACCTTGATGACCCGGACGTAGAGGAACGCCGCCACGATGCTGGCCAGCACGGCTGCCACGACGACCGGCCAGGCCCCCGCAGCGAGCGCGGCGGAGAACACCGCGAGCTTGCCGACGAAGCCGGACGTGAGCGGGATGCCCGCCATCGCGAGGAGGAAGAAGGCGAAGACCGCGGCCACCACCGGCGACTCCTTGCCGAGCCCGGCCCACCGGTCGATGGCTGTCGTCTCTCCACCGCTGTCCCGCACCAGGCTGACGACGGCGAAGGCGCCGATCGTCGCGAAGCCGTAGGTGGTGAGGTAGAAGAGCACCGCCTGCAGCGAGGTGATCTCGCCGACAGCGAGCTGGTCGGAGGCCTGGACGCCCAGCACACCGGTGAGGATGAAGCCGGTGTGCGTGACCGAGGAGTAGGCCAGCAGGCGCTTGATGTCGCTCTGCGTGATGGCGAGCGCCGCGCCGACGAACATCGACAGGATCGCGATGATCCACAGCATCGGCTGCCACGACCAGCGGTCCGCGCCGAGGGCGACGTAGAACAGGCGCATCAGCGCACCGAAGGCCGCCACCTTGGTGCCGGCGGCCATGAAGGCCACCACGGGGGTCGGCGCACCCTGGTAGACGTCGGGGGTCCAAGCCTGGAACGGCACCGCGCCGACCTTGAAGAGCAGGCCCACCGAGAGCAGGCCGGTGCCGATGAGCAGCAGGCTGGAGCTGCCTACGTCGTTGCGCACGGCCTCGTTGATGGCGGCGAAGTCCATGGACCCGGCGTAGCCGTAGAGGAGCGCCGCGCCGTAGAGGAAGAAGCCCGAGGAGAAGGCACCGAGCAGGAAGTACTTGAGCGCGGCCTCCTGGCTCAGCAGGCGACGGCGACGGGCGAGGCCGCTCAGCAGGTAGAGCGGGAGCGAGAGCACCTCGAGGCCGACGAACATCGTCAGCAGGTCGTTGGCCGCGGGGAACAGCATCATCCCGAAGACGGCGAACATCATGAGCGGGTAGACCTCGGTGTGCTCGCGGTTGGCCGCGATCGCCGCAGTCTCCGCGTCGGTGCCGGGCACCGTGGCCGCCTGGCCGGCGAAGGCCGAGACGCCGCCGTCGAGGTGGCGCTCGGCGAACAGCAGCACGCCGGCGATCGCGAGCGACAGCACCAGGCCCCAGATGAACAGGCTCGGGCCGTCGACGGCGATCGTGCCGCCCACCGCGAGGACGCCGCGGGCGGCGCCGTCGTCGTACGACTGGACGTCACGGGCCACCAGCACGACGCCGACCAGGGCACCGACGAGGCCGAGGAGGGCCACCGTGACCTGGGCGGTGTAGCGCACCGCGCGCGGCGCGAACGCCTCGATGACGACTCCGAGGCAGGCGACGCCGAAGACCGCCAGCAGGGGCCAGAGCTCGAAGTACTGGATGCTCGGCTTCACGAACTCGGTCACTGGGGACCACCCTCCTGGCCGATGCCCACGCTCGCGAGCGAGTCCTGGACGAACGGGTTGATGACGTCGAGCAGCGGCATCGGGTAGAAGCCGAACAGCACGAGCGCGAGCAGCAGCGGGGCGAGGATGCCGACCTCACGCCGATCGAGGTCGGGCACCACGGCCGCGCCCTCGCGACCGGGGCCGGTCATCGTGCGCTGGTACATCCAGAGCGCGTAGAACGCGGCCAGGACGATGGCGAGCACCGCGACCGATCCGACCAGCCAGTGGTGGTCGAAGGCGGCGATGATGACCATCATCTCGGAGACGAACGGCGACAGCCCGGGCAGGCCGGCGGCCGCGAGGCCGCCGACGAGGAAGAAGCCCGCGAGGACCGGGGCGGCCTTCTCGACGCCGCCCATCTCGCGGATCGACGCCGTGCCCGTGCGGCGGATCAGGAATCCGGCGACCAGGAACATCAGCGCGGTCGCGATGCCGTGGTTGACCATGTAGAGGATCGCACCGGCGCTGCCGGTCGAGCTGAAGACGAAGATGCCCAGCACGATGAAGCCGAAGTGCGAGAGCGACGTGAGGCCGATCAGGCGGAGCACGTCGTCCTGGCCGATCGCCACGAGCGCGCCGTAGATGATCGAGATCAGCGCGAGCACCACGACCACCGGCGTGGCCCACTGCGAGGCGTCGGGCAGCAGCCCGAGGCAGAAGCGCAGCATGCCGAACGTGCCGATCTTGTCGAGGATGCAGACCAGCAGCACCGAGGTGCCCGTGGTCGCCTTCTCCGTCGTGTCGGCCAGCCAGGTGTGCACCGGGAACATCGGCGCCTTGATCGCGAAGGCGATGAAGAAGCCCACGAACAGCCAGCGCTGCGTGATCGGGTCGATGTCGATCGCGGCGAGGTCGCTGATGAGGAAGCTCGGATTGCCGGCGTTGGCGGAGACGACGTAGAGGCCGATCACCGAGGCGAGCATGATCAGTCCGCCGGCGAGCTGGTAGATCAGGAACTTGGTCGCCGCACGGCCTCGCCCGGCGCGACCGAAACCGCCGATGAGGAAGTAGGCCGGGATGAGCGTGGCCTCGAAGACGACGTAGAAGAGCAGCACGTCGGTGGCGGTGAAGACGGCCAGCGACATCGCCTCGAGGGCGAGGGTCCAGGCGAAGAACGCCTTGGCCCCGCTGTTGCCCGGGTCGTCGGACTCCTTCCAGCCGGCGAGGAGCACGATCGGCACCAGCACGACGGTCAGCAGCACCATCAGCAGGCCGAGACCGTCGACGCCGAGGGCGTAGTGCACCCCGAGGGACTCGATCCACGTGTGGGTCTCGGTGAGCTGCATGCCGCCGCCCACGTCGTAGCGGGTGGCGGTGACGACGCCCGCGAGCAGGGTCGCGGCCGCGAAGCCGAGGCCGACCAGCCGGGCGAGCGCACCGGGCACGAAGGCCGTGACGACCGCGCCGACCAGCGGCAGCAGGATCAGGATCGTGAGCATCATCCGAGGTTCACCGCCAGGAGGGCCAGGACGACCAGCAGGGCCCCGGCGAGGAGGGACAGGGCGTAGGAGCGGACGAAGCCGTTCTGGACGCGTCGCAGGGTGGAGCTGAGCCCGCCGACGGCGGCAGACCCGCCCTCGACGGCGCCGTCGACCCCGACACGGTCGAAGGTGGCCAGGCCGCCGACGAGAGAGGCGCCGGGTCGCACCACGACGGCGTCGTTGATCGCGTCGCCGTAGAGGTCGGCACGGGCCGCACGGGTCGCGAAGGACACGTCCTGCGGGGCCTCACGCGGGATCTCGCGCTTGCCGACGAGGAACCAGGCGGCTGCGACACCGATCGCGACCACCGCGGTGATGATCAGCGTGATCACGATCGCGGGCAGCGGCGGCTCGTGGTGCTCCACGGTCCCGGTGACCGGCTCGAGCCAGGTCTTGATCCAGTCGCCGAGCAGCAGCACGCCACCGAGGACCGAGAGCGCCGCCAGCACGATGAGCGGCACGGTCATCATCTTCGGCGACTCGTGCGGGTGCACGTCCTTGGCCCAGCGCTTCTCGGTGAAGAACGTCATCAGCATGAGCCGGGTCATGTAGAACGCGGTGATGCCGGCGCCGAGCAGGGCGAGGAGCCCGACGAACAGGTTCTCGGCGAGAGCGGTCTCGATGATCCGGTCCTTGGACCAGAAGCCGGAGAAGCCCGGGAAGCCGATGATCGCGAGGTAGCCCATGGCGAAGGTGAGGAAGGTGACCGGCATCGCCTTGCGCAGCGCGCCGTAGTGGCGCATGTCGACGTCGTCGTTCATCCCGTGCATCACCGAGCCGGCTCCCAGGAACATGTTGGCCTTGAAGAATCCGTGCGTGAGCAGGTGGAAGATCGCGTAGGGGTAGCCGGCCGGGCCGAGGCCCGCGGCCAGCATCATGTAGCCGATCTGGCTCATCGTCGAGCCGGCGAGCGCCTTCTTGATGTCGTCCTTGGCGCAGCCGAGGATCGCACCCCACAGGAGCGTGACCGTCGCGACGACGACCACCGCGGTCTGCGCGACCGGCGTGAGCTCGTAGATGAAGTTGGACCGGACCACGAGGTAGACGCCGGCGGTGACCATGGTCGCCGCGTGGATCAGGGCCGAGACGGGGGTCGGGCCCTCCATCGCGTCGAGCAGCCAGGCCTGCAGCGGGACCTGCGCGGACTTGCCGCAGGCACCGAGGAGGAGCAGCAGGCCGAGGGCGTTGAGCGTGCCCTGGTCGGCCTCGCCGGCCACCTCGCTGACCGCGGCGAAGTCGGTGGTGCCGAAGGTGGCGAACATCAGGGCGATCGCCAGCGAGAGGCCGATGTCGCCCACGCGGTTGATGACGAAGGCCTTCTTGGCCGCGGCGGCGGCCGACGGCTTGTGCTGCCAGAAGCCGATGAGCAGGTACGACGCCAGGCCGACGCCCTCCCAGCCCAGGAACAGGCCGACGAAGTTAGCCGAGAGGATCAGCGTCAGCATCGCCGCGACGAAGAGGTTGAGGTAGCCGAAGAACCGGCGACGTCGCGGGTCGTGCTCCATGTAGCCGATGGCGTAGACGTGGATCAGCGAGCCGACACCGGTGATGAGCAGCAGGAACAGCGCGGCGAGCGGGTCGTAGAGCAGGTCCATGCCGACGCTGATCGTCGCCGTCTCGAACCACGTCCAGAGCTGCTGGCCGATCTGGCGCTCCTCCTCGCCGCGACCGAGCAGCGAGACGAACAGGACCAGGCTGAGCACGAAGGACGCCACCGAGGTGGCGGTGCCGAGCAGGTGGCCGTGCTTGTCGACGGCCTCCTTGAGGGAGCCCTTGAGGAAGGGCGCCACGCCGAGCAGCAGGAACGCGCCGAGCAGCGGCAGCGCGATGACCAGCCAGAGCAGGTCGAACACGCCACCGGCACCGGCGTCGGGTGCGACGACCGGGATCTCGGTGCCTTCGGCCGCGCGAAGGACCGACTGGGACAACAGGTTCACGAGCTCTCCCTCAGTACTTCAGCAGGCTGGCGTCGTCGACCGAGGCCGAGCGTCGGGTGCGGAAGATGGTCATGATGATCGCGAGCCCGATCACGACCTCGGCAGCAGCCACCACCATCACGAAGAAGGCGGTGATCTGGCCGTCGAGGTTGCCGTGCTGCTTGGCGAAGGCGACGAAGGCGAGGTTGCAGGCGTTGAGCATCAGCTCCACGCACATGAACACCACGATCGCGTTGCGGCGGGTGAGGACACCCACGCAGCCGATGGTGAAGAGGATCGCCGACAGGACGATGTACTGGGTCACTTCTCCTCGCCCTTCTGCACGTCCTCTTCGGTGTGCGCCGGCGCGCCGGCCTTGCCGGAGGTCTCGGGCATCGTGGTCGGGTCGCTGTGCCCGTCCAGGCCGCCGATCTGACGGCGTACGTCGTCGATGTCGTCGGCGAGCGCAGGGGCCGAGCGAACGGTGCCGCGGGCGGCCAGGACCCGGGACACCGACGACTCGGCGGCGGTGCCGTCGGGCAGCAGGGCCGGGGTGTCGACCGCGTTGTGGCGGGCGTAGACACCGGGCGAGGGCAGCGGACCGAGGTGCTTGCCGTGCTCGGCGTAGTCACGCATGCGCTGCGCCGCGAGGTCGGCCTGGCCGAGCTTCGGGGTGAGGCGCTCGCGGTGGGCGAGCACCATCGCACCGAGCGCGGCGGTGATGAGCAGCGCGCTGGTGGCCTCGAAGGCGAAGACGTACTTGCTGAACAGGATGTTGGCGATGGCCGGGACGTTGCCGCCGGCGTTGGCCTCGTCGAGGCCCACCACGGCGCCGAAGGTGACCTGGCTGATCCCGACGACCAGGACGGTGCCGAAGAGCAGGCCCAGGACGACGGCCATGACCCGCTGGCCGCGGATCGTCTCGACGGTGGAGTCGGAGGCGTCGACGCCGATCAGCATCATCACGAAGAGGAACAGCATGAGGATGGCGCCGGTGTAGACGATGATCTGCACCGCGAAGAGGAACGGTGCGTCCAGCACGGCGTAGAGGACCGCCAGGCTGATCATCACGACCGCGAGCAGCAGCGCGGCGTGCACTGCCTTGCGGACGAACAGGATGCCGAGCGCCGCCGCCACCATGATCGGTGCGAGGAGCCAGAAGGTCATCGCGTGGTCCCCCTGTAGTAGTCGCCGTCGTCGTCGCCGAGGCGCATCGGGTGCGGCGGCTGCTCCATGCCGGGCAGCAGCGGGGCGAGCAGGTCGGACTTCTCGTAGATCAGGTCGGCGCGGTTGTCGTCGGCCAGCTCGTACTCGTTGGTCATCGTCAGCGCGCGGGTCGGGCACGCCTCGATGCACAGCCCGCACAGGATGCAGCGCAGGTAGTTGATCTGGTAGACGCGGCCGTAGCGCTCGCCGGGGCTGAAGCGCTCGTCCTCCGTGTTGGAGGCACCCTCGACGTAGATCGCGTCGGCCGGACAGGCCCACGCGCACAGCTCGCAGCCGATGCACTTCTCCAGCCCGTCGGGCCAGCGGTTGAGCTGGTGCCGACCGTGGAAGCGCGGCGCCGTGGGTAGCTTCTCGAACGGGTACTGCTCGGTCACGACCTTCTTGAACATCGTCCGGAAGGTGACGCCGAACCCCGCGATCGGGTCCCAGACGCGCTGCTTGGCCCCCTCCGGGCTGGTGGGGTCCTGGGACTCACTCATGGTTCTCCTCCGCTGCAGCGGTGACGGTGGTGCGGCCCGACGCGAACGTCAGCGGCGCGGCGCCGCCGCGTACGGCACCGCCCTGCGGCATCGGCGGGACGGGGAAGCCGCCCGCGAACGCGTCCTGGGGCTCGCGGTCGGCCTCGACCGGCGCCTCCTCGTCCTTGTCGCCGTCGCCCAGGAACATCAGGCCGATGGTGATGACGAGCAGGACCGCGATCGCGGCCACGAGGTAGGTGCGGTTGATGTCGCCCTCGAGCGAGATGACGCGGATGGTGGCGACGGCCACGATCCAGGCCAGGGAGACCGGGATCAGGACCTTCCAGCCCAGCGCCATGAACTGGTCGTAGCGCATGCGGGGCAGCGAGCCGCGCAGCCAGACGAACATGAAGATGAAGATGAAGACCTTGCCGAAGAACCACAGCAGCGGCCAGTAGCCGGAGTTGGCGCCGGCCCAGACGTGCTCGATGCCCCACGGCGCGGCCCAGCCGCCGAGGAAGAGCGTGGTGGCGATCGCCGACACGGTCGCGAGGTTGATGTACTCGGCCAGGAAGAACAGCGCGAACTTCAGGCTGGAGTACTCGGTGTGGAAGCCGCCGACCAGCTCACCCTCCGCCTCGGGGAGGTCGAAGGGCGCACGGTTGGTCTCGCCGACCATGGAGATGACGTAGATGACGAAGGACGGCAGCAGGATCAGGCCGAACCAGAGGTCGTCCTGGGCGGCGACGATCTCCGAGGTCGACATCGATCCGGCGTAGAGGAAGACCGCGACGAGCGCCAGGCCCATCGCGACCTCGTAGGAGATCATCTGCGCGCTCGAGCGCAGGCCGCCGAGCAGCGAGTAGGTCGAGCCCGAGGACCAGCCGCCGAGCACGATGCCGTAGATCCCGATCGAGGCGATGGCGAGCATGAAGAGCACGGCCACGGGCATGTCGGTGAGCTGCAGCGGCGTGCGCTCGCCGAAGAAGTTGACCTCCGGGCCGAGCGGGATGACCGCCCACGTCACGAAGGCCGGCACCACGGCGATGACCGGCGCGAGCAGGAAGACGACCTTGTCGGCCGCCTTGGGGACGATGTCCTCCTTCAGCGCCAGCTTCACGCCGTCCGCGAGCGACTGGAGCAGGCCGAAGGGGCCGTGCACGTTGGGGCCGACGCGGTGCTGCATGCGGGCCACGACGCGGCGCTCGAACCAGATGTTGAAGAGCGTCAGCAGCACCAGGATCAGGAAGATGAAGACCGCCTTGAGGACGATCACCCACCACGGGTCCTGACCGAACTGGGCGAGGTCCGCGTCGGGCAGCGAGGCTGCCAGCGGCGAGATGGCCATCACTTGGCTCCCTTCACGATCACCGAGGAGCCCGGTGAGGCGAGATCGGCGAGGACACCCCTGCCGACGGAGCGGGCCGGGACCCAGACCACGTCGTCGGGGAGGTCGGCGACCACCACCGGCAGCGTGATGCTGCCGCGGTCGCCGGAGAGGGTGGCGACCGGGTCCTGGCCGGCGTCGAGCATGCCGAACACCGACTCGTACGTCGCGCGGCTCACGCGCGCCACGGGCGTGCGGGCGGTGGCGCGCAGGTGCGCCTCACCGTCCTGCATCGACCCGAGGTCGATCAGCTGCTTCCAGGACGCGAGGGCGAGCGCACCGGCCTTCGCCTTCGGCGCCTTCGGTGCCTTGCCGGCATCGAGCGCCGGGCGGGCGCCGTCCCACGGGCCGAGGGCCTGCATCTCCGCGCGCACCTGCTCCACCGTGCGGAAGCCGAGCGGGCGGCCGAGCTCGTCGGCGATCCCCGACAGCACGCGCAGGTCCGGCAGGGACGCGGGGTTGCTGAAGACGGCGACGAAGTCGCGGGTGCGGGCGTCCCACGTCACGAACGTGCCGGACTTGTCGGTGACCGGCGCGACCGGGAGCACCACGTCGGCGGCGCGGGTCACGTCGGTCTCGCGCAGCTCGAGGCTGACCACGAAGCCGGCCGCGTCCAGTGCGGCGCGGAAGGCGGCCGGGTCCGCGGTGTCGTCGGGGTCGACACCGGCGACCACGAGGCCGCCGAGGTCGCCCTTGGCGAGTGCGGCGACGATGGCGTTGCCGTCGCGACCGACCTTGGCGGGCAGCGCGTCCACGCCCCACGCGGCGGCGACGTCGACGCGGGCCGAGGCCTCGGTGACCGGGCGACCGCCGGGCAGCAGGTTGGGCAGCGCGCCGGCCTCGACCGCACCGCGGTCACCGGCGCGGCGGGGCACCCAGGCGAGCCGGGCACCGGTGCTGCGGGCGAGCTCGACCGCGGCGGTCAGCGCCCCGTGGGTCTGCGCGAGGCGCTCGCCGACGAGGATCACCGCGTCCTTGGTGACGCCGTTCTCGGCGTCCTTGAGCGAGCCGATCGCCTCGACCTCGGCGCCCGGCGCGGTCGCGACGAGGCGACCGTTCATCTTGTGCAGGCCGCGCGAGGTGAAGGGCGCCACCGACACCACCTGCGTACGTCCCTTGCGGGCCGCCTTGCGCAGGCGCAGGAAGATCGTGGCCGCCTCGTCCTCGGGCTCGAGGCCCAGCAGCACCACGACCGGGGCCGCCTCGAGGTCGGAGTAGGTCACCTCGCCCGACAGCACGACCTGGGAGGCGAGGAAGCTCGCCTCCTCGGCGCTGTGCGGGCGGGCGCGGAAGTCGACGTCGTTGGTGCCGAGCGCGACGCGGGCGAACTTGGCGTAGGCGTAGGCGTCCTCGACGGTCAGGCGACCACCGGTGAGCACCGCGGCGGCGCCGGCGTCGCGCAGCCCGCGGGCGGCGACCGCGAAGGCCTCGGGCCACGAGGCGGGGCGCAGCACGCCGTCCTCACGGATCCGGGGGTAGGTGATCCGGTCCTCGACCTGGGTGTAGCGGAACGCGAAGCGGTCCTTGTCGCTGATCCACTCCTCGTTGACCTCGGGCTCGTTGCCCGCGAGGCGGCGCATGACCTTGCCGCGGCGGTGGTCGACGCGGATGGCGGCGCCGCAGGCGTCGTGCTCGGCCACGCCCGGCGTGGAGACGAGGTCGAAGGGGCGCGAGCGGAAGCGGTAGTCGGCCGAGGTGAGCGCGCCCACCGGGCAGATCTGGATCGTGTTGCCGGAGAAGTAGCTCTCGAAGGGCTCGCGCTCGTAGATCGCGACCTGCTGCAGCGCACCGCGCTCGGCGAGGGCGATGAACGGGTCGCCGGCGACCTGCTCGGAGAAGCGGGTGCAGCGCGCGCACAGCACGCAGCGCTCGCGGTCGAGCAGGACCTGCGCGGAGATGTTGATCGGCTTGGGGAAGGTGCGCTTCACGCCACCGGACTCGTTGAAGCGGCTCTCGCCGCGCCCGTTGCTCATCGCCTGGTTCTGCAGGGGGCACTCGCCGCCCTTGTCGCAGACCGGGCAGTCGAGCGGGTGGTTGATCAGCAGGAACTCCATCACGCCCTGCTGGGCCTTGTCGGCCACCTCGCTGGTCGCCTGCGTGTTGACGACCATGCCCTCGGCGACCGGCAGCGTGCAGGAGGCCTGCGGCTTGGGGAAGCCACGGCCGTTGCCGGCGTCGGGGATGTCGACCAGGCACTGGCGGCAGGCGCCGACCGGGTCGAGCAGCGGGTGGTCGCAGAAGCGCGGGATCTGTACGCCGACCTGCTCGGCGGCGCGGATCACCAGCGTGTCCTTGGGGACGCTGACCTGGACGCCGTCGATGGTCAGGGTGACCGTCTCGACCTCCGTGCGCTCAGGAGTGGTCGTCATGCAGAGGCTCCCACGGGTGCGAAGACGGTGGAGGCGGCGTGGTCGAACGGGCAGCCGCCGTGGGTCAGGTGCGCGAGGTACTCGTCGCGGAAGTGCTGGATCGAGCTGGAGATCGGGCTGGTGGCACCGTCACCGAGGGCGCAGAAGGAGCGGCCCAGGATGTTGTCGCACTGGTCGAGGAGGAGGTCGAGGTCGGACTCGCTGCCCTGCCCCTTCTCCAGCCTCGCCAGCGTCTGGGTCAGCCACCATGTGCCCTCGCGGCACGGCGTGCACTTGCCGCACGACTCGTGCTTGTAGAACTCGGTCCAGCGCAGCACCGCACGGACCACGCAGGTGGTCTCGTCGAAGAGCTGCAGGGCCCGGGTGCCGAGCATCGAGCCCGCCGCTCCCACCGACTCGAAGTCGAGGGGGACGTCGAGGTGCTCGGGGGTCAGGAGCGGGGTGCTCGAGCCGCCGGGGGTCCAGAACTTCAGCTCGTGGCCCTCGCGCATGCCGCCGGCGAGGTCGATGAGCTCGCGCAGCGTGATGCCGAGCGGGGCTTCGTACTGGCCGGGGTTCGTGACGTGGCCCGAGAGGCTGAAGATGCCGTAGCCGTTGGACTTCTCGGTGCCCATGCCGGCGAACCAGGCGGCACCGTGGTTGATGATGCTCGGCACCGAGGCGATCGACTCGACGTTGTTGATGACCGTCGGGCTGGCGTAGAGCCCGGCGACCGCGGGGAACGGCGGACGCAGCCGGGGTTGGCCGCGGCGGCCCTCGAGTCCCTCGAGCAGCGCCGTCTCCTCGCCGCAGATGTAGGCGCCGGCGCCGGCGTGGACGATCAGGTCCAGGTCGTAGCCCGAACCGTGGATGTTCGTGCCGAGGTGGCCGGCGAGGTAGGCCTCCTGCACCGCGCGCTGGAGGCGGCGGATGACGTGGATGATCTCGCCGCGGACGTAGATGAAGGCGGTGTTGGCGCGGATGGCGTACGAGCTGAGGATGACGCCCTCGACCAGGGTGTGCGGGCTGGCCAGCATGAGCGGGGTGTCCTTGCAGGTGCCCGGCTCGGACTCGTCGGCGTTGACGACGAGGTACTTCGGCTTCGGGTTGTCCTGCGGGATGAAGCCCCACTTCATGCCGGTGGGGAAGCCGGCGCCGCCGCGGCCGCGCAGGCCCGACTCCTTGACGGCGTTGATCACGTCGTCGGGGGCCATGGCGAAGGCCTTGTCGAGCGCGGCGTAGCCGCCGCGCTCCTCGTAGGACGCCAGGGTCCAGGCGCGCTCGGCGTCCCAGTTGTCGGTGAGGACCGGGGTGAGGGTGTCGGTCACTGGTCGTCTCCCTTCGGGGCCGTGGCGTCCTGCTCGGAGGTGTCGGTGCCGGCCGTCCAGCCGTTCTCGCGGGCGATCCTCAAGCCCACGAGCGACGGGGCTCCGGCCGCGGGGCCCTCGTCCGCACGGTCGTCGGGGAAGCCGGCGAGCACCCGCTCGGCCTCGCGCCAGGTGCCCAGGCGCGGGCCGCGGGTCGAGTGGACCTCCTTGCCGGCGCGCAGGTCGTCGACGACCTGGACGGCCGACTCGGGGGTCTGGTTGTCCATGAACTCCCAGTTGACCATCATCACCGGGGCGTAGTCGCAGGCCGCGTTGCACTCGATGTGCTCGAGGGTGACCTTCCCGTCCTCGGTCGTCTCGTCGTTGCCGACGTCGAGGTGGTCCTTGAGCCGCTCGAAGATCAGGTCGCCGCCCATCACCGCGCACAGCGTGTTGGTGCAGACGCCGACGTGGTAGTCGCCGACGGGCTTGCGCTTGTACATCGTGTAGAAGGTCGCGACACCGTTGACCTCGGCGGCGCTGATGCCGAGCACCTCGGCGCAGGCCTCGATGCCCTCGGGGGTGATGCGCCCCTCGACCGACTGCACGAGGTGCAGCATCGGGAGCAGGCCCGAACGGGCCTGGGGGTAGCGGGCCGCGATCTCGCGCAGCTCGGTCCAGGTCTTCTCGTCGAGGCCGGTCGTGGGCTCGCTCATCGGTCGACTCCTCCCATGACGGGGTCGATGGAGGCGATGGCGACGATGACGTCGGCGACCATGCCGCCCTCGCTCATCACGCTCGTCGCCTGGAGGTTGGTGAACGACGGGTCCCGGAAGTGCGCGCGGAAGGGACGCGTGCCGCCGTCGGAGACGACGTGGGCGCCCAGCTCGCCGCGCGGGGACTCGATCGGGACGTACGCCTGGCCGGCGGGGACCCGGAAGCCCTCCGTGACCAGCTTGAAGTGGTGGATCAGCGCCTCCATCGACTCCCCCATGATGTGGCGGATGTGGTCGAGGCTGTTGCCCATGCCGTCGCTGCCGATCGCGAGCTGGCTGGGCCAGGCGATCTTCTTGTCCGACACCATGACCGGGGCGCCCTCGAGGCCGGCGAGGCGATCGGCGCACTGCCCGACGATCTTCAGCGACTCCCACATCTCGTTGAGGCGGATGCGGAAGCGGCCGTAGGAGTCGCACGTGTCCCAAGTCTGGACCTCGAAGTCGTAGTCCTCGTAGCCGCTGTAGGGCTGGGTCTTGCGGAGATCCCAGGCGTAGCCGGTCGAGCGGAGCACGGGGCCGGTCATGCCGAGCGCCATGCAACCGGCCAGGTCGAGGTGGCCGACGCCCTCGAGGCGACCCTTGAAGATCGGGTTGGCGTTGCAGAGGGCGGCGTACTCGGGCAGGCGCTTCTTCATCAGGGCGATGAAGTCGCGGATCTCGTCGAGCGCGCCGGGCGGCAGGTCCTGGGCGACACCGCCGGGGCGGAAGAACGCGTGGTTCATCCGCAGGCCCGTGATCAGCTCGAACAGGTCGAGGACCAGCTCGCGCTCGCGGAAGCCGATGGTCATGACGGTCAGCGCGCCGATCTCCATGCCGCCGGTCGCGATCGCGACGAGGTGGGAGGAGATCCGGTTGAGCTCCATCAGGAGCACGCGCATGACCTGCGCCTTCTCCGGGATGTCGTCCTCGATGTCGAGCAGCCGCTCGACGCCCAGGACGTAGGTCGCCTCGTTGTAGAACGGGGAGAGGTAGTCCATGCGGGTGCAGAAGGTCGTGCCCTGCACCCAGGAGCGGTACTCCATGTTCTTCTCGATGCCGGTGTGCAGGTAGCCGATGCCGCACCGCGCCTCGGTGACCGTCTCGCCCTCGAGCTCGAGGATCAGGCGCAGCACGCCGTGCGTCGAGGGGTGCTGCGGTCCCATGTTGACCACGACCCGCTCCTCGGCGGCGTCGCCGATGCTCTGGGTGATGGAGTCCCAGTCCTGGCCGGTGACGGTGAAGACGCGGCCCTGGCTCGTCTCGCCGGGAGCGGCGTACAGGTCCTGCTGGTTGGCGGTGCTCGTCTCGCTGCTCATCAGTTGTAGCTCCTGCGCTGGTCGGGCGGAGGGATGCTGCCGCCCTTGTACTCCACGGGGATGCCGCCGAGCGGGTAGTCCTTGCGCTGCGGGTGGCCCGGCCAGTCGTCCGGCATGAGCACCCGGGTCAGAGCGGGGTGACCGTCGAAGACCATCCCGAACATGTCGTACGTCTCGCGCTCGTGCCAGTCGAGCGTCGGGTAGATGCTCACCAGGCTCGGCACGTGCGGGTCGCTGTCCGGCGCGGTCACCTCGACCCGGATGCGCCGGTTGTGGGTCATCGAGGTGAGGTGGTAGACCGCGTGCAGCTCGCGCCCGGTGTCCTCGGGGTAGTGCACCCCGCTGACGCCGGAGCAGAACTCGAAGCGCAGCGCCTCGTCGTCGCGCAGCATCTGGGCGACGAAGGGCAGGTCCTCGCGGCGGACGTGGAAGGTGATCTCCCCGCGGTGGACCACGACGCTCTCGATCGCCGAGGTGAGGTCGGTGGCCGACAGGCGGGCCTCCAGGGCGTCCGCCACCTCGTCGAACCAGCCGCCGTAGGGGCGCTGCGACGGGGCCGGGAAGACCGTGGCGCTGACCAGGCCGCCGTAGCCGGAGGTGTCGCCGGTGCCGGACGCGCCGAACATGCCGTGGCGTACGCCGACCGCGTGGACCTCACCGGTCGGCGCGGGGACGTTCTCCGGGGACTGCTCCGGCGCGGGCTCGGCGACACCGCTGCCGGTGCCGGTCTCCTGCTTGGCCTTCTCGAGGTTGCGCTCCTCGGCCGGGCGGGCCGCCTTGTTCTCGTCGGTCTTGTCGTCGCTCACCGCAGCAGGCCCTTCATGTCCGAGGTCGGCAGGGCGCGCAGCGCGGCGGTCTCGAGCTCGGCGATCTCGGTGCGACGGTTGACGCCCAGCTTGGTCTGCTGGACCTGGTCGTGCAGCTTGAGGATCGCGTCGATGAGCATCTCCGGGCGCGGCGGGCAGCCGGGGAGGTACATGTCCACGGGGACGACGTGGTCGACGCCCTGGACGATGGCGTAGTTGTTGAACATGCCGCCCGACGAGGCGCACACGCCCATGGCCAGGACCCACTTCGGCTCGGGCATCTGGTCGTAGATCTGGCGCAGGACGGGAGCCATCTTCTGGCTCACGCGACCGGCCACGATCATCAGGTCCGCCTGGCGCGGGCTCGCGCGGAAGACCTCCATGCCGTAGCGGGCGAGGTCGTACTTCGGGCCGCCGGTGGTCATCATCTCGATGGCGCAGCAGGCCAGGCCGAAGGTCGCAGGCCAGAACGAGGCCTTGCGCATGTAGCCGGCGACGCCCTCGACCGTGGTCAGCAGGACCCCGTTGGGCAGCTTCTCCTCGAGTCCCATGATCAGTCCCAATCCAATCCGCCGCGTCGCCACACGTATGCGTAGGCGACGAAGACCGTGCCGATGAAGAGGACCATCTCGACCAGCCCGAACAGGGCCATCGCGTCGAAGTGGACGGCCCAGGGGTAGAGGAAGATGATCTCGATGTCGAAGATGATGAAGAGCATCGCGGTGATGAAGTACTTCACCGGGATGCGGCCGCCGCCGATCGGCTGCGGCGTCGGCTCGATGCCGCACTCGTAGGAGTCGAGCTTGGCCCGGTTGTAGCGCTTGGGGCCGGTGAAGGCGCTGATGACGACGGAGAAGACCGCGAAGCCCGTCGCGAGCAGCGCCAGGGCGAGGACCGGGGTGTAGAGCTCCATCGATTCCCTTCCGGTGTGACCAGCGCCGGGCGGAGTGAAGGACATGTGACTTTGTGAATGTCTTCACGAGTGGCGCGGGCCACAGTCTAGGACTCGGATGCGGCGTGCGTCACGTCGGGGTGGTGACCTGGCTCACGCCACCTGACCTGCGGATTTAGGCACGATCTCGTGCGCTAAATCCGTCCCCGGAGCTCTGCGCGCACGACGTCGTCCACGACGACGTCGGGGAGCGGGAGGGGCGGCATCCCCGGGCGGCGTACGACGAACAGGTCGCCTGCGCTGCGCGCGGAGGTCGCCCCCTGCACCGGCACGACGGCGAGGCCCTCGACGCTCCGGACCTCGAGGCTCCATCCCTGCCATCGTGCGTCGACGGGGATGCCTGCCGGGAAGGCCCGGTCGAACTCACGCCGATCCACGGCTGCCCGCTGGGCGAGGGCGCCGAGATGGGCCACGACCACCGTCAGGGCCAGGGACCAGGCACCCAGCAGCGTGAAGGCGACGACACCCAGCCACGTGGCGAGGGAGCCGGGGTCGCGGACCAGGCGCCACCCCAGCATCCGGCGGGCCGCCCGCGACCCGAGGCCGGGCGGCACCACGACGACCGTCGGCCCGGGCTCGGGCGCGGGCGCGGGCACCCCCGCGCGGCGGCGTACGAGGTCGACGTCGACCAGCTCGGGCAGGAGGTGGGAGTGGTCCCCGCCGTGGTCGATGCGGACCACACGGCCCTCGGTCCGCAGGCCGGTCACCTGCGGCAGCGCGTACGAGCCGGTGCTCGTGCTCAACCGGTGCGGTCCGACCACCGTCTCGACGGCCAGCCCGACCGGGAAGGTCGCGCGCAGCGCTCGACGCACCTGGACGACGTGGACGAGCACGAGCACCGCGACGACCAGGAGCGGACCGACCACGTCGCGCGGCCCGTCGCCCCAGAGCAGGCCGACGACCGCTCCGGCGGCGGCGGCCGGCACCGTCCACCAGGCGATGTCCTTCAGACAGCACCTCGTGCACTGCGCGACCAGCGCCTGCTGCTCGGCAGCGGTGATCTCGTGCGCGGTGACGACGACCTCGTCGCCGACGCTCATGTCAGGCGGTCGCCCGGTGCAGGGCGACGATGCCGCCCGTGAGGTTGCGCCACTCGGGGTTCTTCCAGCCCGCCTCGGCGACGAGGTCGGCGAGGCCGGCCTGGTCGGGCCAGGCGAGGATCGACTCGGCGAGGTAGACGTAGGCGTCGCTCGCGCTGGCGGTCACCGACGCGATCCGCGGCAGCGCTCGCATGAAGCCGTCCATGTAGAGCGACCGGAAGGCGCCGTTGGTCGGAGTGCTGAACTCGCACACGACCAGACGACCGCCGGGCCGGGTGACGCGCAGCATCTCCCGCAGCCCCTTGACGGGGTCGACGAAGTTGCGCAGGCCGTAGGAGATGGTCACGGCGTCGAAGGTGTCGTCGAGGAACGGCAGCCGCGTGCCGTCGCCGGCCACGAACGGCAGGCCCGGGCGGTCCTTGCGGCCCTGCTGCAGCATCCCGACGGAGAAGTCGCACGGCACCGCGGTGGCGCCGTGGGCGGCGAAGGGCTCGCTGGAGCACCCCGTGCCCGCGGCGAGGTCGAGCACCAGGTCGCCGCTGCGCGGCGCCACGGCGGCGACCATCGAGCGTCGCCAGCTGCGCTGGATCCCGGCGGTCATGAGGTCGTTGGTGAGGTCGTAGCGCTTGGCGACGGTGTCGAACATGCGACGTACGTCGGTCGGTTGCTTGTCCAGGTCAGCGCGGGCCACGCGCCGAGCGTAGGCGTCCCAGCCTGAGGCCGTGCAACGCGGGGGTGTCCGTGCGCGTCCTTATGATCGACGCGTCGACCACTCGGTCGACGGCTCCCCGGGGGAGGAACCTCATGCCGCACCACACGCCGTACGCCTCGTCGCGCCTCGTCGCCGTCCTGCTCGCCCTGCTGTGCACCGTCGCGGTGCTCGCCGCCGTCGGGTCGTCCCCCTCGGCCGCGGCTCCGTCGACCGGCGCGTCGGCGCGCGGCTTCGAGCCCATGCGTCCCGGCGACAAGGGCTGGCGGGTGCGCGTGCTGCAGAGCCGGCTCCACCAGCTGGACCTGCACTCCGAGGTGGTGACCAGCCGCTTCGACGAGGAGACCCGCGCCGGGGTCGCGACGTTCCAGCGGCGCCGCGGCTGGACCGCCGACGGCGTCGTCGACGAGCGCACCTGGCTCAAGGTCGTCTCGCTCACCACCGAGCCCACCACCGAGGCTCTGCACAACGTCTACACCCCCGGCCGACCGCTGCTCGAGCGCGGCGACGCGGGGATGCGGGTGCGCCAGGTGCAGGCGCGGCTCAAGCAGGTCAGGTGGTACGACGGCCGGGTGACGGGCCGCTACGCCCGCTCGACCGTCGAGGCCGTGAAGGGCTTCCAGGCCAAGCGCCGGATCCCGGTCACCGGCCAGGTCGACCGCCGCACCCTGACGCGCCTCGAGGACATGACCAGCGCCCCCACGAAGGCCGAGCTGTTCAACATCGTGCCGCAGGGTCCCGCCCTCGACCCGCGCTGCACGACTGGCCGCGCCATGTGCGTCGACAAGTCGTCACGCTCGCTGCGCTGGGTGGTCGACGGCGTGGTGCTGAGGACCGTGGAGGTGCGGTTCGGCTCCGACGAGCTGCCGACGCGCGAGGGCGCGTTCTCCGTGTTCCGCAAGTCGCGCGACCACGTCTCGAGCCTCTACGACACCCCCATGCCGTTCGCGATGTTCTTCTCGGGCGGGCAGGCCGTGCACTACTCCCCCGACTTCGCCGCCAACGGCTACAACGGGGCGTCGCACGGGTGCGTCAACGTCCGCGACCGGGCGGCGGTCGCGTGGCTGTTCGACCAGGTCAGGCTCGGCGACAAGGTGATCGTCTACCGCTCCTGACCTCAGCTCCCGGGTGTGCCAGCGAGGGAGAAGGCGCTGTCCAGGTCGCTGGTCCGGCCGCCACGCCGGGGCAGCAGCTCCGAGGCCGCCTCGGCCGTCGGTGCCGCGGGGACGTCCACCACCGCGTGCTCCCGGGCCAGGTTCAGCCGGACCGCGGGGTGGTGGGCGATGCGACCGATGCGGAAGCCCAGCGTGGTGGCGAGGCCGCTGATGGTGCGGTTCACCCGCGCGTCGAGGGCGAGCACCCGGACCCGGCCGCCCCACCACGGCACGAGGGCGGAGACCTCGTCGGCGAGCTTGCGGCCGCGCGATCCCAGGCGGGCCTCGGCGACGCGCGCCGAGGTCGCCTCGAGGACGTCCCGCGGGGTCGGGTGCCAGGGGGCGCCGTCGACGGTGCCCACCTCGATGAGGTCCTCCAGCGCCCGGGCGGCGGTGTGGTCGAGCAGGACGTGGGTGGGCGAGAAGTGGGCGAGCGCCGCCTCGAGCCGCTCGGGTGCCTCGACCCAGACCAGGGTGCAGCCGGCGCCGAGGTGGGCGTCGCGCACGACGGTGGTGAAGCGGTCGGTGGCCTCGCCGGTCAGCACGACGACGTCGTCGGCCGTGAGGTCGGACAGCGCACCGGACGACTCGGGGCGGAAGAGCCAGGCCGGCCCCTTCTCCCGCGGCAGGCCGAGCACGGCGCTGCTCGGGGAGCCGGCACGTACGCCGTCCACCCAGGCCAGCACGTCGGGCTGGCGCTTGCGGCGCTCGAGGCCCATGCCGCGCAACCGCTCCCAGGACCGGTCGTCGCACTCGAAGAGCTGTGCCTCGGCGAGGGCCGCACGGCGCAGCAGGGCCAGGCGGCTCTCGTCGTCCACGATCACCAGGCGCACCTCGATCTCGTCGAGGAGCCGCGCGACCTCGGCGGGGTCGAGGTGCTCGGGCAGCAGCAGCGGCACGGCGCCGGCGACGCGCGTGGCGAGCTCGAGCTCGAGCAGCCGGATGCCGGTGGGCACCCGGATGACGACGACGGAGCCGGGGTTGACCCCGGCCTCGATCATGCCTGCGGCGCCGTCGATGACGCGGCGGTAGAGCTCGTTCCAGGTCAGCGTCGACCAGGACGCGCCGCTCGGCTCGGCCACGGCGACCTCGAGGGCGCGGGCGCGGGCGTGGCGCGTCAGCCGTGTGAGCGGCGATTCCTGAGCACGCACGTGTGTCCCCTTCACTCCCTGGTGTACCGCCGCAACCTAGGTCAGCACCCGCCGTCCTGTTCACGCTTTGCGCCATCTGCGCGCGGGCGGTTCGGACCACCGGCGTAGGCTGCCGCCTCGTGACGACCCCCGCGTCCGCCGCCGTCCCCGGACCCGCCGCGCCCCTCGTCGTGCGCACCGTCCCGGTGGACCTGGCGGACCTCCCGCTCCTCGACCTGCTGCCGCGGCAGGAGCCGGTCAGCTGGCTGCGCCGCGGCGAGGGCCTGGTGGGCTGGGGAGTCGCGGCCCGCCTGGAGACCTCCGGTCACACCCGGTTCAGCGACGCGGTGAAGTGGTGGTCCGAGACCGTCGCGCGCGCCGAGGTCGACGACAGCGTCAACGAGCCCGGCACCGGGCTGGTGTGCTTCGGCGCCTTCGCGTTCGCCGACGAGCCCGGCGAGTCGGTGCTGGTGATCCCGCAGGTCGTCGTCGGCCGGCGCGGTGACCGGACCTGGCTCACGACGGTCTCGGTCGAGGAGCCGGCGCTCTCGCCCGCCACCCCTCCCGACCCGCCCGTGGGCCTCGTCTTCTCCGACGGCGCGCTCAACGGCGAGGAGTGGATGTCGGTCGTCGCCGAGGCGGTCGGTCGCATCGGCTCGGGAGACCTCGAGAAGGTCGTCCTGGCCCGCGACCTCATCGCCACCACCGACGTCCCCCTCGACGTGCGCTGGCCGCTGCACCGCCTCGCCGAGCACTACGAGATGTGCTGGACCTTCCACGTCGACGGCATCTTCGGCGCCACCCCCGAGATGCTGGTCCGGCGCGAGCGCGGCCTGGTGACCTCACGCGTGCTGGCCGGCACCATCCGGCGTACGGGCGACGACGACCGCGACCTGGCGCTCGCGGCCACGCTCGCGCGGTCGTCGAAGGACCTCGAGGAGCACGAGTACGCCGTGCGCTCGGTCGCCGACGCCCTGGAGCCGCACTGCTCCTCGATGAACGTGCCGGAGGCGCCGTTCGTCCTCCACCTGCCCAACGTGATGCACCTGGCCACCGACGTCAACGGCGTCGTCCACGACGAGGCCACGTCGCTGGAGCTCGCGGAGTCGCTCCACCCCTCGGCTGCCGTCGGCGGCACCCCGACGCCGGCCGCGATCCGGCTGATCGAGGAGATCGAGGGCATGCCGCGCGACCGCTACGCCGGTCCCGTCGGCTGGATGGACGCCTCGGGCGACGGCGAGTGGGGCATCGCGCTGCGCTCGGCGATGGTCATCGAGGAGGGCGTACGCCTCTTCGCCGGGTGCGGCATCGTCGCCAGCTCCGACCCCGAGGCCGAGCTCGCGGAGTCGCAGGCCAAGTTCGTCCCGGTCCGCGACGCGCTCAGCGCCGGCTGAGGACTCCGGCCGAGGACCGTCAGAGCCGCTGGCCGGGCTCGCGGCGCTCGAAGGACTGCCCGGCGGGCAGCAGGTTGGCCATGTGCGAGGCCACCATGTCGAGACCGATGTCGCTGTAGACGCGGTCGTGGATGCCCAGCGAGGTGGGCGCGCCCACCTCGCGCACGAAGTCGACGGCCTCCGACACCTTCAGCCAGGGTGCGCTCACCGGCGCCAGCAGGACGTCGACGGGTCGTCCGGGCGGGGTGAGGGCGTCGCCCGGGTGGTAGACGCTGGTGCCGCCCGAGTCCAGGACGTAGCCGGAGTTGTCGAAGCGGTCGTAGTCGGGGTGGATCACAGCGTGCTTCTCGCCCACCACCTCCACCGACGTGCCCGCGACCTCGAGGCGGTCGCCGGGGCGCACCACCGTGACCCGCGCCGCGACGTCGGGCGCCTGGTCGCGCAGCAGGCGTTCCACGGCGGCGATGGTCCAGATCGGCACGTCGCGCCCGCGCAGGTGGTCGGCGTGCACGTGGTCGGCGTGCTCGTGGGTGAGGAGCACCGCGTCGGCACCGTCGAGCGCCGAGGGGTCGGTGAAGACGCCGGGGTCGATGACGACGACGCCGCCGTCACCCCGGACGCGGACGCAGGCGTGGCCGAGCTTGGTGATCTGCACGAGGTCCAGACTAGGTCCGGCCCAACCTGCGGGGAATCGCCCGACGGGTGGGACGCAAGGTTAAGGTGTGACTTGCTCCCGACTGGGTGGAGTGCCCTGGGGGAAACACCAATCGCACCCGAACGAAGAGAGTTCACATGTCTGCACGCCGCGTGCTCGCAGGCAGCGTCGCCGCGCTGCTCCTGCCCGCGTCCCTTCTCCTGTCGACCGAGACAGGGTCGGCCACCGACTCCACGACGCGTTCCGCGTCGGTCGCGGTGACGAAGAAGGCGAACCAGAAGATCTCGCTGGAGGTGCTTCCCCAGATCGTCCAGCAGGGCAAGCGCACCGCCAGCGCCAACTCGGCCAAGGCCGCCGTCTCCGCCACCATCAAGCCGGTCAAGGTCGGCCGCCCGGTGATCCTCCAGCAGCTCAACGGCTCGTCGTGGAAGAAGGTCGGCAAGGCCAAGCAGGAGAAGTCGGGCCGCGCCCACTTCTCCGCCGCCGTCTCCAAGGGCGGCGCGCCCCTGGCCTACCGGGTCGTCGCCCAGAAGTACAAGGGCCTCAAGGCCGTCACCAGCGACAGCGCCGACACCACGCAGTGGCTGGTCCCGACCTTCAGCGACGAGTTCTCCGGCGGCACCCTGAACCCCGTGTGGAGCATGCGCGGCCAGGACTACGAGCCCACCAGCAAGCGGGCCTGCTCCAAGGGTGACCCGAAGGCCGTCAAGGTCGGCTCGGGCGCGCTGCGCCTGAGCGTCATCAAGGACCGCGAGGCCAAGGGCAAGTGCCTGGCGAAGTCGCGCAAGCTGAAGAAGCGGATCGCCTACCGCCTCAACGGCCACGTCGGCAGCAAGGACGGCTTCAGCTTCAAGTACGGCGTCGCCGCCGCCCGCATCAAGATGAACAAGAGCCAGGGCCAGCACGCCAGCTTCTGGTCGCAGCCGATCGACGAGAACAGCCCGAACAGCGCCGGCCACGAGATCGACGTCATCGAGTACTTCGGTGACAAGCACCCGCAGGGCGGCCTGACGAGCTTCATCCACTGGTACAAGGGCAACAAGCTCATCAAGACGGGCTCGTGGATCAAGGACTCGAAGTCGTTCCTGAAGAACAAGAAGGACGGCTGGTCGAAGAACTACCACGTGTTCTCGGTCAAGTGGGACCCGAAGAAGATCGTCTTCTACATCGACGGCAAGGAGACCTGGCGCACGTCGGCCCACGTCTCCAAGGAGCGCCAGTACCTCATCCTGAGCCTGCTGGCCTCCGACTACGAGGCGCTGGAGATGAACGACAAGAAGCTCCCGCAGCACATGTACGTCGACTGGGTCCGCGTGTGGGAGACCCCGCAGGCCTGATCGGCTGAGCACGACCACGCACCATCACGATCCGCGCGCTGGCCCCCTGCTTCAGGGGGTCAGCGCGCGGATCTTTTCGTCCAGCTCGCGGCGGTTGTCGCGGCGTACGCGCGCCTCGACGACCTCGATGCCGCCGTTCGGCGAGCCCAGCGCCTGCTCGAGCTCCGGCAGGCTCCCCGCGCGCAGGTGCGGGATCCGGGCGCCGGCGCAGAGGCTGGCGAGGTCGACGCCGTGCGGGGTGCCGAAGAGGGTGTCGAAACGGTCGGCGTGCGCGGCTGCCCCCTGCTCGAGGGTGGCGAAGATCGATCCCCCGTCATCGTTGACCACGACGATCGTGAGGTCGGGACGCTCCTCGCGGGGCCCGAGGAACAGTCCCGTCGTGTCGTGCAGGAAGGTCACGTCCCCGACCAGCGCGATCGCGCGCGAGGACTGCGGCCGGCCCAGCGCGGCGCCGATCGCGGTGCTGGTGGTGCCGTCGATGCCGGCCAGGCCGCGGTTGGCGATCACCTTGCGGCGCCCGCCCACCTCGTACGGCGCGACCATCAGGTCGAGGTCGCGGACGGGGTTCGAGGCACCGACGACGAGCAGCCCTCCCGGGGGAACCGCACGGCTGACCGCGCCCGCCACCTCGTGCGGGGTGAGGTCGCGCTCGGCGGCGAGGAGCCGGTCGAGCTTCCGGCCGACGGACCGGTCGGCGAGCTGCCACTCCTCCAGCCAGGCCGGGTCGTCGGCGACCGCGACCCTGGCACCGTCGTGCTCACCCGACACAGCGAAGGGCCGGTCCGGCCAGGTGCCGCGGTGCCGGACCGACACCACCTCGACGTCGTCACGGGCGAGCAGCCGGGACACCGGGCGGGACAGGGTCGGATGGCCGAACACCACCACGCGCTCGACCCGGTCACCCAGGGCGGTGCCGAGCAGGAGTCGGTAGGTGCGGATCACGGTGTCGCCGGTGCGGCAGCCGCTGGACGGCTCGGCCAGCAGCGGCCAGCTGCCGCTCTCGGCGAGCTGGCGGGCCGGCGGGCCGGCGTCGTCGCCGGCGACCACCACCGTGCGGGGGCCCGGCGCGAGCTCGGCCACGTCCCGGTCGGGCGCCTCGAGGGTGACCACCCACGTGGGCACGTCCCCGCCGTCCCAGCCCCCGTCGTCGGGGAGCAGCGGGTCGTCGAGCTGGACGTTGAGGTGGACAGGTCGCACCCACGCGTGGGTGCGGACGAAGGCCAGCAGCTCGTCGAGGTCCGCCGCCGCGACGTCGAGCGTGGGGGCGAAGGCGCCGAAGATGCCGACCTGGTCGGTGGTCTGGTTGGCGCCGGTGCCACGCAGCCTCGCCGGACGGTCGGCGGTGACGACCACGAGCGGTACGCCGGCGTGCGCGGCCTCGACCACAGCGGGCAGCAGGTTGGCGACTGCCGTGCCGGACGTGCAGACCACGGCGGCCGGGCGCCCGGTCACCTTGCCGAGGCCGAGCGCGAGGAAGCCGGCCGTGCGCTCGTCGATGCGCGTGTGCAGCCGCAGGCCGCCCGCCTGCACGGTGTCGTAGAGCGCGAAGGAGAGCGGCGCGTTGCGCGAGCCGGGCGCGAGCACCACCTCGCGGACCCCGGACCCGCGGAGCGCGGTCACGACGGTGCGGGCGAGCGCGGTCGACGGGGTGGTCATGTCCGGGGATCCTGCCCTACCGACGCCAGCCGCGCGCGCCAGTGGGCGACGCGGTCGTCGGCGGCAACGACCCCGGCCAGGGCGGCCTCGTCGACGTCGGGGCGGGCGACGGCCAGCATGCCGCCGACCGGCAGCAGCGGTTGCGCCACCACGTCACCGGTGAGCATCTGCACGGTGGCGAGCCCGCTGGCGTGGCGGAGCTCGGGGAGGGCGGCCGCGAGGGCGACCCCGGCGGCGATGCCCACGCTGGACTCGATGGCGCTGGAGACCACCACGGGCAACCCGATGTCCTCGGCGATCCGCAGGCAGGCGCGTACGCCGCCCAGCGGCTGCACCTTGAGCACCGCGATGTCGGCCGCCTCGAGGTCACGCACGCGGTAGGGGTCCTCGGCACGCCGGATCGACTCGTCGGCGGCGATGGGGACGGAGACGCGGCGGCGCACGACGGCGAGGTCCTCGACCGCGGCGACCGGCTGCTCGACGTACTCCAGCCCACCGGCGGCGCGGTCGAGGGCCGCGATCGCGCGGACCGCCTCGTCGACGTCCCAGGCTCCGTTGGCGTCGACGCGGACCAGGCCGTCGGGTCCGAGGGCGTCGCGGACCGCCTCGACCCTGGCCAGGTCGTCGGCGAGCACCTGGCCGCGCTCGGCGACCTTGACCTTGGCGGTGCGGCACCCGCCGGCGGTGACGATCGCGTGCGCCCGCTCGGGATCGGTCGCGGGGACGGTGACGTTGACGGGCACGCGGTCACGCAGTGGCGCCGGCCAGCCCACGTCGGCGGCCTCGCGGGCGGCCGCCAGCCACGGCCGTGCGGTGGCGTCGTCGTACTCCAGGAAGGGCGACCACTCCCCCCAGCCGGCCTCGCCGCGCAGGAGCACCCCCTCCCGCACGGTGATGCCGCGGAAACGGGTGCGCAGACCGATCGCGAAGACGTGGAGGTCGCGCATCACAGGCCGGCCCGGATGGCCTGGCGGTCGACCTTGCCGTTGGGCAGCAGCGGCAGCTGCTCGACCCAGCGGAACTCGCGCGGGGCCCACGAGCGCGGGTGCTCGGCGCTGATCCAGTCGCGCAGCTCGGCGTCGTGGGCGGTGCCGACGAGCACCGCGACGAGCTTCTGCCCCCACTCGGGGTCGGGCACGCCGAAGACCTCGGCCTCCTGCACCAGCAGGTGGCGGCGCAGCCGCTCGGCGACCGTGGTGAGCGGGATCTTCACCCCTCCGCTGATGACGACGTCGTCGACGCGACCGAGGACCTGGAGGCGTCCGTCCTCGTCGAAGCGGCCCGCGTCGGAGGTGACGTACCAGCCGTCGACGACGGTCTCGGCAGTCAGCCCGGGATCGTTGTCGTAGTGGCTGAACAGCGTGGGGCCGCCGATGCGGATGCGCCCCTCCGCGCCGAGGGTCACCGCCACGCCGTCGAGCGGCACGCCGTCGTAGACGCACCCGCCGGCCGTCTCCGAGGAGCCGTAGGTCGAGACCAGCCGGACGCCCGCCTCCTCGGCACGACGGCGCAGGTCGGGGTCGAGCCCCGCCCCGCCGACCAGCACCGTGTGGCACCGCGCGAGCGCCGCGACCTGGTCGGGGTCGGTCATGATCCGGTGGAGCTGGGTCGGGACGAGGGAGACGAAGGTCGGGGTGCCACCGTGGTGGGCCGCCGAGGCACGACCGACGTCGAGGCCGTCGACGACGACCGGCTCGTGACCGGCCACCAGCGAGCGCACGATGACCTGCACCCCGGCGACGTACGACGACGGCAGCGCCAGCAGCCAGCGGCCCGACGCGCCCAGCCGGCGGGCGGACGCCTCCACACTCGCGAGGACGGCCCGGCGGGGCAGCACGACGCCCTTGGGCCGGCCGGTGGAACCGGAGGTCTCGATCAGCAGCGGGGCGGGGGTGTCGGCCTCGAGCCAGCGCGACAGCTGCCTGATCGCGACCGAGGGCTCGTCCGAGGGCCGGAGGTGACTCACACGCCGAACGCTAGTGCTCCGTAGGCTCTGGGTCATGAGTGCCTACTGGATCTGCGTCTACAAGGCCGTGCACGACCCCGCCAAGGTCGCGGCGTACGCCGAGCTGGCCGGGCCGGCCATCCGCGAGGCCGGCGGCCGGTTCCTCGCGCGCGGCAACCCCGAGGTGACCTACGAGCAGGGCGAGCAGACGCGCACCGTCGTCATCGAGTTCGAGTCGGTGGAGGCCGCCCGAGCCGCCCACGACAGCGAGGCCTACCAGGAGGCCCTGCGCGCCCTCGGTGACGGTGCCGACCGCGACCTGCGCGTGGTGCCGGGGGCCTAGCGTGGACCTCTTCCGGCTCGTGCTCGTCGTCCTGGTGACGACGGGCGTGGTCGTGGCCATCCTCTTGTTCGAGAAGCGACGGGCCGAGGGCATCCGGCGCGACACCCGGCGGATGGCCGAGGGACGTGACGAGGACGACTCCCGGGACGGGTAAATGACAGGACGCCCGGCGCCCCCGCGGGAGAGGATGACCGGCGATGCTCACCGCCCTGAAGAACTACGCCACGCCCCCGTCCACCCTGGCCCGGCGGCTGTCGATCCAGTCGTTGCTCTTCGCCTCCGGTGACGGCACGTTCCTCGCCGGGTCGGCGGTCTTCTTCACCCTGGTGGTCGGGCTCTCGCTGGCCGAGGTGGGCATCGGCCTGACCATCGCGGCGGTCGCGAGCTTCATCGTCGCGGTGCCGATGGGCAAGCTGGTCGACCACTTCGGCCCCAAGCGGATGTGGACCCTCTCCGCGGCGGTGCAGGGCGCCCTGTTCCTCGCGTGGCCCTTCATCGACAGCTTCCCCGAGTACGTCGCGCTCGCCGTCGCGATGGAGGTCGCGGGCACCCTGGGCGGCACCGCGCACGGCGCCTACGTCATCGACATCCTGCCGCCGGCGGAGCGGGTGGAGTCGCGCGCCTACCTCTACTCCGCGCTCAACGTCGGCTTCAGCATCGGCGCCTTCCTCGGCGCGGGCGCGATCGCCTTCGGCACCGAGGCCCTGCGGTGGGCGCCGCTGGTGAGCGCGGTGCTGTTCCTCCTCAACAGCGCGGCGATCCCCCGCCTCCCCGACGCCACCCACGACGTACGCAGCTCCGAGCCGCGCGTGAAGCCCGAGGGCATCCCCGCCATCCGCAACCGCAGCTGGATCGCGGTCACGTTCTTCACGGGCGTCATGTGGACCAACCAGGTGCTGCTGCACACGGTGATCCCCGTGTGGCTGGTGACCGAGACCGACGCCCCGAAGGTGCTGGTCGCGGTGCTCTTCGGCACCAACACGGTCATGTGCATCGTCCTCCCGCGGCTGGCCTCCCGCGGGATCCGCGACGTCGAGACCGCCCTGCGCGCCGTACGCCTCTCGACGCTGTTCTTCGTGCTGACCTGCCTCGTCACGCTGGCCACCCACGAGACGACCGGCTGGCTCACCATCGTGCTGTTCTTCGTCGGCCACATCGTCCTGACCTGGGCCGAGCTCTTCCTCTCCGCCTCGGGCTGGACGCTGGAGGCCGAGCTGATGGACCCCCGCCGTCGCGGCGACTACCAGGGCGTCTCCGAGCTCGGCGGCACGCTCGGCCGGTTCTGGGCGCCCGCGGCCTACGGCTTCCTCGCGATGGAGTGGGGAGCCTTCGGGTGGCTCACCATCGCGGCGATCGTCACGGTCGGCGCCGTCGGCCTCCATGCCTCGGCGCACTCCGGGCGACGCTTCCTCGAGCAGCACGTCCCGGCCGACGTCCTCGCCGACGCGCGGGCTGGCGGACCCGAGCCCGCGGACGTCGCGCTCTCGCAGGAGCCCTTGCCGATGGAGCCGGACGGCCCCCTGCCAGAATCCACCGGTGACCTCCACCGCTGACTGGCTCGCCGGCGCCCGGCCCCGCACCCTCCCCGCCGCCGTCGCCCCCGTGCTCGCCGGAACCGGCGTCGCGGCGTACGCCGACCAGGCGGTGTGGTGGAAGGCGCTGCTGGCCCTGGTCGTCAGCCTCGCGCTCCAGGTCGGGGTCAACTACGCCAACGACTACTCCGACGGCATCCGCGGCACCGACGCCGACCGGGTCGGGCCGATGCGACTGGTGGGCTCGGGTGCGGCGACGCCGGCAGCGGTGAAGGCCGCGGCCTTCGCCGCGTTCGGCGTGGCCGCCGCGGCCGGGCTGGTCCTCGCCGCGACGACCGCCTGGTGGCTCGTGGCGGTGGGCCTGGTGTGCGTCGTGGCGGCGTGGTTCTACACCGGCGGCGACAAGCCCTACGGCTACCTCGGGCTCGGCGAGGTCATGGTCTTCGTCTTCTTCGGCCTCGTGGCCGTGATCGGCACGACCTACGTCCAGACGCAGACCTGGGAGTGGGCGGCGCTCTACGCCGGCGTCGGCATCGGCGCCCTGGCCTGCGCGATCCTGGTCGCCAACAACCTGCGCGACATCCCCACCGACACCGTGGCCGGCAAGCGCACCCTGGCCGTACGCCTCGGCGACGAGCGCACGCGCCACCTCTACGCCTTCCTGGTCCTGGTCGCGGCGGCTGCGGTCGTCGCGGTCGCCGCCGCCACGACGTGGTGGGCGCTCATCGGGCTCGGCTTCCTGGCCCGCGCCGCGGTCCCGACCCGGGCCGTCCTCGGCGGCGCCACGGGGCCCGCCCTCATCCCGGTCCTCGCGGCCACGGGCGCCTCCGAGCTGCTGTGGTCGGTGCTCGTCGCGGTGCCCCTGCTCCTGCTCGGATAACCCGTGGCGGGCGGTCGGACCGCTCACTAGCGTGGACGGGTGGACTACGACTTCGCCCTCCTCGACTTCTCCGACGACTCCCCCGCCGCGTCCGCCCGCCGTCGCGGGTGGATCGAGGCGGTCCTGCGTGGCTTCCGCGAGGACCGGCCCGAGGACGACAGCGTCGAGCGCTGGGTGAGGCACTACCGCGCAGACGACGTGGCCGTCCGCGGCGCCTGGCTGCCCGAGGGCGAGCTCGGCGCCGGTCCCATGCCCGTCGCCACCTACGCCAGCTTCGACAAGACCCTCAATGCCGGTCGCGAGCTGCTGCCGCTGCGGATGATCACCGACGTCACCACCAGCGCAGCCCACCGCCGCAGGGGCCTGCTGCGCCGGCTCATCGAGGACGACCTCGCCGACGCCGTCGCCCAGGGCGTGCCGATGGCGGCGCTGACCGCGGCCGAGGCCACCATCTACGGCCGCTGGGGCTTCGGCCCGGCCACCTTCCGCACGGGCGTCACCGTCGACACCACGCCCGGCTTCGACCTCCGCGACGTCGTCGATCCCGGCCGCGTCGAGCTGCTCGAGCCCGCTGACGCGTGGCCGCACGTCAAGGCCGTCTTCGACACCTTCCACGCCCGCCAGCGCGGCTCGGTGGACTGGCCGGCCCCCTACGAGGACATGCACACCGGTGCCTGGGACCCCAGCAGCGGCGGCGCCAACCGCAAGATCCGGGTCACGGTGCACCTCGACGCGAGCGGCACGGTCGACGGATTCGCCATCTGGAAGCCCGGCGAGGACAAGACGGTCAAGGTCGACGAGATGGTGGCGCTCACGCCACAGGCCCAGCTCGCGCTCTGGTCCTTCCTCGGCCACATGGACCAGACCGCCAAGGTCACCTTCAACCTGTTCCACCCCGAGGACCCGCTCATGTGGGCCCTCACCGACCTCAACCGGGTGAGCACGACCGAGGTCCAGGAGTTCCTCTGGCTGCGGGTGCTGGACGTCCCCCGCGCCCTCGCCGCCCGCCCCTGGGCCGCCGACGGCTCGGTCGTGCTCGAGGTCGACGACCCGCAGGGCCACGCGGCGGGACGCTTCGCGGTCACGACGGCCGACGGCACCGCGACGGTCGTGCTCACCGACGACGCACCCGACGTACGCCTGGACGCCGAGACGCTGGGCTCGCTCTACCTCGGTGGCGTGCCGGTGCGGCAGCTGCACCGGGCCGGACGCCTGGCGGGCTCGGAGGAGGTAGTACGCCGCTTCGCAGCGATGGCGGACCTCAGCGAGCCGGCGTACAGCCTGACGGGCTTCTGAGCACGGGCCCGGAGGAGGGTCAGCGCGGGTCCTCGTGGTCGTCGTGGTCCTCGCGGGCCTTGCGCTCCTCGAAGGCGGCGGCCGCGCGGGCGGCCCGCTCCTCGACGCGCCGGGCGAACGCCTCGCGCTGGCGGTCGAGGACGAAGTAGGACGCGATCCCGGAGATCAGGAACGCGAGCACGACCGCCCAGAACAGGTTGTAGCGCCCGCCGAGGACCAGTGCCATCAGTCCGATGACGATGCCGAACGAGGCGAGGAACAGCACGATCCGCAGGGCGGTGTAGACCACGAACTCCTTCACGGCGACCAGCCTAGGTGGACCTGACTACATTGGAGGAATGCTGAAGGTGCTGCTCGTGGTGGCCGCGATCGCGGTCGTCGTGTGGGTGCTGGTCAAGCTCGCCCTACGCCGCCTCGACGGCGGCAGCGGCGGTGCGTCACCGCCGCGGGTGGTCGGCCCCGACGACGACCCGGACTTCCTCCGGGGACTCGACCGGCGCCGCCGCGACCCGGAGGACGACTGAGCGCTCCGCCCCTGCGCCCTCGGCGTAGGAGTGCTGGCTGGAGCTGCTGAAGAAGTTGATGCCGATGAAGTTGAACCACAGCGTCGCGGCACCGACCAGCGCCAGGATCGCGGCGTTGCGCCCGCGCCAGCCCGCCGTCGCGCGGGCGTGCAGGTAGGCGGCGTAGACCACCCAGGTGATGAAGGCCCACACCTCCTTGGGGTCCCAGTTCCAGTAGGCGCCCCACGCCTGGTGCGCCCAGATCGGGCCGGTGATGAGCACCGCGAAGGTCCACACCGGGAACCCGAAGGCGTGCATCCGGTAGGACAGCCGGTCGAGGACCTTGGGCTCGGGCACGCGGGCCAGGTAGCCCGTGGTCGCGCTCGAGCGGGCCTTGACGAGGTAGAGGACCGAGAGCAGCGCGCCGATGGTGAAGGCGCCGGTCGAGATCACGGCCGAGACGACGTGGATCACCAGCCACGGCGAGTTCAGTGCGTCCGGGAGCGGCAGGACGGCATCGTCCAGGCCGAGGAACGCCGCCATCAGCGCCGCCACGACGAAGGTGGAGACGAGCGGGCCCAGCCACTCGATGTCGAGCTTGATCGTCGAGAGCACGAAGATCAGCGCCACCACGAAGGTGCCCGAGATCGTGAACTCGTACATGTTGCCCCACGGCACCCGGTTGGGGTCGGCCGCGAGTCCGCGCGCGACGAGCGCCACGAGGTGGACCACCACGCCGAAGACGGACAGCACCAGGGCCAGGCGGCCGGCCATGGCGGTGCGCTGGTCCGTGACCTCCTCGTCCTTCGCCACGCTCCGCAGGCCCGCCAGCTCGAAGAAGTAGGCCAGCATCGCGAGGAAGTAGAGCACCGCCGCGGCGATCACGCCCTGGTAGCTGAAGACCTCCCACTGTGCGTCGGTCACGACTGCTCCTTCCTGCTCCTGCTGCTCGTCGGCTGCGCGCCCGCGGGGGCCTGCAGTGATGCCACGATCTCGGCGAGCTCGGCCGCGCCGTCCTCGGGGTCTCCCCCGGACGACCGGTCCAGCCGCGCCACCTCGACCCGGGTGGTTCCGTCGTCCTGCCTGCGCGCGCGCACCCACATCCGGCGGGGCCGGATGAAGAGCGAGCCCAGCAGGCCGACCAGGGCGAGCACCACGCCACCGAGCGCGACCAGCTTGCCGGGGCTGCGGCTGATCTGGATCTTGTTCCAGCGCTGCACGCCGTCGAACGTCACCGTGCCGAGCCCGTCGGGCAGGGTCACGGTGTCGCCGGGCCGCAGGTCCATCCGGAACGGCTGGCCGTCCTCCTTCAGGACCTGGGTCGCGTCGGCCTTGTCGAGGACGTAGACCGACGAGGCGGAGCCGTCGTCGATGCCGAGGTCACCGGTCCACAGGCTCATCGAGACCAGCGGGTCGCCCAGGGAGCCGAAGATCGACGACGGCATGGTGAGGTTGCCGTCGGCATCGCGGCCCATCGCGAAGGTCGGGTAGAAGGTGCCCTCGAGGCCGATCTGCTCGGGCTGGGCGAAGGGGGCCTTGACCACGCCGAACGACTCGAAGGTCTGGCCGTTGGTCGGCAGGAACACCACGGGGCCGGACTTGGTGACCTCGCCCTCGCCGTCGCGGATCGTGATGACCGGGGCGTAGCCGTGGCCGATGAGGAAGATGTCGGTGCCGCCGATGGTCAGCGGGTGGTTGACCCTCAGGTCGTAGTCCTGGGTCTCGCCGCCCGGCTCGGTCTCGTAGGCCAGCTCGGCGACGAACTCGCGCGCCATGCCGGCCCGGTCGCCCTCGGTGAGCCAGTCGACCTGGAAGTCGGTGATGCTGAAGGAGAAGGGCTCCATCACGTCGGGGTCGAAGAGCGAGCCCGGGGCGAAGTCGTCGTACTGGGTGAGGTTGTTGGAGAAGCCGTAGTCCTCGCCGTTGAGCATGATGACGCCGCCCTTGTAGCCGAAGAGGCTGCCCACGGCGACGCCGACGAGCACCACGATCACGGCGAGGTGGAACAGCAGGTTGCCGGCCTCGCGGAGGTAGCCGCGCTCGGCGGACACCGCGTCGGACTCGGTCGACGTCTCCACCCGGAACCGCTTGCTCCGCAGGGCGTCGGCAGCGCGCGCCAGCACGTCCTCGGGGGCCTCGTCGGTGGTGTACGCCGTCGAGTCGGGCAGGCGGGTGAGGTGCCGTGGGGCGCGGGGCGGCCGGGCCCGCAGGGCGCGGGCGTAGACGAACAGGCGCGGGATGATGCAGCCGACCAGCGAGATCATCAGCAGGATGTAGATCGCGGAGAACCACACCGAGCCGTAGACGGAGAACAGGTCGAGCCGGTCCCAGATGGGGGCCAGGCGCGGGTGGTTGTCGCGCCACTGCGAGACCGCGAGGGAGTCGATGTCCTCCTGCGGGATCACCGAGCCCGGGATCGCCGCGAGCGCGAGCAGCAGGAGCAGCACGAGGGCGGTGCGCATCGACGTGAGCTGGCGCCAGGACCAGCGCGCGAGCTCGCGTGCGTTCAGGTCGTTGGGCAGCGAAGTGGCCTGGCGGTCGTCGGACGAGCGCCGGTCGAGGCCGGGCTGGAGATCGGTCACACCGGCACCGTGAACTCATTGACGACCTGCCGCTGCAGCCACTGCACGGCGACGTCCCACCAGCCCGACACGAGCAGGAGGCCGACGAGGATCATCATCGCGCCGCCGAGGCGTACGACGAGCACCTGGTGGCGCCGGATGACGGCGAAGGCGCCGAGCATCCGGCGGTAGGCCAGCGCGGCGGCGATGAAGGGCAGCCCGAGCCCGAGCGCGAAGACGGCCGACAGCAGGGCTCCCCGGGCGGCGGTGCCCTCGCCGACCGACAGGACGTTGATGGCCGCAAGCGTCGGCCCGACGCACGGGGTCCAGCCCAGGCCGAAGAGGAAGCCGATCAGCGGGGCGGCGGCCAGGCCGACGGCAGGCATCTTGTGGATGCGCCAGTCCCGCTGGAGGAAGCCGAAGGCGCCGAGGAACGCGATCCCGAGCAGGATCATGATCACGCCGAGCACCCGGTTGAGCTCGCGGACGTGGGTGAACAGCCACGCCCCGGCCGCACCGGTGAGGCTGCCGAGGAGGACGAAGACCACCGAGAAGCCCAGCACGAAGAGGACCGCGCCGAGCACCAGCCGGCTGCGGCGGGCCTGCTCGAGGTCGCCGCCGGAGATGCCGGTGGCGTAGGAGAGGTAGCCCGGCAGCAGTGGGATCACGCAGGGGCTGAAGAACGAGATCAGCCCGGCGGCCAGCGCCACCGGCAGCGCCAGCAGCATCGACCCGGACAGCGCCGTCTCCTGGAACCAGTCACTCATCGAGGACCGCCTCCACCAGTGAGATGAGCGTCTGGGTGGTGGGGATCCGGCCGTTGACCGACGCCGCGATCCGACCCTCGGCGTCGAGCACGACCGTGCTCGGGATCGACCGGGGCGTGAGGGTGCCGGCGAAGGGCAGCAGCGCCGCACCGTCGGCGGAGTAGATCGAGGGGTAGGGCACCTCGAGGTCGCGGACGTAGGCCTGCGCGTCCGCCGGCGAGGCGTCACGGATGTTGAGGCCGACGAAGGACACCTGGTCGCCGAGCTCGCCCACGGCCTCGTTGAGATCGGGCTGCTCGCTGATGCACGGCGGGCACCACGAGGCCCACACGTTGACCACGACCGGCTTGCCGCGCAGGTCTGCGAGGTCGACGTCGCCGCCCTCGAGGTCGGTGCCGCTCAGCTCGATCGGCTCCCCGCGGTCCACCGCCTCCACCTCGGTGGGCACGCCGGTGCCGGAGATGTAGCCCTTCTCACCGGTGCCGGACAGGCCGGAGCAGCCCGTCAGCGCGAGCAGGCAGGCGAGCGCCACGAGGGGCGCAGCGAGGCGGCGCGGCATCGTCAGGGTCGCTCCCCCTCCGAGGCCCCGCCCGCCGAGAAGGGGGCGGAGCGGTCGGCGACGGGGATCAGGTCGCCGGCGGGCTCGGAGTAGCGGACCTGCACCAGGCGGTCGCCGTCGAAGACGATGCTGGTGAGCGAGCAGAGGGTGCACTGGCGGTTCTTCGGGTGGTGGAGGTAGCTGCGCTTCTCGAGGAAGAGCCGCGTCGTCCAGATCGGGAGCTGGTGGGACACCACGACCGCCTCGTGGCCGCGGGCGGCGTCGCGGGCGTCGTGGATCGCGGCGACCATGCGCCCGGCGATCTCGTCGTACGGCTCCCCCCACGACGGCGTGAAGGGGTTGTAGAGGTGGCGCCACAGGCGCGGGCGCTTGATGATCGTCATCGCGCCGTCGCCGAAGCTGAGGCCCTCGAAGGCGTTGGTGGACTCGATCACGCGCGGGTCCACCACGGGGGTCAGGCCACGGGCCTGCGCGAGCGGGGCGCCGGTCTCCTGCGCGCGCTCGAGCGGGGAGGTGCGAATGTGGACGATGTCGCGCTCGCCGATGGTCTCGGCGATGCGCTGGGCCATCTGGTGGCCGAGCGCGGAGAGGTGGAAGCCGTCACGGCGGCCGTAGAGCACGCCCTCCGGGTTGTGGACCTCACCGTGGCGCAGGAGGTGGACGGTGGTCTGCTCGGCCATCTCAGTGACCCCCCGCCGTCGCGGCGGCCAGCGCCGCGGCCGGGAGCGCGTCGAGGACGGTCGCGACCGCACGCTCGTCGTGCGCCGCGGAGACGAACCACGCCTCGTACGCCGACGGCGGGAGGTAGACGCCCTGGTCCAGCATCGAGTGGAAGAAGGCGGCGTAGGCCGCGGTGTCCTGCGTGGAGGCCTCCGCGAAGTCGCGGACCGCGGCGTCGCGGAAGAAGACCGAGAACATGGTTCCGGCCGCCTGGACGACGTGCGGGACGCCCGCGGCCGTGAGGTGCTCGGCGACGGCGGTGCGGATCGTCAGCGCGGTGGCGTCGAGCTGGGCGTAGACCTCCGGGGTGGCCAGGCGCAGCGTCGCGAGGCCCGCGGTGGTGGCCACCGGGTTCCCCGAGAGCGTCCCGGCCTGGTAGACGCGGCCCTCGGGCGCGAGGTGGGCCATCAGGTCCGCGCGGCCGCCGAACGCCGCGGCGGGGAAGCCGCCGCCCATCACCTTGCCGAAGGTCATCAGGTCGGGCGCCCAGCCCTCGATAGCGCCGTCGAGGCCCCAGCCGCCCTTCTCGGTGGCGCGGAACCCGGTCATCACCTCGTCGCTGATGAACAGCGCGCCGTGGGCGCGGCAGGTCTCGGCGAGGAAGGCGTTGAAGCCCGGCGCGGGCGGGACGACGCCCATGTTGCCGGGGAAGGCCTCGGTGATCAGGCAGGCGATCCGCGGGCCGTGGGCATCGAACGCCGCCTGCACGGCCTCGCGGTCGTTGTAGGGCAGGACGAGGGTCTCGGCGGCCGAGCTCGCGGGCACCCCGCTGGTGCCGGGCACCGCGAGCGTGGCGACGCCGGAGCCGGCCTCGGCCAGCAGCGGGTCGACGTGGCCGTGGTAGCAGCCGGCGAACTTCACGACGAGGTCGCGACCGGTCGCGCCGCGCGCCAGACGGATGGCCGACATGGTCGCCTCGGTGCCCGAGGACACGAAGCGGACCCGCTCCACGGGGGTGCGGGCGACGATCTCCTCGGCCAGCTCGACCTCGGGCTCGGTGGGGGTGCCGTACGACGTACCGCGGGCCACCGCGCCGGCCACCGCCGCCTGCACGTCGGGGTGTGCGTGGCCGAGCAGCATCGGGCCCCACGAGCAGATCAGGTCGACGTAGTCGTTGCCGTCGGCGTCGGTCAGCCAGGCACCGGACGCGGAGGTGATGAAGCGCGGCGTCCCGCCGACCGCCGTGAAGGCACGCACGGGCGAGTTCACGCCGCCCGGGGTCACGGCTCGAGCGCGCTCGAAGAGGGCCTCGCTGGCCGCAGTCGTCGAGGTGGTCGTCGCGGAGGTCACCCGGTCATTGTCACGCAGGAGGACAAAGGATCCCCAGTCGGTGCGCACCCGCGTGCGGACCGTGTGCCTTGGCCCACAGGTAACTCGTGCGTAACGTGGACCGAAGATTCGTCGTTGACCAGGTGTGGGTGCGCCCGGAGGGGGCATCATGACACCCGGACGACCCAGGGGAGATGAAGGACATGGCGAGCTTCGGCCGGCTGCACCGCGCGACCGCGATCATCCCGCTGGCGGTGCTCTCCGCCGCCTGGACGGCCAGCCTGGCCGGCGTGGGTGTCGGGTCGGCCAGCGCCGACCCCGACGGCTCGAAGACCCTCCCGGACGGCACCGTCCTCCCGGCCGCCGCCATCGAGGCGCCGGCCAGCATCGGTGACCCGGTGACCCGCGCCGCCGCCCTCACCCCCGGCTCGGCCAGCAGCATCCCGCAGGCCGCGCTCTCGGCCTACCAGCGCGCCGAGGGCGTCATCAACAAGGCCGACCCCGGCTGCAACCTGCCGTGGGAGCTCATCGCCGCGATCGGTCGCGTCGAGTCCGACCACGGCCGCTTCGGCGGCAACGCCCTCGACGACCAGGGCGTGGCCCGCCCGGGCATCTACGGCATCGCCCTCAACGGCAAGAACGACACCCAGGCCATCGCCGACACCGACGGCGGGCAGTACGACGACGACACCCGCTGGGACCGCGCCGTCGGGCCGATGCAGTTCATCCCCTCGACCTGGTCGGTCGTGGGCGTCGACGGCGACAGCGACGGCACCCGCAACCCGCAGGACGTCGACGACTCCGCGCTCGCGACGGCCGTCTACCTCTGCTCCGGCGACGACGACCTGTCGGAGGAGAAGGGCCAGCGCGCGTCGGTCTACCGCTACAACCACTCCAACGCCTACGTCGACCTGGTGCTGGAGATCATGCAGGCCTACCTCGACGGCGACTTCAGCGCCGTGCCGACCTCCACGCTGACCTCGGGCGTGATCATGCCCGACACCACGGCGAGCCCCGGTTCGCGCGACGGCAAGGGAGACAAGGACGGCAAGCGCGACCCGGGTGACAAGGGCGGCAACAAGCCGACCCCGACCGTGAAGCCGACGCCGACGAGCACGCCCACGACGACGCCGACCACCACCCCGACGCAGACGCCGACCCAGACGCCGACGTCCACGCCCACCAAGGACCCGACCGTCGTCCCGACGACCGTCCCGACGACGCTGCCGACCGTCCTGCCGACGACGCTCCCGCCGCTGCCGCTGCCCACGGAGACGATCACCGCACCGCTCACCGAGCTGGAGGCCCGGGCGCAGTGCCTGGCCTCGGGGATCTCCGCCCTCGACCTCGCGGCGCTCAACGCCTGCGTGGCGGCTCTGCTCAACCCCTGAGCTCGGGCTCGGCGACGCAGCAGCCGGGCGGCCTCACCGCCCTGGGTGGCGGCAGACGACACGCCCAGCAGCCATCCGGATGCCGTGTGCCGCCAGGGTGAGCCAAGGCGATGTCATGTGCCGCCAGGCAGCGCGGCACGTGCTCAGCGGCGCAGCAGCCGCGCGGCCTCGGAGGCCCAGTAGGTGAGGATCACGTCGGCACCCGCGCGGTGGATGGACGTCAGGGTCTCCAGGATCGCGGCCTCACGGTCGATCCAGCCGTTGGCGGCGGCCGCCTCGACCATCGAGTACTCACCCGAGATGTTGTAGGCCGCCACCGGCACGTCGACGGCGTCGCGCACGCGGCGTACGACGTCGAGGAAGGCCAGGGCCGGCTTCACCATGACGATGTCGGCGCCCTGCTCGACGTCGAGCAGTGCCTCGCGCACGCCCTCGACGGCGTTGGCCGGGTCCTGCTGGTAGGTCTTGCGGTCGCCGACCAGCGAGGAGTCGACCGCCTCGCGGAACGGGCCGAAGAAGGCGGAGGCGTACTTCGCGGAGTAGGCCAGGATCGAGACGTGGCTGTACGCCGCAGCGTCGAGCGCCTGCCGGACCACGGCGACCTGGCCGTCCATCATCCCGCTGGGCCCGACCATGTCGACACCGGCGGCCGCCTGGGCCTGCGCCATCTCGGCGTACGCCGCCAGCGTCTGGTCGTTGTCGACCTCGCCGTCGGGCGTCAGCAGCCCGCAGTGGCCGTGGTCGGTGAACTCGTCGAGGCACAGGTCCGACATGACCGTGAGCTGGTCGCCGACCTCGGCGACCACGTCGGTGATCGCGAGGTTCAGCACGCCACCCGGGTCGATCGCACCGGAGCCGGTCGCGTCCTTGTGCTCGGGGATGCCGAAGAGCATCACGCCGCCCAGGCCGAGCTCGGCCGCCTCGGCGACTGCGCGCCTGAGCGAGTCGCGGGAGTGCTGGACGACGCCCGGCATCGAGGAGATCGGGCGCGGCTCGCCGAGGTCCTCACGCACGAAGACCGGGAGCACCAGCGAGCTGGGCACCACGTGGTGCTCGGCCACCATCCGCCGCAGCGCCGGCGTACGACGCAGGCGGCGCGGGCGGACGAGCGGCGTCTCCAGCTCGCGGTGCTCCTCGTTCACTTCGCGCGCGCCTTGCGACGGCCGGAGGCGGTGCGCTCGCTCGGCCGGGTGACGGGCTCGCCGCTCTCCAGCATCGCCAGGCGTCGCGCCGAGCCGAAGTCGGCCAGCGCGTCGACGAGCACCTCGACGTCGGGGGTGGGCGCGAGGACGTCGACGCGCAGGCCGTGCTCCTCGGCGGTCTTCGCGGTCGCGGGACCGATCACGGCGATGATCGTCGACGGGTGCGGCTTGCCGGCGATGCCGACGAGGTTGCGTACGGTCGAGGATGAGGTGAAGACGACGGCGTCGAACTTGCCGGTCTTGATCGCGTCGCGCACCGGCGCCGGCGGCGGCGTGGCGCGCACCGTGCGGTAGGCGGTGACGTCGTCGCACTCCCAGCCGAGGTCGACCAGGCCGGCGACGAGGTTCTCCGTGGCGATGTCGGCGCGCGGCAGGAAGACGCGGTTGATCGGGTCCAGCACCTCGTCGTAGGGCGGCCACTCGGCGAGCAGGCCGGCAGCGGACTGCTCGCCCGACGGCACCAGGTCGGCGCGCAGGCCCCACGCGGCGATGGCCTCGGCAGTCTTGTCGCCGACCGCGGCGATCTTGAGGCCGGAGAAGGCGCGGGCGTCGAGGCCGTACTCCTCGAACTTCTCGCGGACGGCCTTGACGGCGTTGACCGAGGTGAACGCGATCCACTCGTAGCGGCCCTCGACGAGGCCGCGCACGGCCTTGTCCATCTGGAGCGGGTTGCGCGGGGGCTCGACGGAGATGGTCGGCACCTCCTCGGGCACCGCGCCGTACTCGCGCAGGCGGCGCGACAGCGAGCCGGCCTGCTCCTTGGTGCGCGGCACCAGGGCGCGCCAGCCGAAGAGCGGCTTGGTCTCGAACCACGACAGCGTCTGGCGCAGGTCGACGACGTCGCCGATGACGGTGATCGCGGGCGGGGCGATGCGCGCCGCGCGGACGTCGGCACCGATGTCGGCCAGCGTCGAGATGAGGGTCTGCTGCTCGGTGGTGGTGCCGACGCGGGTCATCGCGACCGGCGTCTGCGGCGAGCGGCCGGCCTCGATGAGGGCGGCGGCGGTCTCCGCGATGCTGCCGACACCGGAGAGCAGGACGAGGGTGCGGTCGTCGGCGTAGGCGCTCCAGTCGACCTTCTCGCCGCACGTGACGACGCACATCTCACGGTGGCGCTTGGTGGTCAGCGGGATGCCGGCGTAGGCCGGGACCGCGCTCACCGAGGAGACGCCGGGGACGACCTCGAAGCCGACGCCGGCCTTCACGCAGGCCTGCGCCTCCTCGGGGCCGGAGGCGTAGAGGAAGGGGTCGCCGGTCATCAGGCGCACCACGCGCTGCTTCTTGCCGTGGCGTACGACGACCTTGGCGCGCGCGGCGTGCGTGAGGGGCTGGCCGTCCTCGCCGAAGCCGCCGTCCACGACCTCCGGGCCGTCCCAGGTCCCGTCAGGGCCCTCGACCAGGCCGAGCACCGACCGCACGAGGTCGACGTGCTCGGGGGCCTCGGTGACGATGACCTCGGCGCTCTCCAGGAGCTCGACGGCGCGCACCGTCAGCAGACCCGGGTCACCGGGTCCACTGCCGACAAAGGACACCCACCCGGGGTTGGCCCCCTTGTCCTGGCTGCTGGCCTGCGGGGTCTGTACTCGCGTCATGCGTGCTGGTTCCTCACTGGTGGTCCATCTTCAGGTGGTGCCGTCATCAGGTCTGCTGCTCCCTCGTCGAGCATGTCGCTCGCGAGGCGTGTTCCTAGCCGGGCGGCCTCGTCGACCGGGCCGGTCGCGCTCATCCGCACCGAGAGTCCGCCGTCCTCCGACAGGGCCACGGCACGCAGCCACAGCTCCTCGCCGTCCTCGCCCTCCACGACCTCCGCGAGCGCACCCAGCGGGGCGGAGCAGCCCGCCTCGAGGGTGGACAGCACGGCACGCTCGGCGGTGACCGCCGCGCGGGTGGGGGCGTCGTCGAGCTGCGCGAGCCCGGCGACCAGGTCGGCGTCGTCGGAGCGGCACTCCACGGCGAGGGCGCCCTGGCCGGGCGCGGGGAGCATCTGGAGCGGGTCGAGGACCTCGGTGACCTCGTCGAGGCGACCCAGCCGCGCAAGCCCGGCGCGGGCGAGGACGACGGCGTCGACCTGGCCCTCGCGGACCTTGCGGATCCGGGTGTCGACGTTGCCGCGGATGCCCTCGAGCTCCAGGCCGAGGCCGAGCGCCGCGAGCTGGCTGACGCGGCGCGGCGAACCGGTGCCGAGGCGGCTGCCGACCGGCAGCTCGCCGAGCGTGAGGCCGTCGCGGGCGACGACGACGTCGCGCGGGTCCTCGCGGGGCGGCACGGCCGCCAGTGCGATGCCCTCGGCCGGGGCCGTGGGCAGGTCCTTGAGGGAGTGCACGGCGACGTCGACGCGGCCGTCGAGCAGCGCGTCACGCAGTGCGCTGACGAAGACGCCGGTGCCGCCCATCGTGGCCAGCGGCGCCGAGCTCCGGTCGCCCTCGGTGGCGACCTCGACCAGCACGACCTCGCGGCCGAGGCGCTCGCGGATGAGGTCGGCGACGTGGCCCGACTGGGTGGTGGCGAGCGCGGACGCGCGGGTGCCGAGGCGGATGGCGGGGAGGGTGGTCATGGCTTGCCGTCCGCTCGCGTCATGCGGTCCACGGCCTCGGGGTCGAGGCGGAACAGCTCGGCCAGGGCAGCGGTGTAGGACACCGCCGGCTCGGCGTCGGCCAGCTCCTTGACCCGCACGGTCGGCTCGTGGAGCAGCTTGTCGGCCACGCGGCGCACGGTCTGCAGCACCTCGGCGCGGGTGGCCTCGTCGAGGCCGGGCAGCCGGGAGGCGAGACGGCCCATCTCGGCGTCGACCACTGAGGTGGCCATCGAGCGCAGCGCCACGACGGTGGGCGTCACGCTCGCCTGGCGGCGTACGGCGAGGAAGGCGGAGATCTCCTGCCCGACGATGGTGCGGACGTCCTCGACACCCGCGGTGGCCTCCAGGCCGCGCAGCTCGTCAGCGAGGCCGGCGAGGCTGATCAGCTCGACGCCCGGCAGGTCGGCGACCGACGGGTCGACGTCGTGGGGCAGGGCGAGGTCGATCACGGTGAGCGGGCGGTCGCTGCCGCCGCGCGCGGTCACCACGTCGGCGAGGCGCACCAGCGGTTCGGGCGAGCCGGTGCAGGAGATGACGATGTCGGCGGCGGCGAGCTCGTCGCCCAGCGCGGACAGCGGCACCGAGGTGGCGGCGTACTCCGCGGCGAGCCGCTCGGCGTTGGCGGCGGTGCGGTTGAGCACCGAGATGCTGGCGGCCCCTCCGCGGGAGAGGTGCGCGACGGCGAGCGACGCCATCGCGCCGGCACCGAGGACGACGGCGCGGGCCCCGGCGACCGGCACCGTGCTCCGCTCGAGCGCAGCGGTGACGAGCGAGGGGGCGGCGCGGTCGATGTCGGTCTCGGCGTGCGCCCGCTTGCCGACGCGCAGGGCCTGCTGGAAGAGGGTGTTGAGCGCCGGGCCGACGGTGCCGTGCTCCTGGCCGACGCGCAGCGCCTCGCGGGTCTGGCCGAGGATCTGGCCCTCGCCGACGACCATCGAGTCGAGGCCGGCCGCGACCTGGAAGAGGTGGGAGACCGCGCCCTCGTCGTAGTGGACGTAGAGGTGCGGCAGCAACGCCTCGGTGGACTGCGCGGCGCGCTCCACCAGGAGGCCGGAGAGGTCCTCGACGCTGCCGTGGAAGCGGTCGACCTCGGCGTAGACCTCGAGGCGGTTGCACGTGACGATCGCCGTCGCCTCGGACACGTGCTCGCCGGCGATGACGTCGGAGATGAGCTTGACGGTGCCGTCGGCGTCGAGCGCGAGGCGCTCGAGCAGCTCGACGGGCGCGGACTTGTGGGAGATCCCCACGACCAGGACGCTCACGACACGGCTCCTGCTCCGGGCGCGATCGACTTGCGCTGCTCGTGGTAGGCGAGGATCTGCAGCTCGATCGACAGGTCGACCTTGCGTACGCCGACGCCGTCGGGCACCGACAGGACCGTCGGTGCGAAGTTCAGGATGCTGGTGATGCCGGTGGCGACCATCCGGTCCGCGACGGACTGGGCCGCGACGGCCGGGGTGGCGATCACTCCGATGGAGACGTCGTGCTCGGCGACGATGGACTCGAGGTCCTCGAAGGAGCGCACGTCGAGGCCGGCCACGACCTCCTCGTGGCGGTCCGGGTCGGCGTCGAGCAGCGCCACGACGCGGAAGCCGCGGCTGCGGAAGCCGGAGTAGTTGGCGAGCGCGTGGCCGAGGTTTCCGATGCCCACGATGACCACGGGCCAGTCCTGGGTCACGCCGATCTCGCGGGCGATCTGGTAGCGGAGGTACTCCACGTCGTAGCCGACACCGCGGGTGCCGTAGCTGCCGAGGTAGGACAGGTCCTTGCGGAGCTTGGCGCTGTTGACGCCCGCGAAGGCCGCGAGCTCCTCGCTGGAGCAGGTGGTGGTGCCCTCCTCGGCGAGGCTGATCAGGGCACGCAGGTACACGGGAAGCCTGGCGACGGTTGCCTCGGGGATGTCCCGGGCGGAGTCGGGGGTCCGTGCGGTCACAGCTGCTTCTTTCCAGTCCTCGCGAACCTCGCTCGGACTCCGCCACTGTAGGAGTTTGTGAACGGGAGAACAAAACGAGAACAGGGGCGGCTAGCACATGTGAGAAGACCCACCCCACACGGGGTCCCCTCGACTTGCGCGCAGGGTGCTGCAGGGCATATCAGGGCCGACCCGCCGACCCCTCCCACCCTCGATGGACGAGCAGCCCGCGAGCCCCTTCTTCGGTGGCCGAGCAGCCGGAGGGAGCCACACCGGATCCCGTCGCCTCGACCATGACCCCGCCCCACACACCCCGCCACCCACGTGATGGCGGGGCCACAGGCAGGTTGGCGGGAACCACCACCCGCGCCACGCCGTCACAGTCACATGCGCCGGTGGGGCTCGATCGTGCTGACAGTGCTCGTCTCGGGAGCGTCGCTGGTGACGTGGGGCGCCGGACCAGCGCTCGCGTGCTCCTGCGCCTACCAGCACATGCCCGAGTTCGTCGATGGCGCCGACGAGATCTTTGCGGGCACGTTGACGGGCATGTCCGGAAGCCCGGAGCGCGGCGTCGTGAGCAGCACCGACCCGATCACCTACGCGGTGGAGGTCGACGCGGTCTACCGCGGCGACGTCGGTCCCGTCGCCTACTTCGAGTCAGCGATGTCCGGCGCGTCGTGCGGCCTCGAAGGCATGACGGTCGACCGGCGCTACCTCGTCTTCGTCAGCACCGATGGCTCGAAGCGGGCCGCGACCTCGTGCGGCGGGACGGCTCCCGCCACGCCTGGGCGAGTGGACGCGATCGAACGGCTCACCGGGGCACCTGCTGAACCTGCGGCGGGCGTGGACACGAGGAAGCCCCGCGCTGCCGATGGAGTCGTCGGCGCAGACGCCCCCGAACAGCGGGCCGTCCCGGCCTGGACCATCGTCGCCGCCGGCATCGGAGCAGCCGCGCTGCTGGGCGCAAGGCGCCGCCGACGCCGTCGCCCAGGAGCCCGCTGACGCTTCGCGTGCGCCCGGAGCTCACGCCCCCAGCGCAGCCCGCAACCGTCCCTCGTCCACACGCCAGAAGTCGTGCTGGCGTCCGTCGACGAAGGTGACGGGCACCTCCTCGCCGAAGCGGTCCTCGAGGGCGGGGTCGCTGTCCACGTCGACCTCGACGAAGGACTCCCCCAGGTCCGCGCACACGCGCGCGACCACGGCTCGGGCGTCGTCGCAGAGGTGGCATCCGACGCGGGAGTAGAAGGTGACGCGGGGCTCGGCACTCACTCGAGCAACCCCAGCTGGCGCCGGCGCTCGAGCCCGCGGAGCCGGCCCTTCTGCACCTTGCCGGTGACGGTCAGCGGCAGGGCGTCGACGACCTCGATGCGGGTCGGCTGCTTGAAGCGCGCCAGCCGCACGACGGCGTGCGCGCGGACCGCCTCCTCGAGATGCGTCAGCGGCCGGGACGCGACGACGTACGCCACCACGGCCTCGCCGGTCTCGGGGTCGGGGGCACCGATGACGGCGACGTCGGTGACGCCGTCGACCTCGCGGATCACGTCCTCGACCTCGGTGGGGTAGACGTTGAAGCCGCTGACGATGATCAGCTCCTTGACCCGGTCGACGAGGAAGAGGTCGCCCCCGGCGTCGAGGAAGCCGACGTCGCCGGTGGCGTACCAGCCCTCGGCGTCAGGGCCGTCCGCGCCGTCGGGCCAGTAGCCGGAGAAGAGGTTGTCGCCGCGGACCTGGATCTGGCCGGGGTCCTCCCCCTCGACCTGGCCGTACGTCTCGTCGACGAGACGCAGCTCGATGCCGGGCAGCGCGGCGCCCACGGAGCCGGGCGCCGGGTCGGCGCTGCACAGCGTGCTCGTCACGACCGGCGAGGCCTCGGTGAGCCCGTAGCCCTGGTGCACCGGGATGCCGGTGATGCCCGTGAACTCCTCGATGACCGACGCCTCGAGCGGTGCGGAGCCCGACAGCACCAGGCGCACCGGCCCCAGCCGCTCACGCAGGTGCTCGTCGGGGAGCCAGTGGGCGAAGGCCGGCGGCGCGATCGGCACCACGCTGCACGCCTCGTCGTCGATGAGGTCCAGCACGGCCTGCGGATCGAACTTCTCCACCAGCAGCAGGCGCGCCCTGTGGCGCAGCACGCCGCCCAGGACAGCGTTGAGGCCGTAGACGTGGAAGAGCGGGAGCACGCCGAGCACCGCGTCGTCACCGTGCATCATCGGCGGCTCGACGGCGGCGACCTGCTCGATGTTGGCGAGCAGCGCACGGTGGCTCAGCATCGCCGCACGCGGTCGTCCGGACGTGCCGCTGGTGTAGAGCAGGGCGGCGAGCTTCTCCGGGTCGGGCAGCGGCGGCACGGGGCGTACGACGTCCGCGCGCAGCTCGGCGAAGGCGTGCTCCCCCTCGCCGGGCTCGGCACCGACGACCACCAGGGTCGGCGCCGGCACCTCCCCGGCGGCGGCCAGCTCGGCCAGCCCCGCGCGTACGACGTCGAGGGCGGTGGAGTCGGCGACCACGAGGCGCGTGCCGGAGTCGGCGACCATCCGGGCCACCTCACCGGGCGCCGAACGCGGGTTGACGGGGACCGCGACGACCTGCGCGCGGAGCACGCCGAGGTAGGCGGTGACGAACTCGATGCGGTTGCCGACGGCGATCATCACCCGCTGGCCGGCGCGGATGCCGTGCACGCCGAGACCGGTGGCGATCCGGGACACCTCGTCCTCGAGCGCGGCCCACGTCAGCGAGCGTCCACCGCTCTCCACGAGGGCCTGTCGGTCGGGCACGTCGGCAGCCGCCTCGGCCACGAACGCGGAGATGTCGTTGCGCGGCATGGGCCGATCCTTCCACAGCTAGGGTTGTCGGGTGACCCCGTCCGAGCGACCGCGACGCCTCAACCTGCAGCAGCGCTCGGCCCTCGCGGGCGAGGCGGCGGCGGCCTCTGCGGAGGTCGAGAACGCGCTCAGCACCCCCAGCGACCTGACCGCGGCGGCCTTCTTCGACGTCGACAACACGGTCATGCAGGGCGCCAGCATCTTCCACTTCGCGCGCGGCCTGCACCGCCGCCAGTTCTTCACCACCCGCGAGATCGCCTCGGCCGCGTGGAAGCAGGCCTACTTCCGCATCGTCGGCGTCGAGGACCCCGAGCACGTCACCGACGCCCGCAACTCCGCGCTGTCCTTCATAGCCGGGCACACCACCACCGAGCTCGAGGAGCTCGGCGAGGAGATCTTCGACGAGGCGATGGCGCACCGGATCTGGCCCGGCACCCGCGCCCTCGCCCAGCTCCACCTCGACGAGGGCCAGCGCGTGTGGCTGGTGACGGCCGCGCCCATCGAGATCGCCAGCATCATCGCCCGCCGTCTCGGCCTCACCGGCGCGATGGGCACCGTCGCCGAGCACGTCGACGGCGTCTACACCGGCCAGCTCGTCGGCGACCTCCTCCACGGCCCCGCCAAGGCGGAGGCGATCAAGGCGCTCGCGGCCCGTGAGGGCCTCGACCTCGCCCGCTGCTCGGCGTACTCCGACTCGAGCAACGACCTGCCGATGCTGTCCATGGTCGGGGACCCGTGCGCGATCAACCCCGACGCCCGGCTGCGGGCGCACGCCCGCGCCCACGGCTGGCGCATCCACGACTACCGCACCGGGCGCAAGGCCGCGCGTGCCGGGCTGGTGGCGGCCGCGGTCGCCGGGGCCGTCTCGGGCGCGGTCGCCGCGGGCGTGAGCGTGCGGGGACGTACGCACTCCGCCTGATGTGTAACTGATAGTTACCGACGGGTTCACAACTTCCGTCCGGCCACTTATCGTGTGAGGTGCTGCACACCGGGAGGGACACCGCATGCGGTCATCACACGACCTTGGGCATGCCTTCGACGAGGGCATGGACGCGCTCCGGCGCGCGGTCCTCGCTGCCCTGTCCCTCCAGCCGGTCCCCCACGTCCTGCTCGCCGAGGCCGCCACCTCCGGCCCGGCACCCGCCCCGCTGCCGAGCCGGGGCGCCGGTGCGACCGGCAGCCCCGTCGGCGACGAGGACCAGGCGACGTCCTCGGAGGTCGACGGCGCCGAGCGCGAGCGGCTGATCGCCCTCGTCGAGCTCGCCCGCGCGGGCGACAAGGAGGCGTTCGGACTCCTCTACGACCACTACCAGGCCTCGGTCTACCGCTTCCTCTACTACCGCACCCGCTCGCAGACGCTGGCCGAGGACCTCACCTCGGAGACGTTCTTCCGGGCGCTGCGGAGCATGAACAACTTCCGGTGGCAGGGCAAGGACTTCGGCGCCTGGCTGATGACCATCGCGCGCAACCTCACCACCGACCACTTCAAGTCCGGTCGCACCCGCCTCGAGATGACCACCGAGGACATGACGCCGCACGACGACAGCACGGAGGGCCCCGAGGACGCCGTCATCGCCGGGCTGACCAACGAGGTGCTGCTCCAGGCGCTCACCGAGCTGCCGACCGAGCAGCGCGAGTGCCTGATCATGCGATTCCTCCAGGGCATGTCGATCGCGGAGACGGCGCTCGCGCTCGCTCGCTCGGACGGCGCCGTCAAGCAGCTCCAGCTGCGCGGCGTACGCAATCTGGCCAAGCTCATGCCGGAGGGGTTGAGGGAGTCGTGACCCGACCCGTAACCCGCACCTCCTCCCGCTCGTTCGTCCGTGTGGGAGGACCCACGAGCAGCCAGACAGGACGAGAGCAATGACAGCCGCATTCTCGGCACGACGACGTGCCGACGAGTTCGAGGCACTCCTCTCCCGGGGGGCGGACTCCTCCCTCTCCGAGCGCGACGCGCAGAAGTACGCCGACCTCCTCGAGGTCGTCTCCGACCTGAGGTCCCTGCCCGAGGTCACCGCGCGCCCCGAGTTCGTCGGGTCGCTGCGCGAGCGCCTGATGGCCGAGGCCGACACCGCGCTCGTGCGCCAGCCGCCCGCTCCGCAGCGCCTCGCGATGCCCGCCACCACCCGCCGCCGGGACCGCCGCCTCGGCGCGTTGCTGGGAGGCGCCGCCCTGGTCGGCGCGACGGCCACCATGGCCGTCGCCGCGCAGACCTCGCTGCCGGGCGAGTCGCTCTACGGCGTCAAGCGCGGCATCGAGGCCGCCCAGGTCCGGCTGGCCGACGACGAGTCGCAGCGCGGGCGCACGCTCCTGGCCCAGGCCGACACGCGCCTGCTCGAGCTCGAGCAGCTCGCGGCGGGCGACGGCGGGCGCGAGCAGCTCATCCCCGACACGCTCGACGCCTTCACCGAGCAGTCCAGCACCGGCGTACGCAGCCTGCTGACGTCCTACGACCGCGGGGTCGAGCAGGACGCCCAGCGCGCCCGCGACTTCACCGCCACCAGCCTCGAGCGGCTCGACGCGCTCGAGGAGCAGCTGCCCGAGAGCGCGCGCGACGAGCTGCTGGCTGCCGGGCGCACGCTGAGCGACCTCGACCTCGAGGTCAGCAGCGCGTGCCCGGTCTGCTCCGGCGGCATCACCACCACGCCCGACTTCCTCCTCACCAGCGCTCCCGTCGACCTCCTCACCGGGCTCGACGTGGACGAGCTGACGCTGGAGGCGGCGCCCGTCTCGGGCCAGGACCTCACCGGGATCGTGGTGCCCGAGGAGCTGAAGGGGCAGCCGACGGCCGTGCCGACCCCGACCACGCTGCCGACGGGCGTGCCGACGCCGACGACGACGTCGCTGCCCGACCCGACGAAGACCGACCCGACGAAGACCGACCCCGGCAAGCCGATCAAGGACCTCACCGACGAGGTCACCGACACGACCGGCAACCTGGTCGACGAGGTCGACGAGATCACCGGCGGCGCCATCGGCGGACTGACCAGCGAGGTCGACGACGCGACGGGCGGACTGATCGGCGAGATCACCGGCACCCTCGACCCGCTCACCGGCAACACGCTCGGCAACGCGACCGGCGGCCTGCTCCCCTGACGGGGATCGTCAGCTGAAGACGCCGTCGCGCTCGCGCAGCAGGTCGAAGAGCGTGTGCTGGATGGTCTCGCGCACCTGGTCGGTGACGTTGAAGACCAGCATCGGGTCCTCGGCCTCCGCGGCGTCGTAGGAGTCGGTGCGGATCGGCTCGCCGAACTCCAGGATCCACTTCGACGGCAGCGGCACCATGCCGAGCGGGCCCAGCCACGGGAAGAACGGCGTGACGGGGATGTAGGGCACCCCCAGGAGCCGCGCCAGCGAGGGCACGTTGCCCACGAGGGGGTAGATCTCCTCGGCCCCGACCACGGACAGCGGGATGATCGGCACGCCCGTGCGCAGCGCGGCCGACACGAATCCACCGCGGCCGAAGCGCTGGAGCTTGTAGCGCTCGCTGAACGGCTTGCCGATGCCCTTGAAGCCCTCGGGCCACACGCCCACGAGGTCACCGCCGGACAGCATCCGCTCGGCGTCCTCGACGCAGGCCAGCGTCGCGCCGCCCTTGCGGGCCAGCGAGCTGACCACCGGGAGCTTGAAGACGAGGTCGGCGCCGAGCGGGCGCAGGAAGCGGTGGGCGTGGTCGTGCACGGTCAGCATCGTCATCAGCCCGTCGAGCGGGACCGTGCCGGAGTGGTTGGAGACCACCAGGGCACCGCCCTCGGAGGGGATGTTCTCCAGGCCGCGCACCTCGAGGCGGAACCACTTCTGTGCGATCGGGCGCAGGGCGGTCATGAAGAACCGCTCGGTGAGCTCGCGGTCGAAGCCGTAGTCGTCGACCTCGTAGTCACCCTCGAGCCGACGCCGGGCGAAGGCCAGTAGCTCGGCGAGGCGCCGCTCCCAGTCGTCGCCGAAGACCTCCAGCGCCGCGCCCTGGAGCGCGGAGAGCCAGTCGCCGACGGGGATCCCGGCGTCGAGGCGGGGCCGGGCGGTCGCGGGGCCGGGCGTCGGATCGGCCGCCGGCGCCTCGGCAGCCGGCTCCGGAGCGGGTGCGGGCTTCTTCGGAGCGGCCTTCTTCGCCGCGGCGCGCTTCCTCGGCGCGGGCTTGGCGGCCGAGGGCGCGAGGTTGCGCGCGGCCGAGGACGGGCGGGCGCTGCCCGAGCCGCGGCCGGGCCTGCCGCCGGTGCCGATCGGGATCACGACCGCGTCCTCGCGGGCCTCCTCAGCCACGGCCCGCCCCCTGCGGCTCGGCGGGCGCGAGGGCGCGGCAGAAGTCGGCGAAGGCGTCGGCGGTGGAGTACGCCGGCTCGAAGCCGAGGTGGGTGCGCATCCGGGTGGTGTCCACACCACGACCGTAGGTCAGGTAGCCCAGCTGCTCGGGCGAGAAGTCCGACAGGCGGGCCTGGCGCATGGTGGCGCCGAGGCGACCGACGGCGAACCGCGGGAGCGCGACCGACGGCGTGCCGAGGCGGCGTACGGCCTGGCTCAGCGTCAGCAGCCCGTCGCCGGCGACGTTGAAGGTGCCGGGGATGCCGGAGGTCGCGGCGTGGCGCAGCACCGCCATCAGGTCGTCCTCGTGGAGGAACTGCAGGCGCGGGTCGAAGCCCAGCACCCGCGGGATGACCGGCAGGCGGAAGTAGTTGGTCAGCGGGCTCGTCACGTGGGGCCCGATGACGTTGGCGGCGCGGATCAACGTCACGTCGACGTCGGGCCGGCGCCGGGCGAAGCCGCGGACGTAGCCCTCGACCTCGTTGACGTCCTTGGCGTAGCCGGAGGACGGCTGGCGCTTGGGTCCCATGTCCTCGGTGAACATCGCGGGGTCGCGCGGGCTCGAGCCGTAGACGGTGGTGGTCGACTTCACGACCAGGCGCTCGACGGTCGTCGACTTCTGGCACGCAGCGAGCAGCTGCATGGAGCCGATGACGTTGAGCTCCTTCATCGTCCCGCGCCCGCCCGCGGATCCGGGCGTGGCGATCACGCTCATGTGGACGACGGTGTCGACGTCCTCCTTGGCCAGGACCTTGGCGATGACGGGGTTGCGGATGTCGGCGCGGACGAACGACACGTCCCCGATGTCACCCCGCGGAGGGACGACGTCGACCCCGATGACCCGCTCGATGGACGGGTCGCCGGCCGCGGCGCGCGCGAATCGTCGCCCGATGTCCCGGGAGATCCCGGTGACCAGCACGACCCGTCCCATGGTCGAGGGGGTGTTACTTGCCGAGCTTGCGGCGCTGGACGCGCGTCTTCTTGAGCAGCTTGCGGTGCTTCTTCTTGGCCATGCGCTTGCGCCGCTTCTTGATGACAGAACCCACGTGGATCAGACCTTTCCTTTCGGCCGACGCTCGTCGGCCGGACCAGCCCACCCTACTTGGCAGGGGTGGGCAGCGCGGAATCGGTCCGACGGAGGGGTCAGCCGGCGTTGTAGAAGCTCTTGCGCAGGTACTCGTTGACGTCGTCCTCGGTCACCCGGAAGGACCGGCCGACGCGCACCGCGGGCAGCTCGCCGCCGTGGACGAGCCGGTAGACCGTCATCTTCGAGACCCGCATCTTGGACGCGACCTCGGCAATGGTCAGGAACTGCGCCTCGGACATGTCGCCAGGGGTGTTCTCAGCCATGGTGTGCACCGATCCTTCTGTACGGCGACGGCGCCGGCTTCCGCGCCGGCGTCACAGGCGTGCCGCTTCTGGTGACAATAGGGCTCGCGTGACGCGTGGGGAAGAGGAATGCCAGAGAAACATGTGGGACTGGCGGCGTGTCGGGTTGATTCTTTACCCGACGAGCCTCGCGATGCGTCCGGCGCGGATCAGGGCAGCGGGTCGAGGCCGTGGAGCGGGAAGGTCTCCATGCGCGTGGCGTGGATCGCGCGGTCGAGCCAGGCCTCGGGGTCGTAGCCGGCGGACCAGTCGCGGTAGGCGGGCGTGCGGCCATCGGTCATCCGGTGCGGCGCGCTGGCCCCCAGCACCTCCTCGACGTACGCCCTCCACGCCGGCGGCGTCGGGGTCGCGGGGTCGAGCGGCCGGCCCGCGGCGATGGCCAGCAGGTGCGCCCAGGCGCGCGGGACGACGTCGACCACGCTGTAGCCACCGCCGCCGGTGACCACCCACCGGCCGTCGGAGACCTCGTGGGCGAGCTCGTGGAGGGCGAGGTACGCCGCCCGCTGGCCGTCGACGCTGAGCATCATGTGGGCGAGCGGGTCGTTCATGTGGGAGTCGCACCCGTGCTGGGTCACCAGCACCTCTGGACGGAACTCGCGCAGCAGCGGCGGCACGACGGCGTGGAAGGCGCGCAGCCAGCCCGCGTCGGCCGTCCCGGGCGGGAGCGCGACATTGACGGCCGAGCCCTCGGCGGCAGGTCCGCCGATGTCGTTCGGGAAGCCGGTGCCGGGGAAGAGCATCTGGCCGGTCTCGTGCAGGGAGATCGTGAGCACGCGCGGGTCGTCCCAGAAGATCTTCTCCACCCCGTCGCCGTGGTGGACGTCGATGTCGACGTAGGCCACACGCTCGGCGCCGTCGGCCAGGAGCTGCCTGATCCCGACGGCCACGTCGTTGTAGATGCAGAAGCCGCTGGCCTTCTCCGGCATGGCGTGGTGGAGCCCGCCGGCGATGTTGACCGAGTGCAGCGACTCCCCGCTCCACACCTGCCGGAAGGCCTCGAGGGTGGCGCCCACGACGTGCGCGCTGGCCTGGTGCATGTCGGCGAAGACCGGGTCGTCCTCGGTGCCGAGGCCACGGGCAGCGTCCTCGTAGCCCGGCGTCGCACCAGCCCGCGTGACGGCGTCGATCAGGCCCTGGTCGTGCACGGTGGCGATCTGGGCGTCGGTGGCGACGGGGGCATCGACGCGCTTGATCGACTCCAGCACGCCGAGCTCCTCGGCCAGCCGCATCGTCAGGTCGACGCGCACCGGCGACATCGGGTGCGTGGGGCCGAAGTTGTACTCGCAGAGGGTCTGGTCGAACACGACCGACGTGGGCCCGGAGCACTCCATGTGGCGGACGTTACTCCGGCCTCGGTGCCGGTCCGACCACCGGACAGAGTTGAACACGTTCAAAGTTCGTGCGACAGTTTTTTGAACACGTTCAACAATCGGAGGTAGGACGATGCTCATCCACTTCACATGGCGCCCACAGCCGCTGTGGATCCCCGCGGGCCTGCTGCTCGGCGCAGCGTGCGGTGCCCTTGTCGGCATGGTCGTGATGACGGCATGGACGGTCGCCGACGGCTTCGACAGCGTGTCCGCACCGAGCTCGTCCGCCGCGCTGGGCGGGATCTTCGGCGGAGCCACCGGTCTGGTCGTCGGAGCCGTCGTGGGAACCGCCATGACGTTCCTCGTGGGCAGCCACCTGCCCCACGAGGAGGCGCGGGACCGGGCTGCCGTCGTGGGTCCGCTCGCCACGACGTTCGTGCTCGCCATCGCACTTTCCCTGGTGTTGCCTGTCTTCCAGGTGGCGGTCCCCGTGCTGGTGCTCACCATGCTCTGCACCGGACCGTTGTGCCTGTGGCTGGCCGGGACGCGGCCCTTCCGCTCGGACGGCTTCTGAGGTGGCGGACATGTACCGCCCCCAACCCTCCTGGATGCACTCCTAGGGTGTCGTCCGTGCCCGAGAAGAGAACACCCAAGGCCGAGCAGACGCGGGCCGGCATCGTGGACGCCGCGATGCGCCTCTTCCGCGACAGCGGCTACGACGCCACCACGATGCGAGCGATTGCCGACGAGGCGGGCGTCTCGCTCGGCAGCGCCTACTACTACTTCTCCGGCAAGGAGGAGCTGGTGCAGGCGTTCTACGACCAGATCCAGGTCGAGCACGCCACGGCCGCCGAGGCGGCGTACGGAACGCCGGTCTTCGCCGACCGGCTGCGGGGGGTGATGGAGGCGTTCGTCGACGTCGCGGAGCCCTTCCACGACTTCGGCGGCCAGTTCTTCAAGAACGCGGCCGACCCCGCCTCGCCCCTCTCCCCCTTCTCGCACCAGTCGGCGCCGGCGAGGCAGGCCAGCACCGACCTCTTCCGCCGCGCGGTCGAGGGCTCGGACCTCAAGGTGTCACCGGCGCTGCGCGAGGAGCTGCCCGACCTGCTGTGGCTGCTGCACATGGGCGTCGTGCTGTTCTGGGTGCACGACGACAGCGAGGGGCAGCGGCGTACGCGCACGCTCGTGGCAGGCCTGGTGCCGCTGGTGGACCGGTCGGTGCGGCTCACCCGGCTGACGTTGGTGCGTGGCCTGGTCGACGACGGCCTCGGGCTGGTGAAGTCCCTACGCGGTTGATCCCGGGGCCTCGGCCAGGTCGAGGTCGCGCACGCAGAACCTGTGGTGCTCGTGCTCCTCGTTGAGGACCGTGCGGAGGCACTGCGCCACCGACCGGCCGCGCGCGTAGGGCGGCCACCTGTCGTCGTCGGGGACTGGCGCGGGCGCGGCGAGCTGCTCGGCCGTCACGACGTCCAGCCAGTGCTCGAGCTCAGTCGCCTGCTGGTCGCGGACCGCCACCACCTCGTCGAGGGTCGGGTCCGCCGACGGGTCGAGGCCCTGCGACTCGCGATCGGGCACGTCCTCGATCCCCAGCCCCATCGGCGTGAACGCCTCGGTGGAGCCGAGGCAGCAGCGCCGGAACCACGAGTCGTGGACGAAGACCAGGTGGCGCAGGGTCTGCACGGCCGACCACTCGTCGTTCACGCTGGTGTGCTCGATGCCGGGCGACTGGCGCATCCGCGCGACGGTCGCAGCCCAGTCCGCGCGCAGCTGCCGCGCCGCACGGCGCAGGTCGTCGGGGTCGTCGGACCGGACGAGCAGGCGGACCGGGTGGCGCCGGTCCAGCTCCTCCTCGACGTACGCCGTCACCTCGACGCCGTTGACCACGAGGTTGGTCACCAGACCGTCGATCACCGCGTCCTGCATGACCACGCCGACCAGGTGGGCACCGCTGAGGTCGCACTCGCGGAACTCGGCGCCCGACAGGTCCTCGTGGGAGAAGCGCTCCATGTCCGGCACGCTACGCCCGGCGTCCGACAGACCGGTCGGCTCAGGAGCCCTCGGCCAGCTCGCGCGAACGGTTGCGCGCGGCCTCCATCGCGGCGAGGAACGCCGCGCGGACCTTGTGGATCTCGAGCTCGCGCAGGGCGGAGGCGGTCGTGCCGCCCGGCGAGGTGACCTGCTCGCGCAGCACGACGGGGTGCGAGCCGGTCTCGCGCAGCATGGTGGCCGAGCCGACCAGCGTCTGGACCACCAGCTCGGTGGCCGTGGCGCGAGGCAGGCCGAGGTGGACGCCCGCCTCGATCATCGACTCGACGACGAAGAAGATGTAGGCCGGGCCGGAGCCGGAGATCGCGGTGACCGCGTCCATCTGCTTCTCCGGGATGCGGAGCACCTTGCCGGTCGAGGCCATCAGCGACTCGGCCTCGGCGAGGTGGGACTCGTCGCAGTGCGAGCCGGGCGCGATCGCGGCCATGCCCTCGTCGACGAGGGCGGGGGTGTTCGGCATGACGCGCACGACGGCGACGCCCGCGGGCACGCGCGACTCGATGAAGGACGTGGTGATCCCGGCGGCCAGGGAGACGAGCAGCTGCCCGGCGCGCAGGTCCGGGGCGATCTCGGCGAGGACGTCGGCCATGTCCTGCGGCTTGACCACGAGCGCCACGGTGTCGGCCTTCGCCGCGGCCTCGCGGTTGGACACCACGGCCACGCCGTAGCGGTCCTCGAGCTCGCGGGCGCGCTCGGCGCGCTTCTCGCCGACCATCAGCTGGTCGACGCGTCGCCCGGCGCGCACGAGTCCGGACAGCAGGGTCTCCCCCATCACGCCGGCGCCGATGATCGCTGTGCTCATGGCGCGAATCTATCGCTTCAGGACTTCGACACGAGCGAGCGCGCGAAGAAGGCCAGGTTCTGCGGCTTCTCGGCCAGGCGGCGCATCAGGTAGCCGTACCACTCGGTGCCGTAGGGGATGTAGACGCGCACGGTCTCGCCGGCCGCGGCCAGGCGCTTCTGCTCCTCAGGGCGGATGCCGTAGAGCATCTGGAACTCGTAGGTCCCGGGGCGGCGGCCGAAGCGGCTCGCGAGCGAGGAGGCGATCTGCACCATGCGCGGGTCGTGGGTGGCGATCATCGGGTAGCCCTGACCGCCGAGCAGCACCTTGAGGCAGCGTACGTAGGACTTGTCGACCTCGACCCGGTCCTGGAAGGCGACGGCGGCGGGCTCCATGTAGGCGCCCTTGCACAGCCGCACGCGCGAGCCCTCGTAGGCCAGGGCGCGGCAGTCGGCCTCGGTCCGGTGCAGCATCGCCTGCAGGACCGCGCCCGTCTCGGGGAAGTCCTTGCGGAGCTCGCGCAGGATCGAGAGCGTGGAGTCGGTGGTGGTGTGGTCCTCCATGTCGAGGGTCACCGTGGTGCCGGCGTTGCGGGCCGCGCGGCAGATGTCGCGCGCGTTCTCCAGCGCGACCTTGTGGCCGCGGTCGGGCAGGAACTGCCCGATGGCGCTGAGCTTGACCGAGACCTCGGCGTGGGGCGCGAGGCCCTGCGAGGCGAGCTCGGCCAGGAGCTCCTTGTAGGCCCTGACCGTGGCCTCGGCCTGGGCAGCGTCGGTGGTGTCCTCGCCGAGGTAGTCGAGGGTCACGTGCAGCCCGTCGGCCTCCAGCGTCCGGGTGGCCCCGACAGCGGACTCCGTGGTCTCGCCGGGGACGTAGCTGGTGACGATGCCGCTCGAGACGGGCATGGTCGAGACGAGCTTCTTGACCCCCTGGCTGCGGGCGAGCAGGAGGATCGGCTGGCGGAGCAACGACATGGCCAGAAGGCTACGCCGAACCTCTACGGAGCCTTCACAGGTCCTCCACCCACGCCCACGCGAGCCGGTCCACCATGGACGACATGACCCGGTTCCCGTCCTCGCCGACCACGCGCTACGCCCTCGCACTGACGGTCTCCCTCGCCACGACGCTCTTCCTCCTGCTGGGCATCGGGGCCCTGGGGATCATCGGCGACGGCGACCGCGACGCCCTCTACCTCGCGGCGCCCGGCGTCGCCCTCCTGGTGGCGCTGGCGACCCGCTTCCGTCCCGGCGGGATGGTGGTCGCGCTCGCGGGTGCGGCGGTCGCGACGGTGGTGGCGGGCGCCGTCGCGGTGGGGCTGGTCGTCACCGACCGCGAGGTCGCCTCGGTGGCCGACGTGGTCCTGCTGACGGGGATGTACGCCGCCCTCTTCGCAGTTGCGGCGTGGCTGTTCCGGCTCAGCGACCAACCCGCGGTCGGCCCCACGGCCTAGGCCCTACGGCGTGCGCCGTCGCAGGGTCGCCGCACCCAGCGCGAGCGACGCCAGCGCGAAGCCGGCCACGACACCGACCGAGCGCCAGACCTCGCCCTCGTCGGCACGGCCGACGAGCTCCTGCATCGCGTCGACGGCGTACGACAGGGGCAGCAGGTCGCTGATCGCCTCGAGCACGCCCGGCATCGCCTCGCGGGGCACGAACAGCCCGCACAGCAGGATCTGCGGCAGCACGAAGGCCGGCATGAACTGCACGGCCTGGAACTCCGTGGTCGCGAAGGCGCTCACGAGCAGGCCCAGTGCTGTGCCGAGGACCGCGTCGACGACCGCGACGAGCCCGAGCAGCCAGACCGGCCCGTTGACCTCGAGGCCGAGCAGTCCGACGCTCACCGCCACCGCGAGCGCCGACTGCACAGCGGCCAGCAGGCCGAAGGCGAGGGCGTAGCCGAGGAGGAAGTCGAGCTTGCCCATCGGCATGGTGAGCAGCCGCTCGAGGGTGCCGGACGAGCGCTCGCGCAGCGTGGTCACGCTGGTCACGAGGAACATGACGATGAACGGGAACATCGCCAGCAGCGCCGGCCCGAAGCGGTCGAACATGCCTCCCGGCAGCTCGTCGAACATCCACCACAGCAGGCTGATGAGCAGGCACGGCACCACCAGCAGCATCGCGAGCGTGCGGTGGTCACGACGGACCTGGGTGAGCACGCGACCCGCGACGGCGAGCGTGATCCGCGCGTTCATGCCGCCGCCCCCTCGACGAGGTGCAGGAAGGCCTGCTCGATGTCGTCGGCGCCGGTCTGCGTCCTGATCTGCTCCGGCGTGCCGTCGGCGATGATCCGTCCCTCACGCATCAGCAGCAGCCGGTCGCAGCGCTCGGCCTCGTCCATCACGTGGCTCGAGACCAGCACCGCCGCACCGCCCTCGGCGATGCGGTGGAAGAGCCCCCACAGGTCGCGACGCAGCACCGGGTCGAGGCCGACCGTCGGCTCGTCGAGCACGAGCAGGTCGGGCGAGCCGAGCAGGGCGACGGCCAGGCTCACCCGACTGCGCTGGCCACCCGAGAGCCGCCCGACGACCTGGTCGCGATGGTCGGCGAGGCCGACGGACGCGACGGCCTCCTCGGCGCTCGAGCGCTCGACGCCCAGCACGCGTGCGAAGAACGTGAGGTTCTCCGCGACCATCAGGTCGTCGTAGACGCTGGCCGCCTGCGTGACGTAGCCGACCCGGGTGCGCAGGGGTGCGCTGCCCGCCGGCTCCCCCAGCACCTCCACCGCTCCCGACCGCAGGCGCTGGGCGCCGACCAGCGCGCGCATCAGCGTCGTCTTGCCGCACCCACTGGGCCCGAGCAGCCCGGTGACGCCGGCCGTCACGTCGAGCGAGATGCCGGGCAGCACCTCGCGCGAACCGCGTACGACGACCAGGTCACGCACCTCGATGACGTTTTTCATCATGTGTTGAATTGTGCGCCCGTGGCGAGGTCGCGTCAAGACCCGCGCAGCGGTGTCCCAGCCACATCGCGGCGTCCTGGGATGTCGCTCACGCACCGCCGCTCCGCGCGCGGTGCCGACACGCCGGGCGGGCGGTGCTCCAGCCACGTCCGGCGACTGCAGAACGTGGCTACCGCACCGCTCGGAGCGTCGGGACGTACGCCGCTTCAGGCCAGGTCGCCGGTCAGGTAGTGCTGCAGCACCGGGCCGATCCGGGCGACGAGGTCCTCGGCGGGCGCCTGGGCCATGGCCGGGAGCGCGACGACGTAGCGGGTGACCACGAGCCCGATGATCTGGCTCGCGACGAGCGGGATGCGCTCCTCGGGGCGGTCCACCACGAGCTGGGCGAGCACCGGCCCCACCACGACGGGGATGAAGGCGTCGCGCACCATCGGTCCGGAGTCGTCGCCGAGGAGCGAGCGCGCAAGGGCGAGCAGGCCGGGCTGGACCGCGGGGTCGTCCCACACTCCCAGGAAGGCCCTCAGCAGGCGCTCGCCGGCACCGTCCGGCCCGGCGGCCACGACCGGCGCCATCACCTCGCGGGGATCGACGGGGATCTCGAGGGCGGCGACGAAGAGGTCGTCCTTGGTGCCGAAGTAGTGGTGCACGAGCGCCGGGTCGACGCCCGCCGCGGCCGCGACGGAGCGGATCGTGGTGCCGCGGAAGCCCAGCTCGCCGAACGACGCCCGCGCGGCGGCGAGCACCTCGGCGCGGGTGTCCGGCGCGCCCGGTCGACGGCCGCGGGACGCACGGGCGGTCATGGCGTGGTGACGCCGAGGTGGGCGCGGGCGAAGGCCAGCGACTCCGCGAGGTCGGCCTCGCGCTCGGCGCGGTCGGCCGCCCGGCGCGTGTTGATCTCGAGCACGACGTGGCCGGAGAAGTCGGCATCGGCCAGGTGCTGGAGCAACTCCGCGGCGCGCATCACCCCTCGCCCCGGCACGAGGTGCTCGTCCTTGGCGGAGCCGGAGCCGTCGGTGAGGTGGATGTGGCGCAGCCGCTCCCCCATCCGCTCGGCCATCTCGATGACGTCGGAGCGGGCGATCGCGGCGTGGGAGAGGTCGATCGTGGTGTTGGCGTAGTCCTCCGCGCTGGGGTCCCAGCCGGGCAGGTACATCTCCATCCCCCGGCGCGAGGACGCACGCCACGGGTACATGTTCTCGACCGCGAACGCGATGCCGGTGCGGGCCTCCAGGGAGGCGATCCCCTCCACGAAGCCCGCGGCGTAGTCCTTCTGCCACCGGAACGGGGGATGTACGACGACCACGTCGGCGCCGACCTCGGTGGCCATCTCCGCCGACTTCTCCAGCTTGCCCCACGGATCGGTGCCCCAGACCCGCTGGGTGAAGAGCAGGCAGGGGGCGTGCACGGCGCAGATCGGGACCTGGTGGTGCTCGCTGAGCTTCTTCACCGCGTCGATCTGCTGGCTCAGCGCGTCGATCCCGACCATCACCTCGACGGCGTCGTAGCCGAGCGAGGCCGCCCAGCCGAAGGCGTGCGCCGTCGACTCGGGGTAGACCGAGGCGGTCGAGAGGCCGATCCGAGGGGTCGAGGACATGGGTCAGTGCAGCCTCGTCACGACGGAGATCTGGTCGAGGCGCTCGAGGATCACTCCCTCGCGCAGCGCCCACGGGCAGATCTCCAGTGCCGGGAGGTCGAAGATGTCCATGCACGCCTCGGCGACGAGCGCGCCGGGCACGATCTGGTGGGTGCGGCTCGGCGAGACGCCCGGCAGGTCCGCGAGCTCCTCGTCCGACATGTCCATCAGCTTGGGGATCCAGCCCGACAGCGTCTCGAGCTCGAGGGTGCGCGGCACGAGCGGCCCGTCGCCGCTGGGCGCGGCGCCGCAGATGCGGGCGAGGGAGCGGAAGGTCTTCGACGTGGCCGCGGCCTTGTCCGGCACGCCCGGGCGCAGGAGGTTGCCGGCGTCACGCGCGATCTCGGCGCGGATCTCGCGGCGCAGCTGGCGGATCTCCTCCTCCGAGGGTCGGCCGCCGCCGAACCACGCGCGGGCCATCCGGGCCGCACCGAGCGGGAGCGACCAGGCCACGTCGGGCGCCTCGTCGGCACCACCGGCGATCTCCAGCGAGCCGCCGCCGATGTCGAAGATCGCCAGCCGGCCCGCTGACCAGCCGAACCAGCGGCGTACGGCCAGGAAGGTCAGTCGCGCCTCGTCCTCGCCCGAGAGCACCTCGAGCGAGACGCCGCTGTGCCGCTCCACGTGGGCCAGCACCTCGTCGGAGTTGACCGAGTCGCGCACCGCGGAGGTCGCGAAGCCCAGCATCTCCTCGCAGCCCTTGTCCTCGGCGATCCGCGTGGCGGACGCGCAGAACTCGGTGAGGGCCTCCACCCCCTGCGGCGTGACGGCACCGTCCGCGTCGAGGTGCTCGGCGAGGCGCAGCGCCTGCTTGTGCGACGAGGCCGGCAGCGGCGCGGCGCCGCCGTGCGCGTCCACCACCAGCAGGTGACCGGTGTTGGATCCGATGTCGAGGACGCCCAGGCGCATGACGGCCACGCTACTAGGCCTGTGGCACGCCACTAGGCTGGCCGAGTGCCCGAAGTCGACCTGGTGTTCCCCCGCGCGTACGTCGAGTTCGCCGATCCCGCCGACGACAGCCAGGTCTTCCGCTGCGACCTGACGTGGCTGACCTCGGCCTACACGTGCATCTTCGGCCAGGGGTGCCAGGGCATCTACGCCGACGCCCCCGACGTCGGCTGCTGCACCCTCGGCGCGCACTTCGCCGACAAGGACGACGAGAAGCGGGTCGCCGGCTTCGTCGCCCAGCTGACCCCCGACGACTGGCAGCTGCACCCCGGCCGGGCGGTGAAGAAGTCCGACTGGATCGAGACCGAGGACGACGGCGAGCGCAAGACTCTGGCCGTGGAGGTCGACGGCCAGCAGGCCTGCGTGTTCCACAACCGCACCGACTTCGCGCCCGGCCAGGGCCCGGGCGGCGCCGGGTGCGCGCTGCACGGCCTCGCCCTGCGCCAGGGCCGCAACCCGCTGGAGACCAAGCCCGACGTGTGCTGGCAGCTGCCGATCCGGCGCCAGTTCCGCACCGTCGAGGTGCAGGACGGGACGTCGTACACCGAGGTCTCGATCGGCGAGTACGACCGTCGCGGCTGGGGCCCCGGCGGGCACGACCTGGACTGGTACTGCTCGGGCAACACCGAGGCGCACGTCGCGCTCGAGCCCGTGTGGGTGACCCACGAGCCCGAGCTCGTGGAGCTGATGGGGCCCGAGGCGTACGCCGAGCTCGCCCGCCACTGCGAGGCGCACGTCCGTTCCCGCTCGGCCCTCGCGCTGCACCCCGCCGACCCGCGCTGAGGCCACCACGGGATTCCGCGGCGCGGAATTGCTCGATGTCAAGAGATCCCGACCCCGGTGTCGCGCGTCCCGAGGCGTGAGCACAGAATCTGGTCATGCGCCTGGACCACGTCAGCTTCGCCGCCGGACCTGATGGACTTGCCAGCACCGCCCAGCGCATCGGGGGGCTGCTCGGCACCGAGTTCGTCGACGGGGGTGTGCACCCTCGCTTCGGCACCCGCAACGTCACCCTGCCCCTGGCCGGTGACACCTACATGGAGATCGTGGAGGTCCTCGACCACCCCGCCTCCGACAAGGCCCCCTTCGGCCAGGCCGTGCGCGCGCGCTCGGCGCTCGGCGGCGGCTGGATGGGATGGGTCGTCTCCGTCGGCGACATCGCTCCCATCGAGTCGCGCCTGGGCCGCGAGGCGGTCAAGGGCAACCGGCACCGCCCCGACGGCACCGAGCTCGTCTGGCAGCAGATCGGCGTCAACGGGCTGCTGTCGGACCCCCAGCTGCCGTTCTTCATCCAGTGGCAGTCGCCCGCCGAGATGCACCCGAGCAACGGCGCCACCGGCGACTACTCGCTCGCCTGCCTCGAGATCGCCGGCGACCCGCAGCGGGTCAGCGAGTGGCTCGGCGAGACCGTCGAGGCGCCGCTGGAGGACGTGAAGGTCGAGTGGGTCGCCCCCAACGGCACCCCCGGCATCGTCGCGGTCCAGATCCAGACCCCGCACGGCCTCGTCCGCATCTAGCACCCGGGTGAAGCCCCGCCCCTCACCGAACATCTGGCACACCCCCGAGCTCTACGAGCTCGAGAACCGTGCCGCCGACCCGCACGGTCGGATCCTCGCCGCCATGCAGGAGATCGGCGACTGGTCCGGGCGCACCGTGCTGGACGTCGGCTGCGGCACCGGTTTCCACCTGCCCGTGTGGGCCGAGCGCGCCGCGCAGGTGGTGGGAGTCGAGCCGCACCCACCGCTGGTGTCGCTGGCGAAGCGGCGTACGAAGCGGCTGGGCAACGTCACCGTGCTCAAGGGGATGGCCGAGGCGCTGCCCGTGCCCGACGCGTCCGTCGACGTGGTGCACGCCCGCTGGGCCTACTTCTTCGGCCCCGGGTCCGAGCCGGGCCTGCGCGAGCTGGACCGGGTCGTACGCCGTGGCGGCACCGCGTTCGTGATCGACAACGACCCGACCCGCTCCACCTTCGGCGCCTGGTTCCGCCGCGGCTACCCCGAGGTCGACGCGAGCGCCGTGGAGCGGTTCTGGTCGCAGCACGGCTGGCGGCGCCGGGAGATCGACATGGGCTGGTCCTTCACCTCGCGCGAGGCGCTCGAGGCCGTCGTACGCATCGAGCTGCCGCCGGCCGCAGCCCAGGAGGCGCTGGCCTCGCACACCGGCACCGAGGTCGACTACGCCGTCAACCTGTGGTGGCGCGACTTCTAGCTCGACTCGCGGATCGCCAGCGTCGGCTCGAGCAGCACGCCGCGGGTCTCCACCGGCTGGTGCGACAACAGCTGGCGCAGGGTCCGCACGATCTCGACCGCCACGTCCTCGAGCGGCTGGCGCACGGACGTGAGCCCGACGGGGTAGACCTGCGCCACCTGCGAGTCGTCGAAGCCGACCACGGCGATGTCGCGGCCCGGGGCGAGCTGGCGGATCCAGAGGGTGTGGAGCACGCCCATGGCGAGGGTGTCGGACGCGCAGACGAAGGCGGTGGGCGCGGACTCGTCGAGCAGCACCGCGGCGGCCTCGGCCCCGCTGTGGACGACGTCCTCGACGCGTGAGGCGAGTCCGGTCGTGGGCAGGCCGTTGTCGTGCATGGTGGTCAGCCAGCCGGAGCGACGGTCCTCGCCGATCGGGGAGTCCTTGCGCCAGCCGATCCAGGCGATGCGGGTGTGCCCACGGTCGATGAGGTGCTGGGTGGCGAGCCGGGTGCCGGCCGCCCCGTCGACGTCGACCCAGACGTGGCGCGCCACGTCGTCGTCCCAGGGGCGGCCGAAGGCGACGAACGGCGCTCGCTGCTGGCTGAGCCAGGTGGCCTGGGGGTTGCCGAGGTAGGTGTCGGTGACGACGAAGGCGTCGACTGCGGTCGAGCGCAGCAGGTTGTCGTAGCCGCCGACCGGGTCCTCGTCGTCGGCGGGGAAGAGCAGCACGGCGTAGCCGGCCTCCTCGCTCGCCTCCACCAGCGAGTGGACGAAGCGGTCCATCGTGGCGTTGGCCGTGCCCTCCTGGGTCGGGGTGAACCGCAGCCCGATCAGCGAGGAGGTGCGGGTGCGGAGGTTGCGGGCGGCGCGGTTGGGCGAGTAGCCGAGCTCCGCGATCGTCTGGCGGACCCGCTCGAGGGTGTCGGGACGCAGCAGGTCGGGGTTGTTGACGGCGTTGGAGACGGTCTGGCGTGAGACGCCGGCGCGCTCCGCGACGTCGGCGAGAGTGGTCGGCGTGACCGGCAGCTGACTGCCGCCCCGATGCTCACTGCGCCCCATGCTGCTGCCCCCTTGATCGATCCAACGAGCGCCAGCATAAGCCTTCGCCACGCTGCGGCACGCCTGCCCGAACGGGTGAGCCGGTTCGGCGCGTGCGGCCGCCACGTCCCCAACCGGGCGAAGGTTGTCCACAGGTTCCACACGTTGTCCACAGGCACGGCGTACGCGCTGTGGACGGCTGGTCCGGACGGGTGCGGCCCCACGGTCGGGGCGCGGCGCACCCGCGCTGTCGGTGGCCTCGCCTAGCGTGAGGTCCATGTCCACCAAGGCGAAGACCCGCTCCTCCTACCGCTGCACGGAGTGCGGCTGGGAGACCGTCAAGTGGGTCGGCCGGTGCGGCGAGTGCCAGGCCTGGGGCTCGGTCGCCGAGGTCGGCGCCCCCACGATGCGCGCGGCGGCGGGCCCGGTCTCCACGCCGGCGGTGCCGATCGGCCAGGTCGCCATCACCGAGTCCGTCGCCCGGTCGAGCGGCGTGCCCGAGCTCGACCGCGTGCTGGGCGGCGGCCTGGTGCCCGGCGCCGCGATCCTGCTCGCCGGCGAGCCCGGCGTCGGCAAGAGCACGCTGCTGCTCGAGGTCGCCGCGCAGACCGCCCGCACCCGCCAGCGCACCCTCTACATCACCGGCGAGGAGTCGGCGGCCCAGGTGCGGTTGCGCGCCGACCGCACCGGCGGCGTCCACGACGAGCTGTTCCTGGCCGCCGAGACCGACCTGGGCGCGGTCCTGACCCACATCGAGGAGGTCAGGCCGTCCCTCGTCGTGGTCGACTCGGTGCAGACGATCGGCGCCTCCGGCATCGACGGCGTGCCCGGAGGGGTCACGCAGGTCAAGGAGGTCGCCGCCGCGCTGATCCGGGTGGCCAAGACCCGCAACATCACCACGGTGCTCGTCGGCCACGTGACCAAGGACGGCTCGATCGCCGGTCCCCGCGTCCTGGAGCACCTCGTCGACGTGGTCCTCCACTTCGAGGGTGACCGCAACTCCCGCTTCCGGATGGTGCGGGCGATGAAGAACCGCTATGGCCCCGTCGACGAGGTCGGCTGCTTCGACCTGTCCTCGGAGGGCATCGCCGCGGTGACCGACCCCACCGGGTTGTTCGTCGAGCACCACACCCAGGACGTCTCCGGCACCTGCGTCGCCGTGACGATGGAGGGTCGTCGACCGCTGCTCGCCGAGGTCCAGGCGCTGCTGACCCCCTCCCCCCTGGAGCGTCCGCGCCGCACCGTCTCCGGCGTGGAGTCGTCCCGCGTCGACATGGTCCTCGCGGTCCTGACCCGCCACGCGCGGCTGCGCATCGCCGGCAGCGACACCTTCGTCGCGACCGTCGGCGGGGCCAAGCTCCACGACCCGGCCGCCGACCTCGCCATCGCCGTCGCGGTGGCCAGCTCCCACCTGGGCGTCCCCGCGCCCCGCGGGGCGGTCGCGATCGGCGAGATCGGGCTGGCCGGCGAGCTGCGCCGGGTCCGCGACCTGCCCCAGCGGATCGCCGAGGCGGCTCGCCAGGGCTTCAAGGTCGCGGTCGTCCCGCGCGGGCGGGCGCTCGCCAGCGAGCGCGGCATCCCGACCCGGCGGGTGGTCGACGGAATCCGGGTGGTCGAGGTGGACGACGTGTTCGGCGCCCTCCTGACCCTCGACCTGACGCCCCCGCTCTAGCCCGCCGGCGCCCGGAGGTCACGGGTTGTTAACGGAACGACCGAAACCCCGGGAGCGCCCTACACTTCACCGGGGTGCCCGGGGGCGGTGCCGGCACGAACAGGTGGAGGACCGGTGGCAGAGCGCATCGACGAGCAGCTGAGGCTGCGCGCGACCCTGGCATCGATCGCACCCGGGACGCCGCTGCGCGACGGCCTCGAGCGGATCCTGCGTGGGCGCACCGGTGCCCTGATCGTGCTCGGGCTCGACCGCACCGTGGACTCGATCGCCACCGGCGGCTTCACCCTCGACGTGCCCTTCACCGCCACCGGACTGCGCGAGCTGGCCAAGATGGACGGCGCGATCATCCTCGACAAGGACATCACCCGGGTGCACCGCGCCGCGGTCCACCTGATGCCCGACCACACGATCCCCTCCGAGGAGACCGGCACCCGCCACCGCACGGCGGAGCGCGTGGCCAAGCAGACCGGTCACCCGGTCATCTCGGTCTCGCAGTCGATGCAGATCATCGCCGCCTACGTCGGCGACATCCGCCACGTCCTCGAGGACTCCGGCAAGATCCTGTCCCGCGCCAACCAGGCCCTCGCCACGCTCGAGCGCTACAAGCTCCGCCTCGACGAGGTCTCGGCCACGCTCTCCGCGCTCGAGATCGAGGACCTCGTCACCGTGCGCGACGTCGCCGTGGTGGCCCAGCGCCTCGAGATGGTCATCCGGATCGCCCGCGAGATCGAGGACTACGTCCTAGAGCTCGGCACCGACGGCCGCCTGCTCTCCCTCCAGCTCGAGGAGCTCGTGACCGGCGTCGACGCCGAGCGCGAGCTGGTCGTGCGCGACTACCTCCCCTCGGGCAAGCGACGCCAGGCCAGCCCGGAGAACCACCTCGCCGAGCTCGAGGGGCTCTCCCCCACCGAGCTCGTCGACCCGGCGTCCGTGGCCCGCGCGATCGGCCTCGGCGGCGCCGAGCACCTCGACGCCGCCGTGGCACCCCGCGGCTACCGGCTGCTGGCCAAGGTGCCGCGCCTGCCCGCCGCCGTGGTGGACCGGCTCGTCGACCACTTCGGCGGGCTCCAGCAGCTGCTGTCGGCCGGCATCGACGACCTCCAGGCGGTCGAGGGCGTGGGCGAGCTGCGCGCCCGCAGCGTCCGCGAGGGCCTCTCGCGCCTGGCCGAGTCGAGCATCACCGAGCGCTACATCTGAGACACGCAGCAGGACGCGCTCGCGCGTCCTGCGTCGCGTGGCCAGATCGAGCAGGCACCGCGGCTGAGGAACGAAGCCGCGACGGGCCGTACCGAGATCTCGCTTTCGATGCAAGATCGTCGGGGCCCTCGCTCGCACCGCTCACAGCCGCCGGCAGTGCGGCGTACGAACGACTGGCACAGAAGTTCCATATCGAAACTGGAGCCTTGCCCGCGAAGGTTCGCACTGGAACCTCCACTTTCCCCGGGTACCCGGGGAAACTGACGACCCGGAAGCCCGGTCAGCCCGCGGAGTTCCCCGCGCCGTCCTCGCCGGGCGTGTGCGAGGTGTCGCCGTCCTTGTTCTTCTTGCCGGGCTTCGGGTCGGCGGTGGTGGTCACGACGGCCGGCTGGGGCGCGACGAGCTCGAACTGCACGTCGGTGCCTTCTCCGCCCAGGGACGCGGCAAGGACGTGGTAGAAGCCGGGGAACGCCCACTCGGTGCGACCGGAGCACGTCTCGTCCGAGCGCTTTCCGTCCGCCCACGTCACGACGACGGGGGTGTCGACGGCCTGGCGCACCACGACGTCCTGCACCGCGATCGCGGTCGGGCACTCGCGGGTGCTCCAGATGAAGTCGCTGCCACTGGTGATGGTCAGCGTCAGGGTCTGCGGGGACACCTGCCAGGTGCAGGCCTCCGCGACGACGGTGCGCAGGTTGACCGTGATCGGCACGTCGGCGCCGCCGGTGGCGGTCGTGAGGGCGGGGGTCGCGACGATGTCGGAGTCGGTGCACGGCCCGGACGGCTCGGCGAGCACGGGCTCGGGCGGGACGACGACCTCTGGCTCGCGCTCCTTCTTGCCCTTCTTGCCCTTCTTGCCCTTGCGGTCCTTCCCGACGACGGCCGTGGGGCCGACGGTCGGGGCGGCGGCGGGCTCGGTGACGCTGGCGCCGGCCTGCGTCGCGGTCGGGGTGGTCGCGTCCTTGCCGTCCGACGATCCGCTGAGGACGCGCGCGAGCACGACGACGAGGAGCAGCGGGATGCCGAGCACGGTGATGCGCCGGGTCCAGTAGACCCGTGCCGGCAGCGGCCCGCGAGGTCGTACGGTCGAGGCCATGGGGTCAGGTTAGGGAGCCGGCGGCCCGTCTCGGCGGAGGCGCACCGGCTCACCTACGATCGCCGCGATGGATGCCTCCACTGTCGCCGCCCTGCACGACGCCGTGCTGAGGTGGTACGACGACCACGCGCGGGAGCTGCCCTGGCGCGGGACGACGGCCAGCCCGTGGTCGGTGATGGTCAGCGAGTTCATGCTGCAGCAGACACCGGTCGCCCGCGTGCTGCCCGTGCACGCCGCGTGGCTCGACCGGTGGCCGACGCCGGCCGCCCTCGCCGGGGAGTCCACCGGCGAGGCGGTGCGGATGTGGGGGCGACTGGGCTATCCGCGGCGGGCCCTGCGGCTGCACGCCGCGGCCGTCGCGATCGTCGAGCGCCACAACGGCGAGGTGCCGACGTCGTACGACGACCTGCTCGCGCTGCCCGGCGTCGGCGACTACACCGCCTCCGCGATCGCCAGCTTCGCCTTCGGCCAGCGCCACGTCGTGCTCGACACCAACGTGCGCCGCGTCCTGGCCCGCACGGTGTCCGGAGTGGAGTTCCCGGCCACCGCGGTGACCCGCGCGGAGCGCGACGTGGCCACCAGCCTGCTCCCCGACGACGACGCGACCGCGGCCACGTGGGCCGTGGCGACGATGGAGCTGGGCGCGCTGGTCTGCACGGCGCGACAGCCGTCGTGCGACGCGTGCCCCGTCGCGGACCTCTGCGCGTGGCGCGGTGCCGGCTTCCCGGCGTACGACGGCCCGCCGCGGCGCGGTCAGGCCTGGGCGGGCACCGACCGCCAGTGCCGCGGCCGCATCATGGCGCTGGTCCGTGAGGCCGAGTCGAGCATCGGCGCCGCACAGGTCGAGGCGGCGTGGCCGCAGGCCGAGCAGCGCGAGCGGTGCCTGGCCGGCCTCGAGGCCGACGGCCTCCTGACGCAGGTCACCCCGGGGCGCTGGGCGCTCCCGGGGTGATCTGGTGATGCTGGGTCAGGCTTTCTCGGCTCAGGCCCCAGCCCTCATGACTCCGAGGTCTTCGGCACGTCCGTGGGGCCCTCGGTGTCGTCCGGGCCCAGGACCGGGGTCCCCTCGGCGTCGACCGTCTCCAGCGGAGGCATGTCGGGCACCGTGGAGTTCTTCTGGCCGCGGAAGGTGAACTTCGCCGCCGGGCCCTCTCCCTCGATGTCGACCAGGACGATCTGGCCGGGGCCCACCTCGCCGAAGAGCATCTTCTCGGCGAGGACGTCCTCGATCTCGCGCTGCACCGTGCGGCGCAGCGGTCGGGCTCCGAGGACCGGGTCGAAGCCGCGCTCGGCCAGCAGCGCCTTGGCGGGCTGGGTGAGCTCGAGCGACATGTCGCGGTCCTTCATGCGCAGCTCGACGGCGGCGATCATGTTGTCGACCATCGCGACGATCTGCTCCTGCGACAGCGGCGGGAAGACCACGATCTCGTCGACACGGTTGAGGAACTCGGGACGGAAGTGCTGCTTGAGCTCCTCCGAGACCTTGCTCTTCATCCGCTCGTAGGAGCCCGCCGGGTCGGCGCCGACCGCGCCGAAGCCCAGGTTGACGCTCTTGGCGATGTCTCGCGAGCCGAGGTTGGTGGTCATGATGATGACGGTGTTCTTGAAGTCGACGACACGACCCTGCGAATCGGTCAGACGGCCTTCCTCGAGGATCTGGAGGAGGCTGTTGAAGATGTCGGGGTGGGCCTTCTCGACCTCGTCGAACAGCACGACCGAGAACGGCTTGCGCCGCACCTTCTCGGTGAGCTGGCCGCCCTCCTCGTAGCCGACGTAGCCGGGAGGCGAGCCGAACAGCCGCGAGACGGTGTGCTTCTCGCTGAACTCGCTCATGTCGAGCTGGATGAGCGCGTCCTCGTCACCGAAGAGGAACTCTGCCAGCGTCTTGGACAGCCAGGTCTTGCCGACACCCGAGGGGCCGGCGAAGATGAACGAGCCGCCGGGACGCTTGGGGTCCTTCAGACCCGCACGCGTACGCCGGATGGCACGGCTGAGGGCCTTGACGGCCTCCTCCTGGCCGATGACGCGCTTGTGGAGCTCGTCCTCCATCTTGAGCAGACGGGTGGACTCCTCCTCCGAGAGCTTCACGATCGGGATGCCCGTGGCCACGGCCAGGACCTCGGCGATCAGCTCCTCGTCGACCTCGGCGATCTCGTCGAGGTCTCCGGCGCGCCACTGCTTCTCGCGCTCACCGCGGCGGGCGGAGAGCTGCTTCTCCTCGTCGCGCAGGCGGGCCGCGGCCTCGAAGTCCTGCCCGTCGATGGCGGCCTCCTTGCGCTGGCGCACGTCGGCGATCTTCTCGTCGTACTCGCGCAGGTCCGGCGGCGCGGTCATCCGGCGGATGCGCAGTCGCGAACCGGCCTCGTCGATGAGGTCGATGGCCTTGTCGGGCAGGAAGCGGTCGGAGATGTAGCGGTCGGCCAGGGTGGCCGCCGAGACCAGGGCCTCGTCGGTGATCGTGACGCGGTGGTGCGCCTCGTAGCGGTCGCGCAGGCCCTTGAGCATCTCGATCGTGTGCGCGATCGAGGGCTCCTGCACCTGGATGGGCTGGAAGCGGCGCTCGAGCGCGGCGTCCTTCTCGAGGTACTTGCGGTACTCGTCGAGCGTGGTGGCGCCGATGGTCTGGAGCTCGCCGCGGGCCAGCATCGGCTTGAGGATGCTGGCGGCGTCGATCGCGCCCTCGGCCGCGCCGGCACCGACGAGGGTGTGGATCTCGTCGATGAACAGCACGATGTCGCCGCGGGTGCGGATCTCCTTCAGCACCTTCTTCAGGCGCTCCTCGAAGTCACCGCGGTAGCGGGAACCGGCGACCAGCGCACCGAGGTCGAGGGTGTAGATCTGCTTGTCCTTGAGCGTCTCGGGCACGTTGCCCTTGACGATGTCCTGCGCCAGGCCGGCCACGATCGTGGTCTTGCCGACGCCGGGCTCACCGATGAGGACGGGGTTGTTCTTCGTGCGGCGCGACAGGATCTGCATCACGCGCTCGATCTCCTGCTCGCGCCCGATGACGGGGTCGAGCTTGCCCTCGCGCGCGGCCTGGGTGAGGTTCTGCCCGAACTGGTCGAGCACCAGCGAGCTCGACGGGGCCTCGCCGCCGGAGCCGGAGGTCTGGGCGCCGGCCGCGGCCGACTCCTTGCCCTGGAAGCCGCTGAGCAGCTGGATGACCTGCTGGCGGACCCGGTTGAGGTCGGCGCCGAGCTTCTGCAGCACCTGCGCCGCGACGCCCTCGCCCTCGCGGATCAGGCCGAGCAGGATGTGCTCGGTGCCGATGTAGGAGTGGCCGAGCTGGAGCGCCTCGCGCAGCGAGAGCTCGAGGACCTTCTTGGCGCGGGGCGTGAACGGGATGTGGCCGGACGGGGCCTGCTGGCCCTGGCCGATGATCTCCTCGACCTGGGCGCGCACGGCCTCCAGGGAGATGTCGAGGGACTCGAGGGCCTTGGCGGCAACGCCCTCGCCCTCGTGGATGAGGCCGAGCAGGATGTGCTCGGTCCCGATGTAGTTGTGGGAGAGCATGCGGGCCTCTTCCTGGGCCAGCACGACAACTCGCCGGGCTCGGTCGGTGAACCGCTCGAACATGTGCGCTCCTCTACGTCTGCGTGGTCCGCCCGTCCCCCGCCGGAGCGGGACCGCGGACACTGGGCTCAACGCCCGGTATCAGCCTACGTGTTCCCGCCCCAGTCACCAGAGCGTCCGCTCACAGCGAACGTGACCGGACGCCACCGGCGACCAGGGGTGTGCGTCAGTGCGCGGCGTCGTAGGCCTGCTGCACGTCGGCGGAGATGCGTCCGCGCTCGGAGACCTCCATGCCCTGGGCCTTGGCCCACTCGCGCACGTCCTTGGTGTTGGACGTCGACGCGGCGCCGGACTTGCGGGCGCGGCGCCCCCCGCCGCTGACCTTGCGGGCGTGGCCGACGTAGCCGCTCATCGCCTCGCGCAGGGCGGCGGCGTTGCCGTCGTTGAGGTCGATCTCGTAGCTCACGCCGTCGAGGCCGAACGTGACGGTCTCGGTGGCCTCGGTGCCGTCGAGGTCGTCCACGAGGACGATGTTGACCTTCTGCGCCATGGTCTTTTCCTTTGCAGTCGTGAATTCCCCGTCGAAGGTGAATTGTGGCAGCAATTCACGCTTTTCGACAAAGCTTCACGAATTGCGCTCGAAGACCAATCGCAAACCCTGCAGCGTCAACCACGGGGAATGCACGGTGAAACATCCGCAATCATCGACGAGCAAGGGCGCCAAATGGCCGGTGGAAATCACCGTGACGTCCTCGGCGGGTTCTCCGAGCTCGGCGATCATCCGCGCGACCAGGCCCTCGACCTGCGCCGCGACCCCGAAGACCATCCCGCTCTGCAGCGCCTCGACGGTGTTCTTCGCGATCACCGACCTCGGGCGTACGAGCTCCACCTTGCGCAGCTGCGCACCGCGCCTGCCCAGCGCCTCGAGCGAGATCTCGATGCCCGGCGAGATGGCGCCGCCGACGTACTGTCCTTGGGCGTTAACGACGTCGAACGTCGTCGCGGTGCCGAAGTCGACGACGATCGCCGGGCCGCCGTAGAGGGTGGCCGCGGCCAGCGAGTTCACGATGCGGTCGCTGCCGACCTCGCGGGGGTTGTCCATGAGGACCGGGATGCCGGTGCGCACACCCGGCTCGACGACGATCGCGGCGACGTCGGGGAAGTGGCGCTCGAGCATCTCGCGCCACTCGTGCAGCACGGCGGGCACGGTGGCGCACACGGCGATGCCGTCGACGTCGGTGGCCCGGTCGGCCAGCAGCCCGCGGAGCAGCACCGACCACTCGTCGGCCGTGCGGCGCTCGTCGGTCGCCACCCGCCAGTGGGCGGTCACCTCGTCGCCGTCGAGGAGGCCCACGAAGGTGTGGCTGTTGCCGATGTCGGCGGCGAGCAGGCTCATTCCACCCTCATTCCATGAGGTCCATGCCGAGGTCGAACACGACGACGGAGTGGGTCAGCGCGCCGACCGAGACGTAGTCGACGCCGGTGCCGCCGATGCGCGCGGCCCGCTCGAGCGTGATCCCGCCGCTCGCCTCGAGCGGCACCCGCCCGGCCGTACGTCGTACGGCCTCGGCCATCGTCGCGTCGTCCATGTTGTCGAGCAGGACCCGCTCGGGGGGCTCGGACAGCGCGAGCAGGTCGTCGAGCTGGTCGAGGGTGGTCACCTCGACCTCGACCGGCAGCCCGGCGAAGCGGCTCCGGATCGCCTCGAGCGCCGGCAGGACTCCCCCGGCGGCGATGACGTGGTTGTCCTTCACCATCGCCATGTCCTGGAGGCTCGTGCGGTGGTTGACGCCTCCGCCACAGCGCACGGCGTACTTCTGGAGCGCGCGCAGGCCCGGCAGCGTCTTGCGGGTGTCGAGCACGCGGGTCGGGGAGCCCTCGAGCGCCTCCACCCAGCGGGCGGTCGCGGTGGCGACGCCGGAGAGGTGGCAGGCGAGGTTCAGCGCGGTGCGCTCGGCGACGAGGAGCTGGCGGGTGCGACCGGACACCCGCATCACGACGTCACCCTTCTCCACCCGGGTGCCGTCGGGGAGCCGGTCGGTGACCCGGACGTCGGCGCCGAGGAAGGCGTGGAAGACCAGTGCCGCCACACCGAGGCCCGCCACGACGCCCGGCTCGCGAGCCCCGAACACGGCCTCGGCGGTCGCGTCGTCCGCGATCGTGGCCCAGCTGGTCGGGTCGACGCCCGTGCCGTCGGGCAGGTCCTCCTCGACCGCGGCACGGACCTGGCGCCAGAGCGCCTCGGGGTCGAGGCCTGCGGCGGCCAGCTCGTCACGCAGCTCGGCAGGGACGTCGGCGAGGGTCGTCATGCCCTGGCTCCTTCGGTGCTCGGATCGGTCGAGGGTGCGGGGATCCACTGCACGCGGACGGTGCCCTCGTCGTCCAGCCACGAGTCGACGTGGCCGGCCCTCGTGTCGTCGCGGTCGGGGAAGTCCTCGCGCCAGTGGGAGCCGCGGGTCTCGGTGCGCAGCGCGGCCGCCTCGGCGAGCGCGGTGCTGATGGCGAGCAGGTTGGTGGTCTCCCAGGCGGCCGGCTCGACGACGGGGTCGCCGGGGTCGAGGCGGTGCAGGAAGTCCAGCGCCTCGGCCAGCCCGTCGGCGTGGCGCAGCACGCCGACGCGCGTCGTCATGACCTCCTGCAGGCCCCGGCGCCGGTCGCCGGAGACCAGCCCCTCGACGCGCTCGTCGGTGGCCGGTTCGGCCCACGGGCGCAGCTCGCCGGGCAGCACGTCGGCGATGCGGCGCGAGAAGACCAGGCCCTCGAGCAGGGAGTTGGACGCCAGCCGGTTGGCACCGTGGACGCCCGAGCAGGCGACCTCGCCGGTGGCGTAGAGGCCCGGCACGGACGTACGCCCCCACAGGTCGGTCGCGACGCCGCCGGAGGCGTAGTGCTGGGCCGGGGCGACCGGGATCAGCTCGGTGACCGGGTCCACGCCGTGCTCGCGGCAGACACGCAGGATCGTCGGGAAGCGCCTGCTCCAGAACTCCTCGCCGAGGTGGCGGGCGTCGAGCCACATGTGCGGCCGGTCGGTCTCCAGCATCCGGCGGGTGATGGCCTTGGCGACCACGTCGCGCGGGGCGAGGTCGGCCAGCGGGTGCTCCCCCTGCATGAAGCGCCGTCCGTCGTCGTCGACGAGGAAGGCTCCCTCGCCGCGGACCGCCTCGGAGATGAGCGGCTGCTGGCCCTGCGAGTCGGGGCCGAGCCACATCACGGTCGGGTGGAACTGCACGAACTCGAGGTCGCGCAGCCGGGCGCCGGCACGCAGGGCGACCGCCATCCCGTCGCCGGTCGAGACGCTCGGGTTGGTGGACTGGCTGAACACCTGCCCCAGCCCGCCGGAGGCGAGGACGACGGCACGGCAGTGGACCGCGCCGACGCCGTCGCGCTGGCCCTCCCCGAGCACGTGGAGCGTCACGCCCGCGACACCCCCGTCCTCCGCGCGGAGCAGGTCGACGGCGAGCGCGTGCTGGACCACCTCGATCAGCGGCGACTGCTCGACCGCGGCGATCAGGGCGCGCTGGATCTCGGCGCCGGTCGCGTCGCCGCCCGCGTGGGCGATGCGGTCGCGGTGGTGCCCGCCCTCGCGGGTCAGCGAGAGCTCGCCGTCGGGGTGGTGGTCGAACTGGGTGCCGAGGGCGATCAGCTCGCGGACCGCGTCGGGGCCCTCGGTGACCAGCGCGCGCACCGCGTCGACGTCGCAGGCGCCCGCACCGGCGACGAGGGTGTCGTGCTCGTGCTGCTCGGGGGTGTCGCCGGGCCCGAGGGCCGCCGCGATGCCGCCCTGGGCCCACTGCGTGGAGCCCGCGGCGAGCACGTCCTTGGTGACGACGAGGAGGTGGAGGGAGGGATCAGCCGCATGGATCCGGAGGGCGGCGGTGAGCCCGGCGATGCCGGATCCCACCACCACCACGTCGGCGCGGGTGGTCCAACCGGGTGCGGGCGCGCGCAGGCGGCCCGGGACCGGCCGGTGGTCAGTCATCCGTGCAGGCTAGCGAGCCACGGCGTCGCCGCGCGTCAGCGAGGCGTCCCCGAACGTCTCGGCCGGGTCGTAGCCGGTCGCCATCACCTTGTTGCCCGCATCGACGAAGACCACGTGGGGCTTGAGCTCCCTGGCCTCCGCGGTCTCCATCTGGGCGTACGCGATGAGGATCACCGTGTCACCCGGGTGCACGAGCCGGGCCGCGGCACCGTTGATGCCGATGACGCCCGAGCCGCGCTCGCCGGCGATCGTGTAGGTCTCGAGACGGGCACCGTTGGTGACGTCGACGATGTGCACCAGCTCGCCGGCCAGGAGGTCGGCGGCGTCGAGCAGGTCCTCGTCGACCGTGACCGACCCGACGTAGTGCAGGTCGGCCTGGGTCACCGTGGCGCGGTGGATCTTGGACTTCATCATCGTGCGCAGCATCAGCTGCTCCTCTCTCTGGTGGTCGAGGCCGCAGGAGCGGTCCCCGCCGACACGTCCGGGACGACCCGGTCGAAGGTGAGCGGCACGTTGTCGATCAGCCGCGTGGTGCCGACCCGTGCGGCCACCAGGATCCGGCCGGGGCCGGTCTCCGGGGGCTCGCCGAGGTCGGGCGAGGTGAGCGCGAGGTAGTCCAGCTCGAGGCCGGGCTCCACGTTGAGCACCGCCATGGCCGCCCAGCGCGCGGCAGGGACGCCGTACGCCGCCCGCTCCTGCGCGGCGCGCAGCGCGCGGCTCAACGCGAGGGCCGTACGCCGCTGGTCGGCGTCGAGGTAGCGGTTGCGGCTGGACAGCGCGAGGCCGTCGGGCTCGCGCACCGTCTCCCCGCCCACGACCTCGATGTCCAGGCAGAGGTCGCGCACCATCCGGCGGATGAGCGCGAGCTGCTGGTAGTCCTTCTCGCCGAAGACGGCGACGTCGGGGCGCACCAGCCCGAAGAGCTTGGCGACCACGGTGAGCACGCCGTCGAAGTGGCCCGGGCGCGAGGCGCCGTCGAGGATCGTGGCCAGCGCACCGGGTGCGACGGTGACCCCGTCGTGGACCGAGTCGTGGCTGAAGCCGCCGGGGTACATCTCCTCGACGCCGGGCGCGAAGACCACGTCGACACCCTCGCGCGCGCAGACCTCGAGGTCCTCGTCCAGGGTGCGGGGGTAGCGGTCGAGGTCCTCGGTCGGGGCGAACTGCATCGGGTTGACGAAGATGCTGACCACGACGGGGCCGGTCGTCGACGCGCGGGCCGTGCGCACCAGGCTGGCGTGGCCCTCGTGCAGGGCGCCCATCGTGGGCACGAACGCGACGCGCTCACCGGCCTGCCGCGCGGCTGCGAGCAGCCCGGATAGCTCCTCGCGGGTGCTCGCGAGGACGGGTGCCGAGGTCATCGACGGTGGTCGGCCGGGGCACCGGTGGACTCGGCGGCGGCCTCCGCGTCGGCCAGGACACGGAGCATCCGCGAGGCACGGATCGGCAGCAGCCGGCCGTCGGTCACGGCACGGTCGAGGGTGGCGTGCGCCAGGGCGACGTACGAGGCCAGCGTCTGGGGGGCGTCGGCGAGCAGGCCGGCGACGTGGGCCCGGACCGTCTCGACGTCGCCGCGGACGATCGGGCCCGTCAGGGCGGCGTCGCCGTCGGCCAGCGCGTTGTCGAGCGCGGCGGTGAGCAGCGGGCGCAGCGTGGCGGCGGGGTCGTCGGCACCGGCGGCGGAGAGGATCTCCATCGCCTCGGTGACGAGGGTGACGAGGTGGTTGGCACCGTGGGCCAGGCCTGCGTGGTAGAGCGCGCGCCGCTCCTCGGGCACCCACATCGGCCGGCCGCCGAGGTCCGCGACGAGACCCTCGGCCAGGTCCCGGTCGACACCGTCCGCGGTCACGCCGAAGACGCAGCCGGGCAGGCGCGGCAGGTCGACCTCGGTGCCGGTGAAGGTCATCGCCGGGTGCACCGCGATCGTGCGCGCACCGACCTCGCGGGCCGGCTCGAGCACGGCGAGACCGTGGCGGCCGCTCGTGTGCACGACGACCTGGCCCTCGCGGATCGCACCGCTGGCGCTGAGCACGCTCACCACGTTGGACAGCATGTCGTCCGGCACGGTGAGCAGCAGCAGGTCGCACGCGCGGGCGACATCGGTGGGCTTGGCCACCGTGACGCCGGGCAGGAGCGCGGCGATGCGCCGCCGGGAGGCGTCGGACTCGCCCGCGGCGGCCACGACCTCGTGGCCCGCGGAGCGGAGGGCGGCTGCCAGCACGGCACCGACCCTGCCGGCGCCGACCACGCCGATGGAGAGCTTCGTCATGTCGACCTCTTCGTTTCAGTCCCTCGCGGGTACCGATCTACTGCGATCAACATCGAGCCTACGCCTGCGGATTCCGTGGTGGGAACGGCTGCGGGCGTGACGCACACCACGCAGCCGCGGACGAGTAGGTTGACAGCCTGACTAGTTCGCATCACTATCTAGTCATGCCGTCGACCACCGCGCCTCAGCCGTGGCCCACCGAATGGCTGCGGGGCGCACTCAGCATGTGCGTGCTGCACGTGATCGCCGAGGGCCCCACCTACGGCTACGCCATCGCCAGCGCCCTGGCCGAGGCCGGACTCGGCGCGATCAAGGGCGGCACGCTCTACCCCCTCCTCGCGCGGCTGGAGGAGGCCGGGCTGGTCACCGTCGAGTGGCGCGCCGGTGACGGCGGCCCGGGCCGCAAGTTCTACGACCTCACCGCCGCCGGCCGCGCCGAGCACGAGCGCCAGACCGCCGACTGGCGGGCCTTCACCGAGGTCACCACCACCTTCATCAGTACCGCCGCACCCACCCTCGGGAAGGACCCGTCATGAAGATCGACACCCACACGCCCCACGTCGAGCCCGCATGGGCCGAAGCCTTCGTGGTGGAGCTCCGGCTGCGAGGCGTCGAGGGTCGTCGCATCGGCGCGGCCCTCGCGGAGGTCGAGGCCCACTGCGCGGAGAGCGGCGAGAGCGCGCAGGGGGCCTTCGGCGACCCCACGGCGTACGCCGTCGAGCTGGCGCCGGACGGCACGGTGACCCTCGACTGGCGCGGCGAGCTGGTCCCCTCGGTCCTCGGGCTCAGCGGCATGATGCTCACGCTCGGCGCCGTGGGCGCGAGCCGGGCCGGCACGCTGGTGGAGCTCACCACCGGGCTGGTGCTGGTGGTCGTGCTCGCCGTGCTCGGCACCACCCTGGTCGTGCGTCACGCCGACCGCGTGCTCCGCGCGGTGGTGCGCCACCGGTGGCTGGCGGTGGTCGGTGCACTGGCCCCGATCGGCCTGTTCGTGGCGATCCTGCTGCTCGGTCGGCAGACCCTCGTCTCCCTGCCGCCGGCCGGGACGCTGGTCGTCGGCGTGGTCTTCCTGGGCGCCAGCACCGCGATGGCCGTGCGCATCGCCGAGCCGGCCGACCCCGTCGTCGGGCCCGCGGAGGCCGGCGGGGCGGGGACCATGGCGGAGGGCGCGGTGTCGCGGGGCCTGCAGCGGCTGACGCCGTGGCTCTTCCCGGTGCTCACCGCGGTGATGGCGCTGCCGTTGCTGCTGATCCAGCGGTAGGAGCCGCTCAGGCGCGCAGGTGCAGCTTTGCGTGGTCCGGGTCGTCGACCACGAAGGGCCGTGGCGCACGCGGCAGCCAGGTGTGGGTCACGTGGTCGACCACGTGGACGCCCTCGGGCGACACGATCTCCACGACACCCTCGGGCACCTCGCCGGCGTGCAGCGCGTTCCACACCAGCCACTCGCGACGCTTGCGCCGGTTGCGGATCGAGGTCGCGAACGACTCCGGGTTGGTCCAGTGGGCGAACTCGTCGCCGTCGAGCCACTTCAGCTCCACGCACAGGCCCTGCGGCAGCGCGAACATCTCGATGTGGTCGGGCGTCGTGCGGATCTCCCACTCCGGCGCCTTGGTGTAGACGTAGTCGGGGCTCATCGGGAAGCCCCACTCCTCGATGTTGCGCAGGCCCAGGTCGAGGAAGGCGCGCCGGTCGGACTCGATGTAGAGCCCGTGGCGGGGGAAGCGGATGACGGCCTCCGCCATGCCGACCTGCCACGACAGGTCCGCCATCGACACCTCGCCCTCGGTGGTGAGGACCATGTCGCCGTCCCACTTCCACGAGTAGCGGGTGCGGACGTGGGAGAAGCACCAGTTGTAGAAGTAGGCCAGCGAGTGCACGGAGCGCTCGTTGACCGACAGGTGCTCGGCCCCGGCGCGGGCCACCTGGAAGGGGTACTCCTTCAGGGTGAACCGGTCCTCGAGGCCGTGCTCGGCAGCGACGCGCAGCGCCTCCTCGCCGGTGCCGTCGTCGGAACCGTTGTCGACCAGCAGCACGTGGTCGCAGGCGCGGAGCAGCGGCGGCAGGACGAAGCGCAGCCCGGGCGCCTCGTTCTTCACGCGCAGCACGGCGGTGGCGCCGCGACGCAGCCCACCCGGCTGGTTCCAGGGCCAGACGATGTCGAAGTCCTCGTGGCCCTCGAGGTTGGTGATCCCGTGACCGGACCCGATCGGGACCGTCACTGCCCGTCCCCCGAGGAGTCGCGCTCGCGCCCGAGTGCCTTGCGCACCCCGCGGCGCACCGACGGCGGGATCGCGGCGCGTACGTCGTGGGGCAACCGGTCGGCGAGCGAGTGCGGGGCCTCCGCGGCCTCGGCCAGCGCCCGGCGGCGTGCCCGGAGGCGGACGTGCTCGGCGCTCGAGCGGCTGATCGCCTCGGCCTCCTCGTAGAGGTCGACGTACTCCGCGCGGAGCTCGTCGAAGGTGCGGTGCGCCTCGGCGGTGTCGCCGCCCTCGTCGGCGAGCTTGTTGAGCTCCTCCCACGTCTGGCCGGTCAGGTCGTGCAGGCGCTTGGGCAGCGCGAGGTCGTCGAGGCTCGAGGAGACCCGGCGCAGGGTGGGGTCGATGAAGCGGTGGACCTCGCGGATCTGGTCGCTGCGGGTGTGGATGATCGTCTGGAGGTCGAGCGCGTGGCCGAGCGCGGTCGTGGTCTTCACCCAGTCGGTCAGCAGGTCCTCGTAGCGGACGAAGACACGCCCGCCGTCGCCCTCGGCGGGACGGGTGGCGCGCTCGGTGTGGAGGAGCATGTTGACCCAGCTGGCGGCCAGGTGGGACGAGCCGAGCTTGTTGGCGTAGTACTTCTGCTTCGAGCCGACCACCTCCGCCGGCGGGCGCAGCATCGTGGCGAAGACGGGCGTCGCTCCCGTGCGGATCGCGGCGACGCGCCAGAGCCCGAGGAACCAGCTCAGGCGCGGGTCCTTGACGACCAGCTCGGGGTGCTCGGCGAAGTGCGGCTCGAGCCACTCGCTCACCCGGATCCGGGCGGGCTCGCGGCTGCAGATCCGCCCCGTGTCGAACCACGCGCTCGGGCGGGAGTCGCTGACCTGCACGAGCGCCTCGGAGAGCCACTCGTCGTGGACGTCGACGACCCACTGCGGCTCGCTGAAGCCGCGCGGGTTGGAGTCGTCCGGCGGCACCTCGGGCAGCGGCACGTGCATGCCGAGCCGGGACACGATGCCCGCCAGGGTGCTGGTGCCGCTGCGGCCGGCACCGGCGACGAAGAGGACCTTGCGCGCGACTCCGTCGGGGTTCATCTCGTCGATGGCTCTGGGCTGCTCGGTCACGGCGGGCAGCCTACCGGCGGCCGGGCCCGGGCCTCCGGCACCACTAGGCTCGCGCCCCATGAAGAGGCTCTTCTCGCGGGCTCCCCTCCTCGGCGTGGTCATCCCCGCCTGGGGCGTGGAGGACTACCTCGACGACTGCGTCCGCTCCCTCCTCGCCCAGACGCACACCCGCTGGGAGGCGGTGATCGTCGACGACGGGTCGACCGACCGGACCGGCGAGATCGCCGACGGCTGGGCACGTCGCGACAACCGCCTCAGCGTGGTGCACTCGGTCAACGGCGGGCTCGGCGCGGCCCGCAACCTCGGCACCCTGCAGGTGCGCGGCGACTACCTCGCCTTCCTCGACTCCGACGACGTGCTGCCGCCGACGGCGTACGCCGACCTGCTGGGCGCGCTCACGCAGTCGGGCTCCGACTTCGCCACCGGCTCGATCGTGCGCTGGGAGGGCGACGACCTCGTCGAGCCGCCGTGGATGCGGCGCCTGCACCGTCCCCTGCGCGGCGCCCGCGTCGAGGACCGGCCCGAGGTCCTCGGCGACGTCTTCGCCTGGAACAAGGTGTTCCGCCGGTCCTGGTGGGACGCGGTCGGCCTGGAGTGGCCCGAGGGCGTGCGCTACGAGGACCAGCCGACCACGACGCGGGCCTTCCTCGAGGGACGCTTCGACGTGCTCGACGAGGTGGTCTACCGCTGGCGGATCCGGCAGGGCTCGATCACCCAGACCCGCGCGTCGTCCGTGCAGGACCTCGCCGATCGCTGGGCGACCAAGCGGATGGCGCTCGCCTCGGTGCGCGCGCACGGCTCGCCCGAGGTGGAGGAGGTCTTCGTCGACCGGGTGCTGGCCGGGGACCTGTGGCGCTACTTCCTGCTCGTGCCCGGGTGCACCCCCGAGTGGTGGCGCCTCCTGCGCTCCGGCGTGCTGGAGCTCTGGGGACAGCGGTCACTGGTGTACAGCGGGCTGCCGCCGGTGCACCGGCTCGCCGGCTGGCTCGTCGAGCAGGACCGCCGCGCGGACGTCACCGCCCTCATGGAGTGGGTCGAGACCCTCGACGGCCCCGCGCCGCGGGCGCAGGACATCGCCACAGGGTCATGGCGGCTGTCCGTGCCGCCCTCGGTGCTGGACGAGACCACCGTGGTCCCGGAGGCGTTGGCGCTCCGGGACCACGAGGTCTGACGGGCTACAGCAGGCCCTCGGACTCCAGGAACTCCTGGGCCACGTCGGCAGGCTGCTCGCGGTCGATCTGCACGCTGACGAGCAGCTCACCGAGCGTGTCGTTGTCCAGCGCTGCCATCAGGTCGTTGAGCAGGCCCTCGACGTCGGGGTTGTCGGCGAGGAAGTCGCTCGACACCGCGGGGACGAGATTCTGGGCGGGCTGGATGCCGAGGTCGTCCTCGAGCAGGAGCAGGCCCTGGTCCTCGAGGGTGCCGTCGAGCGTGCTGGTCTGGCCGAGCTGGGCCTCGCCGTCGAGGACCGCCTGGAACGTCTCGGTGGAGGCGTAGCCGAGCGGCTCGAGGGTGACGTCGATGCCGTAGGTGTCGACCAGGCCCTTCTCGCAGTCGGTGCGGCCCTTGCAGTCCGGCGCCGCGGCCAGCGTCACGGCCTGGCCCTCGAGGTCGGACAGCTTCGTCACGCCCTCGGCGTCGGAGAACTCCTGGCTGGTGAAGTAGCCGTTGGCGGAGAACGCCTCCGACGGCTCGAGCAGGGTGATGCCCTTCTCCTCCAGCAGCGAGGCGCCGGCGTCGATGGTCTCCTGCGCGTCGCTGGTCGACAGCGGCTCGGCGTCGGGGCCGTTGGCGTCGGTGTTGAGCTGGTCGACGATGCCGGCGACGTACTCGGGGGCGATCTGGACCGCGTCGGGCATCTCGTTGAGGTAGACCGGGCGGGTGTCGACGAGGCGGGTCTCGACCTCGTAGCCCTCGGCCTCGAGGACCTGCTGGTACATCGCGGTGACGAGGGCGGCCTCGTCGAAGCTCTGGCTGCCGATGACGACGGACGTGCCCTCGCCGCCTCCCGAGCCCGAGGCGGGCTCGTCGTTCTCGGCCGCGAGGTCGTCGCCGGCACAGCCGGCGAGCAGGGCGGTCAGGGCCAGGCCGGTCACCGCCATCAGCGGACGTCGTACGTGCATGAGTGTCAACCTTCTGTGTCCCGCGGCCTGGTGCCGCGCGTGTCCGGTGATGCGAGCGGATCCGCTCAGCTCCCGGTGGAAGCCTCTTCCACCGTAGTCGAGGGCTCCGACATCTCCCCCACTCCACGGGGTGACGAGGAGTGCGAGGCGGCGTTCGCCATCGGGTCGACGGCACGCTGCAGCGCCGCGGCCGCCACCTCGAGCACGAGGGCCACGAGCGCGACGACGACGGCCCCGGCCATGCCCTGGGCGTAGTCGTTGCGGGCGAACCCCTCGGTGATGATGCGCCCGAGACCGGGACCCGCGACGAGGGCGGCGATGGTGGCCGTGGCCCACACCTGCACCAGCGCGAGACGTACGCCCGAGGCGACCACCGGCAGCGCCAGGGGCAGCTCGACGCGACGGAAGCGCTGCCGGCGCGACATGCCCATGCCGTCGGCGGCCTCCTTCACCTCCGTCGGCACCTCGCGCATGGCGACGTAGCCGTTGGTGATGAGCGGCGGGAGGGCGAAGAGCACGAGCGCGATCAGGGTCGCGAGCCCGGCGCGGCCGTAGGGGCCGAAGTCGCCCGACCCCGGCCAGTCGGCCGCGACGAGCAGGGCGAGCAGGGCGAAGGTGGGGATCGCGCGGCCCACGTTGGAGATGTTGACGGCCAGGAACCCGCCGCGCCCGAGGTGACCCAGCCACAGCGCGAGCGGCAGGCCGAGCAGCATGGCTGCGGCCAGCGCGGTCGCGGTGAGGAGGAGCTGCTCCAGCAGGCGTGCGACGAGGCCGCCGCCACCGGTCCAGCTGTCGGCGTCGAGCAGGTACTGCCAGGTCTCGGCGAAGAGCTCCATCAGCGCACCGTCGCCGTCCACGGGGTCAGCACCCGCTGCAGCAGCACCAGCAGCACGTCGAGCACCACCGCCAGCACCACGCAGAGCACGGCGGCGGTCAGCAGCTCGGCACGGAAGTCGCGCTGCACGCCGTGGGAGATGAGGTCGCCGAGACCGCCGTAGGAGACCAGCGTGCCCACCGTCGTCAGCGCGATCGTCGACACCGCCGCGACGCGCAGGCCGGCCATCACCACCGGAAGGGCCAGGGGCATCTCGATGCGCGTCAGCATCCGTGCGCGGCCGTAGCCGAGCCCGCGGGCCGCCTCCCGCACGTCGTCGGGCACCGAGCGCAGCCCGTCGAGCAACGCGCGGACCAGGATGGTGAGGGCGTAGAGGCCCAGTCCGATCACCACCGTGGCCGCCGAGAGACCGGTGAACGGCACCAGCAGCGGCAGCAGCGCGAGCGACGGAACGGTGTAGACGCCGGTGCTGAAGCCCAGCACCGCCGACTCCAGGCGGGGGATGCGGCGCGCGAGCAGGGCCAGCGGGATCGCGATCGCGATGCCCAGCGCCAGGGCGGCGAGGGTGATGAGCACGTGCTCGACGAGGGCATCGGTGATCTGGCCCTGGCGGTCCTCGACGTACTGCCAGCAGAACCATTCGTTGACGAACCGGCTGTAGCAGCTCGGTCCGGAGTCGGCGGCCCCCAGTATGGTCACCGCATGGACGCTACACGGGGCGACGAGCCGATGATCCGGCTCCAGGGCGTGGGCAAGACCTATCCCGACGGGACCGTGGCCGTCCACGAGCTCGACCTCGACGTCGCGCGCGGCGAGATGGTCTGCCTGGTCGGCCCGTCCGGCTGCGGCAAGTCGACCACGCTCAAGATGATCAACCGGCTCATCGAGCCGACGACCGGCCGCATCTGGCTCGACGGCAACGACGTCACCGAGGTCGACCCGGTCGAGCTGCGCCGCGGCATCGGCTACGTCATCCAGCAGATCGGCCTGTTCCCCCACCAGCGCATCGAGCAGAACGTGATGACGGTCCCCCTGCTCTACGGCGAGTCGAGGGCGACCGCGCGCGAGCGCGCCCACGAGCTGCTCAGCACGGTGGGCCTCGACCCCGAGCAGTACGCCCGCCGCTACCCGCACGAGCTCTCCGGCGGGCAGCGCCAGCGCGTCGGCGTGGCCCGCGCGCTCGCGGCGAACCCGCCCGTGCTGCTGATGGACGAGCCGTTCGGCGCCGTCGACCCCGTCGTGCGCGGACGGCTGCAGGACGAGTTCCGGCGCCTCCAGGCCGAGCTCGGCAAGACGGTGGTGCTGGTGACCCACGACATCGACGAAGCCATCCGGATGGGAGACCGGGTGGCGGTCTTCGCGACCGGCGGCCGCCTCGCTCAGTACGCCACCCCCGCCGACCTGCTGGCCCACCCGGCCGACGAGCAGGTGGCCGACTTCGTGGGCTCGGGCGGCCTCCGCACGCTCACGGTCACCCGCCTGCGCGAGGAGCACCTCGAGCCGCTCGACGGCGTCTCGACCGGTGACCTCGGGTCGGCGATCGACATCGACTCCTCGCTCGAGGACGCGCTCGCTGCGATGCTGCGCGACGACAAGCCGATGGTCGGCGTGCGCCGCGGCCCCACCTTCCTCGGCGTGCTCACCCCGGCCGGTGTGCACCGCGCGCTGCGGGCGTCGCTGCGCTGAGCCTCAGACGACCGGTACGTCCTTGTGCCAGGACTCGGTGACGTACTTCGTCCCCCAGCCCATCGAGGTGTAGAGCCCGTCGGCGCCGGTCGGTGAGTCGGCGTCGACCTCGAGGCCGACGCGGTCCCGGCCGCGGGACGCGGCGTCGGCGATGATCGTGCGGAGCAGGCCCGTGGCCACTCCCCGGCCGCGCGCGGACTCCAGGACGCCGAGGTAGGAGACGTACGAGCCGTCGGGGCCGGTGTCGGACTCGCTCACGGTGCCGACGAGCGCGCCCGCCGGCTCGGGGTCGCCGTCGCCGTCGGTGATCTCGGCCAGCCACCAGTGGTCCCAGCGGTGGCCGGGGTCCTCGCGCAGGCGGTGGATGAACTCCTGGAAGGTCTCCTCGGCGGAGTTGAAGTGGTCGGTGAACGCGCCCTCGAGCACCTCGTGCACCGCGCGGAGGTCGGCGACGGCGGGCATGCCGCCGGGGCCACCCTCGCGCTCGACGAGACGGAAGACCACGCCCTTGCGCTCCCACCGGGCCGGGTCGGGCACGAGCTCGGCCTCCGCGGCCTCCACGGAGCGGCTCATCTGCCACCACGTGCGTACGCGCTCGAAGCCGGCGTCGGCGAGCCACTCGTGCTGGCGCTCGTCGTCGGCGAAGGCGCCGGTGTCGATCTGCTGCACGGCCAGGCCGCGCGCGGCACCCACGGCGCGCGCCTGCGCCTCGGCCCACTCGAAGAGCACGTCGCTGCAGCGGCCGGCCGAGCGCTCGTCGACCTCGCGGTCGACGATGTGGACGAAGAGCATCCGGCCCTCGGCGCGGTCGTGCACGCTGCCCCAGGCACGGATCAGGCCGTCGGCGTCACGGACGACGAGGTTCTCGCGCATGGCCAGCCCGTGCTCCGACACCTCCACGCGGACCTCGTCCTCGCCCGAGCCGGCCCAGCCGCGACCCGCGCGCTCGTGACCGCGCAGCAGCTCGGCCAGGCGGGTCACCGTGGCGGGGTCGGCACCGTCGGGCGCCTCTGCCACCCAGCCCGCGGGAAGTCCCGGGTCCTCGGGCAGCGCGTCGTCGGGGTCGCTCTCGAACCGGTTGTCCTCGGGGATCACAAGAGGTCATTCTTCCGCATCACCGATCCCGCGGTGCGACAGCCACGTCGTCGGCGTACGGAATGTGGCTGGGGCACCGCTCGGCGGGGACGTACGCGGTGGGTCAGGCGCTGCGGTGGTTGCGACGCGCGGCAGCGGCGCGCAGCGAGTCGAGCTCGGCGCGCACGACGTCGATCTCGGCCTCGAGCTCGGCGATGATCACGATCGCCTCGGCGGCGCGGGTCTCGGCCTCGTCGCGGCCCCGCTCGGCGGCCTCGCGGCCGGCGTCGGCAGCGTCGGCACGACGGGCCTCCTGGCCGCGCTTGAGGGTCTGCTCGGCGGCGTTCTTCTGTGCCGACGACAGGGCCCGCTCGAGCACGTCGATGGCTTCCTCGCGCTCGAGGATCTTGCGGCGCATGTCGGTGGCGAAGGCCGCGGACTCGGCCGTACGCCGCTCGGTGAGGGCGCGGTACTCCTGGGCCTGCTCGGCGCGGTCGCGCGCGGCGTCGCGGCGGGCCTGCATCACCTCGGAGTGCGTGATGCGGGTCGCGGCGGCACCGAGGACGACGGCGAGGACAGCAGCGACGGCGGTGAGCCCGGCCGACGACGACGCGACGGCGCCGAGGACGATCGCGGCGGAGACGGCGAGCAGGGCCACGGCCACGACCAGGCGCGTGCTGCGCTGGCGACGACGAGCCGGGGTGCGGGACGCCTGTAACTGCTGAGGCTGCTGGGAGGACATGCGGCCAGACTAGGGCCGCGGTCGGCCGCCGTCCGTGCGACACGCTCGCTCCAGCACCAGCGAGGCGAGCATCACGCCTGCCGCGCCGAGCGCGGCGACGACCGAGCGGACGATCCAGCGGTCCGCCAGCGCGGACTCGTCGCCCAGCCAGCTGACGGCGTAGCCGACGTAGCCGGCGCTCACGAGCGCGCCGGCCAGCGCACACGCCCGGGCGAGGACGAGCCGGTTCACCGAGCGGTGGGGCTCGAGACGCTCGCCCCGCACCTGCACGGTCTGCCAGGTGTGCCAGGCGACGAACGACATGATCGCGGCCACCAGCACTAGGGCGAGGCCCTGCGCCCACGAGACCAGGGGCGGTCGCCCGACGAGCCGGTCCATGACCGGGTGCAGGCCCCACCCGACGACGAGGCCGACGACCGCCAGGGCCGTCAGCGCGCCCGCCGAGGTGGGGCGCAGGGTGCCTTGCGGCTCCGGGCGCTCCTCCTCGGGCTCGGGGTCCCTCACCCGACCTCGAGCGCGAGGTCCTCGCGCTTGCGCACCCCGGTGGCGTCGGTGGTGCCGAGGAGGTCGGCGATGGGTCCGCGCTCGGGGAAGACGGCGTCGGGCTCGAGGTCGTGCCACGGCTGGAGCACGAAGGCACGCTCGTGGGCGCGCGGGTGCGGCAGGCGCAGGAAGTCCTCGTTGGAGCGGCGGTCGCCGACCACGATGAGGTCGACGTCGAGGGTGCGGGGCGCGTTGCGGACCTCGCCGCGCTCGCGCTCGAAGGCGTCCTCGATCGCCAGCGCGCGCTCCATCAGGCGCGCGGCCGGGAGCGTGGTGTCGGCCAGCAGCACGGCGTTGAGGTAGGGGCCGGAGCCCTCGGGAGCGTCCACCGGGTCGGTCTCGTAGACCGGGGAGACGCCGGTGACGAAGAAGTCGGGGGTGTCGGCGAGCGCCTCGACCGCACCCTGCAGCGTGGCCATCCGCTCTCCGAGGTTGGATCCGAGAGCCACCACCACCCGCCGGATCGGGTGCATCTCTCCGGTGAGGGAGTCGGTGTCCACGATGTTGGGGTTGGGAGTCTCAGTCATGAGCGTTGCCTCGCGTTCTGGTGATCGTCAGCGCGACGTCCGAGTACGTCGCGTCGATGGGTGCATCAGGTTTGTGGAGCGTGACTCGCGCCCATTCAACACGAGTGTCCAACAGGCACACATCGGCGATGCGTTGAGCGACGGTTTCTATCAGGTCGACCGGGTCGCGCTCCACAGCAGCCTTCACGTCCAGCGTGAGGGAGCCGTAGTTCACGGTGTCCTCCAGGTCGTCGGAGGCGGCCGCCGCGCGGGTGTCGATGCCGAGAACGAGGTCGACGACGAACACCTGCCCCTCGCGCTTCTCGAACTCGAAGACACCGTGGTGGGCGAAGCACTCGATGCCCTTCACGGACAGCTCGTCGGTCATCTCTCATCGCTCCTGTGGGTCGGCAGGTGGGGCTCGTCCTCGCGGCGTACGCCCATCGCGGCCGCCACGGCCAGCGCGTCACGCGTGGCGCGTACGTCGTGCACGCGGAGCACGTCGACACGCCGGCCGGCCAGCACGGCGACCAGCGCGGCGTGGGCGTGCTCGCGGTCGTCGACCGGGCGGGCGGCGCCGTCGGTGGCCAGCAGGGCGCCGAGGAACGACTTGCGGCTCGCGCCGACCAGCAGCGGGCAGCCGAGGTCGCGCAGCACGTCGAGGTTCCTCAGCAGCTCCCAGTTGTGGTGCGGCTCCTTGGCGAATCCCAGCCCGGGGTCGAGGACGATCCGCTCGCGCGCGACGCCGGCGGCCTCGGCCGCGGCGAGGCGCTCGCCCAGCTCGCGGCGCACGGTCGCCACGACGCCGTCCGGGGAGTAGTCGGTGAAGTCCCGCATCCGGTCTGCGTGGGCGCGCCAGTGCATCGCGACGTAGGTCGCGCCGGTCGCCGCGACGACCTCGAGGATCCGCGGGTCGGCCCGGCCCCCGGAGACGTCGTTGACGATCGCCGCCCCCGCCGCGAGCGCCGCCTCGGCGACCTCGGCGCGCATCGTGTCGACCGACACCACCGCCCCGCCGCCGACGAGCTCGCGGATCACCGGGACCACACGGTCGAGCTCCTCGGCGACCAGCGGGCGGGTCGCGCCGGGACGGGTGGACTCGCCCCCGATGTCGAGCAGGTCGGCACCCTCGGCGAGCAGCGCGCGACCGTGGGCCACGGCACGCTCGGTGGTGTCGTAGCGACCACCGTCGGAGAAGGAGTCGGGGGTGACGTTGACGATCCCCATGACCCGGGGAGCGTGGGGGGCGGCGCCCTCGATCACCTGGTGCCTGAGTGGATCAGCGCCATCGCCTCGGCGCGGGTCGCCTGATGGGTGAGGAACGCGCCGCGGACCGCGGAGGTGATGGTGCGGGCGCCGGCCTTCTTCACCCCGCGCATCGTCATGCAGAGGTGCTCGGCCTCGATCACCACGATCACGCCGCGCGCCTCGAGGATCTCCATGAGGGAGTCGGCGACCTGCGTGGTGAGGCGCTCCTGCACCTGCGGACGCTTGGAGTAGACGTCGACGAGCCGTGCCAGCTTGGACAAGCCGGTGATCTTGCCGGTCTCGGCGGGGATGTAGCCGACGTGCGCGACGCCGGTGAACGGCACCAGGTGGTGCTCGCACATCGACCACAGCTCGATGTCACGCACCAGCACCATCTCCTCGTGGCCGAGGTCGAAGGTGGTGGTGAGGACGTCGTGCGCGGTCTGGCGCAGGCCCTGCGTCAGCTCGGCGTACGCCCGGGCGACACGCGCCGGGGTCTCGCGCAGGCCCTCCCGGTCGGGGTCCTCGCCGATCGCGTGGAGCAGCTCGCGCACGGCGGCCTCGGCGCGTTCGTGGTCGAAGTCCGGGACGTCCTCGGGCGCGCGCTCCGGGACCGTGATCGGGTCGGTCATCGCGACTCCGGGGACGGCGGGGTCGGGGCGTCGGGGCCCAGCTCGGGCCCGCCGTGGACGTCGCCACCGGCGCCCGGCGGGGTGAGGATCGCACCGCCCCGGGTCTGCTCCTCCTGGGCGGAGGCATCGGCGTTGACCCGGTCACGGATCGCCTGGGGGATGTCGACGGGCGGGATCGTCGACGGCAGCCGCTCGGGCGAGCCGGTCCACGCGGGACGCGCGGGACGGCGGTTGAGCGGCTCGAAGATCTCGGCGATCTCCGCCTTGTCGAGGGTCTCCTTGTCGAGCAGGGCGAGCACCAGGGCGTCGAGGACGTCGCGGTTGTTCTCGAGGATCTCGAAGGCCTCCTGGTGGGCGTGGCCCAGCAGCTTCTTGATCTCCCCGTCGACCGCGGCAGCCGTCTCCTCGGAGTAGTTGCGCGTGTGGCCCATGTCGCGGCCCAGGAACGGCTCGGAGTTGGTGTCGCCGAGCTTGACCGCGCCGAGGCGCTCGGTCATCCCGTACTGGGTCACCATCGCCCGGGCCAGACCGGTCGCCTTCTCGATGTCGTTGCCGGCACCCGAGGTGACGTCGTGGAAGATCAGCGCCTCCGCGGCCATCCCGCCGAGCATGTAGGCGAGGGAGTCGAGCATCTCGCTGCGGGTCTGGGAGTACTTGTCGCGGTCGGGCAGCACCATCGTGTAGCCCAGCGCGCGACCACGCGGCAGGATCGTGACCTTGTGCACCGGGTCGGTGCCGGGCAGCGCCGCGGCGACCAGGGCGTGGCCGCCCTCGTGGTAGGCGGTGATGAGCTTCTCGCGCTCGCTCATGAGACGCGTACGCCGCTGCGGGCCGGCGATGACGCGGTCGATCGCCTCGTCGAGGGCCTCGTCGGTGATCAGCTTCTCGTTGGTGCGCGCGGTGAGCAGCGCGGCCTCGTTGAGCACGTTGGCGAGGTCGGCACCCGTGAAGCCGGGCGTGCGCCGCGCGATGCTCAGCAGGTCGATGTCCTGCGCGATCGGCTTGCCGCGCGAGTGCACCTTGAGGATCTGGTGGCGGCCGTTGAGGTCGGGGGCGTCGACCTGGATCTGGCGGTCGAAGCGACCCGGGCGCAGCAGCGCGGGGTCGAGCACGTCGGGTCGGTTCGTGGCCGCGATGAGGATGACCCCGCCGCGCACGTCGAAGCCGTCCATCTCGACGAGCAGCTGGTTGAGGGTCTGCTCGCGCTCGTCGTGCCCGCCGCCCATGCCGGCGCCGCGGTGGCGACCGACGGCGTCGATCTCGTCGATGAAGACGATGGCCGGGGCGTTCTCCTTGGCCTGCTCGAACAGGTCGCGCACCCGGGAGGCGCCGACGCCGACGAACATCTCGACGAAGTCCGAGCCGGAGATCGAGTAGAACGGGGTGCCCGCCTCGCCGGCCACCGCGCGCGCCAGCAGCGTCTTGCCGGTGCCGGGAGGGCCGTAGAGCAGGACGCCCTTGGGGATCTTGGCGCCCACGGCCTGGAACTTGGCCGGGTCGGTGAGGAACTCCTTGATCTCGCCGAGCTCCTCGATCGCCTCTTCACAACCGGCGACGTCGCTGAAGGTCGTCTTCGGCATGTCCTTGGTGATCAGCTTGGCCTTGGACTTGGCGAACTGCATCACGCCACGTCCGCCACCGCCCTGGGCCTGGTTCATCAAGAAGATGAACAGCAGGATGATCAGCGCGAAGGGCAGCAGGGTCGCCAGCAGCGAGCCGAGGAAGCTGGGCTTGGGGACCGTCGAGTTCGACGACTCGATCGTGCCGGCCTCCACCTGCTCGTCGACGGCGAACAGGAGGCCCTCCTGCTGACCGTCGACGTACTGCGCGACGACCTTGTCGCCGGCGTCGCGGGTGCCGGCGTCGAGCGTGGCCTGGATCTCGAAGTCGGCGCCGTTGAACTCGATCTCCTCGACCGAGCCCTCCTCGATGTAGGAGGCCAGGGTGGAGGTGTCGACCTCGTCGTAGCCGTCACTGGGCGCGAGGAACTGGATCGCCAGCAGCACCGCGAAGGCGGACAGGACGATCCACAGCCAGGGACCCTTGAATATGCGCTTCACAGGTAACTTTCACCGGTTCGGAGTTGGTGGGGCGACGCTACAGGCCGCTCGGGCGCCCATTGTTTCAGGCAGGGTGAAGCGGAGCGCTGCGCGCGGCCCGCTCAGGAGTAGACGTGGGGTGCGAGGGTGCCGATGTCGCGCAGGTTGCGGTAGCGCTCGCGGTAGTCGAGGCCGTAGCCGACGACGAACTCGTTGGGGATGTCCCAGCCGACGTACTTCGGCTCCACCGGCATCGACAGCGCCTCCGGCTTGCGCAGCAGGGTGGCGATCTCGACGCTCGCCGGGTTGCGGCTGGAGAGGTTGTTGACCAGCCAGCTGAGCGTGAGGCCGGTGTCGATGATCTCGTCGACGATCAGCACGTCGCGACCACTGATGTCGGTGTCGAGGTCCTTGAGGATCCGCACGACGCCGCTGGACTTGGTGCCGGAGCCGTAGGAGCTCACTGCCATCCAGTCCATCTCCAGGTGGCCGGGCATCGACCGCGCGAGGTCGGCCATGACCATCACCGCGCCGCGCAGGACGCCGACCACGAGCAGGTCGCGACCGGCGTAGTCCTCGGTGATCTGGAGGGCCATCTCCCCCAGCCTCTGCTGGATCTGGGCCTCGGTGAAGAGGACGTTGACCAGGTCGTGCTCCACGTGGGACGAGTCCATGGCGTCAGCCTAGGGTCTCAGGGACGCTCGAACACCAGCAGCCCGTCACGCCGCAGCGCCCGCAGCGGCCCGGGGAGGTCGATCCACCTCTGGCCGCGCCAGTCGGTGAGGAGCGCGTCGACGGCCAGCACGTGGTCGCGGGTGAGCTCGGACGGGGGCGAGCCGGCGTCGAGCGCCGCCCGGCGGAGCGCACGGCGCCGGAGCGCAGGAGGCACCGCGGCCAGCCAGGCGGCGTCGAGCGCGCCGTCGCGTCGGGCCTCCGCCAGGACCTCGGCCGCCAGGTCGTCGAGCAACGCCGTGTCGTCGCGCAGCTGCTCGGCCGTGCGCGCCAGCGCGGCGGCGACACCGGGTCCGAGCTCGGCCTCGAGCACCGGCAGCACCCGCTCGCGCACCCGGACCCGGGTGTAGCCGGGGTCGTGGTTGTGCGGGTCGTCCCAGGCCTCGAGGCCCTCGACCTGGCAGGCGGTGACGGTGTCGTCACGGCGTACGCCGAGCAGCGGGCGCACGAAGACGCCGAAGCCTGGCCTCATGCCCTGCAACGAGCGCCCGCCCGAGCCGCGGGCCAGGCCGAGCAGCACCGTCTCGGCCTGGTCGTCCAGGGTGTGCCCGAGCAGCACCGCCCGCGCGCCGAGGTGCTCGGCGACCTGCTCGAGGACGGCGTACCTCGCCTCCCGGGCCGCGGCCTCCGGCCCCGTCCCTGCGGCGGCGTCGACCTGCACGCGCGCGGTCAATGTCTCGTCGACCCCCAGCGCCGCGAGCTGGGCGACCACGCGGTCGGCCTGGGCGTCCGAGCCCGGCTGGAGCCCGTGGTCGACCGTGACGCCGACGACGCGCAGGGCCAGCTTGCGGCCCTCGAAGACCGCGGCCGAGGCGAGCGCGAGCGAGTCCGCGCCACCGCTGCACGCCACCGCGACGACGTCGCCGGGGGCGAGGACCGACAGGGCGTGGCGGACCGGGAGCCGGACCGCCGCGATCGACGGGTGGAGGCTCACAGCACGCGGGCGACCCACGCGTCGGGGTCGGTGATCTCGGCCTTGGACGGCAGCGTCTCCGGGCCGGTCCACACGGCGTTGAAATCCTCCATGCCGACCTTGTCGACGACGTGGCGCACGAAGACCGCGCCGTCGCGGTACTGCGCCATCTTGGCGTCGAGTCCCAGGAGCCTGCGCAGCGGCTTGTCGAGGCTGCCGGCGCCCTTGCGGCGCTGGTTGAACTTCTTGCGGATCTCGGCCACCGACGGGATCACGGAGGGACCGACGCCGTCCATCACCACGTCGGCGTGGCCCTCGAGCAGCGACATCACGCCGGTGACCCGGTCGAGGATCTCCTTCTGCTCCGGCGAGGAGACGAGGTCGAGGACGCTCCCGTTGCCGCTGCGGATCGACTCCGCGCCGCGGCGCACCCCCTCCAGCAGGGCGCTCGGCTCGATGGTGTCGGCCACCGCGTGCATCTGGGCGAGCAGGTGGTCGCCCAGCCACGGGTTGGCGGTGAACTGCACCCGGTGGGTCTCCTCGTGGAGGCACACCCACAGTCGGAAGTCGGCCGGGTCGGCGGCGAGCTCCCGCTCCACGTGGACGATGTTGGGCGCCACCAGCAGCAGGCGGCCGTGCGGGGCGAAGAACGGGTCGAACTGGCCGAGCACCTTCGACCCGAGGAAGCCGAGCATCAAGCCCACCTCGGCACCGGTCACGCGGGAGCCGATGGCCTCGGCGATCGCCGAGGGCGGGCCCTTCTTCTCGGTGAGCTTGTCGACGATGGGCGCGAGGATCGTGGCGAACCCGTCGGCGTTGGCCCGCAGCCAGCCCGCGCGGTCGACCACGAGCACCGGAGCGGTGGCAGCGGCGGCGTGGAGGCCGGTGAACTCACGCACCAGCGGAGTCGAGCGCTCTGCGCCTTCGCGCAGCTCCAGCACGGCGGCAGCAGCCTCCTCGGCGCTGACCTCGGGCCCGGGGCCCGCCACCTTCGACCCGACGGTCACGGCGAAGTCCCAGTCGACGAGGTTCATTCCTCGACCCTAGCCGGGGGTGCGCGAGCAGCGGCAGGACGCGAGCGAGCCCGCCGCCCGGTCGAGCGCGTCCTGGGCGTCGTACCTGTCCTCCGGCGCGACCTTGTCGGCGGCGAGGACGAACGCGAGCGGCACGCCGTCGCGGTCGATCGCGATCCCGGCGAGCGCGTGGACCCCGGTGAGGGTGCCGGTCTTGGCCCGCACCAGGCCGCGGGCGAGGGCGGGCCCCTCGTCGAAGCGGTAGGTCAGCGACCCGGTGAAGCCGGCGACCGGCAGGCCCGTGACGAGGGTGCGCAGCGCCCCAGCACCGGGACCGGCGGCCTCCTGGAGGAGGCCGAGCACCGTCGAGGTGGAGATCCGGTTGCGCCGCGAGAGGCCGGATCCGTCGTACACCTCGTCGCCGGACACGTCGATGCCGAGCCCGTCCAGCGTCGCCAGCACACCGGCGGCCCCTGCCTCGAAGGAGCCGGTGCCGGACGTGGCGAGGCCGACGTGGTGCGCCAGGACCTCCGCCCCCTCGTTGTCGCTGACGTCGAGGACCCGCTCGGCGACCTGGGCCAGCGGCGCCCCCTCGACGGCTGCGAGCTCCTCCGCCCCGGGGAGCACGACGTCGCGGCGGGGCTCGCCGGCCACCCGCAGTCCGGCAGCACGCAGCGCCTCGGCGAAGGCGTCGGCGGCGGCCCGGGACGGGTCGTCGGAGCGCGAGAGCCCGTCCGGGGCCACACCACCGTCGACCATCAGCGCGGTGATCGGGCTGACGATGTCGTCGGGGACGTAGTCGCGGCGCCACGCGGGGTTGTCGGTGGGGCCGGTGAACAGGCTGTCGTCGTAGCGCACCCGCACCCGCCCGGAGCCGCCGAGGGCGTCCGCGACCTCGAGGGCGAGCGTGACGACGTCGGCCCGGGCGGGGTACGCCGTCGCGGCCTCCGCGACCGTCAGCGGCTTGCTGGCCAGCAGCGGGTCTCCCCCACCGACCAGCACCACCTCGCGGGGCGCGTCCCCGCGCACGACGCGGGTGGTGAAGGTGTGGTCGGGGCCGAGGGTCGCCAGCGCCGCGCCGACGGTGAGCAGCTTGGTGGTCGAGGCGGGGAGGAAGCGCCCCTCCCCCGAGGTCCAGGCCTCGGAGCCGGGGGCGAGCGACGACACCGCGCCGACGACGTGCCGGCCGAGGTCGGGGTCGGCCAGGTCGGCGCGCAGCGCGGCAGCGACCCGGCCCGGCACGACCGCGGCCGTGTCCTCGATCGCGGCGGGGGCGGTCGGCGCGGACCACTCCGGGAGGTCGAGCCCCGCCGGGAGCAGCACCTGCTCGGGCTCGGTCGCCGGGTCGGCGGCCAGCCACGGCAGGTAGCGCTGGCCCCACTCGAAGCGGTAGGCGGCCAGGCCGCTGGCGAGCAGCGCGACGACGAGCAGCGGCGGCAGCCAGTTGCGGACGAACCCGCCGCCGGAGTGGCGTACGTCACGTCGCCGACGTTTCGACCCTCTCGCTTCGCGCATCGGGGCCATTGTGCGCGACACTGCCCCCAGACAACGCGTCGGGTGAGTGCCGGACGCGACGGGGGCTCGACCCGGGCCCGACCATGACTGGGCCCGAAGGCGTGCCGGAGAGTGTGGAGGAAGACGTGCTGACGTTCGACGTGCTGGTGGAGATCCCCAAGGGTGAGCGCAACAAGTACGAGGTCGACCACGAGACCGGGCGCATCCGCCTGGACCGCATGCTCTTCACCTCGACGGCCTACCCGGCCGACTACGGCTTCATCGAGAACACCCTCGGCCAGGACGGCGACCCGCTCGACGCGCTCGTGATCCTCCAGTCGCCGACCTTCCCGGGCTGCCTCATCGAGTGCCGCGCGATCGGCATGTTCCGCATGACCGACGAGGCCGGCGGCGACGACAAGGTCCTGTGCGTGCCCGCGCACGACCCGCGCCTGGAGCACCTGCGCGACATCAACCACGTCTCCAAGTACGACCGTCTCGAGATCCAGCACTTCTTCGAGGTCTACAAGGACCTCGAGCCCGGCAAGTCCGTCGAGGGCGCTGACTGGGTCGGCCGCGTCGAGGCCGAGGAGGAGGTCCACGCCTCCTTCGAGCGCTTCAAGACCGAGGGCCACGGCAACGACCTCGACAACATCGCCGACGAGAACCTCGGCGAGGACGCCTGAGCACCAGCCGCGCCGTCCGGTGTATCAGGCCGGGCGCTCTCGGCTCCTGAGAGGTATCGGGTCGTCACCGATGGCCCCGCCACCCAGGAGCCAGCATGACCCGAGTCAGCGACCGGCACACCGCTGCCGCCCCGCCTGACGGCCCGGCGACCCGGACCGCGGTCGGCCGCCAGCTGGGGTCCTTCGCCACGGCGTCGGTCGCCATCTCGCTGCCCTGGCCGCTCCTGCTCGTGCTGGCCTGGGACCAGTTCGGCGCCGGGCCGCACGGCCCGCTCGCCCTCGGCGCCATCGGCGCGGCGCGGATGCTGCCCTACGTCCTGCTGTCGTGGCTCGTGGGGTCACTGGGGGATCGCTTCCGCCGCGACCGGCTGCTGCTCGCCTCGCTGCTGCTGCGGCTCGCGTGCCTCGCGGGCCTTGCGGTCGCCGTGGTCGCCGACCAGCTCGTCGTGGCGGTCGTGGCAGCGACGCTGGCGGTCGCCTGCGGGACCCCGGCGTACCCCGCCGTCGCCGCTGCGATGCCGCAGCTCGCCGGACCCACCCGGCGACGCGCCGGCACCGAGGCCCTCGTGACGCTGGAGGTGGCTGCGTGGGTGGTGGGCCCGGCGGTCGGCGGTCTCCTCCTCGCGGTCGGCGCCGGCCCCGCCGTCCCGCTCGTCGCGGTCGCGCTCACGGCGGTCGCGGTCGCCCTCGCCCGGGGCACGGCGTTGCCCGGGCCGGCGACGGACCGGCCCGCACGCACGGCGGTCGCGGACATGCTCCGGACCGTGGGTGCCACCCCGGCCGCGCTGCACGCGCTCGGGCTCGGCGGGCTGGTCAACTTGGTGGTCGCGGCCACCAGTGTGCTGCTGCTCCCACTGGCCCAGGACGTGTGGCAGCAGGGAGAGCAGGGCTTCGGGATCGCCACCGCCTGGTTCGGGTTCGGCGCACTGGCGGCGCCCCTGCTGTGGCGGGTCCGCGGCTCGGCGCGTGCCCGCGGGACGTGGGGCCTGGTGGCGCTGGGGGTGGCCGTGGCCTGGGTCGCCCTCGGGCCGTCGCCGATGTCGGCCCTGCCGGTGCTGGGGTTGGCCGGCGCCATGGCCGTGGCGATCGAGTGCGCGATCACCGAGATGATCCAGGACGGCATCGCCGACGAGCACCGTGCGGGAGCCCTCGGGCTCGCCGACGCGGTCATGGTGTGCTGCGCGATGGCGGGTGCGCTGCTCGGGCCGCTGCTCGCGGGCGCTGTCGGGTCCAGGCTCGCCCTCCTGCTCGCGGGGCTGGCCTGCATGATCGCTCTCGCGGTGGGGCGGGGCAGACCCCGTCGGAGACGCACCGCGCCGCGCACGGCACCAGCGCCGAGGGTGCCGTCACCCAGGCAGGCCCCCTCCGATCACTGCCGGGACAGCTCCACCTCCGTGCCCACCGCTCCGAGCTTGTCGGGGTTGCGCACGAGGAACAACCGCGTCACGACGCCGTCCTCGACGAGCATCGTGCCCACCCCGTCGCGCTGACCGGCGACGACGAACCGGACCGCCGGTGACCCGTTGAGCCACACCGGCTCGAGCTCGAGCGCGTCGGGAGTGACGCCGGCGAGGAAGCGCAGCACCTTGTCACGCCCGCGGATCGGGTTGAGGGCCGCCTGCACCTTGCCGCCCCCGTCGGTCATCAGCACCACGTCGGGCGCCAGCACGTCCATCAGCCCCTGGAGGTCACCGGTCTCGGTGGCCGCGCGGAACCGCTCGATGACCGCGTCGCGCTCGGCGGTGCTCACCGAGGACCGCGGGCGGCGCTCGGCCACGTGGGCCCGCGCGCGGCTGGCCACCTGCCGCACGGCGGGCTCGGACTTGCCGACCGCCTCGGCGATCTCGGCGTACGACACGTCGAAGACCTCGCGCAGCACGAAGACCGCCCGCTCCGTGGGCGGGAGGGTCTCCAGCACCAGCAGCATCGCGGTCGAGACGCTGTCGGCGAGCTCGACGTCCTGCGCCACGTCGGGGGCGGTCAGCACCGGCTCCGGCAGCCAGCTGCCGACGTAGTCCTCACGACGGCGCGCGAGCGTGCGCAGCCGGTTGAGCGCGAGCCGGGTGGTCATCCGCACCAGGTAGGCACGCGGGTCGCGCACCTGCTCGACCTCGACGTCGACCCAGCGCAGCCACACCTCCTGGACCACGTCCTCGGCGTCGGCGGCCGATCCGAGCATCTCGTAGGCGACGGTGAAGAGGAGGTTGCGGTGGGCCAGGAGGTGCTCGGTGCTCATCGGTCGGCAGGCTCCCCGCCCGCAGCGGCCAGCGGCAGCGCGCACACGTCGCTGTAGCCCTGGCTGGCCAGGCCCATCGCCGAGTTGAAGCGCGAGCGCTCGTTCTCGACCGCCACCATCATGGTCAGCTCCACCACAGCGGCGTGGCCGAGCTGCCGGTCCAGGCTCGCCACCATCTCGTCGGTGACCTCCGGTGGCGTCACGGTCATCGCCTCGGCGTATGCCATCACCTCGCGCTCGAGGTCGGAGAAGACGTCCGCGTCGCGCCAGCGCGGCACCTCGCGCACCTTCGCCTCGTCGAGACCCCGGGTGTGGGCCATGAAGTAGCCGAAGTCCAGGCACCACGAGCAGCCGATCACGCCCGCGCTCGCCATCTCGGCGTACGCCTTGAGGTGGGGGTCGAGCGCCGACCAGCGCGCGACCTTCTGCTCGAAGCCGAAGACCGCCCGCATCACCGGCCTGTGGTGCCACAGGACGCGGGCGTTGTCGGGCACCTCGCCCCACATCCGTCGCGCGACGCGGGTCATGAGCGCTCCGTAGGCGCCGTCGAGGCGGGCCGGGGGGATCCGGAACTGGCTGGGCATGTCATCTCCTGGGGTGGGCCGGACGGGGACGACATCAAGACACCGGCCGGCTCAGATCCGTGACAGGAAGGCGTGGACGGCCCGCGCCACCTCGAGGTGGACCTCGGCGGTGCGCACGGCGTCGGGGGTGCCCATGCCGTGGTCGGCGTCGGGGACCTCCAGCACCGCGCAGCCGTTGTCGGCGAGCTCGCGCGCGATCGCGGCGTCCCAGAGCTCGTCGGCCAGCCCGCCGACCAGCAGCTGCCGACCGGGGTTGGCGGCCACGGCCTCGGCCACGGCCGGGTCGACGAGCAGCGGGGTGAACCAGACGGCGTCGAGCCCGCGCTCGGCGGCGTACGACGCGGCGCGGGTGCCCAGCGACTTGCCGACCAGCACGACGTGGTCGGCGTCCTCTGCCGCGAGCGCCGCCTCGACGTGCCGGCGTACCCACGGCTCGGGTTCCTCGTCACCGCGGGAGGTGGAGTCCCACCACAGCTGCTGGACGGTGAACCCGTGCTGCAGCAGCGCGATCCGGGCGAAGTCGAGCAGGGGCGCGGACGGTGGGTAGGCGCGTCCAGGCGCGACGAGGGCCAGGCCGCGGCTCGTGCCGGCGGGCTCCCACCGGGTGGGCAGTCCTCCGAAGGTCATGTCCCGATCATGCCGCGCGGACGGCGCGGAAGTAGCCCAGCGCACCGTGGAGCGCGAGCTCGACGTCGTCGCAGCCGGCCTCGCGGAGCCAGCGGCGCGCCTCGGTCGAGGTGCACATCGGCCCCAGGACGCCGGCCCGGGTGCCGGCCATGCGCAGCGGGACCCAGCGGGGACCTGTGTCGGTGAAGAGCGAGCTGCCCGTCAGTGCCGCACCCGGCGCCAGCACGCGCACCATCTCCCCGATCGCTCGTCGCGGGTCGGGGAAGCAGTGCAGTCCGGTGAAGGACACGACGAGGTCGAAGGTGGCGTCCCCGAACGGCAGGGCGCCGACGTCGGCCAGTGCGGGGGTGACCTGGTCGGCCACGCCGAGTCGCCTCGCGGTGGCGCTCGCCCGGGCGAGCATGGCGGTGGAGATGTCGGCGGCGACGACCTCGATCCCCTGCCCGGGACGCACGCCGCGCAGCGCGACGCCGGAGCCGGTCGGCACGTCGAGGACCCGGGAGCCCGCGGGCAGCGTGCCGATCTCGGCGGCGGCCTCGTGGAGGAGCGCGAGGTCGCTGCCCATCCCGGCGCGCCACGCGGCGCGACCGAGGGGGCCGGAGTCGACGAGCCGGGGGTAGACGTAGGCCCACAGCGGGTCCTCGCTCCAGCCGCCGAGCCCCCGGGATCCTCACCTCACTCGCCCCAGGCGAGCAGCTCCGGGCTGCGGAGCATCTCCTCGGGGACGCCGAACGCGTCGACCAGGTCGACGGCGAGCGGGCGGACCTTGCGGCACAGCGCGTTGACCTCGCGGCTGATCGCCTTGGAACGGGTGCTGGACAACCGTCCGTGCTCCATGAACCAGGCCCGGTCGGCCTCGATGGTGGTCAGCGCGTGCAGGTCGCACAGCAGGTTGAGCGCGACCTTGAGGTCGCCGTCGGGCATCGCCGCCGTCTTCGCGATGAAGGCCTCGAGCACGAGGCGTTCGGTGTGGGCGCGCGCCGCGGCGATGACGTGGTCCTGCACCCGGGAGAACACCGCCCCGGGGTTCATCCCCTGGTCGATGCCGCGCTTGAGGCGGCGGGCGACGCCACCGATCATGTGCTCCTCGCGGAAGCGCAACATGGCCAGCTGGTAGTTGGGGTCGAGCAGCCCGGCCTCCTGGTCCCAGGTGTCGCCGCCGGGGAGCAGGTCGCGCACCGACTGGACCAGCTTGTGGACCGCGGTGCGCTCGACGACGGTCTCCACGGCGAGGCCTGCCACGAAGCGCGCCATGCCGAGCTGGTCCATGTCCTCGAACTCACCGGCGTAGTCGGTGAGCAGGCCCTTGGCCACGAGCTGGAGCAGGACGTGGTTGTCGCCCTCGAAGCTGGTGAAGACGTCGGTGTCGGCCTTGAGCGCGGCGAAGCGGTTCTCGCTGAGGTAGCCGGCACCGCCGCACGCCTCGCGGCACTCCTGGATCGTGCGGGTCGCGTGCCAGGTGCCGAGCGCCTTGGTGCCGGCCGCGCGGGACTCCAGCATCCGGCGCCCGTGCTCGTCGCTGTCCTCGTCCGTCGGGCCGGGGCCGGAGAAGACCTCGTGCAGCTGGCCGGCGACGACCTCCTGGGCGAAGTGGAGGGCGTACGTCCGTGCCAGGAGCGGCAGGAGGCGGCGCTGGTGCATGCCGTAGTCGAGGAGCACCTGCTCCTCGTCGGGCGAGACCGCCTCGAACTGCCGGCGCCGCACGGCGTAGCGGGTGGCGATGGTGAGCGCGACCTTGGCGGCGTTGATGCCCGCGCCGCCGACGCACACCCGGCCCTGGACGAGGGTGCCGAGCATGGTGAAGAAGCGCTTGTTGGGGTTGTCGATCGGCGAGAGGTAGCGGCCCTCGGGCGTGACCTCGGCGAACTGGTTGAGCAGCGCGGTGCGCGGGACGCGGACGCCGTCGAACCAGAGCCGGCCGTTGTCGACGCCGTTGAGCCCCATCTTGGGCCCGCAGTCCTCGATGCGTACGCCGTCCAGGACCCGTTCGCCGTCGCGGATCGGGACGACGAAGGCGTGCACGCCGTGGCGCTCGCCGGCCACCTCGAGCTGCGCGAAGACGACGGCGAGCTCGGCGTGGGCGGCGGCGTTGCCGATGTAGTCCTTGCGGCTCGCGTCGTCGGGGGTCGTGATGACGAACTCCTCCGCCTCGACGTCGTACGTCGCGACGGTGCCGAGCGCCTGCACGTTGGAGCCGTGGCCGGTCTCGGTCATCGCGAAGCAGCCCATCGTGCGACCGGTGACGAGGTCGGCGAGGTGGGCGTCGTGGTGGGTCTTCGTGCCGAGCTGGAGGATGGCGCCACCGAAGAGGCCGAACTGCACGCCGACCTTCACCAGCACCGACAGGTCGCCGTAGGCGAGGGTCTCGAAGGCGGCGATCGAGGCGCCGATGTCGCCGCCGCCGCCGTACTCCTCGGGGAAGCCCATCCCGGTCTGGCCGGTCCCGGCCATCATCACCACGACGTCCTTGACGCGCTCGCGGAAGTCCGCGGTGCTCATCTGCTCCTCGTCGAGCAGGACCTGCGCGTGCTCGGCGAGGTTGGTGCGCACCAGGTCGCGGACCTCGCGGTAGTGGCCGTCGAGCAGGACGCGCAGCGCGTCGACGTCGACGTCCGGCTGGCGGTAGCCGCTGTCGTCGGCGTGGACGGCGTCGTCCTCGACCCGCTCCGGGGCGGCGTCCTCGGGCAGAGGCGTGGGCATCTCGTCCGCGATCGGCGGGACCTGGTCGGTGGCCATACCGCCCAAAGTAGTCCGGACGGTAGGTTCACCGCGATGAACGTGTCCGATGCCACCCCTCCGGGCGACCCGCTGGGCGTGATGGCCTACAACTTCGCCGTCGTCGGCGTGCAGAAGGGCGGCACGTCGACGCTGGCGGTGACGCTCAACCAGCACCCGCTCGTGTGCCAGGCGCCCGACAAGGAGCGGCACTACTTCGACGACGAGACCGTGGACTGGTCGTCGCCGGACTACGCCACGGACTACACCGCCCCCCGGCGCGCACGCGTGCACCGCCTGCTGGGCGACGCCAGCCCGACCTACCTCTACTGGCCGCACGCGCTGGAGCGGATGCGTGCCTACAACCCCGACATGCCGCTGGTCGCGGTGTTCCGCGACCCCCTGGAGCGGCTGTTCTCCCACTGGGTGATGCTGCGCTCGCGCAACCTCGCGTGGCCCGACTGGCCGGACTTCCTCACCGAGTGGCCGCACACCTCGCTGCCCGACGCCGTCCCCGACGACGTACGCACGATGCGGTGGCGGCACATGACCGGCCTGGCGCGCGGCTTCTACGGCGAGCAGCTCCAGCGCGGCTTCGAGCTGTTCGGGCGCCAGCAGTGGCTGCTGCTGGAGCTGCGCACGATGCTCGGCGACTTCGAGGCCACCGTCCACCGGACCACCGACTTCCTCGACCTGCCGCGCTTCGAGCGGGTGCCGCCGCTGAAGAACTGGCACGCCGGGGCCGGACAGGTGCCCGGGACGGCGCCGACCGCCGACGACCTGGCCCGGCTGGCCGAGGTCTATGCCAAGGACCTCGCACTCTTCGAGGAGCTGTCCGGCATCGACACCGCGGCGTGGCCGACGCGTCGCGTCCTCGACGGCGACCTCGACGCCGGCGAGCTGGCCGCCAGGTTCGCGCGCAAGGTCACGTAGGCCGCGCGCCCCTCCCCACGATCTAGGGGCGCGCGAAGAAGGTGGGCGCCCGCCAGTAGTACATCGACTCCTGGCTGACGTCGCGCCCGGTGCGGGGCGCGTGGATGATCTGCCCGTCGCCGATGTAGAGGGCGACGTGGTAGATCGAGCTCGGGCTGCTCGACGAGCCCCAGAAGACGAGGTCGCCGGGCGCGAGCTGGGCGGCGGTGATGCGCGTCGACTGGGTGTACTGCGCGACGGAGTAGTGCGGCAGCGAGACGCCGCCGGTGGCCCACGCGGCCGAGGTGAGGCCTGAGCAGTCCCAGGCGTCCGGCCCGGCGGCGCCGTAGCGGTAGGGCTCGCCGATCTGGGCCCGCGCGAAGGCGATCGCTGCGTCCGCGCCGCTGCTCGGCGTGGGAGTGGGCGTCGGCGTGGGCGTGGGCGTAGGGGTCGGCGTGGGCGTCGGGGTCGGGGTCGGCGTAGGTGTGGCCGTCGGGGTCGGCGTGGGCGTCGGCGTGGGCGTCGGCGTGGGTGTGGCCGTCGGTGTGGGTGTGGCCGTCGGGGTCGGCGTCGGCGTCGGCGTCGGGGTCGGCGTGGCCGTCGGGGTCGGGGTGGGGGTCGGGGTCGGCGTCGACTCCTCCTCGACCTGCGCCTGGGCGTCCGCCTCCGCCTGGGCCTGGGCGGCCGCCGCAGCGGCTTCGGCCGCGGCCGCCTCGAGCGCGCTCTGGCGCTTCTCGGCCAGGCGCACGCTGATCCCCTGGAGCTCGGCGAGCTCGGCGATCAGGCCGGTCTTCGTGGCGGCGATCGCCTCCGCCTGAGCGCCGGCGTCGGCCTGCGCGGATTCGGCTGCGTCGCGGGCCGCCTCGGCCTCGCGCTCGGCGGTCGCAGCCCGCTCGGCGGCCTGGGTGGCCGTCGAGGCGGTGACCTCCGCGACGGCGGAGGCGGCGACGAAGGCGTCGTACTGGCTGTCGAGGGCGTCGGAGGTGTTGCCCATGGTCACCGTGCGGTCGAGGAGCGACTCGATGCCGTCGGCCTCCACCACCGCCGAGAGGCCCTGCACCTGCGAGGCCTCCTCGTAGGACCGCACCACCGTGTCGGCGTACAGCTCACGCTGCGCCTCGACGTCGGCGCGTGCCGAGGTGGCGGCAGCCTCGGCCTGGCGGGCGTCCTCGCGGGCCTGCTCGGCTCGCCAGCGGGCGCCGTTGAAGGCCTCGGCGGCCTGAGCGGCCGTGTCGCCGGCCGTCTCGAGGGCGAGGTCGGCGCGGATGAGGTCGGCCTGCACGGCTGGGACGTCCCGACCCTTCTCGGCCGCGTCCTGCTCCGCGCGGGCGACGTCCGCCTCGCTCGGCACGTCGCGGCCGTCGTGGTCGTCGGCGAAGGCGACGCCGTGGCCGCCGCCGACGGCGAGCCCGGCGACCAGCACGCACGCGGTGGCCCAGCGCGACGTCGTACGACGTCGGGCGGGCGTGAGCGGTGCGTCCGGCACGGGGGCTCCTCGGAGGTAGTGGGCCCGTGCGACTTCCCCTTCGCACGGGCAACTCGAGGCACGCTAGTGAACTTTCGTCACACTGGGAACACTTTGCTCAACTTCTTGACTTTGATGCGGCGTGTCGTCTTGACGAATGACAGGCTTGTCGTTGCGAACTACACCCTTGTCATTCGAGCAGGCTGCCGCGAACCTGCGGTCGGAGGAGGTTGTCACCCCGAACTGGAGCCTCCACCCCGAAACTTCGGGGGTGAACCTCACGTTTCCCCGGGTACCCGGGGATCGCGACGGCGCCGGGAGGCCCGATCGCGTACGCCGGGTCAGTCGGCGTCGACGGGGACCTGGCGGGTCGTGGAGGTCGGGTGGGAGGCCAACCCGTGCCGGTCGAACTTCTGCCCGCTGGCCAGCCCGCCGAGCCAGAACGAGAAGAGGGCGATGACGACGCCGGCGAGGTCGTCGGCGATGTAGTGCCAGCCGAAGTAGAGGGTGGCCACGACGGTGATGGCGAAGTTGGCCCAGAATGCGATGTGGAGGATCCGGTTGCGCAGCGTGTACTGCACCATCAGCGCGACGAGCAGGGTGATCGCGACGTGCAGGGACGCGAAGCCCGCCACCGACTGCACGGATCCCTCGAGACCCCGGCGCAGCACGCCGTCACGTCCGTAGGACAGCGCCTCCATCAGTGCCGTCGACCCGGTGGGCGCGAGGTCGGTGTAGAGGTAGGAGTACTGGAAGCCGGGGCCCAGCGTCGGGAGCGCGTAGTAGGACGCGGTGCCGAGCGTCCAGGCCAGGCACTGCGACGTGGCGAACCAGTAGCCGAAGGTGATGTTGCGCGACCACACCAGCCAGGCGGCGAGCGCCAGCGGCACGAGCGGCAGGAACCACAGGTAGATCGTGGAGAGGAAGTGCGCGGAGATCCCGGTGCCGAAGATGGTGTGCAGGATCGTGGCCGGCTCGTTGCCGAACATCAGCGCGCGGTCGATGAGGTGCAGCTCGCGGTCGTACTTGTCCTCGCCCATGATGAAGGGCAGGAAGGACTTGAGGTTCCGGTAGCAGACGTAGGTGATGTAGAAGGACACCAGGCCGAGCACGACGAGGGTGATCCGCTCACGGTCCCAGTGGGTGCGGATCCGCTCACGCGCGATGTCGGGCATCAGCGCGGGCTTCATCCGGGAGAACCACAGCGTCCGCGGCAGCAGGTCGAGCAGGAAGGCGCCGAAGACGAGCAGCGGCAGCCGCAGCCACGACGGCCCGAGGAAGCCCTCGGGGTCCACCAGCGGCCGGTCGAGTGCGATCGAGGCCGCCAGCGCGAGCGCGCCCATGAGGGCGGCGACTCCCACGAGCAGGGCATAGGCCGGTCTGTACACGGAGGTCAGTGTAGGGACGGGTCAAGAGTCGGTCGTGATCGGCAGGACCGCGAGCCGTGTCACATCGACGCGCACGGCGACGTCGTCGCCGGGTGCCACGCGGCTGCCCAGCGCCGCGACGGCGTCGACGGCGCCGACGCCCTCGACCTGCACCACCAGGCGCACCTGCTCCGGCGTCACGCGGGCCGACTCGACCCGCGCTCGCACCGGCCCGGCGTCGTCGACGACGAGCGCGGAGCGGCGTACGGCGACCGCCGAGGCCGGCGCGAGACCGGCCGCCTCCAGCACGAGCCGGGCCGCGTCGTCGCGCAGCACGCGGGCGTAGCCGAGGAAGAGCGCGGTGTCCTCGTCCACCGGCTCGCGCCACACCTCGTCGATGTCGCCGGACTGCACGACCCGCCCGTCGCGCATCACCGCGAGCCGGTCGGCCAGCGCGAAGGCCTCCTCGTGGTCGTGGGTGACGAGCAGGGCGGTGGTGCCGGCGGCGCGGAGGATCTCGCGCAGGTCGCCGGCGAGGCGCTCCCGCAACGTCGCGTCGAGGGCGGACAGGGGTTCGTCGAGCAGGATGAGCCGCGGCTCGACCGCGAGCGCTCGCGCCAGCGCGACCCGCTGCCGTTCGCCCCCGGACAGCGTGCCGGGCAGCCGGTCACCGAAGCCCGAGAGGCCGACGAGCTCGAGCAGCTCCTGCACCCGCACCGCGACCTGCGCGGACGGCGTACGCCGCAGCCGCAACGCGTAGGCGACGTTGCGCGCGACGGTGAGGTGGGCGAAGAGCTGGCCGTCCTGGAACATCAGCGCGAAGCCGCGCTTGTGGGTCGGCGTGCCGGCGAGGTCGGTGCCGTCGAAGGAGATCGAGCCGGACGACAGCGGCTCGAGCCCGGCCACCGCGCGCAGCAGGGTGGACTTGCCGCAGCCGGACGGTCCCAGGACGGCGAGCACCTGGCCCGGAGCGAGGTCGAGCGAGACGTGGTCGACGGCGACGTCCTCGCCGTAGCGGACCGTCAGGTCCCGGAGACTCAACACCATCAGAACGCTCCCACACCCGGCACCCGGAGCCGCTCGACGGCCAGCATCACCGCGGCCGTGGCGACGGCGAGCACGACGGAGGCGGCGAGCGCCATGCCGTAGTTCATCTCGCCGGGGTGCCCGATCAGCCGGAAGATCACGACCGGCAGCGTGGGGCTCTCGTCGCGGGCGAGGAAGGACGTCGCGCCGAACTCGCCGAGCGAGGCGGCGAAGGCGAAGCCGCTCGCGGCGAGCATCGGCTTCCACACGACCGGCAGGTCGACGGTGAGCAGCGTGCGCCAGGCCGAGGCGCCGAGGGAGGCCGCCGCCTGGCGCTGGCGGTCGTCGACGCCGCCGAGCACCGGCGTGAGGGTGCGTACGACGAGGGGCAGCGCCACGAGCGCCTGGGCCATCGGCACCAGGAGCGGCGAGTCGCGCAGGTCGAGCGGTGGGTGGTCGAGGGTGATGAGGAAGCCGAAGCCGAGGGTCACCGCGCTCACCCCGAGCGGCAGCATGAAGAAGCCGTCGAGGGTCGAGCGCACGCGCCGCTCAGCGACCGAGTGCGAGCGCCGGGTGACGATGACCGAGACCAGCACGCCCACCAGCAGCGCCATCCAGGTCGCGTCGACGGCGGTGCGGAGGCTCGTGGCGAGCGCGGTCGTCACCGGCACCAGCAGCGCCTGGTTGTCGCCGGCGGTCGTGAGGGCGCGGTAGTTGTCCAGCCCCCACCCGTCGCCGACGCTGAGCGAGCCCGCCACCAGCGTGAGGATCGGCAGGAGCATCGCGCCGAGCACCAGCAGCGTGGCGACGACGACGGGCGCGTCGCCACGGCGTACGGCACGCACCGGGGTCACCGCGCGCTGCGCCGTCGGGTCGGGGGTCGCGCGCAGCCGGGCCGCCAGCGCGAGCAGGCCGACCACCACCACGATCTGCAGCACCGACAGCGCGGCGGCCGCCCGCAGGTCGAAGACGGTCGTGGTCAGGAGGTAGATCTCGGTCTCGACCGTCGCGTGGCGGACCCCACCGAGGGTGAGCACGATGCCGAAGGCGGTGGCGCAGAAGAGGAAGACGATGCTGGCAGCGCCGACGATCGCCGGGCGCAGCGCCGGCAGCGTGACGGTCCGCAGCACCTGCCACGGCGAGGCGCCCAGGGCGGCCGCGGCCTGCCCCGGGCGGGGATCGAGCGACTCCCACGCGACGCCGACGGTGCGCACCACGACGGCGACGTTGAAGAACACCAGCCCGCACACGATCGCGAACGGCGTCCCGTCGAGGCCGAGGAAGCCGAGCGGGCCGCCCTCCCCGAGCAGCTGGCGGAACGCGACGCCGACCACCACGGTCGGCAGCACGAAGGGCACCAGCAGCGCCGCCCGCACCGCCGCCCGCCCGGGCAGCGCCAGCCGGTGCAGGGCGTACGCCGCCGGCAGGCCGAGGACGACCGCCAGCACCGTCGCCGTGCCCGAGGTCCACACGGTGAACCAGGCGACCCGGTGGACCCGCGGGCGGGCGAGCACCTCAAGGACCGCGCCCGGGGCGAGCCGGCCGTCCACGACGAAGCCCTCCGCGAGCATGCCGCTCACCGGCAGCACGAACAGCACGCCGAGCACCAGCACCGGCCCGGCGGCCAGCGCGAGCAGGGCGAGGATGCGCCTCAACGCGAGATGACGTCCGTCCACTCGGTCAGCCACTGCTCACGGTTGGCCGCGATCTCCTCCGGCGACACCTCGTAGGGCTCGGTCGGCTGCGGCGCGAACTGCGCCCAGTCGTCGGGGACGGTCGCGCCGGGCATCACCGGGAAGACGTACATCGCCTCCGGGAGCGCGCTCTGCACCTCGTCGGTGAGCATCCAGTCGATCAGCGCGGCCGCACCCTCGGGGTTGTCCGCGCCGGCCAGCACGCCGGCGTACTCCACCTGCCGGAAGCAGGTGTCGAGCAGGGCGGCCGTGGTGGTCTCGCCGTCGGCGACGGTGAAGGCCGGGGACGAGTCGTAGGACACCACGATCGGGCGGGTGCCGGTCTTGGAGCCGGCGGTGAAGTCGCCGTAGTAGGCGTCCTCCCAGCCGTCGACGACCTTGGCGCCGTTGGCGAGCAGGTCGGTCCAGTAGGACTCCCAGTCCTCGCCGTAGGCCGCGACGGTGGCGAGGAAGAACGCCATGCCGGGGCTGCTGGTCGAGGCGCCCGGGGTCACCATGAGGTCGGCGTACGCCGGCTCGGTGAGGTCGTCCAGCGTCTGCGGCGGCTCCAGGCCCTCCTCGTCGAACCAGGCGGTGTCGACGTTGACGCACACGCTCGCGGAGTCGACCGCGACGAGGCGGTCGCTGCCCTCGGGGAGGGCGTACTCCTCCGGCGGCGTCACCGACGTGGCGACCTCGGTGAAGGCACCCTCGCCGAGGGGGCGGGAGGCGAAGGTGTTGTCGATGCCGAAGGCGGCGTCGGCGATCGGGTTGTCGGCGGTGAGGCTGAGCTTGGTCGCGAGGGTGCCGGCGTCACCCGCCGCGCGGACCTCGAGGGTGTAGCCGGTCTCGTCCTCGAAGGCGCGCACGAGCTTCTTGGGCAGGTTGAAGGACTCGTGGGTGGCCAGGACGACGGTGCCACCGGCCTCGCCGGCAGGGCTGCTCCCGCTCCCCGGGGCGGACGTTGCCGGGTCGGTGGCCTCACCGCCGGTGAGGCTGCAGCTGGTCAGCACCAGAGCGGTGAGGCTGGTGGTGAGGGCGCGGACGGTCGGTCGGTGCATGGTGACTCCCTATCGCCGGTGCTAACCGGATCAGGTTCGTAGGGTCTGCGGCTGGTCCGCACTCTCAGCACGCCTGCGCGTGCTCCCCTGTCTCGTGGGACCAGCCTAGCCCCGGGGCCCGTGGCCCTACGCTCGCCCCATGCCCAGCCTCCGCCACGCCCTGCTGGCCTCCGTCATCCCGCGCCTCCGCAAGGCCGGCGACCTCGACTCCGAACCCGCCGAGCGGGCCCGGGTCGAGGCGGGTCACCGCGACCTCGACCGCAGCCTCCCCACGCGCGGCACACCAGGCTTCGCGAAGGACTGGGACGTCACGGTCGCCGACATCGGCTTCCCGTGCCACGTGCTGACGCCACGCCTGCGCCACGTGCACCGGACGCTCTACTACGTCCACGGCGGCGCCTTCATGGCCCCGATCGACGCGGTCCACGTGCGCTACGCCACCCGCCTCGCCGACGCGATCGGGGCCCGGGTCGTGATGCCCGACTATCCCCTCGCCCCCGAGCACACGTGGGCCGACTCGCACGACGCCCTGGTGTCGGACGCCGCGCGCTGGGCGGACGAGGAGGGCGGCATCGTGCTGGCCGGCGACTCCGCCGGCGGCGGCCTGGCGCTCGCGATGGCGCTGTCGATGCGTGACCGGGGCCTGACACCCGCGACGCACCTGGTGATGCACGCGCCGTGGGTCGACCTCACCACCTCGACGCCCGAGACCCGCGAGGCGGACGCCGTCGACCCGTGGCTGTTCTACAGCAAGCTCCAGGCGTACGCCCTGTGGTGGGCGGGGTCAGAGGCCGACCTTCCCCGCCCCGAGGTCTCCCCCGCGCTCGCCGAGCTGGCGGGCCTGCCCAGGGCGCTGATGCTCTACGGCACCCGCGACCTGCTCCACCCCGGCTGCCGGCTGCTGGCACGGCGCGCCGCCGAGGCCGGCTGGGACCTCACCTCGATCGAGGAGCCGGACCTCATCCACGTCTACGGCCTCCTCCCGCTCATCCCCGAGGCACGCCGCGCCTTCACCCAGGTCGTGGACTTCCTGCGATGAGCGTCCGCGTGCTGACGACCACCGTCGACGACCTCGACGCGCGGACGGCGTACGCCGTGTGGCGGCTGCGCCAGGACGTCTTCGTGGTCGAGCAGGACTGCCCCTACCCCGACCTCGACGGCCGTGACCTCGAGCCGGCGACGCGCCACGTCGTGCTGCTCGAGGACGACGCGGTCCTCGGCACCTTGCGCGTCCTCGACGACGGCGGCTGGGCACGGATCGGCCGGGTCGTGGTCGCCCGGTCGGCCCGCGGTCGCGGCCTCGCCGCGCCGCTGATGGACGAGGCGATGGCGCTCTGCGGCGACCGCGAGGTGCGCCTCGACGCGCAGACCCCTCTGGCCGGGTTCTACGCCGGTTACGGCTTCGAGGTGGCCGGGCCGGAGTTCGACGAGGACGGGATCATGCACGTGCCGATGCGTCGAGCGGAGCAGCACTAGAGGACTCCGGTCGTCATGATGGGAGCGTGCCCCTCAACGTCGAGCTCGCGGAGATCCGGGACTTCCTCGCCGCGCACGTCCCGTTCGACTCCCTCCCGCCTGCCGTCCTCGAGTCCGTCCCACCCCGGTTGAGCATCGGGTACCACCGCCGCGGCAGCGTGGTCATGGCCGAGGGCAGCACCCCGGTCGAGCTGCTGGTGGTGCGGTCGGGCGCCGTCGACCTCCGTGACCCGGACGGCGAGCTGGTCGAGCGCGGCGCGGCCGGGACCTGCGTCGGCGGCGCCGCGCTGGCGACCGGCACGACGCAGCCCGTGACGGTCCGGGCGATCGAGGACACCCTGGTCCTGGCCTGCCCCGCCGACCTGTTCCACCAGCTCCGCGGCCAGCACCCCGACTTCGCGGCCTTCTTCGAGCACCGCGCCGGCATGCTGCGCGACGCCGTGGCCCGGCAGCGCGAGCACGTGAGCGGGGCGGACCGGTCGGTGCTGTCCAGGACGGTGGGCGAGCTGGTGACCCGGGGACCGGTGAGCATCCGTGCCGACGCCTCCGTCCTCGACGCGGCTCGGCTGATGTCGGCGGAACGGATCTCCTCGGTGCTGGTGACCGACGGCGAGGCCCTCGTCGGCATCATGACCGACCGCGACCTGCGCACCCGGGTCCTGGCAGCCTCGGTGGACCCGGCGGGTCCCGTGTCCGCGGTGATGACGCCGGACCCGGCGACCACCCGCCCGGACGCCCCCGCACTGGAGGCGTTGCTCGAGCTGGTGCGCCGCAACATCCACCACCTGCCCGTCGTCGAGGACGACCGACCCGTCGGCATGGTCACGGCCACCGACCTGCTCCGGCTGCAGCAGGCCAACCCCGTCTTCCTCGTCGGCGACATCGCCAAGGCGCCCGACGTCGCCACGATCGCGGCGCTGGCGACCCGGCTGCAGCGCGTGGTCGCCGGGCTCGTCCGGCAGGGCACGTCGGCCCACGACGCCGGCCGCGTCGTCACCACCGTCGGTGACGCGATCGAGCAACGGGTCATCGCTCTTGCCGAGGCCGGGCTCGGTCCCCCACCGGTGCCGTACGCCTGGCTGACCCTGGGCTCCCGGGCCCGCTTCGAGCAGGCGCTGGCCCCCGACCAGGACCACGCACTGCTGCTGCACGACGACTACCGGGCAGACCTGCACGCGGCGTACTTCGCGGACCTCGCCGAGCAGGTCACGAGCGGACTGGAGACCATCGGCTACCCACGGTGCCGCGGCGACAAGATGGCCACGAACCCCCGGTGGCGCCAGCCGCTGGGCACCTGGCGGGGTCTCGTCGCGGGCTGGGTCGGCACGCCCACACCGGACGCGATCCTCGAGGCCAGCGTGTTCTTCGACCTGCGTCACCAGTACGGCGACCCCGCCCTGACCGCAGCGCTGGCGTCCTACCAGCGTCGGGCCGCGCAGGCCGCGCCGATCTTCCTGGCCCACCTGGCGGCCGCTGCGGCGTCGCACCACACGCCGCTCGGCTTCTTCCGCGGGCTGGTCGTGGACCGGTCCGGGGAGCACCGCGACACCCTCGACGTGAAGCGCGGCGGCATCAACACCATCGTCGAGATCGCCCGCCTGCACGCACTGGCGTGCGGGTCGTCGTCGACGTCGACCCTGGTCCGGCTCGAGGACGCCGTCGCCGCCGGTCGCGTCAGCCCGACGCTGGCAGCCGACCTGCGCGACGCGTGGGAGTTCCTCGCCCACCTGCGGCTGCGGCACCAGGTCGAGCAGGTGCGCGCGGGGACGCAGGTCGACAGCTGGGTCGACCCGTCGGTGCTCAGCGACTTCGAGAAGCGGAACCTCAGGGCGGCGTTCGGCGTCATCCGGTCCGCGCAGGTCGCCATCGCCCAGCGCTACCCCGTCCGCGAGATGACGTGACACCCGACGACCGGCCCCCCCTCGACCGGCTGTCCCTCCTCGCGGTGGACCTCGAGACCACCGGGCTCTCCCCGACCCGCGACCACGTGCTGGCCGTGGGCTGGGTGCCGGTGGACGGCGGGCGCATCGACCTCTCCGGCGGCCGGCGCCACGTCGTACGCCGTGACGACCCCGGCGACGCGGTCACCATCCATGGCCTGACCCACGACGACCTCGAGGAGGGCCGACCCCTCGCGGAGGTGCTGGACGAGCTCCGCGGGGCGCTGGCCGGCCGCGTGCTCCTCGCCCACCACGCGCCGTTCGAGCTGGCCTTCCTCGACGCGGCCTTCCGCGCGGTGGGCGAGCCACCGGCCCTGCCGCCGGCCGTGTGCACCCTGGAGCTCCAGCGACGCCTGCTGGGCCGTCACGGCGAGGTCGGCCCCGGCGAGCTCCGTCTCTGGACGGCACGAGCGCGTCACGGGCTGCCAGTGACGGCAGCCCATGACGCGCTCGGTGACGCGCTGGCCTGTGCCGAGCTCTACCTCGCCCAGGCCGCGGAGCTCGGGGTGAGCGGCCCCCTCAGCCTGGGCGACGTACGCCGACGCGAGCCGTGGCTCGACCGGGTCAGGGCCTGGTGGCGCGGACGTCGGTGAGCGGCGTCAGCCCACCTCCCCCTGCGCGTGCTTGGCGACGAGCTCGGTCTTGCCGGGGTAGCGGATCTCCTCGACCAGCTCCTGCATGACCGGGCTGGGCTTCGGGGTGAACTGCGACACGATGATCGTCACCGCGAAGTTGATCAGCATCCCGATCGTGCCGAAGCCCGTCTCCAGGATCCCGAAGATGCCCGCTCCGTTGCCGTAGATGTCGATCGTCCACAGCATGTAGGCCATCGTCGTCACGAGCCCGGCCAACATGCCCGCGGTGGCGCCCATGGCCGTGCAGTTCTTCCAGAAGATCCCGAGCACCAGGATCGGGAAGAAGCTCGCTGCTGCCAGCCCGAACGCCAGCGCGACGACCTGCGCCACGAATCCGGGCGGGTTGATGCCGAGGTAGCCGGCGACCACGATCGCCCCGGCCATCGCGATGCGGCCGACCATGAGCTGGCGGGCCTCGGTGGCCTGCGGGTTGATCTTCTTGAAGTAGACGTCGTTCGCGACCGCGCTGGAGATGACCAGCAGGAGACCGGACGCCGTGGACAGCGCCGCCGCCAGGGCACCGGCCGCCACCAGGCCGACGATCGGCGCCGGGAGGCCACCGATCTCGGGCGAGGCCAGGACGATGATGTCGTTGTTGATGAGGATGTCGCTGTAGTTGACCGTGGTGTCCGCCGGGAGCGCCGAGATCGCCGAGCCGTCGGCCTGCGTGATGAGGCCGACCTCCGACCAGGTGTTGAACCACGACGGCATGTCGCTCAGCGCGGTCCCGTTGACGTCCTCGATGATCTGGAGCTTGCTGAAGGCCGCCACCGACGGGGCGGTCGTGTAGAGCAGGGCGATGAAGAACAGCGCCCACAGCGCCGAGTAGCGCGCGGCCCGCACGCTCTTGGCGGTGTAGAAGCGCACGATCACGTGCGGCAGGCCCGCGGTGCCGAACATCAGCGACGCCGTGATCAGCAGCATGTTGAGCATGTTCGTGCTGCCGAAGGCGGCGGTGTACTCCGGGATGCCGAGCTCGGTCTGGAGCGCGTCGAGCTCGGCGAGGATCGTGCCGAACCCGATCTGCGGGATCGGCACGTCGGTCACCTTCGCGGAGACGGCGACCGCCGGGATCAGGTAGGCGATGATCAGCACGGTGTACTGCGTCACCTGGGTCCAGGTGATCCCCTTCATCCCGCCGAGGACGGCGTAGAAGAACACGATGGCCATGCCGATGATGACGCCGGTGGTCGGGTCCACCTTGAGGAAGCGGGTGAAGACCAGGCCCACACCGGCCATCTGGCCGGCGACGTAGACGAAGGACACGACGATGGCGGCGACCACCGCCACCAGCCGGGCCGTCTCGTTGTAGCGATCACCGACGAAGTCGGGGATCGTGTACTTGCCGAACTTGCGCAGGTAGGGGGCCAGCAGCAGCGCGAGCAGCACGTAGCCGCCGGTCCAGCCCATGAGGTAGACCGAGCCGCCGTAGCCGTTGCCGGCGAAGGCGATGATGCCGGCCATCGAGATGAACGAGGCGGCACTCATCCAGTCGGCCGCGATGGCCGCGCCGTTGGCCGGCGCCGGGATGCCCCCGCCGGCGACGTAGAACCCGGACGTCGTGCTGACCCGGCTGCGGTAGGCGACGAAGATGTAGATGCTGAAGGTGAGGACCACGAAGACGAGGGTCCAGGTCTGGATGTCGCTCACGAGTGGTGCACCTCCTCCTCGTACTCGTCGATGCCGTACTCCGCGTCGAGCTTGTCCATCCGCGTGACGTAGACGGCGATCAGGATCACGAACGTGATGATCGAGCCCTGCTGGGCGAACCAGAAGCCGAGGGGGAAGCCGGCGATGACGACCTCGTTGAGGGGTTCGACGAACAGGATCCCGGCCCCGAACGACACGAGCGCCCAGATGGTGAGCAGCACGGCCATGAGTCTCAGATTGCGGCGCCAGTACTCCCGGCGCTGGTGTTCATCCACGGTGTCCTCCTGGCTGACGACGGACCTTTCGTGCCCGGCAGCGAAACAGCGCGGCGTGGGTGGGTCAACAGCGTCATGTGACGCTTCTCACACTTTTCGACGAACGGTCGGATTCCATCGGTCGATGGCGCACCGGCACTCCCGGCCGCCGGTCGAACCGTCCGACGGGGCCGTTCGTCGTCGGCAACCGACCGTTCGTCGCGCCGAGGATGACCGCTCGTCGCGTCAGACGACCGCGCGCCGTCCCTCAGCAGGGCCGCACCGCCCGGGCCGTTCCGTACAGTCCCCCCATGAGCGGTGCAACGGCGGCCAGTGCAGTCCGGACGCGGCGCGGGCCCGACCCGGCCAGACGCCGGCTGGCAGGGGCGGTCGCGATGGTGCTGCTCGGCTCCTTCCTTCCCTGGATCGACACCGCCGTCGGCTCGGTGTCAGGGGCCCGCGGCGCCGGGCTGTGGACCTTCTACGCGGCGATGCTGGGGCTCGCCGCCGTGCTGATCCCCCTCCGGCGGGTGGCGGCGGTGCACGCGACGGTCTTCGCCGCCGCAGCCGTGCTCGTCCCGGTGTGGCAGGTGCTGCACCTGCTCACCCTGGTCGGCCTGAACGGCTGGGTCCCCGGACCCGGTCTGGTGCTGGTGCTCGGCGGGGGCGTCCTCGGCGCCACCTCGGCGGCTCAGCTGTTCGGTCCCGCGGCCACCACCACGAGCACCGGCCCGAGCACCTCCTCGCGCACCAGCCGGGACTGACGCGACAGCCCGCCGACCACCGTGGGGGCGACCCACCAGCCGGGGCGGTCGAGCCGCTGCCCGCCCAGCAGGACGTCGCCGCCCTCGGACCGCGCCAGGTCGTGGTAGCGCAGCACCCGGTCGCGGGCGACCGGCGAGCGCAGCGGGCCGCACACCGTGGCGGGGTCGGTCGGGTCGCCCACCTCGACGTCGGTCATCGCGTCGACGGCCGCGCGCAGCGCCTCGTCGTAGCGGTGGGCGGGCACGACGACGGTGGCGGGCACGCCGCACGCCTGGCCGGCGTTCGCGGCGACCGCGACAGCCGCGGCGGAGACGACGGCGTCGAGGTCGTCCTCGTCGCCCACGGTGACGGCCTGCGGCCCGCCGACGGCGAGGCGTACGCGCTTGCCGGCACGCTCGGCGGCCTCGCGCACCCGCTCGCCCGCGAAGGCCGAGCCGGTGAAGGAGACGTCGTCGACCCGCGGGTCGAGGGTCAGCGCGATCGCGACGTCGACGTCGCGCGTGGTGACGACGTTCAGCACTCCCCGCGGCAGGATGTCGAGCGCGATGCGGCCGAGCTCGAGCGCGGCACTGGCCGTCTCGGGAGCCGGCTTGAGCACCACCGTCCCGCCCGCGACCAGCACCCGGCCGACCTCGGCGACCGCGACGGCCAGCGGCGAGGTCGACGGGGTGACGACCGCGGTCACGCCGGGCGGCTGTGCGGGCGGCGGGCCCGGCTCGCCGCGCATCCCGGCGATCGGGGCGTCGACGTGCGCGGCTCGGAGCCCGACCGGGACGCCGGTCTCCGCGGCGATCAGCAGGGCCAGGTCGTCGGACCGCTCGAGCAGGGTGTCCTGGAGCCTCGAGAGCGCCTCGCGACGCAGCTCGGTGTCGGTGCTCCAGGTGGTCTCGTCATAGGCCCGACGGGCGGCGGTCACGGCTGCCCGCGCGTCGGGGACCCCGGCGTCGGGGACGTCCCACAGCCGCTCGCCGGTGGCGGGGTTGCGCGCCGGGAACGTCCAGCCCTCGGCGGTGGCGACCTCGACGCCGTCGACCGGCAGTCCCGAGGAGCGGGCGTGCTTGCTCATGGGAGAACTCCACCACGTCGGGGTCGCGGGTCCCATCACCCGGTCGGGCTGGGATCGCGGTGACAAGGTGACCAGGTGCCCTCCCTCCCGCCCCTCCCGGACGTCGACGACCGGGAGGCCGTGCTCGCCTGGGTCGCGGCCCACCTCGGCCACCTGGCCCTCGAGGGGCCTGACGGCGTACGCGCCGGGGGCCACCGCGGCGGCCAGGCCGCGGCCGATGCCGCCCTCGCCACCCTCGACGTCACCGGCTACGCCCGCTCGCGCTCGACGGTGCTGCCCGAGCACCGGCGCGGAGCGAGCCGGATGTCGCCGTGGATCCGCCACGGTCTCGTGTCGCTGCCGGAGATGTGGGACGCGGTGGCCGACGCCCCCACGCCGGACCGCAACCGCTATCGCGACGAGCTGATGTGGCAGGAGTACGCCCGCCACCTCTACGCCCGCACCGGGTCCGCGCTCGCCGAGCCGCTGCGTCGCGAACCTCCGCAGCCGTCGGCGACACCGGAGTGGGACGAGGAGATGGCCTGCACGTCGTGGCTGCGCGAGGAGCTCGAGGGCGACGGCTGGCTGGTCAACCAGACCCGCATGTGGTGGGCCTCGCACTGGACCGTGCGGCACGGCCGCAGCTGGCGTGACGGCGAGGACGACTTCTTCCGCCACCTGCTCGACGGCTCGCGTGCGGCGAACCGCCTCGGCTGGCAGTGGACGGTCGGTGCCGGCACCGGGAAGCCCTACGGGTTCAGCCGCTGGCAGGTGCAGAAGCGGGCGCCGCAGCTGTGCCGCTCGTGCCCGCTGAGCAGCGCGTGCCCCATCGAGGACTGGCCCGACGCGACGCCGGGGCCGCGCACCTCGCCGGTCCCGGGGGACGGTGGACCCGGCGCGGGTCCGGAGTCCGGCGTACGCACCGGGGCCCCGGAGGCCGTGTGGCTCACCGCCGAGTCGCTCGGCGACAGCGACCCCGCCCTCACCGCCCACCCGGACCTGCCGGTCGTCTTCGTCCTCGACGAGCCGCTGCTGCGCACGCTGCGGCTCTCGGGGAAGCGGCTGGTGTTCCTCGCCGAGTGCCTCGCCGACCTCGCGGCGCGGCGCGAGGTCGACGTACGCCTCGGCCGCCCGGACGAGGAGCTGGCGGGGACCCCGGTGGCCGTCACCTTCGCCCCGGTGCCCGGGTTCGTACGCCGCTCGGCGGCCGTCGACGTGGCCCACCTGCTGCCGTGGCCGTGGCTGGTGCGTCCCGCCGGCCAGCGCCTCACGTCCTACAGCGCGTGGCGCAAGGGAGTGCAGCGGTAGGCCTCACCGTCGCGCGGCGGCCCTGGCCCGGTCGATCTCCTCGACGAGCTGCTCGGCCGGCACGTCGAAGGCGGTGATCGGGACGACCGGGTCGGTGCCCGCTCCCCTGAGGTCGATCGCGACGCCCGCAGGACCACGCTGCTGGATGCGCGCGCCGCGGACCTCCGACCACGACCACGACCGGTCGGTGCGGTAGCCGCGGTAGGTCAGGGTCTCGGGGCCGATCTCGAGGCGCCAGCGGTGCAGGCGACCGGTGAGCAGGCGGACCAGGTCGGGCAGCGAGCCCACGGCACCGACGATCGTCACCAGGGTGAACCCGGGCGACTCGAGCGCGCCGAAGTCCGTGACGGCGACCCAGGCCCAGACACCCGCGACGACGAGCACCGCCAGCCACGCACCCACGAGCGACCAGGTGGTGAGGGCGGGTGCGACGAAGACGCGCACGCCGTCCGCGGTCACCCGGGGCTCCCGGCGTCGGCGGGGCCGGGCGAGGGCGGAGACCGCGGCGCACAGCAGGAGCGCGGCGAAGGCGAACAGCCCCCACGCCGAGATGCCCATGACCCCGTCGACGAACAGCGCGAGCGCCAGGAAGCCCAGCGTGAGGACGGTCAGCAGGCCGATGACCACCGGTGGGTACCACCTCGGGACGACCCGGAGCCCCGATTCCCCATGCATGACGCGCACGCTACGCGGTCGTCCACCCCGCTCGCCTAACCTCGACCCATGCGCGACGACCTCGGTGCCGACGTCCCCCTCAGCGGCCCGGCACGCCGCATCGTCTCCCTCGTCCCGTCCCTGACCGAGGCGTTCGCGACCTCCGCGCCGGACCGGCTCGTCGGCGCCACCGACTGGTGCACCCACCCCGCCGACCTCGACGTGGCGCGCGTGCGCGGCACGAAGAACCCCGACCTCGCCGCGATCCGCGCCCTGTCCCCCGACCTCGTCGTCGCCAACCAGGAGGAGAACCGGGAGCTCGACGTACGCCGCCTGCGCGAGGCCGGCGTCGCCGTGTGGGTCACCCGGATCGAGACCGTCGAGGAGTCCCTCGCCTCGATGTCGCGGTTGTTCACCGACGCCCTCGGCCTCGCGGACCCGCCGTGGCTCGTCGAGGCGCGGTCGCTGTGGGCGACGCCCGCTCCGCGCCGGCTGTCGGTCGCCGTGCCGATCTGGCGCGATCCCTGGATGGTGGTCGGGTCGCAGACCTACACCGACGACCTGCTCAGCCGGGCCGGGCTCGCGAACGCGCTGGCCCACCTCGACGGGCGCTACCCGACGGTCACCGCGGACGAGGTCGACGGCGCCGGCGCGGACGTCGTGCTGCTGCCGGACGAGCCCTACGTCTTCACCGCCGACGACGGCCCGGAGGCGTTCACGACGCCGACCCGGCTGGTGTCGGGGCGCCTGCTCACCTGGTACGGCCCGGCGATGGTCGAGGCGTACGCCACGCTGGCCGCGATCGATGGCTAGCCTCCAGCCATGACCCGCGACCCGATCAGCGAGGCCCACCGCCAGTGGGTGGCCCACGGCTGGCCCGCGGCCGCCGACGGGATGGCGATGGTCACCTCGGTCGTGCGCGCGCACCAGCTGCTGATGGAGCGAATCGATGCGGTGCTCCGCCCGCGTGACCTCACCTTCGCCCGCTACGAGGTGCTGCGGCTGCTGTCCTTCACCCGCGAGGCGGCGATGCCGATGTCCCGGCTGGGCTCGCTGCTCCAGGTCCACCCGACGAGCGTCACCAACGCGGTCGACCGGCTGGTCGCGCAGGGCTACGTCGACCGGGTGCGCGGCGAGGCCGACAAGCGCGTCGTGCGCGCCGTGCTGACCGACGCCGGCCGCGAGGCGGTCGAGGAGGCCACGGCGGCGCTCAACGCCGAGGTCTTCGAGGCGCCGGGCCTGCCCGCGGACGACGTACGGGACCTGACCGGACGGTTGACGGCACTCCGGGCCGGTCTGGGCGACTCCGCCTGAGCTGCGCCCCCACCCCCGCCCTCCGTCTCCCGCTGTAACGCCGGGTTGGTGCTTGTACCCACCTGGATATATCTGGGTGGGTACAGCTCCTAACCCGGCGTTACAGCGGCGCGGGGGCGGCTACTCGCGGGTAATACTAGGAAGTCCTACTATCGACCCATGGCCGACCTGCACCGTCCGAAGAACCCGATCCGCCTCGTCACCGCGTCCGCGCTCTTCGACGGCCACGACGCCTCGATCAACATCATGCGGCGCATCTTCATGGGCCAGGGGTGCGAGGTCATCCACCTCGGCCACAACCGCTCCGTGCAGGAGGTCGTCGACGCGGCGCTCGAGGAGGACGTGCAGGGCGTGGCGGTGTCGTCCTACCAGGGCGGGCACGTGGAGTACTTCGAGTACCTCGTGGAGTCGCTGCGCGCCCAGGGCGCCGGCCACGTCCGCGTGGTCGGCGGCGGGGGCGGCGTGATCGTCCCGCGTGAGATCCAGCGCCTGCGCGAGTCCGGGGTGACGATCTTCTCCCCCGAGGACGGCCAGAAGATGGGCCTGGTCGGGATGATCAACTCGGTGGTCGCCGACTGCGACATCGACCTCTGGTCCGACAGCGCGGTCACCGCCGAGCAGGTGCTCTCGGGCGACCGCTTCGCCGTCGCACGCGCCGTCACCGGCGCCGAGGGCGGCCGCCTCGACGAGGCGATGCTCGAGGAGATCCGGTCCGCGGCGCGGCGCCGCGTCGTGCCGGTCCTCGGCATCACCGGCACCGGGGGCTCGGGCAAGTCCTCGCTCACCGACGAGGTCGTACGCCGCTTCCGCACCGACCAGCAGGACAAGCTGCGCATCGCCGTCATCGCCGTCGACCCCACCCGCCGCAAGGGTGGCGGCGCGCTGCTCGGCGACCGGATCCGCGCCAACTCCCTCGACGGCGACCGGGTCTTCTTCCGCTCGCTCGCCACCCGTGGCGCGCACGAGGTGCCCGCCCACCTCGCCGACGTGATCGACGTGATGAAGGCCGCCGGCCACGACCTCGTCATCGTCGAGACCCCCGGCATCGGCCAGGGCGACGCGGGCATCGTCCCGCTGGTCGACCACTCCCTCTACGTCATGACGCCGGAGTTCGGCGCTGCCTCGCAGCTGGAGAAGATCGACATGCTCGACTTCGCCGACACCGTGGCGATCAACAAGTTCGAGCGCCGCGGCGCCAAGGACGCGCTGCGCGACGTGGGGCGCCAGCTGGTCCGCAACCGTGAGGCGTTCGGCAAGCAGCCGCACGACATGCCGGTCTTCGGCACCAGCGCTGCGACCTTCAACGACGACGGCGTCACCGCGCTCTACCAGCACCTGCGCGCCGCGCTCGCCGACGCCGGCCTCGAGATCAGCGAGGGCACGCTGCCCCACGTCGACGTGCGCCACTCGTCGGGCATCCGGCAGGTCGTGCCGGCCGACCGGGTGCGCTACCTCGCCGAGATCACCGAGACGGTCCGCGGCTACCACGCACGCACCGTGGAGCTGGCCGAGGCGGCGCGCAACCTGCAGCGCGTCCAGTACGTCGCGGACCAGCTCGCCGACGGGGACGCCGGCGCGGTCGCGGCGCTGCTCGAGCAGGCCCGCAAGGCCGTCCCCCACGAGGTCACCGACCAGATCGAGCGGTGGCCCGCGGTCGTGGAGTCCTACTCCGGCGACGAGCAGACGGTGGTGGTCCGCGACCGCGAGATCACGACGAAGCTCACGCGGGAGTCGCTCAGCGGCAACAAGATCCCGCGCGTCTCGCTCCCCCGCTCCACCGACCACGGTGAGCTGGTGACGTTCTGGCGGGGCGAGAACCTCCCCGGCTACTTCCCCTTCACCGCGGGCGTCTTCCCGTTCAAGCGCGACAACGAGGACCCCGCGCGCATGTTCGCCGGCGAGGGCGACCCGGCGCGCACCAACCGTCGCTTCAAGATCCTCTCCGAGGGCAACGACGCCACCCGCCTGTCCACCGCGTTCGACTCCGTCACCCTCTACGGCCGCGACCCCGACCCGCGCCCGGACGTCTACGGCAAGGTCGGCACGTCGGGCGTCAGCGTCGCGACGCTGGACGACATGAAGGCGTTGTACGACGGCTTCGACCTGGTCTCGCCCACGACGTCGGTGAGCATGACGATCAACGGACCCGCCCCGACGGTGCTGGCGTTCTTCCTCAACACCGCGATCGACCAGCAGGTCGACGCCTTCCGCGAGCGGGAGGGGCGCGAACCGAGCGGCGAGGAGCGCGCCGAGCTCGAGGCGTACGCCCTCGCCAACGTCCGCGGCACGGTGCAGGCCGACATCCTGAAGGAGGACCAGGGCCAGAACACCTGCCTGTTCTCGACCGAGTTCTCCTTGCGGATGATGGCCGACATCCAGGAGTGGTTCATCGAGCGCCAGGTCCGCAACTTCTACTCCGTCTCGATCTCCGGCTACCACATCGCCGAGGCCGGGGCGAACCCCATCAGCCAGCTCGCGTTCACCCTCGCCAACGGCTTCACCTACGTCGAGGCCTACCTCGCGCGCGGCATGGACATCGACGACTTCGCGCCGAACCTGTCGTTCTTCTTCTCCAACGGCATGGACCCCGAGTACAGCGTGCTCGGCCGCGTCGCCCGCCGCATCTGGGCGGTGACGATGAAGGAGAAGTACGGCGCCTCCGAGCGGTCGCAGAAGCTGAAGTACCACGTCCAGACGAGCGGTCGCTCGCTGCACGCGCAGGAGATGGACTTCAACGACATCCGCACCACGCTGCAGGCACTGATCGCGATCTACGACAACGCCAACAGCCTCCACACCAACGCCTACGACGAGGCCGTGACGACCCCGACCGAGGACTCCGTACGCCGCGCGCTGGCCATCCAGCTGATCATCAACCGCGAGTGGGGCCTGGCGATGAACGAGAACCCGCTCCAGGGGTCCTTCGTGATCGACGACCTGACCGACCTCGTCGAGGCGGCCGTGCTCGAGGAGTTCGACCGGATCAACGAGCGCGGTGGGGTGCTCGGTGCGATGGAGACCGGCTACCAGCGCGGTCGGATCCAGGACGAGTCGATGCTCTACGAGCACCGCAAGCACGACGGGTCGCTGCCGATCATCGGCGTCAACACCTTCGTCAAGGAGTCGGCTGCCGACGCCCAGCCGAAGGAGGTCGAGCTGGCTCGCGCGACCGAGGCCGAGAAGGAGTCGCAGCTGTCCCGCGTGCGGGCCTTCCAGGCCGCGCACGGGGCCGAGGCCCAGCAGGCGCTGGCGCGGCTCAAGGACGCCGCGGTCTCGGGCGACAACGTCTTCGCCGTGCTCATGGACGCCGCGCGCGTGTGCTCCCTGCAGCAGGTGACCGAGGCGTTCTTCGAGGTGGGCGGGCAGTACCGCCGCAACGTGTGAGCCGGGCGCTCAGGCGCGGCTGAGGACGTCGCGCACGGTCAGCGGCGGCGTCTCGGGCACGTCCGCCGAGACGGCCGCGGGCAGGTCGAAGCGGAAGACCGACCCGGGGCCGGGGTCGGCGGCCAGGCACTCGATGGTGCCGCCGTGGCGGTGCACGATGGTCTGGCAGATGGACAGCCCCATCCCGTTGCCGCGGAACCCGGCGCGCACCGTGTCACTGCGGTGGAAGCGCTGGAAGATCAGGACGCGCTCCCGCTCGTCGACGCCGACCCCGTTGTCCTCCACCTCGACGATGACACGCGGACCGTGGCGCTCGGCCCGGACCCGCACGACCGCGGGCACGTCGGGGCGGGCGTACTTGACCGCGTTGCCGACGAGGTTGGCGAAGAGCTGGCGCAGGGCGACCTCGTCCGCGTGCACGCTGGGCAGGTCGTCGGGCACCTCGAGGACGTCGTCGGGGCCGAGCAGCGCGGCTGCCTGGGCGAGCGCGCCTTCGGGACCGCCCAGCGCGAGGTCGGAGGCGACGAGGTCGCCGGCCTCGGCCATCGCGTGGGCGAGCAGGTCGTCGATGAGGTCGGCCATCTGCTCCGCGGCCCGCTGCGCGCGCTCGACCGAGGCCGCGGTGTCGCTCTCGGGCTCGAGGTCCATGGTGGCGAGGTCGAGCCACGAGCGGATGGCGGTGAGCGGACCGCGCAGGTCGTGCGCCGCGGTCGAGGCGAAGCTCACCAGCGGACGCAGCCCGCGCCGGTGCTCGGTCACCTCACGCAGGACCAGCAGCACACCGGAGCGGCCGTCGCCCTGGTCGGCCAGCGCGGTGCGGGTCACGGCGAGCACCAGCTCGTCACCGGACTCGAGCGGCACCTGCACGTCGCCCACGCCCAGCTCGGCGCGCGAGGCACCGGTGTGGTGCGGGGCCGGGTCCATGACGAGGTCGACCAGCGCGACGAGCGCGACGTCGTCGGGAGCCCCGGGGAGCACGCGCTGCGCGAGGCGCCGGCTGGCGCCGTTGCTGCGCTCGATCAACCCGTCGCGCGCGAGCACGACGAGCCCCTCGTCCATGCTCTCGGTCATCTCGGCGAGCAGCTCGGCCTGCTCGGCGGCCTCGGCGCGGGCGTGTCCCATCCGCACGACCAGGGCGTCGATGCGGTCGCCCAGCGTGCCGACGGCGAGCCCGGTGAGCAGCACCGCGACGAGGAAGACGTGGGCGACCACGATCTCCTGGACGGGGTCCTCGAGGCCGACGGTCGGCCCCCGCCCCGCCAGGGTCAGCAGCAGCGCGGCGACGCCGATGCCGAGGGCGTGCAGGGCGGCGAGGAAGGTCCGGAACCGTGCGGCCGACCAGACGCACAGCGGCATCAGGAGGAACGCGACGGGCAGCGGCTGGGAGTAGATCGCCACGACCCCCACGGCGGACACGGCCCAGAGGACCATGAGCTCGGTGCGGTGGCCGCCGCGGGCCCGCGGCGCGACGCGCTGGGTGTGCCACTCCCATGCCAGGTGGCCGATGCACCCCACCACGAGGATGCCGGTGAAGTGCCGGGCGAACCACGCCAGCACCACCCAGGAGTCCCAGGTCCCGCTGGCAGCCCACACGCCGAGGGCGCCGATGAGGGCACCGGCGACGCTGCCCAGCACGCCCGCGGCACACGTGTGCGACAGCGTGCGCGGGGACCGGAAGCTCTCCGTGCCCCCGGCGCCGAGCAGGGTCGGGCACCAGCGCCGCAGCAGGACCACGGTCAACCAGGTCTGCACCGTGACCGACACCGAGCCGAGGAGCACCACGAGCGGCGGCGCCGCCGTCACCCACGCCACCCCGGCGTGCAGCAGGAGCACCGGGACCAGCACGAAACGCTGGCGGTGCGGGGCCTCGGCGAGCAGCCACAGGATCGCCACCCCGGCGCCGGGCCAGATCAGGCTGACCGTCTGGCCCTCCACCACGGTGAGCCGCGCCAGGACGCCGAGCACGGCGTACGCCACCGCGAACCCGATCGCCCACCGCAACGGCAGCGCCGGGCGGGTCGTCACAGGCGGCTCACAGGCGTCGCCACGCGCGTGAGGGCGCAGGTCGGACGCACTCGGGACGGACACACGGGAGGCACAGTAGTGCCTCATGCCCCCACGTGGGGGCAACATGGCGAACCCGGGGTCAGAGGTTGACGGTGATGTCCGCGGCCTCGCGCAGGTCCTCCACCAGCGCCCCGGCGACCGAGCCGGTCTCCTGCGCCCGGGCCTGCTCGACGATCTGGTCGCGCACCTCGGCGAACGGCGGGATCTGCTGGCCGCCCTGCTCTCCCTGCGCCTGCTGCTTCTTCGCGTCGTCGTAGATCGCGCGCAGCTCCTTCTCCGTCGGCTCGAACGGACCGCTCTCGTCCTCGACGAGCTGCTCGATCAGCACCTGCGTCTCGACCTGGGCCCGCGCGGTCTCCGCGTCCATGCCCTGCTGGGCGATGGCCTCGAGCAGCTCCTCGCCCGTCGTCATCCCGTTCTGCTCGGCGAGCGAGGTGAGCTCGGCGTCGACGTCCTCGTCCGTGACCTCGATCCCGCGGGCCTCCGCCTCCTGCGCCAGCAGCTCGGTGTCGACGAGGTCGTCGAGGGTCGCCTTCTTCAGCGCGTCCTCGTCCGGGGCCTCGCCGGTCATCTGCGACTGCGTGGTGGCCTGCTCGAGCTGCGCCTCGTAGATCGGGACGAACTCGTCCTTGGTGACCTCCTCGCCGTTCACCTCGGCGACGACGTCGGGGATCCCGGCACCGGCCTCGGACTGCGCCGAGTCGCTGGACGTGGCGGCCGGGGCGTCGTCGTCGGCGGACGAGCCGTCGCCGCCCCCGCAGGCCGAGAGGGTCAGCACCGCGGCGACGGCGAGGGCGCCGAGGGACGTACGGGTTCGGTGGGTGCGCATCGTGTGAGTCATCGCATCCGACGGTACGCACCGAACCTGAGGACGCTCTTCAGGGTCAGTCCGGCAGGGTGTCCGGGACGATCAGCGCGTCGGGGTCCTGCCGGACCGGCAGCTGCGCGAGGGCCGTACGCACGAGGGTGAGGCGCGCGGCGACCGCCACCTTCTGGCGGATCCGGCCCACGCCGCTCTCGCCCAGGGTCTCCTCGACGGCGGCCGCGATCTGGGCGTCGGTGAACGTCGGCCGGGTGCCGGCCGGGACCTCCACGTCGGGCAGGGCGAGCAGCACCGGCAGCACCTGGCTGCCCACGGCCTCGAGCAGGTGGTAGCGCTCGATCTTGCTCATCGACTCCCAGGCCTGCTCACCCCTGGCGCGCCGTCGCCCCTTCGCGCCGGCGACGACCTTGGCTGCCGCGGTCACGGCGACGGTCAGCTCGTGCTCGGTGAAACGCATGGCCCCAAGCATGCCGGACCCGTCCTGCCTGACGAGACGTGCCTCACACCGGCGTGACGATCCGGCTGCTCGGGACGACCAACAGTCATCAACCACCCACGAAGGAAGGAGCCCACCATGGGTATCGCCGACAAGGCCAAGAACGTCGCCCAGGACATCGCCGGCAAGGCCAAGGAGGCCGCCGGCGAGGCGACCAACGACGACAAGCTCAAGGCCGAGGGCCAGAAGGACCAGACCGCCTCCGACCTCAAGCAGGCCGGCGAGAACGTCAAGGACGCCTTCAAGAAGTGAGCCGTCGTGGTCGGGGCGCCGACAATGGGTCGGACGCCCCGACCACGAGGAGCCACCACGTGCGCCTGCCCGACCTCGACCCCGCCGACCTGACCGACGCCCAGCGCGAGCTGCGGGAACGGATCGTCGGCGGCCCGCGCGGCAGCGGGGCCCAGCACTTCCCGCTCACCACGCCTGACGGCGCCCTGACGGGCCCCTTCGGGGTGATGCTCCACGAGCCTGCGCTCGGGGCTCCCCTGCAGGAGCTCGGCAGCGCGGTGCGCTACGCGACGGGCCTGTCCGACCGGACGCGCGAGGTCGCGGTCCTGGCGGTGGCCGCAGCCACCGACAGCGCCTTCGAGCGGTGGGCGCACGAGCGCGTCGGCCGGGCCGCCGGGCTCCACGACACGGAGCTGGCGGCCCTGGCCGACGGATGCTTCACCTCCGACGACACGACCGAGCAGGCGGCGTACGACTTCTGCCGACGCCTGCTGGAGGACACCTCGCACGTCGACGACGACGCCTACGCGAGGCTGCGCGACACGCTCGGCACCACGACGATCACCGAGCTCGTGGTGCTGGTCGGCTACTACCGCACGCTCGCCCAGCTCCTCGACGTCTTCGACGTCGCGGTGCCGCACGAGCAGCACTGAGGTCGCGGCTCAGGCGGCCGTCTCCGCGAGCTCGGCGCGCAGGTCCCGCAGGATCCGGGTGAGCACCCGCGAGACCTGCGCCTGCGTGAGCCCGACCGAGTCGGCGATCTCCTGCTGCGTCCGCTCGTCGTAGAAGCGCAGGTGCACGATCTGCCGGTCGCGGGCGGACAGCAGACGCACGACGGGGGCGAGCACGATGCGCGCCTCGGCCTGGGCGATGTGGCGGTCCTCGCCGCCCATCAGCTCGCCGAGCGGCGAGCCGCCCTCGCCGACGGGGACGTCGAGCGAGGTCGGGGTGAAGCAGCCGTCTGCGCCCAGCGCCTCGACCACGTCGTCGATCCCGGCGCCGAGGTGCACGGCGATCTCGGTGGGGCGCGGCGAGCGGCCGAGCCGGCCGCCGAGCTCCTCCTGCGCCGCGGCGATCCTCGCCTGGAGCTCCTGGATGCGTCGGGGCGGGCGGATCGTCCAGCCGGCGTCGCGGAAGTGGCGGCGCAGCTCGCCGCGCACGGTGGGCACGGCGTAGGACAGGAAGTCGTGGCCGGCGTCGCCGTCGAAGCGGCGGGCGGCCTTGGTCAGCCCGAGGAGGGCGACCTGCTCGAGATCGTCGAGGTCGATGCCGCGGTTGCGGTAGCGGGCGGCCATCGAGCGGGCCAGCGCGATGTGCTGGGCGATGAGCTCCTCCGGCGTACGCCGGTCCGCGGGGGCGGGCTCGGGAGCGGAGGAGGATCGGGCGAGGTAGAGCGGGGCGTTCGACACGGGGACCACGGGGGTTCCTCTCAGTCGTCGAGGATCTCACCGTGGTCTCCAGCAAGTCGTCTGCCACCAGCGTGGCACCGGCGCCGTCGGCACAACAGCCGAATAGCGAACGGTTCCGGCCCGGGGCCTCGGATCAGGACGACGCGCGCTGGAAGGTCTCGCGCGGGTTCTCGTCGAAGACCTCGCGGTAGCTCGAGGCGAAGCGTCCGGGGTTGAAGAAGCCGAACCGCGCCGCAGCGTCGGTCACGCTCGGCGCCGAGCCCTCGCGCAGCGAGCGCCGCACCAGGTCGAGCCGGACGCGGCGGAGGTAGTCCATCGGCGTGCAGTCGAGGTGGCGCCGGAAGGCGTACTGCAGGGCGCGCGGGGAGACCCCGCACGCGCGCGCGAGGTCGTCGAGCTTGAGGTCCTCGTAGGCGCGGACCTCCATGATGTGCATCGCGTTGCGCACCAGCGACGGGGTGGCGTCGCGGCTGCCCGACCCCCGGTCGAGGCGGGAGGCCTCGCCCATCACGTTGTTGGGGAAGGTCTCCAGGAGGGTCTGGGCGAGCATGCGCCCGGTCTCGGCCTGCTCGGTGGCCGTGCTGGGCGCACGGTGGCTCAGCTGGTCCACCGTGGCGCGCCAGCGCGCCCCGGCGGACGGCGTGCGCGGGACGTAGGAGCTGAAGCTGATCCGTTGCCACGGGTAGTCGGGCACCAGCTCCTCCACCGCGGCGGTCACGGCGTCGGTGGTGAGGGTGGTCGTGCGCACCTCGAAGCCGTGGCTCGTGTTGGTGAACGGCATGTCCCACCCGGCGATGAGCACGGAGTCGCCGTCACGGTTGCGGCTGGTGATGTCCTCGCGGGAGTACTGGGAGTCGCCGCCGATCAGGTCCACGACCACCAGCGCCGGCATCGGGTCGGAGTCGACGGAGAAGGCGGAGTCGATCCGCAGGTGGTCGAACGCAACCGTCCCGTGGTCGACGCGGCTGTGGCGCACGGTCCCGACGGGACCGGAGAGCCGCAGGGAGGTGCCGTAGGCCCGGTCGAGCCAGGCGCGGGCGTCGTCGCCGACACCTTCGAAGTCGTAGGCGTCGGACGGGCCACGTCTCGAGACCGAGTGCGGCATCGGCCACCTCCGTCGAGGAGAGCTGGACGACCCGTGTGCTCGAGCCTCCACCAGACTAGACCACCTGCCGCCGCCTGCCCAGTCGAGCGACGAGCGGAGGCGCTGTACCATGGTCTCGCTTCAACCTGATCCGCCCTGTGTCCGCGGACTGACGTCATTGAGAGGTGACCTCATGTCTGGGACATCCCTGCCCTCCGACGGCTCCACCGAGCCCGCGGCCGCGCTGCGCGACGAGATCGCGCAGCTGCACGAGGCGGTGCGCTCGCAGCGCGACATCGGCATGGCCGTCGGACTGGTGTCGGCCCGCTTCGGGTGCAGCACCGAGCAGGCGTGGCGCACGATGCTGCGCGTCTCGCAGGACACCAACACCAGGGTCCGCACCGTCGCGCGCGTGCTCGTCGCCACCCACGACGGCACCGCGGACGCCGACGACGCCGCCCTCCTCGACACCTTCGTGGACCAGCTGCCCCCTTCCGGCTGGCCAACTGGTCCGTGGACGGGGGAAGATCCCGCTCCATGAGCATCGATGCTGCGGCGCTGGCCGAGAGCCTGCGCCGGCTGACCCTCTCGCGCGAGGACAACGGCAGCGTCGTCTCCGCCCTGGAGGCGGTCCTCGACGCGTGCGTCGACCTGTTCGACGTCCGGGGCGCGGGCCTGCTGGTCGCCGACGAGCAGGACATGCTGCGCTACGTTGCCGCCACCGAGGGGCCGGGGCGCATCCTGGAGACGACCGAGGCCGCGGCGGGCGAGGGCCCGTGCACGGAGGCGTTCGTGAAGGCACGCGTCGTCACCACGCACGACGTCACCGCCGAGCCGGAGCGCTGGCCCACCCTGGCCCGCGCGATGGCCGCACAGCCTGTGCGCGCCGTGCTCGGCACGCCGGTGCGGGTCGGCGGCGTCCCGATCGGCACGCTCGACGTCTACCGCGAGGACGCCCACGAGTGGGACGAGAGCGAGGTGACCGCGCTCGCCCGCTACGCCGAGGTCATCGCCACCACGCTCATGGCCGCCGTGCAGGCGCACACCGCGGGCGAGCTCGCGAGGCAGCTCCAGTACGCCCTCGACTACCGCGTCGTGATCGAGCGGGCCGTCGGCTTCCTGATGGCCAAGGAGTCGACCGACCCGGTCGCTGCCTTCAACGCGCTGCGGACCGCGGCCCGCACCAGCCGCACCAAGATCGGGCTGGTCGCCGAGCACGTCCTCGAGCACGGCGCGCTGCCGGACTGAGGCGTCGGTCAGTCGTCCGCGTGCTGGCGGGCGCTCTCGACCGGGATGGTCCGCGTCTCGACGATCTGCGCGGCGACGTCGCGCAGCTTGACGTTGGTCGTCGAGGAGAGCCGGCGCAGCAGCTCGAAGCTCTGCTGGGCGTCGATGCCGTAGCGCTCCATCGCGATGCCCTGTGCCATGCCGATCACGTGGCGCGAGCTGACCGCGGTCTCGAGCGTCGCCGCGCGGCGGGTGCACGCGAGCGCGGTGGCCGCGTGCACGGCGTAGGTCAACGCGTGCTCGACCGCACGCCGGTCGGAGAACCCGCCGGGCTCGGTGCCGTAGACGGTGAGCGCGCCCAGGACCTCCTCCCCCTCGACGAGCGCGACGGCGAGGAGCGAGCGCACCCCGAGGGCGGCGGCGCGCGGCGCCCACTCCCGCCAGCGGGGGTCGGAGTCCACGTCGCCGACCCGCAGCCAGCCGCCCTGGTCGACGACCTCGATGGCCGGGCCCTCGCCGAGGGCGTACTGGAGTGCGTCCGCCGCGTCGGCGAGGTCGTCGCTGCTGGCCAGGGTGCGGAGCCGGCGTGCCTCACGGACCGCGAGGCTCACGCGCCGGGCCTCCGGGACGACCTCGCGCAGGCGGGTGACGATGGCGTGCGAGGCCGTGGCCTCGTCGCGGTGGTGGTGCAGCTCGGCGGCCAGCCGCGCGAACACGGGCAAGGAGTCGAGGGACGACAATGAAGATCCTCGTGTGACGTGCATCTGCGACCCGTGTTCTGGAGTCGGGCAGAATTTATCGTCTGGTCCGGACGTCCTTCAACGCGGCACCCACCTTGGGATGACGCCCCATGCATGGCGCTGCCCCGGCAGGGTACGTCGGGAGCATGTCGGAGAACCTCGCATGAGCACCACGAGCCGCACCGTGTCCGCGACCCCCGGACAGGTCTGGTCGGTCCTCGCCGACGGCTGGCTCTACCCCCTCTTCGTCGTCGGCGCGTCCCGGATCCGTGACGTCGACGACACCTGGCCGGCGGTCGGTTCGCGGCTGCACCACAGCGTCGGCGCGTGGCCGCTGCTGATCGACGACAACACAGAGGTGCTCGAGGTCGAGGAGGACCGGCGCATCGTCCTCAAGGCGCGCGGCTGGCCGATGGGCGAGGCCCGCGTGGACATCTCGCTGCAGCCCTCGGGGACTGGCACCGTCGTCACGATCGTGGAGAACGTCACGGCGGGCCCCGGGGTCCTCGTGCCCAAGCCGATCCAGGACGCCCAGCTCCACCTGCGCAACACCGAGACCCTGCTGCGCCTCGCGTTCGTCGCGGAGGGCCGGGCCCGGTGAGGGTGGCCGCGGCCGCCACGCACGACGCGATCGTCGTCGGCGCCGGCCCCAACGGGCTGGTCGCCGCCAACGTGCTCGCCGACGCCGGGTGGCGCGTCATCGTCCTCGAGGCCCAGGACACCGCGGGCGGGGCGGTCCGCAGCGACCGCGAGGTGCACCCGGACTTCGTCCACGACACCTTCAGCGCCTTCTACCCGCTCGCCCGCGCCTCACGTGCGATGACCTCGCTGCGGCTCGAGGACCACGGGCTGGTCTGGGACCACGCCCCGGCCGTGCTCGGGCATCCCTTCGGCGAGGGGCAGTGGGCCCTGCTGCACCGCGACCGCGAGCGCACCGCCGCCGGACTCGAGGCCCTGCGTCCCGGCGACGGCGAGGCGTGGCTCGAGCTGTGCGCCACCTGGGACCTCATCGGTCCGTCCCTCGTCGACGGCCTCACCTCGCCCTTCCCGCCGGTCCGGGCGGGCGCCCGGCTGCTGCCCGCCCTGGCGCGTGCCGGCGGCCTCGACGTCGTACGCCGCCTGGCCACGCCGGTCGCGTCCCTGGGGCGCGAGCTCTTCTCCGGTCCCGCGGCCCCCCTGCTGCTCGCCGGCAACGCCGGCCACGCCGACTTCCCGCTCGACTCCCCCGGGTCGGGCGTCTTCGGGGTCCTGATGTCCATGCTGGGCCAGACGGTCGGGTTCCCCGTGCCGCGCGGCGGCGCCCAGTCGCTCACCGACGCCCTCGTCGCCCGGCTGGTCGCTCGCGGCGGCACCGTGGCGACCGGCACCCCCGTCACGCGCGTCGTCGTGCGGGACGGGCGCGTGAGCGGCGTGGTGACCGCTGACGGAGGCTGGTGCGCCGCCCCCGCGGTGATTGCCGACGTGGTCGCCCCGCGGTTGTTCGGCGGCCTGGTGCGCACCGAGGACCTGCCGGCCCGCCTGGTGCGCGGGATGCGCGCCTTCGAGCTCGACCCGGGCACCGTCAAGGTCGACTGGGCGCTGACCGGACCGGTCCCGTGGACCGGGCGGCCGCTCGAGTCGCCGGGCACCGTGCACGTGGCCGACTCCGTGGAGGAGATGACCGCGACGCTCGCGCAGGTGGCCTCCGGCGTCGTGCCGGACCGGCCCTTCCTGCTCACCGGCCAGATGACCACCAGCGACCCCACCCGCTCGCCCGCCGGCACCGAGTCGATGTGGGCCTACACGCACGTGCCGCAGCCCGCGGCGACCCGCTCCGACGCGGGTGGGGAGATCAGCGGGCGGTGGGACCACGACGACCTCGAGCGCTTCGCCGACCGCATGCAGGCGCGCATCGAGGACCGCGCGCCGGGCTTCGGCGACCTGGTCGCCGCGCGCCGCGTGCTGGGGCCCCACGAGCTCGAGGCACGCAACGCCAACCTCATCGGCGGCGCGGTCAACGGCGGCACCTCGCAGCTGCACCAGGAGCTGGTCTTCCGGCCCGTGCCCGCCATGCGCGGGCGCGCCGCCACCGGCCTCCCCGGGCTCTACCTCGCCTCCGCCTCCGCCCACCCCGGCGGCGGCGTGCACGGAGCCGCCGGCGCCAACGCGGCCCGGTCGGCGATCTGGCACCAGCGCACCCGTTCACTGCCCCGACGACGTACGAGACAGGTGGCCCCATGACCGACACGCTGGCCTTCGGCCCGCTCACCATCGCCTTCGACGACCGCGTGCTGCGACCGCGGGAGTGGACCGCGGCGCAGTCCGAGTGGGCCGCGGAGCTGACGCGCACCACTCCCGGCGGCCCCGTGCTCGAGCTGTGCGCCGGCGCCGGGCACATCGGCCTGCTCGCCGTCGCGGCGAGCGAGCGGCGACTGGTGTGCGTCGACGCGAGCCCGGTCGCGTGCGACTACGCGCGGACCAACGCGGAGAGGGCAGGCATGTCCGACCGGGTCGAGGTGCGCGAGGCCCGCCTGGAGACCGCGCTGGGCGACGACGAGGTCTTCCCCGTCGTCATCGCCGACCCGCCGTGGGTGCCGCGCAGCGAGACGGGCCGCTTCCCGGAGGACCCGTTGAGCGCCATCGACGGCGGCGACGACGGCCTCGACGTGGCGCGCGCGTGCCTGCGCGTGGTCGCCGACCACCTGGCGCCCGGGGGCTCCGCCGTCCTCCAGCTCGGCACCGTGGCGCAGGCCACCGCCCTGATGCAGGAGCGGTGCTTCACCGACGGGACGCTCACGATGCCCGAGCTGCGCCAGCACGACCGGGGCGTGCTCGCCCGCATCGACCGGGCGGTCTAGCCGCGCGGGATGACCTTGTGGGTGCCGTCGCACCACGGCATCCGGCTCGACTTCTCGCACCGGCACAGCGCCACGACCGGGCGCTCGACGCGGTGCACGGTCCCGTCGGCGTCCTGCACCGACTCGGCACCGCGCAACAGCATCGGTCCGTGTGGCACCAGCACGACGTCGGGATGGTCGAAGTCCTGCCGCTCGGCAGCGCTCATGCGGCCACGCCCCACGCCTCGAACATCGCCCGCGCGAACCGTGCCTCGAGGTCGAGGCAGGTGAAGGCACCGAAGAGGATGGAGTCCACCTGGTCGGGCTCGTCCTCCGCGAGGGTGCCGCAGATCTCCTGCGCGGCGAGGTGCTCGTGGACCGCATCGGCCTCCACGTGCTCGTCGTAGTAGGCCGACATCGGCCCCGCGAGGCCGAGGCGGTCCAGTCCCTGTGCGAGCTTGCGCGAGGGCAGCGAGCTGGTCATCTCGAATGCCGCGAGGTGGCCGACGGCCGCGCCGCGCAGTCGCCGGCGCATCCCGAACAGCGACAGCGCGTTGTTGACCTCGAGGGTCTCGACGAGTGCGTCGTCGACGTAGGCGCCGTACTCCGGGCGCAGGCCGACGGCCTGCATGCCGCGTGCGAAGAGGTGGGCGTGGAGGCGGTTGGGGTCGCCGGCGCCGTACTCGTCGTACTGGAGCTCGACGAGGGCCGCCTTGGCACGGACCGGGAGCGTCGGGACGACCCACGCGGTCGGGTCGGACTCCTTGAGGTGGTAGACCGAGCGCTGGCGCAGCAGCTCGAGCACCTGGTCCCGGTCGGCGTGCCGGCGCACGTGGTAGGCCAGCGACGGTCCGTCGTCCGCCGCGACGAGTGCCTCGAGCGCGGCCGGCACGTCGCCCGGGCCGGCGTCGGAGCCGGCCCACCGCGAGCGGAGCCGCTCCTCGAGTGCTGCTTCCAAGCGGTGGCGTACGACGAGCAGGTCGGCGTCGCCGTCCACGTCGAGGCGCGCGTCCTCGAAGTCGCGGTAGGCCAGCTCGTGCAGCGTCCACAGCGAGACCGCCTCGTCGTCGAGCGAGCCGGCACCGGGCGCGGCGGCCGCGGCCCCGGACCCGGCGAGACGCGCGACGACCCACTCGCTCAGCACACCGCGAGGCTTGGGGAGCCTCACGGGGTGAACACCACCTTGACCATGCCGTCCTCCTTGTCGCGGAACTTCCGGTAGGCCTCCGGGGCGTCCTCGAGGGGCAGGTGGTGCGTCGCGAAGGACTCCACACCGAGCACGTCGTCCTCCTGCTCGAGGAGGGCGAGGATGTCGTCGCTCCAGCGGCGGACGTTGGCCTGGCCCATCCGGATCTGCACCTGCTTGTCGAACAGCTGGAACATCGGCAGCGGGTCGGTCGGGGCGCCGTAGACGCCGGAGATGCTGATGGTGCCGCCGCGGCGCACCGAGTCGATGGCGCTCATCAGGGCGGCGAGCCGGTCGGAGCCCACGTTGAGCATGAGCTTCTCCTGCACCTTCTTCGGCAGGAAGGCCAGTGCCTTCTGGGCGGTCTCGGCGACGGGCGACCCGTGGGCCTCCATCCCGACCGCGTCGATCACCGCATCGGCACCCCGACCGTCGGTCAGCTCGCGCACCCGGTCGCCGATGCCGTCGACCTCGGTGTGGTCGATCGTCTCCGCGCCCCGGCCGTGCAGGCGGGCGAGGCGCTCGCGGACCGAGTCCACGGCGATGACGCGCAGGCCGCGGTGCATCGCGATGCGCGCAGCCATGTCACCGATCGGTCCGGCGCCGACCACCAGGAGGGTGCCGCCGTCCTCGACGTCTGCGTACTCCACCGCCTGCCACGCGGTGGGCAGGACGTCGGAGAGGAAGAGGAACCGGTCGTCGGTGGGACCGTGCGGGACCTTGATCGGGAGCGTGTCGCCGAAGGGGACGCGCAGCAGCTCGGCCTGGCCGCCGGGGACCTGGCCGTAGAGCTTGCTGTAGCCGAAGAGGCTCGCGCCGGTGCCGGTGTCGCGGTTCTGGGTGGTCTCGCACTGGCTGAACAGCCCGCGGTCGCACATCCAGCACGAGCCGCAGCTGATGTTGAACGGCACGACGACGCGGTCGCCGACCTGGAGGGTCTCCACCGCCGAGCCGACCTCGCGCACGATGCCCATCGGCTCGTGGCCCACGACGTCGCCCTCGGTCATGAACGGAGTGAGCGGGTCGTAGAGGTGCAGGTCGGACCCGCACAACCCCGTCGAGGTGATCTCCACGACCACGTCGGTCGGTTCCTCGACCACCGCGTCCGGGACGTCGATGACCTGCATGTCCTGCCTGCCCTGCCACGTGACTGCCTTCATGGTCGACCAGTGCCCACGCCCGGCCGGGTCCATGCGTCGGCCCGGTCCGTCGGGGTGGTTCCCGCACGCCTTGCGGCGCCCGAGGTGGAGTGAGAATCTGTGGCTGAGGGAGGGCTGGCCATGTCCGAGGAGTTCCACCGGGAGCTTGCCGAAGCCGTACGCCGGCTCGACGCCGCAGACGGCATGCCGCACACGCTCGAGGAGCTCGTCGACCTCGCCCCGGAGTTCTTCCCCGCGGCCGATCACGTCGGCGTCTCGCTCGTCGAGCGCGGGACGATGCGCACGCCCGCGGCCTCCCACGAGCGGCTGCGCGAGCTCGACGAGTGGCAGTACGAGCTGGGCGAGGGTCCGTGCCGGGAGGCGATCCGCCAGCACTGCACCGTGCGGGTGGACGACCTCGCCACCGATCCCCGCTGGCCCGCCTGGGGGGCGGCGATGGCCGAGGAGCTGGGGATCCGGTCGAGCCTGAGCTTCCGGCTCTTCACCCGGCCCGACGACACCTGGGGGGCGCTGAACGTCTACTCCCGGACCCCGCGGGCCTTCTCGGAGGACGACGTCGTCCACGGGCAGGTGGTCGCCGCGATGGCGGCGGTGGCGCTGGCGCGCTCCCTCAACGACGAGCAGCTGACGAGGGCCCTGGAGTCACGGACCGTCATCGGCCAGGCGACCGGCATCATCATGGAGCGCTACGGACTCGACGACCAGCGCGCCTTCGAGGTGCTGCGGCGCCTCTCGTCCCACGACAACATCAAGCTCCGCGACCTCGCGGTCAGGGTGGTCACCGACCATCCGTTGGAGGGTGGCAGTGGGACGAGGCGCGTGTGAGGCTCCGGAGATGAGTGACGAGCGCGATCCCGAGCACCGCCGTCCCGCGGGCGTCAGCGACCAGACGGTCGAGGCACTGGGCAAGCTGTCCGCCGCCCTCGACCACGTCGAGGACGCGCGTGGCCACCTCTACGCCTTCCACCGGCTCATGGGCAGTGCCGAGAGCACGCTGGAGGAGGCGACCGAGCTGGTCAGGGCGGCCGGGCACGCCGACCTCGCCGACGCGCTGGACCGCGACGTGCTCGGCGCGAACCCGCTGCCCGGGATGTGGTCGTTCCAGATGGTCGAGGCCTTCGACGACGGCTTCTACGCTCGGGCGAAGGGCCTGCAGCAGCAGGCCCTCGACGCGCTGGTCGAGGGCCGCCGCCACATCTTCGAGGCGGAGATGAAGGAGCTGCGCCGCACCCACGGCCATACGGGCCACGAAGCCACCCCCGGCACGCCGAGCGGCCGGGAGGGCTGAGCCGCCCTCAGACCCGGGCGGGGTGGGAGACGCGCAGGTTGTCCGTCGCCGACTCGCCGGGGACGAGCAGGCCGTGCTGGATGGCCCAGAGGACCGCCTGCGAGCGCGAGGTGACCTCGATCTTGGAGTAGGCGCCGCGGATGTAGGACTTCACCGAGTTGATGCTGAGGTTGGTCTCCTCGGCGATGTCCCGGTTGGCCTTGCCGGAGGCGATCATCGACAGCACCTCGGTCTCGCGCTGGGTGAGCGGCCACTTCTCCGTGCCCGGACGGGTCGCCTCGGGCTGGCCGGACCAGGCGTCGACGACGGTGCGTCCGTCGGCGATCTGGAGCAGGTTCCACACGAGGCGTCGGGCGGGCAGCCACTTGCTGACGAAGCCGGCGGCCCCGCGCGACATCTCGGTCGAGACGACCTCCGGGCTGCAGTCCCAGCCGTAGGCCACCATGCGGGTCGGGAAGCGCTTGGGCGCCGAGCGCGCTCCGGCCGCGCGGCGGGAGGGTTCGTAGAGCGTCAGGTCGCACAGGGGTGCGGGCTCACCGGCGCGGTGGGGCACCACGGAGACGATGGCGGCGTGCGGGTCGAGCATGGTGCGGAGTCCGTGGACCACGAGCTCGCTCTCGTCCAGGATCGCCACCTTGATGTGTCGGGCGGCGGGTGCAGTGTGTCGTTCCATGGCCCCCGGTACCCCAATGGGCGGGGCCCATGCGCCGGGTGACCTGACTCTCAGCGACTTCTCAGCACGACGGCCGTCAGGACAGGAGCGTCCGGGCGACCGTCGCGGCCTGGACCTCGGAGATGCCTGCTTCGGTGGCGCCGCGGCGCAGGAGCGCGAGCGCGTCGTCGGTGGTGACGCCCGCACGGGCAGCGACCAGGCCGACGGCGACGTCGACCAGGCGCTGCTCGCGCAACCGCTCGGGCGCCGCCTCGGCGCGCTTCAGGGTGTCGAAGCCGAGGTCGGCGTTGGTCACTGCGCCCGCCTGCCAGGCGCCGAGTGCCTCGACGAGGTCGTCGATGCGGTCGTGGAAGGCGTGGGCGGTCGAGGCGTAGAGGTCGATGTTGAGCACCGCGCGTCCGTGCTCGACCACCGGCAGGCAGACGGTGCTCTCGATACCGCTGAAGGCGCGCTCACGGGCCATCGCCGCCCAGCCACGCTCGTCCAGGGCGTACGCGTCGTCCGAGGGCTCGCCCTTCCCTGCGGGCGCCGAAGCAGCCTCCGCGGAGGCGCGCGCGCCGCTGGCCGTGGCGTCGTCGACCAGGGTGAAGGTCAGGTCCTCGTCGAGCAGCGTCACGCTGAGCGCCACGCACTCGGGCACCGCGCGCACGGCCCAGCCCTCGATCACCCGCAACAGGGCCTCGACGTCGTCGAGCGACGGCGTGACGTACTCGTCCAGGGCTTCGCGGCTCTCGGGCAGCAATTCCATGGCCATCCTCCTCGCCCCCCTCGACACCGGATGATCTCCTGACTCAGATGGTCCTCCGCCCGGTGCGGGCACACCACACCCGCCCGGGCGTGCGACCACGTCGCGCATGGGGGCCGCGAGGCGGGGTACCGGGGTCCTCATGATCGCCCAGCAGCCGTCTCCGCCCGTCGTGGTGCTCGACCTCGACGGCACCCTCGTCGACTCGGTCTACCAGCACGTCGTGGCCTGGCAGGCAGCCTTCCACGACGTCGGCCGGCACGTCAGCGCGATGCGGGTGCACGAGTCCATCGGCATGGGCGGCGACCGCCTGGTGGCCCACGTCGCGGGCGACGCCGCCGAGGCTGCGGTCGGCGACGACGTCCGGGCCCTGCACGACAAGCACTTCCGTGCCGCCCTGCGCTCGGTCCCACCCCTGGACGGGGCCGCGGACCTCGTGGACGCGCTCGTCGGTCACGGGCACACCGTCACCGTCGCGTCGTCGTCCCCGGCCGACCTCGTCGACGACCTCCTCGACCTGCTCGACGTACGCCGGCACCTGTCCACGGTCGTGACGGCCTCTGACGGCGCCGCCAGCAAGCCGGCCCCCGACCTGGTCGAGCTGGCCGTCGCGCGGGTCGGCGGCGGTCCGGCCGTCGTGGTGGGCGACGCGGTGTGGGACGCGCTGTCCGCCGAGGCGGCGGGGGCTCGCTGCATCGGGCTGCGCAGCGGCGGCGTCAGCGCCGAGCGGCTGCTGTCGGCAGGTGCGTCCTGGGTCCACGACGGTCCCCGTGACCTGCTCGAGCACCTCGACGAGGGCCCGCTCCGCTCGCACTGAGCGCCGTCACCCCCGACAGCACGAGACCCGTCGCGGGCTCCTCGCACGGCGTACGGGAGGTGGCCCGCGACGGGCCTCGTGGATCGGACCGCCGGGACGCGGCGGGGCGCCCCGGCTGGAGGAGGAGTACCCCGCCCGATCGGACTCATGCGTGCGCTACTGAGATCGCCTTCCCAGGGGTACGGGGACCACGTCACGTCCCCCACGGAAGGACCCACCGATGACCGACTCCGGCTCCGAGCCCGAGACCCAGACCGACCCGCAGACGCACCTCGACACCGACCCGGCGAACGAGCCGGACACCGTCGACGACCCCGCCCACGACACCGACGAGGACGAGGGATGGGGCTCCGAGGGCGGCGCGGCGCCGACGGGACCGGCCACCGACACCTGAGTCAGGAGCCGGCGCACACCAGGTCGGCCTTGAGCGCGTCCTCCGACGACAGTCGCACTCCCGGGCCGCATACCAGGTCGAGCGGGTCGTCGGCCCGCTCGACCGCGGCCAGGCCGGCGTCGAAGGCCTCGACCACGTCGGCACACGCGTGCTCGAGGCCGATCCGCGTCAGCGCCGAGGTCGAGACGTCCCCGCTCAGCGCGAGCTCGACCGACCACGACGACTCGTCGGTGCGCTGGCAGTCGAGCGCCGCCGCCTGCTGGAGGGCGAGGAAGTCGAACACGTCGGTGCCGAGGTGCTCCTCCACCGCTGCCCGCCACTCCGCGGTCTCGGCAGCGTCCCCCTCGACGACGTTGTCGCTCGCCGCGGGTGCCGCGGCCTCTCCTTCGGAGCAGCCGGCGACGGCGGGGACGAGCAGGGCCAGGGCGAGGACGAAGGCACGCATGGGTGGAGGCTAGGAGCGCTCTCCAGCCCACGTACGTGGTTTGTTACCGATCAGTACGTGACGCTCGACTCACCCCGGTCGCGCGTGGTGAGGACCCGCGCGGCGACGAAGCCGCCGATCGCGCCGAACAGGTGCCCCTGCCACGAGACGCCCGGCTGTCCGGGCAGCACGCCGAGGAGTGCGCTGCTGTAGAGCAGGAACACCGCGACACCGATGAGGATCTCGGTAGGACGGCGGTTGAGCAGACCGCGCACGACCAGGAAGACGATCCAGCCGAAGATGAGGATCGAGGCGCCGGCGTGGATGCTGCCGGGCTGGGCGACGACCCAGACGCCGAGCCCGCCGACGACCCAGATGATGGCCGTGGCGAGGAGTCCGCGCCCGATCCCGGTGGCCAGCGTGAGGAAGCCGAGCACCAGCACGGGGACGGTGTTGCTGATCAGGTGGTCGAAGCCGAAGTGCAGCATCGGCGCGACCGCGACGCCGACTAGCCCGTCCTCGTCGCGGGGGCGTACGCCGTAGGAGTCGAGCGGGTTGCCCGTCACGGCGTCGAAGACCTCGAGCACCCACAGGAGCGCCACGAAGCCGCCGGTGAGCAGGGCGGCGGCCTTCCAGGCGGGCTCGCGTGCGGTGGTCTGCATCCCTGTCACCCGGCGACCTCGGGCGGGAAGCCGCCGGTGGACACGGTGCTCCAGCGGGTCGGGGTGATGCGCAGCAGGGACTTGCCCTGGGACACCATTGCGGCGCGGTACTCCTCCCAGTCCGAGTGCTCTCCCGCGATGTTGCGGAAGTACTCCACGAAGCCGTCGAGCGCCTCGTCGCCGTCGACGGCGTCGAGCACCTCGCAGTCGCCGTCGACCTGCACCCACGCGTCGTCCCAGTCGTCGGAGAGCACCAGGACCGACACCTGGGGGCGCTTGCGCGCGTTCTTCGTCTTGGCGCGCTGCGGGTAGGTCGCGATGACGATCCTGCCGCTGTCGTCGACGCCCCCGGCGACCGGCGAGGCCTGCGGGGACCCGTCGGCGCGCCGGGTCATGAGCACCATGTGGTGGCGGGGGCGGACGAAGTCCAGGAGCTCCTCGAGCCCGACGTCGGTGTTGGTCGCGATGGTGGGTGCCATGTCCCCGAGGCTAGCCCGGCACCCCTTCGGGCGGTTTGTCCCGCGTGGCGGCGTGCCTACCGTCGAGGACATGACCACTGTGAGCCGCACGTTCGACGTCCGCCCCGAGCCCGCCGTCGTGGTGGACTACCTGAAGGACTTCAGCAACGCCGAGGAGTGGGACCCCGGCACCGAGAGCTGCACCCGCACCGACGCCGGACCCGTCGCAGTCGGGTCGACGTGGCACAACACGTCGAAGATCGCCGGGGTGAGCACCGAGCTCGACTACACCCTGGAGAGGCTGACCGCCGACACGATCGTGCTCGTGGGGCAGAACGACAGCGCCACGTCGACCGACACCATCACCGTGGTGCCGAACCCCGAGGGCACGGGCAGCCGGGTGACCTACGAGGCGAACATCGAGATGAAGGGGGCGGCCAAGCTGGCCGACCCGATCATGAAGGTCGTCTTCGAGAAGATCGGCAGCGACACCGAGGACGACATGACCACGGTGCTGAACCGCCTGGCCTGAGACACGGCGCCCGGTCCGTCAGGACTGGGCGCCCGCCTCGGGCAGCTGGCGGGTGCGCACGAGGGCCAGGGCGACGTCCACCAGCTTGGTGTTGGTGTGCGAGGACACCCGCTTGAGGTAGGCCAGCGCCTGGTCGGCGTCGACCCCGAGTCGCTCCATCACGATGCCCTCGGCCTGCCCGATCACGGTCCGGCTGGCCAGCGCCACCCCGAGGCCCATGATCTCGCGACTGGCGGCCATCGACACCGCGAGGTGCCCGGCCAGCGCCTGCGCGGTCGCGAGGTCGTCGGCCGAGAACGCCCGCGGCCGCTCGGCGTAGAGGCTGAGCGTGCCGTAGGAGCCGCGTGCGGTGAAGATCAGCAGCGACATCGACGACCCGAGCCCGAGCTCCTGCTTGACCCGCGATCCCCACGTCGGCCACCGCCGGTCGGCGGGGAGGTCGGTGCTGATGATCGTCTCCTCGTCCCGGTCCAGGACGTGGCAGGGACCTTCGTCCGTCTCGTTCTGCAGCTTGTTGGCCATCGAGGGGACCTCGCTGGACCCGGCGAGGGTGAGGCACTCACCGTGCCTGTTCAGCGTGACACCGGCGTGTGCACACACATCTATGAGCTCCACCGCGGCATCCACCGCCAGCATCAACCGGTCGTGGTCGGCACCGGCGGCTCCCATGGCCTGCGCCAGGTCGGCGAAATCGGTCACCTTCGTCTGCTCCCCGGACACCCCTGCTCCTCTGCTCGGCGACCGGTCGACGGTCGCGCTCCCGCGCACATTGTGACCGCAGGTCACAAGATCGTCACTCCGGACCCAGCCCCCGGAAGCCGGACTGCACGTGCTCGTCGGTGCGCAGGTAGTCGGTCGCGCTCGAGCGCAGCAGGACTCCGACCGCGTCGGCGGCGCGTCCACCGGTGCCGAGGCTCTCACCGCACGCGCCGGTCAGGTCCTCCACCGCACCCACCAGCGCGGATGCCTGCGGGACGCGGCCCAGGCTGCCGTCGGGCACCCGCAGGGTCCGTACGTCGCGCGCCGCGTCGACCAGGTCGTCACCGGCCGCGGCGAAGTCGTCGGCGGCGGACGTCAGGGTCGGTGGTTCGACCTCCACCTCGCCGGTGAGGCCCAGCTCCGAGAGCGGGGTCCGGGTCATGTAGGGGTTGGCCCAGAGGTCGCGGTAGTCGTCGAGGCCCCAGAACCAGCCGCTGTTGAAGGAGCTGGCGTGGTCGAACTTCCCGGCGCCCGACTCGAAGGACGTGATCAGCTCTCCGTCGACCTCGACGACGCCCTGGGACATGCTCGGCAGGTGGTAGGGGCCCTGCCGGTTGCCGTCCATGTCCTGCACGATGAGCGAGCTGTGGTCCTGGTGGCGCCCGTAGGACGAGCTGAAGACCAGCTCGTCGTCGCGCACCACGACGCCCTGGCAGTCGTTCGGCGTCTCGATGGTGTCGACCTCGTGCCACTTCCCGTCGGCGCCGCGCTCGTAGACGTGGAGCAGGTCGTTGCCGTGGTCGCCGAGGTAGAGACGGCCGTCCTTCATCGCCGAGTAGGAGCCCCCCTTCAGGCCGGTCTGCGGCGGTGCGGACTGGGGGACGGTCTCCCCCGCGCCGCGCGAGCGCACGTCGGCGAGGGAGTAGGTGTAGACCTCGCCGTTGTCGACGACGTACACGTTGTCGCCGTCGATGCTCACCCCGCCGGCGTGCGTGGGTCCCCCGGAGCTCGACTCCTGTCCGTCGTAGCCGCCGAGCCGGACCTCGCCGACCTCCTGGCCGGTGACCTCGTCGATCAGCGCGAGGTACGACTTCTTGTCGTCGGTGTAGTAGCCCTGCAGCAGGGTGCCGGAGTCCGGGTCGTAGCCCAGGCCCTGCGGGATCAGCCCGCGGTCGTCCCCGGTCGCGGCGGTGTTGGGGATGAGCGGCCCGAGCGAGCTGTCGTTGCCCTCGAGCCACTCGTCGTTCTTGGCCAGGCCCTCCTCGACCCACGCGCGGGTCTGGTCGTCGAGCTCGTCGAGGTCGACGTCCTCACCGCGCAGCACGGCCGTGACACCGGCGAGCTGGCGGTTGTAGTCCTCGCCCACGCGCAGCAGGCAGCCGTTGACCGCGCGGGCGAACAGCTCCTCCACGACGGGGGGCAGCACGGGCGGGCGGTTGCGCCAGAAGCCGATGTAGTGGTCGGCGTGGGCCTCGCACGTCTCGTACGCCGTCGCGGCCGTCTCGAGCGCGCCGCGGGCCCGCTCGAGCGAGACGCGGGTGACCGACAGGCCCTGCCGCAGCCCCGCGGCGCGTGCGTGGAAGGACATCGCCGCCGGTCCCAGCCAGACCGGCACCTCCTGGGCGTCGGCCAGGTCCGAGCGGATCCCGACGAGGTCGTGCAGGACCGCCTCGAGGTCGGCGGCGCGCGCACGCACGGCAGCCGCGTTCCCGGAGACGAGGCGGGCGTACTCGATCTCGGGGTCCGTCATGCCCCGGCCTCCGGCGTGGTGAGGTTGAGCTCGTACGTCGGGCGGGTGCCGAGCGGGAGCAGCAGCCGCTGGTCCGTGGTGCCCTCGACCTGCGTGCAGGCGCCGTCGGGCACGGTGCAGGTGATCATCGTCAGGGTGTTGTCGGGACCGACCTCGCCGCCCTCACCCGGACCGGCGACGGCGTAGCCGAGCACCGTGGTCGCGTCGACCCACGTCGTCAGGCCCCACCGCTCGGTCCCGGCGTCGGGCACGACCTGCTCACCCGACTCCGAGACCAGCAGCTCGCGCAGCGCGACGCTCTCGTCGATGCGCCACGCACCGTCGGGCGACACGAGGGGGTCGACGACGCCGGCCGAGTCGTCGGCCTCGGTCCCCTCACCGGTGGCCAGGTCGTAGGTGACGTCGCCCTCGATCACGCGCGCGGTGACCTCCTCGTCGGTGATGGCGAGGATCTCGACCTCCGACTCGAGCAGGTGGTCGACGGGGTCGTCGATGCCGGAGGTGTCCATCCCGTCCTCGGACTCGATGGCCTCCCCGGTGTCGAGGTCGAAGATGCGCATCGTCGCGCTGCCCTCGTCGTAGTCGGCGTCGAGCACCACGAGGAAGCGGCCGTCGGGCGAGACCGCGACGCCGCCGCGCTCGTCCACCGTGAGCCCGGTGTCCTCGGACGCACCGCCCGGCGCGACGAACCACAACGGTGCGTCGGTGAAGGGACGGTCGGGCTCCACCTCGTCCTCGGGGACGAAGAAGACGCCGTCGCCGGCGGGGAGGAAGGCCCGGACCGGCTCGCCGGTGTCGACCGTCACGTCGTCGGGCAGGTGGACGGTCGAGCCGTTGGCCCACACCAGGCCGGAGGTGTCCACGGGGTCGGTGCTGGTCCGCCAGGCCGCGTCGTCGTCGAGGTCGACGTCACCGCCCGAGCCGCACGAGGTCAGGACCACCACGGCGAGCGCGAGCGCCGTCGCGCGCAGAGTCGACCGCGTCATCCCCCGTGAGCCCATGGAGCCATCGTCCCACTGCGGGCTCCGTCGCAAACCTCCCGGAGCTCGCCGGCTCACCCCTGCGGGTCGAAGCGCCACTCCAGCACGGCGGCGTACGCCTCACCGGCCTCGAGCGTCGCCGACGGCCACCCGGGCCGGTTCGGGGAGTCGGGGAAGAGCTGCGGCTCGAGCGCGATGCCGTCACCCTGGCGGTAGCGACCGCCACCGGTGCCGCGCCGGGTGCCGTCGAGGAAGTTGCCGGTGTAGACCTGGACGCCGGGCTGGTCGGTCCACACCTCCACGCCGGTGGCGGTGCGCGGCGAGACCAGCCGGGCGGCGCGTCGCAGTCCGCTGCCCCGCACGACGTAGTTGTGGTCGATGCCCTGCGCGTCGACGACCTGCGGGTGCTCGGCGCGGATCGCCGGACCGAGCTCGCGCTGCTCGCGCAGGTCGAACGGCGTCCCGGCGACGGACTCGTGCGCGCCCAGCGGGATGCCGGTGGCGTCGACCGGCGTGTAGTCGTCGGCGTCGACGAGCAGCTCGTGCCCGTCGATCGTCCCGGCACCCTCGCCGTCGAGGTTGAGGTAGGCGTGGTTGGTGAGGTTGACGACCGTGGTGGTGTCGGTGGTCGCGCCCATCTCGACCCGGACGGTGTCGCCGGACACGGAGTAGCGCACCGTGACCTCCACCGTGCCCGGGAAGCCCTGGTCGCCGTCGGGGCTGGTCAGGGACATCGTCACGGAGTCGGCGGTGTGCTCGACGACGTCCCAGAGGCGCACGTCGAAGCCGTCGGGGCCGCCGTGCAGGCTGTGGCCGCGGTCGTGGGTGCCGACCTCGACCTCGCGCCCGCCGAGCGGGAACCGGCCGGCGGCGATGCGGTTGGCGTAGCGCCCGATGGTGCCGCCGATGTAGTCGCCGCTCGCGAGCCGCTCCTCGAGGTCGGGGTGGCCGAGCACCACGTTGCGGCGTACGCCGTCCCCACCCGTCACGAGGAGCCGGTGCACGGTCGCCCCGAGGGCCAGCACCTCCACCTCGGGCCCCGGCGCGGAGCCGATGGTCAGCAGGCGTACGTCACGCCCGTCGGGCAGCTGGCCGAACACCACGTCCTGGGTCACGGTCACATCCTCCTCGAGTGCGCGCACGCACGTGGATCCGGCCTGCCGGGAGGCCCGCACGACCTCCCGGCAGACCGGCGTTTCAGCGGACCCGGAAGCGGTCGGACCCTGCTGAGCGCGCGAGGGTCCCCGAGCCCCGGGTCACCACGCGCACGGTGTAGGCGCCGGGACGTCGCGGGGCGACCTTCCAGCGCGCCCGTCCGGCGACGGACAGGTCGAGCCACGCGGCGCGGAGCACCTTCCCGTTGCGGACCAGCGTCGCCCGCACCCGCTCGGGCGCCTGGCCCGCCGGGTCGGTGACGACCCGCACGCGGGCCGTGGCGCGCTCGCCCGACCGGACGACCCGCACCTTCGTGCTGGAGGCGGCCCGGACGACCCGCAGCGGGACCGTCGTGGCGGACGGGGCGTGCGTCGCGCTGCCGTCGTACCTCACCTGGAGGGTGTGGCTTCCCACACCGAGCAGCGAGGTGTCCACGGCGAGGCGGACCCGGCCGCCGGCCAGCTCGCCCGAGGCGACCAGGCGGTCGCCGCTGACGACGCGGACCGTGCCGGTGGCGCCACCGGCGACGCGGACGGTGACCGACGCGTCCCCACCGAAGCGGGCCACGTCAGGCGCGGCGGCGGCCACGGACGTGACCGCGAGCTCCCCGCCCACCGTGGGCAGCGACAGCGTGTTGGCGGGCTCGACGTTGCCGGCGAGGTCGACCGAGCGGTAGTCGACCGACCGGGCCGCACCGGCCGCGAACGGTCCGGCGTACGTCGTCCAGGCGCCCGACCCGACGCGGGTCTCGATGCGCGCCAGGCCCGACGTGGCGTCGGCCGCGCGGACGGTGACCGTGCGGTCGCCGTCGTACGTCGCCCGGCTGACCGGGTCGGTGGCGTCGATGCGCAGGTCGAGGGACTCCGTCGCCGAGGTGTTGCCGGTGACGTCGGTGGCGCGGGCGCGGACGGTGTGGCTGCCGTCGCCCGCGACCGGGGCGGTCGCGGTCGCCCCGGGGATGCTCACCCACGGCCCGCCGTCGACGGAGACCGACACGGACTCCAGGTCGGAGGCGTCGCTCGCCGTGGCGGTGACGTCCACGGGGTCGGTGACCCACCAACCGCCCGTGCCGGTGGCCGCGGCCGCCGACAGCTCGACGACCGGGTCGGCCGCGTCGGTGACGCGGACGGTGGCGACCGGCCGGTCGGCGGAGCCCGCCACGGCGGTGCCGGTCACGGTGAACGTGCCGGGAGCGGCGTACGACGCCGGGTCGACGTCGTCCCACTCCACCGCGACCTGCTCGGTCGACCCGTCACCCATGCCGGCCGCGACCGTGGTGGGCAGCGCGGGCGCGGTGCCCTGGCGGGTCGTGACGGCCACGTCGGCGACGGACTCGACGAGGAGGTCGGGCTGGTAGGCCGCGCGCATCGTGTCGAGCTCGGCCTGCGTCACCGGGATGACCGTGCCGTGGCGCGGGCTGCTCGGCAGGTCGGCAGTGGGCACGGACTGCCAGCGGCCGCTCGCGATGTCGTCGGTGCGGAAGGCGAGGTAGCCCTGACCGCCGTGGTAGCTCGGCTGGTCGATGAACATGTACCACCGGTCCTCGACCTCGTTGTCCGGGAACACCGTCGGGCCCTCGCCCTGGGTGTAGGTGCCGCCCCACGGGTTGGGCTGCCCGACGCCGACCTGGTCCCTGACCAGCTGCCAGCCGGGCGACGACGTGGTCGTCGGGAGCGAGCCTGTGACGGTGGCGCGCAGGTCCGTCGAGCGCTCCTGGCGCGGCGTCATGACGGCCTCGTCCTTGACGAACCGGAAGAACGTGTCGCCGTCCTGGACGATCGTGGCGTCGATCATGCCGCGACCGGTGCCGCGCTTGACGTCGATCCACGGCTGCGGGTCGCTGAAGGTCACGAAGTCGCGCGTGGTGGCGTAGAACATCCGCTGGTAGGACGTGTTGATGTCGCGCCCGGCGACGTCGGTCGTCGGGTAGGTCGCGGAGGCCCAGTAGACGATGTACTCCCCCGCCTCGGCGTCGTAGAACGCCTCGGGCGCCCAGGTGTTGCCGGCGAAGTCGGAGGACACCTTGATGTGGCGCTGGTCCGACCAGTTCACCATGTCGGTGGACTCCCAGACCTCGAGGTACTTGCTGCCGCTCTCCTGCGCCTCGCCGAAGTCGACGGCCGGCCAGCCCTTGAGGTCGGTGGCCAGCAGGTAGAAGCGGTCGCCCTCCGCGGAGCGGATGATGAAGGGGTCGCGCAGGCCCTTGGTGCCGTACGCCGACTCCAGCACCGGCCGGCCGTCGTTGAGCACGTCGTAGTCGAGCGGGTCGTTGCCGCGGCTCGCGCCGAGGTAGATCTTCTCGCCGTCGTCGGTGCTCTCGCCGGCGAAGTAGGCGAAGGCGTAGGCGTCGTAGTCGGCCGGGGCGGGCAGCGGCCGGACGCGAACCGTGATGCTCCGCGTCGCGGTGGCCGTGCCGAGCGTGCCGGTCACCGTCAGGACGACGTCGACGGGCGCGCTGCCGTGGGCGGGCCGGGAGACCTCGCCGGTCGCGGTGACGACCTCCTCGTCGCTGCTCGCCCACGCGAAGGTGGTCCCGCTGGACCCGGAGGTGGGCAGCGTCAGGTTGCCGCGCACGTCGTCGGGGTGCACCAGCTCGATCGCGTCGACGGCGTCCTGCGCCTTGCCGGCGTCGTCCTGCGCCTCGGCGAGGACGGTCACCGCGAAGGGGCCGGCCGTGCGGGACACGTCGCCGCGCGTGACGGTGGCGGTCAGCGTGGCCTGGCCGTCAGGTTCGCCGTACGCCGGTCGCTGCACGCTGCCGTCGGCCCCGACCACGGTCGCGTCGCTCGTGACCCATGTGATGGTGGTGCCGTTCGGGCCGGTGGCCGGGAGGGTGAGGTCGGCGGTGACGGCGCTGGTGTCACCGAGGTCGAGCGCGGCGGCGTCCGCCTCGGCGGCCGCGGTGTTGGTGTCCGCGGCGCTGGCCGAGGCCTCCTCGCCGGTGAGGGCGCGGGAGTAGACGCGGAAGTCGCGCAGCCGGCCCTTGAAGGACAGGTCGCCGGTGTAGGCCGAGCGACCCAGGACGTTCCGGGTGGTGGTGCCATCGGGCTCCCCCATCAGGCCCGGGTTGGTGGTCAGGTTCGTGTTCGACGCGACCAGCACGCCGTCCTCGTAGACCCGTGCCGCGCCAGGAGCGGCGGGGGTGCCACCGTCGATGCTGAAGGTGATGTGGCGCCACTGGCCGGTCGGGACCCGGCCGGGCCGCGACGTGCTCTGCTCGGTGGCGAAGCCGCCCTCCGCGATGGTCGAGCGGAGCCGGTTGGAGCTGTCGTTGGTGGTGAAGAGGTAGCCCGTGCCGTTGGGGTAGGTGGCGGCGTTGCCGAGGTTGTACATGAACCAGTTGCCGCTGGTCAGGGTCGGGTCGACCCACACGTCGAAGTCGACGGTGACGTCCTCGAGGCCGGACAGCAGGTTGTTCGGCAGGGTGATGGCGTTGCCCGAGCTGTTGGCGCCGCCGCTGAAGGTGAAGCCGTCGCCACCGTTCCAGCTGGCCGCGCCGGTGACCGTGCCGTTGCGCCCGTTGCCGGAGGAGTCGGCCGCCACCGTGCCGGTGGTCTCGTCGAGCTTCCACCACCCGACGAGGCCGGTCTCGAGGTCGGCCGCGGCGCTGGACGCCGGGGCCGTCCCGGCGACCAGGCCGACCGTCGACGCGGCCAGCGCGAGCGCGCCGGCAATCCACTTGCTCGTCATGTCAGTTCTTCCCTTCACGGCGGGTGACTCGCAGGACCGCGCGGTCCCTCGAGGGGGCGACGTCGGCCGATCCGGCGTACGTCGCGGTGATGCGGTGGGCGCCGGCACGGAGCCCGCGGAGCACGAGCCGGGCGCGGCCCTCGCGGAGCGTGACCGTGCGGGTCCGGACCTTCTTGCCCGTCCGGACGGTGACCTTCACGCGGCCCTCGACCTCGACGGCCGAGGACACCTTGACGACCACCACGGCTTTGCGGGGCGACGAGCCCTGCCGCACCGTGGTCCGGGTCCGCGAGGCAGCCTTCGCCACCTCGACGGTGACGGTGTCCTGCGACGCCGCACTGGCGGCGTCACCGGAGTAGCGCACGGCCAGGGTGTGGCTTCCGACACCGAGCGCCGTCGTGGCGACGTCGAGGGTGGCCCGGCCGTCCGCGAGCGTGGCGGTGGCCAGCGTCCCGTCGTCGCCGACCAGCGTGACGGTGCCCGCGGGCGTGGTCCCGTCGCCGGTGACGCTGACGGCGAAGCTCGCCGTGCGGCCCAGGCGGACCGGGTCGTCGGACGCGACGACCGCGGTGGCGGTGGCCGCGAGCTGCGCGCCCTTCGCGGGGACGGCGAGGGTGCCCGGCTGCTCGACGTTGCCGAGGCGGTCGACGGCGCGGAAGCCGACGGTGGTCGAGGCGTCGCCGACCGGCAGCGGGGCGTCGTACGCCGTCCACGGTCCGTCGCCGATCCGCCAGTCCACCCGCTCCACGCCGGCGCCGGCGTCGGCCGCGGCCAGCGTCACGGTGCGGTCGGCGCCGAGGGTGGCCTTCGTGATGGGCGTGGTCGCGTCGATGCCGACCGTGAGCGGGCGGACCTCGCCGACGTTGCCGGCCCTGTCCACCGCGCGCACGGCGACGGTGTGGACGCCGTCGCCCCGGACGCGGACCTCACCGGTGTCGCCGGGCAGCGTGGTCCACGCACCGTCGTCGACGGAGACCTCGAGGCGCTCGACCGCGCGGTCGTCGGAGGCGCTGACCCGCACCGTGGCGGGGTCGGCGTACCAGCCGTTGACGCCCTCGTCGACGACCGACAGGTCGTCGACCACCGGCTTCACCGCGTCGGCGGTGCCCATCCGGATGAAGGTCACCGAGGAGGCGGGGAACTCGTAGGTGAAGGACTCACCGATCCCGGAGACCTCGCGGGTCCTCGGCTTGATGGTGTTCGGCGCGGCCTTGGTGTTCGTGGCGCCGGGGGCGCCGGCCAGGGTGGTGACCGTGGCGGTGTCCTCGACCCCGGCGTCCGCGACCTCGACCTGCGTGCGGACCGGGCTGGTGGAGGTGTTGACGACCTTGGCGACGAGGTCGCCGGTCCTCTCGTCGCGGGTCACGACCTGGAAGACCTTCGCCGGGGGTGCCGGCTGGTCGTACTCCATCTGGAGCTCACCGTCGAGGTAGAGCTCGATGTGGGTGCCCTCGACGACGACCTTGACCCGGTAGGTCTGGCCGGTGACGAGGCTCTTGTTCTCCAGCGCCTTCAGCTCCGAGGCGCTGCCGCCCGTGGCGCGCTGCAGCACCGAGCGGGTGTTGTTCCAGCCGCCGATGTTCCATCAGTAGAAGTTGTTGGCGCCGGTGGCGCCGAAGCCCACCAGGAAGCCCTCGCTGCCGGCGGTCTTGGTCGCGTCGAGCTCGAGCGTGTAGTTGCTCCAGTCCCGGTCGTAGGCGCCCACCGGGACCGCGCGGGCGTCGGTGACCGTGGTGCTGGTCTGGGCGTAGCGACCACCGCTCACGCCCCACGTGCCCGACTGCGGGTTCCACTGCGAGGCGTCGGCGAACTGGTCGGAGAAGAGCGTCTCGCCGCTCTCGTTGGAGGTCACCGTGACGTTGTCGTACGCCGCGGCGGTTGCCCACGTGGAGAGGAAGACGCCGCCGGTGATGTCCTCGGCCGCGTCCGCCGGGGCGTCGTACGTGCTGGGCACGACCTCGTCGCCGACGTTGGTGCCGAAGAGCTTCTGGACCTCCCAGTTGGGGGTCTCCCACGACTCGTCGTTGTCGAACCAGATCGCGTCGGGGTTCCACTGCACGTGCGACTCGTTGGCGAGCAGCGGGGCGTAGGACGCCAGGCGCACCACGTCGGCGTTGCGCTGCAGGCCGGTCATGTACGACGCCTCGGCCAGCGCGTTGTACATCGTGTTGCCGCGCGAGGCGTACTCACCGAGGAAGACCAGCGGGTCCTCGCGGTCGTAGGAGTCGTAGCGGTAGTGGTTCTCCAGGAACCACTGCGGGTCGCGGTAGTAGTGCTCGTCGACGAGGTCCACGTCCTGCGCCCTGTTGAAGTCCCACAGGGTGTCGAAGCGCGCGCCGGAGGAGTCGGGCCCGGAGTTGGAGATGATCTGGATGTCCGGGTACCTCGCCTCGATGGCGTCGCGGAAGGCTGGGAAGTTGGCCTCGAAGGTCGTGGTGTTCTCCTCGTTGCCGAGGCCGATCATCTCGAGGCCGAACGGCTCGGGGTGGCCGAGCGCGGCCCGCTTGGCGCCCCACTCGGTGTCGGTGCCGCCGTTGGCGAACTCGATGAGGTCGACGGTGTCGTCCACCCAGCGCTGGATCTGCTGGGGGTCCTTCATCTCCGGGATGGTGCTCCCGCAGCCGTTGGCGCCCACCGAGACGACGGGCAGGGGCTCGGCGTCGAGGTCCTCGGCCAGCTCGAAGTACTCCAGGTAGCCGATGCCGTAGGACTGGTTGTAGCCCCAGAAGTTCCAGTTGGTCGGGCGCTCCTCGACCGGGCCGATGGTCTCCTTCCACTGGTAGGTGCGGCGGCGGTCGGTCCAGCCGCTCTCCTCGTAGGTGCGGAAGGTGCCGACGTTGGTGACGCAGCCGCCGGGGAAGCGCAGGAAGGTCGGGTCCATCGCGGCGACCTTCTCCATCAGGTCCTTGCGGAGGTCGGTCTTCCCGTTGACCGGGCCGATCCAGCGGTCGGTGGGCATGAGGGAGACCATGTCGAGGCCGATCACCGAGGGCGCGCCCGCCAGCACGGCGAGGCGTCCGGCGTCGGTGGTCGTCGAGGCGGTCAGCGTGAAGGGGTGCTTCTTCCACGTGTCCGAGCCGTCGAGGGCGACGCTCGCGGTGGCGACGGTCGCGTCGCCGGCGGCGTTCTCCATGCGCACCGTCAGCTGCTGGGCGGTGGTGCTGCGGGCCCAGAGGTAGCCCTCGTAGGTCTCGCCGGCCTTCACCGCGAAGCCGTTGTTGTAGCCGATGTTGCGCACGCCGTCGCCGGCCGCGGCCGCGGTGAGGCGCAGGTGGTTGCGGTTCATGTCGTTGAGGCGGGCGGCGTCGTCGACGACCGCACCGGTGGTGCCGGCACCGCTTCTGTTGAGCACCTGCCAGGCGGTCAGGCCGGTGAAGGAGGCGTTGTCGGAGGTGTTGAACTCGAAGGACCGGTTGCGCACCAGCTCGGCGTAGAGCCCGCCGTCGGCGGCGTAGTTGATGTCCTCGTAGAAGATGCCGAACATCGTGTCGCTGATCGACGCGCCGGTTCCGTCGCCGTCGATGCTGAGGGTCGAGGTGCTGTCGTCGACCTCGGACAGCGCGAAGCGGACTGCGTCGCCCTCGAGGCCGGTGACGAGCGCGCCGTCCCCGGCAGCAGTGGCGTACGCCGTCGCGTCGGCCGCGACGCGCAGCACGACCTTGCCGCCACCGGCGTCGGTGAGGCGCAGCGGCGTCGGGGTGGCGCCCGGGGCACCGACGGCGAAGGCGCCGTCATCGACCACGACCGGGCCGGCGTCGGCGGCCAGGGTGACGGCACCGTCGCCGGCGTCAGTGGCCCGCAGGCGCAGGCTCGCGGGCGGCTGGTCGGCGGTGAGGCGCAGGGCACCCTCCTCGGCAACGACGTAGGGGGCGTCGCCGTCGGCCTGGAGCACGAAGGGACCGGACGAGGTGACGTCGGCGCCCGCCTCGTGCTCGATGGTGAAGGAGTCGAAGGCGGCCGGCAGCACGGTGCCGTCCTGCGCGGCGAGGGCGTAGACGCCGACCTGCGTGGTGTCGAAGGAGACCTGGGTGGTGCCGGCGGTGACCCACGCCGAGCCGTCCCAGAAGCTGGAGGTGAGGGTGTCGCCGACCCGGGCGAGGCGCAGGCGCTCGGCGCTCGAGGCCGGACGGTCGGCGAAGCTGACCGCGCTGAAGGTCGCCGCGCTCTCGACGTCGGTCTCGATCGCGGTGCCCGAGGGAGACAGGCTGCCGACGAAGGTGAGCCCGGACCGGACGTAGTTGTCCATGTCCTGCCACGCGATCAGGCCGGCGCCCTGGTAGACCTTCGCGACGGCTGCGGAGACGTCGGCCGTGGCGGTGAAGTCGCCGGCGGGGACGTCGAGCACGACGATGTTCTTCGCCGTGTTCACCGCCTGGTAGGTGTCGCCCGGCTGGCCGTCGATGCGCAGCGCGCCGCCGGAGACCGAGACGTGGGCGGGGTCGGGGTTGACCACGCTCCACCGCTCGTCGAGGGCCGCGCCGTCGAAGGTGTCGGTCCAGCTGACGTCGCCGGCGGCGGCGGACGCCGCGGGGGTCGCAGCGGTGGTGGCCGCGAGTCCGGCGGCGAGCACGGCGGCCGCGGTGAGCGCGGCGGCCGGGCGGCGGTGGGTGATGAACATCTGGGTCCTCGAGGGTCCGGGCCGTCACGCGGATGTGACGGGCACCACAGCCAGAGTGTTAGCGCTAACAATCGCCGCGTCAAGGGGTCACCCGGACTTCATTGCCGCCCATTGACGGATCGGCGTGACCGCAGTCACACTCCGTCTGTTAGCGCTCACATTCCGTGGAGGATCCCCCGATGCCCGACATCACCCCCGCCCGTACGTCTCCCCCGACACGCCCGCCGACCCTGCGCTCGGCCGTCACCACGGTGGTGCTCGCCGTGCTGGCCGGGCTCCTCCTGGCGGTCCCGCCGGCGGCCTCCGCGGCTGCCGCGGACGTCACCGACGGCCTGCTGCTGCGCTACGACCTGACCCAGGCGTCCGGCACGACCGTGGCCGACACCTCCGGCAACGGTCGTGACGGCACCCTGGTCGGCGGGGGCACCTGGACCGGCACCCAGGGGCTCAGCCTCGACGGCGTCGACGACCACGTGAAGCTGCCGAACGACCTGATGGCCGGGCTGTCGTCGATCACCGTGTCGACCGACGTCTACATCGAGCCGAGCCAGGCGGGCAACTACTTCTTCTTCGGCCTCGGCAACCCCGCCGTCGGCAGCCCGGCGTCGGGGTCGGGCTACCTGATGGCCTCGGGCAACAACTTCCGCGCCAGCATCACCAACCAGTGGTGGAACAACGAGCGCAACACCGCGCCCTCCCCGGGGCGGGCGCTGGCGCGAGGCGTGTGGAAGACCGTCACCTACACCCAGACCGGCACCACCGGCACGCTCTACGAGGACGGCGTCCAGGTCGGGCAGAACACCAACGTGAGCTGGCTGCCCAGTGCCATCGGCAACGGCACGACGACCAACAACGTCCTCGGCGAGTCCAACTACGCCGCCGACAACTCGCTCAAGGGCAAGGTGCGGAACTTCCGGATCTACGACCGCGCACTGACCTCGGCCGAGGTCTCGGCGATCTCGCTGACCGACGCCAACCGCGTCGCCTCCGACACCGAGGCCCTCTCGATCGGCGACCTGTCGGGCGTCACCGACGACCTCACCCTGCCGGCGAAGGGTCCCTTCGGCTCCTCCGTCTCGTGGGCCTCCGACACCCCGTCCGTGATCAGCGGCAGCGGCGCCGTCACCCGACCCGGCCCCGGCTCCGACCCGGCCGAGGTCACCCTCACGGCCACCCTGACCCGCGGCTCGGAGACCTCGACGAAGACCTTCACCGCGACGGTCCTGCCCGACGAGGGCGACCAGGCCAAGGCCGACGCGGCCGCCGCCGCGCTCGAGCTCGTGCACCCCGACGACGTACGCGGTCACCTCACTCTGCCCACCGAGGGCTCGATGAGCGCAGACGTCACCTGGGCCTCCTCGGCGCCGGCGATCGTCGCGACCGACGGCATCGTCGAGCGCCCCGCCCCCGGCGCCGGTGACGCCAGCGTCTCGCTGACCGCGACGGTCACCGTCGGCTCGGCCACCGCCACCCGGGAGTTCCCGCTGACCGTGCGCCAGCTCCCGGCGCCCGCGCCCTACGCCGGCTATGCGTTCAGCTACTTCACCAACAACTCGATCGCCGGCGAGAAGATCTACTTCGCGGCCAGCCGCGGCAACAACGCGCTGCGCTGGGACGAGCTCAACGGCGGCGAGCCGGTGCTCGAGTCGACGTACGGCGAAATGGGGCTGCGCGACCCGTTCCTCATCCGCTCCCCCGAGGGCGACCGCTTCTTCCTGATCGCCACCGACCTGTCGATCGGCCGCAACGGCGACTGGGACCGCGCGCAGCGCCAGGGCAGCCGCTACCTCGAGATCTGGGAGTCGACCGACCTGAAGAACTGGTCGGAGCAGCGCCACGTGCTGGTGTCCCCGCCGACCGCGGGCAACACGTGGGCGCCGGAGGCCTACTGGGACGACGACCTCCAGCAGTACGTCGTGTTCTGGGCCTCGAAGCTCTACGCCGAGGACGACCCGGGCCACACCGGTGGCACCTACAACCGGATGCTCTACGCCACGACGCGCGACTTCGTGACCTTCAGCGAGGCCAAGGTCTGGCAGGACATCGGGTCCTCACGCATCGACTCGACGGTCATCAAGGAGGGGGAGACCTACTACCGCTTCACCAAGGACGAGGGCGCCGGCAGCACCGGCTGCTCCGACATCATCCAGGAGAAGAACGACTCGCTGACCGAGCCCGACCTCGTCGGGTCGAAGGCCTGGGCCTTCCAGGACGGCTGCATCGGCCGCGACGCGGGCACCTCTGCGGTCGAGGGCCCGACGGTCTTCAAGCGCAACCCCGGCGACACCTCGGGCGGGCAGTACTACCTCTTCGTCGACGAGTACGGCGGCCGCGGCTACATCCCGCTGACGACCGACGACCTGGAGAACCCGGACTGGAAGGTGCCGGCCGACTACAGGCTGCCGGCCAGCCCCCGCCACGGCACGGTGCTGCCGGTGACGCAGGCCGAGCTCGACGTGCTGCGCGCCGACCTGCCCGCTCCCCCGCCGCCCGTGCAGAGCACCGAGGACGGCCTGGTCGCCCACCTGCCCCTGACCGGGGACGCCGAGGACGTCAGCGGCCACGGCTACGACGGCACCGTCAACGGTGACGCGTCGTTCGCCGACGGCGCGCTGTCGCTCGGCGGCACCACCGGCCACGTGAAGCTGCCGGACAACATGATGACCGGCCTCGACGACATCACCGTGTCGACCGAGGTGTGGGTCGACCCGGCGCAGTCGGGCAACTACTTCGTGTGGAACCTCGGCAACACCGGCACCGACGGTGTCGGCAAGGGCTACCTCTTCACGACCGGCAACAGCACCTACCGCGCGGCCATCGCGTCGGGCAACTGGACCACCGAGCAGGGCATGAGCTCGGGCTCCGCTCTGACCCGCGGCGCCTGGAAGACGCTGACCTACACCCTGGGCGACGGCGTCTCGACGCTCTACCTCGACGGGCGGCAGGTGGCGCGCAACGCCGGCGTCACCCACCGTCCCGGCGACATCGGCGACGGCGTGACGACCGCCAACTACATCGGTCGCTCGGCCTACGCCGCCGACGGTCGCCTGCGCGGCAAGGTGCGCGACTTCCGCATCTACTCGCGTGCGCTCTCGGGGGCCGAGGTGGCCGAGCTGGCCGCCGCGCCGACCGACGTGCTCGGGGTGGAGCTCGACTCGCTCAAGGCCCCGGCCATGATCGACGCGACCGCCGGCACCGTCCTGCTGCCGGTCGAGCCGGGCACGGACCTGACGACCCTCGACCCGGCGTACGCCGTCGTCGCGGGCGCCACGGTCTCGCCGTCCGGTCCGGCCGACTACTCCTCACCGGTCGCGCTGACGGTCACCAACGGCTCGGAGAGCCGGGTGTGGACGGTGAAGGCCGTCGAGATGCGCTCGCCGGTGCTGCCGGGGCTCTACGCCGACCCGAACATCGCGGAGTTCGACGGGACCTACTACATCTACGCGACCACCGACGGGACTCCCGGCTGGGGCGGCAAGGACTTCTACGTCTGGAGCTCCACCGACCTCGTCGACTGGACCCGCTCGGAGGAGCCGTTCCTGACCCTCGACGGCGCGAACGGCGACGTCCCGTGGGCCACCGGCAACGCGTGGGCGCCGACGATCACCGAGCGGGACGGGAAGTTCTACTTCTACTTCTCCGGCCACAACGCCTCGCTCAACCGCAAGACGATCGGCGTGGCCGTCGCGGACAGCCCGACGGGACCGTTCACGGCGCAGCCGCAGGCGATGATCCTCAACAACGAGGCCGTCACCTCCGGCCAGGCCATCGACCCGGCCGCCTTCGAGGACCCGGTGTCGGGCAAGCACTACCTCTACTGGGGCAACGGCTCCCCGGTGATGGCGGAGCTGGCCGACGACATGGTCTCGCTGAAGCCCGGCACGATCTCGGCGATGTCCGGGCTGACCGGCTACCGCGAGGGCTCGTTCATGAACTACCGCGACGGGATCTACCACCTCACCTACTCCATCGACGACACGGGTTCACCCAACTACCGCGTCGGCTACGCCACCTCCACCAGCCCCACCGGGCCGTGGACCTACCGTGGCGTGATCCTGGAGAAGGACGAGTCGCAGGGCATCCTCGGCACCGGCCACAGCTCCATCGTGCAGGTGCCCGGGACCGAGGAGTGGTACATCGCCTACCACCGCTTCGCCATCCCTGGCGGCAACGGGACCAACCGGGAGACCACGATCGACCGGCTCACCTTCGGTGAGGACGGGCTGATCGAGGAGGTCGTGCCGACGCTGACGTCGATCGACCCGCTGGCCTACTCCGACGGCCCCGTCACCGCGACGGTGTCCGACGAGGGTGCTGACGGGTGGTTCGGCGCGGACGCCGCGCTGACCCTGACTGGCTCGGCCCCGACGGTGCAGTACCGCCTCGGCGGCGGCGACTGGACGGCGTACGACGGTCCCGCGCAGCTGCCGGCCGGCTCGTACGACGTCGCGTGGCGGGCGCGCTCGGCCAATGGCATCTGGAGCCAGGTGTGGACGATGTCGGTCAAGGTCGACGACACCCCGCCGGTCGCCACCGGCAGCGTGTCGAGCGACCGGAGGCTGACGGTCACGGCGACGGACGACGCGTCCGGCGTCGCGGTGCGGGAGTACCGCCTCGACGGTGGCGCGTGGGTCGTGTGGACCGGTCCGGTCCAGCTCGACGGCGCGGCGCACAGCGTCGACGTACGGGCCTCGGACGTCGCGGGCAACACCTCGGCAGTGACCTCGCTGTCGGTGGCGGCGACGCCGAACCCGGTCCCGGGTGCTCCCGTGTCGGTCGCTCCCCCGATCGTCGCCGGCAACCCCGTCGTCGGCCGGACGCTCACCGCCACCCCGGGCGGCTGGGACCAGGGCAACCTGACCCTCGCCTACCAGTGGCTGCGCGACGGAGCGCCCGTCGCGGGAGCGACCTCGTCGTCGTACCAGCTCGGTGCCGAGGACGTGGGGCGCCGGATGTCGGTGCAGGTCACGGCCTCGCGTGCCGGTGGCGCCGCGGGCGTGGCGCAGTCGGCCGAGACGGGAGCCGTCGCGAAGGCGGCCTCGCGGGCGAAGGTGAAGCTCGACCGGACCCCGTCCGCCGGCGACCGCAGCAAGGTCGTCGTGCAGGTTCGGACCGTCCCGGCCTCCGTCGACGCGACCGGGCGCGTGGTCGTCCGGGTCGACGGCAAGGTCGTGCGCAAGGTGCGGCTCGATGACGGGAAGGCGGTGCTCCGGCTCGTCTTCAAGCCCGGCAAGCACACGCTCAAGGTGTCGTACGCCGGGTCCTCCTCGGTGGCCGCCTCGTCGGTGAGGAAGAAGGTGCGCGTACGCCGCTGAGTGGCTGAGTCACGCTGCCGCCCGGGTCCCGTTGGGGCCCGGGCGGTGGTGCGTCCGGGGCCCGGTTTCCTCAGATCGGGCGATGCCGCGGGTCGGCGTCAGGAGTAGATCTGGGCGGGCCAGGTCGTCCCGGCCTGACGACCATGGGAGGAGCAAGGGATGAAGCGAGCGATGAGCGTGTGCGCCCTCACTGCAGGGCTGGTCCTAGGAGGGGCCGGAGCCGCGAGCGCGGGCGAGGTGAACGGCAACGGCAACCCGATCCCGGCACCGGGCAACGCCTCCTCGGAGTGTGTCTTCTCCGGCCTGGACACCGCGGACAGCATCGAGGGCAACCCGCCGGAGTTCAACGACGATGCGCTGGCCGTGCGGGGCAACCAGAGCCCGGGCGGCGTCGACCGCTACCACGGGGTGCAGAGCTACGGCATCTTCGTACGGGCCGGCCTCAAGGACGTCGTGCCGTCCCCCGGCCAGGCGTGCCGCGGGAATTGACCCTTTGCAAATCGAACACATGTTCGATAGACTGGAGCATGTCCTTCTCCAGATCAGCACCTGAGGCCCCCGGGGCGGCCGATGCCGCGTCGGCGGCCCAGGTGCTGGTGCTGGCTGCCGACGCGCTGCGAGCGCGGCGCCTGGCCGAGGTGGAGGAGCTGCGGCTCGCGATCCGTTGGGCGACGATCCAGGGTCACCCGCGTGACGACCGCGACCCGATGGTCTCCCCCGGTGGCGACGGCACGCCGGAGGTCCGCGAGCACGCGATCCCCGAGCTGGCCATGGCGCGCGAGACCCACCCCGCCACCACGCGGGCGCTGATCGCCGACGGGCTCGACCTCGTCCACCGCCTGCCCCGCACGTGGGCCGTGGTCGAGGCTGGCGGGTGCGAGCCGTGGGTGGCGCGGAAGGTCGCCGTCCTGTCGCGCGCCCTGCTCGACGACCAGGTCCGCACCGTCGACCGCGCGGTCGCCAGGGCCATCGCCGGGCACGCGCCATCCACCGTCCTCGAGATCGCGCGGGCGAAGGTCATCGAGGCCGACCCCGAGACCCACCGCGCCGAGCGGGAGCGCGAGCGCCACCGTCGCTACGTCTCGCTCTCGCGCGCCAACGAGCTCGGCTACCGACACGTCATCGCCCGGGTCGGCGCCGGCGACGCGGCCTGGATCGACGCCATGGTGGAGCGGGTCGCCGAGATCCTTTCCGCGACGATGGGCCACGACCACAACCACGACGAGCTGCGCTCGCTCGCGATGGGCTGGCTGGCTCGCCCCCTCGACCTCCTCAAGCTGCTGCTCGAGCACACCGAAACCACGACCGGCGAGGTCCCGGCCTGGGCGTCGGACCACCTCGCCGAGACCGTCGCCCGGCTCACCACGATGCCGGCGCGACGCCTCGCGCAGCTGCGCAACCGCGGCCGCCTGTTCGTTCACGTGACTGACGAGGCGCTGCGCACGGGCGTCGGCGTCGCTCGCATCGAGGGCGTCGGCCCCATCGACGTACGCCAGCTCCACGAGGTCCTCGGCCACGCGGACGTCACCGTCACCCCCGTCCTCGACCTCGCGCACCGCCGTCGCGTCGACGCCTACGAGCACCCGGAGACGGTCAAGGACCACGTCTGGGTGCAGACCGGTGGCGACTGCTTCCCCTGGACGCCGCGGAGCGCCACCCGCGACGGCGTCGACTACGACCACGCCGTGCCCTACGACGACACCGGGCCACCCGGGCAGACCGGCCCCCACAACTCGGGTCCGCTGCGCCGGCGCCACCACCGCACCAAGACCCACGGCGGCCTCACCACCCGGGTCGTCGGACCTGGACGACATCTCTGGCGCACGCCCCACCGGCAGGCGTTTCTCGTCGACCACACCGGCACCACCCGGCTGACCGACGACCAGGCCGAGTCCATGGCCCAGGCGATCGACGACGGGGTCGAGCTCTACTTCAGCTGCTTCCAGTGACCCTCCGACACGACCTCGACGTTGCCGTCGACCACCGTGAAGGCGGTCTGGTCGTCGACGACGTACGCCGGACCGCCGATCCTCGAGGCCCACTCCTCCGCCTCGGCCATGGTGTTGCCCGGACCGCCGTCCGGCACGAGGTGCGGGCAGATGGAGAAGTCGACGAGACCCAGCGTGCTGTCGTCGCCCGACGGCGGTCGCCACTGGATGAAGTCGTCCCCGACCTCGGGCGTCATCACCATGCTGCCGGCGCTCAGCCCCACCCACACCGTCTCGTCCAGCGACGGGAGCAGGTCGGTCAGGCCGGACTCCCGCATCCAGTGGCACAGGTAGAGGACGTCGCCCCCGGCCACCAGGAGGACGTCGGTCTCGCGGACCAGCGGCACCCAGCGCTCCTCGTCGAGGCTGGGCAGCGCGGTGAGCTCGAGCACCCCGACCGACTTCCAGCCCAGGTCGACCATCGGGTTCTCGGCCTGGCCGCTGATGAACTGCCAGGCCCGCTCCCCCGGCCCGACCCACGGGTGGCCGTACATCGCGGTCGGGATGCACAGCGCAGTCGACTCCTCGATCGGCTTGCCGAGCATGGCGACCAGGGCCTCACGGATGCTCGCGTTGGTCACGCCACCGGAGGTGAGCAGCAGCTTCATGGTGTGTCCTCTCAGACGAGTCCCAGAGTCATTGCGTGCTGGCGTACGACGTCGGAGTCGGCGGCCAGCACGAACGGCACGTCGGACGCCCAGGCGCCGGAGACCTTCTCGACCCGGCCGTCGCCCGGGTCCAGCCGCACCTCGCGGATGTAGACCGCGATGATCCGGTCGGGGTACTCGCGCACGATGTCGGCGTAGATCTCCGGATCCTTCTCACCGGAGTCGCCGAGCAGCACGAACCGCAGGTCCGGGTGGAGGTCGAGGACCTCGCGGATGCGCTGGTGCTTCTGCTCCCGCCCGGCGCGGGTGCCGAGCAGGTCGCGGAGCAGCACCGGTCCGATCGGGAAGTCGCGGTGGCGCAGGAAGCCGAGCAGGAAGGAGTGCAGGTTCCACGGGCTCGAAGAGATGTAGAAGACCGGGTTCACGCCGGCGGCGAGGTCGCGGTAGAGCTCGACCACACCGGGGAACGCCGTGCGCGTGAGGGAGGACCCGGTGAAGGTCTGGACGACCATCTGGCGCACGCGCTGCACGCCGGTCATCAGGATCGTGTCGTCGACGTCCGAGACGATCCCGAACTGCGCGGTCGCGTCAGGGACGCGCACCTCGATCTGGGCCATCTGCGGCCGCGTCACGCCGCGGTAGTCGCCGCTGAGCTCGACGAGCCCCTGGGTCCACGGGCTCTCGAGCGACTCCGGCGTCGTGGGGATGCGGAGGAGGAAGTAGCCCTCGCCGTCGGTGACGGTCTCGCGGCTCGTCCCGCCCACGGTGACCCGCAGCGGCACCCCGGGCAGCTCGTTGGTGAGGAAGTTTCCGACCGTACGCCGTACTGCCGCGCCGACGTCCTCGCCCTCCTCGACCTCCTTCTCTAGCGGGTTGTCGAGGACCCGCCCGCGCACGATCGTGCCGGCCGGACCGCCGTGGCCGATGTAGCACTCGATCCTGAAGTGCTCCGGGGTCTTCGGCTCCCGACCGCGCGCGCCGTCCCACGCGCGCTCGGCGGCCACGACCAGGCGGTGGAGGTTCATGGGGTCACCGTATGCACTCTCGGGGACAGCGACGTTCGCGCCCTCTTCACCTGGCGAGCGGCCTGCTCCCCGACGATGGTCCCGCGTCGTTCGGCGGCTCGCTCGTCGAAGCGGGACTCGCCGAGGAGCTCGGGCTTGCTGACGAAACGGCCGAGGTCCTCGACTCCGTCGACACCTGCCGCGACGAGACGTGCTCGCAGTTGCTCCCGCTCGTCCACGGGGCCACCTTGTCACCAGGGAGCTCAGGATCCGGCTCGTTCAGACCATCCGCTCATGCCGATGAGCGTGCTTCGGTGATCACAGCCGGACGGGTGTGCTTCGATCGGATCAGCCAGCGGCAAACTCGGAGGGGGGACGCCTTGACCAGGCCACAGAAGGACGACACCGAGGGATCGGTACCGGACCTCTGGCGGCCGACGTTCTCCCTCTTGGTCGACTCCCTTGTGGAACGGGCACCGACGATCGGCGGAGACCTCCCGGAGGTCGAGCCCGTTCCCGACACTGTGCGCGAGCAGTGCCTATCGGCAGTCGACAACTACGGCGAAGTCGACCTCGTGCCCTTGCCTCAGGAAACCTGGCAAACCTCTGTTGCGGCATGGCAGGGAGACCATTGGCGGTGCCTCATCGACCTGTGGACGGAGCAGGAAGGCAGAAGCGATCTGGTTCTCGAGGCCGACGTGCGTGAGCAGGAGCCGGGGTTCCGCTTCACCGTGAACATGGTCTACGTCCCGTAGAAGCGCACGCTCATGCCGCGATGCGCGCGGATCTACCGACGAGCGACTAGTCCCCTTGGACAAGTAGCGTGCTGCGACTGTCCGCTGCGCAACGTTCGACCATCGCCTGGAACCGCACGAGTCCTCGCCAAGCCGTCCCCCGTCGACCAGGTCGCTGCCTTGTCTCAGGGATGGTCGCCAGTAGGGCGTCCACCTCGGCAGCAAGGCTCGCCATCTCGCCACTGGGCAGCGCGGTGTCGGCGTGGGCGTCGAGTGCGTTGAGTCTCGGTGTCGCGTTGCTGCCGAGTAGTTCGTCGAAGTCCCCAGCCGCATCGAACGTGCCGCCCAGTGGGTCTGGCAGGCCGCGCACGACTGCGCCCTCTGCGTCCCGAAGGGTGATGTAGAAGCCCACAGGCGCAGGTTGCCATGCCAGACCCGAAACGTCCGCACATGCCGCGATCAGCTCGACCGGTTCTGCCGATGTGCGCGCGCCACCCACTAGGTTCGCGACATGGCTGCGCGCGAGGTCGATGAACAACTGGCGATGCTCTGTCACGTGGAGCTGGCGGGGGGCGCAGAGTCACTCGCCGAGACCGTCTCGAGCCTTTCACGAGCCGAAGTCGATCGGCTCCTCTGCCTGGCAGTAGTCGCGTTGCTGGACGCGCAGAACGACTCCAGGACTGAGGTGGAGCGCTTGGCTCGCAGGCTTCAGCGGAGGCGGTCGCAGTAATCGTCCACGGCTGCCCCGCTCGAGGAGCGCGCCGGCCGTTTGTCGGACTGCGCCACAGTGCAGTTCATGGAGACGAGCGGATCAATGACCCTTCGCCTCACACCGAACCAGACGGACGCGGTGGGAGTCGTCCTGTACGTCGGACCAGGCGGCCACGGGACGGTGCGACTTGACGACCAAGCCGCCGTCCCGGCGGTACTAGGCGAAGACGCAGAACTGGACGTCGAGGCGATCGACCACGTCACCGACACCTCGCACCGGTCTTGGCGCAACGCCTTGCCCTGGCCGGGATGGAGACGACGAGCCCACCGATTCGACGACCTCCCGTACCACTGAGGGAGCGCCACCCGCCCCAACCTGCTCACCAGCGCCCGTGCACCTGCTCCCGGATCTTCCGGTCGTAGAGCCCGGCCACACCCTCGAGGAACGACGCCGGCAGCTGAGGGACGGACCCGGCCGCGGCGTTGGCCGAGGCCTGGGAGACGTTGCGCGCCCCAGGGATCACCGTCGAGACGCCGGGCTGCTGCCAGATCCACGCGATGGCGGCCTGCGCCGGCGTGACGTGGGAGAGGCCAGCGGACGAGACGAGGCCGGAGAACTCCCGCGCCGCCTCGACGCCGGTGGCGTAGTCGACGCCGGAGAAGGTCTCGCCGACGTCGAAGGCGCTGCCGTCGCGGTTGTAGGTGCGGTGGTCGTCCGCGGCGAAGGTCGTGTCGAGGTCGTACTTCCCCGACAGCAGGCCCGAGGCCAGCGGCACCCGGGCGATGATCCCGACGCCGGCGGCCTCGGCGGCGGGCAGCACCTCGTCGAGCGGCTTCATCCGGAAGGCGTTGAGGATGATCTGGATGCTGGCGACGTTGGGGCGGGCGATCGCACTGAGCGCCTGGGCGCAGGTCTCGACGCTGACGCCGTAGGAGGCGATGACGCCCTCGTCGACGAGCGTGTCCAGCACGTCGTACGTCGCGTCGTCGTCGATGACCTCGCTCGGCGGGCAGTGCAGCTGCACGAGGTCGATCGTGTCGACGCCGAGGTTGGTGCGCGAGCGGTCCAGCCAGGCGCGGAAGTTCGACTCGACGTAGTTGGCCGGCACCTGGTCCATCCGGCGGCCCATCTTGGTGGCGACGGTGAAGCCGGCGTCGGGGTGGGCCGCGACGAAGCGGCCCACGAGCTGCTCGCTGCGGCCGTCGCCGTAGACGTCGGCGGTGTCGTAGAACGTCACGCCCGCCTCGGCGGACGCCTCGAGGACGGCCATGGCGTCGGCCTCGGTCACGTCGCCCCAGTCGGCGCCGAGCTGCCAGGTGCCGAGTCCGACGACCGAGACCTCGCGGCCGGTCCTTCCCAGGGTGCGGTGCTCCATCGAAGACATGTCAGTGAGTCTCACAGACCGGTGGCGAGGCGGTGGTAGGCGGCGTTCCAGCGCAGCTCGCGCTGGAAGCTGCGCGTGGTCGTGTCGGCGTCGATGGTGACCATCTCGACGCCGGTCATCTCCGCGAAGTCCTCCAGCACCTCGGTGCCGATCGCCTTCGACAGCACCGTGTGGTGCGGCGCACCGGCCATCAGCCACGACTCCGCCGAGGTCGACAGCGACGGGCGCGGCTCCCACACCGCGCACGCCACCGGGAGCAGCGGGAGCGCCTCGTCGGGCTCGACGACGTCGATCTCGTTGACCGTCAGGCGGAAGCGGTCGCCCAGGTCGGAGAGGCCGGCGACGACGGCGGGGCCGGGGTCGGCGGTGAAGCGCAGGCGTACGGGGTCCTCGCGGCCACCGATCGACAGCGGGTGCACCTCGAGCGAGGCCTGCTGCGTGGTGATGGTCGGGCAGACCTCGAGCATGTGGGCGCCGAGGATCTTCTCCTCGCCGGGGACCAGGTGGTAGGTGTAGTCCTCCATGAAGGACGTGCCGCCGAGCAGCCCCGCGGCCATCGTCTTCATCGCGCGCAGCAGCACCGACGTCTTCCAGTCGCCCTCGCCGCCGAAGCCGTAGCCGTCGGCCATCAGCCGCTGGACCGCGAGACCGGGGAGCTGGCGCAGCCCGCCGAGGTCCTCGAAGTTCGTGGTGAAGGCACCGAAGCCGCCGGCGGTGAGGAACTCGCGGATGCCCAGCTCGATGCGCGCGCCGTAGCGCAGCGAGTCGGCCCGCTCCGCGCCCGGCAGCAGCTCGGGCGCGACGGCGTAGGTGTCGGCGTACTCCTGCACGAGCTTGTCGATGTCGGAGTCGGAGATGCCGTCCACGACCTCGACGAGGTCGTTGACGCCGTAGGTGTTGACCGAGACGCCGAAGCGCAGCTGCGCCTCGACCTTGTCGCCCTCGGTGACGGCGACGTCGCGCATGTTGTCGCCGAAGCGCGCCAGCTTGAGGTGGCTCAGCTCGTGGCGCCCCAGCGCCGCACGCGCCCACATCGCGACCCGCTGCGCGACGACCGGCGACTCGACGTGGCCGGCGACGGTCTTGCGGGCGATGCCGAGGCGCGACTGGATGTAGCCGAACTCCCGGTCGCCGTGCGCGGCCTGGTTGAGGTTCATGAAGTCCATGTCGATCGTCGACCACGGCAGCTCCATGCCCGCCTGCGTGTGCAGGTGCAGCAGCGGCTTGCGCAGCGCGTCGAGCCCGGCGATCCACATCTTGGCCGGGGAGAAGGTGTGCATCCACGTGATGACGCCGACGCAACCCTGGTCGGAGTTGGCGTCCAGCACCTGGCGGTGGATCGAGGCCGCGTCGAGCAGCACCGGCTTCCACACCACCCTCACGGGGAGGTCGCCGGCGCCGAGGCGCTCGGCGATGGCCTGCGACTGCGACGCCACCTGGTCCAGGGTCTCCGGACCGTAGAGGCCCTGGCTTCCGGTCAGGAACCAGACCTCGGGGGTGGGGGCGGACGTCATGCTCATGCGGGTGTTCCTCCGTGGGATAGTTGGTCGCGCGTTCAGCGCTGGCCGTAGACGTTCTGGTAGCGCCCGTGCAGGGCGTCGATGTGCTCCTGCGCAATGGGCACGGGCTCGCCGAGCTGGCGCGAGATGTGGACCGTGCGGGCCACGTCCTCGCACATCACCGCGGCGGCGACCGCCTTGCGCGGCGTCGGGCCCACGGCGAAGACACCGTGGTTGCGCATGATCACCGCGGGTGAGCGGCTCGTGCGCAGGGTGTCGACGATGCCCCGCCCGATCGAGTCGTCGCCGATGATCGCGAACGGCCCGATCGGGATCTCGCCGCCGAACTCGTCCGCGCACATCGTCAGCACGCACGGCACCGGCTCGCCGCGCGCGGCCCACGCGCCGGCGTACGTCGAGTGGGTGTGCACCACCCCGCCGACGTGCGGCATCTCGCGGTAGACCAGCGCCTGGGCGGCGGTGTCGGACGACGGGGCGTGGTCGCCCTCGACGACGTTGCCGTCGAGGTCGCACACCACCATGTTGTCCGGCGTCAGGTCGTCGTACGACACCCCGCTGGGCTTGATGACCATCAGGTCGTGCCCCGGCACGCGGGCCGAGACGTTGCCCGCGGTCCACACGACGAGCTGGTAGCGGGTGAGCTGCTCGTGGAGCGCGCACACCTCGCGCCGCAGCGCGCTGATCGTGTCGGTCACGTCGGTCACGACGCTCATGCCTGCTCCTCGGGTCGGGCCAGCCGGCGGGCGACGGCCGCGCGGCGGATCTGCTTGAGCCGCCGCATCGTGTTGGCGTGGCGGCCGAAGTGGTCGTGCAGCTCGGCGTACTCCTCGAAGAGCGCGTCGTAGGCCTGGGCGCGGTCCTCGTCGGGGAGGTAGACGTGGCGTCGCACGCGGCCCATCTGCTTGGCGGCGCTCGGCACGTCGGGGTAGGCGCCGGCGGCGACGGCCGCGTGGATCGCCGAGCCCAGCGCGGGGCCCTGCTCGGAGTCGATGAGCGAGAGCGGCAGGCGGGTGACGTCGGCGTAGATCTGCATGAGCAGCGCGTTCTTGGCCAGGCCGCCGGCGACGATGAACTCCTCCACCGGCACCCCGCTGTCGCGGAAGGTCTCGACGATGACGCGGGTGCCGAAGGCGGTGGCCTCGAGCAGCGCGCGGTAGACGTCCTCGGCGCGGGTGGCCAGGGTCAGTCCGACAACCAGCCCGGAGAGCTCGTGGTCGACGAGCACCGAGCGGTTGCCGGAGTGCCAGTCGAGGGCGACGAGCCCGTGCTCGCCGATCTCCTGCTGCGCCGCGAGGCGGGTCAGGTGCTCGTGCACCGACTCCCCCGCGGCGGCCGCCGCGTCGACGTACGCCGGGGGCACCGCGTGCTGGGTGAACCAGCCGAAGATGTCGCCGACACCGCTCTGGCCGGCCTCGTAGCCCCAGAGGCCCGAGACGATGCCGCCATCGACGACGCCGCACATGCCCGGCACCTCGCGCAGCACCTCGGCGCTCATCACGTGGCACGTCGAGGTGCCCATGATCGCGACCATCTGGCCCGGCCCGACCGCCTGCGCGGCGGGTGCGGTGACGTGGGCGTCGACGTTGCCGACCGCGACCGCGATGCCCTCGGGCAGCCCGGTCCACGCGGCCGCCTCGGCGGTGAGCGTGCCGGCCTGGTCGCCGAGCTCGCCGATCGGGTGCTCGACCTTGTCGGCGACGAAGGAACCGAAGCCCGGCGAGAGCTCACCGAGGAAGTCCGACGTCGGGTACGCCGCCTCCTGGCCGTCGAACGTCTGGAGCTGGCCCTTGTAGCCGGCGGTGCAGGCGTTGCGGACGTAGGAGCCGCACAGCTGCCACACGATCCAGTCGGCGGCCTCGACCCAGTGCTCCATCCGGTCGTAGAGCTCGCGGTCCTCCTCGAAGAGCTGGAGCCCCTTGGCGAACTCCCACTCCGAGGAGATCAGCCCGCCGTAGCGCGGGACCCACGGCTCGCGGCGCTCGTGGGCGAGCTCGTTGATGCGGTCGGCGTGGTCCTGGGCGGCGTGGTGCTTCCAGAGCTTCACGTAGGCGTGCGGCCGGTCGGCGAGGCCGTCGACCTCGTTGAGCGGGGTGCCGTCGGCGAGCGTCGGGACCATCGTGCAGGCGGTGAAGTCGGTGGCGATGCCGATGACCTGCGCCGGGTCGATGCCCGCCGCGGCGACCGCGGCGGGCACGGCGACGCGCAGCACCTCGCGGTAGTCCTCGGGCACCTGCAGCGCCCACTCCGGGGGCAGCGGGCGCTCGGTGCCGGCGAGGTCGGCCGGCAGGGCCCGCTCGATGACGGCGTGGGGGTAGGGGTGGACGGCGGTGCCGAGCTCGGCGCCGTCGGAGACGCGCACGACCACCGCACGTCCCGACAGGGTGCCGTAGTCGACCCCGACGACGTAGTGCTCACCGGTGGGTGGGTGGGCCATGGTCAGTGGTTCCTCTCGACGGGAGCGGCGGTGCTGGCGCGCACCACCAGCTCGGGCTTGATCAGGCTCTCGGGGCCGGGCTCGTGGGCCAGCGCGGCCCGGAGGATCTCGATGGCGCGGCGGCCGACGGCCTGGAAGTCCTGGCGGACGGTGGTCAGCGGCGGGATCAGGTAGGGCGCCTCGGGGATGTCGTCGAAGCCGACGACGCTCACCCCGCGCGGACCGGTCGGCACCGCGCGACCGGCCTCCGACAGCGCGCGCAGCAACCCGAGGGCCATCTGGTCGTTGGCGCAGAAGACGGCCGTGACGTCCTCGCGGGCGGCGATCTCGCGGCCCGCCTCGAAGCCGCTGGCGGCCGACCAGTCGCCGGTGAGGTGCTCCGAGGGCCTCAGCCCGGCGGCGTACATCGCGCGCTGCCAGCCGAGCAGGCGGCCCCGCGCCTCGGTCCACTCCGGCGGGCCGGCGAGGTGGACGATGTCGGTGTGGCCGAGGTCGATCAGGTGGCGGGTGCCGAGCTCGGCACCGGCGACCTGGTCCACCCCGACGGTCCAGTGCGTCTTGCTGGCGTCGCCCTCGACCACGACCACCGGGACGCCGAACTGCTCCTGGGCCTGCGCGACCGCGACGGCGTCGTCGGTGGCGGAGATGAGCACGATGCCCTCGACGCTCTGGTTGCGCAGGTGGTCGATGGCGTCGACGAGCTCCTCGCGCGTGTGGCTCTGGAGGTTGACCGAGCTGACGAAGTAGCCCGCGTCGCGACCGGCCGCCTGGATGGTGCGGTGCACCGTCGAGGGACCCCAGTAGCCGCTCTTGGAGCCGATCACGCCGAAGGTCGCCGACCTCCGGGTGACCAGGGCGCGCGCGGCGGTGTTGGGCCGGTAGCCCAGCTGCCGGATGGCGTCCTCGACCTTCTCGCGCGTCGCGGGGCGCAGGTTGTTCTGCCCGTTGATGACCCGCGAGACGGTCTGGTGGGAGACGCCCGCGAGCCGCGCGACGTCGGCCATGACCGGCGTACGCCGCACGACCGGGACGACCTCCGTCATGCGTTCCGCCGGGTGGCGAAGCGCTGCACGACCACGAAGGCGAGCAGCAGGACGCCGGTGATGATGCGGATCCAGTAGGAGCTCAGCGTGCCGTCGAAGGAGATGAGCGTCTTGATGATGCCCAGCACCAGCACGCCGAGCAGCGAGCCCACGACGTAGCCCCGGCCGCCGGTGAGCAACGTGCCGCCGATGACGACCGCGGCGATGGCGTCGAGCTCCATGCCGATCGCGTGGAGGCTGTTGCCGGAGAGGATGTAGAGCGAGAACAGCAGGCCGGCCAGCGAGGCGCAGAAGCCGCTGATGACGTAGACCCCGACCTTGGTGAAGGCGACCCGCAGGCCCATCAGCATGGCCGAGGCCTCGTTGCCGCCGATGGCGTAGACGGTGCGGCCGAAGCGGGTGCGGGCCAGGACGTAGGCCCCGACGACGACGGTGAGCAGCGCGACGACGGTCGACCACCGGACGTAGTAGTCGCCGATGTAGATCGTGCGGAACGCCATCTCGGTGAAGGTCGCGTCCTTGATCGAGATCGACTCGACGCTGATCAGGTAGGTCAGCCCGCGGGCCAGGAAGAGGCCCGCCAGGGTCGCGATGAAGGGCTGGATGTCGAAGTAGTGGATCAGCAGCCCCATCAGCAGGCCGAGCAGCGTGCCGGTGAGCAGCACCGCGACGATCGAGGCGGCCGGGGGCCAGCCCATCTGGAGCGTCTTCGCCGCGATCATCGTCGACAGCGCGACCACCGAGCCGACCGAGAGGTCGATTCCGCCGGTGAGGATCACGAAGGTCATCCCGACGCCGAGCACGATGAGGAAGCTGTTGTCGATCAGGAGGCTGAGGAGGACCTGGGGGTCGGTGAGCCCGTCGTAGCGCAGGCCGCCGACGCCGAAGAGGCCGACGAACAGGGCCGCCGTGGCGATGAGCGGCAGGTAGCGCTGGGGCGGGCGGTAGCCGCGGACGCGGTCCCAGGTCGACGTGGTGGGCACGGTGACGGCGCTCATGCCGGGACTCCGTTCGCGAGGGTCGGGGCGCTCTGTCGGCGTACGCGCAGCAGGGCGCGGGCGCGGGGTGACTGGAGCAGGCACACCGCGATCACGACGATGGCCTTGAAGAGGTAGTTGACCTCCGAGGGGATCCCGATGTTGGGGATCGTGCGGGCGAGCGTGGCGATGAAGAGCGCGCCGACGAAGGTGCCGGCCAGCGAGAAGCGCCCGCCCATGAGGGAGGTGCCGCCGATGACGACGGCGAGGATCGCGTCGAGCTCGATCCACAGCCCGAGGCTGTTGGCGTTGACCGAGTTGGTGTTGGCCGCGATCACCAGGCCGGCCAGTCCGGCGCACAGCCCGGAGAAGGCGTAGACGGTCCAGATGATCGTCCGGGCGCGTACGCCGGCGAGCCGGGAGGCCTCGGGGTTGATCCCGACCGCCTCGATCAGCATGCCCAGCGCCGTGCGGCGGGTGAGCAGCGCGGTGAGCAGGAGCACGGCGACGGCGAGCAGGAAGGCCACCGGGAGCGTGAGCACGAAGCCCGACGCCAGGTCGCTGAACCACGGGTTGTTGACCGTGGTGATCTGCCCGTCGGTGATGGCCATCGAGATGCCGCGCCCGGCCACCATGAGGATGAGCGTGGCGATGATCGGCTGGATGCCGAGGACGGAGACGAGCAGGCCGTTCCACGCGCCGAGGACGATGCACACCACGACGGCGTACGTCATCGCCATCACGGCGGTGCTCAGCGCGGCCTCATCGCCGGCGCCGATGATGCGCGTGCACGCCACCGCCGCGGCGATGGCGGCGATGGCGCCGACGGAGAGGTCGATGCCGCGGGTGGCGATCACCAGCGTCATGCCCAGCGCCACCAGCATCACCGGCGCGCTGTTGCGCATGATGTCGATGACGTTGCCGTAGAGGTGGCCGTCCTGCATCCGGACGTTGAGGAAGGACGGGGTGACCGCGACGTTGACGGCCAGCAGGACCACCAGCGCCAGCACCGGCCACAGCAGCGGGTGGCCCAGCAGGCGCCTGGCCAGGCTCGGGGACTCAGGCATCGGTGTCTCCCTCCGCGCGGGTCTCGCCCGCGATGATCTCGAGGACGTCGCGGACGCTGACGTCGTCGTTGGTCCGCTCGTCGATCTTGCGGCGGTCGCGCATCACGACCAGGCGGTCGCTGAGCCGCAGCACCTCCTCGAGCTCGGCGGAGATGAACACCACCGAGAGGCCCTGGGAGGCGAGCTCGGCGACCTTGGCCTGGATCTGGGCCTTGGCGCCGATGTCGATGCCGCGGGTGGGCTCGTCGAGGATGAGGATCTCCGGCTCGGTGATGAGCCAGCGGGCGAGCAGGACCTTCTGCTGGTTGCCGCCCGAGAGGTTGCGCATCAGTGCGTGCGGGTCGGCAGGGCGGATGTCGAGCGCCTCGATGTACTCCTGGACCAGGCGGGTGCGCGTGGCCTGCGGGATCGGGCGCACCCAGCCGCGGGAGGCCTGGAGGGCGAGGAGCATGTTGTCGGCGACGGTGAGGTCGCCGACCACGCCCTCGGCCTTGCGGTCCTCGCTGGAGAAGGCGATCTTGCGGTCGATGGCGTGCCGCGGGCTGCGCAGCCTGCGCTTGTGCGAGCGGACCGTGAGGTCACCCGAGTCGGCGGTGTCGGCGCCGAACAGCAGCCGGGCGAGCTCGGTGCGGCCGGAGCCGAGGAGGCCGGCGATGCCGACGACCTCGCCCTCGAAGAGCTCGAGGTCGGTGGCCTCGAGGGTGTTCTTGCGTCCCAGCCCCACCGCGGTGAGCAGCGGGGCGCCGGTCTCGGCGTCGGTGCGCGGCGCGGCCCGGTCGAGCTTGTCGAGCGTCTCGAGCTCGCGACCGATCATGAGGCGTACGAGCTCGAGCTGGGAGGTCTCGGAGACCACCCGCTCCTCCACGAGCCGGCCGTTGCGCAGGATCGTCATGCGGTCGGCGATCTCGTAGATCTGGTCGAGGAAGTGGGAGACGAAGACGATGGCCACGCCCTCGTCGCGCAGCCGGCGCATGACGGTGAAGAGCTTCTCGACCTCGTCGGCGTCCAGGCTGGAGGTGGGCTCGTCGAGGATCAGCACCTTCGCCTCGACGTCCACGGCGCGCGCGATGGCGACGAGCTGCTGGATCGCGATGGGGTGCTCGTCGAGCACCGTGCGCGGGTCGACGTCGATGCCGAGGTGGAGCAGGGTGCGCCGGGCGCGGCGGTTCATCTCGCGCACGTTGATGGAGCCGAAGCGCCGGGGCTCGCGCCCGAGCAGCATGTTCTCGGCGACGGTGAGGTTGGGGACCAGGTTCACCTCCTGGTAGACCGTGCTGATGCCGGCCTCCTGCGAGGCGGCCGGCGAGTGGAACTCGTGCTGCTCGCCGTCGATGGTGATGACGCCCGAGTCGATCGTGTAGACGCCGGTGAGCGCCTTGATCAAGGTGGACTTGCCGGCGCCGTTCTCGCCCATGAGGGCGTGGACCTCGCCGGGGAAGAGGCGGACGGAGACCTCGTCGAGGGCCCGGACGGCGCCGAAGGTGATGGAGATGTCGCGCATCTCGATCACCGGCCGCCGGTCCGCGTCGGGCTGGGCGAGCGCGGTGGGCTGCGTCGTCATCTGGGTCATCTCGTTCCTCTCTGGTGACGGCGCACCCCCGGGACAGGTCCCGGGGGTGCGCCGTTCCGGTGGATCAGTACTGGCGCTCGGGCAGGACCTCGGCGGCCTGCTCCTGGGTGAAGGTGGTCTCCTCGGTCACGACGCGCTCGGGGACCTCCTCGCCGTCGAGGACCTTCTGGGCGAGGTCCATCAGCTGCGGCCCGAGGAGCGGGTTGCACTCGACGATGTAGTTGATCTTGCCGTCGGCCAGGGCCTGCATGCCGTCCTTGACCGCGTCGATCGTGATGATCTTGATGTCCTCGCCGGGGGTCAGGCCGGCAGCCTCGATCGCCTCGATGGCGCCCAGGCCCATGTCGTCGTTGTGGGCGAAGACGACGTCGATGGTGTCGTCGGACTGGAGGAAGGACTCCATGACCTGCTTGCCGCCGTCACGGGTGAAGTCGCCGGTCTGCGAGGCGGTCACCTCGATGGTGTCGTCGGCGCTGATCTTGGAGGCGAAGCCCTCGGCGCGGTCGATGGCCGGAGCGGCACCGGTGGTGCCCTCGAGCTGGACCACGTTGACGGTGCCGTCGCCGTTGACGTCGGAGTCGGCGGCGTTCTCGACCAGCCAGTCGCCGGCCTTCTCGCCCTCGAGCACGAAGTCGGAGCCGAGGAAGGTCTCGTAGAGCGAGGTGTCCTCGACGTCGACCGCACGGTCGGTCAGGATCACCGGGATGCCGGCGGCCTTGGCCTCCTGGAGGACGGCGTCGAAGCCGGTCTCGACCACCGGGCTGAAGGCGATGACGTCGACCTTCTGCTGGATGTAGGACCGGATCGCCTGGATCTGGTTCTCCTGCTTGCCCTGGGCGTCGGTGAACTTCAGGTCGATGCCCTCCGCCTCCGCCGTCTCCTGGATGGACTTGGTGTTGGCCGTGCGCCAGCCGCTCTCGGCGCCGACCTGGGCGAAGCCCATGGTGATCGTGCCGTCGTCGTTGCTGTCGGACCCCGAGTCCGCGCCGGAGCTGCTGCCGCAGCTGCTGAGAGCGAAGGTGCTCAAAGAGATCGCCGCCGCGGCGACCAAGGTCTTCTTCACCACTGTGTTTCCTCCACATCAGAGGGGCTGTTCCAGCCCGTGTGACCGGTGTCACTGTGGGACGAGTGTGAGCGCTAACATTCTGCTCGTCAAGCCTTCTGGGGAGATTCTCTCGGACAAGATGTGAACGCTCACCCGGAACCCACCGGGCCAGCCCGGTCAGCGCCATCGCCCGCCACCTCTCGGTCCGCGAGGCCACGGTCTACAACTGGGAGACGGGCCGGGTGCGGCGTGCCGGTCTCCCGGCTGGCCGCGGCCGCGGGCGTCACGGCACCCCCGCTGACCCAGCGCGAGGCGGCACGGCGCTGCGGCCTCCACCCGACCTCGCTCAAGGCGTGGGAGGCGGGTCGCACCGTGCCGAGCGCGCGCTCACGGCGGCGCCTCGAGGAGCTCTACGGCCTGCCGGACTCGGCGCTGCTGGCGGCCTGCCCCGGCGCGTGAGCCCCGGGCGCGGCGCTCGAGGCGCGGACGGTGAGGGTGGGCACGATGAGGTCGGCGGTGGCGTCGCCCTCACCGCGTACGGCGGCCAGCGCCAGGCTCAGCGCGCGACGACCCAGCTCGGAGAAGTCCTGGTGCACCGTGGTGAGGCCGGGCCAGTAGTAGGACCCGTCGGGCAGGCCGTCGAAGCCCACCACGCTGACGTCCTCGGGCACCCGGCGACCGCGCTCGTGCAGGGCGTGGAGCAGGCCGAGCGCCATCGAGTCGTTGCCGGCGAAGACGGCGGTGACGTCGGTGTCGTCGGCCACCAGCTGCCCCGCGCGATAGCCGCTCTCCGGCGACCAGTCGCCCTCGACCTCCGGTCCCGGCAGCCGGCCCCGGACCTCGTGGGCGCGGCGCCATCCGGCGCGACGCTGCTCGGCCTCCACCCAGTCGGCGGGACCACTGACGTGCGCGACGTGGCGGTGGCCCAGGTCGAGCAGGTGCCCGACGGCCAGCTCCGCGCCGCCCTCCTGGTCGATGCCGGCCGAGAGCGGGGTGCCGGCCACGACCCCCTGCACCGTGATGACCGGGATGGAGAGCCGCAGGGCGCGCGTCATCTCGGCTGCGTCACGGTGCGCGACGGCGACCACGATCGCCTCGACGGCCTGGTCGAGCAGGCGGTCGACGGCGTTGTGCACGAACTCCGCGGTGAAGTCGGGCAGCCCGACCAGCGCCACGTCGTAGCCCTCGGCGTGACCGGCCTCCTGCACGCCGAGCGCGATCATGCTCGGGCCGTGCAGCGCCAGGTGGGCGGTGACCATGCCGATGCGGCGCGAGCGGTTGGTCGCGAGCAGCCGCGCGGCGAAGTTGCGCCGGTAGCCGAGCTCCTCGATGGCGGCGAGCACGCGCAGGCGCGTCTCCTCCTTGACCAGCGAGGCGTCGTTGAGCACGCGCGACACCGTCTGGTGCGACACACCCGCCCGCTCGGCGACCTGCGCCATGCTCGGCGACCGCGCTCCAGCGCCTCGTCGGGATCCGTTCTCCCCCATGCGCGCATCCTAGGTGTGGGACCGGCACCCGAGGGGGCGTCCGGCTAGACCAGCGTCGCCCCTGCGACGTTCGGCTCGACGGCCCACGCCCGCCGCACCTGCTCCGCCACGTCGTCAGGGGTGAGGCCGCCGACCTCGGAGTCCAGGGACCCGACGGCGCCGACGGCGAAGGGCAGCCCCAGCCGCCCGTAGACGTCCGCCAGGACGTCCCTGATCCTCTCGCGGTCACCGACCACCACGAGCGAGCTGAAGAGCCACGCCCTCGGGAGCACGCGCTGCGCCGTGCCCACCAGCTTCACCTCGCCCCGGGCGTTGACGCTGTGCGCACCGGGGCAGTACTCCCCGGGCACCGGACCGACCCGCGCGTCGACTCCCCACCCCGCGAGCAGCGTCGCGAAGCGCCGGCCGAACTCCTCGAACCGCGAGTCCATCCGCGCCACGGCTCCGGCCTCGGCCCGCACGTGGTCCACCACCACGGCCCGGTCGGTGTAGGCGACCGCCCGGCCGCCGACCGCCCGGACCGCCGTGGCGAAGCCGGCGTCGCGGGCAGCCGCCACGGCCGCCTCGTAGCCCGGCAGGCGCGTGTCCCGCCGACCGAACGCCACGACCGGACTGGACGGGACGTGGATCCGCACTTCCTCCTCGACCTCGCCGTCGGCCGCCTGCCGGAGCAGGGCGTGCGCGGCGGCGAGCTCCTCGGCCTCGTCAGCCATGGGCGTGCAGCGGCTTCCCCGCGAGCGCGAGGGCTGCCTCGCCGAGGGCCTCGTTCTGGGTGGGGTGGGCGTGGACGAAGCGCGCGACGTCCTCCGGGAAGGCCTCCCAGCCGACCATCAGGGTGGCCTCGCCGACCTGCTCGCCCATCCGGGTGCCGATGAGGTGGACCCCGACGATCGGGCCGTCCGCCTGCCGCACGACCTTCACGAACCCGGCGGTCCCGAGGATCTGGCTCTTGCCGTTGCCCGCCAGGTCGTAGGCGTAGGTCTCCACCTCGCCGTGGGCCTCGCGGGCCTGCGGCTCCGTCAGGCCGACGGAGGCGATCTCGGGCTCGCAGTAGGTGACGCGCGGGATGGTGACGTCCTCGACCGGGTCGGGCGAGAGCCCGGCGACCTCCTCCGCCACGAAGATGCCGTGGGCGAAGCCCCGGTGCGCGAGCTGGAGCCCGGGCACCAGGTCGCCCACGGCGTACACGTGGGGTGCGGACGTGCGGAGGCGCTCGTCGACGACGACCCAGCCGCGGTCGAGCGCGACGCCGTGGTCCTCGTAGCCGAGACCGGCACTGACGGGCCCGCGCCCGACGGCGACCAGGACCAGGTCCGCGGTGAGCACGTCGCCGCCCTCGAGGGTCACGGCCGCACCGGCCTCCGAGCTCGTGACCCCGCGGACCGTGGCCCCCGTCCGGAACGAGATGCCGCGCCTGCGGAAGGCCCGTTCGAGCTGGGTGCCGATGGCCGGGTCCTCGAGCGGCACGAGGCCGGACAGGCCCTCGACGATCGTGACCTCGGACCCGAAGGAGCGCCACACCGACGCGAACTCGACGCCGATGACGCTTCCGCCGATGACGACGACGCGCCCCGGCACCTCGTCGAGGCGCAGGGCCTGGTCGCTCGTCATCACGCGCGGGCCGAGCGTGACCCCCGGGATCGAGCGCGGGCTGGATCCGGTGGCCAGGACCAGGTGGGCTCCTGCGTGGACCTGCCCGTCGACCTCGACGGAGGTCGGGCCGACCATGCGCCCCTCCCCCTCGACGTAGGTCACGCCGCTGCTCCCGACGAGACCGCGCAGGCCGGCGTGGAGGCGGTCGACCACCCGGTCCTTGAAGGCGTGCACGCCCGTCATGTCGACGCCGTCGAACGAGGTCCGGATCCCGTGTGCGGGGGCCGCCCTGGCGGCGTCGGCCAGCTCCGCGGCGTGCAGCAGCGCCTTGGTCGGCACGCAGCCCCGGTGCAGGCACGTGCCGCCGAGCCGGTCCCGCTCGACCAGCGTGACGCTCATCCCGAGCTGGCGGGCGCGCAGGGCCGTGGCGTACCCGCCGCTGCCGCCGCCGAGGACGACGAGGTCGGTCTGGTTGCTCATGCGGGTCTCCGGGTCGCGCTCAGACGAGCAGGGACAGGGGGTGGTGGAGGGCGTGGACGAGGGCGCCCATCCACTGGGCGGCGAGGGCGCCGTCGATGGCGCGGTGGTCCGCCGAGAGCACGACCTCGGCCACCGTGCGGACCACGACCTGACCGTCCTCCACGACGGGAGTCGGACGTCCGGCGCCGACGGCGAGGATGGCGGACTGGGGCGGGTTGATGATCGCGGAGAACTCGTCGACGCCGTACATGCCGAGGTTGGAGAGGGTGATCGAGCCGCCCTCGAGGTCGCGCTGCTGCAGCGTGCCGGCGTTGGCCTGCTCGACGTACGCCTTGACCTGCCGGGAGATGGCGGACAGCGAGCTGGTCTCCACGTTGCGCAGCACGGGCGTCACCAGGCCCCGCTCGGAGGCGATGGCCACCGAGACGTCCACGTGGTCGAAGCGGCGGATCGCCTCGTCGGTCCAGATCACGTTGGCGTCCGGGACCTGCTGGTGCGCCGCGGCGATCGCCCGCACGAGGAAGTCGTTGACCGACACCTTGGTCCCGGTGGACCCGACGAGCTGCGTGCGCAGCTCGAGGAGCGGGTCGAGGGTGACGCTCCGCCTCACGTAGAAGTGCGGGACGTCCTGCTTGCTCTCGGTGAGGCGCCGGGCGATCGCGCGGCGGAGCCGGCTGTGCGGGACGTCGGTCCAGGCACCCTCGGCCGGGGCCGGCCCGACCTCGGGGACCACCTCGGACCGGGGGGCCGGCGCCCGGCTGCCCGCGACGAGACCCTCGACGTCGCGGCGACGGATGCGTCCTCCCGGCCCGGTGCCGACCACCCCGTCGGCGCTCAGGCCGGCGTCACGCAGCAGCTTGCGGGCGATCGGGCTCACGAAGAGCCGACCGGTCTCGCCGACGGCGACCGACTCCGCGCCCTCCTCCGTCGCCTGGGCGACCTCGACCGGCTCGGCGGCGGCCTGCTCGCCGTGGCCCAGGCCGGCCAGCGCCGCCTCGAGGTCGGTGCCGACGTCGGAGGGCGACCCGACGAGCGCCATCGGCGCGCCCACCTCGATCGTGGTGCCGGGTGCGACCAGCGCCTTGAGGAGGGTGCCGCCCTGCGGTGCCTCCATCTCGACGACGGCCTTCTCGGTCTCGATGACGGCGATCGCGTCACCGACGGTGAAGTCGGCGCCGGGCTGGACGAGCCAGTCGGCGATGACGACCTCGGTCGCGCCAGCGGCGACCTCGGGGACCAGGAGGAGCTCCGGCATGGGTCTGTGTCCTTCGAAGGGTGTGGGCGTGAGGGGGTGGTCAGGACTGCGAGATGCGCCGCAGCGCGTCGACGACCTCGTCGGTCCTGGCGATGGCGGCGCGCTCGAGCACCTTGCTGATGCTCGGGGAGGCCTCGGCGCCGGTGACGCGCTCGACGGGTGCGTCGAGCCAGTCGAAGAGGCGCCGCTGGATCTCGTCGGCGAGCCAGCCGCCGTACGACGTGCCGACGGCGCCCTGCTCGACGATCAGCACCTGGTTGGTCTTGCGGACGCTCGCCTCGATGGTCTCCCAGTCGAGGGAGGCGCGGTCCAGCCACCGCAGGTCGATGAGGTCGGCGGAGACGTCGACCTCGTCCAGCGCCTCGAGGCAGTGGTTGACCATCGTGAGGTAGGAGATGACCGTCAGGTCGCCGCCCGTGCGGCGCACGGCGGCCTTGCCGACGGGCAGCAGGTAGTCGAGGTCGTCGACGGGACCGGTGCCGGTCGAGGTGTAGAGGTCGACGTGCTCGAGGACGACGACCGGGTCGTCGCAGGTGAGGGCGGCGTTCATCAGCCCGACGTAGTCGAAGGGGGTGGACGGCGCGACCACCCGCAGGCCGGGAGCGGTGGTGAGGATCCCGGCCGGGTCCATGGAGTGCTGGGAGCCGTAGCCGGTGCCGGCCGCGAGCTTGCTGCGCAGCACGAAGGGGACCGACGAGTCGCCGCCGAACATGTGGCGGGCCTTGGCGACCTGGTTGAACAGCTGGTCGGCCGCGACCCACATGAAGTCGGCGTACATGAACTCCACGACGGGCCGGAAGCGGCCGTCGAGGGCCATGCCCCCACCGAGGCCGGCGAACGCGTTCTCGCTGATGGGGGTGCCGAGGACGCGGTCGGGGAAGAGCTCGAGCGGCTTCTTCGTGGCGCCGTTGGTGCCGCCCTTGAGGCCGTCGACGTCCTCGCCCATCACGACGATGCGCTCGTCGGTCTCCATCCGGCGCGCCATCACCTCGCTCACGACGTCGATGAAGCGGCGCTGCGCGAGCTCGCCGGTGAAGGTGTCCTCGTCCTCGAAGCGGCTTCCCACGAGCTCGGACAGGTCGCCCCGCACGCCGACGTCGACGAAGTCGGTGTCGGGCCAGAGCGAGCCGATGATGCGGCGCTCCTTGGGCTTGCCCCCGGGCACCGGCTCGAGGAGCTGGTCGCCGATCTCGGCCATGGTGGTGTCGATGGTCGCGGTCATCGCGTCGACGTCGTCCTCGGTGGCGAGCCCGCGGGCGACCACCTGGCGGCGGAGCTGGGCGATCGGGTCGCGCGCCCGCCAGGACGCCTCCTCCTCCTTGTCGCGGTAGCCGAAGGCGGATCCCGGGAAGGCGCCGTTCTGGTGGAAGAAGCGGTAGAGGTCGGCCTCGACGATCGTGGGCCCCTTGCCCGCACGCATGTGGGCGACCGCCTCGGTCGTCGCCGTGTGCACGGCGAGCGCGTCCATGCCGTCCACGCGCCAGCTCGGGATGCCGAAGCCGGCCCCGCGGCCCGACAGGCGGGGCTCGCCGGTCGCCTTGGACACGTGGGTCGAGACGGCGTACTGGTTGTTCTCGATGAAGAACATCACCGGGAGCTTCCAGGCGGCCGCGAGGTTGAAGGTCTCGAGGACGGAGCCGATGTTGACCGCACCGTCGCCGAAGTAGGTCACCGAGACGGCATCGCTGCCCGAGTGCAGCATGTTCCACGCGAACCCCGCCGCCTGCGGGACGCCGCCGCCGACGATGGCGTTGGTGCCCATCGCGCCGGCCTCGCGCCACTGCAGGTGCATCGAACCGCCGCGCCCGCGGCAGTAGCCGTCGGCGAGGCCGCAGATCTCGGCCAGCGTCTTGCGGAGGACCTCGCGGACCTCGGTGGTGATCTCCGGCAGGCCGGAGGACTTCGGCTCGAGGACGTGGCCGAAGGCCTTGGCGAGGAACTGGTGGTGCCCGCGGTGCGAGCCGTTGACGAAGTCGTCGGAGCGCAGCGCCAGCACGGACCCGACCGCGCCGCCCTCCTGGCCGACGCTGGAGTGCGCGGGGCCGTGGATCAGGCCCTGGTTGGCCAGCTCGAGGACGTACTCCTCGAACGATCGGATCCATTGCGCGCGTCCGAGGAGCTGGAGCAGGACCTGGGGGTCCGCCGCGTCCCAGTCGTCCTGGTCGACGGTCAGCTCCACCCAGGGCGCCGCTGGCGTGAGCTCGTGCCGCTTCGTCATCAGTCCTCCGACGATTGATCCATTGAAGATGGTTGCGCACCGCGTGCAAGCGGGACAGACTGACCGTACGGCACTGAATGGATACATTGCAAGGAGTTCACGAGATGGACGTCACACCTCTCCTCACCGTCAAGCGGGTCGACCACATCGGGATCACGGTCCCGGACCTCGCGGAGGCGCACGACTTCTTCGTCGGCGTCCTGGGGTGCGAGTACATGTACCGGCTCGGCCCCTACCGCGACGACGACGGACCGTGGATGCGCGACCACCTCGCCGTCGACGAGCGCGCCGTCATGGAGCGCCTGCACTTCTACCGGCTCGGTGGCCAGGCGGTCTTCGAGGTGTTCCAGTACGCCGCCCCCGGGCAGAGGCCCGTCCCTCCGCGCAACAGCGACGTCGGAGGCCACCACGTCGCGGTCTACGTCGACGACCTGGACGCCTCGGTCGCGGCCCTGCGCGACGCCGGGATCCGCGTCCTCGGCGACCCGACGACCAGCCGCGGCCCGAGCGAGGGGCAGCGCTGGGTCTACTTCCTCAGCCCGTGGGGCATGCAGTTCGAACTAGTCTGCTACCCCGACGGCAAGGCGTACGACCGCGACCCGTCGGCGTTCGCCTGACCCAACCCCCGATCCCACCGCGCTGAGGAGCACCCGATGTCCGAGACCGCCGGCTCCCGGGTCGCCAGCCAGCGGGTCGCCGAGGAGCTGCGCGAGCGCATCCTGTCGGGCCGACTGCGTCCCGGCACCCGCATCAAGCAGGACGAGCTCGCCGAGGAGCTCGACACCTCCCGGATCCCGGTCCGCGAGGCGTTGCGCATCCTGGAGACGCGCGGCCTGGTCGAGGTGCGCTCCAACTCCGGCGCGTGGGTCGGGCAGATGGACCTGCACGACCTGACGATGAGCTACCAGATCCGCGAGCGCATCGAGCCGCTCCTGCTCGCCGACAGCATGCCCCGCCTCGACGAGGGCGATGTCGCCGAGCTGCGCGACCTGCAGGCGCGCATCGAGGCCAACGACGACCTCGAGACCTTCATGGTCCTGGACCGCGAGCTCCACTGGCGGACGTACGCCGGGCACCGCACCCCGCAGCTCGCCAGCATGGTGGAGCGTCTGTGGGACACCACCCAGCACTACCGGCGTGAGTTCGCGAGGCTGATGGGGGCACGGGGCGCCTGGGCGGTCAACGCGGAGCACCGCCTGCTCGTCGACGCGATCGCCGCCCGCGACGAGGACACCGCGAGCCGCGTCCTGGCGCTCCACATCCAGCGCACCCGCACCGAGCTCATGCGCCACCCCGAGGTCTTCACGAGCTGGACCACGGGCGCCTGACCGTCAGTCGAGCGCGAACCCCCCGCACACGTTGAGCGCCTGGCCCGTGATGTTGCCGGCGAGCGGCGACGCGAGGAACGCAGCCGCCGTGCCGATGTCCTCCGGGGTCTGCGGGCGGCCCAGCGGGATCTGGTCGAGGACGCCCTGCCAGGCCTCCTCGGTGCTGATGCCCTGCGCCTCGGAGATCTCCGCGAGCTCGGCCTCCCACATGGCGGTGCGGACCATGCCCGGGCACACGGCGTTGACGCGGATGCCGGTGGGGCCGAGCTCGAGCGCGAGGGCCTGGGTGAATCCGATGACGGCGAACTTGGTGGCCGAGTAGTGGGTCATGTTGGCCTTGCCCTGGCGCCCGGCGACCGAGGAGACGCTGATGATGCTGCCGCTCCCCTGCTCCTCCATGACCCGGACGACCGCGCGGGTGGTGCGCTGCACGCCGGTGAGGTTCACCGCGACCATCGCGTCCCAGGCACGGTCGGACATCTCGGCCAGCGGCGTACGTCCGGACAGGCCCGCGTTGTTGACGAGGACGTCGATGCGGCCGAGCTCGGCCCTCACGTGCGCGGCGAGGGCGTCACTCGACTCCGTGCTGGTGACGTCGTGCCCGACCCCGATGGCGCGGATGCCCCCGCCGACGAGCCTGGCCGCGGTGTCGTGGGCCCTGGCCTCGTCGAGGTCGGCGATGACGACCTGCGCGCCGAAGCGACCGAGGGTCGTGGCGATCCCCTCACCGATGCCTTGGGCGGAGCCGGTCACGATCGCGACCCGGTCCCTGAGCAGGGGCAGGTCCTGGAGCTCGGCGCTCACAGGTCCACCGCCATGTACGTCGTCTCGAGGAACTCGTGGATCCCGGCGAACCCGCCCTCGCGGCCGAGGCCGGACTCCTTCATCCCTCCGAAGGGCGCGGCCGGGTCGGAGGCGACCCCGCGATTGATCGCGACCATGCCGCTCTCCATCCGCCGCGCCACCCGGATGCCCTCGCCGGCGTCGGCGGCGAAGACGTAGGAGATGAGCCCGAAGTCGGTGTCGTTGGCCATCTCGACCGCCTGGTCGGTGCTCTCGACCGTCACGATCGGGGCCACGGGGCCGAAGATCTCCTCCCGGGTCAGGGTGTGGCCGTGGACGACGTCGCGCACCACGTAGGGGGAGAGGAAGGCGCCGGTGGTGGGAGCCGTGGACACGGCCGAGGGGCGAGCACCCTCCTCGGCCGCCTTCTCGACGAGGCCGAGGACCTTGTCGCGCTCCCCGGTGCTGACGAGCGCACCGAGGTCGTTGGCCGGGTCCAGGCCGCTGCCGATGCGCAGGGCACCGAGCGCACGCTCGAAGGAGTCGGTGAACTCGGTGGCCAGCGACTCGTGGACGTAGAAGCGGTTCGCCGCGGTGCAGGCGGACCCGCCGTTGCGCATCTTGGCGACCATCGCGCCCTCGACTGCCCTGTCGACGTCGGCTCCCTCGAGCACGAGCAGCGGCGCGTTGCCGCCCAGCTCCATCGACGAGGGAAGTGCGCGCTTCGCCGTCTGCGCGAGCAGCAGCTTGCCGACCGGGGTGGACCCGGTGAAGGACAGCGTCGCCGTACGCCGGTCCGCGAGGACCGCCTCGGACACCGGACCGGGCTCGGACGTCGTGATGACGTTGACCACCCCGGCGGGCACGCCCGCGCGGCGCAGCACCTCGGCCACCCACAGCGCCGTCAGCGGCGTCTCCGCGGCGGGCTTGAGCACCGCCGTGCACCCGGCCGCCAGCGCGGGCGCCAGCTTGCGCGTCGCCATGGCCGCGGGGAAGTTCCACGGCGTGATCATGTAGGCCACGCCCATCGGCTGGTGGTCGACGATGATCGTCTTGTCGCCGCCCGGCGCCAGCCGGAAGTCGCCGGGCACCCGGGAGGCCTCCTCGCTGAACCAGCGGAAGAACTCGGCGGCGTACGTCGCCTCCCCCATCGCGTCGCTCCACGCCTTGCCGTTCTCCAGCACGATCAGGCGCGCGCACTGCTCGAGCTCGGCCGCCATGATCTCGTAGGCGCGGCGCAGCACCTCGGCGCGTACGCGGGGTGCCGTGGCGGCCCACGGGCCGAATGCCCGGTGCGCCGAGGCGACGGCCTCGAGGGCGTCGCGGACGGTGGCGTCGGAGACCTCGGCGAGCAGGTCCCCCGTGGCGGGGTCGTCGACCTGGAGCGTGCGGTCGGCGGACACCCACTCGCCGTCGATGAGGAGCCCGGTGGGGACTCCGGCGAGCGAGGGGTCCTGCAGCTGGGTCACTGGATCACGATCCCGCCGTCGATCATCAACAGCTGGCCGGTCATGTAGTCGCTGTCGTCGCTGGCGAGGAACGAGGCCGTGCCGACGACGTCCTCGGGGTAGGAGTAGCGCTTCATCAGGATCATGTTCTGGGCGAGCGAGTCCATGGACTCGCCCTCCTTGTCGAACTTGCCGATGGCGACGAGGTCCTTGTCGAGCTGCTCCCAGAGCTCGGTGCGCACGACCCCGGGGCCGTAGCCGTTGACGGTGATGTTGTGCTCCATCAGGGACTTCGCGCCACCCTTGATGAGCGCCAGCACGGCGTGCTTGGAGGCGCCGTAGACGACGACGTCGTCGAAGGTCTCGCGCGAGAGGATCGACCCCACGTTGATGATCTTGTAGGGGCGGTCCTGCTTCCCCTGGGCGACCATCTGGCGAGCGGCGGCCTGCATGCAGTTGAGGGTGCCCCAGGCGTTGACGTCCATGATGCGCTGCCAGTTGTCGCGCGTGATGTCGAGGAAGAACAGCGGCTTGTTGATGCCGGCGTTGTTGACGAGCACGTTGATGCTGCCGAACGCCTCGACCGTGTGGGCGACCGCGGCCTCCGCCTCCTCCTGGCTGGTGACGTCGAGCTGCACGTGGGTCGCGCGACCACCGTCGGCGGCGTTGATCTCGGCGGCCACCTGCTCGGCGCCGTCGACGTTCACGTCCCCGAGGCACACGTTGGCGCCCTGGGCCGCGTAGTCGATGGCGACGGCGGCGCCCATGCCCTGGGCGGCTCCGGTGATGAGGATGTTCTTGCCGGCGAGTCGTGTGGTGTCCACGGGGGCTCCTGTCGGTGGGGGTGGGTGGTGAGGGATGGGTGTCAGTAGGGGTTGGTGACGAAGAGGTCCTGGGCCGGGAACAGCGTGAGCACGCGGGGTCCGTCCTCGGTGATCAGGATCTCCTCCTCGATGCGCGCAGCGGAGAACCCGTCGGAGGCGGGGCAGTAGGTCTCGAGCGCGAACACCATCCCCACCTGGAGCTCGACCGGCTCCTTCATGGAGTTGAGCCGGGAGATGATCGGGCGCTCGTGGAGCCCGAGGCCCAGGCCGTGGGCGAACTGGAGGCCGAAGGCCTCCATCTCGCTGTCGAAGCCGATGTCCTGCGCCGTCGGGAGCAGGGCGGCCACCTCGTCGGTGCCGACGCCTGCCTTGATGCCGTCGATGCCGCGGTCCATCCACTCCCGCGCCCGGGTGTACGCGTCGCGCTGGGCGGGCGTCGAGCTGCCGACCGCGAAGGTGCGGTAGTAGCAGGTCCGGTAGCCGTTGAAGGAGTGGATGATGTCGAAGAACGCCTGGTCCCCGGGCCGGATGATCCGGTCGGTGAAGTTGTGGGGGTGCGGGTTGCACCGCTCGCCCGAGATCGCGTTGACGGCCTCGACCTGGTCCGAGCCGAGCTCGTAGAGCCGCTTGTTGGCCATCGCGACGATCTCGTTCTCACGGACGCCGGGCTTCAACGCGTCGGTGATGTCCTGGTAGACCCCGTCGACCATGGCGGCTGCCTGGTTGAGCAGCAGGATCTCGTCGAAGGACTTGATGCAGCGCGCGTCCAGCATGGACTGCTGCGCGTCGAGCACCCGCAGCCCCTGGCGCTCCATCTCGAAGAGGAACGGCGGCTCGACGATGTCGACGCCGACCGGCATGTCTGCCACTCCGGCCTCGACGAGCAGGGACCGGATCTCCTGGACCGCGGACTCCATCAGGCCGACCGACGGGGCGACCGCGCCCCGGAAGCCGAGGAATCCCGCGCGGTAGTTGTCCTCCGGCGTCCACCGCGAGTAGAGCTTGTGGTGCTTGACCGCGGATCCGAAGTCCCACAGCACCGGCTCCTTCCCGCGCGCGAGGAGGGTGTACCTGATCATCTTGTCGCCGAGTGCGCCGCCGATCCAGGTCTGGGTCGTGTAGCGGATGTTGTAGAAGTCGAAGAGCAGGAAGGCGCCGCACTCGCTGGCGTCCAGCGCTGCCTTGGCCCGGTCGAGCCGGTAGGCGCGGAGCCGGTCGAAGTCGACGCGGGCCTCGTAGTCGACCCCCATGTGTCCGGGCGCCGGGACGGGTCGGCCGCCGAAGTCGAGCCGCGGGACCTCGATCCCGGGTGGGTGCTGGGGACTGATGATGCTCATGTGGTCTCTCTCCGAGCGTGGGGCACGAGGCCGGGGGCGGTTCGGGGGATGCCCACCCCCGGCCTCGTACGAGGTGGGGCGATCACCAGTTGGGGGTGACCTCGGCGTCGGTGGCGTTGGCCTCGGTGACCTTCACGGACGGCATGAAGAGGTCCTCCTCGACCTCCTCGCCGTCGAGCACCTTCGCCGCGAGGGTGACGGCGTTCTGGCCGTCCCAGGCCGAGGACTGGAAGACGGTGCCGTCGAGCTCGCCGTTGACGACCAGCGGGTTGCCCAGCTTGGTGTTGCCGATCGAGGTGATGAGCATCTTCTCCACGTCGAGGCCCTGCGACTTCAGCGCGTCGATGGCGCCCGCGACCATGGTGTCGTCGGCGGCGTAGATGCCCTGGACGTTCTGCGCGCCTGCGGCGGTGAGCATCTCGGACGTCACGGTCTGCGAGTCGTCCTTGTTCCAGTCACCGGGCTGCGAGGCGATGATCTTCACGTTGGGGCAGCTCTCGGCGATGGTCTCCTCGAAGCCGGCCTTGCGGTTGATCGCGGTCGTGTTCCCGGTGAGGCCCTCGATCTGGAGGATGTTCACGTCCTTGCCGTCGGCGAGCTCGCACATGATCTCGGCCGAGGAGGCGCCCTGGCCGTAGGTGTCGGGGCCGGAGTAGCCGGCGGTGAGGCTCTTGTCCTCCTCCTTGACGTCGGAGTTCGTGACCGTCACCGGGATGCCGGCAGCCTTGGCCCGCTCGAGGCAGGGACGCACCGTGTCGGCGACCGCGGGCCACAGGATGATGAGGTCCGGCTGGGCGGCGACGGCGACCTGGCAGTCGCTGGCCTGCTTGTCGGCGTCGTACTGCGAGTTGGTGATGGTCAGCTCGATGCCCTCCTTGTCGGCCTCGGCGTTCATCGCCTTGAGGTACTCGGTGCCGTAGGGCTGGTCGGTGCCCTGCGGCAGGAGCGCGTAGACCTTTTTGCCGCCGTCGGACGCGCTGCCGGCGCTGTCGGAGCCGCAGGCGGAGAGCGCCGATGCGGCGAACAGGACGGTGAACAGGGCGGATGCGGTGCGGGTGCTGCGCATGGGGGTGTTCCTTTCGGTGATCACGTGAGACCCCGGTCAGTCGACCGGGCCCGGACTCCGTGGAGGGACGTGCGGAGGGACGAGCGGGCGGCCCTGAGGCTGGCTGGGTCGGTCATGACCGCCAACAGCAGGACGCCGCCGATGTAGATCTGCTGGATGTCGACCTGGACCCCGGTGAGGGTGAGGGCGACTTCCAGGGTTCCGAGAGAGAGGGCCCCGATCAGGGTGCCGAGGATGGAGCCACGCCCTCCGGTGAGGGCGACGCCGCCGATGATGGCTGCGGCGATGCTGGAGAGGAGCACGGTCGATCCGGCGGTGGGGTCCGCCGCGGTGCGCTCCAGGGTGTCGATGGCGCCGGCGCCGGCAGCGATGGTGCTGCACATGACGAACCCGGTCACCAGGCGCCGGTCGACGGGGATGCCCGCGTCCCGCGCTGCCTGCCGGTTGCCGCCGACGGCGTAGAACTCGCGGCCGGCACGCATCCGCGTGAGGAACAGGTGCAGGAGCACGAAGGTGAGGACGAAGATCACGATGCGCGGGGTCAGGGGACCCAGGATCGGGAGCCCGAACTGGATGGCGAAGGTGATGTTGTCGAGCGGGATCGGCCGGGAGCCCGAGATGACGATCGCCAGGCCCTTCAGCACGAACAGCATGCCGAGGGTGGCGATGAACGAGTTGATCCCGACCTTGACCACGAAGAAGGCGTTGACCAGGCCGACCGCGACCCCCGTGCCCAGGGCGAGGAGCACCCCGAGGGCGACGTTGTCCGTCTGCGCCATCACGACCCCGGCGAGCACGACGGTGCTCGCCACGCTCAGGTCGAGCTCGCCCATGAGGATGACGACGGTCAGCCCGAGGGCCACGAGGCCGACCAGGGCGACCCGGCTCAGGGTGACCGGGTAGGCGGAGAAGACCAGCGGCTCCATGACGAGGGCCACGACGAGGACGACCGCGAGGAGCGCGACTCCGCGTCCCTCGGTGCGGCGACCGAGGGTGCGTCGGAGCTGGTCGGTGCGGGAGCGGACCGGGGCGTCGCCGAGGCGGAGGCCTTGCGTGCTCATTTCTTGCTCACCTTCCGGGCGAGGGCGTCGACGGACACGGCGAGGACGATCAGGGACCCGATGGCCACCTGCTGCCACCCGAAGCCGACGCCGGAGAGGACGAGGACGTTGGTCAGCACGCTGACGAAGATGACGCCGAGGACCGTCCGCAGGACGCTTCCCCTGCCGCCGAAGACGCTGGTGCCGCCGATGATGATGGCCGCGAGGGCCCGGAAGTCGTATCCGTCGGACATCGAGCTGACGGCGGTGTTGGAGTAGGCCGCGAGCACGAAGCCGGCGATGGTGGCCGCGAAGGCGGTGATGAGGAAGGCCCCCACCACGACGACCGGGGTGTTGACCCCGCTCAGCCTGGTCGCCTCCCTGTTGCTGCCGAAGGCGCGCACGACGAAGCCGAAGTTCGTGCGGCTCAGCAGGAAGCCCAGGGCGAGCGCCACCACCACCAGGACCATCGCGGAGATGGGGACGGGCCCCGCCTTGATGTCGCCGAACGTCTCGATCGTCCCGTCGCTGGGCCCGAAGAAGATGCTGCCACCCGACAGCCAGCGCAGCAGGCCCAGGCCGATGTAGGTGGTGGAGAGGGTGACGATGACGGCGTTGGCCTTGAAGTAGCCGACCGCGATCCCGTTGACCAGCCCGTAGACGACCGAGACCGCCAGGGCGAGGAGGATCGCGAGCGGGATGCTGTGGGAGTTGCTGACGCCGATGAGGATGACGGCCCCGGTGGCGACCTGGGCGACCACGGACAGGTCGAGGTAGTTGCCGCTGATGACGACGAAGGTCATGCCGACGGCGACGATCCCGATCGGGGCTGCCCGGTGGAAGACGTCGGCGATGTTCACCGCCGACGCGAAGCCGTCGACGAACAGGAAGGAGGCGAGGATGAGCACTCCCGTGAAGACCACGATTCCTCGCTCCGCCGCCCATAGCAGCGCACGGGCTGCGGCGGACGGACCGTCGGGCTCGGCCTGCGCGGCAGCCGTCGGCGTGGTCGCTGCCGGGGACTCGGTGAGCTGCTTCATGACGAGGTGACCATGCTTTCTCCGGCGGCGAGGGACATGACGCTCCGCTCGTCGGCCTCGGCGCGGGCGAGCGTGCCCGCGATCCGGCCGTCGCGGACGACGTGGATGACGTCCGAGAGGTCGAGGAGCTCGGGGAGGTCGGAGCTGATGACCAGGACGGCGGTGCCCTCGTCCGCGAGCTCGCGCACCAGGCGGTGGATCTCCGCCTTGGCGCCCACGTCTACGCCGCGAGTGGGCTCGTCGAGCACGATGACGCGCGGTCGGAGGCCCAGCCATTTGGCGATGACGACCTTCTGCTGGTTGCCGCCGCTGTAGTCGCCCGCGTCGCGCCTGACGTCCGGCGGGCGCAGCCCGACGGTGTCCGCGAGCGTGCTGGCGAAGGCCTGCTGCCTGGCCGGGCTGGTGATCCCGGCCCGGGAGATGGTGCGGCGGTTGGGGAGGGCGATGTTGTCGCTGACCGACATGCTCAGCGCCAGGCCGTCCTGGCGGCGCTCCTCGGGGACGAACGCTATGCCGTGGCGCACCGCCGACTGGTAGCTGCCGACGCGGCGCGTGCGGCCGTCGACGAGGACCGTGACGTCACCACCCGTGCGCAGGTCGACGCCCAGCATCGCGCGGACGAGCTCGCTGCGACCCGCGCCGACGAGACCGCCCAACCCCACGATCTCCCCGGCGCGGACGTCGAGGTCGATGCCCTGGACCCGGGGGGCCGTGATCCCCCGCGCCGAGAGCACGACGTCGCCGGGGTTGCTCTCCCGGACCACGCCGAGGTCCCGCTTGAGCTCCCGGCCGACCATCTTGTCGACGAGGGCGTCGGGGGTGGTGTCGGCGATGTCGCTGGTGTCGATGTGCCGGCCGTCGCGCAGGACGGTCACGCGCTCGCAGATAGCGAAGATCTCGGGCAGCCGGTGGGAGATGTAGACGATCGCCAGGCCACCGCGGGCCAGCCGCTGCAGCATCTCGAGCAGGTAGTCGGTCTCGGCGGGGGTGAGCGTGGCGGTGGGCTCGTCCAGGATCAGCACCCGCGGCTTGCGGGCCACGGCGCGGGCGATCTCGATGAACTGGCGCAGCGACACCGAGAGGCGGGAGACCGGCTCGTCCAGGTCGATCGAGACACCGATCTCCTCCAGGGCCGCGCCGGCGTAGCTCCGCATCTCCTTGCGGCTGATCGCACCGCCTCGTGTCGGGAAGGCGCCGAGCATGATGTTCTCCGCGACGGTCATCTCCGGCACCAGGCTGAGCTCCTGGTGGACCAGGGCGATGCCCGCGTCGAGCGCGGCGCGGGTGCCGCCCTCGAGCGGCTGCCCGTCGACCAGGACGGTGCCCTCGGTGGGCGCGAGGATGCCGGCGAGGATCCGCATCAGGGTCGACTTGCCGGCGCCGTTCTCGCCGACGAGCGCGTAGATCTCTCCGGCGCGCACCGACACGCTCACGTCGTTGACGGCGACGGCGCCGCCGAACCTCTTGACGATCGAGTCGGCCTCGATCACCACGGGCCCGACTGCTGAGGACTGCTCGTCGCGCACGCCGAGCTCCTTCCGTTTGGAACGTTGGGCGACCACTGGTGTGGTCGACGTCACAAACGAAGAACGTACACTATGAGTGCACGCCTAGGAACCCCTGAGAGAACACAATCGGGCCTCAGTGTTCTTCTAGAGAGAACACCTTGCGCTCGTCGGTGTCGGAGCCGGACCGGGGCGCGTCGAGGATGAACCACACCGCGCGCACCTCGCCCGACGTCTCGTTCCAGAAGCGGTGGGGCACGCCGGAGTCGAAGGCGATCGAGTCGCCCGCGTGGAGCACGCTGGTCTCGAAGCCGACCTGCACGGTCAGGCTCCCCGCCAGGATCAGTCCGTACTCGCGACTGGTGTGCTGGATGAAGTCGACCTGGCGATCGCCCGCCGCCCCGGAGGCGGGCGGGTAGATGACCTCGATGAACTCGGCGCCGTTCTCGGGTCGCGGGGTGAGTCGCTCCCACCGCGTGCCACCGGCCAGGGGCAGGGTCGGCCGGTCCCTCTGGCGCAGGACGATGCCTCCGGTGACGAGGTGGTCGAGGTGGTCGAGGCTGGACGGGACGGGCGCCAGCGGCACCTCGGCGACCGACGACACGTCGTCGAACAGGCTGTCCATCGAGATCTCGAGCTCGCTCACCACGTTGTAGAGCGCACGGACGCTGAAGGACGCCAGTCCCCTCTCGACCTGCGAGACGTGGCTGGGCGAGACCTCCACGCGACGCGCGAGCTCTCGCACGCTGATGCCGGCCGCCTCGCGCGCCGAGCGGATGCGGTCACCGATCGCGATCCACTCGGACGCTGACGGCTGGTTCTCTGTCACGTGGGCACCTTCGGCGTGTTCTCGATCGATGTACGTTCCTTGTGCACACACCATACGCGCGCCAGCCCCTCGTGCACACCTGCGCCGGCAGGTCGGGCGCCTAGACCAGCGCCGCAGCCTCGGCCGCGAGCGCGGTGACCCGGTCCCAGTCGTGGGCGACGAGCGCGTCGGCCGGGGTCAGCCACGAGCCACCGACGCAGCCGACGTTGGGCAGGGCGAGGTAGGACGCCGCGGTGGCCGCGGTGATCCCGCCCGTCGGGCAGAAGCGGGCCGCCTGCAGCGGCGAGGCGAGGGACCTCAGGTACGCCGCCCCGCCGGAGGCCTCGGCGGGGAAGAACTTCATCTCCGTGAAGCCGGCCTCGAACACGGCCATCGCCTCGGAGACGGTGGCGGTGCCGGGCAGGAACGGGACGCCGGAGCCGGACATCTCCTGCAGCAGCGTCGGCGTGGTGCCGGGCGAGACGAGGAACTGCGCACCCGCCGCGACCGCGCGCTCCACCAGCTCCGGGGAGGTGATGGTGCCGGCGCCGACGAGGATCTCGGGGACCTCCGTGGCGATGGCCTCGATCGCCTCCAGCGCGACCGGGGTGCGCAGGGTCAGCTCGATGACCGGCAGGCCACCGGCGACTAGCGCGCGTGCGACCGGCACCGCGTGGTCGAGGTCGTCGAGCACGACGACCGGCACCACCGGGACGAGCGACAGGAGCGAGGGCTCAGACGTGCTGGGCAAGGGGGGCCTCCTCCGAGGGGGCGGGCAGGGGACGGATCACGCTGGCACCGGTCTCGGCGGTGCCGACGATGGCGCGGAAGCCGGAGAACAGCTCGCGGCCAGTGCCGGCCCACTCGACGTCGTGGGGGGCGCGGCCCGTGGTCTCGCGCCGGTCGAGGTCGGCGTCGGAGAGGGCGACCTCCAGGACGCCGGTCTCGGCATCGACGGTGAGCAGGTCACCGTCGCGGACCCGGGCGATCGGGCCGCCGAGGGCGGCCTCGGGGGTGACGTGGATGGCTGCGGTGACCTTGCCGGAGGCCCCCGACATCCGGCCGTCGGTGACGATGGCGACGCGCTGGCCGCGGTCCTGCAGCACGCCGAGCGCGGGCATCAGCTTGTGCAGCTCGGGCATGCCGTTGGCGGCCGGCCCCTGGTAGCGCACGACGGCGACGAGGTCGCGCCCGTCGAGGCGACCCTCCGCGAAGGCGGCGAGGAACTCGGCCTGGTCGTCGAAGACCATCGCCGGCGCGGTGACCACGCGGTGCTCGGGCTTGACCGCGGACGTCTTCACCACGGCGCGGCCGAGGCGGCCCGACAGCATCCGCAGCCCGCCGTCGGGGGCGAAGGGGTCCTCAGCGCCCCGGAGGACGTCGGTGTCGAGCGAGCGCTTCGGGCCCTCCTCCCACGTCACACCGACCCCGTCGAGGCGCGCCTCGCGCGTGTGGCGCCACAGGCCGCGGCCGGACACGGTGCGGACGTCGTCGTGGAGGTAGCCGTGCTTGAGCAGCGTGTGCACGAGGAACGGCGTACCGCCGGCGGCGACGAAGTGGTTGATGTCGGCGCTGCCGTTGGGGTAGATCCGGGTCAGCAGCGGCACCGCGGCCGACAGGTCGGACAGGTCGTCCCAGGTCAGCGAGATGCCGGCTGCCGCGGCGATTGCGACGAGGTGCATCGTGTGGTTGGTCGAGCCGCCCGTGGCGAGCAGCGCCACGCACGCGTTGACGATCGCCTTCTCGTCGACCATGTGCCCCACGGGCGTGGGCTCGCCGCCGGCCGCCGTGATGGCTACCGCCCGCTCGCCCGCCGCGCGGGTCAGGGCCTCGCGCAGCGGGGTGCCGGGGTTGGCGAAGGTCGCGTCGGGCAGGTGCAGGCCCATGACCTCCATCAGCATCTGGTTGCTGTTGGCGGTGCCGTAGAAGGTGCACGTGCCGGCGGAGTGGTAGGACGCCGACTCGGCCTCGAGCAGCTCCTCGCGGCCGACCTTGCCCTCGGCGTAGAGCTGGCGCACGCGCGCCTTCTCGCCGTTGGGCAGGCCTGAGGGCATCGGCCCGGCAGGCACGAACACCGTCGGCAGGTGACCGAAGGAGAGCGCCCCGATGAGCAGGCCCGGCACGATCTTGTCGCAGACGCCGAGCATCATCGCGGCGTCGAACATGTCGTGCGAGAGCGCGACGGCAGTGGACATCGCGATCAGGTCGCGGCTGAAGAGCGAGAGCTCCATGCCGGCGCGGCCCTGGGTGATGCCGTCGCACATCGCGGGCACGCCGCCGGCGAACTGCGCGAGGCCACCGGCGCGGATGATGGACTTCTTCAGCACCTCCGGCACGTCGCGGAAGGGCTGGTGCGCCGACAGCATGTCGTTGTAGGACGACACGATCGCCACGTTGGGCTTGCGCCCGGACTTCAGGCCGGACTTCACCGGCTCCTCCGCGGCGGCGAAGCCGTGCGCGAGGTTGGCGCACGCCAGCTTGCCGCGGGCCGGACCGGTGCTGATCGCGGCGTCGACACGCGCGAGGTACGCCGTACGGGTGCCGGCGCTGCGGCGGACGATGCGGTCGGTGACCTCGGCCACCACGGGGTGGATGCCGGGCTTCTCGGGGGTGCTCATTCTGTCTCCTGCCAGGATCGGCCGTCGCGCTCGAGGAGCGTCGCGGCGGCGACGGGGCCGTTGGTGCCGGCGGGGTAGCGCCGGGGGCGGTGGGTGGGCTGCGACCAGCGGTCGAGGATCGGGGCGACCCACGCCCACGCCGCCTCGACCTCGTCGCGGCGCATGAAGAGGGTCGGGTTGCCGCGCACGACGTCCATCAGCAGCCGCTCGTAGGCGTCCGGCGAGCGGGCGCCGAAGGCCGCGGCGTAGCTGAGGTCGAGCGAGACCGGCCGCAGCCGGATGCCGCCGGGGCCGGGCTCCTTGGCGGTCATGTGCAGGCGCATGCCCTCGTCCGGCTGGACCCGGATGTGCAGCCGGTTGGGCTCGGTGGGGCCCTCGCTGTGGGGGAACATCGCGTGCGGGGGCTCCTTGAAGACGACCACGATCTCCGAGACGCGCTCGGGCAGCCGCTTGCCGGTGCGCAGGTAGAACGGCACCCCGGCCCAGCGCCAGTTCTGCACCTCGGTGCGCAGCGCCACGAAGGTCTCGGTGTCGGAGGCGTGCCCGACCTCGTCGACGTACGCCTTGGCGGGCGCGCCGTCGCAGAGCCCGGCGGCGTACTGCCCGGCGACCACGTCGCGGTCGACCAGCTCGGGCGTCATCGGGCGCAGCGCCTGGAGCACCTTGAGCTTCTCGTCGCGCACGGTCTCACGGTCGACGTAGGTCGGCGGCTCCATCGCCACGAGGCAGAGCAGCTGGAGGAGGTGGTTCTGCACCATGTCGCGCAGCGCGCCGGAGCGGTCGTAGTAGGAGCCGCGCTCCCCCACGCCCAGCGACTCGGCGGCCGTGATCTGCACGTGGTCGACCCAGTGGCTGTTCCAGAGCGGCTCGAGGAAGGTGTTGGCGAAGCGCGTGACGAGCAGGTTCTGCACGCTCTCCTTGCCGAGGTAGTGGTCGATGCGGAAGATGTTGGACTCGTCGAAGACCCGGCCGACGGCCTCGTTGACCCGGCGCGCGGTGGCGAGGTCGGAGCCCATCGGCTTCTCCAGCACGACGCGGGAGCGCTCGGTGGCCAGGCCCACCTCGTCGAGGTGCTCGCAGATCGTGCCGAAGAGGCCGGGCGCGACGGCGAGGTAGAAGACGCGGATCACGTCCTCGCTGGCGGCGCCGTCCTTGAGCCGCGCGTGCAGCAGGTGCCACGCGCCGACGTCCTCGATGTCCAGCTCGACGTGGTGCAGCCGGGCGAGGAGTCGCGCGACCACCGCGTCGTCGAGGTCCTCGGGGCCGACGTGCTGGGCCAGGGCGTCGCGGACCATCGCGCGGTAGGCGTCGTCGTCGGCGGTGTGGCGCGAGACGCCGATGACCCGGAAGCCGTCGGGGAGCTGGCCGTCGCGGTCGCGGAGGTAGAGGGCGGGGAGCAGCTTGCGCAGCGCGAGGTCGCCGGTGCCACCGAAGACCGTGAAGTCACAGGGCTCGACGGGCGAGGGGAAGGCCATGGCGAGGACGGTACGGACCGATTAGGTCCTCGCGCAACAGAACTTCCGTCTTTTCAAGACTTATTTGACGCGGGTGCCACAATCACCGCACCATGCCCAGCTCGTCGACCGCACCCACCCCCTCCCCGGCGCAGTCCGTCGGCGCGGGCGACGTCCTCGCCCTCATCCGCTCCGGCCGCGCCTCGACGCGCGGGGCGCTCGGCCGGATCACCGGCCTGTCCCGTACGGCGGTGAGTGCGCGCCTCGGCTCGCTCGAGCGCGCCGGCCTCGTGGTCGAGGGGGCGCAGGAGTCCGCCACCGGCGGACGGCCGGCCAGCACCCTGGTCTTCAACGCCGACGCCGGGCTCGTGCTCGCGGTCGCGCTCGGGCGCAGCCGCTCGCAGGTGGCGGTGTGCGACCTGCACGGCACCGTGCTCGCCCAGGTCAGCCACGAGCAGGAGGTGGGAGCCGGCCCCGAGACGGTGATGCCGGTGGTGGTCGACCACCTCCGGGAGATGCTCGCCGACCTCGGTCGCCCGGCCGCCGACGTCAGGGGCGTGGGGATGTCGCTGGCCGGTGTCGTCGACCCCGCGCACGTGATGAGCGTCGAGTCCCCCGCCCTCGTCGGCTGGGACGGCGTGGACCTCGCGCCCTGGCTCCGGGAGGTCACCTCCGCGCGGGTCGTCATCGACACCGACTGCAACGTCATGGCGCTCTCGCAGCTGCGGGTGGAGCCGACCACCCTGCGCGAGCGCGACGACGCCCTCGTCCTCAAGGCCTCGACCGGGATCGGCGTCGGCATGGTCGCCGACGGCCGGATCTGGCGCGGTCACCGCGGCGCGGCCGGCCAGCTCGGGCACGTCAAGGTCGCCGCGGGCGCCGGGCTGCCGTGCCGCTGCGGCGACGTCGGCTGCCTCGAGACCGTCGCCGGCGGGTGGGCGCTCGTGGAGCGGCTGCGGACGGGCGGGCACGAGGTGCACCACGTGCGCGACCTCGTCGCCCAGGCCGTGCAGGGCGACAGCGGGGCCCGCTCGGTCGTGCGCGAGTCGGGCCGCCACATCGGCGAGGCGCTCGCCGCCCTCGTCATCGTCACCAACCCCCGCGTCGTCGCCGTCGGCGGCGACATGGCGGGTGCCTTCGACATGTTCGCCGCCGGCCTGCGCGAAGGGCTCTTCGGCAGCACCACCGCCCTGGCGGGGCGCGACCTCCAGGTCGTGCCCGCTGCCCACGGCGAGGGCGCCGGGCTGGTGGGCTGCGCCCAGCTCGCCCTCGACGCGGTGCTCTCCCCCGCCGCGGTCGACGCGGCGCTCAGGTCCTGATCAGAGGGTGATCAGCACCTTGCCGACCGCGCCGTCCTCGACGGCGGCGTGTGCCTCTGCGGTCCGCTCGAGCGGGTAGTGGTGCAGCGGCAGGCCGTGCTCGTCGCCGACGCCGTACGCCCCGTCGGCAACCGCCGCGTTGACGTCCTCCGCCGCTGTGCGCAGCGCCGCCTCACCCACGGTGTAGAGCAGCACCCACTGGAAGCGCGCGTTGGTCGAGAAGGTCTCCCGCACGCTCAGCGTCACCTCGTCGCCGCCGTTGTTGGCGTAGATCGCGATCGTGGCGCGCGGCCTGATGACGCCGAGGTCGAGGCGGAGGTTCTGCGCGGGCGCCACCTCGACGACGAGGTCGACGCCGTCGGGGGCGAGGTCGCGGATCGCAGCGGCGGTCTCACCGTCGCGGTAGTTCACGACGTGCTGCGCGCCTGCCGCCCGCGCGAGCACAGCCTTCTCATCGCTGCTCACCGTGCTGATCACCGTCGCGCCGGCCCACCGGGCGAGCTGGATCGCGGCGTTGCCGACCGCGCCCGCCCCACCTGCGACGAGGACCGTCGTCCCGGCCAGCGCGCCGGGCGAGAGCCGGTCCGGACCGTCCTCGGAGGTGGTGAGGGCCCGGTGCGCGGTGACCGCAGGAACACCGAGCGAGGCGCCCAGGTCGTACGACGCCGCGTCGGGCAGCTTCGCCACGTTGGCCACCGGGAGGACCACGAGCTCCTGCGCCGTGCCGCCGGGCCGGGTGTGCTGGGCGAGCATCGTCCAGACCCGGTCGCCGACCGCGAGGTCGGTGACCCCGGGGCCGATGGCGTCGACGTCACCGGCGCAGTCCTGGCCGGGCACGATCTCGGGGAAGGCGAGCTCGCCCATCCCGCCGGCGCGGAACTTCCAGTCGGTCGGGTTCACGCCGGCGCGGACGATCCGCACCCGCACCTCGCCGGGTCCGGGCTCGGGCGCCTCGCGCTCGACCAGCTCCAGCACGGAGGAGTCGCCGCTCTCGGTGTAGACCACTGCACGCATCAGGTGTCCTTCCTCGGGGGATCGTCGTTCGAGGGGCCCAACACCGGCGGGCGCCGGACTATGCCGTCAGGGCACGAGCACCTGGCGTACGCCGGACCCGCCGGCCTGCTGCGCGCGCCAGACCTCCTCGACGTCGGCGAGCGGCCGAGCCTCGTGGGCGACCCCGACGAGCCCGTCGGCGGCGAGCCGCGCGACGGAGCCGAGCGCGTCGGCCCGCTGCTCCGCGCTGAGCGCGTTGTTGGTGTAGCCCAGCAGCGACAGCCCGCGGCCACGCACGCCGGCGGAGGAGAAGGTGGCGGCGTCGGAGGCCGACCCGCCGAGGTTGACCAGCCGGCCGCCCGGCGCCATCGCCGACAGCGCGGCCTCGGCCACCCACCCGAAGACCGGGTCGACGACGACGTCCGCGCCGTCCGGGAGCGCGTCGCGAAGCGCGTCCGTGAGGCTCTCCGGGTCGGGCTCGCCGATCTCCACCACGTGGTCGGGGCCCTGCGCCCGCGCCCGGTCGGCCGAGCCACCCGAGCGGCACACGGCGACGACCCGGCCCGCTCCCTGCGCACGGGCCGCGCCGATCGCGGCCTGCCCGACCGCACCGCCGCCACCCAGCACCACGACGGACTCGCCGGGACGCAGCCCGGCCCGCCAGGCCAGTGACTGCCACGCGGCGACCCCGGACAGACCCAGCGCGGCGAGCGCGACGTCGTCGACGTCGGCCTGCTCCCGCGGCAGGGGCACGACGGCCGACGCCGGCACGGCGCACAGCTCGCCCAGCGCCCCGTCACCGTCGGCCATCCCGGCCGAGGTGGCGACGAAGACCCGTGTCCCGGGCGCGAGGTCGACGCCCGACACGACCTCACCCACGCCCTGCACGCCCGGCACGTAGGGCAGCGCCCGGGCACCGAAGTAGGACGTGCCGCTCGCGCACAGCAGGTCGAGCGGCACGACCGGGGCGGCCGTCACGCGCACCAGCACCTCGCGCTCGCCCGCCACCGGCTCGGCGTGGTCGGCGTACGCCGGCGCGGCTCCGTGGGCGCGCAGGACCGCGGCGCGCATCAGGTGGAGATGTCGGGATAGGGCAGCGACAGGTGCTGCATCGCCGCGCCGTAGGCCAGCTGGTACTCCATCGGTCCGTGGTCGCGCTCGAACATGGCGATGAAGAGGGTGAGCGTCAGGAACGGGTGGGCACCGAGCTCGAAGAGCCGCACGTGGTCGTGGGACGCGAGCGCCTCGCGCTCGTCCTCGTCGAAGGCGAGCCAGGTGGAGCGCTCGTCGGAGATGGCATTGAGGATCCGGTTGGCCTCCTCGGCCTCCCACCACGCGACCGTGCCGCGCGGGTCCTCGCGGTAGCGCTCGACGAGGGCCGGGTCGCGGTCGACGGTGAACAGGAACTTGTCCAGCAGGTACTTGCTCACGGCGTGACTCCGATCTGGGGCGCCCCGTTCGGGTACCAGGTGAAGTAGGCCTCCATCGTGTGGAAGAGGTCGAGCGAGTCGACGTGGTGCGCCTTCGCGCCCTCCCCCGCGACGCCCATCATCAGCATGAAGTCCATGAAGCCGTGGGTCGCGTTGCCCGGCAGGTGGAGGCTGTCGAGGGTGACCTCGCGGCAGCAGCCGTCGATGTCGCCGTTGGCGATCCACTCCACCGCGCGCCGGTCGAACTCGGGGTCCGGCCCGTGCTCCCCGAACTGGCGCGGCCCGCCGAGCTCGAGGGAGAGGTGGCCGGTGCCGATGATCGCCACGCGCTGGTCCGAGGGCCACGACTCCACCAGCTCGCGGATCGCCTTGCCCAGCGCGACGAACCGCTCGGGGCGCGGCAGGGGCGGGGCGAAGATGTTGGTGTAGATCGGCACGATCGGCAGGTCGGCCTCAGGACGCAGCGTGATGATCGGGCAGGTGATGCTGTGGTCGATGCGCAGCTCGTTGCTGAAGGCGAGGTCGAAGCCCAGGTCGAGACCGCCACGGAGCACGTGCGCGGAGAGGTCCTCCTGGCCCGCCAGCGTCATCCGAGGCAGCCCGAACTCGCGCTCCTCGTTGTACCAGTTGGCGTCGTAGAAGGGCGCCTTGCCGACCAGGAACTGGGGCATGTTGTCCAGCCACAGCTGGTGGAAGTGGTCGCTGCCCACCATCACCAGGACGTCGGGACGGGCGCGGGTCAGCGTCTCGCGGAAGGCCTCGATCTTGCGGACCCACTCGTCGGCGAAGGGCGGACGGTCCTCACCGACCGCCGTGCTCGCGCGGTAGTAGAACGGGTGGTGCGTCGAGGCGATGACGGCGACGATCTCGGCCATGGCGGCTCCTCAGCTCTCCTCGGTCGGGTCGACGTAGACCGCGTTGCGGTCGATGCTCAGGTAGGCGTCCATGCCGATGGGGCGGCGCCGCTCCTCCGCGATCTGGCCGAGCAGCCCCGCCGCACGCGCCAGCAGCGCGAAGCCGCGGAGCATCTCGACGGGCAGGCCCAGGTCCGCCAGCGCGGCGCCGCACACGCCGGCGCCGTTGAGCGGGAGCGTGCGGCCCAGCACCTCGGGGTGCACCCGGCCGACGGCGGCGAAGAGCCGCAGGTGCGGCCCCAGCAGGCCCTCCTCCTCAGCGATCCGCATCAGCACGGGCGTACGCGGGTCCTGCTGCTTGTGGACCGGGTGGCCCAGGCCGGGGACGAAGCTCCCGGCCTCCTTCGTGCGGCGTACGGCCTCGAGGGCGAGCGCGTCGTAGCCCGCGTCGTCGGTCGGCAGGTCGCCGTCGGCGGCGACGACCACGTCGTGGAGGTAGCCGCCGCAGTCCTCGGTCACCCCGAGGAAGCGCGAGCCGCCGCCGAGGAGTCCGGCGGCCAGCGCACCCTGGAGGGAGTCGGGGGCCGAGAGGTAGGTCAGCCGGGCCGCGATCGCGGTCGGGGTGAACCCGTGGTCGGCGAGCGCGACGAGCACGGCCTCGAAGAGGCGCGTCTCCGAGGGCGTGGGCCGGCGCATCGCGACCAGCCAGAAGGCGAGCTCGCCGAACCCGACCTCGCCCATGAGGTCGGCGGTGAGGTCCTGGCCGAGCAGGCGGATCTCGTCGGCGGTGGAGGTGCCGAGGGAGGTCGGGTACTGGCCTTCAGGGGTCGGGGGCGTCACGGGGTCTCCTCGTTGAGCCAGGCACGGATCTCGTCACCGTGCTCGTCGAGCGCCGGCGGTGGCCGGTCGTAGCGGGCCTCTGCGTCGGAGAACCGGATGGGGTGGCGTACGCCCGGGAGCGCGGCGTCGCCGCTGCCGACGGTGACGACCGGGTCGAGGCCGATCTTCTCGGCGAAGGCGACCCCTCCGTCGACGGTGTTGATCGGCCCGCACGGCACACCGGCGCCGATGATCTCCTCGAACCACTCCTGCGCGGTGCGCGTGGCGAGCCGCTCGACGAGCAGCGGTCGCAGCTCGTCGCGGTTGGCGGTGCGGTCCTCGTTGCGGGCGAACCGCGGGTCGTCGGCGAGCTCGGGGACGCCGAGCACCTCGGTGAGCTTGCGGAACTGCCCGTTGTTGCCGGCAGTGACGATGAGGTCGCGGTCGGAGCAGGGCAGCGGCTCGTAGGGGAACAGGCTGGGGTGGGAGTTGCCCATCCGGAACGGCACGGTGCCGCCGGCGACGTACGCACTCGACTGGTTGACCAGCCCCGACAGCGCCGAGGAGAGCAGGTTGACCTCGACGTGCTGCCCGCGGCCGGTCCGGTGCCGGTCCTGGAGCGCGGAGAGCACGCCGATGGTGGCGTGGAGGCCGGCCAGCACGTCGAAGACGGAGATCCCGGCGCGGAAGGGCTGGCCGTCGGGGTCGCCGGTGAGGCTCATCAGGCCGCTGATGGCCTGGACGATCAGGTCGTAGCCGGGCAGCTTCGCGCCCTGCTCGCCGCTGCCGAAGCCGCTGATCGAGGCGTAGACGACGCCCGGGTTGGTCGCCGAGACGGTGGTGTAGTCGAGGCCGAACCGCTCGAGCGCACCGGGCTTGAAGTTCTCCAGCACGATGTCGGCGCGGGCGACCAGCCTGCGGGCCACCTCCAGGTCGGCGGCATCCTTGAAGTCGAGGGCGATCGAGCGCTTGTTGCGGTTGACCCCGAGGAAGTAGGTCGACACCCCGTCGCGCACGGGCGGCTGCCACGAGCGGGTGTCGTCGCCCTGCGGGCCCTCGACCTTGACCACCTCCGCGCCCAGGTCGCCCATCAGCATCGTGGCGTAGGGCCCGGCCAGGATCCGGGACAGGTCCGCGACGAGCAGACCGTCGAGTGGGCCGTGCTTCGGTGCGTCGGTCACGCATGCCTCCCGCGATTGGCGGACAGATGTCCGCGACTGGTCCGGACAGTGTTCGCGCGCTCGTATCGACTTGTCAAGGCTCCCCCTTGACATCAGCCAGACCTCGGGATCACAGTGATGCGCACCACAACGACCGTCATACGGACACACGTCCGAGAACAGGAGCGGGTCGACATGCCCCCCACCCCCGACCGCCGCGCGGTGCTCTTCACCGGCGGCACCGTGCTCACCATGGACGACCAGCACACCGTCCTGTCCGACGCCGACGTGCTGGTCGTCGACGACCGGATCGCGGAGGTGGGACGGGGCCTTTCCGCCCCCGACGGAGCGGAGGTCGTCGACGCAGGCGGCGGCATCGTGATGCCGGGCATGATCGACACCCACCGCCACATGTGGCAGACGGCGATGCGTGCCTACGGCGCCGACTGGACCCTCACGCAGTACTTCGTCTGGTACTACCTCGAGCACGGCGCGAAGTTCCGCCCCGAGGACGTGCGCGCCGGCAACCTGCTCTCGGGCTGGGACGCCCTCGAGGCCGGCGTCACCACCACCGTCGACTGGTCGCACGGCCTCCAGACCGTCGACCACGCCGAGGCGGCCGTCGACGCGCTGCGCGCGGTGCCGGGCCGCTTCGTCCTCGCCTACGGCAACATCCAGGCGGCCCCGTGGGAGTGGACGGCCGACCCCGCGGTCCGCTCCTTCTTCGACCGCAACCGTGGGTCCGACGGCGACATGCTCGGCTTCCAGCTCGCCTTCGACGTCACCGGCGACCCGGCCTTCCCCGAGAAGGCGGCCTTCGAGCTCGCCCGCGACCTCGGCCTCCCCGTCACCACGCACGCGGGCGTGTGGGGCGCGACCAACGACGACGGCATCCGGCTGATGCACGAGCACGGCTTCATGCAGCCCGACAACGTCTACGTGCACGCTGCGACGCTGACCACCGACAGCTACCACCGCATCGCCGCCACCGGCGGCTCGATCTCGGTGTCGACGGAGTCCGAGCAGAGCGCGGGCCAGGGCTACCCCCCGACCTGGCAGGTGCGTCGCCACGACATCCCCGTCTCGCTGTCGATGGACACCTCCGTGTGGTGGAGCAGCGACCTGTTCAGCGCGATGCGCACGACCCTCGGCGCCGACCGATCGCGCGAGCACCTCGAGGCCCACGCGGCGGGCGACACCGTCACCCACTCGCACCTGCGCGCCGAGCAGGTCGTCGACTGGGCGACCCGCGGTGGCGCGCGGGCGCTGGGCCGCGACGACCTCGGCCACCTCACCGCCGGCGCGAAGGCCGACGTGGTGCTCATCAAGAACGACGACTCCCCCGTGTCCTTCCCGCTCCTCAACCCGTACGGCCACGTCGCCTTCCAGGCCCAGCGCGGGGACGTGCACACGGTCGTCGTCGACGGTCGCGTCGTGAAGCGCGACCACCGGCTGGTCGGCGCGGACCTGGCGTCCGTGCGCACCGACGTCGCGAACACCGTGGACCACCTGCGCTCGTCGATGGGCGAGGAGGTCTGGCAGCAGGGCATGAACCCCGACCTGCCCGGCGGCGACGACGACAAGGTGCTCGACAACCCGTACCAGTACACCGACTACCGCTCCGACACCACGCACGGCGCTCGCGGTACGGTCTTCGGCGAGCCGAACTCGGGGAGGTAGCCGATGGCCGGTCGAGGCAGCGGGCCCGACTTCGTGGAGTCGCTGGCCCGCGGGCTCGACGTGCTGGCCGGCTTCGGCCCGCAGCGGCCGTCGATGACGCTCTCGGAGGTGGCGGTCGCCACCGGGCTGGCGCGTCCGACGGCGCGCCGGCTGCTGCTGACCCTCGAGGAACTCGGCTACGTCCGATCGCGCGACGGTGCCTTCACCCTCACTCCGCGGGTGATCGGCCTCGGGATGGCGTACGTCGGCTCGCTGGGGCTGTGGGACGTCGCCCGGCCCCACATGGAGGACCTCGTCGCGCGGATCGGGGAGTCGGTGTCGCTGGCCCAGCTCGACGGCTCCGACATCGTCTACACCGCCCGGGTGTCGGTGCCGAAGATCATCGCGCTGCGCGTGGAGATCGGCACCCTCTTCCCCGCGGCGCAGACCTCCAAGGGCAAGGTGCTGCTCGCCGCGCTGCCGCCCCGGCAGGTCGCCGACGTGCTCGAGGTCCCGAGCCGCGCCGGCCTGGCGCCGTACGCCGATCGCAGCGTCGAGGAGCTCATGGACGAGCTCAGCCAGGTCCGGGCCCGCGGCTGGGCGCTGGCCGACGAGGAGCTGGCCCCCGGCGTGCGGTCGATCGCCGTCCCCGTGCGTGACGGACAGGGTGAGGTGCACGCGGCGATGAGCGTCACCGTGCACGCCGCCGAGACGTCGCGCGAGACGCTGGTCGACGACCACCTCCCGCAGCTCGTCCGCGCGGCGAGCGAGGTCAGCGCCGACTGGGCGCTGTGGCAGTCACGCCCGCACACCGAAGTCGCGGCAGCACTCCGCTGACGGGACTCAGCGGTGGGCGGCGCGCCACTCCCGCCACCGGCGGTCGAAGCCCTGCGCGTCCTCCTGGACGAACTGGAAGTAGTCGCGGGTCTCCTCGACGCGCTCGCGCCCGGCCGAGCCCTCGGGCAGCAGGTCGACCGCCTCCTGGACCGACTCGATGATGACGTCGAGCACGGGCAGGCGAGCGGCCTGGATGGTGCCCCAGATGTCGCCGTCGCGGACCCGGAACAGGTCACCGCGACCGGCCGGGTTGCGCTCGCGCACGACGAGGTGGGTGTCGGAGAGGTACCTCACGGCACCCGAGATGGCGGCGGGCGAGACGCTGAGGCCCCGGGCCAGCTCGGCCGCGGTGTAGACGGACTGGTCGTCGGCCAGGATGAAGGCGAAGACGCGGGCGGGCATGCGCGGCAGGCCCATCGTCTCCAGGGTCTGGCCGAGCCGTTCGACGGCACGCGCGAGGTCGCTCACGAGCCTCACTATATAGTCTTCACAAGTTTGTGAAAGTTGTGCGACACTCGGGACATGGCTGTCATCGAGCTCCACGACGTCGTCAAGACCTTCAGCACAACCCACGCGCTCGACCACCTCGACCTCACCGTCGAGCAGGGCGAGGTGCACGGCTTCCTCGGCCCCAACGGCGCCGGCAAGTCCACCACCATCCGCGTGCTGCTCGGACTGCTGAAGGCCGACTCCGGAACGGCGACCATGCTCGGCGGCGACCCGTGGCACGACGCGGCGACGCTGCACCGGCGCCTGGCCTACGTCCCGGGCGACGTCTCGCTGTGGCCGAACCTCAGCGGCGGCGAGGTCATCGACGTGCTCGCCCGGATGCGAGGCGGGCTGGACGAGGCACGCCGCACGGAGATGCTCGAGCGCTTCGACCTCGACCCGACGAAGAAGGCGCGCACCTACTCCAAGGGCAACCGGCAGAAGGTCGCGCTCGTCGCCGCACTGGCCAGCCGCGCGGACCTCTACCTGCTCGACGAGCCCACGTCCGGCCTCGACCCGCTCATGGAGGCCGAGTTCCAGGAGGCGGTCCTCGAGCTCAAGCAGGAGGGCGCGACCATCCTGCTCAGCTCCCACATCCTCGCCGAGGCCGAGGCGCTCGCCGACCGCATCAGCATCATCCGCGCCGGGCGGGTCGTGCAGTCCGGGACCCTGGCCGAGCTGCGTCACCTGACCCGCACGACCGTCATCGTCGAGACCGACCGGCCGGCGGACGGGATCGCCGAGGTGCCGGGCGTCCACGACCCCGAGGTCCACGGCAACCGCGTCACCTTCGACGTCGACTCCGACCACCTCGATGCGGCCGTCACCGCGCTCGCCGGGCTCGGCGTACGCTCCCTCGCCGCGCACCCGCCCACGCTGGAGGAGCTCTTCCTGCGCCAGTACGGCGACGAGGTCGACTCGTGAGCACCCAGATGTCCAGCACGTCGGTGACCGGCGTCGGACACCTCCTGCGGCTGGTCCTGCGCCGCGACCGGGTGCGGCTGCCGCTGTGGGTCGTCGGCCTCGGCGGCACGATCGTCGCCAGCGCCCTGGCCGTGCCGCCGCTCTACGACACCCCGGAGAAGATCGCGGGCTACGCCCGGACCGTCGGGGCCAGCCCGGTGAGCTACCTGATGTCGGGTCGCCAGGTCGGGCTCGACACGCTCGGCGGCATCGTCGCCAACGAGATCTCCCAGGTCGCCCAGCTCGGCATCTGCCTGATGGTCGTCTTCCTCGTCGTCCGGCACACGCGCGCCGAGGAGGAGTCCGGGCGGGCCGAGCTGCTCCGTTCGACGGTCCTGGGCCGTGACGCAGCAACCCTCGCCGGTCTCGTCTACGGCGTCGCGACCGCGCTGCTCGTCGGCGCGATCACCACGACCTCGATGCTCGCCGCCGGGCTGGACGCCGGCGGGAGCCTGACGTACGGCACCGGGCTGGCACTGCTCGGGGTGGCCTACACCGCCGTGACGCTGGTCGCCGTGCAGCTGTCCACCTCGGCCCGCGGGGCGCTCGGCCTCGCTGGCGCCGCCGTCGCCGTCGGCTACCTCGTGCGCGGGCTCGGCGCGATGGAGGACAACGCGCTCGTGTGGCTCTCCCCCTTCGGCTGGGCGCAGGGCATGGACGCCTTCGGCGACGAGCGCTGGTGGCCGGCCGCGCTGCTGCTCGGGTTCACCGCGCTCCTGCTGGCGGTGGCCGCACGACTGATGGCGCACCGCGACTTCGGCGGCGGCCTGCTCGCCACCCGGCCCGGGCCGGCCCGCGCGGGCCGATTGCTCAGCACATCGTTCGGCGTCGCGGCCCGCCTCCAGCGCGGCCTGCTCCTCGGCTGGGCGGTCGGGCTGTTCCTGCTCGGGATGCTCTACGGCGCGGTGATCCCGACCGTGCCCGACCTGATCGCCTCCAACCCCGAGATGGCCGACGTCGTCGGCGCGTCCGGACAGGCGGCCGAGGACGCACTCGTCGACGCGTTCCTGGGCTACATGTACCTCTTCATGGCCGTCATCGCGTGCGGCTTCGTCGTCTCCTCGGTGCTGCGCCTGCGCGCGGAGGAGGAGGCCGGCCGCACCGAGGTGGTCCTGGCGACGCCGGTCAGCCGGACGAGCTGGATGGCGGCGACCACCGCCGTGGCGCTGATCGCCGCCGCGAAGCTGACCGTCCTGATGGGGCTCGGCCTCGCGGTCGGCTACGGCGTCGGCAGCGGCGAGTGGGACCGGGTGCTCCCTCAGGTCGGCGGCCAGCTGGCCTACCTCCCCGGCACCCTCGTCGTCGGCGCGCTCGCCGTGGCGCTGCACGGCCTGCTCCCCCGCGGGACCGGGCTCGCCTGGGCCGCGGTCGCGCTCATCGCCCTCCAGGTCGTCCTCGGCCAGCTGCTCGGGCTGCCCGACGCCGTCCAGGCCATCTCACCGTTCTGGCACCTCGCCGCCGTGCCGGTCGACGACTTCGAGGCAGTGCCGTACGCCGCGCTGCTCCTGCTGGCCGCGGTGCTCGTCGCGGCGGGGCTGTGGGGCTACCGGAGGCGGGACGCCGTCGCGGGCTAGCCCCGACCCGGCTCACTCGCCGCGATCGACCGGGGCCTGGTCCTCGTCCGCGCCCGGTGCCCCCGCGGTGAGCTCGTGGTACTGCTCGGCGCCCAGGTAGCGCCGCATCGCGGCCTCGACCGCAGACGTCTTCGCGCCCCGGGACGTCCCGGCCCGGTCCCGGGCCTCGCTCGCGGCCCGCAGGGCCTCCGCCTTCGACATGTCGTTCATGACGTCACCTCCTGGCCTCCCAGCACACCGCGTGCGGGTGCCGACGACCAGTGCCGATAGGACCGAGGCGTGGGGACCTTCGGGACCCTGCGATCGATTACCGGGGGCGGGACGCCGTCGCGGGCTGAGCGAGCTCCCAGTAGTCACGGTCGTGGTGGACCAGCGGGCGCACGTCCGGGTCCCCGACCACCACCTCGTCGACCTCCATCAGCGCGAGCACCGACGCACCGGCCGGCACCCGGCTCAGCACCCGGCCGTGAAGCTGGCTCGCCGCCCCGGTGAGCGCCAGCCGCCCGTCGGGCCGGGTGTCCCAGCCCAGGTCCGCGGCGAACGCGCCCGGTCCCGGCCTGGCCAGGGCCGTCGCGACCGGTCGCTGCGCCGCGCCGAGGACGTACACGCTCACCCGCGCACCGTCGGCGAGCGCGAGCGCGAGACGGCTGGCACTCGCGGCGGAGAACGAGACGATCGCGGGATCCGCGCTCACCGACGCCACGCTGGTCATCGTCGCGCCGACGTGACCGGCGCCGTCGTGCACGACCACGACGCACACGCCCGCGGCGTGCCGACGGAAGGCCTGCTTGAAGAGCTCGGCCTGTGCGGGAGCGATGGCGGGACGGTGCATGACACGACCGTACGAGGTCAGGTGCACTTCAACGCCAGCGGGCGTGGCACACCTCACCCCACGAGGACGACGTGGAGCGTCCGCGGGCCGTGGACGCCCTCGACCCGGTCGAGCTCGATGTCGCTGGTGGCCGACGGTCCGCTGATCCAGGTGAGGGGCCGCGCCGGGTCGAGCAGGGCGATCGCGTCGGGCACGTCGGCGACGACCTGACCGGCGTCGACGATGCACACGTGCAGGTCGGGCACCAGGGTGATCGCGCGTCGGCCCTGGTCGGGCTGGTGGTCCAGGACGACGGTGCCGGTCTCGGCGATCCCGACGGCCGCGCGGGTGACGACGGCGTCGTACGCGTCGAGCTCGGAGGCGGTGAAGCCATCGTCGACCACGGCCCCCGGGAGGTCGAGGCCGAGAGCCGGGGGTACGACGGCGCGCGCCGCCCCGAGCACGTCGCGGACCACCTGCTCGACCTCGTCGGCCGTGCAGCGGGTGACCACGGCGCGGTAGTCCGCGACCCGCTCGACGAAGAGCGCGACCAGGTCGCCGCGGTCGGGTGCTCGCGGCGCGGGCGGGACCTCGACCGGCGGGGAGACACCGGCCAGCGCACGGCGTACGTCTCGCAGGATGTCGTCGCGTGCGCTCATTCGCGTCCGCCGTCCGTGCGGTCCCACCAGTCGCGGAACGACTCCTCCGGTGGTGCCGGCAGGTCCCGCGCCCCGGTCCAGCCGGCGGCGGGTCCGGGCAATCGACCGGCTGCCGCGCGGCCGCCAGGGAGCGTCGTACGGGAGAAGCGGCCGAGGACGCGACCGGCGAGGCCGGAGGCGCGCTCCGCCCAGGCGAGCCTGCGCGAGTCGGAGAACGCCCAGGAGGCGGCGCGCATCGCGAGGGCCTCGGGCTTCGGGACGCGGTCTCCGCGGTGGGAGTCGACGACCGCGGCGCGCTGGTCGACCAGCACCGACGGGATGTCGATGCGGACCGGGCAGACCTCGAAGCACGCGCCGCACAGCGAGGAGGCGTACGGCAGCGAGGCGGTCTGCTCGTCCGAGACGCCGTGCAGCAGCGGGTTGAGGATCGCACCGATCGGGCCGGGGTAGACCGAGCCGTAGGCGTGGCCGCCGACGCGCTCGTAGACCGGGCACACGTTGAGGCACGCCGAGCAGCGGATGCAGCGCAGCGCCTGGCGTCCGACATCGTCGGCCAGTGCGCGGGTGCGCCCGTTGTCGAGCAGCACGACGTGCACCTCCTGCGGGCCGTCGCCGGGCGTCACGCCGGACCACGTCGAGGTGTAGGGGTTCATCCGCTCGCCGGTCGAGGATCGCGGGAGCAGCCGCAGCAGCGGGTCGAGGTCGGCCCAGGTCGCGACGACCTTCTCGATCCCGACGACGCTGATCAGCACCTCGGGCAGGGTCAGGCACATCCGGCCGTTGCCCTCGGACTCGACCACCACGAGGGTGCCGGTGTCGGCGACGGCGAAGTTCGCGCCGGACACGGCGACCCTGGCGCGGAGGAACTTCTCCCGCAGGTGCGCGCGGGCGGCGGCGGCCAGGACCGCCGGCTCGTCGGTCAGGTCCGCGGGCGCCGGACGGCCGACGTCGCCCATCCGGCGCAGGAAGATCTCGCGGATCTCGGCGCGGTTGCGGTGGATCGCCGGCACCAGGATGTGCGACGGCAGGTCGTCACCGAGCTGCACGATGAGCTCGGCCAGGTCGGTCTCCCACGCTGCGATGCCCTCGGCCTCGAGGGCCTCGTTGAGACCGATCTCGGCAGTGGCCATCGACTTCACCTTCACGACCTCGTCGATGCCGTGGGCCTTCGTCACCTCGGCGACGATCGCGCACGCCTCCTCGGCGTCGCGCGCCCAGTGCACGGTCGCGCCCGCGCGGACCAGGGACGCCTCGAGGGTCTCGAGGTGGGTGGCGAGGTCGCGCAGCGCGGCCTCCTTCACCCCGGCCCCGGCGAGCCGAAGCTCCTCCCAGTCCTCGACCTCCGCCACGACCTTCGCGCGCTTGTCGCGGATCACGCGGGTCGCGTGGGCCAGGTTGCGGCGCAGCTGGGTGTCGCCGAGCGCCTCGCGCGCCGCGGTCGGGAAGGCCGGCATCCCGACGAAGGTCCCCGTCATCCCTCGTCCTCCTCGGTGGAGGCCAGCACCTCGGCCAGGTGCATGACCCGTACGCCCGCACGCTGGCGCGAGAGCATCCCGCCGACGTGCATGAGGCAGGAGTTGTCGCCGGCGACCAGCACCTCGGCGCCGGTGTCGCGCACGTGGCGCGCCTTGTCGGCACCCATCGCGATCGAGGTGTCCGCGTTCTTCAGCGCAAAGGTGCCCCCGAAGCCGCAGCACTCGCTCGCGTGGGGCAGGTCGACCAGCTCGATCCCGCGCACCGCCTCCAACAGCCGGGTCGGCCGGTCACCCACGCCGAGCATCCGCAGGCTGTGGCACGTCGGGTGGTAGGTCACCCGGTGCGGGAAGTAGGCCCCGACCTCGGTCACGCCCAGCACGTCGACGAGGAACTCCGAGAGCTCGTACGTCCGCGGTCCGGTCTCCGCGACCGCGGCGGCCAGCGCGGGGTCGCCCGAGCGCCCTGCCACGATCGAGTGCTGGTGCCGCGCGGAGCCCGCGCACGACCCCGACGGCGTCACGATGGCGTCGTAGCCCGTGAAGGCCTCGACGAAACGGCGTACGACCGGGACGGCCTCGTCGATGTAGCCGGTGTTGACCATCGGCTGCCCGCAGCACGTCTGCGCCCGCGGGAAGTCGACCTCGACGCCCAGACGGCGCAGCAGCCTCACGACGGCCTTCCCCGTGTCGGGGAACATGGCGTCGTTGACGCAGGTGATCTGGAGGGCGACCCTCACGCCTCGGCATCCTGCCACGGATGAGTGCCGAGTAGCCTCGCGCCATGGGCCGGGTCGATGTCGCGCGGTGGAAGGCGATCCTCGTCCAGCTGGTCGTCTTCGCGTGCGTGGGTGGCGCCTTCAACGTGCTCTACGGGCTGCTCTACGTCCTGCTGCGCGCGGAGCTGAGCGCCCAGCCGGCCAACGCGATCGCCCTGGTGCTGTCGACCATCGCCGGCACCTTCGGGCACCGCCGGATCACCTTCGGCGTCCGCGGCACGGAGCGGACTGCGACCCACCAGGCCCTGGGCCTGGCGCTGCTGGGCTTCAGCCTGGCCGTGACTGCGGGATCGCTGTGGCTGCTGGGGGCCCTGGTCGACGCGCCGACACGTACGCAGGAGGTGGCGGTGCTCGTCGTGGCCAACCTCGGCACGGGTCTCGTACGGTTCTTCGTGTTCCGGGTGGTCATGGTGGGTCGAAATAGAAGACGCCCCCAGGGTCTCGGGTCCCCGGGGGCGTCAGAGCCGCCTGTCGGAATCGAACCGACGACCTAGTCATTACGAGTGACTCGCTCTACCGACTGAGCTAAGGCGGCGTGGTCTGCCGAGGAGTGCTCGGTGGACCGCGGGCGAGTATACGGAGCGCGCGCCCCGGGACTGAAATCAGCCCCACTCCACCTCATGGACCGCTGGCTAGTGTCGAGGCGACCGCTCATCTTTCAACGAGGAGGATCCATGCCCACTCGCTCCGCACGCACAGCCTGGAACGGCGGACTGCAGGACGGCTCCGGCCAGGTCGAGCTGACCAGCTCCGGCGTCGGGACGTACGACGTCTCGTTCCCCAAGCGCGCCGCAGAGGAGGCCGGAGGCACCACCAGCCCCGAGGAGCTCGTGGCTGCCGCCCACTCCTCGTGCTACGCCATGCAGCTCTCGGCGCTCATCGCCGAGGCCGGCGGCACCCCGCAGTCCCTCGAGGTCACCGCCGACGTCTCGCTCGGCGAGGACAAGGAGGCCGGCGGCTTCAAGCTCACCGGCATCAAGCTCACCGTGCGCGGTGAGGTCGAGGGCCTCGACGATGCCGGCTTCAAGGACGCGGCCGAGAAGGCCAAGGCCGGCTGCCCGATCAGCAAGGCGCTCACGGGCGTCGACATCACGCTCGACGCGGCGCTCGAGAGCTGACCTCCGCCCACGCACTTCTCTGCGTCATACGGACCTTCACCGATGGGTGCGGGTCCGTATGACGTTCGAGGCTCCGGCAGGGAACGCTCAGCAGGTCGTGCCGTCGGGCGGCACGTCGCCCGCCAGCAGGTAGTCCTCGACGAGGGTGTCGATGCACTCGTTGCCCGCGTTGTAGGCGGTGTGGCCGTCACCGTCGCGCTCGACGAGCACCCCGGAGTCGAGCTGGTCGGCGAGCGTGCGCGCCCACTTCAGCGGCGTGGCGGGGTCGCGGCTGGTGCCGAGCACGACGATCGGTGCGGCGCCCTCGCCGCGGATCGTCAGCGGCTCCTCGCTCGAGGTCACCGCGATCCCGCGGCAGCTCGTCATCCCCCAGGCGAAGACGCGGCCGAAGGTCGGCGAGGCCTCCTCGAAGACCTCGAACAGCGACGGCACCTCGCTGAACGGCACCGACGTCGGGTCGTCGAGGCAGTTGATGGCGTAGTTGGCCTCGAGCGAGTTGTCGGCAAAGGTGCCGTCGGCGCTGCGCGAGGCGTACGCGTCGGCGAGCTGCATCAGCGCCGACCCCTTGCCCTCCAAGGCCGAGGCGAGCGCGGTGCTGAGCAGGAACCAGTAGTCGCGGTTGTAGAGCGGCGTGATGATGCCGTAGAAGGCGTTGCCGACGGTCAGCTCGCGGTCTCCCGCCGGGAGCGGCTCCTCCTCGATCGTGTCGAGCAGGCCGCTGATCGTGTCGAGGCCCTCCTCCACGCTGTCGCCGAGGAAGCAGTTGTCGGTGGAGTCGAGGCAGTTCTGCACGTAGGCGCGCAGCGCGGTCTCGAAGCCCTCGGCCTGGTCGAGCGAGAGCGACTGCGGGTCGAGCGCCACGTCGACGGCGCCGTCGAGCACGAACCGCCCGACCTGCTCGGGGAAGAGCTCGGCGTAGGTCGCGCCGAGCTTGGTGCCGTAGGACGCGCCGAAGTAGGTCAGCGTCTCCTCCCCGAGCGCCGAGCGGAGCACGTCCATGTCGCGGGCGGCCTCGGTGGTGGTCACGTGGCCGACGACGGGACCCGAGTTCTCGACGCACTTGTCGCCGTAGGACAGCACGCCCTCCTCGAAGGCGGCCTGCTCCTCGGGGGTGTCCGGGGTCGGGTCGCCGGCCAGGGAGGCGTTGAGCTCCTCGTCGCTGAGGCAGTCGACCGGCGCCGAGCGGCCCACGCCGCGGGGGTCGAAGCCGACGACGTCGAAGCCCTGCAGCAGCGGCTCGCGGAACACCTGCCCGGCAGCAGCGGCGTACGTCGTCCCGCGGGCGCCGGGGCCGCCGGGGTTGACCACCATCGAGCCGACGCGTTCGCCGCTGGCGGGCACGCGCAGCAGCGCGAGGTCGATCGTCTCCCCCTGGGGCTCGGAGTAGTCGACCGGCACGGTGAGGAAACCGCAGTCGTGGTCGTCGTTGGTCTCGCAGGGCTGCCAGTCGATGCGCTGGGAGTAGAGGTCGGCGAGGTCGGGCGCGGGCGCCTCGGTGACCGACGCGGGCGGCGCAGTGGTCGGGGAGGGCGTCGGCTGCGCGGTCGGGCCGCTGTCGTCGGGAAGCGCACCCCGGATCGCCAGTCCCACGGCGGCGAAGGTGGTGACCGCCAGGACCAGCACGGCGATCACCGCGACGACCCGCTTCACGGACGACCTGCCGGCAGCCGCAGCGCAACCATCATCGACTCCAGGGCCAGCTGTGGGGGCACGTTGAACTCCAGCATCTGCTCGCGGGCGGTGAAGATCGCATCGATCATGCGCAGCAGCTCCTCGGAGGTCGCGGCACGCGCGAGGGTCTCGACGTCGCCGCGCAGCTCCTCGTTGACCAGCATGCCCGGGGCGCCCATCGACAGCGCGATCGCGTCGCGGTAGACCGAGACGAGGTCCATCAGCGCCCGGTCGATCACGTCGAGCACACGGCGCTTGGCCTTCTGCTTCTGCAGCTTCTCCAGCGAGGCGAGGGCGGCGCGGTAGGAGCGGCTGGCGAGGTCCTTGCGCTCGCTGCCGAAGATCGACTGGAGGTCCTTGAGCTCGCGCTGCTCGGTCTCCGCAGTGATCGCCTCGGTCTCCTCCTTGGCCAGCTCGTTGAGGTTGGTGGCCGCGGTCATGCAGCTCCCGATGCCGGTCAGCCGCGCGGGCAGCGACACGATCTCGCGGCGCCGGCTCCGGGTGCCCTCGTCGACGCACAGGGCGCGGGCGCGACCGATGTGGCCCTGGCTGGCGCGGGCGGCGAACGACGCGACGGTGGCGTCGATCCCGGAGCGGACGAGGAAGTCGGTGATCTGCTCCCCGGTGGGGGTGGCGAGGGTGACGTGGCGTGAGCGCGAGGCGATCGTGGGCAGCACGTCGGCGCGGGTCGGGGCGCAGAGCAGCCAGACCGTGCGGGGTGTGGGCTCCTCGATCGCCTTCAGCAGGGCGTTGCCGGTGCGCGGGTTCTCGGGCGTGCCCAGTCGGTCGGCGTCCTCGATGACCACGATCTGCCAGCGACCCACCGACGGGAACTTCGCCGCCGCCTGCACCAGGTCGCGCATGTCGTCGACGTAGAGCACGGACGTCTCGGAGCGCACCCACTTGATGTCGGGGTGCGAGCCGTTGATCCCGAGGCGGCACGCCTCGCACTCGCCGCACCCGGTGCGGGTCTCGCACTGCAGCGCCGCGGCGAAGGCCCGCGCGACGTTGGACCGGCCCGACCCCGGCGGGCCGGTGAAGAGCCACGCGTGGGTCATCCCCTCGCCGGCGGCGGCGTGGCGGAGCGTGTCGAGGACGGCACGCTGGCCGACCAGGTCTTCCCAGACGGTCATCGCGTCCCCAGCAGGGGCGCGATGCGCTCCTGGATCGCCGCGGCGATCTCCTCGATCGGGGCGCGGGCGTCGAGGACGACGTAGTGGTCGGGGTCGGCGGCCGCGAGGTCGAGGAAGCCCTGCCGGACCCGCTCGTGGAACTCCAGGGACTGCCCCTCGATCCGGTCGCGCTCGTCGAAGCGGCCCAGGCCGGCCTCCGGCGCGAGGTCGAGGACGACGGTCAGGTGCGGGCGCAGGTCGTGGGTGGCCCAGCGGGCGACCGCCTCCACCTCGGCGACGTCGAGCGTGCGGCCGGCGCCCTGGTAGGCCAGGGTCGAGTCGACGTAGCGGTCGGTGATGACCACCTCGCCGCGCTCCAGTGCGGGCAGCACGACGTGGTCGACGTGCTCGGCCTTGTCGGCGGCGTAGAGCAGCGCCTCGGTGCGGTCGGACAGGTCGCCCGTGGCCGGGTCGAGGACGATCCGCCGCAGCTCCTTGCCGACCGGGGTGTCGCCCGGCTCGAAGGTCAGCAGCACCGTCTCGCCGCGCCCGACCAGCCAGTCGTGCAGCAGCCGCGACTGGGTCGACTTGCCGGCCCCCTCGCCGCCCTCGAAGCACACGAAGAGCCCGGTCTCCGACACCACTCCAGCGCTCACGAGGCACACCCTACGGGGCAGTCCCGACACCGCCGCGTCCCCGACCGGGTCGGCGTACGGGCGTGCTGCTCAGCGGCGGCGGACCTTGATCGTCCGCTTCGCCTGGACCTTCTTCGACCCGGGGGCGGTGAGCTCGACGCGCACGTTGACCGCCTTGCCGCGGCGCAGCTGCTTCAGGCCCTTCTTCGTCAGCTTCACCGTGATCGCCGACTTCCTGCCCGCCTTCACCGAGTAGGCCTTCGGCCTCGCCAGCGCCTTGCCGCCCTTGGCCGTCTCCACCCGGAGCCTGCCCGCGCACGGGGCCGCCGCACCGGCCGCGCAGGCGACGGGGACCTTCAGCCTGCCGCGCTTGACGGGCGCGACCCCCTTGACCTTCGGGATCGTCCCGACGGAAGCGGCCCCGGGCGTCGGGGTCGGCGTGGTCGTCGGGGAGATCATCGTGACGCCCGTGCCGAGGTCGACGTTGGTGGTCTGGAGCTGGTCGGTGGTGACCCGCACGATGGAGTTGCTCTTGTCGTCGGTGAACCAGATCGCGCCGTCGGGCCCGAAGGTGAGCGACGTCGGCTCGTAGTTGCCCACCGAGCTGATGGTGCCCACGCCGTCGGCCGAGATGTGACCGATGCCGGGTGCCGCGCCGCGGTTGGTGAACCACATCCGGTTGTCCGGCCCGCGCACGATGTCCTGCGGCGCCGAACGCGAGCCGGTCTGCCAGATCTGCGTCGCGCCGGTGGCCTGGTCGAGGTAGCCGATCGAGCCGCGCGACGGGCTGGTGAACATCGTCGGCGAGCTGCTGCGGGTGAACCAGATCGAGCCGACCGGACCACCGACGAGACCCATGGGGTACGTCGCGTCGCTGGGCAGCGGGTAGGTGACCCCGCTGTTGGCGTCGGCGCCGACCTTCACCAGGGTGTCCTGGTCGGGGCCCTGGCACCACATGCTGCCGTCCGTCGCCTCACCCAGGACGTCGTCGCACTCGGGGGCGTTGGCGGTCCAGACGGTGGGCTGCCCCGGGACGATGCGCAGGATGCCGGAGTCGTCGTAGTTGAGCGTGACCCAGGCGACGTTGTCGGCGCCGACCCGCACGGCGCCGCCGTAGGGATAGGCGCCCAGCTGGGTGACGTTGGCGCTCCCGGTGGCGGGTTCGAGCCGCGCGGCCTTCCAGCCCGAGTCGTAGACGACCCAGATGCTCCCGTCGGGGGCGGCGTCGATGTCGATGACCCGACCCTCGCCGGTGGTCGTCTCGCCGAGGTTGAACTCGGTGATGACTCCCTGCGGGGTGATCCGGCCGATCTTGTTGGTGTCCTCCTCGACGAACCACATGTTGCCGTCGGGTGCGGTGACGATGCGGCCGAGACCCGCGTCGCTCGTCGGGACCGGGTAGACGCTCACCGCGGCGTGCGCGGGCGGCGTACCCACGACCACGAGCAGCGGGCTCACGAGGAGCGCCAGGGTGGCGAGCAGGGCTGTGCGGGCTGTGCGGGCTGTGCGGGCTGTCGTGGCCATCGGGTTGCTTCCGTCCGCGTGGCGCGCGCCCCCCATGACCGCACGTCCGACCGTGGTCTCCATCTAACCCTCGCAGCCGGCCTTCAAACACCGACCGAAGGATGACGTCGGATCCGCCGAACGGACCCCACCGGGGTGGTGGCCCGAGCGGCGAGGAAGGCGAACAGGATGAGGACCGACCGTCAGGCGGAGCCGGAAGCAGGACGAAGACGCGCAGACATTGGCGGGCCCTCGACCGTGCCGCCCCGCGTGGGAGGCACGACCCGCGCGACCAATGTCCGCGCGTCTGCGACAGCCGCGGCTCAGGCCTTCTTCGCCGCAGCCTTCGTCGTCTTCTTGGCAGCCGTCTTCTTCGCTGCGGTCTTCTTCGCCGGCGTCTTCTTGGCGGCAGTCTTCTTGGCCGGGGCCTTCTTCGCGCCCTTCTTGGCCGCCTTCTTCGCCGGACCGCGCTCGCGACGCTCGGCGAGCAGCTCGGCCGCCCGCTCGAGGGTGATCGACTCGACGGTGTCGTCCTTGCGGAGGGTGGCGTTGTACTCGCCGTCGGTGACGTACTCGCCGAAGCGGCCCGCCTTCACGATCACCGGCTGCCCGGACACCGGGTCGTTGCCGAGCTCCTTCAGCGGCGGGGTGGCCGCACCGCGACCGCGCTGCTTGGGCTGGGCGTAGATCGCCTTGGCCTGGTCGAGGGTGATGTCGAAGATCTGGTCCTCGGACGTGAGGCTGCGGGAGTCGGTGCCCTTCTTGAGGTAGGGCCCGTAGCGACCGTTCTGCGCGGTGATCTCGGTGCCGTCCTCGTCCGTGCCGACGACGCGGGGCAGGTCGAGGAGCTTGACCGCCTCCTCGAGGGAGACCGTGTCGAGGGTCATCGACTTGAAGAGCGAGCCGGTGCGCGGCTTGGCGCTCTTCGGCGCGTCCTCGGGCAGCACCTCGGTGACGTAGGGGCCGAAGCGGCCGTTCTTCGCCACGATCTGGAGGCCGGTCTCGGGGTGGTTGCCGACGACCTGCTCCTCGCCGGCCGGGTTGGCCAGCAGCTCCTTGGCCTTGGCCACGGTGAGCTCGTCGGGCGGGAGGTCGTCGGGGACGTTGGCGCGCACCGGCGCGCCTTCCTCACCCTCGCCCGGGCCCTCGACGTACGGGCCGTAGCGGCCCACGCGGAGGTCGATGCCCTCGCCGATCGGGAAGGTCGCCATCTCCTTGGCGTCGATCTCGCCGAGGTCGGTGACCAGGGTCTTGAGCCCGACGATCTCGCCGGCGCCGTAGTAGAACTCGCCGAGCTCGGTGGCACGGTCCTTGCGACCGCCGGCGATCTCGTCGAGCACGTCCTCCATCTCCGCGGTGAACTCGTAGGACACCTGGCGCGGGAAGTGCTCCTCCAGCAGCCGGATCACCGAGAAGGCCAGCCACGCCGGCACCAGCGCGGTGCCCTTCTTGTAGACGTAGCCGCGGTTGAGGATGGTGCCGATGATCGAGGCGTAGGTCGACGGGCGGCCGATCTCGCGGTCCTCGAGCTCCTTGATCAGCGTCGCCTCGGTGTAGCGCGACGGCGGCTTGGTCTCGTGGCCCTCCGGCGACAGCGTCGCGGCCGAGACCGCGGCGCCCTTGGTGAGGTTGGGCAGGCGGGTCTCGGCGTCGTCCTTGCGCTTGGACGCGTCGTCGATGTCCTCGACATAGGCCTTGAGGAAGCCGTGGAAGGTGATCGTCCGGCCGCTGGAGCTGAAGACCACGTCGCGACCGTCGGCCGCGGCGCCGCCGATGCGGATCGTGACCGAGTTGCCGACCGCGTCCTTCATCTGCGAGGCGACGGTGCGCATCCAGATCAGCTCGTAGAGGCGGAACTGCTCGCCCGAGAGCCCCGTCTGGGCAGGCGTGCGGAAGGACTCGCCGGCCGGGCGGATCGCCTCGTGCGCCTCCTGGGCGTTCTTGACCTTGGAGGCGTAGGTGCGCGGCGAGTCGGGGAGGTACTCAGCACCGTAGAGCTCTCGGACCTGGTCGCGGGCGGCCCCGACGGCCGCCCCCGACAGCGTCGTGGAGTCCGTACGCATGTAGGTGATGAAGCCGTTCTCGTAGAGCCTCTGCGCGACCGACATCGTCACGCTCGCGCTCATGCCGAGCTTGCGGCTGGCCTCCTGCTGCAGCGTGGTGGTGCGGAAGGGGGCGTACGGCGAGCGGCGGTAGGGCTTGGACTCGACCGAGCGGACGTCGTACGTCGTGTCGGTGAGGCCCGAGGCCAGCCCCTCGGCGTCGGCGCGGCTGAGGTGGACGCGCTCGGCCTTGCCCTTGAGCTCGCCGGTGTTGTCGAAGTCGGAGCCACGGGCCACGCGGACGTCGTCGACGCTGTAGAGCTTGGCGGGGAACATCCGCGGGTCGTGTCCGGTGCCGGCGTCGAAGGTGGCGTCGAGGTCCCAGTAGGACGCGACGCGGAACTTCATCCGCTCGCGCTCGCGGTCGACGACCAGGCGGGTCGCCACCGACTGCACGCGGCCGGCGGAGAGGCCGGACATGACCTTCTTCCACAGCACCGGGGAGACCTCGTAGCCGTAGAGGCGGTCGAGGATGCGGCGCGCCTCCTGGGCCTCGACGAGGTCGTCGTTGATCTGGCGCGGGTTCTCGACCGCGGCGAGGATCGCGGGCTTGGTGATCTCGTGGAAGACCATCCGGTGGACCGGCAGGCCCTTCGGGGGCTTGAGCTCGTCGAGGAGGTGCCACGCGATGGCCTCGCCCTCGCGGTCCTCATCGGTGGCGAGGTAGAGGGCGTCGGCCTCCTTGACCAGCTTCTTCAGCTTGGCGATGTGGCTCTTCTTGTCGCGCGGCACGACGTAGTAGGGCTCGAACCCGTTGTCGACGTCGACCGCGAGGCGGCCCCACGGCTTGTCCTTGATCTTGGCCGGGGTGTCCGCGGCGTTGTTGGGCAGGTCGCGGATGTGACCGATCGAGGACTCGACGACGTAGTCCGCGCCCAGGTAGCCGCCGATGGTGCGGGCCTTGGCCGGGGACTCGACGATGACGAGCTTTGCCACTTCTGTTTGCTCCCTCCGGTGTGCGCTGCGATGTTGCTCAGCGCCGCAACGGTAGCGCCACATCCGGACTTCGCCACTCCGGGCGAGTTTCCGACGGCTGTCGCGGGCCACTTTCGGACCCCCGGCCTGTGGATGACGCCTCGTCGAGCGCGACCTGTGGACGAGCGTCCCCCGATGTCGGAGCCGGTGCCGACGGTGGACCCACGCCCACGACCCAGGAGGACCGATGTACGACCACCACTACGACCCCGTTCTCTGGCGCGAGCCCCGCGAACGTCTCCACGAGGGCGGCCGGCTCAGCCACCTCGTCTTCGTCGACGGACGGCTCGTCGACGCATGGAGCGAGCGTGTCGAGGACAGCACGTACGCCGACGTGGCGCGGCGCCACGACGAGGACCTGCGCCCTCCTGTGGTCCAGGCCGCGCCGCCGCTGCCGCGCCACGAGCAGGCGTTGCGCTGGCTGGACTGCGTGGCCGGCGGCCGCGAGGAGCTGCTGGCGATGACCGGCTCCCCCGTCGCGCTGCCGCGCCTGCGCGACCACCTCGACCCGGTCGCCGACGAGGCCTGGCTGGTCGCCGACGAGCTGCTGGGCGACCTGCGCGAGTCGATGCTCGTCTCCGAGCTGGCAGCGCCGCTGCGCGAGTGCCTGCTGCTGGCGCGCGAGCGCTACCCCGAGCTCGCCGAGCGGATGACCCCCGCGCGGCTCGCGGCCGGCGTGGCGTGGGTGGTCGGGAAGGCCAACGCGGCCATCGGCCCCGAGGGCCCGGTGACGCAGGTGCGGATAGCCGACCACCTCGGCACGACCTCGCTCAACGCCTGCGGCACCCAGGTCCTCGGGCACGTACGTCGCCTCGGCTGGGTCAGCGCCCGGCCCTGGTCGTCCGGCGCCCCCGCGCTCACGGCGGTGGGACGGGTCGAGCTGCTCTCCGCCTCGGTGCGGCGCGACCTCGTCGAGCTGCGCGACACGTCGCTGGCCGAGCAGGCGCGCGCCGACGCGGCACTCACCCCGGTCGGATGACGTCCAGGAAGCCCTCGCCGACGAGCTCGCGCACGACGGGGAGATAGGTGCTTCGCAGCTGGTCGGCGTCGGTGTCGGTGAGCTGAGCGAGCGCCCCGAAGAGCTGGCCCACGGCCAGGTCGCCGTCGCACGCACCGAGGAAGGCAGCCTCGACGGTGTCGGCCGTGCGGGCACGGCGGAAGCCGCGTTGCTGGCGCAGCACGATCGCCTCGGGGTCCTCCGCGCCCGGACGGCCGACGGTCTCCTGCTGCACGTCCTCGCGGGCACGCAACGAGGAGCCCACCAGCGCGTCGTCGGTGAGGTCGCGCAGGTCGTCGACGGCGGTGCCCCAGTCGTGGATCGCTGCACCGATGGGCTGCTCGACGTCGTAGGGCCACTCGAGGAGCTCGTGGCGACCGGCGGCTCCGGCGCCGAGGCGCACGTTGATCCAGCCGAACCCGATGCCCTCGATCCCGGTCTCCTCCAGCCACGACAGCCAGGTGTCGTAGCGGCGGGCGTAGTCCGGCCCACCGTGGTGGCCGCTGTCCTTGAGCCACAGCTCGACGTAGGACGCGGGGTCGAGGGTCTCGCGCTGCACGACGAGCGCGTCGCAGTCCGCGCGCAGCCAGGAGCCCAGGCGCTCGTCCCAGGGCCGGCCGTCGACGATCGACCAGTTGGCCAGCACCTGGAGCCAGCCGCCGTCGGTGAGGTGGTCGGGGCCGGTGCGCACGATGTGCTCGACGACGCGGTCCCCGGGAAGGCCCGAGTCGCGGTAGACCAGCCGCTCTCCGGTCGCCGGGGAGATGACGAAGGGCGGGTTCGTGGCGATCAGGTCGAAGCGCTCGCCTGCGACGGGCTCGAAGAAGGACCCGTCGCGCACGTCGACGGAGACGTCGTTGAGGGCGGCGTTGAGCCGGGTCATCCACAGCGCACGGGAGTTGACGTCGGTCGCGACGACGTGGCCGGCGTGCGCGGCGAGGTGGAGCGCCTGGACGCCGCAGCCGGTGCCGAGGTCGAGGGCTCGACCGACCGTCTCGCGCATGGTGAGCTGGGCCAGGCTCGTCGAGGCGCTCGAGATGCCGAGCACGTGGTCGGCGCCGACGGCGACCGGGGCACCGTCCAGCCCCGGGGTCAGGTCGGAGACGACCCACAGGTCGCGGTCCTCGGTCGCATAGGGCCGGCAGTCCATCCGTGCGGCGACCTCGCCGACGCTCTGCTCGAGGAGCCCGGCGTTGCAGAGCCGGTCGACGAGGTCGGGCAGCGCCCGCTCCGCCTCGTCGCGGGCCACCGGGGTCTGGAGCAGGAAGAGCCGCACCAGCGTGTCGAGCGCCGAGCCGGACGCCGTACGCCGCAGTGCGGGGAGGGTCTCGTTGCGACCGAGCGCCCGGTGCGCGTCCTCGCCGATCGCCTCGGCGACGCGGTCGTAGGTGAAGTCGGCGGCGAGCAGCGCCTCACGGAGCGGTCCGGCGAGGTCGAGGTCGTGGGGCATGGCCCCAGCCTCCCAGACAGGCGTGCCACCATCGGCGGGTGCTCGAGCCGCCGCCCGACGTGACCGACGCCGACGTCCTCGCCCTGGTGCGCGAGCACTGGGAGCCCCGGGCCGGTGCCGCGGTGCACCTTCCCGTGGGTTGGGGTGCCCACCACTGGCGCGTCGACGTCGCGGGCTCCCCGGCGCTGTTCGCGACCCTCGACCCCGACCTCCCGCGCCACACGCACGACAGCCTGGAGGCGGCGTACGCCTCGGCCGCCGCGCTGGGCCTCGGCTTCGTCTGGCCGTCGCTGCCCACCACCGGTCGCACGTTCACGGTGGCGTGGGGCGGCCGGACGCTGAGCCTCACCCGATGGCTCGACGGGGTCCGGCCCACGGAGTCCACGCCCGACCTCCCGGAGCTGCTCGAGCAGCTCCACGCGGCGCCGCTGCCGATCACTGCCCGGGCCTGGTCGACGGAGATCGACGCGGACCTCGCCGGCCGGGTCCGCGACCTCCTGCAGCAGGAGTGGCCCGACCCTCTCGGACCTGCCGCCCGGGAGCTGGTCGTGGCGCACCTGTCGGAGATCGGCGGCTGGACGCGCGAGCACGCCCGGCTGTGCGACCTCGCCGACCCGTCGTCGTACGTCGTCACGCACGGCGAGCCCGGCGTGCACAACCAGTGGCTGGCGCACGACCGGGTGTGGATCCTCGACTGGGAATCGCTGCTGCTCGCACCGCCCGAGCGCGACCTCGCCACCCTGGTGCTCGAGGGCCGCGACGTGGCGCACGACCCGCAGATGGTGCGCCTGTTCGACCTCGAGTGGCGGCTCTCGGAGATCTGGTCGTTCGCCCAGTGGCTGCAGGGCCCCCACACCGGCGACGCCGACGACCGCACCGCGCTGGGCGGGCTCACCGAGGAGCTGACGCGAGCCCACTTCGGCGAACGCTGAGGCGGGCTTCCCCATCAAAACTGGAGCCTCACCCCCGAAGTTTCGGGGGTGAGGCTCCAGTTTCCCCGGGTACCCGGGGATCGCGACCGAGAAGGGCCGGCGTCGAACCGTCAGGCGTGGTCCGGGTGCGGGGTGAACGACGACGAGCCGGTGTTGTCACCGTCGTCGGAGATCACCACCTCGCGCCGCTTGGACACGACCACCGCGCCCGCGATGATCGCGACCGCGACGAGCGCGATCACGATGCGGAGGGCGTCGTTCTGGTCGTCGCCGACGCTCAGGGAGACGACCGCGCTCGCGATCAGCAGCGAGACGAGGTTCATCACCTTGATCAGCGGGTTGATGGCCGGGCCGGCGGTGTCCTTGAACGGGTCACCGACGGTGTCACCGATGATGGTCGCCTCGTGGGCGGCCGAGCCCTTGCCACCGTGGTGGCCGTCCTCGACCAGCTTCTTGGCGTTGTCCCACGCACCACCCGCGTTGGCCAGGAAGACGGCCATCAGGGTGCCGGTGCCGATGGCGCCGGCGAGGAAGCCGGCCAGGGCGGTCGCACCGAGGCCGAAGCCCACGGCGATCGGCGCCAGGACGGCCAGGATGCCGGGCGTCACGAGCTCGCGCAGCGAGTCCTTGGTGACGATGTCGACGACCTTGCCGTACTCCGGACGACCGGTGCCCTCCATGATGCCGGGGATCTCGCGGAACTGGCGGCGGACCTCCATCACGACCGCGCCGGCAGCGCGGGCGACCGCGTTGATGGCGAGGCCGGAGAAGAGGAACACCACGGCCGCACCGAGCAGCACGCCGACGATGACCGCCGGGTTGAAGACGCTGAAGTCCAGCAGGTAGGCCTCGTCGAGCCCGACGTTGGCCTCGGCGAGCGACTCGAACACCGAGGTGGCGTAGGAGCCGAACAGCGCAGTCGCGGCGAGCACGGCCGTCGCGATCGCGATGCCCTTGGTGATGGCCTTGGTGGTGTTGCCGACCGCGTCGAGCTCGGTGAGGATCTGCGCGCCCTCGGGGCTGACGTCGCCCGACATCTCGGCGATGCCCTGGGCGTTGTCGGAGACCGGGCCGAAGGTGTCCATCGCGACGATGACGCCGACGGTGGTCAGCAGGCCGCAGCCGGCCAGGGCCACGGCGAACAGCGACACCGTGAGCGCCGCGCCACCGAGGAGGTAGGCACCGAAGACCGCGGCGCCGATGACGAGGGTCGTGTAGACCGCCGACTCGAAGCCGACCGAGAGCCCGGACAGGATGACGGTGGCAGGGCCGGTGATCGAGGTCTTGCCGACGTCCTTGACCGGGCGGTACTCGGTGCCGGTGTAGTAGCCGGTGAGGGCCAGGATGCCCGCGGACATCACGATGCCGATGACCACTGCGGAGGCGGCGATGAACCGGGGGTCACCCTCGGCGCCGGTGAGGTCGGCGGCGATGTTGGTGAACTCGGAGAAGCTGCTCGGCAGGTAGAGGTAGGACAGCACGACGCTCGCCACGGCTGCGATGCCCGAGGAGATGTAGAACGACTTGTTGATCGTGGTCAGGCCGTTCTCGTCGGCCTTGGGCTTGGTCAGGTAGACGCCCGCGACCGCGGTGAGGGCACCGATGGCCGGGATCAGCAGCGGGAAGACGAGCCCCTTGTCGCCGAAGGCCTGCGAGCCGAGGATCAGCGCCGCGACCAGCGTGACGGCGTACGACTCGAAGAGGTCGGCGGCCATGCCGGCGCAGTCGCCGACGTTGTCGCCGACGTTGTCTGCGATGGTCGCGGCGTTGCGCGGGTCGTCCTCGGGGATGCCCTGCTCGACCTTGCCGACCAGGTCGGCGCCGACATCTGCGGCCTTGGTGAAGATGCCGCCGCCGACGCGCATGAACATGGCGAGCAGCGCCGCACCGAAGCCGAAGCCCTCGAGCACCTCGGGCGCCGAGTCCTGGAAGAACAGCACGACGAGGCTGGCACCGAGCAGGCCGAGGCCCACGGTCAGCATGCCGACCATCGCACCGGTGCGCAGACCGATCGTCATGGCCGGCTCGCGCCCGGTGGACTCAGCAGCTGCGGCGACGCGCAGGTTGGCGCGCACCGCGAGGTTCATCCCGAGATAGCCCACGGCTGCGGAGAAGCCGGCGCCGACGATGAAGAACACCGAGCGGAAGATGCGCACGGTCATGTCGTCGGCCGGCAGCACGAGCAGCGCGAAGAACGCGATCGCCGCGAAGATGGCAAGGGTCCGGAACTGCCGGGTCAGGTAGGCGTTGGCGCCTTCCTGCACGGCCTGGGCGATGGTCTTCATGCTGTCGGTGCCTTCGCCGGCGGCCAGCACCTGGGACCTGAACATCGCGGCCATCCCGAGCGCGCCGAGCGCGATCAGGGCGACGACGACGACCAGGACCAGGTTGCTGCCTTCGAGCTCCGGCTTCACGACCGCGGGCAAGATCCCCGTCATGCGCGTCCTCCTAGGACTGTGAACGTCAACCTCGAACGCGCCGGAGTCTACGCAGACGTGACCCAGATCACGTGGCGGCGTGACCTACGCCACACCGACCGACTGGACCGGAGCACGACAAACCCCTCCGAACCTGCTCGGAGGGGTGAGGTGGAGCGGCGCGCGAAGCGTCAGGCGCCGGGCGCGAGGCCGACGGCGTCGTGGATGACGAAGACCTTGGCCAGGCCGGTGATGCGGAAGATCTTGAGCAGGCGCTCCTGGGTGCAGACCAGGTCGAGCGACCCGTCGTGGGCACGGACCTTCTTCAGTCCTCCGACCAGCACGCCGAGGCCCGTGGAGTCGAGGAACTCGACGGCCTCGAGGTCGATGACGATGTCGTAGGTGCCGGCGCCGACGAGGTCGGTGATGCAGTCACGCAGCTTGGGCGCGGTGTAGACGTCGATCTCCCCGCCGACGGCCACGACGGCGCGACCGTCCACCTCGCGCGTAGCAAGGGTGAGATCCACGACTGCTCCCCGGTCCCCGAACTCGTTCGGACAGTGCGTCTGCGGGCACACGAGTGCCCCTTGTTCATTCCGGGTCGTATCAAACCACGAGTCACAAGGGTTGCGCAGGACTCCCCGGCACTTGGGAACGGGCCACACGCACCGCTCACCGTCGCAGGTGTTTGCCAGACTGCGTGGGTGAGCCAGTCCCCACTCCGCGCGCTGCCCCCGGTCGACGCGCTGGTCCGACGGCTGACGGGGGTGCCGGGGCGCGAGGAGCGGCTGCAGCACCTCGAGGTGCTGCCGGCCCGCGAGGCGGTCCACGAGGACTGGCCGGGCTGGGTGCCCGACGACGTACGCGGCGCGTTCGCCGCCCAGGGCGTGGCCCGTCCGTGGCGTCACCAGGTCGTCGCCGCCGACGCCGCCCACGCCGGCGACCACGTCATCGTCGCCACCGGCACCGCGTCGGGGAAGTCGCTGGCCTACCAGGTGCCGGCGCTCTCGGCGATCCGCGCGGCCCGCGGACCTCGTGGCGAGCGGGGCGCCTCCGTGCTCTACCTCGCGCCGACCAAGGCGCTCGCGCACGACCAGCTCGCCGGCCTGGAGTCGCTGCGCCTCGACGTACGCCTCTCCGCCCACGACGGCGACAGCTCGCGCGAGGAACGGGACTGGACCCGCGACCACGCCGAGTACGTCCTGACGAACCCCGACATGCTGCACCGCTCGCTGCTGCCCTCGCACCACCGGTGGGCGCGGCTGCTGGGCTCGGTGAAGTACGTCGTGGTCGACGAGTGCCACCACTACCGCGGGGTCTTCGGCGCGCACGTCTCCCACGTGCTGCGGCGGCTGCGACGGGTGTGCGCGATGTACGGCGCGCACCCGACCTTCGTGCTCGCCTCCGCGACCGTCGCGCAGCCGGAGGTGACCGCGTCGCGGCTCACCGGGCTCGACGTCGTCGCGCTGACCCGCGACGACTCACCGCGGGGCAGGGTGTCGCTGCTGCTGTGGGAGCCGCCCTTCACCTCGCACGCCGGGGAGAACGGCGCCCCCGTGCGCCGCGCCGCATCGTCCGAGGTCGCCGACCTGCTGGCCGACCTGGTCGCCGAGGACGTGCGCACCCTGGCCTTCATCCGCTCGCGCCGCGGCGCCGAGCAGGTGGCGCTGACCGCGGCCGAGCTGCTCGCCGAGGTCGACCCGTCGCTGCCGGGACGCGTCGCGGCCTACCGCGGCGGCTACCTCCCGGAGGAGCGTCGGGCGCTGGAGTCGGCGCTGAGGCGCGGCGACCTCGTCGGGCTCGCCGCCACCAACGCGCTCGAGCTCGGGATCGACATCAGCGGCCTCGACGCCGTCCTGATCGCGGGCTTCCCCGGCACCCGTGCGGCCTTCTGGCAGCAGGTCGGGCGCGCCGGACGCGGTGCGCAGGACGCGCTCGGCGTGCTGGTGGCCAAGGACGACCCGCTCGACACCTATCTCGTCACCCATCCCGAGATGCTCATCGGGGCGCCGGTCGAGGCGTCGGTCTTCGACCCGTCGAACCCGCACGTCATGGGCCCGCACCTGTGCGCCGCGGCGCAGGAGGCGCCCCTCACCGAGGTGGACCTGCCCCTCTTCGGGCCGACGGCACGCGAGGTGCTGGACCGGCTCGTCGAGCTCGGACTCCTGCGGCGGCGCCCGCGCGGCTGGTTCTGGACCGACTCCGGACGTGCGGCCGACCTCGCCGACATCCGGTCCGCGGGCGGGTCCCCGGTGCAGCTGGTCGAGGCCGGCACCGGTCGTGTGGTCGGCACGGTCGACGCCGGTGGCGCGCACAACCAGGCGCACCCGGGCGCGGTCTACGTCCACCAGGGCGAGACCTGGCTGGTCGAGGAGCTCGACCTCGAGCACCACGTGGCGACGATGCGCCGCGACGAGCCGGCCTACAGCACGACGGCGCGCGAGACCACCGACATCAGCATCGTCGCGACCCACGAGCGCCGGTCGTGGGGCGGTTGCGAGCTGGCGCTCGGCGAGGTCGACGTGTCGCACCAGGTCGTCTCCTTCCTCAAGCGGCGCCAGCCGGGCGGGGAGGTGCTGGCCGAGGAGCCGCTCGACCTGCCCGAGCGGACGCTGCGCACGAGCGCGGTCTGGTGGACGGTCCCCGACGACGTGGTCACCGAGTCGGGCGTCCCGCTGCTCGACGTGCCGGGCGCGGCTCACGCCGCCGAGCACTGCTCGATCGGCCTGCTCCCCCTCTTCGCCACGTGTGACCGCTGGGACATCGGCGGGGTCTCGACCGCCCGTCACGCCGACACGGGCCTGCTCACCGTCTTCGTGTACGACGGCCACCCGGGCGGCGCCGGCTTCGCCGAGCGGGGCTTCCGCACCGCGGCCGCGTGGCTGTCGGCCACCCGCGAGGCGATCGCGAGCTGCGAGTGCGCGAGCGGTTGCCCGTCGTGCATCCAGTCGCCGAAGTGCGGCAACCAGAACAACCCCCTCGACAAGCCCGGCGCCATCGCCCTGCTGGACGCCCTCCTCGCGGGTGCGCCGCACGAGGGGGAATGACGCTAGATTCGCCACATGGTGATCCTCGGCCTTGGCCTGCTGATCCTCGGCGGCATCGCGATCCTCTCCGCCGTCTTCGTCAGCGAGCCCGGATCGGGCGGCGAGCTGCTGGGCTTCGACGTGACCACGCTCGAGTCGTTCTTCGTCGGCGTCGCCGCGGGCGCGGCCATCCTGTGGGGCTTCTCGATCCTCAAGTGGGGCACCCGTCGCAGCCTCGCGCACCGCAAGGAGCGCAAGGAGCTGACTGCGCTCAACGAGAAGCTCGAGCGGGTCGAGGCCGAGCGCCGGTCGGAGGACCCCGAGCGCCGCGACGACGTCTGAGGGCCTAGCCCGGACCCGCCCTCGCCTCCGCGCTCACCCGCACGTCCCGCCACGACACCTCCGGTCCGGGCACCGACACGGTGACCGTGACCTCGCGCCCCACCACCTGGCACCGGTCGAGGGAGGCCGCGTTGGCCGCTGCGACCCGGGCTGCCGCGTCGCACGCCGCCGCCGCGTCGTCGGCCCCGCCGAGGGCGGCCAGGTCGGCGGCCGCCTGCGCGTGCCGCTGGGCCGTCACCAGACCGGCGACGGCAGCGAGGCCGGCTGCCACGAACATCAGCACGCCCGCCATCGCCACCACGAGGACCGTCGCGGCGCCGTCGTCGCGGCGTGACCGGTCGTCCGCCGTCACGACGCCTCCGCCAGCGCGACCGCGTCGGCCGACACCGTGACGCCGGGCAGCACGCCGAGCAGCCCTCCCGGGCCGGCCACCCGGACGCTCGTGGTGACCTCGACCTGACCGGCCCCCTGGTCCACGCTCACCCTGGCCCCGTCCGGCGCGATGCGCAGCGCCACCGCCCGCGCCGAGGAGACGTCGTCACCCCGCGCCACGGCGCGCGCCGCCTCCCGCGAGGCGTCGATCACCCGCACCTGGGCCGCGCCGAGCGCCAGCATCCACACCAGCCCGGCGGTCAGCGCGACGAGCAGCGGGATGCCGAGGGCGAGCTCGGCGGTGGCCGCTCCCCGCTCGCACCGAGCCCGCCTGCCCATCAGCCGATGCCCAGCAGGCCCATGACGTGGTCGAAGAGCCGCTCGAGCAGCTGGTCACCGAACTTGCCGGTCAGCAGCGTGTAGAGCAGTCCTGCGAAACCGGCCCCGGCAGCCGTGCCGACGGCGTACTCCGCCGTGGTGATGCCGGACTCGTCGTGGCGTCGGATCTTCATCGCTTCCCCTGTCGTCCCGGGGCTCCCGATGAGCCCCGCTGGCCCCACCCTCGGACGCCGGTTCGGCCTCGCGCACCCGCCGGTTCCCGGGCCTGTGGATCGCGCCCGCCGCCGTCGACCTGTGGACGGTTGGTGGCCCGTCACGGAGCCACCGATCCGAACAGTGAGGCGACGGTCGGCACCACGCCGAGCAGCAGGAATGCCGGCAGCAGGCACACCCCGAGCGGGACGGCGGCGGACACCCCGACCTTGCGGGCAGCTTCCTCGGCGCGGGCCAGCGACTCACGCTCGAGCTCGTCGGCCAGGCGTTCGACGGCCTGCACGACCGACGCCCCGGACGCCTGCGAACGCACCATCGCGCGGGCCAGCGGCGCCAGCGCCGGGTCGCGGGCCAGGGTGTCCCAGGCGTCGGCGCCCGACGCACCCCACCGTGACTGCTCGACGACGGGCGCCAGGCGCTCGGCCGTCGGGCCGGGCATGGCCGCGCAGACGCGCGCCAGCCCGGAGACGGGTTCGGCGCCCGCGCGCAGGGTGGAGGCGAGGAGGGCGACGAGGTGCGGCAGCGAGCGCTCCACCTCCTCCCTCTCGCGCCGCGCGCCCGAGGACTCGGCCCGCGCCAGCACGTGCCGGGCACCAACGCCGGCGACGACCGCGGCCACCAGTCCGGCGACGCCACCGACCACGAGCCACGCGGCGAGCGCCACGCCGACCACGGCGACAGGGCGTACGCCGGGCCGGGCGGCGGTGCGCTGCCGGGGAGGCGCCACCGACGGGGGCAGCCAGCACAGCACCGCCGCGGCCGAGGCGAGGACGGTCACCCACGTCACGGCGCGGCCGCCCGGTCCGCCAGCCGCTCGATCCACCACAGCCCCAGTCCCAGCAGGCCGAGACCGAGCACGAGGCAGCCCAGTCCGACGGGGGTCGCCAGCAGGAAGGCCCAGGGGTCCGACCCTGCACCGGAGCCCATGAGCAGGACCGCCAGCGGCAGGCACGCCACGAGGCGGGCGGTCGCCCGTGCCGAGGCCAGCTCGGAGTCGATGAGGCGACGCGTGCGCCGGTGGGCGCGCAGGCCGCGCGCAGTGCGCTCGAGCGCGGCAGCCAGGCCGTGACCCGAGTCGTGGGCGACCTGCCAGGCACCCGCGACCCACCGCAGGTCGGCGGCACCGCGGCGCTCGTGGGCCAGACGGCGCATCGCGTCGGGGACGTCCGCCCCGAGACGGGCGGCCTCCACCGCGACGTCGAGCGGGGGCCACCGTTCCGCCGCCGACGCCAACGCGACGCCGGCCGGTCGGCCGGCTGCCAGCTCGGCGGCCAGCAGGTCGCACACCTCGAGCACCGCCGCCTGCGTGGCCGCTGTCTCGCGGCGCCCCGCCCACGGCACCGCGGGGCGCGGTCGTGGTCGGCCCGGTCTCCCCGGTCCGCGGACGGCACCCGCTGCTCCCGCCGGGACCCACGCCGCCACCGCGGCCGCAGCGAGGAGCGCCACCAGCCACGTGCTCACGGGAGCGGCGACCCGAGCCGTGCCGCGAGGGTGGACGCTGCCGGCCCGCGCACCACCCGGTCGGCCTCGAAGGTCACCGCGGTGCGCAGCACCACGAGTCCCGAGGCGTCGCGCTCGGGCACCCCGAGCTCGAGGACCCGGCGTCGGCCGTCACGCCCGCGGCCGAGGTGGATCACCACGTCCAGCGCCGCAGCGAGCTGACTGTGCGCGGCCTCCCGCGGCAGCCCGGCGGCCAACGACAGGGCCTCGATCCGGGCGGGCACGTCGGCCGCGGAGTTGGCGTGGAGGGTGCCGCACCCGCCCCCGTGGCCGGTGTTGAGAGCGGCCAGCAGGTCGACCACCTCGGCCCCCCGCACCTCCCCGACCACCAGCCGGTCGGGCCGCATCCGCAGCGCCTGCCGCACGAGCGTCTGCAGCGTGATCTCGCCCGCGCCCTCGATGTTGGGCGGCCGGCTCTCCATCGCGACCACGTGCGGGTGCTCGGGTCGCAGCTCGCTGGCGTCCTCGACCAGCACGATCCGCTCGCCGGCGTCGACCAGGGACAGCAGGGCCGACAGCACCGAGGTCTTGCCGGTGCCGGTCCCGCCGGTCACCAGGAACGCGCAGCGGGAGTCGACCACCTCCTCGAGCAGGAAGGCCCCGTCGGGCGGCACCGCCCCGGACGCGACGAGCTCGGGCAGTGTCCAGACCCGGCCGCGCGGCACCCGCAGCGACACGACCGTGCCCGAGCGGGCGACCGGCGCCAGCACCGCGTGGAAGCGGGTGCCGTCGGGCAGGCGTACGTCGGCGTGCGGTGTCGCGTCGTCGAGGCGTCGACCGGCCGAAGCCGCGAGCCGCTGCGCGAGGCGCCGCACCGCGGCGTCGTCGGGGAAGGACACGGCGGCGCGCTCGAGACCCGCACCGCGGTCGATCCACACGTCGTCGGGCCCGTTGACCAGCACGTCGGTCACGTCCGGCAGACGCAGCAGCTCCTCGAGCGGCCCCGCGCCGAGCACGTCACGGCGGAGCAGGTCGTGGACTGCGAGCACGGTCGCGTCCCCCACCGGCGATCCCGACGCCCGCAGCGCCTCGGCCACCCGGTGGGGCGTCAGGTCGCCCACCGAGCCGGCCAGCCGACGGCGTACGTCGTCGAGGACGGTGGTGGGCACCGCCGGGATCGTGGGGGCACTCATGCCGCCTCCAGGAGGCTCCGAGCGGCACGCGCGAGCGGGCCGCGCCCGGTGAGCGGTCCGAGCCCGCGGTCGACCGAGGCGGCCAGCCCACGCTGGTCGGCGACGGACGCCACCACCGGCAGCCCGGTCACGCGCTCCGCGTCGGCGTCGCCGAGCGCACCCGGACGCACCACCAGTCCTGCGTCCGCGTCGCGGCCCAGCGTCGCGACGAGGCGCGCGGTCGCGGCAAGGGCAGGCACGGTGGTCGGCGTGACGACGAGCAGGTCGTCGCACCGCTCGACGAGCTCGGCCAGGCACGGGTCCTGCCGGGCGAGGTCGAGCACGACGAGGTCGTGGCCACGCGCCGCCGACGGGAGGATCCGGCGCGCGGTCGGCACGTCGAGCCGCCGCTGCAGGCCCGACCACGTCAGCACCCCGAGGTGGTCGCGGCGCGGGACCGCCTCACGCAGCGCCCGCGCACCGAGGCGTCCGGCCGTGTCGACCAGGCCCTCCCACCGCACGCCCGGGCGCTCCTCCATCCCCAGCAACCGGTCCAGCCCCGCCCCGAGCGGGTCGGCGTCGACCAGCAGCGTCGGGGCGCGCAAGGAGTGCCACTGGGCGAGCGCGCAGGCGAGCGTCGTCGCCCCGGCCCCGCCCGCGCCGCCCACCACGCCCACGGTGCGCCCCGGGGAGCCCCGCTCACCCACGTCGGCGAGCGCCTCCACCAGCCACGGAGCGGCGTCCGGCAGGTCGACCACGGACGTCGCCCCGATCGCCACGGCGGCCCGGAAGACGGCGTCGGCCGGCGACAGGCCGACCACGTGCACCTCGGGCCGTCGCGGTGGAGCGAGCGCCACGACCGGGTCGGCCAGGTCGACCCCGACCAGCACCAGGTCGGCGCGGCTCCACGCCGCCAGGCAGAGGCCGGGGTCGCCGCCCACCTCCACCTCGACGCCCGCCGCAGCGCAGAGCGGGACGACGGCGTCGTGGACGGGACCGGAGCGGGTGAGGAGGAGGACGGGCATGGCGACGAGCCTGCGCCGGGCCACCGACGCCGGCCAGTGCGGCGTACGGATCCCTGTGGACAGGGCGTCCCCGGGGCCACCTGTGGACGGTTGATGGCCCGTCGCGCCGGCCCGGAGCCCCCTACGATGAGCGCATGACCCGCCCCACCGCGGCCTTCTTCGACCTCGACAAGACGATCATCGCCAAGTCGAGCACGTTGGCCTTCAGCCGCGAGTTCCAGGCGGGCGGACTCATCTCGAGACGCGCGATGCTGCGCTCGGCCTACGCCCAGTTCGTCTTCTTCACCGGCGGCGCCGACCACGACCAGATGGACAAGATGCGGCTGTTCATGTCGCAGCTGTGCGCCGGCTGGGACGTGGCCACTGTGCGCGAGATCGTCCACGACACGCTCAACAACATCGTCGAGCCCCTCGTCTACGAGGAGGCCGTGCGGCTGATGGAGGAGCACCGCGCGGAGGGTCGCGACATCGTCATCGTCTCCGCCTCCGGCGCCGAGGTGGTCGAGCCGATCGGCCAGATGCTCGGCGCCGACCGCGTGATCGCCACCCGGATGGAGATCGTCGACGGCAAGTACACCGGGGAGATCGACTACTACGCCTACGCGGAGGAGAAGGCGCGGGCGATCGAGCACCTCTCCGCCACCATCGGCTACGACCTCGACGAGTGCTACGCCTACAGCGACTCGGTCACCGACGTCCACATGCTCGAGGTGGTGGGGCACCCGTTCGCGGTCAACCCCGACCGTGAGCTGCGGCGGATCGCGACCGCGAAGGACTGGCCGGTGCTCAGCTTCGTGCGCCCGGTCGCGCTGCGCTCGCGGGTGCCGCTCCCGCCGGCGGGCCCGACGCTCGCCGCCCTCGCGGTGGGCGGTGCGATGGCCGCTGGTGGCGTGCTCTGGGCCAATCGCCGCCGCCGACCCACCTGATTCGCACCCGATCCCGGTGCACCCACCGCCGAGGGCAGAAGTCAACCCTTGAAGGTGCCGCCCGGCAGGACTACAACTGAGTCAGAACTCCAGAGCAGCACGTGATCCAGGTACCCACGCGGCGATCCACCCATCCGATGGGGTGCTAGCCATTCGGGATCTGCCCGAGGGCGGCGACTTAGAGAATGCACGCTTGGTAGCCAGGCATCACGTGTCAGCGGCGGCACCCGATCCTCGTGAACGGGTGCCGCTCGCATGCTCGACCCAGGAGGGCGCTCAGCCCCGCAGCGGCGAGGCCTCGGCGCCCGCGGAGAACGCCTCGGCACCGTAGAGCGCCCACGCATGCACGCCGCGCGGACCGCCGTCGCTGTAGGCGCGCAGGTTCGACTCGTACGCCGCCCGCTGGGCCAGGTGCCCGGCCTCGGGCACGACCAGCGACTTGGCGTCGACGCCGCGCGAGACCAGCACCAGGCGCTCGAGGGCGCGGGCGACGATCCCGTTGTGCGAGGCGAAGGGCGCGGCGGTGGCGACATCGGCGTGGGCGATCGCGGCGACCAGGAGCGCGGGGGCATCGGTGTCGGACAGGAGCAGCTCCGCGACGCCACGCAGTCGGTCGGCCGACGCCGCGTCGCGCGGGCGGCCCAGCTCGTCGGCGCCGAGCGCGGCGGAGCCGACGACGGCGTGCAGCCGCGCGATCGCCTGCAGCGGCGCGGTCTTGAGCAGCGGCGCCAGCCCCAGCATCGAGGTGGAGAGGCGTACGGCGTCGGCGGCGATCTCGTCGGTCTCCCCCGCACGGACCTCCTCCAGCGTCGAGGACGAGCCCTCGAGCACGGCGCTCGCGTGGGCGCCTCGCAACAGCGACTCGGCGGTCAGCTCCGGCGACGTGCGCCGCAGGCCGCGGTCGCGCAGCATCACGTCGATCCCGTCGCGGGTCCCGGCGTAGGCCGAGCGGACCCCTTCGAGGTCGGTGAGCCAGGCGAGCGGATCGGTCATGGGAAGGAACGGTAGTCGTGACAACCTTCGGCTCTGACCGCGCGTCCTATCGCCGTACGGTCGAACAGACGCAGCACCGATCTCCCGAGGGGACTCGATGATCCGCACCACCACCCTGACCACCGCCGCGCTGCTGGGGCTCGCGCTCCTCGTGCCGACCAGCGCGCAGGCTGCCGCCGAGACGTGCCGGGGACTGCCCGCCACCATCGTCGGTGCAGACAACCAGCGCCTCGTCGGCACCGAGGGACCCGACGTGATCGTCACCAACGGCGCGCAGTCCCTCAGCGCCCTCGGCGGTGACGACACCATCTGCGTGACCGGTACGCCGGTGACCGCGGGCCAAGGGGTCAGCATCATCGACGCGGGCGCGGGCGACGACTACGTGGAGGCGTCGGTCCAGGGCCGCGGCACCACGACCGTGCTGGGCGCCGGCGCGGACACGTTCATCTCCGGCAACGGCGCCGAGCACTCGGTCCACACCGGCACGTCGCCGCTGCGCTCGAGCACCGACACCGAGCCCGACAACGTCCGGATCACCCTCGGCAACGCGTCGGTCACCAGCGGCCAGGCCGACACCGACAACCCGGACGTCGTGGAGATCAACCGCGGATCGGTCGTGTGGAAGGGACGCATGACGGGCCAGGCGCCGTTGACGGCGACGGGCGGCGGCTCCCACCTCGTGCTCGACGCGATCCCCGGCTCCACCCTGATCGACGCCGGCCAGGGGTACGCCACCTCGGAGGCGTCCTCGCTGGGCTTCAGCGGCTTCACCAGCTTCGTCTTCAGCGGCGGCAGCGCAGGCGGGAAGCTGACCTTCCGGGGCACGGGTGCCGACGAGCGGCTCGAGGTCTTCGCCCCGGACGACTTCGAGCGCGACGTCACCATGCGTGGCGGGGACGACTTCTACGGCACCAACGGCACCGGGACGCGCTCGTCGAAGGCGCGCGGCGGCGCCGGCCGCGACGAGGTGCTCCTCGCCCTGCCGAAGTACGACGTCACTGCCGACCTCGACGGCGGCCGCGCCGTCGCGCGCAAGGGCCGCACCAAGGAGATCGTGAAGACGACCGGCTTCGAGGACCTCACCCTCACCGCCCGACGCGGCGTCGTCGACGGCACCCCCGCCAGCGAGCAGATCATCGTCGCCGCCTGCCGGGTCAACATCAGCGGCGACCGCGGCAAGGACTTCCTCGCGGCCACCGACGAGCTCGACGACGTGTGGCCGGTGCGCGACTGCCGGCGCTACTCGGCCTACCTCAGCGGCGGCATCGGCAAGGACACGCTCATCGGCGGGCCCGGCGACGACCGGCTGATCGGCGGTCCGGGCAGGGACACCATCGACGGCGGCTCGGGCCGGGACGTGTGCGAGGGCGAGAGGCGCCGCGGCTGCGAGCGCAAGATCTGACGACCGATACGGTGAGGGGGATGAGCGACGAACTCCCCGAGACCCCCGCCACCGTCGACCGCGCGCGGTCCTTCGGTCCCGTCGCCGAGGCCTACGACCGGGGTCGTCCGGGCTACCCCGCCGAGGCGGCCGGTTGGCTCGCCGGCGGGGAGGCCAAGGTCGTCCTCGAGCTCGCCGCGGGCACCGGCAAGCTGACCCGTCAGCTCGTCGACCAGGGCCATGCCGTCTTCGCCACCGAGCCCGACGAGGCCATGCTGGCGGTGCTGCGCGAGCGGGTGCCGGAGGTGAGCGCGAAGGTCGCGACCGCCGAGGAGATCCCCGCCAACGACCGCTCCGTCGACGTGGTGGTGGTCGCGCAGGCGTTCCACTGGTTCGACCACGAGACCGCGCTGCCGGAGATCGCGCGCGTGCTCAAGCCGGGCGGCCACATCGCGCTGGTGTGGAACAGCCGCGACGAGCGGATCCCGTGGGTGAGGCGGATGGGCGACATCCTCGGGCGCCAGGACCTCGACACGTCGTCGGCCGAGCAGCTGGTGCAGAGCGACCTGTTCGGCTTCATGGAGGAGACGACCTTCAAGCACTGGCAGGAGATCGACCGGGAGTCGATCCTCGACATGGCCCGCTCGCGCTCGAGCTTCGCGGTGATGGGCGAGGCGGAGCGTGAGCGCCACCTCGCCGAGGTGCTCGACTTCTACGACGATTTCGGGCGCGGCATGGACGGCATGCGGGTCCCCTACGTCACCCGGTGCTACCGAGCGGTGGTCGTGGACCGCGACGAGCCGCCGAGCCACGCGGACGGCTCGGACGGTCCCGACGACGAGCGGCCGGACGGTCCCGTGGTCAGCGACGGTACGGACACGGACATGCTGCTCATCGACTTCCGCTGAGTCCGCAACCTTCCGGGTCGCACGCGCATCACACGTCTGGAAGCACGACGACGAACTCGGGGGATCCCATGCGACGTACGACGCCACTGACCACTGCCGCACTGCTCGGCCTGGCCCTGCTCACGCCGGCGACCGCGGCCACCGCCGCCGGCGAGACCTGCCGCGGCGAGGCCGCCACGATCGTCGGGACCGGGCCCACCGTGACCGGCACCGAGGGACGCGACGTGATCGTGACTGCATCGGCCGGTGTGGTCAACGCGCTCGGCGGCGACGACCTGATCTGCGTGACCGGCCCGGGTGGCAACTCCAACCTGCTGTCCGTGGACGCCGGCGCCGGCGACGACGTGGTCGACACGACCGCCCTCCCGGCGGGGTTCTACGTCAGCACCGTCCTCGGCGCCGGCGCCGACACCTTCGCGGGCGGCCCGACCTCCGACACGGTGTACGCCGGCGAGAAGGCGATCACCAGCAACGGCGGCTACGCCCACGGCGCCGACACCGAGAAGGACACGATCGAGACCGGCGAGGGCGACGACAGCGCCTGGACCGGCGCCGCCGGCACCCCGAACCGCGACGTGGTCCGCCTCGGTGTCGGCACCGACCGGCTCTACCTCGGCGCCGCCAACGCCACGTCCGAGGCGGTCCTCGACGGCGGCGAGGGCCTGGACGGCCTCCGCCTCGCCGGCGGGTCGGGCGACCTCACCCTCGACATGGCAGCAGGCACCTTCACCTCGCCCCAGGGCACGGCCACCTTCACGGCGTTCGACTTCACCAGCCTCGAGGTCGGGACCGGCACGGTCACCTACCGCGGCACCGAGGGCGACGACGAGGTGGAGCTGCGGCCCACCGACGGCGTACCCACGCTCGACGTGACCACCGGCGGAGGCGACGACGACGTCACCATCGAGCCCGCCACCGCTATCGGGACCGGCAGCCGCATCGACACCGGCGCGGGCACCGACTACCTCGTCGCCGCGACCGACACCGGCCGCCTGTCCCTCGACCTGTCGACCCAGCGCTTCGGCGTCGGCGGTGTCGACGCGGTCGCCGTCGGCCTGGAGGACGCCTTCCTGATGGCGCCCGAGGTCGTGATGACCGGCGACGACGGCGACAACGAGCTCCGGTGGAACGGCTGCGACGCGACGCTGCGCGGCGGCCTGGGCGACGACTACCTCGGCTGGCAGTTCGACGGGATCTTCGAGTCCTACAAGTTCGACTGCACCGGCGAGGTCTCGATGAACGCCGGCGACGGCCGCGACACCCTGCGCGGATCGAACAAGGGCGACCTGCTCATCGGCGGTCGCGGGCACGACACGATCGAGGGACGCGGCGGCGACGACCGGGTCCGCGGCAGCCGCGGCAACGACAAGGTCGACGGCGGCAACGGCCGCGACAAGGTCAGCGGTGGCGCGGGCAACGACGTGCTCAAGGGCCGTGCGGCCGACGACGTGCTCTTCGGCGGCCCCGGCCGCGACCGGGTCGACGGCAGCAACGGGCGCGACCGCTGCGTCGGCGAGCGGAAGACGCGGTGCGAGCGATGAGGCGTACGACCTCCCTGACGGCCGCAGCCCTGGTCGGCCTGACCGTGCCCGGCCTGGTCCTGCTCGGCCCGAGCGCCGCCAGCGGTGCGGCCGAGAAGTGCCAGGGCCGGACAGCGACGATCGTGGGTTCCGGGCACGCCGTCCAGGGCACCAAGGGGCCCGACGTGATCGTCACCAACGGCGCGCGCGCGGTTTACGCCAAGGGCGGCGACGACCTGGTCTGCGTCACGGGCCGCTTCCTCGGCAAGTACTACCCCGTGGACGTCCGTGCCGGCGATGGCAACGACGTGGTCGATGCCAGCGGGGCGGGGCGGCAGCCGGTGCACGCGTCCTTCGGCTCGGGCGCCGACACCTTCGTCGGTGGACGAGGCGACGACGCCGTCGAGCTCGACTACCCCGATGCGGCGGGCGGCGTCGACACCGTCGACGGCCGGGGTGGCTCCGACACCATCAGCCTCCAGACCGGTCCCGGCGACGTGGTCGTCGACAACGCGATCGGGCACTTCACCTCCGCCGGCGAGGTCCGCACCACCTGGAGGAAGGTCGAGGGATTCGGGATCCACCAGTCCGCGGGGTCGGCGCGGATGACCTTCGTCGGCACCGATGCCGACGAGTCGGTCTCCACCTCGTCGGTGGACGACGCCGTCCTCGACGTGACCCTGGGACGGGGTGACGACCGCTGGTCGAGCGCGACCGCGCTCACGCCGACGAGCCGCCTCTTCGGTGGTCCGGGCCGCGACAGCATCTACATGGCGTCGGTCGCCGCCGGCATCAAGCTCGACATGCCGGCCGGCACGATGGGCGTCACGGGAGACGCGGCGTACTCCGTCACGACCTCGGACTTCGAGGACGCCGACCTCTTCGCCCCCACCGTCACCGTGCGCGGCACCGACGGTCCCAACGACATCGGTCTCACCGCCTGCGGCGGTGTCGTGCAGGTCGGCGGCGGCGACGACACAGTGCGCCGGCAGTACGACTCCGTCTTCGAGACCGACATCCGCTGCGCGGAGACCCTCGTCGCCAATGGCGGCTCCGGCGACGACACGCTGTCCGGCACCGGTGGTGACGACCTGCTCACGGGCGGCTCCGGCAAGGACGTGCTGGCGGGCCTCTCCGGCAAGGACCGTCTCGTCGGCGGGAGCGGGGACGACCGACTGGTCGGCAAGGCCGATGCCGACGTGCTGCGCGGCGGCAAGGGCCGCGACACCGCCGACGGCGGCACGGGGCGCGACACGTGCGCGGCCGAGCGCGAGCGACGCTGCGAGCGCTGAGGCGGCGCCGCCCGCAACTTCCGCCCGGGGTCGGTGCGTCCCACTCTGGTACGCGAAACCAACCATCCTCTGGAGGATGCATGCGACGCAGCACCACCCTGACCGCCGCCGGCCTGCTCGGCCTGTCCTTGGCGGCTGCACCAGCCACGACGGCCACTGCGGCCGGCGAGACGTGCCACGGACAACCGGCGACCCACGTCGGGACGTCGGGAGGCTCCATCACCGGCACCGAGGGGCGCGACGTGGTCGTGACCAGCGGTGCCTCGTCGGTCGAGACGTTCGGCGGGGACGACCTCGTCTGCATCACCGGGCGATCCTTCCGGCGCGGCGTGGAGCGTGAGGTCCGCCTCGACACCGGCGCCGGCAACGACGAGGTCGACGGCACCGAGGCCGACTCGTGGGCGGCAGACGTGGAGCTCGGACCCGGTGCCGACCGGTTCGACGGCGGCGAGGCCGGAGACCGCGTGGTCACCGGTGCGCTGGCAGCGGACTTCATCACCATGTCCGACACCGAGATCGATCGCGTCTCCACCGGTGCCGGCGACGACGTCGTCCGCAGCGGACAGGTCGGCGAGCCCAACCCGGACCACATCGAGACGAACAGGGGCGACGACCGGGTCGCCCACGACGGGTCGTGGACGACGGACTCCGTGCTCGACGGAGGCATCGGCTCGGACTCGCTGCCACTCCGGCTGGCAGAGGGGCAGAACACTCTCGACAACGTGGCCGGTGAGCTGCGCCACGGGACCACCGCGGATCGTCGCTGGACCTCCTTCGAGGAGTTCAGGCTCACCGACCCCGCCGCGGGCACGGCTGCCGTGACCATCCGTGGCGGCCTGCTCCCCGAGTCGTTCCACGTCAGCGGCGCGGGCACGGTCGTCGCCAACCTCGGCGGCGGCGGCGACTCCTTCTCCGCGCCGCGGCCGCTGACCGGGGCGAGCGTGCTCACGGGTTCCTCGGGCCACGACCGGATCGCGATCGGCAGCGTCGACCAGCCCATCTCGATCGACCTCGAGTCCGGCCGGCTCGGGGTGGGAGTCGCCTACAGCATCCCCGCCGAGGACTTCGAGGACGCCTACGCCGCTGCTCCCAGGGTCGACCTCCGCGGCACCGACCGAGCCAACTCGCTCTACGCGGTCAGCTGCGCGGTCAAGCTCGTCGGCCGCAACGGACCGGACGAGCTCGGCCAGGGCGGCGACTACGAGTTCACCTCGTTCCGCGCGTGCAGCCAGAAGACGGTGATGAAGGGCGGACGCGGTCACGACACCTTCCGCAGCAGGGCGGGCGCGATCGACCGCATGGTGGGCGGGCGCGGCAACGACCGCTTCGACGCCCGCGGCGGGCGCGACACCCTCTTCGGTGGCCCCGGTCATGACCGCGCCACCCTCGGCGGACGCTCCGACACCTTCTGGGGCGGTCCGGGCTTCGACCGGGTCGACGGCAACCGGGGCACGGACACCTGCCGGGCCGAGCGGAAGCAGCGCTGCGAGCGCTGAGGCGCGTCCGCGACTAGGGTCGCGGACGTGGCGAGGTGGAGGTGGCGACGCACGTCGCTGGGCGGCGAGGCCGACCGCGCGGCCTTCCGCGCCCTCCACAACGCCTCCCTCGCCAGCCCCGCGCTGCGGGAGGGCCTGACCACCGCCAGCGCGGAGAAGTCGGTCGGCCACCTGCGGGCGCTGCTCGGCACCCCGGCGGCCGGGCTCGGCGACACCAGCGGGCTGCTGGGGTGGGACGGCCTCGGCGGCCACCACCGCAGCCAGCTGGCCGCCACGATCAGCCAGGTCGCGGAGACCGGGCGCACGATGATCGTCGACGAGCGCACGCTGGTGTGCGACGACGGCGGCTGCCAGGTGCGGCAGGCGATCGTGAGCCCGCTCGTCGTCGAGGACACCCTCGTCGGCGCGCTCGTGGTCGGCGCCCCGCACACCACCGGAGGCCTGGTGCGCGCGGCCGACGAGGTGGCGTCGTGGGTGAGCGGGCAGCTCGAGCTGGCCGAGCTCGACCTCTCGCGCAACCGGCTGATGGAGGCCGAGGTGCGCGCACTGCGGGCCCAGATCAGCCCGCACTTCATCTACAACTCGCTCGGCGCGATCGCCAGCTTCGTGCGTACGGACCCCGACCGCGCCCGCGAGCTGCTGCTGGAGTTCGCCGACTTCACCCGCTACTCCTTCCGCCGCCACGGGGAGTACACCACGCTCGCCGAGGAGCTGCGCTCCGTCGAGCGCTACCTCCTCCTCGAGCAGGCCCGCTTCGGCGAGCGGCTCCAGGTGCGGCTGAAGATCGCGCCGGAGGTGCTGCCGGTGGCGGTGCCGTTCCTGTGCATCCAGCCGCTGGTGGAGAACGCCGTACGCCACGGGCTGGAGGCCAGCGCCGACAAGGAGGACGGCGTCGGCCGGCTCTCGATCACCGCGCGCGACCTCGACCAGGAGTGCATCATCGAGGTCGAGGACGACGGCACCGGCGAGGACCCCGAGCGGGTGCGGCAGGCGCTGGCCGGCGACGCCTCGATGGACTCCGTCGGTCTGGGCAATGTGGATGCGAGGCTTCGCAACGCCTACGGCGACGACTACGGTCTGGTCGTCGAGACCGCACCCGGCGCCGGCACGAAGGTCATCGTGCGGGTGCCCAAGTTCGCCCCGGGAGTCCAGGTATGACGCCACCGCTGAAGGTGCTCGTCATCGACGACGAGCGCCCCGCCCTCGACGAGCTGACCTTCCTGCTCGGCCGCGACCCGCGCATCGGCGAGGTCCGCGGCACCGACTCCGCGACCGAGGCGCTGCGGGTGCTGCAGGCCGAGGAGGTCGACGCGGTCTTCCTCGACATCCAGATGCCCGGGCTGACCGGGCTCGACCTGGCCCAGGTGCTCTCGCGCTTCAAGGCTCCGCCGCCGGTGGTCTTCGTGACCGCCCACGAGGAGCACGCGGTCGCGGCCTTCGAGCTGCGCGCGGTCGACTACGTCCTCAAGCCGGTGCGCGAGGAGCGCCTCGCCGAGGCCGTACGCCGCGTGGTGGAGGCCGGCGCCCCGGTGCCGTCCGGCGACGTGCAGATCCCCGTCGAGCGCGGCGGCGTCACCCGCTTCATCAACCGCTCCGAGATCACCCACGTCGAGGCGCAGGGCGACTACGCCCGGCTGCACACCGCCGAGGGCTCGCACCTGGTGCGCACCCCGCTGTCGTCGCTCGCCGAGCAGTGGGCGTCGGCCGGGTTCGTGCGGATCCACCGCTCGGTGCTGGTCGCGCTCCCCCACGTCGAGGAGGTGCGCAGCGAGGGCGGTCGGGTCAGCGTGGTGGTCGGCGGGATCGAGCTGCCGGTGAGCCGGCGCCACACCCGCGAGCTCCGGTCCGTGCTGACGAAGCGGGAGCCGCTCGCGTGAGCGACCAGCCGCCGCCCAGGGTCCGGGTCACCGGCCCGCCGCGGCGGCGCGCGTCCGCCGTACGCTCTGCCGGCACGCGCGAGATCGACGCCGAGACCGCGCTGGGCGAGGTCTTCATGCGCTCGCTGCTGCGCGAGCAGCTCTTCCTGGCGCTGCGGGTGCTGGCGGCGCTGGCGCTCACCCTCGGACTGCTGCCGCTGGCCTTCCACCTCTTCCCCTCGCTCGGTGACGTCCGGGTGGGGCCGTTCCCGCTGGCGTGGCTGCTGCTCGGGGCGCTGACCTATCCGTGGCTGGTGCTGCTGGGCTGGCTCTACATCCGCCGTTCCGAGGCCAACGAGCGCGACTTCGCCGACCTGGTCGGGTCGGTCCTGCCGGAGGAACCCCGGTGAGGGCCTCGTGAACGCCGACGTCGTGCCCGGCGTCGTCGCGGTCATCCTGGTGTCGGTCGCGACGCTGGCGATCGGCACGTGGGGCCTGCGGATCTCGCGCACCACGAGCGACTTCCTCGTCGCCTCGCGCACGGTGCGGCCGCGGCTCAACGCGAGCGCGATCGGTGGGGAGTACCTCTCCGCGGCGTCCTTCCTCGGCGTCGCCGGCCTGCTGCTGACCTTCGGGGCGGAGATGCTCTGGTACCCGGTCGGCTGGACCGCGGGCTACCTCGTCCTGCTGGTGCTCGTCGCCGCACCGCTGAGGCGCTCGGGGGCCTACACGCTGCCGGACTTCGCCGAGGCGCGGCTGGGCTCGCGGGGCGTGCGCAAGCTCTGCTCGGTGCTGGTCGTCGGGATCGGCTGGCTCTACCTCCTGCCGCAGTTCCAGGGCGCCGGCGTGACGCTGCGCTCCACGATCGGTGCGCCGCCGTGGGCGGGGTCGCTGGTCGTCGCGCTGGTGGTGCTGGCGTCGGTGAGCCCGGGAGGGATGCGCTCGATCACCTTCGTGCAGGCCTTCCAGTTCTGGCTGAAGCTGACCGCGCTGCTCGTGCCGGTCTTCGTGCTGCTGGCGGTCTGGGCGGCCGACGGCGCGCCCGACCCGACCACCACCGCTGCCTCGTCGTGGTCGACCCCGCTGGCCTCGGGCGGCGGCGTCGGGCTCTACACGACGTACTCCCTCATCGTCGCGACCTTCCTCGGCACGATGGGCCTGCCGCACGTGGTCGTGCGGTTCTACACCAACCCCGACGGCCGGGCGGCACGTCGTACGACGCTCGCGGTGCTGGTGCTGCTGGGCGTCTTCTACGTCCTGCCCCCGCTGTACGCCGCCCTGGGCCGGATCTACGCCCCGGACCTGATCGACGGCCGGTCCGACGTGCTCGTGCTCGAGCTGCCGTCGCTGATGGTGGGCGGGCTGCTGGGTGCCGTGCTCACCGGGCTGGTCACCGCGGGCGCCTTCGCGGCGTTCCTGTCGACCAGCTCGGGCCTGACGATCGCGGTCGCGGGCGTGCTGTCGCAGGACGTGACCGGGCGGCGGTGGGGCTCCTACCGCCTCGGCGGCGTCGCGTCCTTCCGCGTCGCCGCGGCCATCGCGGTGGTCGTGCCGCTGCTGATGTCCCTGCCCGCGCAGGACGTGGCCGTGGCCCGGACCGTGGGCCTGGCCTTCGCCGTGACCGCCTCGACCTTCGCGCCCCTGCTGATGCTGGGGATCTGGTGGCGCGGCCTGACCCCGGCCGGAGCGGTGGCGGGGCTCCTGGTCGGTGGGCTTGGGTCCGGTGCTGCGGTTGCCTGGACGCTGGCGACCTCGACCTCCACCGGCTGGACCGCCGCCCTGCTCGGGCAGCCGGCAGCCTGGTCGGTCCCGGCGTCCCTCGCGACGATGGTCATCGTCTCGAAGCTGACCGCCGCGTCGGTGCCGGCGCACGCCGGGCGGTTCATGGTGCGGCTCCACACGCCCGAGGCCGTAGACCTCCAGCGGTAGCCCGTCGCCTCCCCTTTCGCCGGTCGAGTAGCCAAGCGAGAAACGAGCCCGGCGTATCGAGACCCACTCCCCGCCTCTCGCTGGTCGAGTAGCCGAGCGAGGAACGAGTGAGGCGTATCGAGACCCGCCTTCCATCGCTGGTTGAGGTGCGAGCGAAGCGAGCCTCGAAACCCCTACTCCGCCCGAAGCACGAACTCGTTCCCGTCCGGATCGACCATCTCGACGTAGTCATCGAAGCGCTGGATCACGGAAGCCCCCAGTCCCACCAACCGCTCCACCTCGGCCCCGAGCCGATCCGCGACGAGCACGAAGTACATCCGATTAGGCCCGTGCCGCTCATTGAGCGGCTCGCCGCCCCACGCGATCTTGAACCCATCCTCCGGCGGCGAGATCGCCGTCTCGCCGTCCTGGTCCCAGACCAGCGGCCAGTCCAGAGCCGCCGCCCAGAAGAGCCCGACCTCCCGCGTCCCGTCCGCAGCGACCTCACCGAAGAAGCTCGTGCCGGCAAGCCAGTTGTTCCCCGCCTCGATCACGCAGAACTCGTTGCCGCCCGGATCCGCCAGCACGACGTGGTCCTCGTCCGGCAGCTGTCCGACGTCGAGGTGGGTGCCGCCGAGGGCGAGCACGCGCGCGACGGTCTCCTCCTGCGAAGTGGCGTTGCTGGTCAGGTGGAGGTGCATCTGGTTGAGGCCCGTCCTCGGCAGGTCGGTCGCGGCGAACGTGAGCCGTAGGGGCATCGCCTGGGTTGGTACGACGTCTAGACCGTCGCGCTCCCAGCCGAGCAGGCTCGACCAGAAGATCGCCAGCTCTTCGGGGGCAGTCGCAAGGACGGTGAGGGCGCACAACCGGGAGGCCATGGAAGCCACGGTAGGGATCTCGACGTCCGCACTGCCACCGCATTGCAGGAGAGCCTCCCGAACTGGGTCCGTTGCCGCGCCAGCGTGGCTTCAAAGGTGCTGCGAACCGCCCAGAATGGCTTGGTCAGGCGGGGTCGAGGGCTGCCTTTCCGGAAGATCCCAAACAACGGCCATCTGTTAGGCCAGACTGACCAAGTGACTCGGGCCTCCGCCGGTAACGCCCCCGACGGCCTGCGTGTCGTCGGCATCGAGGCGATGGCGCCTGAGTGGGTGGACAAGGTCATCGAGCTCGGAGATGCGAACAAAAACCGCCTAGGCCCGATGCCTTACTCGGGCTTCAGAGAAGCTGCAACGAACAGCAACATCGTCCTGGCGGTTCGGACCCACCCCGACGGGGCTGAAACTCTCGCCGGCTATTGCTTGTACGCGCCCACGGTGCGCGCCGACTGGTACGTCCGCATCGCGCACCTGTGCCTGACCGACGACGCGCGCGGTGCTGGGATAGCGCGGCAACTCATTGACGCGGTAATGAACCGTTGTCCTGATCGGCTCGGACTTCGATTGAAGTGTCGCGATGATTGGGAGGCTGCGACGAAGTGGCCGAGCCTCGGCTTCGAGCCCGTGCGCCGGCGAACTGGCCGAGGCAAGACCAAGGAGCCGATGACTGAGTGGGTAAAGCAGAATGAGTCGGTCGCGAACCTGCTGACCTTGCCCGACGAGGATCCTGACCAGCTCCAGGTTGGTGTCGACAACAACGTGTTCTGCGACTTGCATGGCACCTCGGCCAAACGGCGTCAGCGGTTCTCGGGCACCGTCGCGCTGCTGGCCGCGTCCGAGCAGATTCGTCTCGCGAGGCCGTTCACCTTGAGTCAAGAGCTGAACAGGACCGCAGACGAGCGCGAACGAGACGCTCTCTTGCACACGGCTGCCGCCAGCGGCATGAAGGTCCTCAACGGCGACCGCACCAAGATCGGCAACCTCCGCGACACACTGCTGGCGGGCGTACCTAACGAGGTTCTGGCCAAAGACGACAGTTTGAGGACTGACGCGCTTCTCCTGGCCGAGACCATCGTCGGCGGTGCTGACCTGTTCGTCACCCGGGACAAGAACGTCGTCACCTACCTCGGACCCACCGCCGCTAAGGCGGGGGACTTCGCGGTTCTCTTTCCCGACGAACTGCCGGCGTTCATCGACCGACGCGCCGACGCCGCCAGCTACCTTCCCGAGCAGCTAGAGAAGACGCAATTTCAGGTGGCGCGCGGCGACGCTGCCACTTGGAACCCCGATAACCTCAGAGAGCTCCTCAACAACGACGCCGGCGAACGAATGGTCGAGTTCAGGGCCCTCATCAGGTCACTCGCCAGGGCGACCGCGGGGACCGACGACCGCCAGATGATGCTCACCCCCGCGGAGGACGTACTTGCCATCTGGGGCGCCCAACCGAAGGGCACCATCCTTGAGGTACCGCTCCTCCGCGTCCAGCGCGGAGCACTGCTCCCCACGATCGCCCGCCAAATCTCCCGAACACTGCGCCGTAGAGCTGCGCAGTCAGGCCTCACCACCGTCCGACTCACCGACACGCACCTTCCGGCCGCCATCGCCGCCGAGCTCGACCGAGATGGCTTCAGAACCGACGTCGCGACCGACAACCCGACCGCCACCGTCTTGACGACCGTCGGTACCTGGTCCGAAGTCCGGGCGGCGGGCGAATCAGTTACTGAGTCGGCTCTGGTCCTACCCGCCCGCCTCGAGTCAACAGCGGAGGCATCCGAGTTCGAACGACTCCTCTGGCCGGCCAAGATCCTCGACCCCGACTTGCCTACCTACATCGTGCCCATCCGCGGCGTCTTTGCCGACGATCTGCTCGGGCACTTACCAACCCTTCTCGCCCGCCCTGCCGAGCTCGGTCTGTCCCGCGAACACATCTATTACCGCAGCGGACAGAGCCGACCCGCGGCCCCTGGTCGCATCTTGTGGTACTCCAGCGCCCGCGACCAAGAGGTCGTCGCATGCTCCAGACTCGTCGAGAGCGTCACCGGCACCCCCGAGGTGCTCCACCGAGAGTTTGCCAACATCGGCGTCTTCACGCTCGAGCAGGTGCGAGAAGTCGCCGACAAGCGCGGCAAGGTCAACGCCCTTCGCTTCGCCGACACCGAGATCTTCGCCCGCCCAGTGCCTCTTGCGCGGGCCCAAGAACTGTCGGCGGGCACTGTTAGGTTGACGCTTCAGTCGCCAGTGCGGGTCGACGCTGCATGGTTCAAGCGCCTATACGACGAGGGGATTGCCCGATGAGAGTCCTCCGAGTCGCCCAAGGGGCGGTCAAGGCTGTTGAGGCCGGTCTGCGAGCAACGACGTCCACGACCGGTCGGGGATGTCGGGCGATGTCCACGGCAGGATCCTCACCGGCGGCGAACGTCCACCCGCACGTCGCTGAATCCAACGAGCGAGCGCTCTTCATCTCGGTCAAGCCGAAGTACGCGAACGCCATTCTCGAGGGCACCAAGACTGTCGAACTCCGCCGCACGCGACCCAACCTGCCAGATGGGTCACTCGTCATCCTGTATTCGTCCACGCCCACCCGCGCCGTCGTCGGGTGGGCACAACTCACCGGCGTACGCGTCGGCACCCCAATCGAGATCTGGGACAAGTACGGCATCGCAGCAGCTATCGACGAACCTGCCTATGACGCCTATTTCAACGGAACCGACCAGGCCTTTGCGCTCGAGTTGCACAGTGTTGTCGCTGCCGCAGAACCAATCCCCCTCGATGTCATCCGGTCCATCGGTATCCAGCCCCCGCAGAGCTGGCGATACGTGCCACCCGAAGTAACCGTGCAGATCCAGGCGTCGGCATTCGCCTAAACTTCAAGTCATCACCATGGCAATTGCTTTTGTTCAAGCGCCGCCAGCGGACTTACGCTGGACGGTGATATGAGACCGTCGGCGCATAGAAGGGCAGAGTTGCAACTGGGGCGTTTGCAACCTTCTCCAAGAATTCTTTCTGCTGTCGTTGCGCGCGCTCTATGCGGCCGTCGCTGGTACGTTCCGGAATCAACTGCCGGAAAGCCGTGGGGAAACTGATCGCGAGCTTTTTCGCGAACTCGGGCTCAATTGATTTCGCGTAATGGAACTGCCCCATGATGCGGTTGGCTGCAGACTGAGGGTGCTCGTCGATCGCCTCGGCATGCCCAGTTAAACCGAAGGTCTCGGTGTAGTAGAACTCACGGCGAAGTTGTCGCTTGAATCGCTTGCGGAGCCGCGGGTGCGACTGGTCGGAAACTGCTAGACCTGTCACGAACAGGGGTTGCCCGTGTTTGAAGGTTTTGATCTTTGACGGGTTTAGTTCGAAACCCCTCGACTTCAACCGGCGCTCAACCTCGCTACGGAGGTCGAATGCGTTCATCGAACTGAAGGAAAGGTCATCAGCGTAACGGGTGTAGACGATCGATCGTTCCGCGACAAGGGCAATCATTTCTTCGTCGAACGACCTGAGGACAAGGTTGGAGATTCGAGGGCTGGTTCTAGCCCCGAGCGGCAATCGTCCAGCGCATGAGACCAATCTACCGATCATCGCAGCCGCTTCGGCCCCGAATCCAATCTCGCGGATCGCGGCCTCGACCTGCGCCGTCCGGACGCTTGCAAAGAAGTCTTTGATATCGAACTTCTGCAGGTGCCTCGCGCCTTTGTGCGGCAGCGCGTTAGTGTACGTGGATCTCCGAGCCACAAATCCGTTTACCTCTTTACTCATCGCCAGGTCAACGGGGAATAGTAGGGCATTCATGCGACCGTGAACGACGTTTAAGGAACTGCTCGGCACCGAGATGACTCGCAACTTTCCCTGCACGGGAAACAGGTGGTGTTTGTAATTGGCGCCAGCGTCACACTCGGAGGCGAGTTCTTCCAGTTTCGAGGCAGGTCTGCCCAGCGGGATCTCGAGTGAGGCAACGGAGTCGTGATAGGTGAATTCGAAGAGGGAGGCCGGGGGTGCCATAGCGGATCCTCACACGTTACATGGTCACGGGGACGACTCGTCCCCAGAGCTTCAGCACCCCCGGGTACTCACACTATAGGGTGCTTCCTGCCGCCGAGGTGGCGATCGTCATCGAAGTCGATCAGGTAAGCGTAGCTCCTGCCTAGTGCGGCGAAACGTCGCTCTTGGAAGTCTTTAGGCTTGCCGGCCAGATGTACCCGCGTAACGCCCAGCACGTAGTCCGTGGCGGCTAGGCACGGTGCCGCTTTTGTGCCGCGTAGTGCAGTGGCCGACTCGATCCCCGAGACCGTCTCTTGGAGAACAGTCCAGATGCGTCCGTACAGCGCGTCCATGCTGGAGTTCTCTTCGAAGACAACTGTAAGCGCGTACCCGCGGTAGCGCGCGAGAACACTTGCCAGCAATCGCCCGTACATTGCTGCCAGAAGGTCAGTAGATCCCTGCTGCCCGACGTTCTTGGCATAGGCTACATATGCACGATACTCAATCGAGTCGAGCGCCGACAGCAAAGCGGATCGAACAGACTCGCTGTCCTCGGTGAAGTGAAATCCTGTCTCCGCGAATCGCTTCCGCTTGGATGAGTCGGGCCACAGAGATACGTCGCCTAGCGCGCGCGAATGAGCATCTACGATTGCCGTCTCAGCCCGCAATACGTCGTGATATGCGGTAGCGCCTACAAGTGTGAGAGGGTCGCTGGGGGAAGTGCCAGATTCGTCTAAAAACAGGAAAACAGGCGGTCGGTCTTGGCCACTCTTCAGGGTCGTAGCTGCCATGATCACACCGTAGTGGAAAATCCACTCACCCCTGAGAGGGGGCTCGTAGGTACAGGCCTGGCCGCTGCGCGCCGTCAGCATGATGCCGTCAGGCCGTGTCTGCGTCCGGCGCTGGTGTCGGAGTCCATCCCTCATAGGCCCCGTACCGTGTCGATCGAGCGCGGTTACTCGAGCCATTCTCAGCGGGGCCCAGGCTCGGGAGGAGGATGTCCATCATCGTTTGGAGGCGGACGACGAAACAGCTCTTGGAAGAGCCGTCACGCGAACGCTCGTGGGCGTGACAACTGCATCCATGGCCGATCAGCGTAAGGGAACGGCCGACGCGAAGACTTCCGCGTCAGGGTGCCCGACGTTCCGCAGAAAGCTCTCGACCGACCTCGTGTGGTCTTGATGTAGCAAAGGCCCGGTCCGCACGGATCGAATTGGGAGCGGCTCGGCTTGCTTTACGTCCACCACCCGGCGCGTGCCGCGTCCCTGTGGCGCACTCGACAGTTCGGCGTAGCCGACTACGCCGTACGCTCCGGACCTGTACTTGACGTGGCGCATACCCCAGAAAAACGTCACCACCACCCGAACCTCGTTCTCGCCGGCGAAGCCCGGCTCCTTAATGAGATGGGCGAGCTCCGCGAGGTCCGCATAGGTCGTCTCGCTGAGGTGCTCGAACGCGTCGCTCATGACATCGTCGTCTTCGTCCATGCCTTCGATGCTGTCCTTGAGACTCTGGGCTTTCGCCACGAGTTCAGTCAAAGCGTCGGCGATCTGGCCCTCGTCGTAGATGACGTGGAGCCACGGTGATGCTTCGACCTCGTCCCCGATCCGTCCGAAGTCAATCCGGCCAGCCCTCTGCTCCTTTGCGGGCGGCGGCGGGTTGTCGGTGACGACGACGAGCTGGTGTTTCGGATCTAATTCGACGGCGTACCCCGCACCCCTGTTGGCATAAAGGCGCCATTGGTTCGCGTCGTCGCCGCGCGTAGAACCGCACACCACGAATACCTCGTGACTATCCCTCAGCGGGCTGGCGGCATGATTCCTAAACAACTCGATAATCTCGCCGTCCGGTTGCGCGTCAAGCCACGCGCGGATCTTCGCCCAACCCTGACGGATCTCGGCGCGATCGTTCAGCCCAGCAGCCTCGGACGCCCAAACTACGCCCCGCTCCGCCATTCCGATGAGCCCGTTTCCATCGGTGTAGTGAAAGACGGGTTCCGTTGCGGCCCTCACTCCCGGCGTATGCGTCACAACGCAACCCTACGGCTCTACCGAACGCGCACCGAGGGGCGAGCGCCTCGTGTGTCACTGATGGAGCTCATGGCGTCGGGTCCAGGTCGGCCGGACGGTCATACCCGTGCGGGGCGCAGTTCGGAGCAGAACATCGGCACGCTACGCACGACGATCGGCTTGTGATGCGTGCCGAAGAGGGACTTCCAATCGCCACCGACCGACCTGAGTCCTTCCGCCGTGTGTCGGCCGGGCATGCGTGTCACGGACGTGAGCGTGCTTCCCGGCCTCACGGCGTGGCGCTGGCCGAAGCCAGTCTCAGCCGCCCAGCAACCTTGCCTTTGCTGCGGTGAACTCCTCGTCCGTCAGGACGCCCGAGGCCCGGAGTTCCGCGAGCTTGTTTAACTCATCCCCAAGACTGACGGCGGCGGGAGCAGGACTCGCAGAGGGTGGGAGGGTCACGGTCCGTGGGGACTTGCTCTCAGCGATCCTTCTACGCAGTTCCTGGATGTGAGTGAGAGCGCTGCGGTAGTCAGGCTTGCTGAGCGGAAGCGTGTTGCTCTGAGTCCACGGGTCGTTGGCGTCAGCATCTCGTGACGCAGTGGTCCCACGCCAGAAGTCACGGTTCGGTGTGCCGCTGTAGCTAGCCGTCAGAATCTCTAGAACGCCGTTGAGGATGCCGGAGTTGTACTCCAGGCCGGTGATGTCCGAGAAGTGGAACGTAGCTGAGCGCTGGCCTCCTAGCGAGCCCGCCATAAAGCTCGTCAACGCGCCCGTCTTGATGATCGCAAGCCGGTCGTCCCAGGCCGCCAACAGTCCGGCACCACCGCCTGAGACCAAGATCAACCAGGGGTCGTCGCCGTGCGACAGCTCATGCACGGCTGCTGCTGCCTTCTTGGTCAGATGACCGCCTGCTGTCTTGGTCTTCTTCGGGTCAAAGTTGGCCGCGGGGGCGGGAGCCTTCTGCTTGACGGTGTAGGGCACCTTTTCAAGGGAGACCGATGCACCAGCATCGATCAGTCTGCGCACCACCCGCTGGATGGCCTGTCTGTCGTTCTCATGTACATGTTTCAGTGTCAGGGACTCGGCTGACGCCTCGAACTGGACTTGGTCCTTGCCTACGTCGACATGCACGGTGACCCGTTCGCTGAAGGGAACCTGAACCGGGATGCGCTTCATCCACGTGGGCTGCGCGGTGAACCCGAAGACTCGACGGTTGGAGATGACCACGTACTCGTACCGGACAGCGTTGGCCTTGACGATGAGCAGCACCTCTTCGTCTGGGTCCAGCTCGGTCCGAAGGACCCTTTCAAACCGCACGGCCTTGCTGTCCTTGATGCCATGCCCCAACTCCCCCATCATGAGCCCATTCTGCTCTAGGCAGGCCCGTCTGAACATCGTGCGCTGACCTGCTCCCAGCTCCTCAACCCCGGAGTGCGGGAGCGCGGAGCGCCAAGCGATCGGATCGGTACTCCGGTAACCCCTCGCTGGGCGAACGGCGGCCTTCTGCACCGATAGTCCAGAACCCATGCGGTTCGCGTACGCACCAGAGTCATTCCGCCGCGATCGCCGACGACGTGCCAGAGGAGCCCCCTCGCCCAACGTCACTGGCGCAGACGAATAGGCGCTAGGCGAACTCCTCGATGAGGGCGCCGATATACGCGAGCGCCTCCGCCCCAGCCGGCGAACGCCGTACTTCAGCGAGCGGCACGGGTGAATGCGCGCGCATTCGATCGGCCAGATCCACGAAGACCTTGTCCGTGCTTACGGCAACGTCAACGTCGACCAAGTACGTAGCGATCTGGTTGTCGCCCGGTGTCCCAGGTGACCATGCTCTCGTCGCTTGTATCTCTGCCATCGCCCACCGAATCCATTCGCGAGGCACAGCTTGGACGCTCGCTTCTCGCGTCCAGAAGTGGGTCCACGACGCTTGGTCACGACGTATCGCAGGCACGTCCAGCCACGGAGCCAACCAATCCTTGACTGTTGCCGAGCGCCCGAGAACCAGGCCTTCCCACCAGACTGCCACCGACTGGGAACGCCACGCCTCGAATGGTTGTCCATCCCAACCCGGGGTCGGCCCCGCGAATACCGCTTCGGCGGCATTCCACTTGAAGGTGTCGATGGTGTGCCCATGTTTCCGCGCGTCCTCGCGGGAACTCTTGGACTGCTCGCGTGCTTGCTTGAGGCGGTCGTCTCCCAGCACGCCGATATGCCGAGCGACGGCGTTCGGGTCGCGTCGAACGCGCCACCAGAAGCCACCCTGCCAGTCGGCTCGATTCTTGCGAAAGTGGCTTAGATCCGGGTCCGTCCGTAGCCACGCGGGGCGCAGGCGTTGGATCTCGTTTCGGACGTCCTCAGCCTCGGAGTAGGCCTCCGGCATCAATCTGGTCCAGTCCTGCTTCGCGATCGCTTTCGCCCGTCGCTTTCGGACCGCGGGATCTGGAACCCGCAACAGCTCGTAGACGACCGCCGGACACACCACGATGCGGACGCCGTTACGGCGAGCGAGCCGACGCAGTGATTCCACCTCCTCGTTCTCGACGATGTAGCTCCAAACATTTGTGTCCAGTAGGACCGTTGCCGAGGTCACGCGAGCCCCTATCTACGACACTGCGAACCGCAGCCGATCCGCGATCCTGCTCATGGGTTCATCCTGCCGCTCTTGCGCCAACGACCCGTCGCGAACTCGCTGGTCACGGGACAGCGTCACTTCGCCGCATGTCGGGGTCTGAACTTGGCGCACGAGGCGAATGGTTTCAACTCAACATCGCGTCTGCGCATTCGCGAGCGATCAGAGTGTCGGTCGAAGTAGCGTCCCGACATGACGCGGTACGAATACGACGAGGAAGCCAGTCAACGGCTTCACATGGACGTCGTCTACGAGATCGACGATCGGGACGCTCCGGTGGCCCGATGGGTCGACGCGATGCGTCGATTGAACTCCATCGATGATCCTCTCGCCCGACGCATCTTGGCGCTACACCGCGACTGCGGATCCGGCAGCGGCGCGTGCGACAGCGGTTTTAAGGACGAGCCAATTGCTCGGCGCGTCGATTGGGGTTGCGAGACCACGTCCGTGATCGCTCGCCACTTCGGAGTCGAGTATCCGGCTGCTCCGTCCGAACTCGACTGAGTTGAGCACGCCTTACCGACCGCAACCGCCGAGTTCAGCGCGCCGAAGGGCTGTCCGCCCTCGATAGCGCCGACCCAGCGCTGGCATTTGACCGCCTGCCCCGACTTGGCGTGGGACGTTCGCCGACATCGTGCGCGAGCGTGCCGCGAGAGACAGCGTTCATTGCCTCGCCCATCCGACCGTCCCAGCTCGATCGAGGCGCGGGATTACGCGCAGTCGCGACAAACGAGCGGGGTGTCTGAGACCCGCGCGCTGCGATGGTGCACGAGGAAGCACACCGAGCACGTGAACTCGTCGTCCTGCTTCGGCACCACCTCGATGCTGAGCTCCTCGTTCGACAGGTCGGCTCCAGGAAGTTCGAAGGACTCTGCCGCGTCGGTCTCGTCCTCGTCGATCTTGCTGGAGCTCGCGTCCTTGTCGGTCGCAGCGAGGCGAAGAGCCTCGAGGCTCTCCTCCTTCTGCTCTTCCTCGCTCTTGCGAGAGGCGTCGTAGTCAGTTGCCATGGCGGAAGGTACGTCCTATTCGTTCGGGGCGAGCGCAGTCTGCCGTACCCAGTCCGTCCTTTGAACACGCACCCAGATGAACATTGGGCGCCTGACCGCCTGGACGTCATCGCCCGTTTCACGAACAAGACGCAGCCGTCAATGCGACCCTGACAATGGCGCACTCGACCTCGACATGCGCTTGACGAACACTTTGGGGGAACGAGCTCATGCCGACAGACACGCCAGCGCCGGGATGGTTTCCTGACCAGTTGAACAGCGAGCAGCTGCGGTGGTGGGACGGCCGGGCGTGGACTGACCAGACTCGGCCGTTGAGCGGCGCGGAGACTCCTCGCGCCGATGGCGTGGCGCCGGGCCCCGGGTACCCGCCGGCGCATCACCTTGCTGCGTCGTCAACAGCGAAGAAGCCTTGGTACTTCCGGTGGTGGGCCATCACGGCTGCGGTGCTGGTCGCCCTGTTGGTGGTGGGCAACCTGTTGCCGGACGAGGAGGCCCCCGTCGCAGCGGCTACCGAGCCGTCGCCCACCACCGCAGCATCATCACCATCGCCGACTGAGGCCGAGCCCGCGGTTGAGCCGGAACCCGTCGACACCGACGGCGACGGCGTTCTGGACGACGAGGACTTCTCGCCCGAGGACCCGAAGGTCCAGACCGAGGATGATGTCGACACCGACAAGGACGGCGTGGCGGACTACAAGGACGCCTTCCCGAAGAACGCGAAGTACAGCAAGGACGCCGACGGCGATGGCGTCGCTGACCAGGTCGACGACTTCCCCAAGGACGAGCGATACAGCAAGGACTCCGACGGCGACAAGGTGGCGGACTCGGAGGACGACTTCCCCGCCGACCCGAGCCGGTCGAAGATCACCAACGCGATGTACAACGCGATCGACAGTGCGTCGTCCTACCTCGACTACACCGCGTTCTCCCGGACCGGTCTGATCGGCCAGCTGGAGTACGAGGACTACGCGACCGCGGACGCGACCTTCGCGGTCGACTACCTGAAGGTCAACTGGAACGAGCAGGCATTCGAGTCCGCGAAGAGCTACCTGGACTACACCAGCTTCTCCCTCCAGGGCCTGATCGACCAGCTGGTGTACGAAGGGTTCACCTACGACCAGGCGTCGTACGGCGCGAACAAGGCGTACTGACCAAGGACGGCTCCATCGAGAACTCGTAGGCCACCTTCCAGGACGTAATCGCAAGGAGCTGCGACCCTTCGGCTCAACGGCTCGTTGTGTCCCGCTCCGCCGTAGCCGCCGTGGCGTGCTCGGTTTCTCGGCGCTCTAGGAAGAAGGCGCCCAGGCTGCCCGCCAGAGTGGCGAACACGACGACCGAGAACACGGCGAGCACCACCTCCAGGCCGCGGGCGAACCCGTCGGGAAGGCCGAGTGGCTCACCCGTGATGGTCGCGAGCGCCGAGGCATGCAGGGCGTCGGCGTACCGGGTGTATTCCGAGAACTGGAAGAGCAGCTGACTGCTGCCCATGACGGTGATCGCCCAGACCACGCCCAACCACCCGATCCGGCCTCCCAGCACCTGGTGCGCCGAACGGGAGGACCGGACGGCAGAGGACAGGACCCGCCCGGTTCGGAGGAACCGAGCCGCGCGCACCACCCTCAGGACGCGTAGGAACGGCAGGACCAGGAAGAGCAGCTGCCACCAGTTGCGGCGCAGGAAGCGGCCGGTGTCCGGGGCCACCACCAGTCGTGCCGCGAACTCGACCACGAAGACTGACCACAGCCCCCACCCCAGAGCAGCAAGCGCCATCGCCGCCGAGCTCCCCTCTCGGGCGAGGCTCTCCCCGAGGACGACGAGCAGGAAGAGGACGCCCAGCGCAGTCATGACGGGGCTGAGCCGATCCAGCACCTCATCGGCCCAACGTTCGCGCTCGGTCTGGCTCCGTCGAAGCAAGGTGACCATGGAGACGAGTATCCCAAGAGCGCCGCTCGTGGAGACCCCGACGGCGTGGGCTCACGGGCGCTACTGACCAGCACGTCCGGGTCCGACGACGCCTCGGGACGACCACCGTGGTTCTCCGGCTGCGTAGGCTGGCTGGTCCCGCCCGCCGTACCGAGGAGACTCACCCGATGCCGTCGTGGACCGACCACGTGATGTGGTGGCACGTCTACCCCCTCGGAGCCGTCGGCGCCCCGATCCGGCCCGTCTCCGGCGACTCGCCGCTCGGTGGCCCCGACGAGCCGGTCGTGCACCGGCTGGCTCGGCTCGAAGCCTGGCTTGACCACGTCCTCGACCTGGGGCTCAACGGCTTGCTGCTGGGGCCGGTCTTCGCCTCGGCCACCCACGGGTACGACACGGTCGACCACCACCGCATCGACCCCCGCCTCGGCGACGCCGAGGACCTCGACCGGCTGGTCGCGGCCGCCCACGAGCGTGGTCTGCGGGTGCTCCTCGACGGCGTCTTCAACCATGTCGGGCGCTCCCACCCTGCCTTCCAGCAGGTCGAGGCCGAGGGTCCCGAGGCCGCGACCGCGTCGCTGTTCCGCATCGACTGGACCGGCTGGACCCGGGCGACCCGGTGCGCGCCGATGTCTTCGAGGGCCACGAGTCGCTGGTCGCCCTCGACCACGACTCCCCGGCGGTCGTCGAGTGGGTCGCCGAGGTCATGGACCACTGGCTGGCCCGGGGTGTCGACGGCTGGCGCCTCGACGCGGCGTACGCCGTCCCGCCGGCCTTCTGGGCGCAGGTGCTGCCCTCCGTGCGCGAGCGGCACCCCGACGCCTGGTTCCTCGGCGAGGTGATCCACGGCGACGCCGCGCGATTCGTGCGCGACTCGACGATCGACTCGCTGACCGCCTACGAGCTGTGGCAGGGAATCTGGCACGGGATCGCCGACCGCAACCTCTTCGAGCTCGCCCACGCGGTCCAGCGCCACTCGGCGCTGCTCGAGACCTCCGTGCCGGCCACCTTCGTCGGCAACCACGACGTCACCCGGATCGCCTCTGCGGTGGGCCCCGAGCTGGTCCCGCACGCGCTCGCGGTCCTCTTCACCGTCGGTGGCGTGCCGAGCGTGTACGCCGGCGACGAGGACGGCGCGATGGGCGTGAAGGAGGAGCGGCTCGGTGGCGACGACGCCGTACGACCCGAGCTCGCGCCCACTCCGCCCCGCGCGGACGAGCTCGACGAGACCGCACGCCGCATCCGCGAGGTGCACCAGCAGCTCATCGGCCTGCGCCGTCGCGAGCCTTGGCTCGTCTCTGCCCGGGCCGACGTCGTGCACACCGCGAACGAGCAGCTCGTGCTGCGCTCAGGTCGTGACGACGCGGCCGTCGTGGTCGCGCTCAACCTCGCCGACGAGGAGGTCACGCTGCCCTGCCCCGACGCCACCGAGGTGGTCGCGGGAGCAGGACAGGTCGAGCCGGGCGCGCAGGTCCGGCTGGGGCCGCGCGGGTGGGCCGTGCTGCGGCGCTGAGTCCCGACGGGTGCCGACGGTCGACCCGCCGCTCTCGCCGCCCCCTCACCCGACCGCCAGTCGGTACCCCCGCTTCACCACGGTGAGCACGGCCTTCGTCCCGATCGCAGCCCGGAGCCGGGCGACCGCCATCTCGACGGCATGCTCCGACCCAGCCTGCCCCGACGGCAGCGCAGCCAGCAGCGCCCGCCGCGAGACCACGAACCCCGGGTTCACCAGCAGCGCCATCAGCACCGACAGGGGCGCGGGCGACAGCTCCACCGGCACCCCGTCGAGCAGCAGCGAGTCGGAGTGCACGATCAGCGTCCGCCCGTCGGAGAGGCGTACGTCGACGCCGTCCCGTCGCGTCGGCAGCTCGCTCTCGAGCTGCTTGATCATCCCGGCCAGGCGCGAGCGGTCGGGGAAGATCGTCGGCACGCCCCACATCTCGAAGGCCGCCGCGGTGACCGGGCCGACGCAGGAGGCGACGACGTCGGACTGGAAGGCGGAGATGAGGTCGTCGCGGCGCCCGACGCTGTAGGCCGCCTCCATCAGCGCGGCCACGGCCGGCGCGGACGTGAAGGTGACCGCGTCGAGCTCGCGGTCGGCGATGAGGTCGATCATGTGGAACATCGGCGACGGGTCGTCGGCCGACTCCACGCGGTAGATCGGGACCGTCACCACTGACGCGCCCTGGCGGCGCAGCGCGTGAGCAGCCATCGACAGCGACTGGCCGTGCTCCTGCACCACGATCCGCTTGCCGGTGAGGTCGCGCCCGCGCAGGTGCGCGAGCACGTCCTCGAAGCACTCCGACTCCGGCGACCACAGCTCGCGGAGACCGTGGCGGCGCAGCACGCCGACGCTCTTCGGCCCGCGGGCCAGGATCTCGGAGTCGCCGAGGACGGCCACCAGTTCGTCGTACAACCCGGCCTCGGTCGCCGCGTCGAGCCACGCCTTCATCCCGATGCCGGTGGTGGCGAGGAAGAGGTCGACGGGCGCGGAGACCACGTCGCGGGTCGCGGCCAGGAGCTCGGCGAGGTCGACGTGGTTGGGCTCCAGCGACAGCGCCGCCGCCCACTCGACCTTCGCGCCGCGACGCTCCAGCAGCGCGACCTGCTCGTCGGCCTTGCGGGCAGCCGTCACCCCGATCCGGAAGCCCTCCAACGGCAGGACGCTCACCGGACGCCCCCGACGAGGACGACGCCGTCGACCACCCAGACGTCGTACGACGGGACGGACACCGACGCGTCGTCCAGGCAGGCGCCGGTGAAGAGGTCGAAGGCCTGCTTGTACATCGGTGAGCTCACGACGGGCGCGTCACCACGTGTTCCCACGATCCCGCGGGAGAGCACCGACGCGCCGCTGAAGGGGTCGACGTTGCCGATCGCGTGGACCGAGCCGTCGTGGGTGCGGAAGACCGCGACCGCGACGCCGTCGACCAGCGCGGCGACGCCGCCCTCGAGCGGGATGTCGGCGACGGCGCACACGGCGGTCGCCCGGGCGAGCTCGATCATGCGGGCGCTCCCACCGGGATCAGCGCCGGCGCGATCGGCTGGATCTGGTCGCGCTCGGTGGTGAAGGCGATGGTCGGGTCGGGGTTGTCGGGGGCGTTGACGAAGGACACGAAGCGCTCGAGCTTCGCGGGGTCGGCCAGCGTCGCGGCCCACTCGTCGGCGTACCCGCCCACGTGCCGCGCCATCTCCGCCTCGAGCTCCGCGCCCAGGCCGAGCGAGTCGTCGACGACGACCTCGCGCACCCGCTCCAGCCCGCCCTCGAGCTGCTCGATCCACGTCGAGGTGCGCTGGAGGCGGTCGGCGGTGCGGACGTAGTACATGAGGAAGCGGTCGAGGTACGACACCAGTGTCTCGGTGTCGAGATCACCCGCGAGCAGCCGCGCGTGGGCCGGCGTGGCCCCGCCGTTGCCGCCGACGTAGAGGTTCCACCCCTTCTCGGTGGCGATGACGCCGAAGTCCTTGCCCCGCGCCTCCGCGCACTCGCGCGCGCAGCCGCTGACGCCGCCCTTGAGCTTGTGGGGGCTGCGCAGTCCGCGGTAGCGCAGCTCCAGCGCGATCGCGAGGCCGACCGAGTCCTGCACGCCGAAGCGGCACCAGGTCGAGCCGACGCACGACTTCACCGTGCGCAGCGACTTGCCGTAGGCGTGCCCGGACTCGAAGCCCGCGTCGACGAGCCGCCGCCAGATCGCCGGCAGCTGCTCCATCCGGGCACCGAAGAGGTCGATGCGCTGGCCGCCGGTGATCTTGGTGTAGAGCCCGTAGTCGCGTGCCACCTCGCCGATGACGATCAGCTTCTCCGGGGTGATCTCGCCGCCGGGGATGCGCGGGACGACGCTGTAGGTGCCGTTGCGCTGGATGTTGCCGAGGTACTTGTCGTTGGTGTCCTGCAGCTCCGCGGTCGCGGGCTCCAGGATGTGCGTGCTGGTCTGGCTGGCCAGGATGCTCGCGATCGCCGGCTTGCAGACGTCGCAGCCGCGGCCGGTGCCGTGGGCCTCGACGATGTCGTCGAAGCGGCGGTAGCCGTGCACCGCGACGACGTCGAAGAGCTCCTGCCGGGTGAGCCGGAAGTGCTCGCACAGGCCCTTGTCGACGACCTTCCCGACGCTGGCGAAGTGCTCCTCGATGAGGTTCTTCACCGTCGGCACGCACGACCCGCAGGTGGTGCCGGCGCGGGTGCACTGCTTGACGTCGGCGACGCTCTCGCAGCCCTGCTCGGCCACCGCGTGGAGGATGTCGGCCTTCGTGACGTCGTTGCACGAGCAGACCTGCGCCTCGGCGGGCATGCCGAGCTGGACGCCGCTGCTGGCCGGCAGGATGAGCTGCTCGGGGTTGTCGGGCAGGGCCAGCCCGCTGCTGACCATCGGCCGCAGGATCCCGTACGCCGACGCGTCGCCGACCAGGATGCCGCCGAGCAGCCGCCGCCCGTCCTCGCTCACCACGAGCTTCTTGTAGACCCCGCTCACCGCGTCGGCGTACGTCAGCTCGAGCGCGCCGTCGGTGGTCGCGAACGCGTCACCGAAGCTGGCCACGTCGACGCCGAGGAGCTTGAGCTTGGTGGACATGTCGGCGCCGGTGAAGGTGCCGGGGCCGTCGAGGAGCGCGTCGACCACGACCTCGGCCATCGCGTAGCCCGGCGCGACCAGGCCGTACATCGTGCCGCCCGGCGCCGCGCACTCGCCGATCGCGAAGACGTGCGGGTCGGCGGTGCGGCACTGCTCGTCGACCAGTACGCCGCCGCGCGGTGCCGTCTCGAGGTCGCACTCGCGGGCCAGGGCGTCGCGCGGGCGGATGCCGGCGGAGAACACGACGACCTGTGCCTCGACGACCTCCGTCGGTGCGCCCTCCTCGGTGCCGGCCTGCCTCACACGCAGGCCGGTCACGCTGCAGTCCCCTTCGATCTCTTCGGTCAGGACGCCGGTGTGGACCTGCACGCCGAGCTTCTCGACGTGGCGCACGAGCGTCACGCCCGCCGCGTCGTCGAGCTGGACGGGCATCAGCCGCGGCGCCATCTCGACGACGTGGGTGTCGAGCCCGAGCTGGACGAGCGCGTTGGCCGCCTCGAGCCCGAGCAGCCCGCCGCCGATGACGACGCCGCTGGTCGCGGCCTCGCTGGCGGCCTTGATCGCCTCGAGGTCCTCGATCGTGCGGTAGACGAAGCAGCCGTCCTTGCCGCGGCCCTCGACCGGCGGGACGAAGGGCGCCGCACCCGTCGCGAGGACGAGGACGTCGTAGTCGTGGACCGTGACCGCGCCGGGGTTGCTGAGCAGGTCCCCCACCGCCGTCGGCGGCGACACGACGGTGACGGTCCGCGCCGCGCGGTCGATCTCGGTCACGACGCTGTCGAGCACGAGCCGCACTCGCGGGTCGTCGTACACCCCACCCGGCAGCAGCGAGAGCCCCTCCGCGCCGTCGGGGTGGCCGAACCAGCTCGTGAGGCCGACCCGGTCGTACGCCGCCCGCGGCTCCTCCCCGAACACGACGATGTCGTGGGTCTCGGTCAGGCCGCGCTCGACGGCGGCCTGGGCGAAGCGGTGGCCCACCATGCCGTGCCCGACGACGACGATCCTCTGGCGCTTGGTCATGCCGAGGACGGTAGGAAGGCGATGTTGTCGGCGGGCTCCGCGAATGTTTCGGGCGTGAAAACTGGGTGGCACGGGCTCACGCGCCTCACCCGGCGCGGCCCAGCTCCTCCCGCATGCCGACCAGCACCTCGAGCTGGGCGGGAGTGACGTAGGACGGGTTGCTGCCGGCCGGCATCCGGAGCACCTCGAGGCCCGCGAGGTCGGAGTGCCCGACCAGCTCGGACCGCAGCAGCGGCGGGTCGAGGGGCGTGAGGACCAGCGGCACCTCGCCGTCGCGCGCAGGTCCGGTGGTATGCCCGTGGGCGTGGACCCCGGCGCCGGTGCCGCTCACCCAGAGCAGCACCCGCTGCCCCGCCTCCACCAGGTCGGTGCGGTAGGTCGGCCGCACGCACCGTGCCCGCACGTCTGCGAAACCGGTGCTCAGGTGCGCCTGCGTCGACGGCTCCGACCCGGTCGCCTTGAACAGCCACGCCCCGAGCGTCTCGGCGGTGAGGGCACGATCTCCAGCCACTTCCTGAGGGTGGCACACGCGTCGGAGCACGGATCGCGGGGATCGGGGTTACCTTGGCCACATGCCCACATCGATCGAAGCCTGGTGGCCCCGGCTGTCGCAGGAGACCCGCGACTGGCTCGTCGCCCACAACGGCGACGAGGTGACGCCCACCGTGATGGCGGAGATCAACCGCGCGGGCGGCCTCGTGTCGACCGACGCGTGGGGCGCGGGGCACGACACCCCGCAGGGCGCCTACCTCCCCGACGACGTCGTCGACTGGATCGAGGCGGTCGCCAACGGCGAGGTGCCGCCGCGCTAGCGGCCCCGTCTGCGCGGGTCTGCTAACGTCCACGCCGTCCACACGGGAGTCCGCGGTAGCGGGCTGAGAGGGAGCTGTACACCGCTCCGACCGTCGCACCTGATCCGGGTCATGCCGGCGAAGGAAGTGAGTTCCGGTGTCACTGCCACGCATCTTCAGCCTGGTCTCCTCGACCGACGACCTGTCCCTCCTGGCCGACCTGGCGCTGGCCGGGATCGACGGGTTCCAGGTCCGCGACAAGGCCGCCACCACCCGTGAGCTCGTCGAGCTGACCCGTGGCGTCCTGGCTGCGGTCCGCCCGCTGGGCGCGACCGTCGTCGTCGACGACCGGCTCGACGTCGCCCTCGCCACGGGCGCGGACGGGGTCCACCTCGGCGAGCACGACCTCCCTGTCGAGCTGGCCGCGACCGTCGCGCCGCACCTCCTGCTGGGCGCGACCTGTCGCGACCGGGAGGCGGTCGAGCGGGCAGCCGCGGCGGGAGCGTCGTACGCCGGCTTCGGCCCGGTCCACGACACCGCGAGCAAGACCGGCCTGCCGCCCGCGCTGGGCACGTCCGCGATCACCGCCGCGTGCGGCGTGCTGCCCCTGGTGGCGATCGGCGGGATCGGCCCCGGCCGCGTGCGTCCCGCGCTGGACGCCGGCGCCCACGGGGTGGCCGTGCTGGGCGCGATCTGGCGGGACCCCGACCCTCTGGCAGCAGCGAAGGAGCTGGTCCGGGAGCTCGGCTGATGCGGGTGCACGTCCTCGGGGGCGGCATCGTCGGACTGGCGTGCGCCGACGAGCTGCTCGCACGTGGGCACGACGTCGTCGTGGTCGACCCCGCGGTCGGCAGCGGCGCGTCGGCCGTCGCCGCCGGCATGCTGTCGCCGGCCGGGGAGGCCTGGCACGGGGAGCAGGACGTCCACCGGCTCGGCGTCGAGAGCGCACGGCTGTGGCCGTCGTACGCCGCTCGCCTCGGCGTGCCGCTGCACGACCACGGCACCCTCCTGGTCGGCCACGACGCCGACGACCGGCACGACGTCCGGCGCCAGGTCGAGCTGCTGTCCGGGCTGGGAGTCGTGATCGACCTCCTCGCCCCTGGCCAGGTGCGCCGGCTCGAGCCCGGCCTGGGCCGGGTGTCCGGAGGTGCGCGTGTCGACGACCGCTCCGTGGACCCACGCGCCGTCGTCGCGGCCCTGCTGCGGCGGCTCGCGGGTCGCGTCCACACCCGCGAGCCCGGACGCACCGCGGACGCCGTCGTCCTCGCCACGGGCACCCGGCTCCCGGAGCCGTGGACCCACCTGCTGCGCGGCGTGCGGGGCGAGGTGGTCCGCCTGCACACCTCGGACCCGCCGCGCCACGTCGTGCGCGGGTGGGTGGCCGGCGAGCACGTCTACGTCGTCCCGCGCGAGGGCGGCGAGGTCGTCGTGGGCGCCACGGTGGAGGAGCACGACGAGCCACCGGTCCCGACCGCCGGCGGGGTGCTGCGGCTGCTGCGCGCAGCACGCGTCCTGCTGCCCGCGCTCGACCGGGCCGAGGTCCTCGCGTGCGCTGCCCGGGACCGCCCGGCGACGCGCGACCACCTGCCCCTCGTCGGCCCGACCCACGACCCGCGGACGTGGCTCGCAGCCGGTCACTTCCGCCACGGCGTGCTGCTCGCGCCGCTGACCGCGCGGCTCCTCGCCGACGCCCTCGAGGGTGCCGCCCCCGACCCGGCCGTCGACCCCCGACGACTCCTCGCCACCCCCACCACCCCAGGAGGACCACCGTGCACCTGACCCTCAACGGCGTCCCGCTCGACGTGGACGTCACGACGCTCGCCGACCTCGTCGGCCCCCTGCCCACCGGGCAGGCAGCAGCGGTCAACCTCGAGGTCGTGCCCCGCGCGGACCACGGACGCGTCGAGCTGGCCGAGGGCGACGTCGTCGACGTGGTGACGGCGGTGGCCGGCGGATGAGCGACCTCGTCATCGCAGGCACCCGCCTGGCCTCGCGCCTGCTCCTGGGCACGGGTGGGTTGCCGCGCCCCGACCTGCTCGGTCCGGTGCTGGCCGCCGCCCGGCCCGGACTGGTGACCGTCAGCGTGCGGCGTACGTCGAGCACCGCCGCCGGCGGCATCCTGTCGGTCCTGCAGGAGCACGGCGTGCCGGTCCTGCCCAACACCGCCGGCTGCCTGTCGGCGCGCGAGGCCGTGCTCACCGCCGAGCTGGCCCGCGAGGCGCTCGGCACCAGCTGGGTCAAGCTGGAGGTCGTGGGCGACGAGACCACCCTGATGCCCGACGTGGTGGAGCTCGTGGAGGCGGCCGAGGAGCTCGTGGCCCGCGGCTTCACCGTGCTCCCCTACACCACCGACGACCCCGTCGTGGCCCGCCGCCTCGCCGATGCCGGGTGTGCAGCCGTGATGCCGCTGGGGTCGCCGATCGGCTCGGGGCTGGGCGTCCTCAACCCCTACGCGATCGAGGGGGTGGTCGCCGCGGTCGACGTGCCCGTCGTGCTCGACGCCGGCGTCGGCACCGCGTCCGACGCGGCGCTCGCGCTGGAGCTCGGGTGCGACGCGGTGCTCGCCGCGACCGCGGTCACCCGTGCCGCGGACCCCGAGCGGATGGCCCACGCCCTGCGACTGGCCGTGGCAGCCGGCGCCGCCGCACGGGACGCCGGACGGATCCCGCGCCGCGCCACGGCGCGCGCCTCCAGCCCGACCGAGGGGAGGGTGACGTGGTCCCCCGGCTCGTCCTGCTGACCGACCGCTCCCAGCTCCGTCTCGGTCGCGGCCTCGTGCGCACCGTCCTGGAGTGCGCCGACGCCGGGCTGGAGGCGGTCGTCGTGCGCGAGCACGACCTCGACCCCGCGAGCCGCCACGCGCTCGTCGCCCGCCTGGCCGCCGTCGACGGGCTCACGGTGCTGTCCTCCCGGCTCCCCGACCCGGCCGCCCACGGCCTGCACCTGGCCGCCCACCAGCAAGCTCCCGGCGAGGGCCCCTGGGGGCGGTCGTGCCACGCCCCGGGAGAGGTGGCGGTCGCAGCGGCCGAGGGCGCCGCGTGGGTCACCCTCTCGCCGTACGCCGCCAGCGCGAGCAAGCCGGGGCACGGACCCGCCCTGCCACCCGAGGCGTACGCGGGGCACCCCGTCCCGGTGCTGGCGCTGGGCGGCGTCGACGCGACCACCGCCGCCGCTGCCCGGGCGGCCGGCGCCCACGGCGTCGCGGTGATGGGCGCGGTGATGCGGGCCGCCGACCCGGCACGCGTCGTGGCCGGGCTGCTGCGGGAGACCGGGTGCTGACCCCGCCGGTGGTGCTCGCGGTGGCGGGCACCGACAGTGGCGGAGCCGCCGGGCTCGCGGCCGACCTCGCCACGGTCGCTGCGCTCGGCTGCCACGGTGCCTGTGCCGTGACCGCGGTGACGGCGCAGGACACCACCGGCGTCCACGCGCTCCACCCGGTCCCCGCGGCCGCCGTCGCGGCCCAGGTCGGGGCCGTCCTGGGCGACCTGCCGGTCACGGTCGTGAAGACCGGGATGCTCGGCTCACCGGAGGTCGTCGACCTGGTCGCCACCCACCTCGGCCACCTGCCCCTCGTGGTCGACCCCGTCCTCGTGGCCACCAGCGGCGCAGTGCTCGGCGACGCCGCCGTCGTCGCGGCCTACCGCGAGGCGCTGCTGCCGCGGGCGCTCGTCGCCACGCCCAACCTGTCCGAGGCCCGCGCGCTCGCCCACCGCGACGGGTCGGCGCCCGACCTGGCCGCGGCGCTCGCCGACCTCGGCTGCGCGGTCGTCGTCACCGGCGGGCCCGAGTGGCGTCCGGGCGATCCGGGGGCGACGTGCACCGACTGGCTCTGCCGACCCGGAGGCGCGCCCGTGCCCCTGCGCCACCCGGGCGTGGCGACCACCGCCGACCACGGCAGCGGGTGCACCTACGCCGCCGCGCTGGCTGCCCGCCTCGCCCACGGCGCCGACCTCGAGGACGCCGCCGACGGTGCTGCGGCCTTCGTCGGCGCCCGCCTCGCCGCCAGCAGCGGCTGGCGGCTGGGGCGCGGTCGCGGCCCCGTCTCCCACCTCGTCCAGGCCCCACCACCCACCCAGGAGGAACCCGCATGACCGTCCACCCCGCCCACGAGCGCGTGCTCACCGGCCCGCTCGGCGTCCCCGCCACCCGCGTCCACCTCACCAACGGCGAGACCTTCGACCTCTACTCCACCTCCGGACCGGGGTCCGACCCCGAGACCGGCCTGCCCGCGCTGCGGGCCGGGTGGATCGAGGACCGTGGCGACACCGAGGAGTACGCCGGTCGCGAGGCCCTGCTGCGCGACGACGGCCGCTCCGCCGTACGCCGCGGGTCGACACGCGGCGCGTGGCGCGGTGAGCGACGACGTCCGCGCCGGGCGGTGGCGGGCGCCAACGTGACACAGCTCCACCACGCCCGGCGCGGCGTCGTGACCGCGGAGATGGAGTACGTCGCCGCCCGCGAGGGCTGCGACGTGGAGCTGGTCCGCAGCGAGGTCGCCGCCGGCCGCGCGATCATCCCCGCCAACGTCAACCACCCGGAGTCGGAGCCGATGATCATCGGCCGGGCGTTCCTGGTGAAGATCAACGCCAACATCGGCAACAGCGCCGTCACCAGCAGCATCGCCGAGGAGGTCGACAAGCTGACCTGGGCGACCACGTGGGGCGCCGACACCGTCATGGACCTCTCCACGGGCGAGGACATCCACACCACCCGCGAGTGGATCCTGCGCAACTCGCCGGTCCCCATCGGGACCGTCCCCCTCTACCAGGCGCTGGAGAAGGTCGGCGGCGAGGCGGAGCGGCTGAGCTGGGAGGTCTTCCGCGACACGGTCGTCGAGCAGTGCGAGCAGGGCGTGGACTACATGACCGTCCACGCCGGCGTGCTGCTGCGGCACGTCCCGCTCACCGCCGACCGGGTGACCGGCATCGTGTCGCGCGGCGGCTCGATCATGGCCGGCTGGTGCCTGGCTCACCACGAGGAGAACTTCCTCTTCACCCACTTCGACGAGCTGTGCGAGATCTTCGCGGCCTACGACGTGGCCTTCTCCCTGGGCGACGGCCTGCGGCCCGGCAGCGTGGCCGACGCCAACGACGCAGCCCAGCTGGCGGAGCTGCGCACCCTCGCCGACCTGACCGCGCGGGCGTGGGAGCACGACGTGCAGGTGATGGTCGAGGGCCCCGGCCACGTCCCCCTCGACCTCGTGGAGGAGAACGTCCGGCTCCAGCAGGAGTGGTGCCACGGCGCGCCGTTCTACACGCTCGGCCCGCTGGCCACCGACGTCGCGCCCGGCTACGACCACATCACCAGCGCCATCGGCGCCGCGGCGATCGCCATGCACGGCACGGCGATGCTCTGCTACGTCACGCCCAAGGAGCACCTGGGCCTGCCGGACCGCGACGACGTCAAGACCGGCGTCATCACCTACAAGCTGGCCGCCCACGCCGCGGACGTGGCCAAGGGGCACCCGGGTGCCCGCGCATGGGACGACGCACTCAGCCGGGCCCGCTTCGAGTTCCGCTGGCACGACCAGTTCGCGCTCTCGCTCGACCCGCCCACCGCCGAGTCCTTCCACGACGAGACCCTCCCCGCCGAGGGCGCCAAGACCGCGCACTTCTGCTCGATGTGCGGACCGAAGTTCTGCTCGATGCGCATCAGCCACGACGTGCGCGAGCGGTTCGCGGAAAAGTCCGCCGAGTTCGTACGCCTCGGCGGCACCGTCTACGTCAGCGAGTCGTGACCGGCAGGTGCACGACGACGTCCTTCATCCGCATCGCACCGACGCCGCGCGAGCCGAAGCCGACGTACATGTCCGAGATCGGCGCCACCGTGAGGAAGAGCGTCTTCCCGGCCGGCACGTCGACGGCCACCGACGGCAGCTCGATGCCCTTCCGAGGCTTGTTGATGACGATGCCGCTCTCGCGCACCGGGAGCATGTTGTTCTGCACGATGCGGGCGTCCAGCGGGCTGGTGCCGACCGACAGGCCGAGGAAGGCGCGGTTGTCGAGGCCGAGCGTGGTGAGCGTGGCGTCGAGCTTCGAGGAGCCCGCGATGGTGAGCGGGCCCTGCGCGATCGGGTAGGCGATCGGGGCGCCGACGCCGACGGTGCTGACGACCTCGCCGAGCTCCACCGGCGTGGTCGGCGCGGACGCGGGGACGGTGACGCAGCGGTCGCCGGCGGCGGTGGTGAGGTGCAGCTGGCCGAGGCCCTTCAGACCAGTCTTCACGCCCTGCAGGTTCTGCGTGAGGAAGCGCAGGCCGAGGTCGGCGAAGGTCGGGCTGCCGAGCATCGGCGAGCAGGCGTCGATGGTCGCGAGCGGGACGTCGAGGTTGCTGCCGAACGGCAGGACCGACGGCAGCGTGTGCCCGCCGTTGTAGCCGACCAGGATGCTCTGCGCGCGGGCCTTGTCGGTGAGCGCGCGGCGGAAGTTCTTCAGGCCCTGGTCGAGCGGGAAGAGGTTGTCGGTCGCGCCCTGTCCGAAGAGGACGGGGATGTCGAGCTTGCGCCCCTGGCGCACGTGCCACTCCGGGCCGTTGCGGTCGAGGAAGTCGTGGAGGTACGCCGGCACGTGGCCCGTCGCGGTCGCCTCGGCGAAGCCGCGGACCACCAGCGGCGGCAGCGCGTCGGTCGGCAGCGCGGCGGCGGTGAGGGCGGTGGCCCACTCGGTGCGCGGGACGCCCTGCGGGAACAGGCTCTCGGTCAGGCTCGACCAGGTGATCTCCGGGACGAGGGCGTCGAAGCGCGTCGCGCCCTTGTCGCGCAGCTCGCTGAAGGCGCCGACGAACTGGTAGCCACCGCCGTAGGACCCGCCGATCGCGCCGAGCACCGGGTCGCCGGGCTTTGCTTCTCCACCCACGGCTGCGCGGCGACGACGTCGACGATCCTCTGGACGTCCTTGCCCTCGACGTCGGGGTTCTCGATGTGGGCCCGTCCGCCGCTCTCGCCGAAGCCGCGCTGGTCGAAGCTCAGCACCCCGAAGCCGGCGTCGGTGAGGTAGGCGAACGCAGCCGGGTCCGTCGTACGGCTGCCGCCCCAGCCGTGGCTGTGCAGCACCATCGGCACCGGTCGGTCCTTCGTGGCGCCGGCGGGGCGGAACAGCGTGAAGCAGATGTCCACCGGTGCGGTCGTGCCCGGGTCCGGGACGCTGGTCAGGCAGCCGTCGGTCGTGATGACGGCGTCCACGGCGGCGGCCGGCGAGGCGACGTACGGGACCGAGGCGAGCGCGAGGACGCCCGCGACGGCGGCGGTGATGCGGCTGGCGAGGTGACGGTGCATGGCTTCTCTCCTGCGACGGGGTCACTCGTACCAACGAGTAGCCCCGCCCGTGGCTACGCACCCCGCCAGCCGCGGTCCCTCAGCAGTCGTGCGCGTCGGCCCCGGCGATCCAGGTCTCGACCATCTCGTCGGCCAGCGTCGAGCCGGCCCCGAAGTACTCCAGGCCCTTGCCGTTCGCGCCGTTCGGCGTCGGGATCCGCTCGGTGCCCTTGGGGTCGCCGATCGTCATCTTCTCGAAGATCTTGATCCCGACCGGCATGCCCTCGGCGCGCAGGGCGTCGTAGCCCGCGTCGGCGGCCCCGTCGCACGCGGCCTGGTAGCCGAAGATCAGGTCGGCCCCCGTCTCGGCCGAGAGGACGAACCAGTTGCTCGACGCCGGGGCGCTGAGGGAGTACATCGGCACGTAGCAGTGGTGTGCGCTGGCGCTGGTGGCGGTCACGGCGACCGCCGCTGCCGCTGCGGCGGACACGACGCCGAGGCGGCGGATGGTGGCTCTCATGGTGCTGACCCTTTCGTCACGGACCCCCGTCGGGTCTCGGTGACACCAGTGCACCCGTCGGGCCCGGGCCGCGACCACGGCGTGGACCCGCACAGTTCTCGTACAGTTCCTCAGCCCTGCCGCCTCGCCAGCTCCAGGCCGGCATCCCATCCCGGGGCGCGGCCACCGGCGGGCGGTCGGATCGCGGCCATGTCGTGGCCCGACCGCGCCAGCACCCACGCGACCGCGGAGTTCGAGTTCCACATCTCGCCCAGCGCGAGCTCGTCGCGGCCCCACACGAGCGGCGGCACCAGCTCGAGGACCTCCAGGACACGCCTCACCCGGGCCGGCTCCTCCGTCGTGCGGACGGGGCTGTCGACCGCCTCGGCGACGTCGGGGATGCGTCCGCCGGCCCAGCAGCGCACCTCGTAGCGGAACGCGCGGAAGCGGCCGAGCCGGGCAGACCCGACGGGGCCCTCGCAGAGGACGCCGCGGTCGGCGTCGGCCACGTTCCACACGGGCCCCATCTCGACCGCGTAGGTGGCGCCACCGGCGTGCACCATCAGGCCGGAGTGGAAGAGGTCGAGGGGTGAACGGTGGCTGCGCCACGCCGAGCAGCGCTCGTAGACGCGTCCGTTCGTGCGGACGAACCGACCGCCGGCGCCGAGGGGCAGCCAGTAGAGGTCGACCCATGTGTCCACTGGCTGCCTCCCCCTCGTGACGCCAGAGAATCAGCGTGCGGTGCGGGACCGACAGGGCCGAAGGTCCCGGTGGTCAGCGGTCAGGTCTCGCCCAGCGCGAACAAGGTCAGCTGCATGCCGTCGGGGGCAGCGACGCGAGCATTGCGATCGCCCCAGGGTGTCTCGATCGCGTGCGCGACCGCCATCGCACCGGCCTCGATGAGCGCGGCTGCCGCCTCGTCCGCGTCAGGGACGCGGAGGGCGAACCGGACCGTGCCCGAGACCCGCGCGCCGACCTCGAGGTCGTCGACCATCGCCGCCTGCGCCTCGTCGAAGAGCTCGAGCGTGGCGCGTCCCGCATCGAGCAGCAGCACCCGTCCCTCGTCGCTGCTCCAGTCGGCGAGCTGTGGCAGGCCGAGGCCGTCGCGGTAGAGCCGCACAGCGGCGTCGAAGTCCTCGACAGTGAGGGTGATGCGGAACTCCTGGACACCGGTCATGCATCGATGATCGGACCTCAGGTGCACGTGAGGTCAAGAGCGCCTTCTCACCCCACCGGCACCCGCACCGGCCCGACCTCGCCGACGAGACGGCGTACGACGTCCGCGCACCCGCCGCACCCGGTGGTCGCGCGCGTCTGGTCGACGCACTCCGCGACCGTGCCGCACGCCCGGATCGCCCCCGCGCTGACGCCGGCGCAGGCGCAGACCTCCGCCTCGTCGGGCAGCGGTGTGGGGGCGTCGATGGCCTCGGGCAGCAGCAGCTGCCCGGGCTCGTCGGGGCCGAGGATGGTGCCGCGGTCGTAGAGCTGGGTGATCAGCCCGACGCGCGACAGGTCGCCGACCAGCGCGGCCGCGACGATCCGGCCGCCGTGGACCACGAGACGCCGGTGCGAGCCCGCGATCGGGTTCGTCACCTCGACCACCTCGCCCTCGGCGGTCCGCGGGTCGCCCAGCACGGCGACCTCGAGCCCGGTGGCGCGCAGCCGCGCGACGCTGCGCAGGCCGTCGTACGCCGCCTCCTCCCCGCGCAGGACGCGGGCCAGCACCTCGGCCTGCTCCCAGGCGGGTGGGACGAAGCCGGTCGTACGACGACGGTGCTCCGCGCAGTCGCCGATCGCGTGGACGCGGTCGTCGGTGACGCTCGTGAGCGTGCTGTCGACGACGATCCCGCGACCCACCATCAGCCCCGCGCGACGTGCCAGCGCGGTCGACGGACGGCCGCCGGCGGTGAGGACGACGAGGTCGGTCGGCAGGAGGGCGCCGTTGTCGAGCTGGACGCCGTCGTCGGTCATCCGGACCGCGCGGGCGCCGGTGTAGACCTCGGTGCCGAGGCGGCGCAGGTCCCGGGCGAGCACTCCGCCCGCCGCCGCGCCGACCTGCCCGGCGAGCAGGTGGTCGGCGCCCTCGACGACCTCGGTGAGCACCGCGCGCACCGACAGGGCACGCGCGACCTGGAGGCCGAGGAGGCCGCCTCCGACCACGACGGCCCGCTGCCCGGGACGGGTGGCAGCGTCCAGGCGGCGACAGTCCGCCAGGCTCCGGAAGGGGTGCACCTTCGGGTGGAGCGTGCCGTCGCGGCGCACCAGGCCGCGGATCGGCGGCAGGGTGGGGATCGCTCCGGTCGCGAGCACGAGCCGGTCGTATGCAATCCGTTCCCCGTCGACCAGCGCCACCTCGCGGGCGTCGCGGTCGAGCTCGAGCACCCGCGCGCCGAGTCGCAGGTCGAAGCCCTGCGCCGCGAACCACTCCGGCGAGCGCAGCGTCAGGGCGTCGGCGGAGTGGGTGCCCTCGAGGACCGCGGAGAGCAGGATCCGGTTGTAGGGCGCGTGCGGCTCGTCGGCGAGCACCGTGAGGCGTACGTCGGCGCCGACGAGCTGCTCGGCCAGGCGGACGGCAGCCATCCCACCGCCCACCACGACGACACGCTCAGCCACGACCCACCGCCGCCAGCCGGGCTGCACACACCTTGAACTCCGGCATCCGCGACGCCGGGTCGAGCGCGTCGTTGGTCAGCCGGTTGGCGCCGACCCAGTGGAAGGGGACGAAGACCGTGTCGGGGCGGATCGTCGTCACCACCCGCGCGGGCGCGGTCATCGTGCCGCGGCGCGTCGAGACCTGCACCGCCTCGCCCGTGGCGAGACCCAGCCGGCCGGCGAGCAGCGGGTGCAGCTCGACGAAGGGACCGTCGTCGGGGAGGTCGCGGACCCTCCGGGTCTGCGCGCCGGACTGGTACTGCGCGAGCACCCGCCCGGTCGTGAGGTGGACGGGGTAGTCGTCGTCCGGGACCTCCGCCGCACCCCGGTGCTCGACGGCCAGCATCCGGGCCCGGCCGTCGGCGTGCGCGAACGACGAGGCGAAGAGCCGCTCGCCGCCCCAGAAGACACCGCCCTCGTCGCGGATCCGGTCGTAGGTGATCGTCGAGTAGTCCGCCGGCCCGCCCGCGGACGCCCGGCCGAGCTCGGCGAAGACCTCCTCCGGGTCGGTCGCGAAGGTCGCCGTCGACCCCAGTCGCTCCGCGATCGCTGCGATCACCTCGAGGTCCGACCGCACGCCGGACGGCGGGGTGATCGCCTTCTGCCGCAGCACGACCCGGCCCTCGAGGTTGGTCATCGTGCCGGTCTCCTCGGCCCACTGCGTCACCGGCAGCACCACGTCCGCGATCGCGGCGGTCTCCGACATCACCACGTCGCACACCACCAGCAGGTCGAGCGCCTCGAGCCGCGCGGTGACCTGGGTGGCGTTGGGGGCGCTGACGACGATGTTGGAGCCGAGGACCAGCATCGCGGAGGGGCCGTCGTCGGTGCCGCAGGCGTCGAGGAGCTCGTACGCCGACCGGCCGGGGCCGGGCAGCGAGTCGGGGTCGACGCCCCACACGCCGGCGACGTGGGCGCGGGCCGCGGGGTCGTCGATGCGGCGGTAGCCGGGCAGCTGGTCGGCCTTCTGCCCGTGCTCGCGCCCACCCTGGCCGTTGCCCTGGCCGGTGAGGCAGCCGTAGCCCGCGCCGCGCTTGCCGACCATCCCGAGGGCCAGCGCCACGTTGATCCAGGCGAGCACGGTGTCGGAGCCGGTGGAGTGCTGCTCCGCGCCGCGGGCGGTGAGCACCATGACGCGCGGCGAGCCGGCCAGCACCGCCGCGAGCTCGCGCACCTCGGCTGCCTCGATGCCGGTCACCCGCTCGACCCGCTCCGGCCACCACGGCGCGACCGACTCCTCGACCTCCGCCCAGCCGGTCGTGCGGGCGGCGAGGTAGTCCTCGTCCACCGCACCGGCGGCGACGAGCAGGTGCAGCAGGCCGAGGGCGAGCGCGAGGTCCGTGCCGGGCACCGGCTGGAGGACGAGGTCGGCACGGTCCGCGGTCGGCGTACGCCTCGGGTCGATGACGACGACGCGACCGCCGCGGGCGCGGAGCCGGTCGAGGTGGCGCGCGGCCGGCGGCATGGTCTCGGCGAGGTTGGACCCGACGAGCACCAGCACGTCGGTCTCCTCGACGTCGGCCAGCGGGAAGGGCAGGCCGCGGTCGAGGCCGAAGGCGCGGATCCCCGCCGACGCGGCCGACGACATGCACCAGCGGCCGTTGTAGTCGATCTGCGAGGTGCCGAGCGCGACGCGGGCCAGCTTGCCGAGGGCGTACGCCTTCTCGTTGGTGAGCCCGCCGCCACCGAAGACGGCGACCCCGTCCGGGCCCTTCTCCGCCTGCGCGCCGCGGAGCCCCGCAACGACCCGGTCGAGCGCGTCGTCCCACGACACCGCCGTCCACTCCCCCGTCACCCGGTCCCGGACGAGGGGCGAGGTGAGGCGCTCGCGGCCGCCGTACAACCCGGCCGCGGCCCAGCCCTTGCGGCACAGCGCGCCGGCGTTGACGGGGAACTCCTCCCACGCCGACACCTCCGGCACGCGCCGGCCGGTGAGCCGCATCCCGCACTGCAGGGAGCAGTAGGGGCAGTGGGTCTCGGTCGCCACGAAGTCACTCCGCTCAGATGCCGGCGCCGGCCAGGCTCTGGGCCCGGACCTCGGCGGGACGGCGCAGGTAGACCGCCCAGGTGACCGCACCGCAGACGACGTAGAAGACGGTGAAGACCAGGAAGGCGCCCTTGGTGGCGGACATCGGGTCGGCCACCCACGGTGCGCTGAAGGCCATCGGGATCAGGAAGCCGCCGATGGCGCCCACCGCGCCGATCACGCCGATCGCGGCGGAGGCCTGCTTGGTGCCGGCCAGCAGGGCGGCGGTGCGCTCGGGGGTGCCGGCCGGCGTGGCGCGCTCGGCCTCGGTGCGCCAGATCGCCGGGATCATCTTGTACGTCGAGCCGTTGCCGATGCCGGTCGCGGCGAAGACGCAGAGGAAGAAGCCCAGGAACCACGGGAACCACGACTGGTTGGCGGACGCGATCGCCGGGTCCGCGGTCGGGTTGGGGGTCAGCTGCATGAGCGTCCAGAGCACGGCGAGGGTGAAGACGACCATCGCGGCGAACGCACCCAGCGTCACCTTCGCGCCGCCGAGGCGGTCGGCCAGCCAGCCGCCGAACGGCCGAGTCGCGGAGCCGACCAGGGCGCCGAGGAACGCGAAGTAGGCGAAGTAGATGCCGGTGCCCAGCGGCGCCGGCTCCGGCACCCAGAAGTTGAGCTTGATGAGCAGCGGCATGGCGGCGGAGTAGCCGATGAAGGACCCGAAGGTGCCGATGTAGAGGAACGCCATGATCCACGTCTGCCGCTTGCGCACGACCTGCATCTGCTCGCGCGGCGAGGACTTCGCGGTGGCCAGGTTGTCCATGAAGAGGTACGCCGCGAGCGTCGCGACGACCGCGAGCCCGGCGTAGACCCAGGCCGCGCGCTGCAGGTCGATCCCGCCCTCGGATGCCTTGACCAGGCCGAAGATCCCGGCGCCGCCCACGATGACGGGCAGGAAGAGCTGGATCAGCGAGACGCCGAGGTTGCCGCCGGCGGCGTTGAGGCCCAGCGCGGCGCCCTTCTTGGCCGAGGGGTAGAAGAAGTTGATGTTGGCCATCGAGCTGGCGAAGTTGCCGCCGCCCAGGCCCGCGGTCGCGGCGATGAGGCAGAAGACCCAGTAGGGCGTGTCCGGCCGTTGCACGGCGTACGCGAAGCCGAGCGTGGGGATGAGCAGGAGCGCCGCGCTCGCCATCGTCCAGTTGCGGCCGCCGAACTTCGGCACCGCGAAGGTGTAGGGCAGGCGCAGCAGCGAGCCGACGAGGTTGGGCAGCGCCACCAGCAGGAAGAGCTGCTGCGGCGTGTAGTCGAAGCCGGTCGCCACCAGGAAGGCCGAGCTCACGCTCCAGATCAGCCACACCGAGAAGCCGAGGTGCTCGGCGAAGATCGACCAGACCAGGTTGCGCCGGGCCACCTGACGGCCGGTCGACTCCCAGAAGTCGGGGTCCTCGGGACGCCAGTCCTCGATCCAGCGGCGGCTACGGCGGGTGGGGGTCTGCGTGCTCATGGCAGCAGCGTGGTCGGCGACTGTGACGTGCGCGTGGGCCCGGCGGTGGCAGGACCGTCACGTTCTCCTCACGACCTCACGGACCTCACCGCCTCACGGTCCCGGCCGGCCCGTGACGCACGAAGAGCCCCGGCCGCACGAGGCGGACGGGGCTCTTCGAGGAGATGTCAGGCGATGCGGACGTTCTCGGCCTGGGGACCCTTGGGGCCCTGGGCGAGGTCGAACTCGACCTTCTGGTTGTCCTCGAGCGACTTGTAGCCGTTGGACTGGATCGCGGAGAAGTGGACGAACACGTCCTCGCCGCCGCCGTCCTGCGCGATGAAGCCGAAGCCCTTGTCAGCGTTGAACCACTTGACGGTGCCCTGAGCCATGATGTGTTTCCTTTGTTTCGTTCGCGGGCTGTGTGCCGGCGACCTGCTGAAGACATCCACCTGATGGAGTCCAGCGAACCGAAAACCAGGAGTAAGAACACGAGCCGCACATCGTGAGCGGCCAGGACGATCCGGAGACCATCCCTTCAACAACCACCAGCGTACGCCATCTGGTCCCGAAATGGGCTTTCGTGGACCTGCGCTCACCTGCGCAGGAGCAGCGCGGCGTCGCCGAACTCGTGCCACAGGTAGCCGCCGGCCACCGCGGCGTCGTACGCCGCCTGCGTGAGCGCGGCGCCCGCGACGGCCTCGACGAGCAGCAGGTGCGAGGCCATCGGGTCGTGCCAGCCGGTGACCAGGCCGTCCACCACGCGGGGCGGGTGGGCCGGCGTGACGACCCGCGAGGTCCAGCCGGACGCCGCCTCCACGCGGCCGTCGACGACCGCGGACTCGACCGCGCGGGTGGCGGTTGTGCCGACGGCGACGACCCGTCCGCCGTGGTCCCGGGCGGCGTCGATCGTGCGGGCGCTCGGCTCCGGGACCTCGAACCACTCCGGCCCCGGCGCCTCGCCGGCCTCCTGCGACGAGACGCCCGTGTGCAGGGTGACCGGTGCGAGCTGGACCCCCGCGGTGACCAGCCGGGTGACCAGCTCGTGGGTGAAGGGTCGCCCCGCGCTCGCCATCTCCGCGCTGCCGGGCCGGGTGCCGAAGACGGTCTGGTAGTCGGTGAGCGGGTAGCGGCGGTCGAGGTAGCCGTACGCGATCGGGCGTCCGTTCCAGGCGAGCTGGCGGTCGAGGTCGCCGCGGACCGAGGCGCGCCAGAGCCGGTTGCCCTCACCGGTCGGCGACGACGCCCCGGCGGGCCACGGCTCGCGGAGCGTCAGGTCGACGTCGCCGACCCGGAGGCGGTCACCGACGTCGGCGTCGAGGATGGCGCGGGCGGCAACGGGCGACGTACGCAGCTCGACGACGCGGTCGCCGTCGTCGAGGCGGTGGGCGACGTGCAGCACGACCGGCCTCCCGTCGAGGACCGCGTCGACCTCGGCCGGCACGGTGGCCGAGGTGTTGACGACCAGCACGTCGCCGGGGCGCAGGTGGTCCGGCAGCTCGCGGAAGTGCCCGTGGGACAGGCCGTCGGGCGTCGCGACGAGCAGGCGGACCTCGTCGCGCGCGAGCCCCCGCGCCTCGGCCGGCTCGGGCGCGAAGGTCGCGGCGGTGAACCGGGTGCGGGGTGTCTCGTCGAGCAGGGTCATCCCAGGTCCTCCGCCCGGTAGCGGCCGGACGCGGGCCTGGTCTCGAGCAGGTCCAGCAGCCGCGGGACGACCGAATCCGGCAGCGGGCGGTCGGAGATGTCCTCGCCCGGGAAGGCGTCCTGGTGCATCGCGGTGCGCATGTCGCCGGGGTCGACGGCGTACGCCGTCAGGCCGGTCTCGGCGCCGTAGGTCAGCGTCACGTGGTCGAGCGCGGCCTTGCTCGCGCCGTAGAGACCCCAGGTCTCGTAGTGGTGGACCGCCGCGTCGGAGCTGATCGAGAGCAGTACGCCGTCCGCTGCCCCCAGCCACGGCAGGAGGGCGGAGGTGAGGACCAGCGGGCCGCCGATGTTGGTGCGCCAGACGTGCTGCAGGTCGGCCACATCGACCTCGGCGAGCGGTCGCATCGGCAGCGGGCCGAGCGTGCTGGCGTTGTGGACCAGGAGGTCGAGCCGGCCCCTCTCCGCCACCTCGGCGACCAGGCGGTCCCGGTGGTCGGCGTCGGTCAGGTCGCCGACCACCACCGACACCTCCCCCGGCAGCTCGGCCGCCTTGAACTTCTCCTCGCTGCGCCCGTCGGTGACCACGTCCCATCCCCGCTCCGCGAGCGCCCTGCCCAGGGCCAGTCCCAGACCGGCCGATCCCCCGGTGACCAGAGCCACCCTTGTCGTCATCTCGATGTCCATGGCACCATCGTTCAAGTTGAAGTGAACTTGAGTTCAAGGGGCAAGTGATGAACGGTCGAGACCTGCTGCCGATGGGCGAGATCTCCCGACGGAGCGGCTTCGCGGCGTCGGCGATCCGCTACTACGAGGCCGAGGGACTCGTCGAGGCACACCGCTCGGCCGGCGGGCAGCGCCAGTTCGAGCGCAACGTGCTCCGTCGCCTGGCCTTCATCCGCGCCGCCTCCAACGTCGGGCTGAGCATCGAGGAGATCCGCGAGGAGCTGGCCCGCCTGCCTGGCAACCGCACCCCCACCAAGGCCGACTGGCAGCGCATCTCGCGCCACTGGGGCCGCCGGCTCGACGAGCAGATCGCCGCGCTCCAGCGGCTGAAGGGCGGGCTCGACGGCTGCATCGGCTGCGGCTGCCTGAGCCTGCGCAGCTGCGCCTTCTCCAACCCCGACGACGTGCACGCCGAGCGCGGGGCGGGTGCCCGGCTGCTGCCCGACACGTTGCGGCGGCCGCACCCGACGCGGCGTACGTCCGGGTAGTCCAGTGACACCTGGCTGATCGGGAGCTCCGCCGGCCGGTCGTAGTCCAGTGACATGTGGCTGCAGGACGGTCCACAACACAGCCATCCCTCACTGGACCACCCGGCACGGGCAGCCATCCCTCACTGGACTACCCAAGCGTCCCAGCGTGCACCCGGGCCACAATCACCCCATGACCGACGGCTACGAGATCCGCACCGGCGTCGACGCGATGGACCTCGACCTCGTCCACCACTGGCTCAGCACCGACGCCTACTGGGCCCTCGGCCGCACCCGCGACAACGTCGAGTGCGCCGCGGCGCACTCGCTGAACTTCGGCGCGTTCGCCGACGGCACCCAGGTGGCGTACGCCCGGGTGGTCACCGACCACGCGAACTTCGCCTGGCTGTGCGACGTGTACGTCGACCGCGACCACCGCGGTCGCGGCCTCGGCGGGCGGCTGGTGGCGGCGGCCGCCGAGCAGCTCGACGACCTCGGGGTCCGGCGCACCCTGCTGTCGACGTACGACGCCCACACGGTCTATGCGGCCCACGGCTTCACGCCGCTGCCGGAGCCGGAGCGGTGGATGGTCCGGCAGGCGACCTAGGACTCCCGCAACCCCGCCCTCAGCTCAGCGAGCGCGTCCTCGAGGGACACCTGCGGCGACCAGCCCCAGCCGCGCGCCCGGTCGGCGCGGATCTGGCCGGTCCACGCCGGCTCGTCGTCCCACGTCGGCTCGAGCCCGAGGGCGGACGCCACGGCGCCGAGGTAGTCGCGCTGCGTCGCTGGACCGCCGGCGACGTTGACCGGGGTGCAGCCACCGGCGACCGGACCGCTCGCCGCGTCGGACCCGGCAGGGATGGCTCCCGTGGCGAGGTCGGCGGCAACGGCCGCCAGGTCGTCCACGTGCACCCAGGCGAAGGTCGCGTCGGCGACGGCGTGCTGCTCGGACGGGTCGGCCGCGATGTCGCGCGGGCGAATGGCGTTCCACACCGACGACCCACCCGGGCCGAGGATCGCGGGCGGGCGCAGCAGCACCCGGGTGATGCCGGCCGTCCGCTCGAGGGCGGCGTCGGTGTCGCGCTTGATCACGCCGTACGCCGACGAGCCGTCCGGCACCAGCGCACCGTCCTCGTCGATGTCCCCGACCCCGGGGCTGCGGTCGTAGACACCGGCCGTGGAGACGTGCACCAGCAGGGGTACGGCGGCGGCGACCGCGGCCTCGGCGATCACGAGGGTGCCGTCGAGGCCGACGCGGCGCTGGTCCTCGGCGCCGGAGCCGAGCGGGTGGACGGTGGTGACGAGGGCGTCGGCACCCGCGACCACGGAGTCGGCGAAGGCCGGGTCGGCGAAGTCGCCGACGTGCTCCTCGACGCCCGGAGCGCTCGGCGCGGTGCCGACCCGGCGTACGACGGCGCGCACGGTGGCACCTCGCTCGGCCAGGGCGGCCACCACGTGGCTGCCGACCAGGCCGTTGGCACCGGTCACGACGACGACGGGGTCAGCTGTGCGAGAGGTCATGCACCCCACCTTGTCACTGCGCGGAAAGGCGTCTCGGCAGCACCACGTGGGCGACGACCGCGACCCACAGCGGGGCGACGACCAGGCTGGTCAGCACGTCCGTGGGGTGGTGCGCGCCCTGGTAGAGCCGGCTGGCGGCGACGACCAGCGGGACGGCGTACAACGGCCACACCCAGCGGCTCGCGCCGGCCACGGTGCGGGTGAGGTGGACGGCGAGGGCGACGTAGACCACGACCGAGGTGGCGACGTGGCCCGACGGGAAGCTGTGGTCGGGCACGAGGCCCGGGTCGAGGATCTCGACCGGCGGGCGGTCGCGGGTGATGAACCACGTGGCCACGAGGTAGAACGCGAGGGTGCCAACGACGAGCACGCCGTAGTAGACGAGCGGGCGACGCGAGCCCTGCCAGCGCCAGGCCACGAGCGCGATGACGGCGGCCAGGGCGACCCCCACCACGGTGTCGGCGACGTGGCTGCCGGCAGCGGCGACGACGTCGAGGGCAGGGGTCCGCCGCTCCTCGATGCCCACCGAGACGCTGTCGTCCCACGGGTCCACCACCGACTCCAGCGGGCCGGTGAGCAGCCAGCCCACGGCGAGGACGGCCAGGGTCAGCAGCACCCAGGCGGAGGCGAGGACGCGTACGCCGTCGCGGCGCAGGCCCGGGTCGATGTCGGTCACGGGCGAAGCCTCGCACCCCGACCGCTCGTCGTACCTCACCCGCCGCTCACCGCTCGGCGAGCGCCATCGACCGACCGACCCGCCCGCGCCTCTGCCACGCCGATGTGACGGCTGCCACGGTGATCGCGGTCACAGAGGGTGACCGCGACCCCCGTGCGAGAGGACCAAGCCGTGACCACCGAGGCACCCGACCAGGCAGCGCGCCACGATCCGGTCTACGACCGGCTCCACGAATCACGTGAGTTCACCGAGCTGAGGAAGCGCTACCGCGGCTTCGTCATCCCGGCCACCGTGGCCTTCCTGGCCTGGTACCTGCTCTACGTCTTCATGTCGAACTGGGCAGGCGACTTCATGGCCGTCCAGGTCGTGGGCAACATCAACGTGGCCCTGGTCTTCGGGCTGCTCCAGTTCGTCACGACCTTCGGGCTGGCGTTCATGTACAGCCGGTACTCCAACGCCAAGCTCGACCCGCTGGCGCGCAACCTCGAGCAGTCCTACCGCGACCAGGCCGGCACCACCGGGAAGCGGGGCCAGGCATGAGCGACCAGTTCCTCACCACGTTCCTGTTCCTGTCGGTCGTCGCGCTGACGGTCGGCATCACCTTCTGGGCCAGCCGCCAGACCAAGACAGCCACCGACTTCTACTCCGGGGGCCGGTCCTTCTCCGGCTTCCAGAACGGTCTCGCGATCGGCGGCGACTACATGTCGGCCGCCTCGTTCCTCGGGATCTCGGGCGCCATCGCGGTCTACGGCTACGACGGCTTCCTCTACTCCATCGGCTTCCTCGTCGCGTGGCTCGTCGCCCTGCTGCTGGTGGCCGAGATGCTCCGCAACGCCGGTCGCTACACGATGGCCGACCAGCTCGCCTTCCGGATGAACCAGCGCAAGGTGCGCACGGCGGCGTCCGTGTCGACCGTGGTCGTCTCGATCTTCTACCTGCTGGCCCAGATGGTCGGCGCCGGAACGCTCGTCGCGCTGCTCCTCGGCGTGGACAGCGAGGCGATCAAGAACATCACCATCGTCGGTGTCGGCGTCCTGATGATCTTCTACGTCGTCGTCGGCGGCATGAAGGGCACGACCTACGTCCAGATCACCAAGGCCGTGCTGCTGATGCTCGGCTCGGCGCTGATCGTGGTGCTGGTGCTCGCGAAGTTCGACTTCAACCTGTCCTCGCTGCTCGGCGCCGCTGCCGAGAACTCCGGCAAGGGCGACGCTTTCCTCCAGCCCGGACTGCAGTACGGCAGCACGCTGACGTCGCAGATCGACTTCCTCTCGCTCGGACTGGCCCTGGTGCTCGGCACCGCCGGCCTGCCGCACATCCTGATCCGCTTCTACACCGTCCCGACCGCCCGTGACGCCCGCAAGTCGGTGCTGTGGGCGATCGGCCTGATCGGCGCGTTCTACCTGATGACGCTGGTGCTCGGCTTCGGTGCCGCGGCGCTGCTGGACCGCGAGGCCGTCGACCCGGCCGTGGGCGGCAACCAGAACCTGGCCTCCCCGCTCCTTGCGGAGGCGGTCGGCGGTGGTGCCGGCTCCACGGGGGGCGCCGTCCTGCTGGCGCTCATCGCGGCCGTCGCCTTCGCGACCATCCTCGCGGTGGTGGCCGGCCTGACCCTGGCCAGCTCGTCGTCGGTGGCGCACGACCTCTACAAGGGCGTGCTCAAGAAGGACCAGGAGGTCAGCGAGAAGGACGAGGTGCGGGTCGCCCGCATCGCCGCCTTCGCGATCGGCGCCATCGCGATCGTGCTGTCCATCCCGGCCCAGCGCCTCAACATCGCCTTCCTCGTGGCCCTGGCCTTCGCGGTGGCGGCGTCGGCGAACCTGCCGGCGATCATCTACAACATGTTCTGGCGCCGCTTCAACACCCGTGGCGCCACGTGGAGCATCTACGGCGGCCTCATCTCCGCCGTCGGCCTGGTGCTGCTCTCGCCCGTCATGTCGAGCCTGCCGACCTCGATGTTCCCCGACGCGGACTTCGCGTTCTTCCCGCTCAACAACCCGGGCATCGTCTCGATCCCGCTGGGCTTCCTGCTCGGCTACATCGGGACGATCACCAGCCGGGAGCCGTCCGCGGATGAGCGCTTCACCGAGCTGGAGGTCCGCGCCCTGACCGGTGCCGGCGCCGAGGGCGCGACGCACCACTGATCCGCACCACCGCACCGCACGCACGCCGACGCCCCGGGGACCATCCGTCCCCGGGGCGTCGGCGTTGTCGTCGTACGGGTGGTGCGAGCGGTCAGATGCCCGTGCCCGGGAGGATGACGGCGCCGTTGACGCTCATCAGGCCGCCGTCGTTGTAGGCGTCGGGACCCTCGGGCGAGCTGTTGTCGTCGAAGGTGATCCCCGTGGCCGTGAACGTGCCCGTGGCCGAGTTCCACAGGCCGCCGCCCTCGTTGGCGGCGCTGTTGCCCGTCACCGAGCCGACGGCCCAGGTGACGGTGCCGGCGCCGGTGATGTGCAGGGCACCGCCGTTGCCGGGCGCGGCACCGGTGGAGTTGTCCGCGGCGTTGACGTTGGACAGGTCGGCCGACCCGCCGTTGACCTCGACGGCGCCACCGGCGCGGGGCGCGGTGTTGCCTTTGAGGTTGGTCCACGCCATGTCCAGCGACCCGTTGAGCGACAGCACGCCGCCACCGGAGCCGGCTGCGCCGGTCGCCTTGTTGGCCTCGACCATCGAGCCGGTGACGACCAGCTCGCCGCCGTCGTTGTAGATCGCGCCGCCGCCCTGGTCGGCCGCGGCACCGCTGGCGGTGTTCGCGCGCAGGTGGGTGTCCTTGACGGTCATGGTGCCGGTCGCGGAGTTCCACAGGCCGCCACCCTCGACGGCCGTGTTCTCGTAGACCTTGCTCTGCGAGACGGTGACGTCGCCGGCACCGGTGAGGTGCAGGCCGCCGCCGTTGCCGGGCGCGGTGCCGGCGTCGTTGCCCTGGAGCAGGGTGCGGGCGACGGTCGTGGTGCCGACGTTGGCCTCGATGCCGCCTCCCGCGCGGTTCGCGGTGTTGGCGGACACGGTGCTGCCGTCGACCGACAGGGTGCCGAGGTTGTTGAGCACCCCACCGCCCGAGCCGGCGGCGCCGGTCGCCTTGTTGGCGCTGATCGTGGTGCCGGTGATGGACGTGTTGCCGTCGGAGTAGACGCCGCCACCACCCTGGTCGGCAGCGGCACCCGAGGCGACGTTGCGCGAGATCGTGGAGCGGGTGACCGTCAGCTTGCCGGTCGCCGCGTTCCACAGCCCACCGCCCTCGACGGCCGTGTTGTCGAGCACCTGGGTGGTGTCGACGACGACCGTGCCGGCGCCGGTGAGGTGCAGGCCGCCACCGTTGCCGGGCGCGGCGCCGGTGCTGTTGGACTGCAGGGTCGAGCCGGTCACGGTCGTCGTGCCGACGTTGGCCTCGATGCCGCCGCCCGCGCGGGGCGCGGTGTTGGACAGCACGTCGGTGCTGGCGATGGCCAGCGTGCCGAGGTTGTTCAGCACCCCGCCGCCCGAGCCCGCAGCGCCGGTCGCGGCGTTGCCGGAGATCGTGCTGCCGCTGACCGTCAGCGTGCCGCCGTCGTTGTAGAGGCCACCACCGCCCTGGTCGGCAGCGGCACCAGCCGCCTCGTTGTCGCGCACCGTGGTGCGCTCGACCGTGAAGCGTCCCGTGGCGGAGTTCCACAGGCCGCCACCCTCGGCGCTCGCGGAGTTGTTGGCCACGAGGCTCGCCTTGACGCGTACGTCGCCGGTGCCGGTGAGGTGCACGGCGCCGCCGTTGCCGGGGACGGCTCCGGTGTCGTTGCCGGTCAGGCGGCTGCGTACGACGACCGTGGTGCCACCGACCGCCTCGATGCCGCCGCCGGCGCGCTCGGCCTCGTTGCCGCGCACGCGACTGTCGACGATGCGGAGCATGCCGCCGTCGTTCATCACGGCACCGCCCGAGGCGCCCTCGCCGGTGACGGCGGAGTTGAGCAGGTGGGACTTCCTGATCTCGACCTCGCCGCGACTGCGGACCAGCCCGCCGCTCTCGGTCTCCGCGGGCGCGCCGTTGCGCAGGTAGAGCCGCTTGACGACCAGCCGGCTGTCGCCGCGCACGTCGAAGACGCGGTCGACACCGCGGGCGTTGATCGTCTTGCCGCGGCCCATCACGACCAGGCTGCCGCGGACGTCGAGGTCACCGCGGCCGGCGCCGCCCTGGGCGCCCCTGCCCTTGGCGAACCTGATGGACCTCAGCAGGACGATGCGGTCCTTGCCCTTGCTCTTGTTGGCCTTGCGCACCGCGGTGCGCAGCTGCTTCTCGGTGCGCACCTTGAAGACGCGCTGGGCCTTGGCGGCCTTCGCGGCCGGTGCCTGCGCCTGCGTGGCGTTCGTCGTGGATGCGTTCGCGGTCCCGGCCGCGCTGGCCGGAGCCACCGCGAATGCTGCGAGCGCGAGCGCGGTGGCGGCCACTCCCGTGGTCGCTCGCGTCGTCGTTGTCCTCAGTGCTGACATCACTGTCTGCCCTTCTGGTCGTCGTCCGGCGGATGTGTGTCGTGCTCCGCCTCTGGTCGGCCCCGCTCGTGCGGGTCGACATCGGTGGATACGGCGCCGGGACCGGTCGCGTTCACCGGTCGCTCATCCGGACTGCGATGAACGCGGTCGCACCCGGCGCCGTACGCACTGGTGTGACCGGCAGACTGGACGGCGTGAGCGACCCCGACGGAGCGGTCCCGTCCCTGGCGGACGAGGACGGTGTGACGGCGGCCTACCGGCTGCACGGTGCCGAGGTCTACCGCTTCGCCCTGCGGGGGCTGGGTGACCCGATGGCCGCCCAGGACGTCACCCAGGAGACGTTCGTCAAGGCGTGGCGCCACTCCGAGCGCTACGACCCGGAGGTGGCGTCGCTGCGGGTCTGGCTCTACGGCATCGCCCGCAACACGATGATCGACCACGTGCGCGCCGCCGCGGTCCGCCCCTGGCACAGCCAGCTCGCCGAGCCGCCGACGGTGGAGGCGGCCGCCGGGTCGATCAGCGACCAGGCCGACGCCGTGCTCGACGGCTGGCTGGTCGAGGAGGGCCTGCGCCGGCTCGCCCCCCACCACCGGGAGGCACTCGTGCAGACCCACCTGCGCGGACGTCCCTACGACGAGGTGGCGACGGAGATGGCCATCCCGGTCGGCACCCTGCGCAGCCGGGTCTTCTACGCGATGCGAGCCCTGCGGGCCGCGATGGATGAGATGGGAGTGAGCCTGTGAGCGTCTCCGACGAGGATCACCGCGAGCTGCGGGAGCTGCTGGGCTCCTACGCCCTGGGCCACCTGCCCGAGGACCAGGCCGCCCGGGTGCGCGCGCACCTGGACGGCTGCCGCGCGTGCCGCGCCGACCTCGACGACCTGCTCCCCGTCGTGCGACGGCTCGACGCGGTGGACGCCGACGCCTTCGGCGAGGTGCCCGCACCCCCGCCCGGCCTCGGCGACGACATCTGGCAGGCCGTGTCCCGCGAGCGCGCCGAGCGGGCCGCCGTACGGGAGGGCGACGAGGTCGTCCGCCTGCGGCCGGCACCCATCCGCGTCCTGGCCGCCGCCGCTGCCGTGGTGGTGGCGCTCGGGGTCGGTGGCGCCGTCGGACGGGCGACCGCGCCCGAGCCCGCCGCGGTGCCGACCGAGGCCATCTCGATGCGGGTGGCGCCGGGCGACCCCGTGAGCATCGAGAGCGCCGACCTCGTGGCCCACACGTGGGGGGTCGAGCTGCGGATCGTCGCGGCCGGCTTCACCGAGGGCGAGACCTTCCGCGCCTCGTTCCGCACCGACGACGGCACGTTGGTGCCGGCCGGCGAGTTCCTGGGGGTCGGCTCGTCGCGGATGACCTGCTTCCTCCAGTCCGCGAGCCTGCGCGAGGACGTCACCCAGGTGCTGGTGACGGACGAGGCGGGCACCACCGTGGTCTCCTCGGACCTCTGAGCGAGTCCCGAAGCCCGTCCACCGCACGCCCCTGACCGCCCGTCGCGCTCCAGGGGACCGGACCTGTCGATCGCAGGGCCGGGCGCAGTAGGTTCACGTGACGACAATCACGCACAACGGGAGATCGCAGATGAGCAGTGAGACCCTCTCCAACCTGTCCCGCGAGGACCGGCGGTTCGAGCCGCCGGCCGCCCTGGCCGCCGACGCCAACGTCAAGGAGGAGGCCTACGCCCGCGCCGACTCCGACCGGGAGTCCTTCTGGGCCGACGCCGCCGAGCGGCTCGACTGGGGCCGGAAGTGGGACCAGGTCCTCGACTGGTCGAACCCGCCGTTCGCGAAGTGGTTCGTCGGCGGCACCCTCAACGCCTCCGTCAACTGCGTGGACCGCCACGTCGAGGCCGGCAACGGTGACAAGGTCGCGATCCACTGGGTGGGCGAGCCGGACGACGACACCCGCGACATCACCTACTCCCAGCTCAAGGACGACGTGTCCCGCGCCGCCAACGCGCTGACCGAGCTCGGTGTGAAGAAGGGCGACCGCGTCGCGATCTACATGCCGATGATCCCCGAGGTCGTCGTCGCGATGCTCGCCTGCGCCCGCCTCGGTGCTCCCCACACCGTCGTGTTCGGCGGCTTCTCCGCCGACGCCCTCGCCTCGCGCATCACCGACTGCGAGGCGCACGTCGTGATCACCTCCGACGGCGGCTACCGCCGCGGTGCGGCCAGCGCGCTCAAGCCGGCCGTCGACGAGGCCGTCGAGAAGACCGGCGACCTCGTGCGCCACGTCCTGGTCGTACGGCGTACGGGCCAGGACGTCGCCTGGCACGACGAGCGCGACGTGTGGTGGCACGACGCCGTCGACGGCGCCTCGGCCGAGCACGAGCCGGAGATGCACGACTCCGAGCACCCGCTCTACGTCATGTACACCTCCGGCACGACCGGCAAGCCCAAGGGCATCCTGCACACCACCGGCGGCTACCTCACCGGCACGTCGTTCACGCACTGGGAGGTCTTCGACCTCAAGCCCGAGACCGACGTCTACTGGTGCACCGCCGACGTCGGCTGGGTGACCGGCCACTCCTACATGGTCTACGGCCCGCTCGCCAACGGTGCGACGCAGGTGATGTACGAAGGCACGCCCGAGAAGGGCCGCTGGTGGCAGATCATCCAGGACCTGAAGGTCACGATCTTCTACACCGCCCCGACCGCGATCCGGACCTTCATGAAGCAGGGCCGCGAGATCCCCGACGGCTACGACCTCACCTCGCTGCGGCTCCTCGGCTCGGTCGGCGAGTCGATCAACCCCGAGGCCTACGTCTGGTACCGCGAGGTCATCGGCGGCGACCGCTGCCCGATCGTCGACACCTGGTGGCAGACCGAGACGGGCCAGATGATGATCAGCCCGCTGCCCGGCGTGACCGCCGGCAAGCCCGGCTCGGCGATGAAGGCGCTGCCGGGCATCTCCGTCGACGTGGTCAACGACGAGGCGGAGCCGGTCGGCAACGGCAACGGCGGCTACCTCGTGATCCGCGAGCCGTGGCCCGCCATGCTCCGCACGATCTGGGGCGACGACCAGCGCTTCAAGGACACCTACTGGTCGCGCTGGGAGGGCCTCTACTTCGCCGGCGACGGCGCCAAGCTCGACGACGACGGCGACATCTGGCTGCTCGGCCGCGTCGACGACGTCATGAACGTCTCCGGCCACCGCCTCTCCACGACCGAGATCGAGTCGGCCCTGGTGTCGCACCCGAAGGTCGCCGAGGCGGCCGTGGTCGGCGCCGCCGACGAGACGACCGGCCAGGCGGTGTGCGCCTTCGTCATCCTCCGCGACTCCGCGGGTGACGGTGGCGAGGACATCGTCGAGGAGCTGCGCAGCCACGTCGCGAAGGAGATCGGCGCGATCGCCAAGCCGCGCCAGATCATGGTCGTGCCCGAGCTGCCCAAGACCCGCTCCGGCAAGATCATGCGCCGCCTGCTCAAGGACGTCGCCGAGCACCGCGAGGTCGGCGACGTGACGACCCTGGCCGACTCGACGGTCATGGACCTGATCAAGACGAAGGAAGGGTCCTCGGCCTCCGACGACTGACCGAACCCCTCCTCTGCGTCATACGAACCCGCACCGATCGGTGCGGGTTCGTATGACGTGCGGGCGTCGTCCAGGGGTCCGCTAGTTTCGGGTGGTGACCGACTCCCCCCGCGCCGACGTCGCCGTGATCGGCGGCTCCGGCTTCTACTCCTTCCTCCCCGACCCGACCGAGCACGTGGTCGAGACGCCGTACGGCGAGCCGTCCGCGCCGATCGGGATCGCCGAGGTGGCGGGCCGCCGGGTCGCGTTCCTCCCCCGGCACGGCCGCCACCACGACCACCCGCCGCACGCCATCCCCTACCGTGCCAACGCGTGGGCGCTGCGCTCCCTGGGCGTACGCCAGGTGCTGGCGCCGTGCGCCGTCGGCGGGCTCCGCGACACGGTCGCACCGGGCGACCTCGTCGTGCCCGACCAGCTCGTCGACCGCACGCACCGCCGCATCGGTTCGTTCGTCGAGTCCGGTGCGGTGCACCTGCCCTTCGCCGACCCCTACTGCCCGGGCGTCTCCGCGGCGCTGGCCGGCGCCGACGCGGACGTGCGCGCCGGCGGCACCATGGTCGTCGTCGAGGGGCCGCGCTTCTCGACCCGCGCAGAGTCGCGCCACTACGCCGACCAGGGCTGGGACCTGATCAACATGACCGGCGCCCCCGAGGCGGCGCTCGCCCGCGAGATGGGCCAGTGCTACGCCTCCCTCGCGCTGGTCACCGACATGGACGCCGGCGCCGAGTCCGGCGACGGGGTCGGCCAGGAGCAGGTCTTCGCGCTCTTCCGCCAGAACCTCGAGCGCCTCACCGGGCTGCTCACCGGTGCCATCGAGGCCCTCCCCGACCCGGAGGGCTGCACCTGCTCGACGTGGGCGGACGGCGTGAGCCTCACCTACGAGGTGCCGGGCGCATGAGGGTCCTGCTCACCGGCGCGGCCGGCTTCATCGGCGGCGCGATCGACCGCGCGCTCACCGCGGACGGGCACGAGGTCGTCGGCGTCGACCTCATGCTGGACAGCGCCCACGGGAGCAGCACCCCGCCCGACGGCGTCCACCAGCTCGACGTGCGCGAGGCGGGGTCGCCGGAGTGGGCGGAGCTGCTGCGCGGCGTCGACGTCGTCTGCCACCAGGCCGCGCTGGTCGGGGCCGGCGTCCGCGTCGGCGACCTGCCGGCGTACGCCTCCCACAACGACCTCGGCACGGCCGCGCTGCTGGCGGCGATGCACGAGTCCGACGTCGACCGGCTGGTGCTGGCCTCGTCGATGGTGGTCTACGGCGAGGGCCGCTACACCTGCCCGATCCACGGCGACCAGCAGCCACCGCCGCGGGACCTCGCGGCGCTCGAGGGTGGCGACTTCGACAACCACTGCCCCGTCTGCGCGGAGCCGCTCGCGTGGTCGCTGGTCCCCGAGGACGCCCGCCTCGACCCGCGCAGCAGCTATGCCGCGAGCAAGCTCGCCCAGGAGCACTACGCCTCGTCGTGGGTGCGTCAGGCCGGCGCCGGCGCGGTGGCCCTGCGCTACCACAACGTCTACGGCCCGGGCATGCCGCGCGACACCCCCTACTCCGGGGTCGCGGCGATGTTCCGCTCCTCGCTCGAGCGGGGCGAGCGGCCGCAGGTCTTCGAGGACGGCGGACAGGTGCGCGACTTCGTCCACGTCGACGACGTGGCCCGCGCCAACGTCGCCGCGCTCGAGCAGGTCGTCGCCGAGTCGGTGCCGCGCTACGCCGCCTACAACGTCTGCTCCGGCACGCCCGTCACCATCCTCGACGTCGCGACCCGCGTCGCCGAGGGCACGGGGCGCGACATCGCCCCGCAGGTGACCGGGGGCTTCCGCGTCGGCGACGTACGCCACGTGGTGGCCTCGCCCGCGCTCGCCACTGCAGAGCTGGGCTTCACCGCCTCGGTCGACCCGCACGACGGGCTCGCCGACTTCGCCACCGCGCCGCTGCGGGCCTGAGACGTCACCAGGTCGTGTAGAGCAGGTGCTGCACCACCAGCGCGGTGAGCACCTGCAGCCCCAGCCCCCAGCGTCGCCAGCCGCCGGGCAGCAGCGCCAGCGACAGGGTCAGCCACGGCACGAAGGGCAGCCAGATCCGCTCGACCTCGGCCTTCGACATCCGGCTCAGATCGGCCGCGGCGACCGCGGCCGCACCGGCGAGCGCCAGCACCGCGAGCGTGCGCGCCTCGCCCTCGTGGCGACGCGCCGCCACGGCCAGGCCGGCGCCGAGCAGCGGACCGCCCGACACGAGCAGCGCCCCGAGGTTGCCCCACATCCAGTACGCCGCGGGCCGGGTCGCAGCGATGCCGTCCCAGTAGCGGTCGACGAGCACCGGGTAGGCCTCCCACCACGCGAAGCCGAGGACGGCGAAGCCCAGCACCACGACGACCGCGGCGCCCGCAGCGACCGGCAGCGGCCACCACGAGCGGGCGAGGAACAGCACCGCGAGGGCCGGCAGGCCGAGCAGCGGCAGTCCGTACGAGCTCATCACGCACCAGCCCAGCAGCAGGCCCGCAACGACTCCCCAGCCGACCAGGCGGCCGCGGGAGGGCGACGTCGCGGACACGGCGAGCGCCGCCAGCCCCCACGCGCCGAGCGCGGCGAACACCGCGTCCGCGGACACCGCCAGGAACACCGCCGCCGGGGTCAGCACCAGGAAGGGCGCGGCGAGGCGGGCGCCCCGGTCGACACCCAGCGCGCGCAGCGCGACCAGGGTCGCCACCGGGATGCTCGCCGCCACCGCGCAGACCACGAGCGCGGCCGCGAGGTCGCTGCCGAGCCCGACCGCGACGAGCCCCACGAAGAACAGCAGGGCCCCCGGCGGGTGGCCGGCGACGTGGATCGGCCAGTTGTCCGGGTGGGCCTGCGGGATCCGCTCGACGTAGCCCGCGAGCAGCGCCGGCACGTCGGACACCGTCCGCGCCGTGACGAGGTACTCGGTGTCGTTGGTCATCACCCTCGTCAGTCCGGCGGAGCCGTCGACCAGCGCCAGCGACACCAGCCACACCAGCCCGGCGACGTACGCCGTCAGCAGCACGCGTCGCCACGACCAGGCCAGTGCCCAGGCCTCCGCGCGCCACACCCCGAGGCCGGCGACGAGCAGCGCCGGCAGCGTGCCGATGCCGACCTTCACCTGCCAGAAGCCGTGGGTCGGCGGCACGCCCAGCATGTCGCTGCGCGCGTCGACGTCCCACCCGGTCAGCGGTGGGACGACGAACGACGCCAGCAGCACCAGCGCCGCCACCGACAGGCCGATCGCGGCACGTCTCCCGGCGCGTGCGGTCGCGCCCCCCTCGGTCATGCCGCCGAGCCTAGGGGCGGCCTGCATGCGCACCCAGCGCGGCCGGGTGCCGTCACAGTTTCGTAAGCCGAAGGGTGAGCCCGGGCTGCGCGCGAGTGGCTACGTTCGACACCATGACCCATGACACCGTCTGCGACCTGGTGCTGCCCTGTCGCGACGAGGCCCCCGCGCTGGCCGACCTGCTCTCCCGCGTCCCGGCCGAGTTCTCCGTCGTCGTCGTCGACAACGGGTCGCGCGACGGCACCGCGGAGGTGGCAGCGGGCCTCGGTGCACGCGTGGTGGTCGAGCCGACGCCCGGCTACGGCTCCGCCGTCCACGCCGGGATGCTGGCCGCGACCCACGACTACGTCGCGGTGATGGACGGTGACGGCTCCTTCGACCCCGCCGACCTGCGGCGCCTGCTCGCTGACGTCCGCGAGGGCCGTGCGGACATGTCCGTCGGCCGGCGCCGCCCCACCGGTCGCGGCGTGTGGCCGTGGCACGCCCGGCTCGGCAACGCCCTGATCGCCGCCTGGCTGCGCCGCTCGATCGGGATGGACGCCCACGACATCGCACCGATGCGGGTGTGCCGGCGCCAGGCGCTGCTCGACCTCGACCTGCGCGACCGCCGCTTCGGCTACCCCGTCGAGCTGCTCCAGGCGGTCACCCGCGCCGGCTGGCGGATCATCGAGCACGACGTCGACTACCACCCCCGCGCCGAGGGGACCCGCTCGAAGGTCTCCGGCTCGGTGACCGGCACCGTGCGCACCGCTCGCGACTTCTGGCGGGTGCTGTCGTGAGCGGCTTCACCGTCCTGGTCATGGCCAAGGCTCCCGTCGCCGGCCGGGCCAAGACCCGGCTCGCCGTGCACACCGGCGACGACGTCGCCGCGGACCTCGCCGCCGCGGCGCTGCTCGACACGATCGCCGCCGTGGAGGCGACGCCCGGCGCGCGGGGACACCTGGCGCTGGCCGGCGACCTCGCCGACGCAGCACGCGGGTCGGAGCTGGCCGACGCCGTCCGCGGCTGGACGACCACCCCCCAGCGCGGCCGCACCTTCGCCGAGCGGCTCGTCGCCGCGCACGAGGACGCCGGCCACGGCACGGTCGTCCAGGTGGGCATGGACACCCCGCACCTGACGCCCGACCTCCTCGCCGGCGCCGCGCGCGACCTCGAGGCGTACGACGCCTGCCTGGGGCCGGCACCCGACGGCGGCTGGTGGGTGCTCGCCCGCCGCGACCCGAGGGTCGCGGTCCCGCTGGCGACGGTGGCGATGTCCACCGCCGACACGCACGACGACACCCGTGCCGCGCTCGTCGCGGCGGGCCACACCGTCGGGGCGACGGCCCGGCTCCGCGACGTCGACACGATCGACGACGCGCACGAGGTCGCCCGCCTCGCGCCCGACACGCACTTCGCGCGCACCCTGCGGGCGTGGGTCGACAGCACGGCGGTGGCACCGTGACCGCCGAGCGCTCCTTCACCGAGGTCTTCACCTCCGCGCTCCGCGGGGTCCCGACCCACGTGGTCCACGCGGCCGGCGACACCTTGACGCCGCTGCCGGTCGCGTCCTGGACCGGGCCGGCCGACGCCGCCGACCACGCCCTGCTCGACCTGTGCCAGGGCCCCACCCTCGACATCGGTTGCGGGCCCGGCCGCCTCACCCAGGAGCTCGCCCGCCGCGGCCACCGCGCCCTCGGCGTCGACCTGGTCGACGAGGCCGTGACGCAGACCCGACGGCGCGGCGCGGACGCGGTCGTCGCCGACGTGTTCGAGCCCCTCCCCGACGAGGGCGAATGGTCCAGCGTGCTGCTCGCCGACGGCAACGTCGGCATCTGCGGCGAGCCGCACCGGCTGCTCGGCCGGGTGCGCGAGCTCCTCCACCCGGGCGGGCGGGCCGTCGTCGAGGTGAGCGCCCCCGGCACCGGCTCGACATCGGGGTGGACCGTCATCGAGGGCGCCGGTGCCCGGAGCCGGCCCTTCCGCTGGGCGCAGCTCGCCGTCGACGACGTCGCCGTCGTCGCCCTCGCCGCCGGACTCGTGGTGCACTCGCTCCACGAGCTCGCCGGGAGCGGCCGCTGGGCCGCCGTGCTCGAGGAACCGTCGTGAGGGTCCCGCACCCCGACCACTTCACCTCGCGGCTGCGCAGCCCGGCCGTCGCCGCGCGCGTCGGCGTCTGGCTGGGGATCAGCTTCGGCACCTGCTTCCTCACCGGCCTGGTGAGCCACTGGGCGCAGCTGCCGTCGCCGGCCATCGGCTTCCCCACCTCGCCCGCCTGGGGCTACCGGTTCACCCAGGGGCTGCACGTCGTCACCGGCTGCGCCGCGGTGCCGCTGCTGCTGGTGAAGCTGTGGACGGTCTACCCCCGCCTCTTCGAGCGCGTCGACCTGGGCGCCGGCCGACGCCTGGTCGCCGTCGGGCTCGAGCGCGCGTCGATCGCCGTCCTCGTGGCCGCGTCGATCTTCCAGCTCGCGACCGGGCTGGCCAACGCCGCGCAGTGGTATCCCTGGCGCGAGTTCTCCTTCCGCACCACCCACTACGCCCTGGCCTGGGTCGCGATCGGTGCCCTGCTGGTGCACATCGCGGTCAAGCTCCCGGTGATCCGCGCCGCCCTCGGCGCCGACGTCGACGACACCACCCACGACCGCGAGACCGCCGTCGAGCCGGGACCCGTCTCGCGCCGCACGCTGCTGCGCACCACCTGGGCCGCCGCCGGCGTCGCGGTCCTCGCCACCGCGGGCGGCACCGTGCCGTGGCTGCGCCGGGTCAGCGTGCTGGCCGTGCGCACCGGGGAGGGCCCCGGCGGCGTACCGATCAACAAGACCGCCGCCGCGGCCGGCGTCACCATGACCGCGGCCGACCCCGGCTGGGCGCTCGAGGTGGTGGTCGGCGGGGACGTGCGCGCCCGGCTCGGGCTCGCCGAGCTCCGCGCGCTGCCGCAGCACACCGTCGACCTGCCGATCGCCTGCGTGGAGGGCTGGAGCGCGCAGGGCCGGTGGTCGGGCGTACGCATCTCCGACGTGCTCGCCGCGGCCGGCGCGACGGGCGGGCGCGACGTGCTGGTCACCTCGCTCCAGCAGAGCGGCGCCTTCCGGCGCACGGTCCTGCCCGGCGCCTTCGCCGACGACGACCGCACCCTGCTCGCGCTCGACCTCGCCGGCGAGCCGCTGTCCCTCGACCACGGCCACCCGTGCCGGCTGATCGCGCCCAACCGGCCCGGCGTTCTGCAGACCAAGTGGCTGTCCTCGCTGGAGGTCGGCGCATGAGCGCGGTCCGCTGGGTCCTCGGCGGTCTCGGCGTCCTCGTCGGGGCGTACGGCGCCTGGCTGGCGCTGACGCGGCAGGACCTCCTCCAGCTCGTCGAGATCGCGCTGTGGCTGGGCGCCGGCGTCGCCGTGCACGACGCGATCGTTGCCGGCCTCGTCATCGGCGCCTCGCTCCTCGGCCGTCGCGTCCTGCCCCTCGCGTGGCACGCGCCTGCCACACTCGGCCTCGTGGTGTGGGGCAGCGTGTCGGTGATGGCCGTGCCGGTGCTCGGCAGGTTCGGCGCCCGCGCCGACAACCCGACGCTGCTCGACCGCCCCTACCTCGCCACGTGGCTCGTCCTGACCCTGCTCACCCTCGCCGCGGTCGCCGTGGCCGGACTGGTCCGCTCGCGCCGGGCGGACGCCTGACATGGCGCGCGTGCTCGTCGTCGACGACGACGTCACCGTCCGCGAGGTCGTCGTGTCCTACCTCCTCGCCGCGGGCCACGACGTGGCGGAGGCCGGCGACGGCGCCGCCGCGCTCGCCGAGCACGCGCGCCGACGCGCCGACCTGCTGGTCCTCGACGTGATGATGCCCGGGATGGACGGCCTCGAGGTGTGCCGCCGTCTCCGTCTCGCCGGCGACGTGCCGGTCATCCTGCTCACCGCGCTCGGCGCCGAGCAGGACCGCGTGCTCGGCCTCGAGACGGGTGCCGACGACTACGTCACCAAGCCCTTCAGTCCCCGCGAGCTGGTGCTGCGCGTGGACTCGGTGCTGCGCCGCAGCGCCGGCGACCACGCTCCCGAGCTGCCGCCGGTGACGGTCGACGGCGACCTCGTCGTGGACCGCCGGCGCCGCACGGTCGTCAAGGACGGCGAGGCGCGCGCCTTCACCACGCGCGAGTTCGACCTGCTGGCCTTCCTCACCGGCCACCCCGGGCAGGCCTTCAGCCGCGAGGAGCTGATGACCCAGGTGTGGGGCTGGTCCTTCGGCGACTCCTCGACCGTGACCGTCCACGTGCGCCGGGTGCGCGAGAAGGTCGAGGCCGACCCGACCGCGCCCGTGCGACTGGTGACCGTCTGGGGCATCGGCTACCGCTGGGACGCCGCGTCGTGAGCGAGCAGCTCCAGATCCTCGCGGTGGCCGCCGGCGGCGGAGCGGTCGTCGGCGTCCTCGGGCTGCTCGCCGGCTGGCTGCTGCGCCGCCGGTCGCTGCGCTGGCAGCTCGCGCTGGTCGCCGTCGTGTCGGCCACCACCGTCATCGTCGGCGTGGTGGCGATCGCGCAGCTGATGTTCCTCTCGCGCCACGACCTCGGCGTGGTCATGCTCGTGACCCTCGCGGCCGCCGTGATCTCGCTCGCGGTCGCGGCGATCCTGTCCGAGGCGCTGGTGCGGTGGTCGCGCCGGGTCCGGGCAGAGGTACGCCGCATCGGTGGCGGCCTGCCCGAGGGACCCGCGCCCCACGCCCCCGCCGAGCTGCGGGAGCTGGCCGGCGAGCTGGCCCAGGCCCGTCACCGGCTGGAGGAGGCCTCGGCCCGTGAGTCCCGGCTCGAGGAGTCGAGGCGCGAGCTCGTCTCCTGGGTCTCCCACGACCTGCGCACCCCGCTGGCCGGCATCCGGGCGATGGCCGAGGCGCTCGAGGACGACCTGGCCGTCGACCCGGCGCGCTACCACCGCCAGATCCGCGGCGAGGTCGACCGCATGGTCGAGATGGTCGACGACCTCTTCGAGCTCTCCCGCATCCACGCCGGCGTGCTGCGGCTCCAGCCGGAGGTCGTCCTGCTCGGCGACCTGGTCAGCGAGGCGATCGCCGGGGCCGACCCGGTCGCGCGCGCCCGCCGCGTACGCCTCGAGGGCGACGTGCAGCCCGGCCTCCAGGTCGCCGTCGACCCTGCCGGGCTCGGCCGGGTGCTGGGCAACCTCATCGTCAACGGCATCCGCCACACCCCGGCCGACGGCTCGGTCCACGTGGCCGCACGCTCGGTGGCCGGCGGCGTCGAGCTCGAGGTCACCGACGGCTGCGGCGGCATCGACGACGAGTCGCGCGAGCGGGTCTTCGAGGTCGGCTACCGGGGGTCCGCCGCGCGCACCCCCGAATCGCCGCTCGACGACGTGCACACCTCGCGCGCCGGGCTCGGGCTGGCGATCGTCAAGGGCATCGTCGAGGCGCACCACGGCGCGGTGGCGGTGGCCAACGTCGGTGCCGACGAGGCGGGCGTGGCCGGCTGCCGCTTCGTCGTACGGCTGCCGGCCTGACCGCCCGCCCTCAGGGCGTTGCGGTCTCCCGGTCCTCGTCCAGGGCGTCGTCCTCGTCCTCGTCGTCGGCCGCACCACTGGTCGAGGCCAGCAGCACCACGACGCCCACGACGGCCGCGAACAGCGAAGCCAGCAGGATCGCGATCTTCGCCTCCTCGGTCAGCAGCTCGGCGCCCGGGAAGGACAGCCCGGCGATGAAGATCGACACGGTGAAGCCGATGCCGGCGACCGCGCCGAGGCCGATGACCATCGGCCAGGAGGTGCCGTCGGGCAGGCGCGCGACGCCGAGGCGTACGGCCAGGTAGGACGTCAGGAAGATGCCGACCGGCTTGCCGACCACCAGGCCCAGGATGATGCCGAGGCCCACCGGCTCGGTGAAGACCTTGCTGATCGCGCCCAGCTCGACGCCGGCGTTGGCCAGGGCGAAGATCGGGAGCACGACGTAGGCCGACAGCGGGTGGAGCGTGCTGATGAGCCGCTCCACGACCGAGACGGACTCCTTGAGCAGGAAGCGCAGCCGCGCCAGCTCGTCGGGGTTGAGGTGGCGGTCGCGCAGCGCGTCGGTGGCGTAGCCGCGTGCGACGGCCTCGTTGAGCAGCGGCTTGGCCGGCGCGAGGAGTCCGATCGCGACGCCGGCCAGGGTGGCGTGCACGCCCGACTCGAGCAGGGCGAACCACACCCCCACCCCGAGGATCGCGTAGACGACGATCGACCAGACACGCAGGAGCCGGGCGACGACCATCACCGCCAGCAGGCCGATGGCGATCGCCAGCCAGGTGAGCGAGAGGTCGCTGGTGTAGAACACCGCGATCACCAGGATCGCGCCGATGTCGTCGACGATCGCGAGCGTCAGCAGGAAGAGCCGCGCCGCGGACGGGATCCGCCGGCCCAGCACGCCGAGCACACCGACGGCGAAGGCGATGTCGGTGGCCATCGGGATGCCCCAGCCGGCGTTGCCGTCGCTGCCGGGCGGGTTGAGCGTGAGGTAGAGCGCCGCGGGCACCACCATGCCGCCGATCGCGGCGATGATCGGCAGCGCCGCGGTCTTGGGGTCGCGCAGGTCGCCGTTGACCAGCTCGTACTTGATCTCCAGGCCCACGACGAAGAAGAAGATCACCATCAGCGCGTCGTTGACCCAGTGCTGGATCGACTCGTCGAGGTGCAGCGGGCCGGCGTCGATGACGAGGTGGGCGTGCCACAGCGCGTCGTACGACGAGGCCCACGGGCTGTTGGCCCAGATCAGGGCCGTGGCGGCGGCGAGCAGCAGCAGGATCGAGCCGGCCGCCTCCACCCGGAGGAACTCGCGCACCGGCCGCGCGACCAGCCTCGCCAGCGGCTTGTTGCTGGCGATGTAGACCGGACCGGACTCCCAGAGGTCGTCGTCGGGGGCCGGGTCGTGGGGACTGTTCTGCCGTGAGGCCATGCGGGGGCGCATCCTTCGTGGGTCGACGGGGAACTGTCACCGCGGCGACACGCCACGGGCCGACCAGACTTCCCGGCTCACCTGAGTCTCCAGTCTAGTCAGACCCGTTGGTAGGGTCACAGCCGTCAGCCCCCGAGCGTTCACCGAAGGACCGCCACACATGGCCAACGAACCGATCAAGGACACCGATCCGACGCTCGGCAAGCTCGTCATGGACGCGCAGCGCGACATCTCGACGCTGATCTCGCAGGAGATCGCGCTCGCCAAGAGCGAGATCAAGGTCAGCGTCCGCCACGGCGGCCTGGGCATCGGACTCTTCGCCGGCGCGGCCTTCCTCGGCCTGCTCGCGGTGATCATGCTGTCGGTCGCGATCGCCTACTTCATCCACTGGAACGGCTCCGGCCTCGACCTGCACTGGGCCTTCCTGATCGTCTTCGGCCTCTACGTCCTCATCGCCGCGCTCCTAGCCTTCGTCGGCATCAAGCAGGTCAAGCAGGTCAAGGCGCCCGAGCGCGCGATCGAGCAGGGCAAGAAGATCCCCTCGGCGCTCAAGGGCCGCGGCTGACGCTCGGCCCCTTTCCTCGCTGATCGAGTAGCCGACGAGGAACCAGCCCTTCCCTCGGTGATCAAGTAGCCGACGAGGAACGAGTCGGCGTATCGAGATCCCGCGCACCCAGCGGTGCGTGAGGCAGGTTCTGCGCCCTCGAAAGCCGCCTCACACACCGCCAGCCCGTGTGCGTCCGCCTGAGCGGTGCGTGAGGCAGGTTCTGCGCGCTCGAGACGTGTCTCACTCACCGCCGCCCGGGGCGTACGCCTGACCCCGGGGCGTACGCCGACTCAGCGCACGCAGGTGCCGGTGTCGACCGGGGACTCCCGGGTGACGCCCGCGGCCGCGGACTCCGCGACCTGGCCCGCGGTCAGCGCGTAGCCGGTGTCGCGGTCGCTGACGGAGGCGGCGAAGACGAGGCCCGCGACCTCGCCGGCCGAGGTGACGATGGGCCCGCCGGAGTTGCCGGGGCGGATCAGCGCGCGCAGCGAGTAGACCTGGCGGATCACCGTGCCGTCGCCGTAGATGTCGGGCGAGCGCAGCCGCTGCTCGGCGCGGATGCGACCGGACTGCACGTCGTAGGGGCCGTCCTCGGGATAGCCGAGCACCGCGATCGGGTCGCGCGGCTCGACCTCGGTGTCGAAGGCCAGCTGCGGCACGCCGACGTCGGGCACCGAGAGCACGGCGATGTCGAGGTCGGCGTCGTAGAGGACGACGGAGGCGACGACGCTCGAGCCGCCCACCTCGACCTCGGGGCGGGTGACGCCGGCGACGACGTGGGCGTTGGTCATCAGCCGGCCGGGGGCGTAGAAGAAGCCGGTGCCCTCGACGCCGCTGCCGCAGCCGTTGGCCCCGCGGACCTTGACCACGCTGGCCTCGGCGGCCATCACGTCGGGGTCGGTGAGCATCCGCGGGTCGCCGGGCTTGACCGCGACGATCCGCTCGGGTGCGAAGGGCTCGAGGTAGCGCGGGAAGAAGGTCGTGCCGACCACGTTGTTGAAGGTCGCCAGCACCTTGCCCGAGTCGGGCGGCAGGGTCTGGTCGACGCGGGCCAGGATCGCGGAGTCGCGCACCAGCGGCGTGATCGCGCCGATGCGCGTGCCGGAGACCGCCACGCCGAGCGCCCACGCCACGAGCAGCACGGCGACCGCGCTCAGGGCTGACCCGCCGACGGCGTCGAGCGCGCGCACCGGCTGCCACGTGATGCGGTCACGCAGCCGGGCGCCGAACCACTGGAAGACCGCCTGCCCCAGGGACGCCGACAGGATGACGATGAAGAGCGCACCGAGCGAGACCCACAGCGAGGGGGCCGCGTCGCCGAGCGCCAGCGGCGCCACCCAGATGCCGAGCACGCCCCCGAGGAGCAGGCCGGCCGTGGCGGCCGCGCCGGTGATGAAGCCCTGCCAGTAGCCCGAGAGCGCGTAGATCCCCACGAGTGCGACCAGGCACCAGTCGAGGACGTTCATCGCTGCTACTCCTCGAGCCTGGTGTTGGGCGCCGGGTTGGGCGCCAGGTCGGACTGTCGGGGCTCACCCTGCAGCATGTGGTCCGGCAGGTCACGCACCCGCGCCCGGTCCCAGTTCTCGTCCCAGCCGAGGAAGGAGAACAGTCGGGCGATGATCCCGGCGGTGAAGCCCCAGAGGATGACGTCCTTGTCGGGGCCGATGAGGAAGCCCGGGCCGGTCCAGCCGCTGGGGTGGCGCACGTTGATCCGGTGCTCGGGGTCGAGCAGCTCGGCGATCGCCACGTGGTGGATCTCGTGCACCTCGTCGGGGCTCGCGATCCGCACCTGGCCGCGGTCGCGCCAGTAGCCCAGGACCGGGGTCACCGCGAAGTTGCTCGGCGGCAGCCACAGCTCGGGCAGCTCGCCGAACACCTCCACCTCGGAGGGCTCGAGGCCGATCTCCTCGTGGGCCTCGCGCAGCGCCGCCTGCTCCGGCGTCTCGCCGGCGTCGAGCGATCCGCCTGGGAACGACACCTGGCCGGGGTGGGAGCGCATGTGGTGGGCACGCTCGGTGAGCAGCAGCTCGCCGCGGTGGGCGAGGTCGTCGGGAGCGCTGGGGTCGTCGTCGCGGTCGGCGAACACCATCAGCACCGCCCCGCGGCGCGCGTCGGCGTCCTCGGGTGGCATGAAGCGGGTCAGCTCGTGGACGGTGATCGTGGAGGCGGCCTCGACCACCGGGGCCAGCCACCCCGGCAGGGACGTCACAGGTCGATCCCGAGGTGCTCGGAGACGAGGTCCTTGAGCTCGTCCATCGACTCGACGCCGCCGGAGTCCTGGCCGACGACGACACCGTCCTCGTCGACGAAGACGAAGGCCGGCAGGCCGCGTCGACCGACCGCGAAGGTGTCCTCCGCCATCAGCTCGCCGCCCGGGTCGGCGATCGAGGGGTAGGTCGCTCCCGTCTGCTCCACGAGCGCCATGGCACCGTCGGGGTTCACGTCGTTGAAGTCGACGCCGACGATGCGCACGCGGTCGGCGTACTGCTGGTGGAACTCCTCGAGCACCGGCATCTCCTCACGGCACGGCTCGCAGAACGCCTGCCAGAGGTTGATGACCAGGGGCCCGCGCAACGACGACAGCTCGACGTCGGGGCCACCGGCCAGGCAGGGCAGCGTCAGCTCCGGGAGCCCGCCCTCGACGGGATCGCCGGTGCCGGGCTCGCAGTCCTCCATGCCGATGCGCGCCTTGACCTGGCGCAGCTCGGGGGTGTCGACCTGCACGTCAGGAGGGCGTACGTCGAAGCCGCCGCCGTCGTCGGACGTGCACGCGGTCAGCGACGCGACGAGCAGCGCCGCGAGGAGGACCCTCCTCATGCGGGCCCCTGCGTCTTCACGAGCTTCTCCGCCTCGACCGGGTCGGTGGGACCGGCGCCGAACGACGGGCACAGCCTGGCGATCGGGCAGGCGCCGCACGCGGGCTTCTTGGCGTGGCAGCGCCGGCGGCCGTGCCAGATGAGATGGTGCGACAGCATCGTCCAGTCGCGCTTGGGGAAGAGCGCGCCGACGGCGTGCTCGACCTTCACCGGGTCGGTCTCCTCGGTCCAGCCGAAGCGACGCGCGAGGCGGCCGAAGTGGGTGTCGACGGTGATGCCGGGCTTGTCGAACGCGTTGCCGAGCACGACGTTGGCCGTCTTGCGGCCGACCCCGGGGAGGGTGACGAGGTCCTCGAGCCGGTCGGGCACCTGGCCGTCGAAGCGCTCGACGAGCGCCTGGCTGAGCTTGAGCACCGAGTCGGTCTTGGCGCGGAAGAAGCCCAGCGGGCCGAGCAGCTGCTCCAGGTGCTCGCGCGGGGCGGCGGTCATCGCCTCGGGCGTCGGGTAGGCCGCGAAGAGCGCGGGGCTCGCGGCGTTGACCCGGCGGTCGGTGGTCTGCGCGGAGACGACGGTGACCACGAGGCACTCGAAGGCGTTGGTGAAGTCGAGCTCCGCGCGGGCGTCGGGATAGGTCTCGGCGAGGATCCGGTCCATCTTGCGGGCCCTGCGCACCAGCGACGTGTCGGGCTTGGCGCTCACAGTGGGGGCAGGCACGCGCCCAGCCTACGGTCCGCCTCCGACACGCCCACGATCGACGACTTCGGCTGCCGCACCGGCACTAAGTGGCCGTTGTGAGCCAGACCACGGCTAGGATCGTGCCGATCCCGAGGGCTCGGCACAGGGCCCGGCACGGGACGCAACTACTTGGAGGATCAACGTGGACAACGACGTGCTTCGGCAGGCACCGCTGTTCAGCTCGCTCGACGACGAGGCGGCGACCGCGCTGGGCGGTTCGATGGCCGAGACCACGCTGCGTCGCGGCGACGTGCTCTTCCACGAGGGCGACTCCGGCGACAAGCTCTACATCGTCACCGAGGGCAAGGTGAAGCTCGGCCGCAGCTCCTCCGACGGCCGCGAGAACCTCCTGGCGATCATGGGCCCCGGCCAGATGTTCGGCGAGCTCTCCCTCTTCGACCCGGGCCCGCGCTCGGCGACGGTCACCGCGGTCACCGACGCCACCTTCGGCTCGCTGTCCCACGACGACCTGCTGCGCTGGCTCGACGGCCGCCCGCAGGTGGCCCGCGGCCTGCTCTCCCAGCTCGCCGCCCGGCTGCGCAAGTCCAACGACGTCGTCGCCGACCTCGTCTTCTCCGACGTCCCCGGCCGCGTCGCCAAGGCGCTGCTCGACCTCGCCGACCGCTTCGGCCGCACCGCCGACGACGGCGTCCACGTCCACCACGACCTCACCCAGGAGGAGCTCGCCCAGCTGGTCGGCGCCTCCCGCGAGACGGTCAACAAGGCACTCGCCGACTTCGCCTCGCGCGGCTGGCTGCGCCTGGAGCCCCGCTCCGTGGTGATCATGGACCTCGAGCGCCTCTCGCGTCGCGCCCGCTGAGACTTCTTCGCTGTCACTGCCACCCGGCACGACGTCTGCGTGCGTCGTACGTCGTGAGGTGCTGACTTCGGGGGGGTAGCGGTGATCACAGGGGACGAGTCGGGCTTCGACGCCTTCGTGGCGGGCCGGCAGGCTGCCCTCTCGCGGACGGCGTACCTGCTGACCGGCGACCACCACCTCGCGCAGGACCTCGTGCAGGCCGCGCTGCTGCAGGCGGCGAGGCACTGGACGCGCATCCACACCTCCCCCGAGGCGTACGTCCGGCGCGCGATGTACCACCAGAACATCTCCTGGTGGCGTCGCCGCCGCTTCGCCGAGTCGCCCCTGCTCGGGCACGACGGCACGGCCGACGCCCTCGACACCGACCTGCGCCTGACCCTCGACCAGGCCCTCGCACGCCTCACCGCCAAGCAGCGGACCGTGCTGGTGCTGCGGTTCTACGAGGACCTGACCGAGGTCGAGACCGCGCGTGCGCTCGACCTGTCGACGAGCACCGTGAAGTCGACGACCCGGCACGCGTTGGCCCGGCTGCGGACGCTGGCCCCCGAGCTGGCCGACCTGATCGGAGCAGACGCATGAGCGACGACCTGCGCACCCGGATGCACCGCGTGGCCGACGAGGTCACCCCGCTCCCCGTGTCCGCCGACCTCTGGCGTCGGGGACAGGCCGCCCGACGCCGCGCGCAGGCGCTCGCGGTGGCCGCGGTCCTCGTGGTCCTCGCCTCGGTCGGCGGCGGCGCCGCGCTGTGGTCCGCGCCCGACCGGGAGGCGCGTACGGCGTCGGGCGAGGTGCCCGGAGGCGGTGCGATCCCGACCCGGATCGAGGACGTGCCGGCCGACCTCCCGTTCACGACCGACCTGGCTGTGGGGCGGTCGTCGGCGGCCTTCGTCTCGTCCTCGGGTGACGTCGTCGTGATCACCGCGACCGACGGCGTGGCGCACCGGCTCGCCCTGGGGGGCCGGGACCCCGCCTGGATCTCGGTAGCGCTGTCCCCCGACGGTCGGACGCTCGCCTTCCAGCAGGGGAACGACAGCGGCACGGAGGTCGCGTTGCTGGACCTGGCATCTGGCCACATCGAGACGCTCCTCGTCCATGCCGGCGACGTGCTGGAGCTCGACGACCTCAGCTGGTCGCCGCGCGGGGAGTGGCTGGGGTGGGCGGCGTCGGCGATGAACGGCCTGCCGGCCTACGCCGGGCAGGTACGCCCGTCGGGTGAGGAGTCCCGCCGCATCGCTCCCCCCGGCAACGTGGCCAGCGTCGCCGTGGCCGACGACGGCACCAGCGCCCTCGGCCCGGTGCGCGGGGGAGTTCTCCTGTGGCCTCCCGACCAGGACCTCGAGCGCCTGTCCACCGTGCCGGGCGGTCCGGGGTCGTTCTCCCCCGACGGCCGGCACCTCGCGCTGCGCTCCTCACCGGAGCTGGCGTCGTACACGCTGGACGTGCGCCGTCGAGAGGTGCTCGAGCACCCGTTCCCGGCCGGGACCCTCACCGAGTCCGTCGTGCGTCCGATGGGATGGGTCGATGACGGGCGGCAGCTCCTCCTCGCGCAGGAGGTCACGGGCAACGGGGGCGAGCTCGTCGTCACGACGCCCGGGATCGGCGAGACCAGCACGTGGCGACGCTCCGTCGGATCGGTCGCTCCCGGGATCGCCAACACCGTCACCCTCGCCGTCGACCTGGTCCCCGACCTCGACGGCACCTCGTCGCAGGAGCTCACCCACGACTTCGGCGACACCACCGACGCCCCGCGGGAGGTCTCGTGGGTCATCGGCCTGGGCGTGGCTGCGGTGATCGCGCTGCTGCTCGCGCTGCGGTGGCTCTGGCGCCGGCTCGCGTAGACGCGCGGACCATGCCCCGACGAGCGCCCGCCGCTGAGCGTGGCCCCGCCTCGGGCCGGGGACCAATGTCCGCGCGTCTCCAGCCGTCGGTCAGCGCGGGTCGCGCCCGGCGAACGCCACCAGCCGGTCGTACGCCGACGCGTCCTCCGCCACGGAGACCGGCGGGCCGAAGGCCGGGCCGCGGTTGTCCGCGGTCAGCCCCTGCTGGATGAAGGCCAGCCCTCGCTCGGCCACCTCGTCGTCGAGCGGCAGCGGCCGGCCGAGCGCGCGGACGAGGTCCCAGGTGTGGACACCGAGCTCGGCGCTCTGCCAGTCGGCCTGGGAGAGGCGGTCGTCGGGCTGGCCGTGCCAGTGGTGGATGAGGTCGTCGGCGCGCGCACGGAAGTGCGCGGCCAGGGCGTGCGGCTCGACCCCGGTGCCGGCCGCCCAGTCGACCTCCTCACCACGCGCCAGCTGCAGGAAGTGCTGCGGCGCGGCCGCGAGGTGGTCGGCCAGCTCGCGGACCGACCAGCCCTCGCACGGGGTGGGACGGTCCCAGTCGTCCGCATGGACGGCCGCGAGCACGTCACCTGCCTGGTCGAGCGCACGGGACAGGACGACGACGGGCCGGTGCTGGGTGTCCATGCACCCACTCCACTCCTGCCGGTCGGTGTTGCGCAAGCCCTACTTCGGGGAGGTGAGGTAGGCCAGCTGCGCGCGCACCGACAGCTCGGCGGCCCCCCACAGCACCGGGTCGACGTCGGCGTAGACGACCTCCACGATCGCGCGGGCAGGGTCCTCCGCGGGAGGCAGGTCGCGCAGCGCGTCGCGGACCTGGTCGAGGCGCTGCTTGCGGTGGGCGAGGTAGAAGTCGAGCGCGCCGAGGGCGTCGTCGATCACAGGCCCGTGGCCGGGCCACACCGACGTGATGCCCTGCTCCCCGCACAGCGCGTGGAGCCGCTCGAGGGAGGAGAGGTAGGCCCCGAGCTGGCCGTCGGGGTGCGCGACGACGGTGGTGCCGCGGCCGAGCACGGTGTCGCCGGTCAGCACGGCCCGGTCCTGCGGCACGACGAAGGACAGCGAGTCCGCCGTGTGCCCCGGCGTCGCGACGACGTGCACCTCGAGGTCGCCGACCGACACCACGTCGCCCTCGCCCAGGCCCTCCGTGCCGAGGCGGTGCGCAGGGTCGAGGGCGCGTACGCCGCACCCGTGGCGCTCGGCGTACTCCCGCGCGGCCTCGCTGTGGTCGGCGTGGTGGTGGGTCAGCAGCACCACGGCCACGTCGCCCGCGGCGACGTCGATGGCGTCGAGGTGGCTGGCGATCGAGGGGCCAGGGTCGACGACCACCGAGCGCGACGAGGACGGGTCGCGCAGCACCCAGGTGTTGGTGCCGTCGAGGGTCATGATGTCGGCGTTGGGCGCCAGCACGCAGGTGCCGGTGTCGCCGAAGGAGCCCCCGCTCCAGCTCATCGGGAGGCCATCAGCGCGGTGTAGTGCGGCGGCGTGGACAGGATGAACTCGTCCCCGTCGGCCACGACCTCGGGCATGAACATGTCGACGACGCGGTCCTGCGCCGCCACGAGGACGGCGTCGGGGTCGGCGAGCTGCCCGATCTCGAGGCAGGTCAGCCAGGTCGGGGGCAGCATCAGGATCTGCTCCTGCTCGACCTGGGCGACCGCGTCGAGCGCGCCGGTCCACGTCACCGACGACGACTCGGTGGACACGTCGCGGGTTACCTGCCCCTCGGGGAGCCGCGCGACGAAGAACCACGTGCGGTAGCGCCGCGGCTCGAAGACCGGCGTCAGCCAGCCCGACCACGCCCCGAGCAGGTCCGTGCGCAGCACGAGCGAGCGCTTCTCGAGGAACTCCGTCAGCGAGATCTCGCGCGACTCCAGGGCGACCCGGTCGGCCTCCCAATCGTCACCGGTCGTGTCGGCGACGACGGAGTCCGCGCCGGCACCGGCGAGCAGCACCCCGGACTCCTCAAAGGTCTCGCGAACGGCCGCACACACCAGCGCGCGGGCCTTCGGCTCCTCACAGCCGAGCCGGCTCGCCCACTCGGCCGGGGACGGGCCTGCCCACAGCCCGCGGTCGACGAGCTCGTCGTCGAAGTCGCGCGGGTCGACGCCGCCGCCGGGGAAGACGCACATCCCGCCGGCGAAGGCCATCGAGGTCTGCCGCCGCAGGAGGTAGACGTCGGGGCCGGCCGCACCGGGACGCAGCAGCACGACCGTGGCCGCGTCGCGCGGCTCGGCCGGCGAGGCGTCACCCGAGGCGTACGCCCTGGCCTGGGCGACGAGGGCGTCGGGCAGCGGGAGGCGCTGCACTCAGACCTCGACGACGATCTCGACCTCGACCGGCACGTCGAGCGGCAGCACGGAGACGCCGACGGCGGACCGCGCGTGCTTGCCGGCATCGCCGAAGACCTCGCCGAGCAGCTCGGACGCCCCGTTGGCGACCTTGGGCTGGCCGGTGAAGTCGGGCGTCGAGGCGACGAAGACGACCACCTTGACGACACGCTTGACCTGGTCGAGCGAGCCGATCTCGGCCTTCACCGCGGCGAGCGCGTTGAGCGCGCACTGGCGGGCGCACTCGTAGCCCTGCTCCTCGCTGACCTCGCCGCCGAGCTTGCCGACCGCGATCATCTCGCCGTCCCGCGCCGGCAGCTGGCCGGCGGTGAAGACGAGGTTCCCGGTGCGGGCGGTGGGCTGGTAGGCCGCGACCGGAGGCACGACCTCCGGGACGGTGATGCCGAGCTCGGCGAGGCGCGCCTCGGCCGACACGTCAGGCCGCCTTCGGGCGCTTGAGGAAGGCCACCAGACCGCCCTGGGCGTTGGTGTGGATGGCCACCAGCTCCCAACCGTCCTGGCCGAAGTTGTTGAGCATGAGCGCTTCGTTGTGGAGCGGAATCGGCGCCACCTGGTATTCCCACTGGGTCATGGATCGCACCCTACTCGGGCCCCACCGGGCGCCGCGCGGCGTCCTCCCGTGGTCTGACGTGCCGGCCGCGTCCGGCGTCTAGGGTCCGCACATGGACTCCCACCCCTGGCGGCTCGGCCCGCGCGGCCGGTGGTGGTTCGACGCGTGCCTCACCCTGGGCCTCCTCGTGCCGGGCGTGATGGGCCACGTGGTCGCCGGCCAGCCGCTCGCCGCACTCCTGACGGCCGCGCAGGTCGCCCCGCTGTGGTGGCGCCGCGCGCACCCGAGCGCTGTGTTCGCGGTGGTCGCCCTCGCGAGCGCCGCCCAGGCCCCCCTCCACGACCTGCCGATCTTCGGCCAGCTGGCCTTCCCGATCGCGACCTACTCCGTGGCCCGGTGGGGCCCGCGACCGCACGGTGTCGTGGCGCTGCTCGTCGGCTACGTCGGGGCGGTCGTGGCCGCCTGGAGCTGGATCGGCGGCTTCGGCGCCTTCACGTTCACCCTGTCCGCCCTCGTCCCCTACGTCGTCACCATCGGTGCGATCGTCACCGCCGCGTGGGCGCTCGGGTTCGCCGCGCAGCAGCGGGAGAGGTACGTCGCCTCGCTGGTCGCGCGTGCCGAGCAGGCCGAGCGGATCGCCGAGCGAGAGGTCGAGCTGGCGGCGCGCGACGAGCGCTCGCGCATCGCCCGCGAGATGCACGACGTGGTCGCCCACGGCCTCTCGGTGATCGTCGTGCAGGCCGACGGCGCCCGCTATGCCGCCGCCAAGGACCCCGACGTCGCCGTCGGCACGCTGAAGACGATCTCGGCCACCGGCCGCGAGTCGCTGACCGAGATGCGCCGGCTGCTGGGGCTGCTGCGCGACGGCGACACCGGTGTCGCGCCGCAGCCCGGCCTCGACGACGTACGCCACCTCGTCGACGAGGCCCGCGCCGCCGGGATGGAGGTCGAGGCCGACCTCCCCCAGGCAACCCCGGACGTCCCGGACGGCGTCGGCCTGGCGGCGTACCGGATCGTGCAGGAGTCGCTCACCAACGTCCGCAAGCACGCCGGACCCCGCGCCGCGGTGGCGCTGCGGGTCACCGTCGGCCGCGCGGTCGAGGTGGAGGTGCGCGACGACGGGCGCGGTGCGGCCGCCACCTCGGACGGGCGTGGGCTGGGCGTCACCGGGATGCGCGAGCGCGCCGCGGTGCACGGCGGCACGCTGGAGGCCGGCCCCGCCCCGGGTGGTGGGTTCGCGGTGTCTGCGAGGCTGCCGCTGTGAGCGAGCAGGCGGCGACCGCACCGATCCGCGTCTTCCTGGTCGACGACCAGCAGATGGTGCGCGCCGGCTTCCGGATGCTGGTGGAGAGCCAGGACGACATGGTCGTGGTGGGCGAGGCCGGTGACGGCGGGGAGGCGCTGGAGCGGCTCGCGGTCACGTCCGCCGACGTCGTGCTCATGGACGTCCGGATGCCCCGGATCGACGGTGTCGAGGCGACCCGGCAGCTGCTGGCGAAGCCCGAGGCGCCGCGGGTGATCGTGCTGACCACCTTCGACCTCGACGAGTACGCCTTCGCCGCGATCCGCGCCGGCGCCTCCGCGTTCCTGCTCAAGGACGCCGCGCCGCCCGACCTGCTGGGCGCGATCCGATCGGTCCAGGGCGGTGACGCAGTGGTCGCCCCCAGCACCACCCGCCGGCTCCTGGAGCACTTCGCCGCACTGCCCGATCCCGCGGCACCCACCGCGCACGACGACCGCCTCGGACACCTCACCGAGCGCGAGGTCGAGGTGCTGACCCTCATCGCGCGCGGGCGGACCAACACCGAGATCGCGGCCGAGCTCGTCGTCGCCGAGACGACCGTGAAGACGCACGTCGGGCGGATCCTGGCCAAGACCGGCTCGCGCGACCGGGTGCAGCTGGTCGTGCTGGGCTACGAGTCCGGGCTCGTCGCCCCCTGACCGTCCTCCCCAGGTCGTACGCCGCGCGCCGGCGTACGACCCCGGGCCGACCACGGGTCCGTGCCCGGGACCGACGATCGCAGGGCCGCCGACGGCGAGCGTTGTCCCCATGACGACGACACTCCACACAGGCACCCCGACCGGCACCGCCACCGCGGCGAGCGCCCGCGGGCTGACCCGCACCTACGGTGACGGCGACAGCACCGTCCACGCCCTGAGGGGCGTCGACCTCGACCTGCCCGCCGGACGGTTCACCGCGATCATGGGGCCGAGCGGCTCCGGCAAGTCGACCCTCATGCACTGCCTGGCCGGGCTCGACGCCGCCACCTCCGGCACCGTGACCGTCGCCGGGCGCGACCTCGCCGGCCTCGACGACACCGCACTGACCCTCTTCCGCCGCGAGCACATCGGCTTCGTCTTCCAGGCCTTCAACCTGCTCCCGATGCTCACCGCCGGGCAGAACATCCTGCTCCCGCTCGAGCTCGCGGGCCGCGCCGTCGACCGGGAGCGCTACGACCAGGTGGTCGGCGTCCTCGGCCTCGCCGACCGGCTCGGCCACCTGCCCAGCCAGCTCTCGGGCGGCCAGCAGCAGCGCGTCGCGATCGCCCGCGCACTCGTCACGCAGCCCGACATCGTCTTCGCCGACGAGCCCACCGGCAACCTCGACAGCGAGGCCAGCGCCGAGGTGCTCGGCCACCTGCGCCGCTCGGTCCGCGAGCTCGGCATGACGGTGGTGATGGTGACCCACGGCCTCGACGCAGCGGCGTACGCCGACGACGTCGTGGTCATCCACGACGGCGCGGTCACCGCGCACCTCACCGACCCCGACCAGGACGCGCTCGTCGCAGCGCTGCGCGGGGGGATCGCCTGATGCGCACCGTGCTCGTGGCGTCGATGCGCCACCACACCCGCAGGTACGTCGCCGCGTCGGTGGCGGTCGCGATCGGCGTGGCCTTCATCGTGGTCGTCGGGATGCTCACCGGTGCCACCCGCTCCGGCCTGACCGCCGACGTCGGCGCCCCGGTGGCGGGCGTCGACCGCGTCGTGACGACGTACGACTCCCGCGAGGTGGCGCGGCTCGTCGAGGTGGCCGCCGACCGCGACATCCCCGTGCTCACCCTCGGCTACGCGACGGAGCCGGTCTCCCGCGACGGCGTCCAGCTCGCCGCGACCGCCGACGTGTCGGAGGTGTCGCTCGACCCGCGCCTGCAGTGGCAACAGCTCGAGGACGGACGGTTCCCCGCCGCGACGGGCGAGGCCCTCGCGGACGTGAACCGCGCCAAGAGCAGCGGCGTACGCCTCGGTGACGTCGTGCGGGTCGGCAGCGGGGACGCAGCGGTGGACGTCGAGGTCGTCGGGCTGGTCGACAGCCCGGCCGCGCGGAACTCCGCGCTCTACGTCCCGTGGGAGGACCTCCGCCGCTTCCAGGACACCTCCCTCTGGGTCGACGCCGTCGCGTGGGGCGGGTCGGAGGACCTGGCGCGGGCGACCGCTCCCGAGGCAGGCGTCGAGTCGGCCGCCGACTGGACCGCCGCCCGCCAGGCCGAGATCTCGCGCGGCGTGGACGTCATCGCGATCCTGGCGCTGCTCTTCGTCGTGATCGCCCTCTTCGTGGGCGTGCTGGTCATCACCAACACCTTCTCGATCCTCTTCGCCCAGCGGATGCGCGACTTCGCGCTGCTGCGCTGCGTCGGGGTCACCCGCCGGCAGCTGCGTCGCGCGATCCGGCTCGAGGCGCTCGCGCTCGGTCTGGCGGCAGCCGCCGTCGGGATCGTGGTGGGCGTCGCGGCCGGCGCCGGGCTGGTGGCCCTGGTCCGGCGCTGGTTCACCGACATGGGCCCCGCGGCGCTCGACCCCGTCTGGGCCCTGTCGGCGTTCGTCGTCGGCACGCTGGTCACGCTCGGGGCCGCCTGGCTGCCGACGCGCACGGCGACGCGGGTCGCCCCGCTGGCCGCCCTGCGCCCGGACACCGGCGTCGACGTCCGCTTGGCGGCGGGCCGCTGGCGCCTCGGGCTGGCCGCGCTCTGCCTGGTCGGCGGCGGGGCCCTGCTCGCCCTGGCCGTCTCCGGGAGCTCGGTGCCCGCGATGCTCGCGGGCGGCATGGTGTCCTTCGTCGGCGTGCTGCTCGTGGGGCCGGTGCTGGTGCCCCGGCTGATCCGACTGGCCGACCACCTGCCCGGCGGCGGTCCCGTGCGCCGGCTCGCCACCGGCAACGCCGTGCGCAACCCGCGGCGTACGGCGACCACCGCCGCGTCGCTGCTCGTGGGGGTCACCCTCACCACGGCCATCCTCACCGGGCTGGCGTCGTCGCGGACCGCGATCGACCGCGACATGGACGACTCCTACCCCCTCGACGCCACCCTCACCTCCGCCGGCGCGCCGCTGGAGGCATCCCTCGTCGACCGGGTGGGCGGGACCGAGGGCGTCACCGACGCGCGGGTCCTGGACGGCACCGTGGCGCGCGTCGGCGGCCTGGAGGTGCCGCTGCTGGGCTCGCCCGGGGCCGACGTCGTCGTCCGAGGTCCGGCCGACCTCTCCCCGCCCGACGGCACGGTCCTGCTGCCCTACGCGGTCGTCGAGGAGCTGCCCACGCGGCTGGGTGACCGGGTGTGGGAGGACCGCGAGCTCACCGTGGTGGTCGGCGGTCGCGAGCACACGCTGCGCGTCGAGACCGGCAGCGGGTGGGGCCGCGCGGGCCTCGTCTCGCCGGCCACGCTGGCGACCCTCGACACCGACCCCCGACCGATGGCCGTCTGGGCACGCGCCGACGACGGCGCGGACGCCGAGGACCTGACGGGCGACCTCGCGGCGCTCGCCGGGGCGGCCGACGCCGACCTGGACGGAGGCTTCGGCAACCGCAGCTGGGTCTACCTCCAGCTGGACATCATGACCGGCGCGGTCGTCGGGCTGATGGCCGTCGCGATCCTCATCGCCCTGGTGGGCATCGCCAACACCCTCGGCCTCTCGGTGCTGGAGCGGGCCCGCGAGAACGCGCTCCTGCGGGCCATGGGACTCACCCGCCGCCAGCTGCGGAGGGCGATGGCCGCAGAGGGGCTGCTGCTGTCGGCGGTGGCGGCCGTGCTGGGCACGGGCATCGGGCTGGTGTTCGCGTGGATCGGGGTGCAGGTGATGGTGGGCAGCGTCGTCGAGGGCGCCGGGTTCACCGTCCCGGTGGCGCAGGTGGCCGCGGTCGCCGCGGTCGCGGGGCTCGCCGGACTGGCCGCCTGCGTGGTGCCGGCCCGGCGCGCGTCGCTCGTGACGCCGGCGGCCGGACTGGCCGCGGACTGACGGTCCTTCTCGTGCCGCCGGGGTGAGGACGCGGGGTCCCCGGCGGCACTAGATTCCGGGCATGGAGCGCACCGACGCGGCCGAGAGCCGTGAGAAGAACGACGGGCTCGACCCGTTCGAGAAGTTCGTCGAGCTGTCGACCAAGGCCATCAGCCGTGCGCCGTTCTTCGCGGTCGTCGTGGCGATCGTGGTGATCTGGGCGGCGAGCTACCCGCTGTGGAAGTCCACGACCAAGTGGGAGCTGGCGATCCACACCTTCGGTGCCGTGCTCTCGCTGCTGCTGCTCGTGCTGCTGGAGAACTCCGGGCGCCGCAACACCGAGGCGATGCAGGAGAAGCTCAACGTCATCGCCGAGGCCCTCGCCGCGCTGATGGACTCACGCGCCGCGGACGACCCCTCCTTGCGCGAGGCCGCCGAGGACCTGCGCGAGGCGGTCGGGCTGGAGGAGCGGCACTGACCTACGCCGCCAGCAGGCGCAGCGTCTCCTCGCGCGCCGGCGAGGTGCGTACGTCGGTGCCGGTCGCGGCACCCGCGACGGGGTGCACCATCACCTCGTCGACACCGTAGGTCTCCGCGAGCTCTGCGAGCTGCGCGCGTGCCTGCTCGGGCGAGCCGACGATCCAGCGGCGCGCCATCGCGGTGCCGACCGAGCGCTGCTCGGGCGTCATCTCGACGGCCTCGGCATGCTCGACCAGCCGCTGCGGGTGCAGCGGGGCGCCGGTGCGCAGCGCGATCATCTGCTGCACGTTGGGCAGCGTCCGGCGGCGCGCCTCCTCCTCGGTCTCGGCGACGACGGCGTTGACGGTGAGGAAGGTGCGGGGCTCGGGGTGCTCGGGCGAGGGGCGGTAGCTCGAGCGGTAGAGGTCGAGCGCGACACCCGTGCCCTCACCGGAGAAGTGGTGGGCGAAGACGTAGGGGAGGCCCTTCTCAGCCGCGAGGCGCGCGGAGTAGTCCGAGGACCCCAGCAGCCACACGTCGGCGACGCTGCGCGCCGACGGCGTGGCGCGCAGGGGCTGGCGCCGCGGGCCGATCTGGACCTCGACGCCCTCGGTCGACATCAGCGTGCGGATGTCGTCGACGTACTCCGGGAAGCGGCTGACCGCGTCGTCGGCCGACTCCGCGCTGCCGCCGCGCAGGACGTACCTGGTGAGCGGGTCGGTGCCGGGCGCGCGGCCGAGGCCGAGGTCGATACGGCCCGGGTACGCCGCCTCGAGGAGCGCGAACTGCTCCGCCACCACGAGCGGCGCGTGGTTGGGCAGCATCACGCCGCCCGAGCCGAGGCGGATCCGCGAGGTGGCCGCGGCGAGCATCGCGATGATGACCGGCGGGTTGGTCGACGCGACGGCCGGCATGTTGTGGTGCTCGGCGACCCAGTAGCGGCGGTAGCCGAGCTCGTCGGCGACCTGCGCGAGGCTCCGGGAGGCGGCGAGCGCGTCGCCGGTGGTCTGGTCGCTGCGGACGGTCACGAGGTCGAGCACGGAGAGGGCAGTCACTGTCGGTGCAGCAGTTCTGCGCCCACGGATATTCCGATTGACCTCAGGTGCACGTGAGGTCCTAGCGTCCTCGACGTGAGTGCCACCACGTCAGCGCCGCGCGAGCGGATCCTCTCCCCCACCTATGCCGCGACGACCGTCGCGATGTTCGGCCTGATCGCCTTCGTGGCCTTCGAGTCGATGGCGGTCGCCACGGTCATGCCGACCGTGGCACGCGACCTCGACGGGCTCGGCCTCTACGCGCTGGCCTTCGCCGCACCGCTGGCCAGCGGCGTGGTCGGGATGGTGGCGGCGGGCACGTGGAGCGACCGCACCGGACCGGTGGTGCCGCTGCTCGCCTCGATGGCGCTGTTCTCTGCCGGCCTGCTCGTGTGCGGCCTCGCGCCGTCGATGGAGGTGCTGCTCGCCGGTCGGGTGCTCCAGGGCCTCGGCGGCGGCGCGCTCACGGTGGGGCTCTACGTCATCGTCGGCCTCGTCTACCCTCCGGCGCTGCGGCCGGCGGTCTTCGCCTCCTTCGCCGCCGCGTGGGTGCTGCCGGCCCTCTTCGGTCCCGGACTGGCCGCGCTGGTGGCCGACGTGTGGAGCTGGCGATGGGTCTTCCTCGGCGCCGTCGCGCTCGTCGTGGTGGCGCTGGTGATGCTCGCCCCCGCGCTGCGCGGCCTCGAGCCGCACGCGGAGGGCACGGCGACCCCTCGGTCGCGGCTGTGGTGGGCGGTCCTCGGCGCCGTCGCGGTGCTGGTGCTCGAGCTGCTCGGCTCCGCGACCGGCACCACCGCCCTGGGCGCGCTGCTGGCGCTGGCACTGGTGTGGCTCGCGCTCGGCCGGCTTCTCCCGCACGGAACGAGGCGCGCCGCGCGCGGGCTCCCGGCCGTGGTCGCCACCCGCGGTCTGCTGAGCGCGGTCTTCTTCTGCGCCGAGGCCTACATCGTCTACGTCCTGCAGGACCACTGGGACCTCGGCCCGGGCCGCGCCGGCATCGCGCTGACCTGTGTGGGCGTGGTGTGGGCGACCGCCAGCCAGGTGCAGTCGCGCCTCGGTGAGCGCGTCTCGCACCCGCGGGCGATGCTCGTCGGCACCTCGCTGGTGCTCGTCGGCATCGGCTGCCTGGCCGCGACCGTGCTGCTCGTCGACGCGGGCGCGCGGCCGTCCGCGCTGCTGCCGGGAGCGGCGTACGTCCTCGCCGGGGCGGGCATGGGCTTCGCCTACCCGCGCACCGGCGTCGCGATGCTCGAGGCCTCGTCGGACCGCGACCGCGGCTTCAACTCCTCCGCGCTCTCGGTCGCCGACTCGCTCGGAGCCGCGCTGGCCCTGTCGCTGGCCGGCGCGGTCTTCGCCGTCACCGAGCGCACGGCGGCCGACCCGTTCCTCGCGGTCTTCACCATGGCGGCCGCGACCGGCGTGCTGGGCGTCGTCGCCGCCTCGCGCACGGGTGTACGAAATGACGAGCGTCCGGCCGGCCCCACGGGGGTGTGAGGGACCGACCGGACGGTTCAGGGGATGACCGCTGGGGTCAGGACGCCTCGTCGAGGGTCGGGTAGTCGGTGTAGCCCTCGGCCCCGCCGCCGTAGAAGGTCTCCTGGTCGGGCTCGTTGAGGTCGGCACCCTTGCGCCAACGCTCGTCGAGGTCCGGGTTGGCCAGGAACGGGCGACCCACGACCACGGCGTCGGCCAGGCCGGTCGCGAGGAGCTTCTCCACCGAGTCGAGGGTGGTGACGTCACCGAAGCCGTCGTTGAGGAGCACGACGCCGTCGAAGCGCTCGCGCAGGTCGCGGACCAGCGTCTCGAGGGGCTCCAGCGGGCTGGCGAGCACGCTGAGGTAGGCCAGGCCGAGGGACGAGACGCCGTCGACCACGGCGCGGTAGGTCGCGGTGAGGTCGGGGCCGATCTCCTCGCCCACGCCGTTGAACGCGTGGCCGGGGCTGAGCCGCAGGCCCACGCGATCGGCACCGATGGCCTCGGCGACGGCGGTGACGACCTCGACGACGAAGCGCGCGCGGTTCTCCGGCGAACCGCCGTAGGCGTCCTCGCGCAGGTTGACCGTCGGGTCGAGGAACTGGTGCAGCAGGTAGCCGTTGGCGGAGTGCACCTCCACGCCGTCGAGGCCGGCCGCGACGGCGTTGCGGGCCGCGGTGACGAAGTCGGCCACCAGGCCGGCGATCTCGTCGGTCTCCGGGGCGCGCGGCACGTCGTGCGGCTTGGGGCCCTCGGCGGTCACCATCTCGCCCGGCGCCTGCACGGCGCTCGGGGCGATCGTCTCTATGCCGTCCTTGTTGTCGGCGTGGGCGATGCGACCGGCGTGCATCAGCTGCGCGACGACGATGCCGTCCTTGGCGTGCACGGCGTCGGCCACCAGGCGCCAGCCGGCGACCTGCTCGTCGGTGTACAGGCCCGGCACGTTGAGGTAGCCCTGGCCCACGTGGCTGGGCGCGGTGCCCTCGGTGACGATGAGACCGGCACCGGCGCGCTGGGCGTAGTACTCGGCGTTCAGGGCAGTCGGGGCGTTGCCGGCGCCGGCGCGGTTGCGCGTCAGCGGCGCCATCACGAAGCGCTGCGGGAGCTGCCAGCGGCCGACGGTGAGGGACTCGAATGCACGGGACATGGGGGTGCTGCCTCCAAGAAAGTTGAGGACTGTACGACCGTCCTCAGCGACTCGGGGGCCGCAGATGTTCCCCTCCCGACCACTTCGAGAGATGGCTCACAGGCCTCCCCACCCGCCCGGGTAGTCCAGTGACGGATGGTCCTTGATGAGGCCTCAGCAGCGCCATCCCTCACTGGACTACCCGGCCGCGGCAGCCAGACGTCACTGGAGTACGCCGACCGCGCGAACGCCGACGCCACCGGACCGCACCCCCGTGCAGCGGCCCGGAGGCGCGGGTCAGCGACGCCGGAGCGCCGCCTCCACGAGGGCCGGTGGTGCGTAACCCCGGTCCGCCTCGTTGAGCGTGGTCCCCGGCGGCACGATCTCGTCGATGCGGTCCAGCACGTCGGGGGTCAGCACGACCTTCTCGACCCCGAGCTGCGACTCGAGCTGCTCGAGCGTGCGGGGGCCGATGATGGCCGACGACACCGCCGGGTGGGCGAGCACGAAGCCGAGCGCGAGGTGGATCAGCGACAGCCCCGCCTCGTCGGCGAGCTCCTGGAGCGCATGCACCGCCTCGAGCTTCACCTTGTTCTCCGGCGAGGCCGGGTCGTGCCGTGCGGGCTGGCGACGCAGCCGGCTCGAGGTGACCGCCGGGTCCTCGCCGCGGCGGTAGCGGCCGGACAGCCATCCCCCCGCCAGCGGGCTCCACGGCAGCACGCCGAGACCGTATTTCTGCGCGGTGGGCAGGATGTCGCGCTCCACCTCGCGCGCGAGGATCGAGTACGGCGGCTGCTCGGTCACCGGACGCTCGCGGCCGCGCTTCTCGGCGACCCACTGCGCCTCCACGACCTGCGACGGCAGGAACGTCGAGGTGCCGATGTAGCGGACCTTGCCCTGGCGCACGAGGTCGGTCAGCGCGCCGAGGGTCTCGTCGATGTCGACCTCCGGGCGCGGGCGGTGCACCTGGTAGAGGTCGATGTGGTCCACCTGGAGCCGGCGCAGCGAGTGCTCGACCTCCCGGATGATCCAGCGCCGCGAGTTGCCCGCCTGGTTGGGGTCCTCGTCGTGCATGTTGCCGTGGAACTTGGTGGCGAGGAAGACGTCGTCACGGCTGCCCCTGCGGGCCTGCAGCGCCTTGCCGACGATCTCCTCGGACTCGCCGCGGGCATAGACGTCGGCGGTGTCGATGACGTTGATGCCTGCGTCGAGCGCGCGATGGATGATGGCGATCGACTCGTCGTGGTCGGGGTTGCCCCACGCGCCGAACATCATCGCGCCGAGGGTCAGCGGGCTGACCTGGACGCCTGTGCGGCCGAGGGGGCGGTAGTCGGCGAAAGAGGTCATGCGGTCTTCTCCTCGAAGGTGGGGGCGTACTGGCTGGCCGGACGGTCGAGCCCGAGGTGGTCGCGCAGCGTGGTTCCTGTGTACTCCGTGCGGAACAGCCCACGCTCGCGCAGGATCGGCACGACCTCGTCGATGAAGACGTCGATCCCCCCGGGCAGCCACGGCGGCATCACGTTGAAGCCGTCGGCCGCTCCCCGCTCGGCCCACTCCTGGATGGTGTCGGCGATGTCGACCGGCGTCCCCGTCACGACCCGGTGCCCACGGGCACCGGCGAGGCGGTGGCACAGCTCCCGGATGGTCGGGTCCTCGCGGGCCACGATGTCGAGCACGAGCTGCGACCGGCTGTGGAAGGCGCGGTCGCCGACGGGTGCCACGACCTCGGTCGGGAACGGTCCGTCGAGGTCGTACGCCGTCAGGTCGACGCCGACGAGGTTGCCGAGCTGACGCAGCGAGTACGCCGGCTGGGTGAGGTCGTTGAACTCCTCCTCCAGCGCCCGGGCCTCCGCCGCGGTCGAGCCGATGAACGGGCTGATGCCGGGCAGCACCTTGAGCTGGTCGGGGTTGCGACCCACGGACCGGGCGCGCGCCTTGATGTCGGAGTAGAACTCCTGCGCGTTCTCCAGGGTCTGGTGCGCGGTGAAGATCGCCTCGGCCCAGCGGGCCGCGAACGCACGCCCGTCCGGGGACGAACCGGCCTGCACGTAGACGGGTCGGCCCTGCGGGGAGCGCGGTGCGTTGAGCGGGCCGGCGACCGAGAAGTGCGGCCCCCGGTGGTCGATGCGGTGGATCTTGTCGGTGTCGGCGTAGATCCCGCTCTGCCGGTCGGCGACGACGGCGTCGTCCTCCCAGCTGTCCCAGAGCTTGGTGACGACCTCGAGGAACTCCTCGGCCCGCTCGTAGCGCTGGGCGTGCGCCGGGTGCGCGTCGAGGCCGAAGTTGTGCGCGGCCGCGGCCGACGAGGTGGTGACCACGTTCCACCCGACGCGGCCGTTGCTCAGGTGGTCGAGCGAGGCGAACTGCCGGGCCAGGTTGTAGGGCTCGTTGTAGGTCGTCGACGACGTGCCGATGACCCCGATCCGCTCGGTGGCCGCGGCGATGGCGGTCATCTTGGTGATCGGCTCGAGCCCGCCGCGCGCGGCGTAGGCGATGTTGTCGGCCAGCGCCGGACCGTCGGCGAAGAAGACCGCGTCGAACGTCGCTGCCTCGGCGCGCTGGGCCAGCTCCTGGTAGTAGGAGATGTCGGTGATCCGCTCGGGCTGCGACTCCGGACGGCGCCAGGCGGCCTCGTGGTGGCCGTCGGGGTAGATGAACAGGGTGAGGTGCAGCTGTCGGCTCACGAGGCGGCCCTCTCGCCGAGGTGGTCCGAGGAGTGGCGACCGGGGACGGCGTCGTGGTCGTCCTCCACGCCGAGCTCGGCGAGCAGCTGCGCGCGCAGCCGGGCGAAGGCCGGGTCGGCCTGCGAGCGCCGGGTGCCGAGGTCGATGTGCGCGTCGTGGCGCACGACTCCCCCGTCGAGCACGATCACCCGGTCGGCCAGCACGATCGCCTCGTCGACGTCGTGGGTGACGAGGAGGACGGCCGGCTGGTGCACCTCGCAGAGCTTGCGCAGGAGGGTGTGCATCCGGATCCGGGTGAGGGCGTCGAGCGCACCGAACGGCTCGTCGGCCAGCAGGAGCTGCGGGTCGCGGACCAGCGACCGGGCCAGGGAGGCGCGCTGCTGCTCACCACCCGACAGCTCGTGCGGCCACGCCCGCTCGCGACCGGCCAGGCCGACCTCGGCGAGGGTCTGCGACCCGCGCGCAGAGGCGTCGCCGTCGCGCAGGCCGAGCGTGACGTTGTCGAGCAGGCGCTTCCACGGCAGCAGCCGGGAGTCCTGGAAGACGACCGACACGCGGGCGGGCACCTCGATGCGGCCGTGGCCGGCGACGCCGCGGTCGAGGCCGGCGAGGGCCCGGAGCAGCGTGCTCTTGCCGGAGCCGCTGCGACCCAGGAGCGCGACGAACTCTCCCGGCGCGATGTCGAGGTCGAGCCCGTTGAGCACGCCTCCGGCCTCGTTGAAGCTGCGGTGCAGGGACCGGACCCGCACGGCGGGTCCTGCCGGGGTGGTCAGCTGGCCAGCGTTCGACGCCATGACAGTGCCTTCCTCTCGATGAAGCGGACGATCGCGTCGGCGGTGACGCCGAGCAGCGCGTAGACGACGAGGCCGACGACGATGATGTCGGTCTGGCCGTAGTTGGACGCGAGCGTGATCATGTGGCCGATCCCGCTCGTGGCGTTGATGACCTCCACGACGACCAACGCCAGCAGCGACGAGGTCACCGCGAAGCGCATGCCGAGCAGGAAGCCGGGCATCGCACCGGGCAGCACGACGTGGCGGACGAACTCCCAGCGCGTGACGCCGAGGGTCTCGGCCAGCTCGGCGTACCTGCCCTCGATGGTGCGCAGGCCGTTGTGGGTGTGGATGTAGACGGGCACGAAGACCGCCAGCGCGATGGTGATGACCTTCATCGGCTCCCCGATGCCCAGCCACAGGATGAGCAGCGGGATCAGCGCCAGGGTGGGGATCGAGCGCTTGACCTGGATCGGTCCGTCGATGAGCGACTCACCGATCCGCGAGAGGCCCGAGATCACCGCCAGGACGGTCCCGATCGCGACGCCGAGCCCGAGCCCGAGGGCCGCGCGGATGCCGGAGGTCACCAGGCTCTCCTGGAGCCGGCCGTTCTCCACGAGCGTGCCGGCGGTCTGCACGACCGTCCACGGCTCGGTGAGGGTGCGCGGGTCGAGCAGGCCGGTGGCCGAGCCGACGACCCAGGCGCCGAGCAGGACCGCGATGCCGATCAGTCCGCCGAAGCGGATCGGCTCGCCGGGGCCGAGCCGGCGGCGCACGGGGCGTACGTCCTCGGCCTCGGCGAGGGGGCGCGCAGGCGCGTCCACGCGACCGGTGATCGTCGTCATGATCCCTCCACCGCGGCCTGGATCGCCTTCTCGAAGCGGCGGTCGTAGAGGGTCTCCACGTCCAGCGGCTCCTGGTCCTGCTCCTCCACGAGCGTGTCGACGGTCTCCTGGTGACGGGCGATGAACTCGTCCCAGTCGGTCGGCACGGTGAACTCGCCGAGTGCGTCGACGACGTACGCCGCATCCTCGGGCGAGAGTCCCTCGTGGTCGACGTAGTAGGCCTCGGCGAACTCGTCGGGGTTGTCGGAGATCCACTGCTGGGCCTCGGCCCACAGCCCGACGTACTCCTTGATGGCGGCGGCCTTGTCGGCGTCCTCCAGGACGGCGGTCGGGGCGTAGAGCGTCCAGGCGTCGTCGCGCACGCCCGGAGGGATCGTGGAGGCGCCGTCGCGCTCGTACTTCGCGAGGTAGGTCTTCACCAGCGTCTGGCCCAGCGGCGCGACGTCGACCTGGTTGCCGGCGAGCGCGACCGAGAAGGCGTCGTCGACGCTCTGCATCTCGACGAGCTCGACGTCGTCCTGCGTCAGGCCGGCCTCACGCAGCACGTTGAGCACCAGCGCACCCTGGGCCTGGCCCGGGCTGTAGGCGATCTTCTTGCCCTCCAGGTCCTCGATGGAGGTGACGTCGACGCCGGGCGCGACACCCAGCTCGTACGTCGGGTGCGCGGCGGGGTCGACCGTCTCGCGGGCGGCGACGATGCGGACGTCGGTGCCGGTCCAGTGGGCGAAGAGCGGCGGGATGTCGGCGACCGAGCCGATGTCGATCGCGTCGGCGCGGAAGGCCTCGAGCGTCTTGGGGCCGCCGGTGATGTTGGCCCACTCGACCTCCACGTCGAGGTCGTCGATGAGCCCGGAGGCCTCCAGCGCGACCTCCGTGGCCGGGTCGCCGACGCGCAGCACCGTGTCCTCGGCGGGCGCGTCGGGGAGGGCGGCGGTCAGCTCGAGGCGAGGTCCGGCCTCGGCGCCACCGCAGGCCGACAGCGCCGTCACGGCGGCGGCAGCGAGCAGCGCGGCTCGGGTCAGGGGGCGTCGGGTCGTCAGGCGGTGGGGCCCGGGTCGTGACATGGTGCAGCTCCTTCTCGGGGTGGAGTCAGTAAAACTACAGTGATTCAGTTGACTTATTTTGATTTGGACGCGAGACGTTCCCTTCCACCCGCGCCTGTCACCCGCCGGCGCCGCTCAGGAGGCGCGCAGGAGCGGCAGCACGGAGTCGCCGACGCGGGCGATCTCGCGCTCGTACGGCGTGTCGCTGAGCACGAAGTGGGTGATGCCGAGGTCGGCGTAGCGCCGGAGCGCCTTGGCCACGTCGTCGGGCGAGCCGACGAGCCAGGTCGTCCCGGCACCTCCGCCGCCGACCCGGCCGGGAGCCGTGTAGAGGCAGTCGTCGAGCACGTCGCCGCGCTCCGCGAGGTCGAGCAGGCGCTGCTGGCCCACCGCCACCCGCCGGCCGGGGTCGGCGGCCCACTCGTGCGCCCCCTCCGCCATCGCGGCGACCTTGGCCTCGGCGTCGGCCCACGCCTCCTCGGCGGTGTCGCGCACCAGCGTCGTGATGCGCAGGCCGTACTCCAGCGGCGGCAGGTCGCGCCCGACCTCGGCGCTCAGGGTCTTCAGGTGGTCGATGCGGGCGGTCACGCCGTCGAGCGGCTCGCCCCAGAAGAGCTGCACGTCCGCCTCCGCCGCCGAGGTGCGCTGCGCCGCATCCGACGCACCGCCGAAGTAGAGCGGCGGGTGCGGGCGACCGGCACGCGACGCAGGCTTGTGCTCGAGCGTCGCCTCCCGGGCCCGGTAGTGCTCGCCGTCGAAGGTGATGTCGTCCTCGGTCCAGCAGCGCCGGACGAGACGCATGAACTCGCGCGTACGGGCGTACCGCTGCGCCTGGTCGCCCTCGTCGTCGCCGTACTCCGCCTGGTGGTCGGGGCCGCTCACGACATTGACCCGGACGCGGCCACCGCTGAGTCGGTCGAGGGTGGCGGCCGAGGAGGCGAAGTGGGCGGGGGTCCAGTAGCCCGGGCGGATCGCAACCAGGGGGTTGAAGGTCGTGGTGGTCGCCGTCAGCGCCGTCGCGACCGTGAACGTGTCCGGTCGCTTCCACCCGGTGCCGATCAGCGCCCCGTCCCACCCGTGGTCCTCGGTGAGGCGGGCGAGCGCGGTCAGGCGCTCCAGGCCGTTGTGCCCGGCGGTCGTGTCGTCGAGCCGGTGCCCGGGGGACACCTGGTTCGGGATGTACCAGAGGAAGTCCATCGTGCGCCTTTCTTAGCAATCTCTAGTGGATTACTACAGATAGCACAGCGCCACCGCTTGGTGGTGGACCACCCGCCCATGCGGACAGCACCTGACCGCTGGACCTCCTAGCCTCGAGGCATGGACATGAAGCTGGAGCTGGTGATGGTGCCCGTGACAGACGTCGATCGGGCCCGGGAGTTCTACGAGCGGGTCGGGTTCGTGACCGACCACGACCACGAGGTGAGCGAGGAGGTGCGCTTCGTGCAGATGACACCCCCCGGATCCGCGTGCTCGATCGCGTTCGGGAAGGGGCTGACCCGCCTCGAGCCGGGCTCGCTCGACAACCTGCAGATGGTCGTGGCGGACGCCGACGCCGTACGCGCCGAGCTCGTCGAGCGTGGCATCGAGGTCAGCGAGGTCGACGAGCTGCAGTGGGGACGGTTCGTGTTCTTCGCCGACCCCGACGGCAACGGCTGGGCGCTCCAGCAGCTGCCGGACTGGTCGGCCGGCGGCTGAGGCGGCGCGCCACCCCGCGGGGTGAGGATCGGCGCGGGCGCGACGCGCCTGGGGGAGGATCCGGGTCATGCCCCGCCCGGAACTCTCCACGATCCGACGCCGGCTCGAGCTCGGCCGTCTGCTCCTCGGCTCGGCGCTGGAGCTGTTCGTCAAGGCCTACGGCGTCGCGGCCGCCCTGGCGGTCGCGCTGAGCGACGCCGAGACCATCGGCGGCAAGGCCAGCGACGCTGTGAGGGCGGTGCCGAGCCTGGCGGAGGAGTGGGACCAGGCGAAGTACGTCGTCGACCACCGCGAGGAGATCCAGGCCGCCGTCACCTACCTCAACGAGAACACCCTCCCCCGGGAGGAGCTGGAGCGGACCGCGGACGAGAGCGTGGCGACGCTGGACGCGATCGACACGACGTACGCCGAGGTGGCCGCGGCCCGCGACGTGCTCGAGATCGACGGCATCAGCGGCACCTTCGACAACGTCCGCGAGGCGATCGTGCACGTCGGCGATGCCTACAGCGCACGGCCTGACCTGGCCTCGCTCGAGCGGCTCGCCGGCGTGGCCGACCAGGTCGGCCCCCTGGTCGACCAGGTGGACGTCCTCCTGCCCGTCTACTACGGCGGCCTCGCGACGATCACCGACAACTTCGCGAGCGACGAGATCGCCTCGACGCTGCTCGTCATGGCGCTGGCCTACGGAGTGGCCGTCGTGGTCGGTCACGCCGTGGGCTTCTGGGTCCGGCGGGGCCGGCCGGGCCTGCTCGCGATCCTGCTGCAGGCCCTGGGCGCACGCTTCTTCCGGCGCTGGTACGTCGAGAACCTGCCCTGGGCGCTGACCCCGCCGCTGTACGACGCCGCGCGCGAGCACCTCCAGGCCGAGATCGTCGCGGACCCGGAGGCCGCGCTCGACGCGGAGACGCTCCGTGCGCTCGAGGAGCACTTCGCGAGCAGGGTGCCCGACTGATCAGACGAGCGTCGGGCCCGTCTTCTCCCGCACCTCGTCCTCGGTGACTCCCGGGGCCAGCTCGACCAGCTTCAGCGCGCGCTCGCCGAGGGTGCCCGAGGGCGCCACCTCACCGGTCGCGGGGTCGATCACGTCGATGACGGCGAGGTCGGTGATGATCCGCTGCACGACGCGCTTGCCGGTGTAGGGCAGGTCGCACTCGTCGAGGATCTTCAGCGACCCGTCCTTGGCGGTGTGCTCCATCAGCACGATCACGCGCTTGGCGCCGTGGACCAGGTCCATCGCGCCACCCATGCCCTTGACCATCTTGCCGGGGATCATCCAGTTGGCGATGTCGCCGTTGACCGAGACCTGCATCGCGCCGAGGATCGCGGCGTCGATCTTGCCGCCGCGGATCATCCCGAAGGACTGCGCGGAGTCGAAGAACGACGCGCCCTTGCGCAGGGTCACCGTCTCCTTGCCCGCGTTGATGAGGTCGGGGTCCTCGTCACCCTCGAAGGGGTAGGCCCCCACGCCGAGGATGCCGTTCTCGCTCTGCAGCACCAGCTCCACGTCGTCGGCGACGTAGTTGGGCACCAGCGTCGGCAGCCCGATGCCCAGGTTGACGTAGGACCCGTCCTTGAGCTCGGAGGCGGCACGCGCCGCCATCTCCTCACGTGTCCAGCTCATGTCAGCCTCCCAGTCCGTGCGTCGCCGCGTCGTCGACCAGCGCCTCGTCCGCCGAGCCCGAGGAGTCGGGTCGCGGTCGTGTGGTGACCTTCTCGATCCGCTTGTCCGCGGCCTGCTCCGGCGTCAGCGCGACCACGCGCTGGACGTAGACGCCCGGGGTGTGGACGTCGTTGGGGTCGAGCTCACCGGGCTCGACGAGGTGCTCGACCTCGGCGATCGTGGTGCGCCCGCACATCGCGGCGAGCGGGTTGAAGTTGCGCGCGGAGTCGCGGTAGACCAGGTTGCCGTGGCGGTCGCCCTTCCAGGCCCGCACGAGCGCGAAGTCGGCCACGATGGCCTCCTCGAGGACGTACTCCTTGTCCCCTTCCGCGGTCGCGAAGACCCGCGTCTCCTTCGGCGGGGACGCGACGATCACGTTGCCCTCGGCGTCGTACTTCCACGGCAGGCCACCCTCGGCGACCTGGGTGCCGACGCCGGTCGCGGTGTAGAAGCCCGGGATCCCGGAGCCGCCGGCGCGCATCCGCTCGGCCAGCGTGCCCTGCGGGGTCAGCTCGACCTCGAGCTCGCCGGAGAGGTACTGCCGGGCGAACTCCTTGTTCTCCCCGACGTAGGACGAGATCATCCGCCGCAGGCGCTTCTCGAACAGCAGCCGACCCAGGCCCCACTCGTCGACGCCGCAGTTGTTGGAGACCGCCTCGAGGTCCGAGGTGCCCGCCTCCAGCACGGCATCGATGAGGACCGACGGGATGCCGCACAGTCCGAACCCGCCGACCGCGAGGGTCGCTCCGTCAGGGATGTCGGCGACAGCCTCGGCCGCCGAGCTGACCACTTTGTCCATGCTCGGCACCCTAGCGGCCGTGTGACCGCGGCCACTGTGTGGGCCGGGGCCACACTTTCGCCCCTCTCATGTGCACACCCCAGCCCTACGCTGGTGGCGTGAGCGCCCACCCCGACCGGCCCGTCGACTGGCCCCAGGTCCGCCTGCACGTGGTCACCGGCAAGGGTGGCACCGGCAAGTCGACCGTCGCCGCCGCACTCGCGCTCGCCCTGGCCTCGTCGGGGCGCAACGTGCTGCTCTGCGAGGTCGAGGGCCGCCAGGGCATCGCCCGGATGTTCGACGTCGACCCGCTCCCCTACGAGGAGCGCCGGATCGCCAAGGGCGCCCCGGACGCGACGGGGCGCGCGGGCCAGGTCAACGCGCTCCACATCGACGTCGAGGCCGCGCTGCTGGAGTACCTCGCGATGTACTACAAGCTCGGCCGCGCCGGGAAGGCGCTCGACCGCTTCGGGGTCATCGACTTCGCCACCACCATCGCCCCGGGCGTGCGTGACGTGCTGCTCACCGGCAAGGTCTACGAGGCCGTGCAGCGACAGGGCAGGTCGGAGAAGAAGTCGGGCCGCGGCCGCGACCCCGTCGTGTACGACGCGGTGGTGCTCGACGCCCCGCCCACGGGACGCATCAGCCAGTTCCTCGGCGTCAACTCCGAGCTCGCCGGGCTGGCCAAGGTCGGACCGGTCAAGACGCAGGCCGACAAGGTGATGGAGCTGCTGCGGTCCCCACGGACCGCCGTGCACCTCGTCACGATCCTCGAGGAGATGCCCGTGCAGGAGACGTCCGACGGGATCGCCGAGCTCCGGGCGGCCGGCCTGCCCGTGGGTGGCGTGGTGGTCAACCTGGTCCGCCCGCAGGCGCTCGGTGCCGGCGCGCTGGCCCGGGTGCGCGACGACCAGGTCGACCCCACCGCGATCGCCTCCGACCTGACCCGGGCGAAGGTCGACGTCGACGCCGGGCTGGTGGGCTCGCTGCTCGACGAGGCCCGCGACCACGCCGTACGCCGTCAGCTCGAGGACGAGCAGCGCGAGCTCGTGGCCGCCGAGGGCGTGCCGACCTACGAGCTGCCCCGCATCGCCGGCGGGATCGACCACGGAGCCCTGCTCGAGATGGCCCAGATGCTGCGAGAGCAGGGAATGGCATGAACACCCCCCGCGCCAAGCAGGCCGACGCGCCCGTGCTGGACGTCGACGGGCTGCTCGACGACCGCGGCACCGAGATCATCGTCTGCTGCGGCTCCGGCGGCGTCGGCAAGACGACCACGTCGGCCGCACTGGCGCTGCGCGCGGCCGAGCGTGGCCGCAAGGTCGTCGTGCTGACGATCGACCCGGCCCGCCGCCTCGCCCAGTCGATGGGCATCGAGCAGCTCGACAACACTCCGCGCCCGGTGGCCGACATCGACACCTCAGGGGGCGGGTCGCTCGACGCGATGATGCTCGACATGAAGCGCACCTTCGACGAGGTGGTGGAGAGCCAGGCGAGCGCGGAGAAGGCGCGCCAGATCCTGGAGAACCCGTTCTACGTCGCGCTGTCGAGCTCGTTCGCCGGCACGCAGGAGTACATGGCGATGGAGAAGCTCGGCCAGCTCCACCGCGAGGCGCTCGCCGACGGCACCTACGACCTGATCGTCGTCGACACCCCGCCCTCGCGCTCGGCGCTGGACTTCCTCGACGCGCCGGAGCGGCTCTCGAGCTTCCTCGACGGGCGGCTGATCCGGCTGCTCATCGCGCCCGCACGGGGCCCGGCGCGGCTGATGACGGCCGGCTTCTCGGTGGTGACCAACGCGCTCGGCAAGATCCTCGGCGGCCAGATGCTGCGCGACGTGCAGACCTTCGTGACGGCGCTCGACACGCTCTTCGGCAGCTTCCGCCAGCGCGCCGAGCAGACCTTCGCGCTGCTCCAGGCCGACGCGACGGCGTTCGTCGTCGTGGCCGCGCCCGAGCCCGACGCGCTGCGCGAGGCGGCGTACTTCGTGGACCGGCTCACCGACGACCACATGCCGCTGGCCGGCATGGTGGTCAACCGGGCGAGCCCGTCGGCGCGCACGGAGCTGTCCGCGGAGGAGGCGATCACCGCCGCCGACCGGCTGCGGGCCGGCGACTCGTCGTCGCTCACCGCCGGCCTGCTGCAGCTGCACGCCGATCGCGTACGCATCATCGAGCGCGAGCGGCACCTGCGCGAGCGCTTCGCCGCCTCGCACCCGAGCGTGCCGACGGCCGTGGTGCCCGCCATGGCGAGCGACATCCACGACCTCGACGGCCTGCGGGACATCGGCGAGGCCCTGGCCGACCAGGGCTGAGGCCGGTGCCTTGTTCGGGGAGGAGCAGGCGTCTCAGACGGAGACGGCGGGCGTCTCGACCTTGGTGCGGGCGGTCTCCAGGATGGAGCGCCACGACGAGTCGGGGCGGCGGCGCAGCAGCGCACGACGCTCACGCTCGGTCATCCCGCCCCAGACACCCCACTCGATCTGGTTGTCCAGCGCCTCGGCGAGGCACTCGGTCCGCACGGGGCATCCCGCGCACACCTGCTTCGCCTTGTTCTGCTCGGCTCCGCGCACGAACAGCGCGTCCGGAGTGTCGCCCTTGCATGCAGCGCGTGCTGCCCAGTCCTCGACCCACATAGCAAATCCCCACGGTGTGTAAGAGCCGATCGGCCGCCCCCATAGCGGCCATTCCCGACTCGAGTAGAAAAGTAAACGAATCGCTACCACCTGCGGCAGGGCCAGGTGGTTCAATTCGCATAGTCCGATGTGACTATCCGGCTGCGCGGCTGGAATTCCGTCTGGTATGCCCGCTCCCCGTACTCTGGTGACCATGTCTTCACGCTCCGAGCGCTCCACGCGACGCCCTGAGGCCGGACGCGTCGCCTCCCACCTCGCGGTCATGGGGGCCGTCGCGGTGGTCATGGGTGTCCTCACCGCCTGCCTCGCCATCCCGTTCGCCGGCCTCGTCGGCGTGGCGGCCAAGGACGTCAGCGCCGGGATGGTCGACCTCCCCGAGTCGCTCGAGGCCAAGGACCTGTCCCAGAAGACGCGCATCTACGACGTCAACGGCAACCTGATCGCCTCCCTCTACGACCAGAACCGGATCAACGTCCCGTTGAGCTCGATCTCGCGGCCGATGGTGAAGGCGATCGTCGCGATCGAGGACTACCGCTTCTACGACCACGGTGCCCTCGACCTCAAGGGCACGCTGCGTGCCTTCATCACCAACCAGGCCAGGGGCGGCTCGGTGCAGGGTGGCTCGTCGATCACCCAGCAGATGGTGAAGCAGACCCTGCTCTACCAGGCCGAGACCGACGAGGAGCGCGCTGCGGCGACCGAGGAGACCTACGCGCGCAAGATCCGCGAGCTGCGCTACGCGATCGCGTTCGAGAAGAACCACACCAAGGACTGGATCCTCGAGCGCTACCTCAACATCGCCTACTTCGGCGACGGCGCCTTCGGCGTGCAGGCGGCCGCGGTCCACTTCTTCTCCAAGAACGCCAAGGACCTCAACCTCCTCGAGTCGGCCACGCTCGCCGGCCTGGTGAAGAACCCGGTCGGCTACGACCCGGTCGACAACCCCGAGCGCGCCGAGAGCCGCCGCAACGTCGTGCTCGACCGGCTCGCCCAGCTCGGCGTGCTGACCGAGAAGAAGGCCGAGCGACTCAAGGCCACGCCGCTCGAGGAGACCCTGAAGATCAAGAATTCCCCCAACGGCTGCCAGCAGTCGCGGGCACCGTTCTTCTGCGACTACGTCGTCAACTGGCTGCTCAAGGACCCCGTGCTGGGCGACACGCCCAAGGAGCGTCGTACGACGCTCAAGAACGGTGGCCTGACGATCAACACCACGATCGACCTCGACATGCAGAAGGCCGCCGACGACTCCGTGGCCTCGCACGTCTACCCGACCGACCAGGCCATCGGCGGCCTGGCGATGGTCGAGCCGGGCACCGGCGACGTCCGCGCCCTCGCGCAGTCGCGCCCGATGGGCAAGGACAAGGCCGCGGGCCAGACCTACCTCAACTACGTCGTGCCGAAGAAGTACGGCGACGCCAACGGCTTCCAGGCCGGCTCGACCTTCAAGGTCTTCGTCCTTGCCTCGGCCATCAACCAGGGCATCCCCATGAGCACCGTGATCAACGCCCCGGAGGAGATGAACATCCCCGACGAGGAGTTCGAGACCTGCGACGGCCCCTACGCCGGTGACGGCGAGGGCTGGAACGTCTCCAACTCCACCGGCTCGGGCCCCTTCAACCTCTACACCGGCACCCAGCAGTCGGTGAACACGTTCTTCGCCCAGCTCGAGGTGCGGACCGGCATGTGCGAGCCGCTCGAGCTCGCCGCCGACATGGGCGTCAGGGTCCCGCTCGAGCAGAAGGTGCCGTCGTGGATCCTCGGCGTCTCCGACAGCAACCCCCTCGAGATGGCCCAGGCCTACGCCACCTTCGCCGCGCGCGGCCTGCACTGTGAGCCCCGCCCGGTCACCGAGGTGCTCGACTCGCGGGGAGAGCAGCTCAAGTCCTTCCCGAGCGAGTGCGAGCAGGTCATGCCCGGCGCCACGGCGGACGCCGTCAACGACGTCCTGCGCGGCGTGATCGAGGGCGGCTTCGGCTCGGCCCTCGCGATCGACAAGCCGTCGGCCGGCAAGACCGGCACCACCCAGAGCGGCCGCTCGGTGTGGTTCGTCGGCTACACCCCCCAGATCGCCGCCGCCGCCATGATCGCCGGCGCCAACGACCAGGGCCAGTGGCTCGAGCTCGGCGGCCAGACCGTCGGTGGGCAGTACATCAGCGAGGCCTCCGGCTCCGGCTCCGCCGGCCCCATCTGGGGCGACGCCATGGCGGCGATCTCGGCCAAGCTCACCTACGAGGACTTCCAGGCCCCGCCCGGCGACGAGATCGCCGGCGTGCTGAGCACCGTCCCCGACGTCGCGGGCCAGAGCGTCGAGGCGGCCACCGCCACCCTCGAGGCGGCCGGCTTCTCGGTCGCCGACGGCGGTCAGGTCAACTCCGAGGTCGCCGCTGGCTCCGTCGCCTACAGCTCCCCCTCGGGCGGTGCAGCGCTGAGCAGCGGCGACACCGTCACGCTCTACACCTCGACCGGCTACGTCCCGCCGCCCCCGTCGGGCAACAACGACGGCGGCGGGAACGGCAACGGGAATGGCAACGGGAACGGCAGCGGGAACGGCAGGGGCGGCGGGCGCCGCTGACCCCGGTCCGGGTGAGGCGGAGCCTCAGCCCAGCTGCCTGCGCACCTCGGCCGCGACGGCGCCGCCGTCGGCGCGCCCCTTCACCTGGGGCGTGACGACGCCCATGACCTTGCCCATCGCGCGCATGCCCTCACCGGCCGCACCGGTCTGCTCGACGGCTGCGGTGACGAGAGCGGCGATCTCGGCCTCGGTGAGCGGGGTCGGGAGGTACTCCGCGATCACCGCGCCCTCCGCGGCCTCCTTGGCCGACATCTCCTCGCGACCACCCTCGGCGAAGGCGGTGGCCGCCTCGCGGCGGCGCTTGGCCTCGGACGACAGCACCCCGAGGACGTCCTCGTCGGACAGCTCGCGCGCCTCCTTGCCGGCGACCTCGGCGTTGGTGATGGCGGTCAGCACCATCCGCAGCGTCGAGGAGCGCAGCTCGTCACGCGCCTTGATGGCGGTGGTGAGGTCGGCGCGGAGACGGTCCTTCAGAGCACTCATGACGACCATTGTGGCAGCCTTGGCGAATGGCTTTCCTCCCGCTCGTGCGCCGCACCATGACGCTCGGCGCGGTCGCCGGCGCCGGCCTGGCGTCGTACGCCGCCTGGGAGGCCCGGCAGTACACGTTGCGGCGCGTCACCGTGCCGCTGCTGCCGCCGGGACACGCGCCGATGAAGGTGCTGCACCTCAGCGACATCCACATGGCGCCCGACCAGCGCGCCAAGCAGGAGTGGCTGCGTGGGCTGGCAGCGCTCGAGCCCGACCTGGTCATCAACACCGGTGACAACCTCGCCCACGACCGGTCGGTGCCGGTGGTCGCGGACGCGCTCGGCCGCCTGCTCGACGTGCCGGGCGCCTACGTCCTGGGGTCCAACGACTACTGGGTCCCCGGCATGCGCAACCCGCTGCTCTACCTCCTGCCCGACACCGGCAAGCGGCACACCTCGGGTCGCCAGCTGCCGTGGCCCGACCTCAAGGACCGCTTCGACTCCGCCGGCTGGGTCGACCTCACCAACGGTTTTGGCGCCCTCGAGGTGGGCGGGACGTCCATCGCCTTCGCCGGCGTCGACGACCCGCACCTCAGGTACGACGACCTGGCCCGGGTCGCCGGTCCCGCCGACCGTGAGGCCGACCTGCGGCTCGCGGTCACGCACGCGCCGTACCTCCGGGTCCTCGACCAGTTCGCCGCCGACGGCTACGACGCGATCATCGCCGGCCACACCCACGGCGGCCAGGTCTGCCTGCCGGGCGGGCGGGCGCTCACGACCAACTGTGACATCGAGCCCGCCCGCGCCCGGGGCCTGCACCGCCACCCGGCCGACTCCGCTCCCGGGGACGCCGACTCCGCCTGGCTCCACGTCTCGGCCGGCCTCGGCACCAACCCCTACGTCCGCTTCCGGGTGGCCTGCCGACCCGAGGCGACGCTGCTGACGCTGGTGTGAGGCTGGGCTTGTTTGCATGAGTCACCGCTCAGGCGGTGACTCCCGCACTCCTGGGGCGTTGCAACGCCCTGTCCGCGCAGGACTTCCCCCATCCGCCTCGGTGGGCCGGGGCGATTTCGGAGGGCGTCGACCGCTCCGGTATGCTCGCCCGCGTTGCCCGGACTGGAGTTCTCGGTCCGGGCGGCGGGCTGTGGCGCAGCTTGGTAGCGCGCCTCGTTCGGGACGAGGAGGCCGCAGGTTCAAATCCTGTCAGCCCGACACCGACACCGCCGGACCTGCACTGCAGGTCCGGCGGTTCGGCATTTCGGGGCCGGTCTAGCGGGTGACCGCCAGGTCGAACTGCGCGATCACCGTCACCGGAACCGCGCCCGCCGCTGAGCGGACCTGCCAAGCGCCCTCGACGTACGTGCCGCACGACTCGGGGACCGCACGCGCCCCCTGGGCCAGGCAGGCCAGCGTCATGACCCGCCCACCCGGGAACACCTGGGTCCGCGGCAGCGAGCGCCCCTCGAGGCCGACGCCCACAGACGTCACCGTGGCGAGAGCCCGGTCGTCCACCGAGCTGTTGCGCTGGAGCGCGTCGGGGATCCGGTAGCGGACGTAGAGCAGCCCGGCGGACGGCAGGGACGTCGGCACGTCGAGGCGAACGCCCTCCAGGCCCAGGTCCGAGCCGTCGGCGGCGACGACGAGGTCCTCGACCCCCACCGTCTGTTCGGACAGGACCGGGCTGCTCGGTGGCCGCAACCGCAGGCGGTCCATCGGCTCCGTGGTCGAGATCCAGTGGGTCACCTGCAGGTCGTCCCCGTCGAGGACCTCCGTCTCGACGTACTCGCTGTCCGGGGGCAGCGCGACCGGCGGGTCGTAGGCGCGGGTGGTCGGCTCCTCCGCGGCTGCCGCAGACGGCGCGGCCTCGGCCGCCACTGTCTGCTCGCCCGAGCGCGACAGCAGGGTCGCTCCGACCGCGACGACGAGCACGACGAGGGCACCCACGGCAGCCACCCACGTCCCGCTGCGCCGCGGCCGGGGGGCGACGGGAGACAGCTCCTCGCCGGGAGCCTCGACGGGGGCCTCGACGGGAGTGGGGGTGGAGCTCGGGCCGGCGGTGAAGGCGGCGGGTGCAGGACGGGCTGGCGAACCGTCCTGCACGGACGTCGGCCGGTCCGGGGCGTTGCGCCTCGACGCCGCCGCAGTCAGCCGCAGCCGCGGCGCCTCGCCCGGGGCACGGCGGGGCTGGTCCGGGGTGAGCCCCAACGGGGTCAGCGGGGCGAACTCCGGCGGGAGGTCCGGGGTACGCCGACGGGGCAGGCCGTCGTCGCTGACGTCCGCCATCACTCGCTCCTCGGGGTCGGCTCGCCCACGGCCGTCGCGGTGACGACCGCGAGGTTCTGGTAGCCGCCCCGGCTCGGGTCGAACGGTCCGGCGCAGGTGACCATGACCAGCCGGTGCGACCCCGTGGCCGAGTAGACCCAAGGGTGGTCGGAGAGCGGACCCTTGTCGAGCAGTCGCAGCGAGCTCACGACGTACTCCTGGCGCAGGGTGTCCGAGGTCAGCACGACCTTCTGGCCCCGACGCACGCCCAGCAGCTCGGCGTAGGGTCCCAGCCCCTCCCGTTCGGAGTCGACGTGCGCCGAGACGAGCACCGCCCCGAACGGGTCGCCGATGCGCGACCCGCCGCGCCACCAGCCGGCCACGTCGACGTCGGACGGCACGTCGAGGGTGCCGTCGCGGGTCGTCGACACCGCGACGACCGGCACCTCGGTGCCGCTCGGCAGCACGGTGCGCCGCGGAGACTCGGGTGCCACCGAGCCGGCGCGGGGCGCGGTCGGGGCGAGGGCCTGCACGACCGGCTCAGGGGTCGGCTCGTCGACCGGGGCGCCGCCACCCGCGGGGGCGGCGCCACCGCGGACGACGGTGAGACCGACGGCGACCGTGACGACGGTCGCCACGGCCAGACCGGCCGCCAGCCGGCGGACGGCTCGCCCCTGCCGCACCGCGTGCCGTCCGGTCGCCCGGTTCACGACGAGGCTTCCACCGCGTGGCGCCTGCGGCTCCAGGCGTACGCGCCGACGGTGACCAGCGCGGCCAGCAACGCGGTCATCGCAGTCCAGCGGGACGTCCCGGGTGCCACCTCGATGGCGCCCGAGTCGGTGAACGGGGACACCTCGATGCCCGCTGCCAGGCCGGCGCTGCCCGCGTCGATCGAGGTGGGCGCCTCGCCGGCGCTCGACGCGAGCGGGATGCTGTGGGTGATGACGTCCATCGACGCGTCCTGGGCGTTGCCGACGGCGTAGACCATCGTGGCCGAGGCGCTCGCGAGGCTCACCTCCAACGGACCGAGGATGGGCCGGGTGGTGAGACCCGACGGCACCAGCTCGGCGACGTGCGCGCCCTCGGCGACGTCCGCGGTCGCGAACTCCCCGTTGGCGATGTTGCGGAAGACCACGGCACCGTCGAGGCGGACGTCCGCCGGTGCGACCGAGGCCGTGTGGGCGATCAGCACGCGCGACTTGCCGGCAGCGATGGGCTCGGTCGGGGTCGCGTAGAGCGTGGCGAGCGGCTGGCCGCCGACCTCGGCGGGGCGGTGCACCACGAGGTCCTGGACCGACCCCGGCTCGAGCTCCACCGCGGTGTCGACGACCACGTCACCGCTCTCGTCGACGAACCTCACCTGATGTGCGCCGGCCGGGACGGTGAACGGGCCGAGCACCTCGCCGGTCGCGGAGCCGTCGCTCACGACCTCGTCGTCGATCTCGACCTGCAGGCTCTCGTCCGGCACGGCCTGCACGACCATCAGCCGGGCCGTCGTCTCCTGCGGGGCGGCCTGCGCCGCACCGGCCAGGGACGGGAGACCCATCGCCAACGAACCGACCAACGACAACCACGCGATTCTCTTCATGCCGTGCTCCTGCTCCTCGGACGCACACCCTGCGCGTCTCTGGCGATGCTTCGCGCAGGGCTGCGGCCCGGATTGCCGGCCGGCGCGGAGCAACCCTCCTGTGGGTGCTTCGTGGGCCGCCGTTGACTCCTCGTTGTCCCCCGGAGCCGCTGTGGACTAGACCTCCGGGCCCGCGCGGGTGGCACACTGCCCCCATGGCTGACCCGGGCAACGGCAACCCCGACGACCGACCCTCGCTGGAGATGCCAGCCTTCTCGCTCCGGCGGAAGAGGTCCGCGGCGGAGCCGGATCCGGTCGAGCGTGACAAGACCGAGCCAGAGCCCGTACGCCGCCGCGAGCCCCGGCGGCTCCCCACGGTCGCACTGGCCGGCCTGCCCGCCGCCGCCGTGACCGGCGTCGCGGTCGGCGCCCTCGCGGTGCTGCTCGCCTGGCTGGCCGGCGCCGGCTGCAGCGCCGTACGCGGCACGTCGTCGTGCGGCGGCGCGATCGGTCTGCCGCTCCTGCTCGCCGGCCTGGTCCTGCTCGCGTGGGTCGGCACCGTGCTGCTGCGTGCCCTCGGGGTCGCGGACGCCGGCTCCACGAGCGTCCTGGCCGTCGGGATCATGGCCGTGCTCGTGATGGTCTTCCTGCTCGGCTCGCTCGACGAGTGGTGGGCGCTGGTCGCCGTGTCCCTCGTGACCGCAATCGGCTACGGCGCCGCGTGGTGGGTGACCTCGTCGGTCGTGGGCGGCGACGCCGCCGCCGAGGCACCCGCGCCCCGCGACGTGCGCTGACGGCTCAGGAGACCGGTCACCGGGCGGCGGCGATCAGCTCCGCGATCTGCACGGTGTTGAGGGCAGCGCCCTTGCGGAGGTTGTCGTTGCTGATGAAGAGCGCGAGGCCGCGGTCGTCTGGCACGCCCGGGTCCTGCCGCAGCCGTCCGACGTAGGACGGGTCCCTGCCGGCGGCCTTGAGCGGGGTCGGCACCTCGTCGAGCTCGACGCCCTCGGCCGAGGCCAGGATCTCGCGGGCGCGAGCCGGGGTCATCGACCGGGTGAACTCGGCGTTGACCGCGAGCGAGTGGCCGGTGAAGACCGGCACGCGCACGCAGATGCCGGAGACCAGCAGGTCGGGCAGGTCGAGGATCTTGCGCGACTCGTTGCGGAGCTTCTGCTCCTCGTCGGTCTCGTTGAGGCCGTCGTCCACGATCGAGCCGGCCATCGGGAGCACGTTGTAGGCGATCGGCTCGACGTACTTGACCGGCTCCGGGAACGCGACCGCCGAGCCGTCGTACGCCAGCTCGCGCGCCTTGTCGCCCGCCTCGGCCACCCCACCGGCGAGCTCCTCGACGCCGGCGACGCCGGAGCCGGAGACGGCCTGGTAGGTCGAGACGATGAGCCGCGACAGCCCCGCCTCGTCGTGCAGCGGCTTGAGGACCGGCATCGCCGCCATGGTCGTGCAGTTGGGGTTGGCGATGATGCCGCGCCCGTCCTCGACGACGCCGGCCATCGCGCCGGGGTTGACCTCGGCGACGACGAGCGGGATCTCCGGGTCCTTGCGGAAGGCGCTGGAGTTGTCGATGACGATCACGCCGGCGTCGACGAACTTCTGCGCGAGCGCGCGCGACGTGGTGGCGCCGGCCGAGAAGAGCGCGATGTCGAGGCCGGCGGGGTCGGCGGTCTCCGCGTCCTCGACCGTGATCTCACGGTCACCGAAGGGCAGCACGGTGCCCGCCGAGCGGGACGAGGCGAAGAAGCGGACCTGGTCGGCCGGGAAGTCCCGCTCGAGCAGGATCTGGCGCATCGCGACGCCCACCTGTCCGGTGGCGCCGACGATGCCGATGTTGACGCGCGCGCTCATCGGCCGGTGCCTCCGTAGACCACGGCCTCGACCTCGTCGGCGTCGAGGTCGAACGCCGTGTGGGTCGCGCGCACGGCGTCGCCGACGGAGCTCTCGTCGACGATCACCGAGATGCGGATCTCGGAGGTGGAGATCATGCCGATGTTGACCCCCGCCGAGGCGAGCGCACCGAAGAACTTCGAGGTGATGCCGGGGTGCGAGCGCATGCCCGCGCCGATCAGCGACACCTTGCCGATCTTGTCGTCGTAGAGGAGCTTGTCGTAGCCGACCTCGGCCTGGATGCGCGCCAGCGCCGTCATCGCGGTCTGCCCGTCGGTGCGCGGCAGCGTGAAGGAGATGTCGGTGAGGCTGGTCGCGGCCGCGGAGATGTTCTGCACGATCATGTCGAGGTTGATCTGGGCCTCGGACAGCGCCTCGAAGATCCGGGCGGCCTCGCCGACCTTGTCGGGGACGCCGACGACGGTGATCTTGGCCTCGCTGACGTCGTGGGCGACTCCGGCGATGATGGGCTGTTCCATGGTCTCTTCCTCGGGTCCGTCGAGACCGGGGTCGTTCATGACCCAGGTTCCCTGAAGCTGGCTGAACGACGAGCGCACGTGGATCGGGACGCCGTAGCGGCGGCCGTACTCCACGCAGCGCAGGTGCAGGATCTTGGAGCCGCAGGCGGCGAGCTCGAGCATCTCCTCGTAGGAGACCCGGTCGAGCTTGCGGGCGTGCGGGACGACCCGCGGGTCGGCGGTGAAGACGCCGTCGACGTCGGTGTAGATCTCGCAGACGTCGGCCCCGAGCGCGGCCGCCAGCGCCACCGCGGTGGTGTCGCTGCCGCCGCGGCCCAGCGTGGTGATCTCCTTGGTGTCCGCGGAGACGCCCTGGAAGCCGGCCACGATGACGATGTGCCCGTCGCCGATGGCCTGGGTGATGCGACCCGGCGTCACGTCGATGATCTTGGCCTTGCCGTGCACCGAGTCGGTGATCACGCCCGCCTGCGACCCGGTGAAGGAGCGCGCGGTGTAGCCGAGGTCGCTGATCGCCATCGCGACCAGCGCCATCGAGATGCGCTCACCAGCGGTCAGCAGCATGTCCATCTCGCGCGCCGGCGGCAGCGGGGACACGCCCTTGGCGAGGTCCTCCAGGTCGTCGGTCGTGTCGCCCATGGCGGACACGGCGACGACGACGTCGTGTCCGGCCTTCTTGACCTCCACGATGCGCCGCGCGACGCGCTTGATGGCGTCGGCGTCGGCGAGCGAGGAGCCGCCGTACTTCTGCACGACAATGCCCACGGTTGGTCCTCGGGATCGGGGTGCGGCCGTCAGCGGCCGCCTTCGACTGACGAGCCCGACGGCGACGTTGCCGGCAGGCCGTGCCCGATTCTACGGCTGCTCGGCCGGGTCGACCTCCAGCATCTCATCGGCGACCGCGACCGCGGCCGCGTTGGCGACGAAGTCGGTGTCGAAGCGGTCGTGGGCCACGACCGTGAGCAGTGCGTTGAGCGCGGCACCACCGAGGTTGCCCCAGTTGTTGACGTAGGAGAACTGCCACCACCACAGCGCCTCCTCGACGTTGCCGGCGCGGAAGTGGCGCAGGCCGTTCTCGAGGTCGATCGCGATCGAGGCGAGGTCGTCGGACAGACGGCTCTCGACCACCTCGGGGACGTAGGGGTCGAAGACGAAGGTGTAGGCGTCGACACCCTCGAGCATGTCGGCCAGGCGCAGCCGGAGCTCGTCGATGTCGGCCTCCGGGCCCACGTCGGGCTGGAACTCCTCGCGCGGGGCGAAGTCGGTCTGCGCACCCAGGCGGGCACCCGCGAGCAGCACCTGGCTGATCTCGAGCAGCAGCAGCGACACGGCCTCCGAGCCGTTGCCCTCGCGGGCGATCTCGCGCAGGGCGAGCAGGAAGCTGGTCACCGAGTCGGCGATCTGTTCCTCGAACCTGATCTGGTCGGCGTCGGTCATTGTGCTGATCTCCTTCCGGCGAATGCGCGGCCGAGCGTGACCTCGTCGGCGTACTCGAGGTCACCGCCCACCGGCAGTCCACTCGCCAAGCGGGTGACGCGCAAGCCCATCGGCAGGAGCAGGCGCGTGAGGTAGGTCGCGGTGGCCTCGCCCTCGAGGTTGGGGTCGGTGGCGAGGATGACCTCGGTGACCGTGCCGTCGGCCAGGCGGGGCATGAGCTCCTTGACGTGGAGCTGGTCGGGTCCGATGCCGTCGATCGGCGAGATCGCGCCGCCGAGCACGTGGTAGCGGCCGCGGAACTCGCGGGTGCGCTCGATGGCCACGACGTCCTTGTACTCCTCGACGACGCACAGCACGCTCGGGTCGCGCCGCTCGTCGCGGCAGATCCGGCACTGCTCGTCCTCGCTGACGTTGAAGCAGATCGAGCAGAACTTCACCCGCGCCTTGACCTCGATCAGCACGTCGGCGAGACGGCGTACGTCGACCGGCTCGGCCTGCAGCAGGTGGAAGGCGATCCGTTGCGCGCTCTTGGGACCGACGCCGGGCAGTCGGCCCAGCTCGTCGATCAGGTCCTGGACGACGCCCTCGTACAAGTGAAGCCCCTCAGCCCAGGCCGGGGAGGCCGAGGCCGCCGGCCCCGCCACCGAGACCGTCGGTGAGCGGGCCCATCGACTCGCTCGCCAGGGCCTCGGACTTGGCCCGGGCGTCGCGGTAGGCCGCGACGATCAGGTCGGACAGGTCCGAGAGGTCGTCGGGGTCGTTGCCGTCGAACTCTCCGGTGCGGATCGTGACGCCCACCAGCTCGCCGACGCCGTTGGCCGTGACCGAGACCGCGCCGCCGGCGACGGTGCCGTCGACGGTCTGGCGGGCGAGGTTGGCCTGCGCCTCCTCGAGCTGCTGCTGCATCTGCTGGGCCTGCTGGAGCAGGGCGTTCATGTCGAATCCGCCGCCGCCGAGGGCGTCGAAGGGGTTCTGGGTCATCGGGTCTCCCGCGTCGTGGATGGGACGTGCATCAGTCGTTTCGGATCTCTTCGATCAGCCGCGCGCCGAGCGTCTGGCTCAGCAGGGACTCGGTGTCGAGCGCGGCCGACTCGGCGTCGGGGTCGTCGGGGTCGACGTCGTCGTCGGCCGACCGGACGGGCTCGGACGCCTCGGGGGTGCCGCCCGCACGGGCGGCCTCCAGCGCCTCGCGGGCCGGGGCCGCGGACACGACGGGCGCCGGCGGCGGAGCCGGAGTCGGGGCGTCGGGCGCGGCGGAGTCGCCGGTGACCCACGACGGCGGGCCGTCGGGTGCGTCCGTCGCCGGGGCGGCGACAGCACCGGGCTGCGGAGGCGCGTCGGTGGCCGACTGGCGCACCACGGGTGCCTCGGCGGCCGCGCCGGACTGGTCGACGATGGACTCGACGCGCCAGTCCATGCCGACGACGTCGATGGCGGCCTGGCGCAGGATCTCGTCGCAGCCGCCGTTGACGAAGGAGTCGCGCGCGCCGGAGTTGGCGAAGCCCACGGTCAGGCGGGTGCCGTCGACGTCGACGACGTGGGCGTGCTGCGAGAGCACCATCCAGGCCAGGCGGCGACGGTTCTTGGTCTGCTCGAGGATGTCGGGCCACAGGCGGCGTACGTCGACGAGGCTGAGGCCGCCGCGCGGTCCGGCCGGCTGCTCGGCCACCGGCGTGCCCGGGGCGGCCGGGGCCGTCGGCTCCGGCGCGGGCTCGGCCACCGTCGGCGGGGGCTGAGGCGGCTCGGGCAGCGAGGTGGGCATCGGCGGGGGCGGCGCGGGGCCGTCGTCCCGCACGGGGGCGGGTGCCTCGGGCCGCGACGGCGCCGGGGACTCGACAGGGGGAGCGGTCGGCACCGGGGGCGGCGGTGCGGGCTCGTCGGCGCGCGCCGGGGCGGGGGTCGCCGCAGGTGCCGCCTGCGGGGCGGCGGGAGCCGGTGCGGCGGGAGCCGGTGCGGCTGCTGCCCGCGTGACCGCGGCGGGAGCCGGGGCGCCGGTGACGTCCATGCGGCGCTCGAGGCGCTCCAGGCGCGCCATCACGCCGTCGGCGGTGTGGTCGGCCCCCGGCAGCAGCACGCGGGCGCAGAGCAGCTCGAGCAGGAGGCGGGGCGCCGTGGCGCCGCGCATCTCGGTCAGCCCGGAGGCGACGATGTCGGCCGCGCGGCTGAGCTCGATGGCCCCGAAGCGCGCGGCCTGGGCCACCAGCCGCTCGCCCGCGTCCTCGGCGACGTCGATCAGGCCCGTCGCCGGGGCGTCGGGCACCGCGGTGACGATGACCAGGTCGCGCAGGCGGCGCAGCAGGTCCTCGGTGAAGCGGCGCGGGTCCTGGCCGGTCTCCACGACCTTGTCCACGACCGAGAAGACCGCGGCACCGTCGCGGGTGGCGAAGGCCTCGACGACCTCGTCGAGCAGCGAGTCGGGAGTGAAGCCGAGCAGGTCGGTGGCCAGCTTGTGGGTGACGCCGCCCGGACCGGCGCCGCCGAGGAGCTGGTCGAGCACGGACAGCGTGTCGCGCGCAGACCCCGCCCCGGCGCGTACGACGAGGGGCAGGGCGGCCGGCTCGATGCTCACGCCCTCCTCACCGGCGAGCTGGGAGAGGTAGTCGCTCAGCAGGCGCGGCGGGATCAGCCGGAAGGGGTAGTGGTGGGTGCGCGAGCGGATCGTCGGCAGCACCTTCTCGGGCTCGGTCGTGGCGAAGATGAAGCGCAGGTGCGGCGGCGGCTCCTCGACCAGCTTGAGCAGGGCGTTGAAGCCCTGCGTGGTGACCATGTGGGCCTCGTCGATGATGTAGACCTTGTAGCGGTCGCGCACCGGGGCGAAGAACGCCTTCTCGCGCAGGTCGCGGGCGTCGTCCACGCCACCGTGGGACGCGGCGTCGATCTCGATGACGTCGATCGAGCCCGGGCCGCCGCGGGCCAGGTCGCGGCAGCTGTCGCACTCCCCGCACGGGTCGGAGATCGGCGCCTGCGCGCAGTTGAGCGCACGGGCCAGGATCCGGGCCGAGGTGGTCTTGCCGCAGCCGCGAGGACCGGAGAAGAGGTAGGCGTGGTTGACGCGGTTGGCGGCCAGCGCTGCTCGCAGCGGCTCCGTCACGTGGTCCTGCCCGATGACCTCCTGGAAGGTCTCGGGCCGGTAGCGGCGATAGAGCGCGAGCGGTGACTCCACGTCGTGAACCCTAACCGTGCCCACCCACAGCGACCACAGGCCCGCCCCCTGAGGTGGAGGGGACATGAAGAGGCCCCCCACGCACCCGTCAGAGCTCACTGACCCTTGCTGCCTTCCGGCCCTGGGGGATTGGGCGAGGTGACGCCACGTGGGGGGTTGCCGGGAGTCTAGGCCGAGCGCCGCGGGCTGCCCAAACCGAGGGCCCGCGGCGGGCCCGAGGGGCACGGCCGCCGGGCGATTTCACCGCCCGCCGAGCCGACCGGTACTCTCCTCGGCGGAGGTATCGCCTAGTGGCCTATGGCGCTCGCTTGGAAAGCGGGTTGGGTTAATAGCCCTCGGGGGTTCGAATCCCCCTACCTCCGCCGCACAGCTGGGCCCCCACTCCTGCGAGTGGGGGCCCAGCTGCTTCTTCCGCCCGGGGTCCGGGCCCGACGGGCCCCGCGGCGCAGCTCGACCGCGCACTCGTGCTGGTAGACCGCGCCGTTCATCTGGTAGCGGTTGCGCGAGGAGTCGACGAAGTCGCGTCGGACCCGCTTCCGGTCCGCCTCGATCGCCGCGTGCATGGTCGCGGTGTCCGGGAGGGCGTACGTGCCGGCGAGGTGTGCGGCGACCAGGCGCGCCTGCGACTCGAAGAGCGGGAGGAAGCCCCAGCCGACCGCCTGCAGGAAGCCCACGAAGTGGAGCGAGGGGTGGTGCGGGTGGAAGACCCGGAGGTAGAGCGGCACGCGGTTGTCGTCGGAGGCGAAGACGTCCTCGGCGAGGAACGGGGTGGTCGTGCGGTAGCCGGTGCAGTGGATGATCTCGTCGACCTCCTCGCGGCTGCCGTCGGTGAACTCCACGACGGTCCCGTCCAGCCGCGCGACCTGCGGGCGGACCCGCACCCGACCCGCCTCGATCCGCGCGGGCAGGTCCGCGGTCACCGTCGGCAGCGCGGAGCCGAAGTGGTGGTCCGGGCGTGGCAGCCCGGCGCGGGTCGGTGACCCGACGACGACACGGCAGTACGCCGTCAGCAGCGGGCCAGCGACCGCCCGCGGCAGGTAGGCGTTGACGAGGAAGCCCAGCCACGCCGGCATGGCCCGGTCGATGCGCAGGCCGCGCGCGTAGTGGGGCAGCACGTAGCCGCCCCGCCGGATCGAGAGCACGGTCGCCTCCGCGACCGGGCTGACGTCGGCGGCGATCTGGCTGCCGCTGTTGCCGAACCCGACCACCAGCACCCGCTTGCCGGCGTACGCCTCGCGGTCACGGTAGGCCTGCGAGTGCTGCACGGCGCCGGTGAACTCACCCGGGAAGTCGGGTCGCAGCGGCTCGTTGTGGTGCCCGTTGGCGACCACCACGGCTCCGAAGTGGCGCGTCTCGCCGGTCGTGAGCGAGACCTGCCACCCCCCGCCCGGCACGGGCTCGACCCGGTTGACGCCGGTGTCGAACTCGAAGCGGTCCCGGATGCCGTAGTGGTCGAGGCAGCCGTCGAGGTAGGCCGTCACCTGCTCGGCGCGGGGGAAGTCCGGGTAGTCGCGCGGCATCGGGTGGTCGCTGAGCTCGAACCAGCCGCGCGGGCTGTTGAGGGTCAGCGCCGGCCACGCGTGCGTGAGCCCGGGAGTCACCGCTGCGGCCCACACTCCCCCGGGTCCGGGGCGCTGGTCGAAGCAGGTGAAGTCGACGCCGGCACGCGACAGCTCGACCGCGGTGGCCAGCCCGGCCGGGCCGGCGCCGATGACGCACACACGGTCCGTGCCAGCGGCCATGGCTCCTCCCCTCCCTGCTCAGGATGAGGGGAGCCACGGACGCCGTCAACGGCGCCGCATCAGGTCAGCGCAGCTGCGCCTTGAGGCCGTAGCGCCACTCCTCGGAGATCAGCAGGCTGCCCTCGTCGAGGCGCCGCTCGACCGCGTCGACGAGCATCCGCGAGGCGCCCTCGGGGTAGACGCGGTCCCACGACAGCTCGGCGCGGTGCTCGAAGACGTTGTGGATGACGCTGGTCATCAGCGCCTTGTCGATGGGCGGTGCGAGGAAGTTGCTGCCGGCCAGGAAGGTCTCGGAGCGGTCGGAGCCGAAGCGCAGGGTCACGCACGGCACCTGGAGCACGTTGGCCTCCTCCACGATCGAGCCGGAGTCGGTCACGATCACCGCGCACATCGACATCGCGGCGACCACGTCGAGGTAGCTGTCCCACACCGGGGTCGAGATCAGCGCGTCGCCGTACCTCGCCTCGAGGTCCTCGAGCCACTGGCGGCGACCGAAGTTGTCGATCGCGGCCTCGGTGCCGAGCAGGCGGATGAAGAGGACGTGGTGGCCCTGCTCGAGCAGCTCCTCCATCGCGTCCATCAGCAGGTTGAAGCGGTCGCGGTTGGTGGTGTTCTCGCGGCGGTGCACGCAGAAGCGGAGGAAGGACCCGTCGCCCATCTGCGGGAACTTCTGCAGGACCTGGTTCTTGTCGCTGCCGGCGACCGCCTGCGCCAGCGCGTCGACGACGGAGTTGCCGACGACGTCGATGGCGGCGGGCGCGAAGCCCTCGTCGACGAGGAACTCCCGGTTGAGCTCGACCGGTGCGGCGTGCAGGTCCGTGCCCGCGTCGGCCACGCGGGTGTTGAACTGCTCGGGCGAGGGCTCGCGGCTGCCCTTGGACCAGCTGTTGCGGTCGATCGACTGGGCGCGGAACGCCGCCCAGTCGAGGTCGGCGCCCTGGTCGAGCCAGCCCTGCAGCACCTCCGGCTTCGGCGACAGCGTGCGCAGGCCGGCCTCGACGTGGACCAGCGCCTGGCGCTCGCCGAAGGTGGCGAGCGCGCCGGCCATCGCGGTGGTGGTGTCACCGTGCACGTAGGTGATCGGGAAGCCGCCGCGCTCGGCGAAGCCGCGCAGGTAGAGGGCGAGCTTGGCGGTGATCCCGGAGACCAGGTCGTTGACGCCGCCGCGCACCTCGAGGTTCACGTCCTCGCGGACACCGAACTCGTCGAGCATCGACTGCGAGAGATTGTGGTCGTAGTGCTGGCCGGTGTGGCACAGCACCACGTCGTGCCCGCGGTTGCGCAGCTCGTGGTAGATCGGCGCCTGCTTGATGATGTCGGGCTTGGTGCCGACCACGACGATGTGCTGGCTGTTCTCGTGGGACATGGGTTCCTTCGGGTGAGGTGCGGGGTCGCCGGCGGAGCGGGGGTCAGAGGAGATCTTCGCGGGTGCTGGCCGCGAGGAGCGAACGCAGGTGTGCCAGGCCGCCCGCATCGAGGGCCTTCTTCTTGTCGAGGACGTAGACCGCGTCCTCGTGCGACACCACGACCAGGCCGGTCGCCCCGAGCGTGATGACGGGCCGCCCGTCCATGCTGGCGACGAGGACGTCCTCGCTCTCCAGCTGCAGGGCCGGGCCGATGGCGTGCTCGTCGTCGTCGGCGAGCACCTGCTCCAGTCGCTTCCAGGTGCCGATGTCGCTCCAGCCGAGGTGGCGCGGCACGACCAGGCACTCCATCCCGGCGGCCAGCAGCGGGTAGAGCTCGTGGCCACCGATGGCCGCACCGCGGTAGCCGTTGACGTCCGGTCGGTCGGCGGTGAAGCGCGAGATGGCGTCGAAGACCATCGGCATCGCGGCGCGGTAGGCGTCGCACGCCTGCTGGACCCGTACGCCGTAGCAGGCGGTGTTCCAGTAGAGCGATCCCTCGTCGCCGATCTCGTCGATCGTCGCGGGGTCGGGCTTCTCGAAGAAGCTGGTGATCACCTCGACCGGTCCGCCCTCCCCCCGGGTGTGGATGTAGCCGAGGGTGCCGTCGAAGCCGGTGGGCTCGGCGCCGAGCACCACCATCGACTCGGGGGTCTCGACGAGCTGGGCGAGCATGTCGCGCGAGGCCTGGTTGAAGGCCTCGTCCTCGGTGATCAGGTGGTCGGACGGGGCGATCAGCGCCGGGGCGTTGCCGTAGCGGTGCTCGAGCGTCGCGATGCCGAGCGCGAAGGCCGTCGCGGGCCCGGCCGGGTCCTCCTCAAGGATCAGGTTCTCCGGCGGCACCGGACCGAGCGTGGCGCGGGCGGCGTCGGCGAACCGGGCGCGGGTCGAGACGTGGATGCGGGACGGGTCGACGATCTCGCTGAGCCGCTCGATGGTGCCCGTGAGCAGCGGACGACCACCCACGACGGGCTGGAACTGCTTGGGTCGACGGTCCCGGCTGATCGGCCAGAGGCGCGAGCCCTGCCCGCCGGCGAGGATGACGGCAACCGGCTCGTCAGGGGTGTCGGTCATGGCTTGATTCCATCACGGTGTCGGGGACGGGACTGCTGGAACGGGTGTACGACGCCGCACGGGCGGGTCAGCGGCGCAGCAGCGGCCGCAGCATGAAGGCCAGCGCCAGGAGCGAGCCGGCGACGAGGCCCGACCACAGCAGCATCGCGCGGGGCGTGCTGAACAGGTCGATGCGCTCGGGTGCTGGAGGCGCCTGGGCATCGGTGCGGGTCTCGGCGACGGTCGTCTCGACCTTGCCCCGGCGACCGGGCTTCAGCTCGCGGGTGAGCGCGTCGTGGGCCTGGACCACTCCGGCCCCGGTCCACGGGTTCGCGACCTCGCCGTCCTCGCCCTGCGCCGGGCCGTCGCCCTCGGTGGTGGCCTGCAGGCGGGCGACGAGCTGCTGCGGGGTCTCGCGGGGGAAGCGCTCGCGGAGCAGAGCGATGACGCCGCTGACCTCCGCCGCCGACCACGACGTCGCGACCTCGACGATGTCGCAGGCCTGGCCGGAGGCGTTGAGCGAGATCGCGCCGAGCGTGGGCGCGGCGACGTCGGTGTCGAGGTTGGGCAGGACGTAGGTGCTCGGGTCCTCGAAGCCCGGCGGGACCGCGCTCACCGCCAGCACGCCGGGGTAGTCGGCGGGGTAGACGTCGGCGTCGTTGCCGGGCGTGCCCTTGAAGGAGTCGTCGTCGGAGCCGTCGCCCTCCTCGACGTTGCCGGAGGCGGCCACGACGACGAGCGGCAGCTCGACGAGGCGCGCGACCGCCGCCTCGAGCCTCGGGTCGGACTGGCCCACAGCGAGGGAGATGTTGACGACGTCGAACTGCTGCGTGCGGTGGTCGGCGATGACGGCCTCGATGCCGGCGACGATCCCCGCCGAGGTCACCTGCTTCTCACCCTCGGCGATGTCGGCGACCTCGGTGTCGTAGACCTTGTAGTCGAAGACCTGCGCGTCGGGGGCGACACCGCGCGGGCCGGCGATCAGGCCCGCGACGATCGTGCCGTGGCCGGACAGGATCCCGGTCGCAGACGCTCCGCCGACCGCGACGGCCGTGGGGCGGTCGATGCCCGGCAGCGGCATGACGCCGCTGTCGATGACCGCGACCTTGACGCCTCGACCGGTGGCGAGCTCCTGCGCCTGCTCGACGTGCATCCGCTCGAAGGCCGGGTTGCTCTTGCTGTGCGTGTCGGCGAGCTGCTCGGAGCCCGGCACCTCGCCGACCGAGCACGGGGCGTCGTGCTCCGCGGAGGCCGGGGACGCCCACAGCGGCACGACGCCCGCGGCGAGCAGGCCGGCGGCGAGCGTCGTACGCAGTCGGGCGCGGGTCATGAGCCGCTGTCCTCCTCCGCGGCGGCGGGCGCCGCGTCGTCGGGCAGCCGGCGCGCGCGGTTGGTCGAGAGCGGCACGCCCGGCTCGAAGAACTCCAGCCACGTGCTGGGCACGAGCGGGGGGTCGACCTCGGCATATCCGATGAAGTCCGGCACCTGCGGGCCCAGGAGCGCGTACTTCTCGCCCTTGGTGTCGATGACGTAGGGGGTGCCGGCGTCGGCCGCGGCCTCGGAGCCGGACTGGACGTACGCCCCGGCGCTGGGCTCGACGTCGACCTCGTGGCGCCCGGACGAGACCTCGCTCGGGTCGGCCGCACCGGTCGGGTTGGTCGCCAGGCTGACGGCCGGGTCGGCCCCCGCCTCGGGGTGCAGGACGCCGCACAGCGCGCCGTTGGGCACAGCCGTGGGCAGCGCGGCCGGCCACTCGGCGGGGTACTTCGTGGACCCGAAGGACGCCACGAGGTCCTCGCTGACCGGGGTCGCGGCCCGGCCGACGACGTCGTAGACCATGCCGGCGAACGGCGAGAGCTCCTCGGGAGCCTCGTCGCCGAGCAGGTAGTAGCGCCCGGTGTCGGCCAGCAGCAGGTCGCCGATGCGGTAGCGGGAGAGGTCGGTGCGGCTGTCGCCGTAGGGCACCTGCTCGCCGCGCCGCGTCACGCCGAAGGCGTCCTCCTCCAGCGCGTCGCGCTCGGGGAAGAGGTTCAGCCAGTCGACGTCGACCTCGACGGGCGTGGCGCCGAAGCCGATGCGGTTGCCGACGGTGGACGCGGAGGTCTGGTCGGCCGGCATCGGGAAGCGGTAGGCGCGCTCCTGCTGGTTGCCCACGGCCGGGGCCGTGGCGATGAGCCACTGCTCGCCCTCGTGGGAGACCAGGAACGCCGACCCGGTGAGGTCCTCGACCGTCGGCGTCTGCTGCACCGCGACCTTGATGCCGACCTCGGAGCCGGTGCAGGCGGTCCACCCGTCGTCGACGAGCTCGCCCGCCGAGGGCAGGCCCGCCGGGGCGCCCTCGATGCCGAGGTCCTCGCCGAGCTGCACGGTCCGGATGTACTTGTCGCGCACGGTGTAGGGCGTCAGCTCGGCGTCCTCGAGCAGCAGCTGCGCCGAGACGTAGTTGGGGACCCGCTGGAGCAACGGGTCGTCGCCGCCGCGCAGCACGACGTACTGCTCACCGGTGTCCTTGGAGATGATGAAGCTGCCCTCGTCGAGCCACTGGGCCGGCGGGCGGCCGAGCAGGAAGCCCGCGATCGCGGCGCCGGCGAGCAGCAGGACGGACAGCGCGACGCCGCCGATGAGCACCCGGCCCGGACGCACCGGCTCGACCTCGCGGCCGCCCGGGGCGCCGGAGACGAACGCGGTGACCAGGCGGCGGCGGCTGAAGGCGTGGGCCTCGACGAGGTCCTTCTTGGTGGCCATCTGTTCCCAGCCCGCCTCAGCCCGCCACAGCGGCGACGAAGCCCGCCGCGAGCACCATCAGCGGGAGCAGCGCGAGCAGGGTCACCATCTCGACCACGTCGCCCATCCGGCCGCGTCGCACAGAAGGCGAGGCCGGCACCAGCGTCAGCGCCAGGAGCACGGCGCCCACACCGGCGAGGCCGATGGCCGCACCGGCACGCCAGCCGTCGTGGATCAGCAGCATCGACACCGCCACCGACACCAGGCCGAGGATCCCGGACGTCAGGCCTGCGAGGACCTCGGCGCCGGTGCGGTACTGGCGGGTGCGGAACATGACGGCCAGGCAGCACACGGCCGCGAGCACCGTGCCGTAGGCACCGCGGCCCACCGCGAACGGCGCGAAGAGGACCAGCAGGGTGCCGACCGTCGCGGAGACGGCCAGCAGGATCTCGTGACCGACGCGGGCGTCGCCGGCGACCTCGTCGGGGTCGATCTCCTCGGGGTCGGCGGTGATGTCGTGCAGCGAGTAGAGCTGGTCGACCTTGGTGCCGGTCACCCCGAGCGCCAGCCACGGGAAGATGCTGCCCGCGAGGACCACGAGGGTCAGGAGCACGGTGAAGACCACGTCGGGCTCGAGCGAGGCGACCCGGATCAGCACCGAGCTGGCCACGAGCACCGCGCCCACGACGATGGCCGGGATGACCAGCGGACGGCCGTCCTGCAGGCCGACGACGGCGACCAGGCCGGCGGCGAGGACGCCGAGCCCGGCGAAGAGCAGCGGGTCGGAGAAGAAGGCGTCGTCGAGGGGCCACTCCCAGCCCGGCAGCTCGCCCGGCGCGAGCAGCAGCCCGGCCACGCCGGCGTACAGGGCGGCGAGGAGGGACACGGCCACGCCCGCCTCGGGCTCCTCCTGGGCGCGGGCCAGGACGATGCCTCCCACGACGAGGAGGCCGGCGATCACCGCGGCGGCGACACCGCCGAGCAGGCTCTCGCCCCGCAGCAGCAGCGCGAGCGCACCGAGGCCGAGCAGGATGCTGCCCGCGCCCAGCGCCGTACGCCGTCCGGCCGAGGGCTCCCAGGGCTGGAGCTCGTTCTCCACCACGTCGGCCATCGCCTCGACCACGTCGTCGTAGACGCGCGGCGCCTTGTCGTCGACACCGGCGGTGACCGTCAGCAGGCCGCCGTCCTCGACGCCCTGCATCGTGAGGCCGGCGTTGTTGACCAGGATCCGACCCTCCTGCGTCACCAGGCGGTACCCGCCGTAGACGGTGGAGGCGTCGAGCAGGCCGACCGAGCGGGCCAGCTCGGGCACCAGCTCGGCGACGGGGATCGAACCCGGCAGCACCAGATCGACGCGCCGGGACCCCGAGGCGATGGTCACCCGGACCAGGCCCGAGGCGACCGAGGACCCCTGACTCATTGGCGTTTCCCCCTGGTTGTGCTTCACGTGCGCCGACGCGGGCCGGGCACCGAACGGAGTGCAGCCTAGGCGAAATCTCCCCACCCCACCGACGGTGGGATGCGGCGCGCCTCACCGCAGGACGTCGGGCGCGGTCCCCTCGTCGTCGAGCCAGTGGTCGTCGGTGCCGAGCAGGTCGTCGCGCGACGGCGTCGACCGGTCCTTGCGTCGGCCCCCGCGGGAGCCGGCTGCCCCCGCGCTCGCGCCCCGAGCGGCTCCACCCCCGCGGCCCTGTCCTGCCTTCGCGCGGCCGGAGGCCTGCTGGCTGCCCTTGCCGCCCACGGCCCCGGCGGCCGTACGTCCCGCGCGGCTGCCGCGCCCGGACGCCCCACCTGACTGTCCCGCCCGTGCCGCACCGGCGCCCGCACCCGCGCCGGCCCGAGCTCCTGCACCGGCGGCACCGGCGCCGGCCGCGGCTGCGCCGGGCATCTGGCCGGCCCCCGGCATGGCGAGGGGAGGCGGCATCGGCATCCCGGCACCGGCCGGAGCGGTGGGGGCAGCGAGGCCGGCGGTGCCGGCCGGAGGTCCCGGGGCGTACGCCACACCGCCCTGCGGCGTGCCGGCGACCGTGGTGCTCGGCGGTGCGTCGTGGCCCCAGCCCGGGGACTGCGGGGGGTGGCCCGCCTGCGGTGCGCCGCCGGGCGGAGCGGGGTGGACCGGTCCGGGGTCGGCGCCCGGCACGGCACCGGGCACGGCGCCGGGCACGGGGCCCGGCCCCTGCCCGGGACCGGCACCGGGACCGTGGCCGGGTCCCACGGGGTCGGTGGTCCGGACGGGCGGCCACGGCGGCAGCACCGGCCAGTCGGGGTCGGGCTCGGGAGGCGGGTTGCCGGGCCAGCCGGGCGGCGGCCAGACGGGCTCGGGCTCGTTCGTCGGGTTCTCGCGCGGGATCCCGTGGGCGCTGCGGATCTTGTCCTCGGACTCCTCGAAGACGCGGTTGAGCGCCTCCCACGCCTCGCGCGCCTCCTCCTCGCGCTGCTGCACCTGGAAGGCGTGGCGCGCCGACGCGCGGTGGTGGAGCGTGGCCGCGGCGAGGTACGCCGTCTGGTCGGAGTCTGCGGTCGGCTGCGGGGCCGGCCCCGGCGGGCGCGGAGCGCCGACGCGGTCCCACACGCGCACCAGCGCCTTGACCTGGCCGATGACCTCACCGGCGGCGTCGAGCGCCTGGGAGGTGCGGCCGAGGAGGCGGCGCTGCTCCACGAGGTGCTCGCGCAGGTCGCGGAAGGCGCCGACCGCAGCGTCACGGGTCTGCTCGCCGAGCTGGTCGTGCCCGCGCAGCCCGCGGATGCCCGCCGTCAGCTCGTCCTCCACCTGGCGCAGCGCCGGGATCGACGAGCGCCAGCCGGCGGCCATCTCGTTGAGGACGTCGGTGTCGCCGACGGTCAGCATGGCGCGCCGCACCTGGGTCTCGTAGTAGCCGGCCATCGGGCTCAGCCCTCGCCCAGCGACAGCTGCGCGAGCCGCCGGAAGTGGTCACGGTCGAGCTCGTCGGTGCCCTCGAGGTCCCCGAGGCAGTCCACGAGGTCGCGCGCGAACCGGCGTACGGTCCGGGCCTGGGCCTGGCGGTCCTCGACGGTGCGCTGGTGGGCGAGCTCGTAGACCGAGCGCAGGCTCTGACCGGCGTGGAAGGCGCCGAAGTTGCCGGCCCGGGTCTCGGCACCGGCAAGCGTGTCGACGTCGCGGTGCCCACGGGACTGGCCGACGTCCTCGGCGCCGGCCCGGTCGAAGGACGGGTTCATGTGGTCGCCGGCCTGGCGCAGCTGTGCCGCGATGCCCCTGATCAGCTCGGCATCGACCCTGATCTCGCCCACGCGTTCCCCCACGTCACGCTCGTACGCCGACCCCCGGCTGCACCCATTGTGGCGACGCGATGCCCGCTCCGGGCCGAAGTGCGGAAACTCGCGGAAAATGCAGCGAGGCCGGCCGTCCCCGCGGGGGACGACCGGCCTCGCGCCGGACGTGGTGCGCTGCGCTCAGAAGCGGTTGGCGCCCCGGGCGTCGGCCGCCTTGTACTCGGCGTTGGACGCGTCGACGCCCTGGCTGGCCTGCTGGAGCAGCAGGGTCATCTCGGTCATCGCCTGGTCCCACTTCGCCTTGGCCTGGTCGTACGCCATCTTGGCGTTACCGTTCCAGTCCGACTTGAGCGGGTTCAGCTCGTTCTCGAGCTGGTCGAGGCGCGCCTCGATGTCCTTGGCGGCCTTCATGACGTCGGCGGCACCGGCGTCGAGGGAGCCGTGCTGGACCTTGATTCCGTCGAAGCTCATCATCGATCTCCTAAGTCTGTGAGGGGCTCGGCGTCAGCCGAGACGGCCCTGGAGGTTGGCGTGGGTGGCGGACTGGCTCTCGTCGGTCGAGACGTTGTCGCGCTCGGTCTCCTTCATCGACGCGGAGAGCTGGTCGAGGGCCTTGAGGATCGTCTCCTGCTTCTGGTCCCACGCGATCATGAGGTTGTTGAACGCGGAGGCACCCTGGCCGCCCCATCCACCCATCATCGTCTGGATGTTGCCGGAGAGCACGCCGCACTTGTTCTTGACGTCACCGCGGGCCTGGTCGACGAAGTCGGCGCCCTTGGAGAGGGCCTTCTCTGTCTGGCCGTACATCTCGCTCATGAAAGATCCTTCTCCCTCGGCGGTCGAACCGACCGAGTTTCTGTGTGTTGGTGATCCACTGGTGGTGATCCGGTGCTCGGGGAGACGTCCCGGCCCCCCGCGCTGACGTGCATCTACCCGACCGGATTCGGGCTAAACATCACGAGGTCATTTCCCACAGGCGGCGGAAGACGCCGGCCGCGACGACCGCCGAGGCGAAGGCGAGGCTGCCGCACAGCGACTCCGCGACCTCCGCCCGCCGGGACCACCAGACCGAGCGCCAGCCGCGTCCGGTGGCGATGGCCGCGGCGAGCGCGATCGCGCCCAGCGCGACCGCGACGTAGAAGAAGGTGTCGAGGTGGGAGGCCCCGGGCCCACCGACGAGGTGCACCGCCAGGGAGAGCAGCGCCCCCAGCCCGGCCAGGCGCAGCAGCGCCCGCGCGGCGGCGTGGCGGTAGGAGCGCGCGGCGAGCAGCAGCGAGCAGCCGGCGAAGAACACCAGGCAGCGGGCACCGATGCGGTCGAGGTCGATGGTGGCGCTGCGCAGCAGGAGCGGGCTGGCGACCACGACGGTGACGAGGATGGCCGCGGAGGCGCCGGTGACGATCCGCGAGGCCCGGTGGACCAGGCGCTCCATCGCGTCGGCGGCCACCACGATGCGGCCGCGTCGGCCCTTGCGCTGGGCGTCGCGCGCCGACCAGGCCGTGACGGCGAGCCGGTCGAGGTCGAGCAGCGCCTCGTCGGGGACGTCGATGGCCAGCGACGGCGCGAACCGGGCCGCCATCATCGAGCCGAAGACCAGCAGCGTCCACGCGACGCGGGCGTCCCAGCCCATCAGCGCCGGCAGCGCGCAGCACGCGAAGACGGTGAGCCCGGAGACGATCCACACCGTGCCGATCTCGTCACCACCGTCGACCGACAGCGCCCGGCCGATGCCGGCCACGACCGCAGCCGCGATGCCGGCCGCACCGAGGATCGCGGGCAGCAGGTGCGGCCCCGGCTCGTAGAGGGCCGCGAAGGCGGCGGCCGCGGCGAAGGCGGGTGCGGCCGCGGCGCGCTGGCGGGTGTGCCGACCGACCGGCAGCGCGCCCACGAGCGCGCACGTGAGCAGGATCCCCACCGTGACGGTCCGGACGGTGTCCTCGCCCGCGCGGGCGGCGTACCACCCGGCGAGGGCGGCCACGAGGGACGCGACGCCGGCGATCATCGACGCGAGCGCCGGGCTCTCGGGTGCGTTCTTCGCCGCCTCGAGCAGGGTGACCTTGCGGGGGCGGTGCACGCCGGTGGTCGCGACCAGCACGTCGCCCGACTGCACCCCGACCTCGGCCAGCGGCACCGCCGCGTTGAGCCGCTCCCCGAGCGCGGTCTGCAGCAGCGGGATCCCGGAGACGACGCCCGCGGCCGCGGCCTGCCTGGCGTACTCGCGTGCGACGTCGACGGACGTGGCTCCGGCGGGCACGACGAGGTCCAGCACCCCGGCGGGACCGTGGATGCTCACGGCGATGGTCGCGCCAGCAGAGCTGGGCATCGCTACGTCCGACACGAAATCCCCCTTCTCGTGCATCGGGCGGGCGCTTCTCGGCAGCAGGGTAGTCGCGCCCGTGCCGGAGCACACCTATCATCGTCGCGACTTCAACGGGTGAGGCAACGGGGGACGCGTGAGCACGACACTGCGGGGCGGCCAGAGGCTCGACGAGCCGGAGATGCCGGGCGGCCAGATCGTGCTCCAGCCCCCGCCGGAGCTGCAGGACGGCGAGGGCGCCGGCGGTGTCCTGATGAACGCCATCCCGATGCTCGGCAGCCTCGGCTCGATCGTGCTCGTCGCCACGATGGGCGGCGGCGGCAACCGCACCCGCAGCTTCCTCGCGGCGGGCATGTTCCTCTTCGCCACGCTCGGCTTCATCATCGTGCAGATCGACCGGCAGCGGAAGCAGCGCGCGCAGCAGGTCACCGGCTCGCGCACCGAGTACCTCCGCTACCTCGGCAACATCCGCAAGGTGGCCCGCGAGGCGGCCGACCAGCAGCGCAGGGCGCTCAACTGGCACCACCCCGAGCCGTCCGCGCTGCCCGCCCTCGCCGAGGACCGCACCCGCCTGTGGGAGCACACCGCCTCCGACGACAACTTCCTCCACGTCCGCTACGGCCTGTGCTCGCAGCCGCTGTCGCTGGAGCTGGTGCCGCCGGAGAGCGCACCCGTCGACCAGGTCGACCCGGCCGCTGCGTCCGCGCTCCACCGCCTGCTGGTGGTGCACCGCCTCCAGCCCAACCTGCCGGCCTCGATCGACCTGCGCGCCTTCGACCGCATCGAGCTGTGCGGTGACGCCGAGGAGGTGCGCTCGACCGCGCGGGCGATGATCTGCTCGGCGACGGCCTTCCAGAACCCCGACCAGCTGATCGTCGCGGTGCTCAGCTCGGAGCAGAACCTCACGCACTGGGACTGGGTCAAGTGGCTCCCCCACGCCCAGAGCGCCCGCGAGGCCGACGCGGTCGGGCCGATGCGCCTGGTGTCGACCTCGCTGGACGACCTCGGCAACCTGCTGCCCCCCGACCTCAGCGACCGGCCCCGCTTCGGCGCCGACGAGCGGGCCGCGACGCCCCACATCCTCCTGGTCATCGACGGCGGCCACCTGCCGCCCGGCAACCACATCGTGCCGCCCGACGGCCTGCACGGCGTGACGCTGCTCGACCTGCCGAGCCGGTGGGACGAGCTCGAGGACTCGACCCGGCTGCGGCTGGAGTTCGCCGACGGCCCCGACGAGCTGGGCAAGCGGCCGGTCAGCGCGCTGCGGCTGCGCGGCGAGCCCGTGCGGGCGCTGGCCGACCAGTGCGACATCGCCACCGCGGAGGCGTACGCCCGGCGCATCGCGCCGCTGAAGACCGCGAGCGCGGAGTCGTCCTCGGCCGGCGGTGCCGTCGACATCACCTCGACGACCCCCGACCACATGGACCTGCTGGGCCTCGGCGACATCTTCGCCTACGACCCCGCCACAGCCTGGCGGCCGCGACCGGCGCGCGACCGGCTGCGGGTGCCGATCGGCATCGGCGACTCCGGCGGCCTGATCCACCTCGACATCAAGGAGTCCGCCCAGCAGGGCATGGGCCCGCACGGCCTGGTGATCGGCGCGACCGGGTCCGGCAAGTCGGAGTTCCTCCGCACGCTGGTGCTCGGCCTGGTGATGACGCACTCCTCGGAGCAGCTCAACCTCGTGCTCGTCGACTTCAAGGGCGGCGCGACCTTCGCCGGCATGGCCGACATGCCGCACGTCTCGGCCGTCATCACCAACCTCGCCAACGAGCTCACCCTCGTCGACCGCATGCAGGACGCCCTGTCGGGTGAGATGACGCGTCGCCAGGAGCTGCTGCGCGACGCCGGCAACTACGCCTCGGTCCGCGACTACGAGAAGGCCCGCGCCAACGGCGAGCCGCTCGAGCCGATGCCGTCGCTGTTCATCGTCGTCGACGAGTTCTCCGAGATGCTCTCGGCCAAGCCGGAGTTCATCGACCTCTTCGTCGCCATCGGCCGTCTCGGCCGCTCGCTGGGCCTGCACCTGCTGCTCGCCTCGCAGCGCCTCGAGGAGGGTCGTCTGCGCGGCCTGGAGTCGCACCTGTCCTACCGCGTCGGCCTGCGTACCTTCTCCGCCGGCGAGTCCCGTGCGGTCCTCGGCGTGCCGGACGCCTACGAGCTCCCCGCCGTCCCGGGCCTGGGCTACCTCAAGCCCGACCAGTCCACGCTGCTGCGCTTCAAGGCGGCGTACGTCTCGGGGCCGCCGTCGAGCCGCACCCGCGTCGCCCGCGACGAGGGCGGTGCGATCCGCGGCATCCTGCCCTTCACGATCTCCGAGGTGCAGGCGCTCGAGCCGGTCGCCGACGACACCCCCGACGTCGCGAGCCCGCAGCCCCAGCAGCAGGGCGAGCAGCCCTCGCTGCTCGACATCGCGGTGACCCGGATGATCGGCAAGGGGCCCGAGGCCCACCAGGTGTGGCTGCCGCCGCTCGACGTGCCCGACACCCTCGACGAGCTGATGCCCGACCTCGTCGAGCACCCCGACCTGGGCCTGACCTCGCCCCAGTGGCGCGACGTCCCCGGCCTGGTGATCCCGCTCGGCACCGTCGACCGCCCCCGCGAGCAGCGCCGCGACACGATGACGCTGAACCTCACCGGTGCGGCCGGCCACGTCGCCGTCGTCGGCGGCCCGCGCTCGGGCAAGAGCACCCTGCTGCGCAGCATCGTCACGAGCATGGCGCTGGTGACCACCCCGATGGAGTCGCAGTTCTTCGTGCTCGACTTCGGCGGCGGCACGTTCGCGCCGCTGGCCCGGCTCCCGCACGTCTCGGGCGTCGCGACGCGCTCCGAGCCCGACGTCGTACGCCGGGTGATGGCGGAGGTCGAGGGCATCGTCGACCGCCGCGAGGCCTACTTCCGCACCAACGGCATCGACTCCATCGAGACCTACCGGTCGCGTCGGGCTCAGGGCCGTGTCGACGACGGCTGGGGCGACGTCTTCCTCGTCATCGACGGCTGGAGCACGCTGCGTGCGGAGTTCGACGACCTCGAGATGGAGATCCAGCAGCTCGCCGCGCGCGGCCTGACCTTCGGCCTCCACATCGTCACCGCGTCCACCCGCTGGGCCGACTACCGCGCCGCGATGCGCGACGTCTTCGGCTCCAAGCTCGAGCTGCGCCTCGGCGACCCGCTCGACTCCGAGGTCGACCGCAAGGTCGCTGCCCTCGTGCCCGTCGGTCGTCCCGGCCGCGGCCTGGTGCCGTCGAAGCTCCACTTCCTCGGTGCCCTGCCCCGCATCGACGGCGACGGCAGCGCCGACACCCTCGGCGACGGCGTCGACGACCTCATCGACAAGATGGCCGCTGCGTGGAAGGGCCCCGAGGGCCCCAAGCTGCGCCTGCTGCCGGAGATGGTCACGCTGGAGGCGATCCGCGAGGACGCCGTGCGCCGCCAGCTGCCGGAGCGCCAGATCCTGCTCGGCATCAACGAGAAGGAGCTCGCCCCGGTCGGTCTCGACGTCGACGCCGAGCCGCACATGCTGATCTTCGGCGACGGCCAGTCGGGCAAGAGCGCGCTGCTGCGGGCGTACGTCCACGAGGTCATGCGCACGCGGACGCCGAAGGAGGCGCAGATCGTCCTCGTCGACTACCGGCGCTCGCTGCTCGGCGAGGTCCCCGACGAGTACCTGCTGAACTACCTCACCTCCGCGACCCAGGCCACGCCGACGCTGAAGGACATCGCGAGCTACCTCGAGGGCCGCATCCCCGGTCCCGACGTGACGCCCGACCAGCTGCGCAGCCGGTCGTGGTGGACGGGCGCGGAGGTCTTCGTGGTCGTCGACGACTACGACCTCGTCGCCACCCAGCAGTCCTCGCCCGTCTCCTCGCTGCAGCCGCTGATGGCGCAGGCCCGCGACGTCGGCCTCCACGTGGTGGTGGCACGGCGTACGGGCGGTGCGTCCCGCGCCCTCTACGAGCCGGTCATCCAGTCGCTGCGCGACCTCGCGATGCCGGGCGTGATGCTCTCGGGCCCGCGCGACGAGGGCGTGCTGATCGGCAACCTGCGCCCGCAGCCCGCGCCCGAGGGCCGGGCGCGCGTCGTCACCCGCGACGGTGGCACGCAGACGACCCAGCTGGCGTGGCTCGACCCGACGATGTGAGGCCGGGCGGGCCCGCCCGGGAGGGGGCGGGGCCTCAGCGACGACCGGAGCTGAACATCCCCCGGGCGATCTCGCGCGCGGCGGTGCGCATGAAGTCCTTGAACGCCGTCGACTTCACGACCGTCTCCATCATCGAGTCCTCCTCGGGCGCCGGCTTCGAGGACTTCTTGGTCACCCGCTCGTGGCGCTGCTCGCGGGCCATCTCCTCCACCCGGGCGTCCTCGGCCGCCTTGCGCGCGCCCTCCTCGAGCTTCTTGGCGAGCAGCTCGCGCGCGGACTCGCGGTCGATCGCCTCGGCGTACTTCGGGGTGAGCGGGGAGGCAGCGACCGCAGCCTCCATCGCGGAGGTCTCGGCAGCGTCCATCAGGGACTCGGGGGCCCGCAGTCGTGTCCAGGCGACCGGTGTCGGTGCGCCGCGCTCGTTCATGACGGTCACGATCGCCTCGCCGATGCCGAGCGACGTGATGACCTCGCCGAGGTCGTCGTAGGCGCTGTTGGGATAGGTGTTGACGGTCGCCTTCAGCGCCTTCGCGTCGTTGGGGGTGTGGGCGCGGAGCTGGTGCTGCACGCGGGAGCCGAGCTGGGCGAGCACCTCGTCGGGCACGTCGGTCGGCGACTGCGTCACGAAGAAGACGCCGACCCCCTTCGAGCGGATCAGCCGGACGGTCTGGGCGATCTGGTCGAGGAAGGCGTCGGAGGCGTCGTTGAAGAGCAGGTGCGCCTCGTCGAAGAAGAACACCAGCTTGGGCTGGTCCAGGTCGCCCTCCTCGGGGAGGTCGTGGAAGAGGTCGGCGAGCAGCCACATCAGGAAGGTCGAGAAGACCGCCGGACGGTCCTGGAGGTTCGGCAGCTCGAGCAGGCTGATGACGCCGCGCCCGTCGTCGGTGGTGCGCAGGAACTCCTTGGTCTCGAACTCCGGCTCACCGAAGAACACGTCGGCGCCCTGGGCCTCGAAGGAGACCAGCTCGCGCAGGATCACGCCGGCCGTCTGCGGCGAGAGCCCGCCGATGGTCTTGAGCTCGGCCTTCCCGGCCGGGTCGCCGGTGAGGTACTGCAGGACGGCGCGCAGGTCGGCGAGGTCGAGCAGCGGCAGGCCGTGGGAGTCGCAGTAGTAGAAGACGAGCCCGAGGGAGGACTCCTGGGTCTCGTTGAGGCCGAGCACCTTGGCCAGCAGGGTCGGGCCGAAGGCGCTCATCGTCACCCGCACGGGTACGCCGATGCCCTGGCCGCCGATGGCGTAGAACTCGGTCGGGAAGCCGGTCGCCGTCCACTGCTGGCCCACGCTCGCCGTGCGCGCGGTGAGCTTGTCGCTGCTCTCGCCCGGCTGGCTGAGCCCGGACAGGTCGCCCTTGATGTCGGCGGCGAAGACCGGTACGCCGTGGGCGCTGAGCTGCTCGGCCAGCAGCTGGAGGGTCTTCGTCTTGCCGGTGCCGGTGGCCCCGGCCACCAGGCCGTGCCGGTTGAGCATCGCGAGCGGGATCCTGATCGGCACGTCGCCGAGGGTCTCCGCGTCGAGCATCAGGCCACCGAGCTCGAGCGCCGCGCCCTCGAAGTCGTAGCCCGGCGCGACCGCGGCCGAGATCGGGTCGGCGGGAGCCTGCGACGGTGCCTCGGGAGTCTCACTCATGGCGCGAGCCTAGCCGCGCCGGGCGGAGCGGGGTGGGGCCCGAATGGGGCGTCGTTATGATCTCCGGCGTGATCTTCAAGCGGGTGGGCGACGGCCGGCCCTACCCCGACCACGGGCTCGACTCGCGCGGCTGGGCCGACCTGCCCCCGCGCCAGGTGCGCCTCGACGAGCTGGTGACCACCAAGGACACCCTGCGGCTCGACACCCTCCTCGACGAGGACTCCACGTTCTACGGCGACCTCTTCGCCCACGTCGTGCAGTGGCAGGGCGACCTCTACCTCGAGGACGGCCTGCACCGCGCCCTGCGCGCCGCGCTCCAGCAGCGCAGCGTGCTGCACGCCCGCGTCCACCTGGCGGACGGCTGATGACGGGTGCCATGAAGTCCGCGCTCACCCTGGGCGTGCTGACCCTGCTCGTGGTCGTCGCCGCGGTGTGGGGCTGGGCCGCCCTGACCGAGCCGCTGCCGCAGGAGGAGCCGGTCGCGATCTGCGAGGACACCGCGGTCACCGCCGGCGCCGAGGTGCGCCGCGACCAGGTCGTGGTCAGCGTCTTCAACGGCAGCGGACGCAGCGGCCTCGCCGGCGCGACCAGCGCCCAGCTCGCGGAGCGCGGCTTCGTCGAGGGCGACGTGGGCGACTCCCCCCTCCCCGCGGCCACCACGCAGATCTGGGCCGCGGACCCGACCAACCCGGCCGTCCTGCTCGTCAAGCGCCAGTTCAAGCGGGCCAAGGTCGTGCAGGGCGACGCGCTGGGGCCGGGCATCGTCGTCGTGGTGGGCGAGAAGTTCCAGTCGCTGCGCAAGAAGCAGGTCGAGTCGGTGGTCGCCGAGGCCGACGCCACCTACTGCCGCGCCACGGGCTCGGAGTAGCCCGACCTCAGTCGCGCTCGCGCCGCGACGGGTCCCCGAGCCACTGCGCGAGCCGCCCGTTCTCCGAGACCTGTCGCATCCGCGCCTCGGTCGCCTCGCGCAGCTTGCGGGGGGTGACCACCACGAGGTCGTCGCCGTGGCGCAGGACCGTGCGCAGCTCTGGCACCAGCACGTTGCCCCCTCGGATCACCAGCGAGACCGAGGCTCCCTGGGGCAGCCGCAGCTCCCCGACCTCGACGCCGTGCATCTTCGACGTGGGCGCGATCGTCACCTGGAGCAGGTCGGCGTCCACCCGGTCGAGCGGAGCGGCCTCGACGTCGAGGCCGCGCGGCTCGGAGCGTCGCGCGACCCGCAGGCGGCGCGCCACCCACGGCAGCGTCGGGCCGGTGAGCAGCGTGTAGACCACGACCATCACGAAGACGATGTCGAAGAGGTCGTCGGCGCCGTCGACGCCCTCGGAGAGCGGGATGGTGGCGAGCACGATCGGCACCGCGCCGCGCAGCCCGGCCCACGAGATGAAGGCCAGGTCGCGCGGGGCCATCGGCTGCGCGATGCTGCTGACGAAGACCGACAGGGGGCGCGCGACCAGCGTCAGCACGAGCCCGGTCACGAGGGCCTGGACGACCGTGTCGAGGTCGATGCGCCCGGGCGAGAGCAGCAGGCCCAGCATCACGAACAGGCCGATCTGGGCGAGCCAGGCGACCCCCTCGGCGAAGGAGCGGGTCGCGACGCGGTGCGGGAGCTCGCTGTTGCCGAGGATGAGGGCGGCGACGTAGATCGCCGCGAAGCCGGAGGCGTGCAGCGCGGACGAGGCGCCGTACGCCGTGAAGGCCAGGCACAGCACGGCCAGCGGGTAGAGGCCGGAGGACGGCAGCGCCACCCGCCTCATGAGCCACGCGCCCGCGACGCCGCAGACCACTCCCACGAGCCCGCCGGCGATCAGCTCGAAGACGATGATGCCGGCCGTCTCGGCCAGCCCGGCCTGACCGACCGCGCCCGTGGAGATGATCCCGACGAGCACGACGGTCGGTGCGTCGTTGAGGCCCGACTCCGCCTCCAGCGCGCCGGTCAGCCGCTTGGGCAGCGGCAGCGCCCGCAGCACGGAGAACACCGCCGCGGCGTCGGTGGGCGAGCAGATCGCGCCGAGCAGGATGGCCAGCTCCCACGGCAGGCCGAGGAGGTAGTGGGTGCCGACGGCCACGACCGCGACCGAGACGGCGACGCCGACGGTCGCCAGCGACAGGCCGAGGCGGATGCTCGGGCGCACCTGCCTCCAGTCGGTGGTGAGCCCACCTTCGGCCAGGATCACCGCCAGCGCCCCGAACCCGAGCGCGTGCGCGAGCTGCGCGTCGTCGAAGGGGATCCCGAACGGACCGCCCTCGCCCAGCAGGACGCCGATCAGGAGGTAGATCAGCAGCGACGGCAGACCGGCCCCCGCCGAGACCCGCACCGCGAGGATCGCCGCCAACGTCACGACCGCGCCGACCAGCACGAACAGGTCGAGCTGGTGGACGTCGAAGGTCATGCACACCTCTGTCACGGGGGGCGGCGGGAGGCAGGTCGTGCCTGCGCCCGATCCTATCGGCCGGAGCGGGCCCGACGGGCCGCGTCCCAGTGCCCTCGAGCGGTGCGAGAATGCCGTCTCGACCACGTGGGAACGTTTGGGCAGGCCGCCTCTCGGGTAGTCGTCCACCGACGAAAGGGTGTGATCGATGTACGGCGACTCCGCCGCGGGCCGCAAGCGCGTCGCGCAGCTGCGCGAGCAGAGCGGTGACATCCGGGCCCTCGCCCAGCGGCTCGTGTCCCAGGCCGAGGCCGTGCCGTGGCACGGCAAGGCCGCCGACGCGATGCGCGAGCGCATCAAGGACCGCGCCAACCACCTCCGCACGGCCGCCGCCCACCACGAGACCGCGGCCGACTCCCTCTCCCGTCACCTCGTCGAGGTCGACTCCCTCAAGGAGGCGATCGAGACCCGTGCGCACAAGGCGACCTCGCTGGTCGAGGACGCCCGCACCCGCGCCGCCGAGGCCGATCCCGCGACGGTCCCCGACGACGCCGAGGCCGCGCTCCTCGCCTTCGACCCTCCCCCGGCCGGTCACAAGGACTGGCTGACCGTCGACCTCCCGGGCCTCTGACATGGTGACCATCGACCTCACGACCCCGCCCCCGGTGCCGGCGAGCTTCCTCGACGGCCTCGCGCGGCGCCTCGCCCTGACCCTGCCCGAGCTGCGCCTGGTCGCCGAGCTCGCCGGCGGGGCACCGCTCCCCTTCGACCTCCAGCCCGGGGAGGCCACCGACGCGGGCTCGCTCTCCGGGCGCCTGGGCCAGAGCCGCGGCTCGGCCGAGGACTCGGCGTACGCCGACGCGCTGGGCACCCTCCACGACCCGCACGACACCCTCCGGCGGCGTGGCCTGCTCACCGACGAGGGCGCCGACCCGGGTGTCGTCGGGGCGGTGGGACTGCTCGCGACGCCGCGCCTCGCCCTGGACATCGACGTGGCCGCCGGTGCCACGCAGGTCAAGGCGTGGCACCGCCAGGCCGGTGACGCCGTGGCGAGCCTGTCGACGTGCGACGGCATCGTGTTCGAGCTGGCGTGGTTCCCCGTCCGGCAGTGGACCACCGAGCTGGCGCGCGTGACCGCGGTTCCCGAGGACCTGCCGCTCACCACCTCGCAGGTGCCCGCCCGGCTCGACGTCCCCTACGCGCTGGCCGACTCGGTCGGCGAGGCGCTCCGGTCGGGTCGCTCCGACCTGGTCCCGGTGCTGGTCGGCCATGCCGACGGCGCCGTGCTGGCCGACGGCGACGAGCTCGGTGACGCCGAGGCGGCCGCCGCGGTCTCCGCCGTGCACGCCGAGGGCCGTGGGCGGCTGCGCATCCTGGCGGCCGAGGTGTCCGAGCGCGCCACCACAGCGGTGGGCGTGGTCTCGTGGGTGCTGCTCAAGGACGGCTGGCACTCCCTCACCCCCCGCCACGACGACGGCGCGCGCGTCTCGGTCGCCCGGGTCGACCCCGACGCCCTCGCCACCGAGCTCGCCCCCGTGCTCGCGCAGGTCCTGGTCCGGGAGGAGCCCACCGATGAGTGACCTCGACATCCCCCGCACCCACAGCGCCGACGACGACTCCTCGGCGGCCGTCGCCGCGGACAAGTACGACCAGATGCTGGCGCTCGCCGACCTCTTCGACGCCTCCGGCAACGAGATGCGCACCCGGGCCCGCCTGGGCGCGGAGATCCTGCGCGACGACGACGTCGTCGACTCCGGCCCGCTCTCCCCCGCCACCTGGGGCCAGGCCGAGGAGGACGTCCGGGCCGCCACCACCGGCAAGCACGGGCTGCTCACCCGCTCGGTCGAGCTGGACGCCGACGCGCTCGTCGTACGTGCCACGGTGCTGACCTACCGCTGGATCGACGAGCTCCAGCAGGCCGCCTACAAGACGCTCGGGTCGATCGCGGGCCGCGCCATCGGCTACCTCGCCCCCGAGGTGGCGCTGGGCGGCGCGATCGTCAGCGCCGGCCTGATCGAGAGCGACACGCTCGACCGCGACGGCGTCACCGCCTACCTGAGCGAGCTCGCCGAGAGCAACCCGGACCTCATGGAGCACCTCTCGGGCGGCGGCGGCCTGCTCGACGGCCTCCACATGCGCTCACTGCTGACCGCCGGTGTGCTGTCCTCCGACCAGGGTGTGGCCGCCGCGCGCGGCGGCCTGCGGGCGATCGGCGTGGAGGCGTTCCCCACCGACGCGGTGTCGGCCTTCCGCGACTCGGCGGGGTCGTTCGTCGAGGTGGAGGAGGCCGAGCCCGAGGTCGGCGCGGACACGGCCGCCGCGCCTCGCTCCCTCGAGGAGCTGATGGCCAACCTGGTCGCCGAGGACCGCCGGATCAGCGTCCAGCGCGTGGGCACGGGCCGCTACATCGCCTACCTGCCCGGCTCGCTGGGCGCCGAGTCCGGTCGGCTGCGCCTCGTCGGCGCCGACCCGACCACGTCGGCCGGCCAGGTCGTGCGGGCGATCGAGAAGGCGGTGACCGAGGACGACGCGCGCGTCATGCTCGTCGGGTCCGCCGCCGGCGGCACCGTCGCCGCCGAGATCGCGGCGAGCCTGGTCTCCTCACGCTTCGTGGTCGACCAGGTCGTCACCGCCGGAGCGCCCTCGGCGCAGGTGCCCCGCATCCCCGACGCCGTACGCATGCTCTCGCTGGAGGACCGCGCCGACCCCGTCGCTCTCCTCGGCTCGCTGATCAACGCGCGCACGACCAACCGCCTCACGGTCGTGTTCGACAGCGGCGACCGCGACGGCGCGCACGTCTACGTCGCGGGCGCGCGCGCCGCGGACAGCGCACAGCACCCCGAGCTCAGGGCCGAGATCTCCCGGCTCCAGGGGCTGGGCTACCTCGCCGGCTGAGCAGCGCGCCTCACACGATCTCGTGCACGAACTCGCCCAGCTGGGCGAGGTTGCGGCACTCCACCATCGGCACGATCGCGCCGTAGGTGTCCGCAGCGCTGTCGCCGGTGCCCCAGTGCCGCGGGTGCTCGGGATTGAGCCACCACGCGTGCCGGGCCCGCCCGGCCAGGTCGGCGAGCACCGGCAGCGCGAGGTCGCTGTAGTTGGAACGCCCGTCACCGAGGACCAGCAGGGACGACCGCGGGCCGATCGCGTCGGGGTGCTCCTCGGCGAAGCGGGTCAGCGCCCGCCCGTAGTTGGTGCGCCCGAACATCGCCGCCTGCGACATGCTCGCGGCCAGTGACTCCATCACCTCGGCCACGTCGGCTCCGGGGCGGAACACGTCGCTGACCTCGGCCACGTCGTCGACGAAGGTGAAGGCCCGCACACCGCTGAAGGCCTCCCGCAGCGCGAAGACCAGCATCAGGGTGAACTGCGCGAAGTTGGCGACCGATCCGCTGACGTCGCACAGCACGACGAGCTCGGTGCGGTGCGGGCGTCGCGGGCGGTGGTGGGTGGTCAGCGGCACCCCGCCGGTGGCGATCGAGGCGCGCACGGTGCGGCGTACGTCGAGGGGGCCGCGGCGGCGGGCGTGCTGCTCCTGGGTGAGCCGCGCGGCCAGGCGTCGCGCGAGGGGATAGACCTCGCGTCGCATCTCCTCCAGGTCGCTGCGCCGGGCGGCGGTGAAGTCGAGGCGGTCGATCGTCGGGCGCACGGTCACGCCCGCGACGTGCTCGGGCCCCTTCTCCTCGGCGATGCGCCGACGGGCGTCGCCCTCCACCATCCGCGTGAAGTCCCCGATCCGGCGTCCCGCCGTGCGCTGGGCCCGGTCGGCGTCGAGGCCCTCGGCGAGCAGGCCCTGCACGAGGCGGTCCACGAGCTCGGCGGGCGAGACCCGCTGGAGGGAGGTGTACGCCGACCAGCTCGACAGCCCCGGCCCGCGGCCGGGCATCGCCCCGAAGCGCGCGACCGCCTCCGCCGCGAGGTCCTGCAACGCCTGCTGGTCCCCGGAGGCCAGTGCCTCGGCGAGGGCCTCGCGGAACCGCTCGAGGTCGGGTCCGGTGTCGCGCGGACCGGCAGCCGGCTCCGCGTCGTCACCGTCGCGCTCGCGGGCCACACCGTCGCCGACGAGCCGCGGGTAGTAGATGTCGAAGACCGCGTCGAAGGTCACCCGCTGCGGCTGGCGCTTGACCAGCGTCGCGGCGTACGCCGCCCGCACGGTCTCGCGGTCGTGCCAGCTGACCTGCTCGAGCGCGCTGATCGCGTCGAGACCCTCGGCGAGCGAGACCGACAGCCCGGCGGCGCGCAGCGCCTCCACGAAGCCGATGTGGGTGTCGAGCAGGCTCACGGATCAGGCCGTCGCCAGCTTGAGCTCCTTGACCGCGCGGCGCTGGTCGGAGGCGTGCTTGAGCACGACGCCGAGGGTGCGCGCGACCGTGGCCTCGTCGAGGTCGCCGATCTGCAGCGCGATCAGCGTGCGGGCCCAGTCGACGGACTCCGCGATCGAGGGGGCCTTCTTCAGCTCCAGCTCGCGCAGCCGCACGACGACGTCGACGAGCTGCGCGGCCACCTTGTCGTCGAGGCCCGGCACCTGGCTCGTCACGATCGCCCGCTCACGCTCGGCGTCGGGGTAGTCGAGGTGCAGGAACAGGCAGCGCCGCTTCACCGCCTCCGACAGCTCGCGGCTGGCGTTGGAGGTCAGCACCACGAAGGGACGCCGGGTGGCCGTGACCGTGCCGAGCTCGGGGATGGTGACCTGGAAGTCGCTCAGCACCTCCAGCAGCAGGCCCTCGACCTCGATGTCGGTCTTGTCGACCTCGTCGACGAGCAGGACCGTCGGCTCCTCGCGCCGGATCGCGCTGAGCAGCGGCCGGGTGAGCAGGAACTCCTCGGTGAAGATGTCGTCGTGGGTCTCGCTGTAGCTGTCCCGCCCCGATCCCTGCCCACTGCTGGCCTGGATGCGGAGCAGCTGCTTCTTGTAGTTCCACTCGTAGAGCGCCCGCGCCTCGTCGAGGCCCTCGTAGCACTGGAGCCGCACCAGCTCCGCGCCCGTCGCGCGGGCGACCGCCTTGGCCAGCTCGGTCTTGCCGACGCCGGCCGGGCCCTCGACGAGCAGCGGCTTCTCCAGCGCGCCCGCGAGGTACGCCGTCAGGGCGGTCGCGTCGTCGGTGAGGTAGCCGGCCTCGCGCAGGCGGGTGGCCGCGTCGGCGGGGCTGCTGAACCAGGTAGTCACGCAGAGGGGGCGGGATTCGAACCCGCGGTAGGTCTCCCTACGACCGCTTTCAAGGCGGTTCCGATCGGCCGCTCCGGCACCCCTCCTCGCGCGGCGTCACGACGCCGCACACCGCGGGACTCTACCCAACGACGGCGCTCGACCACCCGGGGGACGAGCCGACGGTCCGCGTGGGAAAATCGCTGCGTGACGACCGATACCGCCACCGTGCACCGTCTCGCCCCCGCCGTCGCGGCGCGCCTGCTGGGCGTGGTGCTGTGCGGGGTCGCGGTGCTCATCCTCGTCAGCACGCTGCTGATCGCGGTGCTCGACCTCCACACCGTCTTCCTCCTGGTGCCCGTCCTGGTCACCCTCGCGTCGCTGGTGGCGTGCTGGTGGCTCTGGCGCGAGAAGGGCTGGGTCGTGAAGTTCACCGACGAGGGCTACCGGGTCCAGTGGGTGCGCGGCGTCGGCGCCGCGTCGGCGCGGTGGAGGGACGTCGAGGACGCGGTCACCACGACCCTCCTCGAGGCACCCGTGGTGGTGCTGCGGCTGCGCGACGGACGGACGACCACGATCCCCGTGGAGATGCTCGCGATGGACCGCGAGGCCTTCGCCCGCGATCTCCAGGAACACCTCCAGCGCGGCCAGGGACTGCGGAACTTCTGACCTGATTCGGCGCAGGCACCCCGGGCCTTGTAACCTTCTGTGCGCTCGACATTTGGTCGGGCATGGAGGCGTCGCCTAGTCCGGTCTATGGCGCCCGCCTGCTAAGCGGGTTTGGGGCAAAACCCCATCGAGGGTTCAAATCCCTCCGCCTCCGCCCAGGTGTCGGCCCCCTCTGTCGCGAGGGGGCCGACGCGCGGCGTCGCCAGGTTTGCAGGAACCTGCAATGCACAGACCTGCAATCCGATCGGTGGGACGCCACCCCTGACGGTGGGTGAGAATGGACCTGTCATCCCCTGTGACAACGTGACATTAGAGGTGAAAGCAATGACCCCAGCACGCCGCATCGCGGCGGCCGCTCTCGTGGCCGCCTTCAGCATCGGAATCATCGGCGTGGGCGCTGCCCCGGCAAACGCGGACTACACGTGGGGCACGAGGATCGGGGTTTCCCGCTGATCGACGTGCCATGATGTGCACGCAGTGAAGAGCTGGGACACGGACCCTCTCAACCCCCCACGAGTCTGGTCCGGACGGCCTCCCCCACAGGCCCGTCCCAGCATTCGAGGGCAGCAGCTCACTCCGAGCTGCTGCCCTCGATCCCTGTCCGGGGCAGCGTCGGCGGCAGAACCGGGTCAGTGACCCGTTTCGTCGGCCTCGCGCCCGGAGATCCCCCGCTTGCCCATCTCGTAGCCGAGCTGGAAACGCGTCTCGACCTCGAACTCGTTCTTCAGGTCGGCGACGTAGGCGGCGTACGTGCGTGGACTGACGCCGAGGCGCTTGGCGCCTGCCGGGTCGGCCCGGCCCTCGAGCAGCATCCGGATCGTCATCGCCCGCTGCTCCGCGGCGATGTCGCGCATCAGTGAGGTCTCGCTGCTGGTGAACGGTCGGGCGCGCTCCCAGTGACGCTCGAACATGTCGACGAGGTAGCCCACCATCGACCGGTCGCTGATCACCATGGCGGCATTGAGGCCCTCGTGGCTCGGGATGACCGCGACGCGCCGGTCGACCACGATCAGCCGGTTGAAGAACTCGTCCAGGGTCCGCACCTCCGCGCCGGCAGCGGACACGGCGGCGACGTACTTGCGGGTGTCGGTGCCGCGGCGGGCAGCGTGCTGGTAGAGCGTGCGCATCCTCACGCCGCGCTTGAGCAGGGCGATCTCGCGCGCCGTGACCTCCGCGAGCTGCTTGACCCCGCGCCGGTCCTGCGGCTGCGCGCTCAGCAGCTCCTCCTCCGCATCGGCGACCGTCGACTCCAGGAAGGTCCGGATCGTCGTGGCGCCGCGGATCTCGGTGAACGGTCCTCCCACGGCGCTGGGCGAACGACGCCAGGCCTGCGAGAGCGAGCCGAAGGCCTGGGCCCAGTGGGCGGACTGGGCGATCAGCTCCGCGCCCTGCTGGCCCAGCGGAGCGACCACCTGGGCCTGGACCGCGGCCGGGTCGACGGCTCGCCAGCTGGTGCCGTCGTCGCTCTGGACGACGAGTCCGACCTCGGCGAGCAGCTCGAAGGCGGCGCGCAGCTCACCCCGCCGGCCGATCCGCGCGTCGGTGGCCTCGATGCCTCCCGAGGCGACGATCTCCTCGTAGAGCGGCGCCGACTTCTCCTCGAACAACGCGCGCTCGTGCTGCCCCAAGGGCATGGCACAACCTCCCACTCACCCCCGACACCAGTGGGGTGATCGTGCCACACGGACCCACGTGGCAAGGGCAGGAAATCGGCAGGACCCGCTCCTCCCGGCACAACAGGAGGAGCGGGTCCCGGCACCGCTGCGCCGGCGATCAGGCGTCGAGGCGGGCCTTCAGCGTGTCGAGCTCGCTCCACAGCACGGCGGGCAGGTCGTCGCCGAACTTCTCGAACCACTCCTCGATCTGCGGGATCTCGGCCTTCCACTCCTCCGCGTCGACCGCGAGCGCCTGGGCGAGCTGCTCGTCGGTGAGGCCGAGGCCGTCGACGTCGAGCGAGCCCGGCGCCGGCACGTGGCCGATCGGGGTCTCGATCGCTGCGGCCTGGCCGTCGATGCGCTCGATGACCCACTTGAGGACGCGGCTGTTCTCGCCGAAGCCCGGCCAGAGGAAGTCACCGTCGTCGGAGCGGCGGAACCAGTTGACGTAGAAGATCTTCGGCAGCTTGGCGGCGTCGTTGTCCTTGCCGATGCCGACCCAGTGGCCGAAGTAGTCGCCGGCGTTGTAGCCGATGAAGGGCAGCATCGCCATCGGGTCGCGGCGTACGACGCCGACCGCGCCCACGGCGGCGGCGGTGGTCTCCGAGGAGAGCGTCGCCCCCATGAACGTGCCGTGGTTCCAGTCGCGCGCCTCGGTCACCAGCGGGATGGTCGTCTTGCGACGGCCGCCGAAGAGGATCGCGTCGATCGGGACGCCGCGCGGGTCGTCGTACTCGTCGGCGAGGATCGAGCACTGCTTGATCGGGGTGCAGTAGCGGCTGTTGGCGTGGCTGGAGAGCTCGCCGGTCTCCTCGGCGATCTCCGGGGTCCAGCGCTCGCCCTTCCAGCTCGTGGCCTCGGCGGGCGTGTTCTCCAGGCCCTCCCACCACACGTTGCCGTCGGGGGTCAGCGCGACGTTGGTGAAGACAGAGTTGCCCTTGCGGATGGTCTCCATCGCGTGCGGGTTGGTGTGCTCGTTGGTGCCCGGCGCGACGCCGAAGAAGCCGAACTCGGGGTTGACCGCCCAGAGGCGACCGTCCTCGCCGACCCGCATCCACGCGATGTCGTCGCCGATCGCCTCGACGGTCCAGCCGGGGATGGTCGGCTTGAGCATCGCCAGGTTGGTCTTGCCGCACGCGCTCGGGAAGGCCGCGGCGACGTACTTGGTCACGCCCTGCGGCGAGGTGAGCTTGAGGATGAGCATGTGCTCGGCCAGCCAGCCCTCGTCACGTGCCATGACGGAGGCGATGCGCAGCGCGTAGCACTTCTTGCCGAGCAGGGCGTTGCCGCCGTAGCCCGAGCCGAAGCTCCAGATCATCCGCTCCTCGGGGAACTGGACGATGTACTTGGTGTCGTTGCACGGCCACGCCACGTCGGCCTGGCCGGGCTCCAGCGGCATGCCGACCGAGTGCAGCGCCGGCACCCACTGCGGGTCGCGGCCGGCGGCGTCGAGCTCCTCGATGCGGGCGAGGACGTCGCTGCCCATGCGGGCCATGACGCGCATGGAGACGGTGACGTACGCCGAGTCGGTGACCTCGACGCCGAACATCGGCTGCTCGGCCTCGAGGTGGCCCATCACGAAGGGGATGACGTACATCGTGCGTCCCCGCATGCAGCCGGCGTAGAGCCCGCGCATGAGGTCCTTCATCTTCGCCGGGTCCATCCAGTTGTTGGTGGGACCGGCGTCGCGCTCGTCGACCGAGCAGATGTAGGTGCGGTCCTCGACCCGGGCGACGTCGGTCGGGTCGGAGGCGGCGTGGAACGAGTTGGGCATGACGTCGGGGTTCAGGCGGGTGAACGTCCCGGTCGCCTCGAGGGAGGCGGTGAGCTGGGCCCACTCCTCGTCGGAGCCGGTGCACCAGTGGATGGTGTCGGGCTGGGTGAGCTCGGCGATCTCGGTGACCCAGGCGAGGATGCCCTCGTGGGTCGTCGGCGGAGTCGTCTGGGTGTCGATGGTGGCGGTCATGACCGTTCCTTCAGCGTTCGTCGCGGTTCGCGCGGCCTCGTTGTCGGCGACTTTTTCCGGACGCTAGCGCTTGTGAAAGCGAGCACGTATTGGATCGGTCTAAGGGTTGTGACGTGGATCTCGCTACCCGGAGGTATGCCCCGGGCGCGGCTGGGCAGCCCTGCCGCTGCGTCAGATCGGCGCGTCCGGGTGGATGCTGCGCGTCTCCGCCCGACGGTTGCGGGTGGTGAACCAGTCGCTGACGTAGACCTTCGGCAGCATCTTGGCCACCGACAGCGTCACGTAGACGATCGTGTTGATCGCCACGAAGGCGGCGAGCACCGCGATGGCCTCGTGGCGCAGGATGCTGTCCGGCAGGAGCACCCCCATGGGGACCACGCCCAGCACGTCAGACCCCCGTCCGTGCAGCGGTGTCGGGCTGGACGATGTGCTTCCAGTCGGCCTGGCGGGCCAGCGTCAGGTCCCACACGCCCTTGAGGTAGACCACGTTGAGGAACATCGCGTAGCCGAGCTCGGGGAAGAGCGAGAGCGCCAGCAGGCGCGCCCGCCACCCGCCGTGCCACACGGTGACGACCCGCTCGAGGGTGAAGACGAGGCCGATCCCGATCCAGAACGGGAACCACACCCAGTTCGACGTGGCCAGCACCATCAGCAGGATGAGCAGGAGGTATGCGGCGAGCGCGATGACGCCGTAGCCGATCCCGAGCTGCTGCATCCAGTAGCGGAAGGTCTGCGGCCGCATCCCGTAGGCGCCGAGGTTCTCCAGGGCACCGCGCTGCCAGCGCAGCCGCTGGGCCCACAGACCGCTCCACGACGGCATCACCTCGGTGACGACGGTGCACTCGCGGGGGGAGACCATCAGGGCGCCGAGCGTCTTCAGCGCGATCGTGAGCTCGTTGTCCTCGGTGAGGGCCACCGTGTCGTAGACGTCGCCGGGCACGCCCGGCAGGAGCTTGCCGCGCTCCTCGGCCACCGCACGCAGGGCACGTGGGCGGAACACCGACGCCGTTCCGGTGAGCACGAAGACCCGCCCGCGGCGCCGGCGCAGGTCGCGCTGGTAGCGCGTGTACTCGTTGCGCTGGAACTGTCCGATGAGGCCGAAGCCGTCCTCGCCGTAGAAGAGCCCACCGACCGCCATCAGGGCCCGGTCGTCGGTGAGCCGGCGCGTGGCGCCGGCGAGGAAGCCGGGGTCGAGCGTGGTGTCGGCGTCCATGATCATCACGCAGTCGTTGTCCCCCTGGGCGGGGAGGAGGTCGTGCAGCGCCTGGTTTAGCCCGCCGGCCTTCTTGTGCCGGTTGGCCACCGTCTCGAAGACCTCGACGCCGGCCTCGCGCGCCAGGCGCACGGTCCCGTCGGTGCAGTTGTCGGCGACGACCACGATCCGCGCCGGCGGGGGCTCCTGGGCGAGCAGGGACGTGAGGGTCTCCGCGATGCAGCCCTCCTCGTTGTGGGCCGGGATGAGGACGGTGATGGTGACGGGGCCGGCGAACTGCCCGCGCGTCTCGGACATCACCAGCTTCGGCGCCAGCGGCATCCGGTTGCCGTCCTCGCTGCGGCGCGCCCGGGTCAGGAGGCGACGCTCGAGCCCCGCGACCGCAGCGGCCAGCAGCAGGGCGACGCCCGCCGCGGCGAGGAGGACGCGCGGCGCCGGCATCTCGGTGTCGTAGAAGACGCGCCAGATGCCGAACAGCACCCCCTCGCTGGGGGCGCGACCCCTCTCGGGGGCACCGGCGGCGACCGCCAGCCAGAGGGCGACCGCCCCCAGCGCGGCGGTCCCGACGATCGCCAGTCCCACGGACCTCTGCAGCCACTGCACGCGACCTGCCCCCTCCTGCTGTGCCATCGGTGGCCCGCGCGCTCAGTCCGCGGCCACGGCGGGCACGGGTGCGGGCACCAGCAGGAACTCCTCGATGAAGACGTCCATCGGCACGGGCTTGCCGATCAGGAAGCCCTGGGCGTAGTCGACGCCCTCGGCCCGGACCACCTCGAGGATCTCGGGGTCGGAGACGAACTCGGCCACCGTCTGCTTGCCGAGGTCGCGGGCGATGCCGACGATCGAGCGCACGATCGTGCGGTCCACCGACGAGCGGTGGACGTGCGCGACGAACTCGCCGTCGATCTTCACGTAGTCGAAGATCAGGTGCTTGAGGTAGTAGAAGGAGCCGAAGCCCGCCCCGAAGTCGTCGAGGGCGAACCGGCACCCGAGGGCCGCCATCCGCTCGGCGAACTCGCGGGCCAGGGCGACGTCCGCCACCGCTGAGGTCTCGGTGATCTCCAGGATCAGCGCGTGCGGGTCGACCTCGAAGCGCTGGAGCGCCGACAGGATGGTCTGCTCGACGGCCGGGTCTCCCATGGACGCCCCGGAGATGTTCACCTCCAGGCAGAAGTCGGGCACGATCTGGCGCAGCTGCGCGAGCATCTCGAGGCTGCGGTCGAGCACCCAGCGGTCGACCCTCGGCATGAGGCCGGCGCGCTCGGCGATGTAGACGAAGCGCCCGGGCGGCACGAGCTCGCCGTCCTCGCCACGCAGGCGCAGGAGCACCTCGGCCGAGTCGATGCGACCGGTCTTCATGTCCATGATGGGCTGGAAGTGGAGCGCGAAGCGGTCGTGCTCGAGGGCCTCCTCGATCCGCGACTGCCACTGCAGCCGCATCGAGCTGCGCGGGCCGCGCCCCTCCCCCTCGGCGAGGAGCGCGACGCGGTTGCGGCCGGACTCCTTGGCGTCGTACATCGTCATGTCGGCGAGGGCGAGGATGTCGGCGGAGTGCTCGGAGGCCGCCGCGAACGTCACCGCGCCCACGCTCGCGGACACGTGACGGCGTACGCCGTCGAGGGTCGCCGCGTGGTCGCGGATGCGCTCCACGACGAGGTCCGCCACCCGCTGGGCAGCGGCCTGGTCGGCGTCGGTGAGCATGATGGCGAACTCGTCGCCGCCCACCCGCGCGACGACGTCGGTGGTGCGGATCGAACGACGCAGCAGACCCGCGATCGTCACGAGGAGCTGGTCGCCGGCGTTGTGCCCGAGCGAGTCGTTGACCTGCTTGAAGTTGTCGAGGTCGAGCAGCAGCAGCGCACCGGTGGGACCGTGCCGGCGGCACCGGTCGAGGTGGCGCTCGAGCTCGCTCTCGAAGCGACGCCGGTTGGCCAGCCCGGTGAGCACGTCGTGGTCGGCGAGGTGGGCGAGCCGGTCGAGGTAGCGGCGGCGGTCGGACACGTCGACGACGTTGACCATCACGATGTCGCCGATCCGCGGGTCCTGCACCACGGTGCTGCTGAGCGCGACGGCGACGTCGTTGCCACCCGAGTCGCGCAGCCGGCACTCGGCGTCCATGATCTCGCTCCGGTGGGACATCAGGCGCTCGACGTGGTCGGAGATGGCGTCCTCGCCGGGCGTCTCGAAGCTCGTGAAGGGGTGCCCGACCATGTCCGGCGGCTCGAGGCCGACGATCACCGCCAGGGCGGTGTTGACGCGCACGACCGTGCCCGCGGGGTCCAGCAGGGCGACGCCGTGCGGCGCGTTGTCGAACAGTCGCTCCACGCGCTCGTTGGCCAGCCGGGCACGGCGGGTCTGGCGGTCCAGGTCGTGCACGATCCGCTGGACGACGGGTGCGAGGACCAGCGCGACCGTGCTCCACACCGCGGCGCGGCGCCAGTCGCCCCAGACGTACTCCGGCGGCCCGATGAGCAGGATCGGGAGCGTGAAGACGAGCACGGTGAGCCCGCTCGCCACCCACAGCTCGCGCCGCGTGCCGGTGATGGCCAGCCAGAGGATGGGCAGCAGCACGCTCGCGCTCAGTCCCGACGAGGAGCCCCCGACGGCGCCGCCCGACGCGTGGTGCACGAGGGCGACGAAGACGAACATCAGGTACGCCGGCGCCGGGTCCAGCCACGTGCGGTCGGGGCGGCGGCCCGCCAGCACGAAGAGACCACCGATGACCACCAGGACGAGTCCCGCGAGGGCGTAGACCCACCAGGAGCTGACGTAGGGCGGCACCAGGATGACACCCAGGCAGGCCAGGGCGACGACCGCGAAGGGCACCGCCAGGCCCACGCCCGGCTTGCCGTCACGGGACCAGAGCGCGCCGTCCGCGGCCCGAGGAGAAACGTGCACGACCACGATGGTAGGCGTGCTGTTGCCGCCGTGTTGCTGTTTTGAGGATCAGTCCTCCGCGTCGAGGTCCGCGGCCACGCGGCGATGCGCCTCCCAGATCTCCTCGGGCATCCGGTCGAACTGCGCGAGGTGCTCCTCCCGGAAGCCCATCTCCTGCTGCCAGCGCTCCTTGTCGATGGTGAGGATCCGCTCGAGGTCGGCCGCCGGGACGTCCATGCCCGCGAGGTCGAGCTCCTCCTCGGTCGGGATGATGCCGACGGCGGTGCGGCGTCCCTCCACCTCGCCGTTCTTCAGCTGGAGGAGCCAGAGCAGCGGACGCAGGTTGTCGCGGTAGCCCGGCCACAGGAAGTGGCCGTCCTCGGGGTCCTTCTGGAACCAGTTGACGTGCGCGAAGATCGGCTGCTCCTTCGCCGCGCCGACGACGTCGAGGTAGTGGCGGGCGTAGTCGCCCTCGCCGTAGGCCATGAACGGCCGGTTCGACATCGGGTCGTAGCGCAGCTGGCCGTCCACGCCCTCGGCCGCGAAGGTCGCCTCGGCGCCGAGCGTGAGTCCGTCGTAGACGCCCTCGGCGAGGTCGGTGATCGCGCGGATCAGCGGCTCGCGGTCACGGGTGCGGCCGCCGAAGATGATCGCGTCGATCGGCACGCCCGCCGGCTCGTCGTAGTCGGGCGCGATGTTGGGGACGTTGGCCAGGGTCGTGGTGAAGCGGCTGTTGGGGTGGGCCCACGCGGCCGTGTCGTTGTCCTTGCGGTCGGCCAGCGGAGCGCCGGTCCAGTCGAGCCAGCCCTTGACGTCGGTCGGCGGCTTCGGCGACTTGCCCTCCCACCACACCTCGCCCGTCGTGGGGTTGTAGGCGACGTTGGTGAAGATCGCCTGCGAGCCCTCCTCGATCGAGGACAGCGCATTGGGGTTGGTGACCTCGTTGGTGTCCTTGGCGACGCCGAAGACGCCGTACTCCGGGTTCATGCCCATCAGCCGGCCGGACTCCTCGTCGACCCACAGCCACGCGATGTCGTCGCCGTAGAACGACACGTGGTAGCGGTCACCGAGCGCGTCGGGGGCCGCCATCATCGCCAGGTTGGTCTTGCCGGAGGCGCTGGGGAAGCCACCGCAGACGTGCCAGGTCTTCCCGGTCTCCTTGTCGTGGATGCCGATGAGCATGTACTGCTCGGCGAGGAACTTCCTGCTCGCCCAGCCGTCGTACGCCCCCTGCCGCAGGCCGTGGGCGATCTTGCCCAGGAGCGCGTTGCCGCCGTAGGAGGAGCCGAAGTGCAGGATCGTGCGCTCGTCGGCGACGGTCACGAAGTAGCGCTGGTCGTCGGGGGTGCCCTGGCCGAGGTTCTCCAGGTCGCCGGTGACGTGGACCGCGCGGACGAAGGAGTCCGGGTCCTCGAGGTCGTTGACGAACTGCACGCCCACGCGGGCCATGCGGATCATGTGGAGCACGACGGTGCGGGTGTCGGTGAGCTCGACGCCGGCGGCCCAGGGCTCGAGCGGGTTGCCGGGGGGCGACATCAGGTAGGGGATGACGTACATCGTCTTGCCCTCGGACGCACCGCGCATCCGGTCGTGGAGCATCGGCTTCATCTCCGAGGCCGGGCGCCAGTTGTTGTAGACGCCGCGGTCCTTCTCGTCGTTCGTCGCGACGATGGTGCGCTCCTCCGAGCGGGCGGTGTCCTTGTAGTAGCTGCGGGAGTAGTAGCGCCCCTCCCCCGCGCGCTGGAGCTCGCCGGCCGCCACGGCCTCCTCGAGGAGACGGGCGTCGTCGGAGGCGTTGACCACCTCGACGTGCTCGGCGCCGGTGAGCTCGGCGTACTCCTTGACGAACTCGCGGACACGGGGGTTGGTCAGCCCGGCTTCGTCCAGGACTGCCTCGAGATCTGCCATCGCGCTGCCTCTCGTCGTGCGACGACCCGTTGTTCGACGTGTCGTCGCGTGTGCGGTGCTAGGCACCCTAGGGCACCACCGCGCGGGCCGGACCGGCCCGCGGGGGGTGCTGATTTCACTGGCCCGGAGTACGTCGGCTATCCTCGACCAGTCGTTGCACGCCGGTTGGCTCGCACCGACGGGCGCCTGTAGCTCAACGGATAGAGCATCTGACTACGGATCAGAAGGTTTGGGGTTCGAATCCCTACAGGCGCGCAGATCAGAACGGTCCCGGCTCCACGCCGGGGCCGTTCTCTGCATCTCAGCCCGCCTGCGGCCCGCTGTGCCGGTGGCGCTTGGGCCGGTTGGCCAGCACCAGGAACAGGCCCATCCCGACGACCACGAGGGTGGCCATCGTGAGCAGCACCGCTGCCCACAGGAACGGTGGCCAGTCGTGCTGGACGTACTGCTGGGTGAGCATCGCTACCTCCGGGTCTCTCGCCGATGCACCCACGATGGCGCCGGGAGCAGCACCCGGGACAGGTCCGGAGGACCCGTCCCGGGTGGGCCGGAAGGCCCGTGAGCCCGTCCGTGGCCGACCGGCTCAGGCCTGCCAGATCCGCAACCAGTCGACCGACATGTGCTGCGGCAGCTGCTTGTCCCGCATGTAGGACAGCTCGTAGTCCGAGGAGAGCAGGCTCAGGATCGGGTACTGCGGCTGGCCCGACACGCCCTTGCGGGTGCGCCAGGTCTCCTTGCCGTCGATCCGGAAGATGTACATCTTCGGCGTCCACTCGACCGAGAACACGTGGTAGTTCTTCGACCACCCGTCCCGCCTGTTCTCCAGGAAGCTCCTCGGCTGCTTGATCCAGGAACCGGTCTTGACGACCCGGCCGTCGCGCTTCCAGTGGATGAAGCTCGTCAGGCCGCCGCGGCGGTGCTTGTCACCGAAGTACTCGATGACGTCGATCTCGGCACCCGCCGTGCGCGGGCTGCCCGCCCGGGACACCTCGGGCTGCATCCAGAAGCTGCTGTGCTGGCCACGTCGCTGGTGCATCTTGATCCGCGCGGCCGCGAACCCGTACCTGAACGACACGCGGTTCTGGGTCGAGATGTGACCGTTGAGGCGGTAGGCGTAACGGCCGGACGAGGATCCCCGCTTGACCGCCTTGCACCTGTCCTTGCGGCTGCGGTCCTTGATCACGCTGAGGCGCACCTTGCCGCCGCGCACCTTGACCGCCTTCGGGCTGCCCTTGGAGCACAGGCGCTTGCTGGCCCGCTCGTAGGTCTGGCCGCGGTGGCTCCACTCGGGGCCGAGCGAGCGGCCCGAGAAGGTCTCGGTGTAGGAGGGCGTGCTCCAGCGTGCGGTGCTCTCCCCGCGGCTCGCGGTGGGTCGAAGGCCCTTGAAGCGCTGGGCCTTCACGCGGTAGGTCAGTGGGGCGCCACGGCGGGAGGCGCGGGCGGAGAACTCCGCACGGCCGCGGCGGTCCAGTCGTGCCTTCCCGACGTTCTTCCACCGGGTGCCGCGCTTGACCTGGAGCCGGACGGGGCGGCCGGCCCGGCGGGGCTTGACGGTGGCCGTGATGGCCACCCGGGCAGCGTCGGGGCTGGCCGTACGGCGCCCCTGCTGCACGATCTGGGGCAGCACCTGGATCTTCGCCCGGGACCGGGTGGCCCGGCGTTCGGACGACGACAGCGCCGTCGGTGCGGTCACCGACGGATCGGCGGCCGACCCGGTGCCGGTGGCCAGGAGCAGGGACGCGGGCATCAGCAGCGCGAGGGCGCCACCGGCCAGCGCGCGTGGTGCGGGCATGGCGATGTCTCCTTCGTTCGTCGTACTCGTGTCTCTCGACAGCTCTCCCGTCGAGGGTGTCCCGCCTGCCCGGCGCAGCCAAATCGTCGGCGCCGCCCGTAGGCTCGCCGTCGTGCCGATCGACGACGCCACCCGACCCCGCGTGGCCGGGAAGGTCGATCTCACGTCCGCCCAACGTCACGCGGGCGACCACCTGCGGATGATCCACGACCACTTCCGCCAGCAGCTGGCCCAGCTGACGATGGCCGTCGCCGGGCTCCGCGAGGGCACGGTCGACGTGGGTGCCGTCCGCGAGCACCTGCACCGGCTGGCCCCCGCACTGACGACCCAGCAGGTGTCGGGGCTGTGCCAGCAGGTCTGCCGGTTCCTCACGATGCACCACACCATCGAGGACCAGAACCTGTTCCCCGCCGTCGCGACCCTGGAGGCGTACGCCCCCGTCGCCGCGCGACTGGCCGAGGAGCACCTCAACATCCACGCCCACCTCGAGCGGGTCGACGAGCTCGCGGTCGCCGTGCTCTCCGACCCGACGCACGTCGACGCCCTGGTCGTGGCCGTCGCGGACCTGCGAGCAGACCTCGAGTCGCACTTCACCTACGAGGAGACCGAGATGACCGAGCCGCTGGGACTACTGGGGCTGGGCATCTAGCCGCGGCACGGGACGCACCGAACGCATCAGCGGCTGAACACCGGGTGGACGCCCGTGGGCGGCGTGATGGTGTCGTCCGGCTCCCATGCGGCGAGCTGCGCGCCGTTCGCGACGGCGAGCTCCCGCAGCCGGACGGGGAACTCCCAGACGCCCGGCGCCGAGCCGATGGCGAGGCGGCTCACCATGTGGAGGTAGAACGGCCGACCGGATCCGGGCTGGACCCACACCTCGGCCATCGGCGACACGGCCACCTGCTGCAGGCTCGACAGCGGCACCGTCCTGCGCACCCACCGGCCCTGGGCGTGGAGCTCACCCTCACGCACCACGACGCACCGTCGGAGCTCGAGCAACGTGACCGCACCGACGACCAGGAAGACCAGGCCCCACGGGTTCTGCTTCCAGAACACACTGGCGAGCCCGACCACCAGCAGCAGACCGCCGCCGGCCAGGAAGGCCCAGCGCTCGGACCAGTGCGGACGTCCCACGAGGGTGTTTGCATCATCAGGCACATGGGCATGGTGCCACTACGCCACGCACACCACGACCGCCGAGGACCCATGTCTGCCTTCAGTGTCACCCCTGCCTCACTCGACCAGTACGCCGGAGTCCTGGGCGAGGGAGGGCACGCGGTCAACCTCGCCAGCGCGTTCGGCACGACTGCCGCCGGCTACGTGTCGAGCTACTCCTCGGTCCCGCACGACTCCAGCGACCTGTTCGAGGAGGTCTACCGGGCCAACGCGAGCGTCGTGGCCCGGCTCGAGCAGGCGATGCCGGAGATCAAGCTCCTCTTCGAGCAGTCGGCAGCAGCACTGGTGGCCTCCGCCCGGGACTACCGCACCACCGACGAGGCCCAGAACGCCCGGGCCGACGGCCTGTGGGACGGCCGGCTCGGTCCGGTCCCGCCGCTGTCGGACATCCCGTCCTCGAGCGGCGGCGTCGTCGACCCGACGTCGCACCTGTCCGGGGTCCCGTCGAGCGACGCGAGCATCCCCGACCCGGTGCACTGGGTCATGGACAAGGCCGGCTGGGTCTCCATCGCCGGCACCGCCCTCAAGATCGCCTCGCTCTTCGGCCTCGACCCGATGGCGAGCCTCACCAAGGCGGTCACCGGCAACTACGACGAGCTCGCCCAGGCCGGGCACGCCGCCGAGGCGCTGGCCGACTTCGAGCATGCGGCGGCATCGGCGATCAACACCGGACTCGGGACCATGCTCCAGGACTGGACGGGCAACGCCGCCGACGAGGCACAGCTCTACTTCTCCCAGCTGGCCACGGCGCTCGAGGCCCACGCCAAGGAGCTCGACGACCTCGGCCAGAAGTACGCCGAGCTGGTGCAGGCCTGCGCCCAGATCGCCACCGTGCTGAGCAGCCTGCTCGCCATCGCCATCGACAAGGTGCTGATGTGCGTCGCCTCGCTCGCGGCAGCCGGCTGCCTGGCCACGGTGCCCGGCATCAACGTGCTGGTCTCCCTGATCGGCGCCTACCAGGTGTGGACCACGAAGGACGCGGTCGCGGCGTTCATCAAGGCCTGCACCGGCGTCACCCTCGTCGTCGAGTCGTTCCTGGGGCTGGTGCTCTGGATCGACCAGGCGTTCATGGACCAGGACGTCGCCTCGACCTTCCCGCCGGCCCCCTACGCCAACAGCTCCCAGTCCTGAGGACCCCTGACATGCACGACTTCTCCGCCATCGACGCGATGGCCCACGGCGACGAGCGCGCCGCCCGGCAGCTGCGTGCCGACGTCGCCGTCATCTCCCGACGCACCGACGACCCGGACCTGCGTCATCTCTGCCGTGACATCCTCGCCGGGCGCCAGAGCGTGCGACGGATGTTCGAGCACCCGTCCTTCTGGTCGATGGCCGACCGCAACATGTCCCACCTCGAGCAGGGCCTCGCCAGGCTCAGCGACGAGGAGCGTGAGTCGCTGATGGAACGGGTCGGCGAGGAGCGCACGGACGACGCCGAGATCGAGGCCCTCACCGAGGGCGAGGAGACCGCGGCGGTGGTCGCCGACCAGGAGGCCGAGGCGAGGCGCGAGGACGAGCGCGGGGGCCCCGACGACTCCGGCCCGCGTCCGGGCACGGGGCGCTGGGGCTGAGGACCTAGCGGTCCAGCAGCGGGCGCGCCGGGTCCCAGGTCGTGCCGTCGCGCTCGTCCCGCCGCCTGCGCGCGATCGCCGACAGCGCCTCCAGGACGACGCGGTTGGCGAGCGCCGCCGTGATGTCGGCGTGGTCGTAGGGCGGGCTGACCTCCACGACGTCGATGCCGACGACGGGCAGCTCGAGGCAGATGCGGCGTACGGCGTCGAGCAGCTCGCGCGCGGACAGGCCGCCGGGCTCCGGCGTGCCGGTGCCCGGCGCGTGGCCGGGGTCGCAGACGTCGATGTCGACGGAGAGGAAGACGCCGTCGCACTCGTCGGTGGCGATCGTGAACGCCTCGGTGAGGCACTCAGCCAGCCCGCGGTGGACGATCTCGGTCATCTCGTAGGACCGCATCCTCTCCGCGGCCATCCAGTCGAGCGTCTCGGGCCCGGGCCAGTAGCCGCGCAGCCCGACCTGGAGGAAGCGGTCGCCGCGCAGCGCGCCCGACTCGATGAGGCGCCGCATCGGCTGGCCGTGGCCCCACAGCGAGCCGAACTCGATGTCTCCGGTGTCGGCGTGTGCGTCGAAGTGGATCATCGAGACCCGGCCGTGGCCGAGCACGTTGGCCACCCCCTTGGCGTCGGGGAAGGCGATCGAGTGGTCGCCGCCGAGGACGACGGGGATCGCGCCGGCGCGGGCCACCTTCTCCACCGCCGCCTCCAGCACCCCGAGGGCGCGCTCGATGTCGCCCGGCGGCATCTCGACGTCGCCGGCGTCGACCACGCGGAGGTCCTGGAGGCCGTCGGTGCGCAGCGCCAGGCTCGGCCGCGAGCCGTCGTGCGGAAGGTAGTCGGTCATCCGGATCGCCTGCGGCCCGAAGCGCGTGCCGGGCCGGTGCGACGTGCCGCCGTCGAAGGGCGCGCCGAGCACGACGACGTCGGCGGCGGCGTACGTCGCCGGGTCGTCGAGGTCGCACGCGGGGACGCCGAGGAAGGTGATGTCGGGACCGAACTGAGCGCCGTAGCGAGCCATGGGCCGATGCTAGAGCGCTACCAGTCCCCCAGCGCCGCGAACCGCTCGCCGATCAGCCGGTGGGCGGCGGAGTCGGGGTGGAGGTTGTCCGGCAGCGGGAGTCGCTCCTCGTCGGCCGGGCCGTAGAGCGCCAGCCCGTCGACGTACGTCAGGTGCGGGTCGTCGCGTCCCTCGACCACCTCGGCGAGCACCTCGCGCACCACCTCGAGGGTGAGCGCGCCACGGGCCACCTGCGCGGGGTCCCCGCCCGCGACGAACGCCACCCGACCCTCGGCGAGGGCCGCGGCGTCGGGGGCGGTCGGCCCCGGCAGCGACTCGTGGATCGCGCAGTGCACCGGCGAGACGAGCCGGACCGGGGTGTCGGGGTGGCCGTCGCGGATGGTGTCGAGCCAGCCGTGGACCGCCGGAGCGAGCGCCCGACGTCGCATCAGGTCCTGGTTGACCAGGTTGATGCCGAGCTTGAGGCTGACCAGGTCGGCGGGGGTGTCGCGGATCGTGCGCGCGACGAAGGGGTCGAGCAGCGCGCTGCCGCCCAGGCCGAGGTTGACCAGGTCGAGACCGGCCAGGCGGGCCGCCACGACCGGCCACGGCTCGGTGGGGTGGGTCGCGATCGAGCCGTGGCTGATCGAGCTGCCGTGGTGGACCCACCGCGGCCGGTCGTCGTCGACCGCCGTCACCGGTGCGTCTGCGCGCAGGTCCACGAGCGTGGTCTGCTCATCGTGGGGCAGCCAGACCTCGACGTGCTCGACGCCCTCCGGGAGCGCGATCGTGAGGGTGGTCGGCTCGCCGGCGGTGAAGGTGCTCGCCCCCGTCATCATGTCGACGTCGAGCACGTTGCCGCCGGGGGCCTGCAACCGCTCCACCAGCACGCCGTCGGCGAGCACGTCGTACCACCCGTCAGGTCGCGCGGGTGCGCCGACGTAGCGACGCTTGGTGGGCAGCACGTCGAGCTCGAGGCGGGTGGCGGCGGTGCGCAGCGCGAGGCGTACGCCGGCGGGCTGGGCCTCGACGAGCGTGAGCTGCGGGTCGTCGGACTGCGACCGCGCCCACGCGGGCAGGCGGTGGGGCAGCAGGCCGCGGTCGGTGCGCTCGAGCTCGAGGGCGCCCTTCACGAGGGTCGCGAGCAGGGTCGTGTCGGTCATCGGGTCTCCCAGGAGCGGAGCAGGGTGTCGAGCCCGTCGAGCACGCGCTCCCACGTGTCGTCGGACGTCGGTGCCCCCGGGGCACCGTGGCCGAAGGCGCCGGCCGCGTCGAGCGCGGCGTAGCCGTGGAAGGTGGCCCCGAGGAGGCGTACGGCGTGGGTCTCGTCGGCGTCGGACAGGGCGTAGTCGCGCAGGCAGGCGCGGGCCAGGTCGGCGTGGCGGGGCCCGGCGCTCGCGGCAGCCACGGCGGTGTCGAGGGGCAGCCGGGTGGCGGCGTAGCGGCCCGGGTGCTCGCGCGCGTAGCCGCGCCAGGCCCCGCCGACGGCGGCGAGGGCGTCGCGACCGCTCACCCCGGCGAGAGCTGCGGCGACGAGGTCGGCGCTCTCCTCGAGCGCGAGCAGCGCGACCCGGACCTGGAGGTCGCGCAGGCTGCCGACGTGGGCGTAGAGGCTCGGCACCGCCACCCCGAAGTGACGGGCGAGGGCCGAGAGGCTCAGCGCATCGACGCCCACCTCGTCGGCGAGGTCGGCGGCGGCCTCGGCGAGGCGGTCACCGGTCAGACCTGCGCGCGGCACGACTGTCTCCCTTCGTTCGCGAGGTCATAACCTAACATCTTTAGGGAGACCGTCGGGGAGGAGGGTCCACCATTGACATTAGTTCGAGACTCGTACTTAATAGTGACGTGGCTCTCGTGCTCGGCATCGACTCATCGACCCAGTCGACCAAGGCGCTCCTCGTCGACGCCGACGACGGGCGTGTGGTCGACGCCCGCACCGCACCGCACCCGCCCGGCACCGAGGTGGACCCCCGGGCCTGGCTGAGCGCGGTCGACGACGCGACCGACGGCCTGCTCGAGCGCGCCGAGGCGGTCTCCGTCGCCGGGCAGCAGCACGGCATGGTCGCCCTCGACGCCGACGGCGAGCCGGTGCGCGACGCCCTGCTCTGGAACGACACGCGCTCCGCCGGCGCCGCCCACGACCTGATCGCGGAGATGGGCGGGCCCCAGGCGTGCGCCGACGCGGTCGGCAGCGTGCTGGTCGCCTCCTTCACCGTCACCAAGCTGCGCTGGCTGCGCGACCACGAGCCCGACCGGGCTGCCCGCGTGGCGTCGGTGCTGCTCCCCCACGACTACGTCTCCCGCCACCTGTCAGCAGCGGGCACGCCGGCCTTCACCGACCGCGGCGACGCCTCCGGCACCGGCTACTTCGCGACCGCCGACGGAGCCTGGCGTCCCGACCTGCTCGAGCGCGCGCTGGGCAGGTCGGCCGACCTGCCGCGGGTCGTCGAGCCCGGCACCGCGGCGGCGGAGACCGCGGGCGGAGCCCTGGTCGCGGGCGGCACCGGCGACAACATGGGCGCCGCCCTCGGGATGGCGCTGCGTCCCGGCGACGTGCTCGTCTCGGTCGGCACCTCCGGCGTCGCCTCCGCGGTCAGCACGGTCCCGGTCGCCGACGGCACCGGCGTGGTCACCGGCTTCGCCGACGCCAGCGGCGGCTACCTGCCGATGGTGACGACGATGAACGCCGCCGGGATCCTCGACCTCCAGGCGCAGTGGCTCGGCGTCGACCACGACGGCCTCGCCGAGCTCGCCCTCGCGTCCACGCCCGGCGCGGGCGGCGTCACCCTGCTTCCCTACTACGGCGGCGAGCGCACCCCCAACCGACCCGACGCCGTCGGCACCTGGACCGGGCTCACGCCCCGCACGACCCGCGCCGACCTGGCGCGGGCGGCGTACGAGGCGCTGCTCTGCTCCCTCGCCGACGCCGTCGACCGGCTCGTGGCCGCCACCGGCGAGCAGCCCCGCCGCCTGCTGATGGTCGGCGGGGCCACCAGGAGCCCCGCGCTGCGGGCGCTGGCCCCGGCGATCCTCGGTGCGTCCGTGACGCTGCCGCCGTCGGGTGAGTACGTCGCCCTCGGCGCCGCACGGCAGGCCGCCTGGGCGCTCGCCCAGACGTCCGCGGCCCCCGACTGGCCGGCCGCCGAGACGACTGTGCTCGAAGCCGACCCCACCCCCCACGTCCGCGAGGTCTACGCCGACCTCCGTGAGCGCACCGCCCCCTGGACCCCTGCAACGGAAGGCACGTCATGACCACCCAGATCCCCACCCCCACCCCCGAGGACAAGTTCTCCTTCGGCCTCTGGACCGTCGGCTGGCAGGGCGTGGACCCCTTCGGCGGCGCGACCCGCCCGCCCATGGACACCGTCCACGCACTGGAGAAGCTGGCCGAGCTCGGCGCCTACGGTGTGAACTTCCATGACGACGACGTCATCCCCTTCGGCTCCGACGACGCCACCCGCGACAAGATCATCGCCCGCTTCAAGCAGGGCCTGGAGGACACCGGCCTGGTCGTCACCACCGCGACCACCAACCTCTTCAGCCACCCGGTCTTCAAGGCCGGCGGCTTCACCAACAACAATCGCGAGATCCGTCGCTTCGCGCTGCGCAAGGTGATGCGCAACATCGACCTGGCCGCCGAGCTCGGCGCGAAGGTCTACGTCGCGTGGGGCGGGCGCGAAGGCGCGGAGTACGGCGCCTCGCAGGACACCACCGTCGCACTGGACCGCATGAAGGAGGCCTTCGACCTCCTCGGCGACTACGTGACCGAGCAGGGCTACGACCTCCGCTTCGCGATCGAGCCCAAGCCCAACGAGCCCCGCGGCGACATCCTGCTGCCCACCATCGGGCACGCGCTGGCCTTCATCAACGAGCTGGAGCGCCCCGAGCTGGTGGGCGTGAACCCGGAGATCGGGCACGAGGAGATGGCCGGCATGAACGCCGCGGCGGGGTACGCCCAGGCGCTGTGGGCCGGCAAGCTCTACCACATCGACCTCAACGGCCAGAACGGCCCGAAGTACGACCAGGACCTGCGCTTCGGCGCCGGCAACGTGCGCGGCGCGTTCTGGATCGTCGACGTGCTGCTCGCCGGCGGCTACGACGGCCCTGTGCACTTCGACTACAAGCCCTCGCGCATCGAGGACGAGGACGGCGTGTGGGTCAGCGCCGCGGCCAACATGCGCAACTACCTCATCCTGCGCGAAAAGGTGAAGGCCTTCCGCGCCGACCCCGAGGTGCAGGAGGCGCTGGTCGCCGCGCGCCTGCCCGAGCTGGCCCAGCCCACGCTCGGCGAGGGTGAGGACTGGAAGCAGCTGCTCGAGTGGCAGCTTCCCGACCCCGAGGCACTGGCCACGATCGGCGCTGCCACCGAGCACCTCGACCAGCTGGCGCTCGAGCACCTGTACGGCGTCCGCTGACCGTGGACCGTCCCGGCGGCGCCGGCACCGAGGGGCTGCGGCGTGACAACACCGCCGCGGTCCTGCGTTCCCTGCGCCGCCGCGGACCCTCCACCCGCGTCGAGCTCGCCAAGGACACCGGCCTGGCCAAGGCGACGGTCGGCGTGATCGTCGCGGACCTCCAGACCGCCGGCGCGGTGGCCGAGGAGGGCTCGCGACCGGGTGTGCGCGGGCGACCCGGGCGGCCGGTGGCGCTGCGGGGCGACGACGTCGTCGCCCTGGGGCTGGAGCTCAACGTCGACTACACCTCCGCCGTGGTCCTGGACCTGGCCGGACAGGTGGTCCTCAGCGAGAGCCGGCCCGGCGGTGGCGACACCGCCGACCTGCTGGCGCTCGCGCGTGACGCGTACGCCGTCGCGGTGGGCGAGGGCCGTCGGCTGGTCGGCGCCACGGTGGCGGTGCCCGCGCTGGTGCGTGGCGACAACCGCACCATCGCGTGGGCGCCCAACCTCCACCTCGACGGCGCGGGGCTGGCCGACGACCTCGCGGCCACGCTGGCCGACCTCGGTGCCGGACCGGCGCCGGTGGTGCGGGTGAGCAACGACGCCAACTGTGCGGCGTACGCCGAGTCCCACCACGGCGCCGCACGCGGCGCCGCCCACGCGCTCTACCTCACCGGCACCGTCGGCATCGGCGCCGGCATCGTGCAGGACGGCGAGCTGGTGCGTGGGGGCGCGGGCTTCGCCGGCGAGGTCGGCCACATGCCGCTCGGCGACGCGTCCGCCCTGTGCGGCTGTGGCCGCCACGGCTGCTGGGAGGCCTCGGTCGGCCTGCACGCCATGCTCGCCGAGGTCCAGATGCACGAGCTCGAGACGCCGCTGCGCACCGCGGAGGCCGTGGCCGAGCGGGCCGCCGCCGACCCCGGCGTGCGGGCCGGGCTCGAGCGCGTCGGGCGCGGTGTCGGCCTCGGCATCGCGATGCTCAGCAGCGTGCTCGACCCGGAGGTCGTCGTGCTCGGCGGCTACTTCGCGCCGCTCGGCGACCTCGTGCTCGACCCGGCACGCCGCACCCTCGACGAGCGGCTGGCCTCGGCGGTGCAGGTGCGCCCGGAGCTGAGGCTCAGCACCCTCGGCATCCGCGCGGCCGCCCTCGGCGCCGCAGAGCAGTCGCTGGGACCGGTCTTCAGCGGTGGGCTCGACCTGACGTCCTGATCCTTCGGCAGGTCAGCCGGCCAGCCGGGCGCGTACGTCGACCAGCGCGGTGCCGAGCGCGGCCACCGGGTCGACGAAGAGCGGCTCGAGCGCGATCTCGGCCGCACCGAGCAGCGCCGAGTCCGAGCCCAGGCCGGGCAGCGTGAGCCGCACCGACTCCAGGGGCGCCGGCAGCGCCCGGTCGGCGAGCCCGGCCTCGATGTCGGTCCCGACGAGCTGGTAGAGCGAGCGGAAGTAGCCGCCGAGCACCACCAGCCGGGGGTTGAACATGTTGACGATGCTGGCCAGCCCGTGCCCGATCGCGGTGCCGGTGCGGCGCAGCTCCGGCGACGGGGAGTCGAAGCCGTCGAGCACCTCGTCGAGCTGCGCGACCTTGTCGGGCGGGCAGTGGATGGCCTCGGCGATCGCGTGGCCGCCGACCTCGGTCTCCCAGCAGCCCCGGTTGCCGCAGTGGCAGGGGCGACCTCCGGGGTCGAAGCGGAGGTGGCCCACCTCGCCGGCGTAGCCGCCGGCTCCCTCGAGACGGTGACCGCCCATGATCACGCCGGCGCCGACGCCGACGTTGCCGGAGACGTAGATCAGGTCGTCGATGCCCACCCCGACGCCGCGGGTGTGCTCGGCGAGCGCTCCGAGGTCGGCGTCGTTGGCGAGCGAGACGGGGACGTCGAGGCCCAGCGCGGCCAGGACGATGCCCCCGAACGACACGTCGTGCCACTCGAGGTTGGGCGCGAGCCGGATCAGGCCGTCGCTGCGACGCACCATGCCGGGCACGCTGATGCCGATGCCCACGAGGGGCGAGGCGGCGGGTGCGTCCTCGACGACCTCGCGGATGAGTGCGGCCACCGAGGCGCCCACCTGCCAGGCCTCGCCGTCGGCGGGCACGGGCGCCTGGGCCCGCTGGAGCACCCGGCCCCCGAGGCCGACGCGGGCCACCACGGCCCGGTCGACCCCGAGGTCCACGGCGATGACGCACGGACCGTCGCCGGCGATCGCCACCCCGGCGGAGGGTCGACCGGCGCCCTGCCGGGCACCTCCGGCGGGGGTCGCCCGCTCGGAGATGCCCAGGGACTCCAGCTCGCCGACCAGCCCGGCGATGGTGCTCCGGTTGAGGCCCATCAGGCTGGTGAGCTCGGCCCGGGAGATCTGTCCGGCGCCGTGGACGTGGCGCAGGAGCGTCCCGAGGTTGTGGCGCCGGACGGCCTCCTGGTTGGTGCCGAGGCCCGAGCGCCGCTGGGCGGTCATGTGGTCGACCTAGACCCCGGCCGAGGAGCGGCGGCGGCGCGAGATCGCATCCACGCTCGCGGCGAGCAGCAGGACGCCGCCGGTGACCACGAAGTTGATGTACGCCGCCTGGTCGAGCAGGCCGAGACCGTTGGGGATGGTCGCGATGACCAGGCCGCCGATGACGGCGTCCATGGCACGGCCGCGACCACCGAACAGGCTGGTGCCGCCGATGACGGCAGCCGCGACGGCGTACAGCAGCTCGTTGCCGCCACCGGAGCCCGGGGAGACCTTGCCGGTGTACGACGCCGACAGGAGCCCTGCGATCGCGGCCATGGAGGAACAGATGACGAAGGCCATGATGCGGACCCGCAGCACGTTGATGCCGGCGCGGCGCGCAGCCTCGGCGTTGCCGCCGACGGCGTAGAGGTGACGGCCGAAGCGGGTCTTGGTCAGCACGAACGTCCAGAAGAGCAGCAGCGCGATCACGACCGGCGCCACCCACGGGATGCCGCTGATGTCGAAGTTGGGGTTGGGCGCGCGGTTGGCGCTGAGCAGGGCGGTCAGTCCGAGGACGATCACGCCGAGGACGACGATCCGGAGGACGACCAGACCGATGGGCTGGTGGACCAGGCCCTTGGCCGACAGCGAGCGGTAGCGCCACAGCGACAGCGCGGCGAAGCCCGCCACGATGAGGATCGCCGCGATCCAGCCCGCGGTGACCGGCACGTTCTTGATCGACAGGCCGCGCAGCACCTCGTCGTTGAAGCGCAGTGAGCCGCCCGAGCCGATGAGCCGCAGCGGCACCGCCTGGAGGGCGAGGAAGAAGGCGAGGGTGACGACGAAGGAAGGGATGCCCAGCATCGAGACCAGGGCGCCGATGACCAGGCCGATCACGGCGCCGGCCGCGATCCCGGCCAGCGTGGCCATCCACCACGTCCAGTCGTAGTCGATGAGCATCAGCGCGATGATCGTGGCCGAGGCGCCGCCCGCGACGCCCGCGGACAGGTCGATCTCGCCGAGCAGCAGCACGAAGACGATGCCCATCGCCAGGACGATGATCGAGCCGGCCTGGATGACCAGGTTGGCCATGTTGTAGGTCGTGAGGAAGCGGTCATTGAGCGAGGCGAAGACGACGACGAGGAAGACCAGGCCGAGGATCGCGGGCAGCGAGCCCATGTCGCCGCCGCGCAGGCGGTTGACGTAGTCGCGTGCCGCGTCGCTGATCGTGGCGGCCTGACGGTTGTCGTTGTCGAACCCGCTGTGCGCGGGCGTGGGAGCGGACGCGGTGTCGGTGGAAGCAGTCATGGTGTGGGTCTCCGGTCCTTCTCAGACGGTCGCGGTCGCGGGGTTCTCGGCGATGCCCAGGTCGCCGGAGCGACCGGCGGTGATGAGCTCGACGACCTGGCTGTGGGTCAGGTCCTTCGCGGGGACGTCGGCTGCCACGCGGCCGAGGTAGAGCGCGGTGATCCGGTCGGCGACCTCGAAGACGTCGCCCATGTTGTGGGAGATCAGCACGACGCCGAGACCGCGGTCCGCGAGGCGGCGTACGAGGTCGAGGACCTGGCGGGTCTGCGCCACGCCGAGGGCCGCGGTGGGCTCGTCGAGGAGGACGACCTTCGAGTTCCACAGCACGGCCTTGGCGATGGCCACGGTCTGGCGCTGGCCGCCGGAGAGGCTCGCCACGCTCTGGCGGACCGACTTGACCGTTCGCACCGACAGCGAGGCGAGCGTCTCGCGGGCGCGGGTCTCCATGGTGACCTCGTCGAGGCCGAAGCGGGTCGTCTCCTCGCGGCCGAGGAACATGTTCTCGACGATGTCGAGGTTGTCGCACAGCGCGAGGTCCTGGTAGACGACCTCCACACCGAGCGCGGCGACGTCACGCGGGCCGTGGACCTCGACCTCCTTGCCGTCGAAGTGGTAGTCGCCGCTGTCGCGGCCGTAGATGCCCGCGATGATCTTGACCAGGGTGGACTTGCCGGCTCCGTTGTCACCGACGAGTGCGGTGACCTGTCCGGGATAGACGGCGAAGTCGACGTCGTGCAGCACGTGCACCACGCCGAAGCTCTTGTTGACTCCACGGAGCTCGAGCAGCGGCTCAACCATGGGATTCACTTCCGATCGCAAAGAATTTGTTGTGCGGGTGGACAAGTACGACGCCCGGGCCGGGGTCGGCCCGGGCGTCGTCCGAGGTGGATCTGATCAGCCGATCAGGTGATCAGGAGATGCCGGCGTCGGCGCAGAGGTCGGCGAACTCGCCGGTGCACACGTCCTCGGCCTTCTGGCCACCGTCCTCGATCACGTCGGAGACGTTGTCCTTGGTGATCGCCTGCGGCTCGAGCAGGATCGAGGGGACCTCGCTGTCGTCGGAGGAGTCGACCGTGGTGCCGGTGGTCTCTGCGTCCTCACCGTTGGCGAGCGCGATGGCGACCTCGGCCAGCGCCTCGGCCTCCTGCGTGGCGGACTTGTAGACCGTCATGCACTGGGTGCCCGCGAGCACGTTCTGCAGGCCCTCGACCGTGGCGTCCTGCCCGGTGACCGGGACCTTGCCGTCCTGGCCGTTGGCCTCGAGGATGCTGATCGCGGCGCCGCCGAGACCGTCGTTGGCGGCGAGCACGCCGTCGACCTGGCCGTCCGCAGCGGTGTAGAGCTGCTGGAAGATCGTGGCGGCCTCTTCGTTGTCCCAGTCGGGGACGGCCTGCTCGCCGACGACGGTGTAGCTGTCGATCTCGTCGAGCACGCTGTGGGCACCCTCGGCGAACAGCGTCGCATTGTTGTCGGTGGGCGAGCCGTTGAGGTAGACGATGTTCGCGTCCTTGTCACCGAGGCAGTCCGCGAGGCCCTGGCCCTGCAGCTCGCCGACGACGGTGTTGTCGAAGGACACGTAGTACTCCGCCGTGCCACCCAGCGTGAGCCGGTCGTAGTCGATGGTGGCCACGCCCTGCGACGCCGCCTTCTCCTGGATCGCCGCGCCCGACTCCGAGTCGAGGTTGACGATCGCGAGGACCGTCACCCCGTCACCGATCATCGAGTCCGCGATCTGGGTCATGCGCTCGGCGTCACCCTCGGCGTTCTGGATGTCGAACTCCACGCCGGCCTCCTCGAAGGCAGCCGTGAGGGCCGGGCGGTCCGCGCTCTCCCAGCGCACCGAGGACTCGGTGTCGGGGAGGATCACGCCGATCTTGCCGGCGGTGTCGCCACTGCCGCTGTCGCCGGCGTCAGAGCCGGTGTCGCCGTCGTCACTGCCACAGGCCGTGAGGGCCATGGCGGCACCCAGCAGGGGGACGAGGACCAAATTGTGCTTCCGCTTCACGCGAACCGCCTCCTAGCGATTTCAATCGCACGTCGGCCGGTCGTGGGACACTGGGCCGTCGTACATATGTTGTGCGGAACAACATATGAAGTGATGGTCGTCACGTCCAGAGCGCGGCCGAGCCGTTAGCGGTTCGTTACCGAAGTGAGGGCCGACGCCCGCCTGACACGCGTAGGGGCGACTGGACCACTGGTCCAGCCGCCCCATGCGTACGACGGTGTGTCAGGTGTCCGCCGGTGGCGGACGACGGTTCAGCGCTTGCGGATGCGGCGCGACGCCTTCTCGGCCGCCTCGACCTCGCCGGACGCGCCGGTGGTCACCAGCTCGCCGGTGACGCCCTGCAGGTGCGCGCGCACGAACCACTGGAACTGCTCGAGGTCGGCGGTCTGGCCGATCACGATGTCCTCGGTCACCGGGTCGTCGCCCACGGCCTCGATCGCCGCGCGGTGGTCCTCGATGACCCCGGTGTAGACGAGGTCGAGAGCCGCGAGGTGGGCTGCGGTGTCGGCGCGGGTCAGGTCGTAGTCGTCCCAGGTGCGAGCAGCCACGAGGGCACCCGGCAGGCCGTTCGGCGGCACCCCGAGGGTCGACATGCGCTCGGCGAGCACGTCGATCATCTCGCGCACGCCGTCGATCTGGGGGTCGAGCATCTCGTGGACGCCGATGAAGTGCGGGCCCACGACGTTCCAGTGGGCGTGCTTGAGGGTCAGCGCCAGGTCGTTGAGCGCGTGCACCCGCATCTGGAGCGCGTCGGCCACGCGGTGGCCGGTCGAGGCGTCCAGTCCGGGGACGGTGAGGGGGGCGTCGGCGTCGCTGGACACCGAGGTGGTCGCGGAACGAGTCGTCTTCTTCGCCATGCCACCACGCTAGGACGCCGGGCCAAGGCGGACACCAGCCGAAGGGAGGTGGCCGCTGGCTACGGTGGGACCATGCCCTCCATCACCCGCACCTTCGCGACGACCGCCTCTCCCGAGGCGGCGCACGCCTACCTCGCCGACTTCCGCACGGCCGAGGAGTGGGACCCGGGCACCCGCACCTGCGAGCGCACCAGCGGCGACGGCGGGGTCGGCACGACCTACCGCAACGTCTCGTCCTTCCTCGGTCGCACCGTCGAGATCACCTACACCGCCGCTGAGGTCGTGGTGCCGACCCACGTCCACCTGCGCGGCACCAACGAGTCGTTCGAGGGCCACGACATCTTCGAGATCTCCCCGGCGACCGGCGGCGCGCAGGTCGTCTACACGGCCCGCATGTCCTTCTCCGGCCTCTCGCGACTGGCCTCGCCCCTCGTCCAGGCCTACCTCCCGCGGCTGGCCTCGAAGACGGTGGACCAGCTGCGCGCCTGCCTGGACCGCCAGGCGGGCTGAGCGACCTCAGCTGCGCCGCAGCACCCGGCGCGGCAGGACCAGGAGCAGTCCGGACAGCACGACCACCGACCCCACGGCACCCGCCGCGGCGGCACGCCTGTCGTAGACCACGTCCACGACGAGGAACAGGATCCCGCCGAGCAGGACCCCGATGAGCGCCAGCGCGATCGAGGTGAGCCGGTGGCCCGCGCGTACGAGCTCGGGCTTGGCGTTCTGCTGGAAGACGTGGCGGTGGATCGCGACGGGAGCGAGTGTCACGCCGACCGTGGTGAACGCAAGGGCGAGCAACCCGACGTACCACCCGCGCTGCAAGGCATCGAGCTCGTCGAACCGCGACTGGAACGGCAGCGTGGCGAGGAAGCCGGCCAGCAGCTGCACCCCGGTCTGGCTCACCCGCAGCTCCTGGAGGAGGTCGAGCCAGTTGCGATCGGCGCGCTCCTCGGGCGTCTCGTCGCGGCGCGCACGCTGGTCCTCGGACATCCTGCTGACGCTACTCAGCGCGGTCGCGACGCCCACCTCCCGACGGGTGAGGATCAGACCAGCGAGGGCTGGCACCGTGGAGCGATGGCCGAGAAGAAGAAGCAGGACCCGGGGCCGTCCGTGAAGGACGCCGAGGTGTACGAGACACTGCGCGACGACGGCGCGAGCAAGGAGAAGGCAGCCCGCATCGCGAACGCCTCAGCAGCGCAGGGCCGGTCAGCGGTCGGCGAGCGTGGCGGCGAGGCGTCGGACTACGAGGACCGCACCGTCGAGGAGCTGCGCGAGCGCGCCGCCGAGCTCGACATCGACGGTCGCTCGTCGATGACCAAGAACGAGCTGATCGAGGCCCTGCGCCACCACTGACGCGCGGCGGTCAGCCGGGCGGGTCGAGGCGGGCGAGCGCGCGCAGCCAGATCCGGTCCGCGTCGACCGCAGCGGTCGCCGGGCCGTGCGCCGGCTCGTCGAGGACCGCCGTCGCCGAGGCGGGCGGCGTCGCCCCGGACGCCCGCGCCACGTCGACGAGCACCCGCGCTGCCGCCAGCGCGGCGGGCCGGTGGGTGCTGATGACGGACTCGTAGACGGGCGTGCCTCCCGGGGCGCCCGGCACCTCCCACGCCGAGACGACGGCCGCGCGGGAGGCGCTGACGGTGACCACCGTCCACTCCCGGCGCAGGGGCGAGCGCTCGGGCAGCTGGCACCGCGCCGGCTGCGCCGAGGGGTCGGCGGGGTGGGCGTCGTCGAACTCGGCCACGACCGCGGCCCACGACGCCGTACGAGCCAGCTCGTCCCAGCGGTGGCGTGAGCGGGCGTACTTGTGACCCTCCTGGAAGGTGCCGAGCACGAGCGGGCGGTCGGCGCGCGCGAGCGCCTCGTCCTCGACGGCGTGCGAGGCGGCCAGCAGCGCCCGTCGTCCGAGCCGGTGGACGACGAGGTGCGGGAACTCACGCGACAGCACGGCGTGGACCGACTCGACGGCACCCTGCTCCTGGCGTCGGCGCACGGCGTCGATGGCGACCTGGAGCCCCACCCCGGACTGGCGCACCTCGAGCACCTGGCGCACGAGCTCGACGTCGGCCTCGGAGAAGCGGCGGTGGCCGGTGGGCGAACGCTCGCCTGCGGGGAAGCCGAACCGGTTCTCCCACGTCCGCAGCACTGCCGGCGTCAGCCCGGTCCGGTCGGCCAGGACACCGATGCTGAAACCACCCGTTGCCCCGGTGTCCATGACGCCTCCACGATTCATCTCGTCCAACCCTTGTACAACGTGTGGAAATAACCTATACAGGACTGTAGAGGTTTTCGCACCATCCACAGAGGACCCACCCGAGACACCTGGAGAATCCCATGGGCACAGTGATCCTGATCAGCACGGTGGCGATCATCGTGGCCATCGTCGGCTGCTTCGGCATCTGGCGGCTGGACGCGTCGCGCGCCGAGGAGATCGACCACCAGACCCCGCCGCCGCCGCGTCCGCAGCTCGGCGTCGTGCCGGCCCCGGCCCCGGCCACTCCCCCGCGCCACATCGGTTCCTGACCGGCACCCACCCGCACGGGTGTCGTCCGGCGCCCACCCGCGTGGCAGGTTCGAGAGAGACCATCCGGTCGGCACCGACGCACCCGAGACGCAGGAGGAACCACCATGGGACTCGACGACAAGATCGGCAACAAGGCCGAGGAGCTCAAGGGCAAGGGCAAGGAAGCCACCGGCAAGGCGACCGACGACGAGCAGCTCGAGGCCGAGGGCAAGGGCGACCAGGCCGGCGCCAACCTCAAGCAGGCCGGCGAGAAGGTCAAGGACGTCTTCAAGGGCTGACCCGCCCGCACCACGCGTCGCCCGAGGCGACGCCCACCCGCCACCGCCGGCGGCCACCTCCCCCCGTGGTGGCCGCCGGCGGTCGCACGTCCGGGCGTCCCGGTCGCGCGCTGACGCGGTTGTCGGTCGCCGCTCATAGGGTGGCGCCCGTGACCCTGCACCTGCACACGGCCGAGCGCACCGACGCCCTCGCCGACGGCCTCGCCGACCTGCTGGTCACGCCCCTGCCCGACCCCTTCGCCCGCGAGGTCGTGGTGGTGCCCGCCCGCGGGATCGAGCGCTGGCTCACCCAGCGCCTGTCCCACCGACTCGGCACCGGGCCTCGCGGCGGCGACGGCGTCTGCGCGGGCGTCGACTTCGTGACGCCCCACTCACTGGTCTCGCTGCTGCTGGACCGCGACGCCGAGGATCCGTGGAGCCCCGACCGGCTGGCCTGGCCGCTGCTGTCGGTGATCGACGACGTGATGGGCACGACCGGCTTCGAGGACCTCACCGCCCACCTCGGCGGTGGGGACCCCGACGACGACCGCTCGGCCCGGCGCTACGCCGTGGCCCGGCGGCTGGCAGGGCTCTTCTCCTCCTACGCCGTGCAGCGCCCGGCGCTGCTGGCCGACTGGCGCGCGGGCGGGCGCTCCGACGGCGCCGGCGGCGAGCTCGACGCCGACCTGGCCTGGCAGGCTGACCTCTGGCGCCGGCTGCTCGACACCGTCGGCGACCCGCCCCCCGACGTACGCCACGCCGAGACCGTGGCCCGGCTGCGCAGCGGGGGCGACGACCTCGACCTGCCGCCGCGGCTGTCGCTCTTCGGCCACACCCGCCTCCCGGAGACGGAGGTCGCGCTGCTGAGGGCCCTCGGCGAGCTCCGCGAGGTCCACCTGTGGCTCCCGCAGGCCTCGTCGTCGCTGTGGGAGTCGCTCGCGCCGACCGCGCGCGAGGGGCAGGTGCCCCGTGCCGCCGACGACTCCGCGGCGGTCGTCGGCCATCCCCTGCTGGGCTCGCTGGGCCGTGACGCGCGGGAGCTGCGCCGTACGCTCGGCGAGCTGCCGAGCCTCCCGGCGCCCGCGCCACCACGGACGCCGCCGACGTTGCTGGGGTGGCTCCAGCACGACCTCCGCGCCAACCGGACCCCCGCTCCCGACGAGCGGGCCGGCCGCACCGGCACCGACGACTCGGTCCAGGTGCACGCCTGCCACGGCGCAGCGCGGCAGGTCGACGTGCTCCGCGAGGTGCTGGTGGGCCTGCTGGAGGACGACCCGACCCTCGAGCCCCGCGACATCCTGGTGATGGTCCCCGACATCGAGACCTACGCTCCCCTGATCTCCGCGGCCTTCGGCATGGCCGACGTCGCCGGGGAGGGCGCCGGGCACCCGGGCCACCGGCTCCGCGTGCGCCTGGCCGACCGCTCGCTCGCGGCCACCAACCCGCTCCTGGCGCTCGCGGCGCAGCTGGTCGAGCTGGTCCGCGGCCGGATGACGGCCAGCCAGGTGCTCGACGTCGCCGGCGCCGACCCCGTGCGGGCCCGCTTCGGCCTCGGCGACGAGGAGCTCGAGCGCATCGCGCACTGGGTCGACGTCAGCGGCATCCGCTGGGGCTACGACGCCCAGCACCGCGGCACCTTCGGCCTGGCCGGCCTCGACGCCAACACGTGGGTCACCGGGATGCGCCGGGTGCTGCTGGGCGCGGCGATGTCCGGGCTCGACCACCGCCAGGTCGCGGGCACCGTGCCGGTCGACGACGTGAGCGACGGCGACCTCGACCTGGTCGGACGCTTCGCCGAGCTCGTCGAGCGCCTCCACACCTTCGTGACGCGCGCCGAGCAGGCCACGACCGTCACCGACTGGACCTCCGCACTGGGCGAGGCGGTGCACCACCTCACCTCGACGCCTCTGGCCGACGTGTGGCAGGTGGCGCAGTTCGACCGCGAGGTCGCACGCATCGCGACCGGCGCGGAGGGGACCGGCACCCGGCTGCGGCAGGCCGACGTACGAGCCCTTCTCCAGCAGCGGCTGCGCGGGCGCCCGACGCGCGCCAACTTCCGCACCGGCACGCTCACCGTCTGCACGATGGTCCCGATGCGCTCGGTGCCGCACCGGGTGGTGTGCCTGGTCGGTCTCGACGACGGCGTCTTCCCCCGGGTGTCCACCGTCGACGGCGACGACGTGCTCGCGCGCCGCCCGCGCACCGGCGAGCGCGACCTGCGTGCCGAGGACCGCCAGCTCTTCCTCGACGCGATCGTCGCGGCCACCGACAGGCTCGTGATCACCTACACAGGCCGCGGCGAGCACACCGGGGCCGAGCGTCCGCCCGCCGTGCCGCTCGGCGAGCTCCTCGACGCCCTCGACCGCACCGCCGCGACGCCCGTGCGCGACCACGTGCTCACCCAGCACCCGCTCCAGCCCTTCGACGAGGACAACTTCGTCGCCGGTGCGCTGCGCGGGGGCGGGCCCTTCACCTTCGACCGCTTCGCCCTCGCCGGTGCGAGCGCGGCCCGCGACGAGCGTCGCCCGGTGGGGGTGCCGGTGCCCCACGCACTGCCGGCCGCCCGCGCGGCCGAGGACGTCTCGCTGGCCGACCTGCACGACTTCTTCGCCCATCCCGTGCGCGGCTTCTTCCGCCGTCTGCGGATCGCGCGCCCCTACGACGCCGACGTCGTGAAGGACGCCATCCCGATCACGCTCGACGCCCTGGAGAAGTGGGCGGTCGGCGACCACCTGGCCTCCGAGGTGCTCGGAGGCGCCGATGCCATCGCCGTGGGCGAGGCGCTCAAGGTCACCGGCCAGCTCCCGCCCGGGCCGCTCGGGGAGGGCGTCCTCGACGACATCATCGAGGTGGTCCGCCCCTTGGTGATGAAGGCGCTCGAGCTGCGGCGTGGACCGCAGCGCACCCTCGACGTCGACGTCGACCTGGGCGCCGGGCGCCGGCTCTCCGGCACGGTGGGCGACGTGTGGGGCAACAACGTGGTGTCGGTGTCCTTCTCCAACCTCGCCGCCAAGCACCGCCTGGCTGCGTGGATCGACGCCCTCGCCCTCGCGGCCGGGGCCCCCGACGAGAACTGGACCGTCCACACCATCGGCAGGCACCGCTCCGGCGGCCAGGTGCAGCTCATCGGTCCGCTCGCCCAGCACGAGGCACAGGAGTGGTTGCGCGGCCTCGTCGCCCTCTACGACGCCGGCCAGCGCGAGCCGCTCCCGCTGCCGGTGAAGACCTCGCTGGCGTGGGCCGAGGAGCAGCGCCGGGTGCTCGCCGGCAGCGACGGCGACCCGGACGTCCGGGCGCGCGCGGAGTGGGAGACGCCGCGCTTCAACGACGCCGGCTTCCCCAAGGAGGACGCCGACGCCTGGCACGTCCGCGCCTTCGGCGAGCACGCCGACTACTCCCTCCTCGCCACGGCGCCGCGGGCGGGCGAGGACGGACCGCACCGGCTCGGCCACTACGCATGGCGCCTCTGGGCCCCGCTCATCGACGGCGGCCACGAGCAGGTGAGGGGCCTGTGAAGACCTTCGACATCGCTGCGGACCTCGTCCCCGGCACCACGCTGCTCGAGGCGAGCGCCGGCACGGGCAAGACGTGGACCATCGCCGCACTGGTCGCCAAGCACATCGCGTCCGGCGACGTACGCCTCGACGAGATGCTGGTGGTCACGTTCACCCGCGCCGCGAGCCAGGAGCTGCGCGAGCGCGTACGCCGCCAGCTCGACGAGGCGGTGCAGCTGCTCGCCGACACGTGCCCTCCCGACCCGGCCAACGGGTTGCACACGTGGCTGCTCGACGCCGACGCGACCACGCGGGACGCCCGCCACGACCGACTGACGCAGGCGCTCGTGTCCTTCGACGCGGCCACGATCGCCACGATCCACCAGTTCTGCCAGCTGGTGCTGCGCAGCCTCGGCGTCGCCGGCGACACCGACGCCTCCGCCACGCTGGTCGAGGACCTCGAGCAGCTCACCACCGAGGTCGTCGACGACCTCTACCTCGCCCGCTTCGGGTCCGCTGCGCGCCCCCCGTGGAGCCGCGCCGAGGCGCTGGAGCTCGCGCGACACGTCATCGGCGACCCGCGGGCCGTCGTCGAGCCGGCCGCCGTGCTCACCGAGTCGCCCGACTCGTCGGCGGCGATGCGGGTGCGCTTCGCGTGCGAGGTGCTGGAGGAGGTCGAGCGCCGCAAGCGCCGCCTCGGCGTGCTGAGCTACGACGACCTGCTGAGCCAGCTCGCCGACGCCCTCGAGGCCACCGACGCGGCCGCGCGGCGCCGGATGCAGCATCGCTGGAAGTTCGTGCTGATCGACGAGTTCCAGGACACCGACCCGGTGCAGTGGCAGGTCTTCCGACGCGCCTTCTCCGAGACCACCACGATGGTGCTGATCGGCGACCCCAAGCAGGCGATCTACGCCTTCCGTGGCGGCGACGTCGTGACCTACCTCCAGGCCGCCGACACCGCCACCACGACCCAGACCCTCGGCGTCAACTGGCGCTCCGACCGACCGTTGCTCGACGCCGTCCACGCGGTCCTCCGGGGCGCCCAGCTCGGTGACGAGCGCATCGTCGTCCATCCCGTCGAGGCCCACCCCGCGCACTCGCGCCTCGAGGGCGCCGGGGCGCCGTTCCGCCTGCGGGTGGTCCGCCGTGCCGAGCTCGGCAGGGGGCCGCGGTCCAGGCCGCCGGTGGCGCTGTGGCGCGACCACGTCGTCACCGACACCGCCCACGACATCAAGCGGCTCATCGACGCCGGCGCCCGTTTCGAGGGCCGGGACCTCAAGCCCGGCGACATCGCCGTGCTAGCCGCCCGACGCAACGAGCTCGAGGCGGTCCAGGCGGCCCTCGCCGACGTCGGTGTGCCGTCGGTGGTCAACGCCGGCGGGTCGGTCTTCCACACGCCCGCCGCAGGCGAGTGGCTCACGCTGCTCGAGGCGATGGAGCAGCCGCACCGCGCCGACCGGGTGCGCGCCGCCGCGCTCACGTCGTTCTTCGGCCACGACGCGGTCTCGCTCGACGCCGGGGGCGACCGGCTGACCGACCAGCTCGCTGCCCGCGTCCGCACCCTGGCCGACGTCTTCAACCGACGCGGGGTCGCCGCGGTGGTGGAGGTCGCCGCGGTCGAGGGGCTGACCGCCCGGGTCCTTGCGCGCGTGGGCGGCGAGCGCACGCTCACCGACCTGCGCCACATCGGCGAGTCCCTGCTGCGGGTGTCCACCGAGCAGCGGCTCGGGCTGGTCGGCCTGCTTGCCTGGCTGCGCGAGCAGGTCGCCGACGACAAGCTCGAGGTCGCCTCCGAGCGCACCCGCCGCCTCGACTCCGACGCTGCTGCTGTCCAGCTCGTCACCATCCACGGCAGCAAGGGCCTGCAGTGGCCGGTCGTCTACCTCCCCACCCTGTGGAACCGCTTCACCGGCCGCGACCCGGCCGTGCCGCTCTTCCACGACGACGCAGGCCGGCGGTGCCGCGACGTCGGCGGGGCGAGCGCGTTCCACCGCGACGCCGTACGACGCCACTGGCGCGAGGACGCGGGCGAGTCGCTCCGCCTGCTCTACGTCGCGATGACGCGCGCCCAGTCCCAGGTCGTGGCGTGGTACGCCGCTGCCGACCGCAACACCCCCGACTCGCCCCTGCACCGGATGCTCCTCGGGCGACGTCCCGGGATGGCGCCGGTGCCCGACAGCCAGGCGCTGGTCGACGAGGACCGGTTGATGTCCATCCTGTCCGCCTGGGAGCAGGCGGGTGGGCCGAGCGTCGAGCTCGCCACGCTGACCCCGCCCGACCCGACCCCGCTCCAGCGCTCGACCGAGCGCTTGGCCGTCCGCTCGTTCAGCCGCGAGGTCGACACCTCCTGGCGGCGTACGTCCTACTCCTCCCTCTCCGCGACCAGCGCAGCCCATGCCGCCGCCGCGCTGTCGGAGCCGGAGATGGAGGCCGAGCTGGAGGCGAGCGCCGACGCGGAGGTCTCGCCCGAGGAGCTGGACGGGGCCGCCGAGGGCGACCTCGCGGCCGCCGCGGTGCCCTCCCCGATGGCGACCCTGCCGGTCGGCGCCACCTTCGGATCCCTGGTCCACGCGGTGCTCGAGCACGCCGACCCGGGTGCCGACGACTTCCACGCCGAGCTGCTCGGGCACGTGCGCGAGCAGCTGGTCTGGTGGCCGGTCGACCTCGACCCGGTCGCACTCGCCGACGCGCTCGTCGCGGTGTGCAGGAGCCCGCTCGGACCGCTCGCCGCCGACCGCACGCTGCTCTCCCTCGGTCTGCCCGACCGGCTGCGCGAGCTCGACTTCGAGGTCCCGCTGGCCGGTGGCGACACGGTGGCCGCGCCCGTCGACGTACGCCTGGGCGACCTCGTGCCCCTGCTGCGCCGGCACCTGCCCGAGGGCGACGCGGTGCGGGTCTACGCCGATGCCCTCGACGGCGACCCCGAGCTCGCGTCGCAGTCGCTGCGCGGCTACCTCACCGGCTCGATCGACGTGGTGCTGCGCGTCGACGTCGACGGTGCGCAGCGCTTCCTCACCGTCGACTACAAGACCAACTGGCTCGGCCCGATGGACCAGCCGCTCACGGCCCACGACTACCGCCCCGAGGTGCTCGACGAGGCGATGGCCCACTCCGACTACCCGCTCCAGGCGCTGCTCTACACCGTGGTGCTCCACCGCTTCCTGCGCTGGCGGCTGCCCGCCTACGACCCGGCGACCCACCTCGGCGGGGTGCTCTACCTCTACCTCCGCGGCATGTGCGGACCCGAGACCCCGGTCGTCGACGGCATGCCGTGCGGTGTCTTCTCGTGGCGCCCACCCGTGGCGCTGGTGGAGGAGCTCTCCGACCTGCTCGACGGGGTGGTGAGGACATGAGCGAGGTCTTCGAGCCGGTCGACGCGCACGACCGCGACCTGGCGCTCGCCGCGCACGGGCTGCTGCACACCTTCAACACCGCCGGGGTGCTGACCTCGGCCGACGTCCACGTCGCCACAACGCTCGGGCGGCTCGCCGGCGAGCGGGACGAGTCCGTCCTCCTGGCGGTGGCCCTCGCCGTGCGGGCCGTGCGCCACGGCTCGGTCTGCCTCGACCTGGCTGCCGTGCCGGCCTCCCTCGCCGACCTCGGGCTGCCGTGGCCGACGCCGGAGCGGTGGTCCGCGGCCGTGGGGGCCAGCCCCCTGCTGGCAGCCGGGGTGGTGCGCGTGGACCACGGGCTGGTCTACCTCGACCGCTACCACGAGCAGGAGACCCAGGTGCTGGGCGACCTGCGCGAGCGGGGGCGGGTGGCGCACGCCGTCGACATCGCGCTGCTCGAGCAGTCGCTGGTGCGCGTCTTCCCCACGGCGGAGTCCGACGAGCAGCGCGAGGCCTGCCGGCGGGCGGCCACGCAGGCCACCACCGTGGTCACCGGCGGCCCCGGCACCGGCAAGACGACGGCGGTCGCAGGCCTGCTGGCCGTCCTCGTCGAGCAGGCCGAGGCCCGGGGCGAGCGCCTGCGCATCGCACTGGCCGCGCCGACCGGCAAGGCCGCCGCGCGGCTCGAGCAGTCGGTGCGTGCGTCCGCCGCGCGCTTCGGCGCGGGCGACCAGGGACGGCTGGCCGACGTGTCGGCGATGACGCTGCACCGCCTGCTGCGCCAGCACCCCGGCAACAGCACCCGCTTCCGCCACCACCGCGGCAACCGCCTGCCCCATGACCTCGTCGTGGTCGACGAGGCGTCGATGGTGTCGCTGACGATGATGGCGCGCCTGCTCGAGGCAGTCCGCCCGGAGGCCCGTCTGGTGCTGGTCGGTGACCCCGACCAGCTCAGCTCGGTCGACGCCGGCGCCGTCCTCACCGACCTCGTGCGCGGCTACGAGCACCGCCCCGACAGCCCCGTGGCCGCGCTGCGCACCGCGCACCGCTACGGCGCCGAGATCGGCGAGCTCGCCGAGGCCCTGCGCCTCGGCGACGCGGACCGGGCGGTCGCGGCCCTGGGCGCCGGCGGCGAGGCGGTCGAGTGGGTGCGCGACGGCGACCCCGCCCGCACCATCCGCTCCTCGGTGCTGCCCCACGCCCTCGCCGTGCACGACGCGGCGGTGGCCGGTGACGCCCAGCGGGCGCTGGAGGCGCTCGAGCGGCACCGCCTGCTGTGCGCGCACCGCGACGGCCCGTTCGGCGTACGCCACTGGAACAGGCGCATCGAGCAGTGGTTCACCGCCGAGACCGGCGAGCCGGTGCACGACGCCGCCTACCTCGGCCGGCCGCTGCTGGTCTCGTCCAACGACTACACGCTCGGCGTCTACAACGGCGACACCGGCGTGGTCGTCGCCAGCCCGTCGGGGCCGCGCGCGGCCATCGCGACGGGGGTCGGCTTCCTCGAGCTGGCTCCCTCACGCCTCGGCGACGTGGAGACCATGCACGCGATGACGATCCACAAGTCGCAGGGCAGCCAGGCCGACGAGGTCACGGTGCTGCTGCCCGACGAGGAGTCGCGGCTGCTGACGCGCGAGCTCTTCTACACCGCGGTCACCCGTGCGCAGCGACGCGTGCGCGTCATCGGGTCGGAGTCGGCGGTCCGCGCGGCGATCGCGCGACAGGCACTGCGCGCGAGCGGCCTGCGCGCCCGGCTGTCGGATGACGGAAACCTGGCCGACATGTCGGCCCGATAGCCTCGGGTCATGCCCTACCTCATCCGTGTCGAGCTCCCCGACGTCCCGGGGTCGCTCGGCCGCGTCGCGAGCGCGATCGGTGAGGCGGGCGGCGACATCGAGGCGATCGAGATCGTCGAGAAGCGCGACGGCTACGCCGTCGACGACGTCCTGCTCGAGATCCCGCCCGGCACGATGCCCGACTCGATCGTGTCCGCGTGCGCCGTGCTCGACGGGGTGAGCGTGCTGTGGATCAACCGCTACGCCGCGGGCGGCAACCTCTTCCTCGACCTCGAGGTCGTCGAGGCGCTCACCGAGGACCCCGGCTCGGCGCGCGACCGGCTGGTCGACCTGCTGCCGATCACGTTCCGCGTCGACTGGGCCGCACGCCTGCGCCGCGGCGCCGACGGGCTGTCGGTGGTGCACGCGACCGACGCCGCGCCGAGCGAGTTCGACATCCCTCACCTCGCCGCCCCCACCCGCCTGCCCGGCGACGACACCTACGTCGAGTGCGCAGCACCGTTCGGCGACGACCTCATCGCCATGGGTCGGCGTGGCGGTCCGGAGTTCCTCGACTCCGAGCTCGCGCGGCTCGAGCACCTGCTCGGGCTGGCGATGACGATCAGCCGCGCCTGAGGCGCGTCGGCGTACTCGCCGTCACCGCTCGAGGATGAAGAGCGGGATCAGCCGGTCCGTCTTCTCGGCGTACGACGCGTAGGTCGGCCACGTGGCCACGGCGTGCTGCCACCAGTCCTCGCGCTCCGCTCCCTCGAGCTCGCGCACACGGTAGGTGTGCTTCTCTGCGCCGTCCTGCAGCTCGACCTCGGGGTGGGCGACGAAGTTGTAGTACCACTCCGGGTTCTCCGGGGCGCCGCCCTTGGACGCGACCGCGAGATACGCCCCGTCGCGCTCCACGCGCATCACGGGGTTCTTGCGGAGGTGGCCGGACTTCGCGCCGACGGAGGTGATGACGACGATCGGGTAGTCGGTGTTCGGGAGCGTGCCCGACGTCGCGCCGTCGGTCGCCTCGTACTCCTCGACCTGGTTGCGGACCCACTCGGACGTGCTCGGGACATAGGTGCCAGTCAGTGCCATGCCTGACACAACACCACGGGCCGCGACGATCTTCCAGCCACCGGTGGATACGGTGCGTCCATGAGTGCGATCGAGGGCGTCAGCGAGATCTTCGACCCCGAGGCGTGGGACGTCGTCCCCGGCTTCGAGGACCTGACCGACCTGACCTACCACCGGGCCCGCGCGCACGGCACGGTCCGGATCGCCTTCGACCGCCCCGACGTGCTCAACGCCTTCCGCCCGCACACCGTCGACGAGCTGCTGCGCACGCTGGAGCACGCGCGGCAGTCGGCCGACGTCGGCTGCGTGATCCTCACCGGCAACGGCCCGAGCGCGAAGAACGGCAAGTGGGCCTTCTGCACCGGTGGCGACCAGCGCATCCGCGGCCGGGCGGGCTACCAGTACGAGACCGACGGGCACACGGACGCCGGCGCCGAGCCCAACCCGATCGACAAGGCCAAGCTCGCCCGCCTGCACATCCTCGAGTGCCAGCGGCTCATCCGCTTCATGCCGAAGGTCGTCATCTGCGTCGTCCCCGGCTGGGCCGCGGGTGGTGGCCACAGCCTGCACGCGGTCGCCGACCTCACGCTGGCCAGCCGCGAGCACGCGCGCTTCAAGCAGACCGACGCCGACGTCGGCTCCTTCGACGGCGGCTACGGCTCGGCCTACCTCGCCCGACAGGTGGGCCAGAAGTTCGCCCGCGAGATCTTCTTCCTCGGCGACGAGTACGACGCCGAGACCATGCACCGCATGGGCGCGGTCAACCGCGTCGTCGACCACGCCGACCTCGAGCGCGAGGCGCTGGAGTGGGGGCGCAAGATCAACGGCAAGTCGCCCACCGCGCAGCGGATGCTGAAGTACTCCTTCAACCTCCTCGACGACGGCTTGGTCGGCCAGCAGCTCTTCGCCGGCGAGACGACCCGCCTGGCCTACATGACCGACGAGGCACAGGAGGGTCGCGACCAGTTCCTCGAGAAGCGCGAGCCCGACTGGTCGCCGTACCCCTGGTACTACTGAGCCGACGCGTACTCGCACGCCGGCGCCCCGTCGGCGCCTCGTGCGCGGCGGACGCGCGGCTGCGAAACCCGTGTGCGTCGGCACTGCGAGTGGTCGAGGATGTCGGGGTGCTGAGTCCCGCCCAGATCCGAGCACGCCTTCGTGCTGCGGCGCACGGCGTGTTCTCGATGGACGACGGGGTGACTGCCGAGACTGCGGAGTGGCTGGCCGGTCTGACGGCACGCGAGCTGTTGCGTGTCGACGGGTTCGCGCGTCAGTGGCGGGTGGACGGGCCGGCGCTCGGGAGCGCACAGCAGTGGACCGAGAAGGTGCTCCAGCGTTCGGAGCCCGCCGCCGCGATCGGTTCGATGCATGCTGACGGGTTCGTGCGGGAGCGGTCGCTCCGGCGACTCGCGGCAGGTCACAGCAGCACCGCCATGCGAATGATCGCGGTCCGCGCGCTGGACCACGTGCCACAGGTTCGGGCCGCTGCTCGCGAGGAGCTCGGGCAACGTACCTCGCTGCAGCAGGCAGCCGAGATCATGCCGATCCTCGAGCGGTCGGATGCCCGCAGCCTCGGATCCGAGGTCCGCGCCTCGTACCTCGACTCGATCTGCGCCGTCCACGGTGAGGAGACCGTCTGGGAGTCATTGCGCCGATCGGCTGATCGGGACATGCGGCGGGCGGCGTACCGCCACAGCGCGATGCGTGGACACATCGGTCCCGAAGACGCGGTCCGCGCCCTTCCACGCGAGGGTGATCAGGTCGTCCGGAGGATCCTTGCTCGTCTCGTCGCCGATGACGGGGATGTCGACGCCATCCGACGCGTCCTCCTCCACGCCCGCGCCGCCGATGCTCGTGCGCTTGCGCTTGTCCGGCTGAGCGCCGATCAGCTCCCACCCGCTGACCTCGAGCGCCTCCTGGTCGATTCATCGGTCCTCGTGCGCTGGTGGGCGCGCAGGCGATGGGCCGAGATCGGGCACGATGCAGCCGCTGCCTGCCGACGGGCGATCACGGAGGCGACGTCGCCCACCCTTCGGGCGCGGGCGTACATCGGTCTCGCCGAGGCCGGCGAGTCGATCGACCGCGCCGAACTCCTTGGCCTGGTCGACTCAGACGAGCCGGCGCTGAAGAAGGCCGGTCTCACGTTGATGGCCGACAAGGTGCACCCCGAGGACAAGCAGATGCTCCTCGACCTGGTGGGCGGCGATCACTCCCGTGTGGCCAGGCTCGCCTCCGAGGCCCTCGCCGCCAACCTCGCCATCTGGACGCTCGAGGATGTCCAGCGGCTGAAGCACCACGCAGACGCCATCATGCGGCGGCGTGCTTGGTGGTTGCACCGCAGCCGGGGCGGCTGGGAGGCCGTCATCGCGGACCTCGAGGCGCTCCACGACCCGGACGATTCCATCGTCCGACTGGGCCGATCACCGCGCCCGCCCATGTACTCCACCCCCAGCCCTCGGCAGCAGGCTCACGTTCGAGGCCTTCTCCTCGATGCGCCACTGAGCCGCGAGCAGAAGCTCAACATCGCGCTTGCTGCGGGCCTGCGCGATCTCCTGGCCGACCTGCGTGAGGAACCGCGGTTCCAGGCGCGCGTCGAGGGCGGGGTGCCGGCGACGGCCGCGCCGGTCGGCACCACCGCCGCGGTCCGGTCCTGGTGGCGACGCCGGAGACGGTCGTGACCGTCCCCATGGGCGTGCCGCCCTACCCCTGGTCCTGCTGAGCCCGGCATGATGACGCCGTGAAGATCGACCTCACGGTCGCCGCGATCCCGGCGTTCATCGGCGCCATGGCGGCGGAGTACGCCTGGCAGCGCTCGCACCCGGTCGAGCCGGGCACCCGCGCGGGTGACTACCAGCTCGCCGACACCGTCGCGAGCCTCAGCATGGGCGTCGGCAGCCTCGCCGCGCCCTACGTCGCACGTCGCCTGCTCGACCCCGTCACCCCCGGCGTCGGCCGGCACGGCCGGACCCTGCTCGCGATCGGCGCGGCGGCTGCGGTGCTGACCACGGTCGGCGACGTCGTACGCCGACGGGTGCGGGACGGCGCGCTGCCCGACCCGCAGACGGTGCCCGCCGACGTGCGCGAGGTGCAGGAGGAGCTGGCGGGGATCCGACAGGCCCCGCCGACCCGCGCGGAACGTACGCCGCCGGCGCTCCGCCGACTCCACGGCGGGCTCGCCGTCAGCGCGGTCGCGTCCACGGCGCTGATCACCTCGACGACGTGGGCGGCGATGACGTCGGGCAAGCGGCTCCACGCCCGTTCACCGCTCGACCTGGGCACCGGGCGGTGGGCGCTCCTCGCCGCGATCCTCGGGTGGGACTTCATCTACTACTGGAACCACCGGCTCAGCCACGAGAGCCGCTGGCTGTGGGCGGTGCACTCGGTCCACCACTCCAGCGAGCGCTACAACCTCTCGACCGCCCTGCGGCAGCCGGTCGCCGAGGGCGTGACGCTCACCGTGCCCTACGGCCTGCTCGCGCTGGCCGGCGTACGCCCTGCGCTCATCGAGCAGGCGCGCGGGATCAACCTGATCTACCAGTTCTGGATCCACACCGAGGCCATCCAGCGCCTCGGGTGGGTCGAGAAGGTCTTCAACACCCCGTCGCACCACCGGGTGCACCACGGCTCCAACCGCGACTACCTCGACCGCAACCACGGCAGCATTCTCATCCTCTGGGACCGCCTCTTCGGGACCTTCGAGGAGGAGGATGAGCCCGTGGTCTACGGCCTGACCTCCAACATCGACACCTTCGACCCGCTGCGGATCGCGACCCACGAGTGGCGCGACATCGCCGCCGACGTCGCCGCGGCGGACTCCTGGCACGACCGCTGGTCGTTCCTCCTGCGGCCACCGGGATGGGCGTACGCCCGCCGCCCGGCCGCCGGCGTCGCCTGATCGGCGCGGAGGGGTCGGGACAGCGACCTAGGCTGGACCCATGACGGCCACCACCGATCCCGGGACGGCCGACGAGGTCTACACGGCCGACGTCGAGCCCCGTCGGCGCGACCGCCTCGGACGGGTCGCCGCGGGAGCGCTCGACCTGTGGTGCGCGATGTCCGGGGGAGGCTTCGACCTGACCGGCGAGGGTGTCGTCGTCGTCCGGCGCCGACGCGACGGCGGGCTCGAGCTCCGCGTGCCGGCAGGCGGCCCCGAGGCCACCGCCGTGCTCCTCAACGTGGTCCGGCGCCAGCTGGAGACGTTGACACCCCAGGAGTTCCGCGAGGGCTGGGGCCTCCCCTGACGCCTCAGCTCGTCGCGAGGTTGTGGTTGCCGATCTCCGGGTAGTGACGGCGGATGTTCACCTTGCGCTCGAGCTCGCCGATGATCGCGGGCGCGAAGTTGACGTCGTAGAGCGCCTGCGCGCTGCCGAGGCCGCCGGGGCTGAAGACGTTGATCTCCATCAGCTTGTCGCCGACGATGTCGAGGCCGACGAGGAACATCCCGTCGCTGACGAGCTTTGGGCGCACGACCTCGACCATCTCGAGCATCGCGTCGGTGACGGTGACCTTCTCCGCCTTGCCACCGGCGGACATGTTGGAGCGGATGTCCTTGGTCTTGTTGGTGCGGCGGAAGGCGGCGTACTCCCCCTGGTGCATCAGCGGCTGGCCGTTCATCACGAACATGCGCACGTCCCCGTTGACTGCCTCGGGGAGGTACTCCTGCGCCACGACGTAGCCGTCGCGCGAGATCGCCTCGATGATCTGGGTGAGGTTCGGCGCCTCCTTGCGGTCGACGAGGAAGACGCCGGCGCCGCCCGAGCCCTGGAGCGGCTTGAGGACCGCCTTGCCGCCGAGGTCGGAGATGAACTCCTCGATCATGTCCTCGTCGCGCGAGATCAGGGTGCGGGGACGCACGACCTCGGGGAAGTGCTGGAAGTAGGCCTTGGACAGCGCGTTGGCGAGGCTGGTCGGGTCGTTGACCACGAGCACGCCGCTGGAGGCGATGAGCTGGCCGAAGGCGACCCCGGCGTTGTTGCGCCACGGGTCCGACTCAGCGTCGTCGGCCGGGTCGTTGCGCAGCATCACCACGTCGAACTCCTCGAGGCCGAGCAGCTGCTCGACCTCGGGCTTCTGGACGTCGGCGAGGTGGCGCTCGAGGGAGCGGTAGGACTTCGCGTCGCCGGCGCGCGCCTTGGTGCTCAGCGAGCCGTCGGGCTGGTAGGCGAAGTCGCCGATGCCCATGTACCACGCCTCGTGGCCCATCTCCTTGGCCGCCATGGCGAGGCGGTTGGTGGTGTACTCCGCCTTCTCGGTGTCGATGTCGTTGACGACGAATCCGATCTTCATGCGTGTCCTTCCAGGAGCGTGCTGAGGTCCTCGGTCCCGGCCGCGCGGGCCAGGTTGGCGTCGGTCGCCGGGTCGTGCAGGTAGCGCGGCAGCACCCGGGGCGGGCGCAGCAGGCCGCGGTCCTCCAGGTCGCCGATGAGCGGCAGGTCGCGCAGCGAGAACTTGCCCAGCCACAGCTGGTCGAGCGAGCCGTCGGCGCCGAGGTGCTCGAGCAGCTCGACGAGGCCGCGCAGGTAGATCGCGTCCTTGGTCATCCCCCCGGAGCGGTAGACCCGCATGACGGTCGTCCACGCGCTGCCGCCGGGGAATCCGTCCGCGACCAGCGCCTCGTGGGCCTCGGCGAAGCTCGCGCCGCCGATCATCCGGTGCACGGTCACGACGCGACTGGCGAGCTGGCGCAGGCGGAAGGCCGTCAGGCCGCCGCAGGCGATCTCGGCGAGCACCGCGAGACCCTCCTGCGTCTCGTCGTAGCCGGCGAGCCCCACGCCGAGCACCTTGATCGGCTGGTGGCTGCCGTTGGCCTGGGTGACGAGGTGGGTGCCGACCTCGTGGTGGAGCAGCGCTTGGGCGCGCGCCCGCTGCACCTTGGTCTCGGGCCCGATGAGGAGCGTGTCCCCGGAGACCATCACGCCGTTGACGTCGGTGCGGATCTCGGCGTGCATGTCGAGGTCGGGGTCCTCCGCGCGGTAGTGCGCGATCTCGTCCTCGGCGAGGGCGAGGAACTGCTCCGCGTCGAGCGCCTCGTCGGTCGCCTCGGTGCGGGTGATGCCCGCCAGCAGCGCCTCGGCCTGCGTGCGCAGCGAGGGCGACACCCCGCCGTAGAGCTCCACGCTGAGCGGCAGGAAGTCGTCGGTGTCGCGCGCCTCGAGCATGTCGAGCTGGAGCTCCATCTCGCGGTGCTTGGCCCGCAGCAGCTGGCCCAGCACCGGGTCCTCGACCTCGCCGACGTCGATCGCGTCGAGCTCGGCGCGTACGACGTCGGGGTCGGTGTCGAGCTCGCGATAGGTGAAGCCGGGGTCGGGCTCGCGGCCCTCGAGGAAGTCGTCGCGCAGGTCGTCGGCGTCCACCGGGGTGACCTCGAGGAGGAAGCGGAAGCTCTGCGACAGCAGGGCGAGGCGGTGGTCGACCGCGAGGTCGGCGGCACCCAGCCGGGCGTCACCACCACTCACCGCAGCCTCCCCAGCTCCTCCTGGAGGCCCGGCAGCGCGGCGGCGAGGCCCTCCTGCGCGTGGCGCAGCCGCTGCTCGTCGACCTCGCCGGACCACTCGTCCATGAAGGTCTTCTTGAACTCCAGGGCCAGCACGCACCCGACCCGCGGATAGCGGTCGTGCACCCACCACGCCAGGTTGCGGCCCTCGAAGGCGACGTTCTCGCGGGCGTCGAGCGGACCGCAGCCGAGCGAGGCGTCGCGCAGGTCGCCCATGAAGCGCTCCACCAGCGGACCGAAGAGGTCGTGGTCCAGGCTGCCGGTGCCGACGTTGACCTCGGGGTTGTCGGACGCCGGCGCGGGCGGGGCGTCGGACCCGTCGCGGCGGTGGTTGTAGGAGTGGACGTCGAGCAGCACGAACGGGCCCCGCTCGGCCAGCGCGTCGAGCCGCGGGGCGAGGGCGTCGAAGAAGGCGTCGTACGTCTCGAGGCTGCCCTCGAACAGCTCGTCGGACAGCACCCCGTCGCGCCACACCTCCAGGCCCCAGCAGTCCTCGGGCCGGCGGTAGACCGCCTCGCGACGGGGGCGGTTGAGGTCGGCCTCGAAGCGGGAGCGGGTGGTCACCACCCGGTCCGGGACGACCGCTGCGATGCGGTCGGTGTGGGGGTCCTCCTCGCGGAACCGCTCGGCCTCGTCGAGCACCATCGCCGCGGCGATGTCCGGGCGCAGCTCGTGCCCGGCGTGCACGGAGGTCGCCACCACGGGCCCGCTCCAGTCACCGACGAACGCGACCGCGTCCGAGGTCCCTCCCAAGGTCGTCATGGCGGCCTGTCTACCGGAGTCGCGGACGGCCGTGCACACCTCGCGCATCCCTAGGGGTGGGTGCTGGTAGTAATGGACGCATGCGCGTCGTGGTCCTCACCGGTGCCGGCATCTCGGCGGAGAGCGGGCTGTCGACCTTCCGCGACTCGGGCGGGCTGTGGGAGGGCCACGACCCGATGCAGGTGGCCACCCCCGAGGCGTACGCCGACGACCCGGGGCTCGTGCAGCGCTTCTACGACGAGCGGCGCGCGGCGCTCGCGAGGGTGCGTCCCAACGCTGCCCACGAGGCGCTGGTGCGGCTCGAGGACGCGCTCGGCGACGACCTGCTCGTCGTCACCCAGAACGTCGACGACCTGCACGAGCGGGCCGGTTCGCAGCGGGTGCACCACATCCACGGCCGGCTGCGGTCGGCGTGGTGCACGACCTGCGACGGGCGCCACGAGTGGGACGGGCCGCTGCGCCACGAGCCGCCGTGCCCGACGTGCGAGGAGCCGACGCTGCGGCCCGACATCGTCTGGTTCGGCGAGATCCCCTACGGCATGGACGTGGTGGAGCAGGCGCTGTGGGACTGCGACCTCTTCGTCTCCGTCGGCACCTCCGGCGTCGTCTACCCCGCAGCGGCCTTCGTCCACTGGGCGCGCGGCGCGACCCTCGAGCTCAACCTCGAGCCGAGTGCCGGCGCCACGGACTTCGGGGAGTCGCGCCACGGTCCCGCCACCCGCCTGGTCCCTGCCTGGGTGGAGGAGCTGCTCGGCTGACGAGTCGCCCCCGACTTGTCCTGTTCGCCTGCGCACGACGCCGCCGCGTGATGTGATCGGTCGGCTCGTCATCAGGGGGAAGTCATGCGCAGGATCCAGAAGGTCGTCGTCGCACTGTCCGTGGCGTGCGCCGCGACCGGGTGCAGCGTCTACGACGACTTCACGACCTCCGACTTCGCCAAGCAGGACGGCGACGCGATCGCCGCCGCCGCGACCGAGGCGATGCTGGACGTGCAGAGCATGCGCATCACCGGCCAGACGCGCGCGAACGGCAACCAGTACTTCATCGACCTCCGGATGGACCGCGACGACAACTGCATCGGGACGATGCGTTTCGGTGGCAGCAACATCGACATCCGCCGGGTCGGCGACCGGGTCTGGCTCAAGGGGGAGTCCGGCGCCTACAACCGGTTGAGCGGCACCCCGCTGCCCCGCTACCTCCTCGAGAAGCTGAGCACGACCTGGCTGCTCGTCGAGGACGACAAGCCCTTGCGCAAGGCGTGCGACCTCGAGAAGGTCCTCGAGGCCTTCGAGGTCGTCGACCTCGTCGGCGGCGGCGAGTCCGACAAGGACAAGGGCAAGGACAAGGGCAAGGACGACATCTCCGGCGAGGTGCCGACCACCGTCGGCGACGAGAGCAGCGAGGACGGGCAGAAGATCGTCCAGCTCAGCGGCAGTCCCGGGGGCCAGCACGAGGAGCTGGCCTGGGTGCGCAGCGAGGCCCCCCACCACGTCGTACGCGTGGAGTCGACGTCGATGCAGGACGGCGGCTCGATCGCGTTCTCGGAGTTCGACGAGGAGTTCGAGGTCGAGGTCCCGAAGGACAAGGACGTCATGCGCCCCTGACGGGCGCCATCTCCCCAGGCGGCTCAGTCGCCGGTGCGCCAGCTCGACGCGCCGCGCGGCGTCGGCGTGCGAGGCGTGGCCTCGGGCGGCAGCGCCCGGAAGTGCAGGCGTACGGCCGTGCCGCGCCCGAGCGTCGAGTCCACCTCCACGCTCCCGCCGTGGCGCTGCATGATCTCGCGGACGATGCCCAGGCCCAGGCCGGTCCCGGGGCGCAGCAGCGCCTCCTCGTTGGTGGAGCGGAAGAGCGGCGTGAACAGCTTGTCCTGGTCGGCCTCGGAGATGCCGATGCCCTCGTCCTTGCACGCGAACGACAACCCGCCGTCGGTGCGGCGCTCGATGCCGAGCCAGATCTCGTCGTCCTGGTCGGAGTACTTCACGGCGTTGTCGACGAGGTTGGTGATCGCGCTGGCGATCTCCCGTGGATCGGCGAGCACGATGGCCTCGCGGGTGTCGCCGACGAGGTGGAGCGTGATGCCGCGGCGCTCGGCCACGGCCGTCATCGACGCCAGCGTCTCCTCCACGATCGGCAGCAGGTCGATGCGCCGCATCGTGGGCGGGTGCTGGGGGTCGCTGACCCGCGACAGCATGGCGAGGCCCTGCAGCAGGTCGCCGAGGCGCTCGCTGCCGCGCAGGATCGCCTGGGCCCGGCGGCGGTCGCGCTCGTCGACGAAGTCGCTGGTGGCGAGGAACTCGGCGTTGGCGGCGATGACCGTCATCGGGTTGTTGATCTCGTGGGTGAGCTCGCGCAGGAAGCGGTGGCGCGACTCCTCGAGCTCGCGCAGCTCGGTCAGCAGCCGGCGCTCGCGCTGGGTGGCGTGCGCGTTGGCGATCGCGCGACCCAGGTCGTGACCGAGCTCGAGCGCAGCGACCCCCTCGCCGTCGGTCCAGCGCCGCGACCCGGTGCGCCGTGCACACATCAGCATTCCCAGCACCTCGTCCTCGACCCCGACGGGCGCGACCACGACGGCCTCGAAGCCGGCGGTGCGCAGGGCCTCGGTGAACCAGTCGGCGTAGCCCGCCAGCTCGTCGTCGCCCCACACGTTCTCGGGCTCGATGACCAGCACGTGCTGCCCGCCCCAGGCCCGGACGGCCGCCTCGTCGAGCGCGCGACGCACGTCCGGCGCCGCCAGGAGGCCGAGGCTGTCGAGGACTTCGACGTCCTCGTCGATGAACAGGCGGATCTCGAGCTCGTCGACCGACAACGCCCCGAGGAGGGTCGAGCGTGCCTCCCGCAGGAGGTGTCCGACGTCGTGGCGGGCCGGGTTGGAGCGGGCGAGGCGGCGGGTGGCGCGGATGACGCGCATGTGGTCGGCGTACTCCTCGCGCTCGACGGCGGTGAGCACCGAGTTGAGCGTCATCGCCAGCTCGTCGGAGATCTCGAGGAGCCGCTCCTTGTCCGGGCGCCGCGAGTCCACCGGCACGTCGAGGTAGAGCAGGGCGCGGAGATCGCCGCGCTCGTCGAGGATGCGGGCCACCAGCATGTCCATCGGGTGCCAGTCCCCGACCTGCCCCGTCACCGGGATGTCGGGAACGACGATCACGCCGTCCATGCTCTCGCGCAGGTCCTCCGAGAGGTTGTCCTCCGGGACCCAGATGAACAGGCCGAACGCTTCGCCGGCGGCGAACATCATCTGCATGTCGGACAGGCGCGACGCCGTGCCGAGCCTCAGCTCCGCGTTCGTGACGTCGCCGTAGATGGCGACGAACTCCAGCAGCCCCTTGGGGCGGACCACCTCGATGGCGCACACGCGGAAGCCGGCGCGGGTCGCGGCGTCGCGGGCCAGGGCGTGCATCAGCGCACGCGCACGCGCGTCGCCCCAGCTCAGGTCGCGCGTCCTGCGCTCACCCGCCCCACCCTTTTCCATGGACCACTCGTCCTCCCACCCGCCATGGGGATGGTAGGCGCGCGATGGTGACTCCGGAAGTTTTTCCGCAGGTCTTGACCTTCGGTGCCCGACATCTGATGCCGCCGGCGGCGGCTCACCGCTCGCGCCGACCGGCCTCCACCGGGAGCCACACCGCGAAGGTCGTGCCCTCACCCAGCACCGACTCGACCTCGACGCTGCCGTGGTGCCCGGTGACCACCCGCTCGGTGATCGCAAGGCCCAGCCCGGTGCCGGGACGCCGGCGCGCCTCGGGCCGTGCCGACCGGAAGAACGGGGTGAACACGTCGCCGAGCTCGGACGCGGCGATGCCGATGCCGGTGTCGGCACACGTGAGGCGTACGCCGTCACGCCCGTCGACGACCTCCGGCGCCAGGCCTACGTCGACCCGGCCCCCCTCGGGGGTGTACTTCAGGGCGTTGGAGAGCAGGTTGGTCACCAGCCGCTGCAGGCCAGCGAGCTCGCCCTCGACGACGAGGCCGTCGGCGATGTCGGTGCGCATCTCCAGGCCGCCGAGCGCCGCGGTCGGGGCGAGGAACTGGCAGCTCTCGCCCACCATCGCGGAGAGGTCCACCGGCCCCGGGGAGGTGGACCGCTCGGGGTCGCTGACCGTGGCGAGCGCCATCAGGTCCTCGATCATGTCCTCGATCCGCCGCGCGGCACGGTCCATCGCCTGCACCGACTCGTCGCGCTCGTCGTCGTCGGGCTCGAGGGACAGCAGCTCCAGGTTGGTCCACAGCACGCTCACCGGGTTGCGCAGCTCGTGGGCGAGCGTCATGACCATGTCGCGGCGGTAGTCGTTGGTGGCGCGCAGCTCGGCGTTGAGGGCACGCTCGCGCTCCACCAGCCGTGCCTCGAGCAGCAGCCGGGCGATGTCGGCGGCCACGACGCTGGCGGCCATGATCTCGGAGGCGATCCACCGCGGCGCGTCGGGCGCGCGACCCATCGCCAGCGTGCCGAGGTAGTCGTCGCCGGCGCCGATGGGCACCAGCAGTCCCGACCCCAACCCGTGGGTGTCCAGCAGCCGGGTGAGCGAGGGCGGGGTCTCGATGGACTCCTCCTGCATGCTCCACGTCCGCTGCCGCTCGACCACGACGTGCCCGCGCCGGAGCCACTGGCGCCGCATCAGGTCCGTCACCTCGCCACGGTCGGCCTCGAGCTCGGCGATCACCGTGGCCTCCGAGATCACGTCGACCGTCGCGACGTCCATCGCGTCCACCATCGCCTCGGACAGCGCCGCGAGCAGCTCCTCCTCGCCCAGCCCGGGTCGTACGCTCTCGATGGCGCGCCGCGCCTGGGTGACCATCCGCACCTGCTCGCCGTAGAGCTCGCGCTCGACGATGCTGATCACGGCCTCGAACAGCACCCCCGCCCCGGCGTTGATCTCCGCGACGTCGTCGGGCGTCGGGCGCAGGCCGGACAGCGGCTCGTCGAGGTAGAGCATGCCGCGCAGCTCACCGTCCTCGTTCAGGAGCATCCGCACGAGCTGGTCGTCGGGGTCCCACCCGTTGGGCAGGCCCGAGGCAGGGACGTCGGGCCGGTGCCCGAACTCGTCGAGGAAGGCTCGCGTCTCGTCGTCGAGGCGCTCGCCGAGGATGTGGCGCCACCCGCCCATCTCGTGGCCCAGCGTCTGGATGTGATCGAGGGCCAGCGGCGAGGCCTCGCCCAGCATCTTCTCGCGCGCCTCGGCGTCCCCGGCGATGGCGACGAACTCGAGGTAGCCGTCCGAGCGCAGCGCCTCGATCGCGACGACCTTGTGGGCCGTGCGCGTGGCGATGTCCTCCGCGATGGCGTGCAGGACGGCGCGCTGGGCATCGTTGCCCCACGCGCGTCCTCGGGGGCGTACGTACGCCCCGCTGCCTTCCCTCACGTCCTGCTCCCGCTCCCCTACGAGCCAGTGGGGTCGACGTTACGCGGGTGGTGGGTCCCGCGGCAGCAACTTGGGATGTTCGGTGACGTAGGTGACCCGTGGGTAACATAGCCGCATGAAGCTTGAGATCTACGACGAGGACCACGAGGCCTTCCGCGCCTCGGTCAAGCAGTTCCTGGACCGCGAGGTCGCCCCGCACCTGGAGGCGTACGCCGACAACCACGGCCTGGACCGCGCCTTCTGGACCGCGGCCGGCAAGCAGGGCTTCCTGGGCCTGGAGATCCCCGACGAGTTCGGCGGCTCCGAGGCCGGCGACTACCGCTTCAACGCGGTGCTCACCGAGGAGCTCGCCAAGGTCAACATGACGCTGCCGAGCTGCGTGGGCATCCACGCCGACATCACCGTCCCCTACCTGGTGCACCTCACCAACGACGAGCAGAAGGCGCGCTGGCTGCCGGGCTGCGCGTCGGGCGAGATCGTCACCGCGATCGGCATGACCGAGCCCGGCGGCGGCTCCGACCTGGCCAACCTCAAGACCACTGCCGTCCGCGACGGCGACGACTGGATCCTCAACGGGTCCAAGACCTTCATCACCAACGGTGGCTCGGCCGACATCGTGCTGGTCGCGGCGCGCACCAGCCCGGAGAAGAAGGCCAAGGGCATCTCGCTGTTCGCCGTCGACACCACCCTCGACGGCTTCAGCGTCGGCCGCGTGCTCGACAAGGTCGGTCAGGACGAGTCCGACACCGCCGAGCTCGCCTTCGACAACGTGCGCGTGAGCAACGACGACCTGGTCGGCCCGCTCGACACCGGCTTCATCTCGATGATGCAGTTCCTGCCGCAGGAGCGCCTCGGCTCGGCGATCACCAACCTCGCCCACGCCAAGCAGATCCTCGAGGAGACGGTCCAGTACGCCAAGGACCGCCAGGCCTTCGGCCAGCCGATCGGCTCCTTCCAGAACACCCAGTTCCTGTTGGCCGACCTCGTCACGCGCGTCGACGTGACCCAGGCCTTCGTGGACCAGTGCGTCATCGCGCACACCAAGGCCGAGCTCACCCCCGTCGACGCCGCCAAGGCGAAGTGGTGGACCTCGCAGGTGCAGAACGACGTCCTCGACCACTGCGTGCAGGTCCACGGCGGCTACGGCTACATGAACGAGTACCGCGTGGCCCGCGCCTGGCGCGACGCCCGCGTGACGAAGATCTGGGCCGGTTCCAACGAGATCATGAAGATGCTGATCGGGCGCGACCTGGGCCTCTGAGCACAGCCTCACCATCGTTGCGCAGCCCCGGTCGCAGGGCGAGGATCGACAGCGTGAGCCTCGAGATCGGGACGGACGAAGAGCCGCAGCACTTCCACGACGACATGGGTGACGACGTCGGCGCGCGGCTGAACTGGCTGCGCGCGGCGGTGCTGGGCGCCAACGACGGCATCGTGTCGACCGCCGGCGTGGTCATGGGCGTCGCGGGCGCCACCGACGACAGCGGTGCGATCGTGATCGCCGGTATCGCCGCCCTCACGGCCGGCGCGCTCAGCATGGGCACCGGCGAGTACGTCTCCGTCAGCACCCAGCGTGACTCGGAGAAGTCGTTGCTCGCGCTCGAGGCCCGCGAGCTCGAGCGGATGCCGGAGACCGAGCAGTCCGAGCTGGCCCGGATGTACCAGGACAAGGGCCTCTCCCGTGCGACCGCCGAGCGCGTCGCCGCTGAGCTGACCGAGAAGGACGCGCTGCGCGCGCACGCCGACATCGAGTTCGGCATCGACCCCGACAACCTGACCAACCCGTGGCACGCGGCCTGGGCCTCGATGATCGCGTTCACCATCGGCGCGCTGCTGCCGCTGCTGATCGTGGCCTTCGTGCCCGACGGCGTACGCATCCTCGTGACGGTGCTCAGCGTCGTCGCCGCGCTCGCGCTGACCGGCTTCGTCAGCGCGCGGATCGGCTACAGCCCGCGCCTGCCCGCGGTGGTCCGCAACGTGTCGGGCGGCCTGCTCGCGATGGGCGTGACCTACGCGATCGGCATGCTCGCCGGCACCCAGCTGGGCTGACGCCCCGGACCGTACGCCGTCAGGCCGGCACCGGCCCGGTGGAGCTGCGCATGATGAGCTCGGGCGCGAAGAGGTACTCCCGCGACGCCACGGGGTCGCCGCCGATGGCATCCGCCAGCGCGGCGACGGCCGTGCCTCCCATCGACGCGACGGGCTGGCGCACGGTGGTGAGCGGCGGGTCGAGGAAGGCGACGAGGGGCGAGTCGTCGAAGCCGACCACCGAGACGTCGCCGGGCACCGAGAGGCCCTGCGCGCGGGCGGCGCGGATCGCGCCGATGGCCATCATGTCCGAGCCGCAGACGACGGCCGTCGCCCCCTGCTCGAGCAGCTGGGTGGTCGCCGCGGCACCGCCCTCGACGGAGAAGATCGTCTCCGCGATCCAGCTGCGCGCCTCGGCCTCGGGGAGCCCGAGGTGGCGTCCCAGCGCGGCGACGAAGCCCTCGTGCTTGCGCGCCGAGGGCATGAAGCGCGCCGGGCCGATGGCCAGGCCGATCCTGCGGTGGCCGAGGTGGCAGAGGTGGGCGACGGCGATGTCCATCGCGACCCGGTCGTCGGCGGAGACGAAGGGCGCGTCGATGCCGTCGACGTAGCCGTTGATGAAGACGACGGGCAGGCCGCGCTCGAGCAGGACGCGGTAGCGGTCGTGGTCGGCGCGGGTGTCGGCGTGCTTGCCGGAGACGAAGATGATCCCGGCGACGCCGTGGTCGAGGAGCGACTCGACGTACTCGTCTTCCGACAGGCTGCCCGGCGACTGGGTGCACAGCACGGGCGTGAAGCGGCGGCGCGCGAGGGCGTCCTCGATGACCTGGGCGAAGGCAGGGAAGATGGGGTTCTCGAGCTCGGGCACCACCAGGCCGACCAGGCCGGCGCTGCGCTGGCGCAGGTGGGTGGGGCGCTCGTAGCCGAGCACGTCGAGGGCGGTGATCACCGCTTGTCGGGTGCTCTCGCTCACGCCCGGCTTGGAGTTGAGCACACGGCTGACGGTGGCCTCGCTGACGCGGGCCTCCGCAGCGATCTGGGCCAGCGTTGCCATGGCGCTATGAAAGCACCCTGCGGGACACTTGCACACGCGTTGCAAGGTCTTTCAGATTCTGCATGTTCTTGCTAGCCTCCGGTGACCGTCATCACAGCGCCCGCTCGGGGCGCGCGTTCACCAGGAGAAATCGATGCGTCGATCCACCGCCGGCACCACCGGCATCGCCGTCGCCGCCCTCGCTCTCACGCTCGCAGCGTGCGGCAGCGACGGTGGGGACTCCGACACCAGCAGCAGCGACGCGGGCGGCGCCTCCGGCGACCTCAGCGCCGAGCTGACCTGGTGGGACACCTCGGACGCCACCAACGAGGCGCCCGCCTACGACGAGCTGATCAAGAAGTTCAACGAGGAGTACCCCGACGTCACGATCAACCACGAGACCGTGCCGTTCGACCAGACGCAGAACAAGTTCAAGACCGCGGCCGAGTCCGGCTCCGGCGCCCCGGACATCCTGCGCGCCGAGGTCGCCTGGACCCCCGAGTTCGCCTCGCTCGGCTACCTCTACGCCCTCGACGGCACCGCCGCGCTGGAGAACAACTTCCTGGAGACCCCGCTCTCGAGCAACGTCTACGAGGACAAGACCTACGGCGTCCCGCAGGTCACCGACACCCTCGGCCTGATGTACAACAAGGCCCTCTTCGAGGAGGCCGGCCTCGACCCCGAAGCCCCGCCGACGACCTGGGACGAGGTCCGCGAAGCGGCCAAGACCCTCAAGAGCGAGGCCGGCGTCGACGGCATCTACCTCAACTCCGGCGGCTACTTCCTCCTGCCGTTCCTCTACGGCGAGGGCGCCGACCTCGTCGACAGCGAGGCGCAGGAGATCACCGTCAACAGCCCCGAGGCCGCAGCCGGCATCGACGTCGCGGCCAGCATGGTCGAGGACGGCACGGCCGTGAAGCCGACCGCCAACGACCCTTACGGCACGATGATGACCCTGTTCAAGGAGCAGAAGGTCGCGATGATCATCAACGGCCCGTGGGAGGTCGCCGGCATCAGCGACGACCCGAACTTCGGTGGCATCGAGAACCTCGGCGTCGCGCCCGTCCCCGCCGGCAGCGCCGGCCAGGGCGCCCCGGTGGGTGGCCACAACTACGTCGTGTACTCCGGCATGGACGACGAGAAGGCCGAGGCCGCCGCGGCCTTCATCGCCTTCATGAGCTCCGCCGAGTCCGAGGCGTTCATCGCCGACGAGCTCGGCCTGCTGCCCGGCAACGCCGACTCCTACGACATGGTGAGCAACGAGCGGGTGGCCCTGTGGGCCGACGCGATGGAGGTCGCGCAGCCGCGTCCGTGGATCCCCGAGGGCGGGCAGTTCTTCGCCGCGCTCGACACCATGGCGACCGAGGTGCTCATCCAGGGCAAGCCCGCCCAGGGCGCGCTGGACAAGGCCGCCGACACCTACAAGAGCGACGTGGTCCCGGACTACTCGCTCCGGTGACACCCCGCTGAGCCCGAGCGGCCGGTCCCGGCATCCCCGGGGCCGGCCGCTCGACCCAGCCCGCCCCACCTCTCGACGACGGAGACAGTCAGTTGCGCAAGAGCTTCGACAAGCACTGGTACGCGTGGGCCATGGTGCTGCCCACCGTGGTGGTGCTCGGTGTCCTGGTCTTCTACCCCCTCGTGCAGGGCGTGTGGCAGTCGTTCACCGACCTGAACGAGTCCAACCAGCGCGAGGAGATCTGCACCAAGATCCTCGGCGGCGCCGAGACCTGCGAGCCGAACCCCGACGCCGCGAGGTTCGTCGGCCTCGACAACTACGTCGACATCCTCACCGGCGCGCAGGGCAGCTTCTGGCTCCAGCTCTCCAACACCCTCGTGTGGACGCTGGCGTGCGTCGCGCTGCACTACGGGATCGGCCTGGGCCTGGCCGTCATCCTCAACCGGAACTTCCGCTTCCGCGGCTTCTACCGCGTCGCGCTGATCCTGCCGTGGGCGGTGCCGTCCTTCGTCGCGGCCTTCGCGTGGCGCTTCATCTTCGACGAGCGCTTCGGCATCATCAACGGCGTGCTGCGCGCGGTCGGCATCGATCCGGTCGCATGGTTCGAGCAGCGCTGGACCTCGCTGTTCACCGCGATCGTGGCCAACGTCTGGCTCGGCGTGCCGTTCATGATGGTCGCGCTGCTCGGCGGCCTCCAGTCGATCAACGGCGACCTCTACGAGGCGGCCGAGATCGACGGCGCCACCCCGTGGCAGCGCTTCGTCAACATCACGCTCCCGGGCCTGCGCCCGGTCTCGTCCACGGTGATCCTGCTCGGCACCATCTGGACGTTCAACATGTTCCCGATCATCTACTTCGTCACCCGCGGGCAGCCGGCCGGCTCGACGGAGATCCTGGTGACCGGCGCCTACCGGGCGGCCTTCGAGGGCATCCGCGACTACTCGCTCGCGGCCACCTACGGCGTACTGATCCTGTCGATCCTCGTCGTCTACGCCAGCGCCTACAAGCGCATGCTGGCCAAGCAGGGAGAGGTGTTCTGATGACCACGATGCCCCCGGCCGCCGTGGCCGCCGACCCCGTCGAGACCGTCGCCGGCACGCGTACGCCGCTCCCACGCCGCCGCCGCGAGCGCTCGGTCGCCGCCAGCATCGCGCTGCACGGCACGCTCGTCGTCGCGACCTTCATCGCGCTCTTCCCGATCCTGTGGGTCGTGCTGAGCTCGATCAAGCCCGCCAGCGAGATCCGCCGCACCGAGGTCGAGCTCTTCGCCAGCCCGACCCTCGACAACTACCGCCGGCTGCTGACCGAGACCGACTTCCCGACCTGGTTCGCCAACTCGGTGGTCGTGGCGGCCTTCACGATGGTCATCGGCATCGCGATGTCGGCGACCGCTGGCTACGCGCTGAGCCGCTTCAACTTCCCCGGCAAGCGCGGATTGATGTGGGTCTTCCTGCTCACCCAGATGTTCCCGGTGGCGATCCTGATCGTGCCGATCTACACGATCATGGCCAACCTCGGGCTCATCGACACCAAGCTGTCGCTGATCATCGCCTACTGCACGGTGGCCGTGCCGTTCTGCGCGTGGATGCTGCGGGGCTACTTCGACACCATCCCCCGCGAGCTCGACGAGGCCGCCGCGCTCGACGGGCTCGGCCCCTTCCGCACCTTCTGGCGGATCATCCTGCCGCTGGCGCGTCCGGGGCTGGCGGTGACGGCGTTCTACACGTTCCTCACCGCGTGGGGCGAGGTGGCGTACGCCATCGCCTTCATGCAGGGCAGCGACCACTACACGCTCGGCGCCGGGCTCCAGCAGTTCGTCCCGCAGTTCAGCCCCCGCTGGGAGCTGCTGACCGCGGGCGCGGTGCTGATCACGGTGCCGGCCGCGATCGTGTTCTTCTTCGCCCAGCGCCACCTGGTCGCGGGGCTGACCGCGGGCGGCACGAAGGGTTGAGGTGGCTCAGCCGAGGGCCGCGACGATCTCGTTGACCTTGTCCTTGGCGTCGCCGAAGAGCATCTGTGCGTTGTCCTTGAAGAACAGCGGGTTCTGCACGCCGGCGTAGCCGGTGGCCATCGACCGCTTGAAGACGATGACGTCGCGCGCGTTCCACACCTCGAGGACCGGCATCCCGGCGATCGGCGAGCCGGGCTCCTCCATCGCGGCGGGGTTGACGGTGTCGTTGGCACCGATCACGAGCACGACGTCGACATCGGGGAGGTCGTCGTTGATCTCGTCCATCTCGAGCACGATGTCGTAGGGCACCTTCGCCTCGGCGAGCAGCACGTTCATGTGGCCCGGCAGGCGGCCGGCGACGGGGTGGATGCCGAAGCGGACGTCGACGCCCTTCTCGCGCAGCCGCTTGGTCATCTCCGCGACGGGGTACTGCGCCTGCGCGACCGCCATGCCGTAGCCGGGCGTGATGACGACCGACGAGGCGCCGGCCAGCATCTCGGCCACGTCGGCGGCCTGGATCTCGCGGTGCTCGCCGTAGTCGCGGGCTTCTCCGCTGACGGCGCCGTCGGAGCCGAACCCGCCGGCGATGACGCTCACGAAGGAGCGGTTCATCGCCTTGCACATGATGTAGCTGAGGATCGCACCCGACGAGCCGACCAGCGCGCCGGTGATGATCAGCAGGTCGTTGCCGAGCATGAAGCCCGCGGCCGCGGCGGCCCACCCGCTGTAGCTGTTGAGCATCGACACCACGACCGGCATGTCGCCGCCGCCGATCGCGGCGACGAGGTGGAAGCCGAGGGCGAGTGCCAGCACGGTCATCACGGCCAGCGGCGCCATCCCGCCCCAGCCGTCGGCCAGCATGAACCAGACCAGCAGCACCGCCGAGGAGACGAGCACGGCGAGGTTGAGCTGGTGGCGTCGCGGCAGCACCAGCGGCGAGGACTTCATCCTCGCGCTGAGCTTGAGGTTGGCGACGACGGAGCCGGTGAAGGTGACGGCGCCGATGAAGACGCCGATGAAGACCTCGGCGTTGTGCACCGCGTCGGAGGCCACGCCGAGCGCGGCGTCCTCGATGTAGGTGTTGTAACCGACCAGCACGGCGGCGAGGCCGACGAAGCTGTGCATCATCGCGATGAGCTCGGGCATGCCGGTCATCTCGACGCGGCGCGCGAGCCGGATGCCGATGACGGCCCCGACCGTGCCCGCGACGAGGATGATGACCAGCCCGACGACGACTGGTCCCTGGTCCCCCGTCCCCGTGTCGGTGCCGAGGTAGTCGAGCACCAGCAGCAGCGTGGCGACGAGCGCGAGAGCCATGCCGGCCATGCCGAACTGGTTGCCGCGCCGGGCTGTCTCGTGCTTGCTGAGGCCCGCGAGCGCGAGGATGAAGAGGAGCGCCGCGACGATGTAGGCGCCCTGGACGAACGAAGCCACGGGTCAGCCCTTCTGGAACATGTTGAGCATCCGCCGGGTGACCATGAAGCCACCGAAGACGTTGATGCTGGCGAGCAGGATGGCGACCCCGGCGATCACCTGGACCGCGATGTTGTCCACCGGTGCCTGGAGGACCGCGCCGACCACGATGATCCCGCTGATCGCGTTGGTGACGCTCATGAGCGGCGTGTGGAGCGCGTGGTGGACGTTGCCGATGACGTAGAAGCCGATCACGACCGCGAGCACGAAGACGGTGAGGCTCGGCAGGAAGCTCGGCGGCGCGAGGGTGGCCAGCGCGAGGAAGACCACGGCGGCCAGCCCGGCGGCGTACATCCGGCGGCGGGGGTCGGGCGGGGGCGGCGGCGCCTTCTCGACCGGCATCGCCTTCGTCGCCTCGGCCGGGGCGGCGGAGACCTGGACCGGCGGCGGGGGCCACATCGTCGCGCCGTCCCGGGTGACGGTGATCCCGCGCTGGACGACGTCGTCCATGTCGAGGGCGAGCACGCCGTCCTTGGCGGGGGTGAGCAGCTTGAGGAGGTTGACGACGTTGGTGCCGTAGAGCTGGCTGGTCTGGGCTGCGAGGCGGCCGGCGAGATCGGTGTAGCCCAGGACGGTCACGCCGTTGGCGGTGACCACGCGCTCGTCCTTGACCGTGGCGGCGACGTTGCCGCCGTTGGCCGCGGCCATGTCCACGACCACCGAGCCGGGCTTCATCGCCGCGACGGTCTCCGCGCTGACGAGCTGAGGGGCGGGACGGCCGGGGATCAGCGCGGTGGTGATGACGATGTCGGCGGCGCGCGCCTCCTCGTCGTACATCGCGGCGGTGGCGGCCTCCTGCTCGGCGGTCATCTCCTTGGCGTAGCCGTCGGAGGAGACCTCCTGCTCCATGTCCACGGTGACGAACTCCGCGCCCATCGACTCGACCTGCTCGGCCACCTCGGGGCGTACGTCGAACGCGCGCACGATCGCACCCAGCGAGCCCGCAGCGCCGATGGCGGCGAGCCCGGCGACACCCGCGCCGACCACGAACACGCGCGCCGGCGGGACCTTGCCGGCCGCGGTGACCTGGCCGGTGAAGAGCCGACCGAACTCGTGGGCGGCCTCGATGACGGCGCGGTAGCCCGCGACGTTGGCCATCGACGACAGCACGTCCATCGACTGCGCCCGGGAGATGCGCGGCACGGCGTCCATCGCGAGGGCTGTCACGCCCGCCGCGGACAGCCGCTCGACGAGCTCGGGGCTGCGAGCCGGCGCCATCAGCGCGATCACCGTCGCGCCGGGGCGCAGCCGGGCGATCTCGTCGTCGGTGGGGGCGTTGACCTTCACCACGACGTCGCTCGACCAGACCTCGTCCCCCGTGCCGACCCGGATGTCGGCGTCGGCGAAGGCCGTGTCCGGCTGGTCGGCGGCCGCGCCGGCACCCTGCTCGACCACGACGTCGTAGCCCAGCGCCACCAGCTGCGACGCCGTCTTCGCCGTCGCGGCGACGAGGGTCTCGCCGGGTCGTGACTCACGTGGGATGCCGATGCGCACTGCTGCCTCCTGGGTGGGGGCTCCGGACCTGGTCGGGACCAGAGCGGCGTGCGGGCCGGGGCACAACGTACCGAAACAGGGGCCGTTGTCACCGGTGTCTCAGGTGGCGCGCGTCACGTGCGTGTTCACCCTTCGGTGCTGCGCGGTGAGCGTCGGGGCGCCCGGCCATGTTGAATGTGGACGAGTAGTCCACAACAACAAGCAGGAGAACTCTGTGAACAAGACCGAACTGCGTGACGCCATCGCCTCGCACGCCGAGCTGACCAACGCCCAGGCCGACAAGGCGCTCGAGGCCGTCATCTCCTCCATCACCACCGCTGTTGCCGGTGGCGACAAGGTCACCGTGCCGGGCTTCGGGACGTTCGAGTCCCGTGAGCGCTCGGCGCGCACGGGCCGCAACCCGCAGACCGGCGAGACCATGGAGATCGCCGCCAGCAAGGCGCCGGCCTTCAAGCCGGCCGCTGCGTTCAAGAACGCCGTCAACGGCTGACCCGACGTACGACGACTCGGCCCCGTGAGGATTCCTCGCGGGGCCGAGCTGCGTGCGGGGTGGCTCGATCCGCCCCATACTGATGCATGGCCATCGTCGATGCAGCGCCAGTGAGAGCAGTCCAGCCCCAGCGGAACGACCGGCGCGCGTGGCTCGCACTCGGTCTGGCCGTCCTCAGCGCAGCGTCGTGCGTCGTGGCGCTCGTGCTGCCCTACTACGCAGCCGGGCTCCCCGCCCGCGAGTCGCTCTACCTCTACGACATCGACGAGCTGTGGCCCTACACCTCCGCAGTCGGTCCGCTGGTGGTCCTGCTCTCCTTCTGGGCCCTGATGGCGCCCTTCATCTCCTTCGCCGTCGTGTGCTGGGCTGCCCACCGCCTGTGGACCCTGCGCGCCGCGCCCGGACGTGACGTCGTCGTGCTGGTGGCGCTCCTCGTGTCCGCCTCCACCCTCGGGTGGTTCATGACACCGATGGCGAGCGACCTGCTGGCGTGGATGATCGACTGACATCCGGTTCCAGCCGCTGAGAGGGACGGAGTCAGCGGGGTCGTGACAACCTTTCGGGCCGGCGCCCGGTCACAAGGGTCCGGACACGATCGAGGGGAACCATGAGGAACATCAGTCTGACCGCCGTCGCGCTCCTGGGCGCGGCCCTGCTCACGCCGACGGGCGCTGCCACCGCAGCGGCCGAGACATGTCAGGGGCAGGCGGCGACCATCGTCGGGACGCCCGGTGGCGAGGTCGTGGGCACGGAGGGTGCTGACGTCATCGTCACGAACGGCGCGACGCGCGTCGACGCGCTCGGCGGCGACGACCTCGTGTGCGCGACCGGCGGGGACCCCAAGTTCCCCGGCAGCGGGGTCTACGCCGTCCTGGGCGCGGGTGCCGACACGTTCATCGACTCCGGCGGCCGACGGAACCTGATCTACGCGGGCACCATCGTCGGTCGCGAGGACGTGCTCTTTCCCGACAGCACCGACACCGAGGCCGACGTCATCCGCGCCGGTAGCGCCAACGTCGTCTCGGGCACACCCGGCCAGCCCAACGCCGACATCATCGACCTCGCCTTCGGCGAGGTCGGCTGGAGCGGCATCCAGACCGCCCCCAGCGCGCTGTCCGTGGGCACGGGCGGCATCCTCGGCGTCGATTCCGCCACCGGCGACGTCACCATGAAGGCCAGCGGCACCGTGACCGGGGACGACACCGCCCTCACCTGGACGGGCCAGTTCGACCGGCTGGTTTTCACCACGACGGCCGAGCGTGGCATGTTCACGTTCCGCGGCACCAGCAGCACCGAGCACGTCAAGGTCAACGCACCGACGACGTACGACCGCAACATCGCGCTTCGCAGCGGCAAGGACTCCTACGAGTCCGACAGCCTGGGCGGGAAGGCGACGCGGATCAAGGGCGACGGCGGGCGCAACCAGCTGCTGCTCGAGCTCACCAGCCACGGTCGCGTGCGCGCCGACCTCAGCCGTTCCCGGGTGACGGCCACCAAGGCCGGCAAGGAGGACTCGATCCGCGTACGCGGCTTCGACGACCTCGTCGTCGCCGCGAAGCGCGCCGACGTCATCGGCACCAACCGCGCGAACAGGGTCGGCGTCATCGCGTGCCGGGCGACCATCCAGGGCAAGAAGGGCCGGGACGATCTCTACGCCGACTCCCGGTACCGCGGCCTCGGCACGTGGATCACGCCGCGGTGCGGCAAGCAGAAGGCCACGATCTTCGGCGGCCCGGGCAACGACACCGTCACGGGGAGCCTCGGCAGTGACCGCCTCATCGGCGGTCCGGGCAAGGACGTCGTGCAGGGGCGTACGGGCGGGTTCGACGTGTGCCAGGGCGAGAAGGTCCGGGAGTGCGAGAAGCGCATCTGAGGTGGGAGCGGTGGATCATCGACCGGAACGAGCTCGCCGGTCCACGCCGCGCCACAGGATGGCGAACTGGTAGGTCCACCAGGCGCGAGAACTCCAAGAGGTGAAAAGAGGTTGTACTGCGGAGAGCGCAGAGGACTACCCGCCCACCCAGGACACGAACCTGAGCTGCCGGGTCGCGGGCTCGGCCCATCGGAAAGTCCTGTCCAGCATCGTCCCGGGGCCTTGCGAGACATCGGGATCTGCGGCGATCCGTGCGAGCAGCTCAAGAGGCTGGAGGGCGACCGAAGCGACGTGAGACCCCACCTTGCTGCGGCAGTTCCGCCTCCGCTTCGCTGCCCGCCAGTGCGACGGGAGCGTGCTTCGTTCTGCAGAGGCGCCTGTAGCCCCGTCAGCTCGTGGCTGACGGGGTGTGGGGCGGGGTCATCTTCGGGGTGACGGGATCCGCGGTGGACCGGGGTCCGGTGTGCCGGGTGTGTCGAGGGCGGTGGTGCCGGTGCGGTCGCGGCGGTAACGGTGACCGTGCGGGGACGTCCACTCGAACACTCCGGGCGCGGTCATCTCGTATCGCCAAGGACTGTGGGTCTTGAGGCGGTGGTGGAACCGGCACAACGCGCCGAGGTTGTCGGTGTGCGTGGGCCCGGGCTGTGGCCGGCCTTCGGCCTCTGCGTCGTGGTCGAACTCGATGACGTGGTCGACGTCGCAGCCACGTGCGGGGCGGGCGCAGAACGGGAACACGCACGTGCGATCCCTGAGGATGACGTGCTCGCGGATCCGGTAGGGGAGGTCGTAGCCGGGCGCGGACTTCGGTTCGTTGAGGTCGATGACGGGCGCGACGGTGACCTTGGTGCGGGAGTCGCCGCACCAGGAGCGGAGCTGGTCGAGCAGGACGAGCCGCTGGCCCTCCTCGAGCCGTCCGGTCGGGCCGAACACCACGGTGTCGCCCGCCGTCGTGGCGTCGAAGTGGGCGTGCAGGACGACCTCGCGAGCGGTGGGAAGGTCGGGTCTCGATACGCCGGCTCGTTCCTCACCGACTGCTCGACCACCAACAGAGTCATGGAGGTCGAGCGCGGTCTGTGTCCGCGCGAGGTCACCGAGTGCCTTGGCGCGGCGGGCGTCGAGCGACTCCAGGGAACCGAGAGCCTTCTGCACCGCGGCGCCGTGGGCGAGGGCCTGATGGAGGTCGAGCCCGTCGGCGAGGTCGACCTCCGCCTCGAGCCGCACGGTCCCGGCGAAGTGGACGTCCTGGCCGTGGATCGTGACGTGGCGGGGGTCGACGTGGAGGTAGCCGTCCTCGGGGTCGGCGGCCGGGTCGGCGTCTGCGAGGTCGTAGCGCTTGATGGTCTCGGCCACGAGGCGGTCGAGCTGTGCGGGCCCGATCTTCCCCGCGACGGCGGCGACCTGGGCGTCCACGAATGCCGCTGCCTCGACCGTCAACGCTGGGGCCGAGTGGATCGTCGCCTCGGCGACCGCCCTCGCCCGCCAGGCCGGCACCCGTCCGGCGTGGACCTGCGCCCACAACCTGGGGAGGCGGTGGCGGAGCTCGAGGGCGTGGCCGATCAGCTTCTTCGCCGACACGCTCGTGATGCCCAGGACAGTGCCGAGCTCAGCGACGCAGAACTCCGCCACCAGCGGCGTACCAGGTCCCGCGATGGGCTCCTCGTGCTCACACCCAGCGACCGTGAACGACGCCGCCGTGTGGATGGACTCCGGTGGGTGGAGGTCGGCCCAGCGGGCGGCGAGGTCGAGCTGCTGCGCTGCGGCAGCGTCTTCAGCAGTCCGGGCCGAGCGGATCGAGGCGAGCAGGGCTGCGGGGCCGAGGGCGTCTGCCCCAGCCTCTGCTCCTGCTTCCCGTGTCTCGATCATGCGTTCGAGTCTAGGGAAGGGGTCCGACAGTGGGGTCGGGTCTCGATACGCCTCCGCTCGTCCCTCGCTCCGGCTACTCGACCACCGAAGGACTAACGCTCGCCCACCGAAGAACGGTCAGTGCGCGACGCCGTACAGCCGGTCACCCGCGTCGCCGAGGCCCGGGACGATGTAGCCCTTCTCGTTGAGCTTCTCGTCCTGCGCGGCCGTGACGACCGTGACCGGGACGTCGAGGTCCTCGAGGCCCTTCTCGAGGTTGGCCACGCCCTCGGGGGCGACGAGCAGGCAGATCGCGGTGATGTCATCGGCGCCGCGGTCGGTGAGGAAGCGGATCGCGGCGGCGAGCGTGCCGCCGGTGGCGAGCATCGGGTCGAGGACGTAGCACTGGCGCCCGGAGAGGTCCTCGGGCAAGCGCTCGGCGTACGTCGACGCCTCGAGGGTCTCCTCGTTGCGCACCATGCCGAGGAAGCCGACCTCGGCCGTCGGCAGCAGCCGCATCATGCCGTCGAGCATGCCGAGCCCGGCGCGCAGGATCGGGACGACCATCGGCTTGGGCTGGGCGAGGTAGACGCCCGTGGTCGGACCGACCGGGGTGGTGATGTCCATCGGGTCGACGCGCACCTCGCGGGTCGCCTCGTAGGCCAGGAGGGTCACGAGCTCGTCGGTCAGCCGACGGAAGGTCGGCGAGTCGGTGTTCTCGTCGCGGAGGACGGTGAGCTTGTGGGAGACGAGGGGGTGGTTCACCACGTGCAGGCGCATGGCGCTCACCCTAGTGGGTCCGGGCGTCGGCGGATCGACCGCGCGAGAGGGTTGGCGGACCCTGTGGTTTCTGCGACATTGGATGTTCCGATGCACGGTGGGGAGGCCGGTCATGTCCGAGCAGAGCGGCGAGATCGACTTCGCGCTGGCCGCGTTCGTCGACGACGGCGCCTGGGAGGTGCAGGACATCGCCCCACCGGCCTTCGAGACGATCGAGTCGTTGAGCCACGCGCTGCGCCACGTCTCGGGTGAGTCCGGGGCGGTCGGCATGGTCGCGGTCGACGAGGACTTCTTCGTGCTCGTGCGGGTCGACCGCACCACGACCCGCGTGCTGCTCTCCGACGTGACCGCGGCCGACGAGTGGGAGCTGGCCCAGTCGGCGATGGACTTCCTCGGCCTGCCGCCCCCGGAGGACGACGACATCCAGGTCCCGGCCGGCGACCTCGACCTCCTCGCCGACCTCGGCCTGCACGCCATCGACATGGGCGCGCTGCTCGACGACGTCGAGGCCTACCCTGACGAGGTGCTGTCCGAGATCGCCCGTCGCCTCGGCTTCGGCGAGCTCTTCGACGACGCCGTGGGCCTCACCTCGGCATGACGCGCGTGGACACCTGGGACGGCGCCATGCGCCTCGCCCTCACGGAGGCGCGCACCGCGCTCGCGGGCGACGACGTACCCGTCGGTGCGGTCGTCCTCGACGCCGACGGCACCGTCATCGGCACCGGCCGCAACACCCGCGAGTCCGACGCCGACCCGACCGGCCACGCCGAGGTCGTCGCCCTGCGCGCGGCGGCAGCCACCCGCGGCGAGTGGCGGCTCACCGGCTGCACGCTCGTCGTCACCCTCGAGCCCTGCACGATGTGCGCCGGGGCCCTCGTCCTTGCCCGGGTGGACCGTGTCGTGTTCGGGGCGTACGACGACAAGCTGGGCGCCGTCGGCTCGCTGTGGGACGTCGTGCGCGACCGTCGGCTCAACCACCGACCCGAGGTCGTCGCCGGGGTGCTGGCGACGGAGTCCGCCGCCCTGCTGGACGACTTCTTCGCCCGCCACCGCTCGCAGGAGGTCCGATGACCACCGTCCGCCGCGCCACCGCCGACGACGCCGAGGTGCTCGGCCGGCTGCTGTGGGACTTCAACACCGAGTTCGAGTCCGAGACCGACGACGCCGACGTGCTCGCCGTCCGCTTCGCCCGGCTGCTGGGTCTCGACCAGATCGTGGCGGTGCTCGCCGAGGACGACGTGCGGGGTGCCGTGGGGTTCGCGCTGCTCAGCCTGCGACCCGCCATCTGGTTCGACGGGCCGGTGTCGCAGCTCGAGGAGCTCTACGTCGTGCCCGACCTGCGCGACCGAGGCATCGGCACGCAGGTGCTCGACCTCTGCAGGACGCTCGTCCGGGACCTGGGCTCGCCGGAGATGCACATCAACGTCGACGAGGTCGACGCCGACACCCGGCGCTTCTACGAGCGGCACGGCTTCGTCAACGTCGAGGAGGGCACCGACTACCGGATGCTCTGCTACATCGGGCCGACGTCCGAGGCGCCGACCACGAGCTGATCACGGCTGGCGCGCAGGCGCTCCAGGTCGAAGGCGGACGTGCCCTCCCTCTCGGCGGCAGCCAGGAGCTCGTCGACCTGGACGCGCACGCGCGTGACGGTCTCCGGCCCGGCGACCCGCGCCAGGCGACCGGCCAGGCGCAGCGCCGCCTTCACCACCTCGGGGTCCCCAGCGGCGTACAGCCTCAGGTCGTCGAACACGAGGTCGACGAGCTCGGCTCCCGTGGGCAGGCGCCAGACGAGGCGTACGACGCCGGCGTCGTCGATCCACCCGTCCCCCGGTGCGGGGTGGCGCATCGCCGGGACCAGCCCGCAGGCGAGCTCCTCCACCACGTTGCGCGCGGTGTAGGGGTCGTTGGTCGAGGGCGACACCGCGCGCACGGCCATCTCGACCAGCTGCTGCACCGCGAACTCGACGTCCTGTGCCGGCGTACGGGTGTCGCCGACGCGCACGTGCGCACACACGATGCGGCTCATCTCCTCGGCGTCGCCGCTCACCCGCGCCAGCAGCTCCCCCGCCATCACGTGCGTCCCAGGCGTGGCGACGAGCTCGGCCACCCCCACGCCGGTCGCGGCGCGGACCAGCGCGGGCGCGTCGACGAAGGTCACGAAACCCGCCCGGGGAGCCAGGACCTCGGCGTCCGGGACAGACAGCGCGAAGGCGGTGACCCGCTCGCTGCTCGCCTCTCCGTAGAGGTCGTCGACCGCGGACTCGAGCTCCGCCCGGACCCGCCGCACGAGCGTGGGGACCTGGATGACGTCGGAGATGTGGTGCAGGAAGTAGACCAGCGCGGCGACGCTGGCGAGCGCGAGGAGAAGGGCCCCGTAGACCGCGACGTGCGGCACGAAGGTGATGCCGTCGGAGGCGTCCTGCACGCGGCGCAGCACCATCAGGCAGTAGACGAACGTGCCGACGAAGAGGCCGAGCACCCGCTGGTTGCTGCGGTCGGACATGAAGTTGCGCACCAGCCGCGGGCCGTAGGTCGACGACGCGGTCGCGATCACCGACATGGTGATCGAGAAGGTCGTGGCGGCCACGGCGAGGACCGAACCTCCGATCGCGACCAGGATGCCGCGGCTGCCCTCGACGCCGAGCAGGAACGAGTCCGGCAGCACGTCCAGGGTCCGCGCGTCGAGCCACAGGTCCAGGACGATGACGCCCTGGGCCAGCACGATCGCGGCCACCACCATGACGCCGGGGACGAACCACATCGACTCGCGGAGCTGCGCGCCCCGCCACCAGGTCTTCACCTCGCCACCCTAGGTGGGGGTCTCGACACGCCTCGCTCGTCCCTCGCTCGTCCCTCGCTCGGCTACTCGACCACCGAGAGGGGGGCCTACCCGCCGAGGGTCATCTCCTCGACGCCCTCGGCCAGGCACTCCTCCAGCCCGCGGAGGTCGGCGACGGCGCTGGCGTCGACGTTGACGCCGATGCACGCGGTGTCGCCGACCGTCACCAGGCACACGGTCAGGGCAGCGCCGGGCAGCGGCCCGAGGACGTACATCCCCTGCACCTCGGCGCCGGCCATGTAGCGCTTGCGCGGCGGGCCGGGCAGCGTCAGCACGAAGGCGTCCGGCGGGACGGCGGTGCGCAGCGCGGAGGCGCCGACGAAGGCGGGCATCCGGTTCACGACCGGCGCCGCCGCGTCGAGCACCTCCAGCGCGCGCTCGGTGTGCAGCGAGAGCACCTCGCCGCGCACGGCGGCGACCCGGTCGACCGGGTCCTCGATGGAGAGCGGCCCGGAGATCAGGGCCTGCGCGAAGCGGTTGCCGAGGTCGTCGGCACGGTCGAGGGAGACGCGTACGCCGACCGGGAGCTCACGCACGTCGCTGCCCCGTCGTGCGTGGTAGCGCCGCAGCCCGCCGAGCACCAGCGCGACCGCGACGTCGTCGAGCGTGCCGCCGCCCTGCCGGGCGACCGTGCGCAGCGGCTCCAGCGGCGCCTCGAACGTGAGGAAGGTCCACTTCTTGCCGGTGCGCGGCGACAGCTCGGGCGAGGGACGCTCGGTCTGCGTCAGGAGCCGGCGCACCGATGCGCCGTAGCGCAGCGCGGACGCGACCACCGCCTGCGGCCGGACGGCCGCGTGGCCGAGGGTGCGGACGCTCGTGCGGGCCAGGTCCGGCAATGTGGAGACGTCGGCGCGCAAGCCGGCCACAGCCAGCTCGACGCCGTCGACTCCCACCGGCGCTGCCACCTCGTCGCCGAGCGGCTTGCGGGCGGTGTGGGCGCGGCGTCCCGACTGGAGCATCGACAGCAGCTGCACGGTGCCGAGCGGGTCGGCGAGCGCGTGGTGGATCTTGAGGACGTAGGCCGCCCCCTCGCCGCCCTCGACGGGCACGCCCTCGTAGAGGACGCCCTCCCACAGCGGACGGGAGCGGTCGAAGGGACGCAGCGCGACCTGGGCGGCCTGCGCGAGCATCTCCTCTCGGCTCGAGACGCGCTCGCGACGGAGGTGGTAGCCGAGGTCGAAGGTCGGGTCGTCGGCCCACGTCGGCGGCGCGGTCGGCACGACCGGGTCCACGACGCGCTGGCGCAGGCGGCGTACGAGCCCGGTGCCCCACTCGGTCGCGGCGACGAAGCGCTTCCAGTCCGGCGCCCGGTCGAGGTCGATCACCACGGTCGTGGTGGACGACTGCACGGGGTGGCGCTCGGCGCGCCAGAGCAGGGTCTGCATCGGCGTCAGCTCGGCGCCGGCCGACCAGGCGGCCGCACCGCCCCAGCGCTCGAAGTCCTCCGCGGCGCTCATGCCGGCCACCTCGCGAGCGTCTCCTCGAACTTCGCGTGCAGGGCTGCGATGCGCTCGCTCATGTCGTCGACGCTCCAGTCGGTCTCGGGCTCCAGCACGCACACGTCGACGACGCCGGGGTTGAGCACCAGGGAGCTGCGCCGCATCAGTTCGCCGGTGTTGCGCAGCACGATGGGCACGACCGGCACCCCGGCCTGCGCGGCGAGGTGGAAGGCACCCTTGCGGAAGGGCCCGAGCACCGGCGTCGCCGAGCGCGTGCCCTCGGGGAAGATCATCAGCGAGGTGCCGCCGCGGATCCGCTCGACGACCCCGTCGAGGGTGGCGCGGGCCGAGGCGGAGTCGGACCGGTCGATCCAGGCCGGGTCGATGACGAGCGAGCCGACGAAGGTGCGCGGGTCCCAGCGGGCCTCCTTCTTGGCCACGATGGTGAAGTCGCGCTCGAGGAGGTTGCCCAGGACCGGGATGTCGAGCGCGCTCTGGTGGTTGGCGACGAAGATGGCCGGGCGGTGGGTCCAGAGCCGCTCGCGGTTCTGCACGTCGACCTCCACGCCCGCGAGCGCCATCGGCAGCGAGGTGGCGAGCTTGACCGCGAGGTTGCGGCCCTCGTGGGCGTCGCGTCGGGCCAGGCCGTAGGCCAGCCCGGCGACGACACCGGTGTTCATGCCGGCCAGGGCTGCCGCCGTACGCCCGGCCGCGACGAGCGAGCCGCCGACCGGGTCGGAGAGGTCGAGCACCGGCCAGCCGAGGCGGGCGGCTGCGGCGCGGAGGTCGCGGTGCGGGTTGAGCGCGGTGGGGCGCCCGACGGAGGAGAGGAAGGCGACGTCCTCGTAGCCGTTGCCGTAGGCGTAGGACTCGCCGAGGTCGACACCGTGCTCGCGGGCGAAGGCGCGCACGCCGCTCGCCTTGTGACGCCCCCACAGCATCGGGCCGTCGGTGGCGCCGGTGAACTGGCCGTCCTCGACCACGAGCTGCGTGCAGACGAGGTGCTCGACGCCGAGGTCGCGGGCGACCGGCGCGATCTGGTATCTGGTGGCCGCGGACGCCACCGCGACCGTGTGGCCGGCACGCTGGTGGGCCATCACGAGTGCGCGGGACTCGCGGCGGATGGTGCCGGCGATCTTGGAGCGGAAGAGCCGCTCGCCGAGGTCGGCGAAGGCCTCCTCGGACTCCCCGCGCATCGCGGAGAAGGCGACGTGGGCGATGCGGGTGGGGTCACCGCCGAGCTCGCCGTCGACCGCGGTCACGACGGTGCGGAGGAACTCGGCCGGCGACACGTCGCGGCCCTTGAGCCGGTCGCCGTAGAAGGTGGCGGCGGTGTAGCCCGCGACGAGGGTGCCGTCGAGGTCGAAGAAGGCGCCCACGGTCGGGCCCTGGGGACCGGCCTCGATCGCCTCGATCGCCTCCTGCGCGGCGGCCGAGAGCCCGCTCACCGGCTGTCCTGCGACTCGGGCTGCGTCTCGGGCTGGGGCAGCACGACCTGCACCGGCTCGCCGGCGATCTCGCCGATGACGTTGACCCGCCGGACGGCCTCGCGCAGCTCGGCGGCGAAGGCCTCGCGCGCCGAGCCGGTGCCCGAGCCGCCCTCGAGCAGGCCCTTGTGACGTGCCAGTGCCATCGCGGTGCGGAAGAGCTCCAGCGAGATCGACTCCGCGCTCGCGACCCGGCGCTGCAGCGCCCACTGGCGTCCCACGGCCAGTGCGTCGGCGAGCAGGTCGTCCTCGTCGACGGGGCTGTCGCCGCGGTCGGCGAGCCGGTCGGCCAGCACGAGGTAGGCGTCGAGGAAGGGCCTCAGCACCAGGTGCGCGAGGTGCGGGCGAGCGCCGACGAGCAGCTCGCGGGCGCGCTCGGGGGTCATGTCCGTGACTCCTTCCCCGACGAGCAGCTGGAGCTCGGTGCGCAGGTCGTCCTCGAAGCCCGCGCGGCCGGGGAAGAAGAACTCGAACTTGAGCAGGTCGCGCATCCGCTTGGCCTCCTCCCAGCCCACCTGGAGCGTGCCTCCCTGCGGCAGCTCGGCGTCCGGCTCGAGCTCGGAGACGGTCAGCAGCGCGAGCTCGCCGATCGCACGCTCGACGAGGATGTGGATCACGGTGTTGCGGTAGAACGCGGCCACCAGGTGCTGGTCGTCGCCGATCTTCCAGACCGGCTCGGTGCCCTGGTCGTACGCCGTCAGCACGCCGCTGCGCGCCAGCTCGGCGAGCGCGCGACGGATCGTCGCGCGGTCCCGCAGGTCGGCGGCACCGGCGACGGGCCAGTTGCGCGCGTCGATGTAGGCGGCCAGCGGCTCGACGGTGTCGAGCACCTCGTCGACCGTGAGCGCGCGATCGGCACCGAGGAGCGCGAGCGAGACGATCGCGGTCACCGTGACCGGGGTCGCGCGGTTGAGCCGGTGGGAGATGTCGAGCGCGATCCGCTCGACCGCCTGGTGTCCCGTGACGCCCTCGTCCGCGAGCGCCTGCATCCGCTCGCGCAGCGAGAAGGGCTCGCCGACGGTCAGGTAGGCACGGCCGAGCCGGTTGCGCTGGAGCCGGGCGAAGCGCACCAGCCAGCGCCAGTCCTCGGGCGTCTTGCTGCCGCCGCGCGCCTCCTCGGTCATCAGCGAGACCTCGTGCAGCTGGTCGTAGACCACCGCCATCGGGACGACCTGCACGTCGGGGGCATCGTCGCCGTCGACAGTGTCGGTGAGGTACTTGAGGATGCCGTGCACGGGCGGGCGCAGCTTTCCGGTGCGCGTGCGGCCGCCCTCGATCGACCACGCCATGTTGCGCTTGTTGGTCACCATCTGGCGGATGTAGGAGCGCAGCGCGAGGCGGTAGACCGGGATCTCCTGCGTCGAACGTCGGATGAAGATCAGGCCCGTCCGACTGGCCACGGTGCCGATGATCGGCAGGTTCAGGTTGGCGCCGCCGAAGGTGTAGGTCGGCGAGAACCGCCGCGACGAGAGCGCGTTGGGGATCACCATGCCGTCGAGGTAGGAGCGGTGGCTGAAGGCGAGCGCGAGGCTGTGCGAGCGGTCGAGCCGCTTGAGCTCCTGCATGTCGTCCTCGTCGACCAGGACGTCGTACGCCCGGAGGAACCACTCGCCCATCCGCGCCCAGCCCTGGGAGGTGCGGTCGTCGTGGGCCGCCGACATCTCGTGGAGGTAGCCCTTGACCTCCGACCAGACCTCCTCCTCGGGACGGCCCTGCTCCTGGGCCGCCTCCGCGACGGCGCGCTGGAAGCGCTTGTCGTGGAGGAGCTCGGTCACCTCCTGCGGCGGCGCGGCCGGCAGCCGCTCCCCCACCGACCTGGGCAGGGCGGACCTCGCAACGTCTCGGACACGGCGTACGGCGGTCATGGTCAGCCACGCTCCTTCCCTCTCGCGAAGGCGCGAGCACAAGCGTGCGGCGAAAGTTACCGCCGTACGCCGTCCCTGACCATGGCGCCGCCCCGATCGTGGACCGATCGTGTGGGCGACGCCGGTTTTCGGCTGGCGGCGGGCCTCCGGTAATGTTCCGCGCGGTGGCGTGTCCGAGCGGCCGAAGGTGCAACACTCGAAATGTTGTGTGGGGTCAAACCCACCGTGGGTTCAAATCCCACCGCCACCGCCGACTGATCGGGCCGGTCCCTCCTGGGACCGGCCCGATCTGCACGTGTCGGGCGCTTCGAGGGGCTTAACGTCCGGGCTCCACCCCGGACCGAGGACGACCCATGACGACGCCCGACCACATCCCTCCGGCCATGCCCGACGGCCACCCCGAGCCGGACCACAGGGCAGCACCGGCGCGGGGAATCAGCGTGAGAGGCCTGGTCATCGGCGCGCTGGTGGGCCTCGTCCTGCTGATCGTCCTCCCGATCGGGGTGTACGCCGTGCTGACGTCGGGCGACGAGGACACCGCCACCGACCCGGCCGCGAGCGCCTCGCCGACGGTCGAGCCCCCGGTCGTGGAGGGACCGGCGGACGGACCACCGGCAGGGGCGAGCGCTGACTTCGGGCTGCCCCTGGGTGATGCCGCGGCACCGCGGACCGTCGTGATCTACGAGGACTTCCTCTGTCCCTTCTGCGGACAGCTCCAGCAAGAGGTCGGCGACCGGCTCGACGCCGCGATCGACGCGGGAGAGGTGATGGTCGAGCACCGGCCGCTCGGCTTCCTCGAGCGCATCAGCGACTACTCGCCACGGTCGGCCAACGCGCTCGCGGTGGTGCTGGACTCGGACGGCCCCGAGGTCGCCGCCGAGTTCCGCGCCCTCCTCTTCGAGGACCAGCCCTCGGAGACCGGTCCCTTCCCCGACAGCGACGACCTCGTCGCCCTGGCCGTGGAGGCCGGCGCCGACGAGGCACGTGTGCGACCCGGGATCGAGTCGATGGCGTTCGAGGCGTGGGTGAGCGAGGCGACGGAGACCGCCCTCCAGGACGGCATCACCTCGATCCCCGCCGTCCTCGTCGACGGCGAGATGGTCGAGGGCCAGAGCCTCGACGACATCGTCGCGGCCGTGCTCGGCACGTCCGGCTGAGCCGCGGGGTCAGTCGCTCAGCGGTCCCACACCCAGCGCACCGGCGCGTCGGGCCGCTTCAGGCTCGTCCGCGCAGCGCCGCGGAGGTACTCCGTCTCACCGGTGCACCCGCCCGCGCCGGCACCGAGCTTCACCAGGCCGGTCAGGTCACCCCTGTTGAAGCGGTCGCGGAAGCGGTTGGTGCCGCCACCGACGGTGGGGTACATGACGAGGCGGCGGTCGCCGACGTGGTCGAGCCCGACCACGTGGCCGACCTCGTGGAGCATGACCTCGCGCCACATCCGTCGCAGCTCGGCAGGCGTGCGGCGGATCGACTCGGTGTCGATGAGTACCGCGCCCAGCACGCGCTGGCCGTTGGTCGTCGCAGACCCGCCGATCCCGATGGTGCTGCCCGTGAGCAGGGGCACCTGCCTGGCCGAGGCCCACGCGACGATGAGGTCGATCCCGTCGGGGTAGTCGGGGTAGCGGCCGGGTCGCGGCAGGTGGGACGTGGTGCCGGCGGAGGCGAACCTCAAGCCGGTGGCCGCGGAGACCTCGCGCAGCGCGTGGCGCAGGTCGGCCTTGCCGCGCTTGCGCATCCGCGCCGGGTTGACGGCGTACCGGATCGGCGTGCAGGCGTTCCACCGCTCGCTGCCGCCGAGCAGGGCGTGCTGGGTCGAACCCGTCGGGCGATAGCTGCGGCGCACCTTGATCGAGCCCGGGCCGCTCGAGGCCTCGGTCAGCAGCGTGGTGGCGGGGGCGTGGACGCGGAAGGTGTGGCTGCCGACCCAGTAGGTCGGCACCGGGACGGAGACCGCGCCGGAGGCCGACGAGCGGCCCGTGGCGACGTCGACCCACGCGCCGTCGCGGGCGCGGACCTGGACCACCACCACGCGCTCGCCGCCGGAGATGGTGCCGGTGACCTGCTGCGACGCGGCGCCGGCACCGACGGTGCGCGGACCGGGCAGGTCGGCGGCCAGTGCAGACGCGTAGCGACCGATTGTGACCCGGTAGGACCCGTCGCCGAGGAAGCGTCCGGCGGAGTCGACGGCCTCGGCCGAGAAGTGGTCGGTCCCCGGCTCACCCACCGGCATGGCCACCTGTGCCGACAACGCGCCGGGGGCCAGCGTCGCGGTGGCGAAGACGATCTCGTCACCCCAGGGGTCGTCACGGGAGACCGGTCGCGTGAAGGTCACCGTGACCGGACGGAACAGGTCGTGCGCCGTCGCGGTGGCCACCAGGGTGGCGCCCGGGGTCGTGGAGGTCTCCGTCGGCCAGGTGAAGCGGACGCGGGGCGACAGCACGCCGTTGCCGTCGGTGTCGAAGGCGGCGCACGCGGGGTCCCACGGGTCGACGTAGGGGTCGCACTCCTCGCTCGCGGCGGCGACCGGAGCGGCGACTCCCGCGGCCGGCGCGGCGGCCGTCGCGGCCACGACGGGCAGCAGGCTCGCCGCGGTGAGCAGTGACAAAGTCCAACGCTTGAGCACACTTCCCCCTGGTGACGACCTGGCCACGGACGGGCCTCCGGAAGTGTCGTCGACGCAGACGGTGTGCGCAGCAGAACGGCGCAACTGCCACACCCACCCCGCCAGGTGTCGTCGGCCCCACGAGGACCCTGATTTACCTCATATGGGGGACGTCTGCAGATTGACCGTCCCCGCACCTCGCGCGGATGCTGGACGACTTGTCCGCTGGAGATCCACCGACCCGGGAAATGGAGCACATGCGCCTCTCGACGAACACCACCCACACCTGGCGATCATCACTGCGGAGGGCAGTGGTGCCACTGATGGCGGGGGCCGTCGTCCTCCTCGGAGGTACGACGACGGGGCAGGCGCAGGCGGGCACCGACGCAGGCGACCGGTCGTCCGGCACCGTCACGCAGGCCGCGGCGCCGTCCGGTGCAGCTGCGAAGCGCGCGCGTACGTGGCCGCCGACGCCGACCAGCGTGGGCGTCCCTCGCGGCACCTCGCTGTCGCCCTACCGCGGCCCGTGCACCATCACCAAGCCCCGCACCGTCATCCGCGAGAAGACGGTGACGTGCGACCAGCTGCACGTCAAGACCACCGGCGTCCTCATCGAGCGCTCGCTGGTCAACGGGTCCGTCCTCGTGGGCACGCAGGACGACTACGAGCCCACGGTGGTCTCCGACCCCGAGGGCGACGACCCGATCCGCGTCACGGTCGTCGACTCCGAGATCAGCACGCCGGCCGGCAGTGACTTCCGCCCGATCAGCTCCTCGCACTACGTCGTCAAGCGCTCCTACCTGCACGGCACCGAGTCCGGCGCGGAGTGCCACAACGCGTGCACCATCAAGCGGTCCTACATCCACGGCTTCGGCGAGCACGCCTCCGGCGTCCGGATCCTGCGCAACGGCAAGCTCAAGCACAACACCATCTGGTGCGAGCCGAACCCGCGCTCCGACGAGGACCGTGACGGCGTGCCCGACCCGGACGGCGGCTGCTCGGGCAACCTGGTGATGTACGAGGAGTTCGGCACTCCGCACCACAACCTCGTCAAGCACAACTACTTCCCCGCCGGGCTGTTCTGGTACTCGCTGAAGTTCAACGGCGAGGACGCCGGCCACATCCGCATCCTCGACAACCGCTTCGGCAAGCCGAAGTCCGGCGCCGGCGTGGCCGACGACTGGGAGGCCAAGGCGACCAACGTCTGGTCGGGCAACACCATCGTGGGCGGACGCACCGCACGCCCCTGATCCCCGGGCCCTTCGGCACTGGCGGCGACCCGTTCCCGGACGCAGTCTGGAAGCACCTGTTGGAGGTGCGTCATGGGACGGATGTGGAGCGTCGTCGTCGCCGCGGTCGCGGTGCTCGCGCTGGTCGTGGCAGGGCTGGCACTCCTGCGGGACGACGACGGCTGGATGCCGCACCGGGACGCCGGTGCCTGGTCGATGGGCGGCGCGATGGGCTACGGCGCTGGCGGCGGGATGGCCGGCGCGTGGACCGACGACGACGAGGCCGGCTTCCTCCGCGAGATGGTCGCCCACCACCGCGAGGCGATCGAGATGGCCGGTGAGCTGGCCCGGTCCGAGCGCCCGGCGATGCGCGCCCTCGGGGCGGGCATCGTCTCCTCCCAGACCGCGCAGGTCGAGCAGATGGAGGCCTGGCTCGACGAGTGGTATGCCGACGAGCCGGCCGACACGGCGTACGAGCCGATGATGCGCGACCTGTCAGGCCTCGTCGGCGACCGGCTCGACCGGACCTTCCTCGAGGACATGGTCGGGCACCACATGGCCGCGGTGATGATGTCGCAGCGCCTGCTGGTCCACGGCACTGCCGAGCACGACGAGGTGGCCGACCTGGCGCGCACGATCCGCACCGAGCAGGTGCGCGAGATCCGCTGGATGACTGAGCGCCTCTCGACGTGGTTCGGCGTCAGCGCCGCCCACGGCGCGATGATGGGCTGCCCCGGTCTGGCATGACGGTCCGGGCTGGAGCGGCGCCCGTAGCATCGGGGTCGATGAGCCGCCCGACCCCCGCCCCGCACCGCGCCGCCCTCGCGGCGCTGGTCGCGGCGCTCGTGGTCGGCATCCTCGGGATGCACGCGCTCACCCTCCACGGCCCGTCGTCGGAGGCGTACGCCGTTGCCACGGCTCCGGCGCACGGAGACCACGCCGCCGCGGACGGGGCGGCGTCGAGCGCACCCGTCGGGTCGGCGCCGGACCACGGGTCGGGCCACCACGCCGACCACCTGCTCATGCTGTGTGCCGCCATGCTGGCCGTCGCCGCCCTGCTGCTCCTCGCGAGCCTGCTGGTCCGCATCGTGCGCCCGGTCAGGCTCGTCGGGGCCTTCGCACCCCTTGCACCCACCGCGACCGTCCGGTCCTGGGTGCGTGCCACCGGCCCACCGCCGGCGTGGCAGTTCTCCGTCATCAGGTGCTGATCGGCGTACGCCGCGGCTGCCCTGCGACCCCCACCGGGCGCACGTGCGGCTGCCGCTGCCGCCTGCCGTCCCGACCCACCCGACCTGGAGAACCCCTGACATGAGCACGACCACCCGCACCATGCCCCGCACCCTGGGCGCCCTGTCCCTCGGCCTGGCCCTCGCCCTCGGCGCCACCGCCTGCGGCGACGACACCGAGGCCGCCCGCACCGTCGAGACCAGCCCCACCGAGCACAACGACGCCGACGTCGCCTTCGCGACCGACATGATCCAGCACCACGCGCAGGCCCTCTCGATGGTCGACCTGACGCTCGACCGCCCGCTCGACCCCGAGGTCCAGGCACTGGCCGAGGAGATCCGGGCCGCGCAAGCGCCGGAGATCGAGACCATGGCCGACTGGCTGACCGACTGGGACGAGCCGGTCCCCGAGACCATGCGCGACCACGCCAACGCCGGTCACGACATGGGCGACATGTCGGAGACGATGGACGACATGGAGGACCACGGGTCCGACATGCCGGGGATGATGAGCGCCGAGGACATGGACGCCCTCGAGGGCTCCGCCGACGCCGATTTCCAGCAGATGTGGCTCGAGATGATGATCGAGCACCACGAGGGCGCGGTCGAGATGGCGGACGCCGAGCAGGAGCGTGGCCGCTTCGAGCCGGCCGTCGACCTGGCCGGGCAGATCGCCGACGCGCAGACCGAGGAGATCGCGACGATGCGCGAGCTGCTCGGGGGCTGACCACCGCACTTTTGCACTGAGTGCAACACTTCCTCCGTGAGCCCGGTCGATCAGCACGTCCCCCTGCGCGAGCAGCGCCACCGCGCCCTCGTCGACGCGGCACGCGCGCTGGCGACCGAGCACGGGGCCGACGGGTTCACCGTCGACCGGGTCGCCACGCTCGCGGGGGTGTCGCGCCGCACGGTCTTCAACCACTTCGCAGGCCTCGACCAGCTGCTGGTCGCGGTGTGCGAGCAGATCCTCGCCGAGGTCACCACCGACCTCCTCGCGGGCGTCGACCGCGGCACCACCGACCTGCCCGCAGGCCCCGCCGGCGGCCCGGCCGCGCTCGACGCGGTCTGCGAGGCCACCCGCGACGTCGACCTCCCGACGGCGATCGTCACGATCCAGCACGTGCTCGGCGGTCCCGACGTCGCCGACGAACGCGCGGACGCGATCTCACGCACCGCCTTCGAGCACGTCGCGGGTCGCCTGCGCGAGCGCCTGCTGGAGCGTGCACCGGGGCTCGACCCGCTCGACCTCGAGCTCACCCTGACCCTGCTCACGAGCGGCCTCGCGACCATCGCGCGCCACTGGCTCGAGGAGCAGCCCGCACCTCCCACCCGGGTGTCCCCCGACGCCCGCGCCGCCTGGGACCGGCTGCTCGACCGCCTGCTGCACCGGCTCCGCGCCGGCCACGCCGGCTGACCCACCCCGACCCCGAAGACCCACCCCCGAAAGGCCGTCACCCGACATGGCTGAGCTCCTCTTCCGCATCGGTCGCTTCGCCGCGCGGCGCCACTGGACCGTGATCGGCGCCTGGCTGGGCGTGCTGGTGGTCACCGTGGTGACGTACGTGTCCTTCGCCGGCGCGCTGTCGTCGTCGATCACGCTGCCCGACACCCCCACCACACGGGTCTCCGGCCAGCTCGAGCGCGACTTCGACGGCGCCGGGGGCGGCAACGGCACGATCGTCGCCGAGACGAGCGACGGCTCGGCCTTCACCGAGGCGCAGCAGCGCGAGCTCACTGCGCTCCTCGACCGGATCGGCGAGGTCGACGACGTCTCCGACGTGGCCGACCCCTTCGCCACCCAGGAGCAGCTCGACTCCTCTGCGGAGCAGGTCGCCGACGGCCAGCAGCAGCTGGAGGACGGACTGGCCCAGCTCGACGGGGCGCAGGCCCAGGTCGACGCCGGCCGCGAGGCGATCGCCGACCAGCGGGCGCAGGCGCGCGAGGACGGCACCCTGCGATCGATCCGCGCCCAGCTCGCCGACGCCGAGCAGCAGCTCGACGAGGGCCAGGCCGAGATCGACCGGCAGCGCGAGCGGGTCGAGCAGGAGTCCGCACCGCTCGAGGTGGGCGTGGTGCTGTCGGACCTGTCCGCCGGCTACCGCACGGTGTCGCAGGACGGCTCGGCCGCCGTGGCCAACGTGACCTTCACGGTGCCGATCAACGAGCTCACCGCCGAGGTGAAGACCGAGATCGAGGGCCTGGTCGCCGACGCCGACATCGAGGGCGTCGAGCTCCACCCCTCGCAGGAGATCGCCCAGACGGTGCCGTCGATCCTGGGCCCGGGTGAGATCGCCGGCGTGGTCATCGCGGCCATCGCGCTCTTCGTGGTGCTCGGCACCGTGCTCGGCGCGGCGCTGCCGCTCGTCACCGCCCTGCTCGGCGTGGGCGTGGCGTCCCTGGCATCCCTGTCGTTCTCCGGGCTGGTGGAGTTCGTCTCCGTCACGCCGGTGCTCGGAGTGATGCTCGGCCTCGCGGTCGGTATCGACTACTCCCTCTTCATCATCAACCGGCACCGCCGCCAGCTGATGCAGGGCGCCGACCTGCACGACTCGATCGGCCTGGCCAACGGCACCTCGGGCAACGCGGTCGTCTTCGCCGGCGTCACGGTGATCGTCGCGCTGCTCGCCCTCAACGTCACCGGTGTCGGGTTCCTCGGGCTGATGGGCACCGTCGGCGCCGTCGCCGTGCTCGTCGCGATCCTCATGGCCGTCACCCTCACCCCGGCCGTGCTCGGCCTCGTCGGACCTCGCATCCTGCGCAAGCGCGAGCGCGCCCGACTCGCCGCAGGGGACGAGGCGCCGGACGACGCCGCGATCACCGAGCGGGACACGCCGATGACCACCCGCCACGCACTGACCGTGCTCGCCCTCGGGATCGTCGCCCTGCTGGTGCTGGCCGCGCCCGCCACGCAGATGCGGCTCGGACTGCCGGACGGCTCCACCCAGCCGGAGGACTCGTCCGGCTTCCTGGCCCACGAGGTGCAGGCGGACAAGTTCGGCGAGGGCTTCAACGGGCCCCTGCTCGTCGTCGCCGACCTCCCCGCGCCGGTCGCCGAGGACGACCTGCTCGCCCAGCAGGCCGCGATCGGCCAGGCCATCGACGACGTGGGCGGGATCGTCGCGGTCGTCCCGATCGGCGCCTCGCGCGACGCAGAGGCGCTGGCCTTCCAGGTCATCCCGGCCTACTGGCCCTCCAGCGAGGCGACCGGCCGCCTGGTGGACGACCTCCGCGACCTCACTCCGTCGACCGCCGGCGGCGAGGCCACCCTCGGCGTGGCAGGCAACGCCAGCGCCGGCATCGACATCTCGGACAAGCTCTCCGACGTGCTGCCGGTCTACCTCGCGCTGGTCGTCGGCCTCTCGCTGCTGATCCTCGTCGTGGTCTTCCGCTCGATCCTGGTCCCACTCACCGCCACGCTCGGCTTCGTGCTGTCGCTGCTCGCGACCTTCGGCGGCATCACCGCGATCTTCCAGCTCGGCTTCCTCAGCGACCTCTTCGGCGTCCACGCGCCCGGGCCGGTGCTGAGCTTCCTGCCGATCATCGCCACCGGCATCCTCTTCGGCCTCGCCATGGACTACCAGCTCTTCCTGGTCTCCGGGATGCGGGAGGCGTACGCCCACGGCGCCCCGGCACGCGTCGCGGTGCAGCACGGGCTCAACGCCGGGCGGGCGGTCGTCACGGCCGCGGCGATCATCATGATCTCCGTCTTCGCGGGCTTCATCTTCTCCCACGACGCGACCATCAAGCCGATCGGCTTCGGCCTGGCCTTCGGCGTGCTGCTCGACGCCTTCGTGGTGCGGATGGTGCTGATCCCGGCCGCGATGCACCTGCTCGGCGAGCACGCGTGGTGGCTGCCGCGCTGGCTGGACCGGATCCTGCCCGACGTCGACGTGGAGGGCGCGAAGCTCGAGCGCAGCCACCCGGTGCACGCTGCGCCGACTCACGACACAATGGCTCCGTGACCGACTCCCGCCCCGTCCGCACCTGGCTGACCGACATGGACGGGGTCCTCGTGCGCGAGGAGGACCCGATCCCGGGGGCGAAGGAGTTCATCGGCGCCCTGCGCGAGCAGGAGATCCCCTTCCTGGTCCTGACGAACAACTCGATCTTCACCCCGCGCGACCTCCGCGTGCGGCTGCTGCGCAGCAGCGGCATCGACGTGCCGGAGGAGTCGATCTGGACCTCGGCGCTCGCGACTGCGCAGTTCCTCGACGACCAGCGCCCTGGAGGTTCGGCGTACGTCGTGGGCGAGACCGGGCTGACCGCGGCGGTCCACGACATCGGATACGTGATGACGGACCAGGACCCCGACTACGTCGTGCTCGGCGAGACCCGGACCTACTCCTTCGAGGCCATCACCCGCGCCATCCGGCTGATCAACGACGGCGCGCGCTTCATCGCCACCAACCCCGACCCGAGCGGCCCGAGCGCCCAGGGGATGCTGCCGGCGACCGGGTCGGTGGCGGCGCTGATCAGCACCGCCACGGGCCGCCAGCCCTACTTCATCGGCAAGCCCAACCCGCTGATGATGCGCAGCGCGCTCAACCGCATCGAGGCGCACTCGGAGACGACGGTGATGATCGGCGACCGGATGGACACCGACATCATCAGCGGCCTCGAGGCGGGCCTGCGCACGATCCTCGTCGCGACGGGCGCGACCGAGCGCCACCAGGTGCAGGACTTCCCCTACCGGCCCACGATGGTCGTCGACTCGATCGCCGACGTGGTGCCGATGGTCGGGCAGATGCTGCTGCCCGAAGAGGCGGGCGAAGCCCTGGAGTAGGGCTCAGCCGTGCGGTGTCCTCGGTTCGTCAGCCGCACCAGGATCACCGCACTGTGGCGCTCCTCAGGCGGCGCGACCGGGCAGCAGGCGGCGTACGGCTCCGCGCAGCGCGCTCTCGGGGCGACCACCGCGCTGGATGGGGAGCAGGTGGGTGAGGTTCTCGCGCTCGGCCATGAGCTGGATCGCGTCGTCCTCGTAGCCCTGCGCCAGGGACCCGGCGGCGGCGAGGTCGTCGCGGGCGACCGCGGCCTCGACCATGCGGGCGTAGTGGTCGTGCAGCTCGTCGAGCTCGTCGATCAGTCGCATCTCGTTCTCCTCGGGGTGGGGACTTATGTCTCCAGTGTGCCGAAGTCTTTGGAACGATCCAATACGCGGGCGGTGTGACCTTGCCCGCGTGCTTCACACGTCGTGCGACACCCGCCGGTCGAGGTGGTCGAGCGCGACCGCGGTGGCGACCGCCAGCGCCACGCCGACGACGGTGGCGACGGTCCGCTCGAGGGCCAGCGCGACCCCGGAGCCAGCCAGCCCGGACGAGCCGAGCAGCACCAGCATCGGGGCGGCGTACGTCGTCGCGCGCAGGTTGTCGCCGACCATGCCCCACGCGGCGGTGAGGACCACGCAGCCGGCGGCGAGGACCAGCACGACGGGCAGCGGCAGCAGCACGACCGCCGCCACACCCACGAGCAGGCCGACGACCGTCCCCACCACCCGGTCGCGGGCGAGCGAGCGCGTCTCCTCCGCAACCGGCCGCAGCACGAGCGAGAGGGCGAGCACGACCCAGTAGCCGTGCGTCACCTCGAGCTCCATGAGAACCCCGAGGGCCAGCGCCGCGGTCGCCGCGAGCGCAACCGCATGGCGCCGGGCCAGTGCCGCACCGACCATGACGGCAGGCGCCCGCAGGCCGAGCACAGCGGCGGTGGCGACGACGGTGCCGACGCCCGTCGCCAGCGACAGCGCGGTGACCCAGCGGTCGTCCGGGAGGCCGGCCGAGGCGGCCACCGCGGTCAGCACGGGCACCATCGCACCGCCTCCCGGGCACCGACGACCGACCGGCGCCTGGAGCAGCGAGACGACGGCGACCGCGGCCGCGGCGAGCCACGGCTCGCCCTGCGCGGCGAGCCCGAGCAGGGCGGCCAGGACCAGCAGGCCCCCGGTGGCCAGGCGTACGGAACCGGACACCCGGTGGGTCGCCACCGGGAGCGCGGAGGCGACGCCGAGGACGAACCAGACCACGCCCAGCGCGCCCACCAGCCAGGCGATCACGAGCGCCAGAGCCAGCACCGGGGCGAGCGCAGCGACTGCAGCCCTCAGCGCACGCGCGGGCGGGACGCGGGGCGTGGGCATCACCCGTCCGAACCCGCGCGGTCACCGCCGAAGGCACGCACCGCCAGGCGCGCCGCGAGCGCGAGCACCACGACGTCGAAGACCAGGTGCACCGTGGCCACGCCCCGCGCGACCTGCCCGACGGGGTGCACCTCGCCGTAGCCGACGGTCGCCATCGTGCTGGCGGTGAAGTAGAGCGCGTCCAGCCGGGTCTCGATGCCGACCATCTGGTCCGTGCCGTGGATGGCGAGCAGGTAGTAGGTCAGAGCGAAGAGCACGAGCGCGAGCTCGAGCAGCAGGGCGAGGTGGCGCCCACGCATCCCCCGCGTCGCTCCCGACAGCTGGCCCCGGGCCTCGCGGGTGATGACGAGCGCCACCCACGCGAGTGCCGACAGCGCCAGCACGAGCTCCACCGCCAGCCGCACCGGGGAGGGGCGTACGTCCAGCGGCACCGCGAAGTAGAGGACCAGCACCGCCACGAACGTCGCGGTCCCGCGCACCTGCTGGCCGACCCGGGAGCCGCTCACTGCAGCGCCGCCGTCAGCCGCATCACCGTGTCGACGTAGCGCTTGCCCGGCCCGCGCTGCGACCACTCCTCCAACGTCAGCTCCTTCGAGACCGCGCGGTAGTGGTCCTCGACCTCGCGCACGGCGGCGACCACGTCGGCGCCGGTCATCATCAGCGACACCTCGAAGTTGAGCGCGAACGAGCGCTGGTCCATGTTGCTGGAGCCGATCACCACGACGTCGTCGTCGACGGAGAAGTGCTTGGCGTGCAGGATCGCCGGCGCCGGGTAGCGGTGGATCCGCACGCCGGCCTCGAGCAGTGCCTCGTAGTAGGAGTTCTGCGCGTGGCCGACCATGAACTGGTCGGACACCTCGCTGACGAAGAGCTCCACCTCGACCCCGCGCCGGGCGGCCGTGGTGACGGCGTAGAGCAGCGACTCGTCCGGCACGAAGTAGGGGCTGGTCAGCGACAGGCGTCGGGTGGCGCCGTAGACGAGGGTGGTGAAGAGCAGCAGGTTGTTCTCCGCCTCGTAGCCCGGCCCGCTCGGCACGACCTGGCAGCTCGCGCCCGCGAGCTCGCCCTGCTCCGTGGGCCCCGCAGCCGGCGACGGCTCCACATCGAGCACCTCCCCGGTCTCCAGCGCCCAGTCGGAGGCGAAGACCGCCTCCAGCGTGGCGACCACCGGGCCCCGCAGGCGGACCATCAGCTCGAACCACTCCCGGCCGAGGCGGTGATTCTTCGGCTTGTTGTAGCCCGGCTCGGTGAGGTTCTGCGAGCCGGTGAAGCCCACCCGCCCGTCGACCACGAGCAGCTTGCGGTGGTTGCGGAGGTCGGGACGGCGGAACTTCCCCCGCAGGGGCGCGATCGGGAGCATCGGGTGCCAGGCGATGCCTGAGGAGTCGAGGGTGCGGCGCAGGTCCTTCCAGCCGGGGATGCCGCGCGAGCCGAGGTGGTCGAGCAGCAGCCGCACCTCGACGCCACGGCCCACGGCGTCGGTCAGCGCGTCCAGCAGCGGGCGGGTGAGGTCGTCGAGCGCGGTGATGTAGAACTCGACGAGCACGTAGCGCTCGGCCTTCTCCACCTCGGAGGTCATCGCCGCGACCGAGCCGGCGTAGTCCTCGAGCAGCATCACGGTGTTGTCGTGCGACAGCGGCAGCGACGCGAGCCTGTGGTTGAGCCGCACCGCGGAGGCGACGTACGCCGGCAGGTCGGCGCCCGGCTGAGCCCGGGCCTGCAGCGGGGCAGCACGCTCGGCGATGGTGGCGTTGATGCGGCGCAGGGCGGTCTCCCGGCGGCGCCCGAGGCGCGCGCTGCCGAAGAAGGCAAAGGCGATCAACCCGAGCCCGGGGGCCAGCAGCACCAGCAGCAGCCACGCCATCCCGGTGGACGGCTTGCGCCGCGCGGGGATGATCCCGATGGCGGCCACCCGCATCGCGACGCCCGCAAGCACCCACAGCGACGCGACGACGGCGAGCACGAAGGTCAGCGTGTTGTCCGGCACCCTCAGCCACCTTCCCGGCGTACGTCGTCCGGTGCCAGGACGCGACCCAGCACCGCGCTGGCCACGATGCTGGCGGACACCACGATCAGCCACGACACCAGCGCGAGCGCCGCGCCGATGACGCCGTAGTTGTCCGCGTTGCGGGTCACCAGCCCGGGCAGCCAGATCGCGGTCCCCCAGCCGACGAGCAGCTGCACGACGGCGCTGGCGACGGCGCCCGGCAGCAGCCGGCGCACCGGCACCCGACGGGCCAGCATGAGGTGCGAGGCGAGCGCCCAGCCGCCGACCACCACCCCGAGCTGGACGAGCAGGACCAGGACCGCGAGCAGTGGGCTCTCGCGCAGCACGTTGCCCAGCCACGACAGCCCGAAGAGCACGACCATCAGCACCACGAGGCCGAGGGTGCGGTGCACCGTGCCGCGGGCTCCCGGGCGCGGGAGGTCCCACGCGGCGCCGAAGGTGCGCTGCAGCGACCGCGCGAAGCTGTTGGACGTCCACACCAGCACGACGACGCTGAGCAGGGTGATGCCTCCGGTCGCCTCCGGCGGTCGGTCGAAGAGGATCCGCACCGACTCCTCGGCCGACCCGTCGAGGGCGAACCGGCGCACGAGGTAGGACCCGACCGCGCTGCTGCCGCCCGTGCCCGTGACCGTCGCCACGACGATGAGGAGAGGGATGACGGCGATGAAGGCCTGGCCCGCGAGCATCAGGACGCGGTCGCGACCGTCGATGTCGAGGAAGAGCCGCACCAGCCGCACCGGCCGGGTGTGCTCGAAGCGGTCGACGTGCTCGAGGACGTCGGCACGCCAGCGAGGTCCCGCCACGGCGACCTCCCTCGCAGCCGTCGGCGCACGCGACGTCCGGCTCGAACGATAGCGGCGCGCGGACCGGCCCGTCCCGGGTCTGGACCGGTCCTCGCACCGCGGGCAGGTCCGTTGCGCCAGGGCGGCCGCGTCCGTCACCCTTCAGGAAGCGTCGGAGGAGGGGAGCGCCCATGGGTCGGCGTACGTGGGTGGTCGGCGTGGTCCTCGCCCTGCTGCTGGTGCCGGGAGCGGCAGCCGGCGCCGAGGAAGGGGCCGAGGCCGAGGACGAGGCGACCACGTCGGCCGAGCAGGAGCTCGCCGAGACCTACGCGCCGGTGATGATGCTGGTCGACCAGGCCGAGGAGTGCGGGCCGGGTGAGCCCTATGTCCCGAGCGACGTCGACGCCCTCTTCGACGAGAGCTCGATCGCGCTGCGCGGCCCGTGGACCGACCGCGACCTGGTCACCGTCGGACCGAGCGCCGAGGAGCTGTCGCAGGGCCTGGAGGGCTACGCGCTCGACCAGCCCGGCGACCCGCTCAAGCCGGGCTGCGACTACGAGGACTGGGCCGACAGCGTGTGGGGCTCGGACCCGCAGCCCACGATCTACGCCCACGTCGCGACCGAGTCCGGCGTCGAGGACCGGATCGCGCTGCAGTACTTCTTCTTCTATCCCTTCAACGACTACAACAACAAGCACGAGGCCGACTGGGAGCGGATCCAGGTCGAGTTCGCCGCACCCGACGCCGAGGCCGCCCTGGGCACCGCGCCCGACCTCGTCCTCTACTCCCAGCACTACGGCGCCGAGCGCGCCGACTGGGACGACGACAAGCTGGAGCTCACCGACGGCACCCACCCGGTCGTCTACGTCTCCGCGGGCTCGCACGCCAGCCAGTACGACGAGGGGCTCTACCTCGGCCGCTCGGCCAGCGAGGGCTTCGGCTGCGACACCACCATCGGCCCGCACGACGAGGTGCGACCGGCCGTCGTCACCATCCCCAGTGACCTCGAGGCGGCGGCCGAGCAGTTCCCCTGGACCACCTACCGCGGGCACTGGGGCGAGGTCGGTCCGCAGCGCTTCTACGAGGGCCCGACCGGCCCGAACATGAAGCAGGCGTGGAAGAAGCCCTTCACCTGGTCGGCCAAGGCACGCGACCACAGCTTCTCGCTCCCCGGCGCCGAGGTCGCGGGCAGCACGGCGGGCACCTACTTCTGCACCCTCGTCGGCTCGGGCTCCGACGTCTTCCGCCGCTTCTCCGCAGACCCCGCACCGACCCTCCTGGTCCTGCTCGGTGTGCTGCTCGCCCTCGCCTGGGTCGTACGCCGCTCCGGCTGGGCAGAGGCCTCACCGGTCCCGGCGCTCGCCGAGCGTCGTCCCGGCCAGGTCGTCGGCGCGGCGCTGCGGATGCTGCGGTGCCACTGGCGCGTCTTCCTGCTCGTCGCCGCCCCGGCCGCCGTCGCCTCCGTCGCCTCGTCCGCACTGACCGCGGCGACACCGCCGGTCTCCGCCTGGTGGTGGTCGGTGCTGTCGGGCGCGGTCCTGCTGGTGCTGGTCGTGGCGCTCGCGTGGGCCCAGCTCGCGTCGGCCCAGGCGGTCGTCGACCTCGACGCCGAACGGCCGGTGACGCTCCGCTCGCTCGTGGTCGCGACGCGTGCCCGGGTGCCGGCGCTGCTGGCGACCATCGTCCTCTGGGCGGTCGTGCTCGTGCCGCTCCTGGTCACCGGCGTGCTCTCACCGGTCGCGCTGGTGCTGCTCGTCGCGTGGTCGCTGGTGTTGCCGGTCGTGCAGCTCGAGGGCCTCGGCGGGTGGCGGGCACTGCGTCGCAGCGCCCACCTCGTGCGCCACCAGGTGCTCACCGTGCTGCTCGTGATCGCGGTCTCGGTGGCGCTCGTCTCGATGCTCGGCGGCGTCCTCGCGGCGCTGGCCTTCATCGTCTCCCCCGCGCCCTTCGGCGTCGTGAGCGGCATCCCCCAGCTGGTCACGACGCTCGTGTGGCCGGTGACCGCGCTGCTGACGACGTACGCCTGGGCGAACGGACGGGCCCGGGAGACCGCAGCCGATCAGCGCGCGTAGGGGGTGAGCAGCTGGTCGACGGGGGCGTAGTCGTCGCGCAGCACCGGGGCGCTGCCGACCCACGCGTCGAGGTCCTCCCCCTCGAGCGCACCCCAGGCGAGGTCGCGCTCGGCCATCCGGTCCTCGAGCGCGGTGACGTCGAGCGGTGACTCCGAGGCAACCACGACCAGGTTGCCCCCCTCCTCCCCGGCGAGCGACGACGGCTCGGCGAGCAGCGCCACGTGGTCGAAGACCTCGGCCGTCGTCGCGACCGCGGCCCGGGCGAAGTCGAGCGGACCGAAGTCGATGACGTTGGCGACGTAGACCCCGTCCGCGGTCAGTGCCTCCTCCAGGCCGCCGACGGCCTCGACGCTCGCGAGGTGCCACGGCACGCTGACGCCGCCGAAGGCGTCGCCCACCACCAGGTCGAGGGCGGCGGGCCCGAGGTCGTCGATCGCGAGGCGGCCGTCCTCGACGTCGACCACGACGCCCTCGGGCAGCGAGCCGCCGAGGAGGCGTACGTCGGCCTCGACCACGCCCGCGTCGATCTCCGACACCCGGCTGCTGGTGCCGGGACGGGTGGTGGCGAGGTAGCGCGGCAGGGTGAGGCCGCCGGCGCCGAGGTGGTAGGCCTCGAGCGGCTCGGCCTCGGCGAAGGCCGTGTCGGTGACCGAGGCCATCGCCTGGACGTAGGCGAACTCGAGGTGCGTCGGGTCCTCGACGTCGACGTAGGAGTGCCGCAGCCCGTCGAGCACGAGGGTCCTGCCGGTGGGCCGCTCGGGGTCGGTGGTGATCGCGAGGCAGTGGTAGGTCGTCTCGGTGTCGCAGCCGCTCGGCGCGGCCGCCGCGCCGAGCCCGGCCAGCGCCACGACGAGCGCCAGCACGACATCGCTGCGGCCGCGACGCCCGGCCACCTGCACCGCCACCGCGGCCACGAGCAGCGCGACCCCGAGGCCGACGAGGATCCCGCTGACCGGCACCCGCGAGATCAGCACGAAGCCGGTCACCACGGTGCCGAAGATCGCCCCCACCGTGCCGACGCCGGAGAGGTGGCCCACCACGCTGCCGGTCTGCTGGAGGCTGGTGAGGCGCAGCTTGATCACCACCGGCGTCACCGCCGACAGCAACGCGCCCGGCACGAGGATCGACAGGGTGGCCATGAGGAGCAGCAGCCCGGGGCTGCCGGAGGCCGCCGCGCCGCGCACGAGCGTCGGCGTCAACGCGACCGCGGCGCCGGAGACGCCCAGCAGCGGGCCGAGCAGGTGCCGTGGCGCGACGCGGTCGGCGCTCCACCCGCCGGCCCAGGTGCCTGCGGCGATGGCGGTCAGGGCCAGGCCGATCACCATCGTGTTCGTCTCGAGGGTCAGGCCGAAGTAGGGCGCCAGCAGCCGCAGCGCGACGAGCTCGACGACCAGCACCGCCGCCGACGAGCCGAAGACCAGGGCGGCGGCGACCCACGGACCGAGCCCAGGGCCGGTCGTCGACCCCGGAGCCTCGGCCGCTGCCTCGTCACTCGTCATGCGCAGATCCTCGCCCACCGCCGCAACCGGTGTGGCGTACGCCCCTCAGGCGGCGAGCGCCAGGCCGAGCACGACGCCGGCCAGCGCGCAGGCGCCGAGCGTGCGGAGCACCGACCACCCGCGCCAGAAGACCAGCGCGCAGCCCAGCACGGTGATCGCCAGCGACGGCCACTCGAGGGAGGCGAGCAGGGGATACTCCACGTCGAGCGGGCCCGCGGTGAGGCGGGCGGTGTCGGCGAAGAGGGTGTGGAGGGCGAAGAAGACCGCGAGGCTGGCGATCACCCCGACGACCGCCGCCGTGATCCCGGCGAGCGCGGCGGCGAGGTCGCGGTTGCCGCGCAGGCGCTCGACGTAGGGGGCGCCGAGGAGGATGAAGAGGAAGCACGGCACGAAGGTCACCCACGTCGTGAGCAGCGCGGCGAGCACCGCCGCCACCCACGGGTCGAGCCCGCCCGGCGCGCGGTAGGCGCCGACGAAGGCGACGAACTGCACCACCATCACCAGCGGTCCGGGGGTGGTCTCGGCGAGCGCGAGGCCGCGCACCATCTCGCCCGGGGCCAGCCAGCCGTAGACCGAGACCGCCTGCTGGGCGACGTAGGCCAGGACGGCGTACGCCCCGCCGAATGTGACCACGGCCGCCCCGGAGAAGAAGAGGCCCTGGTCGACGAAGATGCTCGAGCGCCCGAGCAGCACAGCAGCGAGCGCGACGGGGGCGAACCAGGCGGTGAGGCCGATGGCGAGGACCAGTGCGGACCGGCGGGTGCTCGGGCGCTCGGAGTGCAGCGCGTCGTCGCTGATCAGCGGCGCCGGGCCGTCGTCCACGGCCGCCCGGGGCGGGTGGGTGAGGGTCGGGATCCGGCGGCCGAGCAGCCAGCCGAGGAGGGCCGCGACGGCGACCACGGCCGGGAAGGGGACGGCGAAGAAGGTCAGGGCGACGAACGACAGCACCGCGAGCGCGACCAGCGCCGGGTGGCCGAGGCCCTTGCGGCCGACGCGGACCACGGCCTGCACCACGATCGCGATGACCGCGGGCGCGAGGCCGAGGAAGAGCGACTCGACGAGCGTGCTGTCGCCGTAGGCGACGTAGATCCCCGAGAGCACCAGCAGCGCCACGACGCCGGGGAGGATGAAGAGGATCCCCGCGACCAGCGCGCCACGCACGCCGTTGAGCAGCCACCCGACGTACGTCGCCAGCTGCTGGGCCTCGGGCCCGGGCAGCAGCGTGCAGTAGGACAGCGCGAAGAGGAACCGCTGCTGCCCGATCCAGCGCTTCTCGTCGACGAGCGTGCGCTGCATGACCGCGATCTGCCCGGCGGGTCCGCCGAAGGTCTGGAGCGAGATGGCGAACCAGGTCCTCGCGGCCTCGCGCAACGGGATGACGTCGCGGGTCGTGCTGGAGCCGGTGCCCATGGCTGCATGGGACCGTGCCCGCGGGAGCAAAGTCAAGCCGACCGGTCGACTTAGCCCCGGACATGCCCGACGCCCCGGCCGCGGCCGGGGCGTCGGTGGATGCTGCGGTGGCTCAGGCGGTCTTGTTCTTGCCGGCCACGGACTCGGCCACGCCGATCAGCAGGACGGCGAACACGACGGCGAGCACGAAGCCCAGCACGTTGAGCTCGAAGATGCTGCCCTTGTTGAAGAAGTTGGCGATGACGCCACCGATCACCGAGCCGACGAGGCCCAGGCCGAGGGTGGCGAGGATGCCCAGGTTCTGCTTGCCGGGCTTGATGAGCCGGGCCAGCGCTCCGATGATGAGGCCGGCGACGAGGAATCCGATCATGTGCTGCTCCTTGGCTCTTGACGGACGTCGTGGTGACGCCCTCCCTCGAGCGTAGAGGCTCGCGCGCTCATCGCTGCTTCCCCGAGACCTCGCCGATCGCCGCGTCGAGGATCGACAGGCCCTCGCGCGCCTCGTCGGGGGTGATGGTCAGCGGCGGCACGACGTGGATGCGGTTGAAGTTGGCGAACGGCAGCATCCCCCGGCGCCGGCACGCGGCGAGGATCGCGTTCATCTCCGGGCTGCTCGCACCGTACGGCGCCAGCGGCTCGCGGGTCGCGCGGTCCGCCACCATCTCGACGGCCCAGAAGGCGCCGGTGCCGCGCACCTCACCGATCCACTCGTGGCGCGCGGCCAGCTCCGCGAGCCCGGGTCCGAGGACCTCGTCGCCGAGCCGCGCGGCCTGCTCGACGACCGCGTCGTCCTCCATCGTCTCGATGGTCGCGACGGCCGCGGCACAGGCCAGCGGGTGGCCGGAGTAGGTCAGTCCGCCGGGGTAGACCCGGTCGTCGAAGGTGCGCTGGATCGCGCCGCTGATCGCGACTCCACCGAGCGGGACGTAGCCGGAGTTCACGCCCTTGGCGAAGGTGAGCAGGTCCGGCACGACCTCCCCGTCCGTGGCGCCGTGCTCGATCGCGAACCACTTCCCGGCGCGGCCGAAGCCCGACATCACCTCGTCGGCGATGAGCATGATCCCGGACCGGTCGCACAGCTCGCGCACGCCGGCGAGGTAGCCCGGCGGCGGCACCATGATGCCGGCCGTCCCGGGGATGGACTCCAGCATGACCGCCGCGATCGTGGCCGGGCCCTCGAGCGCGATGACCTGCTCGAGGTGGGCGAGCGCGCGCTGGCACTCCTCCTCCTCGGTCGTGGCGGAGAAGGCGCTGCGGTAGAGGAAGGGACCGAAGAAGTGGACCGTGCCCGTCGAGCCGTGGTCGCTGGCCCACCGGCGCGGGTCGCCGGTGACGTTGACCGCGAGGTGGGTGCCGCCGTGGTAGCTGCGGTAGGTCGAGAGCACCTTGTGGCGACCGGTGTGCAGCCGGGCCATCCGGATGGCGTGCTCGTTGGCGTCGGCGCCGCCGTTGGTGAAGAAGATCCGGTCCAGGTCGCCCGGCGTGTGGGAGGCGATGAGCCGCGCCGCCTCCGAGCGGGCACCGTTGGCGTGGCCCGGCGCGACCGTGCAGAGCGTCGCGGCCTGCTCCTGGATGGCCGCGACGATGCGCGGGTGCTGGTGGCCGAGGTTGGTGAAGACCAGCTGCGAGGTGAAGTCGAGCAGCCGGTTGCCCTCGCCGTCCCAGACGTGCGAGCCCTCGGCCTTCGTCACGACCATCGGGTCGAGCGCGGCCTGGGCGGACCAGGAGTGGAAGACGTGGCGGCGGTCGAGCTCGTGGGCGCGCGCCGGGTCGTCGAAGGTGCGTACGCCGCTCCGGGCGGCAGTGGTGTCAGACATTGCGGGGGAATCCCAGCTCGAGGCCGCCCTCGGGACGGGCGGCGGGGTTGATCCAGCGGGTGGTGACGACCTTGGCGCGGGTGAAGAAGTGCACGCCCTCGGTGCCGTGGGCGTGGGTGTCGCCGAAGAGCGAGCGCTTCCATCCGCCGAAGGAGTAGTAGGCCACGGGCACCGGGATCGGCACGTTGACGCCGATCATGCCGACCTCGACGTCGTTCTCGAAGCGTCGTGCGGCACCGCCGTCGTTGGTGAAGATCGCCGTGCCGTTGCCGTAGTCGTTGGCGTTGACCAGCGCGACCGCCTCGTCGTACGACGCCACCCGCACGACCGAGAGGACCGGGCCGAAGATCTCCTCGCGGTAGATCTCCATGTCGGGGGTGACGTGGTCGAAGAGCGTGGGCCCGAGCCAGAACCCGTCCTCGGCGCCGCGGGCCTGCACGTCGCGGCCGTCCACGACGACCTTGGCCCCCGCCGCCTCGCCGGAGTCGATGAGGCCAGCGACCCTGTCGCGGTGCGCGCGGGTCACCAGCGGACCCATGTCGGCCTCCCGGGCCGCCTCGCCCCCGGTGCCGGCCGCCTCGGTGGCGCTCGTGCCACCGTCGCCGATCAGCAGCGTGCGGGTGCGCTCGGCGATGCGGGCGACGAGGTCGTCGGCCACGGGATCGACCGCGACGAGCACGCTGATCGCCATGCAGCGCTCGCCGGCCGAGCCGTAGCCGGCGTTGACCGCGGCGTCGGCGGCGAGGTCGAGGTCGGCGTCAGGCAGGACGACCATGTGGTTCTTCGCGCCGCCCAAGGCCTGCACGCGCTTGCCATGGCGGCTGGCCCGCTCGTAGACGTACTGCGCGACCGGGGTGGACCCGACGAAGCTGATGGCCGCGACGTCCGGCGACTCCAGGAGCGCGTCGACGGCGACCTTGTCGCCCTGGAGGACGTTGAAGACGCCGTCGGGCAGGCCGGCCTCCTTCCACAGCTCGGCCAGCCACAGGGCGGCCGACGGGTCCTTCTCGCTGGGCTTGAGGACCACCGTGTTGCCGGCCGCGATCGCGACCGGGAAGAACCACATCGGCACCATCGCCGGGAAGTTGAAGGGGCTGATGATGCCCACCACGCCGAGCGGGGAGCGCTTGGAGTGCACGTCGACGCCGGACGACGCGCTGTCGCTGTGCCCGCCCTTGAGCAGGTGGGAGATGCCGCACGCGAACTCCACGACCTCCTGGCCGCGGGCGATCTCGCCGAGCGCGTCGGAGTGGACCTTGCCGTGCTCGGCGGTGATCAGGTGGGCGAGCTCTCCCTTGCGGCTGTTGAGCAGCTCACGGAAGGCGAACAGGACCTGGGTGCGAGCGGCCAGCGAGGCCTCCCCCCACGCCTTGGCGGCGCGCGACGCGGACGCGATGACGGCGGCGGCGTCCGCCTCGTCGGCGAGCGCGACCCGGCCGGAGACCTGACCGGTGGCGGGGTTGGTGACGTCGGCCCACCGGTCGGAGGCGCCGTCGAGGCGACGGCCGTCCGCCCAGTGCGTGATCGAGGTGGTCATGCGGGTGCTCCCTGGGTGGTGTGGGGCGGACGGCTCCATCCTCGCCGTCCCGACCGCGCACAGCGCCCGACGATCCGTCGGATCGCCACCTCGAGGTCGACGCCTTGTCGCCGCTCCGGTGCCCGGCCGTCGCTCAGGAGTCGAAGCCCAGGCCCGCCGCGTCGAGGGCGCGCAGCCAGGGGTCGCGACGGCCCTGCCGGTGGTCGGCGCGGTCGAGCGAGCGGCGCGTGAGGTTGATGCCGATCGCCGCGACGGGCTCGGGCGGGAAGGGCAGCGGACGGCGCCGCACCATGTCCAGCTCGGTGCGCTCGGTGCGCTCGTGCGCCAGGAGGTCGAGCAGCACCTCGGCCGCGAAGCGGGTGGCGCCGACCCCGAGCCCGGTGAACCCCGCGGCGTACGCCACCCGGTCGCGGTACGCGAGGCCGTAGAACGCGGCGAACCGGGTGCACGTGTCGATGGCGCCGGCCCAGCGGTGGGTGAAGGAGAGTCCCTCGAGCTGCGGGAAGGTGGCGAGGAAGTGCGACGCGAGCCGGGTGAAGCTCTCCGGCCGGTCCTCGTAGCGCGCCTTCAGCCGGCCGCCGAAGTGGTAGACCGCGTCGTAGCCGCCGTAGAGGATCCGGTCGTCTGCGGTGAGCCGGGAGTAGTGGAACTGGTTGGCCAGGTCGCCGAGCCCCTCGCGCCCGGCCCACCCGATCGAGGCGCGCTGCTCCGCGGTCAGCGGCTCGCTCATCAGGACGTAGTCGTAGACCGGCACCGTCATCGGCCGCGCACGGCGCAGCAGCGAGGGGAAGACGTTGGTCGCGAGCACCACGCGGTCGGCCAGCACCGTGGCACGCGCGGTCTCGACGCGGACCCGGCCGGAGGCGTCGCGTGACAGCCCCTCCACCGCGGAGCCCTCGTGGACCTCCACCCCCAGCTCACGGGCGACCCGCGCCAGCTCGTGCGCGAGCCGCGCCGGGTGGACCATCGCGGCCTCGTCGGCGACCTTGCGGCCACCGAGGAAGAGGGGACTGTCGACGAGCGCCCGGACCCCCGCGGCGTCCAGCCGGTCGGGGCCGAGCCAGTCGAGCTCGTGCTCCTCGACGGCCGCGTGGACGACCCCGGTGCGCTCCCACTGGCAGTCCAGGCCCCAGGACGCCACGTCGGCCTCGAAGGCGTCGAGGTTCTGCCGGCCGAGCCGGTCGAGGACGTCGTACTCGTCGGGCCAGCGCGCGCGCCCGTTGGCCTCGCCGTGCGTGATCGAGGCCTCGCAGAACCCGCCGTTGCGACCCGACGCCGCCCAGCCGATGTGCTGCGCCTCGAGCAGCACGACGTGCCGGCCGGGGTCGCGCCGCTTGGCCAGCACCGCCGTCCAGAGACCGAGGTAGCCGCCGCCCACGACGACCAGGTCGGCCCGGGTCGAGGCGGTCAGCGGCGTCGGCACCGGGACGTCGTGGGAGTCCTCGAGCCAGAAGACGGCCTGCCGCGAGGGCGCCAGCGCCTGCTCGACCAGCCGCGGGTCAGGGGCGTGCCGCTCGTACGCGGTGGGCGCGGGTCGTGCGGGCACGGGCTCGTCTCCGGTGGTGGGGCAGCGGCTGCGGTGCTCCGAGTGTGGCGCTCCCGCGTGCGCACGCCGGGCGCCAGAACGTCGGGGACCGCGTCCAGAGTGCGACACATCGTCGGAGGAGGTCTGGGACACTCGTCCCATGTCGCAGCTGACCGTCGCCGAAGCGCTGCAGCTCCCCGCCTTCCAGCGGGCCGAGCCGGTGGTGGTGGCCGGCGAGGACGGGCTGGCCCGCCCCATCCGGTGGGCGCACGCCACCGAGCAGCGCGACGTGGTGCCACTGCTGCGCCCCGGGGACCTGGTGCTGACGATGGGCACCGGGCTCCCCGACGACTCCGACGAGGACGGCTGGCGCCGCTTCGCCGCGGACCTGGCCGAGGCCGAGAGCTCCGGCCTGGTGGTCGAGCTCGGCCGCCGCTGGAGCGACGCCGTCCCGCCCGCGCTCGTGGCGGCCTGCCGTGAGCAGTCGGTCCCGCTGGTCGTGCTCACCCACGAGACCCGCTTCGCGGCGCTGACGCAGGCGATCGGCGAGCGCGTGGTCGACGTCCAGCTCGACGAGCTCGTCGAGGCGCAGCGCGTCCACGAGACCTTCACCGAGCTGAGCTTCGCACAGGCGGGCCCCGCCGACATCCTCGACGCCGTGTGCCGCCTGACGGGCGGGCCGGTCGTGCTCGAGAACGCCGAGCACCGCCCGCTCGACTTCCTCACCGGCACCGCCCCCTCGGCCGGCTTCCTCGACAACTGGCAGGCCAGGTCCTCCCGCGTCACCCTCGCCCGGCGCACCGGCTGGGACGAGCGGCTCGGCTGGCTGGTGACCCGACTCGGCAGCGACGAGCGCGACTGGGGCCGGCTCGTCATCGCCTCCCCACAGCGGCCCTCCCAGCGGCTGGTGGCGGTCGCGGAGCGCGCGGCGGCCGCCCTGGCGCTGCACCGGTTGCACGACCGCGACCGCGACAACGTCGTACGCCGGACCCACCTCGAGCTGGTGCAGGGGCTGCGGAGCGACCCGGACGCGCCGGGACTGCTCGAGCGGTGCGAGGTGGCCGGGTTCCCCACACGCCGCCGGCGCTTCCTCGGCCTGGTGGCCCGCCCGCCGCTGGCGAGCCGGGTGCAGGATGCCGGCGAGGTCGTCTCGGCGTTCGTCCGCGCCGCGCACGGGCTGCGGGTGCCCGCTCTGGTGTGCGAGGTGGACCGCGAGGCGCGGGTGCTGCTGTCGGTCCCGGCCACCTCCGACCCCGACGCCGCCGCCGACCGGATCGCCGCGCGGGTGCAGGCGCTCAGCCCCCTGGTGGTGGCTGCCGGCCGGCCCACCGACACGATCGACGGCATCGACACCTCGCTGCTCGAGGCCGGGCAGGTCGCCGACGCGGTCCCGACCTCCGACGACGGCTCGTCCGTCGTCCACCGCCTCGCCGACCTGCACGTGCGGGGCCTGCTCGCGCTCCTCGGTGACGACGAGCGGATCCGGGTCTTCGCCGAGCGCGAGCTGAGGGCACTGCGCGAGGCCGACGCGGGTCCCGTCGGGCGCGGGAGCCTGCTCCCGGCGCTGCGGGCGCTGCTGGACCACCCGGCGAGCAAGACCGACGCCGCAGCGAGCCTGCACCTGTCGCGCGCCGCCTTCTACGACCGCCTCGCCAAGATCGAGCGCGTCCTCGCGATGGCCCTCGACGACCCCGAGGTGCGGCTGTCGCTGCACCTCGCGCTGCTGGCCGACGATCTGTCGCGATCGCGCTCCTGAGCCGACACCACGTCCCTGCCGACGGCGTCCACGCGGAGGCAGGATCGGCGCCATGCAGCGGATGTTGGACGTCGACGAGCCCTGCCGGCTGACCCCGGTCGAGCCCTCGACGGTCGTCGAGGGTGACCCGTACGCCGGCTCGCGGGCGCTGGCCGCCGTGGCGGGCGCCGAGGTCGGGGTCTGGGAGATGACGCCCGGCACCGCCACCGACGTCGAGGTCGACGAGGTCTTCGTCGTGCTGTCCGGATCGGCGACGGTCGAGTTCGAGGACGGCACCGTGCTGGAGCTCGGCCCCTCCTCCACCGTCCGGCTCCGTGCCGGCGACCGGACCACCTGGACCGTCCGCGAGACCCTGCGCAAGGTCTACTTCACGGGGATGGAGCCCTGAGGCGTTGCCCTCCCGGCTCTGTCGCGATCCCCGGATATCCGGGGAAAGTGGAGCCTCCCCCCCGAAGTTTCGGGGGTGAGGCTCCAGTTTCCCCGGGTGACCGGGGATCCCTCAGCCGGCGGACAGCCCCTCAGAGGTCGAAGATCGTCGTGTGCCAGGGCTTGGCGGCCACGCCGGTGATGTCGGCCATCACGTGCTTGACCTGGGTGTACTCCTCGAAGGAGTAGCTCGACATGTCCTTGCCGTAGCCCGACGCCTTCATCCCGCCGTGCGGCATCTCGGAGATGATCGGGATGTGGTCGTTGACCCACACCGTGCCGGCGTCGATCTCGCGGGCGGCCCGTTGCGCGCGGTAGACGTCGCGGGTCCAGGCCGACGCGGCGAGCCCGAAGGGCACGTCGTTGGCCAGGCGGACCGCCTCGTCGTCGGAGTCGAAGGGCAGCACCGCCAGCACGGGGCCGAAGGTCTCCTCCTGCACGATCTCGCTGTCCTGGGCGGCCCCGACGAGGAGCGTGGGCTCGTAGTAGGCGCCGTCGGCGAGCTCGCCGCCGGGCACCCTGCCGCCGGTGACGGCCGTCGCGCCCGCGGCGACCGCGCGCTCCACCATCGCGGCCACCTTGTCGCGCTGCCGGAAGGACACGAGCGGCCCCTGGTCGGTCGTCTCGTCGGTCGGCGCGCCGAGGCGTACGCGTGACATGAGGTCCGCGACACCCTCGACGAAGGCGTCGAGGCGCGAGCGGTGGACGTACGCCCGGGTCGCGGCCGTGCAGTCCTGGCCGGTGTTGATGAGGCTGGCAGCGACGGCACCCCGGATCGCGGCGTCGAGGTCGGCGTCGTCGAAGACCACGAAGGGCGCCTTGCCGCCGAGCTCGAGGTGGAGGCGGGTGCCGTTGGCGGCGGCGAGGCCGGCGATGTGGCGGCCCACGGCGGTCGATCCGGTGAAGGACGTCATCGCGATCCCCGGATGGGTCACCAGCGCCTCGCCGGTGAGCGGTCCGGGACCGTTGACGACGTTGACGACACCGGCCGGCAGGCCCACGGCGGCGCAGGCCTCGGCCAGCATCAGCGTGGTGAGGGGCGTGTTCTCCGCGGCCTTCAGCACGATCGTGTTGCCCGCCGCGATCGCGGGCAGGACCTTCCACATCGCCATCTGGAGCGGGTAGTTCCACGGCGCGATGGACCCGACGACCCCGAGGGGCTGGCGCCGGATCGTCGAGGTGTGGTCGGCGGAGTACTCCCCCGACGCGTGCCCGTCGAGGCGGCGGGCCGCGCCGGCGAAGAAGGCCACGTTGTCGATCGAGCCGGGCACGTCGAACTCCCGGCTCAGTCGGATCGGCTTGCCCGTCTGCGCGGTCTCGGCCTGCGCCAGCTCCTCCGCCATGCCCTCGAGGTGCGCGGCGAGGGCGACCAGCGCACCGGAGCGCTCGGCGGGAGTGGCGCGCGACCACTCGGCGTACGCCGTCGCTGCCGCAGCGACTGCGGCGTCGACCGTGGCCGGCTCGTCGGCTCGGTAGCGCCAGATCACCTCACCGGTCGAGGGGTCGACGACCGACTGCTCCGGTCCCGTGCCGGTGCCGGCGACGCCGCCGATCATGTTGCTCGTGCTGGGCTGGGTGGTCACGGTGCGCTCCTCGGGTCCGGTCGGGCCGCGCCCATCCTCGCTCCCGCGCGGGCGGCGCGGCCACCGACGGACCGTCGGGATCGCCGTGCCGGCACGCCGGATCGTCGGCTCAGCGCAGGGGGTGGGGGTGCACCAGGTGCCCGCGGCGCCAGGCGCGGTGGATGACGACGGCCGCGACGACGGCGCCGGCGGTGCCGAGGGCAAGGTCGCCGAGCGTGTCGGCGTAGGCGAACTCCCGCTCGGTCGAGCGGCTGATGAAGGCGAAGAACTCCGCCACCTCCCACGCGATCGCCACGGTCGCCCCGAAGGCGAGGCAGCGCTCGAGCACACGACCGAAGCCGACGTCGCGGGGCAGGGTCAGCAGGACGAACGCGGCGGCGAGGAGGCCGGTGTTGACGAAGTGCATCCAGTCGTCGAACCACACGACCGTGTCGTAGAGGTCCATCCGGTTGCCGAGGATGTCGGAGAAGCAGGTGATCGTGATGAGGAGGTCGGGCAGCCACGGGAACGACATCCGGTCGCGCCACAGCGTCCACCACAGCACCGGGATCGTGAAGGACACGAGCGGGTAGCCGATGGCCCGCATGCCGGCGGCCTTGTCACGCAGGTTGGCCTGGTCGGGGTAGGCCACCGCGAAGACGAGGAGCAGCACGAGCGCGCCCTTCGCCAGGACGTTGGCGCTCTTGGCGAGCGTGGGCGTCGCGGGATGCTCGATCACTGCCTCGGACACGTGCACCTCGTCTCGTGGCGCCGTGCGGACCGGGCGCGTACGGCGGCCAGTGTGTCACCACGTCGCCTCGTGGCACTCGCGGGCGGGCGTGACCTCCACCTGGAGGGTCGCGTGGTCGATGCCGTGGCCCTCGCGCAGCGTCACCCGGGCGGCACCCAGCACGACCTGCGAGTCGGCGCCGACGCGGAGCACGAGGTGCGCGGTGGCGACGTTCATCCCCGACGTCAGCGTCCAGGCGTGCAGGTCGTGCACCTGCGCGACCCCGGGGACCTGCTCGAGGTCGCGCACCACCGCGGCGAGGTCCACGTCGTGCGGTGCGTGCTGGCCCAGGACGGCCAGCACCTCGCGGCCGAGCACGATCGCGCGCACCGCCACGAACCCGCCGATCGCGAGCGCCACCAGGGTGTCGGCGCTGGTCGAGCCGGTCAGCGCGACGAGGGCACCCGCCACCAGGACGCCGACGCTGCCGGCGGTGTCCGCCACCACCTCGAGGTAGGCGCCGCGCACGTTGATCGACTCCTTCGACCCGCCGCGCAGCAGCGCCAGGCAGACGACGTTGACGAGCAGGCCGAGGGCGCCGACGACCAGCATCGGGCCGGAGGACACCTCGACCACCTCACCCACACGGCGTACGGCCTCGACGACGACGTACGCCGCCACCCCGAGCATCAGCAGCACCGTGAAGCCGGAGGCGAAGACCTCGGCGCGGTAGGAGCCGTAGGTGCGGCGACCGGTGTCGTCCCGGCGCGTGGCGATCTTCGTGGCGACCAGGGCCGCGCCGAGCGCCACGACGTCGGCGGCCATGTGGCCGGCGTCGGAGAGCAGCGCCAGCGAGCCGCTGACGAGGCCGGCGACGAGCTCGACGAGGAAGAACGACCCGACGAGACCGAAGGCGACGGCCAGGCGCCAGCGGTGCCGGGCACCCGCATGGCCGTGCCCGTGTCCTGCGCCCATCACGTCCTCCGCCCCCGCACCGGTCCCGTACGCCGATCCTAGGACCCGTCCGTCCGCGGGCACCCGTGCCGGTGGCGTGGTCGCGGTGACCTAGCCTGCGCAGGTGGAGAGGCGACTGCTGGCGGACACCCGCCCGCTCGCGAACCCGCACTTCCGCCGCCTCTGGCGCGCCAACATCATCACGGTCATCGGCGCCCAGCTCACGGTCGTGGCCGTCCCGGCGCAGATCTACGCGATGACCGGTTCGTCGGCCTACGTCGGCCTGACCGGCGTCTTCGGGCTGGTGCCGCTGGTCGTCTTCGGCCTGTGGGGCGGGGCGCTCGCCGACGTCTTCGACCGGCGCACGCTCCTGGTCATCACGACGGTCGGCCTGATCCTCACGAGCCTCGGCTTCTGGATCCAGGCTGCGACCGGTGCCGAGGACGTGTGGTTGCTGCTGTCCCTCTTCGCGGTTCAGCAGGCGTTCTTCGCCGTGAACCAGCCCACCCGGTCGGCGCTGCTGCCACGACTGCTCGACCAGGAGCTGCTGCCGGCGGCCAACTCGCTCAACATGACCGTCATGCAGGCCGGCGGCATCGCCGGTCCGCTCGTCGGCGGGGCGCTGATCCCGCTGGTCGGCTTCTCCTGGCTCTACCTGCTCGACACGATCGCGCTGCTCGCGACCCTCGGCGCCGTCGTACGCCTCCCGCCGCTGCCGGTGATGGGCGTGACGGTGACACCGGGGATCCGCGCCGTCATCGACGGGTTCCGATACCTGCGGACCCAGCCGGTGCTGATGATGTCGTTCGTCGTCGACATCATCGCGATGGTCTTCGGGATGCCGCGCGCGCTCTTCCCGGAGATGGCCGACGTCGACTTCGGCGGGCCCAGCGAGGGCGGGCTGGCCTTCGCGCTGCTCTTCGCCGCGATCCCCGCGGGCGCGGTCGTCGGCGGCGTGCTGTCGGGCTGGGTGTCGCGGGTGGAGCGGCAGGGCCTCGCGGTGATCGTCGCGATCCTGGTGTGGGGCGTGGCGATGATCGGCTTCGGCGTCGCCGCGATGCTCGCGCCCTTCGCGCCTGCGCTGATGCTCGGCGTCGCCGTGCTGATGCTCGCGATCGGCGGGGCGGCGGACATGGCGTCCGCGGCCTTCCGCACCTCGATGCTCCAGTCGGCGGCCGCCGACGAGGTGCGCGGCCGCCTCCAGGGCATCTTCATCGTCGTGGTCGCCGGCGGCCCCCGGGTCGCCGACGTGGCCCACGGCGCCACCGCGGCAGCCACCGGGGCCGCGGTCGCCGCGGCCGGCGGCGGTGTGCTGGTCGTGGTCTTCACCGTGCTGGCCGCGCTCGCGGTGCCGGCGTTCGTGCGCTACCGGGTGACGCGGGTGGGGTGAGCGGCCGATGGCGCCGGGGCTGGCCTCAGGCCACGCGACCCTTCGGCGCACCCTCGGCCGTCTTGGCCGGGTCGCTGATCACGACCGAGCCGAGGGCGTCGTCGATGCGCTTCATCACGTCGGCGTCGAGCTTCACCCCGGCCGCCTTCACGTTGTCGGCCACCTGCTCGGGGCGCGAGGCGCCGACGAGCGCGGCGGCGACGTTGTCGTTCTGCAGCACCCAGGCGATGGAGAGCTGGGCCATGGTGAGCCCGCAGTCCTCGGCGATCGGCTTGAGGTCCTGCACCGCGGACAGGGTCTCGTCGTTCATGAAGCGGCTGATCATGTCGGCGCCGCCCTTGTCGTCGGTGGCGCGCGAGCCCTCGGGCAGCGGCTGGCCGGGGACGTACTTGCCGGACAGGACGCCCTGCGCCATCGGGCTCCACACGATCTGCGAGACGCCGAGCTCGGCGGAGGTCGGCACGACCTCGCCCTCGATGACGCGCCAGAGCATGGAGTACTGGGGCTGGCTGGAGATCAGCTGGAAGCCGAGCTCCTTCGACAGCTCCACGCCGGCGCGGATCTGGTCGGCGGTCCACTCGCTGACGCCGATGTAGAGCGCCTTGCCCTGGCGCACGATGTCGGCGAAGGCCTGCATCGTCTCCTCGAGCGGCGTCTCGGTGTCGTAGCGGTGGGCCTGGTAGAGGTCGACGTAGTCGGTCTGCAGCCGCTCGAGCGAGCCGTTGATCGACTCCATGATGTGCTTGCGCGACAGGCCGGTGTCGTTCTTGCCGCCGGGGCCGGTGGGCCAGTAGACCTTCGTGAAGATCTCCAGCGACTCGCGCCGCTCGCCCTTCAGGGCCTCGCCGAGCACGGTCTCGGCCGCGGTGTTGGCGTAGACGTCGGCGGTGTCGAACGTCGAGATGCCCTCGTCGAGCGCGGCGCGCACGCACTGCGTGGCGACGTCGTTCTCGACCTGGGACCCGTGGGTCAGCCAGTTGCCGTAGGTGATCTCAGAGATCTTCAGTCCGCTGTTGCCGAGGTATCGAAACTCCATTCCTCGACACTAGCGGGGCACCCGGAAGGGCGGTCTGCTCAGGGGACGGCCTGCCACTCGCCCGCCTGCACCTCGACGCCGGCGGAGGCGAGGAGGCGTACGGCGTCGGTGAGCGCCTCGGCGACCTTGTCGGGCGCCGGGTGGTTGCCGGTGTCCTCGACGTCGACGACGACCGTGGTCGGGGACGTCGGCTCGACGAGGACCACGCACGTGGTCGCGGCGGCCGCGGCCAGCCACGACATCCACGGACGGCGCTTGGCGCGGAACCCGTCGTCGGCGGGCGTGCTGCGGAAGCCCTCGTCGTTCAGGCACGCCTCGACCTGCCGGAGCGTGGCCTCGACGTCGGTGGTGGTGAGGGTCAGGCGCGGGTGGACGATGCGGCGCGACCAGCGCCGGACGGTCGGCTCAGGCATCGTCGACCTCGCGCCGCGGCGGACGTGCCACGCGCTCGCGCATCCGGTCGAAGGCCTCGTCGCTGTCCTCGACCTCCTCGACGAGGTCCGGCGGCATCGTCTCGCGCAGCGACTGGAGATTGGTCCGCGACAGCTCGCGCAACCGCACGGCCTCGGGCGACTCGTCGCGACCGGAGAAGACGTCGAGCACCGTCGTCTCGCCGGCGTCGATGCGCCGCTGGACCCGCTGCCACTCCGGTCCCATCCGGCCGTCGCGGGCCGCGGAGGCGCGCTCCCGGTCGCTGTCGGCGAGCTCGCGCTCGGAGGCGCGCGCCTCGCGCTCCAGGCCGCCGATCAGCGCCTCGAGCCGCGCCAGGACGGGGTCGGCCTGAGCACCCGGCTCACTCATGCGGTGGCGCTCTGGCCGAAGCCCGACACCACGTCGGCGATGACCTCGTACTTGTCCATGAGGGCCATCTTGCCCTCGGCGAAGCCCTCGATCGCGGTCGCGATGGTCTCGATGATCGTGTAGATCAGCTTCACCTTCTTCACGATGGCCTCGATGTCGCTGTAGAGCGTCACCGCGCCCACCGCCCAGCCGAGGACCGGCGTCGCGGCCTGCGCGGCCATCTTGAGCAGCTTGTTGACGATGAAGTTGAGCGCCATGCCGATCCCCGTCGCGGCGAGCTTGCAGGCGGTGGAGATGTTCTTGACCAGGTCGCTGGCGTAGCCCATGGCGTACTGCATGCCGAGGGCCCCGCCCGAGACCGACGTCATGGTGGCCCGGAACGAGTGGCCGGAGAGGCCCTCCCAGGTCTGCGCGGTGGAGGCGACCAGGCCGGCGTGGTTGCGAGCCAGCGCGAAGCACGCGTCGCCGCAGTGGCTCCAGGCCTCCGAGGCGCGGAAGATCGCCTCCCAGTCACCGGCGAAGGGGTGGTAGATGCAGCGGTCGAGGATCGAGTAGCCGAGGAACTGCTCGGCCACCCAGTCGATGCTGCCGAGGATCGCGCCCGCGCTCCAGCGCAGGTCCTGCACGGGGTTCTCCGGGTTGCTGGGCGCGACGAGGAACGACGTCGCGTCGACCTGCTCGCGCACCGGACCGCCGTTGCCGAGGTCGCCCACCCGCTCGATGAGCTGGCGGGCGTCGCTCACGCCGTCACCCACGGCACCGACGGTGTCGGCGCCCTTCTCCCAGATGAAGGAGTTGACGTCGCCGTGGTCACCGCCGGCCGACTCGCCCGCGGCGGGCAGCGTGGGGCCGCGCAGGTCGGGGTAGGGGCCGGTCGGACCCGCGGCACCCCCACAGGCGCCGAGCTCTCCGCCGAGGGTGGTGAAGAAGTCGCTGACCGAGCCGTCCTGGTTGCGGAAGTCGACAGCGGTCTCGCCGACTGCGGCGGCGGCGGCCTGCTCCAGCGAGGCCAGCGCGTCCATGGCGTAGCCGGCGGTCTGGACCGCCGCACGCGACAGCGGGTCGAAGACCTGCAGCAGCAGTCCGGTGGCATCGCCGATGTCGCCCTGCGCCCGGATGTAGGAGGCCATCTGCTGGGCGTGGCCGTGCTGGCGCTCGAGCACCTGCTGGGTGAGAGCCAGGGTGTCGTACTTGATGACGATGTCGTTCAACGTCGGTCTCCTTCCGGACGCGGACATCCTTCCGCGTGCCGGTCCGCGCCAAACCTCGCGGGGCCCTCGGCTTCAGCGCGTGTCGCCGCGCGGCGCCGCCGCGAGCCTGCGGTCCAGCCACCCGAAGGCACCGAACAGCAGCAGGAACAGCACCGTGATGCCGACGCTGACGACCGCCACCGCGCCCCACCCCTCGGTGTCCGCGTCGAGGAAGGGGTAGGGCACCCAGCCGTCGACCTCGCCCACCGCGAGGGTCCACACCAGCCAGGCCAGCGGCCAGCACAGGGCGTACGCCGCTTCGCGCACGACGATCCGCGGGCGGGGCCCGACCAGGGCCCAGGCCGCGAGCGCGAGCGCCGGCACCACCATGTGCAGCAGCTTGTCGGCGACCCAGTCCGCACCGTCGAGGTCGAGCAGCGGGCGCAGCAGGAAGAAGTGCACGAGCCCGGTGACGGTGATCCCGACCAGGCCGGCGAGGCGGGCGACGCGCCAGCCCGGGCGGTCGAGGGCCGGGTCGCGCGCGAGGACCGTCGAGGTGAGGGCGACGAGCAGGTTGCTCTGGATCGTGAAGTAGGCGAAGAAGCGGTAGACGCTCTCGGCGCGGCCGGGCGGGTCCTCCTCGACGAGGACCGCCGAGCCGAGCAGCACCAGCACGAGCTGCAGGACCACCGCCGCCCAGGCGACGACGGCCACGACCAGGTGGACCGACCGGGCGCGGGCGGCGGTCATGTCAGCAGGTGGCCGGTCAGTCGAGGACGACGAGGACGTCGCCGTCCTGCACGACGTCGCCGACGGTCACCTTGATCGCGGTGACGGTGCCCGCGCGCTCGGCGAGCATCGGGATCTCCATCTTCATCGACTCCAGCAGCACGACGGTGTCGCCGGCCTCGACGCGGTCGCCCTCGGCGACCTCGATGGTCAGCACGTTGGCGACCAGCTCGGACACGATCTCGAGCGACGTGGTGCGGGCCATGGCTCGACGCTAGCGGTTACCGGGGCGTAGCCGCTGATCGGACCCGCGACGGGCCCGGGGCAGGCTCGGTGGGAGGCTGGGTGGGAGGCTCAGAGCTCGGCGAAGCGGCGCGGCTCGGGCCGGTGCGGGCCGGCCTCCTCCGCGCGCCGCCCGCGGCTGCCCTTGGTGCCGGTGAGGGCGAGGTCGATGCGGATCAGCACGTAGCCGATGAGCAGGCCCAGGACGAGGGAGTACACCGCCCGCAGGCCGGCCTCGAGGTAGGAGCTGTCCGGCGCGACCAGGCCCGTGGCCAGCGGGACGGTGGCGGCGACACCGAAGGCGCACACCCACCAGCCCTGGCGACGGCGGGCGCGCAGGTGGGTGCCCCACGCCAGCGCCGGGATGCCGAGGAGCACCACCAGCGGGCGCGGGAACGCCCCGATCCGGGCCGAGACCCAGTCGGCGAAGTCGAGGACCGACGACACGAAGGTCTGCGTGCCGTAGCGCCGCAGCAGCTCGGCGTACAGCAGCGTCACGACGAGGACGGCGAGCCCGGAGGCGACCACGATCATGCCGCGACGGCCGAGGCCGTGGAGGCCGGCTCCGAGGCGGTAGACGATGGTGAAGACCAGGCCGAGGGCGAGGAAAAGCGCCGCCAGGTCGAAGCGGTCTGTGGCGACGGTCGGCTCGAAGCCCACGGCCGCGAAGGCGGTGACCACGGCCACCAGCACCGCGACGAGGACCTCGCGCACCGCCTTCCACCAGGTCACGGCCGGCACCGTCACCATGACGGCGTACACGCTGCCCACCACGCAGGTCATCACCGCGGCGCCGGTCGGCAGCACCCTCCCGCCGACGAGGAGGCTGGCCACGCCGAGCACCAGCGCGAGGCCGGCGGAGACGAGCGCGCGGCCTGCCGTCCGGGTGGCGAGCAGCCAGGACAGGGCGGTGGCCACGGCCACCGCGCCGGCGCCGTCCACCCACTCCGGGACGGAGCCGAGGGGGCCGGCCGAGGTGTCCTCGGCGAGGAGCCCACCGAGTGCCGACCAGGCGAGCGCCGCCGTGCCCAGCCCGAGCACGCCGAACCACAGCAGCATCAGCGAGCGACGCGGACCGTCGGGAGGGAGGGCGCCGGTGTCCTGGGCGGGCGCCGGGGTCGGCTCGGGGGCGGGTGCGGGAGCGACGGGCGCGGCGGGCGCGGCGGGCGTGGCGGGCGTCGCCCCGACCGGGGTCGCCTCCGCCTCGGGCCGGGCCTCGGTCGGGGAGGGGTCGGGCTTCGGCTTCCGCGTCCGGCGCAGCCGCGAGGGCGGCCGCTCGGCAGCCCGCTTGCCGCGGGAGGACCCGCGGGGGCTGTCGGCGGTGGGGGAAGACACGTCGCAGGAGGTTACAGCCGACGGTTGGCCAAGGACGGATTGGTGCGACGGGCCTGCTCGAGGGCAGCACGCTCCAGCACGACGTCCAGGGTGCCCTCGGCTCCCCCGGCCCCGGCGAGCACCTCGCCGAGCGGCCCGACGACCACCGAGTGGCCGCTGTAGCGGGGCTCGGGCTGCGCGGCGCCGACGACGAAGCAGGTGTTCTCGATCGCCCGCGCCGCGAGCAGGGTGCGCCAGTGCTCCACCTTGCGCTCGCCGGGCAGCCACGCGGCCGGCACGACGAGGACCTCCGCACCGGCGTCGACGAGGCGGCGCGCGAGCTCGGGGAAGCGCAGGTCGTAGCAGGTCATCAGTCCGACCCTCCAGCCCTCGACGTCGACCACGACGGGCTCGAGGGGCCCGCCGGACAGCCGGTCGGACTCGCGGTAGCCGAAGGAGTCGTAGAGGTGGATCTTGCGGTAGTCCGCCCGGTTCGCGCCGCGAGCCACGAGGGTGTTCCAGGGGCGCGCCGGGTCGGCGGACGTCTCGAACATGCCGGCGACCACCGTGCACGACGTCGCGTCGGCCACCCGCGCGACCTCGGTGGCGAAGGGGCCGTCCAGCGGCTCGGCGTACGCACTGACGTCGGAGCCGGCCTCGCCGAAGTCGCGGGCGAAGGCCTCCGGCAGGACGACCAGGTCGGCACCGGGCGCCACGTCGGTGGCCAGGCGCTCCCGGTTGGCGGCGGGGTCGAGGCCGCTCGCCCACTGGTGGACGCGCACGCGCAGCTGCTGGCCGGTGTCCATGCCTCCAGACTGCCAGAGCCGACGGACTGGGAGGATGCACGCATGGACCTCGACCTCACCGCGGCCGGTTTCTGCGGGGTCGTGCTGTCCGGTGGCACGGCGGCGCGCATGGACGGGATCGACAAGGGGAGCGTCGAGCTCGCCGGTCGCACGCTGCTGACCTACGCCCTCGACGCCTTCCTCGACGCCGACGAGGTCGTCGTGGTCGCCCCCCGGTCGGTGCCCACCGAGCGCCCGGTCACCTTCGCGTGCGAGGACCCGCCGCGTGGCGGTCCGGTCGCCGGGCTGCTGACCGGCGTCGACGCCCTGCTGCGCCGACCGCGGCTCGTCGGCGTGCTGGCCGTCGACATGCCCCGGGTCACCGCCGCCACGATGCGGCGCCTGCGCACGGCGGCGGAGGGCCACGACGGGGCGTTCCTCGTCGACGGCGACGGCCGGCGGCAGCTGGCCGGGGTGCTCGACGCGGCCCGCCTCGCCGACGTACGCCCCGGGCTGGAGGAGCAGCACGGCATGGCGCTGCACCGCCTGCTCGCCCCCCTGCGCCTGGCGTCGGTGCCGGCCGGCGGCGAGGAGGCACTCGACATCGACACGTGGGCCGACCTGCGCGACCTGGGCGGCTGAGGGTCCCCCTCCCTTGCCGCCGCCGGGTGGGGTGCGAGACATTGGGCTCGTGAACCTTCACGACTGGATCGACGAGCTCAGTGACGTCCTCGACGTCGAGACCGAGGTCGACGAAGGCCTCATCCTCGACCTGGCACGCACCGCGGCGCAGAACGTGCAGAAGACGGCGGCCCCCATCACCGCCTACCTCCTCGGCTACGCGGCCGGTGCGGGTGGCGCCGACCCGGAGGCGGTCGAGAAGCTCGCGGCCAGGGCGCAGCTGCTCGCCGAGAGCTGGGACCGGCCCGCCGACGCCCCCGATCCCGACGACGTGGACGACGAGGTGCCCGACGACTCGTCGGTCGACCACTCCAGCGATCTCTACGAGGACTGATTCCGTGCGCGCAGTCGTGACCACCGGCACCGGTGGCCCCGAGGTCCTGTCCGTCGGCGAGGTCGCCGACCCCCGACCCGGAGCCGGGGAGGTGCTGGTCGACGTCGTCGCGACGGCGGTCAACCGCGCCGACACCCTGCAGCGGCAGGGCTTCTACCCCCCGCCCCCCGGCGCGTCCGAGGTCATCGGCCTCGAGTGCAGCGGCCGCATCGCCGAGCTCGGCGAGGGCGTGGAGGGCTGGTCGGTCGGCGACGAGGTCTGCGCGCTGCTCGCCGGTGGCGGGTACGCCGCCCGCGTCGCGGTGCCGGTCGGACAGGTCATGCCGGTGCCGAGCGGCGTACCCCTCGTCGAGGCCGCCGCCCTGCCCGAGGTCGCCGCGACCGTGTGGTCCAACGTCTTCATGACCGCCCACCTCGCGAAGGGCGAGCGGTTCCTCGTCCACGGCGGCGCCGGTGGCATCGGCACGATGGCGATCCAGCTCGCCGTCGCTCGCGGGGCCGAGGTCTTCACGACCGCCGGGTCGCCGGAGAAGCTCGAGCTGTGCCGCTCGCTCGGCGCCACCGCCATCTCCTACCGCGACGAGGACTTCGTCGACGTGCTGTCCGAGGTCGGCGGCGCCGACGTCGTCCTGGACAACATGGGCGCGAAGTACCTCGGTCGCAACGTCGCGGCCCTCGCCACCGGCGGGCGCCTGGTCATCATCGGCTTCCAGGGCGGCACCAAGGGCGAGCTCGACATCCAGGCGCTGCTGCGCAAGCGCGGCTCGGTCACCGCGACCTCCCTGCGCGCGCGACCCCTGGAGGAGAAGGCCGCCATCTGCTGCGGAGTGGTCGAGAACGTCTGGCCGCACGTCGCGGCCGGCCGGATCCGCCCGATCGTGGAGACCACGATGCCGCTCGAGGACGTCGCGCGCGCCCACCAGCTGATGGAGGACGGGGCGCACACCGGGAAGATCCTGCTGACGCTCTGACGGGTCCGACGCTCGAGGGTCCCGCCACCGGGCGGGTCATAGGGTGGCGGTCATGACCGAGCAGCAGCAGCCCAGCGCCCCTGCGTCCGAGGAGCAGGTGGTCGTGGTCGGGCCCGACGGCCAGCCGATCGGCACCATCCCCGCGAGCGCCCTGCCCGCGATGACGCAGCCCGCCGGTGACGGCGAGGAGGGTGAGGGCGAGCGCCACATCACCGAGCTGGTCGAGCAGCCGGCGAAGGTGATGCGCATCGGCAGCATGATCCGCCAGCTGCTCGAGGAGGTGAAGGCCGCGCCCCTCGACGAGGCCAGCCGTCAGCGCCTCAAGGAGATCCACGCCGCCTCCATCAAGGAGCTCGAGTCGGGCCTGGCCCCCGAGCTGGTCGAGGAGCTCGAGCGCCTCTCGCTGCCCTTCACCGAGGAGGGCACCCCGTCCGAGGGCGAGCTGCGCATCGCGCAGGCCCAGCTCGTCGGCTGGCTCGAGGGCCTCTTCCACGGCATCCAGACCGCCATCTACGCCCAGCAGATGGCCTCGCGCGCCCAGCTCGAGCAGATGCGCCGAGCGCTGCCCGCGGGCGCCGGCCACGCCCAGCACCAGCCGATGGGGATGCCCAACATGCCCACCGAGGAGACCCCGGAGTCCGGCGGCACGTCCAGCGGGATGTACCTCTGACGCCCTGACCCGGGCGGGTCAGCGCCGAGCGAGGCGGCGTACGACGACGAGGCCGAGCAGGCCGATGATCGCGGCCGCGGCGCCCGGGGCGGCCGCGCGCGCGAAGCCCGCCGGCGGGGAGTCCTCGACACGGGTGAGCTCCGCGGTCGGCGGCGGGGGCGGCTCGACCGGGGCACCCTCGCCCAGGAGCGCCTCGACCTTCTCGACCTTCGTCGGGTTGGCGACGGCGGTGCCACCGCAGCTGTCGGCGTCGTACGGCGCCGCGTCACCCGTGGCGAGGAAGACGTAGGTCGTGCCGACCTCGAGCTCCCCGAGGCCGCAGGCGGCCGGGCCGCCGGCGGAGAAGACCTGCGTGGAGCGCTCCGGAGCGCCCTGGTAGGCGCGGGAGGCGGTGACGTCGTAGGTGAAGTCGTCGCCCGCGGCCTCGACCGCGTCGATCGTGCCGATGAAGACGACGTCGGCGCGCTGGACCTGCTGCTCGAGCTGGCCCTGCTTGCAGGTGCACGCGGCGGAGGCCGGTGCACTCACGGTCAGGACCAGTCCCAGGCACGCGAGCAGCATCGCGGCGGCGACTCGGACGGCACGGATCATGGCGGGCAGCCTAGCGAGACAGGCCGAAGAGGTCGGTCAGCACCACCGCGACCCCGTCGTCGTCGTTGGCCGGGGCCCGGTGGTCGGCGAGGTCGTGCACCGACGGGTGGGCGTTGGCCATGGCGTACGACGTGCCGGCCCACTTGAGCATCGGAAGGTCGTTGGGCATGTCGCCGAAGGCGACCACGTCCTCGGCTCCGACGCCCATCTCGGCGGCCAGCGTGGCGAGCGTGGTGGCCTTGGTGACGCCGGCGGCGCTGATCTCCACGAGCGCGAAGGACGACGACCAGGTCGTCACGACCTGCTCGCCCGCCGACGCCTCCACCCGGCGCCAGAAGTCCTCCGGCTCGAGGTCGCGGTGCACCGCGAGGACCTTCACCACGTCGTCGCCGAAGATGTCGGCGAGGTCGCCGGTGTGGCGCTCGGCGCGGTCGTCGGGGTGGCGGGGGAAGTCGACCTCGCTGGCCCACCCGGTCGTGTGCTCGACGGCGAAGTGGGTCCCGGGGACGGCCGCGCGCAGCTGCTCGGCGACGGCGACGCCCACCTCGCGCGGCACCGCCCGGAAGTCGCGCACCTCGCGGCGCGCGACGTCGTACACCAGGGCGCCGTTGCTGCAGATCGCGAGCCCGTGGCCGCCGACGTCGTCCCAGAGCTCCTCCATCCAGCGGATCGGACGACCGGTGGTGAAGACGACCGGCACGCCGCGCGCGTCGAGCTCCTCGAGCACCGCGCGGGTGCGGTCGGTGACCGTGCCGTCGGAGTGGAGCAGGGTGCCGTCGAGGTCGGTGGCGACCAGCCGGGGCGTGCTCACGCCGGGTCCCTGAGCGACAGGGTGACGGTCAGCTCGTCGCCCTCCTCGACGCCGGCCGCGGTGCGGACTGCCTTCTTCACCGGCAGCACGAAGCTGCCGGAGCCGGAGTCGGGGAAGACGCTGGTGTCCCAGGTCGTGGCGCCGACCGTGACGCGTACGCGCACGGACCCGAAGCCGCGCGGCTCGCCCGAACCGTCGCGCACCTCCTCGGCCACGTCGGGCGGGAGGGTGACGAAGGACCACGACGAGGAGTCGGCCGACTCCCGACGGCGTGCGGTCCACCGCCACAGCGGCGCGGTGACGGTGAACCCCTCCACGGGCTCAGGCCCCCTGCGGGAACCAGCGCGACAGCTCGAGTGCCGCGCCCTCGTCGTGGACCGAGGCGGTGACGTCGTCGGCCGCGGCCCTGACCTCGTCGACGGACTGGCCCATCGCGACGCCGCGACCGGCCCAGCGCAGCATCTCGATGTCGTTGCGACCGTCGCCGATCGCGAGCACGTCGGCGGCGGTGAGGCCGATCCTGTCGCACACGTGCTGGAGGCCGGAGGCCTTCGAGACGCCGACCGGGGAGAGGTCGAGCCACGCGGTCCAGCCCACGACGTAGTCGGTGCCGTGCAGGCCGAGCTTCGAGGCGAGCTCGAGGAAGTCGTCGGCCGTGGCGTCGGGGTCACGGATGATCACGCGGCTCACGGGCTCGCCGACGATGTCGTCGACCTCGGTGATGATCTGCTCGCCGGAGATCTCGCCCTCCGGGAAGACGCGGTTGACGCGGTAGCCGCCGACCGCTCGCTCCTCGACGGCGACCAGGGCGTCGGGGTGGTGCTCCAGCACCGCGGCGACCGCGGGCGCGGCGTCGAAGGTCTCCTCGTGGACGACCTCCATCGGCGGGTAGCGGAAGACGACGGCACCGTTGGAGGCCACGACCCACAGCTGGTCGGCCTCCTCGCGGGGGATGTCGAGCATGTCGGCGATGCGGGTCATGCCGTGCGGGGAGCGACCGCTGGAGAGCACGACGTGGGCGCCGGCGTCGAGGGCGCGGTGGATCGCGTCGTAGACCGGCGGGGTGATGGTCTCGTAGTCCTCGGTCTGCCCGTCGACCCACTTGAGCAGGGTGCCGTCGATGTCGAGGGCGACGACCTTGGGCGTCCAGTCAGCCAAGGGGCTTCATCACTTCCAGTCCGCCGAGGTAGGGGCGCAGCGCCTGCGGCACCGTCACCGACCCGTCCTCGTTCTGGTGGGTCTCCAGGATCGCCACGATCGCGCGGGTCACGGCGGTCAGCGTGCCGTTCAGCGTCGCGACCGGCGTGGTGCCGCCCTCCCCGCGGGTGCGGATGTCGAGGCGACGGGCCTGGAAGTCGGTGCAGTTGGACGTCGAGGTGAGCTCGCCGTAGCCCTGGCGGCTCGGGATCCAGGCCTCGCAGTCGAACTTGCGCGCGGCGCTCAGGCCCAGGTCGCCGGCGGCGGTGTCGATGATCCGGTAGGCGAGCTCGAGCTTGTCGAGGAACTCCCGCTCCCACGCCAGCAGCCGCTGGTGCTCGGCGTACGACTCCTCGACGGTGGTGTAGACGAACATCTCCACCTTGTCGAACCAGTGCACCCGCCAGATGCCCTTGGTGTCCTTGCCGTAGGAGCCGGCCTCCTTGCGGAAGCACGGGCTGAAGGCCGCGTAGCGCAGCGGCAGCGACGCGGCGTCGAGGATCTCGTCCGAGTGGTAGGCCGCCATCGCGACCTCGGAGGTGCCGACGAGGTAGAGGTCCTCGCCCGCGATCTGGTAGACGTCGTCGGCGGCCTGGCCGAGGAAGCCGGTGCCCTCCATGGCGCGGGGGCGCACCAGCGATGGGGCCGCCGCCTGGATGAAGCCGGCCGCGCGGGCCTGGTCCATCGCCATGTTGACCAGCGCGAGCTGGAGCTGCGCGCCGACGCCGGTGAGGAAGTAGAAGCGCGAGCCGCTGACCTTGGCCCCGCGCTCGATGTCGATGGCGCCGAGCATCCGGCCGAGCTCGACGTGGTCGCGCGGCTCGAAGTCGAACTCGCGGGGCGTGCCCACGTGCTCGATGACGGTGTAGTCCTCCTCGCCACCGGCGGGCGCCGCGTCGTCGGCGACGTTGGGGATGGCCTTGATCGCCTCGTCCCACGCGGCCTCGGCGTCGTTGCGGGCGGCCTCCGCGGCCTTCACCCCGGCGGCGAGCTCCTTGACCTGCGCGAGCAGGGCCTGCTTCTCCTCGCCCTGCGCCTTGGCCACCAGGGCACCGCTCGACTTCTGCTCGGCGCGCCTCGACTCGAAGTCGGCGATCGCCTGGCGCCGCGCGGAGTCGGCGGCGAGCGCGCGATCCACCACGTCGGCGGACAGGCCCCGCTTGGCCTGGGCGGCACGTACGCGGTCGGGGTCGTCACGGAGCAGGCGAGGGTCGATCACAGGGGGAAGGCTAGCCGCCGCAACAGCATGATTCCGAACCGGTTTGGGCATACTTCGCAGGTGACTCCCGCCTTCCGCAACCGCAGCCTGGCCTGGGCGCTCCTCACGGGAGGCCTCGTCGCGGTCCTGGCCTACCTCGTCACCCAGGACCGCGCCCCGCTCGACGCCTTCGACGTCGAGGGCCGGCGCCTCGAGGACTGGGCCGACGACCACGCCCTCCTCATCGACACCCTGCGGGTCGTCGAGACGGCCTTCGGCACGATCGGCATGACGGTCCTGACTGTCGTGCTGGCGCTCGTGCTCGTCGTACGCCGCCAGCGCTGGGCAGCGCTCCTGGCGGTCGTCGTGATGTCCGCGACCGCCGTCGCGACGACCGGGCTGAAGAACTGGCTGGGGCGCGACCGCCCCGACTGGCAGGACGCCCTCGGGAGCCACACCAACTTCAGCTTCCCCTCGGGCCACGCCTCCTCCAGCGCCGCGTTCGCCGCGATCCTGGTGATGCTGCTGGTCCTGTTCGTGCGGCGTACGAGCCTGCGCCGCCTCGGCATCACCCTGACCGTGGGCTGGTGGCTGCTGGTGCTGCTGGACCGGGTGCTGCTCGGGCGCCACTTCCCGAGCGACGTCATCGGGGGCACGTTGCTGGCGCTGGCGATCTTCTTCCTGGCCCTGGCCTTCATCGACCCGCGCCCGCGCTCGACCGCGGCGAACGCCGAACCGCTGCCGGAGGTCTTCACCTCCGAGCGTCGACTCGCGGTGATCCTCAACCCGATCAAGGTCGAGGACGTCGGGCAGTTCCGCGCCACCGTCGCCGAGATGGCGAAGGCCTCGGGCTGGTCCGAGCCGACCTGGCAGTACACGACGATCGAGGACCCCGGCACCGGCATGGCCGAGCGCGCCGCGGTCTCCGGCGCCGACCTGGTGATGGTCTGCGGCGGCGACGGCACGGTGCGCGAGGTGTGCGCCGAACTCGCCGGCACCGGCATCCCGGTCGGGATCATCCCGGCCGGCACCGGCAACCTCCTGGCCCGCAACCTGAACGTCCCGCTCTACCTCCGCTCGGCCATCGACGTGGCGCTCAACGGCCAGGACCAGGCCATCGACCTGGTCAAGGTCGGTGGCGACAACATCGAGGACACCCACTTCATGGTGATGGCGGGCATGGGCTTCGACGCCGCGATCATGGAGGGCGTCAACGAGGACATCAAGAAGAAGATCGGCTGGGTGGCCTACGTCATCTCCGGGCTGAAGTCGCTGATGTTCCCGGCGATCAAGGTCGAGGTCCAGATCGACGACCAGGAGCCGAGCGTGCACCGCGCCCGCACCGTGCTGGTCGGCAACGTTGGCTTCCTCCAGGCCGGGATGCCGCTGCTGCCCGACGCAGCCATCGACGACGGCGTGCTCGACGTGGTGATCCTGCACCCGCGCAAGTTCCTGTCGTGGATCCCGCTCGCGGTGCGCGTGCTGGCCAAGAGCCAGACCGTCGACGAGCTGATCGACCGGCGCACGGGCTCGCGGGTGCGGATCAAGGCCTCCTCCGACACACCCCGCCAGCTCGACGGCGACTCCATCGGCGAGGGCCGCGAGCTGACCATGGAGTGCATCCACGGCCGACTGCTGGTGCGCGTGCCGCGCTGACCCGCCTGCCGCTGTAACGCCGGGTTGGTGCTTGTTCTACCCATGTTCTGCGGGGGTGCCTACAAGTACTAACCCGGCGTTACAGCGGGGCCGGCGATCGCGAGCGGTCAGGGACGCGCGTGCTCGATCGCCTCGTCCTCCTCGGGCGAGAGCTGCTGCTCACACGTCCACGAGGAGATCGACTTGGCGTAGGTGCGGGCCTCGCTGCGACCGTGGATCGAGGTCAGCACCACTCCGTGGCCGGCGTCGTCGAGCACCGCCAGGCTCCAGCTGAGGTGGCCGCCGACGTCGCCGAAGGCGTCGTAGCGCACGACCGAGAGGTGGCGCAGCGCGTCGCCGCTCTCCGCCTTGAGGGCCGCGACCTCCTGGCGCAGGCCGTGCACGTCCTCGGGCAGCGCCTCGACCCCGTCACCGCCGGAGCGGGACGGCGTACGCCGCAGGGCGAGCCCGGCGAGCACGCAGGCCAGGGCGGCGAGGACGACGGCGACGACGGAGAGCACGAGCACGCCCCCGACCCTATGTTCGCGGGGCGGTCACGGCCTGCCGGACACGGCCGGAGGTGACACACTCGCCGACGTGACAGCCCGACGGATCGCCTACCAGGGAGAGCCCGGAGCCAACTCCCACCTGGTGTGCCAGCAGGCCTACCCCGACTGGGAGCCGATGCCGTGCGCGTCGTTCGAGGACGCCTTCGCGGCGGTGGAGAACGGTGACGCCGACCTGGCGATGATCCCGATCGACAACTCGATCGCCGGCCGGGTGGCCGACATCCACCACTTCCTGCCGACCTCCGACCTGCACATCGTCGGCGAGCGGTTCCTGCGCATCCAGTTCTCCCTGATGGCTCTGCCCGGCGCGAGCGTCGACTCGCTGCGCACCGTGCACAGCCACGTCCACGCCCTCGGCCAGTGCCGCGGCGTGATCCGTGAGCTCGGGCTGACCCCGGTCGTCGCGGGCGACACCGCCGGCGCGGCACGCGAGGTGGCGGAGTCCGGCGACCTGACCCAGGCCGCGATCGCCCCGCCGCTGGCAGCCGGCATCTACGGCCTGCAGGTGCTGCGCGAGGAGATCGAGGACGAGGACCACAACACCACCCGCTTCGTGGTCCTCTCCCGCGACTTCGAGCAGGCCACGGCCGGCGAGGGCCCGGTCGTGACGACCTTCATCTTCAACGTCCGCAACCTGCCCGCGGCGCTCTACAAGGCGCTCGGCGGCTTCGCCACCAACGGCGTGAACATGACCAAGCTGGAGAGCTACATGGTCGGCGGCCACTTCACCGCCACCCAGTTCCTCGCCGAGGTCGACGGCCACCCCGACGACCCGGGCGTGCGCAACGCGCTCGAGGAGCTCGCGTTCTTCACCACCGAGGTGAAGGTGCTGGGGGTCTACCCCGCCGACGCCTTCCGCGCGGAGTGATTGAGACACTCTCGCGGTGATCGATCTCCTCGTGGTGGCCCTCGCCTTCGGTGCCATCTTCGTCGTCGAGCTGCCCGACAAGACCTTCATCGCCACGCTGGTGATGTCGACGAAGATGCGCCCGCTCTTCGTCTGGATCGGTGTCGGGCTCGCCTTCCTCCTGCAGACCGGCATCGCGGTCGGCCTCGGCAAGGCGGCGTCCTTCCTGCCCGAGCAGCTCATCCACACCGTCGCCGCCCTGATGTTCCTCATCGGTGCGGTCATCCTGTTCCGGGCTGCGCGCTCGGCCGACGACGACGAGGCCGACCAGGAGGAGGAGTACGCCGCGAAGGCCGACCCCGCCGCCCATGGCTTCCGGGTGGTCGCCACCTCGTTCCTGGTGCTCTTCGCCGCCGAGTGGGGCGACCTGTCCCAGCTGCTGACCATCTCCCTGGTCGCGAAGTACGACGACCCCGTGTCGGTGTTCCTCGGCGCCTGGGGCGCGCTGCTGGCCGTCTCGGGCCTCGCGGTCATCGTGGGCCGCCTGCTGCTCCAGCGGATCAAGCTCTCGCTGCTGCACTACGTGGGTGCCACCGTCTGCGTCCTGATGGCCGTCTTGACGGTGTGGGAGATGACGCGCTGAACGACCGGGTGCGCACGGCGGTCCATGACCGCCACGTCGCCGTCAACGGCGACCACCCGATGACCTCTTCCGACGGCGACGCCGCCCAGACCCTGAGGCACTTCCCGGGGCACGCCGACGCGGCCTGAGCAGGTGCGGTGGATGTTGCCCTCGCCACCCCGGTCCGAGGGGCCATCACCGCCGCACGTGCGGCGGGCGTGGTTCACCCGGGCCCCTCGGCACTAGAGTCCGCACATGGTCTCCCACACCACCGCCCCCCACGGCGCGGACAGCGAAGTCGGCCGGCTGGCCACGGTCATGCTCCACCGGCCCGGCAACGAGCTCAAGCGGCTCACGCCCCGCAACAACGACCGCCTGCTCTTCGACGGCATCCCGTGGGTGAGTCGCGCGCAGGAGGAGCACGACGCCTTCGCCGCGACCCTGCGCGAGCGCGGCGTGGAGGTGCTCTACCTCACCGAGCTCCTCACCGAGACCCTCGAGAGCGAGCTCGCCCGCAACCACGCGATCACGAGCGCGCTGTCGGGCCTGCACCTCGGCGACACGATGCGCCGCTACCTCGCCCAGGCGCTGCGCAGCCTGTCGCCCGAGGAGCTCACCGGCGTGCTCACCGCCGGCATCCGCAACGACGAGGTCAAGGGCGGCCACGGCCTGGTGACCAGCCTGCTCCACCCGCACGACTTCCTCGTCGACCCGCTGCCCAACCTGCTCTTCACCCGCGACTCGAGCGTGTGGGTCCGCGACCGGGTGGCCGTCACCAGCCTCGCGATGCCGGCCCGCAAGCGCGAGACCCAGCTGACCGAGCTCATCTACACCGAGCACCCGCGCTTCGCCGGCACCCGCAAGATCCACGGCTGGCACAACGAGCACGTCGAGGGCGGCGACGTCCTGCTCCTCGCGCCCGGCGTGATCGCCGTCGGCGTCGGGGAGCGTACGACGCCCGCCGGCGTGGAGCGGCTGGCCCGCCAGGTCTTCCACGCCGACCTCGCGCACACCGTGCTGGCCGTGCCGATCGCGCAGGAGCGCGCGACGATGCACCTCGACACGGTCTGCACGATGGTCGACGTCGACAAGGTCGTGATGTACCCCAACGTCGCCGACACGCTCCGCGCGGTGACGGTGACCCTGGCCGACCGCGGTTCGGGCGAGTCCGACCTGACCCTCGACGTCAGCCAGTCCGAGCCGTTCCTCGTCGCGGCCGCCAAGGCGATGCAGATCGACACGCTGCACCAGATCGACACCGGCCTCGACCCGGTCACCGCCGAGCGCGAGCAGTGGGACGACGGCAACAACACGCTGGCGCTCGCGCCGCGGGTCGCGGTGGCCTACGAGCGCAACGACGAGACCAACGACCGTCTCGAGGACGCCGGCATCGAGGTCGTGCGGATCGCCGGCTCCGAACTGGGCTCGGGCCGCGGCGGGCCGCGCTGCATGAGCTGCCCGATCTCGCGCGAGCCGCTGCGGGTGGACTGAACCACGCCGGAGGGCCATCACCCTCGCCCCGGTGGCTCGTTGACCGGGCATGACTGACTCGATCCTCGACGCCCTGGAGCCTGCCGACGCCCAGCGCGTCCTGGCTGCCGGCAACGCCCTGCGCCTGCCCCAGGGCTGGTCCCCCATCGCCGAGAGCACGCCTGCCGACAAGGCGTACCTCATCACCGAGGGCGAGGTGTCGGTGCGCAAGGGGGGCGTCGAGGTCGCCACCCTCGGTCCCGGCGCCGTGGTCGGGGAGACCGCCATCGTCAACCGCACGCTGCGCTCGGCCACCGTCGTCGCGCTGACGCCCCTGCGGGTCGTGCACTTCACCAGCGAGCGCATCGAGCAGCTGGCCGACGAGATCCCGGCGTTCGGGGCCGCCCTGCGCGCGGCCGCGGCCGGGCGCGCCACGAACAGCTGAGCGACATGGTCGAGGCCCGGCACACGGAGGCACCTGCGGCGCTCGACGTGCCCGACGGGACGGCGCAGGCGATGGAGGCCCTCCTGCTCGGGCAGGAGCCGAGCCTGACCCGGGTGCAGGTCGCCGAGCGCGCCGGCGTGCCGCTCGAGCTGGCGGTCACGCTGTGGCACCACCTCGGCTTCCCGCACCACCACGACGACGACGTCGCCTTCGCCGAGAGTGACGTCGAGGCGCTGCGGCTGAGCGCCGACCTGGTCGAGATGGGCATCCTGCCGCCGGACTCGCAGGCGGCGCTCGTCCGCACCTGGGGCCGCAGCTACGCCCGGCTCGCGGAGTGGCAGGCCGCGCTGCTGGCCGAGCTCGCGGTCGAGGGCGGTGACCCCGCCGCGGCCCTGACCGAGCTCGCCTCGGACGTGCTGCCGCGGGTCGAGGCACTCCAGGGATACGTGTGGCGCCGCCACCTGGCCAGCGCCTCGCAACACCTGCTCGAGCACGCCACCACGCTCACCGGCGGCACCGGCGAGGCACGGATGTCGGTCTGCTTCGTCGACATCGTCGGCTACACCACCCAGAGCCGCAGCCTCGACGGCGCCGAGCTCGTCGCGTGGGTCGACCGCTTCGAGTCCGACACCACCACCCTCGTCGTCGACCACGGCGGCCAGGTCATCAAGACCATCGGCGACGAGGTGCTCTTCACCGTCGCCGACCCCGCGGCCGCCGTCACCATCGCGACCACGCTCACCGCGCGCGGCGACGACCCCGACGACCCGTTCCCCGCGGTGCGCGCCGGCATCGCCCACGGAGCCGTCGTACGCCGCCTCGGCGACGTCTTCGGCTCCACCGTCAACGCCGCCTCCCGCCTCACCTCGGCCGCGCGGCCCGGCACCGTGCTGGTCGACGCCGGGGTCCGCGAGGTGATGACGGAGGGGGCGGGCGACGCCGACGACGGGGACGAGGCCTCACCCTGGCGCTGGCGCCGGTTGCGGCGGGTGTCGGCCAAGGGCTTCAAGCACCTCGAGGCGTGGCGGGTCAGGCCGAACCCCGAGAGGGAGTGATGCGTGTCGCGCGGATGCATTCACCACGGGTGGGTACCGGGGGCCAGGTTCGCGGACATTCATGAGTGCCCACGAGCCGAGGCCCGAGTGCTCATGATGGCGGGCACTCGGGCCGCCCGCACGACGTCCGGAGACGTGAAAGCCCGGTCGTTGTTGACGGGGGAAACAACAACGACCGGGCAAGGACGAATCTACTCCGCTCGTGACGGCACGCACAACCGTTGGCCCGGTTGTGTTCTGCATGTGGCCAACACGTGGAGCCGCTCTTACCGGATCGTCACCTGTCGGTTGGCGAGTCCCGCCCGGGCCGAACGCTCGGCTGCCGTGAGCTCTCCGCCGGCCAGGGCCTCCTCGAGGTCGGCGGCGAAACGCGCGGCCGGCTCCTCGAGCACCTCGGCGCCGGTGCCGAGCGGCAGGTCCCACACCGGGGCGAGCAGTCCGTGCGCACGGAACATGCCCACGAAGCGCGAGCCCTCGACCACCGAGTCCCGGCCGGCGGCGTGGAGACGGGCGAGCGCGTCGAGCAGCGCGTCCTCGGGGTGGGGCATGACCCAGCGCAGGTGCTCCTTGGTGCCGACGTTGGTCCAGTACGCCGCCTCGACCGAGGTGAGCCGCGTGGTGGGCATGACGCCGCCGTTGGCCTGCTCGAGGGCGGCCTCCATGCCGGCGTCACGGTCGGGGATGTCGTCGATCCAGTAGTCGAAGCCGTCGTGGACGGTGATGTCGAGGGTGGTGTCGGTGATGAGGTCCTGCAGGGTGGGGCCCTCGTCGGGAGCGGTCAGGAGACCGACGACGCCGGGCTCCTCGGTGGCCAGGGCCAGCTCGAGCACGGCGCCGAGGTCGCGGGCCGGGTTGCCGTAGGCGTGCTGCACCTGCAGGCCGAGCCAGACGTCGCCGGAGTCGCGCACCATCGCCGGTGCGGCGCCGGGCAGGAGGGTGGCCAGGCGGACGGTGCGGTCGCCGTCCTTCAGGGTCAGCGGCGCGGTGGCCGCGGGCACGAGCTCGCGCAGCGCGATGACGTCGCACTCGCTGGGCATGCCCTCGAAGGGGCGCGCCACGAAGGTGGGTGCGGCACCGCCGGCCGCACCGTGGCATGCCTTGTAGCGCTTGCCCGAGCCGCAGGGGCAGGGCTGGCGGGGGCCGACCTCACCGGCGGCGGGGGCGGACGCGGACGTGCTGCGGTTGCGCGACTTCTTGGCCATTCCCCGAGCCTAGTGCGGCGTCCCGGAGCCGCGCTCAGCGGTCGAGCAGCTCGAGGATGTGCGCCGGGCGGTCGCTGATCACGGCCGTCACCCCGAGGTCCAGGCAGATCTCGAGGTCGTCGGCGGTGTTGACCGTCCACACGTGGATCTCGCGCCCCGCCTTCACCAGGTGGCGGCCCAGGCCGGGGTGCTCGCGCAGCTCCTTGATGCCGGGGCCGATGATCCAGTCGTCGTCGACGACCGGGCGCAGCACGGGCCAGTGGTGCGCCTTGTCGACGAGCATCACGACCTCGAGCCCGGGCGCGAGGCGTCGTACGCGGCTCACGGCGTTGAGCGAGAAGCTCATCACCCGGGCCGGCGACCCGGCCCGGTCCCAGCCGAAGTCGCCCAGCGTCTCGACCAGGCGTCGCTCGACCAGGCCGCCGTAGCGGGTGGGGTGCTTGGTCTCGATGGCCAGCTCGACGTGCCGGTCGTAGTCGGCGACCATCTCGAGGAGCTTGCGCAGGGTGAGCACCTTGCCGTCCGCGGGGTCGCGGTCGGGGGCCTCGTCGTCGAGGTCGGACCACGGGCTCTTCCACGACGCGAAGTCGAGCTCGTCGAGCTCGGCGAGGTTCATCGTCGACACCAGCCCGGTCGTGGACGCCGTACGCCTCAGGTCTCGGTCGTGCACGCACACGAGGTGACCGTCGGCGGTGAGCCGGACGTCGCACTCGAGCGCCTCGGCCCCTTCGTCGAGGGCCTTCACGTAGGCCCCCAACGTGTGCTCGGCCGTGTCGTGGCTGCTCCCGCGGTGGGCGACCACCTGCGGTCGGGTGCGGGGGTCACGGGGGCGCCGGATGCGCGGCCTACGACGCATGGCCCGAGCATGGCACGTCCGGGGACCTCGGCGCGGCAGGACGGCCGGGACCCGGCGCGGTGCCCGCCGGTCCAGACCGGTCGCCGGGCCGGGGGCCTACTTTCGGACCATTTGCGGGGGTTGTCCGGCATCCCCCCGCGCCCGCGACAGGGCATGGCTAGCCTCGACGACGAGCAGTGCTCGACCCGGCGTGTGGGGATGCGCCAGGGCGCTGCGGGATGGGGGCATCCGTGGACACCGTCACGCCGACACGCAGGACCGTCGTGCGATCAGCCGCGTGGAGCGTGCCGGTCGTCGCCGCCAGCATGGGAGCACCGGCCTTCGCCGCGTCGCCGTGCGCCACCAGCTACCCGTGGCGCCTGGACTGGAACGGCGCGTCGACGAGCTACCCCACCACGCCGACCACCAACGCCCAGGGTGTGCGTACGGCGACCGCGACGATCACCGGGGCGGTCGGCACCTCCCCGATGACCGTCACCTTCAGCAGCAGCGTCGTCGGCACCGACACCCGGACCAACGCCAACCTGCGCGTCGACGCGGGGAGCTATCCCGACGTCGGTGACACCGGCGGCACCGGACTGCTCCTGCAGCACCAGGACATCGTGGCGGGCGCTCGAACAGCCGCCAGCAGGTGGACATCACCTTCGGGCGCAGCGTGAGCAACCTGCGGTTCACCATCACCGACATCGACTCCAACGACCAGTTCGGCAACTCCAACGACTTCTACGACCACGTCGAGCTGTCCGGCGTGCGCACCGGCGTGCCGACCAACCGCCCCGGCGGCACCTACGTCATCGGCAGCGGTGTGCAGGGCGACGCGTGGCGGATGTACAGCCAGGACCTGGTCGCGCTCGACAACGGCAGCCCGAACGGCAACGTGGCCGTGACCTACTCCGGCGCGGTGCAGGCGATCACCCTCGTCTACTACACCTCGCGCGGACGCGGGAACCAGGCCATCTTCCTCAGCGACCTCACCTTCGACGCCCTCGGCTGCTGACCGGGGCGCTCCGCCGTCGGGCGGTGTGCCGGCCACTTCCGCAACCCCCGGAGGTGGCTCCCGCGCCGCTCGCTCCGCGTGTCCCCACGACACGCTCGACGGGCGGTGCGTGAGGCCGGACGGGACCCCACCCCGTCGCCCCACGCACCGCTCGTCGCACTTCCCGCAAGCGCCAGCGCCCCACGGGAGGGTGCCATGCTGGGCGCATGTCCTGGGTCGCGCAGTACGCCGTCGCCGCCGTGGTCTTCACCGTGCTCGACCTCATCTGGCTGGGCACCGTCGCGGAGGACACCTACGCGCGCCACCTCGGCGACCTGCTGGCACCCTCGCCGAACGTCGGTGCGGCGTTCGTCTTCTACGCGATCTTCATCGCCGGCCTGCTCTACTTCGTGATCCACCCGGCGGTCGCCGCGGGCTCGTGGCGCCGGGCGCTCGGCGCGGGCGGCTTCTTCGGGTTCGTCACCTACGCCACCTGGGACCTCACGAACCTCGCGGTCCTGCGCGACTTCCCCGCCGCGCTCGTCCCGATCGACCTGGCCTGGGGCACCTTCCTGGCCGCGACCGTCTCCGTCACGACGTACGCCGTCGCGCAGCGGCTGCCCGCGTGGGCGCGCGGGGGCAGCTGAGCGTCGAGGTCAGTGCACGTGGTCGCGCCAGTCCTCCGGCACGCGACCGGCGGGCCCGGGCACGGGCTGGTCGTCGGGTCGGCTCTGCGGGTCGGCGAGCCGCGGCCCCACCACCCCGACCGAGCGGGCGAAGTCCCAGAACCAGTCCTCACCCGGCTCGTAGCTCTGCATCACCGGGTGCCCGGTGGCCTCGAAGTGGGCGGTCGCGTGCTGTGACGGACTGGAGTCGCAGCAGCCGACGTGGCCGCACTGCGCGCACCGGCGCAGGTGCACCCACCAGCCGCCGGCGGCCTCGCACTCCACGCAGCCGGGACCGGACGGGGCGACGTCGGGGTCGATGCCTGCTGTCATGGGACCAGCGTGCCCCGTCGCGGTCGGATGTGCCAGAGCCGCGTCAGGAGGAGCCGGCGAGGAAGCCGGGCAGCCAGTGGGCCTCCCACGCCGGGATCTCCTGGTGCTCCACCGGCGCCCGCTCGGGGGCCTGCGCGGCCGTCCGGTAGCGGCCGTCCTCGCGCTCGAGGTAGCGGTAGTTCACCAGCTCGCGGCGCAGGTAGGCGAAGTCCTCGTGCACCTCGAGCAGGACGTCGTTCACCTCCCGCTCGGAGTAGACGCGCCCCGGCTCGAAGCGGCGCACCACCTCGAGCAGCACGGCCGCGCGCACCTTCAGCCTGGCCGGCACCTGCGCGATGCGGCCGTCGGCGAAGAGCCGGCCCACCAGCCGCTCCTGCTCGGCCCGCGCGGCGTCGTACGCCTGCCGGTGCGGGCTGCGGGTCTCCTCCACGGCTGCCCGTGCGGCGGCGTAGCGCTCCCCGGTCTCGGCCATGCGCGCACGCACGATCCTCTTGAAGTCACTGTCCCTGGTCATGTCGTGATCACCTTCGACTGCGCTGCGCCCCCAGTACGCCGCTGCAGCGGGCGTCAACGATGCGACTCATGGATGCGCCCGAGGATCTGCTCCCCTTCGCCACCTCGCACGGACTGGGGCCGACGCGTGGGCTGGGCGCTGGACGGCGCCCTCGGGGTCGAGTCTCCCAGAGACTCAGCGGCAAGGGCAAAGACTTTGCGAGTTCATCCGGGCGGGGTTGACCCGGCGCGGGGGGATCGGTTCAGGTGGAGGCAGCGACGAGGCCATCGGGGGTCTCGCCACGACCACGGAGTCATGCCCATGCACCTGCTCACGCCCGGACGTCTCGTCCGCAGCCTGCTCGCCGTCCTCACCTCGCTCGTCGCGGTGGCCGGACTCACCGGACCCTCGCATGCCGTCACCAAGCTCACCGACGCGCAGGCGGCCAGCCAGCTCTCGGCCGTCGGCATCACCCGCGTCTCGACCGGGGGCTGCACCGACCGCTACGTCTCGACGTGCACGTCCTACGACCAGATCAACCAGGAGTCGGTCAGCGGGATCAAGACCTTCAAGTCGATCAGCGGCTGCGCGATCACGATCACCGGCGGCACGGAGACCGGCCACGCGTCGGGCACCTACAGCCACTGGAACGGCTACAAGGTGGACGTCCGCCCGACCACCTGCGTGTCCAACTACATCACCAGCCGCTACGCCTACTACGGCGTGCGCGGCGACGGCGCCACGATGTACCGCGCCCCCTCGGGCAACATCTACGCCCGCGAGAGCAGCCACTGGGACATCACCTACTACACCTGCGGCTGCTGACCGGCCCGTCGGCCGCGGGGTCAGCGCAACGCGTGGCGTCCCGCGGCCGGTCGGCGGTGGTCGTCGGACGGTTCCCACGCCCGCAGCCCTGCCAGGGTGCGCTCGACCAGGTCGACCTCGACCCGCTGCGGGTCGTGCGACCACCACTGCGGGTCGTCCGGCGGGAGGCCGAGGGTGGAGCGGAGCAGCGCGAAGAGCGGTTCGTCCTCGTGCGCCACGTCGTCGTACGAACCGGTCGCGAGGTGCTGGATCATGGCCGTCTCCCCTGGATCAGCGGTGATTCCGTGGCGTTTCTCCCGAGTTTCCGCTGCGTCATCTGCTACCGAACCTAGGCACCCCCACGTGGAACGGGAGCGGGTGTTACCGAGCGGTGGTCGGGATGTGCACGCACCGATGCCCCCGCGCGGCCACCGGGCCGACATGGTCTAGCCCGGGGCCGACGGGGGCACCGTCGTGGTGGAGCGTCAGCGCGATCCGACCGGCTCGTCCTCGTCGAGGCCGGCGGCCGCCTTCGCCTTCGTGCGGCGGTTGGCGACCAGGCTGGTCGTGATGGTGATCGCCAGGATGCCCAGGATGACGAACAGCGACATCAGCGTCGGCACGTCCGGCACGTCCGGCCAGACCAGGTGGGCCCAGTGCAGGACCAGCTTGAAGCCGATGAAGCCGAGGATCGCGGCGAGGCCGTAGCTGAGGTGGGCGAGCGCGCCGAGCGCACCCTCGAGCACGAAGTAGAGCGCGCGCAGTCCGAGCAGGGCGAACGCGTTGGTCACGAAGACCAGGTAGGGGTCGCCGGTGATGCCGTAGACCGCCGGCACCGAGTCGACCGCGAAGACCACGTCGGTCGCGAAGACCGCGACCGTGACGAGCGCGAAGGGGGTCAGCGCCCGGACGCCGTCCTTGACCACGGTGAACTTCGCGCCCTCGTAGTCGTCGGTGACGGGCATGAAGCGACGCATGACCTTGACCACGCGCATCTCGGCGACGTCGACCTCGTGCTCCTGGCCGCGGATCGCGTCACGCAGCAGCTTGACGCCGGTGAGCAGCAGGATCGCGCCGAAGACCAGGAAGACCCAGTCGAAGCGCGAGAGCGCAGCGGCACCGAGGGCGATGAAGATGCCGCGCAGCACGAGCGCGCCGATGATGCCGTAGAGCAGCACGCGCTGCTTGAGCACCTCGGGGACGGCGAAGGCCGCGAGCAGCAGCATGAAGACGAAGAGGTTGTCGACGCTCAACGTCTTCTCGACGAGGTAGCCGGTGTAGTACTCCAGGCCGCGGTCGCCGCCGTGGACGTTCCAGACGTAGAGGCCGAACGCCAGCGGCAGCGCGACGTAGAACGCCGACCAGGCGATGGCCTCCTTCATCGACACCTCGTGCGGACGGCGCGTGGCGATGAAGTCGACGGCGAGCAGGGCGAGCACCACGCCGATGGTGATGAACCACAGGGTGGGGGACGCGATGGACGTCATGGGTCTCCTCAGGATCGAGTTCCTGAGGTCTCCCCCGCCGCGAGACGGCCGCTCGCCGAAGCGCCTGCTGAGGCGCCGTAGTGACCGACGAGTGTTGGTGGGGTACTCCCCTCGCCGGCGATTCTAATTGACCCTTCAAGGTGGTCGCCAATCGGCGCGGGCGCCGTAGTCTCGCGAGCATGGACGAGCTGGAGTACGACGTCATCGTCATCGGCGGCGGACCTGCGGGCGAGAACGCCGCGCAGTACGCCGTCGAGGGCACCGACATGACCGCTGCCGTCATCGAGCGCGAGCTGCTCGGCGGGGAGTGCAGCTACTGGGCGTGCATGCCCAGCAAGGCGCTGCTGCGCCCGATCGCGGTCGCCGACCTCACCGCCGACCTGCCAGGGGTCTCGACGGCCCACGTGGCACCGAAGGCGCTGCTGGAGCGGCGCGACGCCTGGGTGTCGCACTACGACGACGCCGGGCAGGTGACCTGGGCCGAGGGCGCCGGGCTCGCCGTGCTCCGCGGCGACGGCCGCCTCGCCGGCGAGCGCACGGTCCGGGTCTCCGGATCCGACGGCGAGCGCACCGTCCGGGCACGCCGGGCGGTGGTGATCGCGACTGGGAGCGGTGCCAACGTGCCGGACATGTACGCCGACGCCCTGCCGTGGGACTCCCGCGACGCGACCGCCGTGACCGAGGTCCCGGACCGCCTCGTCGTGGTGGGCGGCGGGGTCGTCGCCTGCGAGGCCGCGATCTGGATGTCGGCCCTCGGCTCCGAGGTGACCCTCGTCGTGCGCGACCGCCGCCTGCTGGGACGCACCGAGCCCTTCGCCGGCGAGGCCGTGCTGGAGGGCCTCCGTGCGCGGGGCGTCACGGTGCACCTGGGGACCGACGTGACCGGCGTACGCCGTGAGGGCGCGGAGGCCACCGGGGTCGGCAGGATCCACGGGGGCACGGTCACCCTGACCACCTCGGCCGGCGAGCTGGAGGCCGACGAGGTGCTGCTCTCGATCGGGCGCGCGCCGCGGCTCGACGACCTCGGCCTGGACTCGGTCGGGCTCACCCCCGACGACGTCACCGGCGGCCGGCTGCCCGAGTGGCTGCACGCCGTGGGCGACGCCAGCGGCGGCCCGCCGCTGACCCACTGGGGCAAGCACCAGGCCCGCCTCGTCGGCGCCCGCATCGTCGCGGCCGCCGCGGGCGAGGTGGCGTGGGAGCCGGACCGCGAGGCGCCCGTGCCGCAGGTCGTCTTCAGCGACCCGGAGGTCGCGAGCGTCGGGCTCACCGAGGCGCAGGCCCGCGACGCGGGGCACGAGGTGGTCACCTCCCGCGTCCCGACCTCGGCGGCTGCCGGCACCGGCCTGCTGCGCGACCACGTGGCCGGTCATGCCCAGCTCGTGGTCGACACCGACTCGCGGCTCCTCCTCGGCGCGACCTTCGTCGGACCGGAGGCCGGCGAGCTGGTGCACGCCGCGACCGTCGCGATCACCGGCGACGTCCCGGTGCACGTGCTGCGGCACGCCGTGGCGTCGTACCCCACCGCTGCGGAGCTGTGGCTGCGGCTGCTCGAGGAGCTGCCGCGCGAGTTCCGCACACCGCCACCCGCCGCCGCTGGTTGAGGAGGTCGCGCAGCGACCGTCGCGAAACCCCTCGGCGTGGCAGGGTGGCGACGTGCGTCTCCTCGCGATCCTCCTGAGCCTGCTCGCGCTGGGAGCCCCTCCGGCGGCCGCTGCCGTCGACCCGGTGCTGCCGCCCACCGGCACCGACGTCGACTACCAGCTCGGTGGCGCCGCCCCTCCGGGCGACAACGTCGGCATCGTGGTCCGCGACCGGACCGCGCGACCGGCCGGCGGACGCTACAACATCTGCTACGTCAACGGCTTCCAGACCCAGCCGGACGCGCGACGCTTCTGGCTCGCCCGCCGCGACCTCCTGCTGGCCGACGGCGGTCGGCTCGTCGTCGACGAGGCGTGGGGCGAGTGGATCCTCGACATCCGCACCTCCGCGAAACGTGATCGGCTCGCCCGGATCGTCGGGCGCTGGATCGATGGCTGCGGCCGCGACGGCTTCGACGCCGTCGAGCTCGACAACCTCGACTCCTTCGCCCGCAGCGAGGGCCTGGTCCGGCCCCGGCACGCCCGCGCCTTCGCACGCCTGCTGACAGCGTCGGCGCACGCGGCAGGTCTCGCCGTGGCACAGAAGAACTGGGCCGAGTGGGACGGCACGGCCGCCGGCTTCGACCTCGCGATCGCCGAGGAGTGCGGCCGCTACGACGAGTGCGATCGCTACGTGGAGTCGTACGCCGACCACGTGCTGGTCGTCGAGTACCGCGCTCGCGACTTCGCGCGGACCTGCACCGCCTACGGCGACCGGCTCGCGGTGGTGCTGCGCGACCGCGACGTCACGCCCGACGGCGTACGCCGCTGGTGCTGAGTGCCGCCTCGACCCGGAGCGCTCAGCCCCGCTCGCGCAGGTAGCGCCCGAAGTGGGGCACGGTGAAGGCGATCCGCCCGCGCTCACCGGAGTAGACGAGACCCTTCTTGAGCAGGGAGTCGCGCGCCGGGGAGAGCGACTGCGGCTTCTTGCCGAGGTTCGCGGCGACGTCGGCGCTGAGCACCGCGTCGCCCTCGGCCTCGTCCTGTGAGGCCGCGACCTCGGCCATCGCCATCAGGTAGTCGCGCTCCCCCGGCGTGGCCCGCTCGTAGCGTGAGCCGAAGAAGCCGACCGCGAGCTCCGACTCGGCCTCCGGAGCTGCGACCGCGACGTCGGCGGCGGTGATCGGCGAGCGCGGCGCGAGGTCCCACACGGCCTTGCCGTAGGCCTGGATGAAGTAGGGGTAGCCGCCGGTGGCGTCGTACATCGCGGCCAGCGCGTCGACCTCGTACGCCGCGTCCTCATCCGCGGCCGGCGCCTCGAGCGCACGGTCCGCGGCCTCGCGGGAGAGCCGGTCGATGCGCTGGTAGCGGAAGAGCCGCTCGCTGTAGGACTTGCTCGCGCTCAGCACGGCCGGCAGGTGCGGCAGGCCGGCGCCCACCACGATCACGGGCAGGCCCGACTGGCTCAGCTCGTGGCAGGCCGCGCACAGCGCCGAGATGTCGTCGGGGCCGAGGTCCTGCATCTCGTCGATGAAGATGCCGATGCCCTTCCCCACGTCGGCGGCCAGGCCGCCGAGGTCGGTGAAGAGCTCGACGAGGTCGATCTCGATGTCGCCGGAGTCGGCCCGCCCGCGCACGGCGGGGGCGTCGATGCCGGGGCTCCACTGGTCCTTGAGCTTCGCGGCGGCGCCGGCGTCACGGTGGGCGAAGGACTTGATCACGCCGAGGACGTGGTCGACGGAGTCCTCGTCGCGATGGCCGAGCTCGCGCACCGCCTGGTGCAGGGCGCTGCTCAGCGGGCGCCGCAGTCCCTGCCCCGGCCGCGCCTCGAGCTTGCCGGTCCCCCACCCCTTGCGTACGGCGGCGCCGCGGAGCGCGTTGAGCAGGACGGTCTTGCCCACGCCGCGCAGCCCGGTCAGCACGAGGCTGCGCTCGGGACGACCCTTGGCGACGCGCTCGAGGACGACCTCGAAGGCGGCGAGCTGCTCGTCGCGGCCGGCGAGCTCGGGCGGGCGCTGCCCCGCGCCGGGGGCGTACGGGTTCCGGATCGGGTCCACGATCAGACGGTATCGGTGAATCTAGGTCCGGCCTTAGATTGCCGGATAGTCCGCGAGTCGGGCGAGCGTGGCGATCCCCGGGTACCCGGGGAAACCCGAGCCTCACCCCCGAAACTTCGCACTGGAACCTCCACTTTCCCCGGGTACCCGGGGAAAGCAACGATGGCCGGCCTCAGCCTGCGCGGCTCGGCCGCTCGACCCGCTCGACGCGCTCGCGCGCGGCGTCGTACGCCTCGTCGAGCCCGCGGCGCAGGAGCGAGATCAGCTCCGGCACCTCGTCGGCGGCGAGGCGGAAGGTGCCGGCGCACACGTTGTCGCGCCACAGCGAGAGCACCACGACCTGCTGCTCCTGGTGCCAGGTGACGCGCATCGTGCGGTCCTCACCGCGGGGGTCGAGGAAGACCGTCCCGGTGCGAGGGGTGCGCTGCTGGGCCATGTCCCATTGTGACCCGTCGCACACAGATCTGCCTAGACTCGCCTTCGTGCCCGAGCTGCCCGAGGTCGAAGCCCTCGTCCAGGACCTGCGCGGCCGCCTCGTCGGTCGTGCGATCAGCCGCGTCGACCTCGCCGCCTTCAGCGCCCTCAAGACCTTCGACCCGCCGCTGCACGCCCTGCACGGCACGCTCGTCGAGGACGTGACCCGTCACGGCAAGTTCCTCGACATCGACGCGAGCGGGGTCCACCTGGTCATCCACCTCGCGCGCGCCGGCTGGATCCGGTGGCGCGACGAGGTGCCGGCACTGCCTGCCCGGCCCAACAGCAAGAACCCGCTGGCCGCGCGCGTGGTCATCGACGACCCCGACCTCGACGCGCAGCCCGGGCTCGACATCACCGAGGCCGGCACCCGCAAGGGCCTCGCGATCTACGTCGTGCGCGACCCGCAGCAGGTCGAGGGCATCGCGCGGCTGGGCCCGGACCCGCTCTCCGACGACTTCACGATCGAGGTGCTCCGCGGGATCCTCCAGGCCGAGGGCCGCAAGCAGGTCAAGGGCGTGATGCGGATGCAGTCGATCATCGCCGGCATCGGCAACGCCTACTCCGACGAGATCCTCCACGCCGCGCGGATGTCGCCCTTCAAGCCAGCCAGCAGCCTCGAGGACGACGACCTCGAGACGTTGTACGCCGCCATCCGCGGCACGCTGGGCGACGCGGTCCGGCGCTCGAGCGGGCTCGCCGCGAGCGAGCTCAAGGGCGAGAAGAAGAGCAACCTCGCGGTCCACGGCCGCACCGGCCAGGCGTGCCCGGTCTGCGGCGACGTGGTGCGCGAGGTGTCCTTCGCGGACTCGAGCCTGCAGTACTGCGCGACCTGCCAGACCGGCGGCAAGCCGCTGGCGGACCGGCGCATGTCGAAGCTGCTGAAGTAGCCCGGCCGGCACGCAGAGGAGGTGCCGGTCGGACTCACCCCCGTGAAGCCCGCCCGGCACCTACTGCGTCAAGAATACCTTGACGAGGCCAGATCGTCTCACGCGGTGGCGCTCTTGTCGCTCGATTTCCGAGAGAACCTCTCCCAGGCGGCCTGCCGCGACACACCGAGCGTGCGGCCGATCTCTGCCCACGACACGTTGCGGGCGCGGAGCAGGTCGACCCACTCGTGCGCGAAGGACTGGTTCTGCTCGGCCGAGGCCAGGATCATGGGGAGCGCGGCGAGCACCTCGGTGTCGCTCATCCGCTCCCACGGGAAGGTCCCACGCGCCACGGCAACCTGCGCCGGGTCGTGGACCATGACGTGGAAGTCGTCGATGCAGCTGCTGCAGATCTGCGCGCCGAGGCCGCCGATCAGCGGCACGTCCGTGCCGGGTCCCCCCTGCGTCCCGCAGAACGAACAGATCCTGCCCTCACGCGTGATCGCCATGGCCCTCGCCTCCCGTCGTCGATGCTACTCCCCGGCGGTCGGTCCCACCGGCGTACGCACAACCCCGGCGGCGGCTCATTCCGTCGACCCGGGCATCTCCGGCATCTCGGGCAGCTCCGGCATCTCGATGTCCTCGAGCGGGTCGCCGCAGGTCGTGGTGAGGTAGTCGGCGAAGGCCTCGGCCTCCTTCTGCGCGGCCTCCGAGGCGTCCGCCCCGCCCTGCTCGAGCTCCTCGAGCTGGTCGATGGAGAAGTCGGCGGCGTCGATCTCGGCGGCCTGCTCGACCAGCTGCTCGAAGCCGGCGCGGGCGTCGTCGGAGATGTCCTCGGGGGTCCCGACCTCCTCCAGCTCCCGGCCCCAGTCCTTGACCGCCTGCGCCATCTCCTCGTTGCTGGGGAGCTCGGGGGCGGTCATGTCCTCGGGCAGCAGGTCGCTGAACAGGCTGCTCTGGGTGTCGCAGAAGTCCTTCTCGCTGGCGTCGGCCGGGGCTCCGCCGCCCCCGCCGCAGGCCGAGGTGGCGGCGCCGACGAGCAGCACGGTGCTGGTCAGGGCGAGGCGGGCGCGGACGTTCATGGGGATCCCCTTCGATCGGACGCGGACGCGTCGCGGTGTCGTCACTCGCGCCTACCCTTGCGCGGGTCGCCTCAATCGTCCATTCGGAAGGCCTCGGGCAGCGGCACGTGCAGGGAGCGCTCGAGAGCCTCCAGATACTCCCCGCGCGGACGGCGTACGACGCCCAGCGAGGCCAGGTGCGTCGTCTGCCACTGCACGTCGAGCACCCGGTGCCCGGCGTGCTGGTCCTGCATCATGTCCACCAGGGCGAGCAGCGCGACCTTCGAGGCGTCGCGCTCGTGGTGGAACATCGACTCCCCGGCGAACAGCCCGCCGACGGCGACGCCGTAGAGCCCCCCGGCGAGCCTGCCGTCGCGCCACGCCTCGACCGAGTGCGCCCAGCCGAGGCGGTGCAGACGGCCGTAGGCCTGCTTGAAGTCGGGGGTGATCCAGCCGTCGGGCCGGTCCGTGCGTCCGCACTGCGCCACGACCTCGTCGAAGACGGTGTCGACCCGGATCTCGAAGTCACGCGCGGAGCGGCGCAGCGAGCGCGACACCCGCATGCCGTCGAGCGGGAGGACACCGCGCTCGACCGGCGAGAACCAGCCGAGCTGCTCGTCGCCGTCGAGGGTGACCGGCATCGGGAAGAGGCCGGCGGCGTACGCCGTCACGAGGGTCCCTGCCTCCAGGTCGGCGCCCAGCGCGACCAGGTCGTCGTCGGGGTCCCACGTCGAGTGGTGCGGGAACGCCCACGGTGTAGGAGCGGGAGCGATGGGCACCTTCGCACGGTAGCGAACAACCTTTCGCACCGCCCCGACGTCTCCCCCTCGACACCACCTCGGAGGACACATGCGACGCACCACCACCCTGACCGTCCTGAGCGGGCTCGCCGGCCTCGCGCTGGCGCCCGTCGTCGGCTCGACACCCGCGCACGCGGCCGTCACCTGCGACGGACTGGCCGCGACGATCGTCGTGCCGGAGACCGAACCCTTCCCGGTGCCGCCGCCGGTGCGTGGCACGCCCGGGAACGACGTCATCGTGGGCTCGTCGGGTGACGACGTGATCGAAGGCCTCGGTGGCAACGACACGATCTGCGGCCTCGGCGGCGCGGACACGATCCGCGGGGGTGAGGGCGACGACCGGCTCTTCGGGGGTCTCGACTTCTACGACTACGAGGACTACGACGGGGACAGCGTGGAGCCCGGCCCGGGCGACGACTACGTCGACCTCGGCCACGACCCCGTGACCGAGGAGCTGTCCTTCGGCACCTACACCTGGGACCAGGTCTCGTTCGCGGACGCCGACGGCCCGGTGACCGTCGACCTGACGGAGGGGACCGCGACCGGCGAGGGCACCGACACCATCGCGCCGACCACGCTGGTCGGCGGCGTCGAGGGCTCGGCCTTCGACGACCACCTCACCGGCTCGGAGCAGATCGACTGGATCACCGCGGGCGGTGGCGACGACGTGGTCGACGGCCGCGGTGGCGACGACTACATCCAGGCCGACGCCCCGACCCGCAGGCTCCCCTCCGAGGAGACGCACGTGCCCGGCGACGACGTCGTCGACGGCGGGGACGGCCGCGACGAGATCGAGGGCGGCCACGGCAAGGACGTGCTCCGCGGCAACGCGGGCCGCGACGTCATCCGGGTCGAGGACGGCGAGCGCGGCACCCGCGCGCTCGGCGGACCCGGCCGCGACGGGCTCGGCTCGTGGAGCTTCCTGTCGACCGGCAAGGCCCTCCTGCTCGGGGGTTCCGGTGACGACACCTTCTTCCCCGCGATCAAGGACCGGCAGGACTCCGTCGTCATCCGGGGTGGCGGTGGTGCCGACCGGCTGGAGCCTGCCGCCTCCCTCAAGGCCGCCCCGCACAAGAGCAAGGTCGTCGTCAACGCCCGGACCGGGCGCGTGGTGCTGCGGCTCGGCACGCGGATCCGCTTCTCCTCGGTCAGGTCCTTCGGCTTCGCGGGCAGCACCGAGACCCGCTTCCACTTCCGCGGGTCCGACCGCGCGGAGGTGCTGCGGTTCACCGAGCAGTACGGACCCGTGACCGCCACCGGCGGCGGTGGCGACGACCGGCTCACCGGCGGCTGGGGACGCGACCGGCTCGACGGGGGCGCCGGACGCGACGTCCTCGACGGGGACCGGGGTCGCGACCGCTGCCTGCGGGGCGAGCGGCTGATCGCCTGCGAGGTCCGTCGCTGAGTCACCGCGCTGGCGCACCGCCGTACGATCGCGGCATGGGCCTGAAGCAGACCGTCGCGCGCCAGCTCGCGCCGAGGATCTCCGAGCTGACCCCCGGGCTGAGCACCGGCTTCGTCCGCGAGGCGCTCAACCGCGCGATCGACGGCGTCGGCCCCCTCGCGCCTGCGGCGGTGGCCGCCGACAAGCAGCTGGCCGAGCAGCGCGGCAACGTCGAGCGCGCGATCCACGAGGTCATCGAGAACAACGTCCGCATCGCCGGCGCACAGGGGTTCGCCACCAACGTCGGCGGACTCGTGACGATGGCGGTGGCCATCCCGGCCAACGTGACCGGCCTGGCGATCATCCAGTGCCGGATGGTCGCCGGCATCGCGCACCTGCGCGGCCACGACCTCAGCGACCCGCGCGTGCGCAACGCGGTCCTCGCGCTGCTGCTCGGCGAGGAGCATGTGACCGAGCTGGTGAAGAAGAAGAAGCTGCCGGCCACGCCGATGGCCCTGGCCACCGCCCCGGTGCACGACCCCACCCTCGACGGAACGATCTCCGCGGTCGTGGCCTCCGACATCCTCACCCGCGTCGTCGGCAAGCGGCTGGCGACCAACGTCGCGCGCCGCGTTCCGGTGGTCGGCGGCGTGGTGGGGATGGGCGCGGACGGCTTCGCGACCTGGAAGGTCGGGAGGTACGCCGACCGCGAGCTGCTGGTGCGCCGGCGCTGAGGCCTCACCCCGCGCGGGCCGCCCACTCCTCGGCGAGGAGCGCGTAGCCGACCTCGTCGAGCCACCCGAGCTCGTGGTGCCACAGGGACTGTCGCGAGAGCCGTTCGCGCCGCATCCCGGCCTTCTCGAGGACCGCGACCGAGGCGTGGTTGTCGGCGTTGGCCGCCGCCGTGACGCGGCGCAGGCCGAGGTCGTGGAAGGCGGCGCCGAGCAGCGCGCGGGCGGTGGCCGTCGCGATGCCCTGACCGGCGAACCTCGGGTCGACGATGTAGCCGATCAGTCCGTCGGTGCCGTCCGGGACGCCCGGCTGCCCGGGCCCGTCGACGACGTCGAGGAAGCCGATCGCGACGACCTCGCCGTCACGTTCGACGACGCAGGAGTGGTCGGTCGGGCTGTCCGGCACGGCGAGCAGCTCGCGGCGCAGGTCTGCGGGGTCGACACGGGTGCGGACCATGAAGTGGTTGACGACCGGGTCGTTGCGGAAGGACAGCAACGCCTCGACGTCCGCCTCCACGGGGTCGCGGAACAACAGGTCGTCGGAGCGGGCGGGCCAGGGGCTGGAGGGCACGGCGGGACCCTCGCACACGACGACGGTCGGGCGCACGGCCGTTTCCGACGCCGAGCGGGATCAGCCGCGGATCCGGCCCTTCGCCCGCCGGTAGGCGTCGAGGGTCCCGCGGCCCGCGGGACTGTCCTCGAGCGTGGTCACGACCTTGCGCCGGACCCGGTAGGACGGCGTGGCGCGCGCGTGGTCGCGCTCCTCGCGCGCCTCGCGCAGCTCCTCGTGGAGGCGCTCCTCCACCGCCCGCAGGCGGGCCCCCTCCACGAGCAGCGCGCTGATCGCGTCGAGGGCAGGCGGCAGCAGCTCGTCGGCGGTGGTCGTGTCGGGGTCGGCGAAGGCGCCCGGCTCGGGACCGAGGAGGTCGTCGAGCGAGCCGACGACGTCGTAGCCGCGCTCGGCCAGCACGGCCGTCCAGCTGCGCGAGAGGTCGCGGGCCCAGGCGTGGGCATCGGGCGGCAGGCCCAGCCGGGCGGACACGACACCGCGCGACAGCGTCTGGTGGGCCAGCACCTCCCGCACGAGGGGGCGGTAGTCGGGCGGGGCGATGATCGAGGTGACCCGCTCGTTGATGGTGCGCAGCAGAGACGTCTCCGGGACGCCGAGCGAGGGGTTCTCCCGCTCCGCGGTCAGGTCCAGCGGCAGGTCGTCGAGGCCGAAGGTGCCCGAGAAGCGGCGCCACAGCTCGCCGCGGTCGGAGCCCGACGGCGGGAGCGTGACGAGGTGGACCTGCTCCGGCGGCAGCGAGCTGCCCCAGCGGTCGAGGATGTCGGGGACCTCCTGCACCGCCCAGAACCACGACCCGATCCGCGACTCGCGCGCAGGGTCGCGGATGGTCTCGAGGAAGCGGGCGTAGGTGATGTGGCTGCGGTGCTTGACGTTCTCCTGCCACTCGGCCGGCACCTGGCGCACCAGGTCGCGGGCCGACAGCACGAGGTGGACCTCGGCGTCGCCGAGCGAGTCCAGGGCCCGCCGGACCTGGGTCGGGGTGGCCCGGGCGAAGATCTCGTGGCTGATGATCGCGGTGCCGTGCCACTCGCGCACCTGCGCGGCGAGCCGGTCCCACGCGCCGACGGCCTCGGTCTCGATGCCGCCCCACGGGAGCGTCATCAGGTCCAGCGCGGCGAGGAAGTGGGCGTCGAAGCGGTCCGCGGGGTAGAGGACGTCGTGCTCGCGCAGCAGCGACTGGTTGCGGAAGAGCACGTCCTGGAGGTAGGACGTCCCGGTCTTGGGGCAGCCCACGTGCAGCAGCACCTTCCTGCTCACTGCCCCACCTGCCTCTCCGTACGCCATGCCGGGTCGACGACCATCCTGATCGCCAGGTCGAGGACCTGCTCGTCGTCGGCACCGGTCACCGGGGCGGGCGCGCTGCGCGGCGCGAGATCGGCGAGGTCGCCGACGACAGGGTAGCCAGCGCGCGTCAGGTGGCGCGTCATCCGGGCCGCGGAGGAGGCCACCCAGTCGCGTTCGCGATCAGGTACGCCGACCGGCGCGACGCCGCTGTCGGGGATCCGCCGCTGCAGCGTCCGCATCAGCGACGGCCGCTCGGCCACCGGCACGCGCAGCCCGACGACCGCAGCCACCCGGCGTGCGAGCTCGGCCTGGTCGGCTCCGGGGACCCTCACCGGCGGCAGGGACCGTACGCCGACCTCGCGGGCCAGGCGGTCGTGGTCGGTGACGACCCTGACGAGGGGGCGCCGCGGGTGCCAGCGGCGTACGGAGTCGGCGAGGTCGACGCGGGCCGGCAGCTGGTCGCGCTCGCGCCAGAAGCGCAGCCACTCCGACCACGGCTTGCTGCCGTGCTCGAAGCAACGCTGGGTCCAGGTGCGCGCGAGGAGCTCGTCGAGCGGCGCGCCGAGCGCGACGACGTGGGGGCGGGGTCCTCCCTCGGGCCGGCCGAGGCCGCGCAGGTGCTCGCGCAGGCCGGTCGCCAGCACGGGGTCGCCCACCAGGCGGAACCTGCGTCGCCACGGCCGCGCCCAGGTGGTGCGTACGGGATCGGCGCCGAGCGCGACCAGGTCGTCGGCGACGAGGACGCTCGCCACGCGCAGCAGCTCGTGCGCGCCGACGGTGGCGGGGTCGACGGGGGCGGGACCGAAGCCGGACCTCGGCAGCCCGACGAGCGGGAGGTCGGCCTGGCCGCGTCCGGCGGCCGTGGTCGCCAGCACGCGGTCGGCGAGCCCCGGCTGGTGCGGCGCGGAACCGCGGGCGAGGTTGATCCGGCGCAGCAGCTCGAGCTGCTGGGCGCCCGGCAGTGTCGGTGCGGCCCCCGGCGCGGTCCGGTCGGTCCACGCCAGCCAGGGCGTCGTTCCTCCTCGGCGCAGGTGATCGACCCAGCCCGCCGCCGAGCCGGAGGATTCGCTGGTCAACGGTCGCGCAGCCGACGGGCGGTCTCGCGGATCCTGCCGCTCACCGTGTCGGCCGAGGCGCGGTTGGCGGCCTCCTGCGTCATCACGGTCAGCGCGTCGAGCGCCGCCCCGAGCTCGAGCTTCGCCCGGACCCGGTCGGGGTTCTTCCAGTCCTCGTCCTCGGCGGGACGGCGCGGGCGCAGGTCCTCCACGTCGCCGATGACGTCGACGCCGCTGCCCTTGATCCACTCGATCCACAGGTCGGCGCGCTCCTCGGCGAAGGCGTAGCGCTCGGGAGGCAGGCGCACCGGGACGGCGGTGCGGGACACCAGCACCTCCTGCGCGAGCACCTCGCGGATGAGGTTGTCGTAGGCCGGCTCGCGCCACACGCCGAGCTCGAGGCGGCGGTTGAGCTTGCGCAGCAGGGACGTCTCGGCGATGCCGAGGGAGCGGTTGTCGCGCTCGGAGTCGAGCGGCGCCCAGTCCGGGTCGATGCTGAAGGCGCGGCAGAAGCGCAGCCACAGCTCGTCGCCGTTGGGCCCGCGGTCGTGGGGCACGGTGACGACGTGCACGCGCTCGGGAGGGAGCTTGGCGCCCCACTGCGACAGCACGCGCGGCAGGTCCATCGCGTTGAAGAACCACGTCTGGCCGCGCTCGACCTTGTTGAGGAAGCGGCGGAAGGGCCACTTGCGGCCCTGCTTGATCGACTCCTGCCACGCGGCCGGCAGCTGGCGGCCGAGGTCGCGCGCGGAGTAGACGATGTGGACCTCGTTGCCGGCGAGGTCGTTCATCGCCTTGGCGATCTTGTCCGGCTTGGCTCCGGCGAGGATCTCGTGGCTGATGACCACGTTGCCGTCGGAGCGGTTGACCCGCTTGACCATCGCGTCCCAGGCGCCCTTGGCGTGCCCGGGCGCACCGCCCCAGTCCTGCTCGAGCAGGTCGAGCGCGGCGCGGAAGTGGAACATGTCCGAGCGACCGCCGCGCGTGCTCGGGACGGTCACGCCGTGCCGGGCCAGCGACGCGGCGTTGAGCAGCAGCCGGTCCTGGAGGTAGGTCGTCCCGGTCTTGGGTGCCCCGATGTGGAGGTGGACGACGCGGCTCATGGCGCTGATTGTGCCCGAGGCGGTAGTCCACCGGGAAACGGCTGCCCTGCGACCCGCCGGAGGACCACATCCCGGTGGACTACCGGGGGTCCGGGGCTGCCGGTGGGGTGGCGGCACACGGCACCCGACGGCTCGTACGACATGTCAGGTGCCGCCACCTTGGCACCGGACATGTCAGGTGCCGCCACCCTCAGGCGCCGAGGGCTCGTACGACGGCGCTCGGGCTCGGGCGGCCCAGACGGCCGGCCATCCACACGCTGGTCGCGACCACGGCGTCGAGGTCGACCCCGTGGTCGATGCCGAGGCCGGTCAGCATCCACACCAGGTCCTCGGTGGCGAGGTTGCCGGTGGCGGACTTCGCGTAGGGACAGCCGCCGAGGCCGCCGGCGCTGGCGTCGAAGGTGGTGATGCCGACCTGGAGCGCGGAGAACGTGTTGGCCAGCGCCTGGCCGTAGGTGTCGTGGAAGTGCATCGCCAGCCGGTCGGTGCCCACGCCCGCGTCGGCGAAGGCCGCGACGAGCGCCTTCACGTGCCCCGCTGTGGCCACCCCGATGGTGTCGCCCAGGCTCAGCTGGGAGGCTCCGAGGTCGAGGAGCCGGGTGCCGGCGGTGACGACCTGCTCGATCGGCACCGCCCCCTCCCACGGGTCGCCGAAGCACATCGACACGTAGGCCCGCACGTCCATCCCGGCCTCGCGGGCGCGGGCGACGGTGGGCTCGAACATCGCGAACTGCTCGTCGAAGGTGCGGTTGAGGTTCTTCGCGGCGAAGGTCTCGGTGGCGCTGCCGAAGATCGCGATGTGCTCCAGGCCGAGCTCGAGCGCCCGGTCGAGCCCGCGCTCGTTGGGCACCAGGACCGGCAGGTGGCGCCCGGCCTCGCCGAGGTCGGCCATCAGCTCCGCGGCGTCGGCGAGCTGCGGCACCCACCTCGGGTGCACGAAGGAGGTGGCCTCGACGATCGGCAGCCCGGCGGCCACGAGGCGGCGTACGAACTCCGCCTTGACCTCGACGGGCACGATCGCCTGCTCGTTCTGGAGGCCGTCGCGCGGGCCGACCTCGTAGATCGTGACGGCCGACGGAAGGCCGTCGGCGCGCACCGTCATGGGCAGCGGTTTCGAGGCTCGCTCCGCTCGCACCTCAACCACCGATGCCTTCGGCGAGGGTCTCCACGACGAAGAGCGCGGCGCCGAGCTTGACGAGATCACCGGTGGCCGCGCCGACCGACGTCACCGTGCCGGCGAACGGTGCCTTGAGCGCGAGCTCCATCTTCATCGCCTCCATCACCCCCAGGGTCTCCCCCTCGGCCACGGCCTGGCCCTCGGTGACGTGGACCGCGAGCACGGTGCCCGGCATCGGGGCGAGCAGCGTGCCGTCGCCCGCCGCGGCGGCGTGGTCGGCGAAGGGGTCCGGCCGCTCCCACACCCACCGCTGGCCGCGGTGCACCACGTCGACGACGTCGCGCTGCACGTTGAGCACCGCGCGCTCGGCGCGGCCGTCGACGAGCAGGTGGACCGTGTGGTCCGCCGCCGACACCATGCGTACGTCGCGCGTGGTCCCGTCGTGCGTCACGCGGCCGCGTGCCCGGTCGACGACCACGAGCTCGTCGCCGAGGACGACCGTGTCGGGGGCCGGATCAGCACCCATCCGCCACCCGTCGGACCGCCAGGGGCCCGAGGTGCCCACCGTGTCGAGGAGCACCTCGGTCCACGCCGCGAAGACCCGGGCCAGGGCGGCGTCGGGCTCGGGCACCTCGTGGCGGTCGAGCCAGGCGGTGTCGACCGTGGCGTCGCGGAACTCGTCCGAGTCGGCGAGCGTGCGCAGGAAGCCGGTGTTGGTGGTGATGCCGAGGATCGCGGTGTCGTCGAGCGCCCCCACGAGGGCCGCACGAGCGGCCTCGCGGTCGGCACCCCACGCGATCACCTTGCCGAGCATCGGGTCGTAGGAGGTGGAGACCTCCTGCTCCGGCTCGAGGGCGTGATCCACCCGGACGCCGTCACCGGTCCCCCACCGGACGATCGACGTATGCCCGGCCTGCGGCAGGAAGCCGTGGAAGGAGTCCTCGGCATAGACGCGGGCCTCGATGGCGTGGCCCTCGAGCGTGACCTGCGACTGGCCGATGCCCAGCGGCTCGCCCGTCGCGACCCGCAGCTGGAGCTCGACGAGGTCGACGCGCCCGCCGTCGACGCGGACGACCTCCTCGGTCACCGGGTGCTCGACCTGGAGGCGGGTGTTCATCTCGAGGAAGTAGAACTCCCCGGTCGCGTTGTCGAGCAGGAACTCGACGGTCCCCGCCCCGGTGTAGCCGCACTGCTCGGCCAGCGCCACCGCGGACGAGGTGATCGCCCCGCGCTGCTCGTCGCTGATCGTCGGGGCGGGAGCCTCCTCCAGCACCTTCTGGTGCCGGCGCTGGGTGGAGCAGTCACGCTCGAAGAAGTGCAGCACGGTGCCGTGGGAGTCGCCCATGACCTGCACCTCGACGTGGCGCCCGGACTCGACGTACTTCTCCACCAGGATCGTGTCGTCGCCGAAGGACGACAGCGCCTCGCGCTGGGCGGCGGCGAAGGCCTCGGCGTAGTCGTCCGCCGAGCGCACCACGCGCATGCCCTTGCCGCCACCGCCGGCGGCGGCCTTGACCAGGACGGGGTAGGCGTAGGTGGCCGGGTCGTCCGCCAGGGAGTAGGACGGCACCACGGGTACGCCGGCGGCGAGCGCCACCTCGCGCGCGGCGTCCTTGCGGCCCATCGCGTCCATGACGTCACCCGAGGGACCGACCAGGGTGATGCCCGCCCCGGCCAGCGACCGGGCGAACGGCGCCCGCTCGGACAGGAAGCCGTAGCCCGGGTGGACGAAGCCGGCGCCCGACTCGATCGCAGCGCCGACCACCGCGTCGATGTCGAGGTAGGACGAGACCCGCATCGCACGGTCGGCGGCGCGCACGTGCGGCGCGTCGGCGTCGAGGTCGGTGTGGATCGCGACGCATGCCCAGCCGAGGCGTCGCGCCGTACGCATGACCCGCAGGGCGATCTCGCCGCGGTTGGCGATCAAGAGGGTGTTCATGTCACATCCTGAAGATGCCGTAGGACGGCTCGGGGATCGGTGTGTACGACGTCGCGGCGAGCGCCATGCCCAGCACCCGGCGGGTGTCGGCGGGGTCGATCACGCCGTCGTCCCACAGCCGCGCGCTGGCGTAGTAGGGCGAGCCCTGGGTCTCGTACTGCTCGCGGATCGGGGCCTTGAAGGCCTCGACCGCCTCGTCGTCCTCGAGGTCGGTGCGGACGGTGGCCAGCACCGAGGCGGCCTGCTCGCCACCCATCACCGAGATGCGGGCGTTGGGCCACATCCAGAGGAAGCGCGGGTCGTAGGCCCGGCCGCACATGCCGTAGTTGCCGGCACCGAAGGACCCGCCGATGACGACGGTGAACTTCGGCACCACGCTGCAGGCGACCGCGGTGACGAGCTTGGCGCCGTCGCGGGCGATGCCCTTGTTCTCGTACTCGCGCCCGACCATGAAGCCGGTGATGTTCTGCAGGAACACCAGCGGGATGCCCCGCTGGTTGCACAGCTCGATGAAGTGCGCGCCCTTGAGCGCCGACTCGCTGAAGAGGATGCCGTTGTTGGCCACGATGCCGACCTCGTAGCCGTCGATGCGCGCGAAGCCGCACACCAGCGTGTCGCCGTAGAGCTTCTTGAACTCGTGGAACCGGCTCCCGTCGACGACCCGGCGGATGACCTCGCGCACGTCGTACGGCGTACGGGTGTCGGTGGGGACCACGTCGTAGAGCGACTCCGGCGGCTCGTGCGGCTCCTCGACCTCGGCGCGGGGCTCGCGCGCGGGACGGGCGGCGGGCAGTGTGTCCACGATCGAGCGCACGATGGCCAGCGCGTGGGCGTCGTCCTCGGCGAGGTGGTCGACCACGCCGGAGGTGCGGGCGTGGACGTCGCCACCCCCGAGGTCCTCCGCGGAGACGACCTCGCCGGTCGCGGCCTTCACCAGCGGCGGGCCGCCGAGGAAGATCGTGCCCTGGTTGCGCACGATGACGGTCTCGTCGGACATCGCCGGGACGTAGGCGCCGCCGGCGGTGCAGGAGCCCATCACGCTGGCGATCTGCGGGATGCCCTGCGCGGACATGTTGGCCTGGTTGAAGAAGATCCGGCCGAAGTGCTCGCGGTCGGGGAAGACCTCGTCCTGCAGCGGCAGGAAGGCACCGCCGGAGTCGACGAGGTAGATGCAGGGCAGGTGGTTCTCGGCGGCGATCGTCTGCGCGCGGAGGTGCTTCTTGACCGTCATCGGGTAGTAGGTCCCGCCCTTGACGGTGGCGTCGTTGGCGACGATCACGCACTCGCGGCCCGAGACCCGGCCGATCCCGGCCACGACGCCGGCGGACGGGACGGCGTGGTCGTCGCCGTCCTTCCCGTACATGCCGTACGCCGCCAGCGGGGCGAGCTCGAGGAACGGGCTGCCGGGGTCGAGCAGCCGGTCGACGCGGTCGCGGACCAGCAGCTTGCCGCGGTCGGTGTGCTTGCGGCGCGCGCTCTCCGACCCGCCCTGGCGGACCCGGGCCAGCCGGGCACGCAGGTCGTCGACGAGCTCACGCATGGTCGGGGGACCCTGGATCGGGCTCAGCTGCTCGGACACGGACTCAGGTTAGCGATCGTTAACCTCAGGCGTCCAGTGCCGGAACTCGCCGCGCAGCGTCGTGCCGCGACCCGGTGCCGTCTCGAGGTCGAGGGTGCCGCCGGCCGCCGCGACCCGGGCCTCCATCCCGAGCAGGCCGCCGGGCGTGACCACCTCGCGGTCGAAGCCGCGGCCGTCGTCGCTCACGCTGAAGCTCAGGTGCGGCCGCCCGCGCACGGTGACCAGCACTGCGGTGGCGTCGGCGTGCTTGGCGGCGTTGGTCAGCGCCTCGAGGATGCAGAAGTACGCCGCCGCCTCCACGTGCTGCCCGGGGCGCTCGACGTCCGCGACGTCGAGGGTCACCGGGACCGGCGAGCGGCGCGCGGCGGACTGGAGCGCGGCGACCAGGCCGCGCTCGGTCAGGAGCGGCGGGTAGATGCCGCGTGCGAGCTCGCGCAGCTCCAGCAGCACCTCGCGGTTGTCGGCGGCGAGCTGGCCGAGCAGCACGGCGGCGCCCTCCCCGCGCCCGGCACGCAGCTCCGTGCGCGCCCGCTCGATCGTCACGCTCATGGCGAGCAGCCGTTGCTGCGCGCCGTCGTGGAGGTCGCGCTCGAGGCTGCGGCGCGCGGCGTCGGCGACCTCGACGATCCGCGTACGTGACTCGACGAGCTGGGCGGACTGCTCGCGCAGGCGGTTGTAGGCGTCGCGCACGAGGAAGACCACCACGAGCACGCCCGCGGGCAGGGAGGAGGCGATGACCAGCGCGTTGACCCACCACAGGTCGTTGAGCGCCCCCACGCGCCGCCACTCCCCGAGCGCGGCGACGGACGCGCTGCCGACCACCGCCACCACCATGAGCGCCCGGATGCCGGTGCGGCCGAGGTGGGGGAAGCTGACGAGCAGCGGCACCATCGTCAGGAGCGCGGTCAGCGGGCTGAGGTTGGGCGTGGCCCAGGTGCCGCCGACCGCGAACAGCAGCGCCGACAGCGTCAGGCCGACGATCGCGGCCGGCGCGCCGTAGCGGCGGCACAGCGGCGGGGTCACGAGCATCAGCACGAGCGACACCGCCATGACCGCGAGGTCGATCTCGACGGCCGTGTGCTGGAAGCCCAAGCCGTACGCCGCCGCGAGCAGCAGGGTCGCGGCGGTGAGCGCGATCAGGTTGATGCGCAGCAGCCACCGCAGGGCGGGGTCGAGCTCGTCCCAGCCCGACAGCAGGCCCTTCACCGGCTCCTCATCGTCGCGGCGGCACCCCGCCGCCGCCCACGCCGACACCCGCCTCGCTGAGGAAGACCAGGGTGGCGGCGACGCGGCGGTGCACGGGCGCGTCGGAGGGCAGGTCGAGCTTGGTGAGGATCGAGCTGATGTGCTTCTCCACCGCCCGGTCGGTGATCACCAGCTCCCCGGCGATCGCCGCGTTGGTCATCCCCCGCGCGACCATCCCGAGCACCTCGAGCTCGCGCGGGGTGAGCCGGTCGAGCAGGGAGTCGTGACGACGGGTGCCGGTGGCCATCAGGGCGTCGACGACGATCTGGTCGATCACCGACCCGCCGGCGGCGACCGTGCGCAGCGCCGCGACGAGCTCGTCCACGTCGGCCACGCGCTCCTTGAGCAGGTAGCCGCGACCGTCGCTGCCCTCGCGCACCAGGTCCAGGGCGTACTCGACGTCGGAGTACTGCGTCAGCGCCACCACCCCGGTGCCGGGGTGCGTGCGCCGCAGCTCGCCCGCCGCGCGGATGCCCTCGTCGGTGAAGTCGGGCGGCATCCGGATGTCGGTGAGCACCACGTCGGGGTGGTGCTCCTCGACCGCGGCCATCAGCTCCGGGAGGCTGGTCGCGGTGGCGACCACGTCGAGGTCGTCGCAGGCCGCCAGCAGGGCGAGGATGCCCGCCCGGAGCAGGTCTCCGTCCTCTGCCAGCACGACCCGGATCCGCGTCATGCGCGCAGCGTAGCCACGGCGCGACCCCGGCGTCTGTAGAGCAGGCACCACCCCCGTCGGCGTGTGTCGCAAGGTGTGTCCGTCATGTGTCCCGCGCGTGTGCATCGGTTTTGCCGCGGTGCGGTAGACCAGAGGTGGTGCTGGCACCACTGCAGCGATCCGGCCCGAGGAGGACACTTCTCGACGGATGCAAGGTGCACTGATCGTGGGGATCAGTGGGCCGCTGCGGGGGTGCGGCCCACTGGAGCACGACATGGGGAGGCACGTGTGATTCCGCTCGCGGTCTGGCAGGCACAGCAGCGCCCGGTGGCGCTCCCGGCGCCGCGCGCGCCACACGAGGCGTCGGCGGGCACTAACCTCGGCCCCGTGACCCCCCGCCGGCAGCAGATCCTCGACATCGCCGCCGACCTGTTCGCCGCGCGCGGCTTCCACGGGGTCTCGGTCGCCGAGCTGGGCTCCGCCTGCGGCATCTCCGGACCGGCGCTCTACAAGCACTTCGAGTCCAAGGACGCGATGCTCGCAGAGATGCTGGTGAGCATCAGCGAGACGCTCCTGGCCGAGGGCCGCAGCCGGGTGGCCGGCTCCGACGGCCCGCGCGAGGCGCTCGAGGCGCTCGTCGAGTGGCACATCCAGTTCGCCATCGAGCACCGCGCCCTCATCGTGGTGCAGGACCGCGACTGGAGCAGCCTGCCCGACGAGGCGCGCGAGCGCGTGCGCGCGCTCCAGCGGGCGTACGTCGACGTGTGGGCCACGCAGGTGCGCCGCTTCCACACCGGCCTCAGCCCGGAGGCGTCCCGCACCCGCGCGCACGTGCTCTTCGGCCTGCTCAACTCCACCCCGCACAGCGGGCGGCTCCCCGACCCGCAGATGCACGACGTGCTCCGCGACATGGCGCACGGCGCCCTCGGCCTGACCTGAGGCGGGTGGCGCGCTCACATCGCGTCGAACGGGCTCTCCTGCTGCAGCAGGCGCGCCGCCCGGACCGCGGCGTCCTCTGCGACCACGAGGTCGTCGAGCTCGTCGGGCCCGTCCCCGGCACCCGCGACCGGGTCGCCGTCGTCTGCGACCTGCGGCCGGTGGATGCGGTGCAGCTCGCGCAGCACCCGCTCTCGCGAGAGCCCGCGCAGGTGGGTCAGCACGAAGGGGTCGGCGGCGATCAACCACGCCAGCTGGGTGAGCACGGCCAGCGCGTGGGGGCACGGGTCGAGCCAGGCCTCGCACGTGCAGGCCGATCCCAGCTCCCCGCCGTACGGCAGCAGCTCGACGCCCGCCTCCTCCACGGCCTCGACGAGGGCGTGCGGCAGCTCGCCGGCCATCAGCGCGGCGATGCGGCCCGCCTCGGCGGCGACGAGCTCGGTGAAGGCCGAGGCGTCGGAGTCGTCGAGCACCGGCACCGTGACCTCCACGGTGAAGGCGTCCTGGCCCTCGCCCACCGCCGCCACCGCGGCGCCGTCGGAGACGGTGATCGCGCCGACGGCCCCGGCCCGGGCGAGCGCCCGGCCGCGCCTGAGGTCCTCGGCGCTGTAGGCGGCCTCCTCGACCGAGCGGAGCACCGCCTTGCTCCACCACGTGCCGGAGCCGCCGCCGCGCCGGGCCGCCAGACGCGGGTGCGTGGTGTTCATCGGCGCAGCTCGACGAGGTCGCGCAGCTCGGAGTCGGACAGCTCGGTCAGCGCAGTCTCGCCGCGCGTGAGGACCGAGTCGGCGATGGAGCGCTTGCGGGCCAGCAGCTCGGCGATCTTCTCCTCGATCGTCCCCTGGGTGATCGCGCGGTGCACCTGCACCGGCCGGGTCTGGCCGATCCGGTAGGCCCGGTCGGTGGCCTGGTCCTCGACCGCGGGGTTCCACCAGCGGTCGAAGTGGATCACGTGGTCGGCGCGGGTGAGGTTGAGCCCGGTGCCGCCGGCCTTCAGCGACAGCAGGAAGACCGGCACCTCCCCGGCCTGGAAGCGCGCCACCATCGCGTCGCGCTCGCGCACGGGCGTGCCGCCGTGCAGGAACTGGTGCGGGACCCCCGTCGTGGCGAGGTGGCGCTCGAGCAGCCGCGCCATGGCGACGTACTGGGTGAAGACGAGGACCGCGCCGTCCTCCGAGACCACGGTGCCGACCAGCTCGTCGAGCAGGTCGAGCTTCTCCGAGCGCCCGCGCAGGCGCGGGTTGGCCTGGCGCAGGAAGTGGGCCGGGTGGTTGCAGATCTGCTTGAGCCCGGTGAGCAGCTTGAGCACCAGCCCGCGCCGGGTCTCCTCGTCGGCCTCCTCGATGCGGCGCATCGACTCGCGCACGAGCGTCTCGTAGAGGACGACCTGCTCGCGGGTCAGGCCGAGTACGTGGTCGGTCTCGGTCTTCGGCGGCAGCTCGGGTGCGACCCCCGGGTCGGACTTGCGACGGCGCAGCAGGAACGGTCCGATCAGGTCGGCGAACTGGCGCGCCTTGGTCGGCTCGAGGCCGGACTCGATCGGCCCGGCCCACACCTTGCGGAAGGCGTTGCGGCTGCCGAGCAGGCCGGGGATGGCCCAGTCGAGGATCGACCAGAGCTCGGTGAGGTCGTTCTCGACGGGGGTGCCGGTCAGGGCGACCCGGGCGGTGCACGGGATCGTGCGCAGGGCACGGGCGGCGGCCGAGCGGGAGTTCTTGATGTGCTGCGCCTCGTCGGCGACCACGAGGTCCCACGCCACCTCGGACAGCAGCTCCGCGTCGTTGCGCATCGTGCCGTAGGTGGTCAGCACGAAGCCCCCAGAGACGCCGTCGAGGTCGCGCGCGCTGCCGTGGTGGCGGCGTACGGCGACGCCGGGGGCGAAGCGGCGGATCTCGGCCTCCCAGTTGCCGAGCAGCGACGCCGGGCACACCACGAGCGTCGGACCGCGGGTGTTCTCGGTGGTCGAGTGCCCGGCGAGGGACGAGCCGGGTGTATCGAGACCCGCCCGGTGCAGGTGCAGCGCGATCACGGTGACCGTCTTGCCGAGGCCCATGTCGTCGGCCAGGCAGGCGCCGAGCCCGAGCGAGGTCAGCTCGGCGAGCCAGGAGAGGCCACGGCGCTGGTAGTCGCGCAGCTCGGCCCGCAGGGCAGGGGGCACGTCGACCAGCGCGCCGGTCGCGGCGTCGCGGAGCCGGTCGCGGACCGTCAGCAGGCTCGCGCCGACGACGGCCTCGTAGGGGACGTCCTCGATGTCGACGACCCCGGTCAGCGTCGCGGCCAGCGCCTGCACCGGGGTCACGGTGCGGATCAGCCGCTTGCGGGCGCGCTTGATGATCCCGGAGTCGACCGCGACCCAGTTGTCGCGCAGCTTGATGATCGGGCTCGCCGTGCGGGCCAGCTCGTCCATCTCCTCCTCGCTCAGCTCCTCACCGTGCAGCGAGACCTGCCACTCGAAGCCGAAGAGCGCCTGCGGGCCGAACAGGCCGTCCTGAAGCGGTTCCTCGCGACGGCCCGGCGCGGACCGGTGGCCCAGCTCGACGCGCTGGGTGACCTCGCGGTCGAGGTACTTCGGCCACAGGACCGGGTGCCCGGCCTCGGTGAGGGCCGCCGCCCCGTCGTCGAGGAGGGAGAGGATCTCGTCGGAGTCGAGGGTGATCTCGTCGGGGACCCGGAGGTCGAGCAGCCGCTCCAGCACCGGCCAGGCGTCGGCCGCGGAGCGCAGCGCGATGGCGGCGTGGGTGCGGGCGCGCTCGCCGAAGCCGTGCCCCGCCTCGGGGCCGGACTCGGCCCAGAGCTCGGAGGCGTCGGCCATGTGGGCGGCGTTGTCGACCGCGTGCACCTGCGTGACGAGGCGTACGGCGCCGGCGACGAGCTCCTCCTCGTCGGCCTCGATGCGGAAGGAGATCGTCACCAGGTGCGGCCGGTCGTCGCGGGCGCGCGAGCGGATCCGCGCGATCCGCTGCTGGAGCCGGTCGCTGAACTCGTCGGGGCTGTGCGACCCGACGGGCGCCGGCACCGCGGCCACCGGGGCGCGGTGGCGCGAGCGCCCGGGCGTCGTGCGCGGGACGGTGTCGACCACGGCGTCGAGCAACGCCCGCACCGTGCCCTCGGCCGTCGCCTCGTCGAAGCCGTCCCAGGCCCGCGACCGGGCCAGCTCGCCGATGCGGCGCTCGTCGTCGGCGTCGAGGCCCGCGACCTGCCAGTGACGGCCCTCGGGGTCGGGGGCGAAGCGGCCCGACGCCACCAGCTGCAGGCCCATCAGCGCCGCACCGGCGAGCAGCGCGACCGACGGGTGCGGCTCGTCGGCGTCGCGGACCTTGCCCAGGACCGGCAGCGCACCGCGGATCGGCAGCACGATCGTGCGGCGCTCGTCGGTGAACTCGATCGAGCCCTCCCGGGGCGGCTCTCCCACCAGCAGCCTGGCGGGACCGGTGACCGGGACAAAGCTCATGCAGCACCCTTCGTTGATCCGCTCGACCTGACGCTAACGCCTCGGACCGACAGGGAGTTCCCCGGCGACTACCGTCGGGCGGCATGGACGTCTCCGCGCTGCTCGCCGCCCACCCCGTCATCGACGGGCACAACGACCTGCTGTGGACCGCGCGCGCGGCGACGGCGTACGACTTCTCCCGGCTCGACGTCGGCGCCGGCGGCACCCCCACGCACACCGACCTGCCGCGGATGCGCGCCGGCGGGATGGGCGCGCAGTTCTGGTCGGTCTACGTCCAGACGCGCCTCACAGGCGACGACGCGGTGAGCGCCACGCTCGAGCAGGTCGACGCCGCGCGGCTGCTCACCGACACGTACGCCGACCAGCTGGCGTGGGCGACGACGGCCGACGAGGTCGAGCAGGCGTGGGCCTCGGGCCGGATGGCCTCCCTCATGGGCGCCGAGGGCGGGCACTCGATCAACTGCTCGCTCGGCACCCTGCGCCAGCTCCACGCCCTCGGCGTGCGCTACCTGACGCTCACCCACAACGCGAACACGCCGTGGGCCGACTCCGCCACCGACCGCCCGGTGGCCGGTGGGCTGACGGAGTTCGGCCGCGAGGTCGTGCGGGAGATGAACCGCCTCGGCATGATGGTCGACCTCTCCCACGTCTCCGCCGACACGATGCGCGACGCGCTCGCCGTCAGCGAGGCGCCGGTCGTCTTCAGCCACAGCTCCGCGCGTGCGGTGACCGACAGTCCGCGCAACGCCCCCGACGACGTGCTGGAGGCGACGGCCCGCGGCGGCGGCGTGTGCATGGCGACCTTTGTGCCGAAGTTCGTGAACCCCGCCTGCGCCGACTGGCACCGGGAGCTGGTCGCGGCCGCCGCGGCCGAGGGCGTCCCCGAGTCCGACGGCGAGCGGTTCGGCGCCTTCGAGGACGCCTGGGTGCGCGACCACCCGCAGCCGCGCGCGTCACTCGCCGACGTGGTGGCGCACGTCGAGCACGTCCGCGACGTGGCCGGCATCGACCACGTCGGCCTCGGCGGCGACTACGACGGCGTGGAGACCCTGCCGGACGGGCTGGAGGACGTCTCGACCTACCCGGTCCTCGTCTCCGCCCTCGCCGACCGCGGCTGGTCCGAGGCCGACCTGGCGCGGCTCACCTGCCGCAACACGCTGCGCGTGATGCGCGAGGTCGAGGCGGTCGCGCGCGAGCTGCAGCAGGCCCGCGGGCCGAGCCTGGCGCGCATCGAGGACCTCGACGGCGTACGCCCGGGGGCCTGACGCACGCGTCCACCCCGCGGGGTGACGCAGCACACCCGAAAAGGAATAGGTGGTTGTCGACGGCAACCAATATCGTTCTCGGGTGACCGACACCCAGATCGACTCCGGCGAGACCCGGCCGGACAGCTCCGACAAGCTCGACAGGAACGTCCTGATGGTGGCCGGCGTGGTCGTCCTCGGGGCGATCATGTCGATCCTCGACATCACGGTCGTCTCGGTGGCCCTCGAGACCTTCCAGCGCGAGTTCGACGCCACCGCGGCCGAGGTCGCCTGGACGATGACCGGCTACACCCTGGCGCTGGCCAGCGTCATCCCGCTGACCGGCTGGGCGGCCGACCGCTTCGGCACCAAGCGCCTCTACCTGCTGGCCGTCCTCCTCTTCACCGCCGGCTCGGTGCTGTGCGCCGCGGCGACGTCGCTCGAGATGCTCGTCCTCTTCCGCGTCCTGCAGGGTCTCGGTGGCGGCATGCTGATGCCGCTCGGCATGACGATCCTGACCCGCGCCGCCGGTCCCGAGCGCGTGGGCCGCGTGATGGCGGTCCTCGGCATCCCGATGCTCCTGGGCCCGATCTTCGGCCCGATCCTCGGCGGGGCCCTGATCGACAGCGCGTCGTGGCACTGGATCTTCCTGATCAACCTGCCCATCGGCATCGCGGCGATCGTCTACGCCTGGATCGTGCTCCCGAAGGACGAGGTCGAGCCGTCGGAGACCTTCGACTGGCTCGGCATGGTCCTGCTCTCCCCCGGTCTCGCCGCCTTCCTCTACGGCATCAGCTCGATCCCCGAGGAGGGCACCGCGATGGCCGCGCGCGTGCTCGTGCCGATGATCCTCGGCATCGCGCTGATCGTCGCCTTCGTGCCGTGGGCGCTGGCGCGCCGCAACATCCACCCGCTGGTCGAGCTGCGCCTGTTCAAGAACCGCAACATGACCGTCGCGGTGCTGGCGATGATGCTCTTCGCGATCGCGTTCTTCGGCGCCTCGCTGCTCTTCCCGCTCTACTTCATCCAGGTGCGCGGCGAGGACGCCCTCGGCGCCGGCCTGCTGCTGGCCCCGCAGGGCATCGGCGCGATGGTGACGATGCCGATCGCCGGCATCCTGGCCGACCGCATCGGCCCCGGCAAGATCGTGCTCACCGGCATCAGCGTGATCACCGTCGGCATGGCGATGTTCACCCAGATCGGCGCGGACACGTCGTACACCTACATCCTCGCCGCCCTCTTCGTGATGGGCCTCGGCATGGGCGGCACGATGATGCCGATCATGACCGCGGCGCTCGCCACGCTGACCGCGCACAACGTGGCCCGCGGCTCCACCCTGCTCAACATCACCCAGCAGGTCGCGGCCTCGATGGGCACCGCGCTCTTCTCGGTGATCCTCACCAACGAGCTCAAGGGCAAGGAGTCGGTCGCCGTGGCCGGCGCCGTCCAGGAGGCCGGCGACGACCAGGGTGCGGTTGCGGGGGTGCTCGAGCGGTTCGGCCTCTCGCCGGCCGAGCTCGACACCGTGCTCGCGCGGGTCCCGGGCGACATGGCAGACTCGTTCGCGACGGTCTTCATCGTCGCCACGATCCTGGTCGCGTGCTGCCTGATCCCGGCGGCCTTCCTGCCGCGCCGCAAGGTCGCTCCGGTCGATCCGACCGCGATGATGGGTCACTGACCGGGCGGTTCGTCCTCCAGGAACACCTCGACCGCCCGAGAGCTAGGACCGGCTGCCCAGCCAGAGCGGCAGCACCGCGCCGGCACCGGCCTCGCGCAGCGCGACGGCGGCGAGCGTCGCGCTCCACCCGGTCTCGACGAGGTCGTCGACCAGCAGCACCGTGGCGCCAGGCGGCACCTCGGCGACCAGCTCGCTGCGGCGGCGTACGGCGGCGACGCGCTGCGCTGAGTTGGACTGTCCGGCCCGCGGCGGCACGGTCGCGTCGCGCACGGCCCAGGTGCCGACGACCGGCACCTGCATGACCCGCGCGAGGCCGTCGGCGAGGTCGCGCGTCAGCGTCGGCCGGGTCGCCGACTCGGTGACCACGATGGCGTCGGGCCTGCTGCGCCACTGGGGCGCCCAGTCCTTCATCACGTCCATCACCGCCTGCGCCAGCCCGGGCGGGACCGGACCGTCGGGGGTGTCCTCGCGGAAGAGATCACGCAGCGCCTGGCCGTGGCCGAGGTCGGTGAGTCGGGCGACGGCCCGGCCCGGCTCGGCGCCGGCGGAGATCTTGCCCTTGAGGTCGAGGCCGAGGTTGGCCAGCGCGGTGGGCCACATCCGGCGCGGGTCGACCGTGATGCCCGGGCGGGACAGCCGCTGTCCCGCCTCCGCGACGGCGGCCTCGCTCACCGACGTCGACAGGTCGAGCCCGCCGCAGTTGTCGCAGCGCCCGCAGTCGGTGGCGCCCTCGTCGTCGAGCTGCTCGCGGAGGTAGCGCATCCGGCACTGGTCGGTGTCGAGGTAGCCCAGCATCGCCTGCTGCTCGCGCTCCCGGGCCTCGGCGACCCGGGCGTAGCGCTCGGCGTCGTAGTGCCAGGGGCGACCGGTGGCGATCCAGCCGCCCTGGACCCGCTGCACCGCGCCGTCGACGTCGAGCACCTTGAGCATCGACTCGAGCCGGTTGCGGCCGAGCTCGACGCGGGTCTCGATCGTCGCGGTGGACAGGGGCCGCTCGGAGTCGGCGAGCGCGGCCAGGGTCTCGCGCACCTGCTCCTCGCGCGGGAAGCCGAGCGAGGCGAAGTAGGCCCAGATGTCGCGGTCCTCGACCTGGGGCAGCAGCACGACGGTGGCGTCGTCGGTGCCGCGGCCGGCGCGGCCGACCTGCTGGTAGTAGGCGACCGGCGAGGCGGGAGCACCGAGGTTGATCACGAAGCCGAGGCTGGCGTCGAAGCCCATCCCGAGTGCGCTGGTCGCGATCAGCGCCTTGACCCGGCCGTCCACGAGCGCCTGCTCGAGGCCGTGGCGCTCGTCGGCCTCGGTCTGGCCGGAGTAGGCAGCGACCTCCAGGCCGCGGTCGCGGAGGTAGCCCGCGACCTCCTGGGTGGCGGCGACGGTGAGGCAGTAGACGATGCCGGACCCGGGCTGCTCGGCCAGGTGGTCGGCCAGCCAGGCCAGACGCTGCTCGGGCGTCCTGAGGCGTACGACGCCGAGGCGCAGCGACTCGCGGTCGAGGGTGCCGCGCTGCACGAGCACCGCGGAGTCCCCCGCACCGTCGGCGTGCACCCCGAGCTGCTCGGCCACGTCGCCGGTGACGCGGGAGTTGGCCGTCGCCGTCGTGGCCAGCACCGGGATCCCCGAGGGGAGCTCGGCCAGCAGGGTGCGGAGGCGGCGGTAGTCGGGCCGGAAGTCGTGGCCCCAGTCGGAGATGCAGTGGGCCTCGTCGACCACCAGCAGGCCGCACGTCGCGGCCAGCCGCGGCAGCACCTCGTCGCGGAAGCCGGGGTTGTTGAGCCGCTCCGGGCTCACCAGCAGCACGTCGACCTCGCCGGCGTGGATCTGGTCGTTGATGGGCTGCCACTGGTCGATGTTGGTGGAGTTGATGGTCACCGCGCGGATGCCCGCGCGCTCGGCCGCGGCGATCTGGTTGCGCATCAGCGCGAGCAGCGGGCTCACGATGACGGTCGGGCCGGCGCCCTCCTCGCGCAGCAGCTTGGTGGCGACGAAGTAGACCGCCGACTTGCCCCACCCGGTGCGCTGCACGACGAGCGCGCGACGGTGGTCGACCGCGAGCGCCTCGATGGCCGCCCACTGGTCCTCGCGCAGGACGGCGTCGTCGCGGCCGACGAGCGCCCGCAGGTGCCGCTCGGCGGACTCGCGGGCCGAGCGGCGTACGTCGTCGGCGACGGGTGCGGCTGTGGGGGTGGTCATGGCTCCTGTCTACCAACAGGGACCGACGGCCCACCCGGCGCCGGGGTGGTCCACCGGGATGTGGTCGTGCGGCGCGACGGCCGGCAACCACGTCCCGGTGGCCCACCCGGGGTCGAGAGGGCTCAGCGCCGCGCGCTGCGCTCCAGGAACTTCTCGATGTCGACCCCGGCCCGGCGGGCGTCGCGACGCGCCTCCGGCGTGGTCAGGTCCGGAGCGACGAAGGTCTCCGGCTCGATCGCGCGGTCGGCGTCGGCGTACTGGCTCTGGAGCGCGGCCTGCTCGTCGGCCGAGGAGGAGGACTCGGCGACGACCTGGGCGGTCACGGCGACGGCGGCGCCGGTGAGCAGCGGGCTCACCGTGGGCGTGTAGCCGCCCGCGTGGCCGTTGGCCTTGGGGTGGTAGCTCTCGCTGATCGGGCTGGACAGGCCGTTGATCCACTCGTCGTCGGCGCAGACCGCGTGACCGACGAAGCGGCTGGTGGGGTTGGCGAAGGAGAAGCCGGCCGCCGAGGCCGCCGAGGCCAGGCGCGAGTTGAGCAGGTCGGCGGTCTGGTTGAGCCGCGACTGCTCGGCCGGGGAGAACCACGTGAAGGCGTTGCAGTCCTCACCGTTGAAGATGCGCGGGTAGCCCACGACCACGACCTTGGCGTACGGCGCACGGCTGCGGATCTGGGAGTAGAGGGTGGTCAGGCGCGAGGGCAGGGTGTTGTTGACGAAGGACTGGGCGGAGTTGATCGCGCCGTCGCAGTTGCCGGCCCACCAGGGCAGGGCGCAGGTCGTGAGCACGTCGGCGAAGCCGGCGTCGTTGCCGCCGACCGAGATGGACACGTAGTTCGTCGCCGACGACAGCGCCGCCAGCTGGGTGTTGGTGACGTCGGGGATGGTCGCGCCGGAGCAGGCGCGGAAGTTGAGCGCATAGCCGCGGGCGGCGGCGATCAGGCTCGGGTAGGCCGAGGTGGAGCGCTGGCAGCTGGTGCCGTCGCTGATGTAGGAGCGGGTGCCGGTGCCCGAGGCGTAGGAGTCGCCGAGGGCGACGTAGGCCGGAGCCGCGGCCTGGGCCGGCTGGACCAGCAGCGGGGTGAGCAGGCCGGCGAGGGCCGAGCCCAGCACTGCCAGGCGTCGTGTGGTGCGCTTCATCTGTGTGAGTCCTCCGAGATCGTGGCCACCCGAGTGTGGCCGCGATCACAGTAGGCAATACCGCCCCACCGCCACCAGACCGAACGGTCAGGTTTTGCTCACGACCCGACGCGACGCAGCCGCGGGCCCTCCGGCGGCAGGGTCGCGGCGTCACGGAACGACTCGCCGACCAGCACCGGCACCACCTCGCTGACGTCGTGCTGCGCGGCGATCTCCACGTCGGCCACGAAGCCCACCTCCCGCAGCTCGCGACCGCCGGCGCAGTCGAGCAGGTCGGTCGGGAGGTCCGCCGCGCGCCACGCGGCGACCGCCGTCCTGGCCTCCGGGCTCGCCCCTTCCCCGACCCCCAGCGCGTCGAGGACCGCGCCTGCGCCCCACAGGTCCTCGGCCGCCGGGCGCAGCGTGTCGTCGTACCACCGCTCCCCCGCAGGTACGACGACCACGCTGGCGCCGTCGGCCACCCGGGGCGCCAGCCACCGGGCGACGGCGCCGGCATTGCGCAGGCACGCACCGACGACGCTCGACCCGGCGTCGGCGAGCGCGAAGGCGATCGTCGAGCCGTTGGGCGAGGGCAGCACGAGGCGCTCGACCCCCTCGACCTCGGCCAGGCTGGCGGGCGAGAGCGAGACGTGGCGCGCGTCCCCGCGCGAGAGTGCCTCGAACCTGCCGACCGCGAGCGTGGCGGCGTGGCGCATGGCGTGCTCGGCCGCCCTGGCGTCGCGCCAGCGGAACGGGAAGACCTCGATGCCGCGCTCGACCGCGACGCTCAGCGTGGTCGTGAAGGACAGCACGTCGACGACGACCGCGTAGTCGGCCCGCACGGCCTCCGCACCCGTCGGCCCCCACTCGAGGCGCAGGCGATAGCTGGACTGGTCGTGGCCCGGGATCGTCACGGGCTCATTCAACATCCCGCGCCGCTGGTGGACCGACAGGCCGCCTCGCCGGCCCAGCTCACCAGATCCGGACCCGCGACTCCTGCTCGAGCCACAGCCCGTCACCGGGCGCGGTCTCGAAGACCTCGTGGAACTCGTCGAGGTTGCGCACGATGTTGGCGCGGAACTCGGCCGGGCTGTGCGGGTCGATCGTGAGGTACTGCAGCTCCTGCTCCTTGCGACGCTTGGTGCGCCACACGTGGCTCCAGTTGAGGAAGAGCGAGCGCCGGTCCTCGACCGAGGCGTCGCCACCCTGGCTGATGACGTACGCCTTGTGCGCGATCGTGAGGCCGCCGAGGTCGCCGATGTTCTCGCCGACGGTGAGGCTGCCGTTGACGTGCTCGCCGGGCAGGTTGCGCGGCTCGAAGGCGTCGTACTGCGCGATGAGGGCCTGCGACTTGGCCTCGAACGCGGACTTGTCGTCGGCGGTCCACCAGTCGTGCAGGTTGCCGTCGCCGTCGTACTGCGCGCCCTGGTCGTCGAAGCCGTGGCCGATCTCGTGGCCGATGACCGCACCGATGCCGCCGTAGTTCTCCGCGTCCGTGGCGTCGGGGCTGAAGAACGGGGGCTGGAGGATCGCGGCCGGGAAGCAGATCTCGTTGGTGCCGGGGTGGTAGTAGGCGTTGACCGTCTGCGGGAGCATCAGCCACTCGTCGCGGTCGACCGGCTGGCCGACCTTCTCCAGCTGGCGGTCGGTCTCGAAGGCCGAGGCCGAGGCGACGTTGCCCATCAGGTCGTCGGCGGAGATCTTCAGCCCGGAGTAGTCGCGGAACTCCGTCGGGTAGCCGATCTTGGGGTAGAAGCGGTCGAGCTTGTCGTACGCGTGTCGCTTGGTGTCCTCGCCCATCCAGTCGAGCGTCTCGATCGAGCGGCGGTAGGCGGTGACCAGGTTGGCGACCAGCTCGTCCATCATCTGCTTCGACGTGGGCGGGAAGTGCCGTGAGACGTAGACCTTGCCGACGGCCTCGCCGATCGCGCCCTCGACGAAGTCGACGCCGCGCTTCCAGCGGGCGCGCAGCTCCGGGGTGCCGTTGAGGGTGCGGCCGTAGAAGTCGAAGTTGGCCTCGACGAACGGCTCGGGCAGGTAGGGCGCGGAGCTGCGGACGATGCGCACGTGCAGGATGTCGCGCCAGGTCTCGATCGGCGTCTCCTCCAGCACCGCGGACAGGTGGGAGAAGAAGTCGGGCTGCATCACGATCGTGGTGCGCAGCGTCTCGTCGCTGCCGCCGAGGGCCGCGACGTAGGTCGACCACTCGAAGGCCGGGCACAGCTCGCGCAGCTGCTCCAGCGACAGGTGGTTGGTCGTCTTCTGCACGTCGCGGGTGGCGGCCGCCTCCCAGTGGCCCTCGGCCAGGCGGGTCTCGTAGGCCAGCACACGGGCGGCCGCGCCGGTCGGGTCCTCGTGCTCGCTCAGCGTGAGGAGGGTGGTGAGGTAGGCGACGTACTTCTCGCGGATCTCGGTGAACTTCTCGTCGCGGTAGTAGGACTCGTCCGGCAGCCCGAGCCCGCCCTGGGCGAGGTAGACGATGTTGCGCGAGGCGTCGACCCGGTCGGGCGTGATGTAGGAGCCGAACAGCCCCGGGCCGCCGATGCGCTCGAAAAGGCCGAGGAAGTCGGCGAGGGCCGTCAGGTCGCCGATCGCGTGGGCGCGGTCGAGCAGGTCGCGCACCGGCTCGAGGCCGAGCGCCTCGATCCGCTCGGTGTCCATGAAGGAGGCGTACAGGGCCGCGATCTTGGTCTCCTCGTCACTGGAGAGCTGGTCGGCGGGACGGTCGGCGAGCTCGGTGATGATGTCGCGGACCTGCTGCTCGGCGGCGTCGGCGAGGGCGATGAACGCACCCCAGCTCGACTTGTCCGAGGGGATCTCGGTCTCGTCCAGCCAACGCCCGTTGACGTGGCCGAACAGGTCGTCCTGGGGGCGGATGTCGGGGTTCATGCCCTCGCGGGCGTCATCGAGGATCGTCACGCCTCCGACCATAACGTCGCGCGCCCAGCACACGCGGAGCCGGACCGGTCCAGACCAGGTGCTGGCACGAGTGGCAAACCCGCCCGGATGGGTGAGTCTGGACCGAGCCACACGGCTCCGATCGGGAGGACCTCCATGTTCGTACGCGCCCGCTCCCTGGCCCTGCTCGTCTCGACCGGCGTCCTCGTGGCCGCGGTCGCCGCCCCGCCCGGCTCGGCGGCGAGCGCGGAGCGTGTGACGCCGCGGTCGTGGCAGCCCCTGACCTCCAGCGTCTCGCCCAACTTCGCGCAGGCGGCGGTCGCGCGCACGGCCGACGGCACCCAGCACGTCGTGTGGATCGTGGACAACCCCGACCGCACCCACAACTACGAGCACACCACGATCTCCCCGAGCGGCTCGCAGGGCCGGGTCACCCGCGTCCTCGCCACCGACTGGGCCCAGCTCAGCACGCCGGTGGACCTCGGAGTGAACGCAGACGGCAGCCTCCGGCTGGCGTTCCGCGGGACCGCCGACGGCGACACCTCCAACTTCTTCACCTACAAGGGCGTCTACACCGCCGTCTCCGGCGACGGCGGCGCGTCGTGGGTGCTGCCGCGCGAGGTGCTCGCGCCGAGCATCAGCGACGGCGGCGTCACGATGGCGTACACCCCCGACGGCACGCCGATCACCGGCTACGGCGACACCGGCGGGTTCCACTGGAACGTCGGGACGGTGCCCGAGGCCGCACTCCCGGCCGCGACGGTGCAGGAGTTCACCGACCACGACGCCAACGCCGCGAGCCTGGTGACCAGCGGTTCGGCCGTGCTCGTGGTCTACCAGAGCATCCGGGGCTCCGGGATCTACGCCCGGCAGGTCTGGCCGTTCCTGGGGGCCCCCGTCCGCGCGCCCGGCACCTACACCAACCCGGGCCAGCCGATGGCCGTCGTCGACCGGCCCGGGGTCGGGCCGGTGGCGGCGTACGCGATCGACGGGGAGGTGGTGCTGTGGGACATCGCCGCCAACAGCATCCACCGCGTCCGCGGCATGGACGGCCCCAACAACGTCGTGCTGGCGGGCCTGCCCGACGGCCACCTGTGGGTCGCCGCCCAGGGGCCGATCGGCTACACCCCGCGGGTCTCGCGGGTCTCGGCGCGGGGCTGGACCATCGACCGCAGCCCGGTCCGCCTCGACGACCTCTACAGCACGTTCGGCCTCGAGGTCGGCAGTGCCGGCGCACTCCGCGCCGAGCTGCTCCTGACCGGCAACGAGGCCGGCGACCCGTCACGGATCCAGGCGATGTCCGCGCTGGCGCAGATGCGGCTGCGGGCCACCCCCGGCCGGTGGCGGGTCAACCGGGCCCAGCGGGTCGTGTTCCGGGTCACCGACGTCGACGGCGGGGTGGCCGGGGTGAAGGTCCGCGCCGGCGGGCGCCGCTGCACGACCAACGGTGCCGGACGCTGCGCGATCCGGTTCCCCGGGCAGGCCCGCCCCGGACGGATCACCGTCAGGGCGACCGCGCGCAGCTACTACGCCGTGAAGACGAAGCTGCGCGTACGCCGCTGACTCAACGCACCCGCACGACCGACTTGCCCAGGGTGCGGCGCTCGTCCATGTCGACCAGCGCCCGCCCGAAGTCGGCGAGCTCGTAGGTCGCGCCGACCGGCGGCTTCACGACCCCGGAGGCGATCATCGGCTCGAGGCGGTGCCACTGCTTCTGCATGTAGCCCGGGCGGGTCATGGCGTACGCCCCCCAGCCGACGCCGCGGACGTCGGTGTTGCCCAGGAGCAGGCGGTTGACCTTGACCTCCGGGATGCCCTGGCCGGCCGCGAAGCCCACCACCAGCACCCGGCCCCGCTCGGCGAGGCAGCGCAGCGAGTCGGTGAAGGCGGGGCCGCCGACGACGTCGAGGACCACGTCGACACCCACGCCCCCGGTCAGCTCCTTGACCGCGTCCTTGAAGTCCGGACCGAGGACGACCTCGTCCGCGCCCGCGGCGCGCGCGAAGGCGGCCTTCTCCTCGGTGCTCACGACGGCGATGGTGCGGGCGCCGAGGCCCTTGGCGACCTGGAGGGTCGCGGTGCCGACACCGCCCGCCGCACCGTGGACGAGGACCGTCTCGCCCTCGCGCAGGCTCCCGCGCTCCTCGAGCGCGAAGAGGGCGGTGAGGTAGTTCATCGGCAGCGCGGCGCCCTCGTCGTACGACATCGCGTCGGGCAGCGCGAAGGTGAAGATCGCCGGGTTGGCGACCTGCTCCGCCGCGCCGCCGTGGAGGTTCACCCCCGCGACCCGCTGGCCGACGCTGAAGCCGCTGGACTCCGGCGAGCCGGGGTCGAGGACGACGCCGGCGAAGTCGACGCCGAGGGTGAAGGGCGGCTCGGGCTTGAACTGGTACTCCCCGCGGCTCAGCAGCAGGTCGGGGAAGGCCACCCCGACGCTGTGCACCTCGACGAGCACGTCGTGGGGGCCGGGGGTGGGAGCGTCGACCTCCCTGACCTCGATGTCGGCGGGACCGGTGGGCGTGACGACCTGGACTGCCTTCATGGGGCCGAGCCTAGGGGCCGGTCCTCAGCCGACGGCCTTGACCTCGCTGAGCTCGAAGTGCATCGGGTCGGTGAAGCGCCAGTCCCCGCCCCACGCGAAGCCCCACGTCTTGAAGATCGCCACCACGTCGCGGTCGATCTCCCCGACCGTGCCGCGCAGGTTGCCGGGCACATTGAGGTCCAGCGCCAGGCCGAAGGAGTGGTTGGACAGGGTCGTGGTGTTCGCGATGAAGCGCGGGTAGTAGCACCCGGCGTACTCCCCCGGGTTGATCTCGTCGGCCAGCCCGCGCTGCTGCACCTCCAGCAGTGCCGCGCGCAGCTGCGGGAAGAGGTCCTTGTGGCAGGTGACGCTGCCGAGGATCGGCACGACCTCGGTGCGGATGTTGGCCGCCACCCACGCGGGGTCGGGGGCGATCCGGTTGCCGCCCACCACGCGGTAGCGGTAGGTCCCGACGACGCTGCCCAGGGTGCCGCCGGTCGGGATGGCGGTGAGCCGGGCGTCGGGGTCGAGCCCGATGCGCGACGCCACGTCGAGCATCTGCACCGACACGTCCTTGCCGACCAGCCGCTCGAGCGGCTTGCGGATCGTGGCGGGGGTGATGTCGTCGGTCGAGATCAGCAGGCCGTTGCTCGTGGCCATCTCGATGTCCTCGGCCCACGCGGTGTTGACCACCATGTCGATCGTCGGGATCTGGGGGGTGTACGCCCCCACGTGCAGGGTCGGCGCGTCGTCGTCGTTGCCGAGGCGGATCATCCCGTCGGCGTCCGCGAGCCGCCGGGCCACCATGCGGTCGATCGCGAGCTCACCGCCCGCCACGCGGGCCCAGGCCTCCTGGAAGTCGGCGACCTCGACGGGCGTGAAGTTGCGGTAGCGGCCGGGGTCGACCGCCGCGACGGTCAGCACGCGGTTCTCCAGGCTGACCTGGCCGAGGCCGATCCGCTCAGTGTGGGCGACGCCGTCGAGCGCCTCGATCTCCTCGACCAGCGCGTCGTCCAGCGGCTGGTCCCACTGCACCAGGACGTCGGCGCTCCACAGCCGACCGTCACGCTCGCCGGGCGGGTCGACGGCGTGCTCGGGGTCGGCGACCGCGACGGCCGGCGTCGCAGGGGGCTCGGTCGAGGGCTCGGAGGAGGAGGGCGGGGGCGCCGGCTCGCCGGTGCTCCCGGCCTCGCTGCAAGCGCCGAGCAGCAGGACCAGCGCGGCCGCTGCCGCGCCGCCCCGCAGTTCCCGTCGTGCGTGCATGCCACAGACCCTAGGCGGCAGGGGCAGGTGTGCGGACCCGAGCGGGAATGGTGAACCACGAGACCACCCCGCCCACCACGAGCAGCACCGCGCAGGCCACCATCGCCGAGCCGTACGCCGTGTCGAAGCGCGCTGGGTCGCGGTAGTCGTCGCCGGCCAGGCCGACGGCCATCGGCAGCGCGGCGACCGCGAGCAGGGACCCCGCCCGGGCGACCGCGTTGTTGATCCCGCTGGCCACGCCGGCCACCTCGTCCGGCGCCGCGGCGAGGACGGTCGCCGTCAGCGGGGCGACCATGAGCGCCAGGCCGAGGCCGAAGACGGTCAGGCCCGGGGCGACGTCGCGCCACCACACCACGTCGGGGCCGACCACCAGCAGCCACAGCGTGCCGGCGGCCATCACGATCGGGCCGAACGTCATCGGGATGCGCGGCCCGATCCGCTCACCGAGCGCACCACCGCGGGCGGCGAGGAAGAGCATGCACGCGGTGATCGGCAGCGTCGCCAGCCCGGCCGCGAGGGCGCCGTAGCCGCCGACGGTCTGGAGCTGGAGCACGAGGAAGAACAGGATCGCGCCGAGGGCGGCGTAGACGAGCAGCGTCATGAGGTTCGCGGCGCTGAAGGTCCGGTCGCCGAACAGCCCCAGCGGGACCATCGGCTCGCGGGTCCTGCGCTCGACGACCACGAAGGCCACCGCTGCGAGCAGCCCGAGCGCGGCAGCCCACGGCGTCACCGCGCCGCCGGCGTCGGTGAGGGCCCAGGTGGTCCCGGCGAGCGCGAGCGAGGCGAGCACCGCCCCCGTGAGGTCGAAGCGGCCGTGCGCGCGCGGGTCGCGGGTCTCCGGCACCCAGCGCAGCGCCAGCCACACGGTGAGCGCGGCGAGCGGCAGGTTGATGAGGAAGATCCAGCGCCACGACGCGTGGTCGACCAGCAGCCCGCCCACCAGCGGGCCGAGCGCCGCCGCGATGCCGCCGAGCCCGGACCAGGCGCCGATGGCCCGGCTGCGGTCCTCGGCGCGGAAGGCGCCCTGGATCATCGCCAGGCTGCCCGGGGTGAGCAGCGCGCCGCCGATGCCCTGCAGCACCCGCGCCACGACCAGCACCTCCGCCGTCGGAGCCACCCCGCACAGCAGCGAGGCCAGGGCGAACCAGACCGTCCCGATGATGAAGACGCGACGCCGGCCGAGCCGGTCCCCCAGCGAGCCGCCGAGGAGGATGAGCGAGGCCAGCGAGAGCAGGTAGCCGTTGGTGATCCACTGCAGCTGTGACAGCGAGGCGTCGAGGTCCTCGCCCATCGTGCGCAGCGCGACGTTGACGACCGTGCCGTCGAGCAGGGTCAGCCCCGAGCCGAGGGTCGCGGCGGCGACGATGCCCCGCGCGCTCGGCGTACCCCAGGCAACGGCGCTCACCCGACAAGCGTAGGGCTCAGGTCGCGAGGACCTGCCCGGCGAGCCAGGCGATGTCGGCACCCGTCTGCTCCGGCGAGCCCGAGGGCTGCATGACGTGGCTGAGCACCACCCGCACGACCATGTCGATGGCCGGGTCGAGGTGGGCGGGGTCGATCCCGGGGGCGTACGGCACCACGCGGGCGCTGATGACCTCCTTGGCGACGCCGAGGAGCGAGCCGGCGTTCGTCGTCAGCAGCGGCAGCAGCTCGGTGTCGGCGCCGTGGGTGGCGCTGACGACCGCGTGCAGGAGCGGGTTCGCGCGGGCGTAGGTGAGCACGTCGCCCACCGCGCGCTCGATCGCGCGGGTCAGGTCGTGCGGCTCGGCGTCGAAGGCCTCTTCGACCACCCGCAGGAAGCGGGCGAGCTCCTCGAGGATCATCGTCTCGGCCAGCGCCGGCTTGGACCCGACCTCGTTGTAGACCGTCTGCCGGCTCACGCCGGCCTCCTGCGCGAGGCGGGCCATCGTCACCGAGGCCCAGCCCGAGGAGGTGGTCATCGCCACGGCCGCGGAGACGATCCGGTCGCGGGTCGTCTCGGGCATGGCCACGAGTCTAGGAGGCCGCCTCCCCGTGCTCGGCGCTGCGCCGCTCAGGCCACCGACCGCTCGGGCTCGCACGGCACGAAGTCGACCTTCTCGCGCACGCCGCAGTCGGGACAGCACCAGTCCGCGGGGATGTCGGCCCAGGCGGTGCCGGCTGCGAAGCCCTCGTGCTCGTCGCCCGCGGCCACCTCGTAGACGTACTCGCAGCTCGGGCAGCGGGCCGCGAGCACCTCAGGAGCACGCTGACTCGGCGCTTCTGCCTCGGAGGAGCGAAGCGGAGGAGGGGCCGAAGCGCCGAGTCGGCTGGTGCGAACGGCGTAGCGCTCGACGTACCTCTCCCGCTTCCGTGGGCTGATGTTGGCCAGCGTCACGTCGCCGCCGAAGTGGTCGACCACGCGCTGGTCCATCACGCGCCGCCAGATCGCCGGCACGATGGCGAGCACGATCATCCCGGCGTAGCCGGTGGGCAGCGTCGGGCTCTCCTCGAAGTCGCGCAGCGTCTGGTAGCGCCGGGTCGGGTTGGCGTGGTGGTCGCTGTGGCGCTGGAGGTGGTAGAGCAGCACGTTGGTCGCGATGTTGTTGGAGTTCCAGCTGTGGCTCGGCAGCACCCGCTCGTAGCGCTGGCGCTCGCCCTCGCCGACCTTCTGGCGCAGCATCCCGTAGTGCTCCATGAAGTTGACGACCTCGAGGAGCGAGAAGCCGACCACGGCCTGGACGAGCAGGAAGGGGAGGACCTCGATGCCGAAGGCCGCGACGACGCCCGCCCACAGCACCAGCGACATCAGCCAGGCGTTGAGCACGTCGTTGTCGAGGCGCCACGGGCTCTGCTTGCGCCGGGCCAGGCGCCGCTTCTCCAGGCGCCAGGCCGACTTCAGCGACCCGCCGACCGTGCGGGGCCAGAACTGGTAGAAGCTCTCGCCCAGCCGGGCGCTCGCGGGGTCCTCGGGGGTGGCGACCCGGACGTGGTGGCCGCGGTTGTGCTCGATGTAGAAGTGGCCGTAGAAGACCTGCGCCAGCGCGATCTTCGACAGCCACCGCTCGTTGGCCTCCTTCTTGTGGCCGAGCTCGTGGGCGGTGTTGATGCCGATGCCGCCGATGCAGCCGATCGAGATCGCGAGACCGACCTTGTCGAGCAGCGACAGGGGCTGGTCGGCCAGTACGCCGAACGCGTCCCACCCGCCCACGAGGGCCATCGCGCCGAGGAAGCCGGCGTACTGGATGGGCAGGAAGAGGTAGGTGATCCAGCGGTAGTAGCGGTCCTGCTCGAGCGCCTCGATGACGTCGTCGGGCGGGTTGGACCGGTCGAGGCCGGCGATCAGGTCGATCGCCGGCACGATGCCGAGGATGACGATGGGGCCGACCCAGAACCACACGCCCCAGCCGGTGGCGGCGTACCCGCCGAAGGCGACGAAGGCGAGGCTCGGCACCACCAGGCCGATGAGCCACAGGTAGCGCTTGCGGTCCTTCCAGAGCTCGGTCGTGCCCTCGGGCACCGTGCCGCTGGGAGCGAGTCGGGTGGGATATCCAGCCATCTGCCTGCCTCCTGCCGTGGGGTTTACATGACCCTACGATCTGTAAACCTCGTTGACAAGAGCTTCTGATTTGTCAATCGACCACCGGTCGACATCTCGTCCGGTGTTGCCCGCGTCACACGCGCTCAGCCCGGGCGATAGGTTGGTGCCCATGGAGCACCCCTTCGGCATCGACTTCGGCGGCACGGGCATCAAGGGAGCCCCCGTCGACCTCGAGCGCGGCGACTTCGTGCACGACCGCGTCCGCATCGACACCCCGCGCCCCGCCACGCCCGACGCCGTGGCTGAGGTCTTCCGCGCCATCGTCGGCAGCTTCCCCGCCTCGAGCAGCCCGGTCGGCGTGACCGTCCCGGGCATCGTGCGCCACGGGTTCGTCCACTCCGCGGCCAACATCGACAAGTCGTGGGTCGGCGAGGACGCCGACGCGATCTTCACCGAGGCCCTGGGGCGTGAGGTCCACGTCGTCAACGACGCCGACGCCGCCGGCCTCGCCGAGTCCGAGTACGGCGCCGCGCGCGGACGCCGCGGCCAGGTCCTCGTCATCACGCTCGGCACCGGCATCGGGTCCGCGATGATCTGGGACGGCGAGCTGGTGCCGAACACCGAGCTCGGCCACCTCGAGCTCGACGGCGCCGTCGCCGAGGTCACCACTGCGACGAGCGCGCGCGAGCGCGAGGGCCTGTCGTGGGAGGACTGGTCGCAGCGCCTGACGCGCTACTTCCGCCACGTCGAGCGGCTGTTCAGCCCCGACCTCTTCGTCGTCGGCGGCGGCGTGAGCAAGTCGTGGGAGAAGTTCGGTCACCTCATCGAGATCGAGACCGAGATCATCCCCGCCAGCCTGCAGAACCGCGCCGGCATCGTCGGCGCCGCCCTGGTGGCCCAGCGCAAGGCGGGCTTCCCGGACTGAGCCCGGCTCAGCCCTCCAGGATCTCCTCGAAGGCCGCTGCCGCCCCGCGCAGGTAGCGCTCGACGACCGCCTTCTCCTCGTCGGTGAAGGACGCGTCGTGACGGTCGAGCGCGCGGAACATCGGCATCAGGTGCCCGACGATCTCACCGCGCCCGGAGTCGGTGATGTGCAGGTCGGTGCGCCGGCGGTCCACCTCGTGCGGGCGCCGCTCGACGTGCCCGCGTGACACCAGCCGGTCGACGATGCCCGTGGCGGCAGCCGTGGAGACCTCGAGCCGGCGCGCCACCTCGGCGGGACCGATCTGCTCGCGGGTCAGGTGCTCGAGGGTGACCAGCTCGGTCTCGCTGAGGCCGGCCCGGCGCGCGACGGTGTGGTTGACCCGGCTGCCTGCGGCGACGAGGTCGCGCAGGGCGAGCAGCGTCGGCGGCTGCTGCCGCTCCTGGCCGCGCGCGACCCACGGCGGGGCCTCGGGTGCGTCCTGCTGGTCGCTCACGCGTGTCCTCACTACGTCGGTGTCGATCCGGCGCCGGGGAGGCGCCGTACTTGCCACTCTAAACATTCTACCGCTAACTTGATAAGTAACTTGGTTAGCAATCACTCTGACTAGTGACTTCTGCCGCTCGACCTTCGTCTCCCGAGGAGCATCGTGTCCGCACACCGAACCCCCGCCCTGGCCCGGGGCATCGCCAGCCGGCGGCTGGCCTGGGTCGTCGCCCTGATCCCGCTCCTCATGGCGCTCGCGGTCATCGCGATGGTGCCCGAGGGCGAACGCGAGGGCTCCGCCACCGACACCCTGCCCGCGGGCGCGGACAGCACGCTCGCCGTCGAGCTGGCCGACCAGCTCCCCGAGGACGAGGGCCAGGTCGCCATCGTGCTGTGGACCGCCGACTCCGGCGAGCTCGACCAGGCCGTCCAGGGCGAGCTCACCCAGCAGGCCGTCGCGCTGCTGTCGCAGGCAGGCGGCGAGGGCGCACCCGAGGGTGGGCAGGGCGGGCCCCCGTCGGGTACGCCGGACAGCGGGGGCGCGCCGCAGTCGCCGGTCGTCGTGGCCGAGGACGGCACCGCCGCGTTCGTCGCCGTGCCCGTCACCTCGACGTCGGCGACCGACAACATCGACCGCGTGGAGAAGCTGCGCGAGGACCTGCGCGACGACGCCCCCGACGGGGTCACGGTGGAGGTGACCGGTCCGGCCGGCATCCAGGCCGACATCGGCCAGGTCTTCGACGGCGCCGACTTCCGCCTGCTGCTCGCCACCGCGGGCATCGTGGCGATCCTGCTCATCATCACCTACCGCAGCCCGGTGCTCTGGCTGGTCCCCCTCGCCGTGGTCGGCATCGCCGACCGCTTCGCCGCCATCGTCGCCACCAACGTCCTCGAGGTGACGGGGGTCGCCTGGGACGAGTCGACGGTGGGCATCCTGAGCGTGCTCGTCTTCGGCGCCGGCACCGACTACGCCCTGTTGCTGATCTCGCGCTACCGCGACGAGCTCAAGACCACCGACTCGCGCCACGAGGCGATGGCCAACGCGCTCGCCCGCACCACCGAGGCGGTCGTGTCGAGCTCCACGACCGTCGTGCTCGGCCTGCTCACCCTCCTGCTCTCCGCGATCCCGACCACCCGCGGCCTCGGCCTGGCCTGTGCCGTCGGCGTCGTGATCGCCGCGACCTTCGCACTCGTCGTGCTGCCGGCCGCGCTGGTCCTCTTCGGCCGCTGGGTCTTCTGGCCCAAGGTGCCCCGCGTGGGCGACGCGGTGCTGGTCGACTCCCGCGGCGTGTGGCGGCGCGTCGGTGACGCCGTGGCCAAGCGTCCGCGCACCTTCGTCGCAGGCACGGTCGCCGCCCTCGCGCTGCTCGCGATCGGCACGACCTCGATCACGACCGGCCTCGACCCCGCCGACCAGTTCCTCCAGCGCCCCGAGGCCATCTCGGCAGCGGAGCGGCTCGGGGAGTCGTTCCCGGCCGGCACCAGCGACCCGGTCCAGGTCGTCACCCGCGACACCCCCGAGCAGGTGCTCGGCGCGGTCGAGGACGTCGACGGCGTCGACTCCGCGCGGATCACGACCAGCGCGGACGGCATCGCCCGCATCGACGCCGTACCCGATGCCGCACCCGGCAGCGACGCCGCGCGTGACGTGGTGCTCGACGTACGCGCTGCGGTGGCCGACTTCGACGACACCCACGTCGGGGGTGGCGACGCCGAGGCGCTGGACGCCAAGGACTACGCCGCCAGCGACCGGTTGCTGATCCTGCCGCTGATCCTGCTGCTGGTGCTGGGCGCACTGCTCCTGCTGCTGCGCTCGATCGTGGCCCCGCTGCTGCTCGTGGCCACGGTGCTGGCGACGTACGCCGCCGCGATGGGCGCGTCCTGGTGGCTGTTCCAGGGAGTCTTCGGCTTCGAGGCGATGGACACGGGCGTGCCGCTGCTCGCCTTCCTGTTCCTCGTGGCGCTCGGCGTCGACTACAACATCTTCCTCGTCACCCGGGCACGGGAGGAGGCGCGCGAGCACGGCACCCGCCAGGGAATGCTGCGCGCGCTGACCGCCACCGGCGGCGTGATCACCAGCGCGGGCATCCTGCTCGCCGCGGTGTTCGCCGTCCTCGGTGTGCTGCCCCTCGTGGTGCTGGCGCAGCTCGGCGCGATCATCTTCGTCGGCGTGCTGCTCGACACGCTGGTCGTGCGCACGGTGCTGGTGCCGGCGCTCGCGCTCACGCTCGGCGAGAAGTTCTGGTGGCCGCGGAAGGTGACCGGGCCGACGGCGCCCGCGGAGGGCTGAGGGCAGGGGCGGCGGCGGTGAGGACCGCCGCCGCCCTCAGCCCTCGCGACCGCTGATGGCGGCAGCCACGCGCTTGGTCACGTCGGGGTGGAACACGCTCGGGATGATGAAGGCGGCGTGCAGCTCCTCCTCGCTGACCGTGTCGGCGATGGCCTGGGCAGCGCGCAGCAGCATGTCGATGGTGACCTCGTGGGCGCTGGCATCGAGCAGGCCGCGGAAGACACCGGGGAAGGCCAGCACGTTGTTGATCTGGTTGGGGTAGTCCGAGCGCCCCGAGGCCACCACGGCGGCGTACTTGTCGGCCTCGGCCGGGTCGATCTCCGGGTCGGGGTTGGCGAGCGCGAAGACGACCGGCGACTCGGCCATGGTCGGGATCCACTCGGCCTTGAGGATCCCGGGCGCGGAGACACCGACGAACACGTCGGCGCCGACCAGCACGTCCTGCAGGGAGCCGGTCGCGCGGCGCGGGTTGGTCGCGGCAGCGAGCTCGCCGTGGGCCGCCGACAGCGACTCGTCGCCCGCGGCGAGGGCGCCCTCGCGGTCGACGACGACGACGTCCTTCGCTCCCGCGGCGAGGAGCAGGGTGACGATGGCGGTGCCTGCGGCACCGGCGCCCGAGACCACGATCCGCACGTCGGCGAGCTGCTTCTCCACGCACCGCAGGGCGTTGGTCAGCGCCGCCAGCACCACGATCGCGGTGCCGTGCTGGTCGTCGTGGAAGACCGGGATGTCGAGCGACTCGCGCAGGCGCGCCTCGATCTCGAAGCAGCGCGGCGCGGCGATGTCCTCGAGGTTGATGCCGCCGAAGCCGGGGGCGATCATCTCGACCGCGCGCACGATCTCGTCGGTGTCCTGGGTGGCCAGGCAGATCGGCCAGGCGTCGATGCCGGCGAAGCGCTTGAAGAGCGCGGCCTTGCCCTCCATCACCGGCAGCGCGGCACCGGGGCCGATGTTGCCGAGGCCCAGGACGGCGGAGCCGTCGGTGACCACGGCGACGGAGTTGCCCTTGATGGTGAGCTTGCGGACGTCCTCGGGGTTGTCGTGGATCGCCATCGACACGCGCCCGACACCCGGCGTGTAGGCCATCGACAGGTCGTCGCGGGTGCGCAGCGGCACCTTGGACGAGACCTCGATCTTGCCGCCGAGGTGGAGCAGGAACGTCCGGTCGCTGACCTTGTGGACGGTGACGCCCTCCACCGCGTCCACCGCGGCGACGAGCTCGAGGGAGTGGTCGGCGTCGGCGGCCGAGCAGGTCACGTCGACCACGAGCCGGTCGTGGCGGGACTCGGTGACGTCGATCGCGGTGACCACCCCACCGCCCTTGGCGATCGACGTGGCGACGGTCCCGACGACGTGGTGGTCGGGAGCGGTGTGCAACCGCATGGTGATCGAGTACGACGACGCGGTTGCTGCCATGCGCTGACCTTCCACCGCCGGCGGGGTTACGCACAAGTCACCTGGGGCTACGCTCGCGTTGTGGACATAGTGTTCGCCGACGCCCCCGACCGCAGCCGCTACGAGCTGCGTGCCGGCGACGAGCTGGTCGGCCTCATCGACTACCGCCTCGCCGACGACGTGATCACGCTCGTGCACACCGAGGTCCCCGAGGCGTTCGGTGGCCGGGGGTACGCCGCCCGGCTGGCCCGCGGAGCGCTCGACGACGCCCGCTCCCGGGGTCTGCGCGTCGTGCCGTCGTGCCCCTACGTGGCGGCGTACGTCGCCAAGCACCCGGACTACGCCGACCTGGTGCGCTGAGGCGCGGCGACGTTTCAACGGCGCGACACGGGGAAGCCCTATAGTCCCGCGAGGAGCACAGGGGAACGGGGGAAGCGCATGTCTGAGCTGTCTGCAGAGGTCGACGAGGCCGACGCAGTCGTCGCGCGTCGGCTCGGGTTCCTCACCCGACCCCTGCAGGCCCTCGTCAACGCCCCGCACCTGCTGGTTCTGGCGATCGTGGCGATCTGGGTCGCCTGCTCGCTGACCTACGCCGTGCTGGAGGACAAGGGCCCGATCGAGGGCCTGTGGTGGGGCATCGTGACCGGCTCGACCGTCGGCTACGGCGACTTCTACCCCGCCTCCACCACCGGACGCGCCGTCGGCGCCGTCCTGATCGTGTCGATGCTCGTGCTGGTGCCGATCGCGATCGGCCACGTCATCGCCAACCTCGTCTTCGACAAGGAGTCGCTCGCCGTGGCGACCGTGCTCGAGGACGTCCACGAGCGCATCGACCGCCTCGAGCACCTCACCCTCGCCTCGCTGGAGGCCCAGCACGGACGCGCGTGGCTCGACGAGCGGCTCGCGGAGTACGAGGCGGCCGACGCCGCCCACACCGACGTCGCCGAGCAGATGCTCGAGATGTTCCGGCCCAAGTTCCCGCAGGACCCGTCGCACCCGGACCCGGGAGGGACCCGATGACCACGCCCGTACGCCGCCGCATGCGCTCGACCAGCATCTCGCTCGGCATCACCGCGCTCATGGCCTCCAGCCTCACCGGCTGCTCCTCCAGCGCCGACTACGCCGCCGTGTGCGTCGATCCGGAGACCCAGGAGCGGGTCGACGACGACGAGTGCGACGACGACCGCGACTACAACGGCACCGGGTCCGGCTTCTTCTGGTACTACCTCGGCGCCAGCTCGCGCGTGCCGGCGATCGGCCAGACGACGTCGGGCGGCACGTTCAACGGCAGCACCCTCAACGGCCGCGTCGACCGCGGCGGCCTGCCCACCACGGGTGGCTCCACCGTCAAGTCCAGCACCACCAAGGGTGGCTTCGGCGGCAGCTCGCGCGGCTTCGGCTGACGAGCACCTCCCCGACCTCCCCCTCCCACGCCCGCCTCCCAGGAGACCCCGTGACCGACCTGCTCACCGCCCTGTTCCACGCTGTCGCCTACGCCGTCGTCGGCGGGGTGATGCTTGTCGCGGCCTACTACGTCCTCGACCTCGCCACCCCCGGCCACCTCGGCACACACCTGCGCGGGGTCGACGAGAACGGCAACGAGTCGGTCCACGCGCACTCGCGCTCGGCCGGCGTCGTCACCTCGGCCTGGCTGGTCTCCAACGCCGCCGTCCTCTTCACCGCGATCTGGACCAACGGCGAGACGTCGCTGGGCTGGGCGCTGGGCTGGACCGTCTCCTTCGGCGCTCTCGGCATCCTCCTCAACACGGTGATGTTCTTCGCCGTCGAGGCGATCACGCCGGGCGACCTGCGCCGCATCGTCACCGACCCCGGCCCGGTGCGCCCGCTGGCCTACGTCGCCGCGGCGGTCGCACTGTCGGTCGGCGCCATCGTCTGCGCCAGCATCGCGTGAAGGGCATCGCCTGATGTGGCGCCACCGCTCGAAGGCCCGTGAGGGCTGGCGCGAGAAGGTCGTCGAGCAGGGACTCGTCTTCCCGGTCACGAAGATGCCCGACGGCTCCGAGCTCCCCTACTGGAACGAGGACGCCTGGTACGAGGTGACCATGGAGGAGGTGGAGGCCCTCGAGGCCGCCACCGAGGAGCTGTGGGCGATGTGCCTGCAGGCCGTCTCCCACATGGCCACCACCATGACCAACGAGCGGCTCGGGCTGCCGCCCGGCTCGCTCGACGTCGTACGCCGCTCCATCGAGGCCGGCGACCCGGCGCTCTACGCCCGCTTCGACCTCGCCTACGGCGCCGACGGCTCCATCAAGATGCTCGAGATCAACGGCGACACCCCCACCGGCCTCGTGGAGACCGGCATCGTCCAGTGGAACTGGATGGAGGACGTGATGCCGGAGATGGACCAGTGGAACTCCGTCCACGACCGCCTCGTCGACGGCTGGCGCACGCTGCGCCGCTCGGGACGCTTCGACGGCGACCGGATGCACTTCCTCTACGACCTCGGCGAGGAGGACTCCTACGACGGCGGCGAGATGGAGATGACCTGCCACTACCTCATGGACACCGCCGTCCAGGCCGGCTGGCTCGCCCTGGCCCACCCGGTGGCCGAGGTCGGCTGGAACCCCGATGCCCGCGAGTACCGCGACGTCCACGACGAGCCGCTGCGCAACGCCTTCAAGCTCTACGCCTGGGAGGAGATGCTCGCCGAGCCGTTCGGCCGCTACATCGTCGACCGGGCCGAGGCGCGGCCCACGAAGTGGATCGAGCCGGCGTGGAAGGTGCTGCTCAGCACCAAGGCGCTGCTGCCGGTGCTGTGGGAGCTCTTCCCGCGCCACCGCCTGCTGCTGCCGGCGTACTTCGACGAGCCGCGCGACCTCGAGCGCTGGGTCGCCAAACCGCTGCACGGGCGCGAGGGCGACAACATCCGCATCCACCTCGACGACATGCTCGAGGACGTCGTGATGCCCGGCGGCTACGGCGCCGAGGGCTGGGTCTACCAGGGCTACACCGAGCTGCCGAGCTTCGAGGGCAACCGGGTCGTGCTCGGCTCGTGGATCGTGGGCGGCGAGGCCGCCGGGATGCTGGTGCGGGAGTCGGACAACATGGTCACCGACTACTTCTCCCGCGTCGCCCCGCACGTCATCTCCGACGGGCTGGCGCCGACCGAGGCGCAGGTCGCGGAGTGGCTGGCCGAGCGCGTCGGCCCTGACGCCCCGACCCTCTAGCGCACCACCGAGTCGGTGATCGTCCGCCTCGCCCCGAGGAAGAAGATCCCCGGCAGCGTCTCGAAGCCCGCGCTCGGGTTGTCGATGAGCCGCGAGCCGTCGATGGTCATCGTCCCGGTGCGGTCGTTGGAGACGAAGAAGATCGCGCCGCCGCCCTCCCGGGCCCGGTTGCCGGTCAGCGTCGAGTCCTCGACCTCGAGGTGGATCGCGTTGCCGTCGAGGTAGATCGCACCGCCCGATCCCCCGCCGGGCGTGTCGGGCCGGGCCGGGTTGGCGCCGCGCCCGATCGCCCGGTTGCCCGTGAAGGTCGAGGAGGAGATCCGCCACGAGACGCCGATGCTGCTCAGCGCCGAGCCGTTGCTGCAGCGCCCGCCGGTGAAGGTGGAGCGGCGTACGACGACGGCCCGGTCGCGGTGCTGGTCGAGCACCCGCACGGCACCGCCGCCGACGTCGGGGCCGGTGCGGTCGCAGCGGTTGTCGGCGAAGGTGGAGTCGATGATCTTCAACCGGCCGCCGCGGGCGAAGATCGCGCCGCCGCCGCCACCGTCGGTGGTCTCGCCCGTGGCGTTGCCGTCGACGAAGCGCATCCGCCTCACGACCAGCCTCGGCTCCGCCTGGTCGTCGCAGTGCGAGGTCGTCCAGGTCTGCGCCCGGTCGCAGGTGTTCATGTAGAGGATGCGGCGCTCGCCCTGCCCGCTCAGCGTGACGCGGCCGCCGCCGTCGAGCACGACCCGCGACGACGTGTTCACGACCTTGGCGGTGCGCCCCATCGGGATCGTCACCCGGCCCGGGCCGCAGTCGAAGGTGATGACACCACCCCTCGCCACGGCGCGAACGACGGCGCGCGACGTGCAGGAGGCCGGCGTGCCGGACCCCACGACCGTCCTCGCCACCTTCGCCACCGCTGGTCGAGGACTCACCACCGCTGGTTGAGGCGGGCGTGCAGCGCCCGTCACGAAACCCGCGTCGGAGCCCGTGGCAGCCACCGGAGCCGCCGACGCCACCACCGCGACGACCGCCGCGGCGACGACGCCGGCGCGGATCACAGCGCCTTCTCGATGTCCTTGCTCAGCTTCTCCGGCTCCGTGGTCGGCGCGAAGCGGTCGATGACCTGGCCGTCGCGACCGACGAGGAACTTGGTGAAGTTCCACTTGATCTTGGACCCGAGCAGGCCGCCCTTGGAGTCCTTGAGCCAGTCGAAGAGCGGGTGCGCGTCGTCGCCGTTGACGTCGACCTTCGAGAACAGCGGGAAGGTCACGCCGAAGTTCTTCTCGCAGAAGTCCGAGATCTCCGCCTCGCTGCCGGGCTCCTGGTTGCCGAACTGGTCGCACGGGAAGCCGAGCACGACCAGGCCCTGGTCGGCATAGGTGTCCTGGAGCTGCTGGAGGCCCTTGTACTGCCCGGTGAACCCGCACTGGGAGGCGGTGTTGACGACCAGCACGACCTTGCCGTCGTACTGCGAGAGGTCCGTGTCCGTGCCGTCGATGGCAGGCGCCGAGAAGTCGGAGAGAGAAGTCATGCCACGAGTCTGCCAAACCCCCGCCAACCGGCCGGGCAGTTCGGTCAGGAAGCGTTCGCGGATGTGCCGTCGGTCTCGAAGGGCTCGCCGAAACGTCCGGTGAAGGCCCACTCCGCCAGCGGTCGGCGCGTGCGGTCGCGGTGGTCGCGGGCGGCGGTGCGCTCATCGACCTCGTCGGCGTCGCCCGGCACGCCGACGGCGATGCCGGTGAGGAGCCGGTGGGACGGAGGTACGCCGAGCGCGTCGGCCAGCGCGTCGTGGTCGAAGCCGGCGAACTGGTGGGCGTGCAGCCCCATCGCGCGTGCCTGGAGGGTGAGGTGGGCCGCGGCCTGGCCGACGTCGTAGAGCGCGAGGTCGCTGTACTCCGGCGCATCGGGTCCGTCCCCGTCCCGCACGTGCGCGACGGTGAGGAGGACGACGGACGCGCGAGGCACCCAGCCGGCGTTGCCGCGGCTCAGGCTCGCCACAAGCCTGTCGTGCGCGGGCGTGCCGGGCACGCAGACGATGAGGGCCCACGGCTGCGTGTTGCCCTTGCTCGGCGCCCACTGGGCGGCGCGCAGCAGGGTCTCGACCTCGTCGTCACGCAGCCGGTGCGCGGCGTCGTACACGCTCGGGCTCCAGCGCGAACGCAGCGGCTCGGCGAGGTGCTCGGCGCCGGGCTGCGGCGCGCGTGGGTCATCGCTCATGGGGCGAGTATGTCCGGCGGAGACACGAGGCTCAGTCGAGGGCGTCGAGCTCGCGCAGCGCGGACTCCCACCGCTCGCGCCGCTCCGCGTCGGACTGCTCCCACCACTTCGGGCCCCGCTCGCCGAGGCCGGTCTTGGCCAGCTGCGTCCGGTGCCGGGTGGCCGCCAGCTCGGCGTCGTCGCGTGCGGTCCGCACGCCGGACCGGCCCCGGCCGAGGTGCGACGTCAGGCGGGCCAGCTCGTCGGCTGGGATCGCCGGGTCCGTACGCCGCCAGCGCCGGCCGTCGACGACGAGCCACTTCTCGTCCTCGGTCGGGGAGTCGTGCGGCTCGGCCATCCCTCGAGCATGCCCGACGACGACGAAGGCCCCGGACCGGGGTCCGAGGCCTGTCGTGGTGGTGCGCGAGGGGGGAGTTGAACCCCCACGTCCTTTCGGACACACGGACCTGAACCGTGCGCGTCTGCCTATTCCGCCACTCGCGCGTGAAGCAGCGGCAAGGCTACCCCACGCCTGAGGCACGCTCCCAATCGGCCGCACGGCCAGGGCGCGCGCCTGCCCAGGGTGGCGGCACACGACATGTCGCCGCCGACTCCGGCGGCACACGACATCACGTTGCGCCGGACACATGTCGGGTGCCGCCACCGTGGCCGCCCCGCATGTCGCGTGCCGCCACCCGAGGCACCCCACTGGACCCGGAGCGGGCGCCAGGTCACCCCTCGGGCGGGGCGGCACCCGTGCACACCGGCGACCGGCCGGTACGCTCGGCGGCACCGATCGGGCGGTGTGTGAAGCCTGCCCACCACAACGACGTGACGCCAGCGCGAGGAGAGGAGGCCCGGAGTGAATGCGCTCCAGAGGTTCGAGCAGCGGCTCGAGTCCGTCATCTCCGGCGTCTTCGCCCGCGCCTTCCGCAGTGCCGTGCAGCCGGTCGAGATCGCCGCGGCGCTCCAGCGCGAGTGCGACAACAACGCCCAGGTGCTCAGTCGCCAGCGCCGGCTGGTGCCCAACGACTTCCACGTCGAGCTCTCGGCATCCGACCTCGAGCGGATCGTCGGCCTCGGCCGCGCGCTCGAGCAGGACCTCGTCGACCAGCTCCAGGACCACGCCGACGCGCAGGGCTACGTCTTCACCGGCCCCGTCAGCATCGCGTTCGAGTCCGCCGACGACCTGACGACCGGCCGCTTCCGGATCCGCTCCAAGGCGCAGGCGAGCGTCACCGACAACGACCAGCGCACCCGCACGCGGTCCTCGCACGCCACGCTCGAGGTCAACGGCACGCGCCACCCGCTGCGCCCGCCCGGGCTGGTCATCGGTCGCGGCACCGAGGCCGACCTGCGCATCAACGACCCCGGCGTGAGCCGCCGCCACCTCGAGCTCGAGGTGAGCATCGACGGCGTCGACGCGGTCGACCTGGGCTCGACCAACGGCATCCTGGTCGACGGGACGAAGGTCGCGCGGGCGCGCCTGCACGACGGCTCCACGATCAAGATCGGGCACACCGAGATGACCGTCCGCATCGACGGCGGGCGCGACGAGGCCGGGGGCTGGAATGTCTGAGCTGACCCTCTTCCTGATCCGCGTGGCCTTCCTGGCCATCCTGTGGATCTTCGTGCTGTCGGCGATCTCGGTGATCCGCTCCGACATGTTCGGCGCCCGGGTGCCCGAGACGGCCCGCGGCGCACCCGCCCCGACCGGTCGCAAGGGCAACGGCAAGCCGAAGAAGCCGCGGCGCGGAGCCCCCACCCACCTGCTGGTCGTCGAGGGCGACAACCCCGGCACGCGCGCGGAGCTCACGGACGCCCCGCTGCTGATCGGACGCGGCAGCGACGCCGCGATCAAGCTCGACGACGACTACGTCTCCACCCGCCACGCCCGCGTCGCGGCCAGCGGCGACGAGTGGTTCGTGGAGGACCTCGGCTCCACCAACGGCACCTACGTCGGTCCGGTGCGCATCACCCAGCCCACCACCATCGGCGTGGGCGTCCAGGTGCGGGTCGGCAAGACGATCCTGGAGCTGCGGAAGTGATGTACCTCCACTACTCCGCGATCTCCGACGTCGGGCGCGTACGCCGGGAGAACCAGGACAGCGGCTACGCCGGCCCGTGGCTGCTGACGGTCTGCGACGGCGTCGGTGGCGCGGTGCGCGGCGACCTCGCCTCCAGCACCGCCGTCCAGGCGCTGCGCAAGCTCGACCAGGAGCCCGACGACGACATCCTCGGCCAGGTCGCCGGCGCCGTGCACCGCGCGGACGACCGGATCGGCGAGCTCGTCGAGGAGGACCCCGACCTCAACGGCACCTCCACCACCGCGACGGTCGCGCTCTTCGACGGCACCCGCTTCGGCATCGGCCACATCGGCGACAGCCGGGCCTACCTCTACCGCGGTGGTGAGCTGCGGCAGCTCACCCACGACCACACGTTCGTGCAGTCCCTCATCGACGAGGGCCGCATCACCGAGGAGCAGTCGCGGACCCACCCGCACCGCAACCTGATCCTCAAGGCGCTCGACGGCATCCGCCACGAGGAGCCCGACCTCTTCGAGGTCCCCGCCGAGCCCGGCGACCGCGTCTTCGTGTGCAGCGACGGCGCCTGCGGCACGCTGAGCCCCGAGCGGATGGCCGACATCCTCTCCACCGGCACCCCTGACTTCGCCGCGGTCGAGCTCGTCCGCGCCAGCCTCGAGGCCGGCAGCACCGACAACGTCACGTGCATCGTCGCGGACGTCTCCGAGGAGCCGCCGCCGGACGACCTGGTGCCGCTCCTCGTGGGTGCCGCGGCCGACCTCCCCCGCCGGATGCCGCTCGGCGGGGCCGTCGGTGGGCTGTTCCGCGGTCACCGCTCCGGCGACACCGGCGAGATCGCCCCGGTCCCGGCCGACGTGCCGGAGGGCGCGTTCGCCGCCGACCCGATCGACCCCGAGACCGCCCGCTACGCCCCGCGCGACCCGGGCCGCTACGCCTGGCTGCGCCGCCTGCTGGTCGCCGCGGTCCTGCTCGGCATCGCCTGGGTCGTCCTCGCGGCCGGCTGGTCGTGGAGCCAGCAGCAGTTCTACGTCGCCGAGCAGGACGGCAGGGTCGCGATCTTCCGCGGCATCGACGCCGACCTGCCCGGCTTCTCCCTCTCCCACGCCTACGAGGTCACCGACGTCGAGCTCACCCGTCTCAGCGACATCGACGCCGAGACGGTGCGCGAGGGCATCGAGGCCGACGACCTGGACGAGGCGCGGATGACCGTCGACAACTATGCCGCGCGCCAGGACGTCGACTCAGAGTGACGGGGGTGCTGCGATGAGTCAGACCGGGACCCTGATGGGCTTCGTGCACCGGCGCCGCCGGGGCGCGGAGCTGTTCCTGCTCGTCCTCGCCCTCGCGGTCGGCATCGGTGCCTACGCCGCGGTCGGCCTGGGCCTGGAGGGCCAGGTGCCGGCCGACATCGTCGGATACGGCGGCTGGCTCACCGCGCTGATCGTCGCCGCCCACGTGACCGTGCGCATCGTCGCTCCGTACGCCGACCCGGTGCTGCTGCCGCTCGTGGCCGCGCTCAACGGGTTCGGCCTGGCCATCCTCCGCCGCCTCGACATCACCTACGAGGCGCTCGACGACCCCCACACCTTCGCCCGCCAGCAGCTGGTGTGGATGACGCTCGGCGTCGTGCTCTTCATCGTCACGCTGGTGCTGATGCGCGACCACCGGGTGCTCCAGCGCTTCACCTACACCGCGGGCCTGACCGGCATCGTGCTGCTGATCCTGCCGTTCCTCCCGCTGATCGGCCGCGAGATCAACGGCGCCCGCATCTGGATCAACGTCGCCGGCTTCAGCTTCCAGCCGGGCGAGGTGGCGAAGGTGATGCTGGTGATCGCGTTCTCCGGCTACCTCGTCCTGCACCGTGACGCGCTCGCGCTCGCGGGCCGGCGCGTGGTCTTCGTCGACCTCCCGCGCGGTCGCGACCTCGGCCCGATCATGGCGATGTTCGGCATCTCGATGATGATCCTGGTGCTCCAGAACGACCTGGGCTCCTCGCTGCTCTTCTTCGGCCTCTTCCTGGCCATGCTCTACGTCGCCACCGAGCGGCCCGGGTGGCTGGTCGTCGGGGCGGCCCTGTTCGCGGCCGGCGCGCTGGCGGCGTACACGTTCGTCGGCAACGTGCAGAACCGCTTCAACTTCTGGCTGGACCCGCTCGACTACTACGACGACTCGCCCGGCAGCTTCCAGCTCGTCGAGGCGCTCTTCGGACAGGGCTGGGGCGGGCTGATCGGCCGCGGGTTCGGCGACGGCTTCCCCGAGCGCGTGCCGTTCGCCTACTCCGACTTCATCATCTCCACGATCGGCGAGGAGCTCGGGCTGACCGCCGTCATGGCGATCGTGCTCTGCTACGGCCTGATCGTCGAGCGCGCCCTGCGCATCGCGCTGATCTCCCGTGACGGGTTCGGCAAGCTGATGGCGGTCGGGCTCGGCGCGATCTTCGCCCTCCAGGTCTTCGTCGTCATCGGTGGCGTCACGGGCCTCATCCCGCTGACCGGCCTCACCACCCCGTTCCTGTCCTACGGAGGCTCCTCGCTGGTCGCCAACTGGGTGGTCATCGCCCTCCTGCTGCGCATCTCCGACCAGGCCCGGCGCCCGGCGCCGCGACTGGACCCGGTCGACGACTCGGCCGCCGACAGCGAGCACACCCAGGTGGTGAAGCTGCGGTGAACAAGCCCATCCGCGTCGTCGCGGTCTTCTGCCTCGTCCTCTTCATGGCGCTGCTGGTCAACTCGACCTACCTGATGTACGTCCGTGCCGGCGACCTGGCGGAGGACCCGCGCAACCGCCGCATCCTCACCGCGACCTACTCCCGCGAGCGCGGAGCGATCCTCGTCGGTGACGAGGCGATCGCGCGCAGCGTGCCGTCCAACGACAAGTACCGCTTCCAGCGGACCTACTCCGAGCCCTTCAAGTACGCCCCCGTCACCGGCTACTTCGCCTACTTCAGCCAGACCGGCGTCGAGCGCTCCCAGAACCCGGTCCTCTCCGGCGACGACTCGCGCCTGTTCGTCACCCGCCTCGTCGACATGCTCAGCAACGGCGACCCCAAGGGCGGCAACGTGCAGCTGACCCTCGACGCGGCCGCGCAGGACGCCGCGTGGAACGGCCTCGAGGCACTCCCCGGCGACGCCCAGGGCGCGGTCGTGGCCCTCGAGCCCACGACCGGTCGGGTCCTGGCGATGGCGTCGACCCCGAGCTACGACCCCAACACGCTGGCCTCCCACGACTTCGGTGCCGTGAGCGAGGCGAGCGAGCGCCTCAACGAGGACCCGCGCGAGCCGCTGATCAACCGCACGATCGGCACCACCCTGCCCCCGGGATCCACCTTCAAGCTCGTCACCGCGGCGGCCGCGATCGAGTCGGGTGACTACGACGCCGACTCGATGGTGCCCGGTGGCTTCCGCTACCAGCTGCCCCAGTCGTCGACGACCATCGGCAACTACGACGGCGGCAACTGCGGCGGGCGGCGGATCACGATGACGCAGGCGCTGCAGGTCTCCTGCAACGTCACCTTCCTCAGCCTCGCCAACGAGCTCGGCAACGAAGCGATGGCCGACCAGGCCGAGGCCTTCGGCTTCAACTCCACCTCGCTCGAGGACCTCGACGGCCAGGCGCGGTCGCTCTACCCGCGCGACATGGACGCACCGCAGACCGCGATGTCCGGCATCGGCCAGTCCAGCGTCACCGCCACCCCGCTGCAGATGGCGATGGTGGCGGCCGCGATCGCCAACGACGGCGACGTGATGCGCCCCTACGTCGTCGACGAGGTCCGCGCCCCGAACCTGTCGGTGCTCGACCGCACCGATCCCGAGACGATCAGCAAGGCCATCTCGAGCAGCACCGCCGACGAGCTCACCGAGATGATGGTGGCCACGGTCGACTCCGGCACCGCCACCCCGGCGCAGATCCCGGGCATCGACGTCGCCGGCAAGACCGGCACGGCCCAGTCGACCGGCGACCGTCCGCCCTACGCGTGGTTCGTGTCCTTCGCCCCGGCCAGCGACCCGAAGGTCGCGGTCGCGGTGCTCGTGCAGTCCAGCGACACCTCACCCGACGAGATCGGCGGCGGCGCCCTCGGCGGGCCGATCGCCAAGGCGGTCATGGAGGCGGTGATCAACCGGTGACCGCCCTCGCCCCGGGCGGCCACGTCGACGACGCCCGCCGCTACGTCCTCGAGTCGCGCATCGCCACCGGTGGCATGGGCGAGGTCTGGTCGGCGCGCGACACCGTGCTGGACCGGTCCGTCGCGGTGAAGGTGCTCAAGACCGAGTACGCCGACGACGCGCTCTTCCGCACCCGCTTCGAGACCGAGGCCCGCCACGCCGCGGCCCTGCAGCACCCCGGCATCGCCTCGGTCTTCGACTACGGCGAGAGCTCCCTCGACGACGGTTCGGGCACCCCGCGCCCCTACCTCGTCATGGAGCTCGTCGAGGGCCAGCCGCTCTCGGCGCTGCTGCGCCCGGACGCGCCGCTCGACCCCGCGGTCGCGCAGGACCTGCTCGCCCAGACCGCCGACGCGCTCGGCGTCGCCCACGCGGCCGGCATCGTGCACCGCGACGTCAAGCCCGCGAACCTCATCGTCACGCCCGACCGCAAGGTCAAGGTCACCGACTTCGGCATCGCCCGCGCCGCCGAGGGCATGGCCCTCACCAAGACCGGCGAGGTGATGGGCACGCCCGCCTACATCTCCCCCGAGCAGGCCGAGGGCGGCACCGCGAGCGCCGCCTCCGACGTCTACTCCCTCGGCGTGGTCGCCTTCGAGTGCCTGGCCGGGCGCAAGCCCTTCGTCGCCGACAGCGCCGTCGCCACCGCCATCGCCCACCTGCGCAACCCGGTGCCCGACCTGCCCGCCTCCGTGCCGGGCGACCTTGCTGCCGTCGTACGCCGTGCGCTGTCCAAGGCGCCGGAGGACCGCTACTCCGACGGGGCCGAGTTCGCCCGTGCGCTGCGTGAGCCCGCCGGGGCGGCGACCGTGGTCGCGCCGGCCGTGGTGCCGCCGACCGGCTCCTCGACCCAGGTGATGCCGGCCGTGGCACCCGCTGCCCCTGCACCTGCTCCCGCCGCTGCCGCCACCCCCGCCCGACGGCGTACGCCGGTGCCGTGGCCGCTGCTGCTCGGCATCGCCGCCGTGCTCGCGGCCGTGCTGCTGGCCGTGTGGCTCGGCACCCGCGACGACACCGACTCCACCTCCGGCGAGACCGGCAGCACCCCCTCGCAGTCCCCCGAGCCGTCGCAGACGCCCGCGGAGACGCCCACGGAGACGCCCACCGAGACCCCGACAGAGACGCCCACGGAGACCCCGACGGAGACCCCGACCGAGACGGAGTCGCCGGAGCCTGCGACCGTCGAGGTCGACCCGGCGGCCTACGTCGGGCGCGACCGCAAGGACGTGGAGAAGGAGCTGCGGGACCTCGGCCTCGAGCCGACGCCCGTGGAGCTGGAGAACCCCGGTGACCAACCGTCGGACGTCGTGGCCTCGGTCGAGCCGAGCGGCACCCTTCAGGAGGGCGACACGGTGACGGTGAGCTTCTGGGCCAAGGTGCCGCCCGGTCAGCAGAAGGACGACGACGGAGAGGGCGACGAGGGATGACGCAGCCGGAGCCGACCCTGATCGGCGGCCGCTACGAGCTCGGTGAGCTGCTCGGCCGCGGAGGCATGGCCGAGGTCCGCAAGGGCAAGGACCAGCGCCTGGGCCGCACGGTCGCGGTCAAGCGACTGCGCACCGACCTGGCCAGCGACGCCACCTTCCAGGCCCGATTCCGTCGCGAGGCCCAGTCCTCGGCGTCCCTCAACCACCCGGCCATCGTCTCGACCTACGACACCGGCGAGGAGATGGCGACCGACGGTTCGGGCGTCGCCCAGCCCTACATCGTGATGGAGTGCGTCGAGGGACGCACGCTGCGCGACATCCTGCGCGAGGGGCGCAAGATCCTGCCCGAGCGTGCCCTGGAGATCACCGCGGGCGTGCTGTCCGCGCTCGACTACAGCCACCGCGCGGGGATCATCCACCGCGACATCAAGCCCGGCAACGTGATGCTCACGCCGTCGGGCGACGTGAAGGTGATGGACTTCGGGATCGCCCGCGCGATCTCCGACGCCTCCTCCACGATGACCCAGACCGCGGCCGTGGTCGGCACCGCGCAGTACCTCTCCCCCGAGCAGGCGCGCGGCGAGACCGTCGACTCGCGCTCCGACGTCTACTCCACCGGCTGCATGCTCTACGAGCTCCTCACCGGGCGTCCGCCCTTCGTCGGCGACAGCCCCGTGGCCGTGGCCTACCAGCACGTCCGCGAGCCGGCGTCCCCGCCGTCGGACCTCGACGACCAGCTCGACCCCGAGATCGATGCCATCGTGATGAAGTCGCTGGCCAAGCGGGTCGAGGACCGCTACCAGAGCGCCGCGGCGATGAAGGCCGACATCGAGCGCTACCTGTCCGGCCACCCGATCCAGGCGCCCGCGGTCCTGCCGACCGCGGCCGACACGCAGTACGTCCCCGCGGCCCCGCCCGCCGACGCGACCACCACCATGACCGCCGCGCCGCCGCCGCGCCAGGGCCAGGAGCAGCAGTCCTCCGGCGGGCGTACGGCGTGGTGGGTGCTGGGCGGCCTCCTCGTCGTCCTGCTGCTGGGGTTCGGCGCCTACCTGCTCAACGGGGTGCTCTTCGAGGACGCCCCCGAGCGCGACCCCGTCCCCAACCTGGTCGGGCTGACCGAGGACGAGGCACGCCTGGCGATCGCCGACGCCGGCCTGAGGGTCGGCCGCGTCACCCGGGAGACCTCCGACACCGTGGAGGCCGACCGGGTCATCGAGCAGCGTCCCAACCGCGACGTCTTCGTCGACCCCGGCTCCTCGGTCGACTTCGTCCTCTCCCTCGGGCAGCCCGAGGTGGAGGTGCCCAACGTCGTGGGGAGCCTCCGCGCCGACGCCCGCGCCCAGCTCATCGAGCTGGGCCTGCGGGTCAGGTTCCAGGCCGAGGACTCCGACGAGGACCGCAACGAGGTGCTGCGAACCGAGCCTGCCGCCGGCACCTCGGTGGCGGAGAACACCACGATCACCGTCGTGTTCTCCGACGGCCCCGAGCAGGTGCCGGACGTCCGCGGCCTGCAGGAGCGCGAGGCCGAGCGGGCGATCCGCGAGGCCGGCTTCGTCGTTGACGTGCGCACCGACCCCTCGTCCACCGAGCCGCAGGGCACGGTCGTGGACCAGATCCCCGTGGGCGGCACGCTCGACCAGGGCAGCACCGTGACGATCTTCGTCTCCGCCTTCGAGGAGCCGACGGAGACGCCCACCGAGACCCCGACGGAGACGCCGGTGCCCACCGAGACGCCCGTCCCGACCGAGACGCCGGTGCCCACCGAGACCCCGACCACCAGCCCGACCCCCCGCGTCTCGCGCGACTGAGCGGGCGCGCGCTCAGCCGTCGAGGGGCGTCGCGTAGGTGAGGTCGAGCAGTCCGGCGTACGCCGGTGCGGTGACCGACTCGAGCTGGCTCATCTCCCACGAGACGCCGCCGCCGGGGATCGCGGTGTAGTCGCGGTAGGTCGCCAGGATCGGGTCGGTGGTGAGCTCGGACTCGAGCTGGGCGATGTCGCCGATGCCGACGATGACGTAGGGCGGGGAGTAGGGCAGGCCGTGCAGGGTCACCTGGTTGCCCTCGCACTTGATGCCGGTGGTGGAGATGAGCCGCTGGCCCTGGATGGTGACGGCCTCCGCGCCGGCGTTCCACATGGCGTTGGCGACGGCCTGGATGTCCTGCTGGTGCACCACCAGGTCGTTGGGGTCGCCCTCGTAGGCGAACCGAGCCTCCGGCGAGGCGTCGTCGAGCACGACCTGGACGCCCGCGCCGGTCTTCTCGGTCAGCCCGGCGGGGTCGACGAGCGTCGCGATCTCGTCCTGCACCCGTCCCACCGACCGGTCTCCCAGCTGCGTGCTCAGCGCCTCGACCTCGGCGTTGAGGGTCGCGACCCGCTCGGTCAGGTCGCCGGTCTCGTCCCGCTCGGCGCGCACCACGGACGCGAGGTCGGTGAGGCGGCCACCGCGCAGGTCGAGGCCGTCGCTCTGCTCCGCGCTCACCGCGAACAGCACGCCGCTCAGCAGCACCATGACCGGCGTCGCCACCCGCCAGAGGCGGTGGCGTGCGGGGCGCACGTGTGACTGGGGCGACATGCCGACTACGCTAACCCCCCGTCGGGTGCTACGCAGCCTCGGCGAGGCGTCGACGTACGCCGACGAACCGCATCAGCCAAGCCACAGGAGCAGCAGTGTCGAAGTCCACGACGGTCACCACCGGGGAGAAGAGCTCGCTCGTCACCCCCAGGTTCCTGATCAGTCTCCTCCTGGTCGTCGCCGGCATCGGCTGGATCGTCTACTACTACGTCGGTCCGCGCGGCAACCCGCTCGCCTTCCCGCCCGTCGAGGGCTCGCCGAAGGCGATCGCCGACCTCGGGAGGTGGAACTACGCCATCGGCTTCGGCCTGCTCATGCTCGGCCTCATCGTGTCCGCGCACCCCTCGACCCCGCTCGGCCGCGGCCGCGGCGTCGTGGTCGGCATGCTGGGCTGCTTCCTGGTCGGCCTGATCTGGATCTGCACCTTCTACGTGTTCTCCAACGACCTCTCCAGCCTGTGGGTCATGAACGACCTCGGGCAGTGGAACCTGGTCGTCGGCATCGCCTTCATGGCGGTCGGCTTCAGCTTCGCGACCAAGTGGGAGTAGGTTCTCCCTCGGCCCCGTAGAACGGGCCCCGCGCCTCGAGCGGTGAGTGAGGCGCCTTCCTGGGGAAGGGAAGGCGTCTCTCTCACCGCTCGAGTCGATTTCGGGGTCCGCGCACCTCGGCCGCCCCTCGCACACCTGTGCGGATCTCCACACTGTGGAGAACTCCTGTGGAGAATTACACGCCTGTAGTTATCCACACCTGTGTGCACACCTGTGGAACAACAGCGGACGCAGCTCGGCCCCCGCTCCACGTCGTACGACGCGGGGCGGGGGCCGATGTGCGGGTGCGGGCGGGCGGGCCTCAGGCGAGCGCGAGACCTCGCGCCAAGGCAATGACCACCAGCACGACGGCCAGCAGGCCGAGGCCGGTCCACTGCACGACGGTGCGCCGCGCCCGCGGGGCGTAGGCGACCACGGCCGCGGCTGCCGCGCCGGCGACGAAGCCGCCGAGGTGGCCCTGCCAGGAGATGCCGCCGACGACCAGTCCGTAGACGCTGATCGCGACACCGAGACCGAGGTTCTGCAGGAGCGCCCGGGAGTCCAGCCGCGCCTTGCGGGCCACCACGAGCAGGGCGCCGAGGAGACCGAAGAGGGCGCCGGAGGCCCCGACGGTCGAGCCGGACGGGCTGCTGAGCAGCATGACGGCGGCGGAACCGCCGAGCGCACTGACGAGGTAGACGGCCAGGAAGCGGGCTCGGCCGATGATCCCCTCGAGGGCGGGTCCGAAGATCAGCAGGGCGAACATGTTCATCGCGACGTGCCAGATCTCCACGTGGGTGAAGGCACTCGTGATCAGCTGCCACCACGCGCCGTCGGCCACCCCTGCGTGCCACACCCCGTCGCCGCCGGGGACCAGGTTGCAGGCCGCCTCGCTCGGCAGTCCGGGGTAGTACTGGCTGGGCGCCGACCGCGACCCGCAGCTGCCGGTCGGGGAGAGCGCCAACAGGTCGGCGACCCGCGAGAGGCGACCACCGGTGGCGGTGATCGCGAGCCAGACGACGGCGTTGATGCCGATCAGGACGTACGTCGTCAGGCGGGGGTCGGCGCTGCGCTCGCCGCCGTACATCGCCCGGTTCTGGCGCGAGTTCTTGTTCGCCTCCTTGACGCAGTCGGGGCACTGGAAGCCCACGGCGGCGTCGCGCATGCAGTCGGGGCAGATCGGCTTGTCACAGCGCTGGCAGCGGATCCAGGTCTCGCGACCGGAGTGCCGGTAGCAGGTGGGCACCCCGGTCGCGGCCGGGTCCTCGGACGGTTGGGTCATGAGGAGGAAGTGATCAGGTCTGCGTCAGCGCTCGACGGTGACAGACTCGATGACGACCGGCTCCTGCGGGCGGTCCATCGCACCCGTGGGGCTGGTCGCGATCGCGTCCACGACGTCGCGGCTGGCCTGGTCGGCCACCTCGCCGAAGATCGTGTGCTTGCGGTTGAGCCAAGGGGTGGCGCCGACGGTGATGAAGAACTGCGAGCCGTTGGTGCCCGGGCCGGCGTTGGCCATGGCGAGCAGGTAGGGCTTGTCGAAGACGAGCTCGGGGTGGATCTCGTCCTTGAACGTGTAGCCCGGGCCACCGGTGCCGGTGCCGAGCGGGCAGCCGCCCTGGATCATGAAGCCCTCGATGACACGGTGGAAGCCGAGGCCGTCGTAGTACTTCTCGCCGCTGCGACCCGCGTCGTCGCGGTAGTCCTTGGTGCCCTCCGCGAGGCCGACGAAGTTGTCGACGGTCTCGGGGGCGTGGTTCGGGAAGAGGTCGATGACGATGTCGCCCCGGTTGGTCTTCAGGGTCGCCTTCATGTCGGCCATGGGATGTGCCTCTCAGCTGTCTGTGGGGGTGGGCCTCACGGGCCCGCGTGCGCCTCGATCCTGCCACGCACCGCCACCCACCCGGACGGGGCTGGTCGCCTCAGGGTGGGCATGGTGAGATGGAGCCACAACTGACAGAGGAGGTCACGCATGCCTTTCCGCCGCAAGAAGTCCCTCATGGACCGGGCACACGACTACGTCGAGCAGGTCTCGGAGACCGTTCTGCCCCACCTGGAGTCCGCGTGGGAGCAGGCCGTGGACAAGGCCGGGCCCGTCATCACCGACGCCCGCGAGAAGACCCAGCCGCTCATCGCCGAGGGCCGGGCGATCGCCGCCGAGAAGGCGTCCGTGGGCGCCGCGCTCGCGAGCGAGAAGGCCACCGAGGCCCGTGAGAAGGCTGCCCCGCTCCTGGCCGAGGCCAGGGCCACCGCCAGCGAGAAGGCGTCCGTGGGCGCCGCCCTCGCCGCCGAGCGCGCCGCGGCCAGCCGCGACGTCGCCGCCGCGAAGGTCAACGAGCTGCGCGGCATCGAGCCCGAGCCCAGCGGGGGCCGGCTCAAGAAGTTCCTGCTGCTGGGTGGCCTGCTCGCCCTGGGCGGTGTGGTGTTCAGCAAGCTCCGCGCCAAGCAGGACGCCGAGGCCAACTGGCAGTCGAGCTACGTCCCCCCGGCCCCGCCGGCAGCACCCTCGACCCCGCAGGCGCCCGCCTCGGCACCGGTCACGCCGGCCACCACGTCCGGTGACCCGCTGACCGACCCGCTGACCGACGAGGTCACCGCGGACGACGTGGTCACCGCCGAGCCCCCGGCCGCCGAGGACATCGGCGGCGGTGCGCCCGGCGAGGCGATCAGCGACTCGGTCGAGGAGGCCCACGAGGCCACCACGCCCGACGCGCCCGCCGAGGTCATCGACATCGACGACGTGCCCCAGAAGAAGTAGCACCACCGCGACATCGCGCCGGGCGGTGTCCCAGCCACATTCCGTACGTCAGGAATGTGGCCGGGGCACCGCCCGGTGTGCGTCCGGCCGCCTCAGGTCGCGTCCGGCGGCCGGTTGGCCCCGATCCACTCGTCGATCTGCTCCCACCAGCCGTAGAGCCACTCGATCCGCTCGTCGCGGTCCTCGGGGATCTCCGCGCGCGAGACCTGCCACCAGCGCATGGTGATCTGCTTGTCCATGGGCAGCTCGCGCCACAGGTCGCCCACCGTCACCAGGTGGTCGAGCCCGGTGTGGGCGACCATCAGCACGTCGGCGTCCGGTGCCGCCTCCAGCGCCGCCAGCACGCCACCGGGGCGCGGCGCCAGCACGTGGATCATCTCCTCCGCGCGGACCGCCATCCGCTCGAGCCCGAGCTTGCGGAGCCGGGCGATCCCGCGGTCGCGGCGCTCGGGGGTGAAGTTGCCCCCCTCGGGGAAGATCACGAAGGCGTCGTTGTCGTCCAGGCCCGTGGCCAGCGCCGCGATCTGCGACTCCAGGTCCTCCCCGGCGGCCGGGTTCGGCGAGATGAAGCGCGCCGGGATCCGGTTCAGGATCACGTCGATCGCCGGGTCCCACGCGAGGGTGTTCTTCAGGACCACCCGCGGCTCGCGGTGGTACCAGTGCAGCAGGGCGTACATCAGGATGAACGAGTCCCCCGGGCCTGCGTGGCGGCACATCACGAGCACCGGGCCGTCGGGGTGGCGGGTCGGGTGCGGGCCGTCGGTGCGGATCCGCAGCGCCAGCACGCGCCGGGCCTCGCGGAAGAACGCGATGAGCGTGCCCTGCACGAGGTCGTAGTGGATGCCGGCGAAGTAGGGCGAGCGGATCCGCCACCCGAAGCCGCTGGCGAGCCACAGCCCGAGCAGCACGACCAGCAGCAGCGTCTCGAAGCTCAGGTAGACCACGACGAGCCACAGCAGCCGCAGCGCGCGCCAGCGGCCCGGCAGCACCGGCGCCAGGGCGGCAGCGACGAGCAGCCAGGCCGGCAGCGTGACCCACAGCAGCACGGTGAGGGCGATGACCGTCGGCGCGACGACGAACCGGCGCAGCGCCCAGACTCCGGGGTGGCTCACGGCCCGGACCCCTCGACCGGCCCGAGGGCCTCGTCGAGGTAGTCGCGGGAGGCGGCGTACGTCGCCTCGATGCGCGCCTCGACGCCCCCGAAGTCACGGTGGGAGAGCAACGAGTCGTCGCGCGCCGAGGTGCCACCGGCGGGCAGGACGTGGGCCTCGACGCCCTCGGGGATGGTCGCCATGTCACGCATGAACCGGTGGCGGCGGGCCACCTCGAAGCTGACCCGCGCGACGTCCCACGGCCGGGTGGGCGGCGAGAGCGGCCGGTCGATCCGGCCGACCTGGAGCACGAAGACCCGGGTCGCGCCGAGCTCGACGGCCCGGCCGACGGGGATGGAGTTCACCAGGCCCCCGTCGAGGAAGTGCTCGCCGTCGATCTCGGCAGGGGGCAGGAGACCGGGTACGGCGGCGCTGGCGAGGATCGCGGGCACGAGCGGGCCGCTGGTGAACCAGTGCTCCGCCGCGCGCTCGATGCTGGCGGCGCAGACCTCGAGGCGCACGGGCAGGTCCTCGAAGTGGGCGTCGCCGAGCTCTTCCTCGAGTCGACGCCGCAGCGGCGCGGAGGAGTAGATGTGGGTGCCGGTGGTGACGGCCCGGCGGACCGTGCGCAGCGGCCGGTCGCCGTAGACGTCGCGGGACCGCGCCGTGGAGGCCCACAGCTCGGTGAGCCGGTCCACGACCGCGAGCTCGGGCTGGCGGGCCACCAGCGCGCCGTTGAGCGCGCCGACGCTAGTGCCGACGACCAGGTCGGGCACGATCCCGCGCTCCAGCAGCGCGCGCAGCATGCCGACCTCGACGGCGCCGAGGACGCCACCACCGCCGAGCACGAACGCTGTCGTCACCCGGCGAGCCTAGTGCTCAGGCCAGCTCGGGGTGCTCCGCGCGCACCCGCTGCGTCGCGCGGCGCTCGGCCCAGAAGGACAGCAGCGGGATCGTGCCGCATGCCAGCGTGACCAGCGTGAAGGGCAGGTCCCACCCGGCGCGACGCGAGAGCGCGAAGGCGCTGAACAGGAAGATCATGTAGAGCCAGCCGTGCGCGACGCCGAGGTAGGTCGTGATGGCCTCGCCGAGGTTGTTGAGGTCGGAGCCGGTCGTCACCCAGGCGGGCGTGCTGTCGAAGACGCCCCACATCGGGGAGCCGTCGAAGTTGGCCAGCGGGACGCCGACCAGGCAGAGCACCACGAGGAGGACACCGACGATGGCGGCCATGACGCGGTAGGCGGTGAGGTTGCGGGACACGGCGCCAAGGTATCGGGTGCGGCCTACCCCGCCGACGGGGAGATCTCGGGAGCGGTCGCGTCCCGGCGCCAGCGCCACCAGATGAAGGCGGCGAAGCCCCCGAAGACCCACCACTCGACGGCGTAGAGCAGGTTGCGGATGCCGGTCGCGCGGCTCGGGGTGGGCAGCGCCTCCAGCTCGGCGGCCTCGAGGCCGTCGGCGGGCTCCTGCGCGATCAGGTAGGCGGAGTAGAGGTCCACGTCCACCCGCTGGACGGCGTCCGCGACGCGGATCTCGGGGAACACCTCGTCATCGGGGTCGTCGTCGGTGACCAGGCTGCCGTCGGGGGCCTGGAGCCACCCGGTCAGCTCCGCGTCGCCCGCGACCCCCAGCAGGTCGGCCTCGGGCTCGGGTGCCCAGCCGCGTACGACGAGCACGGCCGCGTCGCCGACCTGGAGCGGCTCGACGGCCCAGTAGCCCGACCGGCCGCCCTGCTCGCGGTCGGCGACCCAGAAGCCGCCGTCCAGCCACTCGCCGGCGACCTCCACCGGGCGGCCGAGGTCGGGCGCGGGGAACGGGTCGTCGTTGCCCATCACGTCGGTCAGCGGCACCGGCGCGATGCCCGTCAGGTCGCGGGCCTCGGCCTCCCGGCTGGCCTGCCAGGCGTCGTACTGCCACTTCCCCAGCAGCCCGGCGATGCCGACGAGCACGAGCGTGAGGACCACGGCGCCGAGGTCGGTCAGCAGGCCGGGTCGGCGGGAGGAGCTCACGCGCTCGATTGTCCCAGTCGTGCGGTGAGCGCCGTTGGGCGCCTGCGGGGGTGGCGTCAGGCGGAGGCGAGCGCGAGCTTCACCGCGAAGCCGAGGAAGACCGCGCCCACGGCCGACGTCGCGCCGGCCGAGAGCGCCGTACGCCGTCGGAACGCGTCGGCCAGCCGGGTTCCGGCGACGATGAGGACGCTGAGGTACGCCGCACTCGCGAGCGTCGCGAGGACCCCCAGCGCCAGGAACGAGATCACCGGATGGGCGTAGGCCGGGTCGACGAACTGCACGAAGAACGCGACGAAGAAGAGGATCGCCTTGGGGTTCAGCAGGCTGATCACCAGCGCCCGGCGGTAGGGCCGCTCACCCTTCGCCCTCGGCACCAGGCCGGCCTCCTCGGAGGCGTCGGCGATCTGCTCGGCGACCGTGCGCCGCGAGCGCCACGTGGCCCACGCCGCTCGCATCATCCCGATCGCGAGCCAGAGCAGGTAGGACGCGCCGACCCACTTGACCACGCCGAACGCCGTCTCGTTGGCCTGGAGCAGCGACGCCACCCCCGCGGCGGAGAGCGTCATCAGCACGGCATCGCCCGTCCACACGCCCGCCGCGGCGGCGTACCCGCTGCGCACCCCGCGCCGCGCGGCGACCGACAGCACGTAGAGCGAGTTCGGCCCGGGCAGCAGGATGATGAGGATCAGGCCGACGAGGTAGGTCGGGAGGTCGGTGATGCCCAGCACGGGACCAGTGTGGGACCGGCGGGCAATCGGCCGCGACCGATTTCGAGGGGTGGTCCGGAGCCTCGGGTCAGTTGCCGGGGCGGATGTCCCCGTCCGGGGGCCGCGTCACCTCGACGTCCTGGTAGATGCCGGTGTTGCGCTCGATCGGGACGGTGGTCGTCAAGGGTTCGGAGTTGGCGAAGACCAGGGTGACGTCAGCGCGATAGCCGGGTGCGAACGCCTCCGAGATCACGGTGACGTTGGCGTCGCGGTACAACCGCAGCTTGTCGGCCTCCGGCATGACGTAGGGGCCGTCGGCGAAGCTGAACGAGTATCCGGTCGGCTCGGCGTCGACGTCCAGCCCGATCAGCCGGTCCGGCTCGTCGGCCTGGTTGATGAGGGTGCCGATGAGGCGCGCGACCCCGTCGCCGTTGGTCACCAGCACCAGGTTGAGCGCGTCGACGCTGTCGGTCCGCTCGACCTGACCGCGCGACTCGTCGACGACATCTGGGCGGTCTGCACCGCAGCCAGCCAGCACCAGGGCCAGCAGGACGGCCATCACGGCCGTCAGGCGTCCCGGGCGACTCGCGCTACGCCTCTGGGGTGTGCCATGAGTCGGTCGATGCTCCACTTGGTTCCTCCCGTCGTGGCGCCAGTGCCGGCGCCGCTCGTGGGGGACTCCCACACCTCCAACGTACGGACGCAGATCGGTGGCTCAACCGTGGCGACGACTTGTCACAGGACTGTCGGATCATCGTCACGCGTCCCGGAGCGACGTGGTCGTGAGCGCGGCGGTCGACTGCGGCGCGGCAGGAGTCCTGCGTGGTGCGTGGTGGAGCCTAGGGGACTCGAACCCCTAACCCCCTGCTTGCAAAGCGGGGTGATAGCCCACTTCGCGCTCGGTGTACACGGCGCTGACCTGTGGTTTTACGGTCATAGGTGGACACGAGTGCCCGTCAATCTGGCATACATCTGGCATACTTCGATCCAAGGCCAGATCGTCAGGGGAGGCTGATTCCATGGCTCGCAGGGCCGCATCAGGCAGCGTCCGCAAGATCCACGCGAAGCCTTGCCCCCACTTCCAGCGCTGCACGTGCGGCAGTCGCGGCACCCACACCAGGCCCTGCCCCAAGGCGACGCGGTGCCGGTGCGACGGCCGCTGGCAGGCCCGGGTCACCGCACCCAATGGTTCGACCGTGAAGGCGCCCTCGACGTTCCGCGCCAAGATCGACGCGGACGAATGGGTCAAGGCGGAGCGGGCAATGATGGTAGATCCGTCAGCCTATGTCACCGCCCAGGGGCGTCTAGAGGCCGCGAGGGAGCAGGCTCGGGTCGACGCCGCCAACACCTTCGAGGTGTACGCCGAGCGCTACCTCGCCGAGCGCGGCCTCCGTCCCAAGACGGTCAGGGAGTATCGCGGCCTACTCGCGCGTACCCTCCTGCCCGCGTACGGCGACGTTCCGCTCAAGCAGATAAGCCGCGAGATGGTTCGCACTTGGTACGCCGGACTGCCGACAAGCACCCCGTCGGCGAACGCCGCGGCATACCGCCTGCTTCGCTCGATCATGACCGCCGCCGAGGATGACGAGCTCATCGACCGCAACCCGGTACGCATCCCCAAGGCCTCGACGGCCCGAGTGCAGGACTCCCAGAAACCTTCCCCGGTGGAGGAGATAGCGACCATCGTCAACTCCATGCCCGAGCGTCTGCGCCTGTTCATCCTGCTCGCCGCCTTCGCCGGCATGCGGGAGGGTGAGATCTTCGAGCTCCGCCGCGGCGACATCGATACGGCTTCCGGTTCGATCGCAGTCACCCGCAAGATCGAGAAGGACGCCGACCCGACCGCTCCGGGCGCCTGTTCCAACTGCGGTCGGGTCATCGGCCCCCCAAAGACCGCGAAGGGCACACGCGTCGTCCACCTCCCGCCCGCCTTTCTGCCCATGCTCCGCGCTCACCTGCTCGCCCATACCGCACCCGGCGCCCACGGACTTGTCTTCCCGGGCGAGCGCAAGGACCACATGAGCGCCCGTTACCTGCTCGACAGGTACGCCATCGCTCGCAAGGCCGCTGGTCGACCGGATCTGACTATTCACGGCCTGCGTCACTCCGCCCTCACTTTGGCCGGCCAGCATGGGGCCACCAGCGCCGAGCTCCAGGCTCGCGCCGGCCATGCGTCGCTTGCCGCCATGGCCATCTATCAGCACGCCACCGCGGACCGCGACAAGACCCTCGCCGAGAAGCTTGGCGACACCGTCGCCGCTTCGAAAGCCTGGAACGCAATCCTGGGTTCCAGCGGAGACGGTTAGAGCAGCCGCCTCCTAAGCGAAAGGTCGCAAGTTCGACTCTTGCCTGGGGCACCGCCAGAACATGCAGCACCAAACACGGCCGACACCCTCGCTGACCTGCGATTACGAGATCTGAGCGGCAGCGCCAAACGGTTGCCGAGTCGCCATCGGACGCCTATGCGGAGCGCCTCCATCAGGCGAGCGGAGCAAACTTCCCCCGGTATTCCCCCGGCCCGTGACTCTCTCTCGCCAGCGCGGGCCATAGCTGGCATGCGATGAGGACGCCCTCGTTAGGCGTCCCTGTCCCGGGATGTCCATCGGACGGGTCATACGGGACTGACGGACCCTGCCGCAGCTCCGATCGGCGGTAGCCGCGCACGAGGTACGGCATGCGGAGCAGCCCTCTGCGCGACCGGGACTGCCCACGTCACTCCAGCCCACCATGGGTTTAGCCCGCCAGCACCTCTAGCAAGGGGTCCCGGGATCAGAAGCTCCTGCTCGCGATTGCGGGGACTGGTACCTATCCCTTTGAGTCGACTTCTTGAAGGAAGCCGTAGATGGCGGCAGCAAGTGCCTCTGGCGCTTCGAGCGCGACGTGGTGGCCGACGCGCTCGATCTGGACGCTGGACGGCTTCTCAGTGGTGACCTGGGCGAGGGTCATCTCGGTGAAGGGGCCGCCTCCACCGCCGACGGCAAGGGTCGGCACGGAGATGGGACGGCTGGTGCCGAGCTCCTTGAACTCGTCGCCTTCGGCCAGCATCGACGTGTAGAGGCCAGCCGCGCCGGCCCAGCCGTCGGGCCGCGCGAAGGCACGGACGAACTCGGCCAAGTCTGTCTCGGTGACCGAGTCCGCGCTGGCGGTCATGGCCTGGAACCAGCCGGCGACGAACTCGCGCTCGCGCCCGACGAGGAAGGTATCGGGCACGCCGGGGGTCGCGAAGGCTCCGATGTGCCAGGAGCCACCGTTCTTCACGTCCGCGAAGCCCTCGAGGCCGAACCCAGCCAAGCCCATCTCGATGGCGGTCAGGCTGCGGACGAGTTCGGGGCTTTCGGCGGCGAGGCGGAACACGGTGCCGCCGGCGATGTCCTGAACGGCAATGTGGACGGGCCCAACGTCGAGGTGCGCGATGAGCTGTCGCAGGTCCTCGGTCGAGACCGCGCTGCCGTGCGGCGCGTGAGTGGCTGACTCGCCGAACCCACGCAGGTCCACTGCGAAGACGCGGTGGTTCTGTGCGAGGAGCGGGATCACCTTGTGGAAGGCCCACCAGGTCTCGGGAAAGCCGTGGACGAGGAGGAGGGGGGACCCGGTGTCGCTGGCTGCAACATAGTGGAGCGTCGTGCCGTTGACCTGGGTCTTGTTGTGGATGACGCCGTCGGGGGTGGCGCTGGACTCAATTGACTGAATATCGACAACCATGTTGTCCATCATAACGACAACTTGGTTGTCTTTCAAGACTGCCGTAGCCTGACGCTCGTGTCTGCTGTGTCTCGCTCAGGCGCCGACTTAGCACTCCTCCTGCTCGGCGGCTACCGCAAGCTCGTCGACGCTGCGATACAAGAGTTGTCGGCGCGCGGCTACCAGGACTTCCGCCCAGTTCACGACTTCGCCATGCGTTCCATTGCTTCCGGCGCAGACAGCGCCTCGGACTTGGGGCGCCGGATGTCCGTAACCAAGCAAGCCGCCGCCAAGACGATCGCAGTCCTCATCCAGCGCGGCTACATCACGCGCACAGACGACCCAAGCGATGCCCGACGCAAACGGCTGGAGGTCACCGACCTCGGATGGGAAGTCATGCATGAGGGTGAAGCGATCTTCAACCAACTCAGATCCGACTGGGAAGCAGCCGTGGGCCGCGATGGCCTAGCCGCGCTCGAAGCGCAGCTCGACGAGTTCGTAGGCGACTCCCACGTCCGACCGGACGACCCCGGCTGGGTGTCTCACGGGTTGGGCTAACCCGGCCAGAATCCCCCCGCTCCGAGACCCCCCGGTCACGCTCCCTGTGACGATCGACCATCGGCGAGTCCCATCAGTCGATGGGGCTCGGGCCGCCCTCGGAGGGGTCGGTGAAGGTGATCGGCTTGCCTGCTGTTGGGCGTAGCCAACTGACTCTTGCTTCTACTCGCCACGTACCGACCCGGGTTGACGATCGATACCCTGTCGGCCGGGCGTGGCTCAGTCGGCCAGGGCATCCGATGCCCATTGGCCCCACGCGCCCTCGACCCCCCGCTCGAGCCCGGTCGTCTCGGCGATCCGATGCAGAGTCCCGGTTCCGGCCTCCCAGGCCAGCAAGCGGCCGTTGGTGGTGAACGCCAGTGTCTGATCGTCGAGCCAGCCGGCGACCTGGCAGCAGCCCTTGCCTCGACCGTTCTGGCTGAGTGCCAGCGCGGAGCGATCGCCGTCGATCCACGTCACGATGAGCTCGGGGTTGGCGGGCGAGCCACCCGGGACCGGGCCGGCGGCGAAGAAGTACTGCGCCGCGGAACCGCCCGGACCTTCCACCACGCGTTGGCCGACGCTGTCCTGCGGCGTGATCGCGATGTCCCGGACCTCTGGATCCACGCCTCGCGAGATCGGAGTCCCGTCGAGGCGGTAGGTCGTCCCGGTGGCGTTGGCATCCAAGCGTTGGGGCACCCACAGCGTCTCCGCGTCCAACCACCGTGCGCCTTCTGACATCCAGTCCGCGGTGGGGATCGTGGTCCACTCGGTCGACGCGGTGGCATAAAGCTCGATCGACTGTGGCTGCAGAAAAGCGACGTGGCGACCGTCAGGAGCCAGCAGCAGGGTTCCTCCACTGTTGCCCGCCTCGTCGCGGTTTAGCTCGATCTGACCGGTGGGAACCTCGCGGAACTCACCGTCGGTCGTCACCGCGACGAACCGCATCAGCTCACCCGTCTCGACGTGCATCACCTGGAAGACCGCCCGCACCGCCTCGCCTGCTTGCAGCGTTTCGTGACCGGCCGCAAGGTTGATCTGCTGCGGCAGTGCGCTCTCGCGCCAGGGGAGGCTGGCGTCCTGGTTGGCGTCGGGCATCCACCAGACCGGTACGCCCAGGTACTCGCCGCCGTCCAGTGCGCGCGGCGCATCCGCCGTCTCGCTCGGGGTGGTCACGGAGGTCGGCGACTTGACAGGCTGGGGCTCGTCGGGCTGGCTGGCCCGCGGCTGATTGACCAGCACCGTTCCCGCAACGATGGAGGCCGTGACCGCGGAGACCGCGACCGCCATCTGGGTGGCACGAGTGCGCCGCGCCGTACGCCACGCAGTGTCGACCTGCCGCTCATCGGGCGGTGGGCCGTCGGCGGCGAGGTCGTCGAGGAGCATTCGTAGGCGGTTCTCGGTCATGACGCGTCCTCCGACAAGAGTTCGGCCAGCTCGGGGGCGCCTTCGCGCAGCCGGCGCAGAGCCAGATGGGTCTGGCTCTTTACGGTGCCGACCGAGACGCCCATCGCGTCGGCGGTGGCGGCAGCGGTGAGGTCGTCGTAGTAGCGCAGCACGATCACGGCACGCTGCCGATCGGTGAGTCGGGCAAGGGCGTCCCTGAGCAGCAGCCGGCGCTGGATCGGCTCGTCCCGGGCCACGGCATGCTCGGGCTCGCGGACGACTTCACGCCGTTGCCGACGCCACCAGCTGATGTTGTCGCGCACCAGGATCTGCCGGGCGTACGCATCCGGATGGCCGTCGCTCAGCCGTCGCCAGCGAAGCGCCACCTTGGTCAGCGCCTCCTGGACCAGGTCCTCGGCGCGCTGGTGGTCGCCAGTGAGCAAGATGGCGGTTCGCAGCAGACGCGGCTGGCTTGCCAGCGCCCACGCGCGGAACGTCTCTTCGTCCGACTCAGGCCCGCCCACCATGCACCCATCAACGCACATCGGTAGCGAAAGGTTGGAGGGCTGGCCCGAACCGCAACGAGCGACTTCGGCACTGACGTCGACCGGCGCAGCTTGCGAGCGTGCCGGTGCGGGATCCCCACCGAGCAGCTCGCACTGGCGCTGGACGGCGACATCGAGCAGGTGTGGGCCTACTCGTTCATCGTCACCAACCTCGACCTCACCACCCCGGCCAAGGCCGCGGCCGTCGAGTCCTAGCACCGGCACCGCACCGACATCGAGGACCGGATCCGCGACGCCAAACACGGTGCTGCGCTGCGTCACCTGCCCTCCGGCGACCCGGCCGTGAACACGGCCTGGATGTGGGGCGCACTACTCGCGGTCAACCTCTCCGCGTGGCTCCACGAGCTCGGCGGTCTCGACCACGGTGACGGCTACGGGCCGCGCCCACCTCGGCCGGCTCCGACGCGAGCTGATCTGCATCCCCGGCCGCGTCCTCCACCACGTCCGACGCGTAACCCTACGGCTACCGCCTGGCGTCACGATCCTCGCCGAAGTCCTCGCACGATTGCGGGCTCTCACCGCGACCTGAACACGGTTCTGGGTGCACGAGGATCAGCGCCCCGCACACAACGCAGGCATGAACACCACAACGACACTCTTCGTCATGCTCGCGATTGCCCTGCTCGCATCGGTGACGCTGTCTGAGAACACCACCAGGCGACTGTGGCGAGGCCTCATGACCCTCGTCATCGCCTACGCCATCCTTCACGCTGCCCAAATCGGTCACGCCCCAGTCACCATCGCCTTGTGAGCGCGGCATCAGCAACACCAACCGCGCTACCTGCGGATCCGGGTCAGAAGGCAAGGCGCAAGCCTGTTGCTCGACGGTTTCGGCCCCGCGGCCATCTGTGGCGCGCCTTGACCTGTCGCGTGCCGGGTGTGATGGAGGCACCTCCACTTAACCCGGCACGCGACAACGTCAGGGTCCACGCCGGCGAGGTAGAGACTTCCACCTTCCTCGACGCTGACCGGTGGCCAAGCCAGCGCACACTCGCCAACGCACGAGGAACGCGGGGGATCCACCTGGTCGTCGTCGGACCGGTAGAGCGACGCTTGGTGGACGTTGACGAGGTGCGTCCCCGACAGCGCGGTCGACGACGTCGCTGAGATCTCGGCCCACTGTGGAGACACGTCCTGCGACTCGGACGCGACTGACGTGCCCCCGTGCCCGGAACGATCCCCGTCCTCGGCCGTGCCCTCGACGATCTCGACGCTCCCGCCGCCCGGTGTGATGTCGGTGAGGGTCGTGAGGCCGACCGCATCGCCCGACGCTCCACCGCCGTCCGCACCGGTTGCACCACAGGCGGACAGGCCGACGATCGACACGATCGCAGCGAGAGTGGAGAACGGCTTCGCTGCAGGAGACACACCAGCCTCACTGCCGGGGTCGGGCCGAAGGTTCAACACTTCCCGGCGCGGCAACTGCAATCGCGGCTCACTGGGCGTGGGCGGCTCCACCGCACATGGAGCCGCCCACGAGTGTGGTCGGCTACGTCAGCGCAGCCGGGGAGCCCGAGACAGACCCACGACGCGGGACACCTCGTTGCGGAGGTTGGGAAGGAGTGGGTAAAGCGTGGTGCCGGGGCACTCGGTCGCCACCCAGTCGCGATGACCGGCGATCGTGGGAACGGTCGCGGTGTCACCGCTGACGGGGTTGATGTAGTCGCTGGTGCCGCGTGGGTCGAGGCCCGTCGCGGCGCAGAGTGCCGCCAGGACGATCACGGCGCTGCGGTGCGCTAGTCGGGTCGGAACAGATGAGGTGAAGTCGCCCAGGAACGCCACACCGACGTTGCCCGCGTTGAACCCGCCGACGTGGGCGCCGTTGCTCATCAGCAGCTCACCCCCGGTCTCGAGGGTATCGCCGAACACGGGCAGCAGGTCGTCGCCCGACCACCGGCCCTCGTAGACCTTCCCGCTCTCGTCGATGAGGAGGTGGTAGCCCATGTCCCCAAAGTTCTGGGGGGGCAGCGCCTGGAACGCATAGACCGCTCGGACGGTGGCGCTCGGGTCCGGGTCCGAGTTGACGGTCACGGTGTGGTGAACCGTGAGGGCCTGGGCGGGGAAGTACTCGGCCGGGTAGACCTCCGTGCCATCCGCGGCGAAACGCAGGGACTCATCAGCCCCCCAAGCCGCGCGAGGCAGGTAAGGGCTGCTCGCCCAGCGTCCCTCGGGCGCGGCGGCGATCCTCCGCTCGCCGTCCCGGGTGTTGATGGCGTGGATGTCGACGTCCTCGACGCCACGTTCTGGGGCAAACTCGTAGGCGGTGGCGTCCCCCACGTAGATCAGGGTCGCGCGCAACGACGTCCCCGGAGAGTCGGTCGCCTGCACAGGTCGCCATGGACCCCATGCTCCGCGCCGCTTGACGCGCAGACGCCCGGCAAGCGCGGGTCCCGACCAGGTGATGCCCACGTGGTGCACGCGGAAGCCCGGGCTCTCCTTCTTTCCTGGCCGGCCGGACGTGATCAGGGTGCGCGGCAGGAGCCCGGAGCGTCCCTCACGCGAAGCCCCGAGGGTCTCGATCGCCGCGGCCGGCCCGCCCACCAGGCCGGCCGACCCGAGTGCGGCCCCGGCAGCGGCGGCGGAGAGCACCGAGCGCCGCGAGCTTCGGTGGTGTTCTGGTCGGGACAGGTCGTGTGTGTCGGCATGCATGAGGTCAATACGCGTACGACCGCCCGCTCGGTTCACCTCGGTCAGGTTCCGGATGCCTGACCCGGACCGGAGCGCTCGGCCAGCCGCAGCGAGCCCGCGGCCACCAAGCCGCCGGCGAGCGCACCGAGCGTGTTGTAGAACCAGTCGCTGGTGCTGCAGGACCGGCCAAGGGCGGGGACGAGCGCCTGCAGCATCTCGATGAGGATCGAGAAGGCGCTGGCTGCCACCACCGCGCCGACGGGTCGACGCGACGCCACCGAACCGAAGAGCCCGACCGGGACGAACAGCAGCAGGTTCGCCACCAGCTCCACCTTGCCCAGCGTGATGAGGCTCCATTCGAAGGAGCACACTGCGAAGAGCTCGCGCTCGAAGGGCGTGAGTACGAACGCGAGGACGCCGGCGCAGGCGGCGAACGTCGCCGCCCACGCCAGCCGTGGCCTCGGCGTCAACCAGACGCCCACCAGCGGGCTGACCACCAGCGCCACACCGAGCAGCAGGGTGGTCACCCACCGGTTCTCGATCAGAAAGGTCAGCACCAGAGGCTCTCATCGTTATTCGACGATGAACGATCGCCGGGGACGTGACAATCTACGAGACCGAGACGGCTCCGGCGGCTCGGTCCGGGTCGGGAAGCTGCGCCCGGCCCCGGTCCAGCAACACGAACGGCGTGGCGTCGCCGGCGCTGGTGCGCTTCGCAGTGAAGGAGCCCGAGGGTCGCTGCACGAGGTGACGGCCGCCGGCTCGGATCGTGTAGCGCGGGTGGGCAGGTGTGCCCCCGCCGGCGTGGAACGAGAACCGCTGCGCGGCCTTCGAGGCGTCGCACGAGGTGGCGGACACCTCACCCCGCCCGAGCCGGAGGCACAGCGGTTCGCCGTCCGGCGCCAGCTCGGCGGTCCGGATCCAGTACCTGCCCTCGCCGACCTCCGTCAGCACGAACATCGAACGACGGTCGAACGCCTCGGAGTACACCGCGTTCCACTCCCGGTCGATCCCGAGAGCACCCTCGCTCCGCACGGGTGCCAGGATCAGCCTCCTGGTCCCCGCGAACGGGTTCGACGAGGCCGCTGCGGTTGAGCGGAGCGTGGCCCCCTGCTCGGCGACATCGGCCGGTGCGGCCTGGCTTGACCCGGGCAGGCTGCCGAGTCCGAGACAGACGATCGTCAGCGCGGCTCGTAGGGCCGTGGTCAACATCTGGTCACTCCTCTTCTGGCCAGACCGCTACGTGGGGACGAGCAGCGTGGCCCGTTGCGGATCACTGTCGTCGTGTCACGTGGCCGGCCGGGCGGAAGGTTCACCGGCCGGCGGTCAGGCCACGAGGGGCCGGTTGACGCCGACGTCGACGTGCTGCCTGAGCGACCGCAGTGCGTAGTGCTTGCGCGACTTGACCGTCCCGGTCGGCAGACCGAGTCGCGCCGCGGTCTCCTCGGAGGTCAGGCCGACGATTACCGACAGGTAGACGACGGAGCGCTGCTCCGGGCTCAGCTGACCCAGCAGCTGCTCGACGACGTCGTCTCCCGCGACCCGGCTCGCGTGGTCGTCCCACGTGGGCTGGAACTCCGACGGCTCGTCACTCACGTACTCGTGCCGGACCGCAGCACTGCGCAGCTTGTCGATCCCGATGTTGCGGGCGACCGTCATCAGCCAGCCGCGGACCGACCCGGTGCCGGCCTGCAGCTTCTCCGCGTGCCGCCACGCGCGGAGGAACGTCTCTTGAACCACGTCCTCGGCCAGGTGGTGATCGCCGAGGATGCGCCTGACGTACGCGGTCACGGCCGTCCGGTGCTCGAGGATCAGGCGGTCGAGCAGGGCGTCAGCGGATATCAGTGCGGCTTCCGCCGGGTCTTGTCCGGACGCTGCCACCTCGGCCTGTGCGGCATAGGCGGGCGTCGCGGGTCGGTGCGAACGCGCGTTCATGGCGCCGTAGGCTCCCTCGACTGTCGGTGGCGGCGTGTCCGCCAGGCACGAGCCAAAGTAGAAACGTCAAGTTCCGCGAAAGTGACGCCGAACAGAGGGCAGGAGGCGACCACCTACACTCGGACAGTGCCTGCGAACACCGCGCCCCGGCCCAGGCAAGACCAGCCCGAGCGATCCGGACTCGTGCCGCAGTGGAGGGTCCTCGGCCGGCTCGAGGGAAGCCTTGGCTGCCGTCGGCTCGACGTAGGTCCGCAGATGCGTCAGGCGCTGCTGGCCCTGCTGGTGGCCCACGCGGGTCGCCCCCTCTCCAGGTCGGCACTGGTCGAAGCCCTCTGGGGCGAGGACCCTCCCGAGCGTGCGATCAACGTCGTGCACAAGCACGTGGGCGCCCTGCGTCGCGCGGTCGACCCCGACCTCCCCCGCCGTGCCACCGGGAACTGGCTGAGGTCCGACCCGTCCGGCTACTACATCGACGGGGGGGCCGCGCAGCTCGACGTGCTCGACTTCCGCAGCCTGCTCAGTGAGTCGTCCGCCGTCGCCTCTGCCAGCTCCAAGCTGGACCTGCTGCTCGCGGCGCTCGACCGCTGGCGCGGCGCGGCGGGCGAGAGCCTCGCCGTGGAGCACCGCGCGCACCCGGTATTCGAGGCGCTCAACCGCGAGCACGCGACCGCCGCGGTGGCGGCCGCCGAGCTCGCGCTGAGACTGGGCCGTGCGGACGAGGTCATCGTGCCGCTCGAGCTGGCGGCGGCCAACAACCCCACGGACGAGCTGGTGCACGCGCAGCTGGTGCTCGCCCTCGCCACCACCGGACGCAGGTCGAAGGCCCTCGAGCTCTTTCGCGCCATCAGGCACCGGCTCGTCGACGGGCTGGGGGTCGAGCCGAGCTCCGCCCTTCAGGACGCCCAGCTGGCCATCCTGCGTGACGAGCTCCCCATGGCGAGCCCGTCGACCTCTGCACCTGCACAGCTTCCCGTCGGCGTCGTCGACTTCGTGACCAGAGAGCGCGAGCTGGACCATGTCCTCACGAGGCTGGGCGGAGACGGGCGCGCCCCCGGGGCGTCGGTCGTCTGCATCTCCGGTCCACCTGGGATCGGGAAGTCCGCGCTGGCGCTGCACGTCGCCCAGCGGCTGACCCCGGAGTTCGTCGACGGTCAGCTCTTCGTCGACCTTCGCGGGCACGACCCGACGCAGCCCCCACGCGACAGCAACGAAGTGCTCGCGGACTTCCTTGACGCCCTCGGAGTTCAGCCGGCCAGGGTCCCTGACGGCATCGATCAGCGCTCGGCCCTCATGCGGAGCCTCCTCGCACGGCGGCGTGTCCTGCTCGTCCTCGACAACGCCATCAACGCCGAACAGGTACGCCCCCTTCTTCCCGGGAGCGGGGGCTCGGTGGCACTCGTGACGAGCAGGTCCGCGCTGCACGGGTTGACCGCGGCGGGAGCGAGCACCGTCGTCCTCAGGCACCTGGACGAGACCGACTCCGCGCGACTGCTGGAGGCGAGGCTCGGGGCAAAACGGGTGCGCGAGGAGCCGGACGCGGTGGCCACCTTGCTCCATGCCGCGGGTGGACTTCCACTGGCCCTGGCCCTCATGGCCGCGCGCGTCCATGAGTTCCCCGGGGCTTCACTGTCTGCCCTTGCCCACGAGATGCGTTCCAGCAGTCGCCGACTCAACGTGCTCATCGATCCCGCGGATGCCACCACCGACCTTCGCGGCGTCATGTCATGGTCCTACAACCGCCTGTCCCGGCCCGCCTCGCAGCTGTTCCGACTGCTCTCCCTGCACCCCGGCGACGTGATGTACGAGTCCCCCGCCCGGGCCCTCCTCGGGGCCGAGGACCGCGAAGCGGGCATCCTCCTGCACGAGCTGCGCGAGGCCGGTCTCATCACCCTCGAGGGGTCGGGGCAGTTCCGCATGCACGACCTGGTGAAGTCGTACGCGACCGAGCTCATGGACGAGCGAGCCGGGATGGAACGCATTGCCGCAGAGTCTCGGCTGTTCGAGTGGGCGAGCGACATCGCCGTGGCGGCCGCGGCAGCGGTCTCGCCTGCCCGCACCGGCGCACGCGAGACGGCCATCCGCACGGCCGTCGTCTTCGACGACCCGTCCGAGGCGATGGCCTGGCTGGAGGACACCCACCAGCTCCTCGTCGACCTGATGGTGAGGGGAGCGGCAACGCCTCGCCAGGACCGGTCGCTGTGGCGGATCGGGTGGTCGCTGCACCACTACCTCGACACGACCGGACGGTGGAAGGACCTGGTCCGCACCCAGATGATCGCGGTGGAGGCAGCGGATCGGTCAGCCTCCGAGCCCGTGCGCGCACACGCGCACCGTGGTCTCGGCCGAGCGCTCCTCAACGTCGGGCGCCTGCAGGAGGCGCAGGCGCAAGTCGAGCTCGCGCTGGCGCTGACGCCCGACGACCCCACCGCCAGGGACGGTGACTTCGTCGCCGAGACCCATCGCCTGCTCAGCTACGTGCACGAGCAGTCCGGTCAGCTGGCGGAGGCCCTGACCCAGGCGCGACATGCTCTTGCGATGTTCCCGTCGGACAGCCGATCGCCCTCGCGTGCCTTCGCGCTGAACGCCGTCGGCTGGTACGAGGCTCTGATCGGCAACTACGCACCGGCGGCTGAGGCCTGCACCGAGGCCCTCGGCTTGCTGGTCGGCACCGAGCACCGGTTCGGGCATGCCGACGCGCTCGCGAGCATGGGCTACATCCGGTTCCGCCAGGGCCTGCACGTGGAGGCCGCGGACTCCTACCGTCGCTCGATCGCCATCCTTAAGAGCCTCGGCGCCAAGTCGGCCGAGGCACATGGCGACCTCGAGCTCGGACACGTGCTCCTCAAGATGGGCGACGAGGCCGGGGCCCGCGAGACCTGGCTGCGGGCTCTCAGTCTCTTCACCGACCTCGGACACGAGCGGTCCGTCGAGGTGGCCTCGCTCCTGGCTGCGCTTCCGAAGGCGACCGCCGAGAGCTGACCGGAATCGCCGAGCGCCGGCCCCGGAGCAGCCGAGGGCCCCGGGCCACGCCACCTCGCCAGAGGCGGGCGTACGCCCGGGGCCGTCGTACGACCTGGGAAACGCTTCGGCCTAGAGGTCGAGGTCGACCACGATCTTGCCGCGGGCGGCGCCGGCCGCGATGGCCTCGAGCCCGTCGACGGCCTGCTCCAGCGGGAGGACCTGGTGGATGTCGGTGCGCAGCGTGCCTGCTGCGGCATGCTCGGCGAGCACCGTCAGGACCCCCGCGTCCGGAGAGGCGATGCGGATCCCGCCGCCCTGCAGCCCGTGAGCAGCTACGACGTCGGCCTCGGGGACCGGCCGGATGGTCGAGACGACACCCCCTGCGCGGACTGCCTTCAACGGCACGTCGTCGTCGGTCTCGCCATGGAGGTTGACGAGGGCGTCGACACCGTGCGGGTAGGCCTCCAGCACCTGGTCGGCGACCGCGTGCCGCGTGTAGTCCACTACGAGCGCTGCGCCGAGGTCGCTCAGTGCCGCCTCGTCCTCGGCGGAGCCGGTGGCGACCACCGTGGCGCCCCGGTCCGCGAGGAGCTGGATCGCGTACCGGCCCACACCCCCCGATGCACCGTTGACGAGCACCACCTGGCCCGGCTGCACGTCGGCCCCGTCGACGGCGACCAACGCAGCACCACCGGCGAGCGGCAGCGAGGCGGCCGCGTGGTGGTCGACCGTCTCGGGCTTAGGGACGACTGCGGTGACGGGAAGGACGGCGAGATCGGTCAGGACGCCGTGCTGGAAGGGCGCCTCGAAGCCGACGTGCCCGATGACCTCGGCCCCGACCTCGAGGCTCGTGATGCCCTCGCCCAGCTTCTCGACCACTCCGGAGACGTCGCGACCGAGCACGAGCGGGTAACGGTGCTCGAAGGCACCCGCCAGGACGCCGGTCGCGAGGCTGTTGTCCATCGGGTTGAGGGCCACGGCACGCACCCTGATAAGCACCTCGCCCTCTCCAGGGGTCGGGTCGGGGAGGTCGGCCAGGGTCGGCGGCTCGCCTGGGGCGGGAACTAGTACTGCACGCATGGAAATACTTTCAGGTTTGGGAACTTGACACGTCAAGTTAACACACAACTTGATGTGTCAATAACTCAGCCGCGTGCTTCAGCCGGGTTGAACGGTGTGAGTTGCCGCGGTCCACGAGCTGGATCAGGCGGTGTCTGTCGGGCGCACCGAGGGCCCGCGGAGTGGGCGGCCGGTCCTCGATCGGCAAGCACACCCTCGTCGACCGAGACGACGTTCGGGCGGCGTACCCGGACTACTTCGCGTTCGACTCGATCCGCCGATAGCTCGACCCCGGCGCCGTGTTCTCAACGACGTCCTTCGACGACTGTTCGGGACATGAGCTGGTCGGGGCGTCGCCCGGAGGCGTCGGAGAACCCCTGCTCGAGGACGGCTACACCGCCGACCAGCGCGTCCGGGCCGGGACCCGTGTGGTAATAGCGCGCTCCCAGGACCTGGTACGTGGTCGGGTCGAACACCAGCACGGAGCGACCGATCCACGAGGTGCTCTCGTGGGTGACACCAACTCCTCGTCGGTTGAGCGCGTCAGTGACGTGCGCGACCCGCGTGACCCCGTCGATCCGGGTCAGGGCGTCGAACAGCTCCGTGGCGACCGACGGCGGCACGACGGAGTCGGTGAGCAGACCCGCGATGTTGTTGAAGAGGGCATGGTCGGTGTCGCGGCCGCCGGTCGTGAAGTCGGCATCCTCACGGAGCTCCCTGACGAGCTCCTCGGGGTCGTCTGCGAACTCCTCGAGCCACCTGTAGGTCGGCCGGTCCGCGCTGGGCGCCGCTCCGCCCGGGTGCCAGATGGGCCAGTCCTGGCCGTACTCACGGATGACGCCTTGGTCACTCACCTTGTCGGAGTCTTGGGACAGCCACACCTCGCGCTCGTGCAGCGGACCGAGCACCGGCTCGTCGCCCAGGGCGCTGGCGAGCTCGAAAGTCATCGTGCGCACGTAGACGTACTGGTCGTCACCTCCGGCCAGCGGCTCGGACGACTTCACTGCGGAGGACGCCAGCTCCAAGAGGTCGACGGCCGCGGGCTGGGCCACGACCGGGTCGGAGGTTACAGGTGCCGGGCGGTCCATCGACACGGCGATGGCCAGCGCGGCTCCGACCGCCAGGACGCAGGCGCCGACGGTGGTCGGCGCCAGCAGTCCCCGCACCCGAGCGATCCACCACTCCCGACGGGCATGGGCGGCGATCTGCGTTCGCAGACCGAGGTCGACGCGGTCCTTGATCCGGCCGAGCTCCTGCGCGCTGGGACTGGGGTCTGCGTCACCGGGCCACAGCAGCGTGGCGAGGTCGTCCACCTTCATCGGTCCGGGACCGTGGTCGTCCGGGCTGGCGGAAAGGGCATCGTGCTGGCGTGCATCGTTCATTATCGGGCTCACTTCTTGTGGGGGATTGCGTCAGGTGCCGCGAGACCCGCGGCCACCAGCTGTCGATGAATCACCTCGTCGGGTGGGTCGTCGGTAAGCCTCCGCAGGCGCTCGCGAGCGCGGGCGAGTCGCGAGCGCACCGTTCCGACCGGTATGCCCAGCACCTCGGCCGCCTCGGCGTACGTCAGGTCCGACCAGACGCACAGACCGACCACCGATGCCTCGGCCCGGGTGAGCTCCTGCATCGCTGCGGGCAGTCGAGACAGCCGAGCGGCGTCGTCGATCCGGCCGGCCACGGTCCCGGAGAAGTCGGGTTCAATGACCTGCGGCGTGAAGCGAGCGAGAAACAGATTGCGGCGTCGCTGCGAGCGCAGGTGGTTGAGGGTCTGCTTCACGGCGATGCCCATCAACCACCCGCGCACCGACGCATGTCGCGAGTCGATGCTCCCCCGGGAGCGCCACGCCACGAGGAACGTCTCCGAGGTGATCTCCTCGGCGACTGCCCGATCTCCGGTCATCCGGAACGCGGCGGCGAAGACGTCCTTGACCGCGGAGTGGTACAGGCGCTCGAAGGCGTCGTGGTGACCGCTTCTCAGACGCTCGCGCTCGGGCTGATGATCCTGTTCGCTGCTCACACCCCTAGTACTGTCCGCTGCGGCCCAGAGGTTCGCCCTCGATCTTGAATTCTTCCGATCCGAGGGTGCTGTCAGGCCCCGCCCCGTCCAGTGGTCAGACGACCCGACGCGACTCGACCCGGGCCTTGACGGCGTCGACCCACTGGGCGAGCCTCGCGTCCACCTTGTCGAGGAGGCCGGGCGCCAGCACCGTCAGGATGCCGGTGAAGCGCTCGGTCTGGGTCAGTCGGGTGACGCCCCGCGCGACCTGCTCGAGGTGGAACTCCTGTCGGTTGGTGAGGATTGCCGGCAGCAGCAGCCGGCCGCCCCAGACGAGGCGGACCGCCGGCTCAACGACCAGCACGCGCGGACGGGCGGTGACCAGTCGCGCCCCCTCGTCCAGCCGCGCTCGGACGAGGAGTCGCGCGCCCTCCTCGGCCGGGCCCTCCACCTCGCGGTAGTACGGGTCCCAGTCGCCGCGCTCGTCGAACGCGACGAGGGTCTGCCACACCTCGGCGGGCGTGGCGTCGATGTCGATGGTGTGGCGGACGGTCCTCGCCATGGTGGCACCTCCTGTGGGCGACGCGGGCAGTTGACTAGACGAGGTGCAGGTCGGGAAGGTTCAGTGCTGGAGCCGTGAACCACGTGGCGGGGATCCTCGTGGACCTGTCATGAACAGGTACAGCTTCTCCGACCAGACAGTCGTCATCACCGGCGGGACCGCCGGCATCGGCAAGGCCGCGGGGCTCGCGTTCGCCCGGCTCGGCGCTCGCGTGGTGCTCGTTGGACGCGACGAGGACCGGGGTCTATCAGCCGTGGCCGAGCTCGCATCCATCGGCGCATCGGCACGCTTCGTCGACGTCGACGTCACATCAAGCGCCGGCCGGTCCCGGTTGCTGGAAGAGGTCCCGGACGCAGACGTCCTCGTCAACAACGCCGGCTACCGCGCACCGATGCTGCCAGCGGTCGACCTCGAGGAAGGGGACTTTGACCGCACGTTCGACGCGAACGTCAAGGCCGCCTACTTCCTCTCCGCGCTCTTCGGACGTCAGATGGCGTCCCGCGGACGCGGCGCGATCGTCAACGTGTCCAGCATCAACGCGGTGCGCAACCAGCCAGCATTCGCGGCGTACAACGCCTCCAAGGCCGCCTTGGACGCGCTGACCCGCGCCTTCGCCGAAGAGCTCGGGCCGTCGGGTGTGCGGGTCAACGCGGTCGCTCCCGGCCCGACATGGACTCCTTACACGCGGGAGAACTTCGCAGACGTCCTCGACGACTTCATGGCGTCCAACCCGGTCCCCGGGCCCGGTGAGGCCGAGGAGGTCGCCGACGCCATCGTGTTCCTGGCAGGCGATACTGCGCGGCACGTCACAGGTGCGGTGCTGCCGGTCGATGGCGGGCGGCTCGCCATCCTCGGCTCTTGACCTCGTCCGGCATCAGCCACCCGAGAGCCTGGAGGTGAGGGTGAGGGCTCGGCTGGTGCTGGTCGACAGCGCCTGCCCGGGCTGGACCGGCCCTTCACCGTGCTGATTGGCGCTCGGCGTGCTGGCCAGGCAGTAGAGGAAGAGGAGGACGGTCCAGCCCACAACGGGGACCAGGGCGAGAAGGAGCCACCAGCCGCTCCGGCTGGTGTCGTGGAGCCGTCCTACGGCGACCGCGAGCGGCGGCAGCAGCAGCAGCAGGACCACGGTCGACAGCGCGCTGAGGAGGCCACCGCCCACCGCACCCGGGGTGCGGGTCCGGAGGGCGGAGTCCAGGATGTCCGCCGCGACTGAGACGAGGACGGCGAAGGGGGTCCACAGCCAGAACTCGGCTCGAGACGCCCGTCTGCCGAACGTGGCCTACTGGGCGAGGCAGACGTGGACAGCGGCGCGGACGTTCATGGGATCAGGTCTTCCGTCGTGAGGGTGGATGCGGACGCCCGCGGGTTCACCACGCGGGTTCAGGGCGCGGTCTGCACGACGTGATCCGCGTGGCGGGCCAGCCCGTCGACCATCCGCTGCATGAAGTCACGCAGGAACGGCGGCAGGATCTCCGCGAGCTCGGGTCGGGCCTCGTAGGTTCCGCGCCAACTGAGCTGCGTGCCGTCCTCCCGGCCCCACAGCTCGATGCTTGCGGAGTAGTCGTGCATCGAGCCGTTCCACACCGCCTCGTACGACATCTTCTCGAGCGGTACGAGCTCGGTCAGCCTCTCGCCATCGACGTTGTCGCCCACGCGGGACGCATGCACGCCACCGATGGCCCGGGTTCCGTCCTCCTTCAGCTCGCTACGCTCCTCCACCAGCTCGTCCAGCGGTGGCCACGCCGGCCACGTGCGCGAGTCGACCGGCAGCCGCCGCCACACCACCTCCACAGGGGAGCTGGCCTTCGCTTGGACGTCGTAGTCGGGCATGACACTCCTTCGCGTGCTACGCACACTCGACTTCGCGCGACGTCAGGACCGGAGCACGTCACCAGGCCTGCCGGGTTCACGCGAAGGGCAGGCCGAGGCGGTTGGGCGTCCTTTTGCCGGAGCAGGCCGGGCGCGTCGGGGCGGGTCGGGCGGGTCAGCGCGTGCGCTCGGTGATCTTCTCCGTGGCGGCGGGCAGGACGGTGTGCAGGTCGCCCACGACGCCGAAGTCGACGAGCTCGAAGATCGGCGCCTCGGGGTCCTTGTTGACCGCGACGATCGTCTTCGAGGTCTGCATGCCGGCGCGGTGCTGGATCGCACCCGAGATGCCGTTGGCGACGTAGAGCTGCGGAGAGACCGTCTTGCCGGTCTGGCCGACCTGGAACGCGTGCGGCATCCAGCCCGAGTCGACCGCAGCACGCGAGGCGCCCACGGCAGCACCGAGGGAGTCGGCGAAGCCCTCGACGGACTCGAAGTTGCCGCCGGTGCCACGACCGCCGGAGACCACGATCGCGGCCTCGGTCAGCTCGGGGCGACCGGTCGACTGGCGCGGCTGCGTGGCGA